>Ga0209579_10000005_pt1 | contig 871578 bp, 847 predicted proteins | sample Coa_R1_2_FD_187152 | JGI IMG/M metagenome (GOLD analysis project Ga0209579, IMG submission 187152) | Surface soil microbial communities from Centralia Pennsylvania, which are recovering from an underground coalmine fire - Coalmine... | ecosystem: Environmental > Terrestrial > Soil >...
GAGATCTACACCTCGCTTATCGGTGAGGAAGAACGCTCGCTTGCACACCTCACATGGCGTCGAGTTTCAAAGAAGTTTCGTCATTGAGTAGGTGACGAGGAACGGACCCCTGCAAGTTTGACATAGCCAAATCGCTAAGCCGTTATCAATGTTAGGTTATTAGTCATCTCTCACGCACCGTCCGTCGCCAGTTAACAGAGCGCGGAATTTGCTGCTAGCCTATGCCCGCGAAAGTTGAGAAAGATATTTGCTGAATTCATTCAGCGCGGGGGCAACGATGGAAATTCAGAGTGATCTAATTATTCTCCCTCCAAGTAACCACCTCCCGCTTCCTTGGTCGGTAAGAGGGCCGTTGGGATTGCAGACCGGCGCTGAAGTCTCGATCATGCTTGTTCAGAGCAATACAGGGGGCGAAGGCCTGCCGGACATTGTAGTCACTCCGCTACAATCCGAGTACCTGGATGCGACCTTTGCTTTGGAAATCGAGTTGGGGGAACGCGCCGGAGCTGTCACTGATCTTCTAGCTTGGCTGGGTGACGGTATCGCCCAGAGATGCAGCAATAACATGAATATCGTGCTTTCTGAGACGATCACCCTTGAGGGGCGCAATAAGCACAAGATGCATGTGGTGATGGAACCAGCATCAGACAAGAGCGACATCCTAGAGAGCCAGATCCGACAGATAATGGAGGAAATTCAACAATCTCACGCCGATGTTCTGAATTACCGCATCAATCCAGTTTATCAACTCGACAAACTTAGCTTCATGCTTCAGCAGACGGTTCCAGTGAAGCATGGCTGGATTAGATATGGTGATTGGAAAAAGAGAATACAGGAGAAATTCCCTAACGCTGATGAGGTCTATGACCTCTCAAGGGTGGTCGTGTCATCAAATCCCGACCAGCGGCTACTTCGATACATCATACCTAAAAAAGGCGTTATCGAGCTAAAAGTGCCACACCGAAATCGACCGGGCGCGCTTAGAGAAATTTCACGAGTTATCGGCGGTCAAGGGTACAATATTTTATCGTCGCGCCTTTCAAGGACACCTCCAACGGAGCGAACAGCAAAAACATCCGTTTTTGTTGCCGCCTGCGAGCCGTTGAAAGCTGGCGGTCAAGTGAAAGAGACTGACTTCAATGAACTTCGTTCAAAGTTGAGAGCAATCGATTCGAAATACAGTATCGATGCTATTACTATCAACGAGGGGAAGCTCGCGGAGAAGTCTCTCTTTCTCACACCAAAGAGGAAAGAGCTTGTTCAAATAGACACAGAAATTGCCGTTGAACGTGCGCAGGTGAGAGAGGAGGCGAGCACAAAGTTTTTTTTTGAAGCACGGTCTTCATCCAAAGAAGTTTGTTTTCTTGTCCAAGCGCTTTATTGATGCGGCTGCAAAGCATCGGGCGGTTTATGAGGAGCAGGAGCGAAGTGTGAAGGAAATCGTGAGAGCCATCGAAGCATGTCAGTGCGCGGTGATCGAAGCGGCAAATCCGGGGAAAGACGAAAACAGATACTATGATATCCAGGTATACAGGGCTGTATTTTCGCGGCTTTGGGCGAGTGACGCCTGTGCCGTCCTCGCTCTGAATGAGGATGGCACAGGTCACTTGAGTCTGAGCATCGCTCACGAGATTGGCTTCTTCTCCGGCAGAAACAGGCCTCTTAGGGTATTTACGTCAATCACCCGAGACAAAGACCCCGTATTTGGGAATATCGTGGGTATGAATCGAAGCACATATGCTGATGGTGATGCGGCTTTTGTCCCGGATGGTGTCGACTGCTTGTACCTTGTGGCCAAACGTTGGGTCGAGAGCATCGCAGACACGTGATGACGGCTCTTAGTACTTCGCGTGCGTGATGTCCTCTGGCCCTTTTTGAGCGAAGGGTAGTGTTCACCCACAGTTGAAACAAAATCCCCCATATTGTTTCAATCTCGGGGGTCGCCATGGCTTGGCTCGCTCGTGCGCTGGCTGCTTTGCTCGTCCTCGGCGCGGCGGGCTGCGGAAAGTCCTCCGCAGGGAATGGCGCCGGTGGCGGGACCGCAGGCGCCACGCCTGATCCCGTCGCGGCAAAAATCACCATTAACGTGGGGGCTCCGTTCTACGTCGCCATGTCGCGTGGCGAGGGCGCCCAGGACGGCATCTACGCGACCATGCTGGATGATAACGGAGAGCTCGGCCAGGGCGTCGGAGGCTGGGCGATGCTCGTCCCTCCCACCTATACCGCTGACATCGCCAAGACCAAGTGCTTCCCGGAGAAACTCAACCTCGCATCCGTCCCCGACGCCGGTTGGATGATGGCGCGCGTGCTCCAGCACGTCGAAGGTGCCGTGTTCGACAAGCAGGGTCAGTCCTATATGCCCGTCCCGAAGCTCTTCTCGACCTATCGCTTCTGGGCCACCAACGGGGACCGCTGGTGCGGGACCTGGTTCTATTACTATTGGGGAAACTTCAAGGCCAAGTCCGTGGCGCTCGTCAACGAGTTTCAGGCGCCGGACCCGAAGACCGGGGCCCTCACGACCATGCGCAGCTACAAGATCGTGGCCGAGTTCGTCCCGACCAAGGAACTATCGTCTGTGCTTCCGTCGGGCACTACCTTCGGCACGTTCACCTGGATCATCGTCCTTGAGCGCGACCCCGTTTCCACAGTGTGGTTCGTGCTCCGCCCCGATGGCGCGGTCGCCTGGACGCCGTAGTCCAGCCGTCGTCGCGCGCGTATGAGCCTCGGGACTAGGGGGCCGCATGAGTGAGGGAATAAATACTCCTCGGATGCTGCACCACTTCCGTTGCAAGCCATTGCTTAGCGCGCTCCCGCGCATCGTTCCTCTGTGCTTCGGTCAGAGACGGTTCGAGCTTGGCTCTCAGCTGTTGCGCCGTGGGGTCGCCCTCACTCGACGCGATGACTGCCCACATGTAGGCCGTCGGGATGTCCTTCGTCGTTCCCTTTCCGTCGCGATAGAGTACCGCAATATACATCTGGGCGTTCTTGTAGCCCTGCTTCGCGGCAAGCAGATACCATTTCATCGCTTCGCCATAGTTCACCGGGACATAGTTTCCCCGGCGATTGAACATGCCCATGAAGTTCTGAGCGTCGGCAATTCCTGCCGTCGCCGCGCGGTTGAGAAGGTCATATCCCTTGCCAGGGTCGCGCGCGATGCCCTCGCCACGCCACATCATCTTGCCTACGTAGTACTCCGCCACCGGGTCTCCTTGTTCCGAGAGCGGCGTCAGCACCGCGAGCGCCGTTGCGTAGTCCTTACGGCCGTACGCCTGCGCCCCGCGAATATCGTCCGGTGAGGCGATGACGGTTGCGGGCTGCTCGTCAGGGGTGGATGGCCGAGGGCCGGTATCATGACTAACCAGGGGCTGCGTCGGCGTCGAGGTAGAGGGCGCTTGCTTTTGAGTTGGTGTCGTCCCTGAGGAGCTTTGCAGCGCCATCGTCTCTTTGACGATCTGGATGACGAGCTCTCTAGTCATGAGATAGGTCGCAAAGAGCGCTATCACGCCAGCGGCTACCACGAGATAGATGTTCTTACGGTATCTCTCGTTGAAAAGAATTCCCGACGACCCGACGAACAACACAGCCGCGATGATATCGACTATCCACATATCTGAGCCCCGCCCGATGCTCCTTGCGCGATTCCGTTCTATCGCAGGGAGCATCGACAATAAAGCTCCCGCGCTGCGGGAAGCGCCGTTTGAAGGTCTTTGGACAAGCAGAAAGCAAGCCTCGGCATTGCGCCGAGGCTTGGGATTAGGGCTGGCCGCTGCCAGCGATCACCCGCAGATATTCCACCGCTTGCTGTGCGAGTGCCGCCGCCGCGAAGATGGCCCGATTGTCCCGATTGAGAAGGTCAAGCCAGTGCGAGATATACGCGGCATGATCCGGGCGCGGCTCGTTCACGAGACGGAACGCCGAGCAGAGAAACGCCGCCCCAAGCTCGGCAACCAGTTCCTCAAAAGCATAGTCCCGGTCACCGAACCGCTTTCCATTCACGCGATCGAGCCGATGCGGGGCGCCCGTCCAATGCGTCAGTTCGTGCAAAAGGACGGCGTAGTACGCCTCGGTAGGTGAGCTGGTCGGCGTGCCCCGGAAGTGCTCCGGCAGCGGCATGGCGATGTGGTCGCCCTGACGGTGATAGCAGGCAGTATGGCCGCCATGCCGAATGTCGGCCTTGGTCGCTTCCACGAACGCCGCGATCTGCTCGTTCGTCTCGACTTCCGAGCGGCAGGGCGGCGCCGGCACGTCCCAACCTTCCACCTGATACGCATTGAAGACGTGCGAGTGCCGCAGAACGATGCGGGGCGCGTCGGCTTCGTCCGCTTCGGGCTCCGCGTCGCCGTCGAGCTTCTTGTAGAAGATGATGAGGGAGCCGCGCTCGCCCTTCCTCACCTGAGCGTCGAGCTTGCGCCATTGCTCGTAGCTGGCCCAATACCCGGAGGGATAGAGCTTGGTCGCCGCCTGCGCCCACAGCGCCACCACGTTGATGCCGTGGTACGGCATCTCGGTAAGGGCGTTCTGAGGCATGGAAACGGGGACCACGCAGTCGTGCCAGGGCATGACGCAGGTTCCGGCCCCCGCCTCGATGGCCGCGACGATCTGCGCGGTCACGGCCTCGTACACGTTCGTTTTGGATGCGGAAAGAACTGCGCTTGCCATAAATACCTCCCATGCACAGCGGGAGCGCCGGACCATTCCGGTGCTCCCGAATGCCGGGGAGGTCGGGCAGCTATGATTTGGTTCGGTTGACTGGTTTGCTCGTCACGGCAAAGTGCGTGATCGCGAGCGCAACGGCATCGAATAAGCTCTGGCGGACATCCTCGCTCTCGCCCCATCGCTTGCGTTCGCGCGGCAAGCGGTGACGGAATATCTCGATCTGATCCGCGACCGAAAGCGCAATGCCGTGGCGGGTCTTGCTCCCGCAATGCTCGAAGCATTCGCGTACCGTGTCCCGGCTATAGATCGGCGTGTGGATGCCGCGCCCATTCGCCAGCCGGATCATCCGGTGGCAGAGGTCACGTATGCGCTCATGGCGGCGCGAGGGGCGTTGCTCGAATTGCTCGAATACGACCACTGTAGGTTTGTAGCGGTCCAACAGCCTTTCGAAGCGCTCCAGCGAATGGGCACTCCGTTTCGCCTTCACGGTCGCGAGGCCCCAATCCACTGGCATAAGCGGACCTTCAAAGAGCGCCCACCCGAACCCGCGTGACGTGGGATGAATGGCAAGTGCGAGCCCCGGCTTGTGGCGGGCGGTCATAGATGGTTGTTGTTAGGCTCTGAGCGCCTGATCATTTCGGACAGGAGCTTCAGCTTCCGCTTCGAGGCGGCATCACCCTGTTCTTCAAGCCGTACTGAGAACGACGAGGCGCGACGCATGATAGTTCGCTCCGCTTGCGCGTAGAGCGCGGGAAATGCTTGGCGCGCGTCCTGGCCGAATATGACCTGAACGCCGAGCATCAGGTTTTTCGTCGGTGCGAGCGCCTGGCTTTCGAACTTGGACAATGCGCTTTCGGTGATGCCGAGAAGGCCCGCGAGCTCAAGTTGGCTAAGGCCCCACTGCAAGCGGAGCGTTCTGAGGTAATTGGGTAGTAGCGGTGACATGGCAACAAGCAAAATAAAAGCGGTCCTGGTGGACCGGTGTTATCCTCCCAAGATGCAGAATGCCGCGTAAGGCGGCACTTCTTGACCTGTGGTAAACCCCAAACCAAGCGGAGGGACGGCGGGAATATACAAATCGCCCATCATGGAAAAATAAAATCTCTCTCAAAAGTTCATCAACCCGACGATGGTGGAATAGCCGCTCATACCTGAAACCTCGCGGCAAGCGCTTCCACTTTCGGCTTCTCGGTCGCGGGAATTGCATAGACGCCCACGCTCTTGCGCGTCGTCAAATGCAGTCGCGTTCGCACCATATGCCCAATCCAGCGATTTGATCTCGGCCCGCCATATTCTGCGCCGTGCTCTCGATTGAAGCGGTCGGCAACATCTTTCAAGGCCACACTTGCTCCATCCGCAGAGGCGAAGGCATCACCGATAGCCTTGATAATTCGAGCTTCGACGGTCTCGCGCTGTTCGGCCAGCGTCGCTTGGTATTCTTCGACGAAAGCGCGTTGGATTTCGGAGCGTAGGGCGGTGTCGTCAATAAGGCTCAAGAGCGGAGCAGCAGTCTGGTTGAGACGCGGCTCCACGCCTTCCATAAGGGCGGCCGGGTCCGCTTTGATGGAGAAGAAGTTGCAGAACCGGAAGTGAAGGAGGCGGTTGCGGAGTGCCAGCGCCTCCGCTTTCATGGTGTCCGGTAGCTGTATAGCAATGTCCGCGCGCAGCTTCGATCTCCCGGTCTCCTCGGTGAAAAAGCGGCTTTCGAGGGCGCGGTCGTCGAACGAGCCCCGCATGGCGACGATCTTGGGACCGAACACCTTGAAGGCTTTCGGGTTGAATTCCCTATGCCTGTTCACAACCGTTCTAAGCACCGGCATTCCCCGCACGGTCCCGTTATTGAGGATCTTCACAATATCCGCCCGCGCGTCGCTATACGGCAAATCGGCTTCGTCGAAGAGAAGCGTGCCGCCGAAGGCGTCGAGCGTGTGGAAGATCGGGGATGTCGTGGACGCCCCGCTGGCCGAGAAGGCTTTGTAGCAGAGGGAGCCTATGGTCATCAGGGCACGCGTCTTGCCCGTGCCGTATTCGCCGCGCAGGCGCAGATAAGGCACCTCGTTGAAAGCGTCGTGAACCCAGGTGAGGAGGACGTAGTACGAGGCGATTTTGGCGAACAGCGGCGAGAGATCGACATAGCGATGCAGATACGCCTCGATGTCTGCGATCAGTTCCTCCTTGGTGAAGAACTCCGACGGCCCCGACGGAAGCAAAACACACTCATTGGCAATGAGGTTGTTCGTTGGGGAGTACGGCATAAGGACTTCCCCGCTATCTATGCGAACCTCACGCTCGACATTCCAGAGGCCATCGAAGCGCGAGAGGGCTAACCCGGTCGTCCGCTTTGCGGGGTCGTAGACAAGCTCAATGAGCGTTCGATCTTCACACACACGCGAAACGGTCGGCGTAGGCCGCACATCCTGGCCTGAATGTTGTTCGTTGCTCATATCGGCAATGGTGAGAGCAACGGTCAATTCGCATAAGGCTGCACTTATTGAGTAGCGGTCACAAAGTCCCGCCTTATGCGGATGCCAACTACGCGCGAATATGCGTCCATGAAAAAGAAACAACCGGAGCGCCGTCCCGGCGAATTATTCGTGGACCGCTATATGCCGAAGGCGTCTGAGGAAGCGCGCGAAGAAGCTTATGCGAACCTGCGAGCGCTCGTGGCGCTGCTGGTGCGAATAGACGAGCGATTGGCGATCGAAGATCGGGAACGGCACGATTCGCGCGAATCCTGATGGCGCGGTAGATTCCGATTACCGGACTAACCACCGGCCTATATGAAGCCCTACTTCGGCTATATCCGCGTTTCCGACAAAAAACAGGAAAAGGGCGTATCCCTCGAAGCCCAAAAAAGCGACATCGAGAAGTTCGCCGCGCAGCGCGGCTTCCATGTTGTGGCTTGGTTTGTCGAGGTCCAGACCGCTGCTAAGGCCGGTCGGGGTGTGTTCCTGGGGATGCTCGCACGCTTGGAGAAAGGCGAGGCGCAAGGCGTCATCATCCACAAAATCGATAGGGGCGCCCGCAATCTCGAGGACTGGAACAATCTAAGCCGCCTCTTTGACCGAGGCATCGACGTGCAGTTCGCTCATGAGCCGATCGACCTAAAGTCGCGGGGCGGTCGGCTGTCGGCCGACATCCTGGCCGTCGTTGCCGCGGACTTCATCCGCAACAACCGAGAGGAGGCCAAGAAGGGCTTCTACGGGCGCCTGGAGCAGGGCGTCTATCCGCTTCCGGCACCTATCGGATACCTCGACAGGGGCGCGGGTATTCCCAAGGCGATCGATCCGGCAAAGGCGCCGTTTATTCGTCAGGCTTTCGAGTTGTACGCGACCAACCGATATACACTGTCTCAGCTACGGGACGATCTGAAAGCGCGAGGACTTCGCTCCAAGAGCGGCAAAGCACTTTCCAAAGCCACGCTCTCAAAGGTGCTCCACAACGCTTTCTACATCGGCCTTATCCATATCGGAAAGGCTGGCCGAACGTTCAGGGGCAAGCACTCGCCGCTGGTGTCCAAGGCGACCTATGACCGGGTACAGGTTATCCTGGCTGACAAGACTGCGTTGCGCTCGGTCAAGCACGATTTCTTGTTCCGTCGCCTCATCACCTGCGTCAAGTGCGGTCTCCGCCTCGTCGGGGAGCGGCAGAAGGGTCGAAATACCTACTACCGCTGCCACTCCGAAACCTGCCGTGGCACGAGCATCCGAGAGGACTATATCGACGATGCGCTCCAAAAGTTGCTCAGGCTGCTCATATGCGACGAAGCCGAACGGAGGGAGTTCAGGGACTTCGTGGAGGTCGAGCGCAAACACGTCACAGAAGAGACCGCCAAGCTGAGAGCTGCGCTCGATATGCGTCTTGCGAAATGCTCCGACCGCCTCTCTCGCCTCACCGACGCCTATATCGACCAGATGATCGACAAGGAGACCTTTGAAGCGAGAAAGCACGGCCTCCTGGGCGAGGAGCGGAACCTGCTGGATCAGGTCGCCGCGATCTCCGCTAGTGAGCTTCCGCGCGGCAAGGCGTTCAAAAAACTCGAACTCGGAACTGCCGCGTATTCAGGCTATATTTCCGCAACTGTCACCGAACGCCGCGAGATCATGGGCCACGTGACCTCGAACTTCGGTGCAGACGGAAATAATCCAGCAATTACGCTGAAATCTCCCTATCAAGAGATCGTTAAATGGCGAATATCGCAAAATGGTGGCCCGTGTCGTGGCACGCCTAAGCAACGCGCCAAGAAATTGCTGGATATAATCATCGCGGTTGACCAGAAAGAAAATAGCGCAGGCGTCAACCCGCCCGTGAGAAGCAACCGTACTCGGAGGCCAAACATCCCGACGCTTGAAAGTCCCCAACATCCACACGTCTAGCACGCTGTGATGGTGCGGCCGGCGGAATTGTGCGCGCCTGCCCTTAACAAAGGCGTGCACCGGATTTCGGCCGAGCCGCTGCCGACATGACTACAGGTCAAAAAGTACCGCCTTACGTCGCTAAGGCTCTGTCGGCACGATGGGACCATGCCATCAAACAACGAGGTCTCGTACTTCGCTCGGACCAATCATCACAACAAGTCGATACCATTTGGCATCAAGGAGGCAGACCGCCTTTCGCACATGTACGTGATCGGCAAGACCGGCGTCGGTAAGTCCACGCTGCTGCAAACGATGGCATTGCAGGACTTCACGGCAGGACGCGGCTTCGCGCTCGTTGACCCGCATGGCGATCTCGTAGAGCCGCTCGCCAAGGGCATCGCCATCCTCGACCCCGAGCGGCTGGTCCACCTGGACGCCACCAATCCCTTTCAGCCATACGGATACAACCCGCTCCGGCGCGTCCGCGAGGACAAGATTCCGCTGGCCGTCTCGGGTCTCCTCGAAACGCTCAAGAAGCTCTGGCCCGACGCCTGGGGCGTGCGAATGGAGCACGTCCTGCGCAACACCCTGTACACGCTCCTAGAGCGCAGCGACTCTAAGCTACCCGACATCTTGCGGCTCTATTCGGATGACGATTTTCGCAAGGAGGTAGTCAAAGACATTCGCAACTCTGTCGTGAAGGAGTTTTGGGAAAGCGAGTTCAACGAATACCCGGCCCGGCTCCGGGCCGAAGCTTGTGCGCCGATCCAGAACAAGCTTGGGGCGTTGCTGTCCGACCCAATGCTCTACCGTATCCTTGTGGAACCGGAGATTGACTTGCATTTCCGGTCTCTCATGGACCAGGGAGTGATCCTACTCGTCAACGTATCGAAGGGGCGGCTCGGGGAGGACAGCTCTCTGCTCCTCGGAAGCCTGGTGGTCTCGACCCTTGGCCTGGCGGCATTCAGCCGTGCGGAAAGCGAGCCGGATACACGACGGCCCTTCTTCGTCTACCTCGACGAGTTCCACAACTTCACGACGCTCATGCTCGCAAACATGATGAGCGAGCTACGGAAGTACGGCGTGGGGCTCGTGCTCGCGCATCAATACTTGCACCAGCTAGAGCTGGACATTCAGCACGCGGTGATCGGCAACGCGGGGACGTTGATCTCTTTCCGCGTTGGTTCGGAGGACGCATCGCTCCTCGCGAAGGAACTTCAGCCGAAGTTCGAGGTGATGGACCTCATCAACCTCCCGAACCATTCCATGTATCTCAAACTCATGATCGACGGCACGCCGAGCGAGCCCTTCAGCGCAAACGCCATCCGCATGAGCGGATGAGTTCTTTCGCGTCCTTCATGGGCACGAAACGCTCGGCGCATCTTGTGTGATACCCGCATGCGCGACTTGCACAGGCGGCTAGCTAGCAGACCGCGCTCAAGTCAACCGCGCGGGGAAGCGCACCAGCCCGACAAGACGAAACCAAGCGGTCGGGGTGCATTCGAACGAGCAACTATCTTGACGGCCTACCCTTGTGGTTGGCTGTCCTTTTATGTGACTCGGTCAAGACAGTAGGACCAGTATGATTCGCGACCGGCTATCACCAATTCGGGTATTTCAGCCTTTTTTCGATTGTGGGCTAGCGAGATCTCGTGCCGAGGAATGTGGCAGACAGAAAATGCCTGTCATGCGCCATTGAAATTGGGAAAAACGACAATAAAGTCATCGCCTTGAAATGGAGCAGCTGGAATGTCGCGCCGATCACAATTCCGCATACAGCGGGATACCTCTCTCTCCGTTTCGGCAAACGAAATTGGCGTTGCGAGGCGAATCAGCATATTTGTAAAGAAGGCCCCGCCCAAGCCCACTAGAGTCTTCGATACATATTGGCGCTTTGCGACAGAGCGACAGCGCATCTTTCATGCACGGGCTGCGGGACAGAAAGGGCCTTGGACAGACGACCCGGTTTTGATTCAACATAAATTCACAAACGCATATCGAGCGTCGGATCGAACTAGCCAATATCTAATTCGAAACGTCATCTACGCTGGCCCCGATGATTGGGAGTCAACGCTCATTCGCGTGTTGCTTTTCAAGATATTCAACAAAGCGCAAACCTGGGAGCTGCTTGAGACAAAGCTTGGCAATATAACTGCACAGACCTTTTCTGCTGCTCGCATCAACGATGTCCTAGATGAAGCAAGCGCACATGGGCAAAAGATCTACTCAAATGCCTACATCATGCCGAGTGGTCCCGCGAACATTCGAGAATCCAGGAAGCATCGGATGCACACCGCCCTGCTCGAAAGTATCCTAAGAGGTCCAATCGGAAAAAATTTGACTCAGTCGAACTCGATGGAGCGTGCGTTTGGTGTGTTACGCGGTATACCAGGTTTCGGTCCTTTTCTAGCTTTCCAGTTTCTGATTGACCTGAACTACACACCATTTCTGAATTTCTCCGAAATGGACTTTGTGGTTCCCGGTCCTGGCGCGCGGGACGGTATTCAAAAGTGCTTCTCAAACCTGGGCGACTATGATGAGACAGGCACTATTGCGTGGGTAACAGATCGTCAGGAGCAGGAATTCAGTGACCGCGACTTGAACTTTCAGTCACTTTGGGGCCGGCGCCTGCAGTTAATCGACTGCCAAAACTTATTTTGCGAAGTCGACAAGTATGCTCGGGTAGTACACCCCGATGTCCTTGGTCTTTCAGGCCGGACTCGAATTAAGCAGAAATTTGTGCCCAACATGAATAGGTTCGCGCCCTGGTTTCCGCCCAAGTGGAACATCAACGAACACATACCAATGCTCTAGCGACCGCTCGGGCCTTCGCGAGAATAGGTGAGGCTCTGATTTTCAGCATCAAGAAGCAGCCAGCCGCCGCGATTTGCCATCAGCTCACGGAAGGCCTCAAAGCCCACAAGTATGGCCCGCTGCCATTCGTGCAGTTCACACGCGCTGACTTCAAGATTGCGAACCATTCGACCGATAAATTTCAGCAAATTGTGGTCAATTCTGGTCAGTCCTCGAAGCATCGAATGGCCGAGCGCATAGTTAAACACGGTATGCGCAATGGCCTCCTCGATAATAATCGCTCGGGCGCCGTCCTCAGCTTCATCTTTACGAGGATCGCTTTTGCGTTTTGCACGAAAGATGGCCCGTGTGACGGGCGACCATCCTAGAACGGCAGCGTAAGCGAGATGAAACGCGTCGTGGTACCGGTAGCCGTCATCGTGAAAGGAATTGTCAGTCAGACGGTCTCCGATATTGATGTCGTCAACACGCATAATGACTTCCACGCGCCCGCCGCCTCGCGATCTTTCTAGGAATTGAATGTCGAGTTTACGAGGCAGCCGCTCATATCGTGGTGATTTTGGACTATCGAAGAGACGCGCGGGACCGGGAGTGTCCGGCCCAAACATGCCTTTCACCTTTCGCAAATTGGTTTCTAATATCTCGGAGAGCTTGAGCTTTTGCTGTCGGATTGCCTGTAAGGTCGCAGCGCCAGCGGCGCCGACGCATCGCGCCAGTCGCTTGCGCTGCACATCGGTAAGCGTAGACGGCAAACTCTCAAAAGCTTCGGTCAGGGGCGTAATCGTCCGCACCATTGCATAAATGTGCCCGAAGGGCGGTTTCCCTGGGCGCGGGGGCTTTGCCTCAGCAATAAGCGTATCGAGTTGTAGCTCATAGTGGCTTGCTATCGCGCAAAGATACCAAAGGACATCACCGAACTCCTCTACAAGGTTCTGGCTGCCGTCCGTATACGCTTTGCCGTCGCGCAAGGTCTTCTTGAGTTCTGAAACGAGCGAACCTAGCTCGCCAATGACGCCGAAAGCTGGAATATGGCGCTTCCTTGAATCACGCCAGTTGACCTGCGCTGTTTGGACCGCTTCCTGTTGGTATCTGCGAAGGTTCACGCAGCCTCCACCACGGCACCGTTGCGAGTAGCTTGACACTCCCTGATGAGCGCCGATACTTCAGCGCGGGACCAGTTTAGATTGCTCTCAAATTGCTTGTCCTCCAGAACTGCCATAGTTGCATGACAAACCAGCGGGCCAACGGGAATTCCCGCTTCATGTGCGATGGCGGCTTGGAGGCGAGCCAAGCCGAGAAAGTTTCCCAAAGCCTTTTGGACGAAATACTGATAGCGGTACAACGCCGTGAGATAGAGTTCCCCGTTCTCCCCCAGCTTAAGGCTTATATGGCTGAGGCATTGGCCGCCGCGGTGAGCGTTATGGTCGTCCTCTGCTTCATATAGCTTGAGGTCCATCGCTTCGAAGCCGAGATCTAGCTCGTAGATGGCACGCATGGCGTTGCCGCTTTTCACCTGCTTTTTTAGCTTATTGATCACCAATTCAAGCGGAATCAGCTTAGTCCCGTCTGAGCAGGTTCGTTGTGTAAGTCTCAGGGCATAAGTACCCCACCGCGTCTCTGGGCCTTCGATGAACCTGAAGACGCTATCTGGGTAGTCGTAGACCGCCCCGATGCCTCCATATTGATACTCGGTGGCAGGGAAGATGGTCTCAGCCACCGTATGAGTCGGTTGCGCGCCTTTGGTGCGCAAAAAAGTATCGACCTTCTTCTCAATAGCTCGTGAGACATCAGTCGCCAGCTCGGGTTGCTGGACTTCCAGTACAACATTGTATTCCCGTTCGTGCGTCTCCTGCATTCGTTCGGCGGCCAATAGCCACGCTTCCGCGCGAGTCGTGGCAGATCGTGCAAACATGTTTCCCTCCTATACCTTTGCCTTCGGCGTGACGGATGCGTACCCAATGAGCTTGTCGGAGAGATACGACGGCGACAGCCAAGCATAGCCGCTATCACCCCAAGCTTTGCCCCAGCTATTTCGAATGAGAATTCTTGAGCGTGCTACGGGGCCTAGTCCCAATCCAACAGCCATAACCGCGTGCCCGCCGTATCCCGGTCCATCCCCGTCTATAGTAGCGGCCGGCATCCGAGGCTTCAAAAACTTCGGAGATATCTTGAGGCCAAGAACGACAGGTCTGTTTGCTTGCAGCAGATGCGCAATTTTGAGCGCGGCATCGGCCACGTCATGAGAAAGCACTCCACGCCATAACGCGGTGACAGCAGGTGCGACCCATGGACTAGCCTGAACTAAGGTGTATGGCCATTCTGCTTCAACGGGTTGCCCGCTCTTCTCCAATGCCGCCGCCGCTTCTTCGAAAAGAATGCCGTCCTGCAAATTCCCGATCTTTGCCAGTCGGATGGCATGGAAGAACAAGAACTCTGCAGAAAGTGGCGGGCAGCTCTGTTCGATGCTGTGGGCATCGCTCGTGGCGCACGCAAGGCACGTCGGCCGCGCTCCCTGATCTCGCACAGGAGAGCATAGAGGGCGGAGGTCGGCTTTGGCCTTGATCGTGTGAGACTTGGTCATGCCGCGAGTTGACGCCCCGCACGCGGCAGACCGGCGGCCTCACGTCCGACCAGTGTCAGATCAACTTCAAAACTGTCGATGCTTTCCTGAGATGAATCCCATGGCCGGCGCTCTTCCAGATGCAGGTGAGCCTGCCCTTGCCCCTGCATAATGAATCTGCGTCGAACCCCTCCGCCAAGCCGATTGTCGGCGGCGGAGAGGCGGTCGTCGCTGTGCAGGTTCATTCCCGCTTTCTTTATGCCGCTCTCATCCCAGGCGTAACCACCGGCGATATGTTCATTGAGAGAAACAACGATCATGTCCTCCGGCCCGCCGATAAGGTGCGCGCCCTTGTCTTTCTCCGACAGGACCCAGATATCGCGGTGCCAGTCGGATGGCTTCGGTCCCGGAAGAGCGCGTCGCTTTGCAGCCTTTGGCTCTGCGGCCTCAAGCGTCATGGCCTGAGTTCGCGTCAAGATGTTATGTGAGAGCAACGCCCAGCACGTCGCGGAGTAGCTTGCACCCAGCCTAAGCGACAGTTGGTAGGCGATGTCTTGCTGAGCGAGGTCCTTCGTACTCCATCCCTGACGATTGACGTGCGCTACGACCAACCATTTCGGAAGAAGGAATTCGGCTGCAAAGGCGTCAGCCTCCACTTCTTGCAAATCGTGTGTCGAAGTTTCGCCTCTGCCAACGAAGCCAACGACCTTATCCAAGCTCAACGCGCGATGCGCCAATACATGATGGCCCAGCTCGTGCGCCGCCGTGAATCGTTGCACATGAAGGTCACGCGCGGTCGTGATGAGCATGCCGCTGGCGTCGCGCGTCGGAACGTATGCGCCGAGAAGGCCGCGCAACGGCCGGAACATGACGAGCAGTCCGAGTTGGTGAGCTGCTCCATACACGTCTATCGCGCCCACGCCCTCAGAAAGTGCCTGGCGGACGCCCAGCTTCGCGTGCAGTTCGCTGGCCTTTGCAACGCCATTGAGTATGGCTTCGCGCTTGGTGGTCATTTGCTTGCATCGGCCTTCGATCGTTGAACCAAGTACTCACTAAAACGAAGAAGCTCGTTACGATCACCCTCCGAGAGTTGCGCCACCTGCTTCGCCAGCATCGCGACATCTCCCCCAAGGGGTTCGACCTCCTCGCCCGTGAAATAGCCTATAGGCCTTCGATACAATCGGGCCAAAGCCTGCAGTTCTGTTGACTCGACTCCCCGCTGCGCAGTCTCCAGGAGCGATATGGCGGACCTAGGAATTTTGAGCGCGTCAGCGACCTCTTGTTGGGACAATCCCAAGTATTCCCGGGCGTCCTTGAGCTTCGCGGCAATGGACTCTCGGTTGGATGGCATGTCTTCACTCCTTCGGAATAGGTACGCTACTCGGCAGCGATCGATACAGCTTCAGCCGTCGCCACGTGATCTTTGGCGAAGTTGCTCATGAGGTCAGCGACAGCCTCGGGGATGCTGTCATAGCCGCCCTTCTTGACCCATTTGACCTTCAGCTTGCGGCCGGTGAGCTCCTCGAACTTGGGAGACAGCTTGCAGACGGTCTTGGAATCCACCGTGGGCAGTTCCCACAAGTCCGATTTTGGATCGGCCTTGATCGTCGTATCGGTGAGCTCGGCCTTGAGGGCTTCCTGCAACAAAGGCTCGCACTTAGCCTTCAGTGCCAGAAATTCCTGCTCACTAAGCTTGTCGGCCATAGCGACCCCTCAGTTCGGTTATCGAACCATATAGGATATTTCTGTTCGATTTTCAAACATTATCTTTGATATCAGCGGAGCGCTGCCACGAAGACGTTAACTCCTTGAATTTGTTCTAGTAAAATCCGAATTCCTCTCACTGTGTCCTCGAAAAGCGGCGGCAAACTAGGAGCAGCGGCAGATACGGTGCCGTCGGCACCTGGAGAAAGCCTCACCTCAAGCCAATCCAAGTCTTGATTGCCGGTAATAGATGCCTGGCACTTAAACAGGGCCTCTTTGGCGGAAAAGATAAGATTCGCAGCCTCATCAATTCCAGAGGCGAGCGATGACGCCACGAACGCCTGAATTTCTTCGTTTGTAGCGATCGATCTCGCTTCCTGACCTAGTGAATCGCCATCTACGATATCAATTCCAACGGAGCGCAATTCCGATAGATAGCTCAGAGCCAGTGCGACGTGTCTGCGTGAATGAGCGATGCTGCCGCAGAGGCCGGTTGGCCAAATCGGAGCGCCGAATTGATCTCGTAGTATGGGGGCCGCAGGCAACCCCATGCATTTCATCATTCGCCGGGCCAGATTGCGTCCCGCGATAATTTCTCTGGCTCGCGCTTGAGAGACGCCATCCAAGAGTGACGCCTCTGCTTGCAGAACGGCACCCTGAAGTGCCGTTATCGGACACACATCTATGCGCACACCACTAGATAGCGATATCAACGTCTTCTCCAAATAGTATAGAGTTCCTCAACTCACTTCGAAGCACGGACAAGCTGCCGAGCAGACGAACATAACGCGAATGGGAGGCTGGGCGTGACATTCTGGAGTAGTCAGCGACTCGAATCACACCTGGCCAGCCTCGTTGGCCACACAGATAAAACGCTCGTTGATTGCAATGCTATCACGCTGCGCATCGGTGACGAGGTCTATGTAACACCAACGCTGGATAATCCTTCCCCCAGCACGCACACGAAGCAGGTTCTGCCCGCAGATGGCCCTTTCACCATTCCGCCAGGCCAATTCGCATTCCTTCTAACAGAAGAATTGGTGACAATTCCGGCCGAGCGGATGGGATTCATCTCGATCAAGACAACCTTTAAGGCAAAAGGGCTAGTAAATGTTTCCGGCTTTCACGTTGATCCAGGATGGAAGGGCCGACTAATCTTCTCCGTGTTTAATGCGGGTCCGGCGACGATACATTTGCAACGGGGCTTGCCGATGTTCCTGCTCTGGATCGCCGATTTAGATGCCCGGTCCGAAAAGCATAAGTCTGTTGCTGGACCACAGGGCATCCCCCCTCTGCTAATTGGAAACATCACTGGCACGGTCGATTCGATCTATGCCCTAGAGAAACGATTAAAGGCAGAAATCAAAGCGGTCGAAGGAAAGCAGGAAGCGTTCCGCGATCAGGTTTCCAAATTTGATCGAAGGCTGACGCGCGTGCTTATTTTCTTGAGTATCGCCGCCACCTTGGGCTCCGCGATCATAGGCGGCTTCGCGCGCGACTTCATTAGCTATGTCACCGAGCATCGAGCTGGTGCCGCTGTTCAGCAGCCAGCCGCTTTCTCGGCGGCTACGAATTCCAGCACGACCCCACCAGGGGCGAAGGCTTCCAACGCCCCAGTGCCGCCCAGATCTGGAGCCTCACCGCAGAACACCAATGGCACGCCACAAGGGCCTCACTGAGGAAGCTACACATTGCATCGCAGCGGGTTCGCAATGTTGTGTTGAGCTACGTTTCACTCGGTTGATGGGATGGATTTCTATTCGGCCCCCACAAGTCTCGAAATATGATTTTCCCATTTCTCGATAGCGTCTCGCATCTCGGGCAGGTAGTCGTAACGCTGATAGACGCCCACGATCCCGCCAAAGCTGCCCGAGATGTGATTGAGCAGCCGCTCGATCACCGGAATTGAGACACCCTGCGCCGCGAGCCCAGAGGCGAACGTGCGACGTAGGTCATGCAGAGTCCACTCCTTCACCCCGGCGCGCTCTTCGAGCTTCGGCTTGCACTTGGACCAGCCGTCGAAGGGCGTCTCCTTGCCGCGCCCTTTGAAGAAATATTCATCGGCCTCCATCTCGGGATCGAGGAAAGTCCACGCGAGCGCGCCGAGCGGGAAGGTGTGCGAGCGCCGGTTCTTGCAGAGGGGTGCGGGCAGGGTGATCGTGTCCGTGCCGATCATGCTCCCCTTGAGCTGTGCAACCTCTCCCCGGCGCTGTCCGGTGAGGATAAGGAGCTTCACTATTCTGCCGAAGGTATCATCTCCGGCCGCTTCCCACACGCGGGCGAGCTCCGCGTCGCTCAGGACGCGCTCGCGGGGCACATAGGGATGCGGGCACTGCATCCGCTCCATAGGGTTGCGGTCGAGGTAGTGCTTCCTGTGCGCCCAGCGCATGAAGGCGCGGATCGTGGTGTAAGCATAGCGCTGGCAGACCGGCGTATGATTGAGCTTTGCCAAGCTGTGCGAGAGGTCGTAGGGCGTGATGTCGGTGAGCTTGGTCGTGCCATACCGGAAGGTGCGGCCGAGGTAGTAGCGGTAGGCGCGGTTGGTGTGGGCGCTCAGTTCCGGCTCTCGCTCGGCAAGGTATTCGTCCTTCGCCGCGTTCCAGGTGATGGCCTTCGGCTTGTCCTTGCCGAGGGTGTACTGCGCGAGACGACGCTTGGCTTCGGTTCGCGCTTCCGAAAGCGATATGATGCCGACGCGCCCGATGGTCTCGCGCTGCCGGCGCGGCCCATGGGTGAGCACGAAGCTCTTGGTGCCCGCTTGGCTCACCCGCACGCCGAAGCCCGAAAGCGCGTCGTCTGAGTACAAAACAACGCCCTTCTTGGGCGCCTTGAGAGTGCGGATGGTGATGTCTGTCAGTCGCATAATTAGTCTCGCCATAGTCTCGCGGATCGCTCCCGAAGGAGCGAAAACGCATGTTTCGCCGTGATACTCCGCTTTGCGGAAATATCAACGGCCCCAATGGCTTAGGTTATGGTATGAGAAGCTATGGTAGATTAAAAACCACGCCTCTTAATCAGCGGGTCGCAGGTTCGATTCCTGCATCACCCACCAATCATTCCGGTCGAACCGGCGGTTTATCGCGGATTGTCCAGACTGAACATCGCCGTCTCGTCGTCATAGGCGAACAACTCGCCGAAGCGGCCCCACCCGATCACGGCGCGCAGCGTCTCCTCGGCGGCGTCGGAGGTCATGTAGTCCTCCAGCTCGTCGAAGAAGCGGCTCTTGGGCGCGGTGTGGCTGCCGCGTTCGTCGAGGATACGGCGGATGTGGGCGGCAAGGGCGACGTAGCTCACCAGCGCGCGGGAGAATATTTCCTTACGGCCGTTCAGGTCCTTTTCGGCAAACAACTTGCCCATGTGGGTGAGCTTTATGTCGCCGCCTTCCAGTTCGGCAAGCCTGAGCATCTGGAGCGTCTCGGCGACGGGGAACAGCTCGTCGACTTCCAGCTGCAGGTCGGCGGTGAGGTCGGGAAGGTCCGCCTTGCCGTCATAGGGGGCAGCGGCGACCGCTTCGACGAGGCCGGCAATGAGGTTCGCGGAAACAGGATGCAGCTGCGTGCCGATGCCGCTGCCCGGGAAACGCTCTTTGCGTTGCGCCGCGTGATCGCCGCGCCGCGCGGTCATCTCGGCATAGATGCGCTCGACGACGGAGATGAAGGCCGGGTCCTGGCGGTCGCGCGGCTGGCGCAGATCGATCTTGATTTCTGTCACGATGCGGCCGGGATTGGTCGAGAACAGCAGCACGCGATCGCACATCAGGACCGCTTCCTCGATGTTGTGGGTGACGAGGATCACGCCCTTAATCGGAAGCTGCCCTTCGCCCCAGAGGTCGAGGAAATCGGTGCGCAGGTTCTCCGCCGTCAGCACGTCGAGCGCGGAGAACGGCTCGTCCATGAGGAGAATGTTGGGATGGACGACGAGGGCTCGGGCGAAACCGACGCGCTGGCGCATGCCGCCGGACAGCTCGCGCGGATAGGCGGATTCGTAGCCGTCGAGGCCGATGAGGTCGATGGCGGACAGCGCGCGGGCGCGGATGTCCTTGGGCGGCAGGCCGAGCGCTTCGAGGCCGAGCTGCACGTTCTCCAAGACCGTGAGCCAGGGGAAAAGCGCGAAGCTCTGGAACACCATCGCGATGCCGTTCGCCGGACCATCGACAGCGTGGCCCATATAGCTGACCGATCCGCGCGAGGGCGGCGAGAGACCGGAGATGATCCGCAGCAGTGTGGACTTGCCCGAGCCCGAGCGGCCGAGCAGGCCGACGATCTCGCAATCGTTGAGCGTGAGGTTCACGTCCTCGAGGACGAGCAACTCGCTTCCGCCGGGGCGGGGAAAGGAGCGTCCGACCGCGCGAACGTCCAGGAGCGTATCGTTTTCCATCTTCGCCTCCGTCAACCGAGCCGGAACTTGCGCTCGGCATACCAATAGAGCGGCCGCCAGAACACGCGATTGACGACCGTCACCAAGAAACTCATGACCGCGATGCCGAGCACGATGCGGTGAAAGTCGCCCGCCGTCGTCGCGTCGGCGATATAGGCGCCAAGGCCGTGCGCCCTGAGCGTATGGTCGCCCCAGGTCGCGACCTCGGCGACGATGGCGGCGTTCCACGAGCCGCCCGAAGCGGTGATCGCGCCCGTCACATAGAAAGGAAAGACGCCGGGAAGCGCGACCTTGCGCCACCACAGCCAGCCGCGCACCTGGAAGTTGGTGCCGACGTCGCGCAGTTCGTGCGGCAGAACGGACGCGCCTGCGATCACGTTGAACAGGATGTACCACTGCGTGCCAAGCACCATCAGCGGCGACAACCAGATGTCCGCATTGAGCTGAAACATGACGATCAGCGACACCGCGACCGGGAACAGAAGGTTGGCCGGGAACGCGGCGAGGAACTGCGCGATGGGCTGGACGAAGCGCGCCAGCGACGGGCGCATGCCGACAGTGATGCCGATGGGCGTCCAGATGGCGCTCGCCAGCGCGATCAGGAGCAGCACACGAAGCATGGTGATCAGGCCGAGCCCCAGGACCCGCAGGATCTCCGCCACCGAAATCGGGCCCGCGAAGCTCGCGATCTGCCATAGCGCGAGCGCGCCGGCCACGACGAGGATGCCGTACCAGAGGAAGTCGGCCGCGCGCTGCGATACCGGCATTTTGGGAATGGCGGTCAGGATCGGCTTCGGCGGCGCGAGGCGGTAAGTCCAGCTCATGAACGACGTGAACGGCGCGGCCATCGCCGCGATCAGGCGCGAGCGGCGGAAGACCGTCAGCGCCCAGGACTGTGGCTTGTCGTCGCCCTGCTCCTGGTCGAAGCGGAAGCGGTCCGCCCACGCGACGAGAGGGCGGAACAGCAGCTGATCGTAGATCAGGATGACGATCAGCATCGCGCCGATGGCCCAGAAGATGGCGCCGAGATTGCGCTGCGCGATCGCCACCGCGATGTAGGAGCCGATGCCGGGAAGCGTGACGGTCGTGTGGCCGACGCTGATCGCTTCCGAGGCGACGACGAAGAACCAGCCGCCGGACATCGACATCATCATGTTCCAGATCAGCGACGGCATCGCGAACGGCGCGTCGATGCGCCAGAACCGCGCCCAGGCGTTCAGTCCGAAAAGCTGTCCGGCTTCGGTGAGTTCGGTGGGGACCGTGCGCAGCGACTGATAGAAGCTGAACGCCATGTTCCAGGCCTGGCTCGTGAAGATCGCAAATACGGCGGCAAGCTCCGCCCCGAACACGCGCCCCGGCGCGAGCGACATGAAGAAGACGACCGTGATCGAGATGAAGCCGAGGATCGGGACCGATTGCAGGATGTCGAGGATCGGAATGAGCAACGACCCGGCGCGCAGGCTCTTCGCCGCCCAGGTCGCATAGGTGAACGTGAAGACCAGCGACGCGACCATCGCGATCAGCATGCGCAGCGACGTGCGCAGCGCATATTCGGGCAGCGCGGACGGCGAAAGCGAGATCGGCGTACTTGCGAGCTTGGCCAGCGGCTCCAGGAGCAACTGGCTTGTGCTCGCGAACAGCACGACGAAACCAAGCACCAGCACCGCGGCCAGCATGTCCCAGGGGTTCAGAGGAAAGCGGCGCCCTTTGACGGAAACCGGTGGAATGAGCACTGCAAAGCGCATTTCGAGGGCCTGGGCTAGAGGCTTGGCGGCAGGAGGGTCACGATTGACCGGCGACGCGAGCGTTGCCAGCAGATTGTGACGGAACCGTCACGGTTGCGAGAGCGGTCCACATGTTCAGCGTTCCTCCTCCTTGCGGTCTTGATGGGCGCGGCGCCGCCAGAAAGACCGAACCAATCTCAAAAGCGCGACAATCGTTTCGCGGGCTTGCATATACATACCCCCGTGGGTATATGCAATATACCCGTTGGGGTATTTTCGAGGAGAGCAATGGCACACGTCGTCGAAGGCAAGCAGAAGCTCCTGAACCGGGTCCGCCGCCTGCGCGGCCAGATCGACGCGCTCGAACGCGCGCTCGAAGCGGACCAGGGATGCAGCGAGGTGATGCGGCTCCTGACCACCGCGCGCGGCGCGATCAACGGTCTCATGGCCGAGGTTGTCGAGGATCACATCCTCATGCACATGACCGACCCCGACCATAAGCGCTCGCGCGACGAGCAGGAAGCCGCCGACGAACTGCTCGACGTGCTGCGCACCTACATCAAATAACCGCTTCGCCGAATGAGGGCGTCCCATGTCGTCGCACGAACACTCCATCGATCCATTCCGCCACGACCACATCTATCTGGGCGAGCATCACGAGCGTAATGAGCGCAAGACCTGGGCCGTGATCGCGCTCTGCAGCGCGATGATGGTCGCGGAGATCGTGGGTGGATTCTTCTTCGGCTCCATGGCGCTGATCGCCGACGGCATGCACATGTCCACACATGCGGGCGCATTGCTTATCGCGGCCCTGGCCTACACCTATGCCCGCCGCCACGCGAAGGACCGGCGGTTCGCCTTCGGGACCGGCAAGCTCGGCGAGCTGGCGGCGTATTCGAGCGCGCTGATACTCGCGATGATCGCGATCCTGATCGGGGTTGAGAGCGTCTCCCGCCTTCTGAGCCCGGTGCCCATCAACTTCGATCAGGCGTTGCCGATTGCCGGACTCGGACTCTGCGTCAATATTCTGAGCGCATGGCTGCTACGGGACGACCACGACCACGCGCATGGGCACGACCACGGCGACTATTTCGATGACGAGGCGCACCGTCATCATGGCGATGACCGAGGCCATAAGCACGATCTGAACATGCGGGCCGCCTATGTGCATGTGATCGCGGACGCGGCCGTGTCCGTTCTCGCGATCATCGGCCTTCTCGCCGGTCGCGAACTCGGCCTGGTCTGGATGGACCCGGTGATGGGCATTGTCGGCGCCTGCGTCATCGCCAACTGGTCCTGGGGCCTGATCCGGGCTGCCGGCGGCGTCTTACTCGATATGTCCTGCGACCATAAGCTCGCGGCCCGGATCAGAGAGCGTCTTGAGATCGGCGCGGATCGAGTCGCAGACCTGCACCTCTGGCGTCTCGGTCCGGGGCACAACGCGGTGATCGCAACATTGGTGACCGCCGATCCCCGGCCCGCAAGTGCTTATAAATCGCGCTTGGCAGAGGTCGAAAGCCTCAGTCACATCACGATTGAGGTGGAGGTCTGCCCGGATTCTCATCCAGCCTGACGTGGCCGTTCTCTTGGAGCCGGTGTTCGAAACCGGAGCGCGCATCGCGATTTCGCGGAGCCAACTGATCCCCGCACACGTCCACCTCATCGAGACGCGTATGGCTCCGTCCCTTGCGCGTGATCTCGCCGACATGGATTGGGTTCTTGAGCAAGCTGTCAAGCGACCCTCGCTGTGACGACAAATAGCGACTTATACGTGATGGTGCACCGCCTCCTGGCGGGTGACGCGCTTCTCGATCTGGCGCAGCGCGACGTAGAACGCCGGGGTCAGGAACAGGCCGAAGAACGTCACGCCCAGCATGCCGAAGAACACCGCGATGCCCATCGCGTGGCGCATCTCCGCGCCGGCGCCCGAGGTGAACACCAGCGGCACGACGCCCATGATGAACGCGAACGACGTCATCAGGATCGGACGCAGCCTGAGCCGCGCCGCCTCGATGGCGGCATCCAGCGTCGTCTTGCCTCGGATCTCGAGCTCGCGCGCGAATTCCACGATCAGGATCGCGTTCTTGCAGGCGAGCCCGATGAGCACGAACAGGCCGATCTGGGTGAAGATGTTGTTGTCGCCGCCGGTGAGCCACACGCCGCCGATGGCGCTGAACAGGCACATCGGCACGATCAAGATGATCGCAAGCGGCAGGAACAGGCTCTCGTACTGCGCCGCCAGCACCAGGAAGACGAGCAGCACGCAAAGCGGGAAGACGAGCAGCGCCGTATTGCCCGCCAGAATCTGCTGATAGGTGAGATCGGTCCACTCGAACGTCATACCCTTGGGCAGGTTCTCGTTCAGCAGCTTGGTGATCGCGGCCTGCGCCTGGCCGGTCGAATAGCCCGGCGCGGGCGCGCCGTTCAGGTCGGCGGCGCGGAAGCCGTTGTAGCGCATGGCGCTGTCGGGGCCGGCGGTCTCGGTGACGCGCATGATCGAGCCGAACGGCACCATCTCGCCCGCGGCGTTGCGGGTCTTGAGGCGGAGGATGTCCTCCGGCCGCGAGCGGAACGGCGTGTCGGCCTGCGCGATCACCTCATAGGTGCGGCCGAAACGGTTGAAGTCGTCGACATAGACCGAGCCCAGATAGGTCTGCATCGTGTCGAACACGTCCTGGACGTCGACGCCGAGCTGCATCGCCTTGGTGCGGTCGAGATCGGCATAGAGCTGCGGCACGCCGATGTTGAAGCCGGAGAACACGCCGGCAAGCTCAGGCCGCTGCCGAGCCTTGGCCTGGATATCCTGCATCGCGCGATCGAGCGCCGCGTCGCCCCTGTCGGTGCGGTCCTCGACCTGCAGCTTGAAGCCGCCGATCGTGCCCAGTCCCATCACCGGCGGCGGCGGGAAGATCGCGATCATCGCGTTGCCGCCGATGCCGCCATATTTCTTCTGAAGGCTCTGCGCGATGGCGAGGCCCGATTGGCTTCTCTGGTCGAAAGGCTTCAAGGTCACGAAGACGATGCCGGACGAGGCGCTGTTGATGAAGCCGTTGATCGACAGGCCCGGGAACGCCACGGCGTTCTCGACGCCCGGCTCCTTGAGCGCGATGTCGGACATCTTGCGGATGACGGCCTCGGCGCGGTCGAGCGTCGCGCCTTCGGGGAGCTGCGCGAAGCTGACGAGATAGGCCTTGTCCTGCATCGGCACGAAGCCTGGGGGCACGGCCTGGAAACCCAGCCAGGTGAGGCCCAGCAGCGCGGCGTAGACGGCAAACGCGCGCGTGCGGCGCTTGAGGATTCCGCCCACGCCGCGCCCATAGCCCTGCGAGCCGCGATGGAACACGCGGTTGAAGAGGCGGAAGAACGGGCCCAGGACCTTGTCCATGCCGCGCGCCAGCGCGTCCTTCGGCGCGCCGTGCGCCTTGAGCAGCGTCGCGGCCAGCGCCGGCGACAGGGTGAGCGAATTGAACGCCGAGATGACCGTCGAAAACGCGATGGTCAGCGCGAACTGGCGGTAGAACTCTCCCGTCAGTCCGCTGATGAAGGCGATCGGCACGAACACCGCGCACAAGACCAGTGCGATGGCGATGATGGGGCCGGTCACCTCGGACATCGCCTTGAGCGTCGCCTCGCGCGGCGCCAGACCCGCCTCGATGTTGCGCTCGACGTTCTCGACCACGACGATGGCGTCGTCGACCACGATGCCGATGGCGAGCACCAATCCGAACAGCGACAGCGCGTTGATCGAGAAGCCGAACGCCAGCATGAACGCAAAGGTGCCGACGATCGACACGGGCACGGCGAGCAGCGGGATGATCGAGGCGCGCCAGGTCTGGAGGAACAGGATCACCACCAGAACGACCAGCGCCACGGCCTCGAGCAGCGTATGGACGACCGCGCGGATCGAGTCGCGCACGAACACGGTCGGGTCGTAGACAATGGAATAGCCCATCCCTTTCGGGAAATTCTGCTTGAGCTCCTCCATGGTGGCGCGCACCTGGTCCGAGATCGCGATCGCGTTCGAGCCCGGCGCCTGGAAGATCGGGATGGCGACGGCCTGCTTGTTGTCGAGCAGCGAGCGCAGGCCGTATTGCGACGCGTCGATCTCGACGCGCGCAACGTCGCCCAGCCGCGTGACGACGCCGTTGTCGCGCTTGACGACGATATTCGCGAACTGTTCGGGTTCGCTGAGGCGCCCTTGCACGTTGATCGGAAGCTGCTGGCGACCGGCTTGGCTGTACGGTGGGCCGTTGATGACGCCGGCGGCGACCTGGACGTTCTGCTTGCGGATCGCAGCGACGACATCGTCGGCCGTCATTCCGCGCTCGGCGATCCTGTCGGGGTTGAGCCAGATGCGCATGGCATAGTCGCCCGAGCCGAAGAGCTGCACGCTGCCCACGCCTTCGATCTTGGCGAGCCGGTCCTTGACGTTCAGCACGGCGTAGTTGCGCAGGTAGAGCATGTCGTAGCGCCCATCCGGCGAATTCAGATGCACGACCATGGTGAGGTCGGGCGAGCTCTTGGTCGTGGTGACGCCGAGCGCCTGGGTCACTTGCGGCAGGCGCGGCAGCGCCTGGTTGACGCGGTTCTGCACCAGCTGCTGCGCGAGGTCGGGATTGGTGCCGATCTTGAAGGTGACGGTAAGCGTCAGCGTGCCGTCGGACGCGGCCTGGGAGAACATGTAGAGCATGTTCTCGGTGCCGTTGATCTGCTCCTCGAGCGGCGTGGCGACGGTTTCGGCAATGACGTTCGGGTTGGCGCCGGGGAACTGCGCCTTCACGACGACCGAGGGCGGCACGACCTCGGGGTACTCCGAGATCGGCAATTGCGTCATCGCGATCAGACCGCCAAGGAAGATCATGACCGAGATGACGCCCGCGAAGATCGGGCGATCGACGAAGAATTTGGACAGACTCATGGCGTCCTCTGAAAAGCGGGTTCAGGACATCAGTTGAATTCTAAGCGGCGGCCTAGCTCGACGCGAGCTTGCCCGGCGCCGCGGGATGCGGATCGACGGCGGCGCCGGGCTGCACGCGCTGCACGCCGTCGACGATGATCTTCTCGCCGGAACGCAGGCCCGAGAGCACCACGCGCTTTCCGTCCATCTCCTGGCCGAGCGCCACCTCGCGGTAATCCGCCCTGTGGCCGGGCGTCACGACGAAGACGAAGCGCTTGGACTGGTCGCTGCCGACCGCGTCTTCCGGAACCAGAATGGTGTCGCTCGGCTCGGCCGCCCACAGGCGCACCGACACGAACATGCCGGGCACCAGCGCGCCGTCGGTGTTGGCGAAGCGGGCGCGAGCGCGGATCGTGCCGCTGCCGGTCTCGATCCTGTTGTCGAAGCTCTCAATCATGCCGTCATAGGGGGGGTGCGCGGCATCGCCCTGCACGGTAAGCTGCACCGGCAGCTTCTTCTCCTGATCCAGCGTCGCGGCATGGGCGCGCACGGTGCGCAGATAGGTCTGCTCGTCGACGTCGAAATCGGCATAGATGCCCTTGTCGGACACGATGGTGGTGAGCAGCGGCGCGGGCACGGTCTGCACCAGGTTGCCGACCGTGATCTCGGCGCGGCCGACGCGGCCGTCGATCGGCGCCTTCACATAGGCATGGTCGAGATCGAGCTTGGCCTGGGCCAGCACGGCCTCAGCCGACTGGATCGAGGCCTGCGCCACACCGACCGCGTTGGCGCGCTGATCATAGGTGTCGCGCGCGACGGCTTGCGCTTCCATCAGCCGCTTGGCGCGGTCGAGCTCGGTGCCGGCGAGGCGCGCATTGGTCCTGGCCGTCGCCAGATCGGCCTCGGCCTTGGCGACCGCCGCCGCATAGGGGCGCGGATCGATGACGAGCAGCACGTCGCCCGCGTGAACGCTCTCGCCGTCCTTGAAGCGGATCTCGGTGATGCGCCCGCTCACCTCCGGGCGCACATCGGCGGAATCGACCGCCGTCATGCGGCCGGAAAATTCGGACCACAGCCGGACGGGTTTGGCGTCGACAGCGGCGACCGTCACCGGAATCGCGGCATCGGCCGCGGCGGCCGGGTCCGGGGTCGCGCCGGCGTTGTGCAGGGACAGCCCCACCACCGCCATGCCGACCAAGGCGAGACCGCCGAGAATTGCGCGCTTTTTCAAAAGGTTACGGGGTACTGACTTGCCGTCGGCGAGCCTGGCCACCTGAAGCAGTTCGGCAATATGGGCCATCGCGGCCTCCTATTCTGTATTGAACGATACAGATATAGGAGCTGGACGAACCGCGTCAAGCACATTATGTATCACTCGATACAATAATAAAAGGGAAAACGCTCCATGCGGACGGGCCGCCCGAGAGGTTTTTGCGTCGATCAAGCCGCCGATCGCGCGATGAACGTCTTTTGGCGCAAAGGTTACGAGGCCGCGTCGCTTTCGGACCTGACGACGGCGATGGGGATCAACGCGCCTTCCTTATATGCGGCGTTCGGCAGCAAGGAGGGACTGTTCCGTGCCGTCCTGGAACGCTACGACGCGCGGCGCAAGGAATTCATGGACAAGGTGCTCGCCGCGCCCGATGCGTTCGGCGTGGCGAGAAACTATCTGGAAGGCATCGCGGAGTTCGCATCCGATACCAATGGCGGCATGAACCCGCCGGGCTGCCTTCTGGTGCAGAGCGGATCCTGCGGAGACTCCTCGATCCCCGAAGAGGTCGCGCGCCATCGCGCGGAAAAAGAAGCCAAGCTCCGCGAGCGCTTCGAACGCGCGCGCAAGGACGGCGACCTGCCCAGGGATGCCGACCCCGCCACGCTGGCGCGCTATCTCTCCGCCATGGCCAACGGCATCTGCATGCACGCAAGCGCCGGCGCCGGCGCGGAAGAATTGCTGGACATCGCGCGCCTGGCGCTTGCCTCCTGGCCGGTGCGGGCCAAAGCCAAGCCGAAGAAAAAATCGCGCGTCGCGGCTTGATTCTGTATTGATCGATACATAAATCTCGGCGGTCGATCCGGCCGCCGAGGGAGAGATGCCGCACGCAATCGCTTTCACTATCATTGCACAATCGGTTGCCGTCCTGTTCGCGGCAGCCGGCATCGTCCAACTGCCCGGTCCGGCTTTTGTCCGGCGCGCTTACGAGCGTTGGGAACTGCCGCGCAAATTCTATCGCGTGACCGGCTTGCTCGAGCTGATCGCAGCCCTGTTCCTTGTGAACGCCGAGACGCGCGTCTGGGGAGTCGTCCTCGGCGCGATCGTCACCTTCGGCGCCATCGTCACGCTGTTCAAGAGCGAGCAGTATGGCTGGTCGGTTCCGGGCATATTGCTGCTGGTGGCGCTGGTGCCCGCATCGCTCGCAGGCCCGTTCTGAGCGATGGCTCAGCCCAACCCCGTACGAGGTCGAGCGAATTCCGTCCATCGCCTCAAGCTCGGCGGCCGGCTTCACCCCGTGCGCGACGACACCGCTTTCGCGGCGTCGAGGATCACCTCGAGCACGGCCTGCGGCTTGGACAGCATCGGGACGTGACTGGAGTCGAGTTCGACCGTCTTGGCGCCCATGCGTTTGGCGGCGGCGCGTTCCAGATCGGGATGGACGGTGCGGTCCTTGGTGCCGACGACATACCAGCTCGGCTTCGTTCGCCACGCGACTCCATCGAGCTTCTGGTTGAAGAGGTCCGGCGCGGGCACGCCTTGGGTCGCCCAGACGATCTTCTGCTCGGTCTGCGAGAGATCGCCGCAGAAATCTGCCGTCCCGTCCGGCCGCAGCCAAATGCGCCCATCAGCGACTTCGATGTGAGAGAAGACGGGGGTCTTGGGGAACTTGTCCTGCTGGCCCTGTGATGTCTCGGTCTCGTCGGGTGCGAGGGCGCAGATATAGACCAGGGCGGCAACCCGCTCGTCCATCCCGGCATGCGTGATCAGCGTTCCGCCGTATGAGTGACCAACGAGAACGACGGGGCCGTTGACGCGCCCGAAGCAACGTTTGACGCAATCGACGTCGCTCTTGAGGGAGTCCAGGCCGTGCTGGGAACACATCACCTCGTGGCCGTGAGACTGCAACGAGGGGATCAGCTTCTGGAAGCACGAGCCGTCGGCCCAAAGTCCATGCGCAAATACGATTCCGGGTTTGCTTGTCATCGCGCTCTCCTTTCGGGGTTGAGGGAGCCGCCGGTCATCGGCGGCGGCTGGGAGTCCGGCGGTCAGGCCCAAGCCGACCGCGCCCGCGAGGACTCCGCGTCTCGAGGCCGCAAAGCGGGGTTCAGTCATGGCGGCCTCGCGGCGTCGGACGGATGAGGTTCTTGGAGACTTTCTGCTCAAGGCGATAGTTCACCAACGCGTGCTCGCGTTCTTTGCGGATTCCGCCTTTGTTTGCCGAACGGATCATTTTGTTCGAATTGCGCTGTTTCTCCGGGACCGGCCGCGATGCGCAGCGGCCTGGATGCGGGATTTTTCCGCCGTGCCCTGGACAAGCCAACCGGGGATTCCTACCGTCCGGCACCTTGCTTGCGGTTTCCGCCATGAACCAACAGGCAGCCTCGTCGCGACATAAGCCGAACAATCCCAAGGGAGCGTTCGGAGACAACCTCGCCGCTCACTTTCATCTGAAGGAAAGCGAACAGGTCTCGACGTCGTGGCCCGGCGACAATCTTTTCGCGATCACGCGCCTGCAGTCCGACACCGGCATTCCGGATCGAACGACGCGCGTGCCGAGCGAAGCCGCGCTGCACATTTCGGTTTCGATCCTACCCGTGCCGCTGCGCGCCTACGACCTTTGGATCGACGGGAAGGCGATCGACGTCCCCTACATTCCGTCGCTGCGCACGAGCGTCATGGATCTCCAATCCGATCCGGTCTGCTGGGTGGGCGCCGGCTTCGACTATGTGCACTATCACGTGCCGAAAGCGGGCCTCGACGCGATCGCGAGGGATCACGGAACCGAGCCTGCAGGTTCCTACAAATTCGCGATCTGCGAGCACGACATCGTGGTGGCCCAACTCACGCAATATGTCCTGCCTCTGATCGGTTCGCGCGACTGGATCGGCTCACTCGCTCTTGACCAGTTCAGCCTCATCCTCGGCGCGCATGTGCTCAGGACCTATGGCGGGCTTCCCCCTTTGGGCGCCGCAAAGCGAGGCGGACTGGCGCCCTGGCAGGGAAGGCGCGCCGCGGAGATGATAAGCGAGAGTCTCGACGGCAGAATCCATCTTTCCGACATGGCGCGCGAGTGCGGCCTGTCGGTGAGTCACTTCACGCGCGCGTTCCGGAAGAGTTTCGGCATGTCGCCCTATCGCTGGCTTCTCCAACGCAGGATCGACCGTGCGAAATCCTTGTTGGCGACGAGCGATCTTCCTATTGCAGATATCGCTCTGCGGTCCGGCTTCTCCGATCAAACGGCATTCACGCGCGCGTTCGGACGCGTTGTGGGTGATAGCCCGGCCCGCTGGAGACGGGTCGTAACTTCAAAAGGCTGAGATAGGGCGACGATCGCGGAGCAACGCGTTGCTTCCACCTGCGTGAGCGGAGGTATCTCATTCCCGCTGCGGCACCTGCGGTTCGCACCGAGCAGCTCCACGAGCATCACATGCGCACGCGACGGCTTCTGGACGCTTCGCGTACTGTCGGCTATACGGTCGCCGGGCGTACATAGAACGTGATTAACGACTTTTCGGGATGGAACTTTTCCCGGTCCAGCACGTTTGATGGGACTACCCGGTGGAGGGGCTATGCGCCGGTTTTCCCTTGTTTTGCGCGGATTCGTCGCTGTCGGAACGCTCTTTTGGGGCGGGCCGTCCGACGCCCAGACCGTCCGTGACATTCAGGAAATGTCCATCGGGCAACTCGAAGGTCTGGACGTCACCTCGGTGACCAAGACCCGTGAGGATCTCAGCGACGCGCCGGCGGCCATCTACGTCATTACCCAGGAAGCGATCGCGCGTTCCGGCGCGGTTACGCTGCCGGAAATCCTGCGCCTGGCGCCGAACCTGCAGGTCGACCAGATCAGCGCGAGCCGCTACATCATCACGGCGCGGGGTTTCAGCGGCAACATCAACGACCAGAACTTCGCCAACCAGCTTCTCGTCCTGATCGATGGCCGCAGCGTCTACACGCCGCTCTATTCCGGCGTCTATTGGGACATGCAGGACGTTCCGCCGGCCGACATCGAGCGTATCGAGGTGATCAGCGGACCGGGTGCCACACTATGGGGCGCGAACGCCGTCAACGGCGTCATCAATATCATCACCAAGAAGGCCTCGCATACGCAGGGTGGCTTGGTCGAAGTATCGGCAGGCAATCTCGAACAGAGCGCCACGCTGCAATATGGCGGGCGCTTGAGCGATTCGCTCGCCTATCGTTTCTATATGGGCGATTATTGGGGCGCGGATACGCAACTGGCTTCGGGCCAGACCGCGCATGATCAATGGTCCAGACCCCAGGGCGGCTTCCGTCTCGACTGGACGCCCAGCGAAGTGGACAACGTCACGTTCCAAGGCGATGCCTATACGGGCTGGGAAGCGCAACCGGGTGCGCCGAACGAAAACATCACGGGACACAACATTCAGACCGCGTGGAGCCATGCCTGGTCGGACGGCTCGGTGATGCAGGTGCTCGCCTACTACGATCACACCAGCCGCGGCACGCCGGACAACGGCACCTATGAGCTCGACCAATACGATCTGGAAGGGCAATACAGCTTCGCCCTCGGTACGGACAACAAGATGGTCGTGGGTGGCGGAATTCGCGTCAGTCCTTATCGCATCTACGGAACGGATGGGCTGTTCTTCGTGCCGCCCAGCCGCACGCTCGATCTCGGCGATGTCTTCGCGCAGGACAGCATCGCGTTGACGCCCGCGCTGACCGCGATCCTGGGCCTGAAGCTGGAAGCCGATCCTTACTCCGGCGTCGAGCCGCTTCCGACCGCGCGCTTGTCCTGGAAAGCAAGCGACGATCTGCTGCTTTGGGCCGCGGTCTCTCGCGCGATCCGTTCGCCCACGCCCTTCGATGTCGACGTGGCCGAGCGCGTCGGCAGCGTGGTGGCGCTGAACGGCGACCGCGATTTCCAATCCGCCGACCTGACGGCTTACGAAATCGGAACGCGGATGGAGCTCGACCCCGGCATCTCGTTCTCGCTGTCGGCCTTCTACAACGACTATAGCGATCTGCGCAGCATCGAGATCGTCCCCGGGCCGGCGTTCCTCAACCTGACCTGGGGCAACGACCTCGAGGGGCACACCTACGGCTTCGAGGCCTGGGCGGACTATCAGGCCGCGCCCTGGTGGCATCTCTCCGCGTCCTTCGATGAATTGGCCGAGCAATTCAAATTCAAGCCCGGCGCGACGGCGGTGGGTATCGGTACGTCGCAGCTCGGCGACGACCCCAGCCGGAGCGCCACCTTGCGCTCGTCGATGAACCTGACCGGCGATTTGGGGATCGATGCCGATCTGCGTTACGTCGGTCCTCTGCCGGATCCTCACGTGCCGGACTATGTCGAGCTCAACGCAAATATCTGGTGGAACGTCTCGGACACGACGAGGCTTTCGCTCTCGGGCTTCAACCTGCTGCATGCGCATCACCAGGAGTTCCCGTCCTCGGAAGCCGACGCGGTGCCCCGAAGCTTTTCCGTGGGCCTGCAATGGCGTTTCTAGGCGCACGCCGGCTCCGGTGCGTCTTTGCCGTCGGGCTGATGGGACTTGCGCCCTGCGCCGCGGCCGCCGCCGAATCCGTTCCGCTCGAGGACACGGTCAAGGCGGCCTATATCTATAAATTCGCGCCCTTCGTGACCTGGCCGACACATCCTGCCGCCGGCGCTCCTTTCACGATCTGCAGCATCGGCACCGATCGCGTGAGCGTGCTCCTGCCCCAAGTCACCGCCGGGCAGCGCGTCGATGAGCGGCCGATCCAGATTCGCGCGCTGGCGGAAGGCGAGCCGCCCGCCGACTGCGCGATCCTCTACATCGCGTCGTCCGTCGCGGCCGGAGGCGTGCTCGATGCCGTTCACGGCAAGCCGATCCTGACCGTCACCTCGCTCGAGGGTCAGCACGGAATCGTCCAACTGGTGACGGTCGAGCACCATGTGAGCTTCGACATCGACGCCAAGCTCGCGGCCGAGGACGGCTTGACGATCAGCTCCAAGCTGCTCGGCCTCGCCAGAACGGTCACGCGCCCCGCAGTGCCGCCGTCATGACGTGGCTTTCGTTTCATAGAGTCCGGGACTTGCCGTGGGCGGCGCTGGCCGGCGCGGTCGCGCTTTTGATCGCAGGCGTTTTCGCGGCGTTTTACGAAGAGCAGCTCTATCAAACCCAACGCGCGCAGGCGGCGCTGGGAGAGGCGCAGACGCTGGCGGCAAGCGTTTCTGCGGCGCTTTCCTTCGGCGATCGCAACGCGGCGGAGGAGTATGTCCGACCCATGCTGGTCAATCCGGGGATCGCAGCCGCGGGAATCTACAAGAAGGACGGGAGCCTGCTGACGGGACTTGCAAGGGATGGCGGCAGGGCTCTGTCGCCGCGGCTTTCGAGCTTGACGGCGATGACGAACGCGAGGGAACTCGTGGTGCCCGTCGTCCAAAGCGGGACGGCGCTGGGTTGGGTCTATCTGCGTCTGAGCCCGGAACCGCGCGCGACACGGCTGAGCCGCTATGCCGTGGTGGTGTTGCTGGCCTTCATGGCGATCTTCGTCATTGTCGGATTGGGCAATGCACAGGGACGTCTGGCGCGGCAATCCGAAAGCCTCTCGGCCGCTAATGCGCGGCTGCAAAGCGAGATCGCGGAACGCGAGCGCGTCGAGGAAGAGCTGCGGCAGAGCCAGAAGATGGAAGCCCTCGGCCAGCTTTCCGGAGGCATCGCGCACGACCTCAACAATCACTTGATGATCGTCAAGGGGAATTTGCATCTCTTGAAGAAGAAGCTCTCGCTGCCCGATGGCGACCGGCATCTTCAGGGCGCGGACGAAGGAATACGGCGGGCCGCCGCTCTGACGCAAAGGGTACTCGGCTTCTCGCGCAAACAATCGCTTTCGCCCGTCGAGACCGACCTGAACGAACTCGTCATCGGAATGCGCGATCTCATCCGCAGCTCGTTGCGCGAGAATATCGAGACGGAGCCGCATTTGGATGCCCGGTCGAAGGTGTTGGTCGACCGCAATCAGATGGAGAACATCATCCTCAATATCGTCGTCAACGCGCGCGACGCCCTTCCCGCCGGGGGGCGGGTTGCCATCTCCACGCGGGATGTGACGCTCGATGACGGCGGGGCGTCTCGCGGCTTCGCCCTCTTGGAAATCGCCGATACGGGCGTCGGCATGTCGCCGGAAGTGCAGGCGAAAGCGTTCGACCCGTTCTTCACGACCAAGCCGGTCGGCCAGGGCACGGGCCTCGGTCTGAGCACGGCTTACGGGTTCGTGACGCAATCGGGCGGTCAGATGAGAATCAGGAGCGCGCCGGAAGAGGGAACGACGATTTCGATCTACCTGCCGGCGCTTGTCAGCGAGGAGACTTCAATGGGGGACCGCAATGGCTAAGATATTGGCCGTCGAGGACGAACATCTTGTCCGCAGTCTTATCGTCGAAACGCTTGAAGGCGAGGGGCACAACGTGCTCGACGCGCCCGATGGCGAAGAAGCGCTTTCCATCGTGCAAGGGCAGCCGGACATCGACCTGATCGTAACCGACATCCGCATGCCCAAAGTCGACGGCTTCACGCTGGCGAAATCCGTGCGCGCTGCCCAGCCCCGCATCGCCCTTTTGTTTATGACCGGCTATACGGGAGCCAGCCCGCCGCAGGAGCTTGCCGCGGAGAAGATGCTGCACAAGCCGTTCGCTCCGGAAGAACTCGTGTCGGCCGTCGAGGCGATACTCGCACGACGCGCGTTCTGATCTCGACCAGCGCAATACCCGCCTTGGCGCCGGCTGGGAGTCGGTTTGCGCGGCCGGTTCAATGAACTTATCATCCGGACGGAATTGCCGGAACCTTCGCCATGGCGCATGCGACCGACCTCGATGCCGTCGATGAGGCCGCCGCACGGATTCGTTCGGGCTTCTCCAGCCTCGACGTGCGGCGGGTTCAGGTCCCGGCCACGCAGCCGCTGCAGCCCTACCTGGATTTCATGGGAGAGGCCTATCGCCAGCGCATCGTGGAATTCGATTCCGGGAACGGCGATGCGTACTGCCTGCGGCCCGACTACACGCTCGCGCTCGCCATAGAGATCGCGGACGGCCGCCTCGACAAAGGCAATTTCTTCTACGACGACGTCGTCTTCCGCGGCGATCAAGCCTCGTCCGGCAGCGAGGTCGTGCATCGCCAGGTCGGCGTCGAGCTGTTCGGCGGGGGCGATCCCCTGGACATCGAGCTGCGCCTCATCCGGGCCACGCTGGACGCCGTCCACAAGGCGGGCGTCAGCAACGTCCGCGTCGTGCTCGCCGATGTGGGGCTGATATTCGATTTGATCGACGCTCTTCCGCTCCATCCTCAACGCCGGGCGTCCATGAAGCGCGGCCTGGTCACGAAAAATGCTTTCGAGCGGGCCGTGGACAATGCGCGCTTGAGCAATCGAAAGCAATCGGCGCTGGTGGAGGCGCTGTCCGGCCTTCCATCCGGCCGCGCCGTGGAGGCGGTCAAGGAGATCGTCGCCCTGTCGGGCGGCGAAGTCGTCGGTGGGCGGACGATCGATGAAATCGCCCAGCGAATGGTCTCGAAGGCCGAGGAGGCGCATCTGGGCCTCACCGATGCCCAAGCCGACGAGCTGCATGGCGTGGCCCATATCCGCGGCTCGGTCAAGCAATCCCTGAAGCGTCTTCAAGACATCGCCAGGCGCATCGGTGTCGACGAGACCCCGCGCGTGGATCGCTGGGAGAAGCTGATCGACGGGCTCTCGGCCGACGGGATCAGGGTGGACACGGCGGAATTCGACGCCGGCCTCGGGCGCGGGTTTTCCTATTACGACGGGATCGTGTTCGAATTGTACGAAGCCTCGACGAACGCGTTCCTCGGTGGAGGCGGCCGGTACGACAGCCTCTTGGAGGAGTTGTCCGGCGGCCATTGCAGGGCGCCCGCGGTGGGAGCGATGTTGCGTCCGGATCGCCTGGTCCAAGCCGCGAGATTTGCGTCCGCCGGGTTGCCTGATGCGGTCGTGTAGTTGATGAAGGCCCAACACGGCAAATAACGAAAGTCGCCGTAAGAACTGAGAGCGACGATGCGGGAAGAATTGGAAATCGGCCACGGACACGACCTCGCGGTGCGCGAGGTGGTCGAGGTGGCCCGCGAAGGAAGACGCGTCAAGCTGACGGACGAGGTGCGCAGGCGCATCGGCCTCGGAGCGGCGGTTGTCGACGTGCTTCTCGAGAAGGAGGTCAAGGTCTACGGCCTGACCACCGGTTTCGCGTCGCTGCGCAACGTCGCCGTGGAGAGAGCGGACGCGGCCGCGCTCTCGCTCAATCTCATCCGCAGCCACAGCAGCGGGGTGGGCAAGCCGTTCGCCGAGGACGTCGTGCGCGCGGCACTGCTCATGCGCGCGCACGCGCTGGCACGCGGCGATTCCGGAGCCCGAAGCGCGCTCGTCCAGCGCCTGATCGACATGCTCAACAACGATATCTATCCCTACGTGCCGCAGCAGGGTTCGGTCGGCAGCTCCGGTGACCTGGCTCCGCTTTCCCACCTCGTTCTGGCTTGCATCGGCGATCCCAGCGCGCGCGTCCACAAGCGTCTTCGCGAAGCGCCCCGGCCGGCGCCGGGTTTCGCGCGCGCGGGCGACATGCGCCGAAGCGACCACTTCTATGTCGCGGAGCCCATGGGCCAGGATTTCGAGCCGCTGGAGGGCGACGAAATCTGGCGCGCCTACGAGAGCAGGATCGGCGGACAGTTCGAGCTGGAAGCGAAGGAAGGCCTCGCCTCCAACAACGGCGCGATCTTCTCGACCGCGCTGCTGGCGCTGGGCGTTCACGACGCCGGGCGGCTTATCGAGACCGCGGAGACGACGGTGGCGATGAGCTGCGAGGCGATCCAGGCCGTTTGGGATTTCCTGCATGAGGATGTCGTGCGCCTGCGCCCTCACAAGGGACACGTGGAATCCGCAGCCCGGGTACGGGCGGCGCTGGAGCGGTCGCAGCTGGTGCCCAGGCTTGCGCCGCTGGGCCTCAATCTCGGCCGCCTGAACCTGGCGATCGTGCGCCTGTCGCGCGAGATGATGGATCTGGAGAAGGACGCCGGGAAGCGGAAGGACCCCGAAGCGCGCGCGCAGCGGCAGAAGCAACGCGCAGCGTTGGAGCGCTTGCGCGGCGGGCTTCTGGATTTCCGCAGGCGATGCTGGCAGGCCGTCGAAGCCGAGCGCGGAGCCGACGGCCGTCCGCCGCTCGACGCGGGAAGCGTGCTCGCCTATCCGAAGGCGGAAGAGCTCGTGGCCTGGGACCGCGCGCTGAACAAGGCCGGGATCAGGGCGTCGTGGCGCGATTGCCTGCGCCGCGCGGAAGGCGCCGACGGATCCGACATCCCCGACGCGCTTTGGGAAAAGCTCCTCGACATCTATCACGAGCACGTCAGCAGGATCGTTCCGTCATCGCCGGAGGTTCAGGACAACTACTCCTTCCGCGCCTCGGTCACCGTCATCGGGGCTGCGCGCGAGGCTTGCGCGCGCGCGAGGGAGACGGTGGAGATCGAGATCAATTCGGGCACCGACAATCCGCTCATCCCTCTGCGGCCGATCCTGGCGGGGCTCGGATACGGGGATGCGGCAGCACTTCCCGGAGTCGAGGAATTCCGCAAGAAGCTCGAGAACGGATGGAGCCTGGCCGCCGACGCCGTGAAATCGGCGGCGAATTTTCACGGCCAGCCCATCGGCTCGGTCGCGGATTATCTCGCCGCGGCGGTCGCGGAGATCGGCGACATCTCCGAGCGCCGGACGAGCTGCTTGACCGATGCGCGCCAGTCCAAGGGCCTGCCGTCCTATCTCGTCTGGCGGCCGGGCTTGAACTCGGGCTTCATGATCGCGCAATACACCGCCGCGTCGCTGGTCACGGAGAACCGGCTTCTCGCCATGCCGGCGTCGACGGATTCCGTGCCGACCGGAGAGTCGAGCGAGGATCACGTCGCCATGTCGACCCTCGCCGCGCGAAAGCTCAACGAGGTGATCGTGAACGCCGAGCGCATCACGGCGATCGAGCTGCTCTGCGCCTATCAGGGCGTGCAGTTCCGCAAGCCGGCGCGGCTCGGGCGCCTCACGGCAAAGTGCGAGGATCGCATCGCCGAGAGCCTGGGGCCGCTGTTCCATACGCTCGCGATCGAGCGGCCGCTTCTCGCGCAGAGACGCGGCGGCGGCGGCGGACGCCACGATGCGCGGCCGGATCCGACGCCGGAAAACCCCTCCGTCGCGCTGCGCCTGCTGCTGGAGATGCGCACCGGGCTGGGCGGCGTCGGCTTCTTCGAAGAAACCAAGCCTTGCGTCGTCGACGACATCGCGCTGGACGAGCCGATCGAACGCGTCGCGCAGGGCATCCGCCGCGGCCACTTCGCCTGGGAAAGCCTGCAGACGTAACGACGTATTTTTGTCCCGGCGCCCCCGGATTCCCGCGAGCGATCCGGCGGCATCTGTGCTAGACATATGTCAGACAAATAGAAAGGTGTCTGGTGCGCTCCCTATGCCGCAGATCCGTCTTGAAGCTCGCCGGCGCCTCGCTCGCGAGTGGTGCGCTCGCGACCGGCGCCTCGGCGTCGCTGCGGGCGGCTCGCCCGATGCTTCCGGTGCGGCGCGCGGATGTGGCCCTGCTCGAAGGTCCGATGCTCGATCAGTTCCGCGGCCATCACGCGACGCTTCTGGCCATGGACGAGGACGCGCTGCTCAAGCCTTTCCGCCGGGTCGCCGGACTGCCCGCGCCGGGCGACGATCTCGGCGGCTGGTACAACGCTTCCGCCGGCTTCGATCCTCCCGCCGACATGCATGGATTCATCCCGGGCCACAGCTTCGGGCAGTATGTATCCGGCCTGGCGCGCGCCCATGCGGCGACGGGCGACGTCGCGACGAAGCAAAAGGTGGAGCGGCTGGTGTCGGGCTTCGCGCCGACGATCGGCGAACGGTTCTTCAGGGATTCCCCGCTTCCGGCCTACACGTTCGACAAGATCAATATCGGTCTGATCGACGCGCATGAATTCGCCGGCGTCGCCGGTGCGCTTGCTTTGCTCGATCGCGCGACCGATGCGGCGCTACCGCACCTGCCGGAAAAAGCGCTGTCGCGGCCTGAGATGGCGGCGCGCCCGCATCGCAACGTCGCGTACACCTGGGACGAGTCCTACACCCTGCCGGAAAATCTCTATCTCGCCTGGCAGCGCGGCGCGGGCGAGCGCTACCGCACGCTGGCGCGCCGGTTCCTGCTCGACGGCGACTATTTCGAGCCGCTGGCGCGGGGGGAGAACGTCCTTCCGGGCCGGCACGCCTACAGCCATGTGAACGCCTTGAGCTCGGCGATGCAGGCGTGGCTCGTGGATGGCGATCCGAAGCATCTTCACGCCGCGCGCAACGGCTTCGATTTCGTGCTGGCGCAGAGCTTCGCCACCGGCGGCTGGGGCCCCAATGAGGGCTTCGTCGTCCCCGGCTCCGGCGCGCTCGGCGACTCGCTGAACACGACGCATGCGGGCTTCGAGACGCCCTGCGGCGCCTATGGCCATTTCAAGATCGCGCGCCATCTGCTGTGCGCGACCGGCGACAGCCGCTACGGCGACAGCATGGAACGGGTGCTCTACAACACCGTGCTCGGCGCGCTGCCGATGAAGCCCGACGGCACCGCGTTCTACTACGCGGACTACAACGCCGTCGGCGCCAAGACATATTTCGAGTACAGATGTCCGTGCTGCTCGGGCACGCTCGGCCAGATCGTGGCGGATTACGGGATCAGCGCCTATCTCGCGGACGACCGCGGCGTTTTCGTGAACCTCTACGCGCCCTCGCGGCTCAGCTGGCGCGGCGCCACGATCACGCAGACGACCGCCTATCCGCTCGATTCCGGCATCGAGATCGCGGTCGATGCGAAAGCGCCGGAAACCTTTTCCATCGCCCTGCGCATTCCGGCTTGGGCGGGCAAGGGCACCGCCATCGCCGTGAACGGCAAGCGCGTGGGCGAACCGGTGCTGCCGGGTGCGTTCCACGAGATCCGGCGCGAGTGGCGCGACGGCGACAAGATCGCGCTGACGCTCGACATGCCGCTGCGCCTGAAGGCGGTGGACGAAAAGCATCCTGATCTGCTTGCCGTCATGCAAGGTCCGCTCGCCTTGTTCGCCGTCGGCGACCGCTTCCTGCCGCTCACACGTTCCGATCTGATGTCGGTCCGGCAGGCAGCTCCGGGCTCGGCGGAATGGCGCGTAAGCACGCGCGACGGTATGCAGGCCTTCAGGCCCTATTTCGCGATCGCCGGCGAGACGACGCGGCTCTACCAGAACACGGCGTAGAACGCGGCGACAGCGGCGAGCACGATCAGGCTCAGCGCGACGTCCATTCCGTTCCAGCTTGCGCGGGTCGCGGCCTTCTCCTGCGGCGTGGCGCCGAACCAGGTGTATTTCACCGTCTTGGGATCGGGTGCCTTGGTGATCAGGCTGATCGCGATCATCAGCGCCGCGGTCAGGACGAGCAGGATCTGGGTGTAATAGAGCCAGTGGATGTTCCAGAAGTCGAACACCCAGCCGTGGCGGGCGCGGATCACGGCGATCTGCGCGTCGTATCCGGCCTGCGTGATCGCGTGGCTGTAGAGCTGCTGCTTGAGTGCCGTCACGGTCGCGCCGTCGTCGCGCATGACGAGATCTGCAGCGAGCCGCGCGAAGCCTCCCGCGACGCCGATGACGAAGGCGATCAGCGCCGCGGGCGCGGTCGCGCGCCGCCAGAACACGCCCAGCAGGAACAAGACCGCGATGGCCGGCGAAAGGTAACCCTGCACGCTCTGCAGATAGACGTAGAGGTCCGAATGCAGGCTCTTGATCACCAGCACCCAGCAGATGCCCATCACCACGATGACGGCGGTCGCGATGCGGCCGACCACGACCTCGGTGCGGCCCGACGCGTTCGGATACCATTCGCGGAAGAAGTCCATCGTGAACAGCGTCGCCGAGGCGTTGAACTTCGACGCCAGCGACGCCATCAGCGCCACGATCATCGAGCACGCCACCATCCCGCGCAGGCCATGCGGCAGGATCTGCGCGACCAGCGAGGTGTAGGCCGCGTCGCCGCTGGTGTGGAAGCCCATGCCCGGCGTCTTGGTCAGCGCGAAGGCGATCATGCCGGGCACCAGGAAGATGAAGACCGGCGTCAGCTTCAGGAACGCCGCCAGGATCGCGCCGCGCCGCGACTGCTGCTGGTTTCGGCCTGCCAGCACGCGCTGGACGATGTACTGGTCCGTGCACCAATACCAGAAGCCGATAATCGCCGATCCCGGCAGCACGGCCGCCCAGGACCAGTCCGGATCGCCGAGCGGCCGGATGAGATGGATGTTGTTGCCGGCCGCCGCGACGGTCGCGTGCCATCCGGCAAGAAGGTCGCCATGCCCGAGCGCGTGCAGGCCCGCATAGAGAATGCAGAGCGAGCCTGCGATCAGCACGGGCGCCTGCAGCACGGCCGTGTACATGATCACGCGCAACCCGCCGAGCACGGTGTAGAGGCCGGTGGTGAAGGCGAGGCCGAGCGCGATCACCCAGAACACGTCGATGTGCAGGCCGAAGATCTCCACCGTGTCGATGCCGAGCAGGGTGCGAACGACCACGTCGCCGGCATAGATCGTCACCGCGATCTTGGTCAGCACCAGGCTCGCGATGGTGAGCAGGCTGAGCACGTTGCGCGAGCCGCGGCTGAAGCGCAGCTCGAGGAACTCCGGCATGGTGAAGACCTTCATCCGGTCGTAGAGCGGCACGAACACCCAGCCGAGCACGAGGATGAGCCAGCCTTGCATCTCCCAATGCGCCATCGCCATGCCGGTCGCGAAGCCCGCGCCGGCCAGCCCCACCAGATGCTCCGAGCCGATGTTGGAGGAGAAGATCGAGGTGCCGATCTGCAACCAGTTGCTGTCGCGGCTGGAGAGGAAATAGTCGGCGCCCGACCGCGCCTTCGACCGCATCGCATAGACGACGATCGCGAGCATCACCGCGACGAACAGAGCGACGACCAGCCAGTCCGCGATATTGAATACCGGGCCTCGGATCATGATTTCCCCCTTTTAGTCCTCGAACGGCTCGACGCTCAGCTGCGCGGCTGTGAGCAGGATGTCGGCGACGAGCTTGAGCGGCCGCGCGTCGACGTCGCTTTCGCGGCGTGCGATCAATTCGGCAAAACGGCGATAGATCGACGGATATTCGCCCGCGAGCGCGCTTTCATCGGACGGCACCGCGGCGCCGTCGATGGAAAGCTTAGCGCCGCCGGACGACAGCTTGAGCGGGCCGCGGTCAGTCTCGAAATCGATGTCCCAGGTCTGCACGCCGGTATGGCGGAAGTCGAGGCTGGCAAATATCTCCGCGCCATCGTCGCTTTCGAGCTCGAGCTCGGCCGCGATCGGCGTCTGGCAGTTCGACGGCACGACCAGCACGGCCTTGCGCGGGAAGAACGCGCCGGGGATGAGTTTGGTCAGGATCGAGAGCGCGTTGATGCCGGGGTCGAAGACGCCGAAGCCGCCTTCCTGCCAGATCCAGCGCTGTCCCGGATGCCACTGGCGCACGTCCTCCTTCCACGTCACACGGGCGCGGCGAAGCTTGCGCCCGGAAAGCAGACGCGCAGCGCGCGCGACGCCGGGCGCATGTTGGGAATGCCAGGTCTGATAGAGCGTACGGTCTGCATCTTTCGCCAGCCGCACCAGGTGCTCCAGCTGCAGGACCGAGGTGCAGGGCGGCTTCTCGAGGAGGACGTGCTTGCCCTTGGCGAGCGCGAGCTTCGCTGCCTCATAGTGCAGCTGCGGCGGCGTGCAGATCGCCACCGCGTCGAGATCGGGAGCGCCTTCGAGCATCGCCTCGATCGAAGGGTAGTTCGCAACGCCGTCGACTTGTGCATGCCGGCTGGCTGCCGCCGCGAGCACAAGGCCGGGGTTCCCTGCGATCGAAGGGATATGCTGGTCACGCGCGATCTTGCCGACGCCGACCAGTCCGATGCGAACCGGGTTCACCGATATTCCTCCCCTCGCTTCTCTTTATGGAAGCGTCGTTCAAAGACTCCGTACCGTCGTGTCCGGCGACGGCACGGTTTGCAAAGCATTGCGCAGCGGCAGCGCGAAAGGCGGCGCCTCGATCTCGAAGATGTCGCCGTCGCGCGCCTTGACGCCGTCGGAGAACGACAGCGTCGCCGTGCCGAAGAAATGCACATGCAGGTCGCCCGGCCGGCGGAACAGCGCGTATTTGAAGTGATGATGCTCCAGATTGGTGATGCGATGCGACATGTTCGCTTCGCCGGTGAGGAAGGGTTTTTCCCAGAGGGCCCGCCCTTCACGCCGCACGCGCACCTGGCCGCGGATGTCGGCGGGAAGTTCGCCGGTGAGCAGCTCGGGGCCGAGCGCCGCGTGCCTGAGCTTGGAGTGGGCAAGATAAAGATAGTTGGTCCGCTCCGTGACGTGATCGGAGAACTCGTTGGCGAGCGCGAAGCCCAGCCGGAACGGCGTCCCGTCCGCCGCGATCAGATAGATTCCGGCGATCTCGGGCTCTTCGCCGCCGTCCAGCGCGAAATCCGGCGACGGCAATGGCTGCCCGGGCGCGACGATGCTGCGTCCATCGCCCTTGTAGAACCATTCCGGCTGCACGCCGGTTTCGCCTTGCACCGGTTTGCCGCCCTCCAATCCCAAGCGGAACATCCTCATGGAATCGGTGGCATCGGCGGCATGCGCCTTGGCGTGCATCCTGTCGCGCGCGTCCGCCGAGCCCAGATGGGTCAGTCCCGTTCCGGTCAGGAAGATGCGCGCGGGATCGGGATGGCTCGCGGGCGAAAGGATGCGTCCCGCGTTCAAGGCTTCGAGAAGGTCGATGTCTTCCCCGCGTCCGGCTTGCTCCACCATACCGGCCAGCGTCGCTTTCGCCCCGATCGCGGCGCTCGCCAGTGCATGGATCGTCGTCGCACCCTTCACGCGCCACGCATGCGTGCCGTCGATGGCCGCCGCGACACCGTCGTCCAACTGGATCAGGCGCAGCGTCATGGCGACACGAACTTTCCGTCGACCATGCGGCGCAGCCCGAGCGGATTGCCGTCGGCCAACTCCGGCGCCAGCAAATCGTCCGGGATGTCCTGATAGCAGACCGGCCTCAGGAACCGCTCGATCGCGAGCGTGCCGACCGAGGTGGTGCGCGTATCCGACGTCGCCGGGAACGGACCGCCATGCACCATCGCGGGCGAGACCTCGACGCCCGTCGGCCAGCCATTGGCGAGAACGCGGCCCGCCTTCTTTTCCAGGATCGGCAGCAACGCCGCCGCGCCATCGCGATCATCCGCGTCCATATGCAATGTCGCCGTGAGCTGGCCTTCAAGCCCGCTCAGCGCGGCCGCGAGCTCCGCGAGATCGCGGCAGCGCACGACGATCGAGGATGGCCCAAACACTTCCTCTTCCAGCGCGCGGTGCGCCAGGAAATCGCCCACGCTCACCTGGAACAGCGCCGCTCCGGCCAGGGCCGCGTCGCCGGTCACACCCGCGATCTGCGAGATCGCCGGATGCGAGCGCAGGCGCGCGACACCGGCGCCGTAATTCGCGCAGATCGCCGGCGACAGCATCCGTCCCGGCGCGACTTTGGTTATCGCCTTCTCCGCCGCCGTCACGAAGCGGTCGAGATCGGGACCGTCGAGCGCGAAGACGAGCCCGGGATTGGTGCAGAACTGGCCGACGCCCAAAGTGAGCGAAGCCGCGAAGCCTGCGGCGAGCGCCTCGGCGCGCGCCTTCAGCGCGGCCGGCAACAGTACCACCGGATTGACGCTGCTCATCTCGGCATAGACGGGAATCGGCTCGTGCCGCGCCGCCGCGAGCTTCATCAGCGCGAGCCCTCCGGCGCGCGAACCCGTGAAGCCGACCGCCTTGATGCGCGGGTCCTGGACGAGGGCGGCGCCCAATTCGTTGGAAGGCCCGCTCAGATGCGAGAAGACGCCTTCTGGCAGGCCGCAGGCTTTCGCCGCGTCGCTGATCACGCCGGCCGCGAGCTCGGATGTGCCGGGATGCGACGGATGCGCCTTGACGATCACGGGGCATCCCGCCGCCAGCGCCGAAGCGGTGTCGCCGCCGGCCGTGGAGAAGGCGAGGGGAAAGTTGCTGGCGCCGAACACCGCCACCGGGCCCAGCGGGATTTTCCTCTGGCGGATGTCGGCGCGGGGCAGGGGCTTGCGCTCCGGCAGCGCGGGATCGATGCGTGCGCCCAGGAAATCGCCTTGCCGCACCACTTGCGCGAACAGCCGAAGCTGTCCGGTCGTGCGTCCGCGCTCACCTTCGAGCCGGGCGCGGGGCAGGTTGGTCTCGGCACCCGCGCGCTCGAGCAATTCGTCGCCCAACTCCAGGATCTTGTCGGCACAAAGCTCGAGGAACCGCGCGCGTGACTCGAGGCTGGTTTGGCGGAAATCGTCGAACGCGGCATCGGCAAGCGCGCAGGCGCGGTCCACCTCGGCTTGGCCCGCGACGCTGAAATCGGGACCTGCGCCGGCGGCGCGGAAGGTCTCTGCGGTCGCGACGCGCTGGAAGCCGATGATGAGCTGGCCGGTCGGGGGCATGAAACCGCTTTCGGGATGATCGGAGCCCGAACTTTAAGATAACTCAGACAATAAGTCAGCCCTTTTGTTGCCGGCCGGTCGTCAGCCGGCGCGGCGGCTGCCGCCCTTGCGCGAGATCGGCGTGTCCATGCGCGCGAGCTCGATCAGCTCGCTCATCGCCTGCTGGGCCTTGCCCGGATCGCGCTCGGCGATGGCCTCGAACACCCTGAGATGGTCGGGCAGCGGATCGCGGCGCAATGGACGCTTGCGCTGCTTGAACATCGTCGTCGTGCTGATGGCCGCGCTGACGCCGTTGGTGAGCGATATCATGAACGGGTTGTTCGTCGCGTCCAGAAGCGTGGCGTGGAAGTCGAGATCGGCCTGGCGGCCTTCTTCCGTCGCCAGCGTGTATTTGGACATGCCTTCGAGCGCCGTGCGCATGGCCTTGAGATGCGCCGCCGACCGGCGCGTGGCAGCGAGGCCCGCGGCCGCGGACTCGACCACGTTGCGAAGCTCGAACAGGCTGTTCAGCAGCTCGAGATCGGGCTCGGACTCGAACGTCCAGTCGAGCACGTCCGGATCTAGCAGGTTCCACTTCGCTTGCTGGTTGATCCGCGTGCCGACTTTCGGCCTGGCGTCGACGAGCCCCTTGGCCGCCAGAATCCGCACCGCCTCGCGATAGGCGGTGCGCGAAACTTCAAATTGCTCGCTGGAGGCGATCTCTCCGTCCAGGAGGTCGCCCGGCTTATATCGGCCCGATACGATCGCGATCCCGAGCTTTCGCGCGATCGTGCCGTGCAACCGCAGCGATTTTGCCCTCGAATCGGGCACGGGCGTGGACGCCGTCATTTGAGCCGGTGAAGCCTGATTTTCCTCAAGAATCTGTATCGCCGCCGGCGTCAATTGTCCAACAGGCAACGAGGCTTTTTCGTGCGTGGCAGAAAGGGCACAGCGGGATTTCCGTGCGCCAAAAAACTCAGACAATAGGCCCCGTCGTCTTGCGCCGCCCTCCGGACTCGCCTATTGTCTGAGTTATAAAGCGCGGTTCAGCGATGGAAAGCCGAACGAATCAGGGCGCGCGAGGGGAGGAACACATGAAATTGCGAACCGCATTGGCGTGCGCATTGTCCTACGCTGCGATATCCGCTTTCGGCGCCGCGGGGGCGCAGACCGCGCCGCAAACCGGCCAGAATTCCGGTCAGAACTCCGGCCCGATCGAAACCGTCGTCGTGACCGGCGTGCGGGCCAGCGTCAAGAGCTCGCTCGACATCAAGAAGAAGGCCGATCAGGTCGTCGATTCCATCGTCGCCGAGGACATCGGCAAACTGCCCGACAACAACGTCATCGAGGCGCTGCAGCACGTCACGGGCGTGCAGGTCAGCCGTAACGCCGCGGAGGCGAACCAGCTGCTCATCCGCGGCCTTCCCGACGTGGCCACCTTGCTCAACGGCCGCGAGATCTTCACCTCGACGGGGCGTTTCGTCACGCTGCAGGACATCCCGGCCGAGCTGCTGGCCCGCGTCGACGTGGAAAAGACCCCTCGCGCCGACGATATCGAGGGCGGCATCGCCGGCCTGATCGACGTGCGCCTGCACCGTCCGTTCGACTTCGACGGGCTTGAGGTCGCCGGCACCGTGCACGGCACGCACAGCTCGCTGTCCGACAACGACGATCCCGATGGCAGCATGTTGTGGAGCAACCGCTGGAACACGGCGATGGGCGAGCTCGGCCTCCTCGTCGACGTGTCGTACCGCCGCGACCGCTACAAGGAGGAGATCCTCGACAACTACATCGACACCCAGGACATCGGCCCGGTCACCGGCTCGACGGGTCCGAACGGCGATGCGTTCACGCCGCTGACCGAAGGCGCGCAGTCGATCAACGGCGACCGCCAGCGCACCTCGGCGAACGTCTCGGCGCAATGGGCGCCCAATGCCAATACCGAGGTCTATGCGGAATTCTTCTATACGCGCTACCGCAATCCCAACAACGTCGACTTCTTCGTGGGCCTGCCCTGGATCTGCGCCGATCCGAGCACCGCGACCGTGTTCCCCGGAACCGATCTGGTGAAGACCGTCACGGGCGGCTGCTACGATCTGACCAGCGACCAGTCCTTCGTACCCAGGACCGACACCTATCAGGCGGCGACGGGCGCGAGCTGGAACTTCGGGCGCCTCACCGCCACGACCGAGTTCGACTACACCGACAGCCGCTTCTCGCAGATCGGCGTGATCCTGGACACCGAATACTATCCCCCGCCGGGCGGCTATACGGCGGACTTCAACTATCATGACAGCGGCACGCCTTATATGAACGTGACGGGCATCAACCTGCTCGATCCGACGCAGTACCATTTCCGCCAGTTCTACGATCAGCGCACCAAGCAGTACGGAAACGAGGAAGACTGGCGCGGCGACATCAACTACGACATGGGCGACGGCGGATTCTTCAAGTCGTTCGACGCGGGCCTGCGCTATGTCGACCGTTACGCGCGCAACCGCCAGGACAATGGCGGCGGCCTCGACTGCCGCGGCAACGATCCGAACGGCCCCGGCTGCTTCACCGATCTGGCGTCGCTTCAGGGTGCCTGGCACGCGACCAGCGGCTCGATCTTCGACGGCAAGTTCGGCATCTCGCAATGGATCGATGCCGATCCGAACTGGCTGATCCAGAACGTCGCCTTTCTGCGCACCGCGTTCGGTCAGCCGACCTCGCCGCCGCCAGACGATCCGACGCAATCCTTCGACGATCGCGAGCAGAGCTATTCCGGTTACGTCAAGGCCAATTTCGGCTTCGACCTCGGCGCGATCCCGGTCTCGGGCAATGCGGGTCTTCGCCTCGTCGACACGCAGGCGGACTCGCTGGGCAACACCGTCGTGACCAACAACGGCATCACCACGATCACGCCCGTGATCAGCGACAAGAACATGGTGGACTGGCTGCCGAGCCTGAACGTGAAGTTCGAGCTCCAGGACGACCTGCTCCTGCGCTTCGCGGCGAGCCAGACCGTCACCCATCCCACCTTTCCGGAGCTCAATCCGGGCCTTACGCTGTCCAGCTCCACCGGAACGCTGCTCGGCTCCGGTTCGAGCGGCAACCCGGACCTCGCCCCGGTCAAGTCCGACAACGTCGATCTCTCGCTGGAATACTATTTCGGTCCGCAGAGCGCGCTGACGGGCGCGGTGTTCTATCGCCAGATCGACGGCTATATCGAGTCCACCGTCACCGAGGAGACGATCAACAACATCCAGTATCAGGTGACGAGGCCCATCAACGCGCCGGCGGGTCATATCGACGGCGTCGAGGCGGGCTACACGCAGTTCTTCGACTTCCTCCCCGGTCCGTTCAGCGGGCTGGGCGCGCAGGCTAACGTCACCTTCGTCGACGGGGCCTTCGCGAACATCTCGAGATGGTCCTACAACCTCGTCGGCATCTACGAGAAGGGGCCGGTCTCGCTGCGCGTCGCCTACAACTGGCGTGACGGCTTCGACGTCGGGCCGGCGCCGGGCGGCGGCCAGCAGCCCAGCGAGATCTTCGCCAAGGCGCAGCCCTGGCTCGATCTGTCGGCGAGCTACCAGCTGGACGAGCACTTCACCGCCACGCTGGACGCGACCAATCTGCTGGGCAGCGACTATCAGGACTATTTCGGAAATCCGGAATTCCCGCGCGATACGCGCCGGTTCGACCAGACCGTCGCGCTGGGCATCCGCTTCCGCTATTGACGGGGGGCAGTACGTGAAGGTGGCCGGTTGTCCCTCGAGGATGGCCGGCCATCTGTTTCGGGAGAGAGCATGACCGGCGAATCTCATCTGAGCCGCCGTACCCTTCTCGGTTCCGCGCTCGCGCTCGGCGGCATGGCGCTCGCGCCGCGCAGCTTCGGCGGCGTGATCAACGACCGCATGACCGGGGACCTGACACCCGTCCACGATCCTTGCATGATCAAGCAGGGCGACACCTTCTATGTGTTCAGCACGGGACCGAGCGGCGCCGATGCGGGGCTGATCCCGTGGCGGTCGTCGAAGAATCTCTTGAATTGGACGCGCGGCGGCGCGGTGTTCGCCGAGCTTCCCAAATGGACGAAGGACGCGGTGCCCGGCACCAGGGGGATCTGGGCGCCCGACATCTCGTTCCATGGCGGCCGCTACTATCTCTACTACGCGGTCTCGACCTTCGGCTCGAACCATTCGGTGATCGGGCTTGCGACCAACGCGACGCTCGATCCCGCGGCGCCCGGCTATGGGTGGCAGGACCAGGGGCTGGTGATCTCGTCCGATACGTTCGACAAATACAACTGCATCGATCCGAACCGGTTCGTCGACACGGACGGCAAGCATTGGCTCGCCTTCGGAAGCTTCTGGACCGGGATCAAGATCATCGCGCTCGATCCCGCCACGGGAAAGCCCTTGGCCGGCGCGCAGGTGCAGCCGCTCGCCTACCGTCCGCAGCCGCCCGACGCGATCGAGGCGCCGTTCCTCACCGAGCACGGCGGATATTATTACCTGTTCGTCTCGTTCGACTTCTGCTGCCGCGGCGCGAAGAGCGACTACAACATCGTCGCAGGGCGCTCGAAGGACGTGCTGGGGCCGTATCTCGGCCCCGACGGCAAGGAGATGATGCACGGCTACGGCCAGCAGGTCCTCGTCGGCAACGACCGCTTCAAGGGTCCCGGCGGGCAGTCGGTATGCCGCGACGGCGATCGCTACTATCTCGTCTATCACGCCTATGATGCGCAGAACGGCGGGGTGCCGACGCTGCGCGTCTCGCCGATCGGCTGGACACCCGACGGATGGCCGTCGGTGATCCTCTAGAAAGGATGCCTGCGATGCGTGTTCGGGCCGCCGCGATTCTTCTCCTGTTGGCCGCACCCGCAGCACGCGCCGCGGATGTGCCGCAGGCCGCCGTCGCCACGATCCATGCCGATCGTCCGGGCCCGGTGATCGACCGGCATATCTACGGCCAGTTCGCCGAGCATCTCGGCCGCGGCATCTCTGAAGGCGTATGGGTGGGCGAGCGGTCGAAGATCCCCAACACGCGCGGCTTCCGCAACGACGTGGTCGCGGCGCTGCGCGACCTGCACGTGCCGGTCGTGCGCTGGCCGGGCGGCTGCTTCGCCGATGAGTATCACTGGCGCGACGGCATCGGGCCGCGCGCCAAGCGGCCGGTGACGCTGAACACCAATTGGGGCGGCGTGCCCGAGACCAACGCGTTCGGCACGCATGAATTCCTCGACTTCGCGCAGATGATCGGCGCCGACGCCTATATCAACGCCAATCTCGGCACCGGCTCGCCGGCGGAGATGGCGCAGTGGCTGCAATACATGACGTCGGACAAGCCGACCGCGCTGACCGCCGAGCGCGCGCGCAACGGCCATCCCGCGCCCTGGAGGATCGCCTATTTCGCGGTCGGCAACGAAGCCTGGGGCTGCGGCGGCGACATGACGCCCGGCCGCTATGCCGATCTCTTCAAGCAGTATGCGAATTTCCTCAAAGCCCCCCGCGGCGCCCGGCCCGTCATCGTGGCGAGCGGCGGCAACGACAACGACACGTCATGGGCGGAGACGCTGACCTCGCAGGTGCATCGCGACATCGGTGCGGTGACGTTCCACTACTACACGATCCCCGGTGACAAATGGGAGAGCAAGGGACCGGCGACCGGCTTCGGCGAGGACCAGTGGATATCGACCCTCGCCCATACGCTGCGCATGGACGGCTTCATCGCGCAGAACGTGGCCCTGATGGACAAATACGATCCCGAGAAGAAGATCGCCTTCGACGTCGACGAATGGGGCACGTGGTACGATCCGGAAGGCGGACGCGAGCCGGGCTTCCTCTATCAGCAGAACACGCTGCGCGACGCGCTGGTCGCGGCGCTGAACTTCAACATCTTCCACCGCCACGCCGACCGCGTGCGCATGGCCAACATCGCGCAGATGGTCAACGTGCTGCAGGCGATGATCCTGACCGACGGTCCGAAGATGGTGCTGACGCCGACCTATCACGTCTTCCGCATGTTCCGGCCGTTCCAGGACGCGACGTTCCTTCCCGCCGATGTTCAAGCACCCGATTACAAGCTGGGCGCCGTCTCGGTGCCGTCGGTCAGCCTTTCGGCGGCGCATACGAGCGACGGCAGGATCGTCGTGGCCCTGGTCAATCTCGATCCCGGCCATGCGATGCCGGTGACGGTGGCCATCGATGGGGCGAACGTCGCCAAGGTGAGCGGCGAGATCCTCACCGCCTCCGCGATGGATGCGCGCAACACCTTCGATGCGCCGGATGCGGTGCGGCCCGCTGTCTTCACCGGCGCGTCGCTCGGCGGCGGCAAGCTTTCACTCACCCTGCCGGCCAAGTCTGTGGTCGTGCTGACGTTGCAATAGATGCTTCTCACGCGTCGCGATGCGATGGCCGCCGCCGCGGTGAGCCCGCTGCTGCTGCGAAGCGCACGCGCCACGGACGATTTCCATGCTCTGGCGCCGCGCCCGCCCATGGGCTGGAACTCATGGGACAGTTTCGGGCCGACGATCCGCGAGGACGAAGCCCGCGCCAATGCGCGGATCATGGCGGAGCGTCTGCTGCCGCACGGCTACGACGTCTTCACCATCGACATCCAATGGTACGAACCCGGCGCGAACAGCTACGACTATCGCAAGGATGCCGCGCTGGCGATGGATGAGTGGGGACGGCTGGTACCCGCGCCCAACCGTTTTCCTTCCGCGGCGAACGGCGCCGGGTTCAAGCCTCTGGCCGATTTCGTCCATGGCCTGGGCCTGAAATTCGGCATCCACATGATGCGCGGCGTGCCGCGCCAGGCGGCCGACCGCAACCTGCCGATCTTGGGCACGTCATATCGCGCGGGCGAGATTGCCGATCGCGTGAATGTCTGTCCGTGGAACACGGACATGTACGGCATCGACACGACCAGGCCCGGCGCGCAGGACTACTATGACTCCGTCTTCAAGCTCTATGCCTCCTGGGGCGTCGATTTCGCCAAGGCGGACGATATGAGCCGGCCTTATGCGCGCAACGCGGCCGAGATCCACGCCGTGCGCCGCGCCATCGACGCCTGCGGGCGGCCCATGATCCTGTCGCTGTCGCCGGGCGAGACGCCGCTCGCCGCCGCGGACGACGTCGCGCAAAACGCCAACATGTGGCGCATCAGCGACGATTTCTGGGATTCCTGGCCCGCGGTCCTCGAGCAGTTCGAGCGCCTGAAACATTGGGCGCCTCTGGCGCGCGCGGGCGCCTGGCCCGACGCCGACATGCTGCCGTTCGGCGTGCTGGAGATGGGCAGGCGCATGACGCGCTTCAGCCGCGACGAGCAGCGCACGGTGATGACGCTGTGGTGCATCGCGCGCTCGCCGCTCATCATGGGCGGGGACCTGCGCAAGCTGGACGACGCCACGGCGTCGCTGCTCACCAACGACGAGGTCCTGGCCGTCAACCGCAAGGGCGAAGCGGCCCACGAGCTGTTTCGCGATACCGCCAAGGCCGCATGGGGGGCGACGCTGGATGGCGAGCGCTGTGTTGCGCTGTTCAATTTCGGCGACACCGCCGCGCCCGTGTCAGTAGCCGTGCCGGAATCCGCGCGGGTGCGCGATCTGTGGGAGCGGCGCGATCTCGCAATCCATCGCAACGTCTTCGCGCCCGTATTGCCGCCGCACGGCGCGGGGCTTTATCGGTTCACTTCGACGTCTTGAACGTCAGCACGGTCTTTTCGGAATAGGTCTCGCCCGGGCGCAGGATCGTGGACGGGAACGCGGGCTGGTTCGGGGAGTCGGGGAAATGCTGCGTCTCCAGGCACAGGCCCGTGCGGTGCTGGAACACCGTGCCCGCGCCCGCCGGCTTCCCGTCGAGGAAATTGCCCGAATAGAATTGCAGGCCGGGCTGCGTCGTGCGCACCTCCATCGTGCGCCCGCTCGCCGGATCGCTCAGCACCGCGGCCAAACTCATCGCGCCGGGCGACGGCTTGTCGAGGACCCAATTGTGGTCGTAGCCATGGCCGCGCGCGAGCTGTTCGTCCTTGTCCTCGATCCGGCTTGCGATGCGTTCCGCCTTGCGGAAGTCGAACGGCGTGCCCGCCACGGCGCGAAGCTCGCCGGTGGGGATGAGCGTCGCGTCGACGGGCGTGAAACGCCCGGCGTCCACGCGCAGGACATGGTCGAGGATCGGGCGCGTGAAATCGCCGGTCAGGTTGAAATAGGCGTGATTGGCGAGATTGACCGGCGTCGGCGCCGTCGTCGTCGCCTGGAATTCGATGCTCAGCGTGTCGTCATCGCCGAGCCGGTAGGTGACATGCGCGGTGAGCGCGCCCGGATAGCCTTCTTCATCGTTGGCGCTGACATAGGTCAGCCGTACCGCTTCGCCCGCTTGCGGCTCTGCCGTCCACAGACGTTTGTCGAAACCTTTGGTGCCGCCATGCAGGCTGTTCGGTCCGTCGTTTTGCGGTAGCTGGTAGGTCTTGCCGTCCAGCGTGAAGCGGCCGTGCGCGATGCGGTTGGCATAGCGTCCCACCGTCGCGCCGAAATAGGGCACGCCCTTCAGATAAGGATCGATGCTGTCGAAGCCCAGCACGACGTTGGCGAGCTTGCCGTGCCGGTCGGGGACGGTGAGCGAGACCAGCGTCGCGCCCCAGGTGACGATCTTCGCTTCGATCCCGTGCCGGTTCCTCAGCGTGTAGGCGTCCACCGTCTCATCTCCCACGCGCCCGAACGGCGCCTTGACGGGACCGGCCGCGTGGGCGGACACGGCGCCTGCCGACGACAGCGCGGCGGCTGCGATGATAAGAATAAGTCTGATTTTCGGCATCGCCCACCCGTTCGTCACGCCGGGGATTAAATCAGACAATTGAGCTTGCGGCCAGCGTCTTAACCTCGATGCGCCTTGCCAAGGTTGGGGTGATATGCGAATTTGTCTGAGTAAATTGGGGGGAGCATCTCGGGTTGTTTCGTTCGAGGTCTTGCGTGAAGCGTGTCGGCTTTGCCATGCCTGTGCGACGGGAATCTGAGCGGAGCGGGCACTTGAGCGGATACTCTCCATGACCTCGCCAGCGTCAACCCGTCGGCTGCGCTCAAGAGCCTGGTTCGACGACCGCGACAATACCGACATGACTGCGCTCTATCTCGAGCGTTACATGAATTTCGGCCTGACCCTCGAAGAGCTCCAATCGGGCCGGCCCATCGTCGGCATCGCGCAGACGGGCTCGGATCTTTCGCCCTGCAACCGGCATCATCTGGTGCTGGCCGAGCGCGTGCGCGACGGCATCCGCGACGCCGGCGGCGTGCCGATCGAGTTTCCGGTCCATCCGATCCAGGAGACCGGCAAGCGTCCGACGGCAGGCCTCGACCGCAATCTCGCCTATCTGGGACTGGTCGAGATCCTCTACGGCTACCCGATCGACGGCGTGGTGCTGACGACCGGTTGCGACAAGACGACACCGGCTTGCCTGATGGCGGCGGCGACGGTCGACATCCCGGCCATCGCGCTGTCGGTCGGGCCGATGATCAGCGCCTGGGCCGAGGGCAAGCGCATCGGTTCCGGCGCCGTGGTGTGGAAGGCGCGCGAGCGCTTCGCCGCGGGCGAGATCGACCGTGCCCAGTTCATCAAGCTGGTCGCATCCGCCGCGCCCTCGACCGGTTACTGCAACACGATGGGGACGGCGACGACGATGAACAGTCTCGCCGAGGCGCTCGGCATGTCGCTGCCCGGATCGGCCGCGATCCCCGCGCCGCATCGCGACCGCCAGGAATGCGCCTATTTGACGGGAAAGCGCATCGTCGAGATGATCCATGCCGACCGCAAGCCGTCGGACATCCTCACGCGCGACGCTTTCCTCAATGCCGTGCGCGTCAACTCCGCGCTGGGCGGCTCGACCAATGCGCCGCTGCACCTGATCGCGCTCGCGCGCCACATCGGCGTGGAGCTTTCCATCGACGATTGGCAGACCCACGGCTACGACGTCCCGCTGCTCGTGAACCTGCAGCCCGCCGGCGAATATCTGGGCGAGGATTTCTATCGCGCAGGCGGCGTGCCCGCCGTCGTTTCCCAATTGATGAAGAAGGGCCTGATCGCGCAAGGCGCGCTCACCGCCAACGGCCGCTCCATCGGCGAGAATTGCGCCGACGCCACGATCCTGGACGAGGCGGTGATCCGGCCCTTCGATCGTCCGCTGAGCGAAAGAGCCGGCTTCCTGGTGCTGCGCGGCAACCTCTTCGACTCCGCGATCATGAAGACGAGCGTGATCTCCAAGGAGTTCCGCGACCGTTATCTCTCGAACCCGAAGGATCCGGAAGCGTTCGAAGGCCGCGCCATCGTCTTCGACGGCCCGGAAGACTACCACGCGCGCATCGACGATGCGGCGCTGGACATCGACGAGCGCTGCGTCCTCTTCATGCGCGGCACCGGCCCGATCGGCTATCCCGGCGGCGCCGAGGTGGTGAACATGCGCGCTCCGGTGCAGCTCATCGCCCAGGGCGTCCATGTCCTTCCCTGCATCGGCGACGGCCGCCAGTCGGGCACGTCGGGTTCGCCATCGATCCTCAACGCCTCGCCGGAGGCGGCGGTCGGCAGCGGGCTCGCGGTGCTGGCGACCGGCGACCGGGTGCGCGTCGATCTGCGCAAGGGCGAGGTGAACGTGCTTTTGGCCGACGGCGAGCTCGCCAAGCGGCTCGAGGCTCTCGCAGCGGCCGGCGGCTATGCCTATCCTGCCAGCCAGACGCCGTGGCAGGAGATGCAGCGCGGCACGATCGGCCAGATGTCGACCGGCGCCGTCCTCGAGCCGGCGGTGAAGTATCAGCGCATCGCGCGGACGAAGGGCATTCCCCGCCACAATCATTGATCCGCGCGACGCAAACGGGAGGGACGACGTGAGCGGTCTTGCGCTGCGCAACGTCAGCAAGCGCTTCGGCGATACGCCGGTCTTGGACGACGTCTCGCTCGAGATCGGCGCGGACGAGCTTCTGGTCGTGCTCGGCCCGTCGGGCTGCGGGAAGTCGACGCTGCTGCGCGCGATCGCGGGGCTGGAGACGATCGATGAGGGCCAGATCCTGATCGACGGCGTGCGCGTCGACCGGCTGGCGCCCGGCAAGCGCGGCGTGGCGATGGTGTTCCAGAGCTACGCGCTCTATCCGCATATGAGCGTGCGCGAGAACATGGCGTTCGGCCTGATCAACATCGGCACCGCGCGGGCGGAGATCGACCGGCGCATCGCGCAGGCGGCAAAGATGCTGGAGATGGAGCATCTGCTCGGCCGCAGGCCTTCGGAGCTTTCCGGCGGCCAGCGCCAGCGCGTCGCCATCGGCCGCGCCATCGTCAAGGAGCCGAAAGTGTTCATGTTCGACGAGCCGCTGTCGAACCTGGACGCGGCGCTGCGCAGCCGCACGCGGCAGGAGATCGCGGGCCTGCACCGGCGCATCAGGACCGCGATGATCTTCGTGACCCACGACCAGACCGAGGCGATGAGCCTCGCCGACCGCATCGTGGTGATGAACCAGCGGCGCATCGAGCAGATCGGAACGCCGCTCGAGATCTATGCCAGTCCCGCGACCGAGTTCGTCGCCACCTTCGTCGGCTCTCCGGCGATGAACATCCTTCCCGTCGCGCAGGCGACAGCCGACGGCGCGTTCCTGCGTGTGGCTCTCGGCGACGGCACGCAACTGGAGACGTCGCTGCCGGCGTCAGCGATCAAGGACGGCGCCCTGCGCCTGGGGCTGCGGCCCGAAGCGGTGCGGCTTTGCGCGCCCGGTGCGGGCGATACGAACGCGACGGTCGAGTTCGTGGAGTTCCTTGGCGACAAGACGCATGTCCATCTCGCGCTCTCGCGTGGCGACCGCGTCGTCGCTCTGGCGGCTGCGCCTTGCACGGCTCGGCCCGGCGACGAGACCGGACTGGTGCTCGACGCCGCAGCCGGACATCTGTTCGGCTCCGACGGCCGGAACCTGAAGGCGGCGCCGGCATGAAAGCGCGCGCACGCGATGCGGCATCGGGCGAGGCGTTGAGCGGTGCCTTGTTCGTCGCACCCTATCTTCTCGTGTTCCTCGTGCTGCTCGTCTATCCGCTTGTGTCCGGCATATGGCTCAGCCTGCACAAGGCCGACCTCTTCGGCGGCTCGCAATATATCGGTTTCGAGAACTACGTGCGGCTCTTCAAGGACGATGTCTTCCGCAAGGCGGTGTGGAACACCTGCTATTTCGTCCTGCTGACCGTGCCGGCGTTGACCGTCATCGGGCTGGCGCTCGCACTCGCCCTCAACAACGGCACGCGGCGTTCGGCGGTGCTGCGCGGGCTGTTCTTCTCGTCCTCGGTGCTGTCGGTCACCATCGTGACCTTGATCTGGCGCATGGTGCTGGTGCCCGACGGCGGGCTGATCGCCGATCTTCTCGCAAGCCTGCATCTGCCTTCCGTGCCGTTCCTCAGCGACGCGCGTCTCGCCATGCCGGCCGTGGCGCTGACCACGATCTGGTGGTGCATCGGCTTGCCGATGATGCTGTTCCTGGCCGCGCTGCAGCAGGTGCCGAAAGATCTCTACGAGGCGGCGGCGCTCGACAATGCGGGCTGGTGGCGCACGCTGCTCAGGGTCACCCTGCCGTCGATCCGGCGCACCGCGCTCGTCGTCGTGGTCATCGAGATCATCCTGCAGTTCCAGCTCTTCGGCCAGGCGCAGATCATGACCCTGGGCGGCCCCAACAACGCCTCGCTGCCGATCGTGCTCTTCATCTACCAGATCGGCTTCCAGCGCTGGGATATCGGCTATGCCGCCGCAGCGTCGGAGATCCTGTTCTGCATCATCCTGGCGGCGGCGATGACGCAATACCTCGCCTCGCGCGGGCGGAGCTGACGATGGGGCAGACGCGCCACGGCCCTGGCCGCATCGCCGCGACGGCGGCACTGGCGCTCGCCGCGCTGATCATGGCGGCGCCGCTGCTGTGGACGCTGCTTCTGTCGCTCAAGTCCAATGCGGAGCTGCTGCGCGGCACGGGCACGGCGTTCGCGCCGCCCTATACGCTGCAGAACTATGCCGACATCTTCGGGCATTCCGCCGTGTTCGGCTGGCTGCTCAACAGCGCCATCGTCTCGCTGGGCGTGACGTTCGGCGTGCTGGCGCTGTCGTCGCTCGCGGGATACGGCTTCGCGCGGCTGCGATTTCCGGGGCGCGACGTGATCTTCATCCTGGTGCTCTTCGGGCTGGCGATCCCCGAGCAATCGGTGATCATCGCGCGCCACCAGATGTTCAGCGCGCTCTCGCTCCACAATACCTATGGCGGGCTGATCTTCCCGGGACTGGCCGCGCCCTTCGGCGTGTTCCTGATGACCCAGTATTTCCGTGCCATGCCGAAGGAGCTCGAAGAGGCGGCGTGGCTCGACGGCGCCTCGCGGTTCCGCACGTTCTGGAAGATCTTGTTGCCGCTGTCCCTGCCGGCGCAGGCGACGCTGGGCATCTTCACGTTCCTGGCGACGTGGAACGATTATTGGTGGCCGCTGATCTCGGCGACGAATTCGGACATGTACACGCTCACCGTCGGCGTCGCCTCGTCGCAGATGAATTTCGCGCAGACCAACGGGCTCGGCTTTCTCATGGCGCAGGCGGTGTTCGCCAGCGTGCCGATCCTGATCGTCTATGTGATCTTCCAGCGCTACATCGTGGCCGGCGTGTCGCGGGCGGCGGCGTGATGCGGCGCGCGCTCGCCTGCCTGACGATGCTTGGCGCGCTTCTGGGCTGCGCACCGAAGCAGGCCGGTCCGGTGCAGATCACGCTGCAGCGCTTCTTCGGTGCCTGCGACGCGGAATACGGCAGTTCCACCAATGTCGCGGCCGCCGAGGGCGAGTGCGGCATCGTCACGACGCTGATCAACAAGTTCAACGCCGAGAACCCCGACATCCACGTCAAGGTCAACGTCGTCTACTGGCCGGGCTACGACCAGCTTTCCGCCGAGCTCGCGGCAGGCGATCCGCCGGACCTCGTGACCATGCACCAATCGGTGATCTCCGACTACGCCCAGCGCCGGCTGATCATGCCGCTGGACGATGGGCTCGCCTCGGTCGGTGTGTCGCCGGCGAGCTTCACGCGCGCCGCGCGCGAAGGCGTGATGCGCGGCGGCCATGTCTATGCGCTGCCTTTCGACAATTGGGCGCCGCTCTGGCAGATCAACATGAACCTGTTCCGGGCCGCGGGCCTGGTGCAGGGCGGCAAGCCGGTGCTGCCGCACAGCCCCGAAGAGCTGCTGGCCCAGGCGCGCCAGTTCAAGCGCGCCACGGGCAAGCCTTATCTCCTGCAATCGATGGTCAACGAGCCGGCGGCCTATGCGCGCAACCTGTTCACGTTCCTGATGCAGCAGAACGCGGTGATCTTCCCCGATCCGCATCACATACGGCTGAGCACGCCGCAGGCCCATCGCGTGCTCGCGCTGTTCAAGCAGATCTACGACGAGGGGCTGACCTCGAAGGACCAGGACTACACCGCCGCGACCAGCGGCTTCCTGAACGGGCAGGGCGGGGTCTATCTCGTCGGCACCTGGATGATCGGCGCCTATGAGCAGGCGTCGAAGCAGCCGGGCTCGCCGCTCGCCAACGGCTACGCGGTCGTTCCCTATCCGCAGCTCTATCCCGGACGCGACGCGACCTATGCCGACGGCCATTCCTGGGTCATGCCCACGGCCAAGCGCAGTGCGCAGAAGACGCGCGCGATCTTCCGCCTGCTGCGGTTCCTGAAGGACAATGACTTCGAATGGTCGCGCACCGGCCATCTGCCGGCCTATCGCGACGTGATCGACAGCGCGCGCTGGCGGGCGCTGCCGCATCGCGCCGGGATCGCGGGGCTGGTCGATGCCGCAACGCCCTTGCCGCCGGGCGTGCAGCGCCAGTTCATCATCCAGCAGATCGTCTCGGAAGAGATGGAATCCGCGATCACGGGCCAGAAGCCCATCAACACGGCGCTTGCCGACGCGCAGCGCCGCGTCAACGACGTCCTCTTTAACCTGCTTTGACCTGGAGTTCCTCATGCTGACCAGCAGGATTGTCGCCGACCGCGATTTCATCGTCTCGCCGCTGGACCGGCGCGTGTTCGGCACCTTCGTCGAGCATATGGGACGCTGCGTCTATGGCGGCATCTACGAGCCTGGCCATCCTACCGCGGACGCGAACGGCTTGCGCGGCGACGTGCTGGCGCTGACCCGGGAGCTGGGCGCCACGATCGTGCGCTATCCCGGCGGAAATTTCCTCTCCGGCTACAATTGGGAAGACGGTGTGGGTCCGAAAGCGCAGCGCCCGACGCGGCTCGATCTCGCCTGGGGCTCGACCGAGACCAACCAGTTCGGCACCAACGAGTTCATCACCTGGTGCAAGGCCGCGGGCGTCGAGCCGATGTTCGCGGTCAATCTCGGCACGCGCGGCCCGGACGAGGCGCGCCATTTCGTCGAGTACTGCAATCATCCGGGCGGCACCCATTATTCCGACCTGCGCCGCGCCCATGGTTTCGAAGAGCCGCACGGCATCAAGTTCTGGTGCCTCGGCAACGAGATGGATGGGCCGTGGCAGATCTGCCAGAAGACGGCGGCCGAATACGGCCGCGTCGCGCAGGAGACGGCCAAGGTCATGCGCTGGGTCGACCCTAGCATCACGCTCACCGCCTGCGGCTCCTCCAACCGCGCGATGCCGACCTTCGGGCATTGGGAGCACGACGTGCTCGAGCGCTGCTTCGACCAGGTCGATTTCATCTCGCTGCATCAGTATTTCCGCAACGACGCCGGCGACATCAAAAGCTATTTCTCGGTGATCGAGGACCTGGATTGCTTCATCAAGGAAGTCGCCGCCATCGCCGATGCGGTCGCCGCCAAGCGCCGCTCGCCCAAGCGCATCATGCTGTCGCTCGACGAATGGAACGTCTGGTACAAGGCGCACAACGCGTCCGACTTGCGCAAGCCCGGCTGGCCGCGCGCGCCCAAGCTGATCGAGGAAGTCTACAATTTCGAGGACGCGCTGATCGTCGGCGGCGTCCTGATCACGCTGATGAACAACGCCGACCGCGTGAAGGCCGCGTGCCTGGCGCAGCTTGTCAACGTCATCGGCGCGATCATGACGGAGGAAGGCGGACCCGCCTGGCGGCAGACCATCTTCCATCCCTTCGCGCAGGCCTCGCGCTTCGGCCGCGGCAATGTGCTGCGCACGCGGATCGAAACGGAAAGCTTCCAGGCCGCGGCATTGCAAACGCTCGACAACCTCCTGGCGAGCGTCCTTCACGACGAAGAAACCGGCCGCGTCACGCTCTTCGCGCTGAACCGGGCGGATCAGGCGATGAACATCTCCGTGGAATTGCGCGGCTTCGGTGCGTGCGAGGTGATGGCGGCCGAGATGCTTCACCATGATGATCTGAAGGCGGCGAACACGAAGCTCGAACCGGACGCGGTCGCCCCGCGGAAAATGGAGGCTTCGTTGCACGCGGACGTGCTGCGCGCGGCGGTGCAACCGCACTCCTGGAACGTGATCGTCCTGAAGTCCGGCGGGAACGCCTCGTCTCTCTAGCCGCGTTGCGGCTTGCGGGATTTGCGCTGCGGCCGTGGTTCCCCGGGCGGGTCGATCATCTCGCGGAGCGGCGTGCCGCCGGTCGGCGGCATGTCGCGCGGATGGACGAACTCGTCGCGGAAGCACGGATAGATCTGCGGCGAGAACGCCTCGATCAGAAAGTCGATGACGCGCCGTACCCGTGCCGTCTTGCTGGCATCGGGATGATAGGTCAGCCAGATGTCGTGATAATAATGCATATCCTCGATGTCGACCGGAACGATATTCGCGCCCGCGGCCGGCAGATAGGTCGGCAATATGCCGATACCCGCGGATTGCGCGATGTACCAGAAATGCGCGCTGCTGTTGTTCGACTTGAGGCAAATCGTGCCGATCTCGGGCGCGCCGGGTAGTATGCGCTGATATTCTCTGATCGACATTATCTCTTCGGCGACCTGCAGCACGATGCGATGTTTGCGAACGTCAGCGCGCGTTTTCGGCGTGCCATGCGCGTCGAGATATTGCTGCGTGGCGAAAGGCATGGCGTGCAGGCGGCCCAGCTTGACGAGCTTCAGGTTGCCGCTGTCGGGCCGCTGGATCTGTACCGCGAGGTCCGTCTCGAGCCGCATCACGTCGGCCGGCTGCATGGCGCAGCGCATGTTGACGATTATCTCGGGATTGTCGCGTTGGAACTGGACGAGGCGCGGCGCCAGCCAGAATCCGCCAATACCCTCGGTCGCGCCGACCCGGACTTCGCCTTTCAGGACGTTGCCGCGATTCTTCAGATGCATGAAGTCGAAGGACGCGGTTTCCATGCGGGTCGCGGCCTCCAGCACGTTTTCACCTTCCATCGTCAGCCGCACGCCGTCGATATGCCGCGTAACGAGCGTCTGGCCGACCTGCCTTTCGAACTCGCTCAAGCGGTGACGCAGCGTATTGATCGACATGCCGAGCTTCGTGGCCGCGCCGCGGAAACTGCCCGAGCGGACGACCTCCAGGAACACGCGCGCGCCGGCCCAGTCGGGTGCCGCGTAATAGTTGCTATGTTCAACGGGTTGAACGCCCATGTCTCGGATTTTACGCATACATGATTCCGCCGTCAGACTAAGGTCAGGAATAGGTGCATGAGACGAGAGTGGGCTACCAGCTCAACCTCGCGGCATCTCGGGACCGTTTTGTGGCCGGTACTCCTGTTTACGATGTAAATGTAACCTGGTTCCTGTCGGCCGGGGCGGGAACGCTGTGTTTGGGGTGAGAGTATGCGACAGAAAAAACCGCGTAATCCGATCGACGAGCATGTCGGCACGCGCCTGCGGGCCCGCCGCAAGGCGCTGAAGATGAACCAGGCGGCGCTGGCGCGCGAGCTGGGGCTCACCTTCCAGATGGTCCAGCGCTACGAGCATGGGTTGTGCCGTATGAGCGCCGCCACTCTCTATAAGGTCGCCGTGCTGCTCGATGCGCCCGTCGCGTATTTCTTCGAGGGGCTCAGGCAGTCGCCGGAAGGGGAGATCGCGCCCGCCCGCGTCGAGGCCCTGTCGCTCGAGCTGGCCAGGACCCGCGACGGCCGCACGGTGGCCGCCATGTTCCCGCGCATCGGCGACCGCGACGTGCGCAGCGCGATCGCGGGCCTGGTGCGTGCGATGGCGACCCCGGGCGTGACGGAGCAGGTCTGAGGTCCGGCGCTGGGTTAGTCTCACCAAACTTGTCATGGCCCGCGAATGCGGGCCACCCAGGTGACGTCCGTTGCGCTCTTACAAAGGGATCACGCGGAGACGCGGAGATCACGGAGGGAACTGGACTCCGCGATCTCCACGTCTCCGCGTGCGAATCTTCTATATCGTGCAGAGCCCACCTGGGTGGCCCGCATTCGCGGGCCATGACATCAAGAATTTCAATTGAGTATGGATCCTACGGCAGCACCAGCAGCCGGTAGCCGATCGCGGGTTCCGTCACCAGCAGGTTCGGCTCGCCCTTGGGCTCGAGCTTCTGGCGCAACTGGCGCATCAGCACGCGCAGATATTGCACGTCCTCGAGATGGGCGGGGCCCCATACTTCCCTTAAGAGCTGCTGGTGCGTGACGACCTTGCCGGCATGAGAAGCGAGGAAACGCAGCAAATTGTATTCCTTGGGCGAGAGATGGACCTCGCTTTCGCCCAGCAGCACGCGCCGGTTCATCAGATCGATCTTGAGCCTTCCCGTCTGGAAGACCGGTGTCTCGCCGGCGCTCTGTAGCCCGTGTCTGAGCGCGGCCTTGAGGCGCGCGAGCAGCTCGTCCATGTCGAAGGGCTTGGTCACGTAGTCGTCGGCGCCGAGCTCGAGCGCGCGTACCTTGCCCTCGACGTCGCTGCGCGCCGACAGCACGACGATGGGGGTGAGCGCGACTTTACGAATCTCCTCGATGACCGCGAAACCGTCCTGGTCGGGAAGGCCGAGATCGAGGATGACGGCGTCGGGTTTTTCTTTTGTGAAGGTCTTGAGCGCCTCGGCGCTGCTGCCCGCTTCCATATAGTCGTAGCCGTGCGGGGGCAGGCTCGCGCGCAGGAAGCGGCGGATCTGCGGTTCGTCGTCGACGATCAGGATCTTGGGCAGCTTAGATGCCATGCTCCTCTTCCGATGCGCGCGGCAGCGACAGCGTAAGCATCGCGCCCTTGCCGTCCTTGCGGTTGGCCGCCTCCAGCGAGCCTCCGAAGGATTCCACGAAGCCGCGCGCCACCGCGAGCCCCAATCCGGTTCCCGCGGCGCGGCGGTCGGCGTCCTTCGCGCGATAGAATTTGTCGAAGATGTGGGGCAGGTCGTCCGGCGCGATGCCGGGGCCTTCGTCCTGGATGGTGACGAGCTCGCGCTCCGGCGTCGCCGACGCCGCGACGCGGATATGCGTGCCTTGCGCCGCGTATTTTGCCGCATTGTCGAGAAGGTTGACGATGCTCTGCTCCAGCAGAAGCGGATCGGCCAGGACCAGCGGCAGGTTGTCGGCGAGATCGATGTCGAGCGTGTGCGCAGCGAGCCTTCGGCCCAGCCGCTTGACGGCCGCCTCGACGACCTCGCGCACCGGCAGCGCCTCGACCTTCGTCCCCAGGGCGCCGGCTTCGAGACGCGACATGTCGAGCAGGTTGCCGATGAAGCGGTCCATGCGCTCGGCCTCGTCGCGGATGGTGGCGAGCAGGTCGGCCGTCTGCTGCGCGTTATATAAGGCGATGCCCGAGATCAGCGACGTCGCGGCGCCCAGGATCGACGCAAGCGGCGTGCGCAAATCGTGCGACAGCGAGCTCAGCATCGCGACGCGCAGCTTGTCGGCCTCGGCACGCACCTGCGCCTCGTCGACGCGCTCGGCCAGCAGCGAGCGCTCGATGGCGAGCGCGGTCTGGTCGAGCAGCGAGTCGAGCAGGCGCCGTTCGTCCGGCGACAGCAATCCCGCATCGTCCCGCCGCATCAATCCGATCACCCCGACCAGCCCCTTGCCGGTGCGCATCGGCAGGAACAGGCGCTTGGCGCCGGGCAGCGTCTCGGCGTTGCGGCCGGCGGGGGCGCCCTTCTCCCAGCACCACATCGCGGCGGCGAGGTCCTGTGCGTCCAATTCGTCCTCGGGCGGATAGCCGACGCGGATCTCCAGCCGGCCGGTCTTACGGTCCGGCAGCAGGATCACGACATTGGTCTTGAGCATCGAGGCGATCTGGAACGCCGCCGCCCACAGGATGTCGTCGAGGCGCGCGCTGGCCGCGAGCTTGCCGGTGAACTGGTAGAGCTCGCCCGCCACCTGCGCCCGCGCCGCCGCGAGGTTGGCCTGGGCACGGACGCGCGCGGCCAGGTTGGCCGCCGTCACCGCGACCAGCAGCAGCACGGCGAAGGACAGCCAGTTGTCGGGGGCGGCGATGGTGAAGGTGTAGCGCGGCGGCAGGAAGAAGAAATTGTACGCCATCACGCTCGCGAAAGACGTGAAGAGCGCCGGGCGCAGGCCGAACGAGACGGCGCTGAGCAGCACAGGGACGAGAAAGAACATCCCCACGCTGCCGAGCGCGAGATGCATCAGCGTGTTCATCGCCCATGCGACGCCGACCGTCGCCGCCAGCGCGAGCGTGCTCCAGGCATAGCTCGCCCATGCGTTGGGGTCCTGGGCCACCGTCGTTGCCACCGTCTTAGGCCGCACGGCGTCACCCTGGGCGAGCACGGCGGTGACGCTGATCGTGCCGCTGTCGCGCATCAGATCGCGCACGACCGAGCCGTGCAGCAGCTCGAACCAGCGCGTGCGCTCGGACTTGCCGATCAGGATCTGCGTGACGTTGTTGCGCGTCGCGTAGTCGAGCAGCGCCTGCGCGATGTCGCGTCCGGGGATGGTCGCGGTCTCCGCGCCCAGGCGCTGGGCGAGGCGCAGCGTGTCGGCGATGCGGTCTTTTTGCGCCTCGCCGAGCGAAAGATGCCGCGGGCCCTCGACATAGACCGCGGTCCAGTCGGCTCGCGAATTGTCGGCGAGCCTGCGCGCGCGGCGCACCAGCTCGGCACTCGCCGGATGCTCGTTGACGCAGACGAGGATGCGCTCGCCCGCCGGCCAGGGGCCGCCGATCGCATGCGTCTGCATGTAGTCGGTCATGTCGCGGTCGACGCGCTGGGCGGTGCGGCGCAGCGCAAGCTCGCGCAAGGCGGTGAGGTTGCCGGGCGAGAAGAAATGCTTGAGCGCGCGCTCGGCCTGCGCCCGCACATAGACCTTGCCTTCGCGCAGACGTTTCAGCAGGTCGTCGGCGGTGGTGTCGACCAGCTCGATCTCGGCCGCCTCGTCGAGGATGCGGTCGGGCACCGTCTCGCGCACGCGGATGCGCGTGATCTGGGCTACGACGTCGTTCAGGCTCTCGACGTGCTGGACGTTGACGGTGGTGTAGACGTCGATGCCCGCAGTCAGCAGCTCTTCCACGTCGAGATAGCGCTTGGGATGGCGGCTGCCGTCGGCATTGGTGTGGGCGAGCTCGTCGACGAGGGCGAGCTGCGGCTTTCGCTGCAGGATGGCATCGATGTCCATCTCGGCCAGCACGCGCCCTTTGTAGAGCGAGCGCTTCTTGGGGACGGTCTCGAAGCCCTTGGTCAGCGTCTCGGTCTCGATGCGGCCATGCGTCTCGACCACGCCGATGACGACGTCGACGCCGTCGAGCTTGCGCTGGCGGCCCTGCGAGAGCATCTCATAAGTCTTGCCGACGCCGGGCGCCGCACCCAGGAACACTTTCAGCCGCCCACGCCCCTCGCGCCCGGCCTGCTTCAACAGGGCGTCGGGCGAGGGCCTCGAGTCGCGGTCGCCGCTCAATTGCCGCCCTCGGACAGGATCGCGCGCACACGCCAGGTCTTCTCCCCAAGCACGGTGAAGCTGCCGCTGAGACGATCGGAGTGTTCGCGCAGGAGCCAGCAGAATCGTTCGCGGCGAAGGTCCTGTTTCCACGGTGCGATGCGGATCAGGACGACGCCTGCTGATCCCATCCGTTCGGCAAAGACCAGACGGCCGAAATCCATGTCCTCCGTCACGACGATGCGGTTCTCTTGCAGGGCCTCGGCGAGCACGTCATCGTCTTTGGCGCCCCTTCGGCTATCGACAAGCCAGGCGGCATCATGGCCTTCCTCGCTCGCGACCGATCCGATTTCGCGAGACATGTTTTCGTCGAAAAGAAAGCGCAGCCCCGCCACGTTCACTCGATGAGGACTTCCTCATGCCGCACGATCTCAAGCGCGTAGAGCTGTGCGGCCTTGATGTCCTCGGCCGCTAGATGCGGAAGCTCGCGGCGGATATCGGCCTCGCTCATGCCGCCATAGAGACGCTCCAAGATGGCTTCGACCGTGATCCTGGTGCCGGATATCACCGGCTTTCCCGCCATGATCTTGGGGTCCACCGCGATGCGTTTGAGAAGGTCATCCATAGCGCCAATATACCTCATTTGCCGCCGTTTGCCATCGCGTCCCCTCGGGCCTCGCGCCTCGACGACGCGCCGCTGTGGGCCCGTTCGCGCGAGGGATTGGAATTTGAGGATGTCCGCCATGTGATCCGCCCGAGCTGCGCATCGGTGCCGCTGCTCAGGCGAAGGCTTAGGTCCGCGAGGCGTTAGAATTCCATGCGGTGTTATGGGCGGAAAATACGAAATTCATAAGGGCCGCTGCGGGCGGGCCACTTGGATGGGTTCCACGCGCTCCAGCAACCAATCGTCATCGCCCGGCCCGCAAGGGTCCGGGCGATCCAATTTGGCGGCAAAAAGGAAGAAAGATGGGTCGCCCGGACAAGCCTGTCCTCCGGTCGCGCTTCGCGCGATCCGGGGGCCGGGCGATGACGACTTTGTTCGAGAAGGAGAAAAACACTGCGCGACCCTAAGGCACCTTGCGCGCGTTCGGGCGTTTCGAGGTTTCCTGGGCTTTGCCGGCCGCGACGTCGATCCAGTGCTCGGCGGTCACGATGGTCGCATAGCGGGTCGACACGGCGAGCACCGCGCGGTGGCTCGCCGCCGCGTCGTAGCCGGGCAGCGGCCGGGTCGCCGACGCGTCGCGCACGAGGCCGACGAAATGATCGTTGCGCGCCGCGTCCATCAGCGTCGAAAGGCACGAGCTTTCCGCGCCGAACCCCGCGAGCACATAGACGCGCCCCGCCGAATCCATCGCATCGGCGAACGCCTCGTTCGAGTAGCAGGACGGCCCCGTGCGGTCGAAGACCATGTCGGCGCGCCGGGGCTCGAAGCCCTCGATCCAGCGCGACGCGGCCGAGCCCCGTGCCGTGGGCGTCGGCGCGTTGCGCACGAACGCGACCGGCCAGTGCCGCTCGCGCGCCTCCGCCAGAAGCAGGCGGCACTTGGCGAGGACGGGGTCGGTCTCGCCGCGGCCGAAATCCTCCTCGCTTTCGAGCTGGCCTTGCAGCATGTCGACGAAGACCAGCGGCGGCGCCGGGCGCCATTTCTGATGATAGTGCTCGAACTGGAGAACTTCACTCATGGTCACACATATCCTACGGAAGGACGGGTTGCGGGACGGGACGACGAACGCTCGAGGACGCCCGGCACGTGCCAGCGGCCCTCGGGACGGATGATGACGAAGGGATCGGTGCCGAGCTTGATGGCATTGGGATGCGGCTCGGCCTCGATCAGCACCTCGACGTAATCGAAATCGGAAAAGACGAACGACTTGCCGCCCTCGAACGGCTTGGCGCCGAAGCGGGCCCAGAAATCGAGCAGACGGCGCTGCGCGTGGCCGTAGATGCGCCGGTATCCCTTGACGCGGCAGAGCTCGATCGCGGCCTTGACCACCATGAAGGAGATGCGCGTGTTGCGGAACTCCTTGCGCACCGCCAGCCGCTCCATCTTCGCGAAGTCGGCGAAGAAGCGCACGCGGATGCACGCCACCGGCTCGTCGCCCGAATAGCCGATCAGATGCGCGGCCATCATGTCGTTGCCGTCGAATTCCTCCTCGAACGGGCATTGCTGCTCGCCGATATAGACGGCGCTGCGGATGCTGGCGACGCGCAACAGGTCGCTGAACTCGCGCGCGACGCTCACCGACAGCGTGTGGTGCTCCTTCTGTCGACCATAAGTGTCGTAGAGCGGCTGAACGGGAGGCTTGGCCCGGGCGCGTTCGTAGACATAGAGATGCGGCGCCTCGATGCCGTCGATGATCGTGTCCTGGCGGAAGCCCAGCGTCTCGGTGAAGCGCCGGCCGTCGGGCGTGGTCGCGCGCGTGTAGAGTGCCACGCCGTCGAACGGCGCGGCCGAGAATTTCTCCACCACCAGCGTCACCGCCGGCGCCAGCGTTCCGGGCGCGAACGTCGCCCAGAAATAGATGCCCGCAGGCCGCTCGCCGGGCTTGGCCAGCATCGCCGGATCGGGATCGGAACAGTCCAGCGTGCGCTCCGCCAGAGCCCTAAGACCCTGTTTGGTCAGCAGAAGAACGGCCGCGAAACCTTCGGGCCTGGGATCGGCGGGATCGAACGACGATTTGCGCGCGATTGCCCAAAGAGAGTAGGGGTTGGCCTCCACCACGCGTTGCACGGCACCGCGATCCGCCATGCCGGCGATGTGATCCCGCGCCAATTCGCACAAATGCCCGATCATTTCCACGGGTGGTTGAAAAATGACCAGCCGCCGCGCCCAGCGTGCCGGGTCGAGTTGGTTAAGCGGGTGGCTTTTACCCTGAACCGGCGCAGCACCGCACTGCGTGTCAGACCGAATGAGAGACAGAGAATGTTCCGTCATTGGTTCTACCCCACCGCTAGTTTCGTGTGTATGTTTTAGTGGAAGGAAGGCTGGTAGGTATGCGGACGGCAGGTGAACGGCCCGTTCTCGCGGGTGAACAGGCGCTCAAGCCCCAGGCCGGGCAGTTGCTCGACTGGGAGAGCGCGCACCTGTTCCTGGAACTCGTGCGCTGCAAGAGCTTTCGCGCGGCTGCGGAACATGTCGGCCTCTCGGTGAATGCGCTTCGCAAGCGTATTAGCGGCTTCGAAAAATCGCTGGGCGTGACGCTGGTCACGCGTCACGTCGACGGCGTGCGCGTGACGGCCGAGGGCGACAAGATCCTCGCCGCGGCCAACAAGATGGAAGAAGCGGCCCGCGCGCTGGTGCAGGCGCGCGACTCCACCGACCTCACGGTCGCGGGCAAGGTCCGCTTCGGCGTGACCGAGGGCCTCGGCACGCTGTGGATCGCGCCCAACCTCGTCGAGTTCCAGCGCGCCAACCCGAAGCTGCTGCTCGACGTCAACTGCGCGATGCGCTCGGCCGACGTGCTGCGCATGGAAGTGGACATCGCGGTGCAGCTCATCCGGCCGGCCGCGCAGGAGCTTCGCATCGTCAAGCTCGGCCAGATGCATCTCGTGCTCTTCGCCGCCCAGTCCTATATCGACATCTACGGCATGCCCAAGACGGTCGCCGATCTGCAGAACCATCGCATCGTCATCCAGGCGGATGAGGACGACAAATGGCAGGCGCTCTACAACCGTCTTTTCCCGGGCGTGAAGCCGGAAGGGCTGGTGTCGCTGCGCACCAATGTCAGCAGCGCGCATTACTGGTCGATCGTCAACGGCGCCGGCATCGGCATGCTGCCCACCTATGTCTACACGATCGGCGCGCCGATCGTTCCCGTCGTCCTCGACGTCGACGTCCATGTGCCCCTCGACATCTGGATGACCTATCACGTCGATGCGGCGCGCATTCCGCGCGTGCGCCGCCTTGCCGATCTTCTGATCGCGTCGTTCTCTCCCAGGCACTTCCCCTGGTTCCGCGACGAGTTCATCGCGCCGGCCGACCTCGCCAAGGCCTATACCGGCAAGACGCTGGCCAATCCTTTCGCCGGCTTCGCCCGGATGGAGAACGGCCGGGTTAAACGATCGGAATGAACGGCCGAACCGGCTTCGCGGTCAACCTGGTGTTGCTTTTTTTGACACATGAGCGACGCGCGCAAATGAAAAGCTTGGTTTTTTTCTCTCAAAAAACAGAAACGAAATAGTCTCGTCCAAATACTGGCGAAAGCGTGGCTGTATATGGCAGTTAACTACGCTGTTCTTTTTTAGCAAATCTCGTTGACAAATTCTCACCGTGCAATGATTGATATCAATGCAAAAGGATTCGGGTACAATGCACAAGACCAACGCGCGCTCTGCGTCTCCTACGTTCAATGCAAGAAACGCCAATGCTTACGACGACCATGTCGCCAAGCGTATCCGCATGGCGCGCAAGGCGCGCGGTATGAGCCAGACCGAGTTCGGAGAGCCGCTCGGCATCAGCTTCCAGCAGATCCAGAAATACGAGAGCGGCAAGAACCGCGTCAGCGCCGGCCGCCTCTTCGAGATGGCCAACCTGCTCGAGGTCGACATCTCCTATTTCTTCGAAGGCCTCGAGCCGATCAGCCGCTCCAAGAAGCCGCTGCCCGTCGTGCTCTCGAGCGCCGAGGAGCTCTACGCCAAGTTCTGCAGCATCAAGAGCCCGGGCGTGCGCAAGCACGTGCTGCGCCTGGTCTCGGTGATGTCGCAGGCGGACGAAGAATAGCCCCGCATCTCCTCAACGCCGTCGTGATCGGCTGGACCGCGCTCGCGGTCCTGCTCGCGCCCGCGCAGCTCGCCGTCAGCGCGCCTTATGGCCGCCACAGGCGCGGCGGCTGGGGCCCCGGCATCTCCAACCGCCTCGCCTGGTTCGCGATGGAGAGCGTGTCGCTCGTGCTCTTCGCCGCGCTCTTTCTAAATGGTTCCGCGCCCAAATCGCCCGCGTCGTGGATCTTCTTCGCGGCGTGGACGGCGCATTACGCCAACCGCGCGCTCATCTATCCCTGGCGGCTGAAGACGCGCGGCCGGACGATGCCGCTCGCCGTCGCCGCTTGCGCCGTCGCGTTCAATCTCGTCAATGCGGGATTGAACGGCTTTTATCTCGGCAATGTCGCCTATCCGGCAAGCTGGATCGCCGATTGGCGCTTCATCTGTGGACTGACGATCTTCCTGGCCGGGGCGGCGCTCAACATCTGGGCGGACAACCGCCTGATCGCGTTGCGCGCGGATGGCGACGCCGCCCGCTATCGCATTCCGCGCGGCGGCGCCTTCGAACGCGTCTCCTGCCCCAACCATCTGGGCGAGATCGTGGAGTGGTCGGGCTTCGCGCTGATGTGCTGGAACGGACCGGCGCTGGCTTTCGCGGTCTGGACGGCGGCCAATCTGGGCCCGCGCGCGCTTGCGCATCACCGCTGGTACAAGGCGCGCTTCGCGGACTATCCCGCGCGGCGCAAGGCGCTCGTCCCGCTGGTTCTCTAGAAGCGTCACTGCGGCAGGTAGTCGTTCGCCTCGATGAGCTTGAACCCCGGCATCTCGCTCACGCATTGGCGCAGCAGGAAGCCGTGGCCGGAGCCGTAGAACACGACCACGCGGTCGCCGGGCTTGGCGCGCTGCACGAGATTGGCGCAGATGAGGAAGTTGCGGCGGTACCATTGGGTGAGAAGCTCGGCGCCGGGCTGCTCGCTTCCGCCGCCCACCTTCAGCATCAGCCGATAGAAGCCGTTGTCGCCCGCGACGCGGCCGGGATCGTTGAGATAGCGCAGGACGCCGCCGACGCTGCCCTTGGCCAGCAGGTCGTCCTGCATCTTGACCGCCGTTTCGACCTGCGCGTTCGCCTCGGCGAGGAGCCCGTCCCGGCCGTGCGCTTTCGCGTAGGCCATCACCGCGTCGTAGGGAAAGTCGCCGTCGGCGTCGATGCCGTCCACGCGCGCGAGCCCGGCCTCCTTGGCGAGGCGGAAGCCGAGCTGGACGACCTCGTTGCGCGACGGCGCGAGCGTGCCCTTGAGATAGGCGTCGTAGCGCTGGTTCACGAGATCGGACGGCCACTCGGCCGCGACCATTGTCGGCTTGAATTTCGCCAGCGCGCCGGTGACGGCGGCGATCTCGCCCTGCCGTTTGGGCGCGAGCATGTCGTCGGCCCGGACGTTATGCAGGTCTTGGCCGGGATTGTTCATGTGGAAGCCGCCCACGATCATCACCGAGACGGGTTCGTCGGCGAGCGCCGCCATGGGCAGGAAAGCCAAGGCGGCCAGGACGAATGCTTCGCGCAGCATGGGATGCTCCCCTTTTTCGAGCCATGCTCATCTAGGGGCGAAGACTTGGTGCGCGGAAATGCGCCGCGCCCGCTCCAGCCATGCGCCGCGGTCGCACGCCGAAACTAGAGCGCGCGCCCTATCCCGGCCAGATCGCCGACATCACCATGAGGATGCCGATCAGCGACGCCAGCCAGATCAGCGTGCGCAGGAACGGAACGGCGAAGACATAGGCCGGGATGTAAAGGAGCCGCGCCCACACATAGATCTGCGCGCCGAGCACGGAGGCGGGATTGGTCTTGTCGAGCGCGTGGGCGAGGAGGACGGCCGCGGCGAAGAGCGCGAAGGTCTCGAGGAAGTTGCGATAGGCGCGTTCCAGCCGCCCGGCCATCTTGCCCAGCGGCGCGCCGGGGTCGTCGCGCGGTCCGGCGGCCCAGGGCATGCCCCTGGTGCCGACGCTTGCCAGGACGGCGATGAGGAGTTGGACGATGCCGAGCGCGATGGCGCAGAACAGCATCTGAAGCTCGGTCGAAACGGTCGTATCCATGTTGGCCCCCTGTTGCCCGAATAGCCTATCATAGCGCGATGAGCGCGCCCGTCCATTTCCTGCATATCCGCAAGACCGGCGGCATGGCGCTGAAGGCGGGTTTGAGCCCGGTCGCAGCGGAGCGGGGCTTGCTCCTGCACGAACACGGCACGACGCTCGCCCAGGTGCCGGCGGGCGAGCGCGTCGTCTTCGTCGTGCGCGATCCCGTGGCGCGGTTCGTGAGCGGTTTCAACAGCCGCCTGCGCATGGGACGCCCGCTGTTCGACCGGCCGTGGAACGCCGCCGAAGCCGAAGCCTTCGCCGCCTTCAAGACGCCGGACGCGCTGGCGCAGGCGCTCGACGCCCGCGCGCCCGCGGCGCTGGCGGCGATGAGCGGGATCCGCCACGTCAATCAGCCCTTGTCGGACTGGCTGGTCTCCGAAGCTTATTTGCGCGAAAGGCAGGACGACATCGTCTGGGTGGGACGCACCGAGACGCTGGCCGCCGATCTCGAGGAGATCAAGCGGCGCCTCGATCTGCCGCCATCGCTGCGTCTTCCCGAGGACGAGGTCTCGTCGCATCGCACGCCGCACGGCATGCAGACGCAGCTGAGCGCCACGGGTCGCGCGGCGCTGGAGCGCTGGTACGAAGCCGATTTGCGGATGCTCGGGTTCTTGGAAAGCGTGCGCGAAACCTTGCGCAAATAAAAAGCCCCGGAGCGCGAGCTCCGGGGCCTTTCATCGTAGAGTTGGGATTTTAAGACGCGGGCATCGAACCCAGCGTACCGGTGCCGGCACCGTTGTCGCTGATGTTGTTGTTGCCGAACGAGGTCATCACGGACGCGCCGACCTGCTTGAAGCCCGTCGTGTTCTCGAAGAGCTGCGAGTTGCCGATGCGCAGGATGGCGTTGGAGAAGCCGTTGGCGTTGATGCCGACATTGTTGCCCGAAACCTGGCTGTGGTCGACGCTCACCGTCACCGGGACGGCGCCCGCCGCGTTGACGTTGACCGAAGCGACGCCGCCATTGACGTTGTTGGTGACCTCGCTGCGGGTGATCGCCACGTTGATCGCCGTGCCGCCGAGCGTGCCGTCGGCGCGGACGCCGGCGTTGTTCGTCGTGATCACGGAATTGTCGATCGACGCATTGACCGTCGCCGTGCCGGCCTGGGTCTGGATCAGGACGCCGCCGCCCGTGCCGGCGCCGACGCTGCCCGTGCCGTTGGCCTGGATGGTCGTGTTGTCGATGACGAGGCTTTCCGCCGTGCCGGACGAAGGCGCGAAGTTGATGCCGTAGCCGTTGGGCGAGCCGCCCGTGAAGTTGCGGATCACGCAGTTCTGCACGATCAGCGCGCGCCCGGCGATGAACTTGATGCCGTTCAGGCTGTTCGAGCCGATCGGGCCGCCGTCGATCTGCAGGCCGCGCACGACGACGACGCAGTTCGGATCGGTCGAGCAATTGACGGTGACGCCGTTGGTGCCGGCGACCAGGATGCCGCCTTCGCCGACGCCTTCATCGGCCAGCGTGATCGCCTTGACGACGGTGACCGCGCCGAATCCGCCCGGATCGAGCGTGTCGATCTCGCCGCCCGCCGCGGTCTTGGCAATCGCGCCCGGGAAGGTCTTGCAGGGTGCCGTGCGCGAGCACGGATTGACGTCGTCGCCGACGCCGGAAATCCAGGTGCGCGTCGCCTGCGCCGACGCGGCAGTTGGCGCCAGGAACGTGGCGGCGCACGCCAATGCCAGAATAATTCCGCTAACCCTCATGACGTTCTCCTCGGTCCGTGGTCGTCCTCCCCCAGTGGGAGGTTTCGCTCACGAATAGAAAGCTTAGACATGGTTTCCTGCTCTGTAAATCGTCATGATTTCGTAGCAATTCCAATCACCTACATGGCGAAGCAACGCGAGATTACGGCTTGTTGAGTAATTTTCTTTGCACCGCTCAACCGCCGTGCGAGGCCCTGCCGCAAGAAACCGGTAACGGCTGTTTTTGTATTCTACCTAGGGGCGACAATGGGTTAGCGCGCGGGGTTTCGCGGACGCAACCAGTCCTGGTTGTACTTTTTTGTATAGCCCCGCGTGCCGTGACGAGAGCCAAGAAAGCCGTTGCATGGAACGGTCTTCGGGAAGAAAATGACCACAACTTGCGAGTTTCAAGATGGATAAGTACGACGCGGCGAAGTCGGCGCCTTCCAACAGGTACGCCGACTCCGGGGCAACACCTCAAAATACGGTAGATCTGGCATTCGAGCCGGGCATCAAAACTCCCGACGGCAAGTTCGTTTTCATAAAGCACCCATCACCGGTCGAATTCGTCGACGGCTATGCGATCGCATTGCGCGAGCTCGGTCCGAACATCGCCTCGCTCGACGTTATTAAATCCGTCTATAGGTACAATCCCATGTCGCATTGGGTGATCTTGCGCTCCCCCGATGAGACGCGCAAAGGGGCCGAGCTTGTCGGATTCTTCAGCCTGCTTCCTCTGAACGAGACGGGAAAAGCTGCATTCGAGGCCGAGAAAATCGATCTGAAAGCACCGGATTTCGCCTTCATGGTCAAGCCCGGCGAGGATCCCGCGGCACTCTACCTCTGGTCAATGGTCATGCCCGGCCTCGGCAATGTCGGCTTTGCGCTCCTGGCCCACGCCATGGGCGCGGATCTGTTCGAGCGTACCCCCGTCACGGGATGGATTTCGACCCAGTCCGCGCTGGACTCGATCCGCCGCTCGTCGAAGAGCCGCGAATACGCGGACGCGAAGATCGGCTCGAGTTTCACGCTCACCTTCCCCGACGAATTCCGCGTGCAGGTGCGCGCCATGCCGATCGTCGAGGGAAAGCGGCCGCCCGCCGACAGGGCCTCGAAGCACCGGCTGGAGGTGAAGCTCGTCTCCACGGCGGAAATGATGGCCCAGGCCATGGCCATCCGCGCCGCGGTGTTCATGACCGAGCAGAACTGTCCTTATGACGAGGAGTTCGACGGCAACGATTACGCCGGCGGTCATGTCCTGGGCTTTGTCGACGGACAACCCGCCGCCGTCGTGCGCATCCGCTATTTCGCCGACTTCGTGAAGTTCGAGCGTTTCGCGATCCTGCCGCGCTACCGGCGCACGCTCATCGCGCGGGCGGTGGGGGAGTTCACCATCGAAATGTGCCGCCGCAAGGGTTATCGCAGGATGTATGCCCATTTGCAGGCGCGACTCGCCGGGCTTTGGAAACGCTTCGGTTTCGTGCAGCTGCCGAGCCGCCGGCCTTTCGCGTTCTCCGATCACGAATATGTCGAGATCTCCGCCGTGACCGCGCCGCATCCCGATCGACTCACGATGGAGAGCGATCCGCTCGTGCTGATCCGTCCCGAGGGCGATTGGGACAGGCCCGGCGTGCTCGACCTGTCCGCGCAGCGGCCGGCGACAAATCCGCATTGAACATGTTTTCGTGCTTGTTCCGTACAAGGTAAAATAGTGCGCTCGCGTGAAACTCCGCGCGCCCCGTGTGGAATAGGCGCACGCAAAACGATAGCCCTTCGGGTTCGTGACGCGTTATAGTCAAATCTGGCGGGGCCAGTCAGACGAAAAGAAAGTTGTAAGTAATGCAGTCGCGTCTGCTGGCGCTGAAGAGCGCCGTACCGCCGTATGTGCTTGAGCAAAAAGATGTCGTGATCCGGGCCGGGCAGTTGTTCGGCGAGCGCCGCGACGTGGAGAGGCTCCTGCCGGTCTTCACCAATACCGGGATCGAGCGGCGCTATTCCTGCGTGCCGATCGACTGGTACACGGACGATCATGGCTGGCGCGACCGCACCGCGCTCTATGTCCAGAACGCCGTCGATCTGTTCGAGAAGGTCGCGGGCGCGCTTCTCGACGAGGCGGGCCTCTCCAAGGACGACATCGACGCCATCGTCGTCTCCTCGACCACGGGCATCGCGACGCCGAGCCTGGACGCGCTCGTCATCGAGCGCATGGGGCTCAGGCGCGACATCAGAAGGCTTCCGATCTTCGGGCTGGGCTGCGCGGGCGGCGTGACGGGCCTCAGCCGCGCCGCGGACCTAGCGCGCGCGCGTCCGGGCTCGCGCGTGCTGTTCCTGGTGGTCGAGCTCTGCGCGCTCACCTTCCGCAAGAACGACCTGACCAAGAGCAATTTCGTCGCCACCGCCTTGTTCGGCGACGGCGCCGCGGGCGCGATCCTGTCGACGGATGGCGACGGCCCCGCCTTCGGCGCCGCGGGCGAGCACACCTGGCCGGACTCGCTCGGCATCATGGGCTGGGATGTCGAGGAGGATGGGCTGAAAGCGATCTTCAGCCAAAGCATCCCGACGCTGGTCGCCAACGATTTTCCCACGATCCTGCATGCCTTCCTGGCGCGCAACGATCTCAAGCTGGGCCACATCGACAAGTTCGCCTGCCATCCCGGCGGCGCCAAGGTGCTCGACGCGCTGGAGGATGCGTTCCAGATCGAGCGCGGCGCGCTGAAGGAGAGCCGCGAGGTGCTGCGCGACTTCGGCAACATGTCGGCGGTGACCGCGCTCTTCGTGCTGGAGCGCATGGACTGGCGAAAGAAGAACCAGCGCATCCTGATGACCGCGCTCGGCCCCGGCTTCTCCGCCACCTTCCAGATGATCGAGAGCTGATGCGCGAGGCGGCCTATGTCATCGTGGGCCTCGTGGTCCTGCAGCGCCTGGCCGAGCTCGTCTATGCCGAGCGCAACACGGCCGCGCTCAAAGCCCGCGGCGCGGTCGAGATCGGCCGCGCGCATTATCCCCTGATCGTGCTCCTGCATGCCGCGTGGCTGGTCGCGGTGGTGGCGATGCTGCCCGCTGATCTGAAGATCAGCTGGGTCCTGATCGGCGTCTTCGCCGTACTTCAGGGCCTGCGGGTGTGGGTGCTGGCGACGCTCGGCCCCTACTGGACGACGCGCATCATCACGCTCAAGGACGCGCCCCTGGTGCGCAGGGGCCCCTACCGCTTCGTGCGCCATCCGAACTATCTCGTCGTCTCGGCCGAGATCCTGGTGCTGCCGCTCGCCTTCGCCGAGTGGTGGGTCGCGGGCATCTTCACCATGCTCAACGCGGGCGTGCTGGCGTGGCGGATCCACCAGGAAAACGGCGCGCTGGCGCCGCGCAGGGCCGTTTCCGGCCCTGGCGCCGCGGCCGCAAAAGGCTAAGCTGGTCCGGGGCGCTGCACATGATCCTCTATGCCGGTCCGTTCCTGCTTCTGGCTTCGATCCCGGCATTCTACCTCGGGGCCGGGGCGGCGGGCCCGCTTTTGACCATAGCCCTGCTGCTCGCCTTCCTCATCGGCGCCGAGTTCGTCAGCCCGCGCGGCGACGTGCTGAAGTCCGGCTCGGCGGCGCGCAATTTCCGCACGCTGTTCTATGTCTACGTGCCGCTGCAGATCGCCTGCGTCGCCTGGGCCACGGCGAGCGCGGTCGCGGCCTCACCGCTGGGCTTCGCCAGCCTCGTGCTCGGCACCGGCGTCACGACGGGCGTCTTCGGCATGCTCGCGGCGCATGAGCTGGTGCACAGCCGCAGCAAGAGCGAGCGCATGCTGGGCGCGATCATGCTCAGCGCCATGGCCTATCGCCATTTCCGCGTCGCCCATGTCCATGTCCATCACCGCTATGCCGCGACCTTGCGCGACTCCGCGACGGCGCGGCTGGGCGAGGGCTTCTACGCGTTCCTGCTGCGCACCTTGCCCGGTCAGTTCCTGGAGTCGTGGCGCTTCGAGCGCGTGCGTTGCCCGGGCCGCGCGTTCCTCAATAGCCGCATCGTCGCGGACATCGCCGTCGCGCTGCTGTCCTTCGCCGCGGTCACGGCGGTATGGGGCGCGAAAGGACTCCTGTTCTTCGCACTTCAATCCTTCGTCGCGATCGTGGTGCTGGAGCTGTTCAACTACATCGCCCATTACGGTCTGTTGCGGCGCGCCGATGCGCAAGGCCGTTTCGAGCCGCTCTCAGATCGGCACAGCTGGAACAGCTCGAACGTGCTGGTGAACCTGCTGATCTTCAACATGGGCCGGCACAGCTATCATCATCGCAAGCCCTCGATCTCCTATCAGGACCTTCAGTTCGTGGCCCAGGCGCCCGAGCTTCCGGCGGGCTATGCGGGAAGCATCCTGCTCGCGCTCGTGCCGCCCCTGTGGCGGCGCGTGATGGACGGCCGCGCGAGGAGCTTCGCCGCCATCTCCTTCGCCGTTCCCGCCGAATGACGGTCAGTCTCAAGTCCTGGATCGGCTTCAGCGCGATGTGCGTCGGCATGTTCATGGCCATCCTGGACATCCAGGTGGTGGCGAGCTCGCTGACCAACATCCAATCGGCGCTGAACATCTCGTCCGACCGGATGAGCTGGATCCAGACCGGCTATCTCATCGCCGAGGTGATCGCGATCCCGCTCACCGGCTGGCTGACGCGCGCGCTGTCGCTGCGCTGGATGTTCGTCTTGGCCACGCTGGGCTTCACCTTGGCGAGCCTGGGCTGCGCGCTCTGCGCCACGCTCGAGCCGCTGCTCGCGGTGCGCGTGTTCCAGGGCTTCTGCGGCGGCATGCTGATCCCCGGCGTCTTCACCTCCGCCTTCACCCAGTTCCCGGAGAAGAACCGCGTGCTCGCGACCATGATCGCGGGCACCTTCGCGATGATCGCGCCCACCATCGGGCCGGCGGTCGGCGGCTATCTCACCGAGACCTATTCCTGGCACTGGATCTTCCTGGTCAACATCGTGCCGGGACTGATCGTGGCGCTTCTTGTCGGCTTTTGCGTCGCGCATGAGAAAGCGAATTTGCGCGCGCTGACCCGCATCAATTACGCGACGATCCTGCTCGCCGCGGTGTTCCTAGGCACCCTCGAGCTCCTCCTCAAGGAGGCGCCCAAGCGTGGCTGGCACGGCCTGTTCGTCATGACGCTGATCATCGTCTGCACCGTGTCGGCGGCCACGGGCGTGGCCGCGTGCCTGAGGAGCGCGCATCCCTTCGTGAACCTGCGACGCTTCCGCGACCTGTCGTTCTCGCTCGGCTGCGCGCTCAGCTTCGTGTTCGGGCTCGGCGTCTACGGCGCGACCTATCTGCTCTCGATATTCCTAGGTCTGGTGCGCAACCACACGCCGCTCGAGATCGGCGAGGTGATGATGGTGTCGGGCGCGGTGCAGCTCCTGACCGCGCCGCTCGCCGCCTGGCTCGAGACGCGCATCGATCCGCGCCTTCTGACCGCGATCGGCTTCGGGCTGTTCGGCGCCGGGCTGCTGATCAACGGCTTCGAGACGCCGTCCGCCACGATGGTTCAGGCCTCGTGGATGCATGGCTGGCCGCCCGTCTTCCAATGGCTGTTCGAGAAGAGCGACGACACGTTCTGGCCGCAGGTGATCCGCGGCGTCAGCATCATGCTCTGCCTGTTGCCGGCGACGCGGCTCGCGCTCGAGCGCTGGCCGCAAGCCGAGGTGCCCGATGCGAGCGCGATGTTCAACCTGATGCGCAATCTCGGCGGCGCCATCGGCATCGCGCTCATCGACACCATCCTGGAGCAGCGCACGCAGGGCCATCTCGACAGCCTGGTCGCCCGGCTCCAGGCGCGCGACGTGACGGCGGCGCGCGAGGTCGGCATCCCGCTCAAGCAGTTCCTGAGCGCGCCGACGGGCCCGGTCGACGACATGACCAAGGCGATCCTGGGGCCCATGGTCAAGCGCGCGGCGCTGACGCAATCCTTCAACGAGGCGTGGCTTCTGATCGCGATCCTCTTCGCGGTGTCGCTTCTCGCCTTGCCTTTGATGCGCCGCGCCCATATTGCCGACTCCACGATGGGCCCTGGCGTCCACTGATTTCGAGAGGAAGATATGCGTACCGCGAAGATCGGCGCCGCCGTCATTCTGGGCCTTGTGCTGATCGCGCTCGGCTGGGTCATCGTCTCGGACCGCGCGGGGCAGACCGCCGAGCCGGATCCGGCGACGCTCATCGCCAAGGCCAAGGCGTATAACGTCCATATCATGCGCGACACCTATGGCGTGCCGCATGTCTTCGGCCGCAGCGATGCCGATGTGGCGTTCGGTCTCGGCTTCGCCCATGGCGAGGACGATTTCGCGACCATCCAGGACGCGGCGCTGGCGACCCGCGGCAGGCTCGCGGCGAGCGAAGGCCTCAAGGCCGCGCCCGGCGACTATCTCGTCCATGCGATGCGGGTGTGGGAGACGATCGACGCCCGCTACGACCGCGATCTCTCGCCCGCCGTGAAACGCGTGCTCGAAGGTTACGCCGACGGCGTGAACTATTACGCGGCACTTCATCAGGGTGCGGTGAAGCCGGGTCTCCTGCCGCTCACGGGCAAGGACATCGCGGCCGGCTTCGTGTTCAAGACGCCGTTCTTCTATGGCTTTGCCGATACGCTGAAAAAACTCACCGCCGACACCGGCGGCAAGCCCGTGCCTCCCATCGGCTCGAACGGGATGGCGGTCGCGCCGCGGCGTTCGGCCGACGGCGCGACGCGCCTCTTGGTCAATTCGCATCAGCCCTATACCGGCCCGGTCGCGTGGTACGAGGCGGTGCTTCAGAGCGACGAGGGCTGGCACGTCGCGGGCGGCTTCTTCCCCGGCTCGCCCTTCATGCTGCACGGGCACAACGAGCATCTGGGCTGGGCCAACACCGTCAACGAGCCCGATCTCGTCGACATCTACCGCCTCGTCATCAATCCCGCCAACGACAACCAGTACCGCCTCGACGGCAAGTGGCGCGACTTCGAGGTCGAGGACGCCGCGATCCGGGTGAAGATCTTCGGGCCCCTGATCTGGACCGTGCACCGCCCGGTCCTGTTCTCGGTCCACGGTCCCGTCTTCAAGACCGATCACGGCGTCTTCGCGGTGCGCTATGCGGGCATGGGCGAGATCCGGCAGGTCGAGCAGTACTTTCAGCTCGACAAGGCCAAAAATCTCGACGAATGGAAACAGGCGATGCGCCTGCAGGCGCTGCCCAGCATCAACTACGTCTATGCCGACGAAAAGGGCAACATCGGCTATCTCTACAACGGCCGGTTCCCGGTGCGTAAGGACGGCGTGGACTGGAAGGGGTATATCCCCGGCGACCGCTCCGACCTGATCCCGAACGCCATCGTGCCGTTCGACAGGCTGCCGCAGCTCTGGAACCCGAAATCGGGCTTCGTCTTCAACTCCAACAACACGCCGTTTGAGGCGACCGCGCCGGAAGACGACCTGAAGGCATCGGACTATCCGAGCTGGATGGGCATCCAGTCCAACATGACCAACCGTGCCTATCGCGCGCTCGAGACGTTCGGTGCCGACAAGGCGATCACCGCCGACGCCTTCCGCAGGTACAAGTTCGACGTGCGTTACAGCACCCGCTCCGACATCGCCAGGATCATCGCCGAGCTCTGCAGTCCTGCGCGCGACGCCAAGGCGTGCGACCTGCTCACCCATTGGAACCTGAGCGCCGACATCCATAGCCGGGGCGCGGCGCTCGCGATCCTCACCGCCGAGCCCGTCCTGCGCGCCCGCCACGACCACGACTGGTCGCTGACGCCGGTGGAATCGCTGAAGCGCGCGGAGCAGACGCTGCTCGACCACTTCAAGCGCGTCGATCCGGAATGGGGCCAGGTCAACCGCTTCCGGCGCGGCACGGTGAACCTGCCCATCGACGGCGGGCCGGACACCTATCGCGCCGTCTACGGCACGCCCGAGATGGACGGCACGCTGACGGCCGAGGGCGGCGACACCTTCATCATGTTCGTGACCTGGGACAAGGACGGGAAGCTCTCGTCCGAGAGCATCCACCAGTTCGGCTCCGCCACGCTGGACACGAGCTCCAAGCACTATGCCGATCAGGCGCCGCTGTTCGTGGCGATGAAGACCAAACCCGTGCTCTTTACGCAGGCCCAGCTTCGGGGCCATATCGAGGCGGACTATCGCCCGGGCGAGCCGCATTGATGGAACTGTCGGTCGTCATCCCGACCTTCAAGGAGCGCGACAACGTCGCAGAGCTGGTGCGCCGCCTGGACAAGGCGCTCGCCGGCATCGGCTGGGAAGCGATCTTCGTCGACGACAATTCGCCCGACGGCACCGCCGCCGAGGTGAAGTCCATCGCCGCGAGCGATCCCCGCGTGCGCTGCATCCGCCGCGTCGGACGCCGCGGGCTCGCGGGCGCCTGCATCGAAGGCATGCTGTCGTCCTCGGCGCCGGTGGTGGCGGTGATGGATGCCGATCTGCAGCATGACGAGACCGTGCTGCCCAAGATGCTCAAGACGCTCAAAGATGAGGGCGTCGATCTCGTCGCCGCGACCCGCTACGTGGCGGGCGGCAGCGCGGACTCCTTCGGCGAGAGTCGCGGCATGATCAGCCGCGTCGCGACCGCGATCACCCATCGCGTGCTCGGCACAAGCTTGAGCGATCCGATGAGCGGCTTCTTCATGATGCGCCGCGACCGCTTCGACGAGGTGGTGCCGCGCCTCTCGCCCGCCGGCTTCAAGATCCTGCTCGACATCGCCACCGCGAGCGACGGGCTTCGCATCGCCGAGCAGCCCTTCGTCTTCGGCACGCGGCATGCGGGCGAGAGCAAGTTCAACGTCCAGGTCGGCCTGGAATTCATCGGCCTGCTGATCGCCAAGCTCTCCGGCGGCTTCCTCGACCCGCGCTTCATCTTCTTCGCCATCGTCGGCGCGCTCGGCCTCGTCATCCATCTGGGCGTGCTCAAGGGCGCGCTGTTGTGGCTTGCGTTCACGCCCGCGCAGTCGGTTGCGACCTTCGCCGCGATGACGAGCAATTTCTTCTTGAACAACGAGCTCACCTATCGCGACCGGCGGCTCAAGGGCTGGTCGATGCTGTGGGGGTTCTTGAGCTTCTGCGCCATCTGCTCCATCGGCGCGCTGACCAATGTGGGCCTGGCCGCGTGGCTCTTCGCCGCCGAGCGCGAAGTGTGGTGGGCGGCAGGGCTTGCCGGCGCGCTGATGGGCGCGTTCTGGAACTACGCGATGTCGAGCCTCTTCGTGTGGCGGACCAGGTGATGCCCCAATTCACCATGGCCGGGCTTGACCCGGCCACCCAGCGCGCCCGCGTCAGCGGGCGCAGTAAGATTCACGCGGAGACGCGGAGGACGCGGAGTTTCTTTTTCTTCTCCGCGTCCTCCGCGTCTCCGCGTGAAACCCTCGTTCATTTCGCTCGCTGCCAGCTCGCTGGCTGGGTGGCCGGGTCAAGCCCGGCCATGGTGAGTTAGGTGAATAGATATCTCTACGCCGCCATCGCCGGTCTGGTCCTGCTGCGCTTCGTCGCCGGCGCGGTGCTGCCGCTCTCCGCCGACGAAGCCTATTACTGGCTGTGGTCGAAGCATCTGGCCGCCGGCTACTACGACCATCCGCCGGCCATCGCGTTCCTGATCCGCGCCGGCACGCTCGTCTTCGGCGATACCGCGTTCGGCGTGCGCGTGGTGCCGCTGCTGCTCTCCGTCGCCGCGAGCTGGTTCGTGTGGCGCGCGGGCGGGGAGCGCGCCTGCCTGCTCTTCAATCTCACGGCGATGATCGCGGTCGAGACGATGGCGGCGACGCCCGACGCGCCCTTGATCGCGGCCTCGGCCGCGTTCCTCTGGGCGATGACGAAGCTCGACGAGGACCCGCGCTGGTGGCTCGCCGTCGGCGCCGCGGGCGGGCTGGCGCTGCTGTCGAAATATACGGGATTCTTCTTGGGTCTCGGCGCGCTCGCCTGGATGGTCTTCGTCGCGCGGCGCTGGTTCCTGTCGCCCTGGCCCTATCTGGGTGCCGTGCTCGCACTTCTTATCTTCGCGCCGAATCTGTGGTGGAACCAGACGCATCACTGGCAGACCTTCGCGTTCCAGTTCGGCCGCGTCGGCGCGGGGCATTTCACCCTGCGCTACATCTTCGAGTTCCTGGGCGCCCAGCTCCTGCTCGCCTCGCCTTTCGTGCTCGCAGCCGCCTGCGTCACCCGCAACCGCCTCGTCATCGCGCTTAGCGGCCCCGCGATCCTCTATTTCGCCGTCCATGCCTTGCACGACCGCGTGCAGGGCAACTGGCCGTGCTTCCTCTATCCCATGCTCGCGGTCGCGGCCGCGGAATGCCGGGGCTGGCTGCGCCGGCCCGCGGCTCCCGTCGCGGCGGTGATGCTGCTCGCCTGCTATGCCCAGGCGTTCTTCGGCGTGCTGCCGCTCGGAAGAAAGGACCCCATCTCGCGCCTGCTCGCCTTCGGCATCCCCGACGTCGTGGCGCAGGTCGAGGCGATGCGTCCGGCAACCGTGCTCACGACGGACTACGAGACCACGGCGTGGTTCTCGTTCTACGGCCACGTGCCTGTCATCCAGGTGAACGAGCCGGAACGGGGCCTTGGGGCTAAGCTGGGCAAGGGGCCGTTCGTCTATGTGGCGGAGCAGGACCGCGACCGGCATGGAACGTTCCGGTCGGCCGCCCCGCTAACCCCTGTCCTTCGCCGTCGGGGCGCGGCGCCGGTCGCGATCTACGACCGCTATCTCGTAAGTCCTTGAAAAGAAAAACGCCGGCTCGGAGGGGCCGGAGCCGGCGCTTTCAACAACGGGACAATGAGCGGACATCCAATGCGGGCTGTCGAAGGGGCTGGGGCGTACCGAAGAGGACGTCCGCTCGCAGATAAGAACTTTCGGACCGGAAATCGGTTCCTGGGGGTGCGCGATTTTTTTGAAAAAATTTTGCGCGCCCCCAAATTGCCTATCGCGGGCACGGGGCGCATAACCCTCGCGCTCAACGGAACTTCGGGAACTTCGGACAAATTTCCATGGCAGATCAATTCGATGCAGTCGTGATCGGCGGCGGACCGGGTGGCTATAACGCGGCGATAAGGCTGGGCCAGCTGGGCCTCAAGACCGCCTGCGTCGACGCCCGGGGCACCTTCGGCGGCACCTGTCTCAATGTGGGATGCATCCCTTCCAAGGCCCTGCTCCACGCCAGCGAGCGGCTGGAGGAAGCGTCCAAGGACTTCGCCAAGCTCGGCATCAAGGCCAGTGTGGAGCTCGACCTGCCCGCCATGATGGCCCACAAGACCAAGGTCGTGGGCGAGCTCACCAAGGGCGTCGAGTTCCTGCTCAAGAAGAACAAGGCCGAGGCCATCGTGGGGGAGGGCCGCATCGCCGCCCCCGGCAAGGTCGAGGTCAAGGCCAAGGACGGCTCGGTCCGCGCGCTGGAGACTAGGCATATCGTCATCGCCACGGGCTCCGACGTCATGCCTTTGCCGGGTGTCACGATCGACGAGGAGCGCATCGTGTCCTCGACCGGGGCGCTGGCGCTCAAGAGCGTGCCGAAGCGCCTGCTCGTCGTCGGCGGCGGCTATATCGGGCTTGAGCTCGGCTCGGTGTGGCGCAGGCTCGGCGCCGAGGTGCTGGTCGTGGAGTTCCTCGACCGCATCACGCCCGGCCTCGACGGCGAGGTGGGCAAGCAGTTCCAGCGGATCCTCACCCGCCAGGGCATGAAGTTCCAGCTTTCGACCAAGGTCGTGGGCGTGGAGAAGTCCGGCGACGCGCTCAAGGTGAGCGTCGAGCCGTCGGCGGGCGGCGAGCGGCAGGTGATCGAGACCGACGTGATGCTCGTCTCCATCGGCCGACGTCCGTATACGGATGGCTTGGGTTTGAAAGAGGTCGGTGTCGGCTTCGACGCGCGCGGCCGCGTCGTCACGGACGCGCATTACAGCACCAACGTTGCGAACATCTGGGCCATCGGCGACTGCCGCGAGGGCGCGATGCTGGCGCACAAGGCCGAGGACGAGGCGGTCGCGATGGCCGAGAACATCGCCGGCCGCGCGGGGCACGTGAACTACGACGCGATCCCGTCGGTCGTCTACACCGCGCCCGAAGTCGCCTCCGTTGGCCGGACCGAGGAAGAGCTGAAGGCCGCGGGCGTCGCCTACAAGACCGGCAAGTTCCCCTTCACCGCCAACGCCCGCGCCAAGACCATCGCCGCGACCGACGGCTTCGTGAAGGTCCTCGCCGACGCCAAGACCGATCAGGTGCTCGGCGTCCACATCCTGGGCGCCAGCGCCGGCGAGATGATCGCCGAAGCAGCGCTGGCGATAGAGTTCGGCGCCGCCAGCGAAGACATCGCCCGCACCAGCCATCCGCATCCGACGCTGTCGGAGGCCATCCGCCAAGCAGCCCAGGGCGTCGAAGGCTGGACGATGCAGATGTGACTTGCGAACGGCAAATCAACGATCACGATGTTGCGGTTTGAACGAAGGGGCACGCTTTAACCGGTGTGCGGGTTGCTCACCCTTCGACAGGTTCAGGGTGAAGGTTCGCGCTGCCCCAAGACCCTTCGTCCTGAGCCTGTCGAAGGATGAAGGGCGGCTCCGTCTTCGCAGTCATGTGCTCACGGATTGCGGTTTTGTCATCGGCGCGCGCGTGGTGGGATATCTCGAACGATGTTATTATTGAGGCATCATTCCGGGGGGATTTTTCCATGCGCATGTTTCCGACAGCGGCAGCCACGCTGATGTTCTGCAGCTCTGTCCTCGCGGCAGGGACGCCGCCGCCGAAAGCCGTCCCGGTCGTTTCGGGTACCTACACCTATACGTGGATCGAGAGCTGCTTCAACACCAACGGCACGCTGGCGGGCATCTCGCATACGACCGGGACCTTGGTGGCCGACAGCGGCAGCGGAATGGCGACGCTCAACGGCTTCACGGCGCAAGGCAGCCCGCCGGTTCTGACGACCGTCTCCGGCACCGCGGCGTATTCCAACACGAAGACCACGATCACGATCAACGGTCAGACCTACGACGTGTTCTACGGCAAGGTCACAAAGGGGGTCGCGACCTCTTTGACCTATATCGCGGTCGTGGACGGCGACAGCGGAGCCAAATGCTCCGACCAGGCGCAGCTATCGCTGCAGTAGGCAGGCTGCTGTCTGCGTGCCGGTTGCCTCACCCTTCGACAAGCTCGGCGTGAAGGCCTGAGCTGACCCCTCATCCTGAGCTTGTCGAAGGATGAAGGGGCGGCTCCGTTTTGGCAGCTACGTTCTCGGTCCTCACATGCTCCGGCCTGACCCCCACGCCGAGGAAGCGGGCGGGGATACGGCGCAGCCAGGGCCAGCGGCTCATCAGACGCAGGACGAAAGGCGGCTTGGGCGTCTGGCGGGCGCGCAGGTTGGGGGCGAGGATGCGGTTCTGGACGATGACCTGGAAGCGTTGAACGACTCTGGTGGGAAACAGGCGGCGGCGCTGGACCTTGTCGAGGTCGCTCAGCCGCGGGACGCGCTTCTTGAGCACCGGGGCGAGGATGTTCGCGGTTGCGACAGCGTCCTGGATCGCGAGGTTGATGCCGACGCCGCCCACCGGCGACATCGCATGCGCCGCGTCGCCGATGCACAGCAGGCCGCGCCGCGCCCAGCGCTCCAGCCGGTCGACGCGCACGGTCAGGAGCCTGACGTCATCGAAGCTCTGGATCGTCTCGACGCGGTCGCGCGCGAAACCGGCGACGCTGCGCAGCCGCGCGCGGAATCCGGTCAGGCCTTCGGCCTTCATCATGCCGAACGCGCCTTTGGGGATGACGAAGGCGCACTGCCAATAATCGCCGCGATAGAGCATGATGAAGAAGTCGCCGCCCTGGAAACGCGCCACCGGCTCCTTGGGATCGCCCTGCGCATAGGGAAGACGCATCCACAAGACGTCGAACGGCGCGCCGAACTCCTTGATCTTCAGGTTGGCCTTGGCGCGCACGGTGGAGTGGCGCCCGTCCGCGCCGATGACGAGCTTGGCGCGGATCTCGCAGAGCCCGTCCGGCGTCTTGGCCAGCACGCCCGCGATGCGCCCGCCCTTGGCGAGAAGGTCGGTGACCTCGGCCTGCATCTTCAGGCGGAAATTGTCGTAATGCTCGGCCTCGCCCAGGAGAAAGTCGAGGAAGTCCCATTGCGGCATCAGCGCGATGAACTTGCAAACGGTCGGCAGATGCGTGAAGTCGCCGGCGACGAAGCTCTCCTTGCCGATCTCCACCGAGATGTCGCGCACCTCGGTGTGCGGGCGGGCGAGGAACTTGTCGAGCACGCCCAGTTCCGCGATCACGTCCAAGGTCGAGGGATGGACCGTGTCGCCGCGGAAGTCGCGCAGGAAGTCCGCGTGCTTCTCCAGCACGATCACGTCGACGCCGGCGCGCGCGAGCAGCAGGGCGCACATCATCCCCGCCGGCCCTCCGCCGGCTATCACGCAATCGGTCGAAAGCGATTCCATTGGCCGCTATATATCCCACAGGAGGCGATTCGGTGCGACCCAACAAGCTGAGAGAGATCTGGAAGACGGGTAGGCCCGCGTCCAATTTCTGGATGTGCCTGCCGGGGGGCCTGAGCGCCGAGATCGCGGCCCATCAGGGCTGGGACAGCATCCTGCTGGACCAGCAGCACGGCCAGATCGGCTATGAGTCGATGTGCGCGATGCTGACCGCGATCTCGACCACCGACACGGTGCCGCTCGTCCGCGTGCCCTGGAACGAGCCGGGCGACGTGATGCGCGCGCTCGACGCGGGGGCCTATGGCGTCATGTGCCCCAGCGTCGAGACGGCGGAGGAATGCCGCCGCTTCGTCGGCGCCTGCCGCTACGCGCCCTTGGGCTATCGCAGCGTCGGTCCCCGGCGCGCGATGCTCTATGCGGGAAGCGACTACGTGGCCCACGCCAACGACACGCTGCTTTCGATCATCCAGATCGAAACGAAAAAGGGCGTCGAGAACCTCGAAGAGATCGCCTCGGTCGAAGGCCTCGACATGCTCTATATCGGGCCCAGCGATCTTGGGCTCTCGCTCGGCCGTGCGGTCCAGGCCGACCAGACCGATCCGGTCGTCGTCGAGGCGATCGACAAGGTGCTGGCCCAGGCCAAACGTTCCGGCATCCGCGCCGGCATCTTCTGCAAGAGCGTCGACTATGCCCGCGCCATGGCGGCGAAGGGCTTCGATCTCGTCACTGTCACTTCGGACGAGGGATTGCTGCTTGCGGGCGGCGACTGGCGAGCGCGTTTTTCCGCGTGACGGCCGGCGGCGGCTCGCGTAATCTGTGCCTCGCAACTGTCTTGAAAGGAGGTGATCCAGTGTCTCATTGTCATCGTCTGCGGTGGGCGAACGCCGCGACCTGGATCCTCGAAATCCGGGGGGCGGGCGTCTAAGACGCCAGGGTTCGCTGAAACCCAGTCAGACAATGGAAGGGCCGTCCCGCGCAGGGGCGGCCCTTCTTGTTTTCGGCCAGCCTTGTTTTTGGGCAGCCTTGTTTTTGGCCTAGGCTTAGGCGACTCTGACATTTCAGAAACCTTTGGAGGGGATCCATGCGCAAGCTATTCGCCGTCGCGATGATCGGCGCCGCCGTCACTCTTGTGGGCTGCGGCAGGAGCGACCAGAAGACCTATACCGACAGCAACGGCAACAGCGTCAGCGTCTCCAAGGAGGGTGACGGCCACATGACCATCACCGGCGCGAACGGCGACAAGGTCGAGTTCGGCACCGGCTCGAGCGCCAAGATGCCCTCCGACATCCCGCTCTATCCCGGCGCCAAGGTGACGGCGAGCTTCAGCGGCCAGGGCAAGGACGGCTCGGGCGGCATGGTGTCGTTCACCACCACCGCCTCGCCCGACGACGTCATCGCCTTCTACAAGCAGAAGGCCGAGGCGATCGGCATGGCCCAGACGATGAACATGGATATGGGCGGCACCAAGAGCTACGTCGCCGCCAACGAGAAGGACAAGCGCACGCTCTCCATCACCGCCACCAAGGCCAGCGACGGCACGACCGGCCAGGTGACGTGGGGGACGAAGTAGCAAGCTGTCATCCCGGCCGAGCGTAGCGAGTGCCGGGACCCAGTGAGCCGATTGCACCGTAGGTCCCGGCCCTGCGCGATGCTTCGCATCGCTCGGCCGGGATGACAATTTGCGCTAATGCCCGAACAGTCCCGACAGGAAGCCGCCGCTCTTTTTCTCGGCCGGCTTCTGCTCGGGTTGCGCCGGAGCGGGCGCAGGCGCGGGTGCCGCAGCCGGGGCCTGGACCGTCTGCACGCCCAGCGACAGGCTCGCGGGCGAGGGCAGCGGCGGCTCGACGGCAGCCTGGCGCGTCGGATTGGGCTTCGGGATCATGTCGGGACCGGCCATGGCACCCTTGAGCGTGACCGCGACGGAGATCTCGCATTTGCCGACCGGCGAGTCGTCGGTGTCGTTGATCTGCACGCCCGCCACGAAATCGGTGAGCGAGGGCTTGTCGGCCGCGAGCGCCGCCCCGAAGACGAGGTCCGCCGAGGTGCAGAAATCGGTGATGTTGTGCACCCGGCGCATCTCGGCCTTGGACGCCATGTTGGTCTTGAAGAGGTTGTATTCCGCGTCGCCCTTCGACGGCCCGTAGAGGCGCTTGAAGAAGGTCAGCAGCGTGCGGTCGGAGCGGCGCAGTTCCCCGCTATATGCCGTCTGGAAGGCGTTGAACTTCTGGACGAAGGGCTGGCCGCAGCCGAGCGCGCTGTCCATCAGCTCCTGCTGCACGGCGGCGGTCTGCAGCGCGCTCACCTCGCCCGGATCGGCACAGGTGGAGGTATGGCGGGCGGTGGCGGCATCGGTTCCAGCGGCCAGAAGGGCGAGCAGGCAGGCCCCGGTCCTCAAGGTCTTTGTCATTGTTTTGTCTCGTTGTTTGGCAGCCCAGGGCACTTTAGCATCGCCACCCCGGCGAGTGCTATTCCTTCGCCCCACCACCGTTAAGATTGTTTGACCGATGGGCGCGCTTTCCCACATCCGGGTTTTGGACCTTTCCCGCGTGCTCGCGGCGCCCTGGGCCACGCAAATCCTGGGCGATCTGGGCGCGGAGGTGATCAAGGTCGAGAAACCCGGCGAGGGTGACGAGACGCGTCACTTTGGCCCACCGTTCATTAACGGGCCCGATGGGACACGGGGCGACGCCACCTATTTCCTCGCCGCCAACCGCAACAAGAAATCGGTCACCATCGATTTCTCCAAGCCCGAGGGTGCCGCGCTGGTGAAGCGCCTGGCCCGGCGCGCCCATGTGGTGGTGGAGAACTTCAAGACCGGGGCGCTGGCGAAGTACGGCCTCGACTATGAAAGCCTCAGGAACGAGAACCCGGCGCTCATCTATTGCTCGCTGACCGGCTTCGGCCATGACGGACCCAAGAAGGACAAGGCGGGCTACGACTATCTCATCCAGGGCATGGGTGGGCTGATGAGCGTCACCGGCCAGCCGGACGGGGCGCCGGGCGCCGAGCCGATGAAGGTGGGCGTGGCGGTCAGCGACCTGGTGACGGGTCTATATACGGCCATCGCGATCCTGGCCGCGCTGCTGCACCAGGCGCGGACGGGCGAAGGCCAATCCATCGACATGGCGCTGTTCGACTGCCAGGCGGCGGGCCTCGCCAACCAGGCAACGAACTATCTGGTCGGCGGGATGCTGCCCCAGCGCCTGGGCAACGCCCATCCCAACATCGTGCCCTATCAGGTCTTTGAGGTGGCCGACGGACACCTGATCCTGGCCGTCGCCAACGACCGCCAGTTCGCGAGCTTCGCCAAGGTTGCGGGCATGGGCGAACTCGCGCGCGATCCGCGCTTCGCCGGCAACGCCGAGCGCGTCGCCCATCGCGCCGCCCTGATCGCGCGCATCGAGCCCGTCATGCGCCGCCACGGCGTCGAGCATTGGATCGCGCTGCTGGAGGCGGCCAACGTCCCCTGCGGCGCCATCAACCGCATCGACCAGGTCTTCGCGGACCCACAGGCCATCGCCCGCGGCCTCACCGTCGCCATGCAGCACGCGACCGCGGGCGCGATGAGCCTCGTCGCCAGTCCCTTGCGCCTGTCTGCCACGCCGCCCGAATACCGCTGCGCCCCGCCGCTGCTCGGGCAGCACACGGAAGAAATCCTCCAAGGCCTGTTAGCCATTCAAGCTACGGAAATCGAAGCGCTTCGCGCCAAAGGCGTCGTTTAAGGTCAATTTCGCGCGTCCGCTTGCGAACGGACGCGCAACCAATCCTTCAAGCCTCGCGTTCTAGCTTGTGCCTGGGAGGCAGAAGTGAAACGCGTTCTCGTAGCCTTGTTCGTACTATCGGCGACGGCCGTTCCGGCGCTGGGCGACGATTTCGGCAATCGGCACGACACCCGCGCGTTCTGGCTGAAGGACCAGCCCTGGCCCATGACGCACGGGCAGGCCGACCCGGCGCCACCGGTCCGCTTCACCAAGACCTACATGGACGGCATCGCCCGGCGCTTCGGCGCGGGCAGCGGTCACGCGGATCTCTTCGAGCAGCGCCTGGGCGGCCCGAGCGGCCCCGGTCTCGTAGGCACGGTCGACGGCGGCGCGCCCAAGCTCGAGCTGCGCTGGCATCCGGGGGAGTAATACCTATCGCTCATTCATCGTCATGGCCGGGCTTGACCCGGCCATCCAGAGTCACGTGCTCGCTATCGCTCGCGCTGGATGGCGTCCGCACGCTGTCGCTACGGACCAGGGGCGGCCATGACGAAGATGGAATAAAAACCGTTCTAAACGCCTTTTCTCCGTCATTTTCCTCTAGTATTGCTCCCTCATCGAACGTGTGAAGGGACGAAAGTATCATGAGCTACAAGGTCGCCGTGGTCGGCGCGACCGGCAATGTCGGGCGGGAGATGCTGAACGTCCTCGCCCAGCGCCAATTCCCCGCGCGCGAGGTCGTGGCGCTCGCCTCGACGCGCTCCAACGGCACGGAGGTGTCGTTCGGCGACGGCGTGCTGAAGGTGAAGGCGCTCGATTACTACGATTTCAAGGGCACCGACATCGTGCTGATGGCGGCGGGCTCGGCCATCTCCAAGCCCTGGGCGCCGAAGATCGTGGCCCAAGGCGCGCTCGTCATCGACAACGCGTCGTGCTGGCGCCTCGACCGCGAGGTGCCGCTGGTGGTGCCGGAGGTCAATGCCCACGATCTCGACAACATCAAGAAAGGCATCATCGCCAATCCCAACTGCGCCATCGCCCAGCTCGTGGTGGCGCTGAAGCCCTTGAACGACGAGGCCAAGATCAAGCGCGTGGTGGTGGCGACCTATCAATCCGTCTCGGGCGCCGGCAAGGCCGCGATGGACGAGCTCTTCCGCCAGACGCGCGCGATCTTCGTCGCCGACCCGATCGAGACGGAGCATTTCACCAAGCAGATCGCGTTCAACGTCATCCCCCAGATCCAGGAATTCCACGCCAGCGGCTACACCAACGAGGAATTCAAGATGATGGCCGAGGTGCAGAAGATCCTCGACCCCGACATCCAGCTCACCGCGACCTGCGTGCGCGTGCCGGTCTTCGTCGGCCATTCCGAAGCGGTGAACGTCGAGTTCGAGCGGCCGATCACCGCGGAGCGCGCGCGCGCGATCCTGCGCGAGGCGCCGGGCGTGCTCGTCGTCGACAAGCGCGAGGACGGCGGCTACGTCACGCCGATCGAATGCGTCGGCGAGGACGCGACCTATGTCAGCCGCATCCGCAAGGACCCGACCGTCGAGCACGGATTGTCGCTGTGGGTGGTGAGCGACAATCTGCGCAAGGGCGCCGCGCTGAACGCCGTGCAGATCGCGGAGTGTCTGATCAACCGGAAGATTCTGAAAGCGGCCTGAACCGACCCCAACTGTCATGGCCCGCGAATGCGGGCCACCCAGCTGGGTTCTGCATGATCGTGAAGGAATCACGCGGAGACGCGGAGTGCGCGGAGTTGAGCTGTCCCTCCGCGTCCTCCGCGTGATAACCTGTTGAAGGCAATGCGGGCGTCACCTGGGTGGCCCGCATTCGCGGGCCATGACAATATAGGGCGATGGAAAGCGAAGCATTTAAATCCCTCATCGCCCATTTCGGCGCCGCGGCCACCGCAGGCGACGGGCGCGCGCTCTCGCATCTCTTCACCGAGGGCGGCGTCTATCACGACTACATCTACGGGCCGCATCGCGGGCGCGAGGCGATCGCGGGGATGCTGGAGAACCTCTTCCACCGCGACGCCGCCGAATACGACTGGACGTTCTTCGATCCGGCGTGCTGCGGCGATATCGGCTATGCGCGCTCGCTGTCGCGCTTCGTCTCGACGATCCCGGAGTTCAAGGGCCGCGAGGTCGTCATCGACGGCATCAGCCGCTTCGTGCTCGAGGGCGACCGCATCGCCGAATACCATGAGAGCGTGAACGGCGGCGTGGCGCAGTCGCAGCTCGGCCTGGCGCCCGAGCGCATGGCGAAAGTGATGGCCAAGTGGACGAAGCGCCTTCTTGATGACGCCGAAGTTCAGGCCTATCGCGCCGCCGCCCGCGCGCGCTATGTCGGCGGAGGCTGAGATGGCGACGATCCGTCCGCGCCGCTCCGTGCTCTATATGCCGGGCTCCAACGCGCGCGCGCTGGAGAAGGCGCGCGACATCGCCGCCGATGCGCTGATCCTGGATCTCGAGGACGCCGTCGCGCCCGATGCGAAAGACGCCGCGCGGCAGCAGGTCGTGGATGCGGTGGGCGCGAAGGGTTTCGGCAAGCGCGAGGTGATCGTGCGCGTCAATGCGCTGTCGACATCGTGGGGCGGGCCCGACATCACGGCCGTTGCCGCAGCACGACCCGACGCGATCCTGATCCCGAAAGTCTCCGAGCCAAGCGACCTGTTGCGCGTCGCCGAGCGCGCGCCGGGCATGGCGCTGTGGGCGATGATCGAGACGCCGCTCGCGATCCTCAACATCGCCGCACTCGCGGCGACGGAACGCGGGCTCGCCTGCTTCGTCATGGGCACCAACGATCTCGTCAAGGAGATGCGCGGCGAGCACATGAGGGACCGCGCCAATCTGGCCGCTTCGCTCGCCCTGTCGGTGACGGCGGCGCGCGCGCACGGCCTCGCCGTCATCGACGGCGTGTTCAACGACATCCAGGACGCGGACGGCTTCGCCGCGCAATGCCGCCAGGCGCGCGCCTTCGGCTTCGACGGCAAGACGCTGATCCATCCAAGCCAGGTCGGCCCCTGCAACGAGATCTTCGCGCCCTCGGCGGACGAGATCGCCGCCGCGCGCAAGATCATCGCCGCGTTCGCACTGCCCGAGAACAAGGGCAAGGGCGCGATCAAGCTCGACGGCCGCATGGTCGAGATCCTCCACGCCGACATCGCGCGGCGGACCGTGGCTTTGGCGGATGCGATAGAACAGCTAACCTAGGCCCGATTGTCATCCCGGCCGAGCGCAGCGCGTGCCGGGACCCAGGGGGCGGCCATGCGCGATCATTGCTATTTCGTCTACATGCTGGCCAGCAAGCCACAGGAAACGCTCTATGTCGGCGTGCCCAACGACCTGATGCGACGGATTTATGAGCATCGAGAAGGGCTCATCCGGGGCTTCACCAGAAAATACGGCGTGAAGATGTTGGTATGGTACGAGCGGTACGGTGACATCAACGATGCCATCGCATGGGAGAAGCGGATCAAGCGCTGGCGTCGGGATTGGAAGAAAAATCTCATCGAGCGCGACAATCCGTACTGGACTGATCTATATCCAGCCCTGCTCAACGCTGGGTCCCGGACCGCGCCTTCGGCGCGTCCGGGATGACAATAGGGGGTAAAGGGGTGACGGCGGTAAAGGCATCCACCGGCAATTTCTTCGAGGATTTCGCGCTCCGGCAGCGTTTCGTCCATGCGCCGCCGCGCACGCTGACGGTGGGGGACGCCGCGCTCTACAAGGCGATCTACGGCGCGCGCTTCGCGCTGCAGTCGAGCGAGCCGTTGGCGTGCGCGATGGGCCACAAGACGACGCCGTTCGACGACCTGCTCGTCTTCCACATGGCCTTCGGGGCGAGCGTGGGCGACATCTCGCTCAACGCGGTCGCCAATCTGGGCTACGCGCAGGTGCGCCTCGGCAAGCCGCTCTATCCCGGCGCCACGCTGAGCACGTCTTCGGAAGTGATCGGACTGAAGGAGAACTCCGACGGCAAGACCGGCACCGTCTATGTGCGCACCGAGGCGCTGGACGGGATGGACGATGAGGTCGTCTCCTTCGTGCGCTGGGTGATGGTGCGCAAGCGCGACGCCGCCTCGCCGCCACCGCAAACGACGGTGCCCGAGCTGCAAAGCGTCGTCTCGCCCGCCTCGCTGGTCGCGCCCGACGGCATCGACTTCAAATCGCCGCCGCCGCACGAGGTGGGAGGCGCGCTCACCTGGGAAGACTACGAAATCGGCGAGAAGATCGACCACATCGACGGCACGACGATCGAGGACGCCGAGCACATGATGGCGACGCGGCTCTATCACAACACCGCGCGCGTGCATTTCAACCAGTTCTCGGAAAAGCAGGGCCGCTTCGGCAAGCGCATCGTCTATGGCGGGCATGTGATCTCGATCGCGCGCGCGCTGTCCTACAACGGCCTGCCGACCGCGTTCTCGATCTGCGCGATCAATGGCGGGCGGCACGTGGGCCCGGTGTTCGCGGGCGACACGATCTTCGCGTGGACCGAAATCCTCGACAAGACGACGGTCCCCAAAGCCTCGGGCCTGATCATGGACCGGCACGATTGCGGCGCGCTGCGCCTGCGCACGGTCGCGACCAAGAACCTGCCCTGCGGCGATTTTCCCGATAGGAAGGACGGCGCATACAATGAGAACGTCGTCCTGGACCTCGACTACTGGGCGATCCTGCCGCGCCGCTGATGCCCTTCCTCGCCCGATACCGCAAAGCCGTCGCGAACGGCACGCTCAAGCCCGACGCCGGCCAGGACCGCGTCGCGGCCAGGCTCGAGGCGCTGGCGCAGGCGCTCGCGCGCTGGCGCCCCGGCCGCGGCCTGTTCGGTCCGCGCAAGCCGCCGCGCGGACTCTACATCTTCGGCGATGTCGGGCGCGGCAAGACGATGCTGATGGACCTGTTCTTCGAGAGCGTCGAGACGGCGCCCAAGCGCCGCGTCCACTTCAACGTCTTCATGGTCGAGACCCATGCCCGCCTGCATGCCGAGCGCCAGCGCATCGGCGCCAGCGACGCGATCCTGCCCGTCGCCAGGACGATCGCCGACGAAGCGCGGCTGCTGTGCTTCGACGAGTTCCAGGTGAACGACGTCGCCGACGCGATGATCCTCGGCCGCCTGTTCGAGCAGCTCCTGGAGCGCGGCGTGGTGATCGTGGCGACCTCGAACACCGCGCCGGACCGGTTGTACGAAGACGGCCTCAACCGCCAGCTCTTCCTGCCCTTCATCGCGCTCATCAAGGAAAAGCTCGACGTGGTCGAGCTCGGCGGCGCGATCGATTACCGCCGCCGCCTCATCGGCGGGCTGAACGTCTATCTCACGCCCTTGGGCCCCGAGACCGACGCCGCGATGGACGAGGATTGGCTCAAGCTCACCGGCCGCAAGGGCGGCGACGCGCAGACGCTCACCGTGCTCGGCCGCGCGCTCGTCGTGCCCTGCGCGGCGAAGGGCGTGGCGCGCTTTCCGTTCGACGCGCTTTGCCTGGCGCCGCTCGCGGCGGCCGACTATCTCGCCATCGCGCACAATTTCCACACGCTGCTGATCGACCGCATCCCGCAGATGAACACGGACATGCGCGACGCCGCGCGGCGGTTCATCCAGCTCATCGACACGCTTTATGACGAGAACATCAAGCTCGTCTGTTCCGCCGCCGTCCCGCCGGACCGGCTCTACCCCGAAGGCGAGGGGTCTGCCGCGTTCCAGCGCACCGTGTCGCGGCTGCTGGAGATGCAATCGCGCGCCTACCTTGAACAAGAGAGGCTGGAGCGCGAGAGGGGTTGAGGGACGCCCGCCCGCTCCTACATAGTGGGGGATGGTCTGGAATATCGTCACTGTCGCCTTGATCGTGCTCGCGGGGCTGGTTCTGGTCCATCCGCGCGTGACGGGCGCGTTCCGCCGCTTCGACGCGCGCTCGCGCGAGCGCATCCTCGCCGAGCGCCTGGACCGCGGCGACCCGCAGGCGCATTTCCGCCACACCCTCAAGCTGGCCGAGGAGCAGGTCGAGGAGGTGAGCACGGTCACCGTCCCCGACGAGCGCACGGGCGAGCCGGTGACGCGCTACCTCTTCGAAGGCGAGACGTTCATGAACGAGGCGGACGCGCTCGAGGCCCGCGCCGACAGGATGCGCGCGATAGCGCGGGGCTTCTACATGGACCTCCCCGCCGCGCTGCGCGCGCGCCGCGAGGAAGACAGGATCAAGAGCAATTGATTTGCGGTATGTTGGCGCAAACGCCACCGGCCTAGCCAGGATTTGGCGGGAAATAGTGGGATTTAGGGCAAGCCTTTTATGGCTTCCTCAATTACATCCCAGAGCTTCTCGTCCCGCTCTTTCGTATCCGCCCAGACGGCGCTGAAATGCACGATCCGCTTTCCGTCCGCGATGGGCATTCGAGCGCCATCCCGCAAGGCGCGGATCGAATCGATCTTCCCGGCGCCATCGCTTCGCAGTCGGGCAAGGATCACTTCGGTAGAGGAACCCTCTCGCACCGATTTCGAGACGATATTTGAGCGCTTCCGGCGCCGCCAGCGCCGATACAGGTCCCGCCACAGGCGGGTGATGACGGCCTCAGTTCGCGGGTTCAGGTCTTGGGGCATGGGGGGCGGCATAGTCCGGTTCATTGCCTGGGTGGTGCATGGGTAAGGTTTCACCCTTTGCGCCAACATACCGGAAAAATCTCAAGCCGCCTCGCCCCGCATCAATCGCGGGAGCTTGCCGACGTCGCCGCCGGCGTGGCGCATGAAGAAGCGGCGCGCGGGGCCGATGCGGTCGATGACGCCCATTCCGAGGTCGCGCAACGCGCGCAACGGCGCGATGTCGTTGGAGAAGAGCCGCGTCAGCGCGTCGGTCGCGGCTGCCAATGCGAAGGAATCGAAGCGCCGCCAGCGTTCGTAGCGCTTCAAGCAATCGAGCGCGCCGAAATCCAGACCCAATCGCGCGGCGTCGAGCACGATCTCGGCGAGCGCAGCGGCGTCCTTGAGGCCGAGATTGAGCCCCTGTCCCGCGATCGGATGGATGCCGTGCGCCGCGTCGCCCGCAAGCGCGAAGCGCGGCCGCACGTAGTCGCGCGCCAGATGGAATTTGAGCGGATAGGACCAGCGCGGGCCGGCCGCCTCAGTCGCGCCCAGATGCGCACCGAAACGCGTCGCGATCTCGGCATTGAACGCGGCCTCGTCGAGCGCCATCAGCCTGGGCACGAGCTCCGCGCGTTCCGTCCAGACGAGCGAAGATCTATTTCCCGTCATGGGCAGAATCGCGAACGGTCCCGACGGCAGGAAATGCTCGTATGCCACGCCGTTGTGCGGCTTCTCATGCGCCACCGTCGCCACGATCCCGGTTTGCGGATAGTCCCAGCCCACGACGCCGATGCGCATGCGCTCGCGCATCGCCGAGTCGCGTCCGTCGGCGGCGACGGCAAGACGCGCGTCGATCGTCTCGCCGCTGCTCAGCGTCGCGGTGATCGCATGCGCACCGGCGGCGAGATCGACAAGCGACGCCGGCGCGATCAGCGTCAAGTTCGGCACAGCCTCCGCCGCGGCGAACAGGGCGCTGCGGATATGGCGGTTCTCGGCGATATGGCCGAGCGGCGTGCCGGCCTCCGCGCCGTCGAAATGCAGCGAGAACGGCGAAGGCGCGCGTCCGGGCCCGCCATCGGTGACGAGGATGTCCTCGATCGGCTGGGCGTCGCGTTCCAGGTGCTCCCACACGCCGAGCGCGCGGAACATGCGCACGGCGGCATAGGCGAGCGCGCTCACCCGTCCGTCGAACGCGACCCCGGTGACGGTCTGCTTCGGCAGCGGATCGGCGACCGCGACCGTCATCCCGCCGCGCGCCAGCGCGAGGCCGAGCGTCAGCCCCACCATCCCGCCGCCGCCGATGATCACGTCGCAGGTCTTGGTCATGAGCTCGGACCGTAGCACCCCGCCCCAAATTGTCATCCCGGCACTCGCTCGCTTGGCTGGGATGACATTTTGGGGATTCCCGTTGAATACGATCAACTCTAGGATTCCGAACACCTCGAAGGATTTCGCACCGTGTTCCCAGGCCGTCTGTCCCAATTGCCGCCCGGCTCCTTCGCGATGCTGGCCGATCTGCTCGACCCGCATCCGCCGGGGATGGAGCCGATCGCGCTCTCGGTCGGCGATCCGCGGGGCACCACGCCCGCCTTCGTGATGGAGGCGCTGAACAGCCACGCGCACCAGTTCGGCGAATATCCGCCGATCAACGGCACCAAGGCCTGGCGCGACGCGGCGGCGGGCTGGATCAAGCGCCGCTTCGGCGTGGACGTCGATCCCGAGCGCGAGGTGCTGCCGCTCAACGGCACGCGCGAGGGCCTGTTCCTGGCGCCGTTCATCTTGACGCCGGAGACGAAAGCGGGCGCGCGTCCGGTGATCCTGCTGCCGAACCCATTCTATCAATGCTATGCGGCGGCGATCCTGTCTGCCGGCGCCGAGCCTGTCTTCGTGCCGGCCCATGCCGCGAGCGGATTCCTGCCCGACTATGCGTCGCTTCCGACGGAGACGCTGGAGCGCGCGGTCGCCGCCTATATCTGCTCGCCCTCCAACCCCGAAGGCGCGGTGGCGGGCGAGCAGTATTGGAAGGATCTCTTCGCGCTCGCCGACCGCTACGATTTCACCGTGCTTGCCGACGAGTGCTACGCCGACATCTATCTGGGCAAGCCGCCCACGGGCGCGCTCACCATGCGCGGCGCGCCGTTCGAGCGGCTGCTCACCTTCCACTCTCTGTCGAAGCGATCCGGCATGCCGGGATTGCGCTCCGGCATCGTCGCGGGGGCGCCCAAGCTGATGGCGACGTTCCGCGCGTTCCGCAACTATGCGGGGCCCCAGGTGCCGATGCCGATCATGGCGGCCTCGGCCGCGTGCTGGAGCGACGATGCCCATGTCGCCGCCAACCGCGCGCAATATGTCGAGCGCTTCGAGCTCGCCCGCCGTCTCCTCGGCAACCGCACGGGGTTCCGAATCCCGGAGGGCGGGTTCTTCCTCTGGCTCGACGTCGGCAACGGCGAGGAGACGGCGCTCGCGCTGTGGCGCAAGGCGGGGGTCAGGACGCTGCCCGGCGCCTATATGGGCCGCGCGACCGAGCCCGGAAAACCCCGCACAAACCCTGGGTTTTCATACCTCCGGGTGGCGCTCGTAAACGATTTGTCAACCATTTCGACGGCCCTTGAGCGGATGAGCGAAGTCTTAGGGCAGCGCGGCACCTGATGGGCACGGTCTATCAACCCCGGTCGCGTGGGGCGGCGATGAGCGATGCGCTCGCCGAGGCCCGCATCGCGGTCGTGCGGCTGACGCAGCTCGCGATCATGCGCGGCGCGGGCGTCGTGATCGTGCTGGCGACGCTGGCGGTGACCGTGTCGCTCGCCACCTATTCCTCGACCGATCCCAGCCTGAACAACGCGACCGGCAAGGCGGTGAGCAACTGGCTCGGCCCGTTGGGCGCGACCGCCGCCGACATGCTGCTGCAGACCTTCGGGATCGCCGCCATCGCCTTCATCGCGCCGCTTGCGGTGTGGGGCGCGCGCGCCTTGATGGGGCGCGGCATCTCACGCGCGATCTGGCGCGCGCTCGCCTGGCCGATCGGCACCGTGCTCGTCGCGGGCGGGCTGGGCGCGTTTCCGCGGCCAGAGACGCTGCCCGCGGGCGCCGGTGGATGGATCGGCATCTGGGCCGCGTCGCTGTCGCAGAACGCAGGCCATGTCTGGGGCCAGCCGTGGATCGGTACCGTGCTGCCGCTGCTGCTGCTCATCGCGGGCCTTCCGCTCGCCTTCATCGCGACGGGCCTGCGCTTCTCCAGGATCGCGCGCGGCGTCGGCAATGGCGCGGCGGCGGTCTATTGGCTGGGGGCCAAGATCAAGCTTCCCAAGCGCGAGAGGGCGCACGACTACGACGAAGAGGACGAGGAGCCGCGGAGCGAGGATCTCGAGGAAGCGCATGACGAATACGCCCTCGACATCGCGCCGGAGCCGATCGCGGCGACCCGCTTGGCCGAGCGCCGCGAGACGCGCATCAAGCGCGACGAGGCGCGCAAGACGGCGCAGACCAAGACCGCGCGGCCCAAGCAGCCCGCGCTCAACCTCGCCTCGGGCGAGTATCAGCTTCCCTCGCTCGGCCTGCTCGCCGAGCCGGTGGTGCATGTCGGAGAAAACGCCGCGCTCTCCGACGAGGCGCTGGAAGAGAACGCGCGCATGCTCGAAGCCGTGCTCGCCGATTTCGGCGTCAAGGGCCGCATCGTCGCCGTCCGGCCCGGCCCGGTGGTGACGCTTTACGAGTTCGAGCCCGCGGCCGGCGTAAAGTCCTCGCGCGTGATCTCGCTGTCCGACGACGTCGCGCGCTCGATGTCGGCGGTGGCGGCGCGCATCGCCACGATCTCCGGCCGCAACGTCATCGGCATCGAGCTGCCCAACCTCACCCGCGAGACGGTCTACCTGCGCGAGCTGCTGAGCAGCGCCGACTACGAGAAGGTGCGCGCGCCGCTGACGCTGGCGCTCGGAAAGTCCATCGGCGGCGAGCCGATCCTGGCCGATCTCGCCAAGATGCCGCATCTTCTCATCGCCGGCACCACCGGCTCGGGCAAGTCCGTCGGCCTCAACACGATGATCCTGTCGCTGCTCTACCGGCTTCCGCCCGAGCACTGCCGGATGATCATGATCGATCCCAAGATGCTCGAGCTTTCGGTCTATGAAGGCATCCCGCATCTCCTCGCCCCCGTCGTCACCGAGCCCAAGAAGGCGGTGGTCGCGCTCAAATGGGCGGTGCGCGAGATGGAAGAGCGCTACCGCAAGATGTCCAAGCTCGGCGTGCGCGGCGTCGAGGCCTTCAACGACCGCGTGCGCAAGGCGCGCGACAAGGGCGAGGTCCTCAAGCGCACCGTGCAGACCGGCTTCGACCGCGAGACGGGAAAGCCGATCTACGAGGACGAGCAGCTCGAGCTCGAGCCCATGCCCTACATCGTCGTGGTGGTCGACGAGGTGGCCGACCTGATGATGATCTCCGGCAAGGAGATCGAGGGCGCGGTGCAGCGCCTGGCGCAGATGGCGCGCGCGGCCGGCATCCATCTCATCGCCGCGACCCAGCGCCCCTCGGTCGACGTCATCACCGGCACGATCAAGGCGAACTTCCCGACCCGCATCTCGTTCCAGGTGACGAGCAAGATCGACAGCCGCACCATCCTGGGCGAGCAGGGCGCCGAGCAGCTGCTCGGCCAGGGCGACATGCTCTACATGATGGCGGGCGGGCGCATCCGGCGCATCCACGGCCCCTTCGTCTCCGACCACGAGGTCGAGGACGTGGTGAGGTTCCTCAAGTCCCAGGGCCGGCCCGAATATCTCGATGCCGTCACCGAGGAGCCCGACGAGCCGGGCGACGATCCCTACGCGCTCATGGGCGGCGGCAACGCCGAAGCCGGCGACGATCTCTACGACAAGGCGCTGGCGGTGGTGGCGCGCGAGCGTCGCGCCACGACGAGCTACATCCAGCGCCGCCTGCAGATCGGCTACAACCGCGCCGCCTCGCTGATCGAGCGCATGGAAGAGGACGGGGTGATCTCGCGCCCCAATCACAAGGGCGTGCGCGAGGTCCTGCTGCCGGAGCACGAGCAGCGGTAGCCATCCCCCGGTATCATGGCCCGCGAATGCGGGCCACCCAGGTGATGCAGCCGCGCTTTTCGAATAGTTGCACGCGGAGACGCGGAGTTCGCGGAGTGGAAAAGAACCTCCGTGTTCTCCGCGTGAATCATTTCAAGGGTATGCAACCCAACTGGGTGGCCCGCATTCGCGGGCCATGACAGAATGGGATATGACACCCAAAGCCCAGCTCGACGAATTCCTCGACAAGTTCACGCCGCCAATGGCCAAGAGCGCGCGCGGCGTGCTCGTGGCGATGCGCAAGATCTGTCCCGGCGCGATCGAGCTCGTCTATGACAACTACAATGCGCTCGCGATCGGGTTCGCCACCGGCGAGCGGGTGCGGGATGTCTGGTTCTCCATCGCGGTCTATCCCAGATGGGCGAGCCTGTTCTTCTTCGGAACGTTGCCGCTCAAGGATCCCGGCAAGCTGCTCAAAGGCGCGGGCAAGACGACGCGGCATATCGTGCTGAAGGAGGGAGCTGCGACGCTGGCGGAGCCCGGCGTGCGCGCGCTGATCGAACAGGCGCTGGAGAAGGCGGGGCAGCCGTTCAAGCGTGGCGCGAAAGGGCGGATCGTCATCAAATCAATATCGGCGAAGCAGCGGCCGCGGCGATAGCTACTCCGCCGGCGCGGCGCGTCCGCCGGTCAGGAAGAAGATGAGGCCGAGCACGCATCCGGCAATCAGCCCGCCGATATGCGCGGAGACGTCGATGCCGGGGATCGTGAAGCCGAGCGCCAGGTTGATGACGATGATGAAGACGGCGTTGGAGAACATCGATCGCCGCACGGCGAGGAAGCGGCGGTCGCCGAGCCCTGCGAGCACGAACAGCATCCCGAACAGGCCGAAGATGGCGCCCGAGGCGCCGACGCTCACCACGCCCGGATGCGTCACCGCGCTCAGGATGCTGCCCGCGACCCCGCAGAAGAGATAGCAGAAGATCAACCTTCCATTGCGCGCGACCGGCGCCAGGAAGAGTCCGCCGAGCAGCAGGCCATACATATTGGTCGCGATGTGCAGCAGCCCCGCATGGACGAAGGTGCTGGTGACGAGCCGGATGAGGCCCACCCCTTCGAGCGCCGGCCCGTAATTGGCGCCCCAGTCGACGAGATCGCCGGTCTGGAACTCCATGACGCCGAGCCCCGCGATCACCATGGCGAGATAGACGGCGATGTTGAGGTCGATCAGCAGCGCCAGGCCCCAGAACCCCTTGCGCGGCAGCAGATAGCTCAGCAGCGAGGGCCGGCGGGGCGCTTGCGGCGGGCTCGGGCCCTGGTCGGGCTGGATGTCTTGCGGTTGCATGCGTCGCATGGATCGTGAACGATGCGCATTCATCGCGCGCCCTCGCCTCTCCCGCAAGGGGAGGCGAGCCACTATATCCAAGCCCTACGCGGAGATCAGGAGAGACGCCATGTCCTATATCCAAGACTCGCTGGGCGCGAACGAGCGCGTCGTCAAAGAGGCCAGCTTCCACTGGTCCTATACGCTCGGCGCGGTCCTGCTTGCGCTGACCGTGATCGGATTGGTCGTCGCGATCCCGATGCTGATCCGCAAGGCCACGACCGAGATCGGTATCACCACGCACCGGTTCATCATGAAAACGGGCCTGTTCTCGCTGCATACGCAAGAGATGGCGATCCACAACATCGAGGGCGTGAAGGTGGACCAGGGCCTGTTCGGCCGCATCCTGGGCTTCGGGCGCCTGCGCATCGAGGGCACCGGCGTCGACGCGATCGAGCTTCCGACCATCGCCGATCCCGTCGCTTTCCGCGCGGCGATCGAGACCGCGAAGGGCGAGTAGCGCTATTGCGTTTCAGAAGAAATCGCCCGCGGCCAGCGTGCCGGTGTATCCCGTGACGTCGATCACCAGGTCCGCTCCCGCCTGGTAGCCGGCCGTGCCGTTCACGTCGACGACCAGGAAAGTGTGGCCCGCCAGGCCCGTGCTGCTCGAATCCGCCGTGAACAGGACTGCGTGGTGGGGGCCCAGCTGGCCCGCGCCGATCGCCGCCGCGAGGTCGCTGTCGAAATTCGCGCCAGTGTCCAGCGTGCCGTGCGTCACCGCCGCGTCGATCCCCGTGACCAGCGACGGATCGAAGGTGCCGATGTCGAAGGTGGCGACGTTGAAATTCATGCCGGTCACCTTGTCGTAGGTCGCGCCGGTGGAATCGGTCACCGCGTCGAAGGTGAAGATCTGGGAGCTGACGGAGGCGTCCACGGTGATCGTGTCCTGGCCCGCGCCGCCGTCGATCTGGCTCTCGCCGGCGCCCGCGTCGAGGACGTCGTTGCCCGCGCCGCCATTGAGCTGGTCGGCGCCGCCGCCCGCATGGATGACGTCGTCGCCGGCGCCGCCGTTGAATTCGATGCCGACGGTGGTCTCGGCCGCATCGTTCACCGTCAGCGTGTGGCCGGCGGTGAGCTGTGTGCCGTCGAACATCATGCTGCCGCCGACGGCGAGGTTGGCGTCGGTGAGGGTGAGGTTGTAGCTGAAGCCGTCGCCGAAGCTGATCAGGTTGATGTCGGCGATCGTCGTGTCGTTGAAGACGAGCGCATGGCCGCCCGAATAGTCGCCGTCGAGCGACAACGCGTCGAAGACCGGCGCGCCGCCGCCGTCGATCGTGTCGTTGACGTTGAAATTGCCGCCGAAGATGACCGTGTCGTCCTGGGTGGCGCTGCCGGTGAAGCTGTAGAGCGCGGAAGTCGCCTGGCTGAGGTCGATCTGCGTGAGATCGGTGCTCGCGATCACCGCGATGTGCAGGGTCTGGCCGCCGCCCGCGATATCGCCGATGACCGTCACCGACGCGACGCCGGTGCCTGCGATATCGAGGGTCTCGATGCTGGTGTCCCGCGAGTCGCTGAGCAACGCGTTGAGCGTGCCGGTGAGGGTGAGCGTGTCGCTTCCTGTCCCGCCGTCGATCACGTCGTTGAAGGCCGCCGCGCTGTTCAGCGTGAAGCCGTCATTGCCGCCGCCGCCATGGGCCGTGTCGGTCGCCGTCCCGTCATTCACCGACAGATCGAAGGTGTCGGACTGCGCGCCGCCGGTGAGCGTGTCGCTTCCCGCGCCGCCGATGATGTTGAAATGGCCGTCGTTCTCTGCCGCGCCGCTGAAGGTCAGCGTGTCGGAGGCGCCGAGCGCGGAGGCGTTAATCGTCAGCGTCGCGCCCGAGGCCACGTTCTGGTCGACGGTGGTGAGATTGTAGCTATGGCCCGCCGCCGAGATCACGATGTTTTCGATGCTCGTGATCGTCGTGGCGCCCAGCGTAAGGCCCGCCGAATAGTCGCCGTTGAGCGAGATCGTGTCGGTGTTGGCGCCGCCGTCGATCGTGTCGGCCGCCGTGAAGGCGCCGCCGAACGAGAACGTGTCGTTGCCGGCGCCGCCATGCGTCGTGTCGTCGCCGCCGGCAGTGAGGTTGAATCCGTCGTTGTTGGCGCTCCCGGTGAGCACGTCGTTGCCGGCGCTTCCGGTGATGTCGAGCTGGGTTGAGCCGGTCTCTCCCGAGCCGTCGAAATCGAGGCTGGCCGCGGCCAACCCATTGATCGCGAGGAATGCCGCGCCGCCCGAGATGTTGCCGGTGAGCGTGATGGCGCTCTCCGCGAAGCCACCCAGGAAAGTTATCGTCTCGACATTCGTGATGTGGGCGCTATTGAGGTCGAGAGAACTGTAAGCACCCGCGAGCGTGACGGTATCGCTGCCCGCGCCGCCGTCGATCGTGTCGGCGGCGGTGAGCGTGCCGCCCATGCCGATCGTGTCGTCGCCGCCGCCGCCATGGACGGTATCGACGCCGCCGTTCGACATGTCGAAGGTGTCGGAGAGCCCACCGCCGGTGAAGATGTCGGTGCCCGGGCCACCCAGCATGCTGAAATGGCCGTCCGTCTCCGCCGAGCCGTCGAAGGTCACGGTGTCGCCGGGGTTTGTCTGCGCGTCCACCTGCAGCGTCTGGCCGGCCGCCACGGTCGCGTCGTTGGTGGTGATGTCGTAGCTGTTGCCGAGCGCGAACGAGATTTCCTCGAAATTGGTGACCGTGGTCGCGCCGAGCACGAGCGCGTTCCCGCCGGTATAGTCGCCGTTCAGGTGCAGGTGGTTGGAGCCCGTGCCGCCGTCGAGCGTGTCGGCCGCGGTGATCGTGCCGAACGCGAAGACGGTGTCGTCGCCGCCGCCGCCATGGACGGTATCGATGCCGCCTTTCTCGAGCTTGAACGTGTCGCCCTGCGCGCCGCCCGTCAGCACGTCGTCGCCCGCGCCGTCGGTGATGTCGAAATTGCCGTCCAGCTCCGCCGAACCGTCGAAGGTGAGCGTGTCGGTTGCGGTAAGGTTGGACGCGTCGACCGTCAGCGAGAACAGCGCCGCTACGTTGCCGTCATTGGTGGTGAGATTGTAGCTGTGGCCGCCATCGACCGCGAGCCTCTCCACATTGGTCATCGTCGCGGCGCCGAAGACGAGGCCGGCGGAGTAATCGCCGTCGAGCACGAGGGAGTCGGTGCCCGCGCCGCCGTCGATCGTGTCGGCCGCCGTCAAATTGCCGTTCGCCAGGATTCCGTCATTGCCACCTCCGGCATGCACCGTGTCGGTACCGCCATGCTCGAGATTGATCTCGTCGCCGCCGCCGCCGGTCGTGATCGTGTCGTCACCCGCGCTGTCATAGATGGTGAGGATGCCGGTCGCGACCGAGCCGTCGAAGATGAGGGCTCCCGTGGAGGTGCCCGCATCCACCACCAGGCTCGCGCCTGCGGCCGCGGCGTCGGTGAGCTTGAGGTCGTAGACGGTGCTGCCCTCGACGACGAGGTCGCCGATGCTCGACATCATCGCGCTGGAGATGTCGAGCTCCGTCGAATAGTCGCCATCCAGAACCAGCGTGTCGTTCTGCGCGCCGCCGACGAGGTGGTCGCCGGTCTGGAAGTTCGCGCCCATGTCGAACTCGAAGCGGCCGTCGGTCTCGGCCGAGCCGTCGAAGCTGAGCGTATCGGCAGGAGCAAGAAGGGTCGCATCGACGACGAAGTTCACTCCGCTCGCCACCGTCGCATCCACGGTGGTGATATCGTAGCTGCCGCCGCCGTCGAGATCCATCTGCTCGAAATTGGCGAGCATCCCGGCCGTCAGGTGCAGCGCGTCGGCGCCGGTGTAGTTGCCGGTGCTCGTCTCGCTCGCGGTCAGCTCGACCGTGTCGACGCCCGCGCCGCCGTCGAACTGGTCGGTGGAATCCAGATGGCCGCAGACGTCGAAGAAATCGTCGCCGCCATTGCCTTTGCCGGTATCCGTGCCGCCGCCGTCGAAGCTCAGGACGTCATTGCCGCCGCCGCCGATCAGCACGTCGTCGCCCAGCCCGTCGATGAGCTGGAAGGCGCCCGTCGTCTCCGCCGAGCCGTCGAAATGCAGCCAGTTAGACGGGCCCAGGAACTCGCCGTCGACGGTGGTCCCGAAGCCGGTCTCAAGATTGGCGTCGACGACCGTCAGGTCGTAATTGTGCCCGGCATCGAGGTCGATCTCGGCGAGGTCGAGGATCGTCGTCGCGTTGGCCACCAGCGCATGCGCGCCGGAATAATCGCCGTTGAGCTCGATCTCGGTCGGGCCCGCGCTGCCGTCGATCTGGTCGGCGGCGGTGAGTGCCGCGCCCATATAGATGCTGGTGACGCCGGGGCTCGCGTGAACCGTGTCGTTGCCGCCGAGGCTGAGGTCGAAGAAGTTGAACCAGCCGCCGCCGGTGAGCGCGTCATTGCCCGCGCCGCCGATCACCACGAAGGTGCCGTCCGTCTCCGCCGAGCCGTCGAAGGTCAGCGCGTTGCTCGTGCCCAGCGCCGAGGCGTCGACATGCAGCACCTTGTTGGCCGCGACCGTGGCGTCGTCGGTGGTGATGTCGTAGCTGTGGCCGGCGTTGAGCTGCAGCACTTCCACGTTGCTGAGCGTGCTTGCGTTGAAAGTGAGCGCGTTCGCGCCGGTGTAGTCGCCTTCCAGGATCACCTTGTCCATGCCGGCGCCGCCGTCTACCTGGTCCGAGGCGCTGAAATGCGCGCCCATGTAGAACTTGTCGGCGTTCGTCGAGCCGGTGAGGTCGTAGGTCCCGTCGCCCGCGAAAAAGAGCAGGCTGTCCGTCGAATTCGTCGCGTCGAGACCCACCGTGTCGCCCGCGCTCAGCGACGTCGCATCGATCTTGGTCGGCCCGCCGCCCGAGATGTCGTCGAAGACCTGCATGCCCGTGTAGGAAAATCCGCCCTCGAGCACCACGTCCTGGATGTTCGAGATCACCCCGCCGACCAGGCTTACGAAGGTGTAGTCGCCGCTCAGCTCCAGCGTGTTGATGCCGGCGCCACCGTCGACGGTCTGGCTGGAGCTGTCGAAATTGGCGTGGAACTGGAACGTGTCGTTGCCGCCTTCGCCCGACACCGTCGTGTTGGCCGTGGCGTCCACATGGGTCAGATCGAAGATGTCGTTTCCGGCGCCGCCGGTCAGGGTGTTCAGAAGGCTGCCGCCCGCGATGATGTCGAACAACCCGTCGGTCTCGGCGCTGCCGTCGAACTCGAAGGCGTCGCTCGAGGTCAGCGCGGAAGCATCGACGGTGAGCACGTGTCCCGCCGCGACCGTCGCGTCATTGGTGACGAGTGTATAGAAATGCCCCGCGTCGAGCCTCAGCACCTCGACATTGGTCATCGTCGTGGCGGTGAAGGAGATGGAATCGTCGCCCATGCCCGCGAGCTCGACGGTGTCGCGGCCGGCGCCGCCGTCGATCGCGTCGGCGCTGGTGAACGTGTCGCCCAGGAAAACCGTATCGTTGCCGTCGCCGCCATGGACGGTGTCGTTACCGCCCTTCTCGAGATGGAACATGTCGTTGCCCGCGCCGCCGGTCAGCGTGTCGCTGCCCGCGCCCGCGAAGATGTTGAAATGGCCGTCGAGCTCGGCGCCGCCGTTGAAGGTGAGGCTGTCGCCCGCGCCCAGCGACTGCGCGTTGATCATCAGCCGCGCGCCGGCCGCGACGTTGCCGTCATCGGTCGTCAGGTTGTAGCTGTGGCCGGAAGCGAGGAAGATCTTCTCGATATTGGTGATCGTATCGGCCGCGAGCACGAGCCCGGCGGAATAGTCGCCGTTCAGATCGACCTGATCGGTGCCGTCGCCGCCGTCGAGCTTGTCGCCGGCGTTGAGCGTGGCGCCCATCCAGAAGACGTCGTTGCCGCCGCCCGCATCGACCGTGTCGTTGCCGCCGCGCGTGAGGTTGAAGATGTCGTTTCCGGACGTGCCTGTGAGGCTGTCGTCGCCGAAGCCGCCCTTGATGGGATTGATCGTCATCGTATTTGCCCCTCAACCGCACGAAGCCGCAAAGTTACCGGCCGTGAATTGCAGGCGGAAGGAAAAATTTCATGACCGTAATCTTTGCGACAACTCACAACTGTTGGTCGCGAGATGCTCATCCTCCCCGTAAGGACGGGGAGGACTAAGTGGGTAATTCAACCCTCGGTCAATATTACACAGATATATGCCGTAAATTATGTAGAATTACACTGTAAACGCGTACTTTCCTCTTACTTATTGCGACGCACTCGCATTACGGTTTGGTCATTCCGGATTCCTCCGGTTTTCGCGGCCCAGAGGGCCGTACCACGGGGAAAACATGCGACCGACCCTCATTCTCAAAGCGATTTCGCTTGCCGTCACGGCGGCCGTCACCGCCTTCGCGGCGACACCGGCCTCCGCCGTTCCCGCCTTCGCGCAGCAGACGGGCCTGCGCTGCCAGGCGTGCCACATCGGCGGCCTCGGTCCGCAGCTCACCGACTTCGGACGCAAGTTCAAGATGGGCGGCTACACCCAGCGCGTCAGCGACGCCTTCACGCCGCCGATTTCGGCGATGGCGGTCGCCTCTTTCGTCAACACGGCGAAGGACCAGGAGCAGCCGCCCGCCGATCACTACGCCACCAACAACAATGTCACGCTCGACGAGGCGAGCCTCTTCCTCGCGGGCGGCATCGGCGATCATTTCGGCGCGTTCTCGCAGTTCACCTATGACGGCGTCGGCCGCGCCTTCGGCTGGGACAATCTCGATATCCGAGCCGTCGATCACTTCACCATCGGCGGCGACGACGTGCTCGTGGGCCTCACCCTCAACAACAATCCCGCCATCGAGGATCCGTTCAACACGCTGCCCGCCTGGGGCTTTCCCTACACCAACAGCGATCTGGCGCCGGGACCGGCGGCCGCCACGATCTTCGACGGCGGCTACGAGCAGGCGGTGCTGGGCACGACGGCCTATGCGCAATTCGCGAACGGACTCTATACCGAGGCCGGCATCTACTTCACGCCGGGCCTGCATTTCCTGAGCGCGGTCGGTGCCGACAGCGGCGCCGGCTCGATCGACGGCGCGGCGCCCTATGTGCGCGTGGCGTGGCAGAAGGATCTGGAGAACAGCAGCAATCTCGAGGTCGGCGCCTTCGGCTTCTTCCCGAGCTTCCATCCCGGCGACGATTCGAGCACGGGCAAGACCGACCACTATTCCGACTACGGCCTCGACGCGTCGTACCAGTTCCTCGGCGACGAGACGAACGTCTACACGATCAATGCCCGCTATACCCACGAAGAGCAGGATCTGAACGCGACGCATCTTTTGGGCGGCGCGGCGCGCTCGAGCGACTCGCTCGACGATTTCAGGATCGACGGTTCGTACTATTGGCACGATTGGGTGGGCGCGACGGTGCAGTTCTTCGACACCACGGGCTCGCGCGATGCGCTTCTCTATGCCGACAACCGTACCTTCTCGCCGGACAGCACGGGTCTGCGCTTCCAGATCGACGCGACCCCCTGGGGCAACGACGTCTCGCCGTTCGGGCCGCGCTTCAACATGCGGGTGGGATTGCAGTATACGCTCTATACAAAGTTCGACGGCGCGGGCAAGAATTACGATGGGGACAACAATACGTTGAGGATATTCACATGGTTCGCTTTGTAGCCCTGGGATTTTCCATACTCATCGCATCGGGCGTCGCCGCACAGGCCGGCGACGCCGCCAAGGGCAAGAGCGTCTTCCAGCGCTGCGCCATCTGCCACACGGTGGAGAAGGGCGGCGGCAACGGTCTCGGGCCCAACCTCTTCGGCGTCGTCGGCCGCAAGGCGGGCACCGCGCCCGGCTTCTCCTACAGCGCCGCGATGAAGGGTTCGGGCATCACCTGGACGCCGGACAAGCTCGGCGCCTATGTCACCCATCCGGGCGCCGTCGTCCCCGGCAACCGCATGGCCTTCGCCGGCATCGGCAACCCGGAGCAGGTCGCCGACGTCGTAGCCTATCTCTCGACGCTCAAATGAGCCCGCGTTGGCCGTTGCTTGCGGGGCTGCTGCTTGCGGCATCGCCGGCCGCGGCCGACACGCTGCCCGACAACGTCGACTTCGTCTGCTCGCTGCACCACAAGGGCGGCATCGATCTGAATTCGATCACGAAGCTCCCGCCGTCGATCAAATCCTGGATCGCGAGCAACATCGGAGCGATGGCCGACCGCGGCGCCCCGTTCAACGCGACCGACGTGATCATCGACAAGAACGCGCCGGGCGCGCGTTTCATCCGCGCCGGCCGCGTCAACGATTTCTGGTTCATCTGGTACGAGCGCGGCGGCATCGCCCACACCAAGCACATCGTCTTTTTGCAGCTGGGTCTTGAGCTGACCCAGCTCGCCGACAAGACCTACACCACGATGGAAGACCCGTGCCCGCTGACCGACGCGCTGATCGATCAGAACGCCGGACGCTAGAGTCCCTCGAAGAAATTCCCGATCGGCACCTTGAAGATGCGCGCGATCTGGAACAGGCGCGATGCGCTCAACCGGTCGATGCCGCGCTCGTATTTCTGTACCTGCGTATAGCTGACCCCGAGCCACGCGCCGAGATCGCTCTGCGTCACGCCGCGCCCGCGGCGCAACGCCCTCAGCCGCGCACCGACATGCGCGTCGATCGCGGTCGACGTCTTTTGATTCGGCTTTGCGCGTTTCAGCACAGATTACCCCCAGTAGGTTGTCGGATAGTTTGACGTTTATGTAGATTTGTACAGTGTATTTCCAGAAAAATTTTGGATTATATGGGCAAATTCCGGGCCGCGGTGATCGTGGTCCGCCATGATCTCGCCCCGTCAATGCAAAGCAGCGCGCGCGCTCCTTGGGTGGACCCAAGCGGACTTGGCTGAAGCGGCAAAAATTCCGCTGGATACGATCAGCCGCTTCGAGAACGGCAAGAGCGACACGCGCGGAAACGCACTCATCGAAATCCAAAAAGCGCTCCGTCGCGGCGGCGTCAAACTCCTCAATGCCGAAGGCAGTGAAGGCGAAGGCGTGCGTATCGCGAGCGCCAAAGCGTAGACTGACCGTCCTTGGGAGATTGGTGATATCGTGAAAATAGTAGAAGCGTGGGAAGCGCAGAATGTGTTTAAGGACGCATAGTGTTTTGCTGCGGGTGGAGCAAGCGCAACGGGCAGAGTCTTATCGCGACTTTGCGCGCATCCATTTTAACGACCGTGGAGGGCTAAAAAAGGGACAGGTGTGCCTACTGTCTGTAAATAAAAAAGCGGCGTTCGTTATTCTGCGCGGTTCAGGAAATGCTGGGGAAATTCGTTTGGATTTGGAAACTCGCGCTCGTCTTGATCTGAAGTTAGGTCAAGAGGCCACATTCAAACTAACTCCGATGTTTGTCATTGGGGATTTTCTATGGGCTTGGAGAGCTTCTGACCCGGCGTATCGTATCGCCGCTCGGTTGGGCATTCTGTCGCTGGTACTTGGCCTGATCGGACTGATCTTGGGCGCATGGTCTATCTATTTGACTGTTTTTCCAAACTGACCCGCTACCCAATCGTCTGTCTATTTGAAAATTCAGCGCTATAGGCTTATATAGTCTACATTCGCGGCCCCGGCAGGGTGTCCGTTGCCTGCAAGGGCGATGTCCGACCAAGGGGAGCTCTCAAAGGCTCCCCTTTGGTTTATCTGGCGTCCTGCACCGAACTGCGGCGGGTTGCCGCAGGTCGGGGGTTATGCTGCACCGCAACCATAAAATCCCCCAGTTCCAGGCCGGTGGATAAGGTAGATTCTCCGCCATGAAGGTTCGTTGACAGACGGTCAGTCGCGGTCCTAGTTTTTGCGCCGCACAAAAGAGGGCGGGGCGAACAAGGTTGCGGACGGGCAAGGCCGGACGCGAAAAAACGCCGCCCATCAGGGGATCTGCTCAGTCATGAAGGTACTTGTCCCCGTCAAGCGGGTGATCGACTACAACGTCAAGGTCCGCGTGAAGCCGGACCAGACCGGCGTGGACCTCGCCAACGTCAAGATGTCCATGAACCCCTTCGACGAGATCAGCGTCGAGGAAGCGGTACGCCTGAAGGAGAAGGGCAAGGCGACGGAAGTCATCGCCGTCTCCATCGGCCCGCAACAGGCGTCCGAGACGCTGCGCACCGCGCTTGCGATGGGCGCCGACCGGGGCATCCTGGTCAAGACCGACGGCGAGGTCGAGCCGCTCGCGGTCGCCAAGATCCTCAAAGCCATCTGCGACGCCGAGCAGCCGACGCTCGTCATCACCGGCAAGCAGGCCATCGACGACGACAGCAACCAGACGGGCCAGATGCTGGCCGCGCTGCTCGGCTGGCCGCAGGGCACGTTCGCGCACAAGCTTGAGCTCGGCGACGGCAGCGCGCAGATCGAACGCGAGATCGATGGCGGCCTTCAGACCGTCGAGGTGAAGCTGCCCGCGGTGATGACCGTGGACCTGCGCCTCAACGAGCCGCGCTATGCCTCGCTCCCCAACATCATGAAGGCGAAGAAGAAGCCGATCGACGAGAAGAGCCCGTCGGACTACGGCGTCGACGTCACGCCGCGCCTCAAGACGCTGAAAGTCACCGAGCCCGAAAAGCGCAAGGCGGGCGTGAAGGTGAAGACCGTCGCCGAGCTGCTCGACAAGCTCAAGAACGAAGCGGGAGTGATCTGACATGGCCACTCTCGTCATCGCCGAGCACGACAACAAGACGCTGAAGGACGCGACCGCGAAGGTCGTGACCGCGGCCGGCCAGGTCGGCGGGCCCGTGCACATCCTCGTCGCGGGACAGGGCTGCGATGCGGTCGCGCAGGCCGCGTCGAAGATCGCGGGCGTGGAGAAGGTGCTCGTCGCCGACGACGCGCTCTACGCCAAGATGGTCGCCGAGACGATGGAAACGCTGATCCTGTCGCTGGCGGACAAATACGACGCGATCCTCGCGCCCGCCACGACCAACGGCAAGAACTACATGCCGCGCGTCGCGGCCAAGCTCGACGTGCCGCAGGTCTCCGAGATCTTGAGCGTCGTCTCTTCCGACACCTTCGTGCGTCCGATCTATGCCGGCAACGCGCTGGCGACGGTGCAGGCGCCCGCGGGCAAGAAAGTCATCACCGTGCGCACGACGACGTTCAAACCGGCGGGCGAGGGCGGCAGCGCGGCGATCGAGAAAGTCTCTGCCGCGGCCGATCCGGGCCTTTCGAAATTCGTGGGCGAGGAGCTGTCGAAATCCGAGCGGCCCGAGCTCACCTCCGCCAAGATCATCATCTCCGGCGGTCGCGGCATGCAGTCGGGCGAGAACTTCCACATGCTCGACGCCATCGCCGACAAGCTCCACGCCGCGGTGGGCGCGAGCCGCGCCGCCGTCGATGCTGGCTTCGTGCCCAACGACTACCAGGTCGGCCAGACCGGCAAGGTCGTGGCGCCCGATCTCTACATCGCCGTCGGGATTTCAGGTGCCATTCAGCATCTGGCCGGCATGAAGGACTCCAAGGTCATCGCCGCCATCAACAAGGACGAGGAAGCGCCGATCTTCCAGGTCGCCGATTACGGGCTGGTCGCCGATCTCTTCAAGGCGATCCCCGAGATGAACGAAGAGCTGACCAAGCTCGGCTACAAGTAAAGGACATACAGATGAGTATCGAACGCATCGGCGTAATCGGTGCAGGCCAGATGGGCAACGGCATCGCCCATGTGCTGGCGCTGGCGGGCTTCGACGTGACGCTCGAGGACATCAACGCCGAGCAGCTCGGCAAGGCGCTCGAGCGCATCACCAAGAACATGAACCGCCAGGCGGCGCGCGGGCTGATCAAGAGCGAGGCGGTCGAGGGCGCGCTCAAGCGCATCCACACCGCCGAAGGCCTCGACGGGATGCAGGATCGCGATCTCGTCATCGAGGCCGCGACCGAGGACGAGAGCGTCAAGCGCAAGATCTTCCAGGACCTCTGCCCGCGCATCGGCAAGAACACGCTGATCGCGACGAACACCTCGTCGATCTCGGTCACGCGTCTTGCGGCTTCGACCGACCGGCCGGAGCATTTCATCGGCCTGCATTTCATGAACCCGGTGCCGATGATGCAGCTGGTGGAGGTCATCCGCGGCATCGCCACCGACGATTCCACCTTCCAGGCCGCGCTCGACATCGTCCGCCGCGTCGGCAAGACCGCCGCCTATGCCGAGGACTTCCCGGCCTTCATCGTCAACCGCATCCTGCTGCCGATGATCAACGAGGCCGTCTACACGCTGTATGAAGGCGTCGGCAATGTGGAGGCCATCGACACCGCGATGAAGCTCGGCGCCAACCATCCGATGGGCCCGCTCCAGCTCGCCGATTTCATCGGCCTGGATACGTGCCTGAGCGTGATGCAGGTGCTGTATGAGGGCCTCGCGGACTCCAAATACCGCCCGTGCCCGCTCTTGGTGAAATACGTCGAGGCCGGCTGGCTCGGCCAGAAGACCGGCCGCGGCTTCTACGACTACCGCGGCGAGCACCCGGTGCCGACGCGGTAACAGCGTCCACCCAAATTGTCATGGCCCGCGAATGCGGGCCACCCAGGTGACTTAGGCTCACACCTTCCAATTTAGCACGCGGAGACGCGGAGTCCGCGGAGACGGGAAGAACCTCCGCGGACTCCGCGCCTCCGCGTGAATCGTTTTCGATGGTGCAGAACCCAACTGGGTGGCCCGCATTCGCGGGCCATGACGTTGGGGAGCGTTGGGTGATGCGTTGCGCGTCGCGCGCTCGCGCGGTATCACCACCGCGCCATGACTGACGGCTTGCCGACCCCGCAGCGCTATTGGGCGATTCTCGCCATAGGGCTCGGCATCACGCTGGCGGTGATCGACTCGGCCATCGCCAACGTCGCGCTGCCGACCATCGCGTCCGACCTGCACACCGATCCGGCGCTGTCGATCTGGATCGTCAACGGCTACCAGCTCGCGATCACCATCTCGCTGCTGCCGCTGTCGTCGCTCGGCGACATCATGGGCTATCGCCGCGTCTATCTCGGCGGGCTCGCCCTCTTCACGATCGCATCGCTGGCTTGCGCGTTCTCGACGACGCTGCCCATGCTGGCGCTGGCGCGCGTGATCCAGGGCTTCGGGGCCGCGGGCATCATGAGCGTGAACATCGCGCTCCTGCGCTTCATCTATCCGCAAGCCGCCCTCGGCCGCGGCATCGGCATCAACGCGCTGGTCGTGGCGGTGTCCTCGGCGGTCGGCCCCACCATCGCGGGCGCCATCCTCGCGGTCGCGAACTGGCCCTGGCTGTTCGCCGTCAACGTGCCCATCGGCATCGCCGCGGTGGCGGTCGGCTGGAGTTCCCTGCCGCACACCAAACCGTCTCCGCACGGTTTCGACATCACGAGCGCGCTCCTCAGCGCGGCGACGTTCGGTCTTCTGATCGGCAGCGTCGACGCGCTCGGACATGGCGAGAGCTTTCCCCTGTTCCTGATCGAGATGGTGACGACGATCGCGCTCGGCTGGTTCCTGGTGCGGCGGCAATTGGCGCTCACGGCGCCGCTTCTGCCCGTCGATCTTTTGAAGATCCCGATCTTCGCGCTGTCGGTCTCGACCTCGATCTCGTCCTTCGTGGCGCAGATGCTGTCGCTCGTGTCGCTGCCGTTCCTGTTCCAGAACGAGCTGCATTTCAGCGCGGTGGAGACGGGCTTGCTCATCACGCCGTGGCCGCTGGCGATCTGCATCGCGGCCCCGCTCGCCGGACGCCTCGCCGACCGCTATTCGGCCGGCCTCCTGGGCGGCATCGGCCTGTTCGCCTTCGCCATGGGCTTGCTGTCCTTCGCCTTCCTGCCGGAGCATCCCGGCTATCTCGACATCGGCTGGCGCATGGCGCTCAGCGGTTTCGGCTTCGGGATTTTCCAGTCGCCCAACAACCGCGCGATGATCAGCGCCGCGCCCAAGGAGCGCAGCGGCGGCGCCAGCGGCATGCTCGGCACGGCGCGCCTGCTCGGACAGACGACGGGTGCCGCGCTGGCGGCGCTGCTGTTCGCGCGCTTGGCCGGCCAGGCGCCGACGGTGGGCTTGCTGATCTCGAGCGGGTTCGCGCTCATCGCGGCCTTGGTGAGTCTTGCGCGCCTTTACGAGATCCCGGCGAAGGCCGAGCTGCGCGCCTCCAATCCCGAAGCCGATCCGTCGCTGCATGCCTCGCTGCTGCGCGATGAGGGAGACGGCGCATGACGGCCAAGCGCGTCGCCGTCATCGGGCTGGGCCAGCGCATCGCCCATGTGCTGCTGGCGATGGAGGAGGTCGGCTGGGAGCTCGACATCGCGGGTTATGCCGATCCGGCACCGGTAGGGCTTTCGATCCTCAAGCGCGACGTGCGCGCTCATGGCGATGCGCGGTCGCTGCTCGAGGACGGCCCGTTCGACCTGGTGATGATCGGCTCGCCCAATCATCTGCACTACGAGCATTTGCTCGCCGCGTTCGCTGCGGGTTATCCGGTCTTCGCCGAGAAGCCGATCGTGCGCACCGAAGAAGAGACGTTCGCGCTCGCGCGCCATCTCAACGCCGCGCCGCCTCTTTATATCGGGCTCGTCATGCGCTCCATGCCGATCGTGCGCGAGGTGATCGCGCGGGTGGACGGCGGCGCGCTGGGCGAGATCGTGTCGATGGACGCGACCGAGCACCTGCCGCCCGAGCACGGCGCCTATCTCGCGCGCAACTGGCGGCGCAAGCAGGCATGGGGCGGCTCGTTCCTGCTCGACAAGGTCTGCCACGATTTCGATATCTTCGGACGCATCGCGGGTGCGCGGCCCGCGCGCGTCGCCAGCTTCGGGGGCAAGCGCATCTTCGAGCCGGAGCGAGCCACTGAGCACGAGGCCTATTCGGCCGTCGACGCCGGCTGGTCGGGCGCGAACGACGCGTTTCATTCCGACATGGACGTCGCCGACCACCAAGTCGCGCTCGTCGAATATGCGAACGGCATGCGCCTGTCCTTTCATTCCAACAGCCATGTGAGCCTGACCGAGCGGCGCTGGTACGTCGCGGGCACGAAAGGCACGCTGATCGCCGATCTGGTGCGCAACCGGCTGATGGTCCGTTCGGCGCACGACAGGGGCAAGCCGGAGCGCATCGACTATGGCGGGCGCACGCAAGACAGCCACAACGGCGCCGACCAGGCGATGGCGCGCGACCTGCTCGCGGCGCTCGACGGCCGCGCCGCGTTTCCCGTGACGCCGCGGGAGTCGATGGAGGCCGGCCTCACCGTGATGGCCATCGACCGCGCGATGCGCGAAGGCTGTGTCGTCGACTGCGCGAAGATGTGGCGCGACTACGATGCGGCGATGAACCAATAATGTCATGGCCCGCGAATGCGGGCCACCCAGGTAACGTTTGTTGAACCCTTTCAGAAAAATGGATCACGCGGAGACGCGGAGTCGCGGAGGATGAGCGCAAACTCCGCGACTCCGCGTGCGAATCTTCGATAGCGTGCAGAACCCACCTGGGTGGCCCGCATTCGCGGGCCATGACATTGAGGTGAGTCCGGGGTCTACCTCTTGCCCGTCAGCGCCTTGAAGTAGTCGATGGCATCCGGCGCGTCCCAATCGGCGGGGCCGACGGCACGGGCGACCTCGCGGCCCTTGTCGTCGATGAGCACGGTGAGCGGCAGGCCGTAGGCGCCGAACACGCGCATCATGCCGAGATCGGCGTCGATGAAGGCGGGAAGCCGCGCCGCGCCGTGCGCCTTGAGGAAAGACGCCGCGTCGGCGGGCGTGCCGCGCGCGACGTCGACGGGCACGACTTCCAGCCTCCCCTTGGGCACCGCGGCCTGGAGCCTGGCCAGGGCCGGAAGCTCCTTGACGCAGGGCGCGCACCACACCGCCCAAAGATTGAGCAGCACGTAATGTCCCTTGAACTCGGCCAGCGTATGGCGCGTGCCGTCCGTGCCGGTGAACGACACGGCCGCCACGGCGGCGGGCTTTGACGGCGCCAGCCGCGCCAGCGACGCGGGGGGCACGAGCGCCGCGTGGACAGGCGCGGACCTCTTCCAATATAGAACCCCTGCTGTGCCGAGAGCGGCCAGCACCAAAGCGGCGACGAGAAGGTTCCTGGTCCGCATCATGGGTATCCTATGAGCACCAATTCGATGTGGGGCGGCCGCTTTGCTGAAGGCCCCGCCTCCGTGATGAAGGACATAACGCCCTCCATCGATTTCGACAAACGCCTGGCCCTGCAGGACCTGGCCGGGTCGCGGGCGCATGCCCGGATGCTGGCGGCGCAGGGCATCATCCCGGACGCCGACGGCGCCGCGATCCTCGCCGGTCTCGACGCGGTCGAGAAGGAGATCGTGGACGGCAAGTTCGTCTTCAAACGTGAATTGGAAGACATCCACCTCAACATCGAGTCGCGGCTGAAGGAGATCGTGGGCGAGGCGGCGGGGCGCCTGCACACCGCGCGCTCGCGCAACGACCAGGTGGCGACGGATTTCAGACTCTGGGTGCGCGAGGCCTGCACCCATGCGCGCGCGCTGATCGACGGGTTGCAGCGCAGCCTCTTGTCGCAGGCCGAGCTGCATGTGGAAACCATCATGCCCGGCTTCACGCATATGCAGCCCGCGCAGCCCATAACCTTCGCGCATCATTGCCTGGCCTATGTCGAGATGCTGGCGCGCGACGCGGGACGCTTTGCGGATGCGGTCGCGCGGCTGAACGAGTCTCCGCTGGGGGCGGCCGCGCTCGCGGGCACCTCGTTCCCGATCGACCGCAAGGCGACGGCCAAGGCGCTGGGCTTTTCGCATCCGATGCGCAATTCGCTCGATGCCGTGTCGGCGCGCGATTTCGCGCTCGAATACTTGAGCGCCTGCACGATCTGCATGACGAACGTCTCGCGGCTCGCGGGCGAGCTGGTGCAGTGGACGAGCCCCGCCTTCGGTTTCGTGCGCCTGTCGGACGCGTTCACGACCGGCTCCTCGATCATGCCGCAGAAGCGCAATCCCGACGCGGCCGAGCTGGTGCGCGGCAAGACGGGCAGGGTGCTGGGCGATTTCGTGGCGCTGGCCACCGTCGTCAAGGGCCTTGCGCTCGCCTATGGCAGCGACCTGCAGGAGGACAAGGAGCGCGTCTTCGACGCCGCCGACACGCTGGGTCTCAGCCTGCGCGCGATGACGGGCATGATCGCCGATTTGAAGGCCGACCCGGCGGCGATGCGGCGTGCTGCTGAGGCCGGTTTCCCGACCGCGACCGATCTCGCCGATTGGCTGGTGCGCGTGCTGAAGATGCCGTTCCGCGAGGCCCATCATATCGCAGGCAGCATCGTAAAATGCGCGGAGGAGGCCCAGGTGAGCCTGGACAAGCTGCCGCTTGCCGAGATGCAAAAGATCGAGCCGCGCCTCACCAAGGACGTGTATGCTGTGCTGAGCCTGGAGGCGTCGGTGAACTCGCGCATGAGCGAGGGCGGCACGGCGCCGAGCCGCGTCCGGGAGCAGATCGCGTTCTGGCGGGAGAAGTTGAAATGACCTTGCGCCTTCTAGCCGTTGTCGCCGCTTTGAGCTTTACGCTCGCGTCGTGCGGCGTGAAGAACGAGCTCGTGCTCCCCGACGGCAAGCCCACGGCGAAGAACCAGAAGGACCCGTCCAAGCCGCCTCTGCCGATCGGCGAATGAACCATTTCGCTTACAAGAGCGGCTCGCTGCATGCCGAGGACGTCGATCTGGCCGTGCTCGCCCGCGAGGTCGGCACGCCGTTCTACTGCTATTCGAGCGCGACGCTGGAGCGGCACTATCGCGCCTTCGCCGCCGCCGTGCCGAAAGACTCGCTGATCGCCTTCTCCGTCAAGGCCAATGGAAATCTCGGTGTCCTGAGGACGCTGGCGCGGCTGGGCGCGGGCGCCGACGTTGTCTCGGGCGGCGAGCTGAGGAAAGCGCTCGCGGCGGGGATCACGGCGGAGCGCATCGTCTTCTCCGGCGTGGGAAAGACGAAGGCCGAGATGGCGCTCGGCCTCGAAGCGGGCATCCATCAGTTCAATGTCGAGAGCGAGCCGGAGCTCGACGCGCTGAACGTCATCGCGCTCGCCAAGGGCCTCGTCGCGCCGGTGACCTTGCGCATCAATCCGGACGTCGACGCCAAGACCCATGCCAAGATCACCACCGGCACGGCGGAGAGCAAGTTCGGCATTCCCATCAGCCGCGCGCGCGAAGCCTATGCGGCCGCCGCGCGCCTCGACGGTATCCGCATCGTCGGCATCGACGTGCACATCGGCAGCCAGATCACCGAGCTGGCGCCGTTCGAGGCGGCCTTCGCGCGGATCGTCGAGTTGGCGAAGGTCCTGCGCGCCGACGGCCACGACATCGCGCGCCTCGATCTCGGCGGCGGGCTGGGCGTGTCGTATCGGACCGACAACACGCCGCCGCCCGACCCCAGCGCCTATGGCGCGATGGTGGAGCGCGCGACGCGGGGCTTGGGCGCGCGGCTGATCTTCGAGCCGGGGCGGCTGATCGCCGCCAATGCGGGCGTGCTGGTCGCGCAGGTGCTCTATGTCAAACAGGGCGAAACCAAGGCGTTCGCGATCCTCGACGCGGGCATGAACGATCTCTTGCGGCCCGCGCTTTACGAGGCGCATCACGAGATCGTGTCCGTGGCCGAGCCCATGCCCGGCCATGCCAGGGCGCGCTACGACGTGGTGGGTCCGGTCTGCGAATCCACGGATGTCTTTGCGCAAGGCCGCGAGATGGCGGCGCTGAAAGCGGGCGATCTTGTCGCGTTCCTGACCGCGGGGGCCTATGGCGCGGTGATGTCCTCGGCCTACAATGCGCGTCCCCCCGCCCCCGAGGTCCTGGTCAAGGGGGAGCGTTGGAGTGTCGTGCGGCCCCGGATCGGTTATGACGCGCTTATCGCCACCGACAGAATTCCGGACTGGCTCGCTTAGGCGGGCCGGCGCCTATATCCGCGGCGCGCGCGCGGCGCTGGTGTGGGAGCGCGTGTGGCCGGCGCTGTGGCCGGCCAGCGGCATCGCGGGCGCGTTCGCGGCTGCCGCGTTGTTCGGACTTCCCACGCTCCTTCCCTGGCCGCTGCATGCGCTGCTGCTCGCCAGCCTCGTCGCAGGCATGGGGCTGTCGCTCTATTTCGCGCTCGACGGGTTGCGCTGGCCGTCCTGGAGCGACGGCGCACGCCGCGTCGAGCGCGACAGCACGCTTGAGCATCGTCCGATCTCGGAAAGCGAGGACGTGATCGCGGCCGGCCATGGCGACGCGCTCGCCGAAGCCCTGTGGCGCGCGCATCTCGGCCGCCGCCTCGCCGATATCGGAAAGCTTCGCGTCTCCTGGCCGCGCTCGTCGCTGCCCAAGCGCGATCCGCGCGCGCTGCGCTATGTCGTGCTGCTGCTGATCGCGGCGGGGGCGCTCGTCGCGGGCGGCGACTGGCGCCAGCGCCTCGCCTCTGCCTTCGGGCCCGGCACGGGCGAGGCCGCGAACGTCTCCATCGACGCCTGGATCGATCCGCCGGCCTATACGGGCGAGGCGCCGGTCTATTTGAGCCAATCCGGCGTGCACACGGTCACGGTGCCCACGGGCTCGACGCTCAACCTGCGCGTCCACGGCGCGAGCCATGCGCCCTATGTCTCCGTCGACGGCGCGTCGTTCGCGGGCGGCTCGGGCGAGTATGCGAGCACCGCGCGCATCGCAGAGAACACCTCCGTGCGCGTGCGCAGCGGCGGGCGCACCATCGGCGACTGGCGCTTGCACGTGCTCCCCGACGACAAGCCCGTGATCGCGTTCTCGTCGGCGCCCGCGCGCACCGAGCACGACGCGCTCAAGCTCGCCTTCACCGCGGGCGACGATTACGGCGTCGTGGCAGCCCGCGCGCACATCACGCCGCACGGCCATTACGGCAAGGACCTTATCGTCGACCTGCCGCTCGACCAGCCTTCGGCCAAGACGGTGACCGAGACCGCGTTCCGCGACCTCACCGCGCATCCCTATGCCGGGCTCGACGTCGACATCGTGCTTGAGGCGATCGACGGCGCGGGGCAGTCGGGCTTCTCCAAAGCGGCGCGCTTCACCTTGCCCGCGCGCGTCTTCACCAATCCGCTGGCGCGCGCGCTGATCGAGCAGCGCCAGGTGCTGGCGACGGGCGACGTGCGGCTCAGGCCCCACGTCGCCAACACGCTGGAGGCGCTGACCTTCGCGCCCGACCGTTTCTATCAGGACCAGCTCGGCGTCTTTCTCGGCATCCGCTCGGCCTATTGGACGCTGAAGAACGCGACCCATGACGAGGAGGTCGGCCAGGCGGGCGATCTGTTGTGGCAGATCGCAAGCGGTCTGGAGCGCGGCGGGCTGCTCAGCGCGGCGGAGGAGCTGCGCCGCATCAAGCAGATGCTCTCCGCGGCGCTCGCCCAGAACGCGCCGCAGGAGGTGATCGACTCGCTGATGGAGCGCTATCGCGAGGCGCTGCAGCGTTACCTCAAAGCGCTCGCGGAGAACCCGCCCGACGAGAACGCGCAATCCGCGCCCGACGGCAAGGTGATGAGCCAGGCCGATCTCGAGGCGCTGCTGAAAGCCATCGAGCAGCTCGCCCAGAGCGGCGACCGCGCCCAGGCCGAACAGATGCTCGCGCTCCTGCAGAGCCTGCTCGAGAACCTGCGCATGACGAACGGCACGGGCTCGGGCGGCAACGGCAAGCAGTCGCCGCAGGACAAGGCGCTGAGCGACGCGATCCAGGGGCTCGGCGATCTGATGGGCAAGCAGCGCGGCCTCGTCGACAAGACGTTCCGCCAGGGCCAGGGCAAGGGCGATCCCAAGGATGGCGGCCCGAAAGGCCTCGCCGAGCAGCAGCGCCAACTGCACGACCAGCTCGACAAGATCCTCAAGGACCTCGGCGGCCAGAAGCTCGACCCGCCGAAATCGCTCGGCGAGGCGGGCAACTCGATGGGCCAGGCGCAAGGCGATCTCAGCGCACCGGACCTGCCCAATGCCGGCATCGACCAGAAGCAGGCGCTGGAACAGATGCGCAAAGGCGCGGGCGATCTCGCCAAGCAGCTCCTGGACCGCGCGGGGCCGCAGGGCCAGGGCGACGGCACCGATCCGCTCGGCCGCAACGAAGGCGCCAGCGGCCAGGACGTGGGCGGCGACGTCAAGGTGCCCAGCGTCTCCGATCTCCAGCGCGCGCGCGAGATCTTGAAGGAGCTGCGCCGCCGCGCCGCCGAACGCGGCCGCCCGCAATCGGAGCTCGACTACATCGACCGGCTGCTGAAGCAGTTTTGATTGAGATCGAATTGGATGGGTCATCCTTCGAGGCTCGCCCTTCGGGCTCGCACCTCAGGATGACGAGCTTGTTTCTATCAGTAGGCACGTCACCCTGAGGTGCGAGCAAAGCGAGCCTCGAAGGGCGACGGGCCGCTTCCACGGACGATTGTGCTATTCCACCCGCACGATATAAGGCAGCCCGCGCTCGGCGCCGTCGTGATCCATCCCATACCCCGCGATGAACTCCGTCACGCCGTGGAACAGCGCGAAGTCGGCATGGGCGAGCGCGTCGCCGCGCAGCTTGTCGACGGCGACGGCGGTGAGCACGGACGCAGCGCCGGCGTCCTTCAGAAGCACGCGCGCTTTGGCGATCGTGGCGCCGCTGTCGAGGACGCCGTCGATCAGGAGCACCGACTTGCCGCGTACCGCTTCACCGGGGCCCGCGATCACCGACACCGCGTCTTGCGCGTTCTTGCCGTCATAGGAGCGCAGCCACAGGAACTCCATCGGCAGCGACAGGCCGAGCCGCGCCAGCGCGCGCAACAGGTCGGCGGCGAAGACGAAGCTGCCTACGAGGATCGGCACGGCGATCTCGGGCCCGCGGACCACGATCTCGCGGGCGAGGTCTTCGACGCGCTCGGCGATCTCCTTTTCCGAGAACAGGATTTCGGCCGTCACTCGCCTTCTCTCGCGAAGCGCAGCTCGACATGACTGCCGCCGCCGGGCGGGTTGGTGAGGCGCGAGCGGAACTTGACGGTCTGCCCGGGCTTCAGCGTCGCCACGCCCGGCATGAACTTCCACTGATAGAGCTCGCGGCGATCCTCGTCGGTGAGCGCGGCGCGGATCTCCGGCACGGGAAGCTCGTGCGCGCCGGTATTGGCGACGGTGCCGGTGACGACGAGCACCGGCTGGCCGGCCTCGCTGATGCGCGTCGTGGCATAGTTCTGGATGTCGAGGCCGCTCGTCTGCGCCTTCATGCCGAGCGCGGCATAGACCGACGCCGATTGCGGCCAGATCGTCGCGATCTGCTGGCGGAAGGTCAGCGCCGACCAGCCGAGCGCGAGCACCACGGCGATCAGCAGGGTCCAGCCGAGCACGACGCCGATCCGCCTCGGCCAGCGCGATTTCGCGCGCGGCTCCGCGGCGGCGGCCGCTTCACGCGCGATGACGGGGTTGGGCGCGAAAGCCTCCGCCCTCGGCGGCGCGCTGCGCATGACGGGCGGCGGGGGCGGCGGTGGAGGCGGCGGCACGGGCTCGGGCGGCTGCTCCGGCGGCTGTTCGGACTCCGGCGCGACGAGGTCGGCGAGCGGGTCCGATTCGTCCGGCGGCGGGTCCTGATGCCACAGATGTGCGCATTTCGCGCAGCGCACGTTGCGGCCTGCGGGGCGGAACTTCGCCGCGTCCGCCTGATAGCGCGTCGCGCATTGCGGGCAGGTGAGGATCATGTTCCGTAGGGCTTCGAACCGCGGGTTGAAAATGGCGCAAGCGGCGGGTTCAGGCAAGGCTCGTGCGGTCAATGGCGCACAGCTTGGAATCACCAACTGTCATCCCGGCCAAGCGATGGTCCGTAGCGACAGCGTACGGACGCATCGCGCAGGGCCGGGACCCAGGGTGCGGTTTGCGCGCTGGGTCCCGGCACTCGCTACGCTCGGCCGGGATGACATCTTTTTTGAGTGCCATTGCGGCGATTCAAACTCCCCCCAACTTCCTCTATGTTCGATTCATGGTTCGCTTCGAAAACGTCGGCATGCGCTACGGCGCGGGGCCCGAAGTGCTGCGCGACGTCACCTTCGTGCTCGAGGCGGGCTCGTTCACCTTCCTCACCGGGCTCTCCGGCGCGGGCAAGACGACGCTGCTCAGGCTGATCGACATGATGCAGCCGCCGTCGCGCGGACTGGTGACGCTGTTCAGCCGCGACCTGTCGGTGACCAAGCGCTCCGAGTTCCCGGCGCTCAGGCGTCGCATCGGCGTCGTGTTCCAGGATTTCCGGCTGCTGCCGCATCTCTCCGCCTTCGACAACGTGGCACTGCCGCTCAGGCTCGCCGGAAGGCGCGAGAACGAATACGAGCAGGACGTCGAGGAGCTGCTCTCCTGGGTCGGCTTGGGGGACAGGATGCGCGCCAAGCCTGCGACGCTGTCCGGCGGCGAGCAGCAGCGCATCGCCATCGCGCGCGCGGTCGTGGCGCGGCCCGACCTGCTCATCGCCGACGAGCCCACGGGCAATGTCGACGCCGAGATCGGCCAGCGCCTGATCCGACTCTTCGCCGAGCTCAACCGGCTGGGCACCACCGTCCTGATCGCGACCCACGACCGCGCGCTCATCGAAGGCATGCGCGCGCGAGAGATGCGCCTCGTCGACGGCCGCCTAGTCGAGATGCGGACGCAGCGGCCATGAACCTCGGACGCAACGCGAACGCCATCCTGCCGCGCGAGAAGGGCGCGGCACCGCTGGACATCGTCATCGCGATCATGGCGTTCCTGGCGGCGCTCGCGCTCGGCGCCTCGCTGATCGCGGAGCGCACCGCGCTCGGCTGGCGCGCGGGCCTCTCCGACAGACTGACCGTGCAGATCGTCCCGCCGGCGCAGGATGCGCCCGGCGCGGGGCTCGACCGCGAGACGGACGCGGCGCTGGCGGTGTTGCGCGCCACGCCCGGCATCGCGCACGCCGCACCCCTCAGCCAGGACCAGACCTTGGCGCTGGTGCAGCCCTGGATCGGCAGCGACGCGCTGGTGGCGGAGCTGCCGCTGCCGCGCCTCATCGACGCGACGATCACGCCGGGCGCGCAGGTCGATCTCGCGGCCCTGACGCATGAGCTCAAGAAGGCCGCGCCGGATTCCCTCGTCGACGATCACGCGCGCTGGATCTCGCGGCTGAAGGCCTTGGCCGAGGCGATCACCTGGTCGGCCTACGGCATCCTGCTGCTCATCGCCATCGCGACGGCGGCGACGGTCGCGTTCGCGACGCGCGCGGGACTTGAGGCCTATCACGAGATCGTGGCGCTGCTGCATCAGATGGGCGCGCAGTCGCGCTTCATCGCGCGCGCCTTCGAGCGGCACTATTTCGTCTCGACATTGGGCGCGTCGCTCGTCGGCGCGGCGCTCGCCGCTTTGTTCTTCGCGAGTGTAGGCGGACTCGAATTCGCCGGCGTCGAGGCGGTGCCGTTCCTGCCGCCCTTGGGGCTGAGGCTCGCCGAGATGCCCTGGCTTCTGCTGGTGCCCGCGGTCTCCGGCATCATTGCGCTCGCCACCGCGCGGATCTCGGTTTTGGCGGCGTTGCGCCAAATCTATTGAATTTATTGACCACAAAACCGCCGCAAGACTGGGGTTTTCTCGAATTTACGATTTGCGCGTTACAATAGGGGCGATGAAACGAGGCCGTGCCGTGTGGAAGTGGGTCGCAGCGCTGGTGGTGCTCTACCTCGCGGGCTTTGTCGCCTTCGTGGCTAGCCTGCCGGTGCCCAAGCCCACAGCCAAACGCGCGCAAGGCATCGTGGCGCTGACCGGCGGCGACGAGCGGCTCTCGGCCGCGGTCAACCTGCTCGAGAGCAACCAGGCCGACCGCCTCCTCATCAGCGGCGTCCATCCCAACACCACGAAGGAAGAGGTCAAGCGCCTCACCCATGGCGGGGCGCGCTTCGATTGCTGCGCCGACATGGGCTATATGGCCGAGAACACGCGCGGCAACGCGTTAGAAGCGGCGAACTGGGCGCGCGCGCACCGCTTCAAGAGCCTGATCGTGGTGACCGCGAGCTATCACATGCCGCGCAGCATGACCGAGTTCGAGGCCGCGATGCCGGGCGTCAAGCTCGAACCCTATCCCGTGGAGCCCGAGGACATCGACCTTGCGGGCTGGTGGCACGACACGCGCGCGCTGCGCGTGCTGCAGGGCGAATACGCCAAGTACCTCGCGAGCACCGTGCGCAACGCGGTCACTCGTCCGGCTCTTGACGGCAAGGACCAGGGCGGCAAATCTCGCACCGCATCGCGCTGAGCAACCCTCCCCTTGAGGGTGGAGGTAGCGACAGCGTACCGACATCGAAAAATGCGAAGCATTTTTCGGGGAGGGGTTCCGGCACCCGCGCAAGTACCCCTCCCCGAAATTTGCTTCGCTCCGCAAATTGTCGACCCTCCCTCAAGGGGAATTATATAGATGACTCCCCTACCCGGCAAAACGACCCCGTTTTAGTGATCGGGGTCGCGCAGCAGGTGGCCCATGAGACAATCGTCGACCGCCTCCTGGTTCGTCATGTGCGTGCCTGTGTAGATGCCTCCGACGATCCCGAAGAGTATTTCCTCCACGGCGGAAGCGGTCTCCGGGTCGAGCCCAGGAGCGTCGTTTGCCGACTCCTGCCGCGCCCAGTTCTCGGCGTAGGAACGCGGCAGGTTTCCATTCCGGTACGCGGAGACCCTGGTGACCCACTCGGCGTACTTCGTGCAGAACGAGCGATAGCGGTAGAAGTCGAGGCTCGTGGCGCCGGGGTGCGTCGCGAGGTAGTGCTGCATCGCGCGATCCTGGAAGGCTTGCCGCTGCTGGTCGGCCGTCGTCGGCTGCGGTGAAGGCGTCGTGATCCCTGTCCACGCTGGACCGGACGCCTGCGCTCGCGGGAGCGGCGCGTCCCAAGGGTCGTATATGTACTGTAGCTGCGCGCATCCCGAGACGACGAGGACCGTCAACAATATGAACACGCCGTGCATCTTCCCCTCCGCCTGGTGATCGGGGAGTTGAGAAGACCGCACCTAAGAGGTCTGCACCGGCCTTTAGCCGTTAGACCTGAACATACGCCGGTGCCTCCTCGACCATAGGGGTGGAGGAGCGCGAGTCACGGTCGCACTTACGCCGTTAGGTGCGGGGTTCTCACACCCCAGGACGGCTAGAGAGTCGTCCCGCGTGCATCCTACTCGACGGGCTCAAGGAGGGCAAAGTGGAGCCTTGACAACCAAAGATCGTGCGTGAGAAAAAGCAATCTGCCGAGGTGACGCCGGGCCGGTCGCGAACGATCTTCGCGCGAGCGCCGTCAGTGGTCGAAGGCGCGTCAAGTGGCGCAGGACTGACATCCCAAAAATTGGGAACGAAAAAAGCCTTCCGGCTCGGACCGGAAGGCTTCGTCTCAACCTGTTTCTTCGCTACGCCGCGAAAGACTGGAGGTGCTCAGTGCGTTACTCCGAACGCGCGATAATACTACCCTGACGAGGCTCGTTCCGCGCGCAGTTTCTTTTGCCTTTTCCGTGTGCGGGGTTTCCTCTGTTTGGTGGATTTCCCCGCGCTCTTCTTGCTCGGCCCGAAAGCGAGTACCCGATCCAGTACAGCGTCGAGCGCTATGGGGACGTCTCTCAAGAGATGAGCCTCTCGTAGGTGAGCCGCTTCCCGACCGAGGCTGAGACGAGGCTCGCGATGCGGTCCATAGTATGCCGTCGCACGTCGCCGTCGTTCAAGCGGAACGTGAACTCGTCCACGTAGCGGTGGAGGTGCCTCGGGCTGACGTGGTGGTACGTCCCGTAGAGCCCGCGCTTCATCACCGCCCAGACGCTCTCGATTCCGTTCGTCGTGACGTCGCCGCGCACGTACTCGTCGTTGCCGTGGACGATGACCTCGTGGCCGTAGTCCGGGGCGAGACCCGCGTAGGCACCGTGCTCATCGGTGTGGATCATAGAGCCCGGCGCGATGTTCGCGCGGATCGCGGCCTTCAGCGTCGCGCCGTCGGTCCGCGCGACAGGGTGGGCCTTCGTGCGGCCCCCGCGCTCCCTTATTCCGATGACGGCGGTTTTGCCGCGCCCGCCTATGTTCTTCTTGTCGCGCTTGTGGACGTGCTTGTTCTTCTCCTTGCCGCCGACGTAGGTCTCGTCCACCTCGACGATCCCGCGCAGGGTCGTGAGGTCGCCACCGCAGGCCTCGCGCAGGCGCTGCAGCATGAACCAGGAGGACTTCTGGGTGACACCGAGTTCCTTCGCGAGCTGCATGCTGGAGACGCCCTTCCGGGCCGTCATCAGGAGGTACATCGCGTAGAGCCACTTGTGGAGCGGGATGTGCGAGCGCTCGAAGATCGTCCCCGTGCGGACCGTGAAGTCGAGCCCGCACGCGTTGCAGCGGTAGTAGCCGTTCTTCCGGGCGGCGACCCGCTCCCGGTGATTGCATGACGGGCAGAGAACGCCGCTAGGCCAGCGTCGGGCCTCGATATAGGCTCGGGCCGCCTCCTCGTCGGGGAAGGCTTTGAACAGGTCGAAGGTCGAGATCGTGGAGCGGCTCATTGGGAATCCCCCGTCGTCAAGGGAAAACTCTACCCTCGGTTGCCGAGGGAGTAAAGTATATAATTCCCCCCTCAAGGGGAGGGTGGATGAGGGTCCGTGATACTTTTCCGCTCCGCACTCTTCTTCCTCTGGTTCGCGCTGGTTTCGGCCACGCTCGCGATCGTGTTCCTGCCCGCGCTCGCGCTTCCGCGCGGGATCACGGTGTGGATGTCGCGAAGCTGGAGCGCGCTCGTCTTCTGGGGCTTGCGCGTCATCGCCGGCATCGCGTTCGAGGTGCGCGGCACGAGGCCTGCGAACGGCGTGCTCGTCGCCGCCAAGCATATGAGCATGTGGGACACGATGGCGCTCTATCTCACGCTCGACGATCCCGCGGTGGTGCTCAAGCGCGGGCTCACCTTCATCCCGTTCTATGGCTGGTACGTCTCCAAGGCGGGCTCGATCGCGATCGACCGCGCGGGCGGGGCGCAGGCGCTCAGGCGCATGGCGGCCGCGGCCAAAGCGGTGATCGCGCAAGGCCGCTCCGTGCTCATCTTCCCCGAAGGCACGCGCAAGAAGGCCGGCGCGCCGCCGGATTACAAGCCGGGCGTGGCGGGGCTCTACGGACAGCTCGGCGTCGAATGCGTGCCCGCGGCGCTGAATTCGGGCCTGTTCTGGACCGGCTTCGTCAAGCGCCCGGGGCGCATCGTGCTTGAGTTCCTGGAGCCGATCCCTCCGGGGTTGAAAAGCCGCGAGTTCATGAAGCAGTTGGAAGACCGCATCGAGACGGCCACCACGCGGTTGATCGCGGAAGCGCGCATGCCGCGAAACAGCGGTTAATCCTAACGCGCGCGGCGGCTGCGTGGTTTTGAAGCAGCGAATACGGGATGAAACGCAACTAATCCGGTTGCGCTTCTTGGCGTCGTGCATGAAGAGAACTATACTTTTCGTTCATCGAAGGGGAACGCCAATGAATACCAGACTTATCGCCGCGCTCGCGGTCGGTGCGACTTGCCTCGGCGGTTGCGCCTCCATCACCGAAGGCACGCATCAGGCCATCACGGTGAACACTAATCCGCCGGGCGCGTCCTGCGTGCTCAACCGCACCGAGGGCCAGATCGCCCAGATCGCCTCGACGCCCGACACGGTCACGATCCGCAAGACGAAGCACGACATCACCGTCGTCTGCGACAAGCCGGGCTATCAGACGGCCACGTTCCTGAACCATTCGGGCGTGGAGGCCATGACGTTCGGCAACATCGTCGTGGGCGGCGGCATCGGCTGGGCGATCGACTCGTCCACCGGCTCCGACAACAAGTATACGAGCCCGGTGAACATCTCGCTGGTGCCGCAGCAGGCCTCGATGGCGCCTGCTCCCGCGCCGGCCCCCGCGCCTGCGGCGAAGTAATTTTTGAAATCGTCGCGGCCGCCGATTCTCTCGGCGGCCGCGGCATATCCGGAACAATCCATGAACAATAGCCATTGTTTATTAGGACGCTGACTTTAGACTGGCCTGCATGACCGACATTTCCCGCCAGATCTGGGACATGAAATACCGCCTGAAGGCGCCGGACGGCACGCCCGTGGACGCCGACGTGGCCGACACCTGGGCGCGCGTGGCGCTGGCGGCGGCGGGGGCCGAGCGGCCCGAGCAGCGCCGCGCCTGGGCGCTCGATTTCGCCCGCGCCCTGGCGGGCCACCGTTTCCTGCCGGCGGGGCGCATCCTGGCCGGCGCCGGGACCGAGCGTCAGGTGACGCTGTTCAACTGCTTCGTGATGGGCGCCATCCCCGATTCGATGGACGGGATCTTCTCAGGGTTGCGCGAGGCGGCGCTGACGCTGCAGCAGGGCGGCGGCATCGGCTACGACTTCTCGACGCTGCGCCCCAAAGGCGCCCCGGTCGCGGGCGTGGGCGCCGACGCCTCGGGCCCGGTCTCGTTCATGGATGTGTGGGATTCGATGTGCCGCACGATCATGAGCGCGGGCAGCCGCCGCGGCGCGATGATGGCGACGCTGGCCTGCGACCATCCCGACATCGAGGATTTCATCGCCGCCAAGCAGACGCAGGGCCGCCTGACCAATTTCAACCTCTCGGTCCTGGTCAGCGATGCCTTCATGGCCGCGGTGAAGGACGACGCGCAATGGGACCTCACATTCGGCGGCCGCGTCTACAGGACGTTGCGCGCGCGCGAATTGTGGGACCGCATCATGCGCGCGACCTACGACTACGCCGAGCCCGGCGTGATCTTCATCGACCGCATCAACCAGCAGAACAATCTGAGTTATTGCGAGACCATCTATTCGACAAACCCGTGCGGTGAAGAGCCTCTGCCGCCTTATGGCGCGTGTCTGCTGGGCTCGATCAATCTCGCCAAGCTGGTGAAGGAGCCGTTCGGCGGCGATGCGCATGTCGATCTCGACGAATTGAAAGCGCTCACGCGAACCGCGGTGCGGCTGATGGACAACGCCATCGACATCTCGCGCTTTCCGTTGCCCGAGCAACGCAACGAGGCGAAGGCCAAGCGGCGCATCGGGCTCGGCGTCACCGGGCTGGCCGACGCGCTCATCTTCTGCCGCACGCGCTACGGCTCGCCCGAGAGCCTGGCGCTGATCGAGACATGGCTGGCGGCGCTCAGCCACGCGGCCTATGCCGCTTCGGTGGAGATCGCGCGCGAGAAGGGCGCGTTCCCGCTTTTCGACGCGCGGGAATATCTCGCCCGCCCGCATATCCGGGCGCTGCCGCAGGAGATCCGGGACGGCATCGCGGCGCACGGCATCCGCAACGGGTTGCTCACCTCGATCGCGCCGACGGGCACGATCTCGCTCTTCGCCGGCAATGTGTCGAGCGGCATCGAGCCGGTCTTCGCCTACAGCTACAAGCGCCGCATCCTCAAGCCCGACGGCACGCGCGCCGAAGAAGAGGTCGAGGATTACGCCTATCGCGCATTCCGCGCCCGCTTCGGCGAAGACGCGAGCCTGCCGGACTATTTCGTCAACGCCCAGACGCTTGGCCCCGCCGACCATCTCGGGGTCCAGGCGGCGGCGCAGAAGCACATCGACAGCTCGATCTCCAAGACGATCAACGTGCCGGCCGAGATCGCCTTCGACGCGTTCAAGGACGTCTATGCGGGCGCTTATGCGCTGGGCTGCAAGGGCTGCACGACCTATCGCCCGAACGCGGTGACGGGCGCGGTGCTCGAAGCCGCGCCCGCGCCGAAGCCCCCCACGCTGGAATCGGGCGAGCCGCTGCTGCCGCTCGACCTTCCCGAGCAGCGCGAGACCGGCGGCATCGTCTACATGACCCGGCCGCTCGACCGTCCCGACGTGCTGCTCGGCCAGACCTACAAGATCAAATGGCTGGATTCCGACCACGCCTTCTACATCACCATCAACGACATCGAGAAGGACGGGCGCAGGCGGCCCTTCGAGGTCTTCATCAACTCCAAGAACATGGAGGCCTATGCTTGGACGCTCGCACTCACCCGCATGATCAGCGCGGTGTTCAGGCGCGGCGGCGACGTCTCCTTCGTCGTCGACGAGATGAAGGCGGTGTTCGACCCGCGCGGCGGCCAGTGGATGGGCGGACGCTACGTCCCCTCGCTGCTCGCCGCCATCGGCGAGGTGATCGAGCAGCATCTGGTCGCGACCGGCTTCATGGCGCAGCGCGACGCGACGCTGCCCAAGGAGGAGCGCCGCGCCGTCGCCATGGCCGCGGAAGGCGCGCCGGCGCGGTTCTGCCCGCGCTGCGGCAGCCCCAGCTTCGTGCGCCTGGAAGGCTGCGACAGCTGCGTCTCCTGCGGCTATTCGAAATGCGGGTAGGATAGACCCTCCCCCTTGAGGGAGGGTCGAAATTTCCTTCGAGCGAAGCGAGAAGGGAATTTCGGGGAGGGGTAAGGCCGCAAGCGCGAACCCCTCCCCGAAAAATGCTTCGCATTTTTCGACCCTCCCTCAAGGGGAGGGTAGATTGGGGGCACGATGAACTACTCCAGCCGCTTCTTCCTCTACGCACCGTTCGGGCTTCTGCTGCTGGTCGCCTTCGCGGCCGGCACGCGCTGGTGGGTTGTCGCGGGCGCGCTCGAGACGCATCTCGACGCGATGCAACGCGGCGAGGCGATGCCGGGCGTGACGGTGCGGTACGGCAAGCGCAGCGTCGGCGGGTTTCCCTTCCGGCTCGAAGCGGTGCTCGACGATCTCAGCGTTCAGGTCGCGACGGCCGACGGCCCCATCGTGTGGCGCGCCGAGCATTTCGCGCTGCACGGCCTCACCTATGGACGCAAAGAGCTGATCTTCGAGGCGGCGGGAAAGCAGAGCCTCGCCTGGGGCAAGGGCCATCATCTCGACTTCCAGACCGGAAGCCTGCATGCGAGCGCGATCCAGGACGAGGTGGGCCTTTCGCGTTTCGATCTCGATCTCGTCGCGTTCGATTCGCCCGCGCTCGCGGCGGGGCGCATCCAGTTCCATATCCGCCGGTCCAAGGACACGCTCGACGTCGCCACCAGCGGCGAGGACGTGCAGCTTGCGCCCAGGCTGCGCGGCGCGTTCGGCGACCGCATCAGCCTCATAGCACTTCAGGGCGACGTCTCCGCGGCCCGCGCCTTCGATGGGCTGCGCGCCGGGCGCGCCGATTGGCGAAGCGCGGTGGAGGCATGGCGCAAGGCGCAAGGCGCGCTGCACGCCGATCCGTTCGAGATCAACTGGAGCACGCTCGACATGCTCGCCCACGGCCGTATCGGCCTCGACGACGCGAAGCGCCCGTCGGGGCTTCTCGACGTCAAGGTCACGGGCATGCCCGATTGGCTCGCGCACAATCCCCAGACCAAGCCCGGCGGCTTCGCAGCCGCGCTTCGCGACCGCGCCGCGAAGGCCGGCGCCGACCAAGCGGGCAAGATGGGCGTCGTCCTCGGCGCCAAGGACGGCATCGTCTATCTGGGCGATGCGCCGGTGGGCGTGGTGGAACCTTTGTATTAGCCCCCTTGTCATGGCCCGCGAATGCGGGCCACCCAGGTGATGCAGTTGCGCTCTTCGAAGTTTTTCACGCGGAGACGCGGAGTCGCGGAGAAGAAAAGAACCTCCGCGGCTCCGCGCCTCCGCGTGAATCCTTTTCAGCAATGTGCAGAACCCAGCTGGGTGACCCGCATTCGCGGGCCATGACAATTTGTTTTGAACATACGTTCCGTATACGGAAAATAACTTGCTTCGCACCCTTTGAACTCCCGGTTGCAATCCCTATTTCCATTTTCGGAAAAGTTGTGGAGCGCGGTTGCCGGTGATCTGAGAAGGCCTGGGCACGTCAGACAGGGAAGGGCGCAAGTCCGGGCGCGCCCGCGGAACGTTCGTTCCATGATCCCGCGGACGAATGCGAAGGTGTCTGTTCGTCGCTCATTGAGTTGGGCGGCGGCTGCTCGCCGGAGCATCGAAACCAAGAAGCCCGTACGGCAGCGTCCCCCGTGCGGGCTTTGTGTTGTGAGCGCTGGAGCAGTTTGTGAATTGATCAGAACAAAAAAACTTGTCATGGCCCGCGAAGGCGGGCCACCCAGATGACGCTTGCTCTTGTTGTCGAAGAAGCAATTCCGAGCGAACCCGGCGTCGTTGTGCAAAACCTAGCTGGGTGGCCCGCATTCGCGGGCCATGACATTGAGGTGGGTGTTACCTTGGGATGCGGCCTCAACTCTTCTTCGGATCGCGGCCGAAGTTCGGCGCGGCGGAGTCCTGGCCGGCGTCGATGATCCCGCGGCGGATGGCGCGGGTGCGGGTGAAGAGGTTGAACAGCGCGTCGCCGTCGCCCCAGCGGATCGCGCGCTGAAGCGCGCTCAGATCCTCGCTGAAACGGCCCAGCACTTCGAGCACCGCCTCCTTGTTGTTCAGGAACACGTCGCGCCACATCGTGGGATCCGACGCCGCGATGCGCGTGAAATCGCGGAAGCCGCCGGCCGAGTATTTGATCACCTCGCTCTTGGTGACGCTCGACAGATCGTCGGCGGTTCCCACGATGTTGTAGGCGATGAGATGCGGCACGTGGCTGGTGATCGCGAGCACCAGATCGTGGTGATGCGGGTCCATCGCCTCGACCTGGCTGCCGAGCCGGCGCCAGAATTCCTTCAGGCGCTCGAGCGCGTCGGCGTCGGCGTCCTGTGGCGGCGTGACGATGCACCAGCGGTTGTCGAACAGCTCGGCGAAGCCGGCCTCGGGTCCGGATTGCTCCGTGCCCGAGATCGGATGCGCCGGGATGAAGTGCACGCCGGGCGGGATGTGCGGACCCGCGTCGCGCAGCACCGCCGATTTGACCGAGCCGACGTCGCTGACGACCGCGCCCGGCTTCAGTGCCGGCGCCATCGCTTTGGCGAGCTCGCCATAGGCGCCGACAGGGGCCGCCATGATCACGAGATCGGCGCCGCGCACCGCTCCCGCGACGTCCTCGTGCAGCGAATCCGCGAAGCCGAGCGCTGCCGCGCGCGCCAGCACGTCTTTCGACGAATCGTAAGCGGCGATCGTCGCCGCCGCGTTGCCGCGCCTGGCGGCGCGCGCGACCGAGGAGCCGATCAGGCCGATGCCGAGCAGCGCGAGCTTGTCGAAAACGGGTTCGCCGCTCATCTGCGCGCCATGAACTGGGCGAGCGCGTCGACGACCTTGCGGTTGGCGTCCTCGGTGCCGACGGTGAGGCGCAGGCAATTCGGCAATCCGTAGGCCAGCACGCCGCGCAGGATCAGTCCGCGCTCGCAGAGGAACGCGTCGACCTCGGCGGCCTGTGCTTTGCTCGCGAAATGGATCAGCACGAAATTGCCCACGCTGTCGTCGACGGTGAGGCCGAGCTTTCGGATGCTCTGCGTCAGCCAATCGCGCCAGGTTTCGTTGTGCGCGACGCAGGCCTCGACATGGGCCGTGTCCTTCAGCGCGGCGCTTGCTGCGAGCTGCGCGGGAACGGAGACGTTGAACGGCCCGCGGATGCGGTTCAGCACGTCGGCGACCTGCGCCGGGCAATAGGCCCAGCCGACGCGAAGTCCCGCGAGCCCGTGCACTTTCGAGAACGTCCGCGTCATTACCACATTGGCGTTGTTGGCGACGAGCTCGATCCCGGCTTCGTAATCGTTGCGCCGGACGTATTCGGCATAGGCCGCGTCGATCACCAGCAATGTGTCGGGGCTCAGCCCCGCATGCAGCCGTCGCACCTCGTCATGCGGCAGGTACGAGCCGGTCGGATTGTTGGGATTGGCGAGATAGACGAGCCTGGTCTTCGCCGTGACATGCGCCAGCATCGCGTCGACGTCGACGGTGAGGTTCTTCTCCGGCACCTCGACCGGCACCGCGCTGTTGGCGAGCGTCGCGATGCGATAGACCAGGAACGCATGCCTGCTGTAGAGCACCTCGTCGCCGGGGCGCAGATAGCCATGCGCCAGCAGGGTGAGCAGCTCGTCCGAGCCGTTGCCGCAGACGATGCGCGCCGGGTCGAGGCCGAAGGTCTCTGCGATCGCGTGGCGCAGGATATGCGCGCTGCCTTCGGGATAGGATTCAAGCCTGCCCGCCGCCTCGTGGAATGCGGCGACGGCGGCCGGGCTCGGGCCCAGCGCGCTCTCGTTCGACGACAGCTTGATGGGAGCCTTGGCGCCGCCCGCGTGGCTGCGTCCGCCGACATAAGGCTGGATGTCGAGAATTCCGGGTTTGGGCGCGGGTTTCATGGCGGCGGTATTGATACGCAGGACCTTAGGCCTTAGCAAACGCTCATGGTTGACGCGCAGACGCCTACCTTCACGCGCCCGGTTTCGGCACCCGGCGCCGATCCCGGCCGTGCGATGACGTTCGGTCCGGACCGTGCGCTCGCGCTCGATGCCGGCCGCACGCTGGCGCCCTGGACCTGCGCCTATATGACTTACGGCACGCTCAACGCGGCGCGCTCGAACGCGATCCTGATCTGCCATGCGCTGTCGCTCGACCAGTTCGTCATCGGCGACAATCCCGTGACGGGAAAGCCCGGCTGGTGGCCCTTGATGGTCGGACCAGGCCTGCCCATCGACACCGACCGCTTCTTCGTCATCTGCGCCAATGTGCTGGGCGGCTGCATGGGCTCGAGCGGGCCGGCCGAGCTCGATCCCGCGACCGGGGAGCCGCGCGGGCTTTCCTTCCCGCTCGTCACCGTGCGCGACATGGTCAAGGCCCAGGCGATGCTGCTCGACGCGCTGGGGATCGAGAAGCTGCTCTGCGTCACCGGCGGATCGATGGGCGGCATGCAGGCGCTGCAATGGGCGGCGCTCTATCCCCATCGCGTCGCGAGCGCGATCCCGATCGCCACCGCCGCGCGCCACTCCGCGCAGAACATCGCGTTCCACGAGGTCGGCCGCCAGGCGATCATGGCCGATCCCGACTGGCGTGGCGGGCGCTATTTTGCGTCCGGCACGCAGCCCTCGAAAGGGCTCGCGGTCGCGCGCATGGCCGCGCACATCACCTATCTTTCGGAAGCCGCGCTGCAGAGAAAATTCGGCCGCACGCTGCAGGACCGCGCGGAGATCTCCTTCGCCTTCGCGCCGGATTTCCAGGTCGAGTCCTATCTGCATCACCAGGGCGCGAGCTTCGTCGACCGGTTCGACGCGAACTCCTATCTCTACATCACCCGCGCGATGGATTATTTCGACCTCGCCGCCGATTATGGCGGCGTGCTGGCGGAAGCCTTCCTGGGCAGCCCGACGCGGTTCTGCATCGTCTCCTTCACCAGCGACTGGCTGTTCCCGACCTCTGAGAACAAGCGCATCGCGCACGCGCTGAACGCGGCCGCGGCGTCGGTCAGCTTCGTCGAGATCGAGACCGACCGCGGCCACGACGCTTTCCTGCTCGACGAGCCGGAGATGCTGGCGACCGTGCGCGGCTTCCTGAATTCCGTCGCGCAAGCGGCGGGCGTGAGATGAGCGGCGGCTTGCGCCCCGATCTCGCCGCCATCGCCGAGATGATCGGCGAGGGCACGCGCGTGCTCGACATCGGCTGCGGCGACGGCAGGCTGCTCGAGCATCTGATGACCACCAAGCGCGTCGACGGACATGGGGTGGAGATCTCCCAGCCCAACGTGAATGCCTGCGTGGCGCGGGGCCTTGCGGTGATCCAGGGCGACGCCGACACGGATCTGAGCGAATATCCCTCTCAGGTGTTCGACGTCGCGATCCTGAGCCAGACCATCCAGGCGACGCGCAACCCGCGCAAGGTCTTGAGCGAGCTGTTGCGCATCGGGCGGCGCAGCGTCGTGTCGCTGCCGAATTTCGGGCATTGGCGCGTGCGGCTCAGTCTGTCGCTGAAGGGCCGCATGCCGCGCACCGTGGCGCTGGACTATGCGTGGTACGACTCGCCCAACATCCATCTCTGCACCATCGCCGATTTCGTCGCGCTGACGCGGGAATCGGGCGCGGTGATCGAGCGCGCGCTCGCGATCAACGCCCGCGGCCAGACGCGCGCGATGCGCGCGCACGCCTGGGGTCCCAACCTGCTCGCGGAGGGCGCGATCTTCCTTTTGCGCCCTAGAGCTTGACCTCGTAGATGGTGCCGCAGCCGAGATTGCCGCAACCCGTGAGATCGGCGCCGCCCTGGGCCGTTGCGCCGTAGAGCCGGCCGCGCTTCAGCACGACGCCGCCGACCGGGAAGCCGCCGTCGTTGCCGCCGGTGAAGGAATAGAGCACGGTTTCGGTCCCGGCCGGCGTCACTTTGAAGACGGTGCCTTGCCCGAAATCGCCGCCTTCGATCGTCGTGCCGTAGAGATTGCCGTCCTTGTCGAAGGTCAGCTGGGAATTCGGGAACTGGCCGTCGGCGCCGCCGGTGAAGTTGTAGAGCACGGTCTCGGTGCCGTTGGGCGCGAGCTTGTAGACGGCGCCGCCGTTGAACGTCGCGCCCCCCTTGAATGCGGTCCCATAGAGATTGCCCGCCTTGTCGGAGATCAGCGATGCGACGGTGCCGAAGCCGTCCAGCCCGTCGAAAGCATGAAGCACGCTGAAGGTGCCGCCGGCCGTGATCTCGTAGACGACGCCGGATTGGCCGGCACCGCCGGTCACCGCCGCGCCGAAGAGATCGCCGGCTTTGTCGCGCAACAGTCCGGCAAAGATGAAGCCGCCATCGAGCTGGTTGGCGAAGGCGTGCAGCACCGTGAATGTTCCGTCCGGTGCAAGCTCGAAGGCGGTGCCGAAGCCCGCCGGGCCGCGCTCCGATGCCGTGCCGTAGAGATTGCCCTGCCCGTCCATGATCAGCGTTCCCAGCGCGCGCGCGCCGGTGGTGCCCTTGTCGAAGCGCAGCAGCGTCGTTTCCTTGCCGTCGGGCTCGACGCTGAAGATCGTGCCGCAGCCGTGGCCGCAGCCCTGGCCGCCTTTGACGGTCGTGCCGTAAAGCGTTCCGTCCGGACCGCGCAGCAGGTTCGCCTGCGGATTGGCGCCGTCGCCCTGACCGGTGAAGGCATAGAGGACGCTCTCGCTGCCGTCCGGCGCGATCTTGAAGACCGTGCCGCAGCCGCGATGGTGACAGGCGCGGCCGCCCATGTCCGTGGTGCCGTAGAGATTGCCGTTGGGATCGTCGACAAGGCCGGCGTCGGGCGCGCCGCCGTCCTTGGCCCCGCCGAACGCATAGACGACGCGGAACTGCGCATCGGCGTGCGCGAGCGACATCGAGATGGTGAGAGCTGCGAGGCTGGCGAGGATAAGCTTGATCGACATGCGAACCTCCTCTTCTAGCGGATGAGGAAGCTAGCGCGTTTGCCGGTGGAAAGCACGGGCGCACACGCCAAGCGTGCGCGCCCGCGAGACGCTTCAGCCCTTGATGCCCAGAAGCTCCATCGCCTTGGCATAGTGCACCATGCCCTGGTGATAGAAGCCGGCGTTGCAGGCCTGGAAGCCGAGCCTGTCCTCGTGACGCGCCGCGTCGGCGTTCTGCGAGGCGCCGCTCAGCGCGGCGCTGATCTGGCTTTCGGCCGCCATGCAGGAGACGGACGTGTCCTTCTCGTTGGCGAACGACGCACCCGCGCCCGCGACGCAAAGGCTCAGGGCAAGGGCTGACGAAGTGATGAAACGCATGACATCCTCCAAGTTGACTGCCCCCGAGCACGACCGACATAGGCACGCGATGTGACGATCAAAGGGGAGGCGGAAATGAATTGCGCTTCACGCGGAAGATCGACGGCCGCAATTCCAAGGTTTGCGCGCTAGTCGCCGCTTGCGGGCGCGAATGCATGAGTCATATGCGCGGCGCGAATACGTCACGCGCGCGCGAGCGCGGGCTCGTGACGTTTTTTCGCCTGTATCGGCACGGGCGCGTAGAGCGACTTGGACGCCTCGACAAGGTGAACGCCGCCCAATCTCGGCCACAATCTGGCGCCGACCTTCTCCCAGCCCGCGCCGCTGCGCACGAGCCTGCGTCCGTTGAGGGGAGGGCCGTACAGCGCGCGCTCCCAGCGCAGGGGCTCGAACATCGCACCGCGCAGGAGACGGTCGAGCTCGCCGCGATGGAACGGGCGGCCATGCGCGAAGGGCGAGCGCTCGATCTGCGACCACAGGCTGGTGCGGTTGGGGGCGACGATCAGGATGCGGCCCTCGGGGGCGAGCACGCGCCAGAGCTGGCGCATCAGGGGCCTGACCGCGTCGGCGCCTTCGAGCCCGTGCACGACCAGGATGCGGTCGAACATCGCGTCGGGGAAAGGCAGCGCGTCCTCCTCCACCAGCGCGACCAGCCTGCGCCCGTCCGGCCAGCCCGCCACGCCCTGCTGCGCCGGCATGACGCAGACGACGCGCTCGGCATCGATCTGGAAGGCGCGCAGATAGGGCGTCGCGAAGCCGTAGCCCAGAACGCGGAGCTGCGCGGTCTGCGGCCACAATTGCCGGAGCCGGCGCAGGATCATGCGCCGCGCGACCTGGCCCATCGGCGTGTCGTAGAACGCGAGGAGTTCGCCCGCATCCAGCTGCATCCGTCTTGCGTAGACCGAAGCCGGTTCAACGGCAAGGCGCACCCTGCTAGGGTCGCGCGCCAAAAGGAGACCACCGTGACGCCGCTCGCCATCGAACTCGTGCCCTGCCTCAGCGACAATTACGCCTATCTCGTCCGCGACGCCGATGCCGGGCTCACCGCCGTGGTCGACCCGTCCGAGGCGCCGCCGGTGAGGAAGGCGCTCGCGGCAAAGGGCTGGACGCTCACCCACATCCTCAACACCCATCACCATTTCGACCACACCGGCGGCAATGCGGACCTGAAGAAGGAATTCGGTGCCGAGGTTGTGGGGCCGGGCAAGGACGCTTCGCGCTTCACCGGCCTTGACACCGGCGTCGACGAGACGACGGGCTGGCGCTTCGGCGCGCGCGGCGTGCGCGTGATGGAGATCCCCGCGCATACGAGCTCGCACATCGCCTTCGTCGTCGACGACATCGCCTTCACCGGCGACACCTTGTTCGCGATGGGCTGCGGGCGGCTGTTCGAGGGCACGCCCGCGATGATGTGGTCGAGCCTGTCCAAGCTGATGACCTTGCCCGACGCGACGCGCATCTTCTGCGGCCACGAATACACCCAGTCCAACGGCCGCTTCGCGCTGACCCTGGAGCCGGGCAATGCCGCGCTGGTGGCGCGCATGAAGGACGTCGACGCCGCCCGCGCGAACGGCCGGCCCACGATCCCCTCGACCATGGGCCTGGAGAAGAAGACCAACCCCTTCCTGCGCCCCGGCTCGCCCGAGCTGCGCAAGACGCTCGGCATGGAAAGCGCGAGCGACGTCGAGGTCTTCGCGGAGACGCGGAAGCGGAAGGATAATTTCTGAGGGCGTCGCGCTACCCGCCTAGTTCTCCGGAACGGGGAAGCCCCGCTCGCGCAGAGCGTTTCGGACTACGCCGACATTTTCAGCTCCGGCCGCATCGAGCAGACACACGATGAAGGACGCGGCCGGATCGGCATTTTCAGCCAGCGGCGGCATCCTCATCCAGGCCTGCGCCACGATGCTGTCGGCCTTGGCTTTCCCATCTGCGTTCTTTCCCAACGCTGAGCGGACCTCCCACAACATTCCGCCCCACACTTCCAGTACATCCAGGAGTGCCTGCTTCGCCGGCTGGGCTTTGGCGAACGGCGCGCGGCTGTTCAGGTTTCTGAGGAAGGGCTGCTCATACCCCTTCACACGTGCGACAATGGCGCCGAACCAGGGCCTGTTGGAGAAGCTGCATACGAAATAGTCGGCGACGTCGCTTTCGAGAAGTTCGATTTCCTGGCTCCAGCCTTGCAGGTATCCCCACAGAATCGGATGGGTATAGTCACGCCGCGGAAGATCGGCGTCGGCGACGACCGTACTGTCGACGACAATGGAGTGCGTTTCAGAGTTGTAGTATGAGAGCCAACCATCCATCATCTTCTCCGGCGCCTCGACGCGTATGGACACGTCGAGCGGCGGACGCGCAAAGCCGAGCTCCGCGAGATATTCCGCATACGCATCGAGACTCCTCTCCAGCGATGTTTTCGTCTCCTCTGAAAGCGCATCGCTGGACTCGATCACATAGCCATGAGATGCCGTCGGCAGCACCGGAATCTCCTCCGGATTCTTGTCCAGATAGAGTTGGATTTTCTGTCGCCGCTCTGGATCGTCGATCAGGCCCGCTTCGAGGAGGAATTTGAGATTCTTCGCGGCGGTACGGACATCGCCGGTGCGGATCATCTCGAGAATCCGTGCCGCCTCGTCCTTGGACGCCTCGATCTGACGATTCCTATAGCCGTTGTAGATCGCGACACCCAAGGCGCTGACGGCCGTGATCGTCGCGGCATAGATCGCGCTCGTGATCGAATCGAGTTGCATCCCGAACCCGCATGAGGATCCAGACTCGAGGATATTCCCCCGATGCTATCTTTGATAGTGCGCCGTTCTACTTCCCCTCCAGCACCGCCGTCGCCTGGTCGAGGCGGTCGGCGTAGGCGGTCAGTGCATCCGCGGTGAGCTTCGAATATTTGTCCGCGTCGGCGAAGCGTTCTTCCTCGATGGCCTCGCGCACGCCGGGCAGGGTCTTGGAGCCGTAGCCGGTGAAGCGGCCGGGGGCGTAGATCAGGTTCTTGAACCACGGCCGTACCGGAAGGCCGACATCGGGCGCGAGCGTCTGGTCGAGCGTCAGCATCAGCGCGCGCAGCTTGGCCTTCGCGTCCGGCGACAGCGCGGCGCCATGGGCCGCGAGCGCGTCGTCATAGGCCCGGGTAGCGGCTTTCAGTTTCGTCACCGCGGCGTCGAGCGGGGCGAAGTCGATCTGCGGCACGGGCTTGAGCGCCTCGGGATCGGCATGGCTCTTGGTCGGATCGGAAGCGACCTCGAAGACGTTGTCGGCGAGCATCTTGGACTGCGTCTCCGCCGCCTCGCGCTTGTTGTCGGCGAGCTTCTTCACCTCGCCCACATAGCGCTCGACCGTGGCCGCGAAGTTCGACGTGCGCTGGATCGGCAGATCGCTGTCGGCGGCGCGCATCACCATGCGTCCCACCGTCTTGGCCAGCGCCGCCTCATAGGCGAAATCCGGGTCGGCGAAGCGCTTGTAGTGCTCCCAGGTGTCGTAGCGCGAGTGGTAGATGCCGCCGGTCTCGGCCTCTCCGCCGAAGCCGACATTGAGCGCGCTCACCCCCAGATGCTCGATGAAGGCGGTGTAGTCCGAGCCCGAGCCCAACGCGCCGATCGGGAAATCCTTCGTCGGATCGGCGGCGAGCTTGGCGTCGTCCTTGAGCCTTGCGGCGGCTTGCGGATCGCGCGCGCCCGGATGCAGCGCCTCCATGCGGATCTGCGCGCGCGCGCGTTCAGAAATCGACTTGCCGGTTTCGGGATCGCGCACGTCGTCCGCGACCGTGTTCACGAAATGCTCGAGATCGTGGCTGCCTTCGACGCCCAAAAAGCCGCGCTCGTTGCCGTCGGTGTTGATGTAGAGCACGGCGTTCTTCTTGAGCTCGTCGCCATGCTCCTCGGCCCATTCGGTCGAGCCGAGCAAGCCCGGCTCCTCGCCGTCCCAGCTCAGATAGACGATGGTACGCTTGGGCTTCCAGCCCGTCTTGGCAAGCTCGCCCAGCAGGCGCGCCTCTTCGAGCAGCGCGACCTGGCCGGACAAAGGATCGCCCGCGCCTTCCACCCAGCCGTCATGATGGTTGCCGCGCAGCACCCATTGGTCGGGCAATTCCGAGCCCTTCATGGTGGCTACGACGTCGTAGGCGGTCTTGAGGCTCCATTCCGACTTGACCATCAGATGGACCTTCGGGGCGCTGGGGCCGACGCGATAGGTGATGGGCAGCGCGCCGCGCCAGTTCTCCGGGACCACTTGGCCGCCGAGGGACGCGAGCAGCACTTTCGCGTCGCCATAGCCGATGGGAAGCGCCGGGATCTTCAAGATCGTCGGCGCGGTCTCGCGCGTCAGGCGCTTGGCGTCCTTGGTCGCGCCGATACCGGGCGTGAGCGGGTCGCCGGAATAGAGCGTCATGTCCACGACCGAGCCGCGCTGGATGCCTTGCGGCGGGCGCTCGGGACCTTGCGGGTAGGTCGCTTCGCGCGCGTAGCCGTCATCGGCCGGATCGGAATAGATGATGCAGCCGACCGCGCCGTGGTCCTGGGCGAGGCGCGGCTTCAATCCCCGCCAACCCGCGCCGTAGCGCGCGATCACGATCTTGCCCTTGACGCTGACGCCCATGCGCTCGAGCGCCTTGTAGTCGTCCTGCATGCCGTAGTTGACGTAGACGAGCGGCGCGGTGACGTCGCCGTCGCCCTGGTATTCGAGATAGGCCGGAAGCGGCTTGTCCTTGGCGGTCGCGCTGGTGTCGCCGGGGATCGGCTTTTCCTGCAGCGTGACCTTGAACGGTTTCTTGCCGAGCAGCTCGATCGCCTCCGCCACCGGCGTGGGATAGAGGACCTGGAACTCCTCAAGATGCGCGTCCCAGCCGAACTCCTGGAACTTCTTCATCTCCCATTGCGCGTTGATCTTGTCGTGCGGGCTGCCGACATGGTTGGGCTCCGACGCCATCAGCTTCATCCAGTCCGACATTTCCTTCGGATTCACGCCCGCGTCGAAACGCTGCTCGAGGGAGGAGCTGTCGGAGCTCGCGGGCACTGCCGCGATGAGCGCGATGAGGCTGGCCGTGGCCAAGGCGGTGCGTCGGTTCATGATTGTCTTCCCCCGGATGATTTTAAGCGGCGGATCGTAGCGGCGGCTCCCCCGTGCGGCTAGTCTCAAGCCATGATATTTCCGGACCGCCTCAGGCTCGGGCTCGGCTTCGATCCCGCCCGATTGTCGCAAGACCTCTCAAACGCCGTCGGCTGGGGCTGGCGGGCGCATTTCAACCGTGCGGACTATGACGGCGAATGGGACGTCATCGCTCTGCGCGCGCCGGACGATGCGCGCCATCCGGCGCAGATGATCTGCCCCAATCCGATGGCGAAAGCCTATGTCGACACGCCGGTGCTGGAGCGCTGTCCCTATTTCCGCGACGTGCTGGCGGCGTTTGCCTGCCCGCTCAGGTCGGCGCGGCTCATGCGGCTCGCGCCGGGGGCGGTCATCAAGGAGCATACGGACGATTTCCTCGACATCGAGGACGGCGCGGTCAGGCTGCACGTCCCCGTCGTCACCAACGATGCGGTGGATTTCCGCCTTAACCGTATCCGCGTCGCGATGGCGCCGGGGACGGTGTGGTATCTGCGCCTCAGCGACCCGCACAGCATCGCCAATCGCGGCGCGAGCGACCGCGTGCACCTTTTGATCGACGTGTTGCTCAACAAATGGCTCGTCGAGCTGCTCGAAGAGGCCGAGAAACGTGCTTGCGAGCAGCTTTCCGAGGTCTGACGGGCTTCCCCTCAAGATTTCACCCGGCTAGGATTCGTCCATAGTTTCGGGGGTATCCATGGCTCGCAATTTCGTTTCGTCGATTTCCGCCCTCGCACTGATCTCGCTGGTGACGCCGGTCCTGGCGCAGACGACCGAAGGCGCGGGCGAAAGCGGCGGGCTCGAAACCGTCGTCGTCACCGCGACGCGCCGCTCCGAGCAGCTGAGCAAGGTGCCCGAGAGCATCAGCGCCTTCACCGCCCAGCGCATCGACCAGCTGAACGCGAAATCCATCGCCGATCTCGTCGCCTACACGCCGGGCGTGACCTTCGATACGGAGAGCAAGGACATCTCGATCCGCGGCGTGAACTCGACCGCGGGCGACGCCACCACCGGCATCTATATCGACGACACGCCGATCCAGCTTCGTTCCCTGGGCTTCGGCTCCGACAACACGCTGCCCTCCGTGTTCGACCTGGAGCGCGTCGAGGTGCTGCGCGGTCCGCAGGGCACGCTGTTCGGCGCGGGCTCGGAAGGCGGCACGGTGCGCTACATCACGCCGCAACCTTCTCTCACCGACTACAGCGTCTATGCGAAGTCGGAAGTCTCCGGCACCCAGGACGGCGCGCCGAGCTATGAGGCGGGTGTCGCGGTCGGCGGACCCATCGTCGACGACAAGCTCGGCTTCAGGGTCAGCGGCTGGGCGCGCCAGGATGGCGGCTGGATCGACAAGGTCGACTACATGGACCCGAGCAAGGTGCTGCAGTCCGACACCAACTGGGTCGACACCTATGTCGGGCGCGCGGCGCTGACGTGGAAGCCGACCGCGCATCTCGTCATCACGCCGAGCGTGTTCTACCAGAACCGCGACCAGAACAATATCGACGACTACTGGGTCGGCATCTCCGATCCCGACAGCGGCGATTACAAGACCGGCACGCCGGAGAACATGGCCGACAAGGACCACTTCACGCTTTCGGCGCTGAAGGCCGATTACGATTTCGGCGGCGCGGAGCTGATCTCCAACACCTCGTTCTTCGACCGCAAGGAGCTGGTGCAGGATTACAGCGCCACGCTCTACGACCTGTCCTACTTCCAGGGCATCATCGCCAAGAAGGAAGTCCCGGCTTTCGGCCAGCGCTGCCGCATGGGCCTGTGCGGCTTCTACCGGCTGAACGATTTCAAGAACGGGCTGCCGATCCCGCCGCTGCTCACCGCGACCGGCATCGACCTTCCGGGCTATGGCACCACGGCGCCCTTCGGCCATTACGAGGCGACGAACAACATCACCAACACCCAGGACAATTTCACCCAGGAAGTGCGCCTGCAGTCGACCGACACGGATTCGCGCTTCACCTGGATCGTGGGCTTCTTCTATTCGAACCAGAGCCAGCTCAGCATCGAGGAGATCAACGATCCGCAGCTTCCCGCGCTGACCGAGTACCTGTGGGGCCTCAGCATGACCGATCCGCTGTCCTGGGGCGAGAACCTGCTGCCCAACGGCGACGACTACATCAACCACACGCGCGGCCACGAGCATCAGACCGCGATGTTCGCCAACGCCACCTATGCGATCACGCCGGAATTGAAAGTCCAGGTCGGCGCGCGCATCGCGCAGACGCATTTCGACTTCACCAATTTCTCCGACGGGCCGCAGAATTTCGGGCCGCTGACCGGCGCGCCCGGCCACAAGGACGAGAAGCCCTTCACCCCAATGGCCAACATCACCTGGCAGATCAACGACGACGACATGGTCTACGCGACCTATGCCAAGGGCTACCGCATCGGCGGCGCCAATCCGCTCTTCCCGGTGCAGGCCTGCACCGAGATCACGACCGAGCCGGAGTCCTACAATTCGGATTCGGTGACGAGCTACGAGGCGGGCAGCAAGGACAAGCTGTTCGGCGGGCTCTTCGAAGCCTCGGCCAGCGTCTATTATCTCAAATGGAAGAACATCCAGCAGGTCGTGTCGCTGCCGTCCTGCGGCTTCCGCTACACGACGAACCAGGGCGCGGCCGAGAGCAAGGGCTTCGACTTCGAGGGCGAGTGGCTGGCGATGGAAGGGCTGAACCTCGATTTCAGCCTCGGCTACACCGATGCGCATTATACCGACACCAGCGCCTCGGCGGGGCTGATCCTGGCCGAGCCCGGCGACCGGCTGCCCGGCTCGCCCTGGACGTTCTCGCTCGGCGCCCAATACGACCGCAAGATCTGGGCGCATGACAGCTTCTTGCGCGTCGACTACGAGTTCCAGGGCCAGGAGACGGGCTTGACGCCCGAGCGCGATCCCGCGACGACGCTGTTCGACGGCGGGCTGGTGCCGGAGCCTCAGACCAACATGCTCAAGATGCGCGCGGGCACGACGGTCAAGAGCATCAACTTCACGCTGTTCATGGACAATTTGTTGAACTCGCACCCGCTGCTGGATCTCAATCACCAGGACGACAACACGCTGCTCTACGAAGCGAGCACGTTCCGTCCACGGACGTTCGGGCTGACCGCGACGTATCGGTATTGAATCTAACCTCCCCACAAGGGGAGGTAAGTCAGCCCAACAACTCCCCCACCGCCCGATGTGCCTGGTCGATGGCGCTGTCGGTGTAGGCGGCGTAGCCGGAGTCGGAATTGGCGATGGCGATGCGGCCGAAGCGCTGGCGCGCGGCGATGTTGGGTCCGTGCTCCGCGTCGAAATCCTTGTCCCACAGCGAATTGTATTCGGGCGCATAGCCGTGCGCCCAGCGGTTCACGGCGATCCCCTCGATGTCGCGCGCGGGATCGAACCCGGCCGGGCTTAAAGCACGCCCGAGCTGGTCGCGGATGTTGCGCTCGAAGGTCTCGAACGGGGTGCTGAGCAGCTCCGCGCGCCCGGCGCGGTTCTGGTCGTCCTCGCTCAGGCCCGGCTTGGCCGGCGCGCGCACCATGCGCAGCATGATGGGCTGGTCGGGCGCCAGCGAGCTCTTGTACGAACCGATATTGATCGTCGGCGGAAACCCGAAATTGGCGAAATAGCAGCCCGGCGACAGCACCCGGCGAACCTTGAGCTTGTGGAACGCCTCCCAGTTGCGCAGCGCCACGCTGGTATAGACGAGCGGGCATTTGACGAGGGCGTGCAGCGCCGTCTTCTGCGCCGGCGGCAGCTCCGGCACGAGATAGGGGATCATCATGTTCCAGCTCGCGAGCACGCAATCCTTCGCGCGCACGCGGTAAACCTTGCCGCCGCCCGAGGCGCGCGTGTAGGCGATCTCGACGCCCTTGTCCGCGTTGCGCGCGCGCACCACGAGGCTGTTCAGCCGGATGCGCATCTGGTTGCCGGGCCGGTCCAGCGCCGCGTAATCGCAGCGCGCGGTGATGAGATCGTGGATGTCCTTGCCCGCAATCGCGCCCGGCACGAGCGCGCGCACCAGCGCGCGCGCGATCGAGGCGTTGCCGTCGGGAAAGTGGAAGAAGTCCGAGCCGCCCGTCGTCGAATAGCCGGCCGGCGTCGCCCCCATGCGCTTCAGCGCCGGACCGCCGGGCGTGAGCTTCAAGCCCTTGAAGCCCGGATAGCCGAGCGAGGCGCAATCCAGCGCCGAGACCGCGTCGATGCCGACCCCCCACCAATCGTCGGTGTGATGCTGATAGAAGGGCATCGTCGCCGGATCGGCCTTCACCACGTTCAACAGATAGTCGCGATAGGAGATCGCCCAGAGCTTCTCTTTCTTCTGGTCGCTGGTGAGACCGGGATAATAGTCGCTCCCGCCGGTCTCGATCTTGAGGATGCTCTCCTTCACCGCCTTGGAGACAGGCGCTTGCGCGACGAACGCCTTCCAGGCCTGAGGGCTGCCCTTGCCGCGCTCGTCCGCGTCGAGATGCACGAGCTTGTCGCTGCCGAAGGTCTCGCGGTCGAAGAAGACGCCGAGCCTCAGATCCTTGAACACGGACGGATCGTTGCATTCCTTGCCGAGCTTCACCGGATCGATGCCGAGCGATGCGAGCAGCCCGCTCGCGGCCTGGCTGTAGGGATAGGGGCTGTCGATGTCGAGCGTGCCGCCGTTGATCAGCTCCATGCGGCCGTTCACATGGAACTCGTTGCGCTTGGCGTGGCCGCCGAAATCGTCGTGGTTCTCGAGGATCAGGATCTTCGCGCCCGGCCTGGCGGCGCGATAGAAATAGGCGGACGACAATCCGCTGATGCCGCCGCCCACGACGACGAGATCGTAGGTCTCGTGGCCGTCCTCGAGCGCGGTCGCCTTGCTCCAGAAATCCCCGTCGCGCACCTCATGCGCCGCCTCGAAGGCGCCCGGATGCGACCCGCGCATGCCGTACCGCGTCGGCGGATAATAGCCCGGCGTGTTCTGCGGCTCGGCCTCGGCCGCGTCCGCCCCTTGCAATCCGCCGAGCGTGGCGACGCCCGCTGCCGCGCCTTGCAGGAAATCCCGCCGCGCGATGGGCCTGTCCATGCCGAGGTCTTTGTCGCTTGCCTTGCTCATTCTCGCCCCTCATCGACCCTCCCCTTGAGGGAGGGTCGAAAAATGCGAAGCATTTTTCGGGGAGGGGTCTGTGCGCGAGGCCTTACCCCTCCCCGAAATGTGCTTCGCTGCGCTTCGCAAATTGTCGGCCCTCCCTCAAGGGGAGGGCGGAACTACAATCCCCCCAAACAGAGGTACTTTATCTCCACATAATCGTCGATCCCGTACTTGGACCCTTCGCGTCCGAGGCCTGATTGTTTCACGCCGCCGAAAGGCGCGACCGCGGTCGAGATGATGCCGGTGTTGATGCCGACGATGCCGGCCTCGATGGCCTCCGCCACGCGCCATACGCGCTTCAGATCACGCGCATAGAAATAGGCGGCGAGGCCGAACTCGGTGTCGTTGGCTTTGGCGATCGCATCGGCGTCGCTGTCGAATTTGATCACGGGGGCGAGCGGGCCGAAGGTCTCTTCCTTCGCGACCAGCATGTCCTGCGTCGCATTGGCGATCAGCGTCGGCTCGAAGAAGGTGTGGCCGAGCTTGTGCGGATGGCCGCCCATGACGAGCCTACCGCCTTTGGCCAGCGCGTCGGCAATGTGCTCCTCCATCTTCTTCACGGCCGCCGCGTCGATCAGCGGGCCCTGCGTCACGCCGGGCTCGGTGCCGGGTCCGACTTTCAGCTTGCCCACGGCCGCGGCGAGCTTCTCCACGAACGCGTCGTAGATGCCGGCCTGGGCGTAGAGACGGTTGGCGCAGACGCAGGTCTGTCCGGTGTTGCGGTACTTGGATGCGATGGCGCCTTCGACCGCCGCGTCCAGGTCGGCGTCGTCGAAGACGATGAAGGGCGCGTTGCCGCCCAGCTCCATCGACACTTTCTTGACCGTGGGCGCGCATTGCGCGAGCAGCTGGCGGCCGATCTCGGTCGAGCCGGTGAAGGTGAGCTTGGCGACGTCGGGGCTCGACGTCATCTCGGCGCCGATCTCGCGCGCCGAGCCGGTGACGATGTTGAACACGCCCGGCGGGATGCCCGCGCGATGGGCGAGCTCGGCCAAGGCCAGCGCCGAGAACGGCGTCTGCGTCGCGGGCTTGCAGACGAAAGTGCAGCCCGCCGCCAACGCCGGCCCCGCCTTGCGCCCGATCATCGCGCTGGGGAAGTTCCACGGCGTGATCGCGCAGACGACGCCGATGGGCTGCTTCAGTACGATGATGCGCTTGTCGGAGGCGTGGCTCGGGATCACGTCGCCATAGAGGCGCTTTCCTTCCTCCGCGAACCATTCGATGAAGGAGGCGGAATAGGCGACCTCGCCCTTGGACTCCGCGAGCGGCTTTCCCTGCTCCAAGGTCATGATCAGCGCCAAATCGTCGGCATTGGCGAGCATCAGGTCGTTCCAGCGGCGCAGGATGGTGGCGCGTTCGCCCGCCGTCTTCGCCGCCCAGGCCGGGAAGGCGCGCTTGGCCGCCGCGATCGCCTCGCGTGTTTCGGCGCCTAAGAATTTCGGCACCGAACCCAGCACCACCCCGGTTGCGGGATCGGTGACGGGAATGCTCGCGCCGCTGTCCGCCTTCTTCCACGCGCCGTCCACGTAGCAAAGTTCGCGCAGCAGGGTTTCGTCTTTGAGCTTCATGATGGTTCTCCAATGGAGAGATTAGACCCCGAACAACACCAATGTCATGGCCCGCGAATGCGGGCCACCCAGGTAACGCCTGCTTTACTCTCGCAAATGAATCACGCGGAGACGCGGAGGCCACGGAGAAGAGCTCAACTCCGCAGCCTCCGCGTCTCCGCGAGTCCTTTCAAGATCGTGCAGAACCCATCTGGGTGGCCCGCATTCGCGGGCCATGACAGTTGGGGGGTGTGTTACTCTGGATTGAGGATCGCCTTCACTTCCAGATATTCCCTGAACCCGAACGCGCCGGCCTCGCGGCCGTTGCCGGAGCGTTTGTAGCCGCCGAAGGGCGCGGCCGGATCCTCCGGCGCGCCGTTGACGTAGACGTTTCCGGCGCGCAGACGCGCGGCGATCTTGCGCGCGTGCGCCGCGTCGCCCGACTCGACATAAGCAGCCAGCCCATAGGGCGTGTCGTTGGCGATGCGCACGGCGTCGTCTTCCGAGTCGTAAGGCAGGATGCAGAGCACGGGGCCGAAGATCTCCTCGCGCGCGACGGTCATGCCGTTGTTCACATCGGCGAAGACCGTGGGCTGGACGAAATAGCCTTTTGAGCGCGCCGGCTCGGCGCCGCCGGTGACGAGCACGGCCCCTTCCTCGATGCCGGCCTTGATCAGGCGGCGCACCTTCTCGAACTGCGTCTTGCCCGAAAGCGGGCCCATGGTCGTCGCCTCGTCGCGCGGATCGCCGACCGTGACGCCCGCAGCCGCCGCGCGCGCGATCTCGATCGCCTTCGTTTGAGAGGCACGCGGCACCAGCATGCGCGTCGGCGCGTTGCACGATTGTCCCGTGTTGCCGAAGCAGGAGAGCACGCCGCGCTCGACGGCGGCTTCGAGATCGGCGTCGGAGAGGATCACATTCGCCGATTTGCCGCCGAGCTCCAGCGTCACGCGCTTGACCGTGTCGGCCGCGGCCTTGGTCACCGCGATGCCGCCGCGCGTCGAGCCGGTGAACGAGACCATGTCGATGTCGGGATGCGCCGCGATGGCTTGTCCGACCGTCGGCCCGTCGCCATTGACGAGATTGAAGACGCCCTTTGGCGTGCCGGCAGCGTCGAGGATCTCGGCGACGATCGCAGCACTCACCGGCGTGAGCTCGCTCGGCTTGAGCACCATCGTGCAGCCGGCGGCGAGCGCGGGGAAGACCTTCAGCGCGATCTGGTTGATCGGCCAGTTCCACGGCGTGATCAGCCCGCACACCCCGATCGCCTCGTGCATCAGGGTGATGCGCCCGTTCGTCTCCTCGAAGGCGAAGTCCTTCAGCACACGGATGGTCTCGTCGAGATGCTGCACGCCGGCAGCCGCCTGCGCCTCGCGCGACAGCGACAAGGGCGCGCCCATCTCCGAGGTGATCGCGTCGACGAGATCGTCGTAGCGCTTCTCGAGCTCGGTCTTGATCCTTTGGAGCAGTGCGAGCCGCTCGTCGCGCGACGAGACCTGCCAGGTCTCGAACGCCTTGCGGGCGGCCGCGACCGCGCGGTCGACGTCCGCCGCGCTGCCCAGCGAGATGCGCGCGAACGCCGTCTCGGTCGCCGGATCGACGACGTCGAAGGGCTTTGGCTCGAGCGGCGCGACCCAGGCCCCGCCGATGTAGAACTTGCTCAGATCGCGCATGCTCGTCTTTCTAGATTTTGGCTCTGACAATAACTTCCTCCTTTGGGGGATGTCGAAAAATCCGAAGGATTTTTCGGGTGGGGCCGGTGGGAATGGACGGGCGGGCGAGATGGTCGGCAAAGACTGCTTGCGATCCGCTGCGAACCTGGCGCCGGTGCGCCCAGCGCGCCATAATAGGCGTCACCTGGGGAGGTACGAATGTCGAACAGCAGGATCGGGTTCCGGTGTGCCCGCCAGTTAATCGGGGCGCTGGGTCTGGCTTTGGTCTGCGGGCTGACGCCCGCGTCCGCCGCGGACACGCGTTCATCGCCTGAGGATCGCGAGCGCTTCGTCTCGATCACGCGGAACCTCGAAGAAGCTCCGCTGAATCCAAACCTCACGGCGGATCGGGCATGGGCATTGAGCTGGCTCACCGACGCTCCCGATGTTTCCGTGAACGTTTGCCTGGCTTCGTTGGGGGACATTGATCAAAGCAAATATCCGTATGCCAGTCAGCTTGTCCTGCAATACATGTTCTCAATGGCCGCCCTCGTCATTGAGCATCCGCAGACGGTGAATGACCCGAACGCACAGCAGTTGGCAGGCGCAGAGGGAGCGCTCAATGCCTATCTTGCGATACTCAGGGACAAGCCGGACGCCAAATCGCCAGCTCTTGAGGCATTGCTCGAAACCCGAACTCGAGGCGAACTGCCTGACTTCGTCCGGAAGGCGGCTATTGGCTGCCTGGCAAAGAAGTAGCGACGAAAACCTGCGACTCCTAGGTCCGCTATCCCACCCGTTGTGGACATGAGCGTCCCGCGCCGGCGCCCACATTCAACGTGAATTGAGCCATTTCTTTCGCCGCAAAGTCTTATTGACAAGTGTTCTTCTTTTGTTCTTATATTGACCCATGCAAGCGAACCTCTTCTCCACGCCCGGAGCCGATGTCCGGGCGATCCAAAGGCGTCTTCGCGGGGCGGCGGGGCCGATCCGCGACGCCCAGCGGCTCGATCCGGTCAGCCAGTTCGTCCGCAGCTTCATCGCCAGCCGCACCCACGACCGGGTGTCCTGGGAGGCCTATATGCGGCTCACGCGGCGGTTCGAGAGCTGGGACGCGCTCGCCGACGCCCCGGTCGCCGAGATCGAGGCGCTCATCTCAGGCGTCACCCACGCCGAAAAGAAGGCGCCGGAACTTAAAGAGGCCCTGCGCAAGATCCGCGTGCGGGCGGGGCGGTTGAATCTAAATTTTTTGGCGGACCACCCCGTCGAGCAGGGCCTGCGCTGGCTCGAGGCGATCCACGGCGTCGGCCGCAAGATCGCCGCCGCGACGCTCAATTTCAGCACCTTGCGCAAGCGCGCGATGGTCGTCGACACCCATGTCCTGCGCGTGCTGCGCCGGTTCGGCTTCGTAAGTGCTTCCGCTCCGACGGAAGAGGCCCATGACGCCGTGATGGGAGCCGCGGCGGAGCTCGACGCCGACGACCTCTACGAGCTGCATTGGCACATCAAGCGCCTGGGCCAGACGTTCTGCACCTCCGTGCAGGCCGCTTGCGCTCATTGCCCCCTGTCCGAACTTTGCCTGCGGCGCGTGGAGAGCACCGCGTCGCGCCGCGCCGCGTGACGCCCATGCGCGCGCGCCAAGACCTTGAGCGCTTGCGCGCCGCCCTCGCCAAGGCGGGGCTCGAGACGCAGGACCGCCGTGAACGCGCGGCGCTCGGCCATGGCGCGGCCGACCGCGCGCTGAAGGGCGGCCTCGCGCGCGGTGCCCTGCACGAGGTCTTCGCAGTTGCCGGCCACGAGACGGCGGCGACTGGGTTCACGGCCGTGCTCTGCGCGCGTCTGGCCGGGGCCAAGCCGATCCTCTGGATCCGCCAGGATTATTGCGCGCTGGAATTCGGCGAGCTTGCGGCGACGGGACTGATCGAGCTGGGCCTCGATCCCTCGCGGTTCCTTCTCCTGCGCGCCGCTCATGTACAGGACGCGTTCAAGGCCGCGTCGGATGCGCTTTCCTGTGCCGCGCTCGGTGCGGTGGTGATCGAGCTTTCGGGGAGCCCACGCATTCTCGATCTCACCGCCGGTCGCAAGCTGACCTTAAGTGCCGCGGCGGCGAACGTGCCCGTGCTGCTGCTGCGCTTCGCGGCCGAGCCGGAGGCGAACGGCGCAGAGACACGCTGGCTCGTGCGCGCGGCGCGCTCGGACCCCCACGACGAGAAAGGGGGCAACGAGAATTGGGGCCGGCCGATCTTCGAGGCGGAGCTCATCCGCAACCGGCACGGCGGCACGGGATGTTGGGTGATGGAGTGGTGTTGTGACAGTGGAGCTTGCCGCGAGGTCGCGGCGGATCGTGGCGCTGTGGTTCCCGCGTCTTTCGACCGACCGGCTGCAGCGGCGCTGGGGGCGGATCGCCGCTCCGCCGCCTGACGCGCCGCCGCTCGTCGTCGCGGCGAAAGAGGGCAATGCGCTCACCATCGCAGGCCTGGACCGCAAGGCGACGGCGCTGGGCCTGAGCGTCGGCCAGCCGCTCGCCAATGCGCGCGCGATGGTGCCGAGCCTGAAGGTGATGGCGGCGAACGCGCCCGCGGACCTCAAGCTGCTCGGCCGCATCGCCGATTGGTGCGACCGCTTCACGCCGTTCGTGGCGCTCGATCCGCCGCGCGGCCTTTTGCTCGACATCGCCGGCGCCAGCCATCTCTTCGGCGGCGAGCAGGCGATGCTGGATCGCATCCTCGCCAGCCTGCGCGTCCAAGGCTTCGCGGTGCGCGGCGCCTGCGCGGGCTCAGCACTCGCCGCGCGCGCGCTGGCGCGCCATCGCGACGGCAGCGTGATCGCGCCGGGCGGCGACGCGGACGCGGTGGCGCCGCTCCCCATCGACTCGCTGAACCTCGATCCGGTCACGGCGCACGCCTTCCGCCGCGCCGGCCTCAAGACCATCGGCCAGGCGGCAAGCCGCAAGCGCCCCGAGCTCACCGCGCGCTTCGGGGCAAAGCTCGTCTACATCCTCGACACCGCGCTCGCCCGCGCGGAGACCGCGATCTCGCCGCGCCGGCCCTTGCCCGACTACCGCGCCGAGCGGAATTTCGCCGAGCCCGTCGCGACCGAAGAGACCATCCGCGCGACGCTGCGGGGGCTGGCGGGGTCCCTCTGCGAGATTCTCGAGAAGCGCGGCGAGGGCGCGCGCCGTCTCGAAGCGGTGTTCTTCCGCGCCGACGGCATCGTGCGCCGTATCGCGGTCGAGACCGGCTCCGCCGTGCGCGATCCGCGCATCGTCGAACGGCTCTTCCGCGAGAAGCTCGACGCGTTGATCGATCCGCTCGATCCCGGCTTCGGCTTCGATCTCATCCGCCTCGAAGCCGTCCGCGCCGAGCGCGCACGGGAGGAAGAAACGGACTTCGACTCCGATGCCCGGGCGCGGCGCGAGATCCGTTTTCTCGTCGATCGTCTCGCCGCGCGTTTCGGAGCCGACCGTATCCTCGCCTTCCAGCCGGGCGACACGCACATCCCCGAAGCCGCCTGGGCCGCAGTCCCGGCGCAATACGCGCAAGAGACGTCTCTTTCCTGGCAAAAACTGCGCGGGCCCGGCGAGGCGCCGCGCCGTCCCTTGCGCCTCTTCTCCAGGCCCGAGCCCGTGAGCCTGCTGCGCGCGGTGCCGGGAAGTGCGGCGTTCCACATGCGCTGGCGCGGCACCCAGCGCGTGCTCGCTCACGTCGAGGGTCCCGAGCGCATCGCGATGGAATGGTGGCGCCACCAGGACGAGGTCCCCGCGCGCGACTACTGGCGCGTCGAGGACGAAACCGGCCGCCGCCTCTGGCTCTATCGCGACACCGCCACCCTGCAATGGGCCGTACACGGAGCGTTTCTGTGAGGGCCACCCCGCGCCTGTCATCCCCGGCGAGCATCGTGCGTCAGCACGATGCGAGGGAAGGGGACCCAGGCAGCGAAGACGCTTCGCTCCATTCCGTTTTAGCGGATAGAAAGAGGAAGCTTCACCGCCTGGGTCCCCTTCCCCTCGCAGCACTGGCGTGCTGCTCGGCCGGGGATGACAATGGAGTTCAAACGACCTTGCGCGGAACCGGGGGCGGCAGCTCGTTCGCCGTGCCCCAGCTTCGGACCCAAGCCTTCACCTCCTCCAGCGGCACGCCAAGCTGGTCGCGGTTGAAGGCCTCGAGGCGACGGACGTCTTCCTCTATATCCGGCTCCTCCTGCGTGTCGAGAAGCGCCAGCGCATCGGAGATCACGCGCGATTTTTCCTGCCCGCGCCGTTCGGCGAGCTGCTGGAGGCGCGAGTCGTCTTCGCTATCGAGGTCGAGTGTGACGCGTGTCTTCGTCATGTTGGCAAATATACCACAGAGGGCCGCCGTGTGTCCATGACCCTTTTTGCCGAGATCGCGGTGACGACGAATTTTTCATTCTTGCGTGGGGCGTCGCATCCGCGCGAGATGGTGGCGCAGGCGGCCGTCTACGGTTATGCGGCGATCGGCATCGCCGACCGCAACACGCTGGCGGGCGTTGTACGCGCCTTCGATGCGCACAATCAGCTCAAGGAGCAGACCGATGCGCCGCTGCCCCGGCTTCTGATCGGAAGCCGTCTCGTCTTCGTCGACGGCACGCCGGATATCCTGATCTATCCCACCGACCGCCCGGCCTATGGACGGTTGTGCCGGTTGCTCAGCGACGGCAAGCTGCGCGCACCCAAGGGCGAGTGCCTGCTGACATTGGACGATCTGCTGCGCTGGCAGGAGGGGCTTCTGCTCGTCGTCATGCCGCCGCATCCCAGGCGCGGCGCCACGACGATCGGGCTGCAGGATAAGGTCTGGAACGACGGCCTTGCCGATAAAGACGATGGTCCCGGTTCGATCCCGAAGCAGAGTTATCAGGCGCGCATCCAGACATCCGCGGCCGATCTCGAAAAGCTCCTGAAGCGATTGACGCAGGCCGCGCCGGATCGCGTTTGGCTCGGCGCGGTGCAGCCGCTGATGGGCGACGATGCGCGGCGCTTGCGGTTCTTGAGCGATGTCGCGCGCGCGGCGAACGTGAAGCTGATCGCGACGAACGACGCGCTCTATCACGCCCGCGACCGGCGCGCGCTGCAGGACGTCGTCACCTGCATCCGCGAAGGCGTGACGCTGAACGAAGCCGGCCGCAGGCTCGAGGCGAACGCGGAACGCCATCTCAAATCGGCGCAGGAGATGGCGGAGCTCTTCGCAGCCATGCCCGAGGCCGTCGCCGAGACCGTGCGTTTCGCAAGCCGCATCGCCTTCACGCTCGACGATCTTAAGTACAACTATCCCGATGAGCCGGTGCCCCCGGGCAAGAACCCGCAGCAGCATCTGGAGGATCTCGCCTGGGCGGGCGCGATCACACGCTACAACCGCGCCATCCCCGACACGGTCCGCGCCGTGCTGAAGAAAGAGCTGGCGCTGATCGCAAAGCTCGAGATCGCGCAGTATTTCCTCACCGTGCACGACATCGTCCGCTATGCGCGCGGCGAGGGCATCCTCTGCCAGGGGCGCGGGTCGGCGGCGAACTCCGCGGTCTGCTACATGCTGGGCATCACCTCCATCGATCCGGTGCAGATGGACCTGCTGTTCGAGCGCTTCGTCAGCGAGGAGCGCAAGGAGCCGCCCGACATCGACGTCGATTTCGAGCACGAGCGGCGCGAGGAGGTCATTCAATACATCTATCGCCGCTACGGCCGCCACCGCGCGGCGCTGGCGGCGACCGTCATCCACTACCGCCCGCGCAGCGCCATCCGCGAGGTCGCCAAGGTCTTCGGCCTCAGCGAGGACGTCGGCGCCGATCTGGCGAGCGGCGTGTGGGGAAGCTGGGGGAGCCGCTTGAGCGAGGCGCAGGTGCGCCAGGGCAAGCTCGATCCCTACAATGCGCTCATCGCGCGCGTGGTGGGCTGCGCGAACGAACTGATCGGCTTCCCGCGGCACCTGTCGCAGCATGTCGGCGGCTTCGTGCTCACCAACGACCGGCTCGACGAATGCGTGCCCATCAGCCCGGCGACGATGGAAGAGCGCCACTTCATCGAATGGGACAAGGACGACATCGACACGGTGCGGATGATGAAGGTCGACGTCTTGGGGCTTGGGATGCTCACCTGCATCCGCAAGGCCTTCGACCTGATGAAGGTGCATGAGGGCAGGGCGATGGACCTCGCCGGCGTCCCGCAGGAAGACGCGCAAGTCTATGAGATGCTGCAGAAGGCCGATGCCATCGGCGTCTTCCAGGTCGAGAGCCGCGCGCAGATGAGCATGCTGCCGCGCCTGAAGCCGAAGAAATTCTACGACCTGGTCATCGAGGTCGCGATCGTCCGCCCCGGCCCGATCCAGGGCGGCATGGTGCATCCCTATCTGCGCCGCCGCGCAGGGATCGAGCCGGTCGTCTTCCCGTCGCCGTCGCCCGAGCATGGCGCGGCGGACGAATTGCACGCGGTGCTCGGCAAGACGATGGGCGTGCCGCTGTTCCAGGAGCAGGCGATGAAGCTTGCCATGGTGGCGGCGAAATTTTCTCCGCCCGAGGCCAACGGGCTGCGCCGCGCCATGGCGACGTTCCGCAATCTCGGCACCATCGACAGCTTCAAGGACAAGTTCGTCGGCCGCATGGTCGAGCGCGGCTATGCGAAGGATTTCGCCGAGCGCTGCTTCAAGCAGATCGAGGGTTTCGGCTCCTACGGCTTTCCGGAGAGCCATGCGGCGAGCTTCGCGCTGCTCGTCTATGTCTCCGCCTATATCAAGAAGTTCCATCCGGCGGCGTTTGCTTGTGCTTTGCTCAACGCGCAGCCCATGGGCTTCTATGCGCCGGCCGAGATCGTGCGCGACGCGCGCGAGCACGGCGTCGAGGTGCGCCATGTCGACGTGAATTTCAGCGAATGGGACAATACGTTGGAGGCCGACGGCAGGGGCGGGCTCGCGTTGCGCCTGGGCTTGCGCCAGGTCGACGGCTTCCAGGAGAAATGGGCGCTGGAACTCGTCAAGCAGCGCGGCAATTCCTACGGCAGCGTCGGCGACGTGGCGCGGCGCGCCAAGCTTCCCAAGCGCGCGCTCATCATCCTGGCCGAGGCCGATTGCTTCCAGTCGCAGAACCGCGACCGGCGCGAGACGTTGTGGGCCGTGCGCCGCCTCGCCGACGACGACGCGCTGCCGCTCTTCGCGGCCCAGTTCGTGGACGAGCAGCCGGAAGAGGACATCGCCCCGCTCCCCGTGATGCCGCAGAGCGAGCACGTGCTCGCCGACTACCAGATGCTGCGGCTGTCCCTGCGCGCGCATCTGATGACGTTCCTGCGCGACCTCTTCCGTAACGAAGACGTGATGAGCTGCGCCGAGATCGGCGCCTGCGCGGATGGCACGCAGGCCGCCTGTGCCGGGATCGTTCTGACCCGCCAGATGCCGGGCGACGCGGGCGTCGTGTTCATCACCTTGAGCGACGAGACGAGCATCACCAACGTCGTCGTCTGGCCCCGGCTCGTCGAGCCGTTCCGCCGCGAGATCATGGGCGCGCGGCTGCTCGTGGTCGAGGGCAAGGTCCAGAAGAGCCCCGAGGGCGTCGTCCATCTGGTGGCCGAGCGCATCGTCGACCGCACGCGCGAGCTCGAGCGCCTGTCCGAGGACGACACGGACGCGCCGTCCTTCCGCTCCCAGGCCGCCGCCCGCCACCGCCACCCGCGCAACGTGCGCGTGGTGCCGAAATCACGGGATTTTCATTAGTTTGGCAGCGGCACTGCTCACCCTTCGACAAGCTCAGGGTGAGGGTAGATCAGACCCTTCATCCTGAGCCTGTCGAAGGATGAAGGGGCAGCTCCGTCTCGGAAGAGGATGACAACGGGGCGCCAGCCGTCTTTAATGCGCGCCGCCAAGAAAAAGCCGATACGGCCTTCCCTACAAAAAGAGGACCAACGTGAAGCGTAATCTCATCGCGGCCATCGCGGTCGCCACCCTCTCGTTCTCGACCGCGGCGCTCGCCGACGAAGGCATGTGGACCTTCGACAATTTCCCCTCCAAGGCGGTGAAAGCCAAATACGGCGTCGATATCGACCAAGCCTGGCTCGACAATGTGCGCGGCGCCTCGGTGCGCCTGTCCTCGGGCTGCTCGGCCTCGGTCGTGACCAAGGACGGGCTGGTGCTCACCAACCATCACTGCGTGCGCGATTGCGCGCAGAACCTCTCCACCGCGAAGGTCGACTACGTGAAGGAAGGCTTCTCGACCGCGAGCCGCGAGGACGAGAAGCTCTGCCCCGGCATGCAGGCCGAGATCCTGAGCACCATCTCCGACGTCACCGCGCGCGTCTCGGGCGCGGCCGCGGGCAAGACCGGCCAGGACTTCGTCAAGGCGCGCGACGCCGCCATCGCTGCGATCGAGAAGGAAGGCTGCGCCGGCCGCGAGAAGGATTACCGCTGCCAGGTGATCACGCTCTATCAGGGCGGCCAGTACAAGCTCTACACCTACCGCAAATATTCCGACGTGCGCCTGGTCTTCGCGCCCGAGCAGGTGATGGCGTTCTTCGGCGGCGATCCGGACAATTTCAATTTCCCGCGCTACGATCTCGACTGCTCCTTCGTGCGCCTCTACGAGAACGGCAAGCCGGCCGCGACGCCCGCGCATCTGAAATGGAGCACGGCGGCGCCCAAGGCCGGCGATCCCGTCTTCATCTCGGGCAATCCCGGCTCGACCCAGCGCCTGCTCACCGCCGAGCAGCTCGAGACGATCCGCGACGTGTCGCTTCCCGACACGCTTCTGCTGCTCTCCGAGCTGCGCGGAAGGCTGATCCGTTTCGGCGAGGAAAGCGCGGAGCACGCGCGCATATCCAACGCGGATCTCTTCGGCGTCGAGAACAGCTTCAAGGCGCTGCACGGCCAGGAAGAGGCGCTTGTCGATCCGGCGCTGCTCACCGCAAAACGCAAATTCGATGCCGATCTGCGCGCCAAGGTGATGAAGGACAAGAAGCTCTCGGCCGAGATCGGCGATCCGTGGACCGACACCGCGAAGGTTCAGGCCGACCGCCGCGCGCTCTACCAGCCCTATACCTATATGGAGGCGCGCGCGGGCCTGCTCTCCAGCCTGTTCTCCTATGGCCGCGCGATCGTGCGCGCCGCGCAGGAGAAGGCCAAGGCCAACGGCGAGCGCCTGCCGGAATACACCGACAGCCGCCTGGCGCTGCTCGAGAAGCGCGTGCTCGACGACGAGCCGGTCTATCCCGAGCTCGAACAGGCCAAGCTCGAATACTGGCTGACCAAGCTGCGCGAGCATCTCACCGCCGACGCGCCCGGCACCAAGACGTTCCTCGGCAAGGACTCGCCCGAGGCGCTGGCGGCGCGGCTGTCGCAGTCCAAGCTCGCGAACGCCGCCTATCGCAAGCAGCTCTGGGACGGCGGGCTCGCGGCGGTCAATACGAGCGACGATGCGATGATCCGCTTCGTTCTCGCCACCGACGGCGCCAGCCGCGCGGTGCGCAAGGACTATGAGAACCGCGTCAGCGGACCCTCCGACCGCGCCGCCGAGAAGATCGCCAAGGCGCGCTTCGCCGTCTACGGCACCGGCACCTATCCCGACGCGACCTTCTCGCTGCGTCTGTCCTACGGCCAGGTCGAAGGCTGGAACGAGAACGGCGCGCAGGTCGCCCCCTTCACCTACTACCGCGGCCTGTGGGAGCGCGCGACGGGACAGGATCCTTTCGCGCTCGCTCCGCGTTGGGTGAATGCGCAGTCCAAGGTGAATCTGGATACCGTGTTCGACTTCTCCACCGACAACGACATCATCGGCGGCAATTCCGGCTCGCCCGCGATCGACGCCAAGGGCGAGGTGATCGGCGCGGTGTTCGACGGCAACATCCACAGCCTGGGCGGCAATTTCGGCTTCGACGACACGCAGAACCGCGGCGTCGTGGTGTCGACGGCCGCCATCACCGAAGCCCTCGACAAGGTCTATGGCGCCCACGCCATGGTCGCGGAGCTGACGGCGCCCTGATGAGACGATTGCTGCTCGGCGCGCTGGCGCTGGTCTTCCTTACCGGCGCGGCGCCCGCGAAGGAGCAGGGCGTGCTGCGCGCGACGCTGCCCAATGGCCTGCGCGTCGTCATCGTGCGCAACACGCTGGCGCCGGTCGTCTCGACCGCTGTCAACTACCTCGTCGGTGGCAACGAGACGCCGAAGGGCTTCCCCGGCACGGCGCACGCCCAGGAGCACATGATGTTCCGCGGCAGCCCGGGGCTCACCGCCGATCAGCTTGCCAATATCGGCAGCGTCATGGGCGGCAATTTCAACGCCAACACGCGCGAGAGCGTCACCCAATACCTGTTCACCGTGCCGTCCGAGGATCTCGACATCGCGCTGCATATCGAGGCGATCCGCATGCAGGACTCGCTCGATACGAAGGAAGATTGGGACAAGGAGCGCGGCGCCATCGAGCAGGAGGTGGCGCAGGACCTTTCCAACCCGTCCTATCTGCTGTTCGAGAAGCTGCGCGAGAAGCTTTTCGCCGGCACGCCCTATGAGCACGTCGCGCTCGGCACGCGGCCGAGCTTCGATGCGACGACCGCCGACACGCTCAAGCATTTCTACGACAGCTGGTATGCGCCCAACAACGCGATCCTGGTGATCGCGGGCGACGTCGATCCGAAAGCCACGCTCGCCAAGGTGCGCGCGCTGTTCGGCCCGCTCAAGAAGAAGAAGCTGCCGGCGCGGCCGGCGTTCCGTTTCGCAGCCCCCAAGGCGTCGTCGTTCGAGATGGAGACCGACAAATCGGCCGCGAGTGCGGTGATCGCGATGCGCATGCCCGGCATCCAGAGCCCCGACTTCCCCGCGCTGGAAGTGCTCGCCGACGTGCTCGCGAGCCACCGTTTCGCGCTCTACGGCCTGGTCCCGCAAGGCAAGGCGCTGGACGCCGACTTCTCGCTCGATCCGCTGCAGAAGGCTTCGCTCGCCTATGCGTCGGTGTCGTTTCCCGCCGACGGCGATGCCAAGGCTCTCCAGGCCGAGATGCGCGCGATCCTCGCCAAAGTGAAGAGGGACGGAGTGCCGCCCGAGCTCGTCGCGGCGGCCAAGCTGCAGGAGGAGCGCGCCACCGAGTTCCAGAAGACCGGCATCGAGGACCTGGCGGCGGTATGGTCCGATGCGGTCGCGCTTTACGGCCTTCGCTCGCCCGACGACGACTACGCGCGCATCGCCAAGGTGACGGTCGCCGACGTGAACCGCGTGGCGCGAAAATATCTCGATCTCGACCACACGGTCGCGGCGACGATGACGCCGAAGGGCTCGGGCCGCCCGGTCGCGGGCGCGGCGAGCTTCGGCGGCCAGGAGAAATTCGCGCCCGGCGAGACCAAGCCGACCGATCTTCCCGATTGGGCGAAGACCGCGCTCGGCCGCCTGGAAGTGCCGCCCTCGACGCTGAGCCCGACCGTGAGCACGCTCCCCAACGGCATCACGCTGATCGTCCAGCCCGAGGACGTGAGCAATACGGTCAGCGTCTACGGCCATATCCGCAATCGCCCCGAGACCGAGACGCCGAGGGCCAAGGACGGCGTCGCACTGCTGCTGGAGCAGCTCTTTCCCTACGGCACCGAGACGCTCGACCGCCTCGCCTACGACAAGGCGCTCGACGAGATCGGCGCGAGCGAGGGCGCGGGCACGGATTTCTCGGTGCATGTGCTGGCCGGCGATTTCGACCGCGGCGTGGCGCTGCTCGCCGACAACGAGCTGCACCCTGCCTTGCCGCAAAGCGCCATCGACACGCTGCAGGGCCAGCTCGCGCGCCTGATCGCGGCGCGCAACCAGAGCCCGGCCTATCTCGCCTCGCGCTCGCTGCGCCTGGGCCTGTTCCCGAAGGACGATCCGTCGCTGCGCGATCCCACGCCCGAAAGCATCGGCGCGCTCAAGCGCGAGGACGTGCTGAACTACTACCATCTCGTCTATCGCCCCGATCTCACCACCATCGTCGTGATCGGCAGGATCACGCCGCAAGCCGCGCGCGCGGGGATCGAGAAATATTTCGGCGGCTGGAGCGCGGCCGGCGACAAGCCGCAGGTCGATCTCCCCGCGGTGCCGTCCAATGCCGCGTCCACCGTGGCGGTGCCGGACGCGAGCAGGGTGCAGGACAACGTCACCCTCAGCCAGACGCTGGCGATGAACCGCGCCGATCCGGATTTCTACGCGCTGCAGCTCGGCAATTCCGTGCTCGGCGGCGGGTTCTATTCCGCCCGCCTCAGCATCGACCTGCGCAAGAATGCGGGCCTTGTCTATTCCGTCGGCGCGCAGCTCCAGGTCGGGCGCGTGCGCGGCAACTACTACGTCCAGTACGCGAGCGATCCTGAGAATGTCGGCAAGGCGGCGCAGATGGTCGTGAGCGACATCCGCGCGATGCAGGACGCGCCCGTGTCGGAGGAAGAGCTCGCGCTGTCCAAGATGCTGCTGCTGCGCCAGATCCCGCTCGCGGAATCGAGCATCGCCGGCATCGCGCGCGGGATGCTGGGCCGGCGCGAGCTGGATCTTCCGCTCGACGAGCCCTGGCGCGCCGCGCGCCGCACGATCGAGCTGACACCGGCCGACGTGCAGGCCGCGTTCAAGAAATGGATGCGCCCGGACGACATGGTGCGCATCACGCAGGGCCCGGAGCCGAAGTAGTTTTCCTCTCCCCTCGTGGGAGAGGACGCAAAATCTTACGCTTAGCGTAGCGCAGCGGAGCTAAGCGTTAGATTTTGCTGGTGAGGGGGACGTGGTTTGGACCGCCTGCGACTCACCCCTCACCTGAAAAATCAAGGGCTTGGTCTTCGCTTCGCTCAGCCCAAACCCATGATTTTTCTTCCTCTCCCTCAAGGGGGAGAGGAAATTCACGCCGCCAGCTTCTTCGCCGTTTCCGCGATCTTCCGTCCCTGATACCGCGCGCCGATCAGTTCGTTCTCGCTCGGCTGGCGGGCGCCGTTGCCGCCGGTGATCGTGGTGGCGCCGTAGGGCGAGCCGCCGGTGATCTCGTCCAGCGTCATCTGGCCGGCGTGACCGTAGTCCAGCCCCACCACCACCATGCCGAAATGCAACAGGTTGGTGATGATGCCGAACAGCGTCGTCTCCTGGCCGCCGTGCTGGGTGGCGGTCGCGGTGAACGCGCCGCCCACCTTGCCGTGCAGCGCGCCCTTGGCCCACAGCCCGCCTGCCTGGTCGAGGAAGTTCGCCATCTGCGACGACATGCGGCCGAAGCGCGTGCCGGTGCCGACCACGATGGCGTCGTAGTTCGCGAGATCCTCGATCCTGGCGACGGGCGCCTTCTGGTCGAGCTTGTAATAGGACTTGCTTGCGATCTCCTCCGGCACCAGCTCCGGCACGCGCTTGATGTCGACCTCGGCGCCCGCCTCGCGCGCGCCCTCGGCCACAGCCTCGGCCATCTTCTCGATATGTCCGTAGGCGGAATAATACAGGACAAGCACCTTGGTCATGACAACTCTCCTTTGACGTTTGGCAAGAAGGGGGCGAGCACGGCCCGGAGGGGCCGTGGGCCGTGCTCGCTTACGGTCGGCGGGCTTCTTAAGCCGCGTCGACCAGAACGAGTTCGCTGTCCTCGAGCGCCTTGATCGTGAGCCCCGGCTCGCCGGTGATCGCGGCCCCGTCGCGCGCGTTCACGCGCACGCCGTTGATCTCGACCGCGCCGGACGCCGGCACGAGATAGAGATGGCGTCCGGCAGGCGCGTCGTAATCCGTGCTCTCGCCCTGCTTCAGCGTCGCGCCCAGGACGCGCGCATCGGTGCGGATGGGAAGCGCGTCGGTGTCGTCCGCAAAGCCGCTCGCCAGCGTGATGAAGCGTCCGGAGCGGTCGCCCTTCGGGAAGGGCTTGGCGCCCCAGCCGGGCTGGCCGCCCTTGGCCGTGGGCTGGATCCAGATCTGGAACAAGGTCGTCGTCTCGGGCTCCAGATTGTATTCGGCGTGGCGGATGCCCGAGCCCGCGCTCATCACCTGGACGTCGCCCGCCTCGGTGCGGCCTTCATTGCCTAAGCTGTCTTTGTGGGTGATGGCGCCTTTGCGGACATAGGTCACGATCTCCATGTCGGCATGCGGGTGGGGCGGGAAGCCGGTGTTGGGGGCGATCTCGTCGTCGTTCCAGACGCGAAGCGCGCCCCAGCTCATCTTCCTGGGGTCGTGGTACTCGGCGAACGAGAAGTGGTGGCGGGCCTTCAGCCAGCCATGGTCGGCGCCGCCGAGCTCGTCGAAAGGTCTCACATCGATCATCGGATTTCTCCTTCGCGGCCGGTTGCCGCTCTTTCCGGCACCAGAGATATCGACAGGGCCTGCAAATAAAAATAGAAACTCTCGAAACTCATTGTTTCCGGATTTGACATGTCGACGCTTCCCGATTTCGAAGCCCTGGCGGTCTTCGCCAAGGTCGCCGAGGCCCGCTCCTTCGCTGGTGCCGCGGCCGAGCTCAAGCTCTCCAAGCCCACGGTTTCCAAGGCGGTCAGCCGGCTGGAGGCGCGGCTGGGCACCCGACTCTTCAACCGCACCTCGCGCCGCCTGGCCTTGACCGACGCCGGCCGCCAGCTCGCCGTCCGGGCAAGCGCGATCCTGGCCGAGGGCGAGGCGGCGGAGAGCGAGGCGCTGGCCCAGTCGCTGAGCCCGCGCGGGCTGGTCAGGCTCGCGGCGCCGATGTCGTTCGGCGTCCTGCACGTGGCGCCGCTGCTGCCCGAATTCCTCAACCTCTATCCCGAGGTCAGCGTGGACCTGCACTTGAGCGACGCGATCGTCGATCTGATCGGCGAAGGGTTCGACGCGGCGCTGCGCATCGCGGCGTTGCCGGATTCCTCGCTGGTCGCCAGACGGCTCTGTCCGGTGACGCCGCATCTGGTGGCGGCACCGTCCTATCTGGCCCAGCACGGCACGCCGAAGCATCCGCTGCACCTCGCCGAGCATTCCTGCCTCGGCTACGCCTATCAGCCGACGCCGGGGACCTGGCGCTTCAGCAAGAAATCGGGCGAGGTCGCGAGCGTGCGTCCCGCAGGGCGGCTGCGCGTCAACAACGGCGACGCGATGATGCCAGCGCTGATCGCCGGGCTGGGCCTGGGCGTACTCCCCGATTTCATCCTGCGCGAGGCGCTCGCCGGCGGCTCGCTGAAGATCGTCCTCGGCGATTGGTCGCTGCCGGAGTCGGCGCTGCATTGGGTGACGCCGCCCGGCGGCCCCAGGCCCAAGCGCGTCGAGGTGCTGGCGGCTTTCCTCGCCGAGCGGCTTTCTCGCAAGAAGGCTGCTTGATAGTGTCTCTTTCACGATTTTTTATAAAACGGGAGAGATCCATGAGACTGGCTGGCCTTGTTCTGATCGCGGCGGTGGGAACAATTTCACCGGCGCTTGCGCAACAGGTGGGCACCTATACGGGCACAACGCAGGACGGCAGCGCCGTCACCATCATCGTCGCCACCGACCCCAATACGAGCAAGCTGGAGGTCAAGGGCATTTCCTTCGCCGTCGACATGCTGTGCCAGAAGACGATGGAGACGTTGTCCGACGTCGGCATCGGTCTCGGCGACGGCAGCGACATCGCGGACGACGGCACGTTCTCCTATGCCAGCTCGGGATTCTTCGACATCGATCTGGTGACGAGCATGACGTTCAAGGGCACCAAGAACCTCAAGGGCAAGGTCGGCGTGAATCTCGCGGCCTTCGTCCCCGCCATCGGCCACACAAAGCTCACCGACAAGGTGCAGCCCTGCGTGTCGGCGGACCAGCCTTTCACCGCCACCTTCTCCGGCGCCGACGTGTCGCGCGCGCTGCCGGCGGGCACGGTGAGCGTCAGCCCTCCGCGGTAAGCGTCTCCAGCTGGCGCAGCGCGCGCTTGAACGCGTCGTGGACGGCGTAGTCCAGGTCGGCGAGGCGTTCGTCGTCGGACGTGATGTGCCCGACATTGATCTCGCGGTGTGCCGGCAGCGCGATGCGAACGCTCACCTCGAACGGCTCGCCGTGCTTGTGATGGGCATTGGGTGCGCGCACCACGACGCGGCAGGCGGTCGCCCGCCCGTAACGCTTCTCGATCTTGGAAAGGTTCTTGTCCACCAGCGCGCGGACGTGATCGGACGCGCGCAGGCCGTGCAGTTCCAGTTGCAATGGGCTTTCCATGTCTGCACCTCTCTATCGATACAGAGCTAGGTATGCTAATCCCGCCCTGCAACGCTGCCTACGAAAAACCGGAAAAAAAGACGACATATGTGGGACGTGCTGCTCACCGATTGTAACGCGGCAACCATGGTGGGGGTTGCGCCTTACGGCGCGATCCCGGACGCCGCGATCGGCATCGCGCAGGGAAAGCTCGCCTATGTCGGGCCGCGCGCGGGCGCCGGTCCGGCACATACGGTCAGGCCTCTGGACGGCGCTTGGGTGACGCCGGGGCTCGTCGATTGCCACACCCATCTCGTCTTCGCCGGCAACCGCGCCGGCGAATGGGAGATGCGCCGAAAGGGCGCGAGCTATGAAGACATCGCACGTGCCGGCGGCGGCATCGTCTCGACCGTGAAGGCGACGCGCGCGGCAAGCGAGGACGCGCTGGTCGAAAGTGCTTCGCGCCGCGCCCGCGCGATGCGCGCGCAAGGCACGACGACGGTCGAAGTGAAATCCGGCTACGGCCTCGATCTCGCGACCGAGACGAGGATGCTGCGCGCGGCCGGGCGTTTGGGCGAGGGGCTGCGCGTCGCACGCACCTTCCTGGGCGCGCACGCCCTGCCGCCGGAGTTCAAGGACGACCGCGCAGGTTATGTCGATCTCGTCTGCGAAACGATGATCCCGGCCATCGCGCGCGAAAAGCTCGCCGATGCGGTGGACGCGTTCTGCGAGGGCATCGCGTTCACGCCTGCCGAGACCGAGCGCGTGTTCGCCACGGCCAAGGCGCACGGCCTGCGCGTCAAGCTGCATGCCGAGCAGCTCAGCGATTGCGGCGGCGCGGCGCTGGCCGCGAAATACAATGCGCTCTCCGCCGATCATCTGGAGCATGCGAGCGAAGCGGGCATCGCGGCCATGGCGCGCGCCGGGACGGCCGCGGTGCTCTTGCCGGTCGCGTTCTATTTCCTGCGCGAGACGAAGAAGCCCCCGGTCGCGGCGCTGCGCGTGGCGGGCGTGCCCATCGCCATCGCGACGGACTGCAACCCCGGCACCTCGCCCGCGGCCTCGCCGCTGATGGCGATGAACATGGCCTGCACCCTGTTCGACATGACGCCGCAAGAGGCCCTGGCCGGGATGACGCGCAACGCGGCCAAGGCGCTGGGCCTCGAAGACGAGATCGGCACGCTGGAGGCGGGCAAAGCCGCCGACCTCGCGATCTGGCGGGTTTGCGATCCGTGCGAACTCGCCTATTGGATCGGCGCGGATCTGCTTGCCGACCGCTATTTCCAGGGACGCTCCGACAACGAGATTGCATCATGAGCGACATGAAGAACACACGCGTGATCAGAAGCCCGCGCGGGCCCGAGCGGACTTGCAAGACCTGGGGCGCGGAAGCGGCGATGCGCATGCTGATGAACAACCTCGATTCCGAGGTCGCGGAGCGGCCGCAGGACCTCGTCGTCTATGGCGGCATCGGCAAGGCCGCGCGCAATTGGAACGCCTTCGACCGCATCGTGGAGAGCCTGAAGACGCTCGACGCCGACCAGACGCTGCTCGTGCAGTCGGGAAAGCCCGTCGGCGTGTTCCGCACCCATGAAGGCGCGCCGCGCGTCCTCATCGCCAATTCCAACCTCGTGCCCAAATGGGCCGATTGGGCGCATTTCAACGAGCTCGATAAGAAGGGCCTGATGATGTACGGCCAGATGACGGCCGGCTCGTGGATCTATATCGGCAGCCAGGGCATCGTTCAGGGCACATACGAGACCTTCGCCGAGATGGGCCGCCGGCATTTCGGCGGCGATCTCTCCGGCAAATGGATCCTGACCGCCGGCCTCGGCGGCATGGGCGGCGCGCAACCGCTCGCGGCGACGATGGCGGGCGCCTCGATGCTCGCCATCGAGTGCCAGCCCTCGCGCATCGAGAAGCGGCTGGAGACGCGCTATCTCGACAAAGGCGTCACCGATCTCGACGAGGCTTTGAAGCTTGTGCGCGAGTCGAAGACGCCGATCTCCGTCGGCCTGCTCGGCAACGCCGCGGAGATATTGCCCGAGCTCGTGCGCCGCGGCGTGCGCCCCGACGCGGTGACCGACCAGACGAGCGCGCACGATCCCGGCAACGGCTATCTGCCCGAGGGCTGGTCGCTGGCGGAATGGGAGGCGAAGCGCGTCTCCGATCCGAAAGCGGTCGATGCGGCGGCGCGCAAATCCATCGCCAGGCATGTGCGCGCGATGCTCGATTTCGCCAGGCAGGGCATTCCCACCTTCGACTACGGCAACAACATCCGCCAGGTCGCCAAGGACGAGGGCGTCGCGGACGCGTTCGACTTCCCGGGCTTCGTGCCGGCCTATATCCGTCCGCTGTTCTGCCGCGGCATCGGCCCGTTCCGCTGGGCGGCGCTGTCGGGCGAGGCCGAGGACATCTACAAGACCGACGCGGCGATGAAGGCGCTGTTCCCGCAGAACACGCATCTGCATCGCTGGCTCGACATGGCGCGCGAGCGCATCGCGTTCCAGGGCCTGCCCGCGCGCATCTGCTGGATCGGGCTCGGCGAGCGCGACCGCGCCGGCATGATGTTCAACGACATGGTGGCGCGCGGCGAGCTCAAGGCGCCCATCGTCATCGGCCGCGATCACCTGGATTCCGGCTCGGTCGCCAGCCCCAACCGCGAGACCGAAGCCATGCGCGACGGCTCGGACGCGGTGTCGGACTGGCCGATGCTGAACGCGCTGCTCAACACCGCGTCGGGCGCGACCTGGGTGTCCTTGCATCACGGCGGCGGTGTCGGCATGGGCTATTCGCAGCACGCCGGCGTCGTCATCGTCGCCGACGGCACGGACGCGGCGCGCGAGAAGCTGGCGCGCGTCTTGTGGAACGATCCGGCGACCGGCGTCATGCGCCACGCCGATGCCGGCTACGAGATCGCGCTCGACGCCGCGCGGGAGCACCATCTCGATCTGCCCGCGATCCTGCCCTAAGCGCTTCGCAAATCCGCGTCCGACCTGCTATGACTGCGCCCATGGATCAGCAGAACCAGCCAGCCAAGCCGCATTGGGCTTGGCCGCACGTCATCGCGGTCGTGGCCGCAATCGTCGCCTATTTCGTGATCTTCCGCTACACGGGCGACGCCGACGTGCTGCCCACCATTGCCTTGGCAGTGGCGATGGGCGGTGCCGCCTGGGTCGCGGCCTGGGCCTATCTCTTCCGCGCGCGGCGGTAGCCGAAGGCTTTGGAATAGTCCTTCGTAGCAAGCTCGATCTTCCTCTGCTGCGCCGCAGTGAGCACCTTCTTGAACTTGCCCACGCGCCCGTCGCCGACATGGCCGGGATGCCACTGCGTCGTGAAGTCGAACGCGTTGGGATCGGTCTCGCCCTTGTGGAGCTTCTCGATCTTCTTCTGTACCGCCTCGCGCGTCAGCGAACGGAAGATGCGCGTGCGCGCCGCCTTCGAAAGGCGCACGCCGAGGAAGCGCGCTACATGATCGACGGTGCGCTCGTCGTCCGCGAAGCCGTCCTCGTAGCGCAGGATCATGGCCCCGCGCTCGCGCGAAAGCGCTACGACGTGTCCGGCGCCCACGCGCACGTCGCGCAGCGACGATTCGAAGGAATGGCCGAAGCGCTGCATCAGCGAGGCCACGGAATCGCGCGGCTCGCGCACGCTCACCAGCACCTTGCCGCGCGCGAAACGGGTGAGGAACAGGATGGACCTCGAGGGCTCGTGGCTCTTGATGACCAGGATCTGCGCCTTCTCGGCGCCCACAGGCAGCATCGCCGAATTGTCGGCGAAGAACGCCGCGACCGCGCCCCTGGGCAGGCGGGCCTCTTTGAGGATGCGGATGGCGACGTTATACAGCCACGTCGACCCGCTGCTCTTCAATCCGAGGCACAGGATCACGCGCGGCGGGGCTTGTTTGGGCATCTTGGCGGGTTGAACAGCATGGCGGGCGGGCGGTTGTAAAGGTGGATTGGTGAGCGACGAACAGATTTCCTCCGGCGCCGAGCAGGACACCGCAAGGCGCCTCGTGCGTATGTTCGACGCCGACCGGACGGCCGCGCTCGCCCGCTTCCGCGATCTTCTCGGCCGCAAGGGGCAGGCGGGCAGGGTGCTGCAGCTCATCAACCGCGCCGACCGGCCCGACGTGGTGGCGGCGCTGGCCGAAGTCCCGGCCTTCGACGCCAAGACCGCGGAGCTCGTCGTCGTCGAAAGCGCGCGCGCCTTCATGCGCCGCGGCGAACGTGGGCGCGCCGAGGCGCTGCTCGCAAGCGCGTCGGCGACGCGCAAGGGCGACTACAGTTTCCAATACGCCGCGGGGCGCGTGTTCGCGGAAGTGCGCCTGCACGACAAGGCGCTGCCCTATTTCGAGGCGGCGCTGGCCGCCAGGCCGACGCAGCAGGCGGCCGAGCGCGTTTTCGCCTGCCGCCTCGCGCTCCAGCAATATCGCGAGGCGATGGTCGCGATGGGCCGCATCGCGCGCGCCGGGACCTGGCGCGAGGCGATGGCGAAGGACTTCGCGTTCCTGCTCAGGCATATCGAGCTCGGCCGGCTCGATCCCGACATCGCCTATGCGCTGTCCGAGCTCACCGGCGCCGAGGCGATCGTCGCGCCCGCGCTGATGCCGCATCTGATCGCGCTCGACCTGCGCGATTGCGTGCTTTCTTCCGTCGACCGCGCGGTGGCGAGTCTGCGGCACTGGGACGAGGAGACGCTGCTCGCGGTCATCCCTTATCTCGCAAAGCTCGGCCAGATCGATCCTCTGCTGCGCATCCGCGACCAGATCGATGCGCCATCGCCCGCTGTCGCCAAGGCCTTCGCGGAAACGCTCGACAAGCTTGCGCCCGCGAAGATGGCACAGCATCTGGTGCCCGATCTGAGCGGCTTCACGAACGACAAATCCTGGCGCGACGCCGACGGCGTGGCGCTGCTGCGTCTCATCCCCAGGCTTGTCGCAAAGGCCGATGCGCCGCGCTTCTATGCGCGCGAGCGGCACCGCATCGCGCGTCTTGCCGCGCGCGTGCTCGGAACCCAGGATGGCGCCGTCGAGGCGCTGGTCGCGCTCGTGCTTCACGTCGCGGAGCCGCAGGTCGCGCAGTTCTTCTCAGGCCCCGAGCTGCGCGATCTCTCCAGCGCCATCGGCGAGGCGACAAGGCAGGCACAGGCGCAGGCAGGTTCGCGGCTGGCGAAGCTGCGCGACGGCTATGCGGATTTCTTCTTCGAGCGGCGCGTCGCGGCCGACCGTCTCGCGCTCGAAAGCGACGTGAACTTCACCGAGGCCGCGTTCGACTATTTCGCGACGCTGGTCAATTGGCGGCCCGCGATCCAGACCCCGGTGGGCGAGGCGCTGGCCGAGCGCCTTGCCCGGCCCGCGCTCAAGCTCGGCGACGGGCCGGTGCTCGACGTGCTCGCCTGCTGGGGCTTGATGCAGGCGCGTCCGCCCTGGTCGCTCGCGGTACCGGAGCAGTTCGCCGAAGTGTGGCCGTGGTACCTGAACGGCCTCATCGCGCGGCGCGCGATCCCGCCGCGCTGCTTCGAGCCGGGCATCAAGGCCTATCTCGACGAGGTGCTGCTGAAGGACGATCTGGCCGGACTGTCCGTCAACCGCTTCGCGCAGATCGTCAGCGCGCGCACGCCCGAATACCGCCGCTTCGATCTCGGCAATCTCGTCGACCGCATCCTGTTGGCGCTGGAGCTCACCGCCGGGCTTCTCGCGCAGACCCCGCAATTCCTGCCTTTCGTGAAGGCGATGTTCGACAGTCCCGTGCTCGCGCGCGCGATCGCCGAATTGGGCGGTGCGGCGCTCATCGATGCGGTGGGCGGCAAGATCGAGGCGCGGCCTGCCGCTCGCGCGTCCAGCAGCGTGCAGGACATCCTGCTCGTCGGCCATGGCGGGCGCGAGACGGGGCTGGGACGCAATTTCGGCATGCTGGCGAAGGGGCTTTCGAGCGAAGGCCTTGCCGTCACCCAGGTCAATTTCGACGCGGGCGCGGACGCGATCAGCGAGGAGATCGCGCGCTGGTACGCCCAGCGCAGCTCCAAGCCCATCGTCGTGCTCGCGGTGAACGCGCACGACGCGCCGGACATCTTCATGAAGGACCGCGGCAACATCGTCGCGGAATGCTACACCGCCGGCTTCTATCTCTGGGAAGTCTCACACGTGCCCGACGTGCAGAGGCTCGGCGTCGAGCTCGTCGACGAGATCTGGGCGCCGACGAAATACGTGGCAAGCATCTACGCGCCCCACAAGCCGACGCATGTCGTCGGCAAAGGGCTGTTCACCGGCGACGAGCCGTTCTTCGCGCATCGCAAGCTTGCGGGCCAGAACCCGCGCTTCACCTTCGTGACCGCCTTCGATTTCGATTCCTCGATCGAGCGCAAGAACCCGCTCGCCGCCGTGCGCGCGTTCCAGTGTGCCTTCCCCGGCAACGAGAAGGTCGAGCTGGTGGTGAAGACCTCCAACGTCAATCCGCAGCATTGGAGCAACGTCTCGGGCCAATGGGAGCGCGTGGCCGCGGCGGCCGCGTCCGACAAGCGCATCCGGCTCGTCACCGAGCGCTACAGCGACGAGGCGATGACGGCCTTGGTGCGCGACGCGGATTGCATCGTCTCGCTGCATCGTTCGGAAGGCTTCGGCTATCTCATCTCGGACGCGATGGCGTTCGGCGTGCCGGTGATCGCGACGGATTATTCCGGCAATGCCGATTTCTGCAACGTAGAGACTTCGTTCCCCGTGAGCTACCGCATGATCGCGGTGCCGCAGGGCGCGGCGCGCTGGCGCGTCGACGGCGCGCAGTGGGCCGACCCCGACGTGGACGCGGCGGCGGCGCAGATGCGAAGCGTTTTCCTCGACCAGCAGGGCGCGCTCGCCAAGGCCGCGCGCGCGCGCGAGGCGATCAAGATCCAACTCGGAATCGACACTTTCAAGACGACGCTCGCCGCGCGCATCCGCGCCATCGCCGAAAGGCTCAATTGATGCTGCTCAGCCTGAACCGCAAATTCATCTTCATCGCGAACCTGAAATCGGCGTCCTCGGCGATCGAGGCGGCGTTGGCGCCCAAGGCCGACATCCGCTTCACCCAGACCCAGTTCGGCAAGCACGATCCCTTGAGCGAGGTCTCGCGCAAATACGCCTGGGTGAAGAAATACGTTCCTTACGACGAGTTCTACGTCTTCGCGGTGATCCGCGATCCGGTCGACTATCTGCTCAGCCTGTACAACTCCCACCACAAGGACGAGTTCGACGGCAAGATCCACTCGACCAAGAACATGGCCTTCGACGAGTTCCTCGACGTGTGGTGCGGGCGCAGCTGGCAGGCCAAGCCGCAGCATCTGCGTTTCGTCGACAGTCACGGCCGCTTCAAGCTCAGCCACCTGGTCCTCTATGACGACCTCGCCGACGAGTTCGGCCAGGTCTGCGTGCATCTCAAGCTCGGCTGGGTGGAACTCCCCCAAAGGAACCTGAGCCCCGTGATGCTCAACCGCGCCGACCTCACCGCCGCCCAGGTGGCGCTGATCAAGAGCCGGTATGCCGAGGATTACGAGTGGATCCGCAACCGTCCGCGGCTTCTCTGACCGGCATCGTTAACGCGCCTCGCAAAGTGTTGCGCCCGGCTCCATTTCCGGCAATTAATGCGCCCCCGATGCGAAACCAGCTCGCCCAGATTGCCGCCAAGCCGCTCCGCGCCATCCGCAGCGGGCGCTTCCCGCTCTCGCCCATCGTCGCAAGATTGTCGCCGCGTTACGGCAAGGTGATGGCTTCCTATCGCCACGAGGAAGAGGGTCGTTACGACGAGGCGCTCGAGGCGTGGTCCGGGCTCAGGGGGCAGCACAGCTCGCGCGAAGGTGCCTTCCGCCACACGCTGCGCGCGGCGAGGCTGGCGCACAAGGCCGAGCGCTACGGCGATGCGGTCAAGGATTTCAGCGTGCTCTATGCGCTCAGCCCCGGCGACGTTCGCGTCGCGCGGGGGCTGGAGGGGGCCGCATTGCACGCGGCGCGCCAGGCGCAATCCTCGGGCCGCTGGCTCGATGCGTGCCGCATGTGGGAAACCTATGGCCGCGTCGGCACCAAGCCGGACAAGGCCAAGCGGAACCTGCGCGAATGCGCGCGCTACGTCGCCCAAAGCGCCGACACGCCCGAGAAGACGCAAGCTGCAATCGACGCCTGGGGGCTTCTCAAGCTCGTCGAGCCGGACTCGCGCGAGGCGCAGCAGGGCCTGGAATGGTGCCATGTGTCGCTGGCGCGTTCGGCCGAACGTGGCGGCGACAAGGCCGCGGCGCGCAAGCATTGGAATGCGCTGCTCGAGCTGGTGCCCGGCGACCGGCGCGGGCTCGACGGCCTGGAGCGGCTCGATCTCACCGATGCCTGAGGCATTGCGGCAGGCGCGACATGTCTGACGACGAAACGAGCAAACCGTCTTTGCCGCCGGACATCGAGGCCGTGAGGGCCGAGCGCAAGGCGGCCAAGCGGCAGGCGCAAGCCGAGCGTCGCGCGGCCAAGCCGGCCGCGGCGCCCGAAGCGCAAGCCGCGCGTGCCGAGCGCAAGGCCGCCAAGCAGCAGGCCAAGGAAGCCAAGAAAAGCAAAACGCCCGACACCGAAGCGGCGAAAGCGCAGCGCAAGGCCGCCAAGCGGCAGGCGCAAGCCGAGCGTCGCGCGGCCAAGCCGGCTGCGGCGCCCGAAGCGCAAGCCGCGCGTGCCGAGCGCAAGGCCGCCAAGCGGCAAGCCAAGGAAGCCAAGAAAAGCAAAACGCCCGATACCGAAGCGGCGAAAGCGCAGCGCAAGGCCGCCAAGCAGCAGGCCAAGGAAGCCAAGAAAAGCAACGCACCCGACACCGAAGCCGCGAAAGCCGAGCGCAAAGAGGCCAAACGCCAGGCCAAGGACGCCGCGAAGGCCGCGCGCGAAGCCAAGGCTGCCGAAGCGCTCGCGGCCAGGGCCGCGCGCAAGACCGGCAAGCGTCAGACCAAGGAGGTCGAGAAGGCGCAGCGAAAAACGGCCAAGCCCGCCGCTTCTGCGGAAGCGCAAGCTCAGCGCGCCGAGCGCAAGGCCGCCAAGCGGCAGACGAAAGAGGCCAAGAAGGCCAAGGTGCCGGACGAGCTGGCCGCGAAGGCCGGGCGCAAGGCCGTGAAGCAAGCCGCCAAGCCCGAGAAATCTCCGCAAGCCAAGGCCGAGCGCAAGGCGGCCAAGCAGCAGGCGAAAGAGGCCAAGAAGGCCGAGACACCGGAAGAGCTGGCCGCGAAGGCACAGCGCAAGGCGGCCAAGCAGCAGGCGAAAGAGGCCAAGAAGGTCAAGACGCCGGAAGAGCTGGCAGCGATAGCCGAACGCAAGGCCGCCAAGCAGGGCGCCAAGCCCGAGAAACCGCCCGAAGCCAAGGCAGAGCGCAAGGCGGCGAAGCAGCAGGCGAAAGAAGCCAAGAAGGTCAAGACGCCGGAAGATCTCGCAGCAAAAGCCGAACGTAAGGCGGCCAAGCAGCAGGCCAAGGAACCCGCGCCCGCGGACGCCGGCAACGCCGAGGAGAAGGCCGCCAAGAAGCAGGCCAAAGCCGAGCGCAAGGCAGGCAAGGCCGAGAAGAGTCCGGAAGAAGCGGCCGCCAAGGCCGAGCGCAAGGCGAAGAAGGCGGCCGCCAAGGCCGCAGGTTCCGACGCTGCGTCCGAGGGCACCTCGCTCAAGGAGCGCAAGGCCGCCAAGGCCGAGAAGAAAGCGGCGAAGAGCAAGGCGAAGAAGGCGGCCGCCAAGGCCGCAGGTTCCGACGGTGCGTCCGAAGGCGCCTCGCTCAAGGAGCGTAAGGCCGCCAAGGCCGAGAAGAGAGCGGCGAAGAGCAAGGCGCGCGCGGATGGCGAGGGTGGCGAGCGCTCGGTCCGCCTGAACGTCGCCGGCGCGAGCCCCGAAGAGGTGACGCCGCTGGGCACGGCGCTGCAGGCCGCGTTCGCCGCCGCGGGTGCGCCGACCGAAGCGCCCAAACCGGAAGGCAAGGCCGACGTCGTCGTCCACACCTTCGACGATATGGGCGACGATGCCGATGCGGCGACCCTCGAGCGCTATGCCGCGGTCGTCGCCGGCCGGAAGGCGCGCGTCCACGTCTTCGTCGAGAAGCTCGAAGAGGACGGCGCGGTGGAGCGCGCCATCGCGCGCCTGGCGGCGCTGAACGGCGGCGCGGTGGTGAGCACGCGTGCCATGCTCAAGCGCTTCGGTCTCGAGCAAACCTCGTCCGACGGTCGTCCGAACGAAAAGGGCCTGGCGCTGATCGCGCAGGCCATCGTCGGCATCGGGGCTGCGCGCCTGACGAAGCACAGCGTCAACCCGCTAGCAGGCGAGGTGCCCGCCGACCTCGCCGAGGCGCGTGCGGCCGCGCAGCAGCCGATGGAACTGCTCGCGAAACTGCGCTGGAGCGGCATGACGCCGCCGCGCGCGCTCGGCGCCTCGATCCGCGAGGAAGACGTCATAGCGTTCGCGGATTCGAAGATCGTCTTCTCGGAAGAAGCCTCGCTCGCGCTCACTACGCCGGTCGATTGGAGCGTGGAGCTGCCCGACCGCAAGGCGAACTACATCTTCAACGGCCTGGATTTCCTCTCCGGTCCGCTCGCCTATTGGTACGCCAAGGCGAACAACCAGGGTTCGGAGCGCACCGCCGCGATCGACGCGGCGCTCAAGGAGCGCGGCACCAATCCGAATGCGCTGCTCGCGCGCGCCACCCAGATCCTCGTCGATTTCACCGCCAGGCATCCCAGGTCCGCGGCGCCCAAGCTGTGGGAGGAAGAGCTCGTCCTGCGCCGCGCGCCCGTGCTCGCGCTGTTCGTGCTGTGCTGCCGCGTCGCCTATAGGCGCAAGCTCAAATTCAACGAGAGCGCCTTCACGGTGATCTACAACGCGCTGCTCGACCACGCCGAGATGCTGCGCGCGGACGATTTCTACGTGCCCTGCTCGGTCGACGGCATCAAGCAGGACAGCCTCGCGGTCGGCATCGCGCTGTCGCTGCGCGGCACGGCATACGGCAACCTTCTCCTGGGCGACGCGCTCGAGCGGCTCAAGCGCCTGCAGTTGGGTCCGGGCCTGTCGGCGGAAGGCGTGTGGCTGGGCGATTCCTATACGACGCACAACAACGCGCTGTCGGAGATCACGGGCCTGTTCAACGATTTCCCGCCCGCCGAAACGGCGCGCCTGGAGCCTCTCGCCGCCGCCGCCAAGAAGATGACGCTGTTCTCCGAGGCCATGCTCAAGAGCAACGGCCAGCCGCCGGCCTTCGACGGCAGCAAGGAGAAGTCCTACGGCAACAAGATCTCAGGCATGCGCAAGTCGATCGCGCGCGCCGGCGGCAAGCAGGTCTCGGCCGGCAAGGCCACGCTCAAGACCCGCATCACCGACACCTATGTCTTCCGCGAGGCGCAATATTTCATCAGCCACTCGCAGCAGAAGGTCGTTGCCGAATCCTCGCTCGTGGTGCTGCATGCCGCCGCCCCCTCGGTCGTGCATGAGGATCCCGGCGGGGTGAAGCTCGTCTTCGCCTACAACGAAACCAACCTGCTCGTCCGCGCCGAGCCGCCGGAAGCGCAAGGCGAGGAGGAGCCCGACGAGACCGATCCGGGCTTGCGCAACTTCTATCGCGTCGCGGGCCAGGGCAACCTTGACCCCGAAAGCGGCTCGGACGGGACCGCGCACATGGTGAAGTCCTGGCGCGGGCCGGGCTGGGCGGCCGCCAAGGCGTTCGAGAACAACTATGACGGCGCCGCGGTCGCGCGCACGGTGATCCACTTGAAAGCCCAGCACGCGCTGATCGTCGTCGACGAGCTGGAGAGCGCAAAAGAGGCGCTCTTCGAGCAGTTCTGGAACGTCGGTCCGGATTTCACCACTCCCGAGACGCCGGAGATGCCGCTGCGCTTCGCCTCGGACGGCAGGGGCGTGCTGAGCGTCGTCCTTGCCGGGACGGACGACGTATCGACCACGAAGGGCGAGACGGGCACGAGACTGCGCAGCGAGAAGCGGCTGACCCAGGATGTCGCGGCCGCGCTCTTTCAGTGGACGGACGAAGCGGCGCCCGCCGCTCTCGCCGTCGAGCGCCGGGGTGCGGGCGAATGGGCGGTGACGGCCTCCGGAAAGGGCTTTGCGGCCCGCCTTAACCATGCGGGCGACGAGCTGAGTTGCGAGCTCGGCGAGGGATAAGGCGCATTGCGCCGCGGCCCGCGGTCCAATATCTTGATATGATTGAACGATTTGGCGCTCCTTATGTCCGGCCAGTATCGAGGCGTGGTCAAGGTCACCGGTGCCGCGATCCGCGGCTGGCTGGTCGATGTCGCCCGTCCGGCGCGGCGCGTGAAGTTCGATCTCCTCATCGACGATCATCCGCGCGGCTCCTATGTCGCCGATGCGCGCAGAAGGTTCCTGTCGCCGCGCAAGGGCGCGGACGAGGACACGCACGGCTTCTCGATCCCGATCCGCAAACCCTGGATCAGCGGCGCGCTGCAGACGGTGCGCATCGAGGGGGGCGATGCTTCGGGCTTGCGCTTCTCGATGTCGGTTCGGCTCGGGCCGCGCGCGCATGAGCATTTCGAGGACCATGTCGTCAGCGGCCAGGGCTCCATCGGCCAAAGCTCCATCAGTCAGGGCGAGCGCGCGCCCGCGCGCCGCGCCGTCCAGCCTCTCGACGACGAGCCCGAGCCGGACCTCCGGCTGGCCGCGAACAAGGCGTTGCTCAGGCAGATCGGCGCGCTCTCCGATGCCGAGCTGATCAATCTCCTCGTCGCCGTCGACCGCGACGTCCTGATGCAGCGTCTCATGCGCTACGAGAAGACGGGCGATTGGGAAAAGCTCGCGCCGTTCAAGCGCGCCATCGCGGGCGCCGCGGGCGAGCAGCTTCTGACCAGCTTCGGACGTTCCGCCGCGAAGGCGCACAGCCATGCGCTCGCGGCGCGCGTGACTTCGGCCGCGGCGGCGCTGTATCCCGCTTCCTATGAAGCGCACTACCTCGCCGGCACGACCAAGGTGGCGCAGGGCGAGTTCGACGAGGCGCTGCGCCATCTGCGCGCGGCGGACAAGCTGGAGAAGGACGGCGCGCGCGCCAAGCGCGAGATGGCGCTGACGCTGGCCCGGCAGCTGCGCCAGGATATTCCCGTCGCGCGCCGCGCCGAGATCCGCGAGGAGCATATCGCGCTGCTGCGCGCGCTGAGCGGATCGGGCGATCTGGCGACGCATGTGAAATACCGCGTTCCCTATGCGATGGCGCTCTATTCCGCCGGCCGCTACGAGGAGGCGATCCTGGCCGCCGACGCGGTGCTGGCGCCGGCGCCCAACGACACGCGCGCGCTGATGGTCAAGGCGCGCGCGCTGGTGGCGCGCAATCTCGTCGGCGAGGCGCATGCGCTCTATGAGCGCGTGCTGGAGCTCGATCCCGGCCATCGCGGCGCCAAGGTGAACCTGCGCATCCTCACCACCCTGGTCGAGGACGAGAGCCGCGACGGCGACAAGACCGGCGTCGTCGCCGCGCGCGCGATCGCTGTGAAGAACGGCGCGCCGCTCGCCGACATCCTGAGCCGTCTGTCCGAGAGCTGGATCTGCATCGACGGCGCGGCGAAGGGCCATGCCCAGGACCACGAAGCCGAGCTCGCCCCCGCCGCGGCCCGGCGCGTGGGCTGCGTGGAGCTCAACGGCGCGGGCGAGTTCTGGCGCAGGGAAGCGCTTCTGGGCCTTGCCGAAAGCGGGCTGCTCGCAAGCCTCGACGACCGCGCGGCGCTGAGGCGCTGGAAGCCCTTCTATGTCGCGCGGCCCGAGCCGGCGCGCCTCGGGGCGCGGCGCGGGCTTGCGGTGCTGACCTCGCGCAACGGCGCCGATCTCTACGGCGGCGGCGAGCATTTCCTCGAGGAGACGGCGGAGCATCACGCGCGCCAGGGCTACGACGTCGTCATCTTGGGGGCGCGTCCGGAGCGCGCCGGCGAGGAGCACAAGGTGGGTGGCCGGCGCGCGGCGTTCGTGGGCGAGCAGCCGGCCGAGCTGCGCCGTTTCGTGCTCGAGAACGGCGCGAGCCTGGTGCATGCGATCTCCGGCATGGGCTTTTCGGCGGTCGAGGCGCTCGCCTTCACCAACATCGCCTTCGTCTACGGCGTACATTTCTGGAACGAGCTTCTGGGCGATCCGGAACGCTCGGAATATTTCGACGACGTCTCGGGCGGTGCGCTGGCCAGGCGCGAGTTCCTCGTCATCCTGTCGCGCGCCACCGCCGTCTACGCCAATTCGCGCTACACCCAGAAGATCGTCGAGGAGGGCTTCGGCGTGCGCTGTCCGGTGCTCTACGCCGTGCCGCGCGAGCGGTCATGAAGGAAAAACGGAAAGAGCGGCTTCAGTACAGGATGGAAGAAAGGATGCTGTAGAGGGCGATGCCCAGCCCAGCCACAAAACCAATCATGGTCCCGGCCGCAGCCGACCAAAACACGATGGGATGGTCATGGTCAGCTGGCGGAGAGAGCAAGCCGGTGGGAAACTCACCGCCAGGTTGGATGGCGGCCCACAGATTCCAGCCGCAGACGGCGCAGATGCAAAGCCCTAGGAGTGCGGTGCCCATCTGGGGCCAGCGTCCTGAATGACCAAGGACACCTATCACATGCGCCACGCCTTCAAAAGGGGCGCCTATGTACCGGTGGGCGGCAGCATAAGGAGAAAATAAAGGTGATGGATCAAGGGTATCCGCCATGTTAGAACCGCGCGGCACAGCGCGCCCAAGGAACGCTTAAAGCCGGTGTTTTCCGATCTCAAGACCCAGTTCAACGTCATCAAGGCGCTGACCATCCGCGACATGCAGGGTCTGATGTCGAGCTACAATTACGGCTTCGCCTGGGCGCTGCTCGAGCCGATGATGTTCATCGGCATCATGCGCGTGCTGCGCTCGGCGTTCAAAGGGCTGACGCCGCCCAACATGCCGCCTTCGACCTTCCTCATCGTCGGCATCGTCCCGTTCTATCTCTACATCCAGGCGATCCAGGCAGCGAGCGGAGCGGTTTCGAGTTCCGACAAGATGCTCGAATTCCCGCGCGTCACGCCCGTCGATCTCGCGATCTCCTCGGCGCTGACCAGCTTCTGCATCTACTTCGCGCTGTTCTGCGGCTTCACATTGTTCTTCTCGAACTACGAAGGCGCGTGGCCGCCCAAGAACGCGATGGAGGTGCTTTTCGCCTTCGTCATGGTGTGGGCGCTCGGCGTCGCGCTCGGCCTCGTCGTCGGCACCACGGCGCGCGTCTTCCCGCCGATCAAGAATTTCATGTCCTATTACAATCTCGCCAACCGCATGATGGGCGGGATGCTGTTCGTCGCCACCATGTTCCCGCAGTCGTTCTGGCCCTATTTCACCTGGAACCCGATCTTCCACTGCATGGAGATGCTGCGCGAAGGCTGGTTCGTCACCTACACCTCGCCCGTCGCCGACCCGGCCTATGTGCTGGAATGGCTGCTCGGGCTCTCCCTGCTCGGCCTCTCGCTCGAGCGCTTCCAGCGCCGCGTGCCCTATATATGAGCATCGAGCTGCGCGACGTGACGAAGAAGGTGCGGCTGGGCCCGATCAGGCTCACCTACGAGAATCTCAACATCAACGTCCCCGACGGCTCGAGCGTGGCGCTCTTGGGGCGCAAGGAAGCCGGGCTCGACGCGATCACCAAGCTGATCTGCGCCGCCGACGCGCCGGACAGCGGCCGCGTCATCCGCTCGCATTCGATATCCTGGCCGATCCCGAGCGCGAGCTTCGTGGCGTCCCATCTTCCGCTCATCGCCAATGCGCGCTTCATCGCGCGGCTCTATGAGGTGGACGAGAAGGCCTATCTCGCGCAGCTGGAGGAGTACGGCCGCTTCGGCGACGCGCTCCACACCGTCGTCAAGAACTGCCCGGCCGAGATCCGCTCGCTGTTCTGCTTCCTCTGCGGCATCATACTGCCCTTCGACCAGTACATCTTCACCAGCCTCAGCGTCGGCCCCAAGAGCGAGCGCGGGCGCATCGGCGAGATGGTGGACGACCTGCGCCAGCGCGCCGGCTTCCTCCTCATCGGCCAGGACGTGAAGTCCGCTCAAGCCTATTGCAGCCAGGCCTATATCTTCGACCAGGGGGTGGCGACCCACTACGACGACATGGAGGCGGCCATCGAGCACTTCAGCTCCATCGAGGAGAAGGACGTCGAGGATGACGGCTTCATGGCCGATCCGGAGCTGGAAGACCTCGTCAATGTCGACTTCCAGAATGCCCTGCCGTGAGGGGCCGAGTTGTCCAAATCAGAGCCGTGGCGCATGATGCGCCGGGTGGGAGCGTTGAGCATGTCCAACTTTGAATCCTCCAATAGCGCGACCGAGCCGCGTTCGGGCCTGGCGGGCGTGACCGGCGTCGGCGGCGCGATCTGGGGCGCGCTCAAGGCGACCTTCCAGCGCATCGGCGAGAGCTTCTCGTTCTGGTCGGTGGTCGGGGCCGTGGCGCTGCTCTCGACCCTCTATTACTTCGTGTTCGCCGAGTCGCTCTACGATTCCCAGGCGATCCTCAGCATACAGAACAAAGGCTCCACAGCGAGCGGCGTGGGCTCGATCCTGGGCAGCGCGCTGGGCAGCAGCGGCAGCTCGACGCAGGCTGGGCAGATCACCGACTACATCAACTCGATGGAGATGCTGCGCATCCTGGACAAGAAGTACCATCTGCGCACGCTCTACCGCTCGCCCGAGCGCAACCCGTTCTGGCGACTCTACTTCGCCGATACGGACGAGAACTTCCTGTGGTTCTACCAGCACATGTTCGCGGTCGATTCCGATACCGACGACGGCACCTTGACCGTCGACGTCTACGACTACGATCGCGGGCGCGCGCACCAGATCAGCGAGACGATCACCCAGGAATCCGAGAAGTTCATCAACGACATCAACACCAAGATGCAGCAGCAGACGATGCTGTTCGCGCGCAACGAGCTCTCCGCCTCCGTCAAGGCCGTGGCGGCTGCCAAGACGCCAGAGGACCAGTCCGTCGCCGAGATGCGCCTGACCGCGGCGCAGCAGGCGCTGGCCTCGGTGGAGGGCGCCGCGAATCAGCAGACGATCTTCATCGTGCCGATCTCCGCGCCCTCGCTTCCGACCGAGACGACCGAGCCGGAGCGGCTGTTCAACATCATCACCATCACGGTGCTTGCCGCGCTCATCTACGCGGTCGGCTTCCTGATGTGGAGCAACGTGCGCGACCACAGGAAGGCGTAAGGGAGTAATCCCGCCAACTCGTCATGGCCCGGCTTGTGCGGGCCACCCACGGACGTCTTCTCGATCTCGCAAGTTTGCCCTGGGTCGCCCGCATAAAGCGGGCGATGACGGTTTTTGGCTACAACGCCCCGCGCAGGATCTCAACGATCTCCTCCGCCGCATGTCCGTCGCCGTAGTCGGCGATGTCGCGGCGCGGCTTGTAGTCGGGCGTGCGCCACAGCCGGTTCCAGCCGCAATCGACGGTCTCGGTCCATTCGGTCTCGTCGCGCAGCGTGACGCAGGGCACGCGGTGGAAATAAGCCTCTTTCTGCACGCCGCCGGAATCGGTGAGCACGATCGCCGCATGATGCAGCAGCCGACACATGTCGAGATAGCCGACCGGCTCGATGACGATGATGCCGGGCCGCTTCGCATCAAGCCCCGCGCGCGCCAGCGCCGCGGCCGTGCGTGGATGCACGGGGAACACGATGGGCTGCCTCTTCGCTTCGGCCGCGACATAGTCGAGCAGGGGGCCGAGCGCGTCCGCGCCGTCGGTGTTGTGGGCGCGATGGATCGTGGCGACGCCGTATTTTCCGGGCACGAGGCGCAGCCGCTCGAGGATTCTCGACTTGCGTTCCGCGACCGGGGTCGCATGCAGCGTCGCGTCGTACATCAGATCGCCGGTGAGATGGACGCCCTGCGCGATGCCCTCGCGCGCGAGATTGGCGATTGCCCCGCGCGTGGGGCACAGCAGAACCCGGCTCAGATGATCGGTGACGACGCGGTTGATCTCTTCCGGCATGGCGCGGTTGAAGGAGCGTAAGCCCGCCTCGACATGGACGAGCGCAATGCCGAGCTTGGACGCGGCCAGGGCGCCCGCGAGCGTCGAGTTGGTGTCGCCATAGACCACGACCGCATCCGGACGTTCGTCCAGCAGCACGCGCTCGATGCGCGCCAGCATCTCCCCCGTCATCGCGCCATGCGCCGCGCCGGGAATCGAGAAATGATGCGCGGGCGGAGGGATGCCGAGCTCGTCGAAGAACACCGCCGACATGTTGTCGTCGAAATGCTGTCCGGTATGGATCAGGCGCTCGTCGAAATCGGGGGCGGCATCGAAGGCGCGCGACAGCGCGAAGGCCTTGACGAATTGCGGCCGGGCGCCGACGACGGTCGCGATTTTCCTGCGCTGCATGGCGGGCACATAATCACGCGGCCGCTTCCCTGTCGACAAAGAACACGAGCTCGCCTTTGGGACGGATGCGCGACGCGGGCAGGCTCATGTCGCCGGAGAGCACGCGGCGCAGCGCGTCGCGCTTCTCCGCGCCCGTCACCAGGAACGCGACGTGATCGCTGTCGTCGAGCGCGGGATAGGTGAGGGTGACGCGCGTCCGGCCCAATCCCTCCACCACGCCGGTCAGGCGCGTGCGCTCGTCGATCATCGGCGAGCCGGGGAAGAGCGAAGCGGTGTGGCCGTCGGGCCCCAGCCCCAGCAAGGTCACGTCGAACAGCGGACCGTCGCCGCGCAGCGCTTTGAGCTCGGCTTCATAGGCGAGCGCCGCGGCCTGCGCCGTCACGCCGACCGTCTGGACCGGATAGACGTTCTTTTCCGGCGCGCGATACAGCATCGCCTCGCGCGCCATGCGGTAGTTGCTTTGTCCATCGTCCGGCGGCACGAAACGCTCGTCGCCGAAGAACCAGCGCGCGCGGTCCCAGGGAAAGCCGTCGTCGCGCGCGAGCCGCTCATAGGCCGCGCGCGGCGTCGAGCCGCCGGAGAGCGCGACGTTGAAGGGACCTTGCTTGGCGCGCGCAAGCCCGCTCAGCCATTGCGCGACATGCGCGGCCAGCGCCCCCGGATCGGCGAAGGTCTCGACGTTCACGGCTTCGGCTCGACATGGCCGCCGAAGCCGTGGCGCATGGCCGAGAGCAGCTTGTCGGCGAAGCTCTCCCGCTCGCGCGAGCGGAAGCGCGCATAGAGCGAGGCGGAGAGCACGTCCGCCGGCACCGCCTCCTCGAGCGCCGCCATCACCGTCCAGCGGCCCTCGCCGGAATCGGCGACGGTGCCGGAATATTCCTTGAGGTCGGCATCGCCCGCGAGCGCGGCCGAGGTGAGGTCGAGCAGCCAGGACTGGATCACGCTGCCGCGCCGCCACACCTCTGCGATGTCGGCGATGTCGAGGTCGAAGCGCTGCTCTTGCGGCAGCTGATCGGAGTTCGCGTGGCGCAGGATGTCGAAGCCCTCGGCATAGGCCTGCATCAGGCCGTATTCGATGCCGTTGTGGATCATCTTGACGAAATGGCCCGAGCCGCTCGGCCCGCAATGGATGTAGCCCTGCGCCGCGCGGTCGTCCTTGGGCCGTCCCGGCGTCAGCGCCGTGTTGCCCACACCCGGCGCCATCGCGGCGAAGATCGGATCGAGGTGGTCGATGGTCTCCTTGTCGCCGCCGATCATCATGCAATAGCCGCGCTCGAGGCCCCACACCCCGCCGCTGGTGCCGACGTCGACATAGTGCAGCTTGCGTTCGGCCAGCGCGCGGCCGCGGCGGATGTCGTCCTTGTAGAACGTGTTGCCGCCGTCGATGACGATGTCGCCGGGCTCCAGCAGATCGCGCAGCGCGTTCAGCGTGTTCTCGGTGATTTCGCCCGCAGGTAGCATGATCCACACCGCGCGCGGTTTTTCGAGCTTGGCGACGAGATCGGCGAGGCTGTCGGCGCCCACGGCCCCTTCTTTCGCGAGCCCCGCCACGGCGTGCGGATCCTTGTCGTACACCACGCAGGCGTGGGAGGCGCGCATCAGCCGACGCACGATATTGGCGCCCATCCGGCCAAGTCCGATCATGCCCAGCTGCATCGCTCTTCTCCGTGTTCAGGCTTTTAACGTCCGATCCGCCCCTTCTGTGCCCGGACCGCCTTGAGAAGCAAGGCCCGCGCAGGCATTCTCACCTTTCGTCATGAAACGGCCATTCGACGTTCTCTTCATCACAGCGGACCAGTGGCGGGCGGAGTGCCTCTCGGCGCTTGGCCACCCGAGCGTGCGCACGCCCCATCTCGACGCCCTGGCGCAGGGCGGCGTGCTGTTCCGCAACCACTTCGCCAATGCGGTGCCTTGCGGGCCGTCGCGCGCCTCGCTGCATACGGGTATGTATCTTCAGAACCATCGCTCCGGCACCAACGGCACGCCGCTGGACGCGCGCCACACCAACTGGGCGAAGGAGGTGGGGCGCGCGGGCTACGATCCGGTGCTGTTCGGCTACACCGACACGAGCATCGATCCGCGCGGCGTCGAGGCGGACGACCCCTGGCTGCGCACCTATGAGGGCCCGCTCCCCGGCATCCGCGTCGCCGTGATGATGGGCGAGAAGCCGCACCCCTGGACCGACTGGCTGAAGGCGCGAGGCTTCGCGGTGCCTGAGGACATCCGTTACGCCTATTCGATGCGCGGCCCCGGCCCCGACTATGAGGACGGCGCGGCTGTGCCCAAGCCGCTCGCGCTGCCGGTCGAGGCCGACGACACCTCGTTCCTCGTCGACCGCTGCATCGATTATATCCGCGCCGCGAAAGAGCCGTTCGTGGCGCATCTGTCGATCCTGCGGCCGCACCCGCCCTTCATCGCGCCCGAGCCCTATAATGCGATGTACGATCCGCTCGGCGTGCCGGGATTCGCGCGGCGCGCGACGCCGGAAGACGAAGCGTCCCAGCATCCCTGGCTCGCGCACCAATTGTCGCGCCGCCTGTTCCGCGCGCCTGCCGACGAGAAGAAGCTGCGCCGGCTGAAGGCCGTCTATTACGGGCTGATGAGCGAGGTCGACACGGCGATCGGGCGCGTGATCGCGGCGCTGAAAGAGACCGGGCGCTGGGAGACGACGCTGATCGTCTTCACTTCCGACCACGGCGAGCAGATGGGCGACCACTGGCTGCTCGGCAAATGCGGCTATTTCGACGAATCCTATCGCGTTCCGCTGATCGTGCGCGACCCGCGGCAGCCCCAAGTGCATGGCAGCGTCGTCGACGACTTCACCGAGAATGTCGATATCATGCCGACGATGCTGGACGCGCTCGGCCTCGACATGCCCGTGCAATGCGACGGCCGTTCGCTCGCACCCTTCCTGGAGGGCAAGAGCGCGCCGGGCAACTGGCGGCAGGAAGCGCATTGGGAATACGATTTCCGCAATCCCGCCGACGACGCCGTGGAGAAGCGCCTCGACCTGACGCTGCATCAATGCACGCTGAACGTCGTGCGCGGGCGGCGCTACAAATACGTGCACTTCACCAAGCTGCCGCCGCTCTTCTTCGATCTGGAGCGCGACAGACACGAGTTCGAGGACCGCGCGCGCGATCCGGCCTATCTGCCGCTCGTGCTCGAGCATGCGCAGAAGCTGCTCTCGTGGCGCATGAACCACGACGAGCAGACGCTCACCCATATCGCGCTCAGGGATGAAGGCCCGGTGCACCGCGCCGCGCCGCGCGTTTGAAGATGGTTTCGATTGAACGCAATCACCCTCAACCGTCATGGCCGCCCTTGAGGCGGCCATCCAGCGCGAGCGATAGCGAGCAAGTGACTCTGGATGGCCGGATCAAGCCCGGCCATGACGATGGTGTGAGCCGCTTCAATCGAGAACGGCTCCAGCGATGAAATGGGTCTTTGGCGTCGCGATCCTGATGGCCGTGCCCTTGTGGTGCGTGCACCAGCCGGCGATGCCCGATTATCCCGCGCATCTTGCCAGCTACTGGCTTATCGCGGGCGGGCCGTCGAAATTCTATCACCTCGCCTGGGCGTTCCTGCCCAACCTCGCGGGCGAGATCGTCGTGCCGCTGTTGTCCAAGATCGTGGGCCTAGATTTCGCGGCCAGGCTGTTCATGACCTCTGGGCTGATGCTGTGGGTGATCGGGCCCGCGCTTGTCCAGCGTGCCCTGTTCGGCCGTGCGGGGATCGCCGCGCTGTTCGCCGCGTTCTTCGCCTACAACGCCAATTTCGTCTGGGGGTTCCTGAACTACGACTTCGCGATGGGCCTCGTGTTCGTCGTCTTCGCCGCCTGGATCGCGACCGAGGACAGGCGAACGAAGCTGCATCTTGTGGGCTTCGCGCTTGCCGCGACGGCGATCTATTTCAGCCATCTCTTCGCGCTCGCGGTGCTGGGGCTGCTGTTGGTGAGCTACGAGCTCGGCCGCCCCTGGCGCCGCATGGCGGAAGCGGGCGCGATCTTCGCACCGGCCGCCTTGTGCTTCCTGTTCCTCAAGCCGCAAGGCGCCGCCGGGGATGGCGTGACGTTCAATCTTCTCACCACGGCGTTCGACCGTCTCGACGCCATGATCCAGATCGATTTCGACGATCCGTCCTACGTGCTGATCGCGGTTCTGGCGGTGCTGTTCGCCACAGGCCTGTGGCGCGGCTGGCTGGTGATGCACTCGCGCATGCGCGTGCCGCTGATCGCGCTCGCGCTCGCCACCGTGTTCATGCCCGAATGGGCGATGGGCGGGTGGGGCGTGCATATGCGCCTGCCCGCGGTGCTGGGCGCGCTCGCCTTCGCGTCGTGCGAGTTCCGCCTGGACCGCAACGCGGCGCGCGTGCTGGCGGCGTCCGCCGCGCTCGTCCTTGTCTACAATGTCTTCGCCCTGACGCGCGACTGGCTCGTCTATGACCGCCAGTTCGCCGAGTTCCGCGCGGTCGCGCGCGCGCTGCCCGTGGGCACGCGCCTGATGACCGTGCTCGACGGCGACGCCATCGGCTTCCGCTCCGACCAGCCCTATTGGCACATGGCGGAGCTCGCGATCCCGGAACGCGGCGCGTTCACGCCGCTGCTGTTCACGACGCGCGACCAGCATATCGTGCAGATCGATCCGCCATGGCAGGGGATCGCGGCCGCCTCGGCCGAGCAGGGCTCGCCGCCCGACATCGACGAGCTCGCCGATCTCGCGGCCTCGCGCATCGACGAAGACGAGGACATCAAGAACGTGTTCCCCTATCTGATGCGCTTCCAGTGCAAATACGACGTCGCGGTGGTGATCCATCAGGGCGGCCCGCGCGCGCAAGTGCCCAAGATGCTCAAGCCGCGGCATGAGGGCAGCTTCTTCTCGCTCTACGACATCGTGCCCGACGCGGCCTGCCGAACGCCATGAGGCGCGCGCTTACGATACTCGATGCCGTCCTCGTGCTCGCCTGCGCCATGGGGCTGTGGCGTGTCGTGGCGACGATAGGCCTGCATGTGCCGCTCGATCCGAACGAGGGCTGGAACGCCTATCACGCGGTTGCCGCGATGTCGGGCGGGCCGCTTTATCCCGGTACGGACAGCTTCCTGGCGAACAACTATCCGCCCCTGTCGTATTACGTCGTCGGCGCCGTCGGTTGGCTCACCGGCGACGAGATCGTCGCGGGCCGGATCGTGTCGCTGCTTTCGCTGCTCGCCGTCGCGGCCGGGATATTCGCCTGCGCGCGGCGCATGGGCGCGGGGGCCGAGGCGTCGCTGTTCGGCGTGCTGTGGTTCGTGCTCGGGCTTCTCGTCTTCAGCGACTATGTGGGCATGGACGATCCGCAGCTTCTCGGCCACGCGGTGGCGATGGCGGGATTCGTGCTGCTCTTGCGCGGGAACCTCTTCGGCGCGGCGCTGGCGATGGCGCTGGCGCTGTTCGTCAAGCACAACCTCGTGGCCATGCCGCTCGCGGCCCTCGTCTGGCTCGCGCTCACCGACCGCAAGGCCGCAGTGCGTTTCGCGGCCTGGGGCATCGGTTTCGCCGCGCTCGGCTTGATCCTGTTCCGGCTCGTCTATGGCGTGAGCCTCCTGCATGTGCTCGCGTCGCCCAGGCTCTATTCGCTCGCGACGCTGCGCGAGAACGTCGCGGCCTGGACGGTCTGGGGCGGCGCGGGGCTCGCCGTCATGGCCTCTCTGCTGGTCGTGCGCAGGGGCGACCGCGACGTGGCGCTGTGCGCGATCTATGCGTTCGCGGCAGTGCTGATCGGTTTTTTCTTCGCGGGCGGCGCCGGCGTCGACATGAACATCTGGTTCGACGCGGCGATCGCGCTGGCGATAGGCGCGGCACTCGCCATCGACCGGTTCGAGCGCGATCTGCACAAATTGCTCGCCGCTTCGGCTTACGCGCTCGCGCTCGTCTGCGGTCTCGCGCTCAATTGGAACGACGTTTGGGATCGCCCTCAGGCAGCGGATTCCGAGATCGCGTTCCTCAGAGACCAGCCAGGCCCAGCGCTCTGCGAGACGCTGTCGCTCTGCTATTGGGCGGGCAAGCGCGCGGAGGTCGACGTGTTCAATACCGGAGAGGCCTTCGCGGCCGGTGCTCGGAGCGACGCGGCGCTGATCCGGCTGATCGCGGGCCGCCGCTATCACGCGATGGAATTCGACTCGATGGACGATTTCGCGCTCGGCTCGCGGGTGAGAGCGGCCGTGCTCGCGAACTACCGCATCGATCACGAAAGCGACGATGGCACGTTTCTGGTGCCGCGCTAAACGGTTTCGGCCTTCACCGTGCCGGCACGTTCCAGCTTGCCCCAGCCGACGAAGGGGCCGCGAAGCGCGGCGAAGATCGAGCGGATGACGACGTAGTACATGAGCTGACGGTAGCCGAAGCGCTGCAGCATCAGCCACCACAAGAGGTTCCACTGCTCACGCTTCTCCATCAAGAAGCCGACCATCGCCGCCAGCAGGTCCACCACCATGAAGATGCAATAGTAGATCGCGATCTTCTGGACATTGGCGCTGTTGAACTCCGCGCCGTGCTGGAGATAGTTCATCAGCGCGGTGAGGATCTGCCAGATGAAGGAGAGATCGACCAGCGGCGCCAGGGCCGACAGGATGATCTGGAACATCCACACCTGCGGCAGCGCGATGAGACCGAGCGCGCCATAGCGCGGATTGAACGTCACGTCGCGGTATTTCCACAAACATTGCAGCGTGCCGTAGGCCCAGCGGAAGCGCTGGCGCGCCAGTCCGCGGAACGTCGCCGGCGCCTCGGTGCGCGCGATGGCCGTGGAATCGAACAGCACGCGATGGCCGGCGCGCTGCACGGCGATGGTGAGGTCCTGGTCCTCGGCCAATGTGTCGAGCGGGAAGCCGCCGAGCTCCATCAGCACCGAGCGCCGCCACGCGCCGACCGCGCCGGGCACCACCGTCAAGGTGTCGAGCGCGGAAAGCGCGCGCCGCTCCAGGTTCTGCGCCACGATGTATTCCAGCGCCTGCCAGCGCGTGATCGCGTTGATGCGGTTGCCGACCTTGGCGTTGCCCGCCACCGCGCCGATATGGGGATCGGCGAACCAGCGCGCCAGCTTCGAGATCGTGTCCGCATCGAACAGCGTGTCGGCGTCGAGCGCCACGACGATCTCGCCCTTGGCGCGCGCCAGCCCGGTGTTGAGCGCGGTGGCCTTGCCCGAATTGGGGATCGTGAGCACGCTGACGCGCGGATCGGCGCCGAACGCGTCGTGCAGCACTTGGGCGGTCGCGTCGCGCGAGCCGTCGTCGATGACGATGACCTCGAGCCCCGGATAGTCGCTCTTGAGGATGCGCTTGACGGTCTCGGCGATCACGACCTCCTCGTTATAGGCGGGGATCAGCACCGACACCGGCAGCGCCTGCGGGTCGGGCTCAGGCGGCGTGCGGTGCGCGTTGCGCGCGCGGTTCCAGAAGGCGAGGCCGGCGAGCAGCACGAGCCGCGCGATGCCGAGCGCGATGGCGACCAGGAACAGGTAGTAAAACGCGCGCCCAAGCCAGCTGAGCGTGAGGAACACCACACGGTCCGTCACCAGGGCCACGGTGGGCGGCAGGGGCGGCATGACCTGGTCGCGCGTGAAGCCGGCAAGTTCCGACACCGGCACGATCTTGTAATGCTGCGCGCGCAGCGTGTCGATCAGCGGGCCCAGCACCTGCACGGTGCGCGAGCGGTCGCCGCCGGAATCATGCAGCAGGACGATGTTGCCGCGGAACTCGGGGTTGGGATTGGTGATCTCGGCCATCACGGTCTTGATCATCGTCTCGGGCGGCGGCAGCTCCCAATCCTCGGTGTCGGCATGCTCGCCGACGGTGACGTAGCCCAGGTTCTGCGCGATCTCCACGGGTGTGATCTCGTCGCCGGAAGCAGGCTCGGCGTCGCCCAGATAGGGCGGACGGAACAGACGCATCGAGCGGCCGGTGAGCGCCTCGATCAGGCGCTGCGTCGCGTTCAGCTCCAGCGCCACCCCCTCGTTCGGCGTATCGGCGAGGTTGGGATGGGTGAAGGTGTGATTGCCGAGCTCGTGACCCTCGTCGATGATGCGCTCGATGAGGCCGGGATTGGCCTCCGCGTTCTCGCCGATGACGAAGAACGTGGCCTTGACGTTCTTGGCCTTGAGGATGTCGAGGATCGCGGGCGTCCATTCCGGATCGGGCCCGTCGTCGAAGGTGAGCGCGATCTTGCCCGGCACCTGACCCACGGTCTGGATCACATAGCTCGTCGGGATGGTGGTGTAGCTCTCGTCGTTGATGGCGCCGGTGTCCTTGTCGACCTCGAACTTGCGCGCGCCGGGCGTGGGATGGGATTCGACGCGCAGGATCTCGCCCGCGCCCTCGAAGTCGACGTCCTGGCTCACCGGGATGCGGTGCAGGCTGTCGGGCGCGGGCGCGCCATAGGCCTGGCCGACGACCGGCCATAGCGACGGGTCCTCGCTGCCGATGCGCCACACGGCATAGCCCGCGGGACGATAGGCGTCGGCGGCGTGGATCTGGTTGAAGGCGGTCACCGCGTCCAGGAACCAGACATCGTGCTTGGACTTGTCGTTCTCCAGATAGGAGAAATGCGCGTTGCCCGTGGCGTCGTCGAAATCGATGTCGGCTTCGCTGTCGCGCGCCGCCAGCACCGCGTCCTGGAAGTTCAGGCTCTCGGCAAATTCGGTGCCGTGCCAGTCGTAGCCGTAATTGCCGATGCCGACGATGGTGGACGCAGGATCCAGCACGCGCATGCGCTCGGCCAGGTTCTGCTCGAACCAGTCCTGTCCCGCGATCGGGCCGGGCTCGTCGGAATCGTCGTGTTCGTCATAGGCCATCAAGATCGTGTAATCGACGATGTTGGCGTAGTCCTCGTAGGGCCAGGTCTTGTCGTCGAACGGCACGGTCTGAAGGATCAGCCAGCCATGCGGCGCGAACGCCGCCGACAGGTCCGAAAGGAACGTCTTCAGATTGCCGTAAGCGGGCTGCGGCACCTGCTCGAAATCGACGACGACACCTGGGAATTTGTGCGCCGACATGAAAGCGACGAGCTGGCTCACCAGCGCGCCGCGCCGCTTCTCGTCGGCGAGCAGGCTTGCCAGCCCGTCGCTGTTCCACACGCCCTTCTCGATGTTCTGCACCATCGGAACGATCTGGGTGCCGGGCTTGTTCGTGCGGATCAGGTTGATCACGCGCCGGTCGATGGCGGGCGCAAGCTCGAGATTGGGGCCGTGCAGGCCGAGCCAGTTGGGGATCACCCAGTCCAGATGCGGCAGAGCGCGCTTCAGCGCGGGATAGCTCGCCTCCTCATAGGTCTCGTAGAAGCCGATGGAGAGCGAACGTCCGTCCTGCGGCTTCAGCGCGGCGGGAAAGGCCTTGATGGGCGTGTTGCGTGCGATCTTCCTCTGGTGCTGGCGGATCGCGTCCAGGCGCACGTTGCGCGCCTCGGCGGCGAGGCGGGCGGCGGATTTGAGAAGGCCCGGCGCGGTCGCCTTGTTGACCAGCTCGGGCAGGTGGATCGCGGTCAGCCGGTTGGTGAAGGTCACCGTCTGCATCTGCGGCGCCACGACCAGGCTCGCGATGAAGGCGATGCCCAGAATCGTGCTCAGGATCGCGACCGTCCATCCCACGAGGGAGAAGCGGGCGGCGCGCCGTCCCGTGGCGTCGAAGAAGATCGGTTTCTTGCTCATGAGCGGGGGCACTATACAGGAAGGCGTGGCGAAAAGCGGGCGCGGGATAGCGCGCCGCGCCTGAAGCGGGGATGAATAGACGGATCGGCGTCAGGCCGCCAGGACCGTCGCGGCGGCGAGCTCGGGTCCCGGCCCGGGTTCGAGTTCGCGTTGGGGTTCGGCGGGCAATAGCGGCGCCGCCACCTCGACCTCGCATGCGGCCTGCGCCAGGCGCGCGATGCGCTCCGCCGCGTCGCTCAGGTTGATCGTGACCAGGTCGCATTCGGCGCTGCCTGTGTTCATGAGCGCATCGCCGCTCCAGCCCCACAGCCCCGCGATCATGCTCGCGCGGTGGAGGCGGGGCCTGAGACGGCGCACCAGCTTGCGCATCGCCGCCGCATCGGCCGCGTCCAGGCACGAGATGCACACCGCGCGGACGTCCTGCACGTCGAGGCGCGGCAGGTTGGCGGGCAGCGTCTGCGCGAACGGCACGACCCTGCTGCCCAGCCCCTTGCGGCGCAACGCCTCGGCAAGCAGCGCCGCTGCCGCCTGATCCATCATGCCGGGGCCCGCGACGCAGAGCACCGGATCGTGCTGCCAGTGCAGGGCGAAGTGCTGCGCCCGCGTCTGCGTGTCGGTGAGGATGGCTGGCGCGAGCCGGACGGCAAGCTTGCCGGCATCGACGGCCTGTCCGCCGAGCTGGCGCTGGGCGGTGACGAGCGCGCGCAGGACGGGCTCGCTCTGCTCCGGCGGCGTATCCAAAAGAGGCGCGTCGGCCAGCAGCCGGTTCAGGAAGCCGAGCTTCTCGTGGCGCCTGCCCAGGAGCACGGCGCAGAGCGTCAGCGGCATGGCGAGCAGAAGACCCGTCAGCCCCCAAAGGCAGGTCCAGGCGACCGTGGCGCCGACCGCGGCCAGCACCGAGAGGCGCGCGACCGGTCGCGGCAGGAACTTGCGCTCGACGAAAAGCACCGCGGCATTGGCGCTCAGGAACAGCACCAGCGTCTTGCACAGGAGAAACAGCGCGGGCTCGAGCTTGGCCGTCAGCATCAACGGACAGACCGCCGCCACCGGCACGCCCACGACGGGGACCGAGCGCAGCATCACGCCGAGCAGCGCCCACAATCCGAAATTGGGAACGCCTACGGCCCAAAGGCCTAATCCGACCGTCATGCCGAAGCCGAGATCGAGCAGGCCTTGGCTCAGCAGATGGCGGCCGAACGCCGATCCGGCCTCGGCCGCGTCCGCGAAGCGTTCAGCGAGCGCGTCGCGATGCAGCAGCAGGAATGCCGCGAACAGGACGGCCACGCCCGCCGAGGTCAGCGGGTTGAGCAGCGGCTCGGCCAGCGTGGTGGCGATCCAGAGCGGCAGCGGCTCGTTCGGCGAGGCCGATGCGGCATGGGGCGCGACCGTCGCGGCGAGCTCGCCGAACTGGCCGCCCAGGAACAGCGCGATCGAGGCGACGACGGCGAAGGCAAGGCCCACGGTCGCGGCGACCGAGGTGATCGGGCCGACATTGAGCCTGCGCAAGGCGCCGGCTATGGGGGCGAGCGCGAAGGCGATCAGGATGGCAAGGCCCAGCGGCACGAAGACCGGACGGCCGACATAGAGCGCCACGATGGCCGTCGCCGCGACCAAGGCGGTGGCGAGCTTCAGCCGGGCCGGCTCCTCGGCTCCTGTGTTCTGCTCGGACATTCCGGCGGCACTCATGCGCCCCACGCCCCGCTGGTGACGGGGGAAGTGTATTCGGCAGACCTTTACCGGTTCTGACCTGGCGCAATGGGAACGCCGTCGCGGGGATGCGGAAATATACCTAGGGCGGCTGTGCCAAATCGGGACGGGCCATGACAACGGTGGCCGTCAGCCCTCCGCCACCATGTGCGCCTCGAGCGCGCCGATGCGGTCGATCTCGACGCGGACCACGTCGCCCGCCTTGAGGAAGTTCGGCGGCTTGGCGGCGAAGCCGACGCCGCCCGGCGTGCCGGTGAAGATCACGTCGCCGGGCATCAGCGTCATCGCCTGGCTGAGCAGCGCGATCTGGTCGAAGACGTTGAAGACGAGGTTGCAGGTGTTGGAGTTCTGCCGCGTCTCGCCGTTGACGAGGCAGCGGATGCCGAGCGTATGCGGATCGCCGATCTCGTCGGCGGTCACGATCCACGGCCCGAACGGCGCATGCGTGTCGAAGGATTTCCCTAGGATCCATTGCGGCGTGTGGAACTGCCAGTCGCGCACGCTGACGTCGTTGCCCGCCGCATAGCCGAAGATCGCGCCCGGCGCGTCGGCCTTGGCGACGTGGCGGCAGCGTTTGCCCACGATGGCGACGAACTCCGCCTCGTAGTCGACCGCGCTCGACACTTTCGGCATCTCGATCGGGTCGTAGGGACCGTTGACGGCGTTGCCGAGCTTTGTGAACCAGATCTGGCGCTCGGGCTTCGGCAGGCCGCTTTCCTCGATGTGATCGGCGTAGTTGAGGCCGATGGCGAGCACCTTTTGCGGCCGGGGCACGGGCGCCTGGAGATGGATTTCGGCGAGCTTGAGATGCGGCTTGGCACTCTCGAGCGGCCGGACCTCGCGCTCGATGCGGGGCCAGGCTTCGATGAGCCCGATCATGTCGCGCGGCAGGCCGGGTGCTGCCTGCGCCAAATCGACGAGCGCATCGCCCGTCACGATGCCGACGCGCGCCGCGCCGCCTGTGTCGAACGTCGCAAGCTTCATGGTCGTGCTTTCCTGGCCGCGCGCGAAGCCAATCGCAACCGCGCGGCCGAAGCAAGCGGGACGAAGATCAGGCCCCGAAGATCAGGCTCTGGCGTGTCCGCGGCGCGCCGGTGCGCGCACCGGCTGCTCGGGCTGGTCGTTGGCGAGCTGGCGCGCGAGGTTGAGGATGGCGCGCCGGCGCTTGGGCGACTCGATGCTGGCATAGGCTTCCAGCAGGTCGCTGGCGCCGGGCTCGGTCAGATGCGCGATCTGGCGCGACAGCGAGCCGGAGCTCTTGGACTTGTCGAGGTTGCCGATCAAATCGCCGACGCTGCAGTCGAGCGCCTCCGATATCTCGACGAGACGCGAGAAGCTTATGCGGTTTGTCCCATGCTCGTATTTTTGCACTTGCTGGAACGTAATACCCACCGAACGCGCCAGCTGGTCCTGACTCATCCCCAGCTCCTTGCGGCGCAGCCGCACGCGCGACCCGAGCGCGATGTCGAGAGGGTGTGGAGTATGTTCGTCCTTATCTTTTGCCATTTCGAATCCCGTAATTGCATTGCGCACAATTGATCATCGCCGAACGAAATTGTCCAATGGGATGGTAGATCAACTGCCCTACAACTTAACGCTTAACCGATCCTAAAGATGCGCCGGTCGATCATGAAATCTTGCCGGGGAATTCAATGAGCGGTGGATTCGGACACGTGTTACGCAAAACCGGGAGCCTCGTCCCCGCGGCGCTCACGCGCGGCTTCGCGAGGCCCGTGGCGCTGTTTTTCCACGGCGTCGAGCACCGCATAGACGATTCACGCGCCCAGTCGAATCACCATGATATTGCGTCTTTTTCGAAGATCGTCCGAGTCCTCAAGGACAATTTCGACGTGCTGCCGCTTTCGATGCTCGACGAGGTCCTGAGCGCGCCCTTGCGTCATCGCCGCAGCGTGTTCCTCATGGCCGATGATGGCTACGCGAACAACCTCAGCGTGGCCCAAGCCGTCCTGCAGGAGTTCAACTTGCCGTGGACTATTTTCCTGTCCACGCATCACGTCGATACCACAGAGCGAAACCCGGCCTTTCTCGCGCGGTTGTTTTTTCTTTTCGCCCCCAGTGCGAAATACGATATCGCGAACCTGCACGCGCAAATCACGCTCGACGACGGCCAAAACCGCGCCGCCGCCGCCGATCTTTGGGTGGGCAGGCTCAAGGCGCTCGATGCCGGACGCGCGCAAGCGGCGCTTGATTCGATGCGCGCGCAGTTCGAAGGCCTCGACGCGCTGGCGGGGAGGTATGCTTCGGACGCATTCCTGACCTGGCCCGAAGTCGCGGCGCTGAAGGCCGACGGCGTCGAGATCGGCGCCCATGCCCATTGGCACTGGCCGATGCATGGCGCGCAGACGCCCGAATATCTGGGCGAGCAGGCGCGGCTGTCGCGCGCGCGCATCGAGGCCGAGATCGGGCCCTGCCGCTACTTCGCCTATCCCTTCGGGAACACGCAGGACATCGGGCGCGAAGCGTGGCGGGCGGTGCGCGACGCCGGCTACGACTACGCCTTCACCACGCTCTCCGGCTCGCTGGACGCGAGCACCAACCGCTGGCTGATGCCGCGCTACGGACTTGCGCTCCACGAGAAGCGGCTGCCCGCGCTGGTGCCCTGGCTCAGCGCCGGCAACAGCCGGTTGCGCGCCTGGCAAAGGCAAATGGCGGGTTAACCACACGCCGTCCCAAAGCGGGAATGGCCTTGCGCAAGGCCCGTGCGCGGGCGTGCCGCTCTCGCACGCTTCTGTGCCGAATTGGCCGGCGCGATCCCATCGTCCCTGGCGCGTTCCCTGCAGCCTTCCAGCCGGATTTGAAGGCTTGTCGTGGCGTGAGCGTGCAAGAGCACTTCGTGGAAGCGGATCGGCAGGGCGATGCCCTCGGCCATCCCTTCGCGCTCGAGCCCACGGCCCCTCTGGCGCTCTATCCCGCCCTCAAGCGGCTGCTCGATCTGGTGATCGCCGTGCCGGTGCTGATCGCGGGCGCGCCGTTCCTGATCGCCATCGCGCTGTGGATCCGCCTCGACTCCAAGGGCCCCGCGCTGTTCCGCCAGACGCGGCTGGGGCAGGGTGGCCGTTCCTTCGGCATCCTCAAATTCCGCACCATGAACGTCGTCGAGGACGGCGCCTGCGTCGTCCAGGCGGCGCGCAACGATTCGCGCATCACAAGCGCGGGCCGTTTCCTGCGCGCTTCCAGCCTCGACGAGCTGCCGCAGCTCCTGAACGTCATCAGGGGCGAGATGTCGCTCGTCGGCCCGCGCCCGCATGCGAGCGCGCACGACGCGCTCTATTCCGCGCTGATCCCCGAATACAACGGCCGCCAGGCGGTCAAGCCCGGCATCACGGGCTGGGCGCAGATCAACGGCTATCGCGGAGGCACGCCGACGCTCGACCTGATGCAGAAGCGCGTCGAGTTCGATCTCTGGTACACGCGTCACGGTTCGCTCGGCCTCGATCTTCGCATCCTCGCGCGCACGCCGCTCGAGATGCTGCGCGGCAGGAATGCCTACTGATGGCCTCTCTTCCGACAGAAAGACGCAGCGCAGACAGGGCTTTCAAGCGCGTCGTCGTCGGCGGCATCAAGACCGCCAGCGTCTCGCGCGATCAGATGGGCCGGCTCATGGTCGGCGACTGCCTGGCCGCGCGCAGGGGCGGGCGCAGGCCCAAGCTCGTCTTCGCCGCGAACGGCCATGCGGTCGCGATGGCGGGCACGAACGCGAAATTCGCCAAGACCTTCCAGGCGGCCGACATCGTCCATGCCGACGGCGCGCCGGTGGTGTTCGCCTCGAAGCTGACCGACGCGCCGATCCCCGAGCGCAGCGCCACGACCGATTTCCTCCACGACGCGGCGAAGATGGCTGAGGCGCATGGCCTGAAATTCTTCCTCTTCGGCGCGACGGAAGAGATCAACGCCGCCTGCGCCAGGATGCTGAACGAGAACTATCCGAAGCTCGAGATTGCCGGTCGTCGCAACGGCTATTTCAACGGCGACGACGAGACCCTGATCTGCGAGGAGATCAACCGCTCCGGCGCGGACGTGTTGTGGGTGGGGCTCGGCGTGCCGAAGGAATACGAGTTCTGCGAGCGCAACCGCGACAACCTGACCGCGGGCTGGATCGTGACCTGCGGCGGCTGCTTCAACTTCGCCGCCGGCGCCTACAAGCGCGCGCCGGAATGGATGCAGAAGACGGGGCTGGAATGGGCGCACCGGCTGTGGCGCGAGCCCAGGCGGCTGTTCCTGCGCTATGCGATCACCAACCCCTTGGCGCTGTTCCTGCTTCTTACCAGGACCTTAAGGAAGCCCGCTTCGTAAACGGGTCCGAAACTTGCTTCGTGCCTGATGGCGCGAACGTTTTTAGGACCTCAAATGGGAACTGCCCTTCCCACGAGTGCCGTTTTGGAACGCAGCCGGCTGGTTCGCCTCGCCGGCCGCTACAGCTTGACGGCCGTCGGTCCCATCGCGGTCTCGGGCGCGCATTTCGCCGCTTCGCTCATCTTCCTGCACAAGCTTCCGCCGGCGCAGTTCGGCCTGTTCTCGTTCCTGCTCGTGGTCGTGCCTTTCGCGCTCAGCATCTCGTCGGGCCTGCTCGGCGCGCCGCTGCTCTCTGCGGTCGGCAGGACGGACGCCATGGCCGGCGCCAAGCGCGCCGCCTTCCGCGAGGTGAACCGGCTCTATTGCGTCTTCGCTGGGCTTGCCACCGCGGCGCTGATGTATTTCAGCCAGGCGGGGGTGACCTGCGCGCTTCTGCTCGGCGGCTACGGCGCGGCGATGACGTTCCGCTGGTTCTCGCGCTACAGCGCCTACAATTCCGATCATCCGATGCGCGCGGCGGCATCGGACCTCGTCTACAGCGCCGTGCTGATGACGGGGCTGTTCGTGCTCGTCCTCGGCGGCCATCTGTCGCTGCGCCGCACCAGCGACGTGCTGCTGGCGAGCGCGCTGCTCGGCCTGCTGCCGTTCGGCTGGGAGTTCCTGAAAGCCGAGCTGCGCCGCCCGCCCGCGGGCGTGCTTTCGGTCTACGGCCCCATCTGGCGCGACATGACGCGCTGGTCGCTGCTCGGCGTCGTGCTCTCGGAGATGACGGCGAACGCGCACGCCTATCTCGTGACCTTCATCTCAGGCACGCATGTCTTCGCGGTGCTCGCTGTCGGCAGCCTGATGATGCGTCCGCTGTCGCTGGTCTTGAGCGCGCTGCCCGACCGCGAGCGCCCGGCCATCGTCCATTGCCTGGTCAAGGGCGACACCAAGGGCGCGTTGCGCATCATGGTCGAGTTCCGCGCGGCGGCGGCCGCGATGTGGATCGGCACCGTGGCGCTGTCGGCGGTGATCCTGTTCTGGTTCCCCAAGCTCATCATCAAGGAGGGCTTCGATCCGCATGCGGTCGTGATGGTGACGGCGATCTGGACCCTGATCGTAGCAGCCCGTGCCGTGCGCGCGCCCGAGAACGCGTTCCTCATCGCCGCGGGCGAGTTCCATCCGCTGGCGCGCGCGGGGCTGACGGGCAGCGTCGTCTCGCTCGTGGGCACGCTGGTGCTGCTGCTTGCCGTCGGGCCCATCGAATCGCTGTTCGGCATCCTCGCGGGCGAGGTCGCGATGACGTTCCGCGTCCTGGCGCTGATGCGGCAATGGAGGCGCGCCCATGGTTGATGTGATCGTCGCCATCCCGACCTTCCGCCGTCCGCAGAGCCTGACGCGCCTGCTGAACGCGCTCGCCAAGTTGGACACCAAAGCCCGCGTCACGATCCTCGTCGCCGACAACGATGTGCAGCGCCATGAAGGCTTCGACGTCTGCGCGGCGCTTAAGGACTATCGCTGGCCGCTCGACTTTTTTCTCGCGCCCGAGCGCGGCATCGCGCAGGTACGCAACGCGCTGGCCGAGCGCGCGCTCGCGCACCCTTGCGATTTCATCGCCATGCTCGACGACGACGAATGGCCCGAGCCCCAATGGCTCGACGCATTTCTCAAAGTCCAGGCTGACACGGGCGCCGACGCGCTGCATGGCGACATCCTGCGCGACTTCGAGACGCTCCCCGGCCGCCTCGCAAAACGCTGCGACGGCATCGCGCCGCTCCTGGGCCAAACGGGACCGGTCGCGATGATCGAGGGTTCCGGCAACATCATCGTCAGCCGTGCCTGCTTCGAGGCTCTGCCCAAGCCCTGTTTCGATCCGGCCTTCGCACTTTCGGGCGGCGAGGACCGCGACTTCTTCGAGCGGTTGCGCCGTCAGGGCCGCCGCTTCGCCTGGGCGAAGGAGGCGCGGGTGCATGCCTGGGTGCCGGCGTCGCGCGCCACGCTCTCCTGGGCGTTGATGCGCGCCTATCGCGTCGGCAATTCCGACATGCGCGTGTTCCTCAAGCACAGCCACACCGCCGCGGACAGCGCGCGCGAGACCGCCAAGATCGCCGGCGCGCTCTTGTTGTTCCCGCTGCTGTTCGTCATCCTCGGCCTTGCGTCGAATCGCGCGGTGGATGCATTGCGCAGGCTGTTCCGGGCGGCGGGAAAGATCGCGGCGGCGCTCGGCCGCACCTACAACGAATACGCCGTGACCCATGGCGCATGAGACGCTCTCGGCGCCGCTCGCGCGGCCGCGTTCCGGCTTCGGCGTCATGGATGTGGCGTTCATCGCCCTGATGCTGCTCGCTTTCGTCGGCCTGCAGCCTTTCGCGATCCGCAATCCCGCGACCGACCTTCAGACCGGCCCCTATCAGATGACGGGCAGCGGCGATGCGATCCGCCAGGTGCTCTACATCCTCGTCTTCGCGACCGCGGTGATCGCCGCGTTCCTGCGCCGCGGCTTCGCGCTCGCGACCATCGTGCCGCCGCTGCTGAGCGTGCTGCTGGGCTGGTGTCTTCTGAGTGCCGCATGGGCCGCCGCGCCCGACGTGGCGCTGCGCCGCGCGGGCCTCGCCATCGTGGTGGCGCTGTCGACGATGTTCTGCGTCGACACGCTGGGCACCGAGCGCAGCTTCAGGCTGTGGCGCTACGTGCTCGCGGCGATCCTCATCGTCAACTGGCTATCCATCGCACTTGTGCATCAGGCGGTGCACCTGCCGGGCGAGCAGGACCCCGGCCTCGTCGGCAACTGGCGCGGGCTGTACTTCCACAAGAACATCGCCGGCGCGGTCAGCGCGATCACGGCGATCGTCTTCTTCTTCAGCGCGCTTAGGACGCGGCATTGGGCTGACATGGTCCTGTGCGCGCTGGCCGTGGGCTTCACGGTGATGACGCATTCCAAATCGTCGCTCGGCCTTCTGCCCGTGGCGGTGCTGGCCGGGCTCGCCTACCGCTTCGCGTGGAAGCGCAGCCTCGACCGTTCCATCGTCGCGGTCGTGGTTCTGCTCGCCGTCGTCCTTGTCGCCGCTTTCGCCGCCGCCGACGCCGACGCGATCTCGCGCGCTTTGGAGGATCCGACCGAGTTCACCGGCCGCGCCGCGATCTGGCAGGCCGAGCTCGCCTTCGCGCGCGATCATCTGTTCCTGGGCTCGGGCTTCGGCACCTTCGCCGATACCGGCGCGCTCTCGCCGCTGCACAACTATGTCGCGGGATCGTGGGTGGAGGCGGTGGCGCATGGCCATAGCGGCTACCTGCAGATCCTCGTCACCATCGGCGGCGTGGGCCTGCTGCTCACCGTCGCCGCGATCGTCGTGGCGCCCGGCTTGCGCTTCTGGCGCATGGATGACGGCGCCGATCTCGGCTTCAAGGCGATGCTGTTCGCGCTCTTCGTCTTCCTCGTCGCGCACAATTTCATGGAGTCGGACTTCCTCGAAGGCGACGCGCCCGCCTGGGTGGCGTGCCTTCTGATGCTGGCGTTCCTCTATCGTCTGCCGAGGCGGACATGAAACCGCTCTTCTCCGTCGTGATCCCCGTCTACAACCGTGCCGATGTGCTGGGCTGTGCGATCCGCTCCGTGCTCGCGCAGGACGAGCAGGACTTTGAGATCGTCGTCATCGACGACGGCTCCAAGGACGATCCACAGACCGCGCTGCATGCGTTCGCCGATCCGCGCATCCGCTTTCATGCGCAGCCCAACCGGGGCGGCGGCGCCGCGCGCAACGCCGGCATCGACCTGGCGCAGGGGCGCTTCGTCGCGTTCCTGGACTCCGACGATGTGTGGCTGCCCGGACATCTCAGCGCGATGCGCAGGCTGCTCGAAGACACGACGAACACCGCCGGTTACGCGCGCATGATCGTCGACCGCGGCGAGGGGCGAACCTTCCTGAAACCCCCGCGCGCATTGCGCGAGGGCGAGGACATGGCGAGCTACCTTCTCGCCGACCGCGGCTTCGTGCCGACGATCACGCTCGTCGTCGCGCGCGAGACGGCGGCGCGCGTGCGCTATCACGAGAACCTGCGCGCCGCGGAGGACACCGATTTCGCGATCCGCCTTGCTCTCGACGGCCAGCGCTTCGCGATGGCGGAAGAGCCCGGCGCGGTGTGGAAGGACATCCCCGATCCGAACCGCACGTCGGCGGGCCGAAAGGGCGGGCGCATGATCCCGTGGCTCGAGGAGATGCGGCCGCGCATCTCGCCGCGCGCCTATCACGGCTGCCGCGGCTGGGCGATCGCAAAGCACGTCGCGACCACCGACAGGCTCGCTGCGCTCAAGCTCTGGCTGAACGCGGTGCTGCGCGGCTGCTACCGCCCCGGGCTCGCGCCCATCGTGTTCCTGCAGATCTTCCTGTCCGACCGGGCCTATCGGGGCGTGGCCGACGGCGCGATCCGCTGGCTCAGGGCGGGCTTTCGCGGACGCAGGCCTGCGCGGGCATGAAAAGAGTTTCCCGCCGTTAACCAAACGTCAGCGCATCCGCCCGTCTAATGGCCCAAACACCCTGAAAAGGCTTCGAAATCCGGTCTATGTCGCCCGTCTCCCAAGCTGCCGATCCGGCCCCCGCCTTCCGCGCGGGCGATGTCGCACGCGTGGCGCGCGCGCGCATCGGGCTGGTGCTGGGCGTGGCGACGCTCGTCGTGGTCGCGACGTTGGGCGTGCTGATGGTTTGGCCCACGATGTATTCGACCTCGGCGAGCGTGATGCTCGACCCGCGCAAGAACAACGTCGCCGATCTTTCCTCCGTGCTGTCGCAGCTTCCGACCGATCCGGCATCGCTGCAGAACCAGATCCAGATCCTGCAGTCGCGCGACCTCGCCGAGCAGGTGATCGCCAAGCTCCATCTCTACGACGATGCGGAATTCACCCGCGTCGTGTCGCCGGACGACGACCAGCTCGCGGCGAAAGAGAAGATCGTCAATGCCTTCGAGAAGAACCTGACCGTGGCGGCGGAAGGGCTCTCGACCACGCTCACCGTCACCTTCACCTCGCGCGACCCGGTGAAGGCGGCTGCGATCGCCAATACGCTCGCCGACACTTACATCTCCGACCAGACCGATGCCAACCGCGAGGTCGGCGACAGGACGACGGGGTGGCTCGTCACGCGCACGCACGATCTCGCCGCCCAGCTCCAGGCGCAGGAAGCGGCGGTGCAGAAATACAAAGCCGACAACAACCTCGTCGAGGGTCCGGACGGAAGCTCGCTCGCCGACCAGCAGATCAGCGCCGTCGCCAACCAGCTCGTCACCGCCAAGGCCGACCTCGCCCAGAAGCAGGCGACCGACGACCGTGTCGCCGCGCTGGTCAAGGCGGGAGACACCGCCGACGTGTCGCAGATCCTGGCCTCGCCCTTGATCGTGCAATTGCGCACCCAGCAGGCGATGCTCATCGCCCAGGAATCCGATCTCAACACGCGCTACGGCCCGCGCCATCCCAAGCTCGAAGCGGTCCAGACCCAGAAGCGCGACCTCGACGCCAAGATCGCGACCGAGGTCACGCGGCTCACGGGCTCGATCTCCAACGACGTCGCGGTGGCACGCGCCAACGTCGCCTCGCTCCAGGGAAGCCTCACGGCGGCCGAGAAGCAGGCCCAGGCGCAGAACCTGATCCGCGTGAAACTGCGCGCGCTTGAATCCAACGCCGACTCCACGCGCACCATGTACGAGGCCTTCGTCACGCGGCTGCGCGAGACGCAGGACCAGGGCGTCATCCAGAACCCCGACGCGCGCGTCATCAGCCGCGCCGCGGTGCCGACGGTGCCCAGCTCGCCCAAGCGCACGCTGATCCTGGGCGGCTCGATCCCGGCGGGGCTTCTGCTCGGTCTGCTCGCGGCGCTCATCGCCGAGCGTCTGGGCGGCGCGGTGCCCGAGCGCGCGCCCGTCCGTCCCATCGAAGCGTTCCGTCCGGCGCCCGCCGCCGCGCATCGTGGGCCGCCGGTGCTGGCGACGCTCAACGGCCTCACCGATCCGCGCGCGCCGGGCGCGGTGCTCGACTGGCCGCAGTCGGATTTCTCCCGCGACGTGGACGCGCTGCTCAGAAGCGTGATGCGGGGCGGGAAGGTCTTCGCCGTCACCACGGCGGAGCGCGGACCGGCGAAGACCGCGACCGTCGCCGCGCTGGCACGCATGGCGGCGCGATCCCGGATGCGGGTCGCGGTGATCGATGCGGGCCTTCGCAGCCCATCGACCGCGCGCGCTTTCGGCATCGGCCCGGTGCGGTTCGGATTGCTCGAAGCGCTCACGGGTGCGGTGCCGCTCGCCCACGCCTTCTGCCGCGACCCGCGCTCGTCCTGCTCGGTGCTTTCGATCGCGCAGCGTCCGGCGGACCCGCAAGCGGTCCTGGCCTCGTCGAAGATGGCGGGGCTGGTCGCCCAACTCAGGCAGGGTTGCGATCTCGTCCTCATCGACGCCCCGCCCGCCCAAAGCACGGGCGAGTTGCGCGCGGTAGCTGGCCTTTGCGACGGCGTGCTGGCGGTGACGCGCGATCCGGACGCCGCCTCCGACGGCTATGCGAGGTTGGGCCTGACGCGGCTCGGCCTGGTTGTTGCCCGCTAGCGCGCTGAAATCGTTAACGATTTCCGCCATCTTCGAGTCCATCGGCGACGGACCGGCCTGCGGGTAACCTTTCTAGAAATTATTTCATTGTCTTAGGCCGCGCATATGGGATACGCGTTGCGCCCGCCAAATCCGGTGGTTTGGGCCGCCGTTCCACTTCTCGAAAGCGAGACGAAACTTCGTCATGGATGACAATACGCGAACTCTGCTGACGCGCGTGGGAATCGCCGTCGGCGTCCTCGCCGTGGGCCTGATTGCGGGCTGGATCGGCGGCGTCTCCTCGGCCCATGACGGTGCCGCGAAGATCGAGGTCTTCAAGGACTGGCGCTTGGCCTGTCCGGAAGACGACAACGCGAAGGGCGCCTGCGCGCTCGCCACCGACGTCAACGACCAGGGCAGCGGCCAGCACCTCGCCCAGATCACGATGGGCGCCGAAGCCGGCAAGCCCGACGTCGAGATGATGGTGATCAACGTGCCGCTCACCGTGCTGATCCAGCCGGGGCTGGGCGTGCAGATCGGCGCCGACACCAAGACCGTTCCCTATGCGACCTGCGTGCCGTCCGGCTGCGTGGCGACGATGCCCGTCGACGACAAGACGGCCGAGGCGATGCGCACCGCGCAGACGATGAACCTGATCGTGACGGCCGAGAATTCGCGCAGCGTCAGCCTTCCGGTGTCCGTCCAGGGCTATCAGGACGCAAGCAGAAGAATGAACAGTGTCGAAGCGCGGCGCCGTTCCTGGTGGCGGAGATTGTGGTCATGACATCCCTGAAGTTCCTTCGTTCCGCCGCCTGGGCTGCGGCGCTGGTCTTCGCCGGCTCGTCCGCGCTCGCGCAGGACCAGCAGCCGCCGCCGAAGAAGCCGATCACGCCCACCACGATGAAGACCTTTTCGGGCTGGGACGTGCGCTGCTATCCGGTGCAGACGCCCGCGCCTTGCGACATGTGGGAAGCGATCGCCTTCAAGAAGGGCGGCCAGCTCGCGGTCAGCGTCTCCATCGTCTACGTGCCGTCGCGCGACCAGCATCTGCTGCAGTTCGTCGTGCCGCTCGGCATCGATCTCGCCCAGGGCGCCAAGCTCCTGACCGACAGCTACACGTCGGAAGCCTGGCACTTCCATCACTGCGACCGCATCGGCTGCTACGTCATCGTGGCCGAGGGCAACCCGGTGGTCGACGCGCTGAAGGGCCACGACGCCATGAAGGTCCACGTCGTCCAGTTCCACGGCAAGCCGGTGGACCTGAACGTGCCGCTCAAGGGCTTCGACGAGGCGCATGCCTCGATGGTCGAGCTCGCCAAGCAGAAGGCGAGCGACAAGCAGCCCGCCGCGGCGCCCGCGGACGCCAATCCTTAAATTTTAGACGTACACGGTACGTTCCGGGGGCTTCGCGCCCCCGGCGACAATTCGGACAAATTTCCGCTCCCCCGCCTTGTTATTCGACGGCGGTGCGCAGTGTTGCGCGTTAGGATGACGCGCCGATTCCGCGCGCGTGGAGCCCCCGCCCGAGATGAGCAGCAGCGACAGCGAGAAGAACTGGTTCGGCCACGGTCTCGGCAAGGCGCGCGATCGCGTCCGCGACTATGCCGGCCGTGCGGTGAACGGCAGCGACGCGCGCGCGCCGCGCGGCATGTGGGTCGTGGCCGGCGTGATCATCATCGGCCTCGTCATCCTCGGCGCGATCGGCTGGGCGGTGGTTCGAACCTCCACGCCGGCGACGCGTGCCGGACGCGGCGGCGCCGGCGGAGCCTTGCCCGTGGGCGTGGCCTCCGTCGCCAGGGGCGACGTCGACATCAAGCTCAACGCGCTCGGCACGGTCACGCCGCTCGCAACCGTCACCGTGAGGCCGCAGGTGAGCGGCCAGATCCTGCGCTTCAATTTCCAGGAAGGGCAGATGGTCAAGGCGAACGAGCTGCTCGCCGAGATCGATCCGCGCCCGTTCCGCGCCGCCTACGACCAGGCATTGGGTGCGCAGAACCGCGACCAGGCGACGCTCGCCAACGCCGAAGTGGACCTCCAGCGCGACACCGCGCTCTATGCGCAGAAGGCCGTGTCGCAGCAGGTGCTCGCGACCCAGCAGGCCCTGGTGCGCTCGACGGCGGCGACGGTGAAGGCCGACAAGGCCGCGGTCGAGGCGGCGGCGATCAATCTGCAGTTCACCAAGATCACCTCGCCGGTGGACGGCCGCGTCGGCCTGCGTCAGGTCGATGTCGGCAATCTCGTCCAGGCCGGGCAGACGAACGGCGTGGTGGTCGTGACCCAGCTTCAGCCGATCTCGGTGCTGTTCTCGCTGCCCGAGGACAATATCTCCGACATCATGAGCCGCATCCGTGCCGGCGCCACGCTCAGCGTCGAGGCCTTCGACCGCGGCCAGACGGTCAAGATCGCCGACGGCAAGCTCGCCACCCTCGACAACGTCATCGATCCCACGACCGGCACGGTGAAGCTGCGCGCGATGTTCGACAATACGGGCGGCGAGCTGTTCCCCAGCCAGTTCGTCAACGTGCGCCTGCTCGTCAACACGCTGAGGAACCAGACCTGGGTGCCGGCCTCGGCGATCGAGCGCGGCTCTCAAGGAGCCTATGTCTACGTCGTGCAGGCCGATAAGACGGTGGCGATGCGCACGGTGACGCTCGGGCCCCAGGACGGCGACCATGTGGCGATCATGAAGGGTCTCAACCCGGGCGAGACCGTCGTCACCGACGGCGCCGACCGCTTGAGCGACGGCGCCGACGTGATCGTGCCGAAGGGCACCAAGGCCGGCGCCGCCAAGCCCGCCGCCGAGGGTGCGAGCGATGCCTCGCGCACCGCGCGGCGTGCGGCGCTGGCCAAGGCCTGCGGCGCGGACCTCGCGAAATACTGCCCCAACATGGAAGGCTCCGACCGCTTCCAATGCATGCGCGACCATCGCGACGATTTCAGCGCCGAGTGCAAGGCGGTGATGTCGAAGATGCGCCGCGGCGGCGGCGGCCGCGGCGGGCAGTGACACGACGTGCGCGCCGTCCCTCCAATGTCATGGCCCGCGAATGCGGGCCAACCAGGTCGGTTCGGCCCGATTTCGGAAGGACTCACGCGGAGGCGCGGAGATCGCGGAGTTGAGCTCCTCTCCGCGGCCTCCGCGCCTCCGCGTGAATCCTTTGTAAGAGCAAGTAGACGTCACCTGGGTGGCCCGCATTCGCGGGCCATGACATCGAGATTGTCAAAGCAGTAGCGCGATGAACCCCTCAGCCCCCTTCATCCAGCGTCCGGTGGCGACGTCGCTCTTGATGATCGCGATCATGCTGGTGGGGTTCGCGGGCTATCTCTATCTGCCGCTCTCGGCGCTGCCCGAGGTCGACTATCCCACCATCCAGGTGCAGACCTTCCTTCCCGGCGCCAGCCCCGACGTGATGACGACGACGGTCACCGCGCCCCTGGAGCGCCAGTTCGGCCAGATGCCGGGCCTCAACCAGATGTCGTCGGTGAGCTCCGCCGGCGCCTCGGTCGTGACGCTGCAGTTCGACCTCTCGCTCAGCCTCGACGTCGCCGAGCAGCAGGTGCAGGCGGCGATCAACGCTTCGGGAAACCTGCTGCCGCAGAGCCTTCCGGCGCCGCCGATCTACGCCAAGGTCAATCCGGCGGACGCGCCGATCCTGACGCTGGCGATCACCTCGACGGCGATGCCGCTGACCCAGGTGGAAGACCTCGCCGACACGCGCATCGCGGAGAAGATCTCGCAGCTTCCCGGCGTCGGCCTCGTCAGCATCAATGGCGGCCAGCGCCCCGCGATCCGCGTGCGCGCCAATCTGCAGGCGCTCGCCTCCTACGGCCTCAACATCGACGACGTGCGCACGACGGTCTCCAACGCCAATTCGAACGCGCCCAAGGGCAGCTTCGACGGCGCCTCGCGCTCCTACACGATCGATTCCAACGACCAGCTCTCCTCGATCGACGACTACAAGAGCATCGTCATCGCCTACAAGAACGGCGCGCCGGTGCATCTCTCCGACGTGGCGACCGTCGAGAACGGCGCGGAGAACGACAAGCTCTTGAGCTGGATGAACACCACGCCGGCGATCCTGCTCAACGTCCAGCGCCAGCCCGGCGCCAACGTCATCGCGGTCGCCGACAGCGTCAAGCAGCTCCTGCCGCAGATCGAGGCGGGATTGCCCGGCAGCATCAAGGTCGTGGTCCTCACCGACCGCACCAACACGATCCGCGCCTCGGTCAGCGACGTCGAGTTCGAGCTCGGCCTCGCCGTCGTGCTGGTGGTGCTGGTCATCTATCTCTTCCTGCGCAACCTGCCGGCGACGTTCATCCCGAGCCTGTCGGTGCCGCTTTCCATCGTCGGCACGTTCGCGGCGATGTACCTGCTCGGCTATTCGCTCAACAATCTGTCGCTGATGGCGCTCACCATTGCGTCGGGCTTCGTCGTCGACGACGCCATCGTGATGATCGAGAACATCGCGCGCTACATCGAGCAGGGCGAGACACCCTACGACGCGGCGATGAAGGGCGCGGGCGAGATCGGCTTCACCATCGTCTCGCTCACCGTGTCGCTGATCGCCGTCCTGATCCCGCTGCTCTTCATGCAGGAGGTGGTGGGGCGGCTGTTCCGCGAGTTCGCGGTGACGCTGGCGATCACCATCCTGATCTCCGCTTTCGTGTCGCTGACCCTGGTGCCGATGCTCTGCGCCAAGCTCTTGCGCCACAAGACCGAGGCGAAGAAGCAGGGCGCCGTCGCGCGCCGCGCCGAGGAATATTTCGAGCGCCTGATCAAGGAATACGACCGCCTTCTCACCTGGGTGCTCGACCACCAGCCGCTGACGCTGATCGTCGCGGTGGCGACGCTGGTGGTGACGGTGCTGCTCTATATCCTAATCCCTAAGGGCTTCTTCCCGATCCAGGACACCGGTCTCGTGCAGGGCATCACCCAGGCCGGCCCCACCGTCTCGTTCCAGGCGATGTCCGAGCGTCAGACGGCGCTCGCCAGATCGCTGCTCGCCAACCCGAACGTCTCGAGCCTGTCGTCCTTCATCGGCGTCGACGGCAGCAACAACACGCTCAACAGCGGCCGCTTCCTGATCAATCTCGTGCCCAAGGACGACCGCGCCGCCTCCATCGGCGACGTGCTGAAGCAGCTCGCGGATTCGGCGCACAACGTGCCGGGCATCTCGCTCTATCTCCAGCCGGTGCAGGACTTGACCATCGATTCCACGGTCAGCCGCGCGCAGTACCAGTTCGTGCTCGAGGATTCGAGCACCGCGGCGCTGACGCGCTACGTCCCCAAGCTTCTCGCGCGGCTGCGGCAGGCGCCGGAGATCACCAACGTCTCGACCAACTTCACCGACCGCGGCCTCGCGGCACAGGTGACCGTCGACCGCGACACCGCGGCGCGTTTCGGCATCACCGCGGCCACGATCGACAACGCGCTCTACGACGCGTTCGGCCAGCGCATCGTGTCGACGATCTTCACCCAATCCAACCAGTACCGCGTCATCCTGGAAGCCGATCCGGGCGTGCAGAACACGGTCAGCGCGCTCTCCGACATCCACCTGCCGTCGGCGGGCGGGGGCCAGGTGCCGATGTCGGCGTTTGCGCGCGTCGAGCAGATGCCGGTGCCGCTGGAGACCGATCACCTGGGCCAGTTCCCCGCCGCGTCGATCTCCTTCGACGTCGCGAACGGCTATTCGCTGGGCGCTGCCGTCGACGCGGTCAAGAAGGCCGAGCGCGACACCTCGGTCCCCACCAGCACGACGACGAATTTCGAGGGCTCGGCGCTGGCCTTCCAATCGGCGCTGTCGAGCGAGCTGCTGCTCATCCTCGCCGCCATCGTCACGGTCTATATCGTGCTCGGCGTGCTCTATGAGAGCTACGTCCATCCGATCACGATCCTTTCGACCTTGCCGTCGGCGGGCGTGGGCGCGCTGCTGTTCCTGATCCTGACCGGCAACGATCTGGGCATCGTCTCGATCATCGGCATCATCCTGCTCATCGGCATCGTCAAGAAAAACGCGATCATGATGATCGACTTCGCGCTCGAGGCCGAGCGCGGCGAGGGCAAGAGCCCGCGCGAGGCGATCCATCAGGCGGCACTCCTGCGCTTCCGCCCGATCATGATGACGACGGTGGCGGCGCTGTTCGCGGCGCTCCCGTTGATGCTGGGCAGCGGCACGGGCTCGGAGCTGCGCCAGCCGCTCGGCATCTCCATCGTCGGCGGGCTCTTGGTGAGCCAGCTCCTGACGCTCTTCACCACGCCGGTGATCTACATCTATTTCGACCGCTTAAGCCAACGCATGCGCGGCGGGGAGAAGACCTCGCAGGCCACGGCGACATGAGCTTCTCCGACGTCTTCATCAAGAGGCCGATCGCGACGAGCTTGCTGACGCTGGGCTTCGCGCTCGCGGGCGCCAGCGCCTATTTCCTGCTGCCGGTGGCGTCGCTTCCCAATGTCGACATCCCCACGATCTTCGTCACCGCCTCGATGGCGGGCGCCTCGCCGGAGACGATGTCGACCAGCGTGGCGACGCCGCTCGAGCGCCATCTCGGCTCCATCGCCGACGTGACCGAGATGACGTCGCAGAGCTCGGTCGGCAACACCCGCATCGTGCTGCAGTTCGGTCTCGACCGCGACATCGACGGCGCGGCGCGCGACGTGCAGGCGGCGATCAATGCCGCGCGCGCCGATCTTCCCGCCTCGCTGAAATCGAACCCGACCTACCGCAAGCTCAACCCCGCCGCCGCCCCCGTGCTGATCCTGGCGATGACGTCGGACACGCTCTCGCCCGGCCAGATCTACGATTCTGCGTCCACCATCCTGCAGCAGAAGCTGAGCCAGGTGCCGGGCATCGGCCAGGTGCAGGTGGGCGGCTCGTCGCTGCCGGCGGTGCGCATCGATCTGAACCCGCGCGCGCTCTTCAAATACGGCATCGCGCTCGAGGACGTGCGCGCCGCGCTCTCCGCCGCCAACGCCAACGCGCCCAAGGGCGCCGTGGAAGAGGGCGCGGTCAAATACCAGCTCGCGGTCAACGACCAGGCGAAATCGGCCGCCGAGTACAAATCGCTGATCGTGGCCTATCGCAACAACGCCGCGGTGCGGTTGAGCGACGTGTCGGCGGTCAGCGACGGCGTCGAGGACGTGCGCAATATCGGCATGGCGAACGGCAAGCCCGCGATCCTGGTGATCCTGTTCGGCCAGCCCGGCGCCAACGTCATCGCCACCGTCGACACCGTCAAGGCGTTGCTGCCGGAGCTGCAGCGCGCCATCCCGCCCTCGATCAAGCTCGTCGTCGCCAACGACCGCACCGGCACGATCCGCTCCTCGGTGCGCGACGTGGAGATCACGATGGCGATCTCGGTCGTGCTGGTGGTTCTGGTCGTGTTCCTGTTCCTGCGCAACGGCCGCGCCGCGCTGGTGCCGAGCGTCGCGGTGCCGCTGTCGCTGGTCGGCACCTTCATGGTGATGTATTTCGCCGGCTACACGCTCGACAACCTCTCGCTGATGGCGCTGACGGTGGCGACCGGCTTCGTCGTCGACGACGCCATCGTGGTGCTCGAGAACATCACCCGCCACATCGAGGCCGGGATGCCGCGCGTGCAGGCGGCGCTGCTCGGCGCGCGCGAGGTGGGCTTCACCGTGCTTTCCATGAGCCTGTCGCTGACGGCGGTGTTCCTGCCGATCACCTTGATGGGCGGCGTGGTGGGACGCTTCTTCAACGAGTTCGCGATCGTGCTGTCGGCGTCGGTGCTGATCTCGCTCGTCGTGTCGCTGACGACGACGCCGATGATGTGCGCCAATCTCGACCTGCACAAGCCCGACCGCAACCAGGGCTTCCTCCTGCGCGGCGCAGAGCGCGTCTTCGACGCGATGCTGCATTTCTACGACGTCACGCTCTCCTGGGCGCTGCGCATGCCGCTTCTCATCGTCGCGATCCTTTTCGGCACGATCCTTCTCAACGGCTATCTCTATTACGTCATTCCCAAGGGATTCTTCCCCGTCGAGGACACCGGCGAAGTCAATGGCGGCATCCGCGGCGACCAGTCGATCTCGTTCCAGCTCATGGAGCAGAAATTCGCAGCCTTCGTCGGCATCATCGCCAAGGACCCGGCCGTGCAGAGCGTGGTGGGCTTCGCGGGCGGCGGCGGCGGCGGACCGCGCGGCGGCGCGACCAATTCCGGCAACGTCTTCATCCAGTTGAAGCCCAAATCCGAGCGCGGCGGCATGAGCACCGACGAGGTCATCGCGCGGCTAATGCACGGCAAGCTCAACGACATCTCCGGCGCGCGGCCGTTCCTGCAGAACGCGGGCGGCGTGCCGGGCGCGGGCGGGCGGCAGGGCAACGGCGCCTATCAGTACTCGCTCCAGGCCGACACGCTGGACGAGCTCAACGAATGGGTGCCCAAGATCACGGGCGCGCTGCAGGACGTGCCCGAGCTCGACGACGTCCAGTCCGACCGCGAGGACAAGGGGCTCGAGGTCGAGCTCACCATCGACCGCCAGACGGCCGCGCGGCTCGGCATCTCCTCGTCGCAGATCGACAACACGCTCTACGACGCCTTCGGCCAACGCCAGGTCTCGACGATCTACAACGATTTGAACCAGTACCACGTGGTGATGGGCGTGGCGCCGGAGTTCTGGCAGAGCCCGGAGACGCTGAAGGACATCTACGTCTCGACTGCGGGCGGCGCGGTCAGCGGCACGGCGGCGAGCGGCGCCGTCGCGGGCACCACGACGCTCACCGCCGCCGTCAACGCGGCGCCCACCACGACGGCGCCCACGGCGGCCGACGTCGCCGAGGACGCGCTGCGCAACCAGCAGCTCAACGCGCTCACCAACAGCGCGCGTGGCAGCGCCTCCACCGGCGCCTCGATCTCGAGCGAGGTCGAGACCATGGTGCCGCTTTCGGCGTTCTCGCATTTCGGGCCCGGCACGACGCCGCTTTCGATCAATCACGACGGGCCGTTCGTGGCGACGACGTTCTCCTTCGACCTGCCCAAGGGCATCTCGCTCGGCCAGGCGACCGCCGCGATCGGCCGCACCATGGACACGCTGCATGTGCCGGTGTCGGTACATGGCGGCTTCGCGGGCTCGGCGCGCATCTTCCAGCAATCGGTGTCGGGCGAGCCGCTGCTCATCCTGGCCGCGATCCTTGCGGTCTATATCGTGCTCGGCGTGCTCTATGAGAGCTACGTCCATCCGCTGACGATATTGTCGACGCTGCCGTCGGCGGGCGTGGGCGCGGTGCTGGCGCTCAGGCTGACCACCAACGAGTTCAATCTCTTCGCGCTGATCGGGGTGATCCTGCTCATCGGCATCGTCAAGAAAAACGCGATCATGATGATCGACTTCGCGCTCGTCGCCGAGCGCGAGGAGGGGCTGTCGTCGCGCGACGCGATCTACAAGGCGTGTCTGCTGCGCTTCCGCCCGATCATGATGACGACGTTCGCCGCGATCCTGGGCGCCCTGCCGCTCGCCATCGGCTTCGGCACGGGCTCGGAGCTGCGCCAGCCGCTCGGCATCGCGATCGTGGGCGGGCTCGCGCTCAGCCAGATCCTGACGCTCTACACGACGCCGGTGGTCTATCTCTACCTCGACCGCTTCCGCGGCTGGGCCAAACGCGGCTGGGACCGGTGGTATGCGGGGCTCATGGGCGACACGGTGCCGGGGGCGGCGGAGTGAGTCGACCCTCCCCTTGAGGGAGGGTCGAAAAATGCGAAGCATTTTTCGGGGAGGGGTCCGGTGCTCGCGGCCTTACCCCTCCCCGAAATTTGCTTCACTTCGTTTCGCAAATTTCGACCCTCCCTCAAGGGGAGGGTGGCTTTTAGAGATTCGGCAGGTCCGTCGTGTCCGCGGCGCCGTTGTGGATCTCGTTGTTGCGGTACTGGCGGTAGAGGCTGCGCTGGGTGGCGTAGTAATCGACCGACGTGCGCTCGATCTGGTCGATCGTGTCCACGTTGCGGGCGCGCAGGTCGAGCACGCCCATGCCGGCGCGCGCGTAAGACAGCGTGTGGAAGCCGTCGAAGCGGATATAGGTGAAGGGATCCAGGAAGATGTCGACCACGCGCCCGGCGCTGTCGCGCGGCGGCGAGGGGCCGACGAAGGGCAGCACCCAATAGGGCCCTTCGCCCGAGCCCCACACGCCCAGCGTCTGGCCGAAATCCTCGTCGTGCGGCGGGATGCCCATCTTGGCTGCGATGTCGAACATGCCGCCGATGCCGAGCGTGCTGTTGAAGGTGATGCGGCCGAGCGTCTGGGTGGCGCGCACCGGCTCGCCCTGCAGCACGTCGTTGGCGAAGGTCACCGGCTCGTCCATGTTCGCGAGCATGTAGTGGAAGCGGTCGCGAATCTGCTCCGGCACCGTGTCGTTGTAGAACACCGCGACCGGGCGCGCGACGTGCTTGTCCAGGCCCTGGTTGAACGCGAACATCTCACGGTTGGTGGGCTCGTAGGGATCGTTCTGCGCCAGCGAGTCCGGATTGGTCGTGGTCGTGCAGGCGCTCAAGCCGGCGCCGGCCAGGAAGATCGCCATAAGTGCGGAAGAACGGTTCATCTTAAAGCTCGAATTCATCCCAATGGGAAAACGCTCATACGCGCGAATCGATGCCTTGCTTAATATCGGCTGCGATCATGACGGCGACAAGGGGTTGAACGCGCCCGTCCTCAGATTCCGCCGTACCAAGTGTAGCCCTGATCCTCCCAATAGCCGCCTTTGCCGCCGTTGATATTGGAGAAATGTTCTACAAGCTCAATTCGTTGTACGTACTTAGCCATTTTGTAACCCAATTGACGCTCCGCCCTGAGACGAACCGGCGCACCGTGCTCGACGGGCAACACCTGGCCGTTCAGTTGGTAGGCCAGGATCGTCTGCGGGTGGGTCGCCTCCAAAAGGTCGAGGCTCTCGTAATAATAGGGCACGTCGCCCGACAGCGAGCTGCCCATCGGATCGGCGCAATAGAACATGACGTAGCGGGCCTCAGGCTTCGGACCCGCGGCCGCCAGGATCGGCGCAAGAGGCGCCCCCGTCCATTCGCCGATGCAGCTCCAGCCCTCGACGCAGTCGTGGCGCGTGATCTGGGTGCGCGGCGGCATGGCGCGAAGCTCGGCCATGGAGAGCGACAATTTGCGCTCGACGAGGCCTCCGACCTCGATGCGCCAGTCCGCGAAATCCTTCGCGGCGTGGGCGGCGTATTCGTCGGTCTGGGGATTGAGCGTGCCGTTGGCGCGGAAGACGGGCGCGATGTCCTTCTTGGAGAATTCCGGCGCCAGCGCGTGGTGCCCAGCGAACAGGCGCTGCATCCGGCGCGTCAGGTTCTCCACCTCGCCCAGCGCGCTTACCACCCATTGCTGCTCGGAGAGCGGGGTGCAGGCCGCGAGCATCAGCGCGCCCGCGCTCGCCAGCATCCCCTTGAGAAGATTGCGCCGGGTCTCAGCCATTGGGCCTTTTCCCCTCGATCACATAGCGTCCCGTGATCATCGAACGCACATTGTTCCACGTGCCCGAGAGCACGACCATGATCATGTGGACGATGAAGAAGCCCAAGAACCCGAACGCGCAAAGGAAATGGATCGTGCGCGCGGTCTGGCGCCCGAAGAACATCCAGGGAAGGATCGGGAACGCCGCGTCCATCGTCGGCGACATGGTCAGGCCCGTCAGCACCACCAGCGGCCCCAGCACGAAGATCACGAAGGCATAGGCGAGCTTCTGCAGCGCGTTGTAGCGCTTGGCCGCCTCGCCTTTGGGGAAATTGAGCTTGGCATGGTCGACGATCTCGCGCGGCAGGTGCTTGAGGTCGGCCTTGGTCGGGATCAGGTCGCGCTGCGCGTGGCGCGTGTAGAACGCGAAGCCTGCGAAGATCAGCCCGTTGAGCACCAGCAGCCACGCGAACGCGAAGTGCCACTGCCGTCCCATCGCCAGCCATTGCGGGCCTGGGATCGTCGCCCAGTCGGGAAAGCCGCGCGCCGCCATCACGCCGTCGACCTTGGAGGCGCCCAGCACGCCGGTGGTGTCGAAGCTCCACGGCCCGATCTGGGTGATGCCCTGCGTCACTTCCGTGTCGTTGCCGCGCGCGGTCAGCGAGAAGACCGGGTGGTCGAAATCGGACTGCGCGCCCAGATAGAGGGCGGGGTGGGCGTTGAAGATCTGCAAGCCGCTGAGCAGCATCACGAACAGGATGCAGGCATTGGCCCAATGCGTCAGGCGCACGATCAGCTTGTGGCGATAGAACGCATAATGCGGCCCCTCGGGCGCGAGGCCCAGCGCCTTGCGCAGCCAACCCGGCACGCGCCATCCCGAAACCGCCCGTCCGACCGCGGACATGCCCGACATCCCAGCCAAATCACCCTGCCAGTCTAGCAGCCTTCGAGGGCTATACGGATGAGAAGGGGTGGCGGTTTCAGCCACAAGGGGAGATGTTTCGTGCTAAGGGGGCAGGAATAGTCGCTGTCAGGAGACGGACATGATCGGTCGAGCGTTCGTGGTGCTGCTGTGCTCGTTTCTTTTCGCCGCTACGGGGGCCAAGGCGCAGACCTACAACAATATCTATGATTTCTGCGCACAGCCCAGCTGCGCCGACGGCGACTCTCCGCAGACCGGCCTGATAGCCGATACGGCCGGAAACCTGTACGGAACAGCCCAAAACGGCTCGTTCACACGCGGCGTCGTCTTCGAATTGTCGCCGAACGGCAGCGGCGGCTGGACCTACTCGGTGATCCACGACTTTTGCGCCGTGCGCCAGTGCGCGGACGGGACCAATCCTTCCGGACCTTTGATCATCGACGGCGCCGGCAACCTCTACGGCGTGGCGGGAGGTGGCGGCAAAACGGGCTACGGGCTTGTCTACGAGCTCATGCCCCAGGGCGGAGGCCTGTGGAATCTCGCCGTCCTGCGCAGCTTCTGCAAGCAGGTCGCCTGCCTCGACGGCGCCTATCCCAGCGGCGCGCTCTCCTATCTCGGCCAGCGCGGCGGCGCGCTTTACGACGGCACTTCGCCGCTCTACGGCACGACCACGGTCGGCGGCGCGTTCCAGCAAGGTACAGTTTACACGCTGACGCCGCCGCCGTCCGGCGCCCACCGGACCTGGTGGAGTTCCAAGATCCTCCACAGCTTCTGTCCCGAAGGCGGATACTGCCTCATGGACGGCAGCGGACCTTCAACAGGCGTCGTCGTCGATTCGAACAACGTGCTGTTCGGCACGACGCCGGACGGCGGCCAGTTCTATACCGGGACGCTGTTCAAGCTCACCCGTTCGGGCGGCGGCTGGACCAAACTGATCCTCCACACCTTCTGCAGCGCGAACCGCTGCGCGGACGGCGGCGTGCCTCTCGGGTTGGCGGAGAACGACGCGGGCGATCTCTTCGGCGCCACCACGATCGGCCCGCACAAGCCCGGCTGCGTCCAGACGGGCTGCGGAACGATTTTCGAGATGTCGCCGCAGACCGGCACGCTTACCACGCTGTATTCGTTCTGCAGCCTGCCCCGCTGTACCGACGGCCGCATTCCTTCCGGCCCGGTCACGATGCTGGACAATGGCGATCTCATCGGGGTCACCAGCGAGGGCGGCGACGGTTCCAACCAAAACCACGGGGGCGGAGTCCTTTACCGATTCAGCGGAACGACACTCACCGTGCTCCACGCCTTCTGCGGTTTGGCCAACTGCGACGACGGCCTCTTCCCGAGCGGCACCGTCGCCGTCGACGGGAAGGGCCGGATGTTCGGCACGACGACCAATGGCGGGACAGGCTTCTACGGGCAGTTGGGCACGATCTACGAGCTCGCGCCCTGAGCCGCTAGTTGCCGATCCAGCCCTGCGCGCGCGCCGCGTCCTCGCGGACGCGCTCGGGCGATCCTAACAGCTGCCGGTTGAAGCCGATGCGCTTGAACCAATAGTGCAGGCCGAGCAGGTCGGTGAAGCCCATGCCGCCATGGACCTCGGTCGCGGTGCGCGCGACGAAGGGGCCGATCTCGGACGTATGCGCCTTGGCGTGGGCGGCGAGGCGGCGCGACTCCGCAGGGCACGCATCGAAGCCGTAGGCCGCATACCAGACGAGCGCGCGAGCCGGCTCGAGCTCGGCCGCCATCTCCGCGCACATATGCTTGACCGCCTGGAACGAGCCGATGACGCGGCCGAACTGCTTGCGCTCCTTGGCATAGGCGACGGCCTTCTCCAGCATGCGCGTGCCCGCGCCCAGCGTGTCGGCGGCGAGCACGACGCGGCCGGCATCGATGATGCGCAGGATGGAGGCGTCTTTCAGAGGCTCGGCGTCGGCGTCGTGCAGCTCCAGCTTGGCGACGGCGCGCGTCGTGTCGATGGTCGGAAGAAGCGTGATCTCGACGTCCTTCGCCTGGACGAGATGCAGATCGCCGAACTTGTCCGCGACGACGAAGATGTCCGCGCCGTCGGCGTCGAGCGCGAACATCGCCCGGCCGCTGAGCTTGCGGTTCCTGGATACGATGCCCGCATCCTCGCGCGCGCCGCTCGCGTGCTCGCTGACCGCGACGCCGCACCTGATCTCGCCGGCCGCGAGCTTCTTCAGCCATGGCGTGCCTTTGAGCGCCAAGGGCGCCATCACCGCGCTGGCCGTGAACGGCATCGGCGCCACGTGCCGGCCGAGCTGCTCGGCCACCACCGCCGCGTCGAGCAGGGTGAGCCCCAGCCCGCCATCCGCTTCGGGGATCAGGATGCCGGGCACACCCAGTTCCTTCAGCGCCTCGAACGCGCTCGCGCCCTTGCGCACGGCGTCGAGCGGCACCGCGCGCTCGAGCGTGCGGCCGACGCTCTCCTGCATCATCTTCTGGTCGTCGCTCAGCCCGAAATCCATCAGCTTGCCGCCTTCGGCTCACGCGGCATGCCAAGGCCGCGCTCGGAGATGATGTTCTTCTGGATCTGCGCGGTGCCGCCGCCGATGATGAGGCCGAGATCGAACATGAAGCGGCTCTGCCATTCGCCATGGGCGCGCAGATGCGCCGACGCACCATAAAGAATCCCAAGCTCGCCCAGGACGTCGTTGGCGAAGCCCGCGAGCTGGTGGTTGAGCTCGCAGCCCTGCAGCTTGACGATGAGGCGCGCCAGCCCCGGATCCTCGCCCTTCTGCGCACAGGTGAGCAGCCGCAAGCCGTGATATTCCATCGCCATCACGCGCGCCTGGAGCTTGAGCAGCCGATCGCGCCAGACGGGATGGTCCATCAGCCGGCGCCCGTCGAGCGTTTCTGTCTGCATCATCTCGACCAGCGCCCTGAGACGCGTGCCGGCCTGGTTGGGATCGCCCAGCATGCCGCGCTCATGTTTCAAGGTCGCGTTGGCCACGAGCCAGCCCTGGCCGCGCTGACCCACGATGTCCTTCTTCGGCACGCGCACGTCGGTAAAGAAGACCTCGTTGAACTCGGCGCGGCCGGTCATGGTGACGAGCGGGCGCACCTCGATCCCCGGAGTCCTCATCGGGAAGATGAGATAGGAGATGCCTTCGTGCTTGGGCTTGTCGGCTTCGGTGCGGACGAGACAGAAGATCATGTCGGCCTGCGCCGCCGTCGAGGTCCAGATCTTCTGGCCGTTGATGACGAAATCGTCGCCGTCTTCCGTCGCGCGCGTGGTAAGCGCGGCGAGGTCCGAGCCCGCGCCGGGCTCCGAATAGCCTTGGCACCAGATCACCTCGCCGCGCAGGGTGGGCGCGATCCAGCGCTGCTTCTGCTCCTCCGTGCCGAGCTCGAGCAGCGTCGGCACCAGCATCGAGATGCCCTGGTTCGCCATGCCCATCGGCAGGCCGGCGGCGATGAACTCCTCCGCGATGATGCGCGATTTCAGGATGTCGGGCTGGGCGCCATAGCCGCCATAATCTTTCGGTATCGTCCGCGCCGCGTAGCCGTGCTCGATCAATAGTAGCTGCCAGGCCCGCGCTTCCGCGCTGAAATAGCTCGCCGGCGCGCGGTCAGCATGCGTATGGCAGAACGCGCGAACCTCGGCGCGAAAGGTTTCGTATTCGGGCGGGTAGGAGAGGTCCATCTCAGTTCCGAAGCCGCGCGTTCGGAGCTTTTGAGATGCCTGGAATGCTGCGGATATTGAGTATGGCAGCATATGCCAGCGAGCCGGAAAGCAGGATGGGATTACTGTGCAGCAAATTGACCAATAGTGTCTGGCTGATGAATGGCGAAACAGCCATTGCCGTCAGGAGGAAACCCGATGAGCCAGATGCAAAGCCAAGCAGGGCGTTCGATCCATCCAAACTCCCTGGACCACGCCACATGGCGTATATGGCCGCAAGAAGACCGCAGATCACAGCAGCTAGATCGTAATATGTGAACATCGGGCAGGCCTTTCAGTTCGGAGACCGTCAAATCACGGTCGGGGTCGCTCCAGATAGATGACGGCGCTTCCGTAGACAGGGCCTTCGACTCCATCGACGGTACGATGCTCGATGTCTTCAACGGTGCCGAGCTTGCTGGTCCAGTTGCCGTTCGGCAGCTGACGCGCGGCATGTGTGGGTGTGATTTTCCCGAAGCTAACGGCTGCGTAAATCGCTATCTTTTCAATTCCCGGCTCTGCCAACCCATTTCGAGATGGAGAATATCCTAGTGTCGCATATGCTTGGACGAATGCATCGACTGTTTCCTCCCGCGACACGCCTGCCGGCCAGTAGCTGTCGAAGGATTCGCTTGGCCACCACCATCGGTTTTGGTCGCCTGCCGCATGCGCGATGCAATTGTAGGTCGGGTCCCAGGGGCTCGTTTCTAGGTAATTTCCTTCGCTAAGATTGGGAAACCCGCCCAGGATGACCGGATCAAGCATAGCCTCTGTTGCGACCCCACTTTAGCCAGAGTTTTGCCATTTCCATTCTGTTGCCACGCAGATGCTCCGGGACCGGATTGTCATTGGTGATCGCGTGCAAGGCCCAGAACCAGTTGTCGGGCTTATCGCCTTCTTTTTCCAATTGTTGAAAGATCAACGGCAACGCTTTTTGACCCAGCCCGATAATGCGCTGGTATGACGGGCACAAAACGATTTCCGATGTCGACGACTTCGCGCCGCGTTCTCGATACCAGTCGGCCACCAACGAAGAGAACAGCTGTTCGTCCAGCGTCAGACTGCTAATCGGATGCAGCCTGTGAACGTAGGCGACCGCCGCAGTTCCGCCAGCTAGTCCAAAAATAAGCTCAACCGACGGCTCGGCCAGCACGCGCAAGCCTGCTGCCGCGCCAATCCCGCTCACGAACAAAGCGAATATCAGCAGTCCTGACAGGAAAATCGGTATAGCTCGTGGAACGACGGACATCTTTCCTCGCAGGAGGTCAAAATACCTCCCAGGCCGTTATAATGCCAGACCGGTCAAGGATCGATTTGGTACCTTTTTTGCGGTCTACAACCGCTCCACGATCGTCACGTTCGCCAGCCCGCCGCCTTCGCACATGGTCTGCAGGCCCCAGCGCTTGTCGTTCTGCTGAAGCGCGTTGACCAGCGTCGTCATCAGCTTGGTGCCCGAGGCGCCGAGCGGATGGCCGAGCGCGATGGCGCCGCCATGGACGTTGAGCCTGGCAGGATCGGCGCCGGTATATTGCAGCCACGCGGTCGGCACCGAGGCGAAGGCCTCGTTGACCTCATAGAGATCGATGTCGCCGATCGTCATGCCGGCCTTCTCGAGCGCCTTCTTGGTCGCGGGAAGCGGCGCCTCCAGCATGATCACCGGATCGCCGCCGATCACCGTCATCTGGTGGATACGCGCCAAGGGCTTCACGCCGAGCGCCTTCAAGCCCTTCTCATTGACGAGCATCACGCCCGAGGCGCCGTCGCAGATCTGGCTCGACGTCGCCGCGGTGATCGCGCCGCCTTCGCGCAGGAGCTTGACGCCCTTGATGCCGTCCAGGCTCACGTCGAAGCGGATGCCTTCATCGACGGTGTGCGGCTGTGTCGAGCCGTCCTCCAGCTTGACGTCGAGGGGGACGATCTCGTCCTTGAACTTGCCGCCCTGCGTCGCCGCGATCGCCTTCTGATGGCTCTTGAAGCCGTATTCGTCGAGCTGGTCCTTGGTGAGCTTGTACTTCTCCGCCATCATCTCGGCGCCCGCGAACTGCGAGAACTGGATGCCGGGATAGCGCTTCTGCAGCTCGGGGCTCATATAGGTGCCCATGTCGGCCTTCATCGCCAGCATCACGGATGCGCCCATCGGCACGCGCGTCATGCTCTCGATGCCCATGGCGATGACGCAGTCCATCGCGCCCGACATCACCGCCTGGGCCGCGAAATGCAGCGCCTGCTGCGACGAGCCGCACTGGCGGTCGACGCTGGTGGCCGGAACGCTCTCAGGCAGGCGCGACGCCATCACCGCGTTGCGCGCGACGTTGACCGCCTGCTGGCCGACCTGCATCACGCAGCCGCAGACCACGTCTTCCACCGACGCCGGATCGGCGCCGCTGCGGTCGAGCAGCGCGTCGATGACCTTGGCGCCGAGATCGACCGGGTGCCAGTCCTTCAGCTTGCCGCCTTTTTTCCCGCCCGCGGTGCGCGCCGCGGCCACGATGTATGCTTCGCCCATGCTAGTCTCCATGCTCTTAGAGGAATTGCGAATGGGTCCATTATCATCCCCTTCGCGCGCGCAACAAGCGCGTGTTTTCGAAGCTAACGTAGGGTAACGGCATGAAAGACGCGACGAAGGCCGCACAAGGCCTGGGCTGGATCGACGAGGCGACGCGTGCCATATCGCCGCCGCTGCATCTGTCCTCGACCTATCTGCGCGACATCGACAACGGCTACCGCTCGGGGCGCGAGTATATCCGCGCCGACAATCCCGCCTTCGACCAGCCCGAGGCGCTGCTCACCGCGCTCGAAGGGGGCAAGGACGCGGCGCTGTTCGCGTCGGGGATGGCGGCGGCGACGTGCGTGTTCCTGTCGCTCAAGCCGGGCGATCACGTGGTCGCGCCGAAGGTGATGTATTGGGGCCTGCGCCGCTGGCTCCTGGAATGGTGCCCCGGGATCGAGCTCGTCGACATGTCGGACCCGGGTGCGGTGCGGCGCGCGATGCGGCCCAACACCAGGCTCGTATGGGCCGAGACGCCGTCGAACCCGACCTGGGAGATCACCGACCTGGCGGCGCTCGCGCAGATCGTGCATGCGGGCGGCGCGCTGCTCGCGGTGGATTCGACGTGTGCCACGCCGGTGTTGACGCGGCCGCTGGCCTTCGGCGCGGATCTCGTGATGCATTCGGCGACGAAATATTTGAACGGCCATAGCGACCTGATCGCGGGCGCGCTCGTCGCCGCGCGCGACGACGAATTCTGGCAGCGCATCTTGACGCTTCGCGCGCAATTGGGCGGCGTGCTGGGCTCGTTCGAGGCGTGGCTGCTGTTGCGCGGCATGCGCACGCTTTACCCGCGCGTGCGCACGGCCTGCGCCAATGCGCAGGCGCTCGCGGAGCGGCTGTCGTCGAACCCGCACGTGGCGCAGGTGCTCTATCCGGGCCTGAAGGATTCTCCCGGCCACGCCATCGCGGCCAAGCAGATGAGCGGCGGCTTCGGCGGCATGCTGTCGATCCGCGTCAAAGGCGGCGAGCAGGCCGCGATCGGCACCGCGGCGCGGGTGAAGATCTGGAAACGCGCGACGTCGCTCGGCGGCGTCGAGAGCCTGATCGAGCATCGCGCCTCGGTCGAAGGCGCCGGCAGCCCATGCCCGCCGGACCTGCTGCGGCTGTCGGCGGGGATCGAGGATGTGGAAGATCTGATCGCGGATCTGGAGCAGGCGCTCGAATAGGCCAATTCGTCATGGCCGCCCTTGAGGCGGCCATCCAGAGTCGTTTCGCTCGCTGACGCTCGCTCGCTGGGTGGCCGGGTCAAGCCGGCCATGACGATCGGGACTACGCCGCCCTTTGGTTCTGCCCGCCGCGCTGGCGGCGGTGCTTGGGGCGGCGCTTCTTGGCGTAGTCGCGGATCGGCGTGGGGGCCTTGCCGCGGGAGACGTTCGCGGGCTCATCGCCCACCACCGTCAGCTTGCGCTTCACCAGCCGCTCGATGTCGCGCAGGAAGGCCTGTTCCTCCGGCGCGCAGAAGGAGATCGCGATGCCCTCGGCGCCGGCGCGCGCGGTGCGGCCGATGCGGTGGACGTAGCTCTCCGGCTCGTTCGGCAGCTCGAAGTTCACGACATGGGTGATGCCGTCGACGTCGATGCCGCGCGCGGCGATGTCGGTGGCGACGAGCAGGCGCGCGCGGCCGTTGCGGAAATTCTCCATCGCGCGGACGCGGGCGTTCTGCGACTTGTTGCCGTGGATCGCCTCGGCCGGGATGTTCGCCTTCTCCAGATGCTCGACGACCTTGTTGGCGCCGTGCTTGGTGCGGGTGAAGACGATGACGCGCGCCATCGCCGGATCGCGCAGCAGGTCGACGAGCAGCCTGCGCTTCTCCTGGGACGCGACGTGGAACAGCTTCTGCTCGATGCGGTCGGCGGTCATCGTCGGCGGCGCGACGTCGACGCGCACGGGATCCTTCAGCATCTCATGTGCCAGGTGGACGACGTCGTCGGGCATGGTGGCGGAGAAGAGCAGCGACTGGCGCTTCTTGGGCAGCGCGGCGACGATGCGGCGCACGTCCCGGATGAAGCCCATGTCGAGCATGCGGTCGGCCTCGTCGACGACGAGCGTCGAGACGTGGTCGAGCCTCAGATGCTTCTGCGTGGCGAGGTCGAGCAGGCGCCCGGGCGTGGCGACGAGGATGTCGACGCCGCCCTTCAAGGCCGCTACCTGCGTGCCCTGGCCGACGCCGCCCAGGATCACCGCCAGGCGCATGCCGTAATGGCGGCCATAGGTGTTCAAGCTCTCGCCGATCTGCAGCGCAAGCTCGCGCGTCGGCGCCAGGATCAGCGCGCGCGTGGTGCGCGGCTCGGGCTTGACGCGCGTGCGGCTCAGATTCTGCAGCAGGGGCAGGCCGAACGCGGCGGTCTTGCCGGTGCCGGTCTGGGCGATGCCCAGCACGTCGCGGCCGCCCAGGATCAGCGGGATCGTCTTGGCCTGGATCGGGGTCGGATGGGTGTAGTTCTCGGCTTCGAGCGCGCGCAACAGCGGCTCGGCCAGGCCGAGGCCGGCAAAATTTTGGTCAGTCACTTCAAGTCCTCAAATATGCGCAAAGCCGGGCGCGAAGGCGCACGGGTCACGGCATGTTGCCGTCTTCCACGCACATCTGGAGGGAACGGTAGGTTAGGGTCAATTCGCGATGTCGGGCGCAAAAGCGCTTTGTGCGACCGCGAGGAATTGCACCGTATATCGGGCGGCCCTAACAATATGTCAACCCCAAAGGGGAACCAAAGGCATGACGGCGGCGGATTCGTTCGATTTTCTCACCGACCAGAGCACGATGTGGGCGGTGGTGCTGGGCGCGATCCTGGCGACGCTGGGCGGATTGGTGGCGACGATCCTGGAGCGCAGGCTCGACCGGCGCGAGCGCGAGCAGAACGCGGCGCTGTTCTTCGGCGAGGTTCTCTCCTCGCTCGGCATCATCCTGCGCTTCGCCGACGAGACCAAGAAGATCGGCGAGCCTTACGGCCCGGTGACGATGCGCATGCTGCGCTCGGCGCGCTCCGAGCTCGACCTCTACGACCGCAACCGCGAGACCTTGTTCGACCTGCGCGACGCCGACCTGCGCGCGCGCATCCAGACGCTGCTGATCCGCCTCTCCATGCCGCTCGACGGCGTCATCGAGGCGAGCGACGACATCAAGGCGATGCGCGAGCAGGTCAAGGCGCAGAAGGACCCGGCGGAGCGCGCCGAGATGGAAGCGCGCCTCAAGCAGGACGAGGCCCGTCGCGACCTGGGCTACGAGTTCATCACCGAGACGGCCGCGCAGCTGAAGAGCGTGATCGGCGGGCTGGAGCCGGTGGCCAAGCATTCTTTCGACCGCCTCGACAAGATCGCGCGGAATTGAGGAGTCCCCTTCAAGCAAAACTGTCATGGCCCGCGAATGCGGGCCACCCAACTAGGTTCTGCACGTTCTTGAAATGATTCACGCGGAGGCGCGGAGCCGCGGAGGTTCTTTTTCTTCTCCGCGACTCCGCGTGCAATTCTTTGAAAAGCCGAGATGCATCACCTGGGTGGCCCGCATTCGCGGGCCATGACATTATGGTTTGCAGAGCGATGCTCCCAAGGCGTCATTTCATCACCCACACATTGTTCCTTCGATCCTTGTCCGGCAGCGCGTGGTCGGGATCGATCACGACGCTCGCGATCGCCTCCTTGCCGTCGACGCGGATGACGGTGCTGGTCTTGCGCAGCCAGGTCTCGACCGGCAGCTCGACGCGCAGCTTGCGGCCGCCGCGTAGTCCGATCTCCACCGTCGCCGGCAGCACGAGGGGATCGAGGTTGGCGACCGTCACCTCGCGGCCCTTCACGCCGGTCACCGCCATGTCGAAGGTCCAGTTGTTCATGTACCAGCCGCGCCAGAACCAGTTCAGCTCCTCGCCGCCGGCGCTGTCCATCGCGCGGAAGAAATCCGACGGCGCGGGATGGCGGAACGCCCAGTCGCGGATGAACTTGCGGAATGCCCAATCGAAACGTTCGGGCCCGAGAATCCGCTCGCGCAGCAGCACCAGGCCGAGCGCCGACTTATAATAGGAGACCGGGTGGCGGTATTTCTCCTGCACCAAGTCGCCCGGCGTCAGCACGATGGGCGCGGCAGGGTCCGACAGCAACGACACGATGCCGTCGGCGGGATACCTGTCCTTCGGCGAGAACTCGGCGTCGCGCTTGGGTCCGTATTCGCCGTGATTGAACTCGTCGGACTCGAAGGTGTCGATGAAAGTATTGAAGCCCTCGTCGATCCACGGGTCGCGGCGCTCGTTGGAGCCCACGATCATCGGAAACCAGCTGTGCCCGATCTCGTGCGCGGTCACCCAGAACAGCACCTTGCCCTTCTCGTCCATGCCGTCGAAGAGGATGCCGGGATATTCCATGCCGCTGACCGGACCGCCGACATTGATCGCGTTCGGCCAGGGATAGGGGAGCCAGCGGCGCGAGAAGTTCTCGACCGAGTCCTTCAGATATTCCGTCGAGCGTCCCCAGGCGGCGGCACCGCCGGCCTCCGGCGGATAGAACGACATCGCGAGCGCGGTCTTGCCGCCGGCCAAACGGATGCGGGCCGCGTCCCACACGAACGCGGCCGAGGCGCTGAACGAGACGTCGCGCGTGCTCGCCATCTTGAAGTGCCAGGTGCGCGTGCCCTGCAGGCCTGCACGATTGGTGAGTTCCTGGGCCCCGCGGATCGTCACCGTCGCGTCGCTCAGGCGCGCCTTGGCGAGGCGGTCGCGTTCCGCCGGCGTCAGGACCTGCTCGGGGTTGACCAGCTCGCCGGAGCCCGCGACCAGCATGTCCGCCGGCACGGTGACGCTGTAGTCGAAATCGCCGTATTCCAGATAGAACTCGCTCGCCAGATACGGAAGCGTGTCCCAGCCGCGCAGGTCGTCATAGACAGCCATGCGCGGATACCATTGCGCGAGGTCGTAGATCTCGCCGCGCTTGGAGGCCCCGTGTCCCATGCGGCCGCCGAACTCGCCCGGGATCGTGAAGTGATAGCGGATGTGCAGCGCGAGCCGCGCGTGCGGCTTGAGCGGCTGGGCCAGCCGCACCTGCATGCGCGCGTCGGCGATAACGCTCTCGGCCTTCTGTCCCGGCGCGATCTCGACGCTGTCAAAGACATAGCCGTCCGTCATGCCCGTGGCGGCGCGCGTGCTGAAGGCGTGGGCGCGGGAGTCTTTCTTATAGGCGTTCTGGTCGAGCTGCAGCCACAACGCGTCGAGCGTGTCGGGGCTGTTGTTGGTGTAGGTGATGGTCTCGTCGGCCGCGAGCACCGCGTTCTTGGGATCGATCGCGGCATCGATTCTGTAGTCGGCGCGGTTCTGCCAATAGGCGGGGCCGGGGGCGCCGTCGGCGGCGCGCGTCGGCCCGGCGGGATCGGGCAGCGCGAGCGGCGCGAAGGTCGCGAGCGGATTGAAGGTGCCGTGGGGTGCCGGCGCCGGCGCCGCCTGCCTGGGCTCCCCCCCGCAGCCCGAGAGCGCCACCGCGATCAGCGCGAGCGCGCCGGCTTGAACGAATGAAGGTCTCACGATTTTCCCCGCTTTGCCGGGCGCATTCTTCTTCCCGGCGGGGGCAAAAGAAAAGGGGCGGCCTGACGGCCGCCCCTCTCTTGGACTTGCGCCTGGACCGGTTTACTGGCCGGGGCAGACGTTGGTGATGTCGTTATGCAGCGCCGTCCAGCCGTTCGCGGACGTGCTGGTCGGGGCGCCGAAGTAGGGCATCATCGCCAGCGACTGCGGGTGCCAGGTGAACTTGTTCAGCTTCACCGTGAACGTGCCGTAGTTGGGCAGCACTTCCAGCGGATCGCCGACCTCGAGGATCGAGTTGTCGTTGCAGTTCACGTGGTTGTTGGTGAAGGGATCGTCATACCACTCGGCAACCTCGTGGCTCACGGCGTCGATGTCCTCGGAGAACGAGCCGGGGCTGTCCTCATAGGTCGTGTAGCCGTAGGACTGCGCGCCGCGGGCGCTGTGATAGCCGCCGATGCAGCAGCCGCCCGAGGTCAGGTAGACGTCATACGAGATGAAGAACGGGAAGATGTCCGGCGTGATCTTGGTGTTGTGCGAGGTCAGGTAGGAGCTGAGCTGCGCATCGAAGTTGTTGATGCTCATCGTGCCGACGACGCCGCTGCCGAACGGGTTGTTGATGACCGAACCCTGGGTCGACGTGACATTGATGGTCAGCGGCTTCACGCCCTTGATCTTCGTGACGTCGAGGATCGTGTGGTAGCCGGTGTTGGTGCTGACCGAGCCGTAGAAGTTGCAGCGCTGGAAGGCGTCAACATACTGGGTCGTGCCGCAATCGATCGCGCCGGAATTGAAGTCCGCGCCGGGATCGAACATCGGCGACTTGCCGAGCATCGCCATGACGCTCGCCTTGCCCTTGCCGCCCGTGTTCGGGGCGGACGGATCGAACGTCATGTTACCGTTCGTCGCGCCGTAGACCATGATGACCGGGATCAGCACGATCTTGATGTGCGTGTCGGTGTTGGAACTCGACGGATCGGAGCCGACCATCTTGAAGGTGATCGAGTGACCGGTGAGGTCGGTATAGCCGCCGCTCCAAGTCTGCAGCGTGCCCGCCGGCGGCCTTTGGCCGGGCGCCAGCTTGATCGGCAGCGGCGAATGATCCGTTCCCACGACGAACATGGGCCGGACCTCGCCATTCCACTGCGGCGCGGCGTTCGCGACGCAGGACATGACAACTGCGCTCGCCAGTGCGGCCAGCGACGCAACGCTCTTAATCATCGGTTCTCACCCCTGAAGGTTTTTGGTCAGATGGACCACCCATCTGAACGCCAAGTTACAATGGACGTCAGCTTCCCGAAAGCTCAAAGCGTGCGCGCGTCTGTTTCGGTGAACGAATCCGCGCCGATTTCCTTCGATTGTCAGGCAGCGGACATCCGCGCGGCTGTATACCGGCTACCACCCGCATTTGCAAATAATGCTGGAATTGCTTGCTTTTCGCGACATTTGAGCAACGGAGTGTTGCGGTTTGTCCGCCTGCGTCGGAGCTATTTGAGAGGCGTTCGCAACAAAGTGCCGCGAATCATGGTGGAACCTCGCGCGCGCACCCACTGTCACGATCCGGCAACAATCTTCACCCTCGCGCGACAACTGTCGCAGAGTGTCGCATGCCTAAGCCGCGGGACCGAGCAGCCGCGCCTGGCGCGAGAGCTTGGCCAGCAGCGCCTCGAAGCTGCGGCGCTCCTCGGCGCTGAGCGCGGAAAGGAAGAGCTCTTCCAGGTGCAGCGCGAGCGGAACGATCTCATCATAGATCGCGCGGCCCTGACGCGTCAGAGAGAGGCGCGTGATGCGGCCGTCCTTGGCGTCGCCGCTGCGCGCCACGCGCCTGGCGCGCATCAGGCTCGCCACCGCGCGGCTGACCTGCACCTTGTCCATGGCGGTGCGGTGCGCCACCTCGCGCGCCGACAGGTCCGGCGTGCCGCCGAGCACCGCCATCACGCGCCATTCGGGGATCGAAAGCCCGAAGCGCTCGGAATAGTGCCGCGCGATCGCGCTCGAGACGCGGTTGGAGAGCACCGACAGCCGGTAGGGCACGAAGCCGTCGAGGTCGAGGCGCGGATGCGCGAGCGGCTCACTCGGCATCGGGCTGGTTCTGGGGCTTGGCCGCCTCGAAGGCGGGGTAGGTGAAGGCGTGCGCCTCTATCGCTGCGATCGTGGGCCAGGTCCCGATCTCGAGCTTGGCGCGCCGCGCGTTCGCCACCTGCGGGATCAGGCAGATGTCGGCGATCGTGGGCAGATCGCCGTGGCAGAATTTTCCGGTGTCCACCGAGCGCGCCAGCATCGTCTCGATGGCGTCGAAACCGATGCTGATCCAGTGGCGCTGCCAAGCGACCACGCCGTCATCGTCCGTCATGCCTTGGCGCTTGAGATATTGCGCGACGCGCAGGTTGTTCACCGGATGGATGTCGCAGGCGACCGCATAGGCGATCTCCCGCGCGCGCGCGCGGCCGTACGCGTCTTTCGGCAGCAGCGGCGGCTCGGGCACGATCTCGTCGAGATACTCGATGATGGCAAGCGATTGGGTGATGGTGTGGCCGTCATGGACGAGGGCGGGGATGAGGCCTTGCGGGTTCAGCGCCTTGTATTCGGCCGTGTGTTGCTGGCCGCCGTCTTTAAGCAGATGGACGAAGCGCAATTCGGGCACGATGCCTTTCAGGTTCAGCGCGATGCGGGCGCGGAACGCGGCGGAGGAGCGGAAATAGCCGTAGAGCGCGAAATCAGCCGCCATGACGCTTCACCTCCTGGTCGATGGCGCCGAAGATCGAGCCGCCGTCCTCGTCGAGCATCTCGATGCGCACGCGGTCGCCGAAGCGCATGAAGGGCGTCGCGGGCTTGCCGCTTTCGATCGTCTCCAGTGTGCGCCGCTCGGCGAGGCAGGCCGAGCCCACGGAATTGTCCTTGTTCGATACCGTCCCCGAACCCACGATCGAACCGGCCGCCAGCGCGCGTGTCCTGGCGGCATGGGCGATCAGCTCGGCGAAGGAGAACGTCATGTCGACGCCGGCGTTCGGGCGGCCGAACTCCGCGCCGTTGTAGGTCACGCGCAAGGGCAGATGGAGCTTGGCGTCGCGCCATGCCTCGCCCAGCTCGTCCGGTGTGACGGCCACGGGCGAGAAGGCGCTCGCCGGCTTGGACTGGAAGAAGCCGAAATTCTTGGCGAGCTCGGCCGGGATCAGGTTGCGCAGGCTCACGTCGTTGACCAGCATCACGAGCTTGATGTGCTGCGCCGCCGCGTCCTTGGCGCAGCCGTAAGGCACGTCATCGGTGATCACCGCGACCTCGCCTTCGAAGTCGATGCCCCAGGCCTCGTCGGAGGCCATGATGGGATCGCACGGCCCGATGAAGCCATCCGAGCCGCCCTGATACATCAGCGGATCGGTCCAGAACGACGGCGGCATCTCCGCGCCGCGCGCTTTGCGCACCAGCTCGACATGGGTGACATAAGCCGAGCCGTCCGCCCATTGATAGGCGCGCGGCAGGGGCGAGGCGCAGGCGCGTGCGTCGAACGCGCGCTCGCCCGCGACCGGGCCCTCGTTCAGGAGATCGCAGACGCGCGCGAGCAGCGGCGCCGCCTCGCTCCAATGATCGAGCGCGTGCTGCAGCGTGGGCGCGATGTGCCCGGCGGGGACAAAGCGCGTGAGGTCGCGCGAAACGACGACGAGCGCGCCGTCGCGCCCGCCTTTGAGGGAGGCGAACTTCATCGTGCCTGGGCCTTCGTCGCCAATGCGTGGGGCAGGGGAAGGGTGCCGGGGCCTTGCGGGAACTGCGCCAGCACCGCTTGCACCGTCTTGTCGATCTCGTCCGCGAGCTCGGGGCTCAGATCCTTCCCGCCCGCGAGCCTTTCCTCGCGCGCGAAGCTCCTGCCGGCATATTTGGAATGACGGCTCAGGAATTCGCCGTCCCGGTAGAGCGCGCTTTCCTCGACGCGGCCCGGAAGCTCCAGGAAGTCCCAGACCCTGGCCAGCACCTCGCGCGGGCTCTCGAGGAACGCGTCGCAGTCGAGCGACGCGGCGCGGTCGCCATGGAGCTTCAGGCTCGCGTCGAAGCGCGCGATCAGGAGCTGCCAGGTCAGGCCTGCGATCTCCAGGTCGGTGAGCTCGGCGACGCTTTCCGGCGTCCAGCGCGTCGCGGCCTTCTCGTCGCGATACAGGATGTTGAAGAGATAGCGCACGATGCGGCGCCGGTTCTCGCCATAGCGCATCGCGGCGGTCAGGAAGCTTCTGCAGTCGCAATAGAGGAAGAGCATCTTGCCCTTCGTCTTGGCGGCCGCGTCCGCGATGAGATAGTTCGACGCCGGCGCGGGCTTGACCGTCACCACGCCGCCGTCGAGATCGGGCCGGTCGAGCAGCCGGAACGCCACGTCGGAGAGCCACGAGATGTCGCCGCGGCGCTGGCGGTCGGCCTCGCGCCGCGCGCCGGCCACGCTCACCAGGATCGCGGGCTCGAGCAGCGACAGGTTGCGGCCGGGCACGTCGATCGCCGCCGCGATCGCGGTCGAGCAGCAGTACGAGGTGTGCCAGATGAAATTGATGCGCGGCGGCTCGGGATTGTCGCGCACGATCTCGCGCGCCTGGGCCGCGGGCAGGGTCTTTTCAGGGACGATGCGTTCGCCGGAAATGATGTCGAGGAAGTCGCGGCCGGTCGGACGCTCCGGCCCGATATCGGCGAAGCGGATCGCGCCGGTCTGCTTGTCCAGATCCATCGGGAACCAGCGCGGGTCGCCGATGAAGCCGCCGCTCGTCCCGGAATGTCTCGACTGCACCATGCGCCAGCCCCGCGGCAGCGTCCGCCGCTTCCGGCGACGCATGCCTTGAACGCGCATGGTGCTATGCAGTTGTCGCAGGCCTTCTTGCCGAAACTGTATTAAAGTTTGTCCACGACAAGAGTTCACGTCACTCGTGTGCAAGGTTGCGGCACTCATTTGGTCATCCAGCTCTCGGCATAGGTCTTGACCTCGGTCGCCTCAGCGGCGGGCGCGAAGTCGAGCGGATCGCGCGCGTCGACCATCACCGCGACCTCGTCGGTCATCGTCTTGGCAGCTTTGGCGCCCGCCGCGAAGGCCTTGGGATGGGGGCCGTGCGTGAAGCCGTTGGGGTGCCACGTCACCATGCCGGGATGGATGTTGTCGCGGCTGAAGAACTCGCCGCGGTGATAGAAGATGACTTCGTCGTAGTCGTCGTTCGAATGATAGAACGGGACTTTCAATGCGCCCGGATCGCTCTCGATCGGGCGCGGCACGAAGGTGCAGACCACGAAGCGGTCGGCGACGAAGGTCGAATGCACGCTGGGTGGAATGTGATAGCGGTGGCTCATCACCGGGCGGATGTCGCGCCAGTTGAGCTTGAGCGCGGTCAGGTTGCCCTTCCAGCCCACCGCGTCGAGCGGATTGAACGGATAGGTGATGGTGGAGATCTGGTTGCGGCGCTTCACGATGACCTGCCATTCGCCGTCGCGCTGCGCGCGAAACGAATCGTCGAGCTTGGGCGTGTCGAGCGCCGCCGGATCGAAGATCGCGTGCGGCCCCAGGATGCCGCGCTCCGGCAGCTTGTAGGAGCCGCTCGTCGCCTCGATCTCCAGCATGACGGTGCGCTCGCTCGGTTCCAGCCGCCACATCGTGCCGCGCGGCAGAAGGATATAGTCGCCGTCGCGATAGGGCATGTGCCCGAAATCGCAGAACAGGTCGCCGGCGCCCTGATGCACGAACAGCAGCAGATCGCCGTCGGCGTCGCGCACGAGCTGCGGCATCGCCTGCGTGGCCGCGAAGATCGCGATCTGGCAGCTCGCATTGTGAAGAAGCCTCTTGGCCTTTGCCGGGCCTCCGTCTTCCGCGATCGGCACGGCGTCGAAGGCGCGCGGACGAAGCGGCCCCTCGAACTTGATCCAGCCCGTGGGCGGATGCTTGTGATAGATATGCGTCGCCGGTCCGAAGAAGCCGTCGCGCCCGATCTCGCGCTCGTAAGTTCCTTCCGGCAGGTCGGCGTGGGCCTGGCGCGAGGTCTCGCCCTCGACCCGCGGGAACTCGATCCAGTTCTTCGTGCTCATGCCGCGCTCGTATCTTTTAGCACGCCGCGGCGCACCTGGTCGGCCTCGATGCTCTCGAACAGCGCGCGGAAATTGCCCTCGCCGAAGCCTTCATTGCCCTTGCGCTGGATCAGCTCGAAGAAGATCGGGCCGATGGCGTTCTGGGTGAAGATCTGGAGAAGCAGGCCGATCTCGCTGTCGCGCTCGCCGTCCATCAGGATGCGGTCGCGCTTGAGCCGGGCTATGTCCTCGCCGTGACCCTTGATGCGGTTGTCGAGGCGCTCGTAATAGGTCTCGGGCGTGTCCTGGAAGGTCATGCCCTGGGCTCTCAGCGTCTCCACCGTCTCGTAGATGTCGCGGCTCGCCAGCGCGATGTGCTGGATGCCTTCGCCCTTGTAGCGGTGCAGATATTCCTCGATCTGCGACTTGTCGTCGGAGCTTTCGTTGATCGGGATGCGGATCTTGCCGTCGGGGCTCGTCATCGCGCGGCTCTTCAGGCCCGTGAGCTTGCCCTCGATGTCGAAATAGCGGATCTGGCGGAAGTTGAAGAGCGTCTCGTAGAAGCCCGCCCATTTGTCCATGTTGCCGCGGAAGACGTTGTGGGTGACGTGGTCGATGTCGGTGACGCCCGCGCCCTCGTGGGCAAAGCCCGAGATCGGATCGGCGGGCAGGAAATCGACGTCGTAGATCGTGCGCTCGCCATAGCGGTCGACGAGATAGATCACGCTGCCGCCGATGCCCTCGATCGCGGGGATGTTGAGCTCCATCGGCCCGACCTGGTTGGCGAAGGGCTTGGCGCCGAGCGCGATCAGCTTCTTGTAGGCGAAGGGCGCGTCCTTCACGCGGAACGCCATGGCGCAGGCGCTGGGTCCGTGCTCGGCGGCGAAACGCGCGCCGTGGCCGCCGGGCTCGGCATTGACGATGAAGTTCGTGGCGCCCTGGCGGTAGAGCGTCACGTCCTTGGAGCGGTGACGCCCGACCGCGCGGAAGCCCATGCGCTCGAAGAGGGCGTGCAAGGCCTTGACGTCGGGGGCGGTGTATTCGACGAACTCGAAGCCGTCGGTGCCTATCGGGTTTTCCCACAGGTCGGTCATGCGATGTCTCGGATCTCGGATTCGGCAGATAGTTTCATATGAAACTATCATCCGGTCAAGGCAAGCCCTTCCGGGTTTTCGCGCGTTATCTCCTCGTACGACAATCGTGGAGAGTTCCCATGCGCGTTCCGGCTGCAGCGATGCTCGCGCTGCTGATGGCCACGCCTGTCCTCGCCGATCCGCCGGCCGACGTCATCCGCAACGGCGAGATGGCGGTACCCGGCGGGAGCGTGGAAACGATCGGCTCGCCGCAAGGCACTGAGCGCGCCTCTTGCGTGCAGCTCATGGAACGCGCGTTCTACCTGAGCGACCCGTCCGACCTCGAGCGCGCGCTCGATGCGCGTCATGAGATGGAGCTGGCGCGCGACGCGTTCCAGGACGGCGACGAGCCGGCCTGCCAGCGTCACGCGATCCACGCGCTCTACGACAGGACGTGAGAAGCGCAGCGGTTGCAGCGCGAACCTTTGCCGCGCGCGCGCGTTATCATCGAGAGCAACGGCAGGAGAGACGTCCATGAAAACCCTGACATGCGCCTGCCTCCTCGCCGCGGTGTTGCTTGCCGCGGCGCCGGCCTTCGCCTCGGGCCCGACCTACATGTCGAACGGCCAGACGCCGAACAATTCCGGCAGCGGCGAAGGCCGCGTCGATCCGCTGCAGGGCACGATCCCTTCGAAGGATACCTGCGAGCAATGGCTCGAACGCGCCAGGCAGATGACCGAGCCGAGCAACCCTTATTTGGCCGAGCGCGCGCATCACGAGATCATGCTCGCCCACGAAGCGCTCGCCGACGGCGACGAGCACGAATGCAAGCGCCACGTCGCCCACGCGCTCTACGACAGGACGTGATTGAACAACCCTCCCCTTGAGGGAGGGTCGAAAAATGCGAAGCAATTTTCGGGGAGGGGTGAGCAGGACGGTACCCCTCCCCGAAATTTGCTTCGCTGCGCTCGCAAATTGTCGACCCTCCCTCAAGGGGAGGGTGGAGTTCTACAGCCTGTAGCTCGCCACGAATTTCAGCGCGACGGGGGCGATGAGCTGGTTGCCGTTGACGCTTTGCAGGACCGGATGCTCCACGTCGGCATAGAGCGTCCAGGTTCCGAAATCGGCTTTCAGCCCCGGCGCCACCAGCAGCCTCGCATAGCCGGTGTTGGCCGGATCGCCCACGCCGCCGTCGCGCCCGCGATAGGAGGCGATGAACTGGAACACCGGCGAGATCTGCGCCGTGCCCACCGTCCAGCCCTGATACGACACGCCGGCCGCGCCGTTCAGCTCGCTGCCCGGCGTGTAGTGGTGCTGGGTCGCGATCTGGTGCTGCCACATGATCTGGCCGTAGTAGTTCCAGTCGCCGTTCTGGGTCAGCGCGCCGGTGTGATAGGCGCCGAGCAGGACGTCGGTGCTGCCCGAGCCGATCTCGACGTCGGGATCGAAATTCGCATAGGTCGAGTCGCCCGTCGGCAGCTTCAGCCCCGCGATGATCCCCGTCGACATGTCGTTCGACAGGCCGGTGTAGTTGGCCATCACGCGCACGTCGCCGAAGGCGGTGTGGTCGAACTCCTCAGGCGCGCCGCTGTCGGCGGTGAGGAAGCCGCGATGGGTGACGGGCACCTCCACCATCACGCCCCAGTCGTTGTTGAACATGTACTGGCCGCCCGCGACGAAGAAGTCCGAGCGGATCTTCTTGTCGTCGTTGCCGGCGCCGGGCGCGGCATGGCCGCCGCTCCAATTGGTGGTCTGGTTCAGGAAATCGTATTCGAGGAACACGCTGCCGCCGGGCCCGCTCGGCAACAGCGAGGCGGTGCCGACGTCGAAGACCGCGCAGCCGCAGGCGCAGGCCTGGGCCGCGGTAGGCAAGGCGAACAGCGCCAGCGCTAGAAGCGCCGGCTTGAGAGGTGAGCGCGGCATGATCGTCTCCGTTTGAGCTTGAGAAGGAAAGGGCTCAGGCGGAGACGGGCGGGGCGCGCGCGGCGTTGGGCGCATAGGCGCGCGCGAGGAACGGCGCGTCATGCGCCGCGTCGAAGGCGATGGTGACCGAAGCCGGTTCGCTCAGGAGCGCATGTGCCTCGTCCGCTGGTGCTGCAAGCTGCGCGGCGGCGGCACAGAGGCAGAATGTCGACGGATGGCCCTGGTCGTGATGCTGCTTGTCGTGCGGCATCTCCGTCGCGTTCATGCCCGGGCAGAGCATGAGCGGCGCGGATGCGTCGGCGCTCGGCATCCAGCCGTCGGGCAGGGCGGCGCGCAGCATCATCGCCATGACGGCGACCGTCAGCGCTGCCGATTTGAGAACCGCTCTCATCTACTTCTTTTCGCGCGAAACACCGGTCAACGTCAATCTCCCGACGATATGGGAGGTAGACCAACCCTCCCCTTGAGGGAGGGTCGAAATCTGCGAAGCAGATTTCGGGGAGGGGTGAGCAGGACGGTTACCCCTCCCCGAAAAATTCTTCGCTTCGCTCGAATTTTTCGACCCTCCCTCAAGGGGAGGGTTGTTCGAGCTCCAACCCAAACCCATGCGCGGGCGAGGGCAGCAGCGGCTGCGGCAGCTTGAGCACGATGCCGTTGTCCATCTTGCGCAACGCGATCTCGCAGCCGGTCGACAGATGCACCGCGCGCCCGATCGCAGGGAGGTCGGCGCCTTCCAGCAGGAACTCGAGCGCGTCGGGGCGGCCGAGCACGAACGCATAGAGCGTCTTCGCATGCGCCGCGTCGGGCTTGCAGGTGTAGCGAACCTGCGTGCCGTCGCCGGTGACGCCTTCCGCGCGCGTCCAGGGCCGCGTGCCGGTGATGCCCTCGCCGTTCTCGGCCATCCAGGCGCCGAAGCCTTTGAGCCGCGCAAGCTGCGGATCGGGGATCCGCGCGTCCACGCCGCGCGGGCCGACATTGAGCAGCAGGTTGCCGTTCTTCGACACGGTATCGATGAAGCTCGTGACGAGGCTCTCGATGCCGATGAAATCCGCCTCGGTGTCGCGCGCGTTGTAGCCGAAGGAGAAGCTCATGCCGCGCGTCGCTTCCCATTTCTTCGCCTGCGCGGTCGCGAAGGTCGTGTATTCCGGCGTGCGGAAGTCGCAATGCGGCGGCGCGGGCGGGGTGATGCCCTGGACCGGGTTCTTCTTCAGATACCGCTTGGCGAGATAATCGAAGATCCTCTGCACCGGCGCGAGGCGCATGAGCCGGCTCTGCCAGGTCACCGGCATCCAGCGATCGTTCACCACCGCGTCCGTGACGGTGTTGTAGTAGTGGGCGTAGAGATCGAGCTCGGTCTGAAGCGTGGTCGGCCAGGAGATGTCGTTCCACACCACGCTGGGCCGGTAGCGCTCGATCAGCTCGCGCAGCTGCGCGTCGGCATAGGCCGGATAGGGCCCGGCCGGCGTCGAGCCCACGAAATTGCCCAGCGTGCGCAGCGGCGCGGGATTGAACGTCCAGTCGATGCCGCCGGAGTAATAGACGCCGAAGCGCATGCCCTTGGCGCGCACGGCCCCGGCCAATTCGCCCACGATGTCGCGCTCGGTGGTCCAGCCCGCCTGGTTCGGGTTCTTCACTTGGCTCGGCCACAGGCAATAGCCGTCATGATGCTTGGTCACGAGCACGACATAGCGCGCGCCCGATGCCGCGAAGGTCTGCGCCCAATCGCGCGGATTCCACTGATCGAGGCCTTTGAGGAACGGGTCGCGGAAATCCTGGTACGGCGCATCGTGCCAGACCTCGCGGTGATGCTTGGCGCTCTCGCTCTCAGGCACCTTGATCGCGTTGCAGTACCATTCGGTATAGGGCGTCTCGGCGACGGCGGTGTCGTAGCGGTCGCGGAACACCTCGCCGATCGTGCCGAAGCGCGAGGCGAAGGCGGGGACCGAATAGAGCCCCCAATGGATGAAGATCCCGAACTTCGCGTCGTCGTACCAGGTCGGCACGGGATGGGCGTTCAGCGATTGAAGTGTGGGTTCGTAGGTCATTGGTCGCTCCCCGGCACCGAGCCGCCCCTTCATCCTTCGACAAGCTCAGGATGGAGGGTCTGTTCTAGTCCTCACCCTGAGCTTGTCGAAGGGTGAGGGAACGCGGAACTTACGGCGTGCTTATGATACACCTCTCCAGCCGGGCGTATGCTGCGTCCATGGAAACGTCATCGCTCGAGAAATCTTTGATCATCCGCCGCCGCAAACGCGCTTTTTCGAAAAAAGCGACGGACAATTATGTTGCTCTATGCGGACATGATCGAGGCAACCGAAAAGGCGCGGGCGCGCCCAAGGGCAACCGCAATGCGCTGCGTCATGGCCTTCGCAGCGCCGCCTCCGTCGAGGGACGCCGTCATTTCACCGCCGCCCGCCGCTCGGTCGCGGCAATCTGCAAGCTGGCCGCGCTGGTGTATTCCAAGCGCGTCGATATCCGGCTCGCCGAGGTCCAGATCGCCCTTCTCGCGCAAGCCGTGATGCTTTCCTTACGGAAATTCGAAGCGACGCGAATTGCCAAGCCACTGACAATTCATCAGGATCAAGGGGAGGTGCGGCCGCAAGACGCCGCGCGCCGGGAGCAGGCCCATGAAATTCACCTGGTTCAACCTGATGCCGTGGCCGTACCTTCCGGACGATTTCCGGGAGAAGAACCGCTCGGTCTGGGTCGACATCGACTCGCGGCTGTTCGATCCGGTGAAGGCGCACGAGGTCTACAACACCTATCTGGACCTGATGGAATATGCCGCGTCGCTGGGCTTCGACGGCATCGGCTGCAACGAGCACCACCAGAACGGCTACGGCCTGATGCCGTCGCCGAACCTGATCGCAGCTTCGCTCGCGCGCCGCACCAAGGACGTGGCGCTGGTCGTGCTCGGCAATTCCATCGCGCTCTACAACCCGCCCGTGCGCGTGGCGGAGGAGTTCGCGATGCTCGACTGCATCTCGGGTGGGCGGCTGGTCGCGGGGTTCCCGGTCGGCACCTCGATGGACACCAATTTCTGCTACGGCCAGATCCCCTCGCTCACGCGCGAGAAATACGCCGAAGCCCATGAGCTGATCATCAAGGCCTGGACCGAGCCCAAGCCGTTCGCGTTCAACGGGCGCTATACCAAGCTGCGCCATGTGAACATATGGCCAAGGCCGATCCAGAAGCCGCATCCGCCGGTCCATATCCCCGGCGGCGGCAGCGTCGAGACGTATGATTTCTGCATCGACAACACCTATTCCTACTCGTACCTGTCGTTCAGCGGCTACATCCGCGCCAAGGCGCTGATGGATGGATACTGGAAGCGCGTCGCCGAGCGTGGTGCTGCGGACAATTCGCCCAATCGCGCCGGCTTCGCGCAGACGATCTGCGTCGCCGACACCGACGAGGAGGCGCGCAAGCTCTACGAAAAGCACGTGCTGTATTTCTACAATCGCTGCCTGCACGTCTTCCCGGGCTTCGCGGACGCGCCGGGCTACCGCACGATCAAGACGATCCAGTCCGGCGCCTTGTCGCAATACGCCCCGCCGCGCGGCTACGCCAACGTGACCTGGGAAGAGCTCACCGAAGGCGGCCACGTCATCGCCGGCTCGCCCGAGACCGTGCGCCAGCGCATGGAGGAACTGATCAAGACCTTGCGCGTCGGCAACATCTTCTGCCTCTTCCATGTCGGCGACATGCCGAAGGAGAAGTGCATGCATTCGTCCAAGCTCTTCGCCGAGAAGGTGATGCCCAAGCTGCGCGGGCTGCACCCGGAATGGGAGAACGACGGACGCTTCTGGTGCCACCCGATCGAGCAGGTCACGCCGGGAGCGCTGCCGCGGGAGGCCGTGGCGGCGGAGTGAAGAAAGATGGTGGTTTAGGAAATTCCCTCTCCCCCTCCGGGGGAGAGGGTTAGGGTGAGGGGGCCTCTCCACTGGACTCGCTGTGAGACCCCCTCACCCCGGCCCTCTCCCCCGAAGGGGGAGAGGGAGAAGAGGTAAGTATGGACCTGAAAACAATCGCCACCCCCCATGTCGCCGTGCGCTATTTCGAAGGCGGCTCGGGCGCGCCGCTCGTCTTCCTGCACGGCGCGGGCGGCATCACCGCGCAGGACCCGTTCCTCGACGCGCTGGCCAAGAAGTACCACGTCTATGCCCCGCTTCTTCCCGGCTATGGCGACAGCGAGGAATGCGCGGAGCTGCGCGACATGCTCGACGTCGCGCTGCACTATCTGGACACGCTCGACGCGCTGGGGCTGAAGGACCCGATCCTCGCCGGTCATTCCATGGGCGGCATGATCGCGGCCGAGATGGCCGCGCTCGACAATCATCGCTTCTCCAAGCTCGCGCTGATCGCATCGGCGGGATTGTGGCTCGATGCCCATCCCATCCCCGACCTCTTCTCTCTGGTGCCTTACGAATACCCGCCGCTGCTTTTCCACGACGCGGAAAAGGGCGCGGCGCTGATGACGCAGGGCGTGAATTTCGACGATCTGGATTGGCTCAAAGGCTTCCTGGTCACCAACGCCCGCCAGCTCGGCATGGCGGGGCGAATCCTCTTTCCCATCCCCGAGCGCGGCTTGAAGCAGCGGCTCTACCGCATCAGATCGAAGACCTTGCTGATCTGGGGCGACAGCGACAGGCTGATCCCGCCCGTCTATGCGCAGGCTTTCAAGAAGGAGATCGCGGGCGCCGAGCTCGTCTCCATCCCCGAGGCCGGCCACATGCTGATCTGGGAACAGACCGCGCGCGTCGTCGCGGCGCTCGACAGGCTATGAGGATGAACTTGCCGGAACTCGCTTTCGGACTTGTCCTGGTCCTGTTCGCGGCCGCGTGCGCGTGGAACCTGATCGGCGCGGTCCGCTATCGCGCCATCCTGTCACAGCGCAAGATGCTGATCTTCCAGCGCGACGACGTCGGCATCCGCGAAGACCCGATCCGGTTCTGGATGCTGGTCGTGCGCAACGCGATGGGCATCGTGATGCCTTGCGCTCTCCTGGTCCTGATGTTCGTGAGGCGATGAGGATCAGTCGATCGCGTAGCGATAGTGGCCGGTGATCTTGAAGGCGAAGAGGATGTCTTCATAGATCTGGCCCCGGCCGAGATTGTTCAGGACCAGCGGCCGTTTCCCGTCGGCGCTCCGCCTGGGCATCACGATGCCGATATGCGGCGTGGAGCCGCGCGGGTCCAGGTTCCACGTCACCAGGTCGCCGGGCTTGTAGTCGCGCGCGTCGCTCGTGATCTTCAGCGCCTCGCCGTGACGCGCGAAGAACACGCGCAGGTTCAGGACGCGGCGGTGATCGATGTTGGGATCGGGTGCGTGCATTCTCCAAGTCTTGGGATAGAGCGCGAAGTGGCGCTTCATGTCCTCGTGCACCAGCTTCTGAAGATCGATGCCCACGGCGCGATAGGCGCGCACGACGACGTCGGCGCACACGCCTTCCGAGGCAGCAACGTCGCCCATGGGATAGGCGATCCTCTTATAGGCAGGCACGAAGCGCACATTGGGGTTCTCGAGCGCCGCCGCGGCATGGATGAAGGCGGCCTGCGGGATCGGCTTGGCGAAGGCCTGTGTGCTCAGGAGCAGTGCGGCTAACAGAAGCGCGATCGGTCTGGTCATGACGGCCCTTCGACGGCGCAGCGTCGGTGGGCGCGGTGGCGAAGTTGTGGCGGGCGGGATTGCCGCTACGTAATGGAATTTGCCGCCAAACTTGACTTTGCCGCCCGGCGGGCAAACCGTCCGCTACACAACAGCAACAAGGGTCGGGAGCGCGTCATGACGGCCGAATTCGATCTGGTCATCCGGGGCGGCACGCTCGCCGACGGCACGGGCGCGGCGTTGCGCGAGGCCGACGTCGCGGTGAAGGGTGGCCGCGTCGCGGCGGTCGGCACGGTGACGGGCAAGGGCGGCCAAGAGATCGACGCCAAGGGCAGGCTCGTCACGCCCGGCTTCGTCGACATCCACACGCATTATGACGGCCAGGCGACGTGGGACGAGCGGCTGGCGCCGTCGAGCTGGCATGGCGTCACGACCGTGGTGATGGGCAATTGCGGCGTCGGCTTCGCGCCGGTGCGCGAAGCGGACCGCGAGCGCCTCGTCGAGCTGATGGAAGGCGTCGAGGACATCCCCGGCGCGGTGATGAACGAAGGCCTGAAATGGAACTGGCATTCCTTCGGCGACTATCTCGACGCGGTGGAGGCCAGGCCGCGCGACATCGACGTCGCCGCCCAGCTTCCGCACGGCGCGCTGCGCGTCTATGTGATGGGCGAGCGCGGGGCGCGGCTCGAACCCGCGACCGAGGAGGATATCGCTGAGATGCGCGGGCTCACGGCGGAGGCGATGCGCGCCGGCGCGCTCGGCTTCTCGACGTCGCGCTCGCTGAACCATCGCACCGTCAAAGGGGACCCCACACCGTCCTTGCGCGCCACCAAGGCCGAGCTGATGGGCATCGCGCTGGGCATGAAGGATGCGGGCCACGGCGTCATCGAGCTGCTCTCGGATTTCGACACGCCCGATGCCGCAAGCGAGTTCGAGATGCTGCGCAGCCTCGTGGCCGCGAGCGGAAGGCCGCTGTCCTTCTCGCTGGCGCAAGCCGGCCGTTCCGCCGACGGCTGGAAGGGCCTGCTCGCGATGATCGAGCAGGCGTCGCGGGAGGGCCTGCCGATCCGGGGACAGGTCGCGCCGCGGCCCATCGGATTGCTGCTCGGGCTCCAGGGCACGCTCAACCCCTTCATCGCGCATGCGGCGTTCCAGGCGATCCGGAGCAAGCCGCTCTCCGAGAAGGTCGCCGCGATGCGCGACCCCGCGTTCCGCGCCAAGATCCTCGCCGAGAACGACGCGCTGCAGAAGCACCCGCTTGCGCGCCGCGTGATGCAGTTCGACCAGATCTATCCTCTCGGCGATCCGCCCGATTACGAGCCGCCGCGCGAGAGCGCCGTCGCCGTCGACGCGCGGCGCCGTGGCATGGACCCCGCCGAGCTCGCCTACGACCTCCTGCTCGGCGACGAGGGCCGCGCGTTCCTGTTCTCGCCCTTCGCCAATTATTCGAACTACAACCTGGATTGCTGTGGCGAGATGATCGCCCATCCCGACACGCTGATGGGGCTGGGCGACGGCGGCGCGCATGTCGGCATCATCTCGGACGGCTCCTATCCGACCTATTTGCTGACCCATTGGGGCCGCGACCGCGCGCATGGGCGCTTCGACGTGCCGTATCTGGTGAAGCGCCAGACAAGCGACACCGCGCGCGCCGTGGGGCTGATGGATCGTGGCGTCATAGCGCCCGGGATGAAGGCCGATCTCAACGTCATCGACTTCGACCGCCTGCGGGTGAACGCGCCGCGCATGGCCTTCGACCTCCCCGCCGGCGGCAAGCGCCTGCTGCAGGGCGCCGACGGCTACGACGCGACGATCGTCTCGGGCGCGGTCGTCTATCGCGGCGGCGAACCCACCGGCGCGCTCCCCGGCAAGCTGGTGCGCGGACCGCAGGAGGCGTGATGATCTCCCAACTCACCATGGCCGGGCTTGACCCGGCCACCCAGCCAGCGAGCGATAGCGAGCGAAAAGAAGTAAGGCTATCTCACGCGGAGACGCGGAGTGCGCGGAGTTCTTTTTCTTCTCCGCGTCCTCCGCGTCTCCGCGTGAGTCCTCTTGCGCCCGCAAATGCGGGCGCGCTGGGTGGCCGGGTCAAGTCCGGCCATGGTGAAGGTGTGAAATGATGCGCCCCCTTGAAACACACATCAACTGGACCTCGGACGACGTCGCCGATCCGCGCATGTGGACGGTCGAACTCACCCCGCAGGATCATCGCGAGCTCGACGCCGCGCTGGCGCAGGCGAAATCGGTGTCCGGCAACCTGCTCGACATCGGCAGGGAGCATTTCCCGCTCGATGGGCTGGCGCGCAAGCTCGAGGACGTAGCGCGCGAACTGATCGACGGGCGCGGCTTCACGCGCATCGCGGCGCTCGACCATGCGCGCTACGGCGACGACGATCTGACGATGCTCTATTGGGGCATCGGGCTGCATCTGGGCGATCCCTGGCCGCAGAACGCCAAGGGCCACGTGATGGGCGACGTGACCGATCAGGGCAAGAAGCTCTCCGATCCGACGTTCCGCGGCAACGAGCTCGGCCAGGTCGCGCTCGACTATCACACCGACGGCGCCGACGTGATCGGGCTGATGTGCCTGCGCAAAGCCAAGAGCGGCGGGCTCTCCTGCGTCGCCAACGCGGTGGCGATCTACAACGCGCTGGTCGCGACGCGCCCCGACCTCGCGGAGATCCTGTTCGCGCCGCAGCCCTACGACCTGCGCGGCGAGCAGGCGCCCGGCGCCAAGCCCTTCTACACCTTCCCCGTCTTCACCGAGCATGACGGTCGCTTCTTCATCCGCTTCATCCCCGCCTATATCCGCGCCTCGCAACGCCACGAAGAGGCGCCGCGCCTGACGCCGCTCGTGCTCGAGGCGCTGGACATGGTGAGCGCGATGGCACGCGACCCGCGCTACAACGTCTACATGGACCTTGCGCCCGGCGAGATGCAGTTCATCAACAACTATCACGTCCTGCACGGACGCACGTCCTACGAGGACGGCGACGGCCACAAGCGGCACCTCAAGCGGCTGTGGCTGGCGACGCACGCGCTGACGAACCGGCCTGCGCATTTCCGCAGGAACGTCGACCACCACTGGGCCAAGAACCGCTCGGTGAGCAAGCTACCAGTGGAGGCGCGGGTTTAAATCACCGCCCAACTGTCATGGCCCGCGACTGCGGGCCACCCAGTTGGGTTCGGGACGAAGTCGCAAGCGAAGCTCCGCGCTCTTCTTGCGGGATTTTGGTTGGTATCACCTGGGTGGCCCGCATTCGCGGGCCATGACAAGCTGTTTGGGTTGGTAGAGCGATGCCCTGGAACTACGGCGATCTCCTCGAAGCGGTTTCGAACACGGTCGCGCCCTCCGCGCCCGCCTTCGCCCATGGCGAGAAGGTGGTGAGCTGGGGCGAGGCGAGGCCGCGCATGAACAATCTCGCCCGCGCGCTCACGGCGCGCGGCGCCGCACCCCGCGACAAGATAGCGTTCTACCTGCGCAACGGGACCGAATACACCGAGAGCCTGGGCGCGTGTTTCCTGGGCCGGCTGACCCACGTCAACGTCAACTACCGCTACACGCCGGACGAGGTGCGTTACATCCTCGACAATTCCGACGCGCAGACGCTGATCTACGCGCGCGAATTCCGCGACGCGGTGGCGCAGATCCACAACCAGCTCCCCAAAGTGAAGACCTTCGTCGAGGTGGGTCACAGCGAGACGCCGCCTTTCGCGCAATCCTACGAGACGCTCGCGCGCACGGGCGACGGATCGCCGCTCGGCATCGCGCGCTCGCCGGAGGATGAGCTCTTCATCTACACCGGCGGCACGACGGGCATGCCCAAGGGCGTGATCTACCGGCACGCCGATCTGATGCAGCTCTGGCTCAACCGCGTCGAGCGCCTGACCGGCTACATGCCGCCCTCGATCGAGGCGTTCTGCGCGCTCATCAAGATCGCGCCCGTGAGCCCACGCGTCCTTCCCGCCTGTCCGCAGATGCACGGCACGGGATTGATGGGCACGCTCACCTGCTTCCTCGCGGGCGGCTGCACGGTGACGGTGGAGGGCCACGCGTTCGATCCGCGCGAGGTGTGGGAGGCGGTCGCCCGCCATCGCGTGACCTCGATCTCCGTCGTCGGCGATCCGTTCGCCAAGCCGCTCCTGCGCGCGCTCGACGAGGAGCCGGGGCGCCGCGACCTGTCGAGCCTCACCGGCATGACCTCATCGGGCGCGATGTTCACCGAGGAGGTGAAGGACGGCCTCATCCGCCACATCCCCGCGCTCGTCATCACCGACAGCTTCGCGTCGACCGAGGCGATGGGCATGGGCGTGTCGACGGCGAGCAAGGACGGCCACGTCAAGACCGCCGATTTCCAGCTCACCGAATACGCCATCGTCATCGACGAGAACGACCAGAAGGTGGCGCCGGGCTCGTCCGGCCTGGTCGCGTTCGGCGGGCCGCAGCCGCTCGGCTACTACAAGGACGAGGCGAAGACGGCCCGGACCTTCCGCGTCATCGACGGCAGGCGCTATGCCGTGCCCGGCGATTTCGCGCGCGTGGAGCAGGACGGCACGGTCACGCTGCTCGGCCGCGGCAGCAACTGCATCAACACCGCGGGCGAGAAGGTGTTCCCCGAAGAGGTCGAGGAGGCGCTGAAGACGCATCCCTCCGTCGAGGACGCGCTGGTGCTGGGCGTCCCCGACGAGAAATGGGGCCAGGCGGTGACCGGCGTGGTGGTGATGTCGCCCGGCGCCAGCTTCGACGAGGCGGGCCTGCGCAACCACGTGCGCACCCAGCTCGCCGGCTACAAGACGCCCAAGCGGATCCTGGTCGCGGGCCTCAACCTGCGCGCGCCCAACGGCAAGGCCGACTACAAGAGCGTCGGCGAGTTCGCGCGCAGGGAGCTGGGGATTCAGTAGACCCTCCCCTTGAAGGAGGGTCGAAAAATGCGAAGCATTTTTCGGGGAGGGGTCCGGCGCAGGTACCCCTCCCCGAAATTTGCTTCGCTTCGCTGCGCAAATTATCGACCCTCCCTCAAGGGGAGGGTGGGTTTCTCACCACCAACACCGCCAGCGCCTTCGGGCCGTGCGCGCCGAGCTCCAGCGTCTGCTCGATGTCGCCGGTGCGCGAGGGACCGGTGATCAGGTTGACCGTCGCGGGCAGGGTGCCGAGCTTGATGTCCTCCAGATGCGCCGCGATGTCGCTTGCGCGCAGGATCGCGATCTCGAAGCCGGGGCGGAAATGCCAGGAGGCGGGCGAACCCACGCGCGCGGTCTGCACCAGCGTGCCGGTCTCGGCGATGGCGAACGGCGCGCGCGTCACCGCCGTGTCGTCGGGGCCGGGCTGTGTGCGCGCGACGTCGAGCTGCCAGTCGATGCCGGCAAGATCGGACCCGGGCGGCAGATGGATGCGCGCCGCGAGATTGCGCGCGCGCAGGAGCTCCGTGACGGCGGCGGGGATATCTTCTTCGCGGTCCAGCACGCGGATATCCGTATTCGCGGCTTGCGCTTTCTCGACGAACGACGCGACGAGATCGCCCGCGCCCGGCGGCGCGCGATAGGCTTGCGGCCGCGCCGTCCTCGTCCGTCCGCGCAGGCGGATGTTGTCGAGAATTTCGTCGCGCGCGCTCATCGAAACGCCATCCGCGCGAACGGCTTGGCGAGCGCGGTCAGGAAGCGGTAGAGCGCCGGCCGCTTCGCGGCGTATGCCCACACCCCTAAGCCCCAGACGATCGGCTTCGGCGCGAGGCCGTCGGCATATTCGCGTGCGCGCCAGTAGCGCATGATCTTGGGCAGCGGGATCTTCACCGGGCAGACCTCCGCGCAGCGTCCGCAGAAGGTGGATGCGTTGGGATGGTGATGCGCGACGGCGACGCCCATCATGCCGGGATTGAGCGCGGCGCCGATGGGTCCGGGATAGGTCGCGCCGTAGGCGTGTCCGCCCACCGCGCCGTAGATCGGGCAATGGTTGAGGCATGCCGCGCAGCGGATGCAGCGCAGGACGTCTTCGGCTTCGGTGCCCAGAAGCTTCGAGCGCCCGTTGTCGAGGAGCACGACGTGGAACGCGCTGCCCTCGCGCTCGCCGGTGGGCCCGGCCATGATGCTCACATAGGACGAGATCTCCTGTCCCGTCGCCGAGCGCGTGAGCAGGCGCAGCAGCACCGCAACGTCGTCGAGATCGGCCACGACCTTCTCGATGCCGGTGAGCACGATGTGGGTCCTGGGCAACAGCCGCGTCAGGTCGCCATTGCCTTCATTGGTGACGATGACAGCGGCGCCGTCGGCGGCGCTGAGGAAATTCGCACCGGTGATGCCGGCATCGGCGCTCTCGAACGCCGCGCGCAGCATGGTGCGCGCCTCCGCGACCAGCGCCTGGCGCTCGTCGAGCGCGCGCTTGGGATCGAGCGTCGTGTGCGCGGCGCGGAACGTCGTCTCGACCTGCTCCTTGTGCAGGTGGAAGGCGGGCGCGATGATGTGGCTCGGCGGCTCCTTGCGGAGCTGGATGATGTATTCGCCGAGATCGGTCTCGACCGGGACCATTCCGTTCGCTTCGAGGAAGGGATTGAGCCCGATCTCCTCGCTGACCATGGACTTGCCCTTGGTCACCGTCTTGGCGCCCGCCTCGCGCAGGATCCTGAGGATGATTTCGCGCGCCTCCGCCGCGTCGCGCGCCCAATGCACCTCGCCGCCGCGCGCGATCACCGCGCTCTCGAAGGTCTCCAGCAGCGTGTCGAGATTGGCGAGCGCGTGGTCGCGGATCGCCCGGCCCGCCTCGCGCAGGCCCTCGAAATCGCCGTAACGCTCCGCCGCTTCCTGGCGCCGATGCGCGAAATGCGTCTTCAGACGGCCGAGCGCGCTTTTGAGCATCGGGTCGGCGAGCGCCTCGTGCGAGGCCTGGACGAAATCGCGCGGACCCAAGCTCATTCCTCACCCGCGAGGATTTCGGCGACGTGGCGCACTTCCATCGCCTTGCCGGTCTTCTTCATGCGGCGCTGGAGATGCAGGAGGCAGCCGAGATCGCCGCCGATCAGCATGTCGGCGCCCGTCGCGCGCGCATCGGCGAGCTTGTCGTCGGCCATGCGATGGGAAATCTCAGGATACTTCACGCAGAACAGTCCGCCGAAGCCGCAGCAGACTTCGCCATCGGCGAGGTCGCTCACCTCCAGCCCCTTGACGGAAGCAAGCAGCTTGCGCGGTTCGCCGCGCACGCCGAGCTCGCGCAGGCCCGAGCAGGAATCGTGATAGCAGGCGCGCGCCTTGCGCGACGCGCTCACGCCCGTCATGCCGCGCACATTCACCAGGAACGACGTCAGCTCATGCGTCCTGGCCGCGAGCGCCAGCGCGTCCGCGTCGCCGGGCAGGGCTTCGGGATAGTGCTTGCGGATCATGCCGGCGCACGATCCCGACGGCGCCACGACGTAGTCGTAATCCTTGAACGCGGCGATGACTTGGCGCGCGATCTCCCGCGTGTGCTTGTCGGCGCCGGAGTTCCAGCCGGGCTGGCCGCAGCAGGTCTGCGCGCGCGGCACCGCGACGTCGCAGCCTGCCTGCTCGAGCAGTTTCTTCGCGGCGCGCGCGATCTGCGGCCGCACGAGGTCGACGAGGCAGGTGACGAACAGGCCGACGCGCGGTCGCGTCATTTGGGCTTCTTGGGCGCGGTGCGCGGCCGCCGAACGCGCGATTTGGGCGGATTGGACACGCCCTGGCCCAGCGCATAGGTCGCGCTCTTGAGATGATCCATGAAAGCGTGGCGGTCGGAGATCGTGGAGAGTAGGTCGTAAGGGATCACGTCGCCCAGGCGGATGCGGATCTCGCTGCCGATCTTGTCGTGCACCTCCTTGAACAGCAGCGACAGGCGCAGGGTCATGCTGACGTGGCTGGCGAGCTGGAACAGGCGGCTGTTCTGTCCGGCGAAATAGACCGGCGCGACCGGCGCCTTGGCCTGGGAGATGAGACGCGCGGTCAGGGTCTTCCATTCGCTGTCGATGGCGCGCTTGTGCCACATCGTCGGCGTCGTCGACACGCCGCCCGCGGGGAAGACGACGAGACAGCCGCCCGATTGCAGATGCGCCTTGGCGCGCGCGCGGGTCTTCAGGTTCGTCTGCAGCGCTTCTTCCGTCTCGGCGAAATCGACGGGCAGCAGGAACGGGCGGATCTCCTCGGCGCGGTAGAGCACGGAGTTGGTCAGCACCAGGAAATCCTTGCGCACGCGCGAGACGAGCTGGCAGATCACCACGCCGTCGAGCACGCCGAAGGGATGGTTGGAGACGACGACGAGCGGTCCCGTCTTGGGCCATGCCGCGAGCTTGTCCTCGTCGACGACGACGCTGAGCTCGAGCCTGCGGATCGTGCTGTCCCAGAACGACTCGCCCGGCACCGGATTGGCGCGGAAGTCCTCGTAGAGGGATTTCAGGTAGGGCTGCCCGCTGATGCGCTCGATGACACGGATGACGAACCGCTTCAGCCGCGGATCGTCCGCCGAGGCATAGGAGAAGGTGTCGAGCGCGTCGGAGGAGTCGGCCATGGGGGCGATATTCGCTTAAGCCTCAGGGAGATGAAAGCCGCCTTGTTCCTCTCCCTTGCGGGAGAGGAAGAAAAATCATGGGTTTGGGCTGAGCGCAGCGAAGACCAAGCCCTTGATTTTTCAGGTGAGGGGTGAGTCCGGTGCCAAGACCTGTTCCCCCTCACCAGCAAAAGCTAAGCACTTAGCTCCGCTTCGCTCCGCTAAGTGCAAGCTTTTGCGTCCTCTCCCACGAGGGGAGAGGAAACTCTTACCCAAACCGCTTTTTCAGCCACGCGATGATCGCCTGGTTCGTCTCGTCCGGCTTCTCCTGCTGGGTCCAGTGGCCGCAATCCTTGATCAGCACGCGCTCGAGGTCGGGGACGAAGCGTTCCATGCCGTCGGTGAGCGAGGGCGGAAGGACCACGTCGTCCTCGGCCATGATCATCAGGCCGGGGACGTGGACGCGCTGCTCCATCGTGCCGGACTGCTCCCAGTTGCGCGTCAGGTTGCGGTACCAGTTGATGCCGCCGGTGAAGCCGGTGCGCGTATAGGCGTCGACGAAGACCTTCATCTCCTCGTCGTTCAGCAGCAACTGGCCGCGGAAGCCGGACTCGTCGCCTTCGATCGCGTGCACCAGCTCGAAATTCTTGAGCTCCGGCGGGAGCTGCGCGAACTCGCTCGCCTTGACCAGGTTCTTGCGCATGAAGAAGCGGAACGTCTTGCCGACGTCCTTGGCCAGCACCGCGTCGGCTACTCCGGGCTTCTGGAAGAAGACGACGTAGTTGTTCTCGCCGCGCAGCGCTTTGAGGCCCATGATCGGATCGATCGGCGGCCGCGACAGGAACGGCGTGTTGACGCCGATGACGCCCTTGACGCGGTCGCGGTGATAGATCGGCATCTGCCACACGACGAGCCCGCCCCAATCGTGGCCGACGAAGATCGCCTCCTTGATCGCGAACGCATCCAGCATGCCGGCGAGGTCGCCGGTCAGATGCGCCATGTCGTAGTCCTCGATTCGCTCCGGCCGCGACGTCGCGCCGTAGCCGCGCTGGTCGGGCGCGAGCACGCGGTAGCCTGCGGCCGCGAGCGCCGGAAGCTGATGGCGCCAGGAATAGGCAAGCTCCGGAAAGCCGTGGCAGAGCACGAGGGGCAGGCCGTCCTTCGGGCCCGCTTCGTACACGGCCATGTCGATGCCGTTGGTCTTGATCATGGTGGGGATGGGAAAATCCATTTCGGTCTCCGGTCAGGCGAGTTTCAATTTCGAGATCATCTCGGCGCGCTCGGGCCCGAATTTCGGCGGATAGAAGCCGCGCGCGCGCTTGTATTTCTCAGGCAGCCCCCAGAAGCCGATCAGGCGTGCGACCATGTCCGGGCGCTTCCACCAATCGTTAGGATCGTCGATCATGTGGAAGGCGCGGCTGAAGGCGCGCAGCACCGCGATGTCGCCGCGCGTCGCCGGTCCGATCGCGTCCTCGACCAGGCTCTTGATCGCGCGCGCCCGCCACGACGGCTGGTAGTGCGGATCGCGCTCGTTGGCCGCGCGGCGGATCGCCAGCGTGTCCTGGCGCACCATGGAATCGTAGAACGGGCGCAGCGCCTTGCGCGTATCGGCGGCGAACGTCTCGGCGCGCGCCGCGGGGTCGCCCGTCGCGTCCAGCACCTCGCGCAGGATATGCGCGTGCACGATGCCGGCCGAGCAGCCGCGTCCATAGAGCGGATTGGTGCGCACCGCCGCGTCGCCGAGCGCGAAGAAGTTCGCCGGCATGGGACTGTAGCTCCGCCACACGCTTTTCAGGTTGCCCATGGCGAAGACCTGGCTCGCTGGCTCGGCGCGGGCGGCATCGGTCCAGCGCGCGCAGCCGGGGATCTCGGCGCAGACCCGATCGAACACCTCCGGCTTGACCACCGCCATGCGCAGTTCGGTCTCGATCTCGGGGATCGCCAGCGTGATCGAGAAATGCCGGTTGTCGGCGGGGAAGACGCCGAACTTGATGTAGCCGAGATCGCCTGCGCCCGGCGTGCCGTCGCGCGTGGGTTCCTCGGCTCCGTCGCGCAGCCGGTAATGGCGCGTGAAATAGAGGATGCCCGCCGGGCTCTCCTCTTCGCCGACCTTGATGCCGGCCGCGCGCAGCCAATCCGGGAACGCGGTGTTGCGGCCGCTGGCGTCGACGGTGAGATCGGCTTGAAGGTCCTCCACCACGCCGCCGCGCTCGACCTTCAAGCCTTTCACGGCGCCGCCCTCGATGAGGACGCCGCGCACGCCCGCCTCGTCGAGGATGGTGACGTTGGGCAGGCGCTTGACAGTGCGCCGCATCACCAGCTCCAGCGTCGTGCGCCGGCTGAAGAGGATCGACAGGTCCTCGTCTCCGGGGCGCGGCGTGTAGCTATCGCGCAGCGGCGGCGGCAGGCCGTCCTGGAACGTGAAGATGCGCGCGCCGCAGTCGGTCAGCTCTTTGAGGAGTGCGGGATAGCGCGTCGCGAGCAACGTCGTCAGCCGTCCCAGGAACACGTGGCTGTGGCGCAGCTGGGTGGCGCCGCGGCGTTCCCAGTGCAGGAACGCGTCCTCGGCATCGTCCAGTGGCGCTGCGCGGTCGCGGTCGACCAGCGTCACGCGGCGCGTGTCGCCGAGCGCGAGCGCCGCGCCCAGTCCTGCGATGCCCGCGCCCGTGACAAGGACGTGCTCGCGGCTCATGAGGCTTTGATCCGCAGGGCTGCGAGCGCGAGCAGCACCCAGCCCGCGATGAACGCGCCGCCGCCGAACGGCGTCACGTGGAAGAGCCATGGCCGGCCCGTGAACGCGAAGAGGTAGAGCGAGCCGCAGAACAGCACGATGCCGATGAGGAACGCCCATGCGGAGCAGCGCGCCCATCCCGAAGCACCGGCTTGCATCGCAAGCGCGGCAAGGCCGAGCGCGAGCGCGTGATACATGTGATAGCGCGACGCCAGATCGAACAGCGCCATGGTCTGCGCGTCGGCATGCAGCGCGTGCTGCGCGACCGCGCCGAGCGCGACCGCGAGCGCGCCGTTGAACGCGGCTATGGCGAGCCAGATCCTCATGCGCAGCCGCATCCCCCATGCGCGTGGTCATGCGCGTGCCCGCGGCCCGGCGTCTCGAGCTTGTGCGACGCCTCGATCGCCGCCCTGGAGAGCTCCGCGGTCGCGGCGAAATCAGCCTTGGTGCGCGCCAGCAGTCCAGAGTCCGCCATCAGGTCGAGCACGGTCATCGCCATCGACTTGGCGCCGTCGATCACCGCCTGGTCGCCTTTCTCGGAGACCGCATGACGCGCGAACTCGGCGTTGTGGATGATGACGTTCAAGGGCGCCACGCCCAGGCAGGGATGGATCGAGGGCAGGCGGTGGCTGACATTGCCCATGTCGGTCGAGCCGGCATAGCCGGGCGGCAGGTCCTTCACGGGGAAGAACTCCAGCCCCAACGCCTCGCCGTTCCTCTGATAGCTCTCCGCCATCGGCCAGTTGGTCTTGAGGTCGAGATAGTTGGTCTCGCCCCAGGTGATCTCGGCGCGGCAGCCGGTGGCGAGCGCGCCCGCCTCGAAGCAGGCATGCACGCGCTGCTTGAGCGCGAAGAGCTCGCCGGCATCGACCGCGCGCACATAGAAGCGGCACGCGGCGCGCTCCGGCACGATGTTCGCGGCCAGGCCTCCTTCGGTGATGATGCCGTGGATGCGGTCGGTGTTGCGGATGTGCTGGCGCAGCTGGGCGATCGACTGATAGGCGGTGACGACGGCGTCGAGCGCGTTCAAGCCGCGATAGGGCATTGCCGAGGCATGCGCCGCGCGGCCGTGGAACACCGCGGTCACGTCGCAGATCGCGATGCAGGGCATGGTGATGAGGTTAAGGTTGGAGGGATGGATCATCATCGCCGCATCGGCGCGGTCGAACGCGCCCTCGCGCGCCATCAATTCCTTGCCGCCGTAGCGCTCTTCCGCCGGGGTGCCCAGATAGCGCACGCGGCCGGGAAGCCGTCCGTTCAGCTTCGACAGCGCCAGCGCCGCACCCAGTCCCGCCGTCGCGATGATGTTGTGGCCGCAGGCATGGCCGATGCCCGGCAGCGCGTCGTATTCGGAAAGGACCGCGATGGTGGGCCCGCTATCCCTGCCGAATTCGGCCGCATAGGCGGTCTTCAAACCGAACGCCTCGCGCTGCGTGGCGATGCCGTGCTTCTCGACCGCTTTGGTGAGCCGGTCGGCCGCCTTGAACTCCTCGAGCGCGAGCTCCGGCTCGGCATGGATCGCGTGGCTGAGCGCCAGCAGCTCCTCGCGCATCGCGTCGACGGCCGCGGCGGCGTCTTTCTTGAGGGCTTCGAGGGACATGGCCGGACCTGCGCGGCTTGAGACGCCACGGATCATAGACAGGCCGCGCGGGCTTTGCGAAGCTTTCGGCCATGGCAAACTTTGCGCAAGGGAATGACGGCGTCCGCATCGCCTGGGAAGAGGCGGGCGAGGGGGCCGCGATCGTGCTGGTCCACGGCTTTGCGTCCGACCGCGTGCAGAACTGGCGCGCGCCCGGCTGGTACCAGACGCTGACGGGGGCGGGGCGGCGCGTCGTGGCGCTGGACTGCCGCGGGCATGGCGAAAGCGGCAAGCCGCACGATCCAGGGTCCTATGGCGATAGGATGGTCGACGACGTCGCCGCCGTGATGGACGCGGCGTCCTTAAGCGACGCCGACGTCATGGGTTATTCGATGGGCGGCATGCTGACGATGGGGCTGATGATGCGCCATCCTGCCAAAGTCCGCCGCGCGGTGATCGCGGGCGTCGGCGCGAGTTATTTCCGCGAGGCCGGCATCCGCCGCGACGGCATCGCCGACGCGCTGCTCGCGGCCGACCCGGCAACGCTCAAGGACCCCATCCAGCGCCAGTTCCGCCTCTTCGCCGGCCAGGCGGGCAAGGACCTGGCCGCGCTCGCCGCCTGCATGCGCGAGCCGCGCACGGTCTATCGTCCCGAGCAGCTCGGCGCCTGGCCCGGACCCGTGCTCGTGGTATGCGGCGAGCGGGATACGCTGACCGGCCCGCCGGACGGCCTGGCGGACGCGTTTCCGGAGGGCCGCGCGGTCACGGTGACCGGCCGCGACCATATGACCGCGGTCGGCGACAAGCTCTACAAGCAGGCGGTGCTGGAATTCCTCGGGAACTGAAGCCGCGCTCTTTACCTTGACGGCGAGAAGCTGCTGGAAATTCGCGGCGCGATTGCGCCAGAATGCGCCTTGAGGGGAAGTTTGGGGGTATCCATGCCATCGTTCAAACGCGCGCTCGGCGCGGCCGCTGCCGTGCAGGCGCTTCTGTGTCTCGCCGCGGGCGGCGCCCTGGCCGCGCCGCCGGTCGAGGCGTTCGGCAACCTGCCGCAGGAATGGTATGGGCGGCTTTCGCCCGACGCGCGCTATCTGGCGATGGTGCAGCCGATCGGCGGCCGCAACAGCGTCATGGTCTACGACCTCGGCCAAGCGAACGCCCAGCCGCAGCCGATCGCGATGCCCGGCGCGATCGTGGATTGGGTCGGCTGGAAGACGAACGACACGATCGTGGTGCAGTTCCACGCCAACGTGAAGCGCAAGGCCTCGGCCTGGAACTACACCAGCAAGGATTTCGAGCAATCTGAACGCGCCGTCTCGGTCAACATGACCACCAAGCAGCCCGCGCTCCTGATGATCGACGCGCCCTGGTTCAACGACTCGTCCACGGCGATCGTGGACAGGGATGCCGGCGAGCCCGGCTACATCTACATGTCGGAATGGGATCGCAAGGACGTCAATCTCGTTCTCGACCTGTATCGCGTCAGCCTTTTGACGGGACATGCCCAGCAGATTCTCGGCGGCGGCTTCGATACCGACCATTTCATCACCGACGGCTACGGCCACGTCCTGGGGCGCGTCGACCAGGACGCGGATCTGACCGAGCATCTGCTCATGGGCGGCCAGGAGATCATGAAATACTCGGCGAAGGGGGGCGAAGGCTTCGGTCTCGACGGCTTGCTGGCGGGCGACAATGCGGGCCTCGTCGCGGAGGCCTGGAGCCCGGCCGGCCTGGGCGGTCTCTACAGCTGGGCGCCCAACGGCGGCTACGGTTCGGCGGTGTGGGAGAATCCCAACTACGACCTGGATTCCACGATCGAGGACGACCGCGACGGACGCATCATCGGCGTCCGCTGGACGGAGGATCTGCAGAAGACGAAATACTTCGATCCGGCGATGCAGCACGTGCAGGACACGCTCGAAAAGGCGTTCCCCGGCCAGGCCGTGACCATCTTCTCCAAGGACGAGAAGGGAACGACCTATGTCTTCGAGGCCGAGGGCCCCAAGAACCCGCCGATCCTCTATCTCTACACGACGTCCAATCACCACGTCGACGTGATCCAGGAATCCTATCCGCAGCTCAAGCCCGCCGATCTCGGCGACGTCAAACGCTATGACTACAAGTCGAGCGACGGACTCGATATCCGTGCCTACCTCACCCTGCCGCCGGGCAAGGACGCGAAGAACCTCCCGCTCGTGGTGTTCCCGCATGGCGGTCCGGAACAGCGCGATTCCATGGCGTTCGACTGGTGGTCGCAGTTCATGGCGTCGCGCGGCTATGCCGTGCTGCGGCCGAACTTCCGCGGCTCGTCCGGATACGGCAAGAGCTTCATCCGCGCCGGTGACGGCGAATGGGCGGGCAAGGTGCAGGACGACGTTCAATACGGCGTCAAGAAGCTGATCGCGGAAGGCATCGTCAATCCGAAGAAGATCTGCATCGTCGGCGCGTCCTATGGCGGCTACATGGCGCTGGCCGGAGCGACGTTCTCGCCCGATCTGTATGCCTGCGCAATCAGCTATGGGGGTCTGTCGGACTTGAACGACATGGTCTCGCAGTCGAGCTTCGAGTCGGCCGGCGCTTCCGTCTGGCGCCGCCGCATTGGCTCGGACAAGCTCGACTCCGCCTCGCCGGTGAACTTCGCGGACAAGGTCAAGATCCCGGTCCTGCTGATTCACAGCGAGAAGGACGCGACCGTCCCGATCAGGCACAGCGAGAAAGAGGAATCCGCGTTGAAGCGCGCCGGCAAGCAGGTCGAGTTCGTGCGGCTGGACGGCGACGACCACTATCTCGAGCTCGCCGACGCGCGCATCAAGCTGCTGAAGGAAGTCGACCGTTTCCTGGCGGCCAATCTGGGCAAATAGCGCGGGACTGGAGATTTCGATGCCTTCGATGGGATCGGCGTGGCGCGCCGCGCCGGTGATGGCCGTGCTGCTCGCGGGACAGGCGTCCGCGGCTCCGTCGCTGGAGGATTTCGCGAACCTGCCGCAGGTGGAAGCCGCCAAGCTGTCGCCGGACGGCAACCAGCTCGCCGTCACGCGTCCCTATAACGGGCGCATGAAGGTCGCCTTCTACGACCTCACCAAGACGGGCCAGGATCCTCAGGTCGTGGGCATGGACGGCGGCATCGCCGGCGCGGTCGATTGGAAGAGCAACGACACGGCGATCATCATCTTCCACGCCAACATCGTGCCGAAGGGCTCGCATGAGGTGATGGCGTCGAACCGGGCGATCAGCGTCAACACGACCAAGCGCACCGCGACGCTGATGATGTGGAACGCGCCCTATTTCAAGGCGAATTACGGCGGCGGCAACATCGTCGACCTCGACGCCGACGATCCCGATCACGTCTATATGGAGGAGATCGACCGCAAGGACGTCAATTACGTGCTCGATCTCTACAGCGTCCAGGTTTCGAACGGCGCGGCGACGCTCATCCAGCGCGGCGACGCGGACACGATCGAGTTCTATACCGACGGCTACGGCCACGTCACCGGCCGCCTGAACCAGGACTGGGACCTGACCGACCATGTGATCGTCGGGGGCAACGACGTGCGCACCTGGCGCGTGAAGGGGCAGTCGGATTTCTCCATCATGGGCATGACGAGCGGCGGCCAGTTCGCCGTCGAGCGTCCGTCCGCCACGGGCACCTCGGCGCTCTATTCCTGGACGCCTGCGGGCGGCTTCGGCGCGGCGCTGTTCGAGAACCCGTATTACGACGTCGACGACGCGCTCCGCGACGAGCGCACCGGCCGCATCATCGGCGCCACCTATGTCGACGACGCCGAGCGCACCCAGTACTTCGATCCCGAGATGCAGCACGTCCAGGAGGCGATGGAGAAGGCGTTTCCCGGACAGTCGGTGACGATCCTGTCGAGCGACGCGGCGAAGGACAAATTCGTGATCGCGGCGCAAGGGCCCAGGAACCCGCTCGTGCTGTCGCTCTACACGACGGCCGACCACCATGTGAACGTGATCCAGGAAGCCTATCCGGGGATAAAGGCGTCCGACCTCGCCGAGGTGAAGCCCTATCCGTACAAGGCGCGCGACGGGCTGGACATCCACGCCTATCTGACGCTGCCCAAGGGACGCGACCCGCGCAATCTTCCCGTGGTGATCTTCCCGCATGGCGGACCGGAAGCGCGCGACCAGATGGCGTTCGATTGGTGGGCGCAGTTCATGGCGTCGCGCGGCTATGCCGTGCTGCAGCCGAACTTCCGCGGCTCCGCCGGCTACGGCTGGGACTTCACCATGCGCGGCGACGGCGAGTGGGAGCGCAACGTCCAGTACGACGTGCAGGACGGCCTCAAGAAGCTGATCGCGGACGGCATCGCCGATCCCAAGCGCGTCTGCATCGTGGGCGCGTCCTATGGCGGCTACATGGCGCTGGCGGGCGCGACGTTCTCGCCCGACCTCTATCGTTGCGCCGTCTCCTATGCCGGCCTCGCCGATCTCGACCGCATGCTCGAGGAAGGCACGACGTTCCAATCCGAGACCGCATCGGTGTGGCGCCGCCGCATCGGCGCCGACAAGGACTCCTCCAAGCTCGACAGCGCCTCGCCCTATCGCTTCGCCGCAAACGTCAAGATCCCGATCCTTCTCATTCACAGCGAGAAGGACGCGACCGTGCCGATCAAGCAGAGCGAGATCGAGGAAGCCGCGCTCAAGCGCGCCGACAAGCAGGTCGAGTTCGTGACGCTGCCGGGCGACGATCACTATCTGGAATTCGCCGATGCCCGGGCCCGGCTGCTCAAGGAGGTCGACCGGTTCCTGGCCGCCAATCTCGGCAATTGAGCTTGACCGGCCGGACGCTATGATGGCGCGCGGGCACGGGCTAAAAGGCCCGCGCATCGCCCGAAGGACACGTCATGAGCGCCGCACCGAAATCCCATAAGCCCCTGGGGCTGGAAACCAATCCCTTCGATTGGGCCGATCCGTTGATGCTGGAGGCCGAGCTCTCCGCCGACGAGCGCATGGTCGCGGACAGCGCGCGCGCCTATTGCCAGGAGAAGCTGCTGCCGCGGGTGCGTGACGGTTTCCGCAACGAGACCTTCGACCGCGCCATCATGACCGAGATGGGCGAGATGGGATTTTTGGGGCCGACGATCCCGGAGGAGTATGGCGGCGCGGGCCTGAGCTATGTCTGCTACGGCCTCGTCGCGCGCGAGATCGAGCGCGTCGACAGCGGCTATCGCTCCGCCGCGTCGGTGCAGAGCTCGCTGGTGATGCATCCGATCTATGCATACGGCAGCGAGGAGCAGCGCCGGCGGTGGCTGCCCAAGCTCGCCAGCGGCGAATTCGTCGGCTGCTTCGGCTTGACCGAGCCCGATCACGGCTCCGATCCGGGCTCGATGGTGACGCGCGCGGTGAAGGAGGCGGGCGGCTTCCGCCTCAACGGCGCCAAGATGTGGATCACAAACTCGCCGATCGCCGACGTCGCGGTCGTTTGGGCGAAGCTCGACGGCGACATCCGCGGCTTTGTCGTCGAGCGCGGCATGAAGGGTTTCTCCACGCCCAAGATCGAGGGCAAGTTCTCGCTGCGCGCCTCGGTCACGGGCGAGATCGTGCTCGACGACTGCCTGGTGCCGGAGGCGAACCTGCTGCCCAACGTGCGCGGGCTGTCGGGCCCGTTCGGCTGCCTCAACCGCGCGCGCTACGGCATCTCGTGGGGCGCGATGGGCGCGGCCGAGTTCTGCTGGCATGCCGCGCGCAGCTACACGATGGAGCGCAAGCAGTTCGGCCGTCCGCTCGCCGCCAACCAGCTCATCCAGAAGAAGCTCGCCGACATGCAGACCGAGATCACGCTCGGTCTTCACGGTGCGCTGCGCCTGGGACGGCTGATGGACGAAGGCAGGGCTTCGCCGCCCGCGATCTCGCTGATGAAGCGCAACAATTGCGGCAAGGCGCTCGCCATCGCCCGCGAGGCGCGCGACATGCATGGCGGCAACGGCGTGAGCGACGAATACGGCGTCATCCGCCACATGCTGAACCTGGAAGCGGTCAACACCTATGAGGGCACGCACGACGTCCACGCGCTGATCCTCGGCCGCGCGCAGACGGGGCTGCAGGCGTTTACGGGGTAGCGGGAAAAATTGTCATGGCCCGCGAATGCGGGCCACCCAGGTGACGCCTGCTTTTCCTAAAAAGAGGGTTACGCGGAGGCGCGGAGTCGCGGAGAAAAACTCAGCCTCCGCGCCTCCGCGCCTCCGCGTGAATCATTGCAACATCGTGCAGAACCTAGCTGGGTGGCCCGCATTCGCGGGCCATGACATTTTGGGTCACTTCTTCCTTGCCAGCGCGATCCAATCCCAGGGGCGCCTGTCACGCCGCGCTTTCGTCTCGCGCAGGCCTTCGACGCTCCAGGGATAGCGCGCGCGGCCGATGCGCGTCACGCGGAAGCCGAGCGACGTGAAAATCTCTTCCAGCTCGGCGCGCTCGTAATGCTTCTGCCAGATGCCGTCGCGCTCCACGAGGCCGCCCTTGCGCCAGCGCTGCTCGCCGCCGGCCTCGACCACCATGCGCTCGGACTCCATCGACGGCACCACGGCGAGTGCGAAGCCGCGCCTGCGCGTGACATGGGCGAGGCTCTCCCACATCCGCGCGCGCTTTGCGGCGCCCGACTGCGTGATGACGTTCATGCAGACGGCGAGATGCGCGCGGCCGCCGATGCGCCCCGCGGCGCGCGGGATGTCCATGTTGAGCCAATCGACATCGTCGCCGCAGCGCGCCCTGGCGCGGGCGATGATGCGCGGCGCGAACTCGACGCCGTGGATGTGCGCGAACCTGCCGCCGAACCGCGCGATGAAGGTGCCGACGCCGCAGCCGAGATCGGCGAGCACCGCGCCGCGCTTGGGCGTCTTGGCCAGCGCCACGAAGCGCGCCACCGTGTCGGCGCTCTCTTCTCGGGTGATATCGCAGGTCTCGCTCTCGAATTCTTCCGCGAGCCTGTCCCAGTCGGCGCGTTTCATGGCAAGTTGGCTCGCACGATTCCGCTGATGTTGGCAACCATGAAGCTCTCAGGCCTGCGCGTCCTCGACCTGTCGCAATACCTGCCCGGCCCGCATCTGACGATGACGATGGCCGATCACGGCGCCGACGTGATCATGATCGAGCCCGCCAACGGCACCGGCGAGCCCACGCGTGCGATGGGTGCGCGCGCCGCGGACGGAACCAGCGTGTGGTTCCGCAACATCGCGCGCGGCAAGCGCGCCGTCGCGCTGGACCTGAAGGACGCGCAGCACAACGCGTTCTTCCTGGATCTCGCGGACGGTGCCGATGTGATCGTGGAGGCGTTCCGGCCCGGCGTCGTGGACCGGCTCGGCATCGGATACGCAGCGGTCGCGGCGCGCAATCCGCGCATCGTCTATTGCTCGCTCTCCGCCTTCGGGCAGGACGGACCTTTGCGCGACAAGCCCGCCCACGATCTCGCCGTTCAGGCGCTTGCGGGCACCGCAGCGCTCGTGGCGCCCGCGATGCCCAATCTCGTCGCCGCCGACATGGCGGCGTCGCTGACCGCGCTGTCGGCGATCCTGATGGCGCTCGTCGCGCGCGAAAAGACGGGCAGGGGCGACCATATCGACGTCGCGATGTACGACGCGCTTCTCGCCTGGACGCCGAACGTCACGGGCAGCGTGCTGGGCGAGGACAAGGCGCCGGTGCCGCACCAGATGCGCAACTATGGCGGCCAGGCGATGAACCGGCTCTATGAAACGAAGGACGGCGGCCACATCGCGCTCGCGGGCAATGAGCGGAAATTCTGCGAGAACCTGTTCGCGGCGCTCGGCCGTCCCGATCTGGCGCCGCTCGCGGCCTCGGAGCCCGGCCCCGCGCAGCAACCGCTGATCGAATTCCTGACCGAGACGTTCCGCGCCGGGACGCGTGCGCAATGGGAGGCGTTCCTCGGGGCCGTCGATCTGTGCTGGGCGCCGCTCAAGAACCTGAAAGAGGCGTTCGACGACCCCAATACGGCCGCACGCGGCATGGTGCTCGACGACGCGGCGGGCAATCGCCACATCGGCCCGGCGATCAAGTTCCGCGACGAGCCGGCGCAGGCCGATCTTGCGCTGCCGCCCTACGTCAACTTCGCCCCACTCGCCTGGAAGCCGCGTTGAGCGTTAGGATGTCTTCGCCGCAATTTCGGGAATGCCACGCATGAGCGCCGCCGCCAAGCCGCAAGACGATGCCGCAATTCTCGATTGGGCGCTGAAGGACGCGCATATCCCCAGCCTGATGATGGCGCTGGTGCATCTGACGGGCAGCGCCGCCCATCTGACCGACGACATGAAGCCCGTCTACGATTTCTTCGGCGACGGGCAGGGCGGCTTTTCGGCCGAGAAGCAGCAGGCGATCCGCGACATGGCGAAGGCGGCGATGCTCGCGCACATGGCGGGCAAGCCCCTGCCGCCGCCGCCGGACTTCGCGACCATCCGCAGGATGATGGACTTCATCGCCGGCGCCCAGATCCCCGAGCGCTACGTGCCGTTCCTGAAAGAGGAGCTCGGCATCGCGGTCGAGGACACGCGCGATCCCAAATGGGACACGCCCAAGCTCAAATCCGCCGCGGCGAAGATGAACGTGGTGATCATCGGGGCGGGGCTGTCGGGCCTGCTCTGCGCGATCCGCCTGCAACAGGCGGGCGTGCCGTTCGTCATCGTCGAGAAGAACGCCGACGTCGGCGGCACCTGGTACGAGAACGCCTATCCCGGCTGCCGTGTCGACAATCCCAACCACATGTATTCGTACTCCTTCGAGCCGAACCACGCCTTTCCCTATCATTTCTCGACGCAGGACGTGCTCCACGATTATTTCCGCCGCATCGCCGACAAGTACGGATTGCGCGCGCATATCCGCTTCGAGACGACGGTCGAGGAGGCGCGCTTCGACGAGAAGACCGCGCATTGGCACGTGCGCGTGAAGACCAAGGACGGCAGGCACGAGACGCTCGACGCCAACGCCGTCATCAGCGCGGTCGGCCAGCTCAACCAGCCCAAGCTGCCCGACATCAAGGGCCGCGACACGTTCAAGGGCCCCGCGTTCCACACGGCGCGCTGGCGCCATGACGTCGATCTCGCGGGCAAGCGCGTCGCGGTGATCGGCACCGGCGCGACCGCGTTCCAGGTGATCCCCGAGATCGCGCCGAAGGTAGATCAACTCCTGGTCTTCCAGCGCTCGGCGCCGTGGCTGGGGCCGACGCCGAACTATCACGACAAGGTCGCCGACGGTAAGAAGTGGCTGCTCGAGCACGTGCCGACCTACGGCAAGTGGTACCGCTTCTGGCTGTTCTGGACCTTGACCGACGGCATCCTCGACGCGGTCGCGGTCGACCCTGCGTGGAACGACACCTCGCGCGCGGTGTCGCCGATGAACGAGATGCTGCGCGGGCTGCTGATCGAGAAGATGCGCGAGCAGATCCCGGCCCGCCCCGACCTGCTCGAGAAGGTTACGCCGGACTATCCCTTCGGCTCCAAGCGCTCGGTGCGCGACAACGGCGTGTATCTGGCGGCGCTGGCGCGGCAGAACGTCGATCTCATCACCGCGGGCATCGAGGAGATCACGCCCAATGGCATCCGCACCGCGGACGGCGTGGAGCACGCGGTCGACGTCATCGTCTACGGCACGGGCTTCCATGCCAGCGACTTCCTGCGCACGTACGAGATCGTGGGCCGCGGCGGGGCGGAGCTGCATGAGCGCTGGAAGGGTGACGCGCGCGCCTATCTCGGCATGACGGTGCCGGGGTTCCCGAACTTCTTCACCATCTACGGGCCCAACACCAACATCGTCGTCAACGGCTCGATCATCTTCTTCTCGGAAGCGAGCGTGCGCTACATCGTCAATTGCCTGAAGCTGCTGGCCGAGACCGGCGCCGCGACGATGGAGGTCAAGAGCTCCGTCCACGACGCGTTCAACGCGCGCGTCGACGCCGAGAACCTCAGGATGGCCTGGGGCGTCCCCAATGCGAAGAGCTGGTACAAGAACGCCCACGGCCGCGTCAGCCAGAACTGGCCGTTCAAGCTCGTCGACTACTGGAACGCGACGATCAAGCCGGACCCGGGGGATTTCGTGCTGAGCTGAGCAACGGTGCGTCCCTTCGAGGCTCCCCCGGCACAAGGCCGGGGTCGCACCTCAGGGTGACGTGCCGACTGCAACAAGCAAACGCGTCATGCTGAGGTGCACCGCGAAGCGGTGCCTCGAAGCATGACCCATCCGCTGCGAGCGCCTATGGCCCGAACGCCGTCGCGCCGTCCGGCGTGCCCATGCCCGTCGGGCCGTCATAGCCGGGGCCGGCGTTGCACAGATAGCTGGGCGTGCAGCTTCCGCCGCCGCCGCTGACGATATCGAACAGCGCGCCCGGATGCGCATAGGGGTTGCTGCCGTATGTGACCGTGCCGCCGTTCACGCCATAGACGCCGGCGATGATGGGCGCTCCCACGCTGGTGCCGCCGAACACCATCCAGCCCGACGTCGTGGCGGTGACGGGGCCGTAGACCGCGACGCCCGTCGCAGGATCGGCCACGGCTGCGACGTCGACGATGGTGCGCCTGGTGCAGCCCGTGTCGGTCTGCCAGGCGGGCTTGGCATAGATCGCGCTGCAGCCGCCGCCCGCGAGCGCGGTCTCCGTCCAGCCGCGCGCGTTCGCCGCGCGCACCAGATGCGTGCCGCCGACGGCGGTCACGTGCGGCGAGGTGGCGGGGAATTCGAGGTTGCCGAAGCCGCCATCGCCCGCGCTCGCGGTGATCGCGATGCCGAGATGGTTGTAGTGGCTCTCATACGTCGTGGTGCCGCTCTCCGAGCTGCCATAGGAGTTCGAGATCGCATGCGCGCCGAGCGACGCTGCCGTGTCGACCGAGGCGGCGAGGTTGGCGAGCGAGGCCGTCTTCGCCTCGATCAGCCAGATCTGGCAGGCCGGGCACATCGCGCTCGCCATGTCGAGGTCGAGGGCTGCTTCCTGGGCCCAGCCGAGATTCTGCGCCGGGTATGGTCCCTGCGCGCCGCTCTGGTTGAGCTTCTTGAAGCAGCCGTTCGCGGTCGTGCAGGCCGGCCAGCCGAAATGCGTGCGATAGACGGCGAGATCGGACTCGGCGTTGGTGTAGCCGTAGGCGGTGACCGCGGCGACGATGGTCGTATTCTTGCCGTTGGCCGTGATCTTGTAGGCGTCGCGCAGATCGCCGGGGCCGTAGCCGCTCGGCGCCGTGGTGCCCACGATGATGACGCCGTCGCGCGTGGCGACGATGCGCGCATGGCAGGTCGCGATCGGGCCCACCTTGTGCGCGCACGCCGCGACGGAGGTGACCGCGCCCGAGCGCTGGACGTCGCGCGCGGACGCGCCGGAAAGCAAGGCGAGCGTGGCGAGAAGAACGAGATGCGGGATTCTTGTCATGGTTTACCCTCCGGCACTTCGGCATAAGGTTGTATCATGACCTATGCACACGGGTAAAAATAAAACTCCACTGTCATCCCCGGCGAGCATCGACGCGGCAGCGTCGATGCGAGGTCAAGGGGACCCAGGTGGATAGACCGGTCTCGCTCTTTCCACCTGGGTCCCCTTTCCCTCGCGCAGCTCGCGCTGCGCTCGGCCGGGGATGACAAGTCAGGCAAAAACAAAACCCCGCCGGTTTCCCGGCGGGGTCTCGCATCGTGAATGCAGGCTTAAGCTTATTCGCCGAACGCTGTCAGGCCGTTGGGCGTGCCCAAACCCGTCGGGCCGTCATAGCCGGGCCCGGCGGTGCAGAAGTAGGACGGGCTGCACGTGCCGTTGCTGCCCGAGGTGATGTCGTTGAGGTTGGCGGTGTGGGCATAGAGGGTGCTCGCCGCGTTCACGATGCCGCCGTTGTTGCCGAAGATGCCGCCGACGAGCGGGGCCGAGACGGACGTGCCGCCGAAGACCTGCCAGCCGGAGATGCCGTTGTTGTGCGGGCCGTAGACCGCAACGCCCGTGCCCGGATCGGCGACGGCGGAGACGTCCGCCTCCATGCGCTTGTGGCAACCCGTGTCGAGCTGCCAAACCGGCTTCGCATAGACCTTGCTGCAGCCGCTGCCGCCGCCCGACCAGGCGATCTCGTCGAAGCCGCGCGGGCTGCCCGCGTCGCGCGTCATGCGCGTGCCGCCGACGGCGATGACGCCGGCGGAGGTTGCGGGATATTGCGCGCCGAAGCCGCTGTCGCCCGTGCTCGCCGTCACCGCGACGCCGGCCTGTGCGTAGGAGGCGTCGAACTTCTTCGTGCCCTTGCCGTCGCCGCCGCCATAGGAGTTGGAGATCACATGCGCGCCGAGAACGCCCGCTTCGGCCGCGGCCGCTGCGAGGTTCTTGAGCGAATTGGTGTTCGCCTCCATCAGGTAGATCTTGCAGTTCGGGCACATGGCGCTGACCATGTCGAGGTCGAGCGCGGATTCCTGCGCCCAGCCGACGTTTTGCGCGGGATACTTCTTCGCCTGGCCCTTCTGGTTCAGCTTCTTGAAGCAGCCATTCGAAGTCGTGCAGGCGGGCAGGCCGAAATTGGTGCGATAGGTGCCGAGATCGGCTTCGGCATTGTCGTAGCCGAACGCATCCACGATCGCCACGATCGTCGACGAGCTGCCGGGCGTGGTGATGACGTAGGCCTGGTTCAGATCGGCAGGGCCATAGCCGGCGACGCGGCCGCCGCGCTTGCCGTCGATCTCGCGCCCCGCGGCGTCGGTCACGACATGGGCGTGGCAGCGTGCCGCGAGACCCACGACCCGGCCGCACACGGCGCGGTGATAGACGCCGCCGCTATGCTCGACTTCCTGGGCGTTCGCGGCCGCCGCGAAACCCAGCATGACAAAGGCCGACAACAGCCCTTTCGACAGAAAACTACGCATGAGTCTTTTCCTCCTTCGGAGCAGTCTGGTTTTTTGAATTCAGTTGAAAATGCATCGCATCTTCATCGCCGTTCTAGCAGATCGTGCCGATGACCCACAATGGCGTGACGCCGTACGCAAAACAAAACCTCGCCGCTTTTGCGCGGCGAGGTTTCGCCTTTTCGCGGAAGCATGGCTTCCAAAAACACCCTTAACGGGTCTTTTCACGGGATCGCTCCCGTCTTTCACGGATTCGATTTTGGGTGGCGAACGGCGCCGTCACGCGCCTTTCGTGGCTCCGGAGCGGAGCCCCGGTTCTATGCCCGGCGGAGTGTCTTCCATGCGGAATCTCCTCTTTTTGCGTTGACCGGTCGCGCGAGGTTCGCCTCTGCCGCGCCGCCGGCCTTCCGGCGGCGATTGCGGTAGCGGCGAGGCGCCGCAGCGGCCCAAATCCTCCGCCCGGGAAAGACCCAAGTCAATGCAAATGAAATTTCATCCGTCTACGGAGTCTTACGTCGTGCGCTGCGCCTTGTCCTTGTCGTTGGCGGAGCGGATCTCGCGTCCGATCGCATCCCACTGCGCGTCATCGAGTCGCGCGAGGCCCGAGAAGTTCCCCGAGCCGCCCAGATGCCCCGCGCCGTCGATGGCGATGGTCTGTCCGGTGAGATATTCGCAGCCGTCCGCCATCAGGAACACCGCGAGGTTGGCGAGCTCGACCATCTCGCCGTTGCGTCCCATCGGGATGCGCCCGCCGACGTCGGAGAGCTCGTTGCTGCCGCCGGCCTTGGGCGAGAGCCGCTCCCACGCGCCTTTGGTCGGGAAGGGGCCCGGCGCGATCGCGTTCAGGCGGATGCCGTTCGGTCCCCATTCGGTGGCGAGCGACTTGATCATGATGTTCACGCCCGCCTTCGCCATCGCCGAAGGCACGGTGAACGGGCCGCCGTTCCAGATCCATGTCGTCAGGATCGAGATCACGCTCGCCTTCTGCCCGGCCGCGATCCAGCGCTTGCCGCAGGCCAGCGTCACGTAGAACGTGCCGCGGAAAACGATGTCCGAGATCGCGTTGAAGCCCTTGGGCGTGAGGTCCTTGGTGCGGCTGATGAAGTTGCCCGCCGCGTTGTTGACGAGGCCGGTGAGCGCGCCGCCGTCCTCCCAGATCCCGGCGATCATCTCGTCGACGGCTTCCGCGACGCGGATGTCGCAGCCCAGGCCCACGACCTTCGCGCCGGTCTCGCCGGCGATGCGCTTGGCCGTCTCCTCCACCACGCCCGCCCGGCGGCCGCAGATATAGACGGTGGCGCCGAGCTGGGCGTAGGCCTGTGCCATCACCTCGCCCAGCCCCGTGCCGCCGCCCGTCACCAGGATGCGCTTGCCCTTCAACGAGCCGTCCTTGAACATGAGATTGTACATGATCTGTTCCTCTGGGTGGCGTTGGGGCAGAGTAGGTGGGAGAACCGGTCCTGGCAAAAGCAGCGATGTGTTTCCAAAAGAATTCCCTCTCCCCCACGAAGGTGGGGGAGAGGGCTAGGGTGAGGGGGTGGCTGCAGTGAGCGCTGCCGGCACGACCCCCTCACCCCAACCGCACTTCGCTGACGCTCAGTGCCCCCCGCTTCGCGGGGGAGAGGGAGATTCTTTTCTTCCTGAGGCTTTCGCGAATTGGTTCGCCTCGCGCGGCTGGAGCGCGCGGCCGCATCAGCTGGCGCTGATCGAACGCGCCGCGCAGGGCAAGTCCGTGCTGCTCGTCGCGCCCACCGGCGGCGGCAAGACGCTGGCGGGGTTTCTGCCCAGCCTGATCGAGCTCGCGGCGCTGCCCGCGCGGCGGCCGCGCGAATTGCACACGCTCTACATCTCGCCGCTCAAGGCGCTCGCCGTCGACGTCGCGCGCAACCTCGAGACGCCGGTGGCGGAGATGGGCCTGGGCGTGCGCATCGAGACGCGCACCGGCGACACGCCCGCCTCGCGCCGCCAGCGCCAGAAGACGCTGCCGCCCGACATCCTGCTGACCACGCCCGAGCAGCTGGCGCTGCTCATCGCCTCGCGCGAGGCGCCGCGGCTGTTCAAGAATCTTCGCGCCGTCGTTCTCGACGAGCTGCACGCGATCAACAACACCAAGCGCGGCGATCTGCTGGCGCTCGGGCTCGCACGGCTGCGTGCGCTGGCGCCCGGGCATCGCAGCGTCGGCCTGTCGGCGACGGTCGCCGATCCGAAGCCGTTGATGGAGTTCCTCGCGCCTGGGACCGAACTGGTGCGCGGCGCGGCCGGTGCGCAGCCTGAGATCTCGATCCTCGCCTCCGACGCCCATGTGCCGTGGTCGGGGCATCTGGCGCGGCACGCGATGGCCGACGTTCTGGACGCGATCAGGCGCGCCAAGACCTCGCTCGTCTTCGTCAACACGCGCGCCCAGGCCGAGCTGACCTTCCAGCAATTGTGGCGGCTGAACGAGGACAACCTCGCCATCGCGCTGCATCACGGCTCGCTCGCGCCCGCCCAGCGCCGCAAGGTCGAGAGCGCGATGACGCGCGGCAACCTGCGCGCGGTGGTGTGCACCTCGACGCTCGATCTCGGCATCGACTGGGGCGCGGTCGACAATGTCATCTGCATCGGGGCTCCGAAGGGCGCCGCGCGCCTGGTGCAGCGCATCGGCCGCGCCAACCACCGCCTCGACGAGCCGTCGAAGGCGCTGCTCGTGCCGTCGAACCGCTTCGAGGTGCTGGAATGCGAAGCGGCGCGCGACGCGGTGATGGCGGGCGAGCTCGACGGCGACCGTCTGCGCAAGGGCGGCCTCGACGTGCTCGCCCAGCACGTGCTCGGCAGCGCCTGCGCCGCGCCGTTCGACGCCGATGCGCTCTATGCCGAGATCGCGTCGGCCTCGCCTTACAAGTCGCTTTCGCGCGACGAATTCGACCGCGTGCTCGATTTCGTCGCCACCGGCGGCTATGCGCTCAAGCGCTACGACCGCTACGCGCGCCTGCGCCGCACGGACGAGGGCAAGTGGCGCGTCGCCCATCCGCGCGTCGCCCAGCAATACCGCATGAATGTCGGCGTCATCGTCGAGGACCCGATGATCGACATCCGCCTGCAGTCGAAAGGCCGGCCGACCGGCGCCGGCGGCCGCTCGCTCGGCCAGCTCGAGGAGTATTTCGTCGAGCAGCTCGTGCCGGGCGACACCTTCACCTTCGCCGGCGACGTGCTGCGCTTCGAGGGCATCCGCGAGGACGCCGCCTATGTGACGCGCACGCGCGATCCCGAGGCGCAGGTGCCGTCCTACAATGGCGGCAAGTTCCCGCTCTCGACGTTTTTGGCGCAGCGCGTGCGCGAGATGGTGTCCAAGCCCGAGACCTGGGACGTGCTGCCCGAGCCGGTGCACGAATGGCTGCGCATCCAGGAATGGCGCTCGATCATCCCCAAGCCCGGCCAGCTCCTGGTCGAGACGTTCCCGCGCGGAGCCAAGCAATATCTCGTCTGCTATCCCTTCGAGGGGCGGCTGGCGCACCAGACGCTGGGCATGCTGATCACGCGCAGGCTCGAACGCCTGCGCATGCGGCCCCTGGGCTTCTCCGCCAACGAATACGCGCTCGCGATCTGGGCCCTGCGCGACATGGGCGGGCTCGACATGGCGAAGCTCTTCGACGAGGACATGCTGGGCGACGATCTCGACGCGTGGCTCGCCGAAAGCAACCTCTACAAACGCACCTTCCGCAATTGCGCGATCATCGCGGGCCTGATCGAGCGCCGCTTCCCCGGGCGCGAGAAGACCGGGCGGCAGGTGACGTTCTCCTCCGATCTCATCTATGACGTGCTGCGCGAGCACGAGCCCGACCACATCCTGTTGCGCGCGACCTACGAGGATGCGGCAACCGGCCTCCTCGACATCGCGCGGCTGGCGGAGATGCTCGCGCGCGTGAGGGGCCGCATCGTGACCAAACGCCTCGACCGCGTCTCGCCGCTCGCGGTGCCGGCATTGCTCGAGATCAGCAAGGAGATGGTGGCGGGCGAGGCGCATGAGGATATCCTGCGCGAGGCGGAGGAATCGCTGATAGCGGACGCGATGCGGATATAGCCAACCCTCCCCTTGAGGAGGGTCGAAAAATGCGAAGCATTTTTCGGGGAGGGGTGAGCAGGACGGTTACCCCTCCCCGAAATTTGCTTCGCCGTGCTCAGCAAATTGTCGACCCTCCCTCAAGGGGAGGGTAGTAGGGAGTACATGACCGACGACCTCTCCATCGACGTGAACGGCGAGACGCTGGTGCTCGATGCGTCGGGCGCTGCGTGGTGGCCGGAGCAGGCGACGCTCGTCTTCGCCGACATCCATTTCGAGAAGGGGTCGTCCTATGCCAGGCGCGGCGCGCTTCTGCCGCCTTACGACACGCGCACGACGCTGCGCCGCATGGCGGAGGCGATCGCGCGGCGCGCGCCAAGGCGCATCGTGGCCCTCGGAGATTCCTTTCACGACCGTGACGCTGCCGAACGCCTCGACGACGGCGAGCGCGCGGCGCTGGCGCGGCTCGGCCGCGGCGCGGAATGGGTCTGGATCACGGGCAACCACGATCCCGCGCCGCCATCCTGGCTCGGCGGCGCGATCGTGCCTGAGATCAGGCTCGCAGGCCTCCTCTTCCGCCACGAGCCCGGCGTGTTCTTCCAGCCGGGCGAGATCGCGGGACATCTGCATCCCTGCACCACGGTGACGCGGCGCGGCCGCAGCCTGCGCCGGCGCTGCTTCGTCTCGGATGGGCGGCGCATGGTGCTGCCGGCCTTCGGCGCCTATGCGGGCGGGCTCGATCTGCGCGATCCCGCGATCGGCGCGCTGTTCGAAGGCGCGTTCGGCGCCTTCGCGCTCGGCACCGCGCGCGTCTATGCGGTCGCGGGACGCGGCGCGTTTCACTCCATGCGGCGGAAGGCGAGCGAAGAGAGCCAGCCGAACGCCATCGCCATCGCGACCGTCGAAAGCCCGTAGGCCAACGGGTTGTCGCGCGAGAAATCGTAGACGCGCCGCTCCGTCCCCGTCTGGTCGATGGTGAGCCTGGATTCGTGCGGCTTACCGATCACGCGGCCGCCGCGCAGCAGATAGACGTCCGCGGTGTAGTCGCCGCGCGGCGCCGAGGCCGGCAGCGGCACCCGCGCGCGGAACAGCGTGCCGCTCAGGAACTCGACGCCCTTGCCCTCCTCGGCATAGAGCTTGTTCCTCTCCTCGGCGCGGATCGCCGCCTGGATGAAGGGCCGCGGATCGTGGCCGCCCATCGCCGCGCGCGGCATCAACGCCGCCAGACCGAGCCCGTATTGACGGCGCACCGCATCGCTCGCGATGTCCGCGAGCGGCCGGTTCGATGCGGTGAAGAAGTAGCCCGGCATGCAGTAGAGGATTTCGCGGTTGGTGTTGATCCAGATGCCGAGCACGCGGTCCTTGTGGCGCACGCGCATGTCGGTCGCAGGTCCGCGCACGACGACGGCGATGTCGGGACGCGCGCCGCTCTCGGGCCGCTCCACCGCGCCGAAGACGGTGATCTCGGTGCCGTTATAGGTCGAGCGGATCTCGATCCTGTCCTGCGACAGGCCCGAGACGAGGTTCTCGCCCGCAAGCGCCGGAGAAGCTGCGAAGGCGGCGGCGAAAAGGATGACGGCCGCCCTCATGCAGCACCCATCATGACGCTGAAGAGATCGGCGGGCTTGGCGACGAGGCCGTAGAGCAGCATCGCGCCGACGGCGAGGATGAGGAGCGCCAGGAGAAAGCGCAGCTGCTCGCCGCGCAGGCGCGACGACGCGCGCACGCCGAACTGCGCGCCGAGCACGCCGCCCACGATCAGGAACAGCGCCAGCATCGCGTCGACGGCGTGGTTGCCGAACGATTGCAGGATCGTCGCTGTTGCCGTGATGACGATGATCTGCGCCAGCGAGGTGCCCATCACGACGTTGGTGGGCATGCGCAGGCCATAGATCATCGCGGGCACGATCAAAAAGCCGCCGCCGATGCCCATCACCGCCGAGAGCAGGCCTACCGCGAAGCCGATGCCGACCGGCGCCAGCACGCTGATGTAGAGGCGCGAGGCGGGGAAGCGGTCCTTGAGCGGCAGGCGCTGGATCCAGTTGTGGCGCAGGCGCCGCGACTCGGCGGAGACGCCGCCGCGCGCCGCGCGCAGGCTCGACAGGCTCTCGCGCAGCATCACCGCGCCGATGGTGCCGAGGAGGACGACATAGGCGGCCGAGACGACCAGGTCCATCTGGCCCGAGCGCCGCAACAGGCTGAACAGCCACACGCCCGCGGCCGTGCCGACGACGCCGCCCGCCGTCATCACCGAGGCCATTTTCAGGTCGATCGCGCCCTTGCGCCATTGCGCGATGGCGCCCGACATCGACGACGCCGTGACATGGCTCGAGGTCGTAGCGACCGCGATCGCCGGCGGGATGCCTGCGAAGATCAGCAGCGGCGTGAGCAGGAACCCGCCGCCCACGCCGAGGAGCCCTGAGAGAAACCCGATCCCGCCGCCGAGCCCCAGAAGCAGCAGCCAATGGACCGACATCTGGGCGACGGGGAGATAGATTTCCATCGATCGCGCGGGAAGGATGCGCAGCCAATGTGCGCGGTGGGGGCGGAGCGGTCAACGTCCACCCTAGCCTTGAGGGAGGGTCGAAAAATGCGGAGCATTTTTCGGGGAGGGGTGAGCAGGACGGTTACCCCTCCCCGAAATTTGCTTCGCGCGTACGCTGTCGCTACGCGCCGCTCAGCAAATTGTCGACCCTCCCTCAAGGGGAGGGTGGGATCAGAGATCGCCCTGCTGCGGCGCCACGTTGGCGCGGGCATCCGGAAGCGCGGGCTTGAAGGCGTCGGCGGCGTGCTGGGCGGCGGCGCGGTCGTCGGCGGAGAGCTGCGTGCCGAGCGCGTCGATGCGCGCCTTGGATTCCTTGTCGCCGCCGGAAGCGGCGATCGCGTACCACTTGTACGCGTCGATCAGGCTCTGCGGCACGCCGGTGCCGCGCTCGTAGAGCACGGCGAGATTGAACTGCGAATCGACGAGGCCGAGCGACGCGGCCTTGGAGAACCAGCGCGCGGCCTCGGTCGGGTCCTTCTTGATGCCGGTGCCTTCGGCATAGTCGACGGCGATGTTGTGCATCGCCTTGCGGTTGCCCTGCATGGCGGCGGAGAGATACCAGTGCGTCGCCTTCGCCGTGTCGGCGGGCACGCCCGAGCCGTGCTCGTACAGCGTGCCGAGACGGTATTGCGCGACGGGTTCGCCGGCTTCCGCGGCGCGCTCCAGCCATTTGGCGGCTTCGGCCTCGTTCACCGGACGGCCTTCGCCGTTGAGATATTTGAGCCCGATGATCGTCTGCGCCTTGGCGTTGCCGGCATTGGCGAGCTGCGTGACGTGGTCGAGCGAGGGGACGACGACGTTGAGCTGCTGCTGCTGCGCCTGCTGGTTCTGCGCGGGCGGCGGCGGCTGTTGCGCAACGGCGTGGACCGGGGCTGCGTTGACCTGCTTCTGCTGCAGCGGCGGCACCACGACGGGCTTTGCCGTCGCCTTGGGCGATGTTGCCGCAGGCGGCGCGGTCTCGGCGTCGGGCGCGACCGCATGCAGGGGCGTTGCGGCCTCGGGCTGCGGCGCGGGCGCTTTCGGCGCGAACATCGCGCCCAGGCCCTGCGGATGCGAGGACGAGCCGAGCATGCCCTGGCTGAGCGCGAAAGCCGCGATCAGCGCGATGGCGACCAGGACGACGAGGCCGATGATCACATAAGGCGTGCGGCCCCCGCCTTCTTTCGCTTCGCTCTTGCTCACCGCGCCCCAGGCGAAACCGCGCGAGGACTGCTCGGCCTCGGCGGCGCTGGCGGCGGCGCGCGCGGAGCGGCGCGCTGCGGAGAGGAAGGTGTCGCCCGCTTGCTGCTGGGCGGCGAACGCATCGCCCGCCTGCGCCGGGGCGAAGGGATCCTCGGCCGGGAAGGGCGGCGGTGCGTCATAGGCAGGCGCGGCCGCAAACGGATCGGGCTGGGCCGCGAAAGGCGGCGGCGCGCCGGGCGTCGGCACGTCGGGGAAGGGCGGCGCGTCATAGGACTGCGGCAGGGCCGGGAAGGTGGGCTGCGGCGCGGCATGGACGGCCGGCGGCGGCGGAGGCGGCGCCGCGGCGGCCTTCGTCTCCATCGCGCTCAGGCGCGCGGTGGTGTCGCCGAGCGCGGTGCGGAATTCGGAGACCGTGTCGCGCTGGCGGTTCTCGGTCGCCTCGACGCGGTTGAGCAGGCGCTTCAGGCTGTCCTCGATGGCACGCGCGGTGGTGGGCTCGTTGCCGTCGAGACGCTCGATCAGGTCGCTCAGATTTTTCTCGATGCCGTCCAGGCGCCGCTCGATCAGCGGATCGGCGCCGCGCGCTTCCAGCTTGGCGAAATTTTCCTCGAGCCGCGCGATGGCGCCGGCGGTCTCGGCCTCGCGGCGTTCGGCCTGCGGCTTCTCGGAGGCGTGCGCGTCGAGCTTCTCGAGCGCACGCTCCAGCGCGGACGACGTGTTCTGCGACGCCTTCTCGACCAGGTAGATGCGGTCGTCGAGCGCCGCCATGCGGCTTTCGAAGCTGCGCGCGGTGCCTTCCGCGTCGCTGCGCGCGTCGCCGAGACGTCCGGCGAGGTTTTCGAAATTATCGGCGAGCGAGGCGATCTGGGTCGCCGATTGCGTGGCGTTCTGCGTGAGCTGGTCGGCAAGGCGCGACAGGCCGGTATGCAGGCCCTTCACCGCGTCCTTCATGCCGTTCTGCGCATTGGCGCGCTCGACGCGGTCGATGCGGTCGGCCAGGCCCACGACATGGGCGCCGAGCTGGTCGAAGGCCTGCGTCTGCTCGCGCGCGGCGATGTTCATCTCGGTCGCGGCCTTGCTCATGGCGCGATTGCTTTCGGTCTGGGTGCGCTCGGCGGAGTCCATGCGCCGCGCGACGCCGCGCAGCTGCTCCTCGATGCGGCGATAGACGTCCTTGAGCTCCGCCCCGCTGCGCGAGACGCGCTCGAGCGCCTCGGTCGTCTCACGGTCGTGAGCGTCCGCCGGATCCTGGGCGGCGTAGGTCCTGGGGGCCAAGCTGTCGCGGGTCAATTCGTCCTCATCCCCGGCGTCGGCGAAGCTGCGCAGGATGCGCCGCGTAAGCCACTCGCCGACCGACAGGCCTTCACGCCTCGCCGCCGCGCGTGCCGCTTCGCGCGCCTCGGGCGGAATGCCTGCCACGTTCCAAGGAAGATCAGGCCGCATTTCGAATCACTGGACGACGCACCCTCAAGCATAAGTACCGGCGGCAAGATATAGTGTAAAGGAACGTCGCTGTGCCTATGCATGGGCCGTTGCCGGCCTTTTCTTCCTGGGACACATCTTCTCGCGATACGATTAATAGCGAGTTAGCGCTTTGAAACGCCCGCGCGCTCGAGCTCGCGCCCGAGCCGTCCGGTCATCCAGGTCCATGCCATGCGGTAGTCCGAGACGAGCGACCACAGCGGATAGGTGAAGGTCGCGGGGCGGTTGTGCTCGACGAAGAAGTGGCTGAACCACGCCGGCCCGTAGCCCGAAACCAGCGCCAGAGGCACGAACCAGAGCCTGCCCGTCGCGATCGCCGCGACGACTGAGAGCGTGGAGAGTGCCGTGCCCGCGTAGTGGATCGCTCGCGTCTCGGGCTTCGCATGCTCCTGCAGATAGTACGGCCAGAAATCGCGATAGCTCGCGATGGGACGGTTGGTCTGCTGCGCCTCGGCCATGGAGCATTGTGGACGCGGGGCAGCCAAAAGTCATGTCTTTGATGCCTGGAGTCATTTGAGAAGCGAGGCCGGGTCCCTAGCTAAGGGTGCAACTTCACGGAACCCAACCATGTCGATAGCGCTTTCCGCGACCGAGCGGACCGAAACACGGACCGGCGAGGTGTCGCTCTGGCGGCTCTATCTGCTGCGCGCGACGTATCTCTTGATCGTCGTGGGCCTGGGCTCGGAAGTCTGGCCCAAGATCATCGGCCACGCGCCGGTGACGAGCCTGATGCAGGGCGTCGTGCGCTGCATGCTCTTCGGCATCTCGCTGATGGCGGTGATCGGGCTGCGCTATCCGCTCAAGATGCTGCCGCTGCTGTTCTTCGAGATGGCGTGGAAGGTCACGTGGCTGGGCGTGATCGCGTGGCCCGCCTGGACCGCGCACACGGTCGACGCCGACATGGCCGAGACGATCAAGGCCTGCCTGATGAGCGTGATCTTCCCGGTGGTGATCCCGTGGGGCTATGTGGCCGCGAACTATCTGAAGGCGCCGGGCGACAGGTGGCGATAACCCACACCCCACTTGTCATGGCCCGCGAATGCGGGCCACCCAGGTGACACCGGCTCGCTCTCGAAAAATCGCACGCGGAGACGCGGAGTTCGCGGACTGGAAAAGAACTTCCGCGTTCCCCGCGTCTCCGCGTGAGCCTTTATGGATGGTCCAGAACCCAGCTGGGTGGCCCGCATTCGCGGGCCATGGCAATGGAGAGCGAGGTTACTTCGTCGCGTTCTTCTCGACATGCGGCCCCAGCCCCAGATCGGTCGCGAACAGCGCGGTCACGTAGACCGTGTCGCCGTTCACGGCGGCGCCGATGCCGGTCATGGTGTAGTCGGCCATGGCGAGGTTGTCGCGATGCGGCGGGTCCTTGAGCCATTGGTCGACGAAGCCGCGCGCGAAGCCGTTCACGTCGACGCCGGTCTGCTTGACGTAATGCAGCGCCGCCATGTTCTCGCCGAGCAGGCCCTGGAAGCGCGGGTCCTTGTCCATCAGGATCGTCGCCGAGGTCTCGCCGGTGGGCGAGGCGTGCGCCATGTAGTTCTTCGCCGCCATGTCGGCCGAGCGCGCGCGTGCGACGGCGCCGAGCTCGGGATCGATGGCGAGCGGATGGGCGTGCGGATCGATCTTCTCGCGCTCCTCCTCGATGAGGAGCGCGATGCGGCTCTCCAGCGCCGGCATCAAGGTCGCGGGATCGGGCGGCGGGGGCGCCGGCTTGGGCGCGGGCGGCGTGGTGGCGCAGCCCGCGAGCAGAACAAGCGCAGTGACGAGCGCGGCCCCCCGGCGCATGGTCAGGCGACGAACTCGAACAGGCCCGCGGCGCCCATGCCGCCGCCGATGCACATGGTGACGACACCGAGCTTGGCCTTGCGCCGTCTGCCTTCGAGCAGGATGTGGCCCGTCATGCGCGCCCCCGACATGCCGTAAGGATGGCCGATGGAGATCGCGCCGCCGTTCACGTTGAGGCGGTCCTGCGGGATGCCCAGCCGGTCGACGCAATAGAGCACCTGCGCCGCGAACGCCTCGTTCAGCTCCCACAGATCGATGTCGGCGACTTTCAGGTTGTGGCGCTCGAGCAGGCGCGGCACGGCGAAGACGGGACCGATGCCCATCTCGTCCGGCTCGCAGCCCGCCGACGCGAAGCCGCGGAAGATGCCGAGCGGCTTGATGTTGCGCTTGGCGGCCTCGGCCGCGTCCATCACCACGCAGGCCGACGCGCCGTCGGCGAATTGCGAGGCGTTGCCTGCCGTGACGTATTTGCCCTGCGCGATCTTCATGCCGCCCTGCAGCACCGGCTTGAGCGACTTCAGGCCTTCGAGCGTCGTGTCGGGGCGGTTGCACTCGTCATGCGTGACCGTGTAGGCGACGATGGAATCCTGGCCCGTCGCCTTGTCGGTCTTCTTCATCTTGGTGTCGAGGGGCACGATCTCGTCGTTGAACTTGCCCGCCTGCTGCGCGGCTGCGGTGCGGCGCTGGCTTTCGAGCGCGTATTCGTCCTGGCGGTCGCGGGCGACGCCGTAGCGCTCCGAGACGATCTCGGCGGTCTCGATCATCGAGATCCAGAGCTCCGGCTTGACCTGCATCAAATGCTCTTCGGTGAGGTTCTTGGTGTTCATGCCGCCCATCTGCACCAGCGAGATGGATTCGACGCCCGAGCCGATGGCGACCGGCGTGCCCTCCACGATCACCTGATGCGCGGCGACCGCGATCGCCTGCAGGCCGGACGAGCAGAAGCGGTTGATCGTCGTGCCCGCCGTGGTGACGGGGCATCCGGCCCAGATCGCCGACAGCCGCGCGATGTTCATGCCGGTCGCGCCTTCGGGCTGGGCGCAGCCCATGACGACGTCCTCGATCTCTTTCGCGTCGAGGCCGGCGCGGGCGATGGCGTGCTTGACGGCGTGTCCGCCCATCACCGCGCCGTGGGTCATGTTGAATCCGCCGCGGACGGATTTGGCCAGACCGGTGCGCGCGGTCGAGACGATGACGGCTTCTCTCATGGGAAATCTCCAATGGCTGAATTGGAGAAGCCTAGAGCAGAACCGTTCTCAGATATAGGCGCCCTGGTCGATCAGCTCCGGCGCCGCGCGCTGGCGCGAGCGGTGGGTGATCATGACCTCGTGCAGGTGGCGGACGGTGCTGCTGCCCGTGGTCACGAACAGGAACGGGAAGACGCCGTGCAGCATGCAGGCGAACCCGGCCACGATCATCCTTCCGCCGAAGCCCGTGGCCGTCGCCAGGTGCTCGCCATAGGTCTCGCCGACGGTGTTGGGATGGGAGGTGAACGGGTTCATGGACGCACGCCTTCAGACCGACCGGAAGATTCTGCGCTGCTTCGGTGAGGAAATCATTATCGGGTTTACTTTTATCCGAGCTTATGGTAGAGAAATATTCTACATATGCTCGATAAGATAGATAAAAAACTTCTCGAACTGCTCCAGGGCGATGCGACATTGAACATCGCCACGCTGGCGGAGCTGGTCGGGCTTTCGGCCACGCCCTGCTGGAAGCGGGTCAAGCGGCTGGAGGAGGAGGGCACCATCCTCAAGCGCGTGGCGCTCGTCGACCGTGCCAAGGTAGGCCTCAAGGTCACGATATTCGTCAGTATAAAGACGAATGAGCACGACGCCGAATGGCTGGAGAATTTCGCGCGCGTGGCCTCGACCTTTCCGGAGATCGTCGAGCTCTACCGCATGAGCGGAGACGTCGACTACCTGATGAAGGTGGTGAGCGAGGACGTCGAGGGCTATGACCGCTTCTACAAGCGGCTGATCAAGGCGGTGAGGCTGACCGACGTGTCCTCGGCCTTCGCGATGGAGCAGATCAAGTACTCGACCGAGCTGCCGCTGGGTGGGAGAGATTGAATCTGATGGGTCATGCTTCGAGGCTCGCTTCGCTCGCACCTCAGCATGACGCGTTTGTTTGTTCTATCAGTAGGCACGTCACCCTGAGGTGCGAGCCGAAGGCGAGCCTCGAAGGGCGACGTGCCGGTTTCTCGGACCTACGCCGTGCGCCTTTCCGGATCCTGCTTCCAGTAGACATACGAGCTCACGATCGCGAGCAGCGCGCTCGCGGTCACGCTGGCGGCGAAGGCGAGATAGGCGGGTTCGACGCCGATGGCGAAGCGCACGGCAAGCGTCACGCCCGCGCTGATCACGAACAGCCGGCCGAGCAGGCGGTGCGATTTCTCCCAGGAAAGCTCGCTCGACAGCGTCCAGGGCGTGCGGATGCCGAGGAACCAGTTCGAGCGCACCTTGCCCAGATAGTTGCCGCCTGCGGCTGTCGCCAGCGCGATCACGACGAGCAGCGTGCCGGGGATGTCGATCGCATATCCCAGCGCCGTCAGCACGATCATCGCATGCGTGATCGCGAGCACGACGAGCGCGCCGATCCAGAAGACGAAGAACGCCTTGCGGCTGGCGATGAGATGCTCGCGCCTTGGCTCGATGCTGGGAATCACGGCGATGAGGACGGCCACCGCGAGCGCGACCGCGGGAAGCAGGGCCAGGCCCAAATCCCGCGACATGTGGCCGTTCACTTTTCCGTCGAATCCCCAATGGGTCGCGAGCTGCGCGTCCGCCGGCAGCACGGTCCAGCCATAGGCGCTGATCGCCGCCATCACGGCGACGAGGGCGAAGCTCAAAAGCAGCGGCAGACGCAGGTTCATGTCGGTTCTCCCTCGGGTTCGGGCGCCTCGGTGCCGGCGATGGACATCAGGGCCGCCATCGCCTCCTCGAGCACGCTCATGTTCAGGCTGTAGATGATCGACGTGCCCCTGCGCTCGGTCGCTACCAGGTCGGCCGCCTTCAACACCGTGAAATGGCCGGACAGGGTGGGCTTGGCGAGCGCGAACCGCTCCGCCAGATCGCCGGCGCTCAACGGGCCGTCGCGCAGCAATTTCAGGATCTTGCGCCGAACCGGGTGCGCCAGGGCATCGAACACATCGCTCATATTTTGTTATTTAGCGAAATACTGAAATAAGTCAAGCTCCCGCGACCAACCGTCATGGCCGGGCTTGTCCCGGCCATCCATACGCACCCTGCAAAACCGAGTTTATGGATGGCCGCCACAAGGGCGGCCATGACGCGTTGGGCCAGTCAGGAAACTTCAAACCGTCTGCGCCGCCGCGCGGGCCTGCGCGTTCCTCTGCGCCAGGCGGTGGAACCAATTGTACTGCACGAAGAACAGCGCGACGATGATCGCGGTGGGCACGAAGGTGGCGTAGAGCGCCCAGAATTCGGTATCGGCGAGCAAGGCGACGGCGACATTGATGCAGCCGAAGCAGACCATGATCGCCGCCCAGCTCTTCTCCGCCAGGAAGACGGTGCGGCGCGGGATGTTGGCGCGCGCCTCCGCCGGCATGTAGGGGGTCATCCAGTCGTTCAGCACCATGAACAGGCCGACCGAGACGTCGATGAAGGTGGGCTTGAGCTTGATGTAGATCTCGTCATGCAGCGCGATCGTCATCGTGCCCAGCGCCATGACGACGCCCAGGCTCAGCCATTGCAATGGACCGATGGGCGCGCGCGCGATCTTCTTGGCCGCGAACTGGACGGTGCCGATCGCGATGCCCACGACCGTGGCGGCGTAGACGCTGTGCAGCCCCGAGATGCCGAGCCCGCGCTTGGCGATGAAGAACACCGAGGCGAACGCGATCGCCGCGAGCAGGTCGAGCACGATGGGTCTTGCGACCTGAGCCGGTGTCATCGCCGTCCTTCAAACGCCGCGCGCGCGACAGGTCTCCCCCGTCACGCGCGCCCTGAACTTCCACTACGGTTCTAGTGCGCGACCGGCGTCGAGCCGTATTTGCGCTCGGCGTACAGGCTCCACAGATGCGCGATGGCCTGGTTGTTGGCGCTGCCGCCGACCTTGGCGAAAGCGGCCGCGGCGTCGGCGCTCTTGCCTTCGCCGGCGAGCGCCATGCCGAGCACCATCTGCGCCTCGCCCGCGTCCTTCATGCCGCCCTTGGAGATCGCGCGCTGGGCGGCCGCCTCGGCCTCGGCATAGCGGGCATAGCCGTAATAGGCCTCCGCCAGCTTGACGTCGAAATCGCCGCTCTTGCGCGCCTCGGCGGCCTTGGCGAAGGCGGGAAGGCTCTTCTGGTCCTCGGCCATCTTGGAGCGCGCGAGCGAAAGCTGCGCCCCCGCCTTGTCGCCGGCCTTGACCGTGCCCTGTTGCATGCCGTGCTCGAGGAACGCGACGGTCTCGCCGGGATAGCCCGCCTTGGTCGTGATGTTGGCCATGATCGCGTAGTCGTCGACCGAGGTCGTCGCGTTGGTGGAGACCCTGAGGCGATAGAGATAGAGCGCCTGAAGGTCGTTCAGGTTCTTGAGCGTGCCGAAGGAGAGATCGATGAGCTGCGCCCAGTCGTTGGGCTCGCCATAGGTCGTAGCCAGGCCTTCGAGCGTCTTCTGCGCGCCGGCCGTGTCGTTCGACTTGAGCTGCGAACGGGTGACGATGTCCATCAGCGACTGCGGCGGCGCCTTGCCCGCGGCCTGCGCCGAGGCGATGCCCTGCTTGGCGAGCGCGAGCGCCTTGTCGATAGCGCCGCTGTTGTAATAGGCGACCGCGACCGGCTCGATCACGTTGTCGGGAAGCGGGCCGACGGCCTGCAGCTGGGTGGCATATTGCATGACGACGGGCCAGTCGTTGTTGTTGACCGCGAGCTGGATCACGGTGGTCAGCACGCCGGCCTTGTCGGCGGGCGGAAGCGCGGAGGACGACGCCATAGCCTCGAACGCGCCCTCGGCGCTCTTGTAGTCCTTCTGGCCGATATAGATGTTCCCGTAGAACTGCTGGATCGTGTAGTCGTCGAACGGGACATGCGTCGACGCGGCCTCGGCCTCCTTGGTCTTGGCGAGCGCGGTGGCGAAATCGTTCGTCTTCATCGCCTTTGCCGCTTCCGACAGCGGCTTGCCGACGGCCGGGCTGACTTTCTGCGCCGGCGCGTCGGCGGCGAAGCCGGGCGTGGCCAAGGCGGCGCCGGCCATCAGGCTCGCGGCGAAAACGGTACGGACGAACGACTTGCGCATGATCTTTCCTCTTGAATGGTGGCAACGCGACCGGCGGCCCCCCGCTTCGCGCATCCTGGTGAGATTTGCAACATTACTGCGGCGGCGTCGTGTTTCCAATGTGGCGCGGCGATATTGCGGTGCAGCGTGAAACTTCCTATCACGCGGGGCATGGATACCGCTCCGAACCGTCTGCCCGAGGGCGCCGAGGACATTTCCACCGGCGGCTTCAACCGTTTCGCCGGGCCGTTCTACCGCCTTCCCGACGAGGGTGCGGTGCGGCGGTTCGCTTTTGCAGCGCTCGAAAAGCACATGAACGGGGCCGGCACCGTCCATGGCGGCCTGTTGATGACCTTCGCCGACATCGCGATGAGCCGCACCTCCAGGCTCGCCAGCGGGGCGAAATCGTGCAGCACGGTGTCGCTCAATTGCGATTTCGTGGGGCCCGGCCGGCTCGGCGACATCGTCGAGATCCGCGTCAGCGTCTCGCGCCAGACGCGAACGCTGGTGTTCCTGACCGCGATCGTCTTCTGCGGCGAGCGGGTCCTGATGAACGCGTCGGGCCTTTGGAGGATCGCATGAGCGGCGCCCCCGAAGGCTTCAGCGAGATCAAGCTGATCGACCCGTTCGAGATCCATACCGGTCCGGTCTGGCGCAAGGACGGGACCTATGCGTTCCGCGTCACAGAGCATCACTGCAACATGCGCGGCGTCGTGCATGGCGGCATGCTGATGACCTTGGCCGACATGACGCTCGGCGGGGCGGTGTGGGACGCGACGGACCGCGAGCCTTCCGTCACGCTCAACATGCAGACCCAGTTCCTCAAGCCCGCCAGGGAGGGCGACCTCATCGAGGTGACGCCCGAGCTCACCCGCCGCACCCGCGGCTTCGTCTTCATGCGCGGCGATTTCAAGGTGAATGGCGAGACCGTGATGACGGTCCAGAGCGTGTGGAAGCTGCTGGGGAAGGAATAGGGCCTTTTCAATCTGCTCCACTGTCATCCCCTTCCCTCGCATCGACGCGATAGCGTCGATGCGAGGGAAGGGGACCCAGGTGGACAGACCGGGCTCAACCTCTCCACCTGGGTTCCCTTCCCCTCGCGCCGCGTTGCGGCGCTCGGCCGGGAATGACAATAAGGCGCGTCAATCGGATTTTTACCATGCGGTGCGAGGCTCACGGGTCGAAAGAGGGTCTTTGCGCATGCGCGATCGAAGCCCGGCGGAACTCGTGCTGGGAACGGTGCAGCTTGGTCTTGCCTATGGCGCGGCCAACCGCACGGGCAAACCCGCGCGCGCCGCAGCGCTGAAGCTCGTGCGCAAGGCGGCGCGCTCCGGCGTCAAGGAATTCGACACCGCGCGCGCCTATGGCGACAGCGAGGAGCGTCTGGGCGAGGCGCTTGCCGGCAAGAAGGCCGTGCGCGCGATCACCAAGCTCAGCCCCTTGAGCGGGCTCGCGCCCGACGCGACGCGCGATGACGTGCGCCGCGCGGTCGACGAGAGCATCGAGCAGTCGCTCGTCTCGCTGCGCCTGGGCCGGCTCGACTGTCTTCTTCTGCACCGCGCCAGCCACATGTGGGCGTTCGACGGCGCGATCTGGGAGCGGCTCATCGAGCGGCTCGAGGACGGCACGGTCCTGTCGCTCGGCGTCTCGGTGCAGTCGCCGATGGAGGCGCTGGCAGCCCTCGCCTGTCCGGACGTCGTCCATCTGCAACTGCCGTTCAACCTGCTCGACTGGCGCTGGCTGGCGAGCGGCTTCCAAAGCTGCCTCGCCGCGCGGCCGAACGTGACGGTGCATGCGCGCAGCGCGTTCCTGCAGGGCATCCTCGCCGCGCACGATCCCGATGTGTGGCCGGCCGTCCAGGGCGTCGACGCGGCCGCGATGGTGCGCATGATCGCGACCTTGACCGAGATCTTCGACCGCGAGACCCCGGCCGATCTGTGCCTGGCTTACGTGCGCGGGCAGAGCTGGATCGACGGCGTCGTCGTCGGCCTCGAATCCGAGGACCAGCTCGACGACAATCTGCGCCTGTTCGTGAAACGACCGCTGGACGAGGATTCCTGCGCCTCGCTTGCCGCGCGCATCCCGCGCATGCCCTTGGCGCTGCTCGATCCCGCCCGCTGGCCCCGGAAAAGATGAGCAGATGAGCGATCTGTTCCGTCTCGACGGCTGCACGGCGTTCGTCTCGGGCGCCGCGGGGCATCTCGGCCGCGCCATGTCGCGCGCGCTGTGCGAGGCGGGCGCGCATGTGATCCTGAACGGCCGCAACTTGGGCCGCCTCAAGGACTTCGAAGGCGAACTGCACGGCGACGGTTTCTCGGCGGAGAGCGCCGCGTTCGACGTCGGCGACGCGGCTGCGGTGCGCGCGTTCTTCGGATCTCTGAAACGCCTCGACGTGCTCGTGAACAACGCCGTCAGCATGACGCCCAAGCCGTTCGCCGCGCTCGAGCCCGCCGATTTCGAGAAGACCTATGCCAGCGCCGTCACCGCCGCCTTCGAGGCGGTGCGTGCCGCGCGTCCCGCCCTGAAAGCCGCCGCCGAGGCGCGCGGCGAGGCGAGCGTCGTCAACATCGCGTCCATGTACGCCGCCGTCGCTCCCGATTCGCGCCTCTATGCCCGGCCCGAACAGGCGAGCCCGTTCCATTACGGCCCGGCCAAGGCGGCCCTGGTCCAGCTCACCCGGCACCTGGCGGCCGAGCTGGGGCATGAGAAAATCCGGGTGAACGCTTTGGTTCCCGGGCCGTTTCCACAGAATTCCGTCGCGAGCGGGGACCCGGCTTTTGCCGCAAGGCTTTCGGCGAAAACGATGCTTGGGCGCACGGGCGCGGCCGGCGAGATCGCCGGTCCCGTCCTGTTCCTGGCGAGCAAGGCGTCGAGCTTCGTGACCGGCACGGCGCTTGCAGCCGATGGCGGTTGGACGGCGTGGTGAGATAGAACATGAACATGGCATTCCTCTCCTCCTTCCGCATCGGCCAGGAAACCCTCTATCCCGACGCGCTCCGGGCGCGGCTGCGCAACTTCCCGCTGCTGCAGGATCTGGGCGACGCCGCGATCAAGCGCGTGCTCGCCGAGGCCAACTGGTTCGGCCTGCCCGGCGGGATGCAGCTCAGCCGCGATGGCGAGAACCGTCAGGCCCTTTTCCTGATCGTGACCGGCTCGCTCGGCGTTTTCGTGGACGACGATCAGGGCAAGCGCCGCCTGGTCGCGCATATCCCGCCCGGCGAGACCGTGGGCGAGATGTCGCTGCTGTCGAAGGACGGCGCCCCGTCCGCCGACGTCGTGGCATTGCGCGACACCGAGCTTCTGCGCATCTCGCCGCAGGGTTTCGAATCGCTGATCTCGCGCCATCCGCGCGTCATGCTCAACATGATGAAGATCCTGGTGAAGCGGCTGCAGGCCACGACGCGCAGCAGCACCGACATCACCAGGCCCAAGACCTTCGCGATCGTGCCCCTGCAGGACGGCTTGAGCGACGCGCCGATCGCGCACCGCCTGGCCGCCGCCTTGAGCGACATGGGCTCGCGCGCCGCGGTGCTCGACAGCTCGGTCGCGGAGCAATCGGCCGAATGGTTCAACGCCTTCGAGGCGGCGCACGACGTCGTCTTCTATCGCGGCGACGCGCCCGACACGGCGTGGACGCATCTGTGCGAGCGCCAGGCCGACAAGATCCTCCTGCTCGCGCGCTCCGACCGGCCGCTGCCGGAGCGTCCCGTCGTCGAGCCGGGGTTCTCCAAGGAGCGCGCCGGAAGCCTGCCCGAGCTGCTTCTGCTTCATCCTTCCGGCAGCGGACAGGCGTTCCCCGAGCATTTCGCGATGCGCAGCGGCATCTTCGAATCCCATCATCACGTGCGCGCGGGGAACCTGAACGACATCCAGCGCATGGCGCGCTTCATCGCCGGGCGCGCCGTCGGCATCGTGCTCGCGGGCGGCGGCGCGCGCGGCTTCGCCCATATCGGCGTGCTCAAGGCGCTGCAGGAGGCCGGCGTGCCGTTCGACCATCTCGGCGGCACCAGCATGGGCGCGATCATCGCCGCCGGCATCGCGGCCGAATGGAGCATCGAGGAGCTGACCGAGCGCGTGCGCGCCGCCTTCGTCGATTCCAATCCGCTCTCCGACTACACCTTCCCGCTGATCGCGCTGGTGCGCGGCAAGAAGGTCAGTACGCTGCTCAGGCAGAATTTCGGCGACACGCGCATCGAGGAGCTGCCCAAGCCGTTCTTCTGCGTCTCCTCCGACCTCACCACCGGTCGCATCCACGAGCACAGGAGCGGCGCGCTGTGGCGCGCGCTGCGCGCGAGCGTGGCGCTGCCGGGCATCCTGCCGCCCGTCACCCATCACGGCCATCTCCTCGTCGACGGCGGGGTGATGAACAACCTTCCCGTCGACGTCATGCGCCAGCGCGAGAGCGGGCCGATCATCGCCTCCGACGTGACGGGCGAGCTCGATCTGCAGGTGAAGGACGACCGCTACGGCGAGCGGCCGATCTGGCAGCTCATCTGGCAGCGCATGCGCGGCACGCCCTCGATCGTCTCGATCCTGATGCGCTCGGGCACGGTGGGCTCCGAGGCCCAGCGCCGCGTCGTGCGCGAGCAGGCCGACTATCTCTTCGAGCCGCCGCTGCCCGACATCGGCCTGCGCGACTGGAAGTCCTTCGACCGGGCCATCGCCGAAGGCTACGAGAACGCCCAGGCCACGATCGAGAAGAACGGCCTGCCGCTCACCGAAGTGTGGACCGAAGGCCCCGCCGTGGCGCTGCACCGGCGCGGGGCGGTGGCGTAACCACGCCACTCGAAGCCACCAAAATGTCATGGCCCGCGGATGCGGGCCACCCAGGTGGGTTCTGCGTGCTCTTTCCAGAAAAATTCCCTTATCGTCCGTCCGTAGCGACGGCATGCTGACGGGACACGACGGCTGATTTGCGAGATCAGCGGAGGCGTGACCTGGGCGGCCCGCATTCGCGGGCCGTGACAATTGGGGTTTGAGAAGTTCGGCTCCTCGCCTCCGACAGTCTATATTGAGGGCATGGAACCTGGGGCTATCGCGATGCCGGACACAAGACTTTCACCCGCCTATCGCGCGCTGTCGCTGATCGAGTTCGCCATCGGCGCCGCCATCGTCGTCGGCCACAATGTCTTCCACGTCGTGCCCAACGAGGTGCCGATCCTCGTCGTGCTCGGCATCGTCTCGATCCGGCTGCGCGAGGGAAGCTGGGCCGCGATCGGGCTCGGGCGGCCGAAATCGTGGTGGCGGACGATCGCGATCGGGCTTGCGACCGCGGTGATCGTCGTCGCCATGGGCCAGTTCGTAACCGAGCCGCTCGCCGCCTGGCTCGGTCTGCATCACAACAAATCGGCTGCGATGTCGCTGGGCCTGAGCAAGAACGACATCTGGAGCCTGGCGAAGGCGTTCGCGCTCACCTGGACCTTCGCCGCGTTCGGCGAGGAGATCGCCTACCGGCGCTATCTGCTGGGCCGGGCGGCCGATCTGGGCGACAACACCGCGCTCGCCCAATGGCTGGGGCTCGCCGCGGTATCCGTGCTGTTCGGCATCGGCCACTACTATCAGGGCCCCGCGGGCATGTTCGAGACGGGCTGCGACGGCTTCATGATCGGCGCCGCCTATCTGCTGTGCCGCCGCAACCTCTGGGTCGCGGTCTTCGCCCACGGCTTCATCGACACCATCGCCTTCGCCGCGCTGTTCCTGGGGCTGGCGGATTAGAGCAGGTTGCGATTGAATGGACTCGGCATACCGATCTCCAATCTCGTCATGCTGAGGTGCGAGCGGAGCGAGCCTCGAAGCACGCACCGTAGCGATGTCATCCTTCGAGGCCCGCCGATACGCTGTCGCTATCGACCGCCGGGCACCTCAGGATGACGACTTGGGTCGATATGATCACAACCTGCCCTAGCTCCCGAGCGTCGGTCTATTCCCGCACCTTGCGGATCGGCATGAGGTCGGCGAAGGCGGGCTTGCGCTTTTCCTTGCGCGCCGTCATCGCCTCGCGCATGTCGATCTCGGGGTTGTACATGCCCGACTGCCAGGTCGCGATGTAGTCGAGGCCGTCGGCGATGGTGTGGTCGCGCGCGTAGTTGATCATCACCTTCGAGCCGTGCACGGCGAGCGGCGATTTCTCGGCGATCTCCTTCGCCAGCGCGAAGACGTGGGCGAGCATCGCCTCCTGCGTCGGGAAGACGTCGTTGACGAGGCCGAACTCCAGCGCCTTGCGCGCCGGCAGGCGGCGGCCCGAATAGGCCAGCTCGCGCACCATGCCCTGCGGCAACAGCTTGCACAGGCGCGGGAAGGTGCCGACGTCGGCGGTCATGCCGATATTGATCTCCTGCACGACGAAGAACGCGTCCTCGGTCGCGTAGCGGCAGTCGCAGGCGCTGGTGAGATCGACGCCGCCGCCGACGCAGCCGCCCTGGATCGCGGCGAGCACCGGCATGCGCGCGCGGTCGAGAACGTTGAACGTCTCCTGGATGTCGAGCACGTGATGGCGCAGGTTGGCCGCGCGCCGTCCGCGCTCCTGCGCCGCCGCTGCCGTGCCCGCCACGCTGCCCGCGAAGTTCGCCAGATCCATGCCCGCGGTGAAATGCTTGCCGGTGGAGGTGATGACGATGACGCGCGCCTTCGCCAGGTCGTCGATCTCGCCCACGATCGCGGGCAGCTCCTTCCAGAACTCCACCACCATCGAGTTGAACTCGTCCGGCCGCTTCATCTGAAGGTGGGCCACGTTGTCGGCGATCTCGACGTTGAAGCAGCGATAGGTCATGGGCCGCGGGTCCTTCCATTCTCTGCCGCAACGCTACCACCGGCGGCCGGGCGGGAGCGAGAGGCCGATTTCCCTTAAGGAAGCAGCCGCCCATTGGCAGCGCACGGCGCCTCGGTTACGACTTTGTGCGGACAAGCATCGGGAGACGCGCATGCCCATCATCTACGACGAGCTCATGAACGCGAAGCAGGAAGGGCTCACCGCGAGCTATGGCGACCGCGAGACGATGCTCTATGCGCTGGGCGTCGGCTTCATGCGCGATCCGATGAACGCCGACGAGCTCAAATTCGTCTACGAGAACAATTTGCAGACCGTGCCGGCCATGGCGACCGTGATCGGCTGGGGCAAGGGCTCGACGCTGGCGCGTTCCGGCATCAACTATCTGATGGTCGTGCACGGCGAGCAGCGGCTGACGCTGCACAAGCCTCTGCCTTACGCCGCCGACGTGATCTTCGACGAGCGCGTCGTGGGCGTGTTCGACAAGGGCCCGAAGGGCGCGATCATCGTCACCGAGCGCGAGGTGCGCGAGAAGTCGGGCGACAAGCTCTTCACCGCCTCGGCCACGATCTTCGCGCGCGGCGATGGCGGCTTCGGCGGCCCGAAGGAGGGCGCGCCCGAGCCGCATCCCATACCCACGCGCGCGCCCGACCTCGTGCACGAATGCGACACGCGCGTCGACCAGGCGTTCATCTATGCGCTGTCGGGCGACCGCAACCCGCTGCACCGCGATCCGGCGATCGCCAAGATGGCGGGCTTCCCGCGCCCGATCCTGCATGGGCTGTGCACCTACGGCACCGCCTGCCGCGCGATCATCTCCACGGTGTGCAAATACGACGCGACCAGGATCACGGGCTTCGACGTGCGCTTCTCAGCGCCCGTGTTCCCGGGCGAGACGATCGTGACCGAGATGTGGATCGACGGAGCCGTCGTCTCCTTCCGCTGCACGCTCAAGGAGCGCGAAGCCGTGGTCATCAACAATGGCAAGTGCACGCTCGCTGGCTGACGCGCGCGAAGCCGCGCTGCTGCATCCGGCAGACGCGCGGCACGCGCTCGCGCATGGCCAGGCGCTCCTGAAGGCCGGGCGTCTTCCCGAAGCCATCGGCGAACTGCAACGTGCATTGCGCCTGGATCATGAGAGCGCGCAGGCGCGTCACATGCTCGGCCGCGCCTGGCTTGCCGCCGGCGAGGCGCAGAAGGCGCTCGACGCGTTCTCGCGGCTCGAAGGCGTCGACGACGAGATGGAAGCGGCGCGCGCGATGCAGGCGCGGCCGCGCTCCGACGCCGGCTATGTGCGCCATCTCTTCGACCAGTTCGCGGCCGACTACGACACGCGGATGATCTCGCAGCTCGGCTATGCCGCGCCCGCCATCCTGCGCCAGCTCGCCGCGATGGTGCTGGGCCCGCGCGGCGGTCTCGACATCCTCGACCTCGGCTGCGGCACGGGGCTTTCGGGCCTGGCGTTCAAGGACGTGGCGCGGCGGCTGGACGGCATCGATCTGAGCCCGGCCATGGTCGAGAAGGCGCGCGCGCGGCGCATCTACGACCATCTCGCGGTCGCCGACATCGAGGCGCTGCCGGGCGGGGCGGGGTACGACCTGCTGCTTGCGGCGGACACGCTCGTCTATCTGGGCGATTTGGCCCATATCCTCGCCGCGGCGTCGCGCAGCCTGCGCCCGGGCGGCATGTTCCTCTTCACCGTCGAGAGCATGGCGGGCGAAGGTTTCGCGCTCGGCCCCAAGCGCCGCTGGCGGCATTCGGAGCTCTATCTGCGCCGGGAAGCCGCGAAAGCGGGGTTCGAGGTCGCGGGCTTCCTCACCTGCACCCCGCGCAGCGAGGCGGGCCAGCCGGTCGAGGGGTTCGCGGTGGCGCTGCGGAAATAAGCTCAAACTCAAATGTCATGGCCCGCGAATGCGGGCCACCCAGCTAGGTTCTGCACGTTTTCGACGGGCGCGCGCGGAGGCTCTTTGCCTCTCCGCGTCTCCGCGTCTCCGCGTGCAATTCTTCGGGACCGGGTGGACGTCACCTGGGTGGCCCGCATTCGCGGGCCATGACAGTTGAGGATCGATCAGCGGACGCATTTTCGTTCGCCGCCGCAACAAATCCCCTCCAGCCGCGTTCTTTTCCCGTAGCGGGTTCAGCGCTCAGGGGAACACATGGCCGCCATCGATAGCGATATCCAATCACTCGCACCCGCCTTCCAGCTTGGGCGGCGCAAGACGACGCTGGCGCTCTGCGGCGTGGCGGCCGGACTTGCCGTCGCCATAGGCACCTTCCTGCTCCATGGCCGCGACGCCAACGCCGCGCGCTTCGCGGCCCAGACCGTGTTCCGCGTGTCGGGCCTGGCGTTCCTGCTCTTCTATCTCGCCGGTCCGGTCTCCCGCCTCATCCCCTCCCGCCCGACGCTGGCCCTGGCGCGCGAGCGCACGGGCCTCGCGCTCGCCTTCGCCGGCATCTACACGGTGTTCCTCGTCTGCGCGATGACGCCCGACTATTTCGCAAGCGCCCATGTGCCGCTGCCGACCGCGGCCTTTGCCGTCTTTTCGCTCCTGATCCTTGCCGTGATCCTGGCGGGCGAGCGCGCCGGGCTGGCGGACGCGTCCTGGCGGCCCGCCTTGCGCGCGATGGAGACGGTCGGCGTCGCCTATTTCTGGATGGTCTATGCGGTCAACGATCTCGACCACCTCTCCGGCCCGCATCGGCCGGACGGCTATTACGGCCTGTCGCTGTCCATTCTCGTCGCTGCCCTCTTGGTGCGCTTCGCCGACAGCTTCTGGCAGCGCTACAGCTACGCGCGGCGCCAGATCGCTTAAGCCGGCGTCCGCCGCTAAGCTCGCCGCATGGCGGCGCTCAGAATCGGTATCCTGATCTTCGACGGCGTGGAGGAGCTCGATTTCGTCGGGCCGTGGGAAGTCTTCACCATGGCCAACGAGATGGCGCGGCGCGCGGGGCAGGACCCGCCGCACGAAATATTCCTCGTGGCGGAGCGCGAAGACGTCGTCCGCTGCGCCAAGGGCATGCGTGTCCTGCCCGACAAGACCACGACGAATTGCGACACGATCGACGTCCTGCTCGTGCCGGGCGGGCAGGGCACGCGGCGCGAGGTCGACAACAAGGCGCTGCTCGCCTGGATCGCCAAGGTCTCTCAAGGTGCCCAATGGGTGACGAGCGTATGCACCGGCGCGATGCTCCTGACGGCGGCCGGCCCGGCGAAAGACAAGCGCGTGACCACCCATTGGGGCTTAATCGAGACCTTAAGGGCGCGCGGCGAGGCGGGTGAGGTGCTCGCCCATGTCCGTTATGTCCGTGACGGAAACGTCGTGACGGCGGCGGGCGTCTCGGCCGGGATCGACATGGCGCTGTGGCTGGTGGGCGCGTGGCACGGCGCCGAATTCGCGCGGACCGTGCAGCGCGGCATGCAGTACGACCCGGCGCCGCCCTATCAAGCTCTCGTGTGAGGGCTTGGTGGCGGCGGAAGAAATATGCTTCATTAGCCGGCAGGTCAGGGGCCGATTGCGGTATTCAAGGGGAGTTCCATGCTCAACAAGACGATTCTGATTTCGATTTTGGCGCTGGCGGCGACGCCGGCCTTCGCCGATCCGAGCTCCTGCTACGAGCCCTATCCGCCGGCCGCCGTCGACGGCAAGACGGCCACCGAATCGCAGATGAAGCACGCCATGGCGGACGTGAACGATTTCATCAAGGCGTCCGACGACTACCAGAACTGCATGAACTCCGAATTCATCGCCATGCAGAAGAAGGCGAAGCAGTCCAAGGACAAGACCCCGCTCGATCCCTCGATCCAGGCCATGGTGCAGAACAAGATCGACACCAACCAGAAGCTCAAGGAACGGGTCGGCGCCGAGTTCAACACCGCCGTCATCGCCTACAAGGCCGCGCATCCCGCAAACTAGGCGAATCGCCTATCATGGGGCGATGAGCCAGGCAGGTCACCCACGTCTCGAGCGTCGCGCGCGCCAGCGTGCCGCGTCGCGCGCCTCCATCCTCGACGCCGCGCGAAGCGTCGCCGCGCGCGAGGGCGCGCGCAATCTCTCGCTGCGCGCCGTGGCGGCGGAGGCAGGCTTCGCGCCCGCAGCCCTCTACGGCTATTTCGCCGGCAAGGACGAGCTTCTGCTCGCGCTCGCCGCCGAGGATCTCTCGACGCTGGCGCGCGCGATGCGCGACGCGGGCGCGGGCGAGGGCCGGCTCAGATCGGCCGCCGCCGCAGCACTCGATCTTCTGCGCCACAACGAGACCTTCGCCGCCGCGCAGGGCGCGCTGCCCACGGCCTCGGGGACGAGCGACGCCGAGCGCCTCTTCAACGGACGGCTGATCGCGGTGCTGAAATTGCTCTCGGACGCGACGGGACAGAAGGCCGACAGCCGCGACAACCAATGCGACGTGGTCCTCGTCGCCTCAGCGCTCGCGGGCCTGGCGCTGCTCTCGCGCTCGGGAAGATTGAGCGCGCTGGGTTTCACGCCGGAAGAGATCCTGACGCGTCTCGACGCGCATTTCGCGTCGTAGCAACAAGCACCAATGTCATGGCCCGCGAATGCGGGCCACCGAGCTGGGTTCTGCACGCGCCAAGAAGATTCACGCGGAGACGCGGAGTTCGCAGAGGTTCTTTTCCTTCTCCGCGAACTCCGCGTCTCCGCGTGGGATTTCTTCAAGAGCGCCGCTGCATCACCTGGGTGGCCCGCATTCGCGGGCCATGACATTGAGGCGTGAAATCTCCTCCCGCACCAGCTCCGGAAACTCCATCGGCAGGAAATGCGTCGCGCCCGGCACCGCGACCACGCGCGTCGCAGGATAGAGGCGCTTGAAGATCTCCACCTCGCCCGGTGACGCGGTTCCGTCGGCGGCGTGGATCAGCGTCACGGGGCAGCGCAATTGCGCCGCCAGCTCCGACACGCCGGGCGGCGTGGAGCGGAAGTCCTCCGCTTCCCAGGCGGGCCGGCACGACAGCCGCACGCCGTCTTGCGTGGGCTCCAGCCCGCCGCGCAGATAGTCGCGCAGGGTCTCGTCGGGCCAGGTCCTGAACGCACCGCGGCCGCGATAGAGCGCGAACGCCTCGTCGAGCGAAGCAAAGTTGTCGCGGCGCTTCTCGGCGCGGCGTGCCAGATCGTTGTCGCCGGGCACGACGCCCTTGGGCACCAGCACCGGCTCGACCAGGACGAGCGCGCGCACTTTCTCTGGCTTCAGCGCCGCGAGCATCAGGCTCGCGGTCGCGCCCATCGAGTGGCCGGCGAGGATGGTGCCGTCCGGCACGATGCGGTCGAGATCGTCGCGGAAGACCGTCCAGCCGCGCGCCAGGCCCGGTGTCGCGGGCAGGCGCGTGAAGCCGTGGCCGCGCGCGTCGCTGGCGGCGATGCGCAACGCGCCGCCAAGCGGCTCCAACAGGCCGCGATAGGTTTCGGCGTTGAAGCCGTTGGCATGCGCGAAATGCAGCGGCGGCGCGTCCGCGGCCCACACAAGCTGCGAGACGCTGCCGTCCGCGACGTCGATCGATCCGCGCATGCTTTACCCGAACACCCCGCGCCGGTAACAATCGCGCAAGAGGAGCCCTGATGCACCCGGCAATTTTCGCGAAATCCACGCCCGACAAACCCGCGCTCGTCATGGCGGAGAGCGGCGAAAAGTTGACCTATCGTGAGCTTGAGGCGGTCTCCAACCAGGGCGCGCAGCTCTTCCGCGCGCTGGGGCTCAAACCCGGCGACGTCGTCGCGCTCTTCATGGAGAACAATCTCCTCTATCTGCCGATCTGCTGGGCGGCGCAGAGGAGCGGGCTCTACTACACCTGCATCTCCTCGCGGCTGACGGCGGGCGAGGTCGAGTACATCGTCAAGGATTGCGCCGCGAAAGTGCTGATCGCGAGCCACGGCCTGGCCAAGGTCGCGGGCGAAATAGCGGCTATGCCCGGACTGCGCTGTTACAGCGTCGAAGGACCGATCGCGGGGCATATGCGGTTTGAAGACGCGATCCGGGAAATGCCCACGACGCCCATCGCCGACGAGAGCGCGGGCGTCGACATGCTCTATTCCTCGGGCACGACGGGGCGGCCCAAGGGCGTGCGCCAGCCGCTCTCGGGCCTTCCCATCGACGCGCCCAATCCGCTGCTGTTCCTGGTGCAGGGGCTGTTCGGCTTCAGTTCCGAGACGATCTATCTCTCGCCCGCGCCGCTCTATCACGCGGCGCCCCTGCGCTACTGCATGACGGTGCATCGCGGCGGCGGCACGGTCGTGGTGATGGAGCATTTCGACGCCGAGGCCGCGCTCGGATACATCGCGCAGTACAAGGCCAATGCCAGCCAGTTCGTGCCCACGATGTTCGTGCGCATGCTGAAGCTGCCCGACGAGACGCGCCTCAAATACGACGTCTCGACGATGAGGTCGGCGATCCACGCGGCCGCGCCCTGTCCCGTCGACGTCAAGCGCAGGATGATCGAATGGTGGGGTCCGGTGATCCACGAATATTACGGCGGCACCGAAGGCAACGGCCTGACCTATGCGAGCAGCGCCGACTGGCTCGCCCATCCGGGTACGGTGGGCAAGGCGATCTTCGGCGAGCTGCATGTCTGCGGCGAGGACGGCGAGGAGCTCGCCGCGGGCGAAGAGGGGCTCGTCTATTTCGGCGGCGCGAGCACCTTCCAATACCACAACGATCCCGAGAAGACCGCGCAGTCGCGCCATCCCACCAACAAGGACTGGTCGACGCTCGGCGACGTCGGCAAGCTCGACGCCGACGGCTTCCTGCATCTCACCGACCGCAAGGCGTTCATGATCATCTCCGGCGGCGTCAACGTCTATCCGCAGGAGGCCGAGAACCTGCTCATCTCCCATCCCAAGGTCACCGACGTCGCCGTCATCGGCGTGCCGCATGAGGAGTTCGGCGAGGAGGTGAAGGCGGTGGTGCAGCCCGCGGATTGGAACGAGGCCGGGCCCGCGCTCGAGGCCGAGCTCATCGCCTATGCGCGCGCGCATCTGTCGGCGATCAAATGCCCGCGCTCGATCGATTTCGAGCGCGAATTGCCGCGCCATCCCACCGGCAAGCTCTACAAGCGCCTCATCCGCGACCGCTATTGGGGCAAGCGCGATTCCCGCATCGTCTGAAGGATTTCGAGCCATGAAACAGGTGACATTCGAAGATCTGCCCGGCCTCGCCGGTCAGGAGATCGGCGTCTCGGACTGGGTCGAGATCGACCAGGACCGCATCAACAAATTCGCCGACGCGACCGGCGACCATCAATGGATCCACATCGACATCGCGCGCGCCGCCAGGGAGATGCCGGGCGGCAAGACCATCGCGCACGGCTATCTCACGCTCTCGCTGATCCCCTGGCTCGCCGGCGGGTTCCTGGAGATCGAGGGCATGACGCGCGGCATCAATTACGGCTCGAACAAGGTGCGATTCACGAACATGGTGCCGGTGGGAAGCCGCGTGCGGGCGCGCTCCAAGCTCCTCACCGTCGAGCCGCGCGGCGGCGGCCTTCAACTCACCAGCGAGGTCACCATCGAGATCGAAGGCGAGCAACGCCCCGCCTGCGTCGCCGAGACGATCGGCATCGTGTTCAAGTAGCGCGGGTCAGGGCTGCGTCTGCGATTTCGGTTTGTCGCCGGTGGCCCGGAAGTTCATGATCTTCTGCAGCAGGTCGAACCAGAACGGCGCGCCCTGCATCAATGCGATCGAGGTGATCAGGATGCCTAGCGCGCTCCAAAGACCTTCGTAGCTGAACACGCCCTCGAAGAAGGCGATCCAGCCGTGCCAGGCCGCGTTGTTCCAGCCGATCGGCAGCGGACGCAGCTCCGCGTTGAGCGCGCAGATCTTGGTGATGGATTTCGAGATGTCGCCGGTCGCTCCCTGCGCCTGCTTGGTGCAGTCCGGGTTCGAGATCGTGTCGTTGTTGGCGACGACCGCGGCCGCGCTTTGCGTGATCATCGCGCCCAAGGTGTGATCGTTCCATAGCCTGTTTGCGACGTTCAACGTGTCGGCATTGAAGATCGTGGCGAGCGCGATTCCCACCAGGAAAGAGATGATCTGCAGGTTCCGTTTGTAGGAGCCCGACAGCCGGTCCATGGACGCATCGAACCACGCCGCGACGTTTTCGCGGAACTTGCCGATGTCCTGGTTGGCGTCGACAAGGCAGGCGCTCAGCGCGTCGCGAATGTTGGTGTTCACGGGGAGTTGCTGCACTGCCGTCTGGAGTTGCGCGAATGTCGCGCCGACAGGGAGCGGCTCGTCGGACTGGACATAGTTCAGCAAGGAACCGGTGAGCGCCGAGGCCACCGTCTTGCCGGAAAAATAGGACGGATGGCTGAATGCATACCAGGCGTCGGGCTTGCGTGTGGCGGGCGGTGTCGGCGATACGGCCATGGCGGTGGGCGCCGGAGCGCCCGCCTGCGGCGCAGGGGCGGCGGCCGGCGCGGCGGAAGGCGAGGTTCCCTTGTTGCCGCCGCTCACGGCGACCTTGGTGCCGTCGATGAGCCCGTGATCGTAGAACAGCGTCTTCAGCCTCGGATCGTCGATGAGCTGCTGCAGCGTCTTCTTCAGGGTGCGCGCCCGCAGGCTGCACAGAGTCGTGATCACTTCGTTGATGGTCGTGCAGAACAGGCTGAGCAGGAGATACATCAGTACCAACCCGGTTATGACATCGAGCGCGGCGTTCAGGTTCATGACAGGCTCCCCATGGGCAGGAATCGACTCTGCTTCAACTATAAGTGAAGCCGCCCCCCGGCGCGACGTGACGGCTATCACGGCCGCACCTGCTTTCTTAAGTTGTGGCTTGCGACTATAGTCGCGGCCGTTCAACCGCTTAGGCCCAAGCCGCGCCATGGTTTTCGACGCCGATACCGCCGGGGAGATCGTCTCGCGGTATGCCGGCGTGCCGGGCGGGCTGCTGCCGGCGCTGCATGAAATCCAGGAAACCTTCGGCCATGTGCCGCGCGCGGCGCTGACGGCGCTGGCCAGGGGCTTCAACGTCACCGAGGCCGAGGTCTATGGCGTGGCGAGCTTCTATCACGACTTCCGCCTCGACGGCCCCGCGGGCAAGCGCGTGCTCAAGCTCTGCCGCGCCGAGGCCTGCCAGGCGGTGGGCGCCGACGCGCTCGCGGCGCATGTGAAAGCGAAGCTCAAGCTCGACTGGGGCGGCACGACGGCGGACGGCGAATGGACGCTGGAGCCGGTGTTCTGTCTGGGGCTGTGCGCCTGCGGACCGTCGGCGATGCTCGACGGCCGGGTGCACGCGATGCTCGACGAGGACGCGCTCGACGCGCTGATCGCACGATGATGCGCGTGCGCTTGCCGAAAGATGCCGCGGCCGTGGCGCTCGGCGCCGATGCGGTCGCGGATGCGCTGACCAGGGCGGCGGCCGCGCGCGGCTTCGCGCTGGAGCTCGTGCGCACCGGTTCGCGCGGGCTCGTCTGGCTGGAGCCGCTGCTCGAGATCGAGACGGACACGGGCTGGCGCGCCTTCGGGCCGCTCGCGCCCGGCGACGTCGATGCGGTGCTGGACGGAGTGTCGCCCAAGGCGCTCGGCGATATCGAGGAACATCCCTGGCTGAAGCGCCAGACGCGGCTGATCTTCGCGCGCTGCGGCATCGTCGATCCCACTGTGGTGCCGCCGCTCACGGCATTGAAGCGCGCGCGCGAGATGGGCGCCGCGGCGGTGCTGGAAGAGGTGACGAGATCGGGATTGCGCGGGCGCGGCGGCGCGGGCTTTCCGGCGGGCATCAAATGGAAGGGCGCCGCCGACGCGAGCGCGCGCCAAAAATACATCGTCTGCAACGCGGACGAGGGCGACAGCGGCACCTTCGCCGACCGCATGCTGATGGAGGGCGATCCGTTCCTCCTGCTCGAAGGCATGGCGATCGCGGGCTTCGCGACCGGGGCCACGAAGGGCTACGTCTACATCCGCTCCGAATATCCGCACGCGATAGAGGCGATGAAGCGCGCCGCGTCGGCCTTCCCCGATTTCGATGTCGAGATCCGCGTCGGCGCGGGCTCCTATGTCTGCGGCGAGGAAACGGCGCTGCTGGAGAGCCTGGAAGGCAGGCGCGGCCAGGTGCGCGCCAAGCCGCCGCTGCCGGTGCACAAAGGGTTGTTCGGCCAGCCCACCGTCATCAACAACGTGCTCACCTTCGCCTCCGTGCCTGCGATCCTCGAGAAGGGCGCGGCTTACTATGCGTCGCTCGGCACGGGACGCTCGCGCGGCACGATGCCGGTGCAGCTCGCGGGCGACGTCAAGCATGGCGGGCTGTTCGAGACCGCGTTCGGGTTGACCCTCGGCGAATTGGTGAACGACATCGGCGGCGGCACGCGGTCGGGCCGTCCCATCCGCGCGGTGCAGGTGGGCGGGCCGCTCGGCGCCTATTTCCCGCCGTCGCTGTTCGACACGCCGTTCGATTATGAAGCTTTTGCGGCACGCGATGGTCTTTTGGGCCATGGCGGCATCGTCATCTTCAACGACCGCGTCGACATGGCGGCGCAAGCCCGTTTCGCGTTCGAGTTCTGCAGGATCGAATCTTGCGGAAAATGCACGCCATGCCGCATCGGATCGGCACGCGGCGTCGAGGTCGTCGACAGAATAGTCCGTGGGCAGAATGTGGGCCAAAATCTCGCGCTTCTGCGCGACCTTTGTGATACGCTGAAGTCCGGGTCGTTGTGCGCGCTCGGCGGGTTCGTGCCCTATCCGGTCTTGAGCGCGCTCAACCATTTCGGCGAGGACTTCGTCCGATGAGAGACGGCGACATCGACCGCGGCACGCCGGAATCGAAAGCCGGGCGCACCGTCTCGCTCGTCGTCGACGGCGCGATGGTCGAGGTCCCCGAAGGCACCTCCATCATGCGCGCGGCCTCGATGGCCGGGTTCCAGGTTCCCAAGCTCTGCGCCACCGACAGCCTGAACGCGTTCGGCTCGTGCCGGCTCTGCCTCGTCGAGATCGACGGCCGCGCGGGCACGCCCGCGTCCTGCACGACGCCGGTCGCCCAAGGCATGGTCGTCCGTACACAGACCGAGCGGCTGAAGAAGCTGCGCCGCGGCGTGATGGAGCTCTACATCTCCGACCATCCGCTCGACTGCCTGACCTGCGCCGCCAACGGCGATTGCGAGCTGCAGGACATGGCGGGCGCGGTCGGCCTGCGCGAGGTGCGCTACGGCTATGACGGCGACAACCATCTCGCCGACGTGAAAGACCAGTCCAATCCGTACTTCACCTACGATCCGTCCAAATGCATCGTCTGCTCGCGCTGCGTGCGCGCCTGCGAGGAAGTGCAGGGCACGTTCGCGCTGACCATCGGCGGCCGCGGCTTCGAGAGCCGCGTGGCGGCGAGCGCGAACGTGCCGTTCCTGGAATCCGAGTGCGTCTCCTGCGGCGCCTGCGTGCAGGCCTGCCCGACCGCGACCTTGATCGAGAAATCCGTCGCCGAGATCGGCACGCCCGAGCGCGTCGTGAAGACGACGTGTGCTTACTGTGGTGTCGGCTGCAGCTTCGACGCCGAGATGCGCGGCGACGAGGTCGTGCGCATGACGCCGTCGAAGAACGGAAAGGCCAACAGCGGTCATTCCTGCATCAAGGGCCGTTTCGCCTGGGGCTATGCGCAGCACAAGGACCGCATCCTCAAGCCCATGATCCGCGCGAGCATCGACGAGCCGTGGCGCGAGGTGGGCTGGGACGAGGCCATCGCCTACACGGCTTCCGAGTTCAAGCGCATCCAGGCGAAGTACGGCAAAGGCGCGGTCGGCGGCATCACCTCGTCGCGCTGCACCAACGAGGAGACGTTCGTCGTCCAGAAGATGGTGCGCGCCGCCTTCGGCAACAACAATGTCGACACCTGCGCGCGCGTCTGCCATTCGCCGACGGGCTACGGGTTGAGGACGACGTTCGGGACCTCGGCCGGCACGCAGGATTTCGTCTCGGTCGAGAAGTCCGACGTGATCGTCGTCATCGGCGCCAATCCGACCGACGGCCATCCGGTCTTCGCCTCGCGCATGAAGCGGCGGCTGCGCGAGGGCGCCAAGCTGATCGTCATCGACCCGCGCCGCATCGACCTCGTGCACATGCCCCATGTCGAGGCGTCGTATCACCTGGCGCTCAAGCCCGGCACCAACGTCGCGGTCTTGACCGCGATGGCGCATGTGATCGTGACCGAGGGCCTGATCGACCAGGATTTTGTCGCCACGCGCTGCGAGGCCGACGCCTATGCCGAATGGGCCGCGGTCGTGTCCGATCCGTCGCGCAGCCCAGAAGCGACGCAAGGCGCGACCGGCGTGCCGGCTGCGCTCGTGCGCGGCGCGGCGCGGCTCTATGCGGGCAAGGGCAAGAACGGCGCGATCTATTACGGGCTGGGCGTCACCGAGCACAGCCAGGGCACGACGGCGGTGATGGCGATCGCCAATCTCGCCATGGCGACGGGCAATATCGGCCGCGAAGGCGTCGGCGTGAACCCGCTGCGCGGCCAGAACAACGTGCAGGGCTCCTGCGACATGGGCTCGTTCCCGCACGAGCTCTCCGGCTATCGCCACATCTCCGATGCGCCGACGCGCGCGCTGTTCGAGGCCGCTTGGGGCGTCGAACTCGACAGCGAGCCGGGGCTTCGCATCCCCAACATGCTCGACGCCGCGGTCGACGGGCGCTTCAAGGGCCTCTACGTCCAGGGCGAGGACATCGCGCAGTCCGACCCCGACACCAAGCACGTCGTGGGCGGCTTGAAGGCGATGGAATGCGTCGTGGTGCAGGACCTGTTCCTGAACGAGACCGCGAACTACGCCCACGTCTTCCTGCCCGGCTCGACGTTCCTGGAGAAGGACGGCACCTTCACCAATGCCGAGCGCCGCATCCAGCGCGTGCGCAAGACGATGGCGCCCAAGAACGGCTACGGCGATTGGGAGATCACGCTCAAGCTCTCGGAGGCGCTCGGCTATCCGATGCCGTACGCGCATCCGTCTGAGATCATGGACGAGATCGCGCGGCTGACGCCGACTTTCGCGGGCGTGAGCTTCGAGAAGCTCGACGAACTCGGCTCGGTGCAGTGGCCGTGCAACGACAAGGCGCCGGAAGGCACGCCGGTGATGCACCGCGCCGGCTTCGCGCGCGGCAAGGGGCTGTTCGTGCTCACCGAATACGTCGCGACGGAAGAGAAAACCGGTCCGCGCTTTCCGCTGCTGCTCACCACCGGGCGGATCCTGTCGCAATACAATGTCGGCGCGCAGACGCGGCGCACGTCGAACTCGCTCTGGCACACGGAAGACCGGCTCGAGATCCATCCCCACGATGCCGAGCAGCGCGGCGTCACGGACGGCGCCTGGGTCAAGCTCGCCAGCCGCTCCGGCGAGACGAGCTTGCGCGCGCTGGTGACGGACCGCGTGGCCCCCGGCGTCGTCTACACCACGTTCCATCACCCGAGCACGCAGGCCAATGTGGTGACCTCGGACTATTCCGACTGGGCGACGAACTGTCCCGAATACAAGGTGACGGCAGTGCAGGTCATGCCGTCCAACGGCCCGACCGACTGGCAGCGCGACTACGAGCGCCACAGCGTCGCGAGCCGCCGCGTCGAAGCGGCCGAATGAAAGCCTCGCGCCTCGTCGTGTCGCGGGACGGCGCAGCCGACGGCGCGCGCGCGATCGCCGAAGAGGTGCCGGTCGCCTTCACCTATGGGCGCGTGACCTATGCGGTAATGATGGCGACGCCGGCCGATCTGGAGGATTTCGCCTACGGCTTTTCCTTCACCGAGGGCGTGGCGCGGCCGGACGAGATCACGGGCGTCGAGATCGTCGAGCATCCCAAGGGCGTGGAGCTGCGCATGACGCTGTGTGACGGCCGCGACGTGGCGATGATGAACCGCCGCCGCAAGCTCGCCGGGCCCGTCGGCTGCGGCTTGTGCGGCGTCGAGAGCCTGGAGGCCGCCATCGCGCCCGTGCGCCGCGTCGAGTCGGATATCAGGATCGGCCGCGAGGAGATCTTCGCGGGCCTCGCGCGCATCGGCGCGCATCAGACGCTGAACGCCGAGACCCGCGCGGTCCACGGCGCGGGATTCTGGCCGCTCGGCGCCAACGACTTCACGGCCGTGCGCGAGGACGTCGGCCGCCACAACGCGCTCGACAAGCTCTGCGGCGCGCTCGATTGCGAGGCGTCGGACGGCCTGGTGATGCTCACCAGCCGCGTCTCCATCGAGATGGTGCAGAAATCGGCCGCCGTGAACGCGGCCCTGATCGTGGCGATGTCCGCGCCCACCGCGCTCGCCATTGCCACCGCCGAAGAGGCCGGCATCACGCTGGTCGCGGTCGCGCGCGACGACGCGTTCGAGGTCTTCACCCACAAGCACCGCATCCGGGGCCTCGCCTGACATGGACACCGACGACAAGCTCGTGATGATGGCCAACCAGATCGCCGCGTTCTTCGCCGCCCAAGGCGAGGCGCGCGCGGTGCCCGCCATCGCCGAGCACATCCAGAAATTCTGGGACCCGGTCATGCGCAGCAAGTTCCTGGGCGTGGCCCAGGATGCCGAGCTGCATCCGCTGGTGCGCAAGGCGGTGTCGTTGATACACTGAGATTGAATCTGATGGGTCATGCTTCGAGGCACCGCTTCGCGGTGCACCTCAGCATGACGAGTTTGTGTTTCTCAGTAGGCACGTCACCCTGAGGTGCGAGCGCAGCGAGCCTCGAAGGGCGACGTGCCGCTTCGCTGGTATTCAAAGCGCTTCCGCAAGCTTCAGATCTTCCGGCGTGTTCACGTTGAAGAAAGCATTCTCCGGCGCCGCGATGTCGCATTCTATACCGTCGAACGCGGCGAGCGCATCGCGGACGCTGCGCAGCGCGCCGCTCTCCACGCCGTCCTTGAGCCGCGCGAGCGCCGATTTCGGCCATAGCCCGCACACGCCGTGAACGCGTCCGCCATGCCGGGCGACGACGGGACGCGTGTCCGCGCGCGCCTCGAGCTGCGCCACGAGATTGTCGGGGAGGAACGGCGCGTCGCAGGGAAAGGTCGCGAGCCATCCGGTCTCGCTCCACTGAAGCCCCGTGACGATTCCGCAAAGCGGCCCGAGCATCCGCGCGAAGACACCGGGCACGATTGTCTCACCGTAGCGCGCGCGGAAAAGCGGCTCCTCGTCGCGGGAGACGTCGATGCCGAGGCGGCTCACTTGCGGCGCCGCTCGCGCGATCACCGCGTCGATCAGCGCGGCCCCGCGAAACGGCATCAACGGCTTGAGCGCGCCCATGCGCGAAGACGCGCCACCGGCAAGGACGATCCCGCAGGGCCTCAGGGCTTGCCGGTCCTGGCGGCAACGGCAGCGTTGTAGGCGTTGCCCACGTCCTGCTTCTGGCGCTGGTTGTCGCGCGCCTTGTCCTCGATCTGCTTGACCACGGCTTTGGGCACCGTCGACTTGGCGAAAAAGGCCGTGTCCTGGCGTGCACCCAAGGCGCGGCCGAGGCATTGCTGATAGGAATCGGATGCCGAAATGAATGCCGTGACGGCATCGTGGCTATCGGCGTCGACCTTGGCGGGCGGCACCGGCGCCGTGCAGGCGGGTGCGTAGTTGGTTTCGTCCTCGGCCCACGCTGCGGCAGGTGCCGCGAGCGCGACAAAGGCTGCGGCGGCGAACGCGATTTTGCTCAACATGTCGGTACTCCTCTCCCCACGATCACGATAGACCGTGAAGACAACGCGATCAATCAGGGCTGGTGCCCTGCGAAGGCGCGGCTTTCTGATCGAAGAAGCCGTCCTGGATCGCTGCGGGAATGGCGAGCGCGGCACCCGCAAGGATCAGGATCCACAGCGCCCAGATGATCTTGGTCTGGTTGCGAACCATCATGGCGATCGGTTCGGCGGTCACGCCTTCCTGCTGACGCAGCACCACCATCACGATCACCGGAATGGCCGACAGGCCGAACGCCAGGAACAGGGTGAAATAGAAGATCTGGAACGCGAGCAGCGGCGCGGCGGCGGGCGGCGCCATGCCCGAGGCCTGCGCGATGTTGCCTGCGATGGGAATGCCGAGCAGCAGCGCGAACAGGATGGCGCAGATGAGGGCGTGGGCGCGAAAGCTCAGCATGTCGGGGCCTTTCGTCCGAAGGGCACGACCTTGTTGTCGGCGTCATGGCCGATATCGGCGCGCCTGAGATAGGCGATGCCGAAGCGCTCGCACCAGCCGCGCACGATCGCTTCTTCGTCCTCGCCGAAATCGGGGTCGTTGGGCAGGATATCGCTCACGCGGCCGAGGCGAATGCCGCGAAGGCTCCGCACATGCCGATGCGACAGGATGTGGAATATGGCGCGGTCGATGCGATAGAGATGTTCGGACACGTCCTCGAGCATCAGCACGTGACCCGCGAGATCGGGCTCCATCGCGGTGCCGAGCAGATGGCTCAACACGGTGATGTTGAATGCCGCGGCCGGCGAATCCTCTGCGACATGCGGCTCCAGCGTGTCCGGCGCGCGCTCGACCAGCCAGCGCAAGCCGCGCGCCACCGCCGCCTCGCCGCCGGGACGCCTGAGGTCCGCCGGCATCGGCCCATGCGCGACATCGAGTCCCGCGCGATAGAGCGCGGCGAGCAGGAATCCCAGATCGCTGTAGCCGAGATAGGTCTTCACGCGCGCAGCGGGCGCGAGCCCCGCCGCGGCCCGCTCGGCGATGCGCCCCGAGCCATAGCCGCCGCGCGCGAACCACACCGCATCGAAGCCCGGATCGTTGGCGACGTCGAGGAACGCCGCCGCGCGTTCGGCGTCGGTCCCCGCGAAGTGTCCGCTCGACAGGAAGCATTGCGGATGGAAATGAAGATCGACGTCGGGGTACAGGCCCTGCGCCAGCGTCGCCACCTCGCGCGCCAGCTCTTGCGTCATGCGCGAGGCAGGCGCCACGATGGCGATGCGCGTTCGACTTCGGGACATGCTTCGCTTATAGCGTCCGGCGATGGACCCTGACAGGCCCTATTTCTTCTGCGGCATCGGCGGCAGCGGCATGCTGCCCCTGGCGCTGATCCTGCGCGAGCAGGGCGTGGAGGTGGCGGGCTCCGACCGCGCGCTGGACCAGGGCCGCACAGGCGCCAAGTTCGACTATCTGCGCGCGCGCGGCATCGCGCTCTTCCCCCAGGACGGGAGCGGCGTGACAGACCCAAGGCAGGTCGTCGTCGCCTCCGCCGCGGTCGAGGACACGGTGCCCGACATCCGCGCCGCGCGCGCCCTGGGCGCCGCGATCGTGACGCGCGCGGGCCTGCTCGCCGAGCTGTTCAATGCGGCGCCCATGAGCATCGGCGTCGCGGGCACCAGCGGCAAGTCGACGACCACCGGCATGATCGGCTGGGTGCTGAAAGCTGTGGGCCGCGATCCCACGGTGATGAACGGTGCGGTGATGACGAACTTCGTCTCCTCCGACGCGCCCTTCGCCTCGGCGCTGGTGGGACAAAGCGGCATCTTCGTCAGCGAGGTCGACGAGAGCGACGGCTCCATCGCGCTCTACGCGCCCAGGATCGCGGTGGTGAACAACATCTCCCTCGACCACAAATCGATGGAGGAGCTGCGCACGCTGTTCCGCGATTTCACCGCCAAGGCCGAAACCGCCGTGCTCAATCTCGACAATGCGGAGACCGCGGCGCTCGTGCGCACGGCGAGGCACGCGATCACTTACAGTATCGGGGGCAGCATCGCGGGCGCGGACGCCGATCTGGTCGCGCGTGACGTCGAACCCGCGCCCGACGGGATTGCGTTCGAGGCCGGCGGCGTGAAGATCCGGCTGCAGGTTCCCGGCCGGCACAATATCGCCAACGCCCTGGCCGCGCTGGCGGCGGCGCATGCCGCGGGCGTGCCGCTCGCCGACGCCGCTGCCGCGCTCGAGTCCTTCAAGGGCGTGCGGCGGCGGATGGAGGTCGTGGGCAAGGCGAACGGCATCACCGTGATCGACGATTTCGCGCACAATCCCGACAAGATCGCGGCGAGCTTGTCGACCTTGCACGATTTCCCCGGCCGGCTGCTCGTGATGTTCCAGCCGCACGGCTTCTCGCCGCTCGCCAAGATGCGCGCCGAGTTCATCGACTGCTTCGTACGCTATCTTTCGCCCGGCGATGTGCTGGTGATGCCCGAGCCCGTCTATTTCGGCGGCACCACGACGCGCAGCGTGACGAGCGAGGACATCGCTGCGGGCATACGCGCGGCGGGCCGCGAGGCGCTCGCGCTTGCGGACCGCGACGCCTGCGGCAAGGCGCTCCTCGAGCGCGCCCGGCCCGGCGACCGCATCGTGGTGATGGGCGCGCGCGACGACACGCTGACGACGTTCGCGGGTGAGTTGCTGAAGGCGCTGGTCTAACCCCAACCGTCATGGCCCGCGAATGCGGGCCACCCAGTTAGATTCCGCACCGTCCAAAAAAGATTCACGCGGAGACGCGGAGCCGCAGAGGTTCTTTCTTCTCCGCGCCTCCGCGTGAAATCATTTGAAAAGCAAAGTTGTATCACCTGGGTGGCCCGCATTCGCGGGCCATGACAAGAGGGCTTATTGATTGTCCCGCGCGATCACTTCGTTCGCGGCGCGGATGCCGGAGCGCAGGCCGCCTTCGATGTAGCCGGCCCAGTGCGGCTCGGTCTCGCTGCCGGCCCAGTGGACGCGCCCGCAGGGCTCGCGCATTGCCTGACCCATCCGCGTCATCGTGCCGGGCGGCATGTGGCCGACATAGCCGTGGGTGTAGGGCTCGACCTGCCAGTCATTGTCCTCATAGCCGATCGCGTCCGCGGCCTCAGGCCCGAAGAAGCGGATCAGCGAGGCCAGGACCTTCTCCTTGCGCGTCTCGCGGCTTGCGGCGCTCATCTCGACGGCGTGGCGGCCTTCGATGAAGCACAGCAGCATCGGCGTCGTGCCTTCGAGCCAGTCGTCGAGCACCAGCCCCAGCACGTCGTCGTCGGTCGCGACCTGGCCGGAGAAGCCCTTGCTCCGCCAGAACGCCTCGCGATAGGCGACGACGACCTTGATGATCGCGCCCATGGCCATGCGCTGATGCAGAAGGTCGCGCGTCGCTGGCAGATGCGGCTCGAATTCGATGCGCGCGACCGGTCCGGGCGGGCCCGCCACGATGGCGAAGCGCGCGGCGTACTCGCCTGTGTCCGTCGTCGCGCGCACGCCGTTCGCGTCCTGCGCTATTCTGCGGACAGCCGCGTTGAGCACCACGCGCTCGCCCAGCTCCTGCGCCATGCGGCGCGGGATCTGATGCATGCCGCCCTTGAACTTCGCGTCCAGCGCGCCGCCTTTGACGCCCATCAGGTAGTCGAGCCCCGTGCCGGCGCGCAGCGCGTCGAGAAACCAGAGATAGGAGACCTGGCTCGCCTCCGCAGCCCACGCGCCGCGCGGCACCAGACGCGCGAACTCGCGTGCCGCGCGGGTGCGCAGGTTCCTCACGATCCAGCTTTCGAGCGTCTGGCCGTCCCATTCGCGGGCGCGCGGCGCTTCCCAAGGCGCCTCGGGCGGAAGCGTTTTCATCTCGCGCTCCCAGCGCTTCTGCATCAAGAGCAGCTCGATCAGCGCGAGCGGCGGCAGGCGCGGCACCGCGCCGGTGAACTCGCTGCGCCGGCCGAGCATCTCCATGATCGTGCGGCCGCTTTCGTATTGGGGATAGGTTTCGATGCCCAGGCGCCTGGCTTCGTCGAGCAGCACGCTGTGGCCCGCGCCGACCCATTGCCCGCCGATATCGATGGGGCGTCCCGCGAGCTCGGCATGCTTGACCCGCCCGCCGACACGGTCCTTGCCCTCGAGCACGATCACGCTTCGTCCGCGATTGACGAGCTCCTGCGCCGCCTTGAGGCCGGCGACGCCTGCGCCCACCACGATGACGTCCGCCGCGTTGCTCATAGCGCGCACACCGCCTGGATCTCGACGAGGATCTCGGGCGCGAGCAGCGCCCTGACGCGCACCGCGGTCGAGGCCGCGACGAGGCCCGGAAACACCTCTTCGCGCGCCGCGGTCACGTCGAGCGCGTCCTCCATCATGCCGCGCGGGCTTTCGGAGAGATACCAGGTGAGACTGACCAGGTTCTCCGCGCGTCCGCCCGCGGTTGCGATGACGTCCTGGATGTTGCGGAAGGCCTGCAGCGCCTGCGCCTTCAACCCGCCGTCCACGATCCTGTGCCGCGCGTCCATCCCGGTCTGGCCGGAGAGATAGAGCGTGTTCCCGTGGCGCACCGCCTCGCACAGCCCATAGGGCTCGATCAGTGGCTTCATGTGCGCGCGGGTGAAGCGTTCGGTCATGCCCGGCCCCTGGCTGTGAACTAGACTATTCCCTAGACCGGCCAGTCGGTTTATACAAGGCCATGGCTCCGATTCGCAGCAAACCCGCGCCCAAAGGGGGCGACCGCGTCCGCCACATCCTGGGCGAGAGCCTCGCCTGCTTCGCCGAGCACGGCTTCGAGCGCGTCACCTATGACGACCTGATCGCGCGCTCGAAGGTCAGCCGCGGCAGCTTCTATTGGTACTTCCCGTCGAAGGAGGCGCTCTACGACGCGGTGCTGGACTATTGCGTCACCGGCTACGTCGCGCGGCTGGAGGCCGAGTTCGCGCGCACCGGCCCGCGCCACCACATCGTCAAGCGCCTGCTCGACGCGTGTCTGGGCGATTTCGACAAGAACCGCACGCAGTACCGCGTGCTGCTGCGCCCGCCGCCGTCGCGCAGCGCCGTGGAGAAGCTCGCGCGCTGGAACGAGGACGGCACGGCCTTCATGCGCCGCAAGCTCGAGCCTTACGTGAAGAGCGGCAAGCTCGACCGCGCCATGGCCGAGATCCTGCCCGACGTGCTCGGCGCCTTCATCGACGGGGTCTGCGTGCGGCTGGTGCTCGACGACGAGGGCTCGGTCACGAAGCTGAAGAAGAACATCGAGACGTTCCTGTGCAGGATCGTGGGGTAGGGGAGCAGGTCCGCCTTCGCGGCTGCGCCGCTTCGGCGTCCAGACACAACAACGGCCTCGCGGCCGCCGTCGCGCGCTTCCTCAGGGCTTCAGCTTGAAGATGGAGCCGTCGCCCCCTCCGTTGATCGGGTACTCGGCGCCGTAGAGCACGCCGCCGGCGCCGGCGATCAGCGCGCCGGGATTGCCTCTGCGCTCCGAGCCGTCGTGCAGGATCGTCATCGTGCCGTCCGGCGCGAGGCGGAAGACCGTTCCGCAGCCCATCACCGGCAGGCAATGCTTGCCGCCGCCGCCCGTCGCGCCGATCAGGTTGCCCGCGCCGTCCAGGATCAGCGGCGAGGAGGGACGCGCGCCGTCGCTCCCGCCCGTGAACGCGTGCAGGACGACGAAGCCGCCGTCCGGCGCCAGCTTGAACAGCGTGCCGCAGCCGTCGTGATAGGGACAGCGATGCGGGTGCATCTCGCCGTAAGCGGACGTCGTGCCGTAGAGATTGCCGGACGCGTCCAAAGTCGGCGGTTCTTCCGGCGCGAGCCCTTCGTGAAAATGCTTGAAGGTGTGCAAGATGGTCTCGGTGCCGTCGGGCGCGAGCCTGTAGATTGTGCCGTGGCCGCGCTTGCCGCCGCCGTCCATCGTCGCCCCGATGAGATTGCCGGAGCCATCTAGGGTCAGCCCGATAGGCAACGAGCCGTCATTGCCGCCCGCGAAGGCGTGGACGATGCTGTACTTCCCGTCGGCCGCGATCTTGAACACCGTGCCGCAGCCGTTCTGTCCATTGCTGCAATCGCTGCCCGCGTCGCCGCCGTGCATCGTTGTGCCGTAGAGGTTGCCCGCGCCATCGAGGATCGGGTCAGCATCCGGATCCATGCCGTCCCTCCTGCCCCTGAAGCGGTGCAGAACCTTGTACTCTCCCCCACTGGTGATCTCGAACACAGCGCCGAAAGACGGCGCCGTCACCACGCCGTAGAGATTGCCTTTCGCATCACCGACCACGCCGGTGGGCTCGACGCCGTCATCGCCACCCGTGAAGGAATACAGCACCGTCTCGCTGCCGTCGGGCGCGATCTTGAATACAGTGCCCAGATCGTTGGCGCCGCCGAAGATCGTCGTGCCGAAGACGTTGCCGCTCGCGTCGCGATAGAGCGCGCCGCGCCACGGATCGCGCCCGTCGCCGGGGCCGCCCGCGAACGCATGAAGCACATGAAACGTCGTCGCGCGCGCGCCCTGCGCCGCCACGCAAGCCGCCGCCAGCATCGCGCCGAGGCACAATGCGGCTTTCCTGACCGACACGTCCGCCATTCCCAACACCCTGATTTTTTGCCGACGGCGCCGCTTCGCCGGTCTCGGTGGAATTACGCGCCCCAACCCGTAACCGCCGCGTAAACGCGAAGCGAGGGCGGACGTGTGCGAGAATGGGACGGAGGATCGCGCAGAACCACGCTGGTTGGCTGGGGCGGAAGGATTCGAACCTTCGTATGCCGGAATCAAAATCCGGTGCCTTACCACTTGGCGACGCCCCAACAGGGGCCGGGACCATATCGGGGGGGCGACCGGCTTTCAACGCCCGGCCGGGCGTCATTTTCCGCGGGGGACGTTGTATTCGCGAAAGCTCGTGGCCTGGAATTCCGGCCTTGCCGCGAGCCTGCGCCACAGCGCGTCGAGGTTCGGATAGCGCCCGTCGGGCATCAGCTCGGGCGCGGTGACGCGGATATAGTCGAGCGCGCAGCCGGTGGTGATCCGGGCCTGGTCGAGCGGCGCGTCGGCCGGCCAGGCGAGCCGCTCGAGCGCCGCGACGGCGCCCAGGCCCTGCGTCGTCGTGCGTTCGATCCATTGCGGCCAGCGGTAGCGTTCGGGCCGGATCAGCTTCTCGTAATTGGCGCCGCCGCCGATCTTGTCGACCGCGCCATTGGCGAGCGCGATGCGCTGCAAGGCCTCGTGGCGCAGGGTCCCGGAGGGCGGGAGCAACGCGCGCGCCGGCCCGACGCTCTCGTCGATCCAGTCCAGGATGGCGGCGGAATCGATCAGCACCGTGCCGTCGTCGAGCACCAGCGAGGGGATGCGCCCGAGCGGATTGGTCTTCAGCATCGATGCGAAATCGCCGAACACCGAGCGCGTGTCGTGCTCGTAAGCGATGCCGAGCACGAGAAGGGAGATCGCGACGCGCCGCGTGTAGGGCGAGTCGTACTGGCCGACCAGGATCATGCGGCGGCCCCGGTGGCGAATGCCTGCGTCAACCCGAGGAAATCACGTGACAATTCACCCTCCGGGGCTTTCCGCTCTCGGGGGAGCCTAGCAGAAAACCACCCCGGTTGCGGGGGCGGGGTGGCATCGTTATAAGGGCGCCCTCTTTGGCCACGGAGAGTAGCTCAGCCTGGTAGAGCACCACGTTCGGGACGTGGGGGCCGGAGGTTCGAATCCTCTCTCTCCGACCAGCCATCAAGCGTGATGGTAAAAGCAGCCCCGGTCCCGCGAAGCGGGCGGAGGCGGACCGGCGCTGATCTTTCCTCCACCTCCAGCAGTCAGCTGCACCTATCGACAAGCTTGGCGGTATCGACCGGGGCTTACGCCCATAGTTCGCGTGAAGGACTTGGTGAAATTCGCCTGACCGGAGAAACGACAAGCCAGCGCGACATTTACAAGGGTCGTGTCGGAATATGCGAGCATTTGCTTCGCGCGATCAAGTCGCCGTTCACTCAAATAAGCATGCGGCGGACGCCCCATCGCCAAATGAAACGCTCTGACGAAGTGGAACAGGCTGAAGCATGCGGCATCCGCCAAGTCACCAACGCTGATCTCAGATTCAAGGTTGGTTTCGATGAATTCCAGAACGCGATTGAGCCGTCGGCGATCCAGCAGCCCCTTCGCCAAAGCGACCGGCGATCGAGTAGATGAAACCTCCGCGTGATGCCGAGACAGCGTTGCGATGAGGTTCACAGCCAGTGCGTCCATTTTCAGACCGCCGGATGATGTTTCCTCATGCAGCTCGCGGATAATCCGGCGCGTCATTTCGTGCAGCACAGGGCTTTTCACTCCGGCCTGATATCGCAAGTCCTGCGCGCCGAAATCGCCGGTCCCTTCTGCCGCCGTCCTCAGGAAAATGTGCTGCGGCAGGTAGATGTGCAGAACTTCCGGAAAATCCACCGACAATCGGGTGGCCTCCTCGCGGATGCCCGCCGGGCATAGCCACATCGTGCCGGCATGCGCTTGCACTTCCTGCCGCACGCCGCCGGACGACCGGTCGGAAATGGCTGACGCCTTACATCGTATGACCTGTGTGATCTCGCCGTTTTGAGGCGTGAACGCGCCAATCGCTCCGGCTTCGTGGCTCCTGATTTCTGCAGACAGCAAAGTCCAGCTGCGCATGGCTGATGTGGCGAGCAGGCCCGTGTCCTTGAATTTCTCTATTCCGTGGCCTTCCACGATCGCTCCCGAGCATCCGATTGTTCAGCACCGGGGTCTCGCAACCACGCGAGGCGCAACGAACGGCGCCAAGTCCGCAAGCCCGGATAAGACGAAGCGAAAAGGGCCTGCGATGGTCTGGTCGAAACCAACGAGGCGAGCCGATGACCATGATATCAGTTTCCTGCCCACCTCCGGCGATTATTCGCACGCTGAAGCGAGGCCGGCTTTGGCGAGCGGTGTTCGGCGCGCTGCTTCTGGGCGCAGCTTCGCCATCCGCGTTCGGCGAGGTGGTCAAGCCACTGTTCCAGCACGAGCTTCCCAACATCGCCGGCGAAGCCTTTACCCCCCTGAAGATCGCCGACAATGGAAAGGATCCAATGACCAACCCCGGCCCGAACAACCCCGCTTCCGCCACGCCGGCGGTGACGGCTCCCGCCGCTCCGACGCCGCAGCAGATGGTTGATGCGCTGCACACCGCATTTGGAGATCATCACTCGCGCGCCGTCCATGCCAAGGGCATCATGGCCATAGGAACGTTCGAGCCAAGTGAGGCGGCCACCAAGCTTTCGACAGCTTCCATCTTTTCAGATGGCGCGTTGCCGATCTTGGTACGCTTTTCCGACTTTACCGGAATACCGGAAATTCCGGACAACATCGGCGATGCAAATCCACGCGGTTTCGCGGTGAAATTTCAGCTTCCGGATGGATCGACCGCAGACGTTGTCAGCCACAGCTTTAACGGGTTCCCGACAGCGACCTCCGCCGAATTTCGTGACCTGCTGCTGGCGATTGCGACGAGTGGTGCCGGGGCCGCAAAGCCGACCGCGCTCGATACCTTCCTTGCCGCCCACCCGATCGCAAAAACCTTTCTGACGACGCAAAAGCCGCCGCCGGAGAGTTATGCGACACTCGGCTATTTCGGCGTGAACGCCTTCCAGTTCACGGACGCCGAAGGTGTCCCGCACTTTGTGCGCTACCGCTTCGTTCCGGTCGGCGGCGAGGCTTTGTTGACCCCCGAGCAACTGGCATCCAAGGGGCCCAACTACTTGCAAAGCGAGCTGCCTGCGAGGCTGGAGAAATCTTCCATCGAGTTCACTTGGTATGCCCAAATCGCAGAGGCACCCGATGCGATCGGCGATCCGTCGATTGCTTGGCCGGAAAGCCGCAAACTCGTGAAGCTCGGCACCATCAAGATCGATCGTATGGCGCCGGACGCAGCGGCAACCGACAAGGCCACGATGTTCAGCCCTCTCAACGTTCCCGCCGGCATCGGGCCCGCCGATCCGATGCTCGGCGTGCGCCAGGGTGCTTATCCAATCTCGTTCCAACACCGTCAGTGACGCCCGTTCACACGCTACCGCATCGCATCGCGCGGATTGAGTTGGATCGTCATCTCCGTCTCCGCCGGATAGTTCCCTGCCGGCAGGAGGATCGGCGACGACAGCAGCACGGCGTTCTTCGCGCTCATCGCGATCTGGCGGAAGACGGCGTCGGTGGCGTAGCGGTGCTTGTCGACGACCTCGGCCTCAGTGATCCTGCCGCTCGCCTTCATCACCACGTGCAGCGCCACGATCCATTTGCGCTGGCCCAGCAGCGAAAGGTCGAGGTTCCAGCGCCGCATCACCTGCGCGCGGACATAGTCGCGCAGCGCATAGGCCGCCTCGCCGCCCGGCGCGTCGTCGCTTTCGGAATCCGTGCGCGACTCTCCGGGGCCGGTGAGAGGCTGCGTGGCGGTCTCGGGCGCCTTGAGCTTGGAAAGCGCGTTCAGGCGGTTCTCGAGATCGTCGATCGGCTTGGGCGCGCGCGGCTGCACGGCCTCGCGCGGGCTGTGCGCCACCGGGGCCTGGCGCGCGGACGCTTCCTGCGCGGGCACCGCGGCCTTCTGCTTCGCCGGCGGCGACGTCGTCTCCTCGCCCAGATGGACGATGTCGACCAGCACGGCGCGCAGCGCCTCCTGCTGCTTGGGCTGTGCTGCGGGGCGGAAAGCGAGAAGCAGGAGCAGCAGCACCAGGCCGTGCATCAACGCAGAGCCTGCGAGTCCCGCACCGTTGTCGGCGAGATAGCGGCGAACCGCGCTCATGGCAGGTCGCGTGCCACGCGGAATCCGGCAAGGCTCGAATAGTCGTAGTCCTTGCCGTCCGGGCCGGCGCCGCTGCGCGCGGCCGAGCGCACGAAGGCGGGGAGATTGTTCCACGCGCCGCCGCGCACGACATGACGGTCGCAGGCGCCCTTCATCCACGCGCTGCCGTCGGCGGGCGCGCCGACATAGCTCTGGTGCCAGCAATCCTCGGTCCACTGCCACGCATTGCCGAGCATGCCGTAGAGCCCGAACGGGTTCGACGCGAAGCTGTCGACGTCGGCGAGCGTGCGATAGTCGAAGTCGCTGCCGCAGCCGTTGCAGTTCGCGTCGTCGTGGCCCAGCTCGTCGCCCCACCAGCGCGCCGTCGTGGTGCCGCCGCGCGCGGAATATTCCCACTCCGCCTCGCTCGGCAGCCGGTACGGTCCCGCCGCGCGCGCGCCAAGTTGCGGACGCTCGCGCCTGGCCTTGCCGTTGAGCCAGGCGATGTAGGCGTGCGCGTCTTTCCAATCGAGGCACACCGCCGGCCAGCGCGGCGGCTCGATCTGCGCGGGCGAGGGCGCATAGGCCTTGCCGCCGCCCGGCGATTGCCACGCCAGGTTCAGCATCGGATTGCACGGCTCGGGCTTGTAGCCGGTCTCGCGCAGGAAGGTCAGGAACTCATCGCTCGTCACGTCGTATTTGGCGAGCGCGAAGGCGCGCAGCTGGACGTGATGCTGCGGCCCCTCGGCGTCGAAGCGGCCGGGCTCGCTCCTGGGGCTGCCCATGACGAAGCCGCCGGCGGGGATGCCCACCATGGTGGGGCAGTCGGGGCACTCCTTGAACTCGCGCTCGGGGCGCTCGGTCGCGCCCGCGCGCGGGGCGCAAGCGAAAAGAAGCGCGAGCGCGCAGACGACCCACAGGCTCCATTCGCTTTTTTTCGGCATCGGGCAGAGAGTATGGCGCCCTTGAACAGCGCGCCAGCATCAAAGATGGTTGAAATCCGCCCCTATCGGCCAGGCGATCTCGATAAACTTTACGACATTTGCCTGGCGACCGGCGACGCGGGCGCCGATGCCGCGCATCTCTTTTCCGATCCCAGGCTTCTGGGCCATGTCTATGCCGCGCCTTACGGCGTGCTCGCGCCCGAGGCGTCATTCATGGCCGAGGATGAAGGCGGCGTAGGCGGCTACATCCTGGGCGCGCGCGACACGGAAGCGTTCGAGGACGCGCTCGAGGCGCGCTGGTGGCCGGCGCTGCGCGCGCGCTATCCCGACATTGCCTCGCCCACGACGCCGGACGAGCGCATGCAGCGGCTGATCCATCATCCTGCGCATATGCCGCGCCGGATCGTGGAGGCGTATCCCGCGCATCTGCACATCGATCTCCTGCCGCGGCTGCAGGGCAGGGGCCTGGGCAAGCGCATGATCGACACCTGGCGCGAAGCGGTTCGCGTGCCCACCCATCTCGCGGTGGGCGGGCGCAACGCGCGCGCGGTGCGCTTCTATCGCGCCTATGGCTTTACCGAGATCGAACGCTTCGACGCGTTCGACGTAATCGTGTTCGGGATCGGGTGAATCCTCCCCCGTCCTTACGGGGAAGGATGAAATCACTCCGCCGCTTCGGCGCTGCTCGGCTTGGGCGCGTGGACGGGCTTGGCGAGCGGCGGCGCGGCCTTGCCGAATTCGGGGCGGCAATGGCCGTCGATGAAGGCGCCGGATTCGATCGTGATGTCCTGATGGATCACGTCGCCCGACATCCGCGCGGTGCGGGTGAGGATGACCTTCTTCGCCTCGATCTTGCCCTCGACCTGGCCCGAGACCTGGACCTCGTCGCCGCGCACCGTGCCCTTGACCTTGGCGTTGGCGCCGACCTTGACCGAGACCGCGCGCACGTCGCCGTCGATCTCGCCTTCGATCTGGATGTCCTCGGTGCTTTCGAGCTGGCCGGTGATCTTGAGCGCCTTGCTGATATGCGAGACCGCCGGCGCTTGGCCGGAAGCGATCGGCTGCGCATAGGCCTGGGGCCGCGGCGCCGCGGGCGCGGGCGTTGGCGGTTGCTCCGGCTTCACCGAAGGCGGCGGCGCGGGCGCAGCCGCGTTGGTGTCGGTCGTCTTGTCGTTGCGGTTGAACATGGTCATGGTCGTGTCTCCGGGAGTTGGTCGAGCGCCTCGAAATAGCTGGGTGGCCGCCACGGCATGCGCCCTTCGAACCGCGCCCCTCTCGCGACCGTGACGGTGTTGTGGAAGATCCGCCCCGAAACGTCCGCCGTGTCGTCGAGCGTGACGTTGAGGGCGAAGACGCGCCCGTTGAGGCGCCCCCCGATGCGTACGTCCCTGGCTACGATGTCGCCTTCGACATGGCCGTGCCGGCAGAGCACCAGGCGCTCGGCGTTGATGCGCCCGACCACGCTGCCGTGGACCTGAAGCTCGCCCTCGGTGTCGAGGACGCCGGTGACGGTCGTCGCCGTGCCGAGCTGCGACGTGGGCAGGGCCTCGGCCTCGCCCGCGCGCGGCGGCTGCTTGGACAGGTTCCGGAAAGGCGCAGGCATGACAGGGCCTTCACGTCGACTTCAGCCAGACCCCCGCCTGCCTGACGCGATCATGGCAAAGTTTCTCCGGTCGAGGCAAGCGGACAGGCACGGGAAGCAGGATTCATGAGAAATAAGAAGGTTGCGTGTCCCGGCGCGATGCTATCGTTCGCAAAAGAAGCCGGCGGAACAGGTCATGACCAAGGAAGAACTGACGCAGTGGGCGCTCGGGAGCGGCTGGCAGATGATCGGCGGTCATCCCAGCCTGACGCGTCCGTCGCGCCCGGCGGACGCCATCGTGCGGCTGGTGCTCAAGACGACGGTCGCCCAGCTCGAGATCAAGAAGCCCGCCGGCAAGTGGGACAGGATCGCGAGCGTGGCCTATTCCAAGCTCGTTCCCGACGAGGAGACCGGCTTGCCGATCGGGCTCGGCCTCGACACCATCGCCGGCTTCTCGACGCTGATGCAGGACAACAGGAACCGCGCGGTGTTCGGCAACGCGGACGCGCCCGCCAAGGCGGTGTGGCCGGGCGGGAAGAAATAGCGCCATCGCCTACCGCAGGTTTAGCGCTGCGGTTATCATGGCCCTCCGTCATCAATCCGAGGACCCGACATGACGAGCGAACCGATCCGCGATCCCGCCGCCGACCACCTGATCACGCCGGCCAACGCCGTGCTGCTCGTCATCGACTATCAGCCCGTGCAGGTGCAGTCCGTCGCCTCGATGGAGCGCCGCGCGATGGTGGAGAACGTGACCGCCGTGGCGAAGGCCGCCAAGCTCTTCGGCATGCCGGTCGTGCTGTCGACCGTCAACGTGAAGGACGGCGGCGATCCCACGATCCCGCTCCTGCGCACGGCGCTTGCCGATGTGGAAGAGTGCGACCGCACCACGATCAACGCCTGGGAAGACGTCGAGTTCGTCCGCGCCGTGAAGGCGACCGGCCGCAAGAAGCTGGTGATGGCCGCGCTGTGGACCGAGGCCTGCCTGACCTTCCCCTCGCTCGACGCGCTGCGCGAGGGCTTCGAGGTATACCCGATCGTCGATGCGGTGGGCGGCACGTCGCCCGAAGCGCATCGCGCCGGTCTCGAACGCATCGTCCAGGCCGGCGCGCAGCCCACGAGCGTCATCCAGCTCCTCTGCGAGCTCCAACGCGACTGGAGCCGCACCGCGACCGCGGACAAGTTCGCGGAGATCGCGTTCGGGGTGCTGGGGCGGTAGGGCACGAAGTCTCGCCCATTTCCCCTCTCCCCCACGCAGTGGGGGAGAGGGTAGGGTGAGGGGGCGGCGACGTTTGTGATGAGCAGGATGGCTTGGGCTCTGGTGCGAGAGGCGGAAGGACCGAGAGGCCGTGTTTACGGCGTTTCGTTCCTCGATTTTCCCGGTATCGCAACCGGCGGACGCACGTTGGACGAAGCCATCGCGCGCGGCCGCGAAACGCTCGCTTTTCATGTGGCGGGCATGATCGAAGATGACGATGCGATGCCCGCGTTGCGTTCATTGGAAGAGTTGCGCGCCGACAAGAAAGTCGCGCGCGAGATGCGCGACGTAAAGCGCGTCTGTCTCGTCGAAGTGCCGTTCGAGCTTCCGGGAAAGCTCGTTCGCGTGAACATCTCCATTGAGGATCGCTTACTCGACGCGGTCGACCGAGCCGCCAAGACGCGAGGTCAGACGCGATCCGCGTTTTTGGTGGAGGCGGCGCGAGAGAAGATCAAGGGGACAGCTTAGGGACGTGGTATACTCACTGGTAGGGCAAAGTACCGCACTACGCTCGCGCCTGATAATAGAAGGCGCCACTATCTCGTCCCATTGCGATCAAGTCTCCGCGCTAAAGAAGGAATTCGGTCATACAATTCGCTGCGTGGCACGGCCGGCGAACGGAACATGTGTTACGCATGCATTTGATTTGCTCGACCGATTCTTGCCACTTGTAGAGTCTCTCCAGGGGTTTAACGTTAGGCCGGGTTTTTGCTTTGTCGAATGGCTTCTTCTTGGCGGCAGAATCGATGAACTGAGGCAGGGAGAAGTTGGGTCACTTGCGTTTTACTTTTGTGAAGACCACTGGAAACACGTAGCACTTGTGAAAGAAAATGAACGGTTCCATTCAAAGTGGGGTCGCTACGCGGTTTTTGATCACCGCGTTTCAGAAGTGCCAGGAAACTACGGAAATGTAGTGCGCTTCTTCAAAAAGCCGGACCCGGCCGAAGCGGCAGACTTGTTTTTTAATTTCGGCTACTCACAGCTCGGTCTCACCCGCGAGGAAATCAGCAATTGGAGGAGCGAGGCGGGAATGCAACCGAGAGCTTAACTGAACCGCACTCATATCTCATTCCTCCTCGCCACCCCTCCCAGCCAATACGCGCTCGGCTTGGGGTTGCGCAGCTGCGTCGCGCGGTCGACTTCGATGAGGCCGAATTTGGGGCGGTAGCCTTCGAGCCATTCGAAATTGTCGAGCATGGACCAGTGGATGTAGCCGCGCAGGTCGATGCCGTCCGCGATGGCGCGCAAGCAGCCCTGCAAGGCGCGGCGCGTGTATTCGATGCGGCGCGAATCGTCCTCGGTGCCGATGCCGTTCTCGGTGACGATCACGGGACAGTGGCTGACGGTTGCTGCCTGGCGGATGCAGGCCTCGAGCGCCTCGGGATAGAACTCGTAGTTCATCTGCGTGAGCTCGACGCCGTCGCGCGGCGGGCGGACGCCGTCCTTGGTGAAGCGCACGCGGGTATAGGTCTGCACGCCGATGAAATCGTCGCCTTTGAGAGACTCCAGGAACTGGCCGTTGATCGCGTGGTCGGCCATGTCGCGCAGGCCTTCGCCGCCGGGCTCGGCCTGGAACTCGTTGAGCGACAGCGTGATGCCGACGTCGCCGCGCACCAGCGGTTTCAAGACCTCATAGCTCTTGCGATGCGCGGCGATCAGGTTCGGCGCGGTCGCATGGCCGTTGCCGGAGAGATACGGCGCGAAGCGTCCAGGAAGCCCGCCGCACAGCCGCGCGGCTTCCGCGAGCGCCGCCTCGCGCCTGCCCGAGCCCGCGACGCCGACCGCCTCGCGGATCATCGTCACCATGATCGGGATGTTGGCCTCGTTGATGGTGCAGGCATAGGCGATGAGATCGCCGAGCGCTTGGCCCGCGCGCTCGCAATAGCGCGCGAAGCGGTCGACGGATTTCGCATCCTCCCAGCCGCCGTCGCGCGTGAACCACAAGGGCGCGGTGAAGTGATGGAACGTCACCATCGGCACGATGCCGTTCGCCAGGCATGCCGCGATCATGCGGCGGTAGTGGTCGAGCGCGGCTTGGGAGAAGAAGCCTTCCTCCGGCTCGACCCGCGCCCATTCGATGGAGAAGCGATAGACGCCGAAGCCCAAGGCCTTCAGCAGTGCGATGTCCGACGGATAGAGGTGGTAGTGGTCGCAGGCGTCGCCCGAAGGCTCCGCGAACAGCGAATCCTTCATCATCTCCATCAGCCACAGATCGCTCGCGGTGTTGCCGCCCTCGACCTGATGCGCCGCGGTCGCCGTGCCCCAGAGGAAGCCGTCGGGAAATTTCTGCGTCATGCCCGCAATCCTCCTTGCCCGATCGCGAGGCGGAACCCGCCGTCGCTGAGCAGGGTCTCGCCGGTGATGTTGCGCGCGTCGGAACCCGCCAGGAAGATCACCGATTTCGCGATCTCGTCGCCCTCGGCGACGCGGCCGAGCACGGCGGTGCGGGCGTAGTTGTCCTTGATCCGGCCGAAGGCTTCGGCGCCGAAGCTCTGCGCGAACCAGGGCGTGGCGACGAGGCCGGGGCAGACGGCGTTGACGCGGATTTCCGGCGCCAGCGCGCGCGCGAGCGAGAGCGTCATCGTGTTCAGCGCGCCTTTCGACGCGGCATAGGCGACCGACGAGCCCAGCCCTTCTATCCCCGCAATGGAGGAGACGTTCACCACCGCGCCGTCGCCGCCGGCGCGCAGGGGCTCGACGCAGGCGCGGATCATCTGGAACGCGCCGATGACGTTGACGGCATAGATCTTGGCGAAGTCGTCGGCCGAGAGCGCGTCGAGGTCGCGATGGGCGGCGAACTTGGTCGTGCCCGCATTGTTCACCAGGATGTCGATGCGCCCGAAGGCCTCCATTGCCGCCGCGGCCATCTTGCGGCAATCCGCGTCGAGGGCGACGTTGGCCTGGACGACGCGCACCGTCCCGCCCGCCTTCTTCACGGCGTCGGCTATCGCGTCGGCCTCCTTCGCGCTTTTGGCGTAGTTGATCACCACGCTTGCGCCGCGCCTTGCCAGCCCCAGCGCCACGCTGGCGCCGATGCCCGACGACGAGCCCGTGACGATCGCCGCCTTGCCTTTGAAATCGGTTTGTTCCATGAGCCGTTTCCTGTCCTAATGCCGTGGGCGTGAGCGTACAGTCCCCAAAGGCCCATCGCAAAGAGAGCCCAAGATTTCAAACCTGCGCATCATCCTCATCCGCCACGGCCGGCCCGCGATCGACACCGCGCCGCGGACCGGGCACAGGGAATTCGGCGCCTATATCGACGCCTATGAGGAGGCCGGCCTCGACCCCGCGAGCGCGCCGCCGGAGGAGTTGCAGGACCTCGTCAAGGAGATCACGGTCGTGCTGACCAGCGGCAAGGCGCGCGCGCATCAGAGCGCCAGGGCCTTGGCGCCCCGCGCCGAGCTGATCGCCGATCCGCTGTTCGTCGAGGCGCCGCTGGCCAGCCCGCGCATCCCCTTGCTGCGCATGCGCGTGCCGAAATGGGCGGTGGTGTCGCGCATCCTGTGGCACGCGGGCTTCTCGCCCAAGATCGAGGGCTACGCCAGGGCCAAGGCGCGCGCGGCCGAGGCGGCCGACATCCTCGTCAAGCGGGCGGAAAAAGACGGCCAGGTCGCGCTCGTCGCCCACGGCTATTTCAACCTGATGATCGGCCGCGACCTCCGCCGCCGCGGCTTCGCCAAGTCCGGCGCCCACCGCGCGCAGTACTGGAACGCGGTCGTGTACGAGAGGAAATAACCTCCCCCTTGTGGGGAGGTTGATTTTGCTCCAGCATCATGATACTTAAGTCTATGCTTAACAATCAACCGCAACCCCTCAACTCCATCTTCCAGGCCCTGGCGGACCCGACGCGGCGCGGGATGATCGCGCGGTTGTCGCGCGGGCCGGCCTCGGTGAGCGAGCTGGCGGAGCCGTTCGACATGTCGCTGCCCGCCGTGGTGCAGCACCTGCAGGTGCTGGAGACGAGCGGGCTGGTGCGGACGCAGAAGGTCGGCCGCGTGCGCACCTGCCATATCGAGACGAAGGCGCTGATGAGCGCGCAGGACTGGATCCAGAGCCAGCGCGCAAGCTGGGAGGCGCGCTTCGACCGCCTCGACGCCTATCTTCAGGAACTTCAAGCCAAGGAGAAGAAACGTGGACGCAGGAAGTGATCCCGCGCGCGCCATGGACGTGGAGGCGCCGAAGGACGAGCCGGTGATGCATCTGACGCGCCGCTTCGACGCGCCGCGCGAGCTGGTGTGGGAGACGTTCACTTTGGCCGGGCACGTCGCGCGCTGGTGGGGCCCGCGCAAATACGCGGTCACCGTGCACGAATTCGATGTGCGCCCCGGCGGCAAGTGGCGCATCTCCCATTCCGACGGCACCAAGACGATCGAGTTCTTCGGCGAATATCGCGAGGTCGTCAGACCTGAGCGTCTGGCGCGCACCTTCTGCTTCGGCGAGTTTCCGCCGATCGAGGAGGAATACGCGTTCCACGACGAGGGCGGGCGCACGCGCGTCGTCTGCACCCAGCGCTATCCCAATGTGATGGCGCGCGACTTCATGGCCAAGGGCGGCGCGGCCGAAGGCGGACGTCAATCCTTCGAGCGCCTCGACGAACTTCTGGCCGAGCTGAAAGGCGGCATGACATGAGCGATCCCGTCTTCACATTGACCCGCAGCTTCGACGCGCCGCTTGCGCTGGTGTGGAAGGTTTATTCCGAGGCCGAACACCTGGCGAAATGGTGGGGGCCGAAGGGCTTTGCCTGGGTGAGCGGCGAGCTCGACTTCCGTCCCGGCGGCCGCTTCCACTATTGCATGCGCGCGCCTACCGGCCACGAAATGTGGGGCAAGTTCGACTATCGCGAGATCGTGCCGATGAGGAAGGTAGTGTTCACCAATTCCTTCTCCAACGCGGCGGGCGACACGGTGCGTGCGCCGTTCGCGGCGAGCTTCCCGCTGGAAGTGCTCAACGAGGTGACGTTCAGCGAGGCGGGGGGCAGGACGACGCTGTCGATGCGCGGCACGCCGTTCGAGGCCAGCGAGGACGAGCGCGCGTTCTTCGCCTCCATGTTCCCGTCGATGAACCAGGGTTTCACGGGGACGCTCGACCAGCTCGACGCCTATCTCAAGACCGTGAGCGTGCCGTGATGCGTGTCGCTGCGCTCGCCTGCGCGCTTGCGCTGGCCGCCTCGGGGTTCGCCGCCGCGCCCGCGCCGATGCGGATCCCGCTTGGGCAGAAGGACGTCAGGCTCGCGACGGCGGGCACCTACACGCTCGATCCCAATCACGTCTCGGTCGAGGCGCGGGTGCCGCATGCCGGCTTCTCGCTCAGCATCTTCCGCTTCGGCGGCGCGCGCGCGACGCTGCAGTGGGATCCGAACGCGGTCGCGAAATCCAAGCTCGATGCGACGGTGGAGATAGCCTCGCTGATCACCAACGTGGCGGGCTTCGCCCAGCAGCTCCAGGGCGCGGAATACTTGAACGCGGCGAAGTACCCGCAGGCGCATTTCGTCTCGAGCGCGTTCCGCCGGACCGACGCGATGCACGGCAAGGTCACGGGCCTGCTGACGCTGATGGGCAGGACGGTGCCCGCGACCTTCGAGGTGACGCTGATCGGCGCGGGTCCCGGCTTCGCGGGCGGGCCGGTGATGGGCCACGTCATCGGCATCCATGCCGAGACGAGCATCGACCCGAACGCGATCGGCCTGTCGCCGAACCTGCTCCTCAAGACGCCCATCGTCATCGCCGTCGACACCGAATTCGACAAGAAGGGCTGAAGCATGACGCTCAAATTCTACTACCACCCGCTTTCGTCCTTCTGCTGGAAGGTGCTGATCGCGCTCCACGAGAACACGACGCCGTTCGAGCCCGTGCTGGTGAAACTCTACGAAGAGGATTCGCGCGACGCGTTCCTGAAGGTCTGGCCGATGGGCAAGCTGCCGGCGATGCGCGACGAGGCGCGCGACCATCTGGTGCCGGAATCCAGCATCATCGTGGAATATCTCGACCGCCACTATCCGGGCGCGGTGAAGCTCCTGCCCGCCGACCCCGACCGCGCGCGCCGGACGCGCATGGCCGACCGCTTCCTCGACCTCTACATCGAAACGCCGCTGCAGAAGATCGTCGGCGACCGGCTGCGGCCTTCGGACAAGAAGGATGCGTTCGGCGTCGAGGAGGCGCGCGCGCTCATGCGCAAGGGCCTTTCCATGGTGGAGGAGGCGGTGGGCCCCGCCTGGATGATGGGCGAGGACTTCACGCTCGCCGATTGCTCCGCCGCGCCGGCGCTTTTCTACGCGGCGAAGATCATGCCGCTGGGTACGAAGACCTCGTCCTATCTCGAGCGTCTGAAGGCGCGGCCGTCTTTCGCGCGCACATTGAAAGACGCCGAACCCTATCTCGCGATGTTTCCCTCGGAGGACCGGACATGAACGGCGTCGAACACGACAGCTTCACCCTCACGCGCGAGCTCAAGGCGCCGGTCGAGATGGTGTTCAAGGCCTGGGCGGACCCGGACGCCAAGGCGCGCTGGTTCAATCCGCCCGTGGGGGTGACGAACGTGATGCGCGAGCAGGATTTCCGCGTCGGCGGCCGCTTCAAGGCGAAGTGGCCCGAAGGCCGCACGACCGACTTCCAATGCGAATACCGCGACATCGTCGAGAACGAGCGCATCGTCTATGTCTACGACATGCATATCGACGCGCGGAAGATCTCCGTCTCGCTCGCCACTCTGCTGTTCGAGAAGACGAAGACCGGCACCAAGCTCACCGTGACGGAGCAGGGCACGTTCGTGAACGGTTACGTCGACGCCGGCTCGCGCGAACGCGGCACCAGCGACCTGCTCGACGCGCTGGTCAGGTCGCTGGGGAACTGAGCGCCGTCGCGCGCAGGAGCTCTAGAGCAGGTTGTGATCGATTGGAATCAAAAAAAACCTGTCATGGCCCGCGACTGCGGGCCACCCAGGTAACGCCTGCTTTGCACTCGCAAATGAATCACGCGGAGACGCGGGGATCGCGGAGGAAAAGCTCAACTCCGCGATCTCCGCGTCTCCGCGCGACTCATTGCAAGATCGTGCAGAACCCAACTGGGTGGCCCGCAGTCGCGGGCCATGACATTGAATTTGATCGGGTCAAATTGAAGACAACCCGCTCTAATTTCCCACCACCGCCCAATTGTCGGGATAGAAGCCGTTGAAAGCCGTGCGGATCGCGACCGAATAGGCGCCCATGTCCTGGAACACGATGAAGTCGCCCGCCGCGATCTCGCCCGGCAGCATCAAGGGCCTCGGCAGCACGTCCAGCGTGTCGCAGGTCGGCCCATAGACGCGCAAGGGCTTCTCTGCCCCGCCGAGCGGCAGCACGCGGTTCCTGGCGTCGAGCGAATAGACCTTGTGGTGATAGCCCGCGGTCCAGCCCGGCAAGGTCAGCTCGTCGAAGCTGCCATAGACGCCGTCGTTGAGATAAAGGCTGTCGTCCTTGCGCAGGATCACCTGTGTGATCAGCGAGAGCCCCTCGGCGATCAGCGCGCGCCCCGGTTCGCACAAGACCGGCGGATGGCTGGGCCCGAAGGTCGCGAGCGCTTCCTTGATGGTGTCGAAATACCAGTGATAGGGCGGCACGTCGTTGCCGGGATAGGGTCCCGGGAAGCCGCCGCCCATGTCGAGCGCCGCGATCTCGATGCCCGCGAGCTTCGCGGTGCGGCGCGCCATTTCCACCGCCTGCGCATAGGAGAAGGGCGAGAGGCATTGCGAGCCGACATGGAAGGTGATGCAGGGCGCCGCGCCGGCTTCCGCCACGCGCTTGAGGAGGCGGGCGGCGTCCTCAGGCGTGGTTCCGAATTTCGACGACAGCTCGAGCAGCGCGCCGCCGAGCGGCGTCGCGATGCGCACGAAGATGCGCAGTTTCTCAGGCGTCTTGACCTCGCCGAGCAGCTTGTCGAGCTCGTAGTCGCAATCGACGACGTAGTCGGTGACGCCGAATCTCTCGAACGCCGCCTTGGCCGCGCCCACGCTGCGCACCGGCGCCATGAAATGGCAGATGCTGTCGGGGAAGCGCGCGCGCACCAGTTCGATCTCCGGCAGCGAGGCGGTGTCGAAATGGCGGATGCCTGCGCTCCACACCTGGTCGAGCACCTGCGGCGCGGGATTGGCCTTCACCGCATAGAGCGTGTCGCCCGGAAAGGAATCGAGAAAGCGCTTCGCCGCCGCCTGGAAGCGTCCGGGATGCAGCACGTAGACGGGCTCGACCGGCTTCAGCCGCTCGATGATCTTCTCGATGCTCGCAAAGCGCGGCAGCTCGACACGCGCGTTCATGGGGACGCCTTCGCTATAAAACCTGTCATCCCGGCCAAGCGATGCGCAAGCATCGCGTAGGGCCGGGACCCATTGCGCCGCTTGCACCCTGGGTCCCGGGCCTCGCTTCGCTCGCCCGGAATGACAGTGGAGCTCTTACGGCTTGATGCAGTTCCAGTCGTCGTCGGTTTCCTCGATGACGACGGTCACGTAGCAATAGCCGAGCTTGTAGTTGAAGCAGCGGCTCTTCACCCTGCCTTTCAGCGGCACGTGGCGGATGTCGTCCTCGCCGGGGAAGTCGACATAGTCGCCGACATTGGGGATGAGCGCGAACTGCGTCTCGTCGACCTCGACGTCGACCGGGCGGTGCATGGTCGTGTTGTCGACCAGCTTGGTCGCGCCTTTTGGCAGCAGGCGGTAGTCGATGCCGTATTTCATAGTCCATCCTCGCCGAGCGTATTGCTGTCGCCATGGTGGCCGCGACGCGGGCCAAGTCAATCGGGATTTTCAGGGTTTTCCCGGGGGCGGCGGCGCCTTGGGCGGCGGCACGCCTTGCTTCGGCCCGTCGAAGGCCGCGCGCTGCGCAGGGCTAAGCGCCTGATAGAGCGCGTCGGTGGCGGGCTCTTCCTTGCGCAAGGCGTCGAGTTCCGCAGCCATCACCGCGATCTGGTTGCGCATGCGCTCGGGGACAGGCGTGTCGAGCCCGGTCGGCAGCGCCCGGCAGGGCAGGCTGCGCACGGCCTCGGAATGAACCTTCCGCCAGGCCTCGAACACCGGCTCCTGCGCCGCGTCGAGCTTGAGCGCCGCTTTCAGATGGCCAATCTGGACCATGTCCATCTCGACATGCATGCGGCAGACCTTCTCGGCGTCCGCATCCTGCGGCGGCGTCACCTTCATGATCGTGCCCGCGGGCGGGTCGGCGAGCGCCGGCGCCGCAAGGGCGAGAGCGGCAAGGACGCAGAATACGGAGCGGCGCATCGAAAAATCCCTCTTCGTCGCGACTCCTCTAGTTCGAAACCGGATGCGGGTCCAGGGCGAAAAAGCTCTCCCCCGCCCCGTGCGCGGGGGAGAGAAGAAGGTGTGCGGTTGCTTCTCGACGATGATCGTCCGATCTGGAGCCGCGCTCCCCTCACCCTTCGACAAGCTCAGGGTGAGGGTTAGATCAGACCCTTCATCCCGAGCTCGTCGAAGGATGAAGGGGCGGCTCAATTCCAGACGATCGCGCTCTACGACGGCGACAGTTCGAAGATCACGCCCTTGCTGCTGCTGTTGCCGCCGGCCGATGTCGGGCCGAACAGGTTGCCGGAAGCGTCGAGGATGACGCCGGCACCGGGGCTTTCGCCGTCGGCGCAGGTGCTGCTCGTCTTGCAGAACTTGTAGAGCACGGTCTCGGTCGCGCCGCTCTGCGTGAAGATCGTGCCGCCGCCGCCGCTGACGATCGCGTTGCTGCCGCCCGAGGCCGTGGTGCCGTAGAGGATGCCGGAGGAATCCATCACGAGGTCGCCGTTCGGATAGGCGCCGTCGGCGCAGCCGGCGGAGCTGCAGAAATCGTGCTCGTCGGTCTGGCACCAGAACGGCCCGTTGCCGCCGAACTCCGTACAGCTGCCGCTCGCCAGCTTGAACAGCAGCCCGTCGCTATGGGCGCCGCCGCCGGAGGTCGTGCCGAAGATGTTGCCCGTGGCATCCAGGACGATACCGCCGAACGGGAACGTCCCGTCGGAGCACGTGCCCGACCAGCAGAAATTGTAGAGCACCGTGCGCGTCCAGCTCGCGGTCCACAGATTGCTGCCGCTGGGGGCGAGCTCATAGACGATGCCGCGGCCCGAGGTGCCGCCGGTGATCGTCGTGCCCCAGAACTTGTTGTTCGCGTCCATCACGAAATCGCCATACGGCCTGACGCCATCGCCGCAAGGCGCGCAGCTTTCGGTGCAGGTCGGACAGAATTCGTAGAGCACTTCTTCCGACCAGCTGCCGCTCGTGTTCTTGAGCGCGTAGATCGTGCCGTTGCCATACGAGCCTTCTTCGTCGTCGCCGCCGACATAGGTCGCGCCGAACAGCAGCGACGTGCCGTCGTAAGCCGTGCCGCCCGCGGCCCCCGCATAGGTCAGCCCCGTCATCGGAGCATCGCCGTCCTCGCAGATGATGCCGTCCATCTCATCGGGGCAGAATTTGTAGATGTTCTTGTAGGTCCACGAGCCGGCGCCCGCGGGCTTCTGCAGCTCGAATACGGTGCCGGCATCGGCCGCGTTGCCGCCGTATTCGGTGGTGCCGTAGAGATTGCCGCCGGTGTCGATGATCAGCTTCGTCGACGGAAACGAGCCGTCGCTGCAGACGGTCGGGTGGCCCGTGACATGCGTCGAGCAGAAATTGTAGAGCACGGTGTAGGTGCTGGTGCCGGTATCGTAGGAAAAGACGATGCCGCCGCTATGGCTTCCGCCCTGGGCCACGCCGTACAGGACGTTCCCGGATTTCAGCAACGGTACCGCGGCGCTTTCTCCGTCGCTGCAGCCCGTACTGGCGCACATCGAATGCAGCACCGATTGCGTCCACGTCGTGGCCGATGCGACGGGTGCCGCGAAGAGGCCTACTGCTGCGAGCGACAGGCCGATACACAGAGTTCGAATACGCATAGTTGCACTCCTTGGTCCAACCCCTTAACCCAAGGTAGCGTAACGGCGTTTTCTACTTTAGACGGATTAGTTCCGCGCACAAGAACCGCGCGCAAAAGTGATGAGCGTGGCGCGGGGATTACAGCGCGTGATTTGAATCGATTGCGTGAGAACACGACAGCTCATCCACGCAATTCGCGGATCATCTTCCCGCCGTCGGCGTGGGCTGAGATCTCGGCGAGGGATAAAGGCCCTCTCCCCGGCGCGCGGCCGGGGAGAGGGTACGAAGGTCATGGCGACGCGAGTTCGTAGAGCACGCCCACGTTCGAGGTGCCGCCGGTCGAGGTCAGGCCGAAAAGGTCGCCCGATGCGTCGAACGTGATCCCCGCCATCGGCTGGCTGCCGTCGTCGCAGCCCGCCGCCGGACAGAAGCTGTAGAGCGTCGTTTCGGTCGTGCCGCTCACTTCATACACCGCGCCTTCCGAATTGGCGCCGCCGATGATCGTCGTGCCGAAGATGTTGCCGGAGCCATCCAATGTGAGTTCGCTATACGGCGCCTTGCCGTCGGTGCCGTTGAAATCGTGCAGCGTGGTGCTGCACCAGAACGTAGGCGTGCCGCCCTCGTGGCAGCTTCCGTTGCTGAGCTTGTAGACGAGGCCGTCGCTGTTGGCGCCGCCGCCCACCGCGCCCCCGAGGAAGTTGCCGCTGGCGTCGGCGACGAGCGCTCCCGGATTCCAGCCGTCCGGGCACGTCCCGCCGTTCCAGCAGAAATTGTAGATCACGGTCTCGGTCCATGGGCTGGTCCAGAGATTGGCGCCGTGCGCCAGCTCGAAGGCGATGCCTCTGTTCGTCGCGGAGCCGCCGGACGACGTCGTTCCCCACAGATTGTTCAAGCTGTCCACGAACAGCACGCTTCGCGGCCCGGAGCCGTCCGAGGGGGCTCCGGAGAAGGAATGGATGGCCTTTTCCGACCAGACGCCGCCCGACAGATGCAGCGTGAACACCGTGCCGTCGTCGCTGGTGCCGCCGAACGAGGTCGTGCCGAAGAGCTGCGACGTGCCGTCATAGGACGAGCCGTCGAACGCCAGGCTGTTGGGGAATTTGCCGTCGGTGCAGACCGTGCCGACCTTGACGGAGCAGAAATCGTAGAGGTCGGCGAACGTCCAGGTGGTGCCGGTGGCCGGCTTGACGAGCTCGAACACCGCGCCGCCGCCATTGGCGCCGCCGTCGACGGCCGTGCCGTAGAGGTTGCCGTTGGTGTCGATGACGAGCTTGCCGAAGAAGTTATAGGCGCACCCGGTGGTCATGCAGGCGGTCCAGAGCACGTCGAAGTGTCCGTTGTTCGAGTTGTAGCGGAACACGGTGTTTTCCGTCACGCCGTAGAACTTGTTGCCGCTTCTGATCATCGACGATTCCGGCTCGGCGCCGTTCGTGTTGTTGAAGGTGGTGATGGTCGAGTACGTATACGCGTCCGCGGGCGCGGGGATCGCCGCGAGCGCCGAGACGGCCAATGCCGGAAGGATGAGGATAGGTTTCAAATTGCGCATGATTGCTCTCCTTGGTGGTCCCCCACTTAAGATCGCGCAACGGCGTATTCTACGTTAGTGAGAATGACTATCCCCGACAAGCATAGGTCGGAAAACGTGAACCGCGTGGTGCGCGCGTGATGCGCTGGTGACGCGCGCATTACACCGCGGCGCCGTTGCTCACGTCACAGTTGCAGAGAAGCGTGACTCACTCAGCGTGCACGCAAATCGCGGATCGTCTTTCTTCCATCCGCCGATGGCTGATACGGCGCGCTGATCTCGGTCATGGCGCGGTGGAATTGATCGAGCGTGAAATCCTGGCGCACCTCGAACGCGTCGAAGCCCACGCGCGCCATGAACGCGAGCTGGTCGGGCAGGAAATCGCCGACCGCGCGGATCTCGCGCGTGTAGCCGAACCGCGTGCGCAGCATGCGGGCCCAGGAGAATGCGCGCCCGTCGCGGAATTTCGGGAACTCGAGCGCGACCGCGGCCAGCCGCGCGAGATCGGATTTGAGCACCGCGGGATTCTCGTTCGACGCCAGCCTGACGCCGACCAGCGCGCGGTGCGCGAAGAGGTTCTCCTTCTCGCCTTGGAAGCGCGCCAGCGTGACGATGACGCCTTTCTCGTCCGGGAACGCCTTGCCGTCGGGGACGAAGAAGAACGGGTCTTCTATGAACTGTCCTCCCTTAATAAGCGGCATGGAGGTCCTGCCCGTATGCGACGTTCTTGAAGGGGACGATGCCGACGCGGCGATAGGTGTCCAGGAAGCGCTCGCCCGGTTCGCGCAAGTCGAGATAAGTGCCGATTACGCGCTCGACCGCGTCCACGATCTCGTCGCGGCCGAAGGCGGGGCCGAGGATCTCGCCGATGCTCGCATCCTGCGCGCCCGAGCCGCCGAGCTGGAGCTGGTAGAACTCCACGCCCTTCTTGTCGACGCCCAGGATGCCGATATGTCCGGCATGATGATGGCCGCAGGCGTTGATGCAGCCGCTGATCTTGATCTTGAGCTCGCCGATATCGTGCTGGCGGCCGAGATCGGCGAAACGCTCCGAGATCTCCTGCGCGACGGGAATCGAGCGCGCATTGGCGAGGTCGCAATAGTCCAGACCTGGGCAGGCGATGATGTCGGTGACGAGCCCTGCGTTGGGTGTGGCCAGGCCGAGCTCCTTCAGCCGCGCGTGCACCTGGGGCAGGTCGCACATCTTCACATGCGGCAGGACCAGGTTCTGCTCGTGGCTGACGCGGATCTCGGCGAGGCCGTGCGCATCCATCAAATCTGCGAGCGCGTCCATCTGCGCGTGCGTCGCGTCGCCCGGCACGCCGCCGATGGGCTTCAAGGAGATCGTCGCGATGGCGTAGCCCGGCGCGCGGTGTCTGGAGACGTTCGTCTTCACCCAGTCCGCGAACGCTGTGTCGCCGGCGGGCATCTCGTCGGAAAGCGTCTCGAAGGCGGGCGGCGCGAAATAGGCGTCGATGCGGTCGAGCTCCGCGCGCGGCAGCTGGAGCGTGCCACCTTTGCGGATCTCCTCGAACTCCACCATCGCGCGGCGGCGCATCTCTTCGGGGCCGAGCGCGTTGGCCAGGATCTTGATGCGCGACTTGTAGAGATTGTCGCGGCGCCCTTCCTCGTTGTAGACGCGCATCACGCTTTCGAGGAAGGCGAGGATGTCCTGTTTCGCCACGAATTCGCCGATCGTGTAGCCCAGATAGGGCGTGCGCCCCATGCCGCCGCCGACGAGCACCTTGTAGCCGGTCTCACCCGCCTCGTTGCGCACGATCTCGATGGCCATGTCGTGGAACTTGAGCGCGGCGCGATCGTGCGCGCTGCCCGACACCGCGATCTTGAACTTGCGCGGCAGGAACGAGAACTCGGGATGCAGCGACGACCATTGGCGGACGATCTCGGCGACGGGGCGCGGATCCTCGATCTCGTCCGCCGCCGCGCCCGCGAAGTGATCGGCGGTGACGTTGCGGATGCAGTTGCCGCTCGTCTGGATCGCGTGCATCTCGACGCTAGCGAGCTCGGCAAGGATATCGGGCACGTCGACGAGCCGCGGCCAGTTGAACTGGATGTTCTGCCGCGTGGTGAAGTGGCCGTAGCCCTTGTCGTATTTGCGCGCGATGTGGGCGAGCATGCGCAGCTGCCGCGCGTCCAGCGTCCCGTAAGGCACCGCTATGCGCAGCATGTAGGCATGGAGCTGCAGATAGAGCCCGTTCATCAGCCGAAGCGGCTTGAACTGGTCCTCGGTCAGCTCGCCCGAAAGCCGGCGCGCAACCTGGCCGCGGAACTGCTCGACGCGCTCGGCGACGAACCGCGCGTCGAATTCGTCATATCGATACATCGGGTTCGTCCATTTGACCCTCCCCTTGAGGGAGGGTCGAAATCTGCGCAGCAGATTTCGGGGCGGGGTGCGGCGCTTTACCCCTCCCCGAAAAATCCTGCGGATTTTTCGACCCTCCCTCAAGGGGAGGGTTGGCCTGCTTGCCGAGATCCTCTCTCACCGACGGTCCCGCCGCCCGGATGATCTCGCGCTCCTTCACCGGGCTGCCGTCGGCGCGCAGGTCGAAGAGATAGACTCCCACCACGCTGTTGTCCGCGACGAAGGCCTGGGCCGCGGCAAGCGCCGCGTCGGCGGCGGCGGCATCGGGCAAAACCTCACCCTCGGCCAGCGCCTCGACCCACGCGCCCTGTTTCCAATAGATCACCGCGCCGTCCTTCAGGCGGTTGGCGGTGAGCATCTGGGGAGCGGGCGCGGCCATGGCTGATAGCTCACACTTCCAGGGCTCGAATTCAAGGCACCACAAAAAACTCTTGTTGTTTTATTTTTAATACAGATTACGAAAGTGGAATAAAAACTGGCCTTTCCCTGGGAATCTCCCGATCCTGCGCGATGCATATATAAGTGATGCGGTGGTGCCCGGGGGGCTCATGGAAGAGCGTGAGATTGCAGGCGGCGAGGCGGCGGCCCATCTGGCCATGAGCGCCTCCAGCGAAGAGGCGCGCGAATATCTGCGCGAGCAGACCCGGCTGGCGCGCCTGCAAAGCGATCAGATCGAGGAAGAGAACCTCACGCGAAGGCGCATGCTCAAGCTCGAGCATACGAGCGCGATGTTCAAGCTTTCGCTCGAGCTCGCGGTCGCCGCCGTCATCACCATCGCCGCGATCGCGTTCGGCGCCGCGCTGTGGAGTGCCGCGACCGATAACGGCCTCGTCGTCGAATCCTTCGCGGTGCCGCCCGATCTCGCAGGGCGCGGCCTGACCGGCGACGTCGTCGCGGCGCGCCTGCTCGACAGGCTGCAGATGCTGCAAGGGGCGACCCTGTCCAACCGCGCGCCCTCGAGCTACGCCAACAATTGGGGCAGCGACATCAAGGTGCAGATCCCCGACACCGGCGTCTCGATCGGCGAGTTCGTGCGTCTGCTGCACACCTGGCTCGGCCATCAGACGCGCATCAGCGGCGAGATCTGGCGCACCGCGGGCGGCGTCGCCGTCACCGCGCGCGCGGGCAGCGCCACCAGCCCGACCTTCACCGGCTCCGACGCCGATCTCGACAAGCTGATCCAGAAGGCGGCCGAGTCCGTCTATCGCGCCACCCAGCCTTATCGCTACGCCGTCTATCTCGCCAATGCCGGCCGCAGCAAGGAGGCGCAGGCGGCCTATGAGAGCCTGATCGCGACGGGCTCGGACCAGGACCGCGCGTGGGCCTATGTCGGGCTCGAGAACATCTACACAAGCAGGGCCGATTTCACGAGCGCGCGCGCCGCGCTCGACAACGCGCTCGCGATCAAGCCGGGCTTCGTCATGGCGCTGATCAACGTGTACGGCATCGACAATCAGCTCCAGCGCGACGAGGAAGAGCTCGCGATGGCGACGAAGATCGCCGAGCACATGAAAGGCCCGCGCGATCCCGACATCGGCGAGCTCGCCTGGCGGCACGGCGTGTTCGCGGCGCAGAACCAGCTCGCCGGCTCGCTCGGGGACTTCATGGCGCAGGCGCAGGCCAACCGCGGGCTGCAGGCCTTGCCCGAGTTCCTCGGTCAGGTCGAGAGCAACCGCAGCAACGACCTGGTGACACGGGCTTTCCTTCACGACGGCGCGGGCATGCGCGGTGCTTATGCGCGGCTGCCGCCGACGTCGAATCCGGGCATCCTGGTGCAACGCGCGGGCAACCACTCCTTCGCCGAGCTGCTGCTCGGAAATCCGCGGCCCATCATCGCGCTCAAAGCCGAGTTCGAGGCGTTCTTCAAGAGCCAGGGAGCGGCCGGCGCCGTCGCGGAGGAACGCCAGCTCTGGCCGATCTTCGCCCAGGCGCTGGCGATGACGGGCGACCTGAAAGGCGCGCATGCGCTCGCCGACAAATCGCCGCTCGACTGCACCATCTGCCTGCGCGAGCGCGGCATCCTCGACATGATGGACCGCAATTGGGGCGGCGCCGATTACTGGTTCGCGCGCGCCGCCAAGGACGCGCCGTCGCCGCCCTTCGTGTGGACGGATTGGGGACGCATGAAGCTGCGCCGGGGCGACGCCAAGGCCGCGATCGCGAAGTTCGAGATCGCGCACGGGAAAGGCCCGCATTTCGCCGATCCCCTGGAGATGTGGGGCGAGGCCTTGATGCTCGACCATCGCACCGACCTGGCGCTGGCGAAGTTCGAGGAGGCGGCGAAATACGCGCCGAACTGGGGCCGCCTGCATCTCAAATGGGGCGAGGCGCTGTTGTGGTCGGGACACAAGGACGAAGCCCGCAGGCAGTTCGATGTTGCATCGCAGCTCGATCTCGCGCCATCTGAGAAGCTTGAGGTCATGCGCATGAAGGCTGGGAATGGCGGATGACGATGTAGACGGCGGCGCGAAGCCGTCCGGGCGCGCCGACGCGGCGGTCCATGTCGCGCTGAGCGGCGCGGGCGCATCGCAAGAGGCTCGCGAATATCTGCGCAAGCAAAACAGGCTCGCCGAATTGCAGATCGCCGATCTGGAGCGCGAGGACCGGTTGCGGCACTGGTCTTTGCGCGTGCACCACGTCAGCGACGTGATCAAGGTGATGTTCGAAGTGACGGCCGCGCTGATAGCGCTCGCCGTCATCGTCATGATCGCCGCGGCGATCTGGTCCGCGGCCCATGACGACAGTGTCGTGATCGATGCGTTCCGGGTACCGGCGGATATCGCGCAGCGCGGAATGGGCGGCGACGTCGTCGCGAACCAGTTTCTCGACCGGCTGGCGCAGCTGCAGGCACAGACCGATTCCAGCCGCGCGCCCGGCACCTATGCCAGCGACTGGGGCAACGAGATCAAGGTCGAGATCCCCAATACCGGCGTCTCGATCGGCGAGGCGTATCGCTATCTCGCGGGCTGGCTCGGCCATCAGACGCATATCTCCGGCGAGGTGTGGCACACGGAAAACGGCATCGCGCTCACGATCCGGACGAACGGCAATTCCAGCATGGAGTTCGAAGGGCGCGATCGCGATCTGGGCCGGCTTCTCATGCGCGCGGCCGAGGGCGTCTATGGTCAGACGCAGCCATACCGCTATGCGGTCTATCTGACGATTCACGGGCGCGGCGCGGAGGAAGAGAAGATCCTGCGCAATCTCACGACCGACGGACCGGACAGCGAAAAGCCCTGGGCCTATACGTTATGGTCTTTTTCCGCGACGGGCGCGGAAGCCATGCACCGGGCGCGCGAGGCGGTCGCGCTTGCCCCCGATCTTCCGCTCGCCCTGAACAATCTTGCCGATTTCGAAGCCTGGGCGGGGCATGACGAACGCGAGCTTGAGATGTCGCGGGCGACACAACGCGCGTTGAACGGTCGCGGCGCGACGCTCGTCATCCCGCGCGCCGCCGCCGCGATCGGTGTCCAGTCGGATGCCGATATCGCCGAAGAGGTTGGAGATTTCCCCAGAGCCGTTGCGGCCTACGAGCAGCTTACCCGTGCCGCGGATTTCGAAGGGTCGCGTTCGGTTGCGCACATCATGGGGGCGGCAGACGCTGCCGTCGGCCACGACGTCGCGCGCTCGCGTCAGCTCCTGGAAGCGAACCGCGACGTGAACCAGGTTGCGCACGCCGTCTTCGGGTATGGCTGGCAGCTCCCGAATTTCCGGTTCGCGCAGTTCGAGCAGTTCGCGGCGGTGGGGGACTGGAAATCGGCACGCGCGGACATCGAAGCAGCCCTGGCGCCGCGGGAGGAAAGCTTGGCCGAGCAAACGTTTCTTCCGGCGCAGGTCTGGCCGTGGCTGGCGCTCGCGGAGGCGAAATGCGGCGACATGGCCGCCGCGAGGCGCGAAATCGCAAAGACACCGCTCGATTGCTACCTCTGCCTGCGGGTGCGCGGACAGATGGATTCGCTCGAGAAGAACTGGAACGGCGCGGCGTACTGGTTCGCGCGCGCGGCGGCGGCGGCACCGTCGATCCCCTTTGCCTATGCCGATTGGGGCGCGATGCTGCTGGCGAAAGGCGATCTCGACGGCGCCATCGCCAAGTTCGAGATCGCGCACGCGAAGGGCCCGCACTTCGCCGATCCGCTGGAGATGTGGGGCGAGGCTCTGGTCGCCAAGAACCGCTCCGACCTCGCGCTCGCGAAGTTCGAGGAGGCGGCGAAATACGCACCGAACTGGGGGCGTCTGCATCGCAAATGGGGCGAGGCGCTGTCTTATCTCGGCAAGAAGGACGATGCGGCGAAGCAATTCGCGCTCGCGAGGTCGCTGCATGACTGAAGAAGACCACCAATCAGGTCGCGCCAAAGGCGATGCGAGCGCGGCGCTGCTGGCGGCGGCGCTGGGCCGGGTGTCGGACAATCCCAGGGTCGACGCGCTGATCGAGCGCCAGATCGCGCTCGCCGATCTGCAGATCGAGGACCTCAAGCGCGACGACGCGCTGCGCCGCTGGTCGCTGCGCTTCGCCAATGCGAGCGCGGTGATGAAGGTCGCCTTCGAGGTCGCCATCGCCTTCATCGTGCTCGCCGTCGCGGTGTTCATCGCCGCCGCGATCTGGAACGCCGCGCATGACGACGGGCTGGTGATCGAGGCGTTCCAGGTGCCGCCCGACATGGCGGCGCGCGGGCTGACCGGGCAGACGGTTGCGAGCCAGCTGCTCGACAAGCTCTCGGCGTTGCAGGCGGCGACGGACTCGGCGCGACCGCCGACGTCCTACACCAACAATTGGGGCAACGACATCAAGGTCGAGATTCCCAACACCGGCATCTCCATCGGCGAGTTCAAGCGCTATCTCGCCGCCTGGCTCGGGCACGAGACGCATATCAACGGCGAGGTGTTCCGCGATGCCACGGGCCTGACGGTGACCGCGCGCGTCGGCGGCGGCGACGGCGCCTCGTTCCACGGCGCGGAAACCGATCTCGACAGCCTGCTGCAGAAGGCGGCGGAGAGCATCTACAAGCGCACGCAGCCCTACCGCTACGCGACTTATCTCATGTTCGACCTCAGCGGCCAGAAGGCGACCTGGACCGGCGCCATCCCGATCTTCCACCGGCTCGCGGCCGATCCGAGCCCGCTGGAGCGCTCCTGGGCCGATATCGGGCTTGGCAATATCGAACGCTACAACCAGAGCAATTTGCGGGCGTCCCAGGATTATTTCCACCGCGCGCTCGAGGCCAATCCGCGCCTTCCGGTCGCATTCCTCGATCTTTCCGGAAACGAGTCCAATCTCGAATACGAGGAGCAGGCGCTCGGCGATGCTGAGACCATGGAGCGGCTCATCCAATCGCCGGATCCGGGTGTCACGGGATTGACGATCGACTTTTATCACACGGAAAATCTCGCACTGATCGCGCAATACCAGGGCGACTTCACGCAGATGGCCCGGATCAGCGAGACCGGCAAGCAGCTTCCAGCCGTGGTCGACGACGTGCGCTATTTCTGGATCGCTGCGGCGGAAGCGGCGGCTTTCGCACATGACGCCCGGCGCGCGCACGCCAATCTGGCATACTTGCGGCCGGCGCCCGCGGAGGTGCAACTGCGCGCCGACCTTGCCTGCGCCGGTGTTCTGATCGAGTCGTCCCTGGAGAACGACCGCGCCGTGACGGCGCTGGAGCCGTCCTGCGAAGCGCAGCAGCGCAAAGCCTATGCGAGCTACGACAACGATACGATCCTGCCGCGGGACTGGCTGCCGTTTCTCGCGCTTGCCAAGGCCCGGCTCGGCGATGTCGCCGGCGGCGAGAGGCTCATTGCGACGACGCCGCTCGATTGCGATCTCTGCGTGCGCGTCCGCGGCGACATCGCTGCGCTGAAGCACGATTGGAACGGCGCCGCGCGCTGGTTCGCGACGGTCTCCGCGCGTACGTCGCATATCCCGTTTGCGGATGCTGAATGGGGCAGGATGCTTCTTGCGAAGGGCGATCTCGACGGCGCCATCGCGAAGTTCGAGAGCGCGCATGCCAAGGGCCCGCATTTCGCCGATCCGCTGGAGGGCTGGGGTGTGGCGCTGATCCTGAAGAGCCGCTCCGACCTCGCGCTCGCGAAGTTCGAGGAAGCAAGCAAATACGCGCCGAGCTGGGGGCGCCTGCATCTCAAATGGGGCGAGGCGCTGATGTGGTCGGGACGCAGGGAGGACGCGAAGAAACAATTTGCGATTGCGTCGGGGCTCGATCTGACATCGGGCGAGCGGGCGGAGCTAAATCGTATACAATAATAATTCCCTCTCCCCTTCGGGGGAGAGGGTTAGGGTGAGGGGGTCTATCCGCTGGACTCGCTGCACGACCCCCTCACCCCGGCCCTCTCCCGCGGAGGGGGAGAGGGAGCTTTCTTTTTTTGAGAGGATTTTTGTGGCGATTAATACGGAACGCGCGGCGGTGCCGGCACAGACGCTCTCCGCGCGGGCCGCGCTGGTGGGGCTGCTCGCGGTGGCGATCTTCATCAACTATATCGACCGCGGCAATCTCGCCACCGCCGCCCCGCTGATCAAGAACGAGCTGCATCTGACGAACGTGCAGATCGGGGTGATGACGTCGGCGTTCTTCTGGACCTATACGCCGGGACAGTTCGTCGCCGGCTGGGTGGCGGACAAGCTCGGCGGCTATCGCGCGCTGGCGCTGGGCTTCGCGATCTGGTCGCTGGCCACCGCGCTGACGGGGCTGGCCGGCGGCTTCGCGAGCCTGCTCGCGCTGCGCGTGCTGCTCGGCATCGGCGAAAGCACGGCGTTCCCGAGCCTCTCCAAGCTGATGGCCGAGAACCTGCCCGTGGAGAAGCTCGGCTTCGCCAATGGCTGCATCGTCTCCGGCGTCGCCTTCGGCCCGGCCTTCGGTACGCTCGCGGGCGGGCTGATCCTGGCCGCGGTCGGATGGCGCACGATGTTCCTGCTCTTCGGCCTGATCGCGATGCTCTGGCTGATACCGTGGTTCGCGGTGGCGCGGGCGGTGAAGCCTGAGCGCCATGTGACGGCATCGATCCTCAGCCCCCCGCCGCCGCTCGGCGCGCTGCTGCGCCAGCGCACGCTGTGGGGCGCGACCCTGGGACATTTCTCAGTCAACTACTCGCTCTATTTCGTGCTGTCGTGGCTGCCTTTGTGGCTGGTGCAGCAGCGCGGCTTCTCCATCCTGGCCATGGCGAAGCTCGGCGCGGCCGTCTATTGCGTCCACGGCGTGAGCGTGATCGCGACAGGCTGGATCAGCGACCGGCTCATCGACCGCGGTGCGTCGATCAATCTGGTGCGCAAGACGGTCACCGTGTCGAGCCATCTGGGCGTGGCGGTGGGGCTCGTGGGCTGCGCGCTCGGCCGGCCGGACGTCGTCATCGCCAGCCTGTTCCTCTGCGGCGCCTTCTTCGGCCTGAACGCGACATGGCCGATCGCGCAGACGCTTGCCGGTCCGCGCGCCGCCGCCAAATGGGTGGGCGTGCAGAACGGCATCGCCAACACGGCCGGCATCATCGCCCCCGTCGTCACCGGCAAGATCGTCGACGTGACGGGATCGTTCGAGCTCGCGTTCCTGGTCGCGGCCGGCGTGTCGCTGCTGGGCGCGGTGGGCTGGGGCGCGATCCTGCCGCGCGTCGCACCCGTGCGCTGGGAGGAGGCGTGATGGCCGAAGCGACGATGACGCTACCGCGCGCGCGCACCTTCTTCGGCCAGCCGCCGGCGCTCGGCTTCCTCGCCTTCACGGAAGCCTGGGAGCGCTTCTCGTATTACGGCATGACCTCGCTGCTCGTGCTCTATATGAGCCAGGCGCTGTTCATGCCCGGACATATCGGCCATGTCGCGGGCTTTGCGGCATACCGCGCCGGGCTCGAAGCCGTGTTCGGCCCGATGAGCACGCTGGGGCTCGCCTCGCAGACCTACGGCCTCTATACGGGCCTCGTCTATCTGACGCCCGTCTTCGGCGGGCTGATCGCCGACCGCCTCATCGGACGGCGGGGCGCGGTCGTCGCGGGCGCGATACTGATGAGCGGCGGCCATATCGCGATGGCGTTCGACCAGTCGTTCCTGCTCGCGCTCGTCCTGCTCATCACCGGCTGCGGCCTGCTCAAGGGCAACATTTCGACGCAGGTGGGCCAGCTCTATGCCGAGGACGACGCGGCGGGACGCACGCGCGGCTTCTCGATCTTCTCGATGGCGATCAATGTCGGTGCCGTGGCGGGTCCGCTCACTTGCGGGCTCCTGGCGCAGCTTTACGGCTGGCATGTCGGCTTCGGCCTGGCGGGCGCCTTGATGCTGATGGCGCTGGCGACCTATCTCGCGGGCTATCGTCACCTGACCGAAAGCGCGCGGGGGCCGGCCGCGCGCGAGCCGGCAGCGCCGCTCGACGCGCGGCAGAAGCGCGCCATCGCGGCGCTTTTCGTCGTGATGGCGATCACCATCCCGCATTCGATCGCGTTCTATCAGAACACCAATATCGGCCTCATCTGGATCAACGCCCATGTCGATCTGATGGCGGGGAATTTCCGCATGCCCACGGCGTGGTTCGGCGGGGCGATGGATTCCTTCATCAGCATCGCCTGCGTGCCGTTCCTGTTCGCGCTGTGGCGCTGGCAGGCGCGGCACGGCGGCGAGCCGGGCGAGATCGCCAAGATCGGCGTCGGCGCCGCGCTGGCCGCGATCGCCAATCTGGTGCTCGCGGTGTCAGCGGCGCTGTCGGGTCCGGTCTCGCCGCTGGTGCCTGCGGCTTACGAGATCATCCTGGGCGTGGCGTTCATCTGGCAATGGCCGACGCTGCTCGCGCTGGTCTCGCGCGTGGCGCCGCAGCGCCTCAAATCGACGCTGATGGGCGTGGCCTTCCTCACGCTGTTCGTCTCCAACACGGTCATCGGCCGCATCGGCGCGCTCTACGAGCATATGAGCCCGGCCCAGTTCTGGGCGATGAACGCCGCGATCGCCGCGAGCGGCGCCGTGCTGGCAGTCCTGCTGCGGGTGCCGCTGGGACGCGTATTCGCGGAGGACGGGAAGTGAACCCAAAAATGTCATGGCCCGCGACTGCGGGCCACCCAGCTGGGTTCTGCACATTGCGGAAAATGATTCACGCGGAGGCGCGCAGTCGCAGAGAAAGAAAGAACCCCCGCGACTCCGCGTCTCCGCGTGAAATTCTTTTAAGTTCGAGCAGGCGTCACCTGGGTGGCCCGCGTCCATACGCTGTCGCTATGGACCGGGCCATGACAATTTGAGCAAGATGACCACCTCCACCCGCCGCACCATCCTTCTCTACTCCGCCGCGATGATCGCGGCGTTGAGCGTGGTGTCGCCGGCGGTGGGGCTGTTCGTCGTTCCGATCTCGTTCCTGCTCAAGAACAAGCTGCATCTGTCGGCGAACGGGCTCGCCACCTTCACGCTGTGGGCGGGGCTGCCCGCCTATTTCGCGTTCGTCTTCGGCATCGTGCGCGACTATTGGAGTCCCTTGAAGCTCGGCGACCGCGGCTATTTCATCCTCTTCGGCGCCCTGGCGGCGGTGCTCGCGCTCGGCTTCTGCTTCCTGGGCGAGCCGCAGGCGGCGCTGCTCGCCTATGCGGGCGCGGCGACCTTGATCTATCTCTTCCTGTGGGGCGCGTGGAACGGGCTTTCCGCGACCATCGGCCAGCGCCACGCGATGTCGGGCGAGATGAGCGCGGTGTGGAACTTCGTCGGCACCATCGGCTACGCCGCGGCGCTGGCCTGCGGCGGAATCCTGAGCGGCTACATGGAGCAGCTCGATACGCGAACCGCGCTGCGCCTTCTCTTCGTCATCGCCGCCGCGCTCATGGCGCTGATCGCAGCACTCGGCTTCTGGAAGCCGCGCGCGGTGTTCGACGGCCTCGACGCGGGCCGCGCACCGCAGCGCCGCGATTTCCTCGCCGACGCCGCGCGCCTCGTGCGCCACCGCCCGATCTATCCCGCGCTCCTCATCTGGTGTCTGTGGAACTTCTCGCCGGGCGGGCAGACGGTGCTGCAATACCATCTCGCGGACCAGCTGCACGGCACCGACGCCGATTGGGGCGCGTACAACGCGATCTTCTACGCGGCCTCGCTGCCGGCGTTCCTCATCTTCGGCTTTTTGAGCACGCGGCTGTCGCTGGGCAAGCTGTTGTGGATCGGCGCGCTGTGCGGATTGCCGCAGATGACGCCGCTGCTCTTCATCCACACCGCGCATGGGGTGCTCGTCGCCGCGGTCTTCGTGGGCCTGCTCGGCGGCGTCGCAACGGGGGCCTATATGGACCTTCTCATCCGCGCCTGCCCTAAGGGCCTCGAGGGCACGATGATGATGATGGCGTGGAGCCTCTATGCCATATCGGTGAATTTTGGGAACCTGTGGGGCACGAGCCTCTACGAACATTACGGCTTCGACACCACCGTCGTGGTCACCACCATCGTCTACGCCTTGATCTTGCCTTTGGTCCTTCTCGTCCCCAAATCCGTGACGGCGGCGAAGGACGAGGGGTAGGGCGTGGTATCCTTGCGAAACGTGGCGATGGGGCTCGGGGTCGCGATCCTGTCGGTCTATGTCGCTGTCTTCTTTCTGCTCGCCTGGTTCCAGCGCGACCTGCTCTTCATCCGCGGGCGGCAGGCGGGGCCGATCGCGCCGCCGTACCACGCGCGCATGCTCACCGAGCATGACGGCACGCGGCTCACGGTGTGGGAAGCCGCGCCCTGCGCCAAAGGCGCGCCCGAGATCGTCTTCTTCTACGGCAATGCGGGCACGCTTTCCGACTTCGCGTCGATCGGCGCGGAATTCCATCGCGACGGCTTCGGCGTCGTGCTCGCCTCCTATCGCGGCTATGACGGCAACAACGGAACGCCCACGGAAACGGGCCTGCTGAACGACGCGCGCGCGATCCTGGCCGCGTTGCCCGAGGACCACGGCGCGGTGGTGCTGTGGGGACAGAGCCTGGGCACCGGCGTGGCCGCGCATATGGCGGCCGAGCGCCGCGCCGACGCGCTGATCCTGCAATCGCCCTATACCGCGATCGTCGACGTCGCGGCGCGGCGTTTCCCGCTCTATCCCGTGCGGCTGGTGATGAAGGACCGCTTCGACACGCTCTCCCATGCGGGCGCCACGAAGATCCCCGTCCTCATCATGCACGGCACCGAGGACGAGACCGTGCCCTTCGACATGGGCGAGACGCTGTCGCGGACGTTCCCCCACGCCAGCTTCGTGCCCATCCTGGGCGGCAGCCACAACCTCACCGACGCGCAGGTGCTGCCCGTGGCGGAGAGGTGGTTGCATGAACTTCCTCTCCCCTTGAGGGAGAGGATGCGAAATCTTGCACTTAGCGGAGCGAAGCGCAGCTAAGTGCTTAGATTTCGCTGGTGAGGGGTGAGTTTTTCGCTCGGCCGAACTCACCCCTCACCTGAAAAATCAAGGGGGGAGGAAACTAGGTCATGACACATTGGAGTGTGTGCTCTAGCGTGCTTGTGCAGCAAGAGGCGCGAGCGATGATCGACAGCACGGCCGCGCCTCCGCTCAAGCGGCATATCGCGGCGGTCATCGCCGGCAACGCGCTCGAGTTCTACGACTTCCTCACCTTCTCCTATTTCGCCATCTATATCGGAAGGGCATTCTTTCCCGCGAGCGATCCGATGACCAGCCTGCTCACGGCGCTGGCGACGTTCGGCGTCGGCTTCGCCACGCGGCCGATCGGAGCCGTGGTCATCGGCGGACTCGGCGACAGGATCGGCCGCAAGCCTGCGACGCTTCTGTGCTTCGTGATGATGGGCGGCGCCATCATAGGCCTGGCGCTGACGCCGTCCTATGCCAGCATCGGGCCCGCGGCGTCGGTGATCGTCGTGCTCCTGCGCCTGGTCCAGGGCTTTGCCTTGGGGGGCGAGGTGGGACCGACCACGGCGATCCTGATCGAGGCGGCGCCTCCCGGACGGCGCGGCTTCTACGGCGCGCTGCAGGGCGCGTCGCAATTCGCCTCGACCTTCTTCGCGGGCGTGATCGGCTTTGTGCTGACATCCACGCTCGCGCCGGACGTCTTCGCGGCCTATGGCTGGCGCATCGCCATGCTGATCGGCGCGGCGGTCGTCCCCGTAGGCGTGTTCCTCATGCGCGACCTGCCGGAGACCGCGCCCGCGCAGACCTCCCGGCCGGAGCGCCGCGCGCTGCTCAAGAGCAATACGCGCGTGATGCTGATCGGGCTGGCGGCGCTCGGAAGCGCGACGGTCGGCGTCTATGTGCTGCTGTTCATCCCGAACTACGCGATGCAGATCCTGCACGTGCCGGCGCAATCGACGTTTGCTGCGACGATGCTCGTGGGCTTGTGCGGGGCCGTGTTCGCGCCGCTCGCGGGCGTGGCGTCCGACCGCTACGGCCGCAAGCCCGTGATGATCGCGCTCGCGCTCGCAACCCTGGTGCTGATCGTGCCGGGTTTCGCGCTGCTCGCGCATTTCCGAAGCTGGCCCGCTTTGTTCGCCGTCGCCGCCATCCTGTCGTCGCTTCATGCGTCGGGCGGATCGGTCGTGATCATGGCGATCCCCGAGGCCCTTCCGCCCGCCGTGCGCTCCGGCGCGAACGCGACCGTCTATGCGCTGGCGATCGCGATCTTCGGCGGCAGCGCGCAATACATCATCGCCTGGCTCGTCAAGCACACGGGCGACGTGCTCGCGCCCGCCTATTATTGGAGCGCGGCGTCGTTCATCGGGCTGATCGCGATGATGATGTTCCGGGAATCGGCGCCGGCAGGGTTGAAAAGGCGAGTTGGAAAGCCCTGACCTGTCTGTTATACTATGGTATAATCTGAGGACCGAATATGATTTATGAAGGAAAACTGCGCAGGGTGGGCGGATCCGTGATGCTCGCGATCCCTCCGGCCGTGCTGGACGAGCTGAATTTGTCGGTGGGCACCGAGGTGGAGCTTGCGGTCAAATCCCGAAAGCTCGTGCTCGAGGCGCGGTCGCGCCGCCGCTATACCTTGGACGAGCTCATCAAGCAGACCAAGCCCGCCGCTCTGAAGCGCAAGGATCGCGCGTGGATATCCGGCAAGGCCGTCGGCCGCGAGCTCATCTGATGGAACGCGGTGACGTCTATGTGGTGTCGCTCGACCCGGCATCGGGCCACGAGCAGCGGGGCCGTCGGCCGGTGCTTGTGGTGACGCCCGGAAAATTCAACAAGCTCACCAGCGCGCCTGTGGTCCTGCCGATCATGAACGGCGGCAAGTTCGCCCGCTCGATAGGGTTTGCCGTGTCGCTTGCCGGCGCGGGAACGAAAACCACCGGCATCGTGCGATGCGACCAGCCGCGCGTGCTGGACATCGCCGCGCGCGGCGGGAAGAGGGTCGAGCGGTTGCCTGACATGGTCGTCGACGAAGTGCTGGCAAAGCTCATGCCGTTGTTCGAATGACGCCGCAGGCCGCGCCGCCGCGGAGCATCCCCCTGCGCTTCGTCGCGGCGGTGTTCCTGGGCAACGGGCTCGCGTTCTACGACTTCCTCACCTTCTCCTATTTCTCGGTCTATATCGGACGCACCTTCTTCCCCTCGCACGATGCGTGGCTCAGCCTGCTCGCGTCGCAGGCGACGTTCTGGATCGGCTTCGTGATGCGGCCCGTCGGCGCGGTGGTGCTCGGGCCGATGGGCGACCGCAAAGGGCGCAAGCCCGCGATGCTGCTCACCTTCCTGCTGCTCGGCATCGCGATCCTAGGGATGGCGCTGACGCCGTCCTATGCGGCGATCGGCCCCGCGGCGCCGGTGCTCGTCATCTTCTTCCGGCTGGTGCAGGGCTTCGCGCTCGGCGGCGAGGTGGGGCCGACGACGGCCTACATGGCCGAGGCAGCACCTCCCGAGCGCCGCGGCTTCTATCTCTCGCTGCAATACGCGACGCAGGATTGCGCGACGCTGCTCGCAGGCCTCGTCGGCGTGGCACTCGCGAGCGGGCTCGACGACGCTGAGCTCGAGCATTGGGGCTGGCGCGTGGCGCTCCTGATCGGCGCCTCCATCGTGCCGTTCGGGCTGTGGATGCGCGCGCGCCTGCCCGAGACGCTCGCGCCCGCCGCCCCCAAAGCCGAGGCGCCGCGCCTGCCGCTTCGCGAACGCATCGGCTCGATCAGGCCTTACGGCCGCGTCATCGTGCTCGGCATATTGATGCTGACCGCGGGCACGATCGGCAGCTACACGATCGGCAACATGACGACCTATGCGCTCTCCACGCTCAAGCTCTCCGCCGCGGTGTCGTTCGGGCTCACCATCGTCAACGGCTTGTTCTCGATCGTGACCGAGGCGGGAAGCGGCTGGCTCTGCGACCGGTTCGGCCGCAAGCCGGTGATGATCGTGCCCGGCGTGCTGCTGCTGGTCTCGATCTTCCCCTGCTTCTGGGTGATGAGCCACGCGCGCAACCTGTGGCAGCTCTACGGCGCCGAGACGGTGCTGGTGGCGTTCGCGGGTGTGAGCAGCGTGCCCGTCATCGTCGCGATCACCGAGCAGCTTCCGGCGAAGGTCCGCTCCGGCGCCGTCGCCATCGTCTATGCGCTGGCGATCTCGCTCTTCGGCGGCTCGACCTCGTCGGTGATCACGCTGCTGATCCGCTTCACCGGCAACCCCCTGGCGCCCGCCTGGTACTGGAGCATCGCGATGATCGTGGGGCTGGTCGCGATGGTGCTGATCCCGGAGAGCGCGCCTGTGAAACAGAAATCGGAGATTCCCTCTCCCCCCTAGGGGGAGAGGGTTAGGGTGAGGGGGTCTATCAGCTTGCACGCTGCACGACCCCCTCACCCCGGCCCTCTCCCCCGCTTCGCGGGGGCGAGGGAGGGTTCTATATTGAGTTTCTAAAATCGAGGGCGAGGGGCGATCATGATCCGTAGACAGATTCTGCTTGGACTGGCGTTCGTGTGCGCCGCCGCGCCCGCACTCGCCGCGCGGCCGCTCGCGCTCGACGACATGTTCAAGGAGCGCGACGTCTCCGATCCGCAAGTGTCGCCGGACGGGAACTGGGTCGCCTATGAGGTCTCGCAGATGGATGCGAAGGCCGACGAGACCTATTCGCATGTCTGGATGACGAGCTGGGACGGCAAGCGCACGCTCGCGATGACCGGCCGCGGCCAGGAGAGCGAGAGCGCGCCGCGCTTCAGCCCCGACGGGCGCTGGCTCGCCTTCCTCTCCGACCGTGGCGAGGGCGAGGACGAGAAGGACGACGCCGCGACCGATCAGGTCTGGCTGATGGACCGCGCCGGCGGCGAGGCGACGAAGCTGACCAGCCTCAAGGGCGCGGTCGACGATCTCGTCTGGTCGCCCGACGGCAGGAAGCTCGCGCTCATCGTCGAGGACGCCAAGCCGGACGCCAAAGACAAGGACAGCGGCAACCCCAAGCCCATCGTCATCGACCGCTTCTATTTCAAGGAAGACGTCACCGGCTATCAGGGCAAGGAGCGCAAGCACCTCTACATCTTCGATATCGCCAGCCGCAAGGCGGTGCGCGTCGTGGCGGGCGACTTCAACGAATACCAGCCGGCGTGGTCGCCGGACGGCAAATGGATCGCCTTCGTCTCCAAGCGCGCGCGCGCCGATTTCGACCGCGACGACAATTTCGACGTCTATGTCGCCGCCGCGCAGGAGAACGCCAAGCCCCGCGCGCTCACCACCTTCGCGGGCCCGGACAACCATCCCGACTGGACGAGCTATCCCGCCTTCAGCCCCGACGGGAAATACGTGGCCTATCTCCAGGGCGGGCCGCTCAAGCTGATCGAATACGCGGTGCATCATCTGGCCGTCGTGCCCACAGCAGGCGGCGCGCCAAGGGTGCTGACCGCCGCGCTCGACCGCAATGTGATGAACCCGGTCTGGTCGGCGGACGCAAAGAGCCTCGAGTTCATCGTCGAGGACGACCGCGCGCAGTATCTGGCGCGCGTGCCGTCGGGCGGCGGCGCGGTCGAGCGCGTCGCGGGCGGACGCAACGTGATCTTCGCGCATTCCGTGTCGCACGGCCATGAGGCGGTGCTGCTGGGCACGCCGCTTGCGCCGTCGGAGATCTATGCCGTCGAGGGCGCCGCTCTGCGCCAGCTCAGCCGCCAGAACGACTGGCTCAAGGACGTCAGGCTCGGCCGGGTGATCGAGACCGCGTTCCACAACAAGGACGGCGCCGAGGTGCACGGCACCGTCACGACCCCGCCATCGGGGCCGGGGCGGCACCCCGCGGTTCTATCCGTGCACGGAGGACCTGTGTCGCAATGGGACCTGTCGTGGGATTTCGACGTCCAGTATTTCGCGGCGCAGGGCTATGACGTGATCACGCCCAATCCGCGCGGCAGCTCGGGCCGGGGCGAGGCGTATTCGAGCGCGATCTATGCCGATTGGGGCAACAGGGACGCCAAGGACGATCTCGCCTCGGTCGACGACGCGGTGGCGCGGGGCTTGGCCGATCCGGCGCGGCTCTGCGTCGAGGGCTGGTCCTATGGCGGCATGTCGACGAACTACATCATCGCCCAGGACACGCGCTTCAAATGCGCGATGAGCGGCGCCTCGATCTCCAACATCCTGGCGGGCTACGGCACCGACGAGTACGTGCGCGACTACGAGGCGGAGCTGGGCGTGCCGTGGAAGAACACGTCCACCTGGATGAAGATCTCGTTCCCCTATCTCCACGCCGACAGGATCAAGACCCCGGTGCTGTTCATGGGCGGCACCAAGGATTTCAACGTGCCGCTGCTCAACGTCGAGCAGATGTACCAGTCGGTGAAGAGCTTGGGGCTAGAGACCCAGCTCATCGTCTATCCCGGCCAGTATCACGGCCTGACCCAGCCCAGCGACCTGAAAGACCGCCTCAAGCGCGACGTGGACTGGATCGCCAAGCACCTGAAAGGGAAATGACGGTGGCGGACGGCGACGACGACCTTGCCGAAGTCGAAGCGAGGGCGCGCCTGAGAAAGCTCGATCTGGAGATCGAGAAATTGACGCTCGACAAGAAGCTGGCCGAGCATCAACTGACCGCTACGGGTATCGCGCTGGATTGGCTCAAGGCCGGGTCGGTATTCGTCGCTCTCATCGGCATTGCCGTGACGCTATTCATGGGCCAGTCCCAGCTTCGCGCCTCGCAGGAAGCCGCCGAAAGCCAAGCCCGCCAAGCGGAAGACAACCTTGCTGCAGAGCGCTTCGACAAAGCGTTGAGCCATCTTGCCGATCGGGCAAACGTCGGAGAACGGCTGACTGGTGTGGCCGGGTTGCGCCTCTTGTTGCGAGACCGAAGCGAGAGTCATCAAACCGAAGCGCTTCAACACCTTATCATCGCCATCGTTCACGAACCGTCGTTCGAGGTCCGGCAAGCAATCCTTGATGCCGTTTCCGATGCCGCAAGCGTGGGTCAAAACGCCAAGGATGAGGCGCTTCGTTCGGCCGTCGAGATCGACAGAAGCCTGACCGAGGAATACGTCAACAGCAAGCTCGCTTCCAACGGTCAGGCGGAGCGCGTGCTGTATGCGAGTCTTCTCGGCAAGCCCGTCAAGACTGTGCCCGAGGAACTCGGCAAGGCCGAATGGCGGGCGCTCAATTTCTCGCAGGCATTGCAGCTCGAAAATCTCGAGGTCGAGGATCTGTTCCCTGCGAAGGATACGACAGATAGCGATTCGTTCGCGCTCAATGACATCATCAAGATTCTGGAACTGCTCATCGGGTCGGGCGCAAGAAACCCTTCGAAGGACTGGCGTGGAATCTATTGCCCCGGTTGTGTTTTCACCGCGGCGCGTGATCTGAGCGGGCAGCACTTCGACAGGGCGTTCCTTAGTGGTGCCAATTTCGCGCATATGAACCTGCGCGGAAGTACGTTCGCGAACGCGGATATTGCGGGAGCGATCTTCTTCGACAGTGACTTGAGCGGCGCGGACCTCAGTCAGGTTGAAGATCGATGGGTCATGACCACCCATCCGCGCTACTACTATCCCTATCCCTCCCTGGAATGTGCGACGCTAAACGGCGCAAATCTCACCGATTTGCCGCTTGGTTACGTCAAAGCGACGTTTAACGGGCCCTATCAGACCCCTGCCGCCGGTGACATCGAATTCCGATTCCCAGCTGTGGCGATGGCGAGAGCGGACGCACATACGAAGATGGATGGCTTTGCGATGGGCGTGGACTTCACCTACGACAAAGAGCGGCTCACTTCGCATCTCAAGGACCATGGCGGAGTTCTGGACGAGTATCCGACGTTTTTTGACGAGTTCTGGCGGGAAACCGCCGTCGGACATTTCGACAATTATTGGCGATCGGCGAAACATGTTTGGTTCGACTTCGGTTCGGATCACGAGGTGAACCGATCCGGCTCAAGCACAATCGTGTTGCTGGGTGCCGCGAATGAGATCAACGGCTGGGCGCGTCGCGGATTCGCCAGCACGCTTGCGCAGCCTTTTTGGAAGGCCCTACCCGCGACCGCGCGTATTCTGGACAAGGCCGGACTGGCCAATGCCGATCCCGCGTCACGCCACAGGCAGGCTCCCGGCTATCGGTGTTCGCAATCCAGAGTGCCAGAAGAACTCATCGATTCCTGGAGCTACTCGCAGGCCGAGTGACGGCGGCCCCGTTCACGCCTCCCGCTTGACCGCGCTTTCGTGCCAGCGGTGCAGCAGGAGCCATTCGACGAAGGTGAGCGCGTAGAAATTCGCGATGCCGGCGACAGAGAGCAGCGCGAGTGCCGCGAACATCTTGGCGATCTGAAGCTGGAAGCCGGCCTCGGTGATGCGCCAGGCGAGCCCGGTCGAGGTTCCGGAGCCCGCGGCGAACTCGGCCACCACCGCGCCGATGAGCGCAAGGCCGCCTGCGATCTTCGAGCCTGCCAGGATGAAGGGCAGCGCGCCGGGCAACTGAAGCCGCCACAAGACCTGCCAGCGCGACGCGCCGTAGAGGCGGAAGAGATCGGCGAGGCCGGGGTCGACCGAGCGCAGCCCCAGCGTCGCGTTCGACAGGATCGGGAAGAACGCCACGATCAGCGCGATCACCGTCGCCGCGCGCTCGACATGATCGAAGCCGGTCCAGATCAGGATCAACGGCGCGATGGCGACGACCGGCGTCACCTGCAGGATCACCGCATAGGGATAGAGCGCCATCTCGGCCGCGCGGCTCTGCGAGAACAGGATCGCGAGCAGGAGCCCGCCCGCGAGCGCGATGAGATAGGCGGTCCAGGTGATCTTGAGCGTGACCAGCAGCGAGCCCAGCAGCGAGGTGAAGTTCCCGGCCAACGCGCGCGCGATCGCGCTCGGCGCCGGCAGCACGAACTCGGCGATGGCGTAATGCCTGACCAGGAACTCCCACAGCGCCAGCGCCGCGATGCCGACAAGGGCAGGAAGAAGATAGCGGAGCGTGGAGCGCACGGTCGTTTCCGAAAGGGGCCTCGCCTCAATATCGCAGGCGGCCGGCGGCCGCAAAAGGTTGACAAGAATTCAACTTATCGTTTAATGACATATCCGTGACAGCTATGCGGGAGGGCATGGATGAAAAAAGTCTTCGGGATTTTGAGCTTGGCGCTGTTCGCGGGTTTGGCCGCGACCGCACCGTCCCACGCGCACCCGTGGACCGCGGCGCAACTCAGAGGGTGCTACAGCTTCAGCGCCACCACGGTCGATACGGAATTGCCGCAGCGCAACCATGAGACGGTCGGCACTCTGTGCTTCGACGGCGTGGGCGCCATCACCCACAACACGGCGTTCGGCCACTCCGGAGAGACGAACGACAACAACGGCACGATCAGCTCGACCGGTCTTGGCGGCACGTATTTCATCAACAATTCCCCCGGCGACGGGATGGGCGAGTTCCATATCACCACCACCTGTCCGGCCTATGCCATCTCGCTCAATTCGATCGACGACGACAGCCCGCCGCTGGCGCATGGCTTTCAATTCTCGCTTGTGACGCGAACCGCGGTCGGGGGTTGCCCAAACCCCCTGCAGCCCTTTGTCGAGGGCGGCACGGCCTATTATCAGGGCCCGGGCCCCTGAGCCGCCTGCATCGCGCTTTTGAGCGCGTCCGACACGCGGCGCGCGCCGTCGGCGAAGTCGGGCGTCATGCGCCATGAGACGTCGCGGCTCGCGGCCGGGGGGCTGAGAAGCACCTCGGCCGCGACGCGTCCGGGACGCGGGGTCATCACCACGACGCGCGAGGAGAGATAGGCGCTCTCGAACACGCTGTGGGTGACGAAGAGCACGGTGATGCCGTCCTCGCGCGCCAGCTTGAGAAGGTCGTCGTTCAACGCCTGGCGCGACAGCTCGTCCAGCGCCGCGAAGGGTTCGTCCATCAAGAGCAGCTTCGGCTCCGAGGCGATGGCGCGCGCGATGGAGACGCGCATCCGCATGCCGCCCGAAAGCTCGCGCGGGTACGCCTTCTCGAAGCCCTCGAGCCCCACGCGATGCAGCGCGCGCAGCGCGCGCGCCTGCGCCTGCGCGCGCGCCACGCCTTTGAGGTCGAGCGGCAGGCGCGCGTTGGTGGCCGCGTCCGCCCAGGGCATCAGCGTCGGGTCCTGGAAGACGAAGCCGAGCTCGGGCCTGCCGCAAGGGAATTCGACCATGCCCGCGCTGGGCGCCACGAGGCCCGCGATGATGCGCAGCGCCGTCGACTTGCCGCATCCCGACGGCCCCACCAGCGACACGAACTCGCCCTCCTGCGCCTCCAGATCGACGCGCCCGACCGCCTCGACCCCATTGTCGAAGCGCTTGGACACGGCGCGGAGGGTGAGGAGGGGGAGTGTCATTTATCCAGCAAACAAAACTTGTCATGGCCCGCGAATGCGGGCCACCCAGGTGACACCGCTCAGGCGACTATCGCGCGGTATAAATCCCGCCATTCGACATTGCTCGCCTGAATGAGGTTCATCTTCCACTCGCGCTTATATTTCTTCAAGCGCGTCTCCCGTGCAATGGCAGATTGGATATCGCTGAAAGCCTCGAAATAGACGAGCCGTTTGATGCCGTATTTTCTGGTGAAGCCGGGCACCAACCCTTCGCGATGCTCCCAGACGCGGCGGGCCAAGTCGTTTGTCACGCCGATATAGAGCGTGCCGTTGCGTCCGCTTGCGAGAATGTAGACGTAATAAGTCCTCGAGTTGCGCAAGCGTCATCTGGGTGGCCCGCATTCGCGGGCCATGACACTTACGGTAGGTTATAAGCACCGAGAGCGCAATCGCCCCTACTTCTTCTCCATCACGAAATCCACGTGGCCCACGTCCTTGCCGTTGTTGATGAGGCCCTGCAGGAAATCGAGCGTGTAGGCGTCGCGCCATGCCAGCGTCTTGGGATAGAGGCCCTCGGACGCCATCGTGTCGAAGAAAGCCTTCCAGCGCGCGTCGCTCATGTCGCCGATGGTGTGCAGCTTCAGCCCCTTGGGCTCGAGGATGTCGTAAGCCTTCATCTTGGCGATCGCCTGGGCGATGACGTCGCCGGTCATCTCCGGGTTGTCGCGGCTGATGAGCGCGTTGGCGGGCGCGGGGTTGCCGTAGAGATAATGCGTCCAGCCCAGGATCGAGGCGTCGACGAAATCCTGCACCACCTGCGGCTTGGCATCGATCATCTTGCGCGTCGCGAGCACGAGGTTGGCGGTGCCGGGATAGCCGTTGTCGGCGAGCAGGAAGACCTGCGGCTTGAAATGCGCCTGCTTCTCGATCGTGTAGGGCTCGCTGGTGAGATAGCCTTCCTGGATCGCGCTTTTGTCGACGAGGAACGGCGCGAGGTTGAAGGTGTATTTGCGGATCTGCCCGTCGTCGTAGCCGTACCGGGCCTTGAGCCACGGCCAGAACGCGGCGCGCGAGGCGTCGGCGATCATGATCGGCTTGGCCTTCATGTCCTTCAGCCCCTTCACGTCGGCGCGCGGATGGGTGATGAGGACCTGCGGGTCCTTCTGGAAGATCGCGGCCACCGCCTTCACCGGCGCGCCGGCCGCGACGATGTTGAGCGCGATGAAGTCGTTCGAGCCGATGCCGAAATCCGCAACGCCCCCGGCGAGAAGCTGCGGCACGTTCACGCTCGGCCCGCCCTGGACGATGCGCACGTTCAAGCCGCGCTTGGCATAGAGCCCCTCCGTGAGCGCCTCGTAGAAGCCGCCATGCTCGGCCTGCGCCTTCCAGTCGGTGACGAAGGTGACGGAGGTCGCCGCCCGCGCGGGCAGGGCTGCGAGCGCAAGGCAGAGCGCGAGCGTCGGACGTTTCATGTCAGGTCCTCCAGGGCCGTTCGAAATGCATGAGTTTGCAGGGTTTGTCTATCCATGGCCGGGCTCGACCCGGCCACCCAGCGCGCCCGGCCGATAGCGACAGCGTATCGGCGCGGGCACAAGAGGATTCACGCGGAGTCGCGGAGGACGCGGGGCTCTTTTTCTTCTCCGCGTCCTCCGCGTCTCCGCGTGATATCTCTGATTCATTTCGCTCGCTGACGCTCGCTGGCTGGGTGGCCGGGTCAGGCCCGGCCATGGTGATGGGTTGAGTAGGTACTATCTCGCCGCTTCGCACCGCGCGCCGCGCCGTGCCGCATCGATGGCGGCGAGACGTGCCTCACTCTCGATCAGCGTGCGCACCAGGATGACGCCGCGCGCGGTCGGCGAGCGGATGTCGCCGGGATGCGCCACGGCGTCCGGCCCCGCGAGCGTGACGTCGAACGCGCCGCCCCGCGCGTGGCGGTCGTCGAGGACGGTGAAATTGTCCGTGTGCGCGTCGAAGGCCGACACCGACCAATAGGTGCGCGGCATGCCGTCCGCGTGCACGCGCAGGCGCCCGCCCGCCTTGTCGAGATCGTAGACGCAGGTGGAATAGAGAAGATCCGGGCTCGGCCGCACCACGGCGCGCGAGGCGTCCGTGGCGCGCGCGCCGTGCAGCATCGTGTTGACGCCGCCCGCGCCCGCCAGCTTCGCCATCGTCCGTGCCATGATCAGATCGGGCAGATAGACGACGCTCGCGACATGCACCGCGGCCGCGATCGCGAGCGTCATCGCGATATAGAGCCAGTTGCGCGCGAGCCATCTCATGTGCAGCCCGCCCGCACGATGGACGGAAGCGTCACATGCGCCGGATCGGCCGCGACGGCGGCGTGCGGATTGTAGAGCCGCAGCGTCAGGCTGAACGTGCCCCGGCCGGTCGCGATCTCGTCCGCCTTCGCCGCGTCGCGCGTAAGCGTGACCACGAAGCCGCCGTCGGGATGGCGGCGGATCGACGTCATCGACACCGAATAGAGATGTCGCGGGCTGGGGATGAGGAAATCGTCGGGGCCGTAGGCGGTGATGCTCCACCAGCGCGCCGGCGGATCGCGGCCGATGACGCGATAGAGGCAATGCGCGTCGAGCTTGCCGCCCGTGCTGTCGGTCGTCGCGGTGTAGTAGATCGTCTCGCTGCGGTTGAGCGCCAGCAGGCCGTGCAGCGCCACCGAGGCGCGCAGCCAGGCGCCGCCCTCGGCGCTTCCCACAGCAAGGCTGGTCCGCCACGGCCCGTCCCCGACGTCGCCGCCCATCGGCGCGCCGCGCACGACCAGAACCCAGGTCGCGAACAACCCAAGCGCGATGCCGCAGATCGCCGTCACAAGAAGTTTCAGAACAGCGCGCATTTTCCCCCCGGACGGCATAGGATGGACATGCAAAGGGCGCGGCGCAAGCTGCCCGCGCCGCGCCGCAATAGGAGACGCGCCATGAACCGGATCGCAATTTCCACGCTCGCGCTTGTGGTGCTCGCCAGCCCCGCGAGCGCTTCCGTCGTCATCTCGAACGCCGCGACGAAGCATATGAGCTGCTCGGGCGGCGTCTGCACGCCGACGGCGAAGAATTCGGTGCTGAACGCGGGCGATCTTGAGACCCTGCTCGCGAGCGGCGACGTGACCGTGAACACGGGGACGGGCGCGGTGTCGATCGCGGTGAACGCGCCCGTGACCTGGGCGAGCACGAGCAGGCTGACGTTGAACGCCTCCAACGTCATCTCGATCAGGGCGGCGGTTGTCGTGGAGGGCACGGGCGCGATGACGCTGGCGCCGTCCGGCGCGGGGCTGAGTTTCTATCCCGGCGGCTCGATCGCCTTCTGGGACAATTCGAGCAGCCTCGTCATCTCGGGCCACAGCTACACGCTGGTCAGCGACATCACGACCCTGGCGTCGGACGTGCAGGCCAATCCCGCGGGGTTCTACGCGCTCGCCAAGGATTACGACGCGTCGGGCGACAGCTTCGGAGCGGCGGCGGTGTCCACGGCGCTGACCGGCACGTTCGAGGGCTTGGGCCATACGATCTCCAATTTCTCGATCAACAACACGGACGAATTCCAGGTCGGCCTGTTTTCGGAGATCGACGGCACGGCGCGCGACCTGACCATGAGCGGCGGCGACATCACCTGCGCCGGTTCCGGCGTTGGGGCCCAGGGGGTGGGCCTGCTGGTGGGCGAGAACAAGGGCGCGGTGAAAGGCATATCGGTCAGCGGCACGATTGACTGCGACAGTGGGCGGGACATCGGCGGCGTCGCGGGCGACAACACCGCGCCGGGGATCATCTCCAATGCCATCTCCGCCGTGAACATCCCGCAGAGCCACGCCCACAGCGCCGGCGGGTTGGTGGGTGTGAACACCGGCACGATCCAGAAGTCCTCGGCATCGGGAGACATCGTCGGCGACCCCGGCGGCGGTCTGGTGGGCACCACGTCCGGAACGATCACGGATTCGCGCGCGACGGGTTCGGTCCTCAACGCCGCCGCCGCCTATTCCGGCGGCCTGGCCGGCATCGCGAACGGAACGATCCTGCGCTGCTCGGCGAGCGGAAACGTCACCGTCAAGACGTATGCGGGCGGTCTGGTGGGTCTCGCCTCGTCGCTCACGATCGACAGCTCCTTCGCCTCCGGAGCGGCGACGAGCGCGAACGCGGCGGGCGGATTGGTGGGATGGGCCGGCAGCGGCTTGATGCTGGTGAACAGCTATGCGCGCGGCACGGCGACGGGCACGATCCGCAAGGTCCAGGGAATCGGCGGGCTGATAGGCGTTTCCAATGCGGCCCAATCCGTCGCCACGTCCTATTCCACCGGCGCGCCCAGCGGCGCGAAAAATGTGGGCGGCTCGGTCGGAGCGGTCGTCGGCAGCGTCGCCGTGACGGATGTCTATTGGGACCTCGACACCAGCGGCATCTCCGACCCGAGCAAGGGCGTGGGCAACAGCGCCAACTATCCCGGCATCACGGGCCTCACCACGGCGCAGTTCCAGTCGGGATTGCCTTCCGGTTTCGATCCGTCGGTGTGGGCTGAGAGCCCGAGCATCAACAACGGCTATCCGTATCTCATCGCCAATCCGCCGCAATAGGATGCGCGCATGAAACATCCCGCCATTCCGGTTCTCGCGCTCGCGGTGCTCGCCGGTCCCGCGAGCGCCTCCGTCGTCATCTCGAGCGGAGCGACCAACCATATGAGCTGCTCGGCGGGCGTGTGCTCGCCGACCTCGAAGAACGCGGTGCTGAACGTGGGCGATCTGCAGGCCATGCTCGCGAGCGGCGACGTGACGGTCGAGACGGCGAACGGCGCCGAGGCGATCGGGGTCACGGCGCCCCTGACCTGGGCGAGCGCGAGCCGGCTCACGCTTTCCTCCGTGCACAGCGTCAGCTTCAAGGCGGGCGTGGTCGTCGAGGGCACGGGCGGGCTTGTCCTCGCGACCGACGGGCACCAGCCGGGCGGCGACGTCCTGTTCTATCCCGGCGGCAGCGTGACGTTCTGGGACATGTCGAGCAGCCTTTCCATCGACGGCACGGCCTACACGCTGGTGAACGACCTGGCGACGCTTGCCGCGGACATCAGTGCCGACCATGCGGGCGCCTACGCGCTGGCCAGGGACTACGACGCGTCGGCCGATGGCCACTACATCAAGTCGCCGGTGACGGTGTTCTTCGGCGGCAGGTTCGAGGGCCTGGGCCATGCGATCCAGAACCTCACCATCGACACGACGCAAACGGCACGGCCGGCGGATGTCGCCCTGTTCCATGGCGTCTCGCCAAAGGGAATCGTTCGGGATATCGCGCTCGGCAACGTCGCGATCATCGCCGCACTGGCGGGCGACCAAGCCGCCGCGCCGCTCGTCGTCAAGAACAACGGCGCGATCGTCAACGCTTCCGCCACGGGCTCCATCGACGCGACGCAATCGGCTGGGAGCTCCGGAGGGCTGGTCGCCTGGGCCCACAAGGGCTCACGCATCCTCAATTCCTGGTCCAGCGTTTCGATCGCCACCGATCCCTTCTTCAATGCCGTGACCGGCGGCCTCGTCGAGCTCAATGAAGGCAGCATCGTCGACTCCTACGCGACGGGCACGCTCACCGGCACCAGATTGGGCGGGCTCGTCTACGACAACGCCGGGCCGAACGCGTCGATCGTGGGCTCGCACGCCACGGTAGCGCTTGTCTTCTCGCCGGGCGGCTACACGAGCGAGGCGGCAGGGCTCGTCTATTCGAACGGGGGCTCGATCTCCAATTCCTACGCGTCGGGCAGCTTCACGGGAAACATCACGGCCGGCGTGGTGGCGGGACTGGTCTATGAAAATTCGGGCGCGATCGCGAGTTCCTGGTCGAGCGGCGCCATCGCGCAGAATGCGGGCGGCACCGTCGGCGGCCTGATCGTGGACAACGATCCGGGAGGCACGGTCGTGAATTCCTATGCCACCGGGAACCTGTCGTCGGGAAGCGGCGGCAGCGGCTCGAACATCGGCCTCGCCGGATTGGTCGTGACCAATCTCGGCAGCGTCGCGCAATCCTATGCGACCGGTTCGATGACCGATGGCGGCGGCGTCGAGGAAGACGACGTCGGCGGCTTCGTCGGAAGCAATGACGGCACGATCGCCAATTCCTATGCCTTCGGCGCCGTCACCGGCAACCGCAAGGCGCATGCCGGAGGATTCGCAGGGGATCTTTCCGGGACGGTCAGCGGATCCTATTCCACCGGCTTCGTCAGCGGCGGCCTCAACCCGAACACGGAAGGCTTCGCCGCCATTGCCTACTATGCGACGGTCAGCGACTGCTATTGGGACGTTGACACCTCGGGCCAGAGAAAGAGCAAGGCCGGCACGCCGATCAGCGACACGGCGCTCAAAGCGGCGCTTCCCGCGGGCTTCGACCCGGCGGTGTGGGCGCAGAGCCCGAGCGTCAACAACGGTTATCCCTACCTGATCGCCAACCCGCCGCAGTGATTCAACCTCTCCTTTGTGGGGAGGTGTGTCTCAATTCGAATCCTTGTCGTCGTCGCCGTCGTTCTGCGGCTGCTGGCCGGGCGGAGGTGGCGGCGGCGGCGGCGGAGGGGGTTTGCGGCCGAAGAGCCAGTCGAAGAAATTGCCGTTGCGCTCGTGCTGCGGGCCGGACTGCTGCTGCTCGCGCTCGGCGCCCGGCACGCCGCCGCGGCTCGATTCATCGTCGCCGACCGGCGGCGGCTCGGAGACGGTCGAGGTGTCGAAGACGGAATTGTCGACGGGGGCCTGCGGCGAGGATTTGTCGAGCGGGGTGGATTTCTTGCCGCGCTCGGCGGCGACCATCACCTCGCGCCAGATCTGCGCCGGCAGCGTGCCGCCGGTCACGCCCTTCATCGGCGTGGAGTCGTCGTTGCCGACCCACACGCTCGTCACATAGTCGGCGGTGAAGCCCACGAACCAGGCGTCGTGATAGTCCTGCGTCGTGCCGGTCTTGCCGGCCGCCTCGTGGCCGGGGATGGCGGCGCTGCGTCCCGTGCCGCTCGTCACCACGCCGTAGAGCATCGCGACCAGATCCTTGTCGACGTGCTCGGCGATGATGCGCTGCGGCTCGGCCGGCTTCATGCGGTAGAGCACCGCGCCGCCCGGCCCGTCGACCTCGGTGACGAGATAGGGCGTGACCGCCATGCCGCCGCTGGCGAACGCGGCATAGGCGGTGGTCAGCTCGATCGGCGTCACCTCCGAGGTGCCGAGCGCGAGCGAGGCGTTCTGCTCGAGCGGCGAGGTGATGCCGCAGCGCGCCGCAGCATCCACGATGGTGGAGATGCCCACTTCCTGCGCCAGATTGGCGGTGATGGTGTTGACCGAATGCGCCAGCGCGTCGGCCAGGGTCAGCGTGCCGTAGGAGCGGCCGCCGAAATTCGTCGGCGTCCAGCCGTCGATGTCGACCGGCTCGTCGTCGCGTTGGTCCCACGGCGTCAGTCCCGCCTCGAGCGCCGCCAGATAGACGAACGGCTTGAAGGCGGAGCCGGGCTGGCGGTGCGCCTGGGTCGCGCGGTTGAACGTGCTCTCGGCATAGTCGGTGCCGCCGAGCAGCGCCACCACCGCGCCGTCGGGCTTCATCACCACGACCGCGGCCTCGCTCGCATGCACTTTCTTGCCGGACTTGCGCAGGACCTTGAGCGCCGCGCCGTGCGCCGCGTCCTCTATCCGCGGCTCGAGCGTGGTGTGGACGATGAGATCGCTGGTCGGCTCCTTGCCGTCGACGGTGGCCTTCTTCATCGCCTCGTCGGCGGCGGTGTCGAGATAGAAATTGCGCGCGTCGACGACGCCGCGGTCGGCGACGACGGCGGGGGCGGCGATGGCGGCGTTGGCCTGGTCCCGCGTGACCGCGCCGGTCTCGACCATCGCGGCCAGGACCGTGCTCGCGCGGAACTGCGCCTTGGCGAGATCGCGCCGCGGCGAGAACACCGACGGCGCGCTGGTGAGCGTCGCCAGCATCGCGGCCTCGGAGAGGGTCAGCTCCCGCGCCGATTTGTTGAAATAGACATGCGCCGCGCCGTCGACGCCGTAGGCGCCCGAGCCCAGATAGATGCGGTTCAAGTAGATCTCGAGGATCTGCGTCTTCGACAGCGACTTCTCGAGCTGGGCGGCCTCGAACAGCTCGGCCCATTTGCGCTGCCAGGTGCGTTCCTGGCTGGTGAAGACGATCTTGGCGGTCTGCTGGGTGATCGTGGAGCCGCCCGCGACGGTATGGCCGGCGCGGAAATTGCGCCAGCTCGCGCGCACCAGCCCGCGCGGGTCGATGCCGTGATGGTCGTAGAACCTGCGGTCCTCCATCGCGATGAAGGCGGCGGGCAGGTAGGCCGGCATGTCCTTCAGGTGCAGCCGCTCGCCGATGATGGCGCCGCGGTGGCCGACCTCCGCCCCGTCCTCGTCCAGGAAGGTGAAGGCGAGCGGGCGGTTGACCGAATAGAGATCGACGCCGCGGTCCAGCGGGGGCGCGAACAGGCTCAGGACCGTGGGCAGCATGGCCAGCGCGGCGAACGGCAGCGCCACGATCACCACCGCCAGCGCCACGAGCCTGAGCAGTCCGCGCCGCCGGTCGGAGAACCAGCGGCCCGTGCCTTCCAGGAAAGAGAGTATCCAGTCGCCCATGCCGGGCCGTTTCGTGACCGAACTTTGGGGCGGATTCAAGGCTTTAGGGACTAAGAATCGTCAGAAGATGCTGCCGAAATCGATCGACGACAGGGCACCTTCATGGGTTTGACGGCGCAAGAACCGAAGGCCTTCGCCCAACTCCTCGTGCAACGCCTTCTCCGGGTAGATTCCGGAAGAAGCTTCTTGCCAATCTCGCGCCGCGCTCTGCTTCATCAGGAAGGTCGTCGCCACGGGCATGGCCGCGTCGTCGAATGACATCACGAGCCCCTTGAGCGTCGAGCGCCGGCTGCCGGGGTGGTCGATCAAGATCGTCTCCAAGCCCTGCGATTTTTCGATGACGCCGCAAAGATAGATCGCTCGCGGAAACGGCAGGACGACTCCGCGCGTCACCCGTAAATTCTCCTTCACGCCGGAAGTCACGTAGTGAGCGAATGTGCAAAGAGGTTCCAGCATGTGCGGCTCAAGGCGGATTTGGATGAAGGATTTCAGGATGCGGTCGGAACGATAAAGCGGCCGGTACAGATGATAACACCGGCTGATGGGACCCGCGCCGGCTTTTGTCACTATCTCCATTTCCTCGTCGTCGAAGAACATCCGATGACTTCGGGACGCCTCCCCGCGATCGACGCCGAGCATCTTGAGCATGGCGCCGATCAGTTCAGCTTGTGGATCTTCGGAAGCGCGCGGGATGTCCAGGTGCTTTTCCCCGGACTGCAACATCTCATGCAAGCTGCGACGCAGGGCGAACAATTGCTCGAATGGCTCGCGCGTCATCTCCCCGGTAGAGGTCGAGAGTTCGACGAGCCGGCATAAGGAAAACAGAATGCCGTCCATGGCGGCGTGATCGCGCAGGCGCCCCGTATGGTCCTGCGAGAAGCGCTGGAGCGTGCGGAGGCCGAGCAGTGGAATACCCGGCTCCCAAGCCGCGCGCAGTTCGCGCGCGAGCTCCAAAGACGAGAAGCCGCGGTGGTGCTTGTATTCCCAGAGCGAGCTTCGCAAGACCTCAAGATTGCGCTTCGAGCCCCAAAATATGGCGGAGGTCTGTGTCTTCGGCCCCAATATGTGCTCCCGGACGAGTCACTTCCGATCTCCCCTGTGACTTTGGCAGCTTTGCTGCCTTTTTCCCACCACTTCGTGAACAGAACAGGGACAAACCAAATTGTCAAGGAATTTGCCAGTGAGTTGTTTGTTTTTGGTATATAATTGACCGAATTAGTGATAGATATTTGTAGCTTCGTGTCCAAGGCTTGGGCCGAGATCGATCATGAACAGACTGCACGCGGATTATTGGATCAGGAAGGGGCTGCCGCCAGCCGGCCGCCGCCGCGGGCAGGTTTTCATCAGCTATTCCAGCCTCAACGAGGCGCGCAACGGACTCGTCCGGCGCTTCAGCGGTCTCTTGAAGCCAGTGCTCGAACTGGCTGGCGAGGCGCCGGTCTATGTCTATACGCACCCTGTGAGCGGCTCGCGCTATGGCGTTTCTTTCGTCGAGGAAGTGGTCGAACGGATCGCGCACGCGCCCGCCGCCTTCGTGTTCAAGTCCGCGGAGTACTTTGCATCCGAGATATGCAGTGAGCTGGAATTGCCGCTCCTGCTCTGGCGAAACCGCGTTCATGGCATGCCGCTCTATTTCATCTATGCCGGCGCCAGCTCGGTGGAGGCGCTACCGGTTTCCTTTCCCGCCGGCAATCGCAGCGGAACGTCGAAGGTTCTGCTCGGTGAGCTGGGGGACGACCGCAAGGCTCACCCGGAATTTCGTTCCGTCGAATATCTCCGCGATCAGTCCCTGCAGATGCTGCTCGAAGATGGCAAGTCCGCGGTGGCGGACGCGCGCCTGCTTGCCGTCATTGCCGATTTTGCGCAGACGCTGAAGCTGCCGATGGCCTGAGTTCACCCGCAGCGTTCCCCTTGCGCCGCGGCGGCGGCTTTTCGTGAACGTAGGGGATCGCGAGGCTTGAGAAAAATCGTCGTCCGGGGTCGGAAAAATTTTTCCCGGACGATGACGCGGTGCACAAATTCTCACGTGCCGCGCGTGTTTGGATAAATACATCAACGGCTTGATGCGAATTTTGAGGGTCGAAAAAAAATTTTCGCGGACCCCTTGAAGCGTCACGCTCGAAACACCATCTTCGCTACATCCCCACAATTGCATCACGACCGAAACCGGCGATGATCGGTGGCGCGGATTTTCCCGCGCCCCTCGCGCCGCAAGGAGGATTCTTGCGATGATGCCAAGACCGAAAATCGCCGGACGCGCAATCGCGCTCGCGGCACTCGTCGCGGCGACGCCGGCGATCGCGCAACGCTGCGTCGACGCCGCCGATCTGGCGAAGGCGCGACCTACGTTCTCCGACTACGCGGCGAAGACGCAGAAGATCGCCCATCCCGCTTCGGTCGTGCTCGCCGGCCGCGAGGCGCGCCGTTTCCGCAGCGCGCTGCGCGACGCGGCGAAGGCCGGCCCCAATTTCGCCGGCCATTACACGATCGCGGGCTGGGGCTGCGGCGCGGGTTGCCTGGACTGGGGCGTCGTCGACGCGCGCACCGGCAAGGTCGCGTTCGATGCGAAACTGCGCGTGCTGGCGACGGCGAGCGACGACTGGGCGCGCTACGACGCGCTGGCGAAAGCCTACGCCGCGCAGGGCGCGAACGGGGCGGGTTTCGACCTGCTTCTGTTCAAGCCCGGCTCCGCGCTGCTGATCGTGCTCGGCGCGCCGGGCGAGGGCGAGGCGCGCGACGGCGCCCACTACCTGCACTGGACCGGCGCACGCTTCGAAGAGGTGAAGTTCGTCGAGGCATTCGCGATCTGCCGTGCGGCGGGCCGCTGAAATCCTGCTTGGGCGTCCGACGCGAGAAAGAGCAATCATGGCGCAGGCGCCTGCCGTCAAAGCGCGCGATGCCGTGCGCGATGGCCCCGGCTATGCCGATGAAGAAAAGATCGATTCCGAATTTCTAGGCACGATGGCGCGGCGTCTTCTTCTCGAGCTCAGGCGGCAACTATCGCAGATCGAAACCGTCAAGCCGGGAGACACTGACGTAAAAGCTGCGTCGGTGCGTGCGACGAACCTGCGCACACTGGGGTCCATCGAGCAGTCGTTCACGCGGCTGGTGCGGTTGGAGCGTCAGCGCATGCTGGCAAACGAGACGAGGGCAGCGGGGAACAAGGACGACGTCCGTGCCGAGCTTGAGCGCCGCCTCGATAAACTCCTTGCCTTCGACACTGCGAAGGAAGTTTCTGAACAGCCTAAGCAAGGAGGAAGCCGAGCTTCTTCTGCGTGATTGGAACGTCTGGGCAGGCGACAAGCAGAAGGCGCCGCCCGGCGATTGGCGTGTCTGGCTGTTTCTCGGCGGACGCGGCGCGGGAAAGACACGCGCCGGCGCGCAATGGGTCGGGAGCGCGGTGAATTCCAGGCGCGCGCGTCGCGTCGCGCTGATCGGTGCGACTTTCCGGGACGCGCGCGCGGTGATGATCGAAGGGGAGTCCGGTTTGCTGCGGGTGACGGCCGGCGCGACGTTCGAGCCATCCAACCAGCGCGTTCTCTGGCCGGATGGCGAGATCGCGACCGTACTGAGCGCGGAAGAGCCGGACTCGATCCGCGGCCATCAGTTCGACGCCGCATGGGGCGACGAGTTCTGCAAGTGGCAGGACGCGCAGGGCGTACTCGACATGATCCGCATGGCGTTGCGTATTGGAGACGACCCTCGCATGACGCTCACCACCACCCCGCGCAACATCGCGGCGCTGAGGGCGCTGATCGCGGCGCCGGGGACGGTGGTGACGCGCGGCGCGACGAAGGACAACGCGGTCAATCTCGCGCCGGGCTTCGTCGAGGATCTCACGGCGCGCTACGGCGGCACGCGGCTCGGCCGCCAGGAGCTCGACGCGGAGATCATCGAGGATATCGACGGCGCGCTCTTCCGCCGCGACTGGATCGAGAGGTGCCGCGTGCGCGCGGCGCCCGCGCTCAAGCGCGTCGTCGTCGCGGTCGATCCGCCGGCGTCGGCGCAAGGCGCGGAGTGCGGCATCATCGTCGCGGGCCTCGGCCACGACAGCGCGTTCTACGTGCTCGCCGATTGCTCGGCGGGCGGCCTCACGCCCGGTAGATGGGCGCGCCGCGTCGCTGACGCCTATGAGGCGTATGAGGCCGACCGGGTGGTCGCCGAGGCGAACCAGGGCGGCGACATGGTCAAGTCCGTGCTCAACGCGGAGGCGCCGGCGATGCCGGTCGTGATGGTGCGCGCCACGCGCGGCAAGAGCGTGCGCGCCGAGCCGGTGGCGCAGCACTACGAGAAGGGCCGCGTGCATCACGCGGGCGTCTTCCCGGAGCTCGAGGACCAGATGTGCAGCTATGACGGCAGCGGCGAAAGCCCCGACCGCATGGACGCGCTGGTGTGGGCGATCACCGCGCTCGACCGCAAGGTGCCCGAGCCGAGAGCGCGTCAGTTGTAGAAGCACAAAGAGTGTCGTGGCCCGGTCCATAGCGACAGCGTATGGACGCGGGCCACCCAGGTGACATCGAGCCAATTTCGAAGAATTTCACGCGGAGACGCGGAGTTCGCGGAATGAAAAAGAACCTCCGCGTACTCCGCGCCTCCGCGTGAGTCCTTTTTTTTAAACCTGCAGAACCCAACTGGATGGCCCGTTCGTACGCTGTCGCTACGAACTCGCGGGCCATGACAGATGATTTTGTCGAGGGAAACTTCCCATGTTCCAGAACCTGTTCCGCCCCGCGAGATCTTCGGCGCGTCCCCCGGAGAAAAAGGCGATGCCCCCCCTCGTCGCCTTGTCTCTCGCGGGGCGGGCCTCATGGGGGGCGCGCGACTATGCGAGCCTGGCGCGCGAAGGCGTGATGCGCAACGCGATCGCCTATCGCTGCGTGCGCATGATCGCCGAGGCCGCCTCATCGGTCCCCTGGCTGCTCTATGAGGGGCCGCGCGAGATCGAGGCCCATCCGCTGCTCGCGCTGCTCTCAAGCCCCAACCCGCTCGAGGACGGCAAGGCGCTGTTCGAGCGCTGGTACGCGTTCCTCCAATGCGCGGGCAATTCCTATCTCGAGGCGCTCACCGCCTCGGGCGAGGTGCGCGAGCTGCACGTGCTGCGGCCCGACCGCGTGCGCGTCGTGCCCGGCGCCGACGGACGGCCGGTCGCCTACACCTATACGGTCGCGGGCCAGGCCACGACCCTCGCGGCCGAGCGCGGCACGGGCTTCCTTCCGGTGATGCACGCAGCCCTGTTCCATCCGCTCGACGATCTCTACGGGCTCTCGCCCATCGAGGCGGCGGCGCGCGCCATCGACGTGCACAATGCCGGCGGCGACTGGACCAAGGCGCTGCTCGACAACGCCGCGCGTCCTTCCGGCGCGCTCGTCTACAAGGGCCCGGACGGCGCGCCGGGGCTCACCGACGAGCAGTTCCAGCGGCTCAAACATGAATTGGAGGACGCTTATCAAGGCAGCGGCAATGCGGGGCGCCCGATGGTGCTCGAAGGCGGGCTCGACTGGAAGTCGATGAGCTACGCGCCCGCCGATCTCGATTTCGCCAACAGCCGCGACGGCGCGGCGCGCGAGATCGCGCTGGCCTTCGGGGTGCCGCCGATGCTGCTCGGCATCCCCGGCGACAACACCTTCTCGAACTATCGCGAGGCGAACCTGTCGTTCTGGCGCCAGACGGTGATGCCGCTCGTCGGCCGCACCGCGGCCCAGCTCACGCGCTGGCTCGCGCCCCGTTTCGGCGAAGGCTTGCGGCTCAGCTACGACGCCGACGCGGTGGACGCGCTCGCGGCCGACCGCGAAAGCTCCTGGGACAAGCTCAACGCCGCGACGTTCCTGACCCTGAACGAGAAGCGCCAGGCGGCGGGCTACTCTCCGCTCGCGGGTGGGGATACACTATGAGCACGGGGAAGGGGAGAAGGCGGATGAGAATCGCGATTGCAGCGGCCGCATTGCTCGCTGTTGCCGCGCCGGCCCGCGCGGACGAGGACTGCAGGCTCAAGCAGCTTGCCGATCTCACGTTGAAGAAGAGCACGGGCGGCGACTATCTGTTTCCGATCACGATCGGCGGCCAGGAGCGCTGGTTCGAGGTCGGGCTGAACAGCCCGTTCTCGGCGATCCTGGGCAGCTTCGCGGACGCCCAGAAATACGCGTCGCATTCGCTGCCCTCCCAGATCGAGCCGGAGGTGGACGACGTCAAGATCAAGCGGGCCGTCTCGGTCGACGAATTCAGCGTCGGTCTGGCCCGCGCCCGGAAGTTCGACATGTTCCGCGTCGACGGTTCGCTGAGCGGCGGCGATCCGCAGGTCACCGGACTGGCCGGAATGGACCTGCTCGCCAATTTCGACGTCGAGCTCGATCTCAAGAATTCGCGCATGAAGCTGTTCTCGCAGGATCATTGCAGCGGCCAGGTCGTCTATTGGGCCGACCGCTATGCGCAAGTGCCGTTCGAAAAGGACCCTTCCGGCCATTTCACCTTCCAGATGCGGCTGGACGGCGAGCGCGTTCATGTCGATTTCCACGTTTCCGCCGGCACGGCGCAGATGGACATGAACGTGGTCCACCGCATCTTCGGTCTCGACGAGAATTCGCCCGGCATGCAGACGCTGCACGACAAGACGCAGACCCTCTACCGCTATCCGTTCAAGCTGCTCGCCCTGGAAGGCGTCGAGATCTCCAATCCCGCCGTGTTCATCGTCAAGAAGGAGGGGCCGGAATGCAAGCCGTATCGCCCCATCCAGGCCTTCGATGGGAAGGTCTGTTTCGGAACGGCCGACCTCAGCCTGCGCGACGCGGAATTGAGCAAGATGCATCTCTATTTCGCGTTCAAGGAAAAGACGCTGTACGCGACGCCGGCCGACGCAGCGCTGCCGAAGTCGCCGTGAGGCGGATCCTTCTCATGAAACTCGAACGTCTCGGTAAGCCGCCATGACCCTCGCCGACGCGGTCCAGCCGGTGCTGGACAAGAAGCTTCCGGCCGCCCTCGTGGCGGCTTTTTTGTTGCAGACGGCCGGCGCGCTGTTCTGGGCGGGGTCGGCTGCCGAGCGCATCGCGGCGCTGGAGCGCGCGACGAGCGCCGACCAGAACGCGATCGAGCGCGTCGCGGTGCTCGAGGAAGACATGCGCACGATGAAGGAAACGCTGGACCGTATCGAGACCAAGCTGGATCGCGAGAAGGGCCAGCCATCTCCTTGAGGAGGTGGTAGGATCGTTCCTGGGTGAGGGAGGAAGACTTGCGATGATGTCCCGTGCTGCGCGTGCGTCGGCGGCGGCCGCCGCGCTCCTGTTCGCGACGGCCGCGCGTGCCGAGGACCACCTCCGGCCCGAGGATTCGATCCTGAGCGACGGCGGTGCGTGGCGGGACTACGACAGCATCGTCGTCGGCGTGCTGAAGGAGGCTTACACCGGCAACGTCGTCGCCCGCATGACGGTGCTCCCGGCTTTCGGGCCGGAATATGCCGTTGCTCTCAAGCGGGACGATGGCGGCGCCTATGCGATCCTCGTCGTGGCCCCGGCGGTGGGTCTGCATGACTATGATGCCCTGGCCGGCGCCGTCGCGGATGGCGATGCCAAGACCGTGGCGGAGCTGCGCAAGACGCTTCCGGCCGATTGGCACGACGTGAAGGTCGCGCGTTGCGCGATCGCGCTGGACAAGCCGCGCGCCGAACGTCTGGTCGATATCTGGACACGCGCGCTGCTGAAGACGCACTACGACGCGCCGGACCCGAGCGGGATCGAGACCGTCGGCGCCGACGGCGTGGAATATCATTTCTACAGCTACGGCAAGGCCGGGCAGGCGTGGTCGCCGGGCGGCGAAGCCGGCGCCCTCGTCGACATCGGCGATGCGATGGCGGAATATTGCGGCAAGAAAACAAAATCCTCGCTCGCCGCGCTCGATGCGCTGGTTGAGACGAGCCTTCCGGCCCAAGAAAAGAAATAGATCAATGCGACCCACCGTGAAGTACGCGCGGCGCGCGCTCGCGCGCGCGAGCGCGCCTGCGCGTCTCGAAGGTCTCGGGCGCGAGGTGTTCGAGGGCCATGCCTCGCTGTTCGGCGTGCCGGACGGCGCGGGCGACGTCGTGGCCCCCGGCGCGTTCGCTTCGTCGCTGCGCAAGCGGCCGGCGCGCGATGTGCGCATGCTCTATCAGCACTTCGCGCACGAGCCGATCGGCGTGTGGGAGACGATCCGCGAGGACGGCAAGGGCCTCTATGTGCGCGGGCGGCTGAGCCTCGACGTCGTGCGCGCGCGCGAGGTGCGCGCGCTGATCGCCGACGGCGCGCTGGACGGCCTCTCCATCGGCTTCCGCACGGTGCGCGCGCGGCGCGACGCGAAGACCGGACTGCGCCGCCTCGAAGAGGTCGAGCTGTGGGAGATCTCCATCGTCACCTTCCCGCTGCTCGCGGGCAGCGGCGTGACGGCGCTGGGAGAGAAGAACGCGCTCGCGGGAAGCATCGCGCGGGCGGCGAAGCGAGTAGCGAATAGTGAATAGCGAATAGGGAAGGCGGGCGCGAATTCTACTCGCTACTCGCTATTCGCTATTCGCCCAACCCCAAGGAGAACACCAATGGATATGGAAACAAAAGCCGACGCAGGCGCGAGCCGCGAGATCAGGGAGGCGTTCGACGATTTCCTGCGCGCCTTCGACAGCTTCAAGGACGCGAACGACGAGCGGCTCGCGGCGCTGGAGAAGCGCTCCACCGACGTCGTGGCCGACGAGAAGGTCGAGCGCATCAACCGCGCGCTCGACGAGCAGAAGCGCGTGCTCGACGAACTGACGCTCGCCGCCCAGCGTCCCGCGCTCGGGACCGAGCGTACGGTCCAGCCGCAGACGCGCGAGCGCAAGCAGGCGTTCGACCGCTATGTCCGCCGCGGCGACGCGGGCGGGCTCGACGCGCTGGAGGTCAAGGCGTTGTCGGCGGGCTCGAACCCCGACGGCGGCTATACCGTGCCGCTGGAGATCGAGACGACGATCGACCGCGTGCTCGCGAAAGCCTCGCCGATCCGCGCCATCGCGACGGTCAGGCAGATCGGCGCCAACGTCTACCGCAAGCCGATCACCACGGCGGGCGCGGCCACCGGCTGGGTGGGCGAGACCGACGCGATCAGCCAGACGAACACGCCGACGCTGGCGGCCATTGACTTCCCCGCGATGGAGCTCTACGCGATGCCGGCCGCGACGCAGACGCTTCTCGACGACAGCCAGGTCGACATCGAGCAGTGGCTGGCGTCCGAGGTGCAGATCGTCTTCGCCGAGCAGGAGGGCGCGGCGTTCGTCAACGGCGACGGCACCAACAAGCCGACCGGGTTCCTGCATTACACCACGGTGGCGGATGCATCGTGGGCGTGGGGCAGTCTCGGCTACATCGCCAGCGGGGCGGCGGGCGCGTTCGCGTCCTCCAATCCGTCGGATGCGCTGCTCGATCTCGCCTATGCGCCGAAACAGGGCTACCGCGCCAACGGCCGCTGGGTGATGAACCGCAAGACCGAGAGCACGGTGCGCAAGTTCAAGGACTCGACCGGCAACTATATCTGGCAGCCGGCGATGAGCGCCGACCAGCCGGCCACCTTGTTCGGCTATCCGGTGACGGAAGTCGAGGACATGCCCGACATCGCCGCGAACGCCTATTCGATCGCGTTCGGCGATTTCGCCCGCGGCTATCTCGTCGTCGACCGCATCGGCATCCGCGTGCTGCGCGATCCCTACAGCGCCAAGCCCTACGTGCTGTTCTACACGACCAAGCGCGTCGGCGGCGGCGTGCAGAACTTCGAGGCGATCAAGCTGATGAAGTTTGCTGCCAGTTAGCGAATAGCGAAATGGCGAATGGCGAATAGGGAACCCCAATTCGCCATTCGCTACTCGCCATTCGCCTTTTTTTGCGGAGCAAAAATGCCCCTCCAACTCATCACCCCGCCCTCTCTCGAGCCGGTCACGCTCGACGAGGCGAAGGCGCAGCTCAAGGTCGACACGGCCGACGACGACGCGCTCATCACCACGCTGATCACCGCGGCCAGGGCGCGCGCGGAATGGCATACGGGCCGCGCTTTCGTCACCCAAAGCTGGGTGCTGTGGCTCGATTGCTGGCCGGGCGACGGCATCGCGCAGGTGCCGCTGCCGCCGCTGCAGAGCGTGAGCGCGGTGAGCGCCTATGCGCGCGACAACACGGCGAACACGGTCGATCCCGCGCGCTATTTCGTCGATACCGTGTCGGCGCCGGGCCGCGTCGTGTTCGACTGCCTGACCTCGCCGGGCTTCGACCTGCGCCGGCGCAACGCGGTCGCGATCGCGTTCGGCGCGGGCTATGGCGGCGAGGCGGGCGACGTGCCCGAGCCGCTGCGCCGGGGCGTGCTCGAGATCCTGGCCGAGCTCTACGTCAACCGCGGCGACGGCCCGGAAGAGATCGCGCCGCCGGCGCAGGCGCTGCTCGCGCCGTACCGGATTTTCAAATTGTAGAAAGGGGCGAATAGCGAGTGGCGAATAGCGAATAGGGAATTTTCTATTCGCCATTCGCTATTCGCCATTCGCATTTTTGAATGATCGGCTCCCTGAACCAGCGCGCGCAATTGCTCGCGAACACGCTGACGCCCGACGGCGGCGGCGGGTTCGGCGACGCCTGGGAAGCGTTCGCCTCGGTGTGGATCGCGCTCACGCCCTTGGGCGGCAGCGACGCGTTCGGTCCCGACCGGCTGGAGGCGCGCGTGCGCCACAAGATCGTGCTGCGCCGCCGCACCGACGTCGCGGCGGGCATGCGCGTGGGCGTCGGCCCGCGAATCTTCCGCATCCACACCGTCATCGACGAAGGCCCGGGCGCCGCGCTGATGACCCTTCTGTGCGAGGAACTGCCATGAGCGCGAGCTGGGCATTGCAGCAGGCCGTGTTCGCCGAGCTCTGCGCGAACGACGAAGTCAAGGACGCGTTCGGCGATCCGCCGCGCGTCTTCGATACCCCGCCGCGCGGCACGGCGTTTCCCTATTGCGTCATCGGCGACGACACGATGAGCGATTGGAGCACCGCGACCGAGACGGGCAGCGAGCACATGCTCGAGATCCATGTCTGGTCGCGCGCCGACGGCCGCAAGGAAGCCAAGCTCGCCGCCGCCGCCGTGCGGGACGCGCTCGACGGCGCCGTGCTCGCGGTCAGCGGCGAGACGCTGATCGATATCCGCCATCTCGCCACGACCTTCACCCGCGAAAGCGACGGCGAGACGACCCGCGCGACGCTGAAGTTCCGGGCGGTGATGGAAGAAAGCGAATAGCGAGTGGCGAATAGCGAATGGAAAGAAGGCGATTCCCTATTCGCCATTCGCTACTCGCCATTCGCCCACAAAGGAGACCCACATGACCGCACAACGCGGCAAGGATTTGCTCATCAAGATCGGCGACGGCGGCTCGCCGGAGACGTTCACCACCGCCGCCGGGCTGCGCGCGACGACGCTGGCGTTCAACGCGCAGACGATCGACGTGACCAACTCGGACTCGACGGATGAGTGGCGCGAGCTGCTCGCCTCAGGCGTCAAGTCCGCGAGCGTGTCGGGCTCGGGCGTGTTCAAGGACGCGGCCTCCGACGCGGCGATCCGCGCGGCGTTCTTCGACCAGGCGCTTTCCAACTGGCAGATCGTGATCCCGAGCTTCGGCACGGTCTCGGGCCCGTTCAAGGTCACGTCGCTGCAGTATGAGGGGCCGTATGACGGCGAAGTGAAGATCTCGATGTCGCTGGCGTCCGCGGGCGCGCTGAGCTTTACGGCGTAGGACTGTCCCAATGCGCGGCCATCTGACCGATCAGATAGGCGCACAACGCCGCGATAAGCACAAATCCCGACCAATCCAGCCACGACCAGCCGCGCGCGGTTCCGAGCGTGAGCTCCGCAACGGCGACGGCGGCAGCGGCGAAAGCAGTCAGCGCCGCGAAGATGCGGAACATCAAAAGGCGCGTCCGCGGATAGACCGGTTCCGGATCGTCCATAAGGAAACCCTATCATGAACAGGATTCGCGGCGAAGCGGAGCTTGTCGCCGGCGGGAAGACCTATTGCCTGCTGCTCACGCTCGGCGCGCTGGCCGAGATCGAGGACGGGCTCGGACTTGCCAATCTCGGCGAGATATCGAAACGCCTGGCGCAGGCACGCGCGAGCGATCTGGCGATCGTGGCCGCGGCGCTGTTGCGCGGCGGAGGGCACGAGATGACGGCGCAGGACGCGCTCGCGCTTGCCTGCGACCTCGGCGCGCTGGTGGCGGCGGTGCGCGATGCGTTCGAGGCGGCGGGTTTGAAAGGCGAGGGCGGCGGCGAGGCGTCCGGCCCTTTCGCTGGAGCGGCGTCCTCGCCCTAGGGCTCGGCGCGCTGGCGCTTTCGCCCACGACGTTCTGGGCGCTGTCGTTGCCCGAGTGGCGCGCGATGCTCACGCGGCTCCCGCGGCGCGCATCGCCGCTGGCACGTGGCGAATTCGACCGCATGATGAAGGAGTTTCCCGATGGCTGACGATCCGAACTCGGCGCTGGACGCCGCGGCGAAGGCGCTCAACGACTTCGCGACCGGTCCGGTGATGGATGCGACCTCGGCCATCGAGGGCGCGGTGACGAAGAGCTTCGACGCCGTCGCCAACACCATCGCGCGCGCGGCCGTCTCGGGGAAGCTGTCGATGGACCAGCTGGTGAGCGCGATCCTCGCCGATTTCGAGCGCATCGCGATCAGCCAGTTCATCGTCAAGCCGATCGAGGGCGTGGTGAGCTCGATCGCGGGCTCGCTGCTTCCCATCGGCGGCGCGCTCGCCTCGGGCGGCCCGGTGAGCGCGGGCGAGACCTATCTCGTCGGCGAGCAGGGCCCCGAGCTGTTCACGCCCGCGGGCGCTGGCACCGTCACCTCGAACGCCGATCTTAAAGCGCGGGGCCCGCAGATCGTCGTCAACGTGCAGACCCAGGACGCCTCGAGCTTCCTCAAATCCCGCAGCCAGATCGCCGCGATGATGTCGCGCGCGCTGGCGCGGGGGCAGAGAAACATGTGAAAAGCGAATAGCGAATAGCGAGTAGCGAATAGAGGACTCGGTCAAGCTACTCACTACTCACTACTCACTACTCGCTATTCGCCATTCGCCATTCGCAGGCAACCATGACCTTCCACGAAATCCGTTTCCCCACCGCGATCGCGTTCGGCTCCACGGGCGGGCCGGAGCGCAAGACCGAGATCGTCGCGCTCGGCTCGGGCTATGAGGAGCGCAACGCGGTGTGGGCGAACTCGCGGCGGCGCTACGACGTCGGCTCGGGCGTCAAGACGCTCGACGACCTGCAGGCGGTCGTCGCGTTCTTCGAGGCGCGGCTCGGGCGCCTCGTCGGCTTCCGCTTCAAGGACTTCACCGATTTCCAGTCCTGCGCGCCGGGCGGCGCGATATCGCCCGCCGACCAGGCGATCGCGACCGGCGACGGGACGACGCGCGCGTTCCAGCTCGTGAAGACCTATGCGTCCGGGCCGTCGAGCTGGGTGCGCAGGATCGTCAAGCCCGTGGACGGCAGCGTGCGCATCGCGGTCGGCGGCATCGAGGTCTCCGGCCCGGTGTCGGTCGATGCGACGACGGGGATCGTCACCTTCACGACGGCGCCCGCATCGGGTGCCGCGATCACCGCCGGCTATGCCTTCGACACGGCGGTGCGCTTCGACACCGACGCGCTCGTCGTCAACCTGGCGAGCTTCGCGGCGGGCGAGTGCCCGAGCATCCCGATCGTGGAGATATTGGTGTGAATAGAACCCTCCCCTTGAGGGAGGGTCGAAAAATGCGAAGCATTTTTCGGGGAGGGGTTTTCGCCAAGACGAGCACCGCTCCCCGAAATTTGCCTCGCTGCGCTCAGCAAATTATCGACCCTCCCTCAAGGGGAGGGTGGAGCATCACCATGAAAACCCTTCCCCCCGGCCTGCAGGACCATCTCTCCTCCGGAACCACGACCTTGTGCTGGTGCTGGAAGGTCGCGCGCGGCGACGGGCTCGTGCAGGGTTTCACCGATCACGACGCGCCGGTCGTCTTCGACGGCGTGACCTACGAAGCGGCGAGCGGATTCACGGCGAGCGAGGTGCAGTCGACATTGGGGCTCGCGGTCGACAACCTCACCGTCGCGGGCGCCTTGTCGTCGGCTTCGCTGAACGAGCACGATCTCGCGGCGGGACTCTATGACGACGCCGATATCGAGATCTGGCGCGTCAACTGGGGGACGCCCGATCAGCGCGTGCTGATGCGCAAGGGCAATCTCGGCCAGGTGAGCCGCGGCAAGACCGCGTTCCAGGCCGAGGTGCGCGGCCTGGCGCACAAGCTGAACCAGAGCGTCGGCCGCGCCTACGGCTATTCCTGCGACGCCGATCTCGGCGACGCGCGCTGCACGGTCGTGCTCGCGGGTCCGACCTTCAAGGGCACGGGAACGGTGGCGAGCGTCATCGACGCTCGGCGCTTCTCGGTCACGGGCCTGGACGCCTATGCCGACGGCTGGTTCAGCGGCGGCAAGCTCGTCTTCTCGACGGGCGCGAATGCCGCGCGGGGCATGGAGGTTAAGCGTCACGGTGTGGCGGCGACGTCCGTCTCGATCGAGCTGTGGCAGGCGATGAGCGAAACGGTCGCGGTTGGCGACGCTCTCGCGGTGACGGCGGGCTGCGACAAGCAGTTCTCGACCTGCAAGGCGAAGTTCGACAACGCGCTCAATTTCCGCGGCTTCCCCTACATGCCCGGCAACGACGCCGTCGTCTCGTACCCCACAAGCAGCCAGCCTTTGGACGGGGGAAGCCGATATGGGAACTAGCGAATGGCGAATGGCGAATAGCGAATGGTCCCGGAGCGATGAATCCCTATTCGCTACTCGCCATTCGCCATTCGCCGGCGACATCGTCGCCGTCGCCCGCACCTGGATCGGCACGCCTTACCAGCATCAGGCGAGCGTGAAGGGCGCCGGTTGCGACTGCCTGGGGCTGCTGCGCGGCGTGTGGCGCGAGCTTCACGGCGCGGAGCCCGAGCGGCTTGCGCCCTATTCCCCCGATTGGGCGGAGGCGACGGGCGAGGAGACATTGCGCGACGGCCTCGCGCGCCATCTAAAGGAGATCGCTCCCGCAAGCATCGCCGCAGGCGACATCGCGCTCTTCCGCATGACGCGCCACGGGCCCGCGAAACATTGCGGCATCGTCGCAGCGAGGAACGGCGCGCTCACGCTGATCCATGCGCGACAGAACAAGCGCGTGAGCGAGGAAGCGCTTTCTCCTTTGTGGCGGCGCAAGCTCGCTTTCGCGTTCCGGCTGTCTCATATAGGCTCTAAGGCGTAGGAGGGCTCATGAAACGTCGTCTGCTCGTCGCCTGCTTTGCCGTTCTGGCCGCGACGCCCGCCTCTGCGCTCGATCCCCGGGCCCAGGACTGGCTGGGATTGCGTACGGAGGAGCGGTTTTGCACCGATCCCAAGTTGGATACCGATACGCAGATCCGTCAGTGCAGCGCGGCGTTGCAGGTCGAAAAAGATCCCAAAGAGCGGCTCGCGCTGCTCTTCGATCTGGGCGTCGCCTATATCGAAGCAGGGCGGCTCAATCCCGCGATGGATTGCTTCAGCCAGGCCCTGATCGCGGATCCGGACAATTGGCCTGCGCTTATGGGGCGTGGTGACGGCTATATGCACCTCGGACATCAGAAAGAGGCGCTCGCGGACGCGGAGCACGTGCTGCGCTTGAAGCCGAATTTCGCCCCCGCGCATCTCCTGCGTGGCAAGATCCTGGCGGCGCAAGGCACGTTCGATGCCGCGCTTTCCGAGTTGGATGCGGCGGTCAAGCTCGAACCAGATTTGGCGATGGCATACAACGCGCGCGGAAATCTCCACGCGCAGATGGGCCAAACCGCTCTCGCGATCGCGGATTTCGACAAGGCCATCGCGCTGAAGCCCCAAGCCGCGTACTACAACAATCGCTGCTTCGAACGCGCGAAGCCGCGTGGTGGCGATCTCGCCGGCGCGCTTGCCGACTGCAACGAGGCGATGAAGACCGATACCACCGCGGAGGTCTTCGACTCGCGCGGGTTCGTCTATTTCCGCATGGCCGACTACAAGAGTGCCATCGCCGACTATGACGTCGCGCTGGACAAGAAATCCGCCTATCCCTCTTCGCTGTTCATGCGCGGCGTCGCGAAGCGAAAAAGCGGCGACATCGCCGGCGGCGACGCCGATGTCGCCGCTGCCAAGGCGATCGACGCCGGCATCGCGGACGAATACGCCAAATACGGCGTGACGCCCTAGGAAAACATCATGGCATCCCTTGTCCTGAGCATCGCGGGGTCCGCGATCGGCTCGGCGTTGTTCGACGGCTTCTCGCTGTTCGGCGCGACGATCACCGGCGCGCAGATTGGGGGCGCGATCGGCACGCTGATCGGCGCGGAGATCGACAGCGCGCTGATGCCGGGCACCAATATCCGCCGCAGCGGCCCGCGCCTGAGCGACGTCAACATCCAGGCCTCGACCGAAGGCGCGCCCATCCCGCGCGTCTTCGGACGGCTGCGCGTCGCGGGACAGCTTCTGTGGGCGACGCGCTATAAGGAGACGCAGACCACCACCACGAGCGGCGGCGGCAAGGGCGGCGGCGGGACCACCGTCACCGAGACCGACTATGCCTATTCGATCTCCTTCGCGGTGGGGCTTTGCGCCGGCGTCGTCACCAAGATCGGGCGCGTGTGGGCCGACGGCAATCTGATCGACCTTGGCGCCTTCACCACGCGGTTTTATCCCGGCGACGAGGCGCAGGGCTTCGATCCGGGCATCGAGGACATCGAGGGCGACGGCAACACGCCCGCCTATCGCGGCCTTTGCTACATCGTCTTCGAGGACATGCCTCTGGCGCAGTTCGGCAACCGCATCCCGCAATTGCAGTTCGAGGTGATCCGCAGCCTCTCGGCCGCCGATCCGCAGTCTTTGGAGAACACGCTTGCCGGCGTGGCGCTGATCCCGGGCGCGGGCGAGTTCGTCTATGCGAGCACGGTGATCACCGCCGATGACGGCGACGGAACGACGCTGGTGCAGAACGCGCACAATTCCGCGAGCGAGGCCGACATCGACGCCTCGCTCGACGAGTTGCAGGCGCTGGCGCCGAATTTGGGCGCGGTGTCTCTCGTCGTGGGCTGGTTCGGCGGCGATCTGCGTTGCGCGTCGTGCCAGATCATGCCCGGCGTGGAGACCGCGACGAAGGACACCTATCCGCAGACCTGGAGCGTCGACGGGGTGCTGCGCCCGTCCGCGCATCTGGTCAGCCAGGTGAACGGCGTTCCGGCTTACGGCGGCACGCCGTCGGACGCGAGCGTGGTGGAGGCGATCGCGAACCTGAAGACGCGCGGCCTCGCCGTCATGTTCTGCCCGTTCCTGTTCCTGGATATCGCGAGCGGCAACACGCTCGAGGACCCGTATACCGGCGCGAGCGGGCAGGGCGCCTATCCCTGGCGCGGACGCATCACCTGCGATCCGGCGCCGGGCGTGAGCGGATCGCCGGACAAGACGTCGGCGGCGGCCACGCAGGTCGACGCATTCTTCGGCAGCGCGACCTCGGGCGATTTCTCCGTGGACGGAACGACGGTCGCCTGGACCGGCGGCGCGGATTGGGGCTATCGGCGCATGGTGCTGCACTACGCGCTGTTGGCTGAGGCCGCGGGCGGCGTCGACGCGTTCCTCATCGGCTCGGAGCTGCGCGGGCTGACGCGCGTGCGCGACAGCGCCACGACCTATCCCGCGGTCGCGGCGCTCAAGACGCTCGCGGCAGACGTGCGCGCGATCCTGGGAAGCGGCACGAAGATCGGCTATGCGGCGGACTGGTCGGAATACAACAACCACCAGACCGGCGACGCGGCGGGCGCGCTGCTGTTCAATCTCGATCCTTTGTGGTCCGACGCGAACATCGATTTCGTCGGCGTCGACAACTATCTGCCGCTCGCGGATTGGCGCGACGGGACGGCGGGTCTCGACTACGACGCGGTGCACGGGCCGACCTCGATCTACGATCCCGCGTATCTCACCGCCAACATCCGCGGCGGCGAGAATTACGACTGGTATTATGCAAGCGACGCCGACCGCGACGCGCAGGCGCGCACGCCGATCACCGACGGTCTCGGCAAGCCCTGGGTGTGGCGGGCGAAGGATTTCTGGAACTGGTGGTCGAACGCGCATTATGACCGCCCCGACGGGCATGAAAGTGCTACGCCCACCGCGTGGGTGCCGCAGTCCAAGCCGATCTGGCTGTGCGAGCTCGGCTGTCCGGCGATCGACAAGGGCGCCAACCGTCCAAACGTCTTCTTCGATCCCAAATCGTCGGAGAGCGCGCTTCCCTACTACTCGGACGGCGAGCGCGACGACCTGATGCAACGTGTGTTCCTTCAGGCGCATCTGGATTTCTGGAGCGGCGCCGGCAACAACCCCACGGTCGGCGGCGTGCGCATGGTCGACACGACGCGCATCTTCGCCTGGTGCTGGGACGCGCGGCCGTTCCCGTTCTTTCCCGCGCTCGCAAACGTGTGGGGCGACGCGGCGGACTATCAGTTCGGCCATTGGCTGAACGGAAGGCTGGGCGCGGTGACGCTTTCCGATCTCGTGAGCGCGCTGTGCGCGGACGCGGCGTTCACCGACGCCGACACAGCGAACCTCTCCGGACTCGTCACAGGCTTCGCGGTCACCGACACGATGAGCCCGCGCGACGCCATCGCGCCGCTCGGCCTCGCCTATCATTTCGACGGCGTGGAGAGCCAGGGCCTGATCCGCTTCGTGATGCGCGGGCGGCCCAACCCGTCCTCGTACGGCGAGAGCGATCTCGTCATCCCGGACGGCGATCCGTCCTTCGGCTTCTCGCTCGAACGCGCCCAGGAGACCGACCTGCCGGTCGGCTCGCGCATCACCTATATCGACGCCGACGCGGATTATCGCCAGGCGGTGGCGGAAGCGCGAAGGCTCGTCGGCTCGTCCGACCGCGTCGCGAGCTCCAGCCTGCCCATCGTTCTCGACCAGGGCCAGGCGATCGGCATCGGCCAGAGCCTGCTCATGGACGCCTGGGTGATGCGCGAGACCGCGACCTTCTCGCTGCCGCCGTCGGCGCTCGCGCTCGATCCCACCGACGAGGTCTGGCTCACCGCGGGCGGGCGCGCGCGGCGGCTGCGTCTGGGCGGCATCGACGACGCGGGGCCACGCAAGATCGACGCGGTGGCGACCGATCCCTCCGTATACGAACCGATCACCGGGCCGATGCGCTCGCCCGGCGCCGGCCAGGGCGCGGGCGGCGGGCCCGGCCGCGCCCTGGTCGAGTTCCTCGACCTGCCGCTGCTGACCGGCAACGAGGTGCCGTGGGCGCCGCATGTGTGCGCCTTCGCCAATCCCTGGCCGGGCGCGGTGATGGTGCTCAAGAGCGCGGGCGATTCCAACTACGTGCTGGACACGCAGCTCACATTGGCCGCAAGCATCGGTGAGACGATCGCGGATTTCTCCTCGGGTCCCGCGTGGCGCTGGGACGAGGCGAACGCGCTGTCGATACGCCTCGTCAACGGCGCCTGCGCCTCGCTCGACGATCTGTCGGTGCTCGGCGGCGCCAACGCGCTGGCGATCGAGAACGCAGACGGGCAATGGGAGGTGCTGCAATACACCTCGGCCATGCTCACCGCGCCCAAATGCTGGACCCTGACGCGGCTGCTGCGCGGCCAGGCGGGGACCGAGAGCGCGATGCGCAATCCCGTCGCCGCGGGCGCGCGCGTGGTGCTTCTCGACCGCGCGCCGGCGCAGCTTTCGCTCAAACAGGACGAATACGCGCTCGCCTTCAACTATCTCTGGGGGCCGCAGGGCAAGGCGATCTCGGACCCCGCCTATCAGGGTGCTGCGCTGCAATTCGCAGGGCTGGGCTTGCGGCCCTTGTCGCCGGTGCATCCGCGCGCGGTGTGGCAGGGCGGCGACCTCGCGCTCTCCTGGATCCGCCGCACGCGCATCGGCGGCGACAGCTGGGACCAGACCGACGTGCCGCTGGCCGAGGACGCAGAGGCTTACGACGTCGAGATCCTCGACGGCGGCGGCACGGTGATCCGTACACTGAGCGTGATATCTCCCACGCTCACCTATTCCAGCAGCGATATCGCGAGCGATTTCCCCTCGGGCCTTCCATCCCCGTTCCGCTTCACCGTCTACCAGCTCTCCGCCACCTATGGCCGCGGCGTGGGCGAGACGGCGGAGATCTTCCTCTCCCCTTGAGGGAGAGGACGCGAAATCTTGCACTTAGCGGAGCGCAGCGCAGCTAAGTGCTTAGATTTCGCTGGTGAGGGGTGAGTTTTTCGCTCGGCCGGACTCACCCCTCACCTGAAAAATCAAGGGCTTGGTCTTCGCTTCGCTCGGCCCAAACCCATGATTTTTCTTCCTCTCCCTCAAGGGGAGAGGACATCTCGTTCGACATCCGGAGAAAATCGAAATGTCCACTACCCCACGCAGCGGGTTGCCGCTGCTTGCCGCCGCGCAGGCGCAGAAGCACGTCACCCATAACGAGGCGCTGCTGCAGCTCGACGCGCTTTCCTGCGCGCGCTTCCTCGACCGCGATCTGACCGCGCCGCCGTCCACGCCCGCGGACGGCGATACCTATCTGGTGAAAGCCACCGCGAGCGGCGACTGGACCGGGCAGGACGGCAACATCGCCTACGCGCTCGACGGCGCATGGCGCTTCACACAGCCCTTCGCGGGCCTCATGGCCTATGTCGCCGACGAGAGCATCTTCGTGGTCTATACGGGCTCGTCCTGGGCCGATCTCACCAGCCTTCTCACCTTCGAGAATCTCAGCGTTCTGGGCATCAACACGACGGCGGATTCGACCAACAAGCTCGCGGTGAAGTCGCAGGCCGTGCTGTTCGACAACATCGGCGCCACGGTGCAGGCCAAGATCAACAAGCACGCGGCCTCGGACACCGCCTCGCTGCTCTATCAGACGAACTATTCCGGCCGCGCCGAGTTCGGGCTCTGCGGCGACGACAATTTCCACGCCAAGGTCTCGCCCGACGGATCGAGCTGGACCGACGCGGTCGTGATCGACAAGACCAGCGGCGCGCTCGCCTTGGCCACGGGTATGAAGCTCGCGAACGGCTCGGCCGCGTCGCCGGCGCTCGCCTTGAACAGCAATTACGGGCTTTTCTACGACTCGACGAATTCGGGAATCGGCTTCTCGGTCGCGGGCGCACAGGCCGGCTATCTCGCGACCGGCTTCCTGCGCTTGAGCCTTGCGGGCGGCGCGAGCAACCAGCTCAACGTGCAATCGGAGGGCACGGCCAACAACCAGGCCGAGACCTACAACGCCTCGGCCGGAACCGCGTCTGCCTACACGATGCGCCGCGGCCACGGCACGATCGCGAGCCCGTCGGTCGCGGTCAACGGCGACACGATCGGCAACCTCAACTGGCAGCCCTATACGGGCGCGTCGGGCAGCGGCTTCTCCAACGGCGCGCGCATCCAGGGCGTGGTGACCGAGACCGCGACGCTGGATTCGAGCCATGCGGGCATGCAGATCCGCCTCTTCGCCTGTCCGGTGGGCTCGGCCACGCTCTCCGAAGTCGCGCGCTTCGACAATGAGAGCGGGCTGTCGCTGTTCGGGGCCAATCCGGTGATCGACAAGAACCGCGCGCTCCGGCTGCGCTCGACCACGATCGCGGGCGCGGTCGCGCCGTCCGCCGCGGGCGCGCTCTTCCATCACTCCGACGCGCAGGGCGGCGCGGGCGAGGTCGCGGTCGACACCGGCAGCGCGTACCGCCATGCCGGACAGGCCGCCGTGAAGAAGCTCACCGCCGACGCGGATGCGACCTACACCCCGCGCGCCGACGGCCGCATCGTGCGCGACGGCGCCTCTCTGACCGCCGACCGCAAGCTCGTCCTGTCCACGACGAACGTCACTGATGGCCACAAGGTCGATGTCAGCCGCAGAGGCGCGAGCGGCGGCCACAACCGCGCCGTCTATCAAGCCGACGGCACGACCCTGATCGCCAACGTCGCCGACAATACGAGCACCGACTTCATCTATGACGGGACGGCAGCTTTGTGGTTCCAGAAATGAGTCAACCTCCCGAACCCGATTGTCATGGCCCGCGAATGCGGGCCACCCAGTTGGGTTCTGCGGGCTCAGAATGAATCACGCGGAGACGCGGAGAACGCAGAAGTTTTCTTCTTCTCCGCGCACTCCGCGTCTCCGCGTGCCTTATCTTTGCGAAGCGAGGCCGTGTCACCTGGGTGGCCCGCATTCGCGGGCCATGACAATTGGAGTTGTTGACGCAGGTCGGCCCTCCTGCCTTCATGGCGCATTGCTATTTGTCGGAGTGTCACCATGAAAGTCAGCGAGGCGGTCGCCTCACGCAAGACGATCCGCGCGTTCAGGCCCGATCCGGTGCCGCGCGCGACGGTCGAGAGCATCCTGGCACTCGCCGCGCGCGCGCCGTCGGGCGGCAACCTGCAGCCCTGGCGCGCCTATGTCCTGCTGGGCGAGGCGCGCGACGAGCTCGTGCGCCGCGTGGCTGAGGCGCGCAAGACCAGGCCCATGGGCGAGCGGCCGGAATATCACATCTATCCGCTCGATCTGACCGAGCCCTACAAGACGCGCCGCTTCCGCGTCGGCGAGGCGATGTACGCGACCATGGCGATCCCGCGCGAGGACAAGCCGGCGCGGCTGAAATTCTTCTCCGGCAATTGGGAGTTCTTCGGCGCGCCGGTGGGCGTCATCTTCACCATCGACCGCATCATGCAGCAGGGCCAGTGGTCCGATCTCGGCATGTTCCTGCAGACCGTCATGCTGCTCGCGCGCGAGCATGGCTTGCACACCTGCCCGCAGGAAGCGTGGGCGCTGTGGCATTCGGTGATCCGCGAATATCTTGAGGTCCCTGCGAACGAGATGATCTTCTGCGGCATGGGCATCGGCCACGCGGATGAGAGCCATCCGGTCAATTCGCTCGCGACCGAACGCGCGCCGCTGGACGAGTGGGTGACGGTGCGGGAGTAGTTTTCCTCTCCCCTTGTGGGAGAGGACGCAAAATCTTGCGCTTAACGGAGCGCAGCGCAGTTAAGCGCTTAGATTTTGCTGGTGAGGGGAGATTGCTTGCGACCGCCAGACTCACCCCTCACCTGAAAAATCAAGGGCTTGGTCTTCGGCTCACGCTCAGCCCAAACCCATGATTTTTCTTCCTCTCCCTCAAGGGGGGAATTATCACCTTGACATAGTAGCCTCTAGTGCTAGTGATAGCAAGACAGGCCGTTGCTAGGTGAAGTTCCCTCAAATGAGGGAGAGAATTGTGGGAAGAGCTAAGATCAAGATCACGCCAGGCATGCTCAAGGCCGGGATTGAGGCCGCCGATGTTTATTTGGACGACTACCGCGTGGGGGATTCGAGCGTGGAAGCGACTGCAGTTGCGGTCTTCGAGGCAATGACCCGAGCAGCCCCGGGCTACGTAGAACCATTGCCAACACCGTCGCGTAGGAAGACAGAACGATAAGGTCGCCTGCTAGAGCTTTGTGAAACGCCTCACGATCTGCCCTAGAAAGTCGCGCCACTTTCTTTGGGTCTCCCGAGAACGGGTCAGGTTCGAAGACGAAGCCCGAAAGCGCTCCGGTCATTGTCATGGGCGTGTGAGCAATATCATTCCTGTGCTGAGAAAGGTCCCCAACGATCTTGAGCAGCCATGCTAGAGCCTTCGATACTCTGGGATTGATCCCCTTTCGGACTGTGAGTGATTCTTTCAGCATGTCGCGCTGGCCGGTATCGGCCTTGATCGCGCGCCAAATCGCCAGCCCGACATTCGGGTCTTTGGGATCAACAATCTCGACAAAACATTCTGCGAAGGCCGCATGAATGCGGTTCCATGCCCAAAGGATCACGCCAGCCTGCGCGCTATACTTTTTGACCTTTTTGGCATACGTCTTTGGAACTCGCCTGGATAGCTTGCGCGGCTTGGGGCGAAGAAGTCTCAGAAAATTATGGGCAGGCTTCACCACCATGACGACCTCCAAAACTCGCAAAAGCGAATTTTTTCCTGACGCGTGGAAGCGGTTCGAAGCGGCCGTTGACGCAGCCGCAAAGCACGGCCCGATGCACAAAACGACTAAGCCACAGAAAGCGCCGAGTCGGCCAAAGACCACCAGTCGGAAGTCCGGCAAACCGGCATAAAACCCACAGATTCGCGCGGCACGGTTGCCGTGCTATATTCCCCGTAGAACGGCCCACAGGTCGTTCCGGGGCGTCACAACCTCAAGACTAGCGGCGCAAGTGCCGCCGTTACCAGCACTCCTCCACCTATAGGGTCGAGGAGGCATACGGGCATGTTCAGGGCGAAAGCCTAAAGCCGTATGCGACCTTGCTAGTCTTGGTTTGTGAACTCCCCGATCGCCAGGAGGGGAGATATGCGGACACTCGTTATTTTGCTTGTTGCTTTTGCACTGACGGGGTGCCTATCGCTTCCGAAGCCTCCGTCTCCGCAGGAGATCGCAGCCCGCGACGATGCGACGTGCCAGTCCTACGGCGCTAAGCCGGGGACGGACATGTACGTCAGCTGCCGGATGCAGCTTGCGCAGGAGAGGCAGCGCGAGCGCGCCGCCATCATCGGAGCCATAGCCCAGAGGCCGCTCATTCCCCAGGTCGCCATGCCCACTCCGATAACGACGCAGCCGCAGACCAATTGCACGACAACGTATGTCGGAAACCAAGCCTACACGCACTGTCAATGATGTTGCTGGTTTTGCATGTAACCGCAGGGGTGATCCTGGCAGGCATCCTATTTGGGATTCTGTACTTCGGCGGCTTGGCGTTCATCGAGGGTGTCAATGCAGGCGACATGACCAAGGCCAGGGTGGCTCAAACCGTCATGGTCTTGTCCGGCCTCGCCATGGTTGGCGTCGTCATCGCGGCCTTTATTTGGTAACTGCGTGGGGCTTCTGCCTTTTGCGCTTAGGGCCGTGGTACTTCTTATGCCCGGACGGGCTCTCCTTCGCGACAAGTCCGCCGATAGGTCAAGCGCTTCCCAACGATGCCGCTCACGCTCTTTTCCATGCGGAGCGCATCGTCAACCTCAAGGCTGGCGCGCTCGTTATAGCGATAGTCGAATTCCGCAAGATAGCGTTTCAAATGCTGCGGCGAGATGTGGTGATACGTGCCGATGATCCCGCGCTTCAGAATTGAGAAATAGCCCTCAATCGTGTTTGTGTGGGCATCGCCACGGACATATTCGTCAATCTCATGGTTGACCATTTCATGACGGGCGAAGTCCTTGTGCATGTGGCGGTACTGGCCTGCGCCGTCTGTCATGAGCGAGGTTGCCGCGTCGATCTGCGCGGTCAGGATCGGGCGCAGGGTCTTGGCGTTTACGCGGGCCACGCGTTGCGAGCGCACCTTGCCGCCGCGCTCCACAAGCGAGAACACGGCTTCCTTACCAGCGCCGCCGATGTTCTTCTTGTTGCGGAGGCGCTTGTGCTTGTTCTTCTCCTTGCCGCCTACAAACGTCTCATCGGCCTCCACGATCTTCCCGGTTCCGCCCATAGGGGCCGCGTCAATCTCGCGTAGACTCTCGCGAATGCGGTGCATGAGGAACCAGCTCGACTTGGGGCTAATCCCGAGCATCCTGCCGATTTGCAGGGCGGACATGCCCTTCTTCGAAGACATGAGAAGCTGAGTCGCGGCCAGCCATTTGTGCAGAGGGATTTTGCTGCGCTCGTACAGCGTCCCTACCGTGACCGTGAAGGGCTCCCTACAGGCGTTGCACTGGTAGAGACCGGGACGGGTCGTCTTGCCCTGCATGAGCGTGCTTTCGCCTACAACGCCACAATGCGGGCAAACCCGGCCACCCTTCCAAAGCCGGGCCTCAAGCCACTCGCGGGCTTTGGTCTCGTCCTGAAAGATTGGGTTTGAAAGAAGGCCCTTCGCCATGGCACGTCTCCGTTGGTCCCTGGAATCTAGGGCTTGAGCCGTACTATGTCAAGGTGATAATTCCCCTCAAGGGAGAGGAAAATCGGACCTAAGGCCCCTTCGCGAGCAATCGGATCTCCACGCGCTGGCGCGCCGGGCCGGTGTCGAGCTTGGGATCGGCTATTGCCGAGCGGGCGATGATGTCCTCGTCGACGCCGTCGGCGACGAGCTGGTTGCGCACGGCGGCGAAACGCGGCTGCGACATCTCCATGTTGCCGCCGGGCGCGACCCCGGCCGCGATGGCGACCGTGGCGGGATGCTGCCGGCGGACGGCGTCCGCGGCGCTCTTCACGATGGAGGCGGCGTCGGGGGTGAGATCGGTGCTCTTGTCCTGGAAGAACACGATGAACGTGGTAGGCGGCCCATAGACGAGATTGTGGACGCTCTCGCAGCCGGCGAGCCCCAGGCAAACGCACAAAGTCGCGATCCACACCCTCATGAGGGAGAAACGCGCGGGAAGGCGAAGGGTTCAATCGCCGGTGTCCTCTCCTTCGGGGGAGAGGAACAAGCCGTCAGGCGCGGGCAAATCTCTTGTACTTGATCCGGTGCGGCTGGTCGGCGTCGATGCCGAGGCGGCGCTTCTTGTCGGCTTCGTAGTCCTGGAAATTGCCCTCGAACCATTCGACGTGGCTGTCGCCCTCGAAGGCGAGCATGTGCGTCGCCATGCGGTCGAGAAACCAGCGGTCGTGGCTGATGATCATGGCGCAGCCCGCGAACTCCTCGAGCGCGAGCTCGAGCGCGCGCAGGGTCTCGACGTCGAGGTCGTTGGTCGGCTCGTCGAGGAGCAGCAGGTTCGAGCCCGATTTCAGCATCTTGGCCAGATGCACGCGGTTGCGCTCCCCGCCGGAGAGCTGGCCGAGCTTCTTCTGCTGGTCGCCGCCCTTGAAGTTGAACGCGCCGACATAGGCGCGCGAGTTCATCTTGGTCTTGCCGAACTCCAGGATGTCGGTGCCGCCCGAGATCTCCTGCCACACCGTCTTGTTGGGATCGAGGTCGTCGCGCGACTGGTCGACATAGCCCATATGCACCGTGTCGCCGATGCGCAAGCTGCCGGCGTCGGGCTTCTCCTGACCCGTCAGCATACGGAACAACGTCGTCTTGCCCGCGCCGTTGGGGCCGATGACGCCGACGATGCCGCCGGGCGGAAGCTTGAACTCGAGGTTCTCGAACAGCAGCCTGTCGCCATAGGCCTTGGAGAGGCCTTCGGCCTCGACGACCAGGCTGCCCAGGCGTTCCGAGATCGGGATGAGGATCTGCGCCGGTCCGGTGCGCTGCTCCTGGCTTTTCGCGAGCAGCTCCTCATAGGCGCTGATGCGCGCCTTGGATTTCGCCTGGCGCGCTTTGGGCGAGGACGCGATCCATTCGCGCTCTCGGGCGAGCTCGCGCTCGCGCGCGGCGGCCTCGGCGCCTTCCTGATGCAGGCGCTTCTCCTGCACGCCGAGGAACGAGGAGTAGTTGCCCTCGTGCGGGATGCCCTTGCCGCGGTCGAGCTCGAGAATCCACGACGTGACGTTGTCGAGGAAGTAGCGGTCGTGGGTGACGAGGATGACGCAGCCCTTGTATTCGCGCAGCGTATGCTCGAGCCACTGCACGGATTCGGCGTCGAGATGGTTGGTCGGCTCGTCGAGGAGGAGGATGTCGGGCGCGTCGAGCAGCAGCTTGGTCAGCGCGACGCGGCGCTTCTCGCCGCCGGAGAGCGTGGCCACGTCGGCGTCGCCGTCGGGGCAGCGCAGCGCGTCCATCGCCTGGTCGACCTGGCTGTCGAGATCCCATAGGCCCTGCGCCTCGATCTCGTCCTGCAGGCGCGACATCTCGTCCGCGGTCTCGTCGGAATAGTTGGCGGCGATCTCGTTGAAGCGGTCGACGAGCGCCTTCTTCTTGGCGACGCCCTCCATCACGTTGTCGCGCACGGTCTTGGACGGATCGAGCTGCGGCTCCTGCGGCAGGTAGCCGGTGCGGATGCCGTCCGCGGCCCAGGCCTCGCCGGTGAACTCCTTGTCCATGCCCGCCATGATGCGCATGAGCGTCGACTTGCCCGAGCCGTTGACGCCGACGATGCCGATCTTGGCGCCGGGATAGAACGACAGCCAGATGTCCTTGAGCACCTGCTTGCCGCCGGGATAGGTCTTCGACAGACCTTTCATCACGTAAACGTATTGCGGACCGGCCATTTTCCTGCCTCGAACTGATATCGCCGATGCGGCATATAGAGGTGGCGCCGAACTTCGTCGAGAGAAATATCGGGCCGCTGCGTCCGTTCATTGCGCGGCATAGCTGCGGACATACCCGGTCGAGGAAAGTTTCGGATCATTTGCCTCGATTTGCACCGTGACGGTGGATGCGTTTGCGTCGATCAGCTTGCGCAAGTAGTCCTGCACATTGGCATTGGCGAGGGTGACGGTCGCGCGAAGCTTCACGACCGTGCCGGAGTGCGGCGCCAGCAAGACCAGCGAAGGGTCCGTCTGGCCCGCGGAGCTCATCTGGAAATCATCCAACGACCACTTCGCGGAGTCGTTCTTCTCCACCAGCAAGGTTCCGCTGAAGTCCGAGGCGTGGACGACGGCGAACTCGTCGGTGGGATTTTTCACCGAGGCGACGATCGCGGCCTGCGTGGTGCCGTCCTTTTCGAACGCCAGCGACGCGCGTTCGATCGCCAGCGACGGCGCCGGCGGCGGAGCGACCGCGCCGGATATCCGCGCCGGCAAACCCGCAACCGAAGAATACGCCCACATGATGATCGCAAACGTCGCCGCGCTCTTGACGATGCCCCAGCAGCGGACGAGACGCGGCCTGTCGGACAGGCTTTTCCATCGCCAGATCGCAAGCGTTACCAGGGGCACGATCAGGAAGAAAAACGGAAACGACAACAATCCCGCCCATCCGGCCGCGTCCGCGACGATGCCGTCGCCGCAAAAGCTCGGCACAAGGCTGCAGGGCTCCGCTCCCGCGACAGGCGGCAGCAGGAAGACGGCGAACCACGCGAACAGCGCCGCCGCTTGATAACCGAAGACGTAGCGGTAGGCAGTCGTCAATTTCTCCCGGCGCTCGCCTTGCGGCTCGTCGAGCGTCGCCGACAGCCGCGACAGCGCGACGACGGAAAGAAAGGTGGGAAAGCCCCCGATGAGCAAGGTCGTGAGGCTGAAGGCCTGGTCGAATTTCTTGACGAAATTGGCGACGATCTCCTTGTCGAACCAGATCAGATCGAAAATCGCCATGAAGCCGTCCGGGTAGACGGCGACCACGAGCGAGAAGAGAAATCCGCCGATCACGAGATAGGTGAAGGGATAGACGACGTCCTTGGACCCCCGCTCGCTTTCGCAGATCACTTTTTCGAGGCCGCGGCGCCATTGAAACCCGATCGCGGCGGAGGTCCGCAGATAGGCGACGAGGAATCGAAAGAACCCTTCGATCGTGGTTTCGATCTGGCGGGAGAGCGATTTCTTGTCCGTATCGGCCATGGCGCGAGGCTTCCGCTCTATCGACCGGTCCGTGTCCGGACCCGGGACGAATCGCGCAATACTAGAACTTGGGCTTTGCCGGCGACAGGAACCGCCGGCGCCGTCGCGGGTTGGCGCGTGCGCTCGTCTTCGGACGCGGGCTATTTCGCGGGATCGAAAATGCCGTAGCCGGCGAGCGTTTCGCCGCGGTTTGGCGCGGGTTTGCGCTTTGTCCGGCTCCCCCATAGAGCGTCTAGCAGGCGCAGCCTCGAACGCCGCGGGGCCTTCTTGCTTTCCAGCCTTTCGCTCACCGCGGCGAAGACGATCTCGGGGACGTTGATGCCGCAGGCCGGCTCGAGCGCCTGGAAGCCCGGCGAGGAGTTCGCCTCGCAGATGCGATAGCCGTCCGTGTCGAACAGGATGTCGATGCCCGCGACGTCCAGGTCAAGCGCGCCCGCCACGCGCACGGCGAGCTCGGCCATGTCGCGCGGCAGGGCGAAGCGCGTCGCATGGCCGCCGAGCGAGATGTTCGACTTGAAGCTGCCGTCCGACGAGCGCCGCTCCATCGCGGCGACCGCTTGGCCCGCGACGACCAGCACGCGCACGTCGCGGCCGTGGCTGGCGCTGATGTATTGCTGGAACAGGAAGTCGGCACCGCTCTTGGCGCCGTCGAGAAGATCGGCGAGATCGTTGAACTGCAGGCGGTCGTTGCACAGCACGACGCCGGCGCCGCGCGTGCCCTTCAGCGTCTTGACCACGACCGGAAAGCCCAGCTCGCGCTCGACCAGATCGACGTCGACGGGGAACTTGCCGAGGATCGTCTTGGGGATCGGCAGCCCGCTGCGCGACAGGATCTGCAGGGTGTGGAGCTTGTCGGCGACCTGCTCGATCGCCTGCGAGCCGTTGATCAGCATCACGCCCTGGCGCTCGAAATGGCGCAGCACGGCCAGGGTGAAATAGCTCGTCTCCGCGCCCGTGCGGCAGATGATGGCGTCGGGCTTGAGCAGGGCGCGGCCGTCATAGGTCGCGGACCAGCCGTCGTTCGAGTCGACGACGAGATCGAACTCGCGCGGCTTGAGCACGCTCAGGTCGATCCCCATCTCGTCGGCGACCGCGTCGAAGCGCAGGGCCTCATGCACCTCGGGATGTGCCGAATCGAGATCGCGGTGGAAGAACAGCCAGCACCTCATGGTCCCTCCGATCGGTTGGCGCCGCCGGCGCATACCCGGCCCGACCAACGCCAACGTATGGAGGCAGACCCGGTTCCCGCACCGATCGTGATGTTTCCACGACGGCCGGGGCAAGCCTGGAGATTTCGGCTGTCAGAACTTGATCTTCGCGCGCGACAGGAAGGAGACCGTGTTGTTGCCGCTCTGGCCCGCGAAATTCATCTGGTAGGAGGCGTTGGTCTGCAGCGCGACCGAGCCGTCGAGGAACGTCGTCACATAGCCGAGCTCGAAATCGGTCTCGGACGACTGGCCGTCGAGGAGCAGATTGTCGGGCAGGTTCTGCGGCCGCGCGCCGATGCCCGAGACGAGATCGAAATCGGGGGTGCCGCCCATGCCGGGCGCGGGCCGCGACACCGCGAGCCCCATCGTGTCGTTGCCGAACAGGCCGCGCTTGGCGACCGCGATCCCGTAGGAGCGCGAATGCGCGTCGTCGCCCGTCTGCGCGCCGAAGCCGGGCTTCAGGTCGAGCTTGGTGATGGCCTGCGCGAAGGAGGCCGTCGTCATCCATCCGCCGCCCAGCTGCAGCCGCGCCGAGACGCCGAGCGCCTGGGTGTCCGCGTTGCGCACGGCCGGATCGAAATTGCCCAGGACGCCGTCATGCTCGGCGGTCTGCGAAGCGACGACGCCGATTCCGCCCCAGGGCGCCACGTCCCACGACACGCCCGCGAGCAGCGAGTTCGCGTCGCGCGTGTCGTAGGGCTGAGGCGCGCCGCCGATACGGGCAAGCGTCATGCCGGGCGCCGTCGAGGTGCCCTGGCCCTGCGCCAGCGACGAGGCGCCGAAGTCGAAATGCAGGTTGTCGGTGAGGTCGACTTTCGTATCGACGAAGGAGCCGCCGCCGGTGAGCGACGCATAAGGCGAGTTCACCGAAGAGGCGGAGAAGAACAGTCCGTCATAGGCCGTGCTGCCCGCCGCGTCATAGGTGTTGAAGCGTCCCGCCAGATCCGCGCCGGCGCCGAAGCCCAGCGTCACCCCGTCGAGCAGCGTGATGCGCGACTGGCCGCCCGGCATCCGCGTGAGCTCGGCGGGGCCGAGCGTCAATCCCGGAATGGCGGTGACCGGCCCGAGGTCGAATTGTCCGACAAGACGCGCGCGCGGCGCGATGGAGTCGAAATCGGCCGCGGTGCTGTAGGCGGTGAGATCGAGCGGGGTGCCCGTCGTCTTCTGGGCAGACGAATCCGCATGCGCGCCGCCCGCACAAAGTGCGAACAGGCCCGCGGCGCACAGCGCGCGGATGGTGCGGCCTCGCATGACGCCCTGGTACACTTTCAATCCCCAATTTCCCGTGCAGCTTACCAGAACGCTGCCCCCGGCTTCAAAGAAATCATGCTGATTCCCTTTGGTTTTGGCATTTCATTTCGGTCATGGCGGTTAGCGAAAGGTGCGCGACCCGGCCGTGGTTTTGCGTAATTATGTTTCACTCCAATCGTTAACCACACCCAGGGCTCGTGCTTTGTCGCCATGGACGCTACGAACTCTGGGCTTTATGCAGAACGCATGAGCGAGCCGCCTCTCAAAGCCCAGATCCTGCCGGTGACGCCTTACCAGCAAAATTGTTCGCTGGTGTGGTGTACGCGCACCAGGCGGGCGGTGCTGGTCGACCCCGGCGGCGAGGTCGAGCAACTCAAGAGCGCGGTGGCGGAGCAGGGCCTCAGCCTGGAGAAAGTGCTCCTCACCCACGGCCATCTCGACCATGCGAGCGGGGCTGCCAGGATCGCGCGCGAGTTCGCCGTCCCGATCGAAGGTCCGCACACGGACGACCTCTTCCTGCTCGAGGAGCTCGGCCGCAACGCGCGCCGCCCGGGCTTCGGCGACGCGGAGAACTGCATGCCCACGCGCTGGCTTGCCGACGGCGACACGGTCTCGTTCGGCGAGATCGCGTTCGGCGTGCGCCATTGCCCCGGCCACACGCCCGGGCATGTCGTGTTCTTCCACGAGGAATCGAGGCTCGCCTTCGTCGGCGACGTGCTGTTCAGGGGCTCGATCGGGCGCTGCGACCTGCCGCGCGGCAACTACCAGCAGCTCGTCGACGCCATCGTCGGGCGGCTCTGGCCCTTGGGCGACGACATGCGCTTCGTCCCCGGCCACGGCGCGATGTCGACGTTCGGGTGGGAGAGAAAGACGAATCCGTTCGTGAGCGACCTGGCGCTGGGGCGGGCGTGATCTAACGTCCGGCTCAATTGTCATGGCCCGCGAATGCGGGCCACCCCAGGTGACATCGGCCCGATCTAAAAAGAGTTGCACGCGGAGGCGCGGAGTCGCGGAGAAGAAAAGAACCTCCGCGGCTCCGCGCCTCCGCGTGAATCTTTTCAGATCGTACAGAATCCAGCTGGGTGGCCCGCATTCGCGGGCCATGACAAGTGGGTTGTTATCTCCCAATAGGTCTGTAGCTCTTCGGCATGTCGCTCGAGACCTTGCCCGGAAAGCTCGGCTGGCGCTTCTCGAAGAACGCGGCGACGCCTTCCTTCACGTCCGCTCCGGCGCCGAGCTCGATGTTCACCGGGCCGTCCACTTTCAGCAGGTCGAAGGGGTGCGCCGCGGTCGAATATTGCCAGAGCATGTGGCGCGTCAGCGCGACGGAGACGGGCGCGGTGTTTTCGGCGATCTCCAGCGCGATCTCGCGCGCGCGGGCGAGCAATTGATCCGGCGCGAGCACCTCGCTGACCAAGCCGCCCGCTTTCGCTTCGTCGGCGCCGAAGACGCGGCCGGACAGGCACCAGCGCAGCGACTGGTCGAGGCCGACCAGCCTGGGCAGGAACCAGGCGCTGCCCGCCTCCGGCACCAGCCCGCGGCGCGCGAAGACGAAGCCGATCTTGGCGTCGGCCGAGGCGATGCGGATGTCCATCGGCAAGGTCAGCGTGATGCCGACGCCGACTGCGGCGCCGTTGATCGCGGCGACGGACGGCTTGCGGCAATCGTAGATCGCCTGGACGAAGCCGCCCGGTGTCGCGCGCGCTTTCGAGCCCTGGAACATCACCGCCTTGCCGCCCGTCGTATCGAAGGCGCCCGCGCCGCCGGAGATGTCCGCGCCGGCGCAGAAGCCGCGCCCCGCGCCGGTCACGATGACGACGCGCACGGCGTCGTCTTCGTCGGCGCGCCGGAACGCGTGTTCCAGCTCGGCGCCCATCTGCGCGGTATAGGCATTGAGCTTGTCGGGCCGGTTCAAGGTGAGGGTGAGGATCGGCCCGTCCATCCCGGCCGTGATGTGCTCGTAGGTCATGTCGTGCTCCCGATGGCGAAGGGAAAAGCATAGACGAATTGCCGCTTTCCCCAGCGTCAGGAACCAGCGTCGACCCTCCCCTTGAGGGAGGGTCGAAAAATGCGAAGCATTTTTCGGGGAGGGGTACGGCGCAGGTGGCCCACCCCTCCCCGAAATCTTTCTTCGCTTCGCTCGAAAGATTTCGACCCTCCCTCAAGGGGAGGGTCGAAGCAGATCGGACTCGACTCTCCCTCCCGCCCCTGATTTTTTGTCGGCAGAGAACAGGAAGGGCACAACTCCATGACGGCCATCAATCCGGTCACCGATCTTTCGAAGGACGGCGACATCGCCGTCGTCACGCTCAACTCGCCGCCGGTGAACGCGCTGTCGGCAAATGTGCGCGACGGGCTCGTCGAGGGTTTCCGCCAGGCCAAGGCCGATCCATCCGTCAAGGCGATCGTGCTGATCTGCGACGGGCGCACCTTCATCGCCGGCGCCGACATCTCCGAGTTCGGCGGCCAGATGAAGGGCGCGAGCCTGTTCGACGTGCAGAAGGAGATCGAGGAATCGCCCAAGCCCGTCGTCGCCGCGATCCACGGCACGGCGCTGGGCGGCGGGCTGGAAGTGGCGCTCTGCGCGCATTACCGCGTCGCGGTGCCGAGCGCGAAATGCGGTCTGCCGGAAGTGAATATCGGCCTGCTCCCCGGCGCGGGCGGCACGCAGCGCCTGCCGCGCATCGCCGGCGTCGAGAAGGCGCTGGAGATGGTGACGAGCGGCCAGCACGTGCCCGCCAAGCAATGTCTCGAGATGGGCCTGGTCGACGAACTGGCGCCCGAAGGCAAGCTCAAGGAGACCGCCATCGCCTTCGCGCGCAAATGCGTCGCCGAGAACAAGCCGCTCAAGAAGGTGCGCGAGAACAACGCCAAGCTCGAAGCCGCCAAAGGGCACCCAGAGATCTTCGCGAACTTCCGCAAGGCCAATGCGCGCAAGTTCCGCGGCTTCAAGGCGCCGGAGGCGAACATCCAATGCATCGAAGCGGCGGTGAATTCGCCGACATTCGAAGAGGGCTTGAAGACCGAGCGCAAGCTGTTCATGGAGCTGATGACCGGCGACCAGTCGGCGGCGCAACGCTATGCGTTCTTCGCCGAGCGCCAGGCGAACAAGGTCCCCGACGTGCCCGACGACACGCCGACCATTCCAATCAAGAAGGTCGGCGTGATCGGCGCCGGCACCATGGGCGGCGGCATCGCGATGAACTTCGCCAATGCCGGCATCGCGGTCACCATCGTCGAGGTGAAGCAGGACGCGCTCGACCGCGGCCTGAAAGTCGTGCGCGGCAACTACGAGCGCAGCGCCAAGGGCGGACGCTTCACGATGGACGACGTCGAGAAGCGCATGGGCCTGCTCACCGGCTCGCTGAAGCTGGAAGACCTCGCCGATTGCGATCTGGTGATCGAAGCCGTGTTCGAGCGCATGGACATCAAGAAGGACGTGTTCGCGCGCCTCGACGCCATCGTCAAGCCGGGCGCGATCCTGGCATCCAACACGTCTTATCTGAACGTCGACGAGATCGCGTCGGCGACCAAGCGGCCGGAGTTCGTGATCGGCCTGCATTTCTTCTCGCCCGCGAACGTGATGCGCCTCTTGGAGATCGTGCGCGGCGAGAAGACGTCGAAGGAAGTGGTCGCGACCTCGATGAAGCTCGCCAAGACCATCGGCAAGGTGGCGGTGCTGGTGGGCGTGTGCCCGGGCTTCGTCGGCAACCGCATGCTCGCCCAGCGCACGCGCGAGGCCAACGCGCTGGTTCTCGAAGGCGCGATGCCGTGGGACGTCGACCGCGTGCTCTACGATTTCGGCTTCCCGATGGGGCCGTTCGCGATGGGCGACCTCGCGGGCCTCGATATCGGCTGGGTGAAGGAGAACTCGAAAAGCTCCACCATCCGCGAGGTTCTGTGCGAGATGGACCGCCGCGGCCAGAAGACCGGCGCGGGCTTCTACGACTACGACGAGAACCGCAACGCCAAGCCGTCGCCGGTGACCGAGAAGATCATCGCCGACTTCCGCGCCAAGCAGGGGATCAATCCGCGCACGATCTCGGACGACGAGATCCTGGAGCGCTGCCTCTATCCGATGGTCAACGAGGGCGCGAAGATCCTGGAGGAGAAGAAGGCGATCCGCGCCTCCGACATCGATACGGTCTGGCTCAACGGCTACGGCTTCCCCGTCTATCGCGGCGGCCCGATGTATTGGGGCGAGAAGGTGGGCCTCGACAAGGTGCTGGCCGGGATGAAGGCGTTCCAGGCCAAGATGGGCGACGCCTTCAAGCCGAGCGCGCTGCTGGAGAAGCTGGTGGCCGAGGGCAAGAAGTTCGGCGATGTGAAGTAACCCCGATCCTCCCCTTGAGGGAGGGTCGAAATTTGCGGAACGCAAATTTCGGGGAGGGGTACGGCGCGGAACGAACCCCTCCCCGAAAAATTCTCGCGCGCACGCTGTCGCTACGCGCCGCTCGAATTTTTCGACCCTCCCTCAAGGGGAGGGTCGAAAGCAGTCTAAGGGGAGCCGATATTGTTGAACGCGATGTGCTTCCCGCCCAGGCGCGCGGCATCGGCGAGGACGAGCGCAACGGCGTCGTATCTGGCAAGGCGGTCGGCGTCGATGCGGATTTCGGGCTGAGGGGTCTGATGGGCGGCATGGGCGAGATAGGCGTCGAGCGTCGCGCGGTCGACCGCCGTGCCGTTCCACTCCACCGTGCCGTCCCATTGGATGTCCACGAGCACGACTTGCGGCGGCGGCGCCGTGGCCGGCGACGGACGCGGCGTGTCGAGCTTGATCGCGTTGGTCTGAAGCGGCAGCGTTATGATAAGAAGCGTCAGCAGCACCAGCATCACGTCGATAAGAGGCGTCGTGTTGATGTCGGCGAAGACGTCGTTGCTTTTGGTTTGAACGGTGGCGGCCATTGTGTTCCTCCCCAGGATGGCACACGCAAAAGCTGCGCGCCGATTGTGGCGGAATGTCGGGAATAGTTTGTTCAGGGAAAGGAATCGAGGATGCGTGAGGCGGTCATTGTTTCGTATGCGCGGACGGGCTTGGCGAAGGCGGCGCGGGGCGGATTCAACAACACGTCCAACATGGCGATGCTCGGCCATGCGGTGAAGCATGCGGTGGCGCGCTCGAAAGCCGATCCGGCCGAGGTGGAGGACGTCGTCGCGGGCTGCGTCGCGGCGTCGGGCAACGTCGCGCGCGGGGCGGCGCTGCTCGCGGGACTGCCGATCACGACCTCGGGCTCGACCGTGCATCGCGCGTGCTCGTCGGGGCTCAACGCCATCGCCAACGCGGCGCGCTACGTGATCGACGACGGGGCGCAGATCGCGGTCGGCGCGGGGGTGGACTCGATCACCTTCCAGGGCGGCGGCGGCGGCGGCAAGGAGCCCACGATCGTCGAGATGTATCCCGACTACTGGATGCCGATGATCGACACCGCCGACGTCGTCGCGGCGCGCTACAACATCAGCCGCGAATACCAGGACCAGTACTCCCTCGAATCCCAGCGCCGCATGGCGGCGGCGCAGCAGGCGGGCAAGTTCAAGGACGAGATCGTGCCGATGGCGACCCAGATGAAGGTCGTCGACAAGCAGACGAAGGAAGAGTCGATCGTCGACTACACGGTCGGCCGCGACGAGTGCAACCGCCCCGACACGACGCTCGAGGGCCTCGCCAAGCTCGAGCCGGTGAAGGGTCCCGGCAAGTTCATCACCGCGGGCAACGCCTCGCAGCTTTCCGACGGCGCCGCCGCGGTCGTGATCATGGAGGCGAAGGAGGCCGAGAAGCGCGGCCTCCAGCCGATGGGCGCGTTCAAGGGCTGGGCGGTCGCGGGCTGCAAGCCGGACGAGATGGGCATCGGCCCGGTCTTCGCGGTGCCGCGCCTGCTCGCGCGCCACGGCCTCAAAGTCGACGACATCGATCTGTGGGAGCTGAACGAGGCGTTCGCGTCGCAATGCCTGTATTGCCGCGACACGCTCGGCATCGATCCTGAGAAGTACAACGTCAATGGCGGCTCCATCGCCATCGGCCATCCTTTCGGCATGACGGGCGCGCGCCTGACCGGCCACGCGCTGATGGAAGGAAAGCGCCGCGGCGCCAAGAAGGTCGTCGTCTCGATGTGCATCGGCGGCGGCATGGGCGCGGCCGGGCTGTTCGAGGTCTATTGATGTACGAGGGGCTGGAAGCGCATCTGCGCCGCGTCATCACCGGCGACGACAAGGACGGACGGTCCGTCGTCATCATCGACGGCCCGCCCGCGGACCACGCGATCACCCAGGGCCGCGGCGGGCTGATGGAGATCTGGACCGACAGCCTGCTCAGCGCCATCCAGCCCCGGGAGACGACGGACCGCGGCAAGGGCAAGGTCATCCTGTCGCCACCTCACCAAGGTGTGAAGATCCGTTGGTTCGTCATCGAACCGTTGCCGGCCGACGCGCCGAAGGAACTTTTGGATGCGGCTGCGAAGGCCGCCTTTGCGAGCTTCGGCGCCGACCACCATATGATCGACACGTCGCGCCACTCGGCGATGCACGAAACCCATACGCTGGACGTCATTTGCCTGCTCAAGGGCGAGGCGAGCCTGATCCTGGAGGGCACCGAGACCCGCATCAAGCCGGGTCAGGTCGTGATACAGCGCGCCACCAATCACGCCTGGGTGGCGCATGGCGGGCCGGCGCTGTTCCTGGCCGTACTTATCGACAGGCCGATGGCCGTTTAAGCGTTTACGCGCACGCATCTTTTTTCGTAGTCTTCCCGCAAGTGGGGAAGAAGACCGATGCGCACGCTCCGCGTTCTCGCTTTTTCGTTGCTCGGGCTGTGGCTCGCGGGCTGCTCCAGCGCGCAGCAATGGTCCGACAGCGATCCGCTCGAGCCCTTCAATCGCAAGATGTTCTGGATCAACCAGAAGCTCGACCACAACGCGGCGCTGCCGGCGGCGGAGTTCTACAAATCCTCCACGCCCAGCGACGTCCGCGACGGCGTGCACAACGTGCTGCAGAACGTCAGCCTGCCGATCACCGTCGCCAACGACGTGCTGCAGGGCGAGGTGACGCGCGCGGGCGACGCGGCCGGGCGGTTCTGCGTCAACACCACTGTCGGCGTGCTGGGCGTGATGGACCCGGCCACCGACATGGGCATGCCGCTGCAGCAGGAGGATTTCGGCCAGACCATGGCGGTCTACGGCGTGCCGGGCGGCCCCTATCTCGTGCTGCCGCTCCTGGGCGCGACGCTGCCGCGCGACGCGGCCGGCAAGATCCTCGTCGACCACTATTTCAGTCCGCTCTCCTATCTCGAATATAGCGGGCACTACTACGTCTCGCTCGGCACGCGCGTCTTCACGACCGTGGACGGGCGGGCGCGCGCGATCGACGAGATCCGCGACATCGAGCGCAACTCGATCGACCAATACGCCGCCATGCGCGACGCCTTCCTCAAGCACCGCCAGGACCAGGTCGACAACCGCAGCCCGACCGACGCCGACGCAATGGCGAATTGATCGCGGGCGCCCTTTCGTCTATTCCGGCCTCATGGTCGCCATCGAACGAATCGTCGGGCTCTGCTGCCGCCACGCGCGCATCGTGGTGGCGCTGCTCGTGCTCGCGGCGGTGGCTGCGGGCGCCTATACGGCGGCGCATTTCAGGATCGACACCGACAGCGAGAAGCTGATCTCGGCCAAGCTCGACTGGCGCCAGCGCGAGGCCAGGTTCGACGCGCTGTTCCCTGAGCAGGGCAACCTCATCCTCGTCGTCATCGACGGCGAGACGCAGGAGCAGGCGATGCGCGCGCAAGGCGTCCTGGCGGCCAGGCTCGCCGCGCGCAAGACGCTGTTCCCCATCGTGCGCCAGCCGGGCGGGGGCGCGTTCTTCCACCAGAGCGGCCTGCTTTTTCTCCCGCAAAGCGAGGTCAAGTCGACGACCGAGCAGCTGATCGCGGCCCAGTTCTTCCTCAGCTCGCTCGCCTCGGACCCGAGCTTGCGCGGCGTGATGGATATGCTCTCGGCCGAGCTCACGGGCGTGGCGCACGGCCAGGCCAAGCTCGAGCAGCTCGACCGCCCGGTCAAGGCGTTCGCCGGCACGCTCGGCGCGGTCGCGGACGGACGGCCCGCGTGGCTCTCCTGGCAGGCGCTGGTGAACGGAAGCCGCGGGCACACGCGCAGCTTCATCGAGGTGCAGCCGGCGCTCGACTTCGACGCGCTCTCGCCGGGGGCCGCGGCCGCCGACGCGATCCGTGCCGACGCCCGCGCGCTGGGGCTCGACGCCGCGCATGGCGTGCGCGTGCGGCTGACCGGACCGATCCCGCTCCAGGACGAGGAATACGCGACGCTGGCCGACCGCGCCGGCCTGATGGGCGCGGTGATGCTGCTCGCGGTGATGCTCACCTTGTGGCTGGCGGTCCAGTCCTTCCGCATCATCTTCGCGATCCTGGTGACGCTGTTCACCGGGCTGGCGCTGACGATGGGCGCGGGTCTCTTCGTGGTCGGCGTGTTCAACATCATCTCCATCGCTTTCGTCGCGCTGTTCGTGGGGCTGGGCGTGGATTTCGGCATCCAGTTCTGCGTGCGCTACCGCGCCGAACGCCATGGCACGGGCGATCTCGAGCCCGCGCTGCGGCGCGCCGGACGCGGCGTCGGCACGCCGCTCGCGCTCGCGGCGGCGGCGACGGCAGCGGGCTTCTTCTCCTTCCTGCCGACGGCTTATGTGGGCGTGGGCGAGCTCGGCCTGATCGCGGGCATCGGCATGGTCGTGGCGTTCGTGCTGTCGATCACGATGCTGCCGGCGCTCTTGATGCTGCTTGCGCCGCGCGGCGAGCATTTCGAGATCGGCTTCGCCGCGCTCGCGCCCGCGGATCTCTTCATCGCGCGCAACCGCCGCCGGATCCTGATCGCGGGCGCGCTCCTGGGCCTTGCGGGCGCGGCCTGCATCCCGTTCCTGCGCTTCGACTTCAATCCGCTGGACCTGAGGAGCCGCAAGGTCGAATCCGTGTCGACGCTGTTCGACCTGATGCGCGACCCGCAGACCTCGCCCAACACGATCGACGTGCTCGCGCCTTCGCTGGGCGGAGCGGACGCGATGGCGCAGCGCCTTTCGACGGTGCCCGAGGTCGGCCAGGCGCTGACGCTCAAGAGCTTCGTGCCGGACGATCAGCAGGCCAAGCTCGCGCTCATCTCCGACGCGTCGCTGCTGCTCGACGCCGCGCTGAACCCGTTCTCCGTCAAGCCGCCGCCGAGCGATGCGCAGACCGTCGCAAGCATCCGCGCGGCCGCAAAGGCGCTGCGCGATGCGCAAGGCGCGCCCGCCGCGATGAAGGACGCGCACGATCTCGCCGGCATCCTTGATCGCCTGGCGCTGGCGCCCCCCGAAACCCGCGCGCGCGCGACCGAGGCCGTGATCCCCGATCTCCTCACCCTGCTCGACGAGCTGCGCAGCGCGCTTCAGGCCGCGCCGGTATCGATCCAGACCATGCCGTCCGATTTCGTGCATGATTGGGTCGCCGCGGACGGCACGGCGCGCATCCAGGTGTTCCCGAAGGACACGACGGGCTCCGATGCCGCGATGAAGCGCTTCAACGATGCCGTGCTGCGCATCGCGCCGGGCGCGACCGGCGCGCCGATCTCGATCCGCCAGTCGGGCGTCACCATCATGGATGCCTTCGTCCAGGCGGGGCTTTTGGCCTTCGTCGTGATCACGATCCTGTTGATCCTGGTGCTGAGGCGCCTGCGCGACGTGCTGCTGACCATCGCGCCGTTGCTGCTGAGCGCGCTGCTGACCTTGATGACCTGCGTGGCGATCGGGATGGACCTCAACTTCGCCAACGTCATCGCGCTGCCGCTGCTCTTCGGCATCGGCGTCGCGTTCGACATCTATTTCGTGATCGCCTGGCGCGCGGGCGTCCCGGACCTTCTGCAATCGAGCCTGACGCGCGCGGTCATCTTCAGCGCGCTCACGACGGCGTCCGGCTTCGGCACGCTGTGGCTGTCGAGCCATCCCGGCACTGCCAGCATGGGCGAGCTGTTGATGATCTCGCTGTTCTGGACCCTGGCGACGACGCTGTTCTTCCTGCCGGCGCTGCTCGGGCCTCCGCCGATAAAACGACCCTCCCCTTGAGGGAGGGTCGAAAAATGCAAAGCATTTTTCGGGGAGGGGTCCGGCGCTTGCGGCCTTACCCCTCCCCGAAATTTGCTTCGCTGCGCTGCGCAAATTGTCGACCCTCCCTCAAGGGGAGGGTGGGACCTACTTCATCAACGAATCCGACAGATCGTTGATCTTCTTGATCAGCGCGGACGCGCCGCCCGTCGACACCGTCGCGCCGAAGTCGGAGCGGCGGGTGGCGAGCTCGCTGATCGAGCCGTTCAGGTAGACGTCGAGGATCTTCCACGTTCCGCCCGTCTGGCGCATGCGGTAGTTGAAGGGGATCGTCTGGTTGCCGGTGACGAGCTTGCTCATCACGCGCTTGTCGGCGCCCACTGCCTGCACGGTGGGATCGACGGTGAACTTCTCGCCGCCATACTCGTCGAAATTCTTGGCGTAGCTCGCGATCGTCATGCGCTCGAACGCGGTTTGGAGCGCCTTCTGGTCGTCCCCCGACAGCGTCGCCCAGCTCGGGCCGACGACGAACTTGGTCATGTCGGCGAGGTCGTAGGCCTGCTCGACGGCGGGCTTGAGCTTGTCGTAGCGGCCTTTGAGGCCGAGCTCCTTGCCGTGCTTCATCGTGTCGACGAGCGTGTCGTAGAAGCTTTGGACCGTCTGCACGGCGGGATCGGTGTCGGCAAACGCGGGCAGGGCGCCCAGAAGCAGGGCCGAAAAGGCAAGCGCTAAGGTTTTCATATCGGGTCTCCGGCTATCACCTGACAAAACATTTGCGGCGGAAATTCGTTGCACCCTTCAGGCGTCGCGATCCAGCAGGAACATCGGCAGGGCGCGCAGTTCCGCGGCGTGCGCGCCGTAGGAGGCGAGCCCTTCCGCCGCGCGCTTGGCCAGCTTTTCCGCTTCCGCGCGGGCGCCGTCGACGCCCATGAGGGAGACCAATGTCGCCTTGCCCTGGTCCTTGTCCTTGCCCACCGCCTTGCCGGTCTTCTCCGCCGTCGAGGTGACGTCGAGCAGGTCGTCGGTGATCTGGAAGACGAGCCCCATGTCGCGGGCGTAGTCGCGCATGCGCTCGCGGTCGGCGTCGCCCGCCTCCCCTAAGATGGCGCCTGCCTCGCAGGAGAACTCGAAGAGCTGGCCGGTCTTCAGCCGCTGCAGCAGCTTGACCTCCTCGGGCCCGAAGGCGCGGCTCGGCGCCTGCATGTCGATCATCTGTCCGCCGATCATGCCGTTGCTGCCCGACGCTTCCGCCAGCCGCGCGATGAGCTTCACGCGGACCTCGGCGGACGGATGCGTGGCCGCGTCGGCCAGGATCTCGAACGCGATGGTGAGCAGCGCATCGCCCGCGAGCACGGCGGTCTCTTCGTCGAAGGCGATATGGGTCGTCGGCTTTCCGCGTCTCAGATCGTCGTCGTCCATGCAGGGCAGGTCGTCATGCACCAGCGAATAGGTGTGCAGCACCTCGATGGCGGCGGCCGCGCGCAAGGCGTGCGCGTCGTCGACGGCGAAGAGCCGGGCTGAGTGCTGCACCAGGAACGGGCGCAGCCGCTTGCCGCCGGCGAAGGTCGCATAGCGCATCGCCTCGTGGACGCGGGCGTGCAGGCCGTGCGGCTTGGGCAGCACCGCGTCCAGCACCGCCTCGACGGCCTTGGTGGAGCGGGTCATCGCGGCGAGCAGGGTGCTATGCGAATCGGTCGTGGTTGATGCTGCGCGTGAAATGTTGTTCATGCTTTCCGGCCATTGTTCCCCTTGGACCCACCATATCACAGCAAACTCCACTATTGTTTGCTGCGTTGCAATAAAGCCATTGCGGCCCCCGGCGCGTTCCTGGAAAATGGGGGGCTAGACCCGCCGCCGTCACCTGGAGCCCCTGCATGCGTGTTGTCCTTGCCCAACCTCGCGGTTTCTGCGCGGGCGTCGTGCGGGCGATCGACATCGTCGAGCGGGCGCTGGAGAAGTACGGCGAGCCCGTCTATGTCCGCCATGAGATCGTGCACAACAAGCACGTCGTCGACACGCTCAAGAACAAGGGCGCGCGCTTCGTCGAGGAGCTGACCGAGGTGCCCGACGGCGCGGTGACCGTGTTCAGCGCCCATGGCGTGCCGCAGAGCGTGGTCAAGGATGCGCAGAAGCGCGGGCTGCCGGTGCTGGACGCGACCTGTCCGCTGGTCTCCAAGGTGCACAACCAGGGCAAGCGCTATGTCGCGCACGGCCGCAAGCTGATCCTCATCGGCCATGCCGGCCATCCCGAGGTCGAAGGCACGATGGGCCAGGTGGGAGCGCCGGTGCATCTGGTCTCGTCGGAGGAAGAGGTGGGGGCGCTGGATATCGATCCCACGACGCCCGTCGCCTACATCACCCAGACGACGCTCTCCATCGACGACACCAAATCGATCATCGCGGCGTTGAAGAGGAAATTCACCGACATCATCGGGCCGGAGACGACCGACATCTGCTACGCGACGCAGAACCGCCAGACCGCGGTGCGCGAGCTCGCCAAGGTCGCCGACGTGATCCTGGTCGTGGGCGCGAAGAACTCGTCGAACTCCAACCGCCTGGTCGAGATCGGCCGCGAGGTCGGCGTGCCGTCCTATCTCATCGCCGACGGCAGCGAGCTCGATCCGGCCTGGCTCGTGGGCAAGAGCGCGGTGGGGCTCACCGCCGGCGCCTCGGCGCCGGAGCAGCTCGTCGAGCACGTGATCCAGGCGCTGAACCGCATCGCGCCCGTCCAGGTCTCGACCATGGACGGCAAGAAAGAGCATATCGAATTCAGGCTTCCGGCCGAGCTCAGGGATTGAACGAATGGGTATTCCGCTCAAGCAAGCCGCCAAGATCGGCTCCTATGTGGTGAAGCAGCACCTGACGGGCGTGAAGCGCTATCCGCTGGTGCTGATGCTGGAGCCGCTGTTCCGCTGCAACCTCGCCTGCGCCGGCTGCGGCAAGATCGACTATCCGGACGACATCCTGAACCAGCGCCTGTCCTACGACGAGTGCATGCAGGCGATCGACGAATGCGGCGCGCCCGCCGTCTCCATCGCCGGCGGCGAGCCGCTCCTGCACCGCGAGATGCCGAAGATCGTCGACGGGTTCCTGGCCAAGAACAAGTTCGTCATCCTGTGCACCAACGCGCTTCTGATGTCGAAGAAGATCGACCAGTACAAGCCGCATCCGAACTTCACCTGGTCGATCCATCTCGACGGCGACAAGGCGATGCACGACCATTCGGTCTGCCTCGACGGCGTCTACGAGAAGGCGCTCGACGCCATCAAGCTCGCGAAGTCCAAGGGCTTCCGCACCCAGATCAACTGCACGCTGTTTTCCAACGCCATCCCCGAGCGCGTCGCACAGTTCTTCGACCTGATGATGGAGATGGGGCTGGACGGCATCACCATCTCGCCCGGCTATGCCTATGAGCGCGCGCCGGACCAGGACAGCTTCCTCAACCGCGACCGCACCAAGAAGCTGTTCCGCGACATCCTTTCGCGCGGCAATGGCGGCAAGAACTGGGAGTTCACCCAGTCCTCGCTGTTCCTCGACTTCCTCGCGGGCAACCAGGCTTACGAGTGCACGCCGTGGTCGATGCCGCTGCGCTGCGTCTTCGGCTGGCAGAAGCCCTGCTATCTGCTCGGCGAAGGTTACGTGAAGACCTTCAAGGAGCTGATGGAAGACACCGAGTGGGACAAGTACGGCGTCGGCAAGTACGAGAAGTGCCAGGACTGCATGGTCCATTGCGGCTTCGAGGGCACCGCCGTCATCGACTCGATCCGGCATCCGCAGAAGCTGATCCCGCTGGCGCTGCGCGGCGTGAAGACCGACGGCCCCTTCGCCAAGGACATCGACACGTCCAAGCAGCGCCCGGCCGAGTTCGTGTTCTCACGCCATGTCGAGCACAAGCTAGCCGAGGTCAGGGCCGCGAAGACCCGGCCCGAGCGTCTCGACGCAGCGGAGTAACTGCGCGAACGCCCTGTCCGACTCGCGCCCGGTGCGGATGAGCGCGCCGATCTGTCCGGGCCCTTTCGCCACCGACCACAGCACGCGCCCGAGCGCGATGGAGCCGTCGGGATTCATCGCCACGAGCGCCGCCGGCGGCAGCGATTGGTCGGCGCGATCCGAGATCACGCGCAGCGCCGCGAACGGCAGCCCATGGGTGAGCGCGGCATCGGCGGCGAGATGCGATTCCATGTCGACCGCGACCGCGCCCGTCGCGTCATGCAGCAGCGCCTTGACCTCCGCCGTGTCGGCGATGGTGCCGCGCCCCAGGATCGCGCCGATCGTGGCGTTCGGGAACGAAGCGGCGAGGCGCGCGGTCCACTTGGCGTCGGTCTCGAACGCCTCGCAGGCGGTGACGACGCGCTCGGCGATCACGACGTCGCCCACCTCCATCTCCGGCGCCAGCGCGCCCGCGATGCCGATGGAGATGATGCCGCGGATGTCGGGCGCGACCTCGAACCCGCCGCCGACCGCGACGTGGACGGAGGCTTTCTCCAGCAATCGCGCTTCACGCTTGAGACCGCAGATGGCCAGTATGGCCGTCATTTCAAATCCGATTGGTAACGCGGGCTGCCAGGGTCGATCTTGAGGCACCATTTCGAGCCGTTACAGCGCAACCAATCGGGGCTCGGCTCGACAGTGCCGATGGCGATCAGATCGTCGCGCTCATCGCCTTCGTGATTTTCTTCGAATGCGGTCACGCGCATGCCCGAGTGCAGAGCGATTTCGGCGCCATTTTCATCCTTGCAGGTGTCGCTATGCGACAAGCACAGGATATCACCGAATAATCCGTTGAAATCAGCTTGCAAACGCATCGTCTATAGCCCGTGTGCGACCTGTCGCGAGTTGCCGCTCTTCAGGTTGCGGTAGCGCGCCACGGCCCAGAGCGGGAAGAACTTCGCGTAGCCGTGATAGCGCAAGTAAAACACGCGCGGGAAGCCGCCGCCGGTATAGGTGTCCTCGGGCCACAGCCCGCCGCCCTGCTGTGTGCCTTGCAGATAGCGGATGCCGCGCGCGGTGGCGGGGTGATCGACTTCGCCCGCCGCCATCAATCCGAGCACCGCCCACGCGGTCTGCGACGCGGCGGAGGTGCTGCGTTCGTAGCCCTTGTAGTCGAGCTTGTAGCTGTCGCAGCTTTCGCCCCAGCCGCCATCCTCGTTCTGGATCTGGACCAGCCAGTCCGCGGCGCGGCGGATCATCGGCTCGTCGGCGCCGACGCCGGCGGCGTTCAGCCCCGCCAGCGCCGACCACGTGCCGTAGATGTAGTTGACGCCCCAGCGTCCGAACCAGCTTCCGTCCTTGAGTTGCGAATTGCGCAGGAAGTCCACGCCGGCTTTGACATGCGGGTCATCCGCGCCCGCGCCGAGCTGCATGAGCAATCCGATGCAGCGGCCCGTCACGTCGTCGGTCGGCGGATCGAGCAGCGCGCCGTGATCGGCGAAGGGGATGTTGTTGAGATAGTAGTAGACGTTGTCGGCGTCGAACGCGCCCCAGCCGCCGTTCCGGCTCTGCAACCCCTCGACCCATTCGCGGCCGCGGCCGATCGCCTCGGCGTAACGCGCGCCGTCGAATCGATGCAGCGCCATCGCCACCACGGCGGTGTCGTCGAGATCGGGGTAGTAGTCGTTCCAGTACTGGAACGCCCAGCCGCCGGGGCGCACGTTGGGACGCTCCTCGGCCCAGTCGCCTTTCACGTTCAGCACCTGGCGGCCCTTGAGCCATTCCAGCCCGCGCCCAACGGCGGCCTGCGCGGCCTCGTCCTTCGCTTCCATCAGCGCATGGCACATCAGCGCCGTGTCCCAGATCGGCGAGACGCAGGGCTGGCAATAGGCCTCGCCGTCCTTGACGACCAGGAGCTTCTCGACCGAGCGCCGCGCGGTGGCGCGGTCGGGATGGTCGGGCGCGCAGCCCATCACGTCGTACATCATCACGCTGTTGGCCATCGCGGGATAGATCGCGCCGAGCCCGTCCTCGCCGTTCAGGCGCTGCGTCGTCCAGCGCACGCATTCGGCGATGGCGCGCGCGCGCAAACCTTTCGGCCACGCGACGCGCTTCAGCACCCAGTCCAGCGCGCCGAAGAATGCCGACCAGAACGCGCTTTGATGCGGCGCGCGCTTCGACGCCGCCGTGCCGCCGGGCGGGAACAGCTCGCCGATATGGATGCCGCGCGGATTGCGCGCGACCGGCTGCTTCGCGGCGAGCACGAGCAGCGGCACGATCACCGTGCGTGCCCAGTACGACATCTTGGAGAGATGGATCGGGAACCAGCGCGGCAAAAGGATCAATTCCACCGGCACCGTCGGCACGTTCGCCCACGACGTCTCGCCATAGAGCGCGAGCAGGATGCGCGTGAAGACGTTGGCCTTGAGCGCGCCGCCGCGCTTCAATATCTCTTCGCGCGCGCGCGCCATGTGCGGCGCGTCGATGTCGTCGCCGATCATCTTGAGCGCGAAATACGCCTTCACCGTCGCGCTGATGTCGAGCGCACCGCCGTGGTATAGCGGCCAGCCGCCGTGACCCCCCTGGATGCGGCGCAGATAGACGCCGATCTTGCGCTCGAGCTCCAGGTTCGGCGTCTCGGCCAGATAGTGCACGAGCAGGACGTATTCCGCCGGGATCGTCGCATCCGCCTCGAGCTCGAATACCCAGTGCCCGTCGGCGCGCTGGCGGTCGAGCAGCGCCCTGGTGGCGCCGCGGATCGTGGCTTCGAGGGCTATCGCATTGTCGATCTGGTTCATGCGAGGCCTGCCGCTGTCTCTCCGGAGCGTATCGCGCCTTCGATGGTTGCAGGCAACCCCGTCGCCGTCCAGTCGCCCGCGAGCAACAGGTTTTTCCAGCGCGTGCGGGCCGGCGGGCGTTTGGCGGCCTGTTCGGGGGTCGCTGCGAAAGTCGCGCGCTTCTCCTTCACGATCTGCCAGGGCGGGAGTTCCGCCGGGAGCTTCAGCGCCGCCGCGACGTCGCGCCAGAGCAGCGCCGCGAGCGCCTCGCGCTCCATGTCGACAAGCCGGTCGGCGCCGCTGATGGTGATCGCGATGCGGTCGGGGAAGGAGAATATCCATTCCACCGTGCCGCCGATCACGCCCAGGATCGCAGGCGCGTCGGCGGGCGGCGCGATCTTGAAATGCGCGTTGACGATGGCGCGGAACTCGTCGGGCGCATCGAGACCGGGCAGCAATTCCTGCGCCACCCAGGGCGGCGCGGCGAGGATGACCGCGTCGCCGTCCGCGACCGCGACCGTGCGTTCGGGGAATTCGAGCGCGCATGCGCGTTCGCCGTCGAAGACGATGCGCCTGAGCCGCTGGCCGAGCTCGACCGTGGCGCCATGTCGGCCAAGGAACGCGAGCGCGGGCTCGACGAAGGCGGCGGCAAGCGTGGGATGGGCGATGCGCGGGCGATAGGCGCGGCCGCCTTTCGCGAGCGTCTCGCGGATCACCGCGGCGGCGAGCGCGGCCGAGGCGGGCTCGGGCTCGGTGTTCAGGGCTGCGAGCAGGAAGGGCCGCATCAGCCGTTCCCACAGCGCGCCGTCGCATCGCGTCACGTCGCAGATGCGTTTTGTCCGTCCCGGCCAGATCAGGCCGAGCAGTCCCGCGTAGTCGCTCGCGCGCGTCTGCGGCACGCGGCGCACGGCTGAGAAGATCCACCAGGCAAGCGGGCCTTCGTTCGGCGCGATGGTCCAGCGCTCGCCGGTCTGCACGTCGATGAAATCGAAGCGTGCGCGGTCGGGCCCCACCAACGCGTGCTCGGCGCCGATGCGGTGCAGATAGCCGAACGTCGCATGATTGCCCGACAGCACCAGATGATTGCCATTGTCGATGACCTGGCCGAGCGTCGGATCGAAATAGGAGCGGCAGCGCCCGCCCGCCTGCGGTGCCGCCTCGTGGAGCGCGACGCGCACGCCTCGCTGGCCAAGCGCGGTCGCGGCGGAGAGGCCCGCAAGCCCCGCGCCGATGACGTGGACCGTCTTCATCCGAACAGCCCGTGCTTGAGCACGATCATCGCGAGCCGCGACTTGGGCAGGCTCACGCGCTTGCGCGGCGGCGCCCAGCCTTGCGCCTCCATCGCGCGCAGGATCTCGCCATAGACCGCGCCCATCAGCCTGGGCGTCGCGATCCGCCCCTTGGGCCGCGCGCGCAGCACCGCGTCGGCTTTCGCGTAGTGCTCATGCGCAAGAGCCGCCGTCGCGCGCGCCGCCTTGTCGATGCGTGGATCGGCGACGGTGCTCTTGGCGTCGCGCGGTTCGATGCCGGCGGCCTCGAGGTGCTCGCGCGCGAGATAGAGCCGGCCGATGCCCGCGTCCTCATCCAGATCGCGCAGGATGTTGGTGAGCTGCAGCGCGCGGCCCAGATGATGGGCGAGCTCGAAGCCCGGGCCTTCGTCCATGCCGAAGACCTTGATCGACAGGCGGCCGACGGCGCTCGCCACGCGGTCGCAATAGAGATCGAGGATGGTGAGATCGGGCGCCACGATGGTCTCGTGCACGTCCATCTCCATGCCGTCGATGACGGCGAGGAAGTCTTGCTTGCGCAGGCCGTAGCGCGTGACGGCCTCTTTCAAAAAGCCGCTCTTGATCGGCAGGCCGCCGCCGTAGAGCGCGTCGAGATCGCGGCGCCAGCAGGTGAGCTCGGCGTAGCGTTCCTCGCGCGTGCCGTCGCCGTCGTCGGCGATGTCGTCGACCATGCGGCAGAAGGCATAGATCGCGAACATCGCCTCGCGCTCGGCGCGCGGCATCAGCCGCATCGCCGCATAGAACGAGCTGCCTTTCGCTTTCGCCTCGACGGCCAGGATCTCCTGCGCGGTCATGAGCGCCGCCGTCCCAGAAAGCTGAAGAAGGCCGAGAAGGCGAGCGGCACCAGCTCGCTTTTGCGATGATGCACGCGCTCGGACAGCGGATCGCGCTGTTGCAGTCGGCGATCCAGGTCTTCCGCGAAAGTCTGGATCACGCTGACCTCGAGCGCGAGCCTCTTGTCGCGGATGTGCCTGGCGAAGGGCTTGGCTTCAACGAGCAGGTCCTGCGTGCGCCGTGCCAATGTCGCGATCGCGCTTTGAAGTGCCGGCGTCGCCTTCTCGGCGCCCAGGGCCTCGACGTCGGCGAAAATGTCCTGCGGGATGTAGACGCGGTTCAGCTCGCGATAATCCTTGCCGCTATCCTGCAGGTGGTTGATCACCTGCAGCGCGGCGCAGAGCGCGTCGGACCACGCCCAGGTCGCGCGGTCCTCGCGATGGACGTCGAGCACGAAGCGGCCGACCGGCATCGCCGAATAGCGGCAATAGTCCATCAGCTCGTCCCAGTTCGCGTAGCGCAGCTTCGTCACGTCGCGGCGGAAGGCCTCCAGCAGCAGCATCGCGTGCTGCGCGCTCAGGCTCCGCTCGTTCAGCACCTTGCGCAACGCGAAAGCCTCCGGCGCGCTGTCGAGCTCGCCCAGAAGCGTGCGCTCCATCTCGTCGAGCAGGCGCAGCTTCTCGTCGGGTGCCGCGGTCGGATGATCGGCCACGTCGTCGGCCGCGCGGGCGAAGCGGTAGAAGGCCAGGATCGGCGCGCGATAGGCGGGCTTGATCAGCCACGACGCGACGGGAAAATTCTCGTCGGTATGGCCCTTGCCGGAGCTTAAGTCGGCGGCGGTCATGCCTTTTCCATCGCCTGGGCGCGTCCCTTCCACATCCCGCCGCGGCCGCGCCAGTGCTGGATGGCGGAATCGAGCGTGAAGGCGCCGTACAAAGCACCGATCACGGGAAGCGCCAAGCCCCAAAAGGGCGAAAGCCGGTAGAACCTCAGCATCGGTCCGAACGCCAGCGCCATCAGCAGCCATGCCGCGAAGCCGGCTCCTTGCGCCCATCCCTGCGCGAGCGCGGCGACGAAGGGTGCGGCGGCATAGACGAGCAGCATGCCGGCGACGGTGCCTGCGAGCAGCAGCGGGGAATAGGAAAGCTGCGCGTAGGCCGAGCGCGCCACCATGCGGCGGATCTCGCCGAAGCCTTCATAGGGGCGCACGCTCGCCGCGCGGTCGGTCAGGCCGAGCCAGATGCGCCCTTGGCGCTTCATCGCGCGGCCGAGCGCGCAATCGTCGATGATCTCGCCGCGGATCGCCTCGATGCCGCCCGCGCGCTCCAGCGCCTCGCGCCGGACCAGCATGCATCCGCCCGCCGCCGCCGCGGTGCGGCCCTTGCCGTTCACCCAGCCGAACGGGAACAGCATGTCGAAGAAGAAGACGAAGGCCGGGATCAGGAGCTTCTCGGCGAAGCTCTCGCAATGGAGCTTGGCCATCAGCGAGGTGAGCACCAGCCCGCCCGCCTGCGCGCGCGCGACGAGTTTCGCAAGGTTGTCGGGCGTGTGCGCGATGTCGGCGTCGGTGAGCCAGAGATAATCCGGCGCGCCCGCGGCCGCGATGCCCTGCTTCACAGCCCAAAGCTTTCCTGTCCAGCCCGGTGGACGCTGCGCGCCGGAAATAACGGTGCAGCCGAGCGCGCGCGCCGCATCGCCTGTGCCGTCGCCGCTCTGGTCGTCGACGAGGATCACGCGAAAGTCGCCTTCGTAGTCCTGCGCCATCAGGCTGCCGACGGTGCGCGCGATCACGTCGGCCTCGTCGCGCGCCGGCACGACGGCTGCGACCGAGGGCCAGCGCGCGGGCGGCGGCGCGTCCTTGTCGTCGCGCTCGCGCGCCAGCCAGAAGAAGCCGCGCCCGAGCACGAGATAGAGCCACGCCGCGAGCGGCACGAATCCCAGGACAAGGCTCATCGGATGTATCCGGCGCCGCGGAACCAGGCGAGCGCGTCGGCGATGGCCTCGGCATAGGGCCGCGCGCGAAAGCCGAGCTCGCGCTGCGCCCTGGCGGAGGAGAAGAACATGTGATGCTCGCTCATGCGCAACGCATCGACGGTGAGGAAGGGCTCACTGCCGGAGAGCCGCGCGAACGCCTCGGCGGCGTAGGCGAGGGGATAGAGCGGGCCGCGCGGAAGGCTCACGCGCGGCGGCTTGCGGTTCGACAGCTTGGCGATCACAGCCAGCATCTGCGCCAAGGTCGCGTCCTGGCCGCCCAGGATGTAGCGCTCGCCGACCGCGCCCTTGTCGAGCGCGAGCAGGTGGCCCTGCGCCACGTCATCGACATGGACGAGGTTGAGGCCGGTATCGACATAGGCCGGCATCTTGCCGCTCGCCGCCTCGACCAGGATGCGCCCGGTCGGCGTCGGCTTGACGTCGCGCGGGCCGATGGGCGTCGACGGGCTCACGATGGTCGCGGGCAGGCCCCGCGCCGCGATCAATCGCTCGACGACCTGCTCGGCCACGACCTTGCTGCGCTTGTAGGCGCCGATGGCGCTCTTCTCGTCGTGGCGCGAGGTCTCGTCGACGGATTGACCGGCGATGGGCTTCAGCGTGGCCACGCTGCTGGTATAGACGACCTTCTCCACGCCCTGCGCGAGCGCCGCCTCCATCACGATGCGCGTGCCGTCGCGGTTGTTGCGCACGATCTCTTCCATGTCGCGCGCCCAAAGCCGGTAGTCGGCCGCGACGTGGAAGAAGTAGCGTGCGCCCTTCATCGCCGCGCGCATCGAGGCTTCGTCGCGCATGTCGCCGGGGACCGGCTCGGCATCGAGCTCGGCGATATTGGTCTTGGGGCTCGTCGGCCGCATCAGCACGCGCACGTGGAACCCGCGCGCGATCAGGGCGCGGGCGACGGAAGAGCCCACGAAGCCCGACGCGCCGGTGACGAGGACGATGTCGCTCATGCGTCCGGCGCCGCGAACGCGCGGCGTCCCTCGAGCCCTTGCCAGAACAGCAGCACCGGCGCGCCGATGGCGATCTCGCGGGCGCGCTTGAGCAGCGACACGGCCAGGCCGACATCCGGCGTCAGCCCGAACAGCGGCATCAGCATCGCATAGCCCGCCTCCTGCACGCCGAGCGCGCCGGGCACGACGACCGCGGCGCTGCGCAGCGCGCACAGGATGCTTTCCACCGCGAGCGCGCCGGCGACGTCGATATGTCCGCCGATCAGCCGCACCGAGATCCAGGTCGCGATCCCGCTCGCGATCCAGCCTATGAGATGGATCGCCGACGATGCCGCAAGACGCGCCGGATGCTCGTAGATGGCGCTCACCGCCGCATGGAAGGCGCGCGTCTGGCGCGCGACGGCGGGAAGGAAACGCTCCGCCAGGGTGCCCGCGAGCGCGATGCCCCTGCGCTGCAGCATGACGAAGGCGAAGCCGCCGGCGAGCACGAAGACGATGCCGCTCACCGTCGCGGCCGGAAGCGCATGGGTCGAATGCGCCAGGAACAGGGCGACGCCGATCAGGGTGAACACGATCTGCGCCATCATCTCGGTCGTGACGTCGACGATGGCCGAGGCGAAAGCCTGCGGCGCCGCGATGCCGCGCAGGATCAGCGCGCGTACCCCGATCAGGATGCCGCCGAGCTGCGAGAAGGGCAGCACCTCGCCCGCCGCGTCGCGCACCACGCGTCCCCAGACGAACGACCAGAACCTGCCTTCGGGCATCAGCACGAACCACGCCGAACCCAGCACCACGAACGTGACGAGCTGGTAGAGGCACAGGAGCGCGAACCCGCTCCATCCCACCGACGTCACGGCGGCGACGACCGAGCCGAGGCCCGCATGGACGATGAAATAGACCGCGAGCGCCAACCCCGCGAGCCCTGCCAGGATGACGCCGAGCTTCATGCGCTGAACTTAGAGCAAATTCCGCTGAGCTTGAAGCGCGCGGAGCGTCATCCTTCGAGGCTCGCTACGCTCGCACCTCAGGATGACCCTACTGCTGCATTAGGCGCGTCACTCTGAGGTGCGAGGCCGCAGGCCGAGCCTCGAAGGGGTCGCGAGCGACAGCGTAGCGACGGGCCGCAAGCTCAGAATTCGACGTGACCGGGAAATGCACTAGCTCAGCCGCTCACTCTGCTGCGAGAGCAGCCGCTTTGCCGAGAATCCACGCGCGGCGGCGTTCGTGCGGCCAGCGTTCGCGCTCGAACATCTCGAACATGGCGATCTCTTCCGAAGTGAGGGGATTGCCCTCGACGGCTTGAAGCGCCATCGCGCCGAGCCGGCGTCGGCGCGACATTGCGGCTTCCTGCACGGTGAGGAGGAGCAGATTGCTCATGACGGCAATTTAGCAGGATCGGAGAAATCCACAAAGCCGCCGCGGCGGATGTCCCCGGGGATTCGCACCGTCTGCAGCGCCGCGAGCTCGTCGGCGTAGCGGTAGCCCGCGGCAGAGCCGGGATAAGGACCGGTCGCGGGATGCATGTAGATCTCGCTCAAGCCCTCGGGCAGATGGTCGACGAGGGCCTGCAACCGCTCCTTCGTCATCGCGCCGGACCAATGCAGGCCGAACACGCGGTCGGGCACGAGCAGCCCCGCGCGGCGCAGGCGGCGGCCGAGGCTTTGTGCGAAAGGCACGAGCGCCGAGGCGCCGGTCCGCATCGTATTGGGCTCTATCCGGGCGAGCACCGCGCCCGGCTCGAACGGTGCGCGCGCGCCTTTCAGGCCGTAGCGCCTGCCCGTCGCGATCAGGAACGAGGCGATGGTCGGATGGAGGTGGAAATGCTTGTGCGCGTTGACGTGGTCGAGCGGAAGGCCGGTCGCGGCGAAGGCCCGGAACTGCGCCTCGATCTCGGCGCCGAGCTGGCGGCGCAGATGGGGCAGGAAGAACATCGCAGCTCCCGCGCGCGCCATGCCGTCGCGAAAGAAGCCGTCCGCATCGACGAGGCCGGGGATCTGCGCCGCCGGAAGCGCGGGGCGTCCGTCGACCAGCACCAGATGCAGGCCGACGCGCAAGGACGGCATGGCGCGGGCGCGCGCGATGGCGTCCGCCGCGGCAGGGCCGGTGACCATCAGGCTGGCCGCGGTGAGCGCGCCGCTCCTGTGCGCTTGCTCCACCGCGTCGTTCACCTCGCGCGCGGCGCCGAAATCGTCGGCGGTGATGATGAGGGATTTCACCATTGCTCTTCTATGTCATGGCCCGCGACCGCGGGCCAACCAGCGGCATGGTGCAGAACCCAGCCGGGTGGCCCGCAGTCGCGGGCCATGACAGTGGGGGTTAAGCCGCGTGGCGGCGCTCGCGCAGGAACTGGAAGAACTCGACGCCCTCGCGCAACCGACGCTTCATCATCTGGCTGGAGCTCAGCATCTCGCCCACGATGGACGCGATCTTGCTCGGGCGGAAATAGAACTCCTTGTAGAAGCTCTCCAGCGACGTGAAGATCTCGTTGTGCGAGAGGTGCGGGTAGTGCAGCGGGGCGATCTGGATGCCGCTGTCGTCCACCAGCTCCGCGTTCGCGGCGTCCAGCCAGCCGTTCTTCACCGCCTGGTCGTAGAGGAACGTGCCTGGATAGGGCGCGGCCAGCGACACCTGGATCGTGTGCGGGTTGATGCGCTTGGCGAACTCGACGGTCTCGCGGATCGTCTCTTTGGACTCGCCGGGAAGCCCTAAGATGAACGTGCCGTGGATGGCGACGCCGAGCTCGTGGCAATCCTTGGTGAACTTCTCGGCGACCTCGATGCGCATGCCCTTCTTGATGTTGTGCAGGATCTGCTGGTTGCCGGATTCATAGCCCACGAGCAGCAGGCGAAGGCCGCCGTCCTTGAGTTTCTTGAGCGAGTCGTAGGGCACGTTGGCCTTGGCATTGCACGACCAGGTGACGCCGAGCTTGCCCAGCTCCTTGGCGATCGCTTCCGCGCGCGGCAGATTGTCGGTGAAGGTGTCGTCGTCGAAGAAGAATTCCTTTGTCTGCGGGAACGCCTTCATCGCCCATTTGATCTCGTCGACCACATGGCCGACCGAGCGCGTGCGGTAATTGTGCCCGCCCACGGTCTGCGGCCACAGGCAGAAGGTGCAGCGCGATTTGCAGCCGCGGCCCGTGTAGATCGAGATGTAGGGATGCTTCAGATAGCCGATGAAGTAGTTCTCCATCACCAGGTCGCGCTTGTAGACCGGCGTGACCCAGGGAAGGCTGTCCATGTCGTGCAGGATCGCGCGATCCTCGTTGTGCACGATGACGCCCTGATTGTTGCGGAACGACAGCCCCTTGATCGCGGACCAGTCGTTGCCGTCGGCGACCTCCTTGATGGTGAAGTCGAACTCGTTGCGCGCGACGAAATCGATCGCGGGGCCGTCCTTCAGCGAGCCTTCCGCGTTGACCGCGACCTTGGCGCCGATCAGGCCGGCCTTGAGGTTCGGATTCGCCTCTTTCAGCGCCTCGATCACCTTCACGTCCGATTTGAACGACGGCACGGAGGTGTGCGCGACGACGAGGTCGAAATCCTTCGCCTGCGCCACGACCTCACCCAGCGATGTCTTGTGCGGCGGCGCGTCGATCAGCTTGGAGTTCTCGACCAGGGCGGCGGGCTGCGCCAGCCAGGTCGGATACCAGAAGCTCTTGATCTCGCGCTTGGCCTGGTAGCGCGAGCCCGCGCCGCCGTCGAAGCCGTCGAAAGAAGGTGCCTGCAGGAAAAGCGTGCGCATGGAAGTTCCAATACCTTACCAGTGTGAAAGGACGCCGCCGGGCGCGACCAGGAAACGCGACCCGCGCCAGCGGACATTGCCGCCGAACAGCGATCCCAGGAAGATCGCAAATGAGAGAAGATCGCGCAACGGCAGCAGATAGAACGGCCCGGCGCTGGTTCCCAGGACCTTATCCATGCGCCACTTCACCGCCAGCCGCGCCGCCAGCGCCGCCGCGAGCCCCGCGCCGCTGAACGCGGTGAGGCCGCCGAGCGCCATGCCGATGAGGGCGAGCGGCAGGGCATGGGTGACGATCGATCCCCAATAGCCGCTGGTGTTGAGCATGCGGATCGTGCGCGCCCAGCGCATCTCATGCGCCAGCATCTCGCGCCCGCTCTGCTCGCAGCACGTATGGGCGACCACGACGGGCGCCACGGCCATGCGATGGCCGTGGCCGCGCACGGCACGCCCGATCTCGTAATCGTCGGCGAGCAGGTTGGAGAACGCCTCCATGCCGCCGATCTTGCGCAGCAATTCCTTGCGCAGCGCGATGGTCGAGCCGAAGCACGGGGTGGCCAGCTTCGCGGACGTGCCCACGATCACGTTGGGGATGAACTGGTAGTTGATCCCCATCGCCACAAGCCGCGACCAGATGTTGTCCAGCGCGGTGCCGGTATAGAGACAGGTCACCGCGCCGCCGCCCTCGAGCGACTGCGCCACGGCGCGCAGATAGCCCGGCCCCGCCTCGATGTCGCTGTCGCTCAGGACCAGCACGTCGTATTTGGCGCGCGCCACGAGATTGATGAGATTGGAGACCTTGCGGTTGGCGCCGTAGATGCGCGTGTCGACGACGAGTTCGATGTCGAGGCCGGGATGCTCGCGCTTCAGGCTTTCGACGATGCGGATGGCGGGGTCGAGCGGATCCTGCACGCCGAAGACGATCTGCACCGGTCCGGCATAGTCCTGGGCGCAGAAGCTTTCGAGGTTCTGCTTCAGGCGCGGCTCGTCGAAATGCAGCGGCTTGAGGAGGGTCACGGGCGGGCATTTTCCCGGCATCCGGCCCCGCGCGGCGCGGAACCGGCCCGCCAGCGCCGCCGCCGCGAACGCATAGCCTGCGCTGAGAAGCGCGAGCGCGGTCACCGCCAGGCCGGTCCAGTGGAACCAGTTCTGCATCATCCCCTCGTGCCGCCCTCGGAGGCAGCGTGTATGATCATCGCATCCTCAGAGGCGGATTTCACGCGCTCTAGCCTCCGTTCCTTTACGGGGCCGCAAAACAAAAGTTTCACTTCGTGACACTGCGGCAATAACATAGGTAATACGGGCGCTTAGCTCCGCCCCTTATCTGGGTGCGCCTGCCATAGACCACAAGGGCTCCAAAAGCAAAAAGGCAACGGTTCCGCCTCTTTTGCGTAGTGTCATGCAGGAACCGCGGGACGGGACGGGCGATGAACCACAGCAAGGCATTGGTGATTTTCGGGGCAACGGGCGATCTCGCCCAGAAGATGCTGTTCCCTTCGCTCTATTTCCTGGAGGCCGACGGGCTGCTGCCGGAAGGCATCTCGATCTTAGGGACTGCGCGGGGCGAGGTCGATTTCGCGGGCAAGGTCCAGGCCTCGGTCAAGGAGCGCGCGGGCGCGGATTTCTCGGAGCAGGCCTGGGCGCGGTTCGCCAAGCGCCTGGATTATGTCGCGGGCGACGCCCAGCAGGACGACCTCTACAAGGCGCTCGCCGCCAAGCTCAAAGGCGCGCAGGAGATCGTCTTCTATCTCGCCGTGTCGCCCGACTTCTTCGGCGCCATCGCGCTGCATCTGAAAGCCGCCGGCCTCGCCCACAAAGGCGCGCGCATCGCGGTCGAGAAGCCGCTCGGCCACGATCTGCCGTCGTGCCTCAAGATCGAGCAGGCGCTGGAGACGGCGTTCACCGAGGACCGCATCTTCCGCGTCGACCACTATCTCGGCAAGGAGACGGTGCAGAACCTGCTGGCGCTGCGCTTCGCCAACACGCTGTTCGAGCCTTTGTGGAACAAGGATTCGATCGAGCACGTCCAGATCACCGTCGCCGAGACCGTCGGCGCCGGCGGGCGCTGGTCGTATTACGATCATTACGGCGCGCTGCGCGACATCGTGCAGAACCACATGCTGCAGCTCCTCTGCCTGATCGCGATGGAGGTGCCGGCGAACCTCGAGCCCGACTCCGTGCGCAACGAGAAGGTCAAGGTGCTGCGCTCGCTGCGTCCCATCGGCGCGGGCGAGGTGGAGAGCCAGACCGTGCGCGGGCAATACACCAAAGGCTACACGGACGGCGCCGCCGTGCCCGGCTACACGCAGGAGAAGGACGGCGGCGAGAGCGACACCGAGACGTTCGCCGCCATCGCAGCCCATATCGACAATTGGCGCTGGGCGGGCGTGCCGTTCTATCTGCGGACCGGAAAGCGCCTGGCCTCCCGCAGCACGCAGATCGTCGTCCAGTTCCGGCCCGTGCCGCATTCGATCTTCTCGCGCCGCGGGCTGGTCGCGAACCGCCTGACCATCCGCCTGCAGCCGGAAGAGGAGATCTCGCTGTCGCTGATGAACAAGACGCCGAGCCTCGACCAGGGCGGCATGCAGCTCAAGCCGTTGTCGCTGAACCTGAACCTCATCGACGCCTACAAGAAGACGCGCCGCCGCATCGCCTATGAGCGCATCCTGCTCGACGCGCTCGCGGGCAACCAGACCCTGTTCGTGCGCCGCGACGAGACCGAGACCGCCTGGGCCTGGGTCGACGCCATCGCCGACGGCTGGAAAGACCGCGAGATGAAGCCGCTGCCCTACGCGGCAGGCAGCTCCGGCCCGCCCGCGCAGTACGCGCTGACCGAACGCAACGGGGATGCATGGGTGGAGTGATCTCCGCCGGCTTTGACTGCCTACCTAAATTGTCTTAAATTCTACACTCACCCTGGGTAAGTGACGCGCGTGGTCGAGAAGAAGACGATCGTCGATGTCCTGAAGGCGAACCTTATCGAGTCTACCGTCCTGTTCTTTACGCCTGTCACGGCGGTCTTGCGCGAATTCGTCCGCGCGGTCGGAGACAAGAGCGGCACGACGCGGTAGGCCAGCCACCCGCACCCGAGATGCGCTGACCGAGCGAAATGGGGATGCGTGGGTGGAGTGAGAAACGACCCTCCCCTTGAGGGAGGGTCGAAAAATGCGGAGCATTTTTCGGGGAGGGGTGAGCAGGACGATTACCCCTCCCCGAAATTTGCTCCGCTTCGCTTCGCAAATTGTCGACCCTCCCTCAAGGGGAGGGTGGGCTTTTACGATCTCCCCGGAAACACCATCACGGGCTGCTCGCGCCACTGCGCGGGATAGAGCTTCTTGAACGCAGCCACCTTCGGCAGGTCGTTGTAGGCGATATAGGGCTGGTCGGGGTGATGGATCAGGTAGTCCTGGTGATAGTCCTCGGCCTGCCAGAAGCCGCCGAACGGCGTGACCTCGGTGACGATGGGGCCTGAGAAGGCGTGCGCCTTGCCGAGCTGCGCGATGTAGCCCTGCGCCACGCGCTTCTGCGCGGCGTTGGTGGTGAAGATCGCCGAGCGGTACTGCGTGCCCCGGTCGGGGCCCTGGTAGTCGAGCTCGGTCGGGTCCATCACCGAGAAATAGACGCGCAGGATCTGGCCGAACGTGACCTGCTTGGGATCGAAGGTTATGCGGATCGATTCCGCATTGCCGGTCGTGCCGCTGGAGACTTCCTCGTAACCGCCGTCGGGTTTCTTTCCGCCCGAGAAGCCGGAAACGACCTGGCTCACGCCTTTCAGGTGCTGGAACACGCCCTGCATGCCCCAGAAGCAGCCGCCCGCGAGCACCGCGATCTCGCTCTTGGGCGCGTTGGTCTCGTCCTGCGCCGGCGCGGGCAGGGCGGCATTCGAGATCTCGCCGGCGCGGGCGCAGCCGCAGGCGAGGACGGAAGTCAGAAGAAGCGGGATCAGATGCGAACGCATGGGTATCTCCAATCTCAAGCCTGCGCGCGCGGCACGAATTTCAGCGACGCCGAGTTCATGCAGAAGCGCAGGCCCGTCGGTTTCGGCCCGTCGTCGAAGACGTGGCCGAGATGGGCGTCGCAGCGCGCGCAGGCGATCGCGGTGCGCTCCATCATGAAGGTGTTGTCGCTCTGCTTGACGATGTTCTTCTCGGCGATCGGCTGCCAGAAGCTCGGCCAGCCGGTGCCGGAATCGAACTTGGTCCTCGAATCATAGAGCGCCGTGCCGCAGCAGATGCAGCGATAGAGCCCGTCGCCCTTGCTCTCGGCATAGATGCCGGTGAAGGCCTGCTCGGTGTCGGCGTGGCGCGTGACCTCGAACTGCAGCGGCTGCAGCATCTTCTTCCAGTCGGCCTCGCTCTTGACGACTTTCGGCACGCGCACCGTGCCCAGGTCCTTGCCCGAGGCCGCGAAGTTCTCGATCGCGACGGTGGCCGGCGCCGCCAGCGCTGCGGCCGGCGCCAGAGCCAGGCAGGATACCCCCGCCAGGAAGCCGCGCCGCGAAGATGATGGGAAATTCATGTGTTGGTTCCTTTCCGCCGGACAGGAAGCTTGAGCCTTAGGCCGACACTACGCCAATTCGCGCGACGTCGCAGCCTGGTTACATCTACCGTACAAGGCGGCGAAAAGTTTCACGCGTACCGCAAGACCGCGCCGGGATTTATGGCCTGCTCTGCGCGGGCCGTCCGTTCCTTCGCACCTCGGGGGATTCGGCTCGGGTGGCGATCCGAGCGTGACGGTTCAAGGGGATGGTGTCCTAGTTTGACGGTGAGCGGCGATTTCGCCAGGCGCGTTCCATGATCGCTTCGTTTAAATAAGGGTTCTGCCGCAAAAACTCTTTCGCTTCTTCGACAAGCGCGCGATCTTCCGGCTTGTCGCAATCTTCCAGCGCCTTAGTCAGGTTCCAGACATACACCAAGGCTTCGTGGAACAGGTCGGACATGTGTGGCTCCTGGCGCTGCCCTAATTCGATTTCAGCCCGCGCGCCCGTTCAGGAATCGCGCATGTCGCCGGGGCCGCGGCTTTCCTTGCCGTAGCCGCGCCGCGACATGATCGCCGCGATCAAGGGGCCGAGCACGCCGCCGATCAGGGCCGCGTCCGGGATCGTCCATGCGCGGTAGACGAGGACGGTCGGGAGGAATCCCGCGGCGCAGCTGGCAAGCAGGCCGCAGACGGAGGCGATCGCGATGCGCTTGGTGCTGTTGTCGTGCAGCAGGAGCCACGTCGAGACCGCGCCGCCTATGATGCCGAAGAGGACGATGAAGAGCACGCGGCACCTCCGTCATTGCGGATCGATCGATCCGGGCCCGGAAAAAGTACCACACAAGGCCGGTCCTCGACAGATCGCATGCGGTTCATTCAACGTTTCGATGCAACTAGAGCCCCTGCCCGTCGTCGAGGTCGAACGCGGCGCCGGTGATGCCGCGCGAGGCGTCGGAGAGGAGATGGATCACGGTGGCGTCGAGGTCGTCCTCGCGCATCAGGCGGCGGCGCGCGAAGCCCGCGATCATCTTTCGGCCCGCTTCGCTCTCGAGGAACGCGTCGTTCAATTCGGTCGAGATGAAGCCGGGACAGATCGAATTCACGTTGATGCCGCGGTTGGCCCATTCGCGCGCCAAGGCCTTGCCCAGCGTCACGACGCCCGCCTTCGACGCGCAATAGGCGGCGAGGCCGGGAAGCACCTTGTGCGCGCCGAGCGAAGCGGTGAGCAGGATGCGCCCGCGCGCGCTTTCTTTGGAACCTGCCGCGATCATGCGCCGCGCGCCTTCGCGCGCTGTCAGGAACGCGCCGCGCAAATTGACCCGCATCACGCGGTCGAAGTCCTCCACGGGCAGGTCCAGCGCCATGCCTTGCGCGTTCATGCCCGCATTCGCGATCACGCCGTCGACGGGGCCGAGCGCGGCCGCAGCCGCGTCGAAGCCCGCGATGATCGACGCTTCGTCCTCGACGTCCATCTCGACGGCGAAGGCGTTCGCGCCGATCTCGTCGGCCAGCGCCTCGAGCCTGTCCTTGCGCCGCGCGGCGATGGCCACCCTGGCGCCCGCCGCGGCCACGATCTTCGCGAAATGGCGCCCCAGCCCCGACGAGGCGCCGGTGATGAGGACGGTTCGGCCGGATAGGGTCATGGAGGAAACTCCGCTCTTGTCTTAAGATGCTGCGCGAAAGGACACTGCTTGCGCAAATCCTTCCGCTCTCCCCTGACCGCGATGCTGCGCGAGGCGCGCGCGGCGTGGCTTCAGGCGCGCGCCACCGGCATGCCGCCGGACGAGGTGCGCGCGATGCGCGACGCGCGGGCGCCCTCGCGGCGTCAGGTCCTTGCGGGCGCGGCGGCGACGGCGGCCGTGATCCTGCCGCGCCGCTCCCTTGCCATCGGCCAGCCGCGCGTCGCGGTCGTGGGCGGCGGCATCGCCGGGCTCACCTGCGCCAACGAGCTTTGGCATCAGAAGCAGATCCAGGCGCAGGTCTATGAGTGGGACAGCCGCGTCGGCGGGCGCATCCAGACGCTGCGCTCCTATTTCGCCAACGGCCAGACCACCGAGCAGCATGCCGAGTTCATTTCGTCCGAGCATTCGGCGACGCGCGGCATGGCGCGGCGCTTCGGGCTCGCCCTCGAGAGCACCTATGCCGATCCGAGCGGCGTGCGTGATACGTACTGGTTCGCCGGCCGGCGCTACGACCAGCACGCGCTCGACAAGGACTGGCGCGATTTCGGCTGGAAGCTGTTCAACGACGCGGCGCTGGCGGCGCCGCGCGCGACCTATCTGCACAGCTCGCGTACCGCGCGGCGCTGGGACGCCATGTCGGTCGTCGAATGGATCGAGCGCTATGTGCCGGACGGGATGAACGGGCGCTTCGGCAAGCTGTGCACTTCCGACGTCATCAGCGAATATGGCGGGCCGCCGGAGAACCAGTCGGCGCTCAACCTCATCTATATCCTGGGCTACAACGACAGCGACAAGGGCGGCTTCCAGTCGCCGGAGCATCCGATGCTCGCGGGCAGCGACGAGCGCTGGCACGTCGTGGGCGGCAACGACCAGTTGATCGACGGCCTGGTGTCGCGCCTGCCCGACGGCACGATTCAGCTTGGGCGGCAATTGACCGCGCTTGGCGAAAACTCCGACGGCAGCTTCACGCTCACTTTCGCGAGCGGGCCGCAGGTTGTCGCCGATCACGTCGTGATCGCGATCCCGTTCACGACCTTGCGAAACGTCGATCTCTCCGGCGTGACGCTGTCGCCTCTGAAGCAGCAGGCGATCGCGCAGCTTCCGCTCGGCAACAACGTCAAGATCCAGATCCAGGTCGCGGGCCGGCCATGGGCCAAGGACGGCTTCGACGGCGACGTGCTCACCGAAGGCCCGTTCGACGGAAGTTGGGACGGCACGTCGTATCAGAACGGCGGCAAGCGCGCACCGACGGAGATCCTGATCGCCGTGCCCGGCGGCGCGGATGGCGCGGGCTTGGCCGCGAAATACGCACTTGACGGCGTGCAGGGCCCCGCGCCCGCCGCGCTCGTGAACGACGCGCTGGCGCAGTTCGAGCCGATCCTGCCCGGCGTCACGCGCGCCTGGGCGAGAGGGCCCGGCCTCGCCTGGGTGAACGACGGCAACAGCGATCCGCATCTCCTGGGCGCGTGGTCGCAATACAATATCGGCCAGTACACCGGCTTCGGCGGCATCGAAGGCGTGCGCGAAGGCAACCTCCATTTCGCCGGCGAGCACACGTCCTACCAGTTCCAAGGCTTCATAGAAGGCGCCGTGCGGACGGGCCTGAAGGCGGCAAGGGAGATTTAGCCCCTCAGCAAAAGATGTCATGGCCCGCGAATGCGGGCCACCCAGGTGACATTTGCGATACTGTCAAAAGGCTATCACGCGGAGGCGCGGAGACGCGGAGGAAAAGCCCGACTCCGCGTCTCCGCGTGAATCTTTGTGAGATCGTGCAGAGCCTAACTGGGTGGCCCGCATTCGCGGGCCATGACAATTTGGTATTAGTTTTTGGGCACACACCTCATCGGCGCCGGTTTGCGCAGGGGCCTTGGGCTCGGGAAGCTGTAGGCGCCGTCGGCCGCGCTCGACGGGCTCTCGCGCTCGAACCACGGCAGCAGCGCCGCGTTCTGCAGCGTGTAGAGGAACGGGCGGCCGTCGAGCAGGGCGAGCTCCTTCGCATAGACGAGACGCAGCGGCGCGTCCTCGACGGCGTCGGCGACCTCGATCAGCGATTGGAAGCATTTGTTGTCGCGGAAATGGTTGCCCCATTCGCGCGTGACGCTGGTGAGCAGCGGATCGTGCACGGTCTCGACGATCTCGTGGCTCAAGGTCGCGGCGTCGGGCGAAGGGAAGCCGATCGCGTCGTCGATGTCCTCCATCCACGACGTATACATATAGATGATCGCGGATTCGTGCTTGCGGTCGCCCCAGACCCAGGAATGAAAACCGAAGGCGAAGCTCTCCACCGAATTGTAGGTCACGAAGATCATGATCTGCTGCGGATCGTGTGCCGCGTGCAGCGCGGCCGAGATCGCCCGGTTCACCGGGCCGCTGTCCACGATGAAGCCGTAGAGCTTCCCCGACTTCGCCCGGGTGATCTCCACCGACCCCGGCGGCACGGTGATGTCGAGCGTCGGACCCGGTTGCGGCGTCAGGATCGTGTGCCAGTCCGACGGCGCGGTCGGAAATTCGGCGCGCAGCATCGCGTCGTGGAGCTGAATCATATTGCCCGACAGCGTCGGGCTGAACAGCGGGCTCGAGACGATATGCGGCACGATCGGCGTCGCGTCGAACACGGTCGGCGGCGCGCCGGGATGCACAGCGTCCGGCACGATGAGGCGGATCGGCACGATCACGGTCGGGATCGAGGTCGTCACGGCGCTCGACGGCGCCTGGCCGACGAAGCGGTAGCTGTAGGTCTTGCCCCGGACCTGGAACTCCTGCCCCCAGGTCGGCACGGTCTCGACGCTGCGCGCGTCGAACGTGGCGCGCTCGGACGGCGTCAAGGGATCGACGACGGTGAAGCGCGGTTCGGCGCACGCCGCCGTCGCGAGCATGAGCGCTGCGCTCAGGGCCTCGCAGGTCCGCCTCGTTCGGGGCATAATGGCTCGCATGCGCCGCTTCGCCCTCCTGAGCCTTGCTCTGATCTTCGTGCCGTTCGCGGCACGCGCGGACGACTCTAATGTCCTCGCCCGCTGGGTACAACTTGGCCCCGGCGGCGCCGCGGAGACGCGCGCTGTCGTCTCAGGCACCGCGTGCCCCGCGCCAATGCAGCCGCGCGCCGCCGCGAGCGCCGACTTCCCGTTGCTGTGCGCCGCGCCCGCCGCGGCGCCCAAGCACGCGCCGGAGCGCATCCTGGTGCTCGGCGATACGGGCTGCCGCATCAAGGGCTCGCTGGTGCAACCCTGCAACGATCCGGTGCAGTGGCCGTTCGCCGCGCTCGCGCAATCGGCCGCGAAGTTCAAGCCCGATCTCGTCATCCATGTCGGCGACTATCTCTATCGCGAGACGCCGTGCCCCTCGGGCAATGCGGGCTGCGCCGGCACGCCCTACGGCGACAACTGGGCGACGTGGAAAGCGGACTTCTTCGATCCCGCGGCGCCGCTTCTCGCCGCCGCGCCATGGGTGATCGTGCGCGGCAATCACGAGGACTGTTATCGCTCCGGCCCCGGCTATCTGCGCCTGCTGGGCCCGGTCGCGTTCGATCCGAACGCGCCTTGCGCCGATCACGTCGCGTCCTATTCCATTCCCTTCGACGGCTTGAACTTCGTGGTGATGGACAATGCGAGCGCGCAGGACACCAGCGTCGATCCGAGCGCGGTGCCCGTCTATCAATCCGAGTTCGCGAGCCTCGCGAACGCGCCCGAGCCGACCTGGCTTCTGATGCATCGCCCGATCTGGGGCGCGCTCACGGGTCCGCTCGGCCTTCCCGTCGGCGGCAACCAGACGATGATCGCCGCACTCGGCGGCAGCACGCTGCCCGCGCCGGTAGCGCTCCAGCTCGCCGGCCACATCCACGTCTTCGAGGCGCTGAACTACAACGACGCCGAGCCGCCCGCGATGCTGTCGGGCAATGGCGGCGACCTGCTCGACAGCGTGCCCACGGATCTGACGCCGACCGTCTTCGGCACGCCCATCCGCGTGAAGCAGGGCCTGTCGGTGCCGGGCTTCGGCTTCTTCCTGATGACCAAGGTCGGCCGCGACTGGAACGTCGATCTCTACGACGCGAGCGGCACGTTCACGCGGCGCTGCCTGTTCACCGGCCGCCACGTCGATTGCCCCAACTGAGAGCGCGCGCATGTTTCTCGAGATCAAGGACCTGTTGAACGCCCAGGAGGTCGCGCGGCTCGTGGCGCTCAGCCGCGAGCTTCGCTTCGTCGACGGCAAGGCGTCGAACCCCGCGAACACGACCAAGGACAACCTCCAGGCCGACCTCGCCGATCCGCGCTACCAGGAATCGACGCAGATCGTGAGCACAGCCTTCGCGCGCTCGCGCGAGTTCCGCGACTTCGCGTTCCCCAAGCGCATCGCCCCGCCGCTGCTCGCCCGCTACGAGCCCGGCATGAAATACGGCGCCCATGCCGACGCCGCGTTGATCGCGGTAGGCAACACCAACATCCGCAGCGATCTCTCCTGCACCGTCTTCATCGCCGATCCGTCGACGTATGAAGGTGGCGAGCTGGTCACGCACCTAGGCACGCGCCCCGTCGTCTTCAAAGGCCGCCCCGGCGAGGCGATCGTCTACCCCTCCACGATGCTGCACGAAGTCCGCCCCGTGCGCTCCGGCCAGCGCCTGGTTTCGATCACCTTCATCGAAAGCCTCATCGCCGACGAACACCGCCGCAACCAGCTCTACGAACTGAACGAGGTCGGCGCGCTCGAAGGCCTCAAGATGGACTGGCAAAACCGCGTGCGGCTGGAGCTGGTGCGGCAGAACCTCCTACGCATGTGGAGCGATGGCTGACCTCATCCTCCCCCGTACTCACGGGGGAGGTGCCGAGCGTAGCGAGGCGGAGGGGGAATTCGGCGCTGCCCTCATGCTTCGACAAGCTCAGCGTGAGGGTGTGCTCAACTTCCCTCACCCTGAGCTTGTCGAAGGGTGAGCGGCCGACCTGCGCCAAGGCCCAAGCAAGCGATTGAACGCTTCGCAGGCAACGCTGTAGCGCTCCGAAATCGCGGCCGAGATGGCGAGCACCGGTTGTCCGGAATGTTGTTCTACGGAATTCTGTCCACGCCCCACCAGATCGAGCACCCAGAGAAGATCGAAGACGTCGTCGAGAGCGCTCGCCATCTCCTCGTCGAGCCGCTCGACGGTCTGCAGCAATTGCCTTTCGCGCGCACTGATGCGTCGAACCCGAGCAGCCGCTTTCGGCAAGGGTCTCTCCCGATACGGTAGAATCGATTATGATGAGAATGTACCAATTTTTGATACACCGTCAACAGAAAAAGCGCTCGTGATATCAGATATCCAGATACGAATGGCTCGGGCAGCCCTGCGGTTGGGCGTGCGCGATCTGGCGAAGCTTGCCGACTTGGCTCCCATGACGATCACGAGACTCGAAAACGGCAAATCGGGCGGGCATGCGGCGACGATACGCAAAATTCAAGCAGCATTGGAAGCCGAAGGCATCGAATTCACAAATGGCGATGCGCCGGGGGTGAAATTGAAAAAGACAGCGGCGCAGAAACCCGGCAGGAAATAGGGCTGGCATAAATGTCGTCCTTGAACGACATTTGAAATTCTGCTATCCTGGAAAAAGTGAGGGCGGCGCCGGTGAAGGCCCGCCCTCTGATCTTTGTCCGCGGTAGGGGAGCTTTCGCTCAACCTATCCGCAGCCCACGAATGCAATGTAAGGGTTGATCCCTTAATATGCAACTACCTAACCCGCCGCGGCCCGATCAGTTCCACGCGGTGAAGAGCGTGCTGGGAAGCGAGCGCTTTGCGCGATATTCGCCAAGTGTCGCGGCGGGCGACGAAAAACTGTTCGAATGCTACATGTGGAACCTCGCGCTCTGCGAAACTTTCTATTTTCCTCTCCAAATCGCCGAGATCGCGACGCGGAACGCGATCCACAAGGCGTTGCTGTTTCGGCTCGGCCAGCGCTGGTTCGAGGATCGCGTCTTCGTCGGCCTGCTCGGCGCGATGTTCCGCGACGAGTTGGCTTCGTGCTTGGCATCCGAATTCGATCAGCATGGCGCCGCGATGACGGCGCATCACATATGTTCCGCCTTGAACTTCGGCTTCTGGGAACATCTCACGACGAAGCGTTTCGAACGGCTGCTGTGGAGTCGCGGCGTGCGGCATAATTTTCCCAATGCTCCTGCGTCGCCGCGGACTCGGGATGAACTCCACAATCTGATCGAGAGCGTGCGGCGCTGGCGCAATCGCATCGCGCACCACAAGGCGATTTTCGACAAAACGCCGTCCAGGAAGCTGCAAGACACGTTGAGGCTGATCCACTGGGTGTCCGGCGACACGGCCGACTGGGTCACGTCGGCAAGCGCCGTCCAGGCCGTCATCAACGCCCGGCCGGCGCCTTAGCGGCCGCGGCATCGAACGTTCGGGCGCCACCGTCACCGTGCCGCCGCTTTTGCCTGCGAATCTCCCCCGAATTGCCGCCCTTCGCGGGTGGGCGTAGGCTTCGGCCGGGTAAGGCCGTTTGGGGGATTCCATGGGGCAGGGTATGCGCCGGCTGCTGATCATCGGCGGCACGGTCATCGCGATCGTTCTGGCAGGTCTGGCAGGGCTTTACGTCATCGGCAGCCGCACGCCGGCCGGCCAGCAGGGCGGCATCCTGGCTCGCGTCGCCAGCGGCTTCCAGTCGCTGACCGCCAGCCTCACCCCGGGCAAGATGGCGCAGAACGGCGCCGAATTCGCCTTCCAGCGGCTGGAGATCGACACCACCAAGCCCCAGGCCGAGGCCTGCTTCGTCTTCACACGCGACCTCGATGCCTCGGGCAAAACGCATTACGAGGACTACCTCGCTATCGACCCCGCGACCAAGACGGTGGCGCATGTCGTGGATACCCGTCTCTGCGTCTCGGGCCTCGACTTCAACACGACCTATAACGTCACGCTGAAGGCGGGCCTGCCGGACGCGGCGGGCGACAAGCTGCTCGACGAGGAGACGGTGCCGGTCGAGCTGCGCGACAAGCCGTCGGTGGTGCGCTTCACGGGCGGCATCATCCTGCCGCGCGACAATGCGCAGGGCGTGCCGGTCACGACGGTCAACATCGCCAAGCTGCGCGTCAAGCTGATCCATGTCGGCGACCGGCTGCTGTCGCAGATCGAAAGCGGCGTCGTCGACCAGACCTCGCTCTATTCCTGGAAGGACAACGACCTGCAGAATTCTCAAGGAAAGGTCGTCTGGGAAGGCACGATGGACGTGACCGTCGTCAAGAACGATTCCGTCGTCACGCTGATCCCGATCAACCAGATCCTGAAAGACAAGAAGCCGGGCGCCTATGTGCTCTTGGCGATGGACGCGTCGAAGAAGACCGACAACGACAGCGATTACGATTCCGACGACATCGCCGCGCAATGGGTCGTCGATTCCGACATCGCGCTCACCACGTTCAAGGGCTCGAGCGGCATGAGCGTCTTCGCGCGCTCCTACGGCAGCGCCAAGCCGCTGCAGAACGTCAAGCTCAGCCTCGTCGCGCGCGACAATAACGAGCTGGCGACGGTCACGACCGACGCCAACGGCCGCGCCGATTTCGAATCCGGGCTGATGAACGCCACGGGCGGCGAGGAGCCGGTCGTGGTGATGGCCTATGCGGGCGACGATTTCAGCTTTTTGGATTTGCGCCGTCCCGCCTTCGACCTCACCGACCGCGGCGTCAGCGGCCGCGAGCAGCCCGGCCCGATCGATGCGTTCCTCTATACCGAGCGCGGCGTCTATCGTCCGGGCGAGGTGGTGCAGGCGACCGCGATGCTGCGCGACCGCATCGGCGCGGAGCAGTCGGCGCCGTTGACCCTGGTCGCGACGCGTCCCGACGGGCTGGAGTTCGCGCGCACCACCGTGCCTGCTGCGTCGCTCGCGGCGGGCATGGGCGTGTGGCCGCTGCAATTGTCGAAGACCGCGCCGCATGGGCGCTGGCAGATCGCGGCTTACGTCGACACGTCGAAGGATGCGCCGCCGGTCGGCCGCGTGCAGTTCGACGTGCAGGATTTCGTGCCGCAGAAGCTCAAGGTGACGCTCACCGCGGAGACGAAGGTCGGCCACCCGAACAGCGACATTCTCGTCAAGGCCGAGACGCGATTCCTCTACGGCGCGCCCGGCAGCGGATTGTCGGGCGACGGCGAGGCGCGCATCGTCGCGGACCAGAACCCGTTCCCGCAATACGAAGACTGGTTCTTCGGCCGCGTCGACGACAGCTTCTCGGACGTCGCGATCACCATGACGGTGCCCGACAGCGACGCCGCGGGCGTGACCGAGGCGAAAGCCACCATCGGCGCGCTGGCGGACACGACCTTGGCTCTCAAGGCGATGATCAAGGTCAACATCCACGAGCCCGGCGGGCGCACGACGTCCAAGACCGTCGACGTGCCGGTGCGCACGCGAAACGTGCTGATCGGCATCCGTCCCGACTTCCAGACCGGCGCCGTGCCGGAGAACACGCGTGCGGGCTTCGAGGCGGTCGCGCTCGACGCCGACGGCAAGCGCATCGCGCTGTCGGGGCTGACCTTCTCCTGGGTGCGGGAAGAGACGACCTATCAGTGGTTCCAGGAAGATTCGAAGTGGAAATACAAATCGGTTACGCGCGACCGTTTGATTACCTCAGGCTCGATGGCGATCGGCGCGGGCGCGCCGGTCAAGCTCGCGCAGACGCTGCCCTGGGGCGACTATCGCCTGACGATCACCGATCCGAAATCGGGCGCCGCGTCGTCCTACCGCTTCTATTCCGGCTGGGCGGCGAACGCCGACAACGACAGGCCCGACCGCATCCCGGTCGGCTCCGACAAGCCCAGCTACCGCGCGGGCGATATCGCGAAGGTCACGATCAAGCCGTCCTCGAGCGGCAAGGCGCTGGTCGTGGTCGCGGGCGACAAGGTGTTCTCATCGCAGCTCATCGACGCGCCGGCGGGCGGGACGACGGTGAACATCCCCGTCTCTGCCGATTGGGGCCCGGGCGCCTATGTGCTCGTCACCGACTACAAGCCGCTTGCCGAAGCCACCGGCCGCGAGCCGGTGCGCGCCATCGGCCTGACCTGGCTGACGCTCGACAATTCGCCGCGCACGCTGAACGTGGCCATCGGCGGTCCGGCGAAGATCACGCCGCGCCAGAAGATCAGCATCCCCGTCACCGTGAAGGGGCTCGATTCCGGCGAGGACGCGTATCTCACGCTGGCCGCGGTGGATGAAGGCATCCTCCAGCTCACCGATTACAAATCGCCCGATCCGAACGGCTATTACTTCGGCAAGCGCCGCCTCGGCGTCGACATGCGCGACGATTACGGACGGCTGATCAAGGCCGAGAAGGGCGCGGTCGGCTCGATGCGCGAAGGCGGCGACAGCTTCGGCGGCCGCTCGCTCAGCGTCGTGCCTGTGAAGACCGTGGCGCTGTTCTCGGGGCTGGTGAAGGTGGGCGCGAACGGCGTCGCCAACGTCCCGCTCGACATCCCCGACTTCAACGGCGAGCTCAGGCTGATGGCGGTCGCGGTCACCAAGACCAAGCTCGGCCATGCCGACCGGCCGCTCACGGTGCGCGATCCGGTCGTGGCCGACATTGTGCTGCCCAGGTTCCTGGCGCCGGGCGACCATGCGCTCGCGGCGCTCAACATCAACAACGTCGAAGGCGCGAGCGGCAACTATACCGCGACCGTCACGGCGACCGCGCCGGTCGTGCTCGGCGCCAGCGCCAACGTCACGCGCGCGATCAATGTCGGCCAGCGCGTGCTGCTGCCGGTCGACATGAGCGCCAACAGCATCGGCATCTCCGACGTCGTGCTGAAGGTGACGGGCCCGAACGGCTTCAACGTCACCCACAGCTGGCAGATCCAGGCGCGCGCGCCGCAGCTCGATTTGGCGCGCGACGAGGTCGTGGGCCTCGGTCCCAACCAGAGCTACACCGCCAACAAGGCGCTCGTCGCCGACCTGATCCCGGGCACGCAGAACGTGGCGCTGACCGTCTCGTCGGCGCACGGCTACACCGACGTGCCGGGCCTGCTCAAATGGCTCGACAAATATCCCTATGGCTGCATCGAGCAGACGACGAGCCGCGCCATGCCGCTGCTCGTCTTCAACGACCTCTCCGATCTCGCAGGGCTCCCCAAGGACAAGGCGCTGCACGACCGCGAGCAGGAGGCGATCGACGCCGTGCTCGACATGCAGAACTATGCCGGCAATTTCGGCATGTGGGCGCCGGGCACGGATGCGGAGCCCTGGATCAGCGTCTTCGCGCTCGATTTCCTCAACCAGGCCAAGGCCAAGGGCTATGTCGTGCCGAACGACGCGCTGCGCCGCGGGTCGAGCTGGCTGAAGACGGCCGCGTCGTCCGACCAGAACGACGACAACACGCGCGCCTATGCGTTCTACGTGCTGGCGCGCATCGGCCAGGTGAACATCTCCGATCTGCGCTACTTCTCCGACACGCGCGGGCCTGAGATGAACACGGCCATCGCGCCCGCGCTCACGGGCGCCGCAGCGGCCGAAGTGGGCGACCGTTCGCGCGCGGCCTACGGCTTCGAGCGCGCCCGCGAGATCGCGATCAAGGCCGATCCGAGCAAATACCCGACGGCCGATTACGGCTCGCTACTGCGCGACGTCGCCGGCGCCACCGCGCTCGCGGCCGAGAGCGGCCAGGCGCAGCTCGTCCCAGCGTTCCTGTCGAAGAGCGACCAGATCGACATGCGCCTCAACGCCACGACGACGCAGGAGAAGGCGTGGATGCTGCGCGCGGCCTATGAGCTGACGCGCCAGAGGACACCGCTCAACATCCTGCTCAACGGCAAGCCTCAGATGCCGCGCGACGGCGCGATCCGCCTGTCGCCGTCGCTCGGACAGCTTGCGTCCGGGCTGACGTTCCTCAACAAGGGCGACGCGCTCGTGTGGCGCACGACCTCGGTGCAGGGCACGCCCGCGCTTCCGATGCCGGCGATGGCGAACGGGCTGACGCTCAACAAGTCTGTGTGGACGATGGCCGGAACGCCCGCCGATCTTTCCAACATCCACCAGAACGACCGCGTGCTGGTCGTGCTCTCCGGCCAGATGCCCAACAACTACTATCACCAGATGGGCATGATCGACCTCTTGCCTGCGGGGCTCGAGGTCGAGCTCAAGCTCGCCGGCGACGACGGCAAGGCCTATCCGTGGATCGGCGGCAACCTCGCGGACCTGTCGATGAGCGACTCGCGCGACGACCGCTACGTCGCGGCGTTCAGCGTCGGCTCGCAATACCGCCCGAGCGACAACAAGAAGCCCGAGCCGACGCCGGCGTTCCGCGTCGCCTACATCGCGCGCGCGGTGACGACGGGCACCTTCGCGATGCCCGCCGGCGTCGTCGAGGATATGTACGCCCCCGGCGTCATGGCGCGCACGAGCATGGGGAGCGTGACGATCAAATAGAAAGAATCCCTCTCCCCCACTTCGTGGGGGCGAGGGGGAAGTCGTTGGATGCGTCGTTTAGTCGTTACCGCCTTCACGCTCCTTGGCCTCGTCTGCGCGCTCGCCGCCGCGGACGTCGCCAATCCGCCGGACATGACGCGGGCGCGCAACCTGTCGCCCGAGGTCACCGATCGCGACGGGCGCCTGCTGCGCGCCTATCTCACCAAGGACGGCTATTGGCGCATCAAGACCTCCGTGCGCGACGTGTCGCCGCGCTATCTCGCGCTGCTCAAGGCGTATGAGGACCAGCGCTTCGACGATCACTTCGGCGTCGATCCGCTGGCGATGGCGCGCGCGACCGCGCAGCTCGCGAGCAACAGGCGCATCGTCTCCGGCGGCTCGACGCTCACCATGCAGGTCGCGCGTCTTCTGGAGCCGCGGCCGCGCGGCGTCGTCACCAAGCTGTTCCAGATGGTGCGCGCGGTACAGCTCGAGGAGCGCTATTCCAAGGACGAGATCCTTTCGCTCTATCTCACGCTGGCGCCGTTCGGCGGCAATCTCGAAGGCGTGCGCGCCGCCTCGCTCTCCTATTTCGGCAAGGAGCCGTCGGGCATCGACCTGGCGCAGGCCGCGCTCCTGGTCGCGCTGCCGCAATCGCCGGTGAAGCAGCGGCCCGACCGCCACGCCATCCGGGCCGCGAAGGGCCGCGACAAGGTCTTGACCCGCATGGTCGAGGAGGGCGTCGTCACGCTCTCCGACGCGCGCGTGGCGATGAAGGAGGGCGTGCCGTTCGCGCGGCAGAAGATGCCGCTCGCGGCGCCGCATCTCTCCGACCGCCTCGTGCGCCGCAACCCCGGCCCGCGCATCGTCACCACGCTCGACGGCCAAATGCAGGGCGCGCTGGAGCGGCTGGCGGCGCAGGAGGTCGCCTATTTCGACGACGGCGCGACGCTTGCCGTCGTCGTGGTCGAGAACAAGTCGCGCAACGTCGTCGCCTATGTCGGCGGCACGGATTACTGGGGACCGGCGGGACAGATCGACCTCGCCGACCGCGCGCGCTCGCCGGGCTCGGCGCTGAAGCCGTTCATCTATGGCCTCGCCTTCGACGACCTGATCCTGCATCCGCTCAGCATGATGGAGGACGCGCCGACGAATTTCGGCGAATACGCGCCCAGGGATTTCGACGGCGGCTTCCAGGGCCAGATACCGGCGCGCGACGCGCTGCGCATGTCGCTCAACGTGCCGGCGGTGATGGTGCTCGACCGCGTCGGCCCGCTCGCCTTCACGCTGATGCTGCAGAACGCGGGCGCGAAGCTCGTCTTCCCCGCGCACAATGCGGAAGGCCCGAGCCTGCCCGTGGCGCTCGGAGGCCTCGGCATCAGCCTCGCCGACATCACCATGCTCTATTCCGGCATCGCCGAAGGCGGGCAGGCACAAGGGCTACGCTTCCTCGCGGACGCGCCCGGCGCGCCGCGGCACCGGATGTTCGGCGCGGTCGCCGCGTATTATCTGCGCGGCATCCTCGATGGCGTGGCGTTGCCCGAAGGCTGGGCGATGGGACAGGGGCTGATGCGCGGCCGCACCATCGGCTTCAAGACCGGCACGTCCTATGGTTTCCGCGACGCGTGGTCGGTCGGCTTTTCCAACGACTATACCGTGGGCGTGTGGGTGGGGCGCGCCGACGGCACGCCGCGGCCCGGCCGCATCGGGCGCGAGATCGCAGGCCCCATCCTGCTCAAGACGTTCGAGCTTCTGCCGCCGGACAAGCGCCAGGCGCCGCCGGTCCCTGCGGGCGCGATCATGGTCGACAACAACGAGCAGCTTCCGCCGTCGCTGCGCGTCTTCACGCGCGAGACCGAGCCCAAGGCGCAAGCCGCAGCCGTCGTGCCGCCGCCCGCGATCTCGTTCCCGCCGAACGGCTCGACCGTGCCGCTGCCGGACGCGGCCGCCAAGGACAAGACCATCATGCTCAAAGCCGATGGCGGGCAGGGACCGCTGACCTGGCTCGTCAACGGCGCGCTGGTCGGCACCTTCGACCGCTTCCAGCCCGTGCTCTACGCCCCGCCCGGTGAAGGCATCGCGCACATCACCGTCGTCGACACCGAAGGCCGCAGCGACACGTCGGAAGTGCGGTTCAAGCGGATGCAATAGCGCTCATTGCGGCGGATTCGCGCGCAGAAAGGGATAGCCGTTGTTGATCGACGGGCTCTGTCTCCAGACTTTCGCAGCGAAGCCGGCCGGCAGCGCCGATTTCAGCTGGCTGTCGGTCAATCCGGTGAGGCCGGGATCGTTGGCGATGTTGCCCGCGCCTTTGCTCGGATCCGAAATCCCGCTCGTGTCGAGATCCCAATAGGTCTGCGCCTGGCCGCCCTGCTCGAAGCCGACGAAGCCGCCCAGATTCTTCGTGCCGGCGGTGACCTGGCCGGTGGAATAGGACGTCACGACGCTGCCGCTGGTGCCGCGCCCGTTGGCTCCGACAAAGCCGCCGGCATAGCCCGAGTTGTCTCCGCCCTGGACGGCCCCCAAGGCATAGGAATCCTGGACTGTGCCGTTTCCGTTGTCTCCGACGAATCCGCCGGCGGCGTTGACGTCGCCCGTCGCCGAGACCGGCCCCTCCGCGTGGCACTCCTGGATCAGCGCGATGTTGAGGCCGGCCAGGCCTCCGACGGCTCCGGCGTCGGACGAGAACGTGACGCTGCCGGACGCCGATGATTTCCAGATGAATCCCCGCGTGCCGCCGACCAGCCCGCCGACGCTCGTCTCGGGGACGTTGCTGGCGACGGCGCTGGTGCTGTGGGACGCGATTATGATCCCGCCGCTGAAGCCGTTCTGGATATAGCCGTTGAAGCCGGCGAGGCCGCCGACGAACGTATCGCCCCCCGGCCGAAGGTAGATATGGTTGACCGTGCCGCTCGTGCGGGAATGGTCGATGGTGTTGTAGTTCCAGCCGACAAGGCCGCCCATCGCGCCGGAGCCGCTGACGTCTCCGGCGAAGCTGGCGTCGCGGATACGCCCGAAGTTCTGGGCCGCCACGCCGCCGATGATGTCGGTCCGCGGACGCCCGGTTATCTGGCCTGCGACCCGCACGTTGAGGATCGCGCCGTAGTTCACGGCGACCAACCCCGCCAGAAATCCTTCGCCTCCGCCGCTCGCGCTGACCGCTTCCAGGATCAGGTCGCGGATGACCGCCTGATGGCCGGTCCTCTTGAACAGCGCGTCGGCGGTGTTTGGCTGTTTCCGCCTGTCGAGGATGCTCAAGTTCCGGATCGTGTGGCCCAGGCCTTCGAAATTCCCCCGGAACCCGACCCTGACGGGCGAGGCGGTATAGGTTCCGTCCGCCGTTGCGTCGTAATCCGCCGCGAGCGCGTAGGAGCCGGTGGGATCGGCTTCGATCGCGGCGGCCAGCGATTTCACGTCGCCGACCAGCGTGTAGGACGTCCCGTTCACGATCAGCGAACTCTCCAGGTCCCAGAACCCGGCATAGCCTGCGCCGGAGAATCTGAGATCGCCGGCGCGGCCGCCGTCATTGATCGTGAGCGTGAGCGCTCCGCCGCCCGTGGCGACGACCGGCGCCCAGATCGCGATTGCATGATAGGAGTCGAGGGTCAGGCGCTGTGCGCTCGCCCAGCTCACCGCGGCTGCGACCCGGATATCCTCGGCCGTCGTTCCGGGAACGAGCGTGACGTCGCCGCCGGCGAGCATGTTCGTAAGATCCGTCGCGTTCAGCACCGCCTTCGCGGCGGTCGCCGAGCACACGCCCGCCGCGCAAGCGACATTCGATGTCGGCTTCGACGAGATCACCATCTCGGCTTGCGCGGCCGTGGCTGCAAACAGAACTGCGAGCACCGGCGCAAGGCGCGTTGCGGTCGTCATCGTCGTGCATCTCCCCGCTATGCGCTTCATTCTGGCGCGTGTTGCGACGATAGACCAGCGGGCTCGACGCAGCTGCACGGATCGCGCGGATTTCGCTTCCGATGAGTGAACCGAACCGTCACAACCTTCGAGTGCATGCGCGGCGCGACGAAGCGCGATCCTCGAATGGAAGCATGATCAGCGCGGCGGGTTCGCGAGAAGATAGGGATAGCCGTCATTGATGTTGTGCTTCTGCCCCCAGGTCGCTGGGTCGAAGCCGGTGGGCAGGGCACTCAGGAAAGCGGAGGTCGTCAACCCTTTCAGGCCCCGGTCGTTCGGCGGCATACCCGCGCCCTGCGAGTGATTGCCGATCCCGGTGGTGTCGACATCCCAGTAGTTGTCGGAGTTCCCGATGTTGTCGAAATCGATCCCGAGCACTCCGCCGATGACGGCATTCGCGCCGCCGCCGACGGCGCCCGTCGCATAGTTCGTGTTGATGACGGGGTCCGGCCCGCCGAACGGATTGGGCCCTTCAAAACCGATCAGCCCGCCGATGAAGGAGTTCGTTCCGGCGCCTCCCGTCACCGCGCCGCGCGCATAGGAGCCGATGACGAAGCCGCCATCGTTCTCTCCGATGAGGCCGCCGACATGGCCGTTGTCCGTGGGCGCCGAGACGGAGCCCGTGGCGTAGCTCTGCCCGACGACGGCGATATTCCCGGCAGGCGGTAAATTTATGCCGATGAGCCCGCCGATGATGTCGAAGCTCTGGCTCGTCACCGTTACACCGGCGCCGGAGGTCGAGACCACTCCCGCGGACTTCCCGACCAACCCTCCGATATAGGACTGTCCGGTGCCGTTCGCCGTCACCGCACCGTCGGCGAAGCAATAGGCGACCGTTCCCAGATTGGCGGCGACGAGCGTGCCGGCGTCCTGGCCCGCCGCGGAGGTGGTCACCGAAGCCGAGGTCAGCGTCAGGTCGCGGATCGTGCCCGTCGATTTCAGCATGCCGACGAACCCGGCCGGGCCCGACACGACGTTGATCGTGAAACGGCTGAAGGAATTGCCGAGCCCCTCGAGCGTTCCGTCGACGTTCGCGAGCGGGGGCGCCGCGAACGTCTGCTTGCCGAGATCGGCGCTTTGCACCAGCGCGACGTTCACCGCCGTGCCGGTCTCTTTCCGTGCGAGCTTCTTGAGGTTCTTCACCAGCACGTAGGACGCGCCGTTGATGACGAGCTTGTCCTTCGTGTCCCACATGCGCACGCGGCCCTTGCCGAAGAAGCGGAAGTCGCCGTTCGTGCCTCCGTCGTTGGTGGTGATGGTGAGCGCGGCATGCGTTCCGGTGACCTCGACCGGATTGTTGAACGTGATGGAATGAAAGGAATCGAGCGTCAGCCCCGTGGCGCTTGCAAAGGACAGAGCGGCATCGACCTCGATGTCGGAGGCGACGCTGCCGCTCGCGACCGTGACATTTCCGCCGGCCAGCATGGAGGCGAGGTCGGAGACGTTGAGGACCGCGTTCTGCGCCGTGGCGGTGCAGACGCCGCCGGAGCAGCTCACATTGGAGGTGGGGTTCGACGAGATCTCCAGCGCAGCATGCGCCTGCGTCGCCACAAGCGCCAAGGCAACGCCGGACAGCTTCTTCAGCATGGCCGCACTCTCCGATTGCGCCGCCGACGATACGCGTTTTGCGTGCTTGCGGCCAAGGAAATGTGGTTCAAGACAAGCGCGGAATCGTATTGACGGTTCCGCCTGTTTGCGCTGGTTTGGCTCCGATGAGCGAATTGCATTCCCCCGCCGAGCGCCGCCGCGCGTTCACCATTCTTTTTTTCAGCCTGATGTGCAACGGCGTGGGGCAGTCGGTGATGTTCGCGATCCTGCCCACGCTCGTGCGCCGCCTGCATTTGAGCGAGTTCCAGGGGACGCTGCCCTTCGTCGTCTCGGCCACGATCTGGCTGTTCACCGCGGGCTTCTGGGGCAGGCAGAGCGACCGGCTGGGGCGCAAGCCGGTCATCCTGCTCGGGCTCGTCGCGTTCGGGATATCGTTTGCGTCCTTCGCCGGCATCGCCAACCTCGGCACCGACGGGTTCATGGCGGTCGCGATCGCCTATCCGCTGATGATCGCGTCGCGCGCGCTCTACGGCGTCTTCGGCTCGGGCGCGGGGCCGGCGGCGCAGGCCTATGTCGCCGACCGCACGACGCGCGAGGAGCGCACCTCGGGCGTCGCCACCATCGGCGCCGCGTTCGGCCTGGGCACGACCATCGGCCCCGGCATCGGTTCGGTGCTCGTCGTGTTCGGCCTGTTCGCGCCGTTCTACTTCACGGCCTTCGTCGCGTTCGCGAGCGCCGCGGCGGTGTGGTGGTTCCTGCCCGAGCACGAGCGGCCGCACGCGCATGCGGCCGACCGGCGCACGCTCAAATGGCACGACCGGCGCATCTGGCCGTTCATCGTCTTCGGCGTCGGCATCTCGACCGCGGGCGCGGTGCCGATCCAGACCATCGGCTATCTCTTCATCGACGTGCTGCACTACACGCCCAAGCAGGCGCCGCAATATACCGGCATCGGGCTGGTGGCGGGCGCGCTGGCGGCGCTCTTCGCTCAGCTCGTCGTCGTGCAGCGCTTCGATCTGTCGGCGCGGACCTTGATGCGCTGGGGCACGATCACCTGCATCCTGTCCTTCGTGCTCTTCGCCATCGGGCGCCAGTTCGGCCCGCTCGTCTTCGCGCTGATGATCAACGGGCTGGGCTTCGGCATGGTCAGGCCCGGCTATGCGGCGGCGGCGTCGCTGTCGGTCGATCCGCATGAGCAGGGCGCGATCGCGGGACTGACGGGCGCGACCAGCGGCGCCGGCTTCATCTTCGGGCCGATGATCGCGACCGCGCTCTACCGCGTGCATCCGAGCGCCCCCTATCTCTTCGGCGGCGGATTGATGCTGGCCTGCTATCTTTTCGCGCTCCTGTCGCCGCATCTGAAGAACGCGGGCCTCGCAGCCCCCAGCGAGGCGCAGATCGAAGCGGCGGAGGAAGTGCCGAACGCTTGAATTGGTGCTTAAAATTTTCTGCTTTCATCTCCAATGCCCGACAGGCTTATTTCTTTCATCTACCGACAAGACGTCGTTTGATTTGTCGTTCCGGAATGGAGAGTGGTCTTGCTCGCGTCTCGTTGCGGAGCGCCTCGCCCAACTGCTTCGCAATTTCCCACGAACGCCAGTAGTCGCTATGACCGTATCTCGCCATCCTCATTGCGCCCCCGGTCCACACGCCTTTGGGGTTCCCCCGAAGCCCAACCGCCTCAATTGCGACCGTGTGCCGATCTGCGCTGGCTTTTTGGCCTAGAGGAAAGAGCCAGCGCAAGACCCAGTCGGACTCCGAGAAAAAAACTGTTGTATGCAGACGTGCAGGTAACAGGCCGGAAAGTCTGCCATTGATATCGGCAAATTCAACAGGCACCGCTGCGGCAAGAAGAAAAAGCGTAACCTGCCGTGGAAGTCGGGCGTTGGGTTTGTTTTGAAGTAACCGCAATGCCTCCAGAACGTACCTACACCCGAGCGAATGACAGACAATGTACAGGGCTCTTTCAAAGCCTGGTGAATTCAACTGCTCTATATAGTCAGCAAGCGCACAGGCTGCATCTGTTGCGATTGTTGGGGCACTCGGGTAAGCGACGTCGCCCGGCCAGCCGACACTGACAACATGCAGCTCTTCCGGCGCTCCACTATCGAATAGATTGATCCGAAAGGTGTCATACGCATCATTTGCATTCCAGGGCGAAACGTTAAAGCCGTGAACTAAGAGTACTGTGAGGTCGTGCAGTTCAACTGCATACGCCGTCGACCTGGCAACGTATCTGCCGCCGGAGAGCCAGGAACCCGACACGCCGATCTGAACTTCGGAGCCGTAGTGGTGCCGCCGCATATCAACGGATAGAGAAGAAGCGGTCCAGCACTCGTTGGAAAAACGGCGCCAAGACAGCGACTCCGGCAGTCACAAACAACGAAATCGAGACTTCCGAGGGGGTGTCGATATTTAGCATCAAGGATCCTATGCGAAATTCGTTCGGATAGATCCGTCGAAACGCATAGGCGTAACCGATAACAGCTATGATCAAGGTCAGCGACATCAAATATTCCGCTCTGGGAACAAATGAGCCCATTTGGGCCTGGAGGTCGTCCAGTGCTCTCGTTGCGTTAGACGAAAGTCTTATCTTGGCGAGTGTTGCGTCTTGCTCATTGGGGAAAGCGTTCGTGTCTCCCTGATTGAAAGAGCGTATACGAAACAAATCTTTTTTGTCGCGTTCAAATTCGTCAATGGAATTCGCCGTGAAAAGTGCGAACTGTTCTGGCGGGTCGGGAGATTCGAGTGTTCGTGGAATCGCTTGACCCAATACGGAACAGAGTTGCTGATAGGGAAGGGATATAAGCGGTGACATGCTTACCCCAAAAGCCTTTAGCAAAATTCTGAGTCGAAATTCTTTGGGAACATTTTTGTCGTTCCCAAAGATCGCTTTTCGTCTAACGCGAGTCCAAGTCAAGAGCGAAAAATTGTTTACGAAACTCCTCATCCCAAATTCCAAAGCGGCCTGGAGAACAAAGGCGATGAAAGCGCTTAGCGTGACGATTATCACGGCTAAACTAATGCAGACATCCCGTAAGTTATTGATCTCTTGCATGCCTCGCCCGGTGGAGTCGCAATGTTTGTAAGCAGTTCGATCGGAAGTTAAAATTGTTCACGAGAAACTAGAGATAGCGAAACCGTAGCCTCATGTCACGCCCCAATTTTCCAGCGGTGCTTATTGGCAGAAATGGAAGGGTTGTGGTTCGCAAGAAATATTTCGCCGCAGGATGATGCAACTTCAAGCTTCCTCGAAGCATAGCTGGAGAAAGTCGGTTGCTGCCGCAATCGGAGAACTGCCTCCGATCTATTTCTTCCCCTGCGCCTCGACCGCGATGCGGGTCAGCAGGTCTTCGGTCGGGAAGCCGTCGGCGGGGAGCGCGTGCGCCTTCTGCCATGCCCGCGTGGCGGTGCGCGCCTTGCGGCCCAGGACGCCGTCGATGGTGCCGATGTCGTAGCCGAGCGTCGTGAGATAGGTCTGGAACGCGACGCGCTCCTCGCGGGTCAGGGTCTGCTCGTCGCGCGGCCAGGATGAGACGACGGGACCAAGGCCCCGGATGCGGTCGGCGAGCAGGCACACCGCGAGCGCATAGGACGTCGCGTTGTTGTATTTGAGCACGACCTTGAAATTGTCGAAGACCATGAATGCCGGCCCGCGCGCGCCCGCCGGCAGGAACACCGCGCCGGGCTCATCGGATGACGGCAGGGCGTTTCCCGCGATCGTCCGTATACCGAGCTTCTTCCACTCCGCGACGGGCTTGGCCTGATCGGGATCGGCGAGCTCGTAAGGGAAGTCCCGCGGCAGCGCCACCTCGTAGCCCCAGACATTGCCGCGCTCCCAGCCCGCGTCGGCGAGCACGTTCGCGGTCGAGGCGAGCGCGTCGGCCGCGGAATGCCACAGATCGATCACGCCGTCGCCGTCGCCGTCGGCGGCATGCGCCAGGAACGTCGTCGGCGTGAACTGCGTCTGCCCGAACGCGCCCGCCCAGGACGCGGTCATCTGCTGCGGCGTATAGTGCTGCTGCTGCATCATCTTCAGCGCCGCGATCAGCTCCGGCTTGGCGTAATCGGCGCGCGGCCCGTCATAGGCGAGCGTCGCCAAGGCCTCGAACATGTTGAACGGCTCGTGGCCGTGGCCGAAATCGCTCTCGTTGCCCCAGATCGAGACCAGCACCTCCTTCGGGACGCCGTATTTCGCCTCGATGGCGTTCAAGGTCTGGAGATTGGCGGCCAGCCCCGCGCGGCCGTCGGCGACGCGCTTGTCGGAGACGGCGCTGTCCAGATACGACCACACCGCGCGCGCGAATTCGGGCTGGTTCAGGTTCAGCGTCTCGATGCGCGGGTTGCGGGCGATATTGGCCATCGCCAGGTCGTAGGTCGCGGGCTTGATCCCCTGGGCGAGCGCCACGGCTCGGAAGTCGCGGACGAAATCCTGGAACTTCCGGTCCTGGGACGAGAGAGGGGCCGCCGCCATCAGCGCCAGGCCCACGAACGCCGCCGCCAACCGTGTCAGGACCTTCCCCATGGGCTACCTCTTTGGATTCCAGCCCTTGTACCACGTGCGGCGCGGCCGAAATGCGGCGGAAATGGCCGGTTTTCCGCGGGTTGACAGGAAATATCCGCGCCACTAGGTTCCGCCCCTCTTTCGACAGGCCTTCGGGCCGAACGGTGTGGCCATGAAGATCCGCAATTCCCTCAGATCCTTGAAGAAGCGCGACAAGGATTGCCGCGTCATCCGCCGCCGCGGCCGCACCTACGTCATCAACAAGAAGAACCCCCGCTTCAAGGCGCGCCAGGGCTGAGGCAACCCCTTAACTTTTGGGGTGTTTAGTCCTAAGTTAGCTCGTAGGAGTCGTTATGACGGACTATCAGCTTCTTCAGCGCGCCATGCATCGCAATCCGGGTCCCAAGGCGTTTGGCTTGGTGGCTATAGGTTCTGCTGCCCTTGCGGTGCTGTTCACCTATGGGCCTGCTTTGTTGAGCCTGCTTTAGGCATCCAGGCTATTTGCTTTTTGCGATAAGTCCCGCCAGCGCGCCGGTGAACATACCGAACGTCACAAGCCCATTCACAGCTTCGAGCGCGCAGATTACTTCGCCAGCAAGGTAATTTTTTGGGCTGATATCGCCATATCCGAGCGTGGTGATTGTGATCGTCGAAAAGTACGAGTTCTGTACGAACTCGGAAATGACACGATACCATCCGTGTCGGTCGCGGTAAATGAAGTGAATGCAAGGCAATTCGACAAAGTAAAGAGTTGCGTAGAAGAAAATCAGCGACGCAAAAATTACGAACGAGATCAGCACCGCGACGCGTTGCCCTTCTGGATGATGATCGTCTTTCGTCCCACCGATCACGACCAGGTAGTTGTACAGTCCGATATTCGCGAAAACGATGAGAGCAGTCGTTCCAAACTCGACGAACTGTCTGAACAAGGCATCGATGCCACTGGGGTAGAACGGCTCGCAATGCCCCCACGTGTCGATATCGTGGAATTGTACGACACTCGTCATATCCAGGACCGGTATGGCGGTGAGCGCCAAGACCAGATAGATCAAAGGCGATATATTCTCTCGCCGGAAAAGCGTCTCATGGAACGTCGCGGGCATATTGTGCGGCGCTTTCAAAAGTGCGGCTTGCTTCTATCATGTGATACGATCGTCGAGCATGCAATCGGAACTATACGATCCTTCCATTCTCTCCCGCCGCGATGAGATCGTCGCGCGGCTGAAGGCGCTCGTGCCCGACGGCGTGGTCAGCGACCGTGCCGGATTGAAGGCGTTCGACGGCGACGCGCTCACGGCCTATCGCCAATCGCCGCTCGTCTGCGTGCTGCCGCGCACGAAGGAAGAGGTCGCGGCTGTCTTGAAATTCGCGAGCGAGGCGGGCGTGCCCATCGTGCCGCGCGGCGCGGGCACGTCGCTGTCGGGCGGCGCGCTGCCCAGGGGCGACGCGATCCTGATCGGACTCTCGCGCATGAACAGGATCCTGGACGTCGATCTCGAGAACCGCGCGGTCACCGTCGAGCCCGGCGTCACCAATCTCGCGATCACGCGCGCGGTGGAGGCGCACGGCTTCTATTACGCGCCGGATCCGTCGAGCCAGATCGCCTGCACCATCGGCGGCAACATCGCGGAGAATTCGGGCGGGCTGCATTGCTTGAAATACGGGCTGACGACGAACAACCTCCTCTCCGCGACGCTGGTGACGATCACGGGCGAGACGGTGCGGCTGGACAATCGCGGCGGCTACGATCTTCTGGGCGTGGTCGCGGGATCGGAAGGTCTGCTCGGAATCGTGGTCGAGGCGAAAGTGCGTATCCTTCCCCTGGCGCCCGTGACGCGCACGCTGATGGCGGCGTTCGCCTCGGTGCCGGATGCCGGGCGCTGCGTCGCGCAGGTCATCGCGGGCGGCATCGTGCCGGCCGCGATGGAGTTCATGGACCGGCGCTGCATCGAGGCGGTGGAGGCCTATTGCGCGCCCGGCTATCCGAGAGGCGCCGAGGGCGTGCTCATCATCGACGCCGACGGCATCAAGTCGGAGGTCGACGAAGCGATCGCGCGCATCGCCGCGATCGCGCGCGGTTGCGGGGCCGAGGTTCGCGAGGCTGTGGATGAGGCGGAGCGCGCGCGCATCTGGGCGGGCCGCAAATCGGCCTTCCCCGCGATGGGGCGGCTCGCGCCCGACATGCTGTGCATGGACGGCACGATCCCGCGCCGCATGCTGCCCAGGGTGCTCGCGCGCATGGCCGAGATGGCGGACGAATACGGGCTGGGCTTCTGCAACGTCTTCCACGCCGGCGACGGCAATTTGCATCCGCTCATCATCTTCGACGTGATGAAGGAGGGCGAGCTGGACCGCGCCGAAGCGTTCGGCGCCGATATCCTGCGGCTCTGCGTCGAGGTCGGCGGCGTGCTCACCGGCGAGCACGGCGTCGGCGTGGAGAAGCGCGACCTGATGCCCGAGATGTTCTCCGACGCCGACCTCGCCCAGCAGCAGCGCCTCAAATGCGCCTTCGACGCCGCCGGCCTGCTCAATCCCGGCAAGGTGTTCCCGACGCTCTCGGCCTGCGTCGAGCAGGGCCACATGCATGTGAAGGGCGGCCGCGTGCCCTATCCCAACCTGCCGCGCCTTTAGATGATCGTCGAGAACGAAGCCCAGGTCGTCGAGGCGGTGCGCGAAGCGCGCGAGCGCCGCACCACGCTCGAGATCGTCGGCGGCGGGACGCGCAGGACCTTCGGCAGGCCCATCGAATGCGAAACCGTTCTCGACGTTTCGCGGCTCAGCGGCATCGTGAACTACGAACCGGAAGAGCTGATCCTGACGCTGAAGCCCGGCACGCCGCTCGCGGAGATCGAGACGCTCCTGTCCGCGAACGGCCAGCGTCTCGGCTTCGATCCGCAGGACTGGTCGGTGCTGCTCGGATCGTCGGGCATGTCCACCATCGGCGGCGCGGTTTCGTGCAACGCCGACGGCCCGGCCGCGATCCGCCATGGCCGCGTGCGCGACCATCTTCTGGGGTTCCGCGCCGTGAACGGATTCGGCGAGGCGTTCAAGGCGGGTGGGCGCGTGGTCAAAAATGTGACCGGCTTCGACATTCCCAAGCTCGTCTGCGGCGCGATGGGCACGCTGTGCGTGCTGACGGAGCTCACCTTCCGCGTCTTCCCCAAGCCGCCCGAGACGCTTTGCTTCGCCGTGCGCAATCTCGTCCCGAGCCGAGGCCTCAGGCTGCTCAAGCGCGTGTGGTCGAGCCCGCTCGATGCGACCGGACTTGCCTATCTTCCCCCCAAATCCGCAGAGCACTTTGCGCAGGTTGCCGATTGCGGCTATGGCGCGGCGCTCGTCCGCGTCGAAGGCACGGCCGCGTCGCTCGCCGAGAAGAGCGCGATGCTGCGCGACATCGTGCCGGGCGCCGAGCCGCTCGATGCCGGCGCCGATTCATTCCGCAGGATCGGATCGGGTGAGATATTCGCGGGCTCCTTGCTCGATATCACGCGCATGGTGCTGGAGCCGTCCATGCCTTCCCCCTACGACGGCTACGAGCCGCCGCTGAAGGAAGAGGATTGGTCGCTGTGGATCGCCGATTGGGCAGGCCAGCTGGTCTGGCGCAGCAACACGGCCGGAAGTTCGTCGGGCCGCGTGCCTGTCTTCGACGGCGGCACGGCGCTCTTGCGCGCCTCGGTCGAGACGCGCATGCGCTCGCATGTCTTTCCGCCGGAAGAGCCCGCGCGCGCCGCGCTGACCCGCGCGGTCAAGGCCGCGTTCGATCCGCTCGGCCTGTTCAATCCCGGCCGCATGTATAAAGACGTCTGATGCGCACGAACTTCACGCCCTCGCAGCTCACCGATCCGCATCTGGCGGAAGCCGAGCGCTCGCTGCGCACCTGCGTGCATTGCGGCATCTGCACCGCGACGTGCCCGACCTATGTGCTGCTCGGCGACGAGCGCGACGGGCCGCGCGGCCGCATCGTGATGATCCAGCACATGCTGGAGGAGAACGCGACGCCCACGGCCGAGACGGTGCTTCACATCGACCGGTGTCTCTCCTGTCTCGCCTGCCGCACGGCGTGTCCGTCGAGCGTCGACTACGCGCGCCTCGTCGACACCGCGCGCGTGCATATCCAGACGCGCTATCGCAGGCCCATCGGCGACAGGCTGTTGCGCTGGCTGATCGCCAAGGTGATGACGCGGCCGGGTCTGGTGCGCATCGGGCTTGCGCTTGCGCCGCTCGGACGCGTGCTGCCGGGGCGCCTGAGCGCGATGGCGCGCTTGGGCGCGAAGGCGAAACGCCGCGCGGCAGCCGCGCCGCCGCCGATGGTCGGGGCCGCGCACCGCCGCATCGCGCTGATGCCGGGCTGCGTGCAGGCCGCGCTCGCGCCCGGGATCGACGAGGCCATGGCGCGCGTGCTGGCGCGGCGCGATATCGCGCTCGTGCCGCTCGCGGGCGCGGGCTGCTGCGGCTCGCTGGTGCATCACCTGGGCCGCGGCGAGGAGGCGAGGGCCTTCGCCAGGCGCGCCATCCGGGCCTTCGAGGCGTCGGGCTGCGACGGCGTGCTCATCACCGCGACGGGCTGCTCGGCGCATCTGAAGGATCTCGCGCATCTCTTCGTGGACGAGCCCGCCTGGGCACCGCGCGCCGCTTCCTTCGCCGCCAAGGCGCTCGATCCGCTCGAGCTGGTCGAGGCGCGCGGCACCGCACCCCGCCGCTTGCGCGTCGCCTGGCAGGCGCCGTGCTCGCTGCAGAACGCGCTCAAGCTCGCGGACAAGGGCCGCAAGCTGCTGGCCGGGTGCGGCTATGAGGTCGCCGACATCCCGGAGGGGCATCTGTGCTGCGGCTCGGCCGGGAGCTATTCGATCCTGCAGCCAGAGATCGCCGATGCGCTCCGGGCGCGCAAATTGGGCAATATCGCGGGGCTCGCGCCCGACATCGTGGCGACGGCCAATATCGGCTGCCTGCACCATCTCTCCGGCCCCGGCGCGCCGCCCATCGTGCATTGGGCCGAGCTGGTCGATTGGGCGGATGGTGGTGGTGCAGAGCCCTGCCGGCTACGCTAAGATCGCGCCATGCGCCGCATCCTTGCCGTCTGTCTCGCCCTCGCTTCCGTCGCCGCCGCGCCCGCGCCGCACAAGCCGCCGCCGAAGCCGCCGCTCGACGCGCTTTTCGCGGATCTCGCGCAGGCAGGGTCGCCCGAGGACGCCAAGCCGATCGAGGAGCGCATCTACGCGCTGTTCGAGCAGTCGGGCAGCGCCAGCATCGATCTTTTGATGGCGCGCGGCACGGCGGCCTTGGCCGCGGGCGACGACGAGACGGCGAAGAAGCTTTTCGATTCCGTCACCGATCTGGCGCCGCGCTATGCCGAGGGCTGGCACCAGAAGGCGCAGCTCCAGGCCCAGGCCGGCGACGACGAGGCGGCGATGATCTCGCTGCAGAAGACGATCACGCTTAACCCGCGCCAGTTCGAGGCGCTGAGCCAGCTGGGCGACATGCTCGAGGAATACGGCAGGAAGGACGGCGCGCTCGCGATGTACAAGCGCGCGCTCGCCCTCGACCCCCAGCTCGAAGGCGCGGCGAAGCACGCGCATGAGCTGGAGAAGGCGGTGGAAGGGCAGGGGATATGACGGCTGTCGCGCGGCGGGTGCTGGTGTGGACGTTTCACTACGTCGGTCCGGCGGCGTTGATGGTTTCTTGGCTTGTCGTCACCGGCTATGCGGCGCATTGGGACATGCCGATGCGTCGCTGTAACAGTCCGACCGGCTATTGCGACAAGAGCGGCGCGCCGAAATCGGCCATCGACTATCAGAATTCCCAGAAAATGGACGGCATCATTGTCGCAGTCTTGCTGGTCGCCGGTATTGGAATCTTCGCTTGTCGCATCGTGGGCGACTGGATCGATTCCGCCCCGGTCGCAGCGGACAAGGCCGGGAGAGATCTCAGAGCGTGATTGTCGGGGACGGAGCCAATTGAAAACTCCGGTGTCATGGCCCGCGAATGCGGGCCACCCAGCTGGGTTCTGCGCCATCCGAAAGTGATTCACGCGGAGACGCGGAGAACACGGAGGTTCTTTTCTTCTCCGCGAACTCCGCGTCTCCGCGTGAGACTTTTCGGAATTTGGCGGATGTCACCTGGGTGGCCCGCAGTCGCGGGCCATGACAAGTTTGAAAGTATTGACCGCTGTCTACTTCCCGCCCACGAACGCGACGCGCAGCATGTTGGTCGCGCCGGGCGTTCCCAGCGGCACGCCGGCGGTGATGACGATGCGCTCGCCGGGGCCGGCGAAGCCTTCCTTGTGCGCGAACTGCGAGGCGCGGTCGACGACGTCGTCCATGTCGTGGGCGTCCTCGGTGTGCACGCAGTAGAGGCCCCACACGATCGCCATGCGGCGCGCGGTCTGCAGGCTGGGCGTGAGCACGACGATCGGCGCCTCGGAACGCTCGCGCGCGGCGCGCAACGCGGTCGAGCCCGACGCGGTCCAGCACACGATGGCGCGGGCGTGGATGGTGCGCGTGACCTCGTGCACCGCGGCCATGATCGCGTCGGGCGTCGTGGCCTCGGGCGGCGTGCGCTGGGATTCGATGATCGACTGATAGAGCGGATCGGCCTCCACCGCGGCGGCGATGCGGTCCATCATCTCGACCGCTTCGATCGGATGCGCGCCCGAGGCGGTCTCGGCCGAGAGCATCACCGCGTCGGCGCTCTCGAAGATCGCGTTGGCGACGTCGGAGACTTCCGCGCGGGTGGGCGTGGGCGAGGCGATCATCGATTCCAGCATCTGGGTCGCGACGACCACGGGCTTTCCCGCGGCGCGCGCCATCTGCACGATCTGCTTCTGCTTGCCGGGCACCGCTTCGGCCGGAAGCTCGACGCCCAGATCGCCGCGCGCCACCATCAGCGCGTCGGCGAGCTCCAATATCTCGGGCAGCGAGGCGAGCGCCTTGGGCTTCTCGATCTTGGCCATCACCCCGGCGCGTCCGGCGACGATCTTCCTGAGCTCGGCCACGTCCTCGGGCCGCTGCACGAAGGAGAGCGCGATCCAGTCGACGCCGAGATTGAGCGCGGCGTCGAGGTCGGCCCGGTCCTTCTGCGTCATCGCCGGCACCGGCAGCAGCGTGTCGGGCAGGTTGACGCCCTTCCTGTCCTTGATCTCGCCGCCGACCTCGACGAAGGCCTCGGCGCTGTCGTCCTTCACCCCGAACAGGCGAAGCCGCACGCGGCCGTCATCGATCAGAAGGCCGTGCTTCTGCTTCATCGCGGCGAAGACCTCGGCGTGCGGGATCGGGATGTCGATGTCGTTGTCGGACTCGACCTTGCGCACCAGCCGCACCCGGTCGCCCTCTTTGAGCATGCGCCTGCCGCCGGGGATGGTGCCCAGCCGGATCTTGGGCCCCTGCAGGTCGACCAGCACGCCGGCGGAGCGTCCGGTCTCCTGCTCCAGCGCGCGCACATGCCCGCGCAGCTCGGCGAGTGCCGTGTGCGAGGTGTGGCTCATGTTGATGCGGAACACGTCGACGCCGGCGGCGAAGAGCTCGCGGATCTTCTCAAGGCTCGATGTGGCCGGTCCCAGCGTGGCCAGGATCTTGGTCTTGCGGCGATGTCTCATTGCAGGTTCTGGATCTGGTTCAGGTTGTCGTTGGTGTCGACGCGGAAGAATCGCTTGCGATCATAGCCGCGGCCCGCGCAATTGCCGCGTCCGGAAACCGCGAATTTTTGGGCGGCGCCGATGCAGAAGCTGGTGTTGCCGTCCCACACCCCCGCGTCGCCGTCGGTGGCGTAGAGGTAGTAGTAACGCGCGTCGAGCTTGCCGGTGACCACGTCGGCACATTGGCCGGGCGCGAGCAGCCACCAGCCCTGGCTTCCCCAGTCGCGCCCGTCGAAGCGGCCGAGCGCCACCCGTGCAGGATTACGCGCCTTGTTGCAGACGGTCAGCGCCGCCTGCGCCGGGAAGGCGGCGAGCACGGCGAGGGCGAGGAGGGCGAGGGCGGTTTTCGTCATGCTTGCGGGGCGAGCCTATGCGGTTCAAATATCGCTTTTCCATGACCGAAGATGAACCTTTCGAATATATTTCCCCGCGCGCCGGAGCCGGGCTCGTCTTCCTTTGCGACCACGCGTCGCGGGCCCTGCCCCCGGGCTTCGGCCACCTCGGTCTCGCGCCGGAGCTTTTTGCGACCCACATCGCCTCGGATATCGGCGCCGCCGAGGTCACGCGCACCCTCGCCGCGCATTTCGGGGCGAGCGCGGTGCTCGCGCGCTGGTCGCGCCTCCTCGTCGATCTCAACCGCGGCGAGGACGATCCGACCCTGGTGATGATGCTCTCGGACGGCAGCGTCATCCCCGGCAACCGCGCGGCCTGTGTCGCTGAGCGCATCGCGCGCTTCCACCGGCCCTATCATGCGCGCATCGCCGAGGAGATCGCGGCGTCGGACGGCGCGCCGGTGCTGATCTCGATGCACAGCTTCACGCCGGCGTGGAAGGGCCGCGCGCGGCCCTGGCATGTCGGCGTCTTGTGGGACCGCGACGCGCGGCTGGCGCGGCCGTTGATCGCGGGGCTCGAGCGCGCCGGCTTCACCGTGGGCGACAACGAGCCCTATTCCGGCGAGCTCGAGAACGACTGCCTCTATCGCCACGGCACGCTGAACGGCCTGCCGCACGCGCTGATCGAGATCCGCCAGGACCTGATCGCGGACGATGCCGCCGCGCGCGCCTTCGCGCTGCGGCTTGCGCCGATCATCGAAGCCGCGCTGGCCGGGATGGGCGCTGCGCATATCCGTTTCACACGACCCTTGGGAGCAACGGCCATGGACGAGAAGACCCGCGAGAGCCTGGAAGCCGCCGCGTTCCGCCGCCTTGTCGCGCATCTGCGCGAGCGCAGCGACGTGCAGAACATCGATCTGATGAACCTGGCCGGCTTCTGCCGCAACTGCCTGGGCGACTGGTATCGCGAGGCGGCGGCCGAGAAGGGCATCGTCCTCGACAAGGACGAAGCGCGCGAGGTCGTCTACGGCATGAAGCCCGCGGAGTGGAAGAGGAAATACCAGAAGGAAGCCACGCCGGCGCAGCAAGCCGCCTTTACAGCGGCGCAGAAAAAGACCCACAGCTAGGTGCGCCGGGGCGCGTTGCGCGCCGCCGCCAATCCCCGTAATTGTCCGCCATGGCAAAGTCCGGTTTCGCGAAAGAGCATCTTCGGTCCTTCATCGACCGCATCGAGCGGCTGGAAGAGGAGCGCTCGGCGCTGACCGCCGACATCCGCGAGGTCTATTCCGAAGCCAAGGGCCAGGGTTTCGACAGCAAGATCATGCGCCAGGTCGTGCGCATGCGTAAGCTCGACAAGGCCGACCTGCAGGAGCAGGAAGCGATGCTCGACCTGTACCTCAGCGCGCTGGGAATGCGCAGCTAAGCCGGCGGCCGGCTCGATTCGCTCGCGGTTATGCACAGGACCGTGACAGCCGTCACGTTTATTCCACCGCCGGTGGTACTAGTCTTCCCAGGCGAGGTTTGGGGGACATTGCACGATGCTGGAGAAACACGCCGCGCCGGGCACGAACGAAGACCAGAGGTTCGCCACGATCCGCGACGCGGAACACCGCAAGATCGAGGCCCGACGCCAACGTCACGAACGGAAAAACAAGGCCCAGGTCGAGGAATTCAAGGGCACGAATCCGAACGGGGACAACAGGCCGGTTTTCGACACCACCGGTGTCGCGCTTTCCGGCGGCGGCATCCGCTCGGCGGCGTTCTGCCTTGGCGTGCTGCAGTCCTTGGGTGCCAGGTCGCTGATCGGAGGTATCGACTACCTTTCCACGGTGTCGGGCGGCGGCTATATCGGTTCGTCGATGACCGCCTGCATGGCCGAACCGACCGGCGCGGGGGCGCAGGAATTTCCCTTCGGAGCGCCTCTGGAGTTCGAGGACCGCGAGGCGGTCGGCCATCTTCGCGATTATTCCAACTACCTGCTGCCCCGAGGCGGCAGCAGCTTCATCGATGTCATCACCGTGCTGCTGCGCGGATGGGCGGCGAATCTGGTCTTCATATTGGGCGTGCTGCTGCTTCCCGCATGGCTCATGATCGTCGCCTTTCCCGACAGGAAGGTGCTGGACACCGATCAGAACCTGATCGTGAACTTGGTCCAGCGGGCGCTGGCGTCGGTGAACGTCCATGTCGATTTCGCGTCGCTGCCCATCGCCGGCGATCTCGCCTTGCTCGGCATCAGCGGCCCCTTCGCGTTCACCAGGGCCGTCGTGTGGGTCCTGGTGCTGTTGCTGGTGGGTTGGGCGACGATGCGTTCGCTCATCAACTCCCAGGTATCCGACGTCGTCGGGCGCACCATCCGCGTCGTTCACTGGACGCTGGTGGTTCTCGCCGTCGTGGCGGCCGTCGAGGCCCAGCCGCTCGCGGTGTGGTGTTTCTTCGGCGTCGTCGACTGGTTCGCGGACAAGGACCACCAATCGCTGGCGCAGATCGTCAAGCTCGTCTCGGCGGCGCTCGCGCCGTTTTCCGCCGTCATCGTGTTCTTTCGCGATCGGCTGGGCAGTTTTCTCAAGACCTCGGCGTCCCGGCCGGGCACCGCCGTCTTCCTGCAGCGCGCCGGCACCCAGGCTGCGATCTGGGTCGCGGCGCTGGTGATGCCGCTCGCGATCTATGGCGTCTTCCTTTGGCTTTGCGCCGCGGGCATGGCGGGGGGATATCCTCTCGCGCCGTGGCACGTCGACGATGGGCGGATATGGGTGATCGTCGTCGGCTGGATCAGCGTGCACCGGGCCTATTTTCTCGCTTGGGTTCTTTTCTTCGTCCTGCTTTCCGCTTTCGCGCCGAATGCCAACTCGCTGCATCGCCTCTATCGCGACAAGCTGAGCAAGGCGTTCATGTTCAGGCCGGCGGAAAGGGACGGGCAGGACCTGAAGGCACGGGACGATCTCAAGCTTAGCAAGATTTCGCCCGACACCGGCGGTCCCTATCAGTTGATCAATGCCGCCCTGAACCTGCAAAACTCGAAATATGCCAATCGGCGCGGGCGCAACGCGACGTTCTTTCTGTTCAGCTCGGAATATGTCGGCAGCGACAGCACCGGCTACGCGCCGACGGCGAATTTCGAAAGCGACGATCAGCATCTCAATCTCGGCACCGCCATGGCGATCTCGGGCGCCGCCGTATCGGCGAACATGGGCAGCAATACGATTTCGGCCCTGGCGCCGACGCTGGCGCTTCTCAACGTCCGTCTGGGCTATTGGCTCGTCAATCCGCGCGCGGTGCGCGGCGCGGACCTGGTGATCCCGCAGAAGACGCGCATCGCGTTGTGGCGCCGCTTGCTGTCGCGCATCCTGAAATACTATCTGGTGTCGGAGATCTCAGGGAATCTCGACGAAGGAAGTCCTCTCATCTATGTCACCGACGGCGGGCATATCGAGAATCTCGGTCTTTACCAGCTGCTCAAGCGCGGCTGCCGTGCCGTCATCGTCGTCGACGCAGAAGCCGACCCTACGCTCTCGTTCCGCGCGCTGGCGATCGTCGAGCGCTATGCGCGCATCGACCTCGGCATCCGCATAGACCTGCCCTGGGAGCAGATCGGACGGCGCCAGGCCGAAAAGCCCGAGCCGAACGGCGACGGCGCGGTCGACCGTCCCGACGGCGCGGCGCATTGCGCGCTCGGCATCATCGACTACCCAAACGGAGAAAAGGGACTCTTATTGTATGTGAAGGCGTGCACGACGGGCGACGAATCGGACTATGTGCTCGACTACAGGGCCCGCTATCCCGCCTTTCCCCACGAATCGACCGGCGATCAGTTCTTCAGCGAAGAGCAGTTCGAGGCCTATCGCGCGCTCGGCTTTCATTCGCTGCAGACTTTCCTGGAGAACAAATTCATCTGGACGCCCGCGGACCATTGGAGGGATTTCCAGGAGCGCGATCCCGGCACCGGTGCGCTGCCTGCCGTCGACGCGGATGAGCTCAAGAAATGCTTCCTGAGACTGCTCGCGTAAGCCGCTTCAGCCCGCCGCGCGTTGGGGCGTTTCGTCGGCGAAGCCGTGCTCGCTCTCGCCGCTTTCCAACCCCAGCTCCTTGAGCTTGCGGTAGAGCGTCGAGCGGCCGATGCCGAGCCTGCGGGCGACTTCGGACATGTGGCCGTCATAGCGCGAGATCGCCAGGCGGATCACCTCGGACTCGATGTCCTCGAGCTTGCGCATGTGGTTGGAGGCATCGACCGCGTTGAGCGCATAGGGCGTGGCGGCCGGCGCTGCCGCATGGCGCGCGCCTTGTGCCGCGACCGGCGCATGCGCCGGTGCATCAGCAAAGCGGCGGACCCTGGCGTCCACGCCCATCGCGGCCGCGATCTGCGGGAAGTCGCAGACGTCGAGCAGCGAGCCGTCGCACAGCACGACCGCGCGGAAGATCGTGTTCTCGAGCTGGCGCACGTTGCCCGGCCAGTCGAAACGCTCGAGCAGGTCGGCGGCTTCCGGCGAGAGCCCGGCGACCGGCTTGTTCTCTTCCGCCGCGAAGCGCTCGATGAAGTGGCGCGCCAAGGCGGGGACGTCTTCCTGGCGTCCGCGCAGCGGCGGGATCACGATGGGGAAGACGTTGAGGCGGTAATAGAGGTCCTCGCGGAACTGGCCCTCGCGCGTCAGCTCGGCGAGGTCGCGGTTGGTGGCCGAGATGATGCGCACGTCGACCTTCACCGGCCGCTTGGAGCCGACGGGATCGACCTCGCCCTCCTGCAGCGCGCGCAGCAGCTTGACCTGCATGTCGATGCGCAGCTCGCCGATCTCGTCGAGGAACAGCGTGCCGCCATCGGCTTCCTGGAACTTGCCCAGATGCTTGTCGGTGGCGCCGGTGAACGAGCCCTTCTCGTGGCCGAACAGGATCGACTCGATCAGGTTCTCCGGGATCGCGCCGCAATTGACGGTGACGAACGGCCTGCCCGAGCGGTCGGACGAGCCCTGGATCGCGCGCGCGATCAGTTCCTTGCCGACGCCGCTCTCGCCCTCGATGAGGATCGGGATCGTCGATTGCGCGGCGCGCTGGCCGAGACGGAACACCTGGCGCATCGCGCCGGACTTGGCGACGAGGTCCTCGAAGGTCAGGCGGTTGTCGGATTTCTTCTTGAGGCGCACGACCTCGCCCGACAGCGCGCCGATCTTGAGCTGGTTCCTGATCGACACCGCGATGCGCTCCGGGCTCGCGGGCTTGACGAGGAAATCGTTGGCGCCGGCGCGCATCGCTTCCACGGCGGAATCGATGCCGCCCTTGGCGGTGAGCACGATCACCGGGAGCTCGGGATGGCTGGCGCGCAATTTGGCGAGGACCTCGAGCCCATCCATATCCGGCATCACCAGGTCGAGCAGCATCAGCGCGATCTGGTCGCCCTTGGGGCCGCGGATCAGATCGAGCGCAGGCCCGCCGCCGGGCGCGGTGACGGTGGACATGCCGCTGCGCGTGATGGCGGCTTCGAGCAGGCGGCGCTGTACCGGATCGTCGTCGACAATGAGAATGGTCTGCGCCATCGCGTTCCCTTGGGGACGTTGGAGGCCCGGATGATCGCCCGCGACAGGTTAAGGGCGAATTTAAAACCTGTCCTTGCGCGGCACAGCCGGGGGGCGCTAGGAGATGGTGAATGCGGAGTTAAGCGATGAGCGGCAAGCCGATCGGCTATTGGGAATATTTCGCGATCGAAGCCAGGCTCGCGAACGCGCCGCTTTACGTGCGGCTGGCCGAAGGCGTCGCGGACGACGACGAGCTCAAGGCGCTGGCCGCGAATGCGCGCCCGGAGCAGCCCTGGGCGAACATCCTGTTCGCCGCGGTGCATTTTCTCCTGCTGCGCGGTGCCGAGCATCCGCTGCGCCGGCACTATCCCGATCTGAACGGCGGCGTGCCCATCGAGGGCGAGGATCCGTTCCCGCTGTTTCAGGACTTCTGCGCGCGCCATCGCGACGGGCTCTTGCCGCTGATCAGGACGCGCATCACCAACACCAACGAGGTCGGCCGTTCCGCGACCTTGAACGCAGGCTTCCGCGCGCTCGCGGCGCAGGCCGGCGAGCCGCTGCATCTGATCGAGCTCGGGCCGAGCGCCGGGCTCAATCTCATCTGGGATCGCTATCGCGTGCGCTATCGCCGCGGCGGCGAGGAATTCGTCACCGACGTGCCGGATGCTTCATTGACGTTGGATGTCGAGCTTCGCGGCGAGCGCGTCCCGCCGCACGGTCCGGCGCCGCGCGTGGCGAGCCGCGTGGGGCTCGAGCTCAATCCCGTCGATCTTTCCAATCCCGACGACCGCGACTGGCTGCGCGCGCTGGTGTTCCCCGATCGCGTCGAACGCCTGACGCGGCTCGACGCCGCGCTTGCGGCCTACAAGGATGCCAAGCCCGAGATCCGCATCGGCAGCGCGCTCGATCTGCTGCCCGACGCGCTCGCCGCCGTGCCCAAGGACGGCGTCGTCTGCGTCTATCACACCTTCGTCACCTATCAATTCTCGAATGCGATGCGCCGTGCCCTCACGGACATGCTGACGGTTGCGGGACTGCGGCGCGAGGTGTGGTGCCTGGGCAATGAAGGCTTCCTCGACAACCGCAATCCTCTCACCCTTCGGCGCTATCGCGACGGCGCGCAGGAGGAGCGGCTTCTCGCCAATACCCAGCCGCACGGCGCCTGGATCGAGTGGCTGGCATGAGCGTGCTCAAATTGTCATCCCGGGTGAGCGCGCAGCGCGAGGCCCGGGACCCATTGCGCCGGTTGCACCCTGGGGCCCGGCATTCGCTGCGCTCGGCCGGGATGACAATTTGGTGCATGTCTAGGAATAGGGCTCAGAGAGCGCTGGCATGAGCAACGACGACGACGACCTGCCGCCCGTCCCGCCCGTTCAGGGCGTCGAGCCCGAGATGTTCACGGTCAACGAGAACCAGGGGCCGCTCACCCCGCTCGCGGGCTCGCCGCCGCCGTCGCCGAAATGGTTCCGGGAGGCGGTTGCGGACACGCCCGAGGACCGCTTCATCACGGTCGAGGGCGCGCGCATCCACTATCGCCGCTGGGGCGATCCGGCGCGGCCGGGTCTGCTGCTCGTCCACGGCAACGCGGCGCATGCGCATTGGTGGGATTTCATCGCGCCGATGCTGGCGCGCGACTATCACGTGGCCGCGCTCGACCTGTCGGGCATGGGCGACAGCGACTGGCGCACGGATTTCTATTCGATGGAGCGTTTCGCGCGCGAGGAGATCGCGGTCTGCGAGGATTGCGGCATGTTCGTGCCCACCGAGCCGCCGATCATCATAGGTCATTCCTTCGGCGGCTTCGTCACCATCCTGACCGGCGCGCTCTATGGCGAGCGGCTGGCGGGGACGGTGATCGTCGATTCGCCCGTCAACCCGCCCGAGCGCCAGGGAAGCCCGCCCCAGCGGGTGATCAAGCCGCATCATGTCTATCCGACGCTGGCCGCCGCGCTCGCCCGGTTCCGCCTGATGCCGCCGCAGCCGGCGGAGAACCTCTATCTGGTCGACTGGGTCGCCCGCACCTCGCTCAAGGAGGTTGAAGGCGGGTTCACCTGGAAGTTCGATCCGGCGATCTGGCGGCATTTCTCCATCGGCGACACGGCGGCGCGGCTGCGCGAAACAAAATGCCGCATAGCGGTGTTCCGCGGCGAGCATTCGATCCTGCTGCCGCCCGAGATCGGCGAATACATGTTCAACCTGCTGGGCCGCTCGGCGCCGGTGGTCGAGATCCCCCAGGCCCAGCATCACATCATGCTGGACCAGCCCCTGGCTTTCGTCGCCGCCCTGCGCGCGCTGCTCGCCGACTGGAACCATTCGGTGGCGACGAGACGGGTTTGAGCCGGAGTTCCCGGTTGTTTGCCGGTGTTGCCCCAATTGGCCCCTTAGTGTCCTAGTTTGTTCTGTGGGGTCCTAAATGCATTATAGTTTTTCGCTCGCAATTGTTACGCCGGTGAGCTTTCGAAGGTCCAGCCCTTCCTTTCCAAAGAATGCGTGGACATATCCACTTTCGACGGCCAATAGCGAGAACCCCGCCAACGCCTCGAAGTCTAAGCACCTTGGGAGAAAAACAATGTCTGACTCCCTGTCCACATTCTTTTTGCAGTAGCTCAGATGGGAATGGGCATCTTCTATTTCCATGCGAATTAATTGGGGCTTGCGATCTCCAAAATAAGATTCGATCGCTCCTTGCTCGTATGGAGAAAGCTTTGAAGGTGTTCGGCGCACAAGAAAAACCTTCGGCGAAAGTATTTCTGACATGGCCCCCTCCGATTTTGATCCAATATTCCCCTTTTTGCTGTTTCCCGCAATGGTAGTCGGACGGATCTCAATCAACGAAACCTTGTTCTGGAGGCACGGCCGCGAGTCCCTACTATAGGTGCCGATTGTCTTTGTTTGCCGAGGAGCTGTCCTAGTTCGGACAGCCCCGGTTTGCTTGCCTTTTTATATTGTTCTCTCTATGTTCTTCTTGGGGACCAAAGGTGAGATTGTATGTTTAAGTTTACCAATGGGATTCCCAAGCTGCCGCGAGTCGGTTGCCATGTGTAGCCACGGGTTGCGATCGGAGAGGGCTCATGCGCGTGAAGATTCACTCGATCGGCACTGCGCTTCATCCCAGTGAGCGGATCGTCGAAGTCGATACCGCCGACGGAAAAGAACGTCTGATCGTCGACAAGCGTTCGATCGAAAACGGTTCTCTTTCCATCGGCTTTCCCATTTCACGGAACGGAGATTTTTGGCTCGTCGAACTGCCGCGAGAGACGGTGACGGGATCGTGGCGCGTGTGGGTGAAATCCACGCATCTGCTTGAAGATTCCAAGGTCCGCGCTGCGTGATCCTCACCGACCGCGAGATAAGAATCGCGCTGGGACGGGGACTGATTCAAATCGATCCCGCGCCCGATGAAAAAGCGGCATTCAGCTCTACTGCCGTCGATCTGACGCTCGATTCCACTCTGAGCATGTTCAAGCAGCACGCAGGGTATCGAACCCATCGATCCAAGCCTGGCATCGGCAGCCGATATCCTGCAGGCGATCACGAAACGGCGCAAAATCCCGAAGGACGGGTTCCTCCTTCCGCCGAAGACTCTCGTTTTGGCCTGGACCAGGAGTATGTGGAACGCAACGTCGAGACGCGGATCGCGGCTCGGGTTGAAGGGAAGAGTTCCCTGGCGCGCTTCGGCCTGGGCGTACATGTTACTGCTCCCACCATTCACGCCGGGTTCGCCGGACAAATCCAACTGGAAATGGTCAACCACGGCGCGGTGCCCATTCGGCTGCGCGCGGGCATGAGGATCTGCCAGCTCATATTCGAGACTACGCTCGGCACGCCCGAGCGCGGCTATAGGGGGCAATTCGCCGGGCAGATGGCCAAGGCACCAAAGAAGAAGGCTGCGTAATCAGCGTGCGATGGCCTGGAAATCCGCGAAATGGGTGGGTTGAGCCCTGACCGCCCTTTGCTATAGTCCGCCCGCTTCGAAATCGGCTTTGAGGGAATCGACATATGGCGGGCGGACACGGCTATGAGCCGGGGACGATGGACATCTCCCAGCACAAAAAGACCTGGGCCGGCTTCGTGCGCTTCACGAGCTGGTCGATCGCCCTCATCGGCATTCTGATGTTCGTCCTCATGCTCTTCCGCACCCACGGCTGACATCTTGAAACTCGCGATCCTCAAGGAACGCCGCGACGGCGAGACGCGTGTCGCCGCAACGCCCGAAACCGCAAAGAAGCTGAAGGGCCTCGGCCTCGAGGTCGCGGTGGAGACGGGCGCGGGCTTTGGCGCGCGGATCGCCGATGCGGACTACACCGCCGCGGGCGCCACGATCGCGCCCGACGCGGCGTCGGCGCTCAAGGACGCCGACATCGTCCTCAAGGTGCGCAGCCCCTCGGCGGAAGAGATCGCGGGCATGAAGAAGGGCGCGGTGCTGGCCGCGCTCCTTGCTCCGTATACTGATAAGGACACGCCGGCCAACCTCGCGGCCCAGGGCGTGAACGCCTTCGCGATGGAGTTCATCCCGCGCATCAGCCGCGCCCAGGCGATGGACGTGCTCTCGAGCCAAGCCAATCTCGCCGGCTACAAGGCGGTGCTCGACGCCGCCGCCACCTTCGGCCGCGCCATGCCGATGATGATGACGGCGGCGGGCACGATCGCGCCGGCGCGCGTGTTCATCATGGGCGTCGGCGTCGCGGGCCTCCAGGCCATCGCGACGGCGCGGCGCCTCGGCGCCATCGTCTCGGCGACCGACGTGCGCCCAGCCACCAAAGAGCAGGTGGAGTCGCTCGGCGCCACCTTCGTCGCGGTTATCGACGACGAGTTCAAGCAGGCCGAGACCGCCGCGGGCTACGCCAAGCCGATGTCGGCGGAGTACCAGGCCAAGCAGGCGGCGCTCGTCGCCGAGCACATCAAGAAGCAGGATATCGTCATCACCACCGCGCTGATCCCGGGCCGCAAGGCGCCCGTGCTCGTGAGCGAGGAGATGGTACGCACGATGAAGCCGGGCTCGGTGATCGTCGACCTCGCGGCAGAGCAGGGCGGCAACTGTCCGCTCACCTGCGCCGACAAGGTGATCGAGACGAACGGCGTGACGATCATGGGCTATACCAACCTTCCGGCGCGGCTCGCGGTCGACACCTCCTCGCTCTATTCCCGCAACCTGTTCAACTTCGTCAGCCTGATCGTCGACAAGAAGACGGGGGCGCTGAACCTCAACTGGGACGACGAGATCGTCAAAGGCGCGGGCCTGACCCGCGACGGCGAGATCGTGCATCCGAGCCTGAAGGGATAGCCATGGAAACCGTCATCGATCCCTTCGTGTTCCGCCTCTCGATCTTCGTGCTGGCGATCTTCGTGGGCTATTTCGTGGTGTGGAGCGTGACGCCCGCGCTGCACACGCCGCTGATGAGCGTGACCAACGCGATCTCCTCGGTGATCGTGGTCGGCGCGCTGATCGCGGTGTCGGTCGAGACCATCGGCGCGGCTGCCTGGACGTCGAAGCTGCTCGGCTTCGGCGCGCTGGTGCTCGCCAGCGTCAACATCTTCGGCGGCTTCCTCGTCACAGCGCGCATGCTGGCGATGTACAAGAAAAAAGAGAAGAGCTCATGATACCGGCTGAGGAAGGGGCGAAGGCTATCATCGACTCACTGACGGATGGCTGGAATGCGCATGACGCGAAGGCCTTTGCGGCCGTTTTCCGCGTCGACGCCAACTTCACCAATGTCTTCGGGATCGAACTTCTGGGCCGCGAAGCCATCGCGCGAGGCCACGCGCAGATCTTCGCCGGCATGTTCCGCGACAGCACGCTGCGGCTTGATACACCGAAAGTCACGCCGCTCGGCGAGGGCCTCGCCTGGGTGGGTGCGCATTGGCAAATGAGCGGCGCCTACGACCCCCAAGGCGCGCCTTGGCCGGACCGCCGCGGCGTGATGCACTTCGTTGCTGTCGATGATGACGGAACCTGGCAGATCGCGGCTTTCACCAACATGGACCTGCCGCCGGACTCGCAAGTCGCCGCCTCGCGGGAACAGCTCACGCGCGGATCGCAGCCATGAAAGCCGATCTCGCCGCGGTTCTCTATCTCGTCTCGGGTGTCCTCTTCATCATGGCACTTCGCGGGCTTTCGAGCCCCGCCACCAGCCGCGCGGGCAACCGCAACGGCATCATCGGCATGACCATCGCGGTCCTGACCACGCTCTGGGTCGCGGGCATCAGCGATCCCGTGACATGGGGCCTGATCGCCGGCGGCCTCGTTATCGGCGGCGGCATCGGCGCGGTCATGGCGCGGCGCATCTCGATGACCGCGATGCCGCAGCTCGTTGCGGCGTTCCACAGCCTCGTCGGCCTGGCAGCGGTGCTGGTGGCGGGCGCGGCGTTCTATTCGCCGGAAGCGTTCCACATCGGCGCGGCCGGCGCGATCCACGCCCAAAGCCTGATCGAGATGAGCATCGGCGTCGCCATCGGCGCGATCACCTTCGCGGGCTCGATCATCGCCTTCGCCAAGCTCAACGGCAACATGAGCGGCGCGCCGATCCTGCTGCCCGCGCGGCATGCGCTCAACATCCTCATCTTCGCAGGCATCGTGGCGCTGATCGTGTGGTTCGTGATGGATCAGCAGCCCTGGATGTTCTGGGCGATCGCGGGCCTCTCCTTCGTCTTCGGCATCACGCTCATCATCCCCATCGGCGGTGCCGACATGCCGGTCGTGGTCTCGATGCTCAACTCCTATTCGGGCTGGGCCGCGGCCGCGATGGGCTTCACGCTGGAGAACACCGCGCTGATCATCACGGGCGCCTTGGTGGGCTCGTCGGGCGCGATCCTGTCCTACATCATGTGCAAGGGGATGAACCGCAGCTTCATCGCCGTGATCCTGGGCGGCTTCGGCGGCGAGACGGCGGCCGCGGGCGCCAAGACCGAGGCGCGTCCCGTCAAGCAGGGCTCGGCCGAGGACGCGGCCTTCATCATGAAGAACGCCGGCAGCGTGATCATCGTGCCGGGCTACGGCATGGCGGTGGCGCAGGCCCAGCACGCCGTGCGCGAGATGGCCGACGTCCTCAAGAAGGAAGGCGTGAAGGTCTCCTACGCCATCCATCCCGTCGCGGGGCGCATGCCCGGCCACATGAACGTTCTGCTCGCGGAAGCCAACGTGCCCTATGACGAGGTGTTCGAGCTCGAGGACATCAACAGCGAGTTCGCGCAGGCCGACGTCGCCTATGTCATCGGCGCCAACGACGTGACCAATCCGTCCGCCAAGACCGATCCCAAATCGCCGATCTTCGGCATGCCGATCCTCGACGTCGAGAAGGCCAAGACCGTGCTCTTCGTCAAGCGCGGCATGGGCTCGGGCTATGCCGGCGTGGAGAACGAGCTGTTCTTCCGCGACAACACGATGATGCTCTTCGGCGACGCCAAGAAGATGACCGAAGAGATCGTGAAGTCGCTCGGCTGAGCCGTGTCGAACCTTCTTGCCACGGTGTTCGGCGTGCCGCCTTCGCGGGCCGCGCGTGATCGCGCCTATTCGAGCATCGTCGGCGACCTCGACGAAATGCGCGCGTTCGAGCGGATTCTCGGCGGCATGCAGCACAACACCGAAAAGGCCGGCGCGCTGCTCGCCGCGCAGGGTATATTCGCCGTCGCCTGCACTTACGGGATCGATCATGGCTGGCCCAAGATTCTCTCGATCCCCGCCATATTGCTTTTGCTGATCGGCGCGTTGCTGGCCATATCGATGTTGCGCAGCACGGCTTCTCCATTCACGCACGAAAGCGGCAAAATCTCGCGGAGGGCCTTCGATCTGCTGGTTTCACGCATGATCCGGTTCAACATCGCGTTCTATATGACCTTTCTGTCGATCGTCCTTCTTGGAGCTGCCGCGATCAGCGAAGTATTCTGACCCCTTCCATCTGCTATAAATGCGTTCAACGTCGGGGGACGCACGTGAGCATCATCGCAAGAATTTTCCTGGGTGAGGACCGCCGGCTTCGCTACATCTGGCGGGCGCTGATCTTCGTCCTTCTGTTCCAGTACGCCGTCGCGCCGCTTGCCTTCATGGCCGCCGCGCCGCTTGCGAGAGCCTGGCATATCCCCGACGATCTCAGCGCGGCGAGCATCGGCTTCGAGGAAGCCGTCAATCTCGCCGCCGCGCTCCTCTGCACGCTGCCGTTCATGGTCTACGAACGTGTGGGCCTTGGCGCCTACGGCCTGCCTCTCGGCCGCGCCTTCGGCGGGCGCACATGGGAAGGCTTCGCGGCCGGCATCGTCATGGCGGGCTCCGTCGCCCTGGGGATGTACCTGCTGGGCGGAATGCAAATCCATGGCTTGGCGCTGACGGGCGCGGCGCTGGCGTGGTCGGGGCTTGCCTGGCTCGGCGCCAACGTGCTCGTGGGACTGGCGGAGGAGACGTGGTTCCGCGCCTATTTCCTGCAATCGCTGTGGAAGAGCATCGGCTTCTGGCCGGCGGCGATCGTGATCGCGGCGATTTTCGCGGCGCTGCATTACTTCTTCAAGCAGGGCGAGAATGTCTGGGACGTGATCACGCTCGTCTCGATCAGCATGATGCTGTGCTGGTCGGTGAAGCGCACCGGCGCGCTGTGGTTCGCGGTCGGCTTCCACGTCGCGTTCGACTTCATGCAGTTCTTCGTCATCGGCACGCCCAACGGCAATCTGATCCCGCAGGGGCGCATGCTGGACGCGACCTTCAACGGCCGCGCCTGGCTGACCGGCGGCGTGCTCGGCACCGAAGCGAGCTGGCTGATGTATCCCCTGATCGCGCTGGTGTGGATCTATATCACGCTGCGCTATCGCCCGGCCGCCGCGCAGCGGTGAGCGCAGGCCGGCCATGCGCCTTATTCGCTGCGCGCGAGGCCGCATCCGCCGTAGTCTCGCGCGCATGAATCACTATCACACCTGGTTCGACTTGAAGCCCGGCACCAAGGACGCCGAGTTCGCGCGCAACATGGCGCGCTACATGGATCACCTGAAGGAGAAGGGGCTGATCGAGGCCTGGCGGCTGACGCGGCGCAAGCTGGGCTTCGGGCCGTCCGAGCTCGGCGAGTTCCATATCGTGATGGAGACCAGGGACCTGGCCCAGCTCGACGCCGCCTTCAACCACGTCGCCACGCGCCGCGAGCCCGTCGAAAGCGTCCATTTCGGCGTCAACGCCCATGTGCAGAATCTCAAGATCGCGCTCTACCGCGACTTCCCCGATCCCGTCCGCCAGGAGGGCGAGGAGAAGTTCTGACGCTTTAACCTATTGGTCCGCCGCGACAATTTCGCGTTGGCGATAGGGCGCGCGCCCGTCTATTCTCTCGCGCCTCACGCGTGTGTTTTTACGGAGATTTTCATGCAGCGGTCTTGGATGGTCATCGCGGGCGCGGTCGTTCTGGCGCTGGTGCTCGTGGGCGGTGGATATTGGTGGCTCCATCATGCGTCGAAGAAGACGGTGGCGGCCGGATCGCATCCGCACCTGATCGGCATGCTGGGCGACAACGCGACCGAGCTCGACAACACGGCACCTGACCAGGACAAGCTGTGCGAGGCTTCGCTCGCGCGCGGGCTCTCCTTCGGCGCCCTGCCGCCGGGGGCGAGCCTTGCGAGCAGCGAGGCGAAGGCGGGCGAGCGCGAAGGCCACTACACCTGCGACGCGCAGGGCGCGGACGGCAAGTACACGCTGAGCATCGATCTCACCTGCCCGAACTCCGATGCGAAGACCTGCTTCACCCTCGACAGCGTCCGCCGCGAGGACGGCACCGTCACCTATCAGATCGAGCAACTGTGAGAAGAATATGAAAGAGCTCACCCATTTCATCGCAGGCCAACATGTGAAGGGCGCCTCGGGCCGCTTCGGCGACGTGTTCAATCCGTCGACCGGCGAGGTCCAGGCCAGGGTGCCGTTCGCAACCAAGGGCGAGATGCGCGGCGCCGTCGAGGCCGCGCTCAAGGTCTTCCCCGAATGGGCGAGCGTCAATCCGCAGCGCCGCGCACGCGTCATGTTCAATTTCAAATCGCTCGTCGAGAAGAACATGGACGAGCTCGCGCACATGCTCTCGAGCGAGCACGGCAAGGTGCTGGCGGATTCGCGCGGCGACGTCCAGCGCGGGCTCGAGGTGATCGAGTTCGCCTGCGGCATCCCGCATCTGCAGAAAGGCGAGTACACCGAAGGCGCCGGGCCGGGCATCGACATCTATTCGATGCGCCAGCCGCTCGGCGTCGTCGCCGGCATCACGCCGTTCAATTTCCCGGCGATGATCCCGATGTGGATGTTCGGCGTCGCCATCGCCTGCGGCAACTGCTTCATCAACAAGCCGAGCGAGAAGGACCCGAGCGTCCCGCTGCGCCTGGCCGAGCTTTTCATGGAGGCGGGCGGCCCTGCCGGCGTGCTCCAGGTTGTCAACGGCGACAAGGAAGCCGTCGACGCCATCCTCGACGATCCCGACATCCAGGCGGTGAGCTTCGTGGGCTCGTCGGCGATCGCGCATTACGTCTATTCGCGCGGCACGGCGAACAACAAGCGCGTGCAGGCGATGGGTGGCGCCAAGAACCACGCCATCATCATGCCCGACGCCGATCTCGACCAGGTGACGAACGAGCTGATCGGCGCGGGCTACGGCTCGGCGGGCGAGCGCTGCATGGCGATCTCGGTCGCGGTGCCGGTGACCGACAAGATCGGCGACGCGCTGGTCGAGCGTTTGAAGCCGCGCGTGGAGTCGCTGCGCGTCGGCCTCGCCACCGACCCCGATGCCGATTACGGCCCGATGGTGACGCGGGAACATCGCGCCAAGGTGATGAACTACATCGAGATGGGCGTGAAGGAGGGCGCGGAGCTCGTCGTCGACGGCCGCGGCTTCAAGATGCAGGGCTACGACAACGGCTTCTATCTCGGCGGCTCGCTGTTCGACCGCGTGACGCCCGCCATGCAGACCTATCAGGACGAGATCTTCGGCCCCGTGCTGCAGATCGCGCGCGCCAAGGATTACGACGAGGCGATTTCGCTTCCCTCCAAGCACCAATACGGCAACGGCGTGGCGATCTTCACCCGCGACGGCGACGCGGCGCGCGACTTCGCGGCGAAGGTGCAGGTCGGCATGGTCGGCATCAACGTGCCCATCCCCGTGCCGCTCGCCTATCACACGTTCGGCGGCTGGAAGCGCTCGGCCTTCGGCGACGTAAACCAGCACGGCACCGAGGGCGTGCGCTTCTATACGCGCGTCAAGACGGTGACCCAGCGCTGGCCCAAGGGCGGGGTGCGCGAGAACGCGAGCTTCGTCATCCCGACGATGAAGTAGGGCCAAGTGCTGCTCTTCCGCGAGCCGTCGTTCTCGCGGACCGTGTCGCGCATCCTGCGCGTCGACCATGCCGGCGAATACGGCGCGATCCGCATCTATGGCGCGCAGATCTTGGTCGCGCGGCGGCTTCATCCCGCCGTCGTGCCGTTCCTCGTCGAGACCGTCGCGCATGAGCGCCGCCACGCCGCGACGTTCCGCGAGCTGATGTGGCCGCGCGGCACGCGTCCTTGCCGCGCGATGCCGCTCTGGGGCGTGGTAGGCACGCTGCTTGGCCTCTTCACCGGTCTTCTGGGCGTCAATGCGATCATGATCTGCACCGAAGCGGTCGAGCGCACGGTCCACGCGCATCTGAACAAGCAGCTCGCGTTCCTGGGCACGCGCGATCCCGTCCTGAGCGAAGCGATCCGCGCCGTGCGCGACGAAGAGGTCGGGCACCACGACCACGCGCATGCGGCGCGGACGTCCTTCGGCCTCGCCGCCCACGCGCTCGATGCCTTCGTCGCGGGCACGACCTGGCTGCTGATCTGGTGCTCGACCTACGGCGCGCTGACGCGGATGCGGCATGCGGTCTGACCGTCGCGCTTGACCAACTTGACCAACTTTTATATACTCCCAGTATGTCGCGTCAGGTCAATCTCTACGAAGCCAAGACCAAGCTCTCGCAGCTCGTCGAAGACGCTGCGAAGGGCGAGGAGATCATCATCGCCAAGAACGGCAAGCCGATGGTCAAGCTGGTGGTCGTGGCTAGCGAGGAAAAACCCAAGAAGCGCGTTGGCGGCCAATGGGCGAAATTCATGACGCCGGAGGAGCGCGCTTATTACAGTTCTCCGCAATTCGATATCGACTCGAAAAAATGGGACGAGGAGATATTGCGCGATTTCAAGGCCTTTCAGGATGAACCGAGGGAGTATGACCCGACATGGCCCGCTACCTCCTCGACTCCAACGCGTTCATCAGGTTCGAAAACGAGCCGCAAGCGCTCCGCCAAGAAGCGCGCCAAGCGATAGAAGACCCATCGAATGAACTCTTCGTCAGCTTGGCCTCGATTTGGGAAATGGCGATCAAGGCTGCCAAGGGAAAGCTGCCGTATTTTGCCTCGATGACCGCCTATGGTTCGGCTCCAATCACGGCCGCGCTGCAGTCCTCGAACCTCGAATTGCTTCCCGTGGAACTGCACCATGCCCTGGCGTCAGCGGCGTTGCCGCAGCATCACAAGGACCCGTTCGATCGCGTAATGATCGCGCAGGCGCTTGCAGAGAACATGGTGCTGATCAGCAGCGACGGCACCTTTGCCCGCTACGCCGGCCTTCGCATAATGCGGGCTTGACCTACTTCACCCCGCCGAGCTTGCAGATGTGCTTCCACTCCGCCTCGCTCACGGGCTGCACCGACAGGCGCGGCTCGCGCACCAGCACCATGTCTTTCAGCTTGGGATCGGCCTTCACTTGCGCCAGCGTCACGGGCTTTGGGACGTCCTTCACCGCCTTGACGTGGACGAGGCCGAACTTTCCGGTCTCGTCGGTCGGGTCGGGCTTGTATTCGGCGATGACCTCGACGATGCCCACGATCTGCTTCTCGTCGCCGGTGTGGTAGAAGAAGCCGAGGTCGCCCTTCTTCATCGCCTTCATGTGCTTGGCGGCGGCGTAGTTGCGCACGCCGCTCCACGGCTCGCCCTTGGCCCCGCGCGTCTTCTGCATCTCCCAGGAGAACGTCTCGGGCTCGGTCTTGAAGAGCCAGGTGCTCACAGCTTCGCCTCGCAGAAATTCGCCGTCGCCTTCCACGGCCGCACCTCGGAATGCGTGAACAGCCCGGCCTTCTTGTGGGGATCGTTCTGGTGCCACGCGCGCGCCGCGTCGAGATCCTCCGCCTCGAAGATGATGAGGCTGCCCGCCATGTCGCCCTTGGCGTCGAGGAACGGTCCGCCCAGCCGCACCGCGCCGGTGTCGCGCACATAGGCGAAATGCGCGTCGCGCGTCGCCATGCGCAGGGCGAGCGCGTTCTCCTTGTCGATGCAGGTCGCGACGAAGAGCATGGGATTCTCCTATTTGGGCTATTCGGGCTTCAGCGGGCGGCTCATCAAGCGTAGCACAGCTTCGCCGAGCGGCAGGGTACCGTCGAGCACCGCCGCCACGGCCTCGGCGACGGGAAGCTCAACGCCTTCGGCGCGCGCGCGCTTGACGAGGGCGGGCGCGGTCTCGACGCCTTCGGCGAGCGCGTGGCCCGCCTCGCGGCCCTCGCCGAGCGCGCGGCCGTAGCTGAAATTGCGCGAGGTCGTGCTGGTCGCGGTCAGGACCAGATCGCCGAGACCGGAGAGCCCCATCAGCGTGTCGGGCCGCGCGCCGAGCGCCTGGCCGAGCCGCGTCAGCTCCGCGAAGCTGCGCGCGATCAGCGCCGCGCGCGCGCTTTCACCCAAGCCCAGCCCGTCGACGATGCCGCAGGCGATGGCATAGACGTTCTTCGCCGCGCCCCCGAGCGCGACGCCGACCGGATCGTCGCTCGCATAGGGCCTGAACGTCGCATGGCCGAGCGTCGCCTGAAGGCGCAGCGCGATGTCCATGCGCGCGGCGATGGTGACGGCGGTCGGCAGCCCGCGCGCCACGTCGCGCGCGAAGGATGGACCCGAGAGGATCGCGGGCTCGCACTCCGGCGCTGCCTCGGCAAGCACCTCGGTGAGCAGCTTGCCGGTCGCCTTCTCGATGCCCTTGGCGCAGAGCACCAGCGGCTTTGCCTGGCCCAGGCCCTTCACGCTCTCGCGCAGATGCTGGGCGGGCACGACGACGAGCAGCGCCTCAGCGCTCGCGGCCTTCGCCATGTCGTCGGTCGCCTCGATCGTGTCCGGCAGCGTCACGCCCGGCAGGAACATGCGGTTTTCCCGGCTGCCGCGTATCTGGTCCACGACCTCGCTCTCGCGCGCCCATAAGGTCACTTGGCGGCCGGCTTGGGCGGCGGCGAAGGCCAGGGCCGTACCCCAAGCTCCCGCGCCGATCACCCCGACCGTCTCATAAGCTTTTGAGTTTTCTGTATTTTCTTTCATCTTGGCCTGTGCTGCGGTGCAAAAGATTGAACGGATCATTGATTATTCAGAAATATCCATTACGTTTGTCGTGGAATCGATAACAACAGCCGCCCAAGAGCGGCGCCCGGGAAAGCGTTCATGGCTGAAAAAGACACCATCTGCGAACAGATCGTTCAAGCCGCCAAGAAGCGCTTTTCGCATTTCGGCTATGCCAAGACCACGATGGCCGAGATCGCCACCGACTGCACGATGTCGCCGGGCAACCTCTACCGCTTTTATCCCGGCAAGCTCGACATCGCCGAGGCCATCGCGACCGAGGACTATTCCAAGCATCTCGACCATATGCGCAAGCTCGCGGTGACGGCGGGCAAGGACGCCCGCCAGCGCCTGCACGACCTGCTGTTCGAGGAACTGCGCCGCACCTATCACAAGCTGGAGAAGGACCCGCGCGCCTACGAGATGGCGCTGGTGATCTCGCGCGAGCGCCCCGAATTCGCCAATTGGATGCTGCGCGAGGAGCGCAAGATCCTGGTCGAGCTGATGCTCGAGGCCGAGCGCCGCGGCGAGTTCGTGCCCGAGGACAAGGAATTCACCGCCGAGATGATCCAGGCCGCGACCATGAAGTTCCGCTATCCGCAGCTGTGGTCGAAGCTGACCCTGCCCAAGCTCGAGCGCGAGCTGGAAGGCGTGATCCAGCTCCTGATCAACGGTCTGTGCCCCAAGATGCGGGCGCAGGCGGCGTAGTTCTTCTTTCCGCCGTAATGGCTGTCTAGCAATCAAAACTGTCATGGCCCGCAAATGCGGGCCACCCAGTTGGACTGTGCATGATGCTGCAAGGTTCTTTGAGAAATTGTTTGGGGCGCGCGGGCAAGCGTCACCTGGGTGGCCCGCATTTGCGGGCCATGACATTGGGAATGGTTGCGGCAGCTTTGCTCGCCGCCGCCACCCCCGCCGCCGCACGCACGCTCAGCGACGCGGACCGCGCCGATCTTGACCGCGTCAGCGCCTATCTGAACTCGATCCGTACGCTGAAAGGCGGCTTTGTGCAGATCGGGCCGGACGGGCAGGTCGACCAGGGGCAGATCTCGCTCGTGAAGCCCGGGCGCGTGCGCTTCCAGTACGAGGCGCCGGCGCCGACGCTGATCGTCTCCGACGGCTCGACGGTCGCGATCGAGAACATCAAGCTAAAGACGGTCGACCGCTATCCGCTGTCGCAGACGCCGCTCGACCTCATCCTGGCCGACACGATCGATCTCAAGCGCAACCATGAGATCGTCGGCGTCGAGCATCAGCAGGACGCGCTCATCGTAAGAGCGCGCTCGAGCAATTTCGGCGTCCACGCCGACATCGCGCTCACCTTCGCCATGCCGAGCCTGGAGCTGCGGCAATGGACGGTGATCGACAACCAGGGCCTGTCCACGACGGTGGCGCTGCGCGACGTGCAGACCGGCGTCGACCTCCCGGCCTCGCTCTTCGTCCTCCCCGACAAGAACCCCTTCGCGCACAAGAAGGACGAGTAGCGATCACTGTCTCTCACCCTTCGACAAGCTCAGGGTGAGGGCTTGTAGCACACCCTCATGCTGAGCCTGTCGAAGCGTGAGGGCAGCGCGGTTATGTCTGAACACCTGCGATCGGCCAGTACTTCTCTTCGTAGCTTTCGATCAGTGCGGCAAGCATGTTGAAGTGATCGCCCTCGCGTGAGCCGAGCGCGGGTTCGTACACAAAGTAGCGCTCGATTTCCTTGAGCGCCCGACCATAGTCGGCTTCTGATTCAATTCGCTGAACTTTGCTCACGGCACGCTCGTTAGCCAATCGGTCAAGAGGTATACGACGAACCTGATTGCTGCGCTTGTTGTCAAGCATTCCGAAATTTATTTTTCACGGCGAACTGAAATTCATCCGCCTACGGAGTCTCTAGGGAACAGCTTCGCCCGCAGTCCTTAAAGTCCCATTTCTGGGCACTTTATGCGCGTCCGGCAACAAAATTGCCTAGGCCGCGTCGGGCCTCGTTTTTGTCAAGAGGGGGGTGTTTGCGGCGTGCTTGCCGCCCCGCGAAAGGGCGTGCTAGGCCAAGCCCATCAAAGAGCCCTACCCATGCATCCCCGCGCCCCCATTGTCGGCATCCCTTGCGACCATCGCATGGTCGGCAAGCACCCCTTCCACATGGTCGGCGAGAAGTACATCGCGGCCGTGCGCGACGGCGCCCAGGCGCTGCCGCTGCTCGTCCCCGTGCTCTCGCCGCCGATCCCGGTCGAGGAGCTTGTCGCAAGCGTCGACGGATTCCTGTTCACCGGATCGCCGTCGAACGTCTCGCCCAGGCTCTATGGCGGCACGGCGCCGCGCGAGGGCGTGATGCAGGACGAGCGCCGCGACGACACCGCGATCCCGCTGCTCAAGGCGGCGATCGCCGCGGGCAAGCCGGTCTTGTGCGTGTGCCGGGGCTTCCAGGAGTTGAACGTCGCGTTCGGCGGCACGCTCCATCAGCACATCCAGGAAATCCCTGGCCGCATGGACCACCGTGAGGACACCGACGCGCCGCTGGAGACGCAATACGCCCCGGTGCATGCGGTGCAGATCGAGCCCGGCTGCCTCTTCGCCGACATCGTCGGCGCGGGCTCGTTCCAGGTGAACTCGCTGCACAGCCAGGGCATCGACAAGCTCGCGCCCGCGCTGCATGCCGATGCGGTCGCGCCCGACGGACAGATAGAGGCGGTGTCGATGCCGTCCGCAAAGGGCTTCCTGCTCGGCGTGCAGTGGCATCCGGAGTGGCATTGGTCGCAGGACGAGCTCAGCCGCGCGATCTTCGGCGCATTCGCGGAAAGCTTACAGGAGGCGGTTCGATGAACCGCGAGACTTACGAAGAGATCGCCGACTGGCTGAAGGAGCGCCGCGTCGGCGAGGTCGAGTGCCTGGTCTCGGACATGGGCGGGATCGCGCGCGGCAAGATCCTGCCGACGACGAAATTCCTGAGCGCGATCCGCGGGGGCACGCTGCGCCTGCCGGAATCGATCTTCGGCCAGATGGTCACCGGCGCCGACGCGGAGACGGAGATCCTCACCTATCAGGCGCCGGACATGGCGCTGTCGCCCGATCTCGACACGCTGCGCATCGTGCCCTGGTACAAGGAGCCGACGGCGCAGGTGATCTGCGATTGCGCGCGCCAGAACGGCGAGGCGATCCCCTATGCGCCGCGCGCGATCCTGCAGCGCGTGCTGCGCTTCTACGAGGACAAGGGCTGGCGGCCGGTGGTGGCGCCCGAGCTCGAATTCTTCCTCGCCGCCAAGAACATCGATCCCGACTATCCGCTGCAGCCGCCGGCGGGCAAGAACGGCCGTCCGCAATCGGGGCGCCAGGCCTACGGCATCGACGCGGTCAACGAGTTCGATCCCTTGTTCGAGGACGTCTACGATTATTGCGAGGCGCAGGAGATCGGCATCGACAGCCTGATCCACGAGGAGGGTGTCGCCCAGGTCGAGATGAACTTCAACCACGGCGATCCGCTCGCGCTCGCCGACCAGACCTTCCTGTTCAAGCGCACGGTGCGCCAGGCGGCGCTGCGCCACGACATCTACGCGACGTTCATGGCCAAGCCCTACGAGCAGGAGCCGGGCTCGGCGATGCACATCCATCAGAGCGTCGTCGACCACAAGGGCAAGAGCCTGTTCGCCAACAAGCACGGCAAGGACACGCGCCTGTTCCTCGCCCATATCGGGGGCTTGCAGAAATACCTGCCCGCGGCGATGCCGATGATCGCGCCGTTCGTGAACTCGTATCGCAGGCTGGTGCGGTTCCTGTCGGCACCGATCAACACCCATTGGGGCCACGAGAACCGCACCGTGGGCCTGCGCGTGCCGATCTCGGACGCGAAGAACCGCCGCGTCGAGAACCGTGTGCCCGGCGCCGACGCCAATCCGTATCTGGCGATCGCGGCGTCGCTCGCCTGCGGCTATCTGGGCATGATCGAGAACCTCGTGCCGACCAAGGCGATGGAGGGCAACGCGTATGAATCCTCGCGCTACCAGCTCCCGCGCCATATCCTCGATGCCGTCGGCCGCTTCCGCGGCTGCGCGGATCTCAAGGACATGCTGGGCGCGGAATTCGTCTCCCTCTACAGCGACGTGAAGGCGTCGGAGCACGACGCCTACCAGCAGGTCATCTCCCCCTGGGAACGGCAGCATCTGCTGCTGAATGTGTAGCGCTATAGGATTCCTAGTTTTCCGGGCTTGACAGTTTTGTAAGTTTTAACTTACCGTAAGTCATGGCCTACCAAAATGCCCTCGGTGCCCTGGCTGATCCGACGCGACGCTCGGTGTTCGAGCGGCTTTTGGACGGGCCCCAACCGGTCGGGCGGATCGCCAAGGGCATGCCGGTCAGCCGCCCGGCGGTGTCGCAGCATCTCAAGGTGCTCAAGGAGGCAGGTCTGGTGACGGATCGCGCCGAAGGGACGCGCCGCGTCTACTGCATCGACCCGCACGGCCTCGCCGCCGTGCGCCGCTATCTGGACCAGTTCTGGGACCAGGCGCTTGCCGCCTTCGCCGCCGAGGCCGAAAAGGCGCCTGAGAAGCCGCAGGAGGGGGAATGACCAAGACCATCACGCTCGCCCCGGTGCGCAGATCCGTGCGCGTGAACGTGTCCCCCGCGCGCGCCTTCGAGGTCTTCACCACGGACATCGCGCGCTGGTGGCCGGCGTCGCACACGCTCCTCAAGGCGCCCTACAAAGCGACGATCATCGAGCCGCATATCGGCGGACGCTGGTACCAGGTCGCGACCGATGGCTCGCAGTGCGACAACGGCAAGGTGCGCGTCTGGGAGCCGCCGTCACGCCTCGTGCTCGTCTGGCAGATCGATCCGCAATGGCAATACGATCCCGATCTCGATACCGAAGTCGAGGTCAATTTCACCGCCGACGACGAGGGCACGCTCGTCGCCCTCGAGCACCGCTACATCGAGCGCATGGGCACGGGCGCGCCAGCCGCGCACACCGCCGTCGGCGCGCCGAACGGCTGGAGCGCGATCCTCGAGGAATACCGCAAACAAGCAGAAGAAGGAGCTTGAGATGAGAGTGTTATTGATCGCCGCGGCGGTCGCGGCGATGTGCGGCACGGCGCGTGCCGAGGTCGTCGACCAGCAGGCGAACGGCTTCAGCCTGCAGGAGCATGAGACGATCGCGGCCGCGCCCGACAAGATCTGGGCCGAGCTGATCCAGCCCGCGCATTGGTGGAGCTCCGCGCACACCTTGTCGGGCGACGCCAAGAACATGACCTTGGAGGTGCGCGCCGGCGGCTGCTGGTGCGAGACGCTCAAGGGCGGCGGCAGCGCGCTGCACATGACGGTCGTCCAGGTCAGGCCCGACCTGCTGCTGCGCTTGCGCGGCGCGCTCGGGCCGTTCCAGTCGACCGGCATGGACGGCGCGATGAACATCGTGCTCACGCCGCAGGGCAAGAGCACGAAGGTCGATCTCGTCTACAATCTCGGCGGCTATGTCTGGGGCGGCTATCAGGCGCTGCCAAGCACCGCCGACGGCGTCCTCAAGCTTCAGCTCTTCCGCCTCAAGCAATTGATCGAAACCGGCTCGGCCGACACGCCGCGTCCATCAGGAGACAAGAAATGACGCTCAAGATCCATGCCTTCGCCGCCAGCCCGCGTGCCTTCAAGGTGCTCGCCGTCGCCAACCATCTGGGTCTGCCGTACGAGTATGTGTTCTGCGATCTCTCGAAGGGCGCGCAGAAATCGCCTGAGTTCACCGCGCTCAATCTCAACCAGCGCATGCCCGTGCTCGAGGAGGACGGCTGGTCGCTGTGGGAGTCGAACGCGATCGCCCAATATCTCGCGACGAAGAAATGGGATGCGGGCCTGTTGCCCAAGGACGAGCGCGCCCGCGCCGACGTCACGCGCTGGATGTTCTGGGAGAGCGCGCATTGGGACCAGGCCTGCGCGATCCTCATCTTCGAGCGCTTCGTGAAAGGCTTGTTCGGCCGCGGCGCCGCCGATCCGGTCGAGGTCGAGAAGGGGCTGGCGCAGTTCAACCGCGCCGCCGCCGTTCTCGACCAGCATCTCAAGGGCCGCAAGTTCCTGGTGGGCGACGCGCTCACCGTCGCCGATTTCGCCGTCGGCGCGCCCATGATCATGGCCGAGCCCGCGCAGTTCCCGCTTGAGAACTATCCCGAGATCCGCCGCTGGTACGCGAGTCTCGCGGCCTTGCCCGCATGGTCGAAGACCCAAGCCATGGGCCAGATGCCCGCGGCGGCGTGATTCAACCCTCCCCTTGAGGGAGGGTCGAAAAATGCGAAGCATTTTTCGGGGAGGGGTTCTGAGCGAGGCGGCCCACCCCTCCCCGAAATCTTTCTTCGCTGCGCTCGAAAGATTTCGACCCTCCCGCCCGGCTCCGCCTAAAGGCTATGCCGCGGCTGGGGGAATCTCCTGGCACGCCGTAGCGAGAGCGAAGGCGGCAAGGGGAGGGTGGTTTCTAATCCAGCTTCGTCTCCACCGCGTTCACCGGCGCCACGGTCGGGTCGATCCTGAACCGTACGCGGCCGAGCAGCCGGCCGTCGTCGGTGGAGATGTCGACGCGCCAGTCGCCGGCCTGCGGATGGCGCTTGATCGTATAGCCGCGATAGCCGCCGTCGCGCCCGCCGTTGATCGGGTAGGTCACGTTCGACACAGGGATCCAGCGCCGCGTCTTGGGATTGTAGCGCTGCCAGGAATGGGTGATGCGCATCGAGAAGCTGACCGGCGCGAAGACGGCGCTGTAGACGTAGACGGGCTCGCCCGGCGCCACATGCAGCAGCGGCGGGCTTACCGCGCCCGCATACCAGGATTGCTGCTCGGCGGTGCCGAAATAGCCGTCGCCGGTATGCTTGATCGTGTTGTAGACGCCCGACTTCGCCAAGGCGATGGGAAGCGGCGGCAGCACGCCGGTGAACCAGAAGAGGTTGATCAGCGCATACACCGCCGCCGCGCCGCCCGCGATCTGCCATTTCGAGGCGATGAAAGCGCTCAGGCCGAACCACGACAGCACGTAGAGGAACACGACGAACACCGCGACCGCGGCAAACCCGCTGAGCAGGAAGGTGAACATGCCTACCGTGTGGGTCAGGATCGGCACGGTGACGATGGCGTAGGAGAAGAGGGCGAAGAACAGCAGCACCGCGGTGAAGGCGAGGCGGGAGTGATAGTGCTTGAACACCTCGTTGCCGATGAAGATCGCCGCCAGCACCAGGAGGAACGGCCACGATGCCAGCAGCACGGCGCTGCGCGTGTAGAAGATCAGGAACCCGCTCCACAATCCGCCGAGCGCGAACTGGCTGGCGAAGGGCAGCCAGCTCTGCCAGCGCGGCTTGGGCACGTCCGGGTCGGTATGGGCGTTGAGCGAATGCAGGATCACGATCGAGGCCGCGGCCAGGCACAGATAGACGATGAAGATGATCTGCGTGTTCGGCAGGTCGATGCGCCGGAACATGACATTGTCCGTCGCAAAGCCCGTGAGCATCCCCACCGCCGAGAGCTGGCGCTCGTAGCGCGGGATCCAGGCAAGCCACGATTGCATGGATTTGATGGCGGTGAGGGGCGAGGGCATGTTCGGGCCGAAAATCTCCTGCCTATCTGGCCGAACCGGGGCCTGCCGCGCAAGCGGGGAAGGTGACTGCGGCCGCCCGGCCTGCTAGATTGCATCCATGTCGAAAAAGCGTTCGCTTCTCATCCTCTGCGCCAGGATCGGCTACACTCCGCCGTGCCGCTAGCGCGCGTTCCGCGCCCGCCCTTCGTCATTCACGGCAACCGGCAGAGGAATTCCATGCCCATCCCATCCTCCACGCACAACCAGACCAAGCATTGGCGGGCGCTCGATGCCGCCCATCACATTCATCCGTTCTCCGACACGGCCGCGCTGAACAAGGAAGGCGTGCGCGTGATCACCCGCGCCGACGGCGTCTATCTGTGGGATTCCGAGGGCAACAAGATCCTCGACGGCATGTCGGGGCTGTGGTGCGTGCAGATCGGTTACGGCAACAAGGAGCTCGCGGAAGCGGGCTATGAGGCGCTGAAGACGCTTCCCTACTACAACCATTTCTTCAAGACCTCGAACCCGTACACCATCGAGCTCGCAACCAAGCTCGCGAGCGTCTTGCCCTCCGGCCACGAGCGCGTGCTCTTCGCCAATTCCGGCTCGGAGGCGAACGACAGCGCGCTGAAGCTGATCCGCTACTACTGGAACCTGAAGGGCAGGCCGGAGAAGAAGATTCACCTGTCGCGCGACTATGCCTATCACGGCGTGACGATGGCCGCGGCGTCGCTCTCGGGCCTCACCCCGATGCATCCGCAATTCGATCTTCCTTTGGCGGGTTTCGAGAAGGTGCCGGGGCCTTACTGGTTCGGCGCGCAGGCCGCGGGTTACGGCGACATCGCGCCCGATGAATTCGGCGAGCTGATCGCCAAGAAGCTCGAAGAAAAAATCCTGCAGCTCGGCCCCGGCCGCGTCGCGTCGTTCTCGGCCGAGCCGGTGCAGGGCGCGGGCGGGCTCATCTTCCCGCCGCGGAGCTATTGGCCGCTGGTTGAGAAGATCTGCGCCAAATACGACGTGCTCCTGCATCTCGACGAGGTCATCACCGGCTTCGGCCGCCTCGGCGAATGGTTCGGCGCGCAGGCCTACAATCTATCGCCCGACATCATGACGATGGCGAAGGGACTGTCCTCCGGATACCAGCCGATCTCGGCGATCTCGCTGGGCGCGCGCATGGGCGAGGCGATCGCCAATGCCAACGAGGAGCTCGTCCACGGCTATACCTATTCCGGCCATCCGGTCGCGTCGGCCGTGGCGCTCAAGAACCTCGAGATCATCGAGCGCGAGGGTCTGGTGAAACGCACCGGAAGCGAGATCGGCCCGCTCTTCCAGCGCCGCATGCGCGAGACCTTCGCGGACCATCCGCTGGTGGGCGAGGTGCGCGGGCGCGGGCTGCTCTGCGCCGTCGAGCTGGTGCCCGATAGACCTAAGCGCAGCTTCTTCCCCGAGCCCGGCAACGTCGGCACGCATTGCCGCAACTACTGCTTCGACGGCGGCCTCATCATGCGCGCGATCCGCGACACGATGGTCTGCGCCCCGCCCTTGACGATCTCCGAAAGCGAGATCGAGGAGCTGATCGCCAAGGCCAAGGACGCGATCGACAGGACGGCGAAGGATTTCGGGAGGATGTAGGGCCGCGATGTCATGGCCCGCGAATGCGGGCCACCCAGGTGACGTCTGCTCGATCACAAAAAGAATTTCACGCGGAGACACGGAGTCGCGGAGAAGAAAAGAACCTCCCGCGTGATCCTTTCAATAAGCGTGCAGAACCCAGCTGGGTGGCCCGCATTCGCGGGCCATGACAGATGGGCACAGACCTCACATCTGCGCCTGTTCCTCGACCTCTTCCTGCTGGACCTCGACGGGCTTGCGCGCGATCAGGCGGCGCGTCTTCCAGCTGCCGCGCAGGAACCAGATTCCCGCGACGCTGGCGGCGAGAACGTTGGCGATGGGCGTCGACCACCAGATTCCGGTGACTCCCAGCGGCGTATGCTGGGACAAGATGAAAGCCAAGGGGATCTGCAGCAGCCATTGCGAGACGAGGCCGATCACCATCGCCGGGATCATCTCGCCCGCCGCGCGCAGCACGCCGGTGAGCGCGAATTGCAGGCCGATGAAGCCGAAGCTCCACGCCACGACGCGGATATAGACCGCGCCCTCGCGCACCACTTCCGCGTCCTTGGGGATGAAGAAGCGCACCAGCTCGGGCGCGAACAGGAAGCACAGGATCCCGAAGAAGGTCAGCACGCCGAAGGTGATGGCGGCGGAGAGCTTCGCCACCTTCTCCGCGCGCGCCAGATTCCCTGCGCCGATGTTCTGGCCGACCAGCGTCGACGTCGCCATCGAGAATCCCATCGCCGGGATGATCACGACGTTGAAGACGTTGGAGGCGACGCCGAAGCTCGCCATCACCACCGTGCCGAAGCTCGCGATCAGGAAGGTGAGCACCGTCATGCCCAGCCCGCGCGCCGATTGCTCGATGGAGGCGGGATAGCCGAGCAGGAAGGCGCGCTTGACGAAGGCGAAATCGGGGGCGAAGTCGCGCCAATGGATGTGGATGCCGTAGCGGCCTCCGAACAGGAGCCTGAGCGCGATGGCCGCGGCGAAGGCCTGCGCGATAAGGGTCGCGATCGCGGCCCCCGTCACGCCCCAGGCGGGCGCGCCGTAGCGGCCGAAGATCAATATGGGATCGAGGAAGAAGTTCACGACCACCGTTGACGCCACGATGTAGAGCGGCGCCCGCACCTCGCCGACGCCGCGCATCAAGGCCTGCGCCATCGCATAGATGAAGGTGAAGGGCAGGGCGGCGAAGATCACGCGCATGAAGGAGAGCGCGCCGTCATAGACGGCCGGGCTCACGCCCATGGCTTTCAGGATCACCGGCGTCAGCACAAAGCCGAGCGCGCCCAATGCTATCGAGACCGCGAGGATGGTAAGCAGGGTCTGCGCGGCGACGTGATCGACCATGTCGTGGTCGCGCGCCCCGGTGTATTGCGCGATCAGCGTCGTGCCGGCGATGGCGAAGCCCATCCCGGCCGCGACGAGCAGGAACATGATCGGCATCGTCACCGACACCGCGGCGACGGCATCGGCGCCGAGCCGTCCGACCCAGAACGCGTCGACGAGCTGGTAGGCGACCTGCAGGATGTTGGCGCCCATGATCGGCACCGCCAGCAGGAACAGCGAGCGCGAGATCGAGCCTTCCAGAAGCCGCGGATCGAAGCCGCGGCGCGGGGGTGGGTTGGGCATTTTCGTGACTCGCTCGAAGCCGAAGTTGCATGGACCTTGCGGCCCTGTGGGTCAACATCGATAGCGCCTGTCATATCACCTACGCGCCATTGTCATCCCCGGCGGGCATCGCGTGCGAAGCACGCGGTGCGAGGTCAAGGGGACCCAGGCGATTGCCGAGAGCGAGAGCAGAAAAATTCTTGCTCGAATTTTGGATTTCTCCGCCTCGATCTACCACCTGGGTCCCCTTGACCTCGGATCGCTCGCATCGCGAGCGATCCTCGCCGGGGATGACAGCGGTGTTCGGGAGAAACGCCTGTCTCAAATCCGCAAAATTTGGATGTGGAACGGGCGAAATCGCCCGGGAAAAGCCCCTACAACACTGGTGCAAATTCGTCACTGTCATTAAAAAAACCTTATAAAATGCCATTACGCAGAAAATAGTTGCAAACTGTGGCTGGGATGCATAGCTTTGCCTTCGAAGGGCGGACACTGATCCAGCAAGCACTGCCCCCCCGCTCGCAAGCTGGGTCTCGCTCTTCGGTGGCGTCGGTCATCCCCTCCCGACGCCGGCGCGTAACGGCGCAAGGCGCCCGACTGGCCCCCCGGTCGGGCGCCGTTTTATTTGGTGACCCGTCTCAGCGTCAGGTTGATCCGTCCTCCGCCAGGCACCAGCGTGGAGGTGCCCGGCACGATCCGGTCGATGCCGTGGAAGGCGAGGCGCGCGGGGCCGCCGAAGCTCAGCACGTCGCCGGATGAGAGCTTCAGGCTCTGCGTCGGCCCGCGCCGCGTCGCGCCACCGATGCGGAACAGCGCGTCGTCGCCGAGCGACACTGACAGGACCGGCGCGTCGGCCGCCTGCTCGTCGCGGTCCTGGTGCAGCCCCATGCGCGCGCCCGCGCGGTAGAGATTGACGAGGCAGCACTGCGGCGGCGCGCCGTACCCCGTCGTCGCGTCCCACAGCGCAAGCAGCGCGGTCGGGATCGCCGGCCATGGCGCGCCCGTCTTGGGATGGGTGGCCGTGTAGCGATAGCCGTCGCGGTCGGAATACCAGCCGAGCGGTCCGAAATTCGTCTCCTCGACCGAGAACGGCGCGCCCGATCCGGGCATCACGGGGCGATAGAATTCCGCAGCCCCCAGCACCGCGTCGAGCAGCGCCTTCTGCGCCGCGCGGTCGAGCCTCTCGCGCCACAGCATCACGCCGGGCGCTATCTTGAGGGCGGCTTCCACGGCTCCCAGATCCCGTTGAACGTGCCGGGCGCAAGCCACCCGGCGAAGGCTTGCGGGTCGTAGCCGTCGCGGACCCAGTCCGCCAGCGGACGGCCGCAGGCCTGCTCCTGCGCATAGCCCAGGAATTCGCGCAGCCAGCGCTGATGCTTCCTGGGGAAATGCAGATACGGGAAACGCGCGAATTGCCTCAGCGCATCGTCGCGCGCCCCCCAGCCTCTGCGGTGGACGATATAGAGCGCGGCGGCGAGGCTGGTGCGGTCCTGGCCGCCGCTGCATTTGATGACGAAGGGCCTGGGCGCCGCGTCGAACGCATCGAAGAGCGCGACAAGCATCTCCTTCAGCGGCAGGCGGCGCGAATCCATCATCGCGTCGAAATGCGCCACGCCCAGCCGCGCGCAGACCTCGCTCTCATAAGCCCACCAGGCGAATTTCGGGTGATGGCCGCGCAAGTTGATCACCGCCCTCAATCCGTTGCGCGTCAGGAACGGACCGAGCATGCCCGCATAGGCCTGCGCCGAGCGCGCGGCTTCGCCCGGCACGATCCAGTGGAAATTGTAGAGGCGGTTCAGAAGCGCGATCACGGCTTGATGGAGAATCCGTAGACGTGATGCGACACATACCATGCCGCCACGGCAGCGGCTGCGACCAGGAACGCGATGCCCACCCAGCGCGTGGTCTCGCGCATGTAGCGCTCGTCACCCGGGGGGCGGCGGTATTCCACGAAGAGATTGTACGCCGTCATGGCCATAACGCCGGTCCACATGATCGTGCCGTACGGGTGATCGTTCGCGTCGAAGAGCAATCGGACGATCAGGGGCGGCACCCCCAATATCAGCGTGCACGACAGGATGAACACCGATCCCCGGACCCCTTTGGTCTCGGGCGCCTCGTTCCTAACGCGATCTCGGGACGAATATGACATCGCGGCAGTATAGCATGTTCCGCGTTTGCGCGCCCGGGCGCGCTGGGCTAATGCTCGGCCCATCCATGCGCACCTTTCTCGTCAATCTCGAACGCCGGCCGGACCGGCTTGCGGCGATGGCGGCCCAGCTCGGCCGCCTCGGCATCGCGTTCGAGCGCTTCGATGCGGTCGATGCGAAGACCGCCGACCCGGCGGTGCTGGGCGCGCCGTTCGCGCAGAGCGGGCCGCTGGGCACGCTCTCGCCCGGCGACAAGGCCTGCACCACCAGCCACATCCATATCTGGCGCATGATCGCGGACGGCCCGGACGACTACGCGGTCGTGCTGGAGGACGACATCCTTCTTTCGGATTCCGCGCCCGAATTCCTCCTGAGCAGCGATTGGATTCCCAAAGGCGTGGGCCTGGTGAAGCCCGAGCGTTATGGCGACGAGAACCAGCTCATCGTCATCGGCAAGCCGCGCCTCGAGGTGAAGGGCCGCACGCTCGCGCCGCTGCTCTCGCGCCACACCGGCACGGGCGGCTACATCATCTCGCGCGAGACGGCGGCGCGGCTCGCGGACATCAAGGACAAGATCGCGCTTCCCGTCGATCACCTCATGTTCAATCCCAACAACTCGCCGGCGTTCGAGTGGCTCAAGCCGTGGCAGCTCCTGCCCGCGATCCTCGACCAGCGCGAGGAGGTGGGCGGCTCGACCGACATCCACCGCACGCGCGAGGCGACGAAGCCGCGCGGCATGGCGCTGGTGAGACGCCAGCTCCGCCGCAACTACTACGACCTCAGGCTCGTCCCGCGCCAGGTGATGCAGGTTCTCACCGGCCGGGCGAAGGTGGTGAAGATCCCAATCGCGTAGTCCCACCCTCCCCTTGAGGGAGGGTCGAAAAACGCGAAGCGTTTTTCGGGGAGGGGTGATCGTTCGAGCAAACCCCTCCCCGAAATTTTCTTCTCGCGTTGCTCGAAGAAAATTGTCGGCCCTTCCTCAAGGGGAGGGCGGGACTCTCTATCGGACATGCGTTCGTTTGCGATCAAGGACTTGCGTCGTCGTTATGCTACACGCTCCGGTGCGGGGGTATGATGCGCGCATGAGCGAAAGCAACGCCGCCGGGCGCAAAACGGGAAACCCCGCGCAACAGCTCAACGGCTATGCGCGTCACGCGGACAGCATGCTTGAGATGATGACGGGCGGCTTGCGCGAGTCGTTGGAGCGCGCCGGACGCTTCAACGAGCAAACCGATGAATTCGGCCACAGGCGTCATAGCGAGGTCGACAATGCGATCAAGCTGGGGACGCTCGGCATGAACCTTGTCGTCGCGCTCGGCAAGATGGAGACCTCACGTGAAAAATGAGGTTCGAATATCCGAGCCGCCCAAACGCAGGCGCGGCGGCCAGCCCGGCAATCGCAACCGCCTGCGCCACGGGCGCTATGCCCAGGAGACGATCGAACGGCGCAAGCAGGTCGCAACGCTCGCGAGGCTCGGGCGCCACGCGCTCGTGCGCATCAAGATGATCCTGAAAGCCCGCAAGGCGCTGAAAAGAAAGGCGGCGCGGGGCTACAATATCGGCTTGACGCCATCCTTCTCGACGGTGAGGCGGGTGGCCTGGAGCGTGCCTTCGGGCGTCGTGGCGGCGGTGACGGATACGGCCGCGCCCGGGACCAGAAGCGTCTCGTCGCCCAGCATCAGCGCGATCACGGGGATGCCTGGCGCGACGACGATCTGGGCGTCGCCGCTGCATCCGCCCGCGCTCCCCGCGGCCGCGTGACCGCCGCAGACACCGTCGGCGCCCGCTTGCGCGCCGCGATAGGTGACGCTCACCGTGCCGTTGTTCGGCGCGGCGGCGGTGACGCCCGAGACCGTCGCGTTGGTCATCAACCGGTTCGATGCCGCGTCGCCCATCGGATACTGGCCTTCGCCCATGCCGCGCAGCTCTTCGGGGAAGACCGCGACCTGCTGCGCGCGCAGCTTGCCGTCGGCACCCTTGAGCGCGGCGGCGCCGATGAAGTCGCCCTGCTTGATGTCGGCGACCTTGCGGTGCTGATCGTAGACGATGCGCAAATTCGCGGGCAGCGTCACCGTCGCCGTCGCGGTCTTGGCCGTAGCGACGGTCAGCATGCGCGACATGGGATCGTAGGCCTGGATCGTGCCGCGCAGGCGTTGCGGCGCGGGCGTCGCGGCAGGCTGCGGCGCGGCCGTCTGTGCGAAGGCGGACGACGCCGCAAGCGCGCCCGCCAACGCCGCCGCGATCCCTGACTTACGCATGTACATGCTCCCTGGCGCTTATTTTCCCGGCTTGCGGAAGATAAGGATGAATTGGTCGGTCTTGTGGCGGATGGACGGATCGAAGACCTTGAGCTTGCGGTCGTCGGCCTTGTTGCGCAGCACGCTGCTCTCGCCCGCGAGCTTGAAGCCGGCCGCGAGCACTTCCTTCTTCACCGTGTCCTCGTCGATGCGGTGCAGGGTGTCGGTGTCGCGCACGCCGGAGCCTTTTTCGGCGGCGTGATCGAGCACGATATAAAGGCCGCCCGGTTTCAGCGCGTCGTAGACCGCCTTGTTCACCTGCGCGGTATCGGCCGGCGCGAAGAAGCTGTCCTTGAGGTCGTGATAGTTCTGCGACGTCCACACCAGGTCGAGCGCTTCCGGCGCGACCGCCTTGTTGATCGAGGCGTGGATCACCGCGACGTTCTTGTAGTCCTTGGCGACGGCGTTGATCGACGGCTCCTTGCCCTTGTACAGGGCGTCGAGCTCGCTCGGCTGATAGGCATAGACATAGCCCTTCGGTCCCACCGCGACCGAGAACAGCCGCGTGAAGTAGCCCTTGCCCGGGATCAGGTCCATCACCTTCATGCCCGGCCTGACGTGCGCCAGCGCGAGCATCTGTGCCGGCTTGCGCTCGGCGTCGAGCTGCTTGTCGGTATCCGGACGCGCGCTGTCGGTCACCACCGCCTCATAGCCCGGCGCCTTGGCGAGCACCGGCGTCACCGCCAGCAGCGCGAACGCGGCGCCGGCGAAAATCCACTTCCTGTCCATCAATCCCTCCCGGTTTATAGGGGGCGGAGACTAGCGCCTTTGTGCGGCTCTGGCACGTCTTCCGACGCGCGATTACGCGATTGTCACCCCAGCGCGCCGTTCACCAAAGCAGCGAAAAAGCGCTCGGACAAGCCCCGCGGCGTGTCCAGGCCCATGCGGGCGAGCGCGCCCTGGTGCTTGGCTTTACTTAGTCCGCGCAACGCCGTGCGTGCGAGGTCCACGGGATGCGCGTGGCTGAGCGTCTCCAGGGCGAAGAGCAGCTCCTGCTCGACCGGCGTGAAGTCGGTGCCGAATGGGAAGGCGGGCAGGTCGAGGGGGCCGAGCGCGCGCGCGATGCGCTCCGGCGTGTTGTCGCAGTGCGCGGCGGGGATCTCGTAAGTCTTCGCGATCTTGCCCGCGTCCTTCGCTTCGCGCAGCAGCTCGGGCTGGAAACGCGAATCCGCGATTGCCAGCATCGCGGCGATCACCTGGTCGTCCGGCTTGCCGCGCAGGTCGGCGATGCCGTACTCGCTGACGATGATGTCGCGCTCGTGGCGCGGGATCGTCACATGCCCATAGGCATAGCGGATGTTGGACTCGACTTTGCCCCTCGCGCGCCGCGTCGCCTTGACCGAGATGATCGAGCGCGCGTCGGGGAGCGCGAAGGCTTGCGTCACGAAATTGTGCTGGCCGCCGACGCCGCTGACCACGCGCCCGTCCTCCAGCCCGTCCGACACCAGCGCGCCGAGCAGCGTCGCCATCAGCGCGCTGTTGATGAAGCGGCCCTTCACCCGTGCGCGCGTTTTCGCGGCCTGGTCGCCATAGAGCTCGTTGGTGAACGACACCGCGCTCATGCGCAGCTTGTCGAGCGTCGCTTGGTCCATCTCGCGCAGGCGGCGATAGAAGGATTTGGGGCCAAGGAAGAACGCCGCATGCAGCAGCGCGCCGTCGACCTCGCGCTTGAGGATGCCGGCGTCGAGAAGCTCCAGGAACCCGTCGACGAACATCTCGCTGACGCCGTAGAGGCCTTGCGCGAACGGCTCGTGCGGTTCGTCGCGGCCGCTGAGCCGCTTGACCGCGTCGCGGAAGCGCGCGTTCTCCTTGTGGCGCAGGATGAGGGAGTAGACCGCGGCATCGCCTTCCTCGCCGATACCGATCTGCAGGGTGCCGCCGTCCTCGACGAGGCGGGCGGCATTCAGGCCGATGGCGTATTCGGTGTGGTCGATCGGCTCGCGCGGCGGCGCGAACAGCGGGAACTCCGTAGACGGATCGTCCAGGACGTGCGCGAACGCGCTCTCAGGCAGCTCCGCGTCGCCCGGCATGAAGGGCAGCTCGGCATTGACCTGGCCCGCGAACACGAACTTCGCGCCGGTCTTCATCAGGTCCAGGATCGTGTCGGGATTGGAGCTCAGGCTGTAGCGGTCGCCGCGCCGCGCCACGAGCTGGGCGACGACGTTGACGCCGCGCTCGACGAGATAGCGCACCGCATGGGTGTAGTTGGCCGAGATGTAGCTCTGCTGCGCGCGCGGTACGCCCAGCCAGCGTCCGGCGAGGAAGAAGAACTCGTTGACCTCGACATTGGGCGGCAAGGTGCCGGTGCGCAGCCCATGGACATAGGCGAGATCGGGCCAGCCGCCGAACAGGCGCTCGACGATCGGGTCCATGAAGCGGCGCTCGAGCGCGTTCGAGGACTTTGGCTTCTCCAGCGTCAGCGCGGTGAAGATGCTGAGCTTGATGCCCGGATCGGCCGCGGCGCGCGCATAGAGCGCGTTGGCGATGTGGTTGGCCTTGCCGAGCCCGAGCGGCAGGCCGAGCACGATGTTGCGCCCCACCTGCGCGATGATCGCGTCGGCGACGCTCTCGGCGTTCTTGTGGAAGCGCGTCATTCGACGTTGCTGAGGAACTTCGCGATCGCGTCCCACGCCTCGTGCTCCTCGAGCGTCGGCGCGTGGCCGATGCCGGGGATTTCGGCGAAGGCGAGATCGGGCTTGATGCGCCGCATCGCCGCCACGCCCTCGGGCGAAAGGATGTCGCTCGCGGCGCCGCGTATCACCAGCACGGGTACCCGCGCCAGGGCCTCGAACAGCGGCAGCATGCTGGGCGGCGGCGCCGCGGGATCGGCCGTGCGGAACACATCGCCGATCCTGGGGTCGTAGGCGAACTCGACGCGGCCGTCGTCGCGCTCGCGCGCCACGCGCTGGGCAAAGGTGCGCCAGAACGCGTCGTCGCCATGCGGGAACATCGGCCCTTGCGTCGCCTTCACCGCGGCGATCATCTCGGCCCAGGAGCCGAACGGCTCCGCCTTGCCGACATAGGCCCCGATACGCGCCACGCCCTTGGGGTCGACCTGCGGCCCGATGTCGTTGAGGATGCCGGCCGCAATGCGCGTCGGCGCCATCACCGCGGCGAGCATCGTCATGATCCCGCCCATCGAGGTGCCGAGGAACACCGCGCGCGGCACGTTCAGCGTGTCGAGCACGCGCACCACGTCGCCGACATAGGTGTCGGGGCGGTAGCGCGAAGGATCGGGATCGTTGTCGGACTTGCCGCGCCCGCGCGCGTCGATGACGACGACGCGCCGTCCCAGCGTCGCGATGCGCGGCGCCACCGCCTCGAAATCGGCCGAGTTGCGCGTCAGCCCGTGCAGGCAGACGACGGGCAGGCGGTGGCCGGCCTCGGCCGCGTAGTCGCGGGCATAGACGCGCGGTCCGTCGGCGGTGGCGATCCTGTGCTCGGCGAAATCCATTGTGACCCTCTTTCGTGCGCCGCATATTGGCCCGGATGACGAACGACATCAAAGCCGCCCTGCGCGACATGGGCTTCGGGGCGCCGCTCGCGATGGAGGCGCTGGGCGGCGGCGTCTCCTGCGACGTGTTCCTGGTCGATCTGGGCGAGGGCCGGCGCATCTGCGTCAAGCGCGCGCTGCCCAAGCTGCGCGTCGCCGCCGACTGGTTCGCCCCCGCCGAACGGGCCGAGGCCGAGGTCGCATGGATCGGGGTGATGGCCGGGCTTGATCCGCGCTGGGTGCCTAAGGTCCTGGGCGAGGACAAGACCCGCCACGTCTTCGCGATGGAATATCTGCCCTATCCGGTGTGGAAATCCGAGCTTGCCGAAGGACGGATCGATACGGGCTTCGCCGCCAAGATCGGTACCGCGCTCGCCCGCATCCATGCCGTGCGCGGCATCGCGGAGCGCTTCGCCAACAACGCGCAGTTCCGCGCGCTGCGCATCGAGCCATACCTGCTCTTTACCGCCGAGCGGCACCCCGACGCGGCACCGCGCATCCGTGCCATTGCCGATGGCGTGACGTCCGCGCGCGTCGCGCTGATGCATGGCGACGTGAGCCCGAAGAACATCCTGCGCGGTCCGGACGGGCCGGTGTTCCTCGATGCCGAATGCGCCTGCTGGGGCGATCCGGCGTTCGACCTCGCCTTCTGTCTCAACCATCTGTTGCTCAAGGCGGTGTGGCATCCGCAAGATGCCGGCGCGCTGTTCGAGTCTTTTCGCGCATTGAAGAGCGCCTATTCGCCTGACGCAGCGCTGGACCGCCGCGCGGCCGCGCTTCTCAGTGCGCTCCTGCTCGCCCGCATCGACGGCAAATCGCCGGTCGAATACCTGACGGATGAGGATCAGAAAGATTTCGTGCGCAAGCAGGCGAAGATGTTCTTGACGGAGGAAGGTCTGTCTCTCGACGATATTGCGTTGCGGTTTCTGAAGGTGTTGCGCGAACATCCACCCTCCCCTTGAGGGAGGGTCGAAAAATGCGAAGCATTTTTCGGGGAGGGGTACCTCGCCGAGCGGCCTTACCCCCTCCCCGAAATTTGCTTCGCTGCGCTCAGCAAATTATCGACCCTCCCTCAAGGGGAGGGTGGATTTCACTTCGCCTCGGCCATCTCGCGGTAGCGGATGGCGTCTTCGGCGCGGGCGGGCTTGTGCCTGACGTCGCCGTCGCGCGGCAGCTCGCGCGTCCAGGCGGCGAGCTCGAGCGCGATGCCGTCGGGGTCGTAGAAATAGATCGAGCGCACGAAGGTCGTGGGCGTCGTCTCCAGACTCGCCTGCATCGGCGAGTCGTCGTGGTTGATGACGCGCGAGCATTCGATACCCTTGGCTTTGAGCTTCTCGTAATATTCGTCGAGCCGCTCGCCCGCGACGTTGATCGCGACGTGGTTCATCGAGCCGTGCGCGGACGGCCCCGGGATCGGCGCCTTGGTGGCGGAGGCGACGCCGGGCTGCGCCTTGGGCGCGTTCGGGAACCAGAAGAAGGCGAGGCTGTCGCCGTTGCCGAGATCGAAGAAGAAATGCTGGCCCATGCCGCGCGGCAGATCGATGGTCTTGATCAGCGGCATGCCGAGCACGCCGGAATAGAAGTCGACGGTGCGCTGCATGTCGCTCGACACCAGCGCCAGATGGTTGATCCCCTGGAACTCGAATTCGCGGTTCTTCGGCCGTGTCATGAAGATCTCCGGTACCCCATTGTCATGGCCCGCGAATGCGGGCCACCCAGGTGACACAAAACGCGGCTTTTCAAAAGAGTCCAGAATTTTCTTGCAGCATCGTGCAGAACCCAGCTGGGTGGCCCGCATTCGCGGGCCATGACACTAGGGAAGGGCGTTAAAAATACACCCGCGTCAGGAATTGGAGCTGGGTTTCGACGGCGTGCGCGGGGTCGCCCTCGACCAGTCGCTCCTGGCGCGTGTCGTCGACCGAGAGCAGCTCGGCGGTGAAGCGCAGCCATTTCTTCGGCAGCCAGCTCAAGGACAGCGTAAAGGCGTGGCCGTCCTCGTCGAGGTCGGAGGGGAACGAGGCGGTGGTGCGCGTCTGGAACACGTCGACGCGCGCCGCGGCCCACCATTCGTCCATGTCGTAGCCCGCGAGCGCGTAGGCGCTGCGGAAATCCGTCGTCTGATGGAAGAACGGCGAGGGCTCGATGGTCGTGGCCCCGCTCATGCCCTGGCTCAGCAACGTCAGCTTGCCGAGCTGCTTCTCGAAGCCCACATCCCAGAAGCGCGTGTGCCAGGCGATCTGGCCGCCCTGCGTGTCGCGCGGATCGGCGTCGTTGTCGTAGCGCATGACCTCGAAGCCGCCGATATCGGCAGGCTCCCAGGAGAGATCGAGATACCAGCCGGGCCGGTGATCGATCTCGGTGAAGAGATGGGCGTAGACCGGCGGGGTCGCGCCGAACGCCGACGCATCGGGCAGGCGCTGCGGCCCGAACAATCCCGTGTAGCGGTCGTCGAAGGTCCAGCCGCGGTCGGCGATCATCACGCCGGCCGGATCGTTGTCTCCGAACACCGCGCCCGCGAGCGTCAGCGTGCCGCTCTCGCGCCGCCATTCGAGCGTGCCCTCGGCGCCGATGATGCGCAGCTCCTCGCCGACCCAGGAATTGATCGCCGACGGCGTGATCGTCCAGAAGCTCGTCCAGCCGACCTGCTCGTTCTCCAGCGACATGGGCGGGAAGAACGCGCCGACCTTGACCGACCAGCGCCATTCGTTCGTCGAGACCGGGCGATAGCGGATATAGGCTTCCAGGAGATTGAGCGCCGGGCCGTAATCGTCTTCCGCGCGCGCCGTCGCGGTCGCCATCAGCTCCGGCGTGATCAGCACGCGGCCTTGGCCTACCAGATCGCCGAGCTGGAAATTGTCGTCGCCGCTGCCGTAGCGCAGCTTGCCGAGCTCGCCGTCGAGATAGGACTCCGTCGAGGGTGGCGCGACCAGGCGCACATCGCCATAGCCCTCGAACTGGAAATCGGCCGCGGCGGCGGGACCCGCCAGCGCGACCCACGCGGCGAGGGCAAAACGCGCTTTCATGCGGCGTCGCTCAGCGCGGCCGCGCGCTCGGGCAGGCGGATCTCGACGATGGTGCCGAGATCCTGCTCGCTCGCGATGGTGAAGCCTCCGCCATGCAGCGCGATCACGGCCTTGGCATAGGGCAGGCCCAACCCCGCGCCCTGGTGCTGGCCGTCCAGCGCCGAGCGCAGGCGATGGAACGGCCGCGTCACGACCTCGATATCGGCCTCGCTCATGCCGATGCCGGTGTCTTCCACGCGGATCAGCACGCCGGCCGTGTCGCGGCGCGCGGAGATGCGCACCTCGCCGCCGGCGGGCGTGAACTTGACGGCGTTGTGCAGGACGGAGGTCAGCGCCTGGCGCAGCTTGTCCGCGTCGCCCTCGATCTGCGGCAGCGAGGGGTCGGCCTGGACGATCATTGCGATTTGCGCCGCTTCCGCGCTGGGCCTGAGCGCCGCTTCCGCCTGCTGCAGCACGCTCGCGGGCGACATCGGCTTGCGCTCCAACACCAGGCGTCCGGCCTCGGCTTCGGCGAGATCGAGCATGCGCGAGACCTGTGTGAGCAGCTTCTGGCCGCTGGCGCAGATATCGGCGGCATAGTCGCGGTAACGGGCCACGCCGAGCGGTCCCAGGATCTCCTGATGCAGCATCTCGCCGAATCCCACGATGGCGTTCAAGGGCGTGCGCAGCTCGTGGCTCATATTGGCGAGGAATTGCGACTTTGCTTCGTTGGCTTTCACCGCCTCGGTGCGCGCGCTCTCCAGCGCGCCGATCATCGAGGTCAGCGCCGCCTCGCGGTCGGCGATGGAGCCGGTCATGTTGACGATGGCGCGGTTGAGCTGGCCGATCTCGTCGCGCGCGGCCATCGGTGCGGGCGCCGTGTAGTCGCCGGCCGCGATGCGCCTGGCGGTGGCGGCGAGCGTCTCGAGCGGGCGGGCGCTGCGGCGCACGATCAGCATCGCGCCGAACGCCGCGAGCAACAGAGCGCCCGCGAGCACGAGGAGCACCGGCGGCACCACGGCGCGATAGGCCGCGAACGCTTCCGCCATGGGATAGGAGAGCACCGCGATCACCGGCGCGCTGTGCGACGCGGTCTTGAGCGCGGTCGTGACGGTGAGGAATTCCCCGTCGTCGACACGCCGGTTCGGCAGCGGGATCGCTTTGGGGCCTTTCGCGGTGCGCGCGACGACCGACCATGTGCCGTGCGCACCCGCGGTCGCGAGCGCGATGCCGCGCGGCGTCTCCGACAACGTGCTCAGCTTCTCGAGGAGGGCGTCGTCGATCGGCACGCAGGCGGCGATGAAGGCGATGGGCACGGGCGCGCGCACCGGCACGACCACGATCCAGTAGACCCGGCCGCCCAAGGTCGCGAGCGCCGTGCGCTCGCCGCTCACCGCGGCGTCGTCGAGAAGATCGGAATAGGCGAAGCCGCGTCCGGTGTCGCCAAAGGCGCCGGTGTCGGCCGAGATCCTGCCGTCGAGGCCGACCAGCATCATGCGCGTGGCGCCGACCCTGCGGCCGTGATTGCGCAGCGCCGACAGCTCGGTCGCGTAATCGTGCTGGGCGATGGCCTGGCGCAGCGCATAGTCGAGGCTGAGCACCTGCACGTCGTCGCCGACGCGCTCGGAAAGGATGCCGAGCTGACTGAGGAAAACATGCGTCGCCGCGGCGAGCTCGCTCTTCTCCTTGTCGACCAGGCTGTGGCGCAGGAACGAATAGGCCACCACGGCGGTGAGCACCTGCACCGCCGCCAGCGTCACGACCAGGAAGAGAGCGAGGCGGTGACGGAAGCTCATGGGCAGCGCTCAGTAGTCCGACTTGTGCATCCGGCTCATGCCCGCCATCGGCGTGCCGGAAAGGGCCAAGGTGAGCGAAAGCTTGGTCTGCTGGCCACTGACCGCGAGCGCCACCGGCGCGGGCTGCTTTCCGATGCGAAGTTGCGGATGCCAGGCGGCGGCATGCCAGGCGCCGTCGGGCACGTCGCGGATCTGGGCGTGGCCCAGCGCGTCGGTGACCGCCGCGAACGGCGCGTCGGCGACGAAGACATAGGCCACCATGTTGTCGTGGATGTTGCAGCCGATGGCGGCGACCCCGGATTTGTCGAAGACCACGGGCTTGGACACCTGGCCGCGGTCGATCTCGAACTGGAACTGCTTGACCGACGAGAACGAGTAGACCTGGTGCATCGTCGTGTCGTTGTTGGTGAAGACGGCCTCGCCGCCCTTGCGCACCACCACGACGAGCGGAAGGAACGTCTCGTGCTGCTGGTCGATGACGACGCGGGCCGCGACGTGCGACGCGGGCGCGGGCTGCACATCCGGGGCGAGAGTGACGACGGTGTTCGCGGCGGGCTTGCCGTTCGCGTCCGTCACGGCGACGTCGACCGTCGCCGCCGTCGCGGAGGTTGCGGCGAGTGCGAAGGCGCCCGCCGCTGCGGAAAGAAGCTTGTGGAACATGATGTTTAGGCTAGAGGGAATTGGTTAGCGAAGTGATACGCTGTGCACGCGCAGGTTCTTCGGATTCACGTCCCGTTAACGGACTTCGCGCAGGGGAGGGGTGATGAGCAACGAGGGTGCGCCCGCGTCGCGCATGCGGCTGGTTCTGGCGGCTTCGGCGGCCGGCACGATCTTCGAATGGTACGATTTCTTCATCTTCGGCTCGCTCGCCGCGATCATCGCCAAGCACTTTTTCGCGAGCGCGGGCGATACCCAGGGCTACATCTTCGCGCTGCTCACCTTCGCCGCAGGCTTCGCGGTGCGCCCGCTCGGCGCCATCGTGTTCGGCTGGTTCGGCGACCGGACCGGGCGCAAGCGCACCTTCCTCGTCACCATCACGATCATGGGCCTGGCCACCTTCGCCATCGGCCTGCTGCCCGACGCGTCCAGGCTCGGGCTGAACGCGGCCTGGCTGCTGCTGGCCTTGCGCATGCTTCAGGGCTTCGCGGTCGGCGGCGAATACGGGGGCGCCGCGATCTATGTCGCCGAGCATGCCGACGCGAAGAAGCGCGGCGCGGCCACCGGCTGGATCCAGGTCGCGGCGACCGTCGGCCTGTTCCTCGCGCTCGCGGTCATCTTCGCGACGCGAAGCTGGATGGGCGAGGACGCGTTCGCCGCCTGGGGCTGGCGCGTCCCGTTCCTGCTGTCGGCCGGGCTGCTCGTCATCTCGCTGTGGATCCGCCTGCGCCTCGACGAGTCGCCGCTGTTCCGCAAGATGCAGGAGGAAGGCCGCGGCTCGCAGGCGCCGCTCGCCGAAGCGTTCTTCCAATGGAAGAACCTGCGCGTCATCCTCATCGCGCTGTTCGGGCTGATGATGGGGCAGGGCGTCGTCTGGTACACGGCGAATTTCTACGCCCAGGTGTTCCTCGAGCGCGTCGTCAAGGTCGAGCCGCGCATGGTCAACCTGCTCATCATGGCGGTGCTGGTCGGAAGCGCGATCCTGCACGTCTTCTTCGCCCGGCTTTCCGATCGCACGGGCCGCAAGCCCGTGATGCTGTTCGGGCTGGCGCTCGCCGCCATCGTCTTCGTGCCGGGCTTCAAGATGCTGACCCAGGCGGTGAACCCCGCGCTGGCCGAGGCTTCCGCGCGCGTGCCGGTGACGGTCGTGGCGGCACCCAGCGACTGCTCGGTGCAGTTCGATCCCATCGGCAAGACCAAGTTCACCTCGTCCTGCGACATCGCCAAGTCGACGCTCGCCGCCGCCGGCGTGCCCTATCGCAACGAGGCGGGCGAAGGCCTTGCGCATGTGCGCGTCGGCGGCAAGGACGTCGCGAGCTTCGACGGGAGCAATCTGCCTGCGGCGGGTCTGGCCTCGGCGCGCAAGGCGTTCGAGACGCAGCTCAAATCGGTGCTCGTGGCGTCCGGCTATCCGCCCAGCGCCGACAGCAAGAAGATCGACATGCCGCGCGCGATCCTGATCCTGCTTTTGCTGATGACGGGCGCCGCCGCGCTCTACGGCCCGCAGGCGGCGGCGCTCGTCGAGCTGTTCCCGACGCGCATCCGCTACAGCGCGCTGTCCTTGCCCTATCACATCGGCAACGGCTGGTTCGGCGGCTTCCTGCCCGCGATCGCCTTCGCGATCGTGGCTGCGACAGGCGATATCTATGCAGGGCTCTGGTACCCGGTCGCGCTCGCCGCGATCGGCTTCGTCGTCACGCTGATCTTCCTGCCGGAGACGCGGGGAAGGGATATTTCAAGCTAGTCTTAAAAGGGCGAGGGCTGGATCGCGTGCGTTCTCAAAATCTGACCCATTTTGTTTTTTCGCCCGCAGTGGTAGCTTTTCCGTATGATGCATTTAGTGATTGATATCATTAATAGCGCTGCCACATTTGCAATGGCGGTTTGCGCGAGTATTGCGCTTTTTAAAAAAAATCTGCGCACACCAATGTACATTGACGTACATCGACGCCCGTAGAGGAAAACCGTGGCTGCTCCGAGGAAGACGGGTTCGCGAGCCGCGCTTGGCCGGGAAATCGACGAGCTTTTGGCGGACTTTTGCGCAGCGAACTATGGCGCATATGCCGTCAATGTTGTTAGGGAGGCTGTACGTGACCACATAGCCAGGAGACTCGCGGAAGAACCTGATCTGCGAGAGAGGTTCGAATCTGCAAAGCAACAACGTGCCGAGCAGAAAACGTCGCGAGCTGGCTTAGCGATTGGGCTGGGACTTAGTCCAAGCGACCCGGTCAAGAAAAAGCCCAAACTGCTGCAGCGCTGAGCAATGTGTACAGATTGCTGCGTTGAGAGGTGTGTAGAGCAAGTTTCTGTTGCCACTTGCCAAAAAAATTTCCGCTTATCGAACGCGCCTCCGAACGGCCATATAGTTCGGCAATCGCAAATGCGCCGACGCACTAACTCCTGGAGCTTGTTGAGGCCAAAATCGCCCGGCGCAAGCTTATCGCGACATTGGCCGCTATCAGGCGCCGCTCCTCACCCCTTTACCTCCAGCGGCACGCCGGGTTCGTTCTTGGAGGCGTGGATGACGAGCGCGGTCTTGGCGCGGGCGACGTTCTTGTCGGCGGTCACCGTGTCGGTGACGAAGGTCTGGAAGGCGGAAAGATCCTTGGCCACGACCTTGAGCAGGAAGTCGGTCTCGCCGTTCAGCATGTGGCACTCGCGCACCTGCGGCCAGGAGCGCACGCGTTCCTCGAAGGCTTTCAGCTCATGCTCGTTCTGGCTCTGCAGGCCGACGAAGACGAAGCCCATCACCTCGAAGCCGAGCGACTTGCCGTCGAGTTCCGCGTGGTAACCTTTGATGAAGCCCGCCTTCTCCAGCGTGCGCATGCGGCGCAGGCAGGGGGGCGCCGTGATCTTCGCGCGCCGCGAGAGTTCGACGTTGGTGATGCGGCCATTGGCCTGCAGTTCGGAAAGGATGCGTAGATCGATGGAATCGAGCTTGTGATGCTCCACGGGGTCACCTGAGGTTCGCGATAAACGAAGCGTTTTTAACTCCGGACGCCCCCATTGCGCAATAATATTTCTGTGTTGAAACCGCTCGGCGCCCGAGTCGGTCCATTTGCCTAATTTTTGGCCCCGGGGAGCGTTCCCAAGCTTTTGTTTCCTTTAACCAATTCCATCGCCTTGACCTTTCCCGCCCCGGTTCCGATATCAGCGTCACAGCCGACCGAGGGGCCTTCCTTGCATTCGAAAGTCGTCATTTTGGGAAGCGGTCCGGCCGGTTGCACGGCGGCCGTCTATGCCGCGCGCGCCATGCTGGAGCCGACGCTGATCGCCGGCATCCAGCCGGGCGGCCAACTCACCATCACCACCGAGGTCGAGAACTATCCGGGCTTTGCCGAGGCCATCCAGGGTCCGTGGCTGATGGAGCAGATGCAGGCGCAGGCGCAGCATCTGGGCACGAAGTTCGTCCAGGACACGATCGCTGCGATCGATCTCGCGCGCCGGCCGTTCACGCTGGTGGGCGATTCCGGCGAGCGCTACACCGCCGACACGCTGATCGTGGCGACGGGGGCGTCGGCGAACTGGCTGGGCCTGCCGACGGAATCGAAGTTCCAGGGCTTCGGCGTCTCGGCATGCGCGACCTGCGATGGCTTCTTCTTCCGGGGCAAGAAGGTCGCGGTCGTCGGCGGCGGCAACACCGCGGCGGAAGAGGCGCTGTTCCTCACCAATTTCGCGCAGCGCGTGACGCTCATCCACCGCCGCGACACGCTGCGCGCCGACAAGACCAACCAGACGCGCGTGATGGCGAACAAGAAGATCGACTGCCTGTTCGACACGGAGGTCGTCGAGGTGCTGGGTACCGAGGAGCCGAAAGGCGTGACCGGCATCCGCCTGCGCAACACGATCACGGGGACGCAGCGCACGCTCGACGTCGACGGGCTGTTCGTCGCCATCGGCCATTCGCCGGCGACATCGCTGTTCAAGGGCCAGATCGAGATGGACGAGTCGGGCTACATCAAGACCGCGCCGGACTCGACGCATACCAGCGTCGCTGGCGTGTTCGCCGCCGGAGATGTGAAAGACAAGGTATTCCGCCAGGCGGTGACGGCCGCCGGCATGGGATGCATGGCCGCGCTCGAAGCCGAGAGGTTTCTCGCCGGCGGCCACTGAAACGAACCGTCACGAAGTTTGCGTTGAGGCTGGGGGGCTTTAACGGGTAGGGCAACGCCATGGATTGGGACAAGCTCAGGATCTTCCACTCCGTCGCTTCGGCGGGGAGCTTCACGCATGCGGGCCAGATGCTGACGCTGAGCCAGTCGGCGGTGAGCCGCCAGATCAGCGCGCTGGAAGAAGAGATCACCACGCCCCTGTTCCAGCGCCACGCGCGCGGGCTGACGCTCACCGACGAGGGCGAGATGCTCTATGCCGCGGTGAGCGACGTGCTCACCCGTCTGGCCCAGGCCGAAGAGGCGCTCAAGAACGTGCGCGAGGCGCCGCGCGGCGTGCTCAAGATCACCTCCAGCCACGGCATCGGCACCTATTGGCTGGTGCCGCGGCTCGACGAGTTCCTGAAGGAATGTCCGGAGGTGGAAGTCCATCTGGTGATGGAGGACCGTGAGCTCGACCTCACTCAGCGCGAGGCCGATCTCGCCATCCGCATGCGCGCGCCGGTGCAGGCCGATCTCATCCAGCGCAAGCTGTTCACCGTGCATTATCACATGTACGCGACGAAGGAGTACCTGGAGAAGGCCGGCACGCCGCACGCGATGGACGAGCTCGCCGACCACACCGTCATCGCCTACGGAGAAAGTGCGGCGCCCGAGATCCGCGAGATCAACTGGCTGCTCGAGGCGCGGCGCCGGATCCTGAACGGCAAGGGCCGCTCGATCCGCATCAACAACGTGACGGGGATCCTCTCGGCCACGCTCGCCGGCATCGGCATCGCGGCAGTGCCCGACTACGTCGCCGCCGACCGCCCGGAGCTCATCCGCGTCATGCCCGACGTGCCGGGTCCGAGCTTCGACGTGCACCTGGTCTATGCCGACGCCCTGCGCCAGGCCAAACGCGTCGCCGCCTTCCGCGACTTCCTCGTGCGCTCGTCGAAGGATTGGCGGTATTAGTTCTTGATCCTCCCCCGTCCTTACGGGGGAGGCGCCGAGCGTAAGCGAGGCGGAGGGGGAAGTCCCCCTCCGGCGCTGCGCGCCACCTCCCCCGTAAGGACGGGGGAGGATGATTATCGCGCCGCGCCCTTCGGCACCGCGCGCATGACATGCGGCTTCATCGGATGCGTCACCGGCACGAGCTTGCTCTCGCGCATCTCCACCGGCGTCCCGCCGGCCGGACAGTTCGCGGGCTTCAGCGGGCAGTAGATGAACGAGCCGATGTCGGTCGAGATCGCGGCCAGACCGGACTTGTTGATGCCCCAGATCTGCACGTTGGTCGCGCCGGGCACGTCAATCCAGGTGTAGGTATTGGTGTTGGTGTCGAGCACGAAGGCATGGAAGTTCTCGTCGACGTCGAGCACCGCGCCGGTCGCGATGCCCTTGTCGTTCAGGCCTTCGATATCCGTGGTGCCGCTGTCGTCGGCGTCGATGGTCTGAAGCACGCTGCCGTCCTTCAGGATGAAGCCGTGCTGGACGTGGTCGGTATCGACATACCAGCCGGCGACCACGCCGAGGCTGGTGATCGCGCGCGCATCGACGCGCAGCGTGCTGATGCCGAGCGCGAGATCGAAGCGATATTTGCCCTTGCGCCCTTCATAGCCGACCTGCGTGTTCGTGGAGGGATCGGAGATGTAGTCGCCGACGGTGCTGCCGCGCTTGTTGATGCCCTGGTTGATGCCGTCGAGCGCCACGCCGCCTATCTTGTAGGTCTTGAGCGCGCCGTCATGGCTGAGGAAGAACTCCGGCCCGTTGTTGAAGCCGGCATCGGGCCCGAAGCCCACCATGTCGCCGGAATTGTTGACGCCCCGGATCTCGGTGCCGAGCGCGGTGCCGCCGTAGTCGAACGACGTGTACGTGCCGTTCAGCGGGCCGTAGAAGCCGTGCTCGATGCCGTCGGCGTTGGCGTATTCGCCCACGATCTCATCGTTGTCGTTGATGTCGAATATCCCGGTCGTGGTGCTGCCGGGGAACGGGGTCACGGGCACGAGGGTGGCGGGGTGGCCGAGCGCGGGCCCGGCCAGAAAACAGGTAAGTCCGAGCACGATTTTCGAGCGCATGGATGTTTCTCCGCTGGGGCTCCGTCCGACGCCCGAGCAAAGCAGATTTTCCGGCATAAAAAAACCGCGGCGCCCCATTTGGGAGCGCCGCGGCCTGTCTTCAAGGCATCTAAAAAACTTATTGCAGTGCCGCGCCTTTCGGCAGGACCTGCTTGACCGCCGGATGGCCTTTCTTGGCCTCGACCAGGCGCCGCATCTCGGCCGGCGAGACGTGCATGGTCTTGACGTCGACCTCGATCGCCGCCGCACCCGTGCTCGGGCATTTGCTCGGCTTGAGGTCGCAATAGATGTACGGGCCCGCATCCGAGGTCACCGCGATCAGGCCTTTCTTGTTGACGCCCCAGGCCTGGGTGAACGACGCCGCGTTGGGATCGTCGATCTCGGTGAAGGTGGCGCCCGAAATGTCGTACGAGAAGCTGTGGACGATGCCGCTCGTGTCCTGCCACTGGCCCGACGCAAGACCGTCGTCATTGACGCCTTCGAGAACGGTGTAGTTCTCGTTCGGGCCGGGATCGATCACCTGGGTGGTGACGCCGCCGGAGATGACCGTGCCGATCTGCAGGCCGGTGCCGCCATTGACATAGAAGCCCACGACCGTGCCGGCCGCGTTGACGCCGCGCTCGCCGGTATAGGCCGAGGAGAACGAGCCCGTCACGTCGCTCTTCCATTTGTACTTCTTGCCGAGCTGGCCGAAGATCGTGCCGCTGCCGCCCGTGTCGCAATAGTCGCCGGCGAACTGCTCGTCCTTGTTCAGGCCCTGCGCTTCGCCGAACAGCGGCGTGCCGTCCTTGGTGATCTGCTGGGCAGCGCCGCCGACCTTCAATTCCCATTCGGGGAAATTGCAGTGCACGTCGGTGATGTTCGAGAAGCCGGTGAGCCACTTTCCGTCGCCGCTGATCGCGCGCGCCTGCGTGGAGGTCTGTCCCGACAGGTCGAACGAGGTGTAGGTGCCGTCGATCGTGCCGTAGAAGCCGTGGCTGTTGCCGTCGGAACCGACATAGCTGCCGCCGATCGTGCCGCCGTCATCGGTGATGCCGAACACGGTCGTCGTGGTCGCGCCCGGGAACGGGATGACCGGGATGAGCTGCGCCTTGCGGGCATCGGCCGCGGTCGATGCCAGCGCCAGCCCCGACACCCCCAGTGCCAACATCGTGTAGTTGCGAATACGCATGAAGTTCTCCTTAGTTAAGCCCCGACGTTGCGCGAACCGTAGCGATGAAGCTTTGTTAAGGTCAATCGCGCGAAGGTGAAATACCGCTTATATGTTTCACGTCCTGACGGGAACTTTTTCGCCGGACGCTCTTGAAACAGGCGCTTGCCGCAACCATCTCTCGTAAGCCGCAGCGCCGTTCCCCCATGGCGTGCGGCCCCAAGGTGGTTAATTCCGCCCAGGGCGCGCGCTGGAAAGCGTGCATTCGAAGCAGCCTGTCGCCGGAGCGCGTCCCCCCTCGCTCCGGCGACTTTTTTTTATGCCGCCGCTTTCTTCGTCGCCACGATCTGGTCGGCGAGCTTGCCGCTGAGCTCGGCCAGGTGATCGAACGCCGTCTCGAACGTGCCCACGCCTTGCGTCAGCGAGCGCAGGTCGATGATGAGATCGGCGAGCTCGGATTGCGGCATCTGCGCCTCGACCGTGTCCCAGCCTTTCCAGCCGTCGCGCGCGTCGAAGCCCATGAGCTGCCCGCGCCGGCTGCTCACCACCTGGTTGGCCTTGGCCGTGGCGTCGCTCGGCACGTGGATCTTGACGTGCATGATCGGCTCCAAGAGCACCGGCGCGCAATTGGGCATGCCCTCCTGCATCGCGATGCGGCCCGCTGTCTGGAACGCGGCGTCGGAGGAGTCGACGGCGTGGTAGGAGCCGTCGATCAGCGCCACCGACACGTCGACGACGGGAAAGCCGAGCGGTCCTTCCTTCAGGTACTCGACGACGCCTTTCTCGACCGAGGGGATCCATTGGCGCGGCACCACGCCGCCCTTGATCTGGTCGAGGAAGGCGAATTGGCTGCCGCGCGGCAGGGGCTTGATCTCGATGATGACGTCGCCGAACTGGCCGTGGCCGCCCGACTGGCGCTTGTGGCGGCCGTGCTGGGTGACGCCTTTCTTGATCGTCTCCTTGTAGGGCACGCGCGGGCGATGGGTCAGCAGCTTGAGGCCGTATTTGCTTTGCAGCTTCTCCACCGCGACCTTCAGATGAATCTCGCCCTGGCCTTCGAGCGCCATCTCCTGCAATTCCGCGTTCTGGTCGAAATGCAGCGACGGATCCTCCTCGCGCAGCTTGGCGATCGCGGCGGTGAGCTTGACCTCGTCCTTGCGGTCCGCCGCCTCGATGGCGAGGCGATAGACGGGCGTGAGATGCTCGACCTTGGGTCCCGCCGGCACTTTCTTCGACGTCGAGAGCATGTCGCCGGTGACGACGCCTTCGAGGCGTCCGAGCGCCACCGTATCGCCGGCCTGCGCTTCGCCGAGCTTGGTCTGCGCCTCGCCCTTCAGCGCGAAGACGCCGCCGACGCGCGCGTCGCCGCCGCTCGCGGTGTGCAGCACCGCGCCGTCTTTAAGCGTTCCCGTCATCACGCGGCCGAGCGAGATCTTGCCGCCATGGCTCGAATGGAAGGTCTTGAGCACCTGCACGACCGCATCGGCGCCGGCTTCGAGCTTGAGCCGCGAGGCGGCCGCGCCCACGGTCGGCACTTCGTGGCGCAGCGCCTTCAGCAGGCGCTCGACGCCGTTGTTGGTCTCGGCCGAGCCGAGCAGCGCGGGGACGACGAGGCCTTCCGCCAGCTCGCGCGAGAGATCGGCGAAGATCTCGTCGCGCGGCGGCTCGACGTCGGACAGCAGCTCCTCCATCAGATGCTCGTCGTAGTCCGCGAGCTTCTCCAGCATCGCGAAGCGCTCGGCTTTCTCGGTGTCCTTGTCGGAGATGTCGACCAGCTCGGCGGCCGCACCGGGCTTGAACACCCAGGCGCGCTCGAGCGCCAGGTCGACGAAGCCGGTGACCGTGCCGCCCTCGACGATCGGGATCTGGCGCACCAGCAGCGGCGTGTCGCTGACCTCGCGCATCGCCTCCAGAAGGTCGCGCAAATTGCCGTCGGCCTTGTCGATCTTGTTGACGAAAAGGAAGTGGGGAATATGAAGGTCGCTAAGCCGCTTCAGATAAGGCTTGAGCATCTGCATCTTCGCGGGCTCGGGCTCGCAGACGACGATCGCGGCGTCGATGCCGGGAAGGACGTTCAGCGTCTCCTGCAGGAATTCGATCGAACCGGGGCAGTCGAGGAAGGTGAAGCTCTCGTCGAGGTATTTCGCCGTCGCGACGTTGACTTCCACGCTCATCTGCCGCTCGCGCGCCTCGGCGCTCGCGTCGCCCACCGTGTTCTTCTGCGCCACCGAGCCTTTGCGCTGGACCGCGCCGGCGGCAAAGAGAATGCTCTCCAGCAACGTCGTCTTGCCGCTGCCGTATGGTCCCACCAGGGCCACGGTGCGTGGCCCTTTTCCTCCATTGGACATGATCGCCTCCATCACCCTTTACGCAGGGCGTCGAGGCGCGGCGGGCGCTTGTTTCCCAAGGCATTGGGCGGCGTCACGCGCCCCGCTATGGGGCGATGCTCGCGCCGTTCCGGCGGCGTTGCAAGGCCTTGACGCGGACGCGCGAGGTCAGGTGGAGGCGGGCGGCAGGCCCGCGGTTTCGGCGCGTTCGAGCTTGCGCAGCGAGAGCGCCTTGACCGTCCCTTCGAGCACCGCCGTCAGGGCGCCGCGGTCTTTCCTGCGCACGGCGTCCGCGACGATTTCGTTGAGGAACGCCGACGGCGCGAGGAAGCCCACCGGAGCCGCGACGGTGAGATAAAGCGGCACGCGCGCCTCGACCCATTGCGCGACGAGCCCGGGAAGCTCGGCGTTGTCGAGCGCACCGGGCCCGAGCAGCATGATCTGCACGCCGCTGTTGGCGCGATAGCCGGGCGGATTGTCCTTCGTCTTGGGGATGAGCACGATGCCGGCGCGGTCGGGCCGCCAATGATCGCCAAGCGCCGCCATCACGCGCCAGCCGCATTCGAAATCGCTGCAGGTCTGCGGCCTGGTCTCGTAGATCGCGCACAGGCAATCCTCGCGCAGATTGGGACAGCGCACGCCCGCGAGCTTCTTCAAGCTCGGCGCGTTGATATGCAGTTCCGTGCAGCAGACCGTGCAGCCGCCGCAAGCGCGTCCGGGGACGAGGGTCATCTAGCGGAGATTACCGCAAAATCGCTGGATGCGCTTGCAGGCTTCTTCGAGCAACTCGTTCGAGGTCGCGTAGGACACCCGGAAGAAAGGCGACAGGCCGAATGCGGCGCCGTGCACCGCGGCGACGCCTTCGGTTTCGAGGAGCTCGGTGACGAAATCCTCGTCGTTGCCGATCGTCCTGCCCGAGGGCGCGGTCTTGCCGATCAGCCTGGCGACGGAGGGGTAGACGTAGAACGCGCCTTCGGGCTTGGGGCATTCGAGGCCGTGCGCCTGGTTGAGCATCGAGACGACGAGGTCGCGGCGCTCCTCGAACACCTTCTGGAATTTCGCGATGAAGTCCTGCGGGCCGTTCAGCGCCTCGACGCTCGCCCATTGCGAGATCGAGGACGCGTTCGAGGCCGATTGCGATTGCAGCTTGGCGAGCGCCTTGATCAGCGGCTCCGGCCCGCCGCAATAGCCGATGCGCCAGCCGGTCATCGCATAGGCCTTCGACACGCCGTTCATCGTCAGCGTGCGCTCGTAGAGGGCGGGCACGGCCTGCGCGATGGTGTGGAACTTGAAGCCGCCATAGACGAGATGCTCGTACATGTCGTCGGTCAGCACCCACACATGAGGGTGCTTCAGCAGCACCTCGCCCAGCGCCGTGAGCTCCTCGCGCGTGTAGCAGGCGCCGGTCGGATTGCCGGGCTGGTTCAGGATCAGCCATTTGGTCTCGGGCGTGATCGCGCGCGCGAGCGCTTCGGGGCGCAACTTGAAGCCGTCCGCCAGATGCGCCTCGGCCGTCACGGGCTTGCCGCCGGCCAGCAGCACGATGTCGGGATAGCTCACCCAATAGGGCGCGGGGACGATGACCTCATCGCCCGCGTTCAGCGTCGCCATCATCGCGTTGTAGATGATCGCCTTGCCGCCGGGCGCGACGAAGGTCTGCGCCGGCGTGTAGTCGAGATCGTTCTCGCGCTTGAACTTGGCCGCGATGGCCTTGCGCAGCTCGGGAATGCCTTCGACCGCGGTGTATTTGGTCTCGCCGCGGCGGATGGCGGCGATGGCGGCCTCCTTGATGTTGTCCGGCGTGTCGAAATCGGGCTCGCCCACCCCTAAGCTGATCACGTCGCGGCCGGCGGCGATCAGGTCGCGCGCCTTCTGGGTCGCGGCGATGGTCGGCGACGGCTTGATGCGGCCGAGCGATTCGGACAGGAAGCCCTGGGGCAGGTTTTTCGACATCGAGGACATGGCTCACTTGTAAAAGGCTTTTGCTGATTTTCAACCCTCGCGCCGCTATGCTGGGCAGCCATGCGCAAGATCGCTCTTTTCGCCGCCTTGCTCGGCCTGACCGCGTGCTCCCATCCGGCGCCGCCGCAAGGGCGCTGGGAGGGCACCTATGAGTCGAGCGACGTGATGATCGCCGCCCGCCTGGAGATCGAGGCCGACGGCCAGGTCCGTGTCAGCGCGCCCGATCTTCTCGATATCGGACCGGACGAGCGCGACGCGGCGCGCGCGAAGCTTGCCTCCGACCTCGACGCCGCCTGGGACAGCGTGACGCCAAGGCCGATGGATTTCGACGGCGAGACGTTCCGCAAGCCCGGCGGCGTCGCGCCGCAGATGATCTGGAAGGCGAAGTCGAAGCAGATGTCGCTCATCGTCTATCTCGGCACCCATCCGGCCTTGCGCATCGCGATGCGCGAAGTCGGCGGCTTCAGCGACAACCCGTTCGGATCGTGAACAGTTCAACTTGTCATGGCCCGCCGGAGTGCGGGCCACCCAGCTGAAATCTGTTCGATTCTGCGAAAGTTGAGCTGCGTCACCTGGGTGGCCCGCATTCGCGGGCCATGACAGTCAGGGAAGCAACTCGATCGAATCCACCCGGTTCGGATAGAACGCCAGATGGCCCGCGATCTCGGCGACGGCAGGGTAGGGCGTCTCATAGGTCCATACCGCGTTCTCCGCACCCGGCAGGCTGTAATACGAGGCGTCGCCCTTGTATGGGCAATGGGTCTTGTGATCGCTGCGCGTGAGCGCCGACATGTCGGCGTCCGCGCGCGGCACGTACTGCACCGGCGGATAGCTCGCTTCCCGCAATGTCAGCGCCGCGCGCGTATCGGCTATGACCTTGCCGCGGGCCTTGACGACGACGCGGCCGGATGTCGGCGCGACGGTGATCGGATGATCGGGTCCGGGTGTTTTCATGGAGCTCACCATTTGTGGAACGCGAAGAACGCGGCGAGGCTCAGCAACCCGAACGCCACGAGATGATTCCATTTTAGCGACTCGCCGAGATAGGTGACCGAGAATATCGCGAACACGCCGAGCGTGATCACCTCCTGGATGGTCTTGAGCTGGGCGGCGTTGTAGACGCGGTAGCCGTAATGGTTGGCGGGCACGGCCAGGCAGTATTCGAAGAAGGCGATGCCCCAGCCCGCCAGCACCAGGATCCACAGCGGCGTGTTCGGGTAGCGAAGCTGGCCGTACCAGGCGAAGGTCATAAAGACATTGGAGCAGCACAAGAGCAGGATGGGCAGGATTTGCGCCGAAGTCATGGTTGGCACTCACGGGATCGTGTTGCGGAGGGGACGGGCGGCTTCATGGACCCCAGATTACCGGAAATGGTATGATGCGCACGCTTTTCGGGAGGTTCTGATGAAGGCTCTTGCGTCTGTCGTCTGTGCGGCGAGTCTCGTCCTTTCGATGTCCGCGGTCCATGCCGCCGTGACCGTGCTCGGTCCCGGTCCGGCGAAGGAGTGCTTCGACTTCGCCGAGAACGGCGGGGACCTGCACGAGGGCCTCGTGCGCTGCACCTTCGCGCTGAACACGACGCTGCCGGTCAGCGACCGCGCGGCGACGTTCGTCAATCGCGGCGTGATCCATCTCAGCCTTCATGAAGACGACGAGGCGATCAAGGATATCGATGCCGGAATCGCGCTCGATCCCGTCCTCGGCGACGGCTATGTCGATCGCGGCGCGGTGCTGATGTCGCTCGGCCGCTACGACGATGCGCTCAAGGACATCAACAAGGGCATCGAGCTCGGTTCGCACCGCCCGCATTTCGCATATTACGATCGCGCAATCATCGACGAGCACAACGGCGACATCGGTGCCGCCTATCGCGACTACAAGAAGGCGCTTGAGCTCGAGCCGAACTTCTCGCTCGCGGCCGGCGAGCTGAAGCGCTTCCGCGTCGTCAAGCACAATGCCGGCGGTACGTGAGTCGAATCGCGTCCGTCCCGTTGAGCTTGTGGAAGCATGCGGGCTTCTCCGATCGCGAGATGTCTTTTTATTTAGGCGCGTTCACGCCCTTTTTCGTCGCGACTTGGGCGCCCGCCGGGCCGAGCGACAGATCGTTACAATTTCTGGGTTGGCCGCGCGGGTCTTGGAATTCACTCTACCTATGCCCCGTACTTCCTCGGCGTTCCCCAGTGACGGGTACGGCGCAAGGACGGCCGGGTCACGCTTCGATGCCCCCACATCGTTCCATGGCCCGGCCGCCCAACTCCCGCCGCAAACCCAGGTTTCGGTAGGATTCCCGGGCTCTGTGACCGAGCCGGGACTTGTCTTGACGCGCCGGGCCTCTATCTATGGACGGGCCCTTCGCATTTGAGTGAGTCATTCGATGAAGATTCTGCTGCGCACCCTTTCCCTGGGCGTATCGGTGCTTGCGCTCGCCGCCTGCCAGAGCGACCCGCCCGTGGCGCTCAAGACGTCCGAGATGCCGGGCGCGTTCGTGGCGCCCGTGACCAAGAGCAGCCAGGTCTGGCCGACCGTGGATTGGTGGACCGGCTTCAACAGTCCCGAGCTCACCGGGCTCGAGACCACGGCCGAGCAGGCCAACCTCGATCTCGCCGCCGCGGCGGCACGCGTGGTGCAGGCGCGGGGCCAGACCGGCCTCGCCGCGTCGGCGCTGTTCCCTGCCGTCGATCTCGAAGGCGATGCCTCGCGCTCCAGCTCGCATGAGACGATCCTCGGCACCGGCGGCAAAACGAAGACAGTGACGGTCACGGGCAACAGCTTCGGCGTGTCGCTGAACGCGAGCTATGAGGTCGATTTCTGGGGCCTGGCGCAGGACAATCTGCGCGCGGCGCAGAACACCGCGCGCTCGGCGCTCTATGCGCAGCGCGTCGTGGCGCTCACCGTCACCTCCGACGTCGCCGATACCTATCTCGACGTGCTGGCGCTGCGCGACCGCATCGCCATCGCCAAGAACAACGTCGACGCGGCGCAGCGCATCCTCAAGATCGTCGAGGCCAAGGTCGCCAACGGCGTGTCCTCGAACCTCGATCTCGCGCAGCAGCGCGCGATCCTGGCCCAGGTCGAATCCACCGTGCCCGCGCTCGAGGAGCAGGAGCGCGAGGCGCGCTACGCGCTCGCCGTGCTCGAAGGCCGCGCGCCGGAAGGCTTCGACGTCAAGGCGCAGACGATCAACGGCATCGTGGCGCCCGTGGTGCAGCCGGACATGCCGGCGTCGCTGCTCGTGCGCCGTCCCGACATCGCCGAGGCCGAGGCCAACCTGCTTTCAGCGCATGCCAGCGTCGACGCCGCGCGCGCCGCCTTCCTGCCGCAGATCGGGCTTACCGGATCCGGCGGCTATCTGAACCCGCAGATCGGCCAGCTGTTCAATCCGTCCAGCCTTGCCTGGAGCGTCGGCGCTTCGCTCCTGCAGACGATCTTCGACGGCGGCGCCAAGACCTCGCAGCTCGACGTCAACAAGGGCCGCGAGACCGAGCTCGTCGCCGACTACCGCAGCACCGTCTTCAACGCGCTCTCCGACACCGAAAGCTCGCTCGGCCAGGTCACGAGCCTCGCCCAGCAGGAAGCCTTCGTCACCGATCAGGTGAAGAACGCCGCCGAAGCGTTCCGCATCTCCGAGCTGCAATACCGCGAGGGCGTCGCCGACCTGCTCGCCGTGCTGCAGACCCAGCAGACGCTGTTCACCGCGCAGGACACGCTGGTGCAGATCAAGCTGGCGCGGCTGCAGGCGGGCGTGAGTCTCTATCGCGCGCTCGGCGGCGGCTGGACGGTCGACCAGGACAAGGACCAGCCGACGCGCAACGACTTCAACCCGCTGCCGATTCCGCTCTAGGCGCGGCTGTGAAAGAGCGAGAAGAAGAGCCTGCACCGCCGGGCTGCTTCTTCGCTCCTCTGTTGGCGTTGCCTTTTTTGGTCGCGTGGCGCTATGCGTTGGACTGGCTGCTGGATCTGATCGGTCGTCACGCCGGTTTTGGCTTCAGGGGCGAGCAGCTGAATTTGCTCGTATCGGCCGTCGATAGCGGAACCCTCGTGGTCTCGCTTGTTCTTTGGATAGCCACGATTCGGTTCATCGACCGAAGGTTCGGAACCCAGCTCTGGCCGCGCCGCTATTAGCGCGTCCTAAGCCGCCACCACGATGATGTGGTCCGGCGTTTCGCCGTCGTCGCCCAAGGGCGCCATGATCGATTCATGGCTGAAGGTGTGCTTGTCGCCGGGGCGGAAATAGAGGCCGCGATAGGCGCACACCTCGCGCCGGCGCATCGCGCGCGCATACAGTCTGGCGAGTTGCGCCCCATAGCCCGGGACGCACGCGTCGATCTCGGCGGTGGTGGTGCCTTGCAGCACCATGCCCTGCTGGATGTTCACCTGGTCGCCGGAGATGCGGAAATAGAAGTTCCGGCCGCCGTCGAGCGCCTGCGCCAGCGTCATGTATTTCAGGAAGCCCTTCATCGCGCGCGGCGTCATGTCGGCGCGCGCGGGCATGCGGCGTGTGCCCCGCAGGCGCTGCCAGGTCTCGAGCGCCTCGCGCACCACCGGATGGCGCAGCTCGCCGAGCGCGATGGCTGTGCGCACGCGCTGCGGCGCGGCCTCTTTGTCGGGCAGCGTCTCCAGTGCCGGATCGTCAGGGTTCTCGCGTCCCATGACGCCGGATTCTCGCGGAAATTGCTTAACGCGAGGCAAAGGAACGCGCCTCGGCGCGCGCCGGACGCCTGCCGGTCGAGCTGCCGCTACCAGGTTTCGACGCGGCGGCCTTCGCTGTCGGTGAACGAGCCGACGATGATCATGATGAAATCGATCAGCGACCAGATGGTCAGGCCGCCCAGCGTCAGGATCATCGCGATGCCCGTGCCGACCTTGCCGACATAGAAGCGATGGACGCCGAACAGACCGAAGAAGAAGCACAGCAGCAGCGCGACGGTGCGGCTCTTGGGGCTGACGCCCGAGGCCGCCACGGCCGACGCGTTCGGCGCGCCGCATTTCGGGCACGCCAGCGCCTCGCGCGACATGACGGCGGCGCACGACCGGCAATATTGCTCCTGAGCTCCCAGCGCCTGCCGCGAGCCGTTTGCGTCCATAGATGCCATTTGCCCCTTCTCCCTATTCGCGAAACGCGAACATTACGCGACCGCAACATACAGGAGGGCGGATCACGGTCAATGGCGGCTCCCGTCGCGCGACCGACGTCAACCTTTCATTGCCGCGGTTAAGCACGCTCCTTAACCTGTATGAAGAGATTCGCTGTTGCGCGGGGACGAATCGCGGCACGGATCGGGCAGGGGGTGCTCATGACGGCACGCAAAACTCGCAAGCGCCTGCGCGGGACCAAGCCGCGCAACCATCTCACCGGACCATTCCGCCGCATCGCCGCGGCCGCGCCGCGCGCGATACCGGAGCGCAGGCGCGTCCGCCCCGCCCGCGTCTGAGGCGCGATTTGCGCGACACTCCCGCGGCGGCCACAATGCGCGCCGGGGAGTGACCATTGCCGGGCTTCGATTTTCCGCCGTTCGCACTTCCGCCGCAGGCGCGAGCGCTTCGCGGCGAGGTGCGCGCGTTCCTGAAGGATGCGCTGGCGGACAAGCCTTCGGTCGAACGCGCGCGATCCTGGTCGGGCGGCAGCCGCGAATTCAGCCGCAAGCTTGGGAAGCAGGGTTGGATCGGGATGACCTGGCCCAAGCAATATGGCGGCCACGAACGCTCCTATGCCGAGCGCTATGTCGTGATCGAGGAGTTGCTCGTCGCGGGCGCGCCCGTCGGCTCGCACTGGGTCGCCGACCGGCAGAGCGGGCCTTTGCTCCTGCGCTTCGGCACGGAGGCGCAACGCGAGAGGCTTCTGCCCGCGATCGCGCAGGGCGAACTCTGTTTCTGCATCGGCATGAGCGAGCCGGGCGCGGGCTCCGATCTCGCCGCCGTGCGCACGCGCGCGCGCCGCGTCGATGGCGGGTGGAAAGTGTCGGGCCAGAAGATCTGGACCTCCAACGCGCAGCACGCCGACTGGATGATCGCGCTGGTGCGCACCGGCGACGCCGAGCAGAAGCATGCGGGCTTGAGCCAGCTCCTCGTCGACATGAAGAGCGCGGGCGTCACGGTGAAGCCGATCGCCAATCTCACCGGCGAGAGCCACTTCAACGAAGTCTTCCTCGACGACGTCTTCGTCCCCGAGACGATGCTGATCGGCGCCGAGGGCGACGGTTGGCGCCAGGTCGGCGCCGAGCTCGCCTATGAGCGCAGCGGGCCGGAGCGCTATCTCTCCAGCATCAGGGTGTTCCTCGAATTCCTGCGCGTCGTGGGCGCGAGCCCCAGCGAGGCCGAGCGCCTGCTGATCGGCGAGATGACGGCACGGATGTGGACGCTGCGCCAGATGTCGCTGTCGGTCGTCGGCAAGCTCGCCGCGGGCGAGAACCCGGCGGTCGCCGCCGCCGTGGTCAAGGACCTCGGCACCTCGCTCGAGCAGGACATCCCGCGCGCGGTGCAGGCGATGGCGGGGCCGGCGGACGACGCGTTCGAGCGCACGCTTTCCTATCTGCTGCAGACCTCGCCGTCCTTCTCGCTGCGCGGCGGCACGCGCGAGATCCTGCGCGGCATCATCGCCAGGGAGTTGGGGCTTCGATGAGCGAGTTGCGCGCCCTGCTGGCCGACACGACCGAACGCGTGCTGGCGCGCGCTCCCGGCTGGGCGCAGGTCGAAGAGGCGGGGCTCGCGAAAGTCCTTGTCCCCGAAAGCGAAGGCGGTTTCGGCGGCAATTGGGAAGACGCGCTGATCGTCATCCGCGCCTGCGGCTATCACGCGGTCGACCTGCCGCTGCCCGAGGCGATCCTCGAAAGCTCGGGCGCGAAGGACAAGGCGTTGTTCGCCGCGATGATGCTCGCGGCGAAGATGGCCGGCGCGCTGCAAGCGGCGCTCGATCTGTCGGTCGAATACACGCGCCAGCGCCAGCAGTTCGGCAAACCGCTCGCTAGCTTCCAGGCGATCCAGCAGCAACTCGCCGTCTTCGCGGAGGAGACGGCGGCTGCGAACATGGCGGTGGCAGCGGCATTCCGCGCGGCGGATCGTGATGACGCATGGTTCGAGATCGCCTGCGCCAAGCTGCGCGCCAACCAGGCAGCGCGCGTCTCGACCGGCATCGCCCATCAGGTGCATGGCGCGATGGGCTTCACCGCGGAGTACCGCCTGCAGCACCTGACGCGGCGCTTGTGGAAATGGGGCTCGGAGCACGGCAACGAGCGCTTCTGGTCCGACCGCATCGGCGCGCGCATCGCCGAACGCGGTCCGGAAAACTTCTGGCCCGATCTGACGGAGTAGGCCGTGCTCGTCACCGTGGCGCGATTTCGCGATCCCTGGGAGGCGGAGATGTTCCGCGGCAGGCTCGAAGCCGAGGACATCCCCGCCTTCATCATCCATCCGTATCACGTCGGAATGAACTGGTCCTGGTCGCGCGCGCTCCAGGGCGTGAAGGTTCAGGTTCTGAGCGACGACGTTGCGGACGCTGCCGTCGTGGCGGAGCGCTGCCGGTCGGGCGCCTACAGCGCCGAGCTGCTCGAGCTGTTCGGATGGCTGGGTGAGCCGCAATGCCCCCATTGCGGCTCGATCGACTGCACGAGGCGCGGGACCGCTGCCGATGCCGTGACCGGACTCGTCGTCGCCTTCTTCTTTTCAATCGTCATCCCGCCCTCCCGGTGGCGGCGAACCTGCCGTAGCTGCGGCACGAGGTGGGTGGACTAATCCGCCATAACTGATAAATTGTCAGTTCTGAAATCCGGGGAAGTCCCATGAACGCGCCCTTTCGCCTGGACGGCCAGGTCCTCGACGTCGCCATCATCGGCGCCGGGTTTTCCGGGCTTTGCATGGCCATCAAGCTGAAAGAGTCGGGGCGCACGAATTTCCGCGTCTTCGAGAAGGCGGCCGATATCGGCGGCACCTGGTTCCTCAACCGCTATCCCGGCTGTGCCTGCGACGTGCCCTCGCACCTCTATTCCTTCTCTTTCGACCAGAACCCCAACTGGTCGCGCGCCTATTCGCCGGCGCCGGAGATCTGGCGCTACCAGAAGGTCACCGCCGAGAAGCACGGCGTCCTGCCTTTCATCCGCTGCAACGCCGAGGTCGCGCGCGCCGAATATGACGAGGACGCGCAGCTCTGGCGGCTGACGCTGGCGAGCGGCGAGAGCGTGGCGGCGCGCGCGCTGGTGGCGGGCGCCGGCATCCTGCATGTGCCGTTCACTCCCACGATCAAGGGCGCTGAGAGCTTCGCCGGCAAGACGATGCATACCGCGAATTGGGACGACGGCTACGATCTTGCGGGCAAGCGCGTCGCCGTCATCGGTACCGGCGCGAGCGCGATCCAGTTGGTTCCCGCGATCGCGGGCCAGGTCGGCCGTCTCGATCTCTATCAGCGCACGCCCGGCTGGGTGATCCCGCGCATGGACTACGATTTCAAGGAGACGTCGAAGGCGCGGTTCGCGCGCTTCCCGTTCCTGCAGCGGCTGTTGCGCAACCTCATCTATTGGCGCGCGGAGATGCTGGCCTACGGCTTCACGCAGAACGTCAAGCTGATCGGCAAGTTCCAGAAGCTCGCTGAAACCTATCTCGCAAAAGCCGTGCCCGATCCCGCGTTGCGCGCGAAGCTGACGCCGGATTTCCCCCTGGGCTGCAAGCGGGTATTGATCTCCGACGACTACTATCCCGCCCTGCAGCGCGACAACGTCGAGGTGATCACGGATGTGATCTCCGAGATCCGCAGCAACGGCGTCGTAACCGCGGACGGCAGGTTGCGCGAGGTGGACGCGATCCTCTATGCGACGGGTTTCCGCGTCACCGACTGGCTGAGCCATGTCGACATCCGCGGCAAGGGCGGCCGCAAGCTCATCGACGATTGGAAAGACGGCGCATCCGCCTATTACGGCGTCGCCGTGAGCGGCTATCCCAACATGTTCCTGCTGCTCGGCCCGAACACGGGGCTCGGCCACAACTCGGTCGTGTTCATGATCGAGGCGCAGGTGCGCTACGCGCTCGACTGCATGAAATGGCTGTGGGCCGGCGCGGGCAGCGTCGAGGTGAAGGCCGAAGTGCAGGACGCTTTCAACAAGGACTTGGCCGAGCGCATGAAGCGCACCGTGTGGATGAGCGGCTGCAAGAGCTGGTATCTCAACGCCGACGGCACCAACTCGACGCTCTGGCCGGGCTTCACCGTCACCTATTGGTGGAAGACCCGCGCGGCTGCAAAGCGCGACTTCGACGTCGCTCCGGCCGTCGTGCCGCAGAAGGTGGCGGCGTAGAGCGCCTCAAACCTCATACCCCAGCTCGCGCAACAGCGGGCCCGCGATTGCCTCATAGCGCGCGCGGTCTTGCGGCTTCATCTCGCTGCGCCAGCGGTCGATGCGGGTTTCGTCGAGCGGCGCCTGCACGCGCTCGTGGATCGACATGAAGGTGGCAAGATCGCTCGGCGTGCGGTCCACCGGCCCGAACGAGCGTTTGTATTCGGCGAGCCGTTCGGACGCGGTCTCGTGGTAGTCGAGCATCGCCGGATCGAAGGCGAGATCGAGGTCGGCGCAGATGCGCTCCAGCGTATCCCTAGGGCGCGCGACCAGCGTCTCGAAACGCACTTCGCTGTAATGCGCGAGCGCGCCGGTCTGCGCCCTCGCCGCCATGATGCCGTCGACCCACAATCCGGCGAGCGCCTCGAAATCGTCGCCGGGCCCGAACCACAGCCCCTGGCGCGACAGCGCGTTGTCGCGCCCGTCGCGGATGACGTGGATGAAATGCGCCTCGGGCAGCAACCGCTGGATCGCGTCCATGCTGCGCAGATAGAAGCCTGTCTTGTCGCCCCAGCGCGGCTTTCCCTTTCCGCTCGCATAGAGCCGGTAGAACGCGCGGATCGCCTCGGCGAGCGAAAACGGCTCGAGCGCATCGACCGCAGTCGCCAGACTCTGCGTGTCGAGCGCGAAATTCTCCCAGGTCTCGGATTTTGTCACGATCTCCATGAACTGCGCGCGCGTGACGTCGCCCTGCTTGGCGAGATGATGCAGGAAATGCGTCTCGCCGGGGATCGCGAGCGCGGGGTGCGCGTCGAGCATCAGCCTGAGCAGCGTCGTTCCCGAACGCCCGACGCCGACGATGAACGGCGCCGGCGTCATTCCGAGGACATCGCGTTGAGCTTCGGGAACGGTTGGCGCGGCACCGGCCGGCCGAGGAAGCCGCACAGCTCCGGCCAGCCCTGGCCCGCGAACAGGTCGAGCGTGAGAAGCTTGCCCTCGGGCTTGTCGGAGAAGAAATGCCGCACGCGCGCGTCGAAGGCGCGATAGGCCTCGGCGAGGCTGCCGGCGTTCAAGTAGAGCCCGAACTCCAGCGCCGCATGCTCGAATTTGTGCGGGCAATCGGCGCGGTCGAACACGGCGCGCAGCCCTTCGATGTCGCCGGCCCAACTATGCCGGTCGTGATGCTCGCCGAACGATTTCAGCCACGGCTCCAGCGGCCGCGTGGTGAGCACGAAGCGCGCATTCGGATATTGATGATAGAGCTTCTCCATCTCCGCCGAGACGCAGCAATCGGTCGCGGCCCCGAGCATGAAATAGTCCACCTCGGACAGGAGCTGGTGGGTGAGCGGGTTGGTCCAATGCGCCGCATCGATTCCGAGCACGCTCAGCGCCGCGCAAAGCGACGTCGTGCCGGTGCGCGACAGCCCGATGCCGAACACTTTCTCTTCCGCGAACACCGCGCGGCGCGGCTTGGCCAGCCGGTCGCGGACACGCTCGAGCATGAAGAGCTGGCGGGACGTCGCGAGCGCCGCGCGATGCGCGTCGAACGTGCTCACGAACGTGTCGAAGCGCTCGAGCGCCAGCAGCAATCCGAGCTCGAGCTCGGGCTCCGCCTCGTCCGCCGCGCGCAGCCGCGAAAGCAGCCTGTCCCACAGCGCGCCGCGCGCGCCGCGCTCGACGAGGCGCGGGATGAACTGGAAACAGGTCTCGATGTCCTGCACCGATCGCGCGCGCGATTCCAGATCGAGAAGCAGCGTGCTTGCTTCGCAGGTCGCGCCGAGCAGCACCAGCAACTGCAGCGCCGCGTAGGCGTCCTTCGGCGCGATCTCGGCGAGCACGCGGCTGGTGAGCGCTTCGCGCCGCGCGTCGCGGTCGGGGGCCGGCCGGCTGCTTTCGATCGCCGCGCGCACGCAACCGGTTCGCGCGTCGATGTCGGTCGGATCCTCCTCGACGAGGCCGCGAAAGACGCTTTCCGCCTCGTCGAACCGTCCGAGCCGCATGAGAAGCTGGGCGCGCTGGCGCGTCCAGACATGCACGGATTTGTCGGGATAGGCCGCGATGCAGCGCGCGAACAGCTCGAGCGCGCGCGCATCGTCGCCGCGCCGCGCGGCGGTCCAGGCAAGGCCGTCGAGGCCCGTCGACAGTTGGGGATGGTCCTGCGCCAGCGCGCCGTAGATCGCTTCCGCCTCATCGAGCCGGTCCAGGCGGCGCAGCGCGTTGGCCTTTTGCGACAGCCAGTGGGGGCGCACCCCGAAACGCGCGATGCAGAGGTCGAACCGCGCAAGCGCCTCGTCCCAGCGCCTCTCGGCCACCGCTTCGCGCCCCCACGCCGCCCAATCCTGCGGATCGTTCGACGCGGGCGCGCCCGCGAGCTCCGCGCTGCGTGTCGTTCCAGCAGACATGTCGCGCTCGATGATCCCCGTCGTCCTAACGCACAGTTGGGCAGTTCGCTCCCTTGCGCAAGGGCGCGGCGCTGTGTCGGGAATCGAACGGTTTCTAACCCTTCGGCGCGAAGCCCACGCTCAGCGCGCGGAACGCTTCGCCGCTGATCGTCTCGAAGCTGCATTCCTCGCCGAGCTTGCCGGCGAGCTGGAGTACGACGGCGCCGTGCAGTGCCGACCAGAAGACGTGGCCGATCAGGATCGGATCGCCGGCCAGCACGCCCGCGTCGACCAGGCCGCGCACGTAGTCGGTCATCGTCCTGCGCGCGCGCGTCGTGGCGCGGACGAGGTCGGGATAGTCCGCCTCGTCGGGCTGAGCCATGTCGAACATCAGCCGGTAGGAGGCCGGTTCGTTGAACGCGAAATTGACGTAGGCGCCGCCCACCGCGCCGCTGCGCGACACGGCATCGGCGTGGCCGGCATAGGCGTTCTCCAGCGCCTCCGCGAACCGGTCGAAGGCGTTGGCACGCACCGCGGCCAGGATCTCGTCCTTGTCCTTGAAATAGCGGTAAGGGGTCATGGCGCTGACGCCGAGCTCGGCGGCGACCTCGCGCATGGTGAAGCCCTCGCGGCCTTTTTCCGCGAAGATTCGAGTGGCCGCGGCGATCAGTTTCCCGCGGAAATCGGCCAAATCGGCTGAGGTCAGAACGCGCGGCAAAAGAAAATCCCCCGTCAAGTCTTGAAGTTGTGGTTCCTATACGCCATAAATTTACACGGTAAGAAACCCCTCTCCCATGGAGGCTGCACCGTGAATGCTCCCGTCCGGATCAATCCCTATCTTACGGGTAATTTCGCGCCACTCCACAGCGAGGACGATTTCGCCGCCCTCACGATAAAGGGAGAATTTCCGGCGGCGCTGCGCGGCTCCTACTACCGCAACGGGCCCAACCCCCAATTCGAGCCGCGCGACGCAAGCCATCACTGGTTCGCGGGCGACGGCATGATCCACGCCTTCCATATCGACGGCGGCGAGGTCTCCTATCTCAACCGCTATGTGCACACGAACAAGTACGCGCTCGAGCACGCGGCCGGGCGTTCGCTGTTCGGCACGTTCGGAAATCCGCTGACCTCCGATCCGCAGGTCGCGGGCAAGGACAGCGGCGTCGCCAACACCAACATCGTCTGGCACGCGGGCAGGCTGCTCGCGCTGGAGGAGGGGCACAATCCGTTCGAGCTCGATCCGGTGACGCTGGGTTCGCGCGGCTATCGCGATTACGCAGGCGCGGCGCTGCGCTTCACGGCGCATCCCAAGCTCGATCCCGAGACCGGCGAGATGGTGTTCTTCGGCTATTCGGCCGGCGCGTTCTTCAGCAACAAGGTCGCCTACGGCGTCGCGGACAGGACCGGCAAGGTCACGCGGCTCGATACGTTCGAGGCGCCCTATTCGAGCATGATCCACGATTTCTTCGTGACCAAGAACCACGTGATGTTCCCCGTGCTGCCGCTGACCGGAAGCATGGAGCGCGTCGTGAAAGGCGGCCCGGCCTATGCCTGGGAGCCCGGGAAGGGCGCCTATGTCGGCATCATGCGCCGCGACGCGGATGTGAGCTCGATCTGCTGGTACCAGACCGACCCCTGCTACGTCTTCCATCCGATGAACATGTGGGAGGAAGGCGGCAAGATCTTCATCGATGTGATGCAGTATGCGAACGCGCCGCTGTTCCCCAACGCCGACGGCTCGCCGGGCAAGCCCGCCGGCGCGCGGCTGGTGCGCTGGACGCTCGATCAGGACGGCAACACCGATACGGTCAAACAGGAGAAGCTCGACGACCTCTTGGGCGAGTTCCCGCGCTTCGACGAGCGCCGCGCCGGGCTTTCCTATCGCCACGGCTATTACGCGGCGAGCGCGGCGGGGCTCAAGAAGGTGCTGTTCGATTCCATCGCCCATGTCGACTTCAAGACGGGCAAGCGCACCATGCACACCTTCGCCGACGGCCAGCCGGGCGAGCCGCTGTTCGTGCCGCGCACGCCGGATGCGGCCGAGGGTGACGGTTTCCTCGTCACCCTCGTCTACCGCCCGAGCGATGACCGCAGCGACCTTGCCGTGTTCGACGCGCTGAACGTGGACAAGGGTCCGATCGGCTGGGCCGAGCTGCCGCGCCGCGTGCCGTTCGGTTTCCACGGCAATTGGCGCCAGGCTTGAGATAAATCGCGCGGTCCGCCTTGTGAACTGTGGGGTGCGTGACTACCTCAACCAGGACATCCCATCGGGAGACGGGCGTGGGCCATCTGTTCAACGCATTCAAGCCGCTGTTGAGCGACTTCCTGTCGACCATCGTCCTGATCGTCTTCTTGTCGGCCACGGATAACCTCGTCCTTTCGGTCTCCGCGGCCATGGCAACGGCGGTGATCCAGATCGCGGTCGAGAAGTGGCGCGGCCGTCCGATCAGCATCATGCAATGGGCGAGCTTCGCGCTCGTCATCGTGCTCGGCTCGATGTCCATCGCCACCCACAGCGCCGTCTTCGCGATGCTCAAGCCCACCATCGCCAACGCGGCCATAGGCTGCGTGATGCTGGTGCCGAACTGGCAGGGACGCTATCTGCCCACGATCGTGCGCGACAACGTCTCGTCCACGTCGCTTGTGGTCTGGGGCTATGTCTGGTCGGCGCAGCAATTCGCGCTCGCCGCGGTCAACCTCTTCGTCGCGCTCGAGCTGGGCCAGAAGGTCTGGCTCGAATATACCGCCTTCGTTCCCATCACGATCTCGCTCGCGCTGTTCCTCGTCCAGTACGCCTGGCTGCGCCTGACGGTGAGGCGCAACATCCGCGCCCGCATGGCGGCGCAGCCGGCCTGAGCGATACCGCCGAACCGGCGATGCTGCTATAAGCCCCTGGTTCTTGCGCGCGCCGGATCATGTCCTTTGTCAAAGACCTGTTGGCCTTGTTCGCGGGCGCCGCGCGGCTGCTCGTCTGGGGTATAGCTGCGGCCCTGGTCTTCGGCACCGCGGGCGTCGCGGCGACCTCGCTGCTGCCGCCGGGACTGGCCGTGTGGAGCGTTATTGCGGTTTGGTTCTTTCTCGTCGCTTTTTTCGCGGCAGGCGCCATCCTGTTCCACGAACTTGGCCACGCGGCCGCAGCCCGCGCGGCCGGATGGCGCGTTCACCTCATCGCGGTTGGGCCGGTCGCCTACCGGCCGCGCGCCAAGCAGTTCATGCGCAGGCCGAGATCGGCCGGAAGCGATAACTGGGGCTTGGTCCTGGCAACGCCGCCGGCCGGTGGCGACTGGGAGAAAGGCCGCGCGACGGTCTTTCTGGGCGGCGTGGCGGCCAACGTGCTGTGCGCGGCGGTCGGCCTTGCGATGCTTCTCGGCTATTCGCCGATCAGTCTGCCCGGCGCACTGTTCGTCGGCTTCGCCGCGGTCTCGCTGGCGTTCGCCGTCGACAATCTCGTTCCGCGCCGCAAGTCCGGCAGATGGACCAACGACGGCGCCGTGCTGCTCGACATCGCCAGAGGCAGACGGGTGAGTGTGACCAATCGCGATCTCGGCTGGCTGGCGGGATACATGTACGACGGTATCGACAGCCGGTCATGGGACGCGGAACTGGTCGGCCGGCTGGAGACGGCCACGCTCGATGCGCGCCAGGGCGCATTGCGCGATTCGATGTTTCTGACCCGTTATCTCGCGCTTGGCGACGTCGTGCGCGCGCACGCGCTGTTGGAGAATTCGGGGGCCGCCAACAGCTCGGCGAACACCCCGCTGGTGATCGAAAGAGCGTTTCTCGTGGCCATCGTCGAGCGTGACGCGGAAAAGGCGTCGTCTCTGCTCAAGCTCGCGCCGGAGCGGAAATGGCGCGGTAGCTACAACTATTGGCGCGCGCGCATGGCCGTGCACGGCGTGCGGGGCGAGATCGAGCAGGCGCGCGAAGCCGCAGGCCATGCACGCGTGCTCGTGCGGAGGCAAAGCCTCCGGCCGGACGGCGACGATATCGCATTGATGGAAACGTGCGAGAGAGGCGAGCCGCCGCCAACCCGGTTCGGACAGACCGCATGAGCCCCAAGCTCCTCGGCATCCTGAACATCACGGAAGATTCCTTCTCCGACGGCGGACGATTCCTCGATCCCGCCGCGGCGCTGGAGCGGGCCCGCGCGCTTGCGAAGGATTCGGACGCGATCGATCTGGGTGCCGCATCGTCGAAGCCTGACGCGATCCCCGTCGCGCCGGAGGTCGAGATCGCGCGGCTCGCGCCGGTCGTCGCGATGCTGAAAGGGGAGGGCGTGCCCGTTTCCGTCGACACCTTCGCCCCCGGGGTGCAGCGCTGGGCGTTGTCGCAGGACGTCGACTATCTCAACGACGTGCGCGGCTTTCCCGACGATGCCCTTTATCCCGCGTTGGCCCGGTCGCGCGCCAAGCTGATCGTGATGTTCTCGGTGGAGGGCCTTGGCCCCGCGACGCGCCTGCGCGTGCCGGTGGAAGAGCTTCCCGGGCGCATGTCGCGCTTCTTCGAGGACCGCATTGCGGCGCTGACCGGGGCCGGCGTCTCCGCCGACCGCCTCGTCCTCGATCCGGGCATGGGACTTTTTCTCGGCAGCCACCCCGACGCGTCGTTCGCGGTGCTGCGCCGCATCGCCGATCTCAAGCGCGAGTTCGGGCGCGCGGTGCTGATCTCGGTGTCGCGCAAATCCTTCCTGCGCAACCTCGTGGGCCGCGGCGTCGCCGAGATCGGCCCCGCGACACTCGCCGCCGAGCTCTTCGCCGTTCGTCAGGGCGCGGATTATATCCGCACCCATGCCCCCGGGGCGCTCAAGGATGCGCTGAAAGTCCTGGAAACCCTCGGCAATAACGCGTGATTTCGCGCCCCTTAAGGTTTTGATACGATTGGGGTATAGGATCGGCCCCTCCGGCCCAGGAACGGATCATGACCCGCAAATTGTTCGGCACCGACGGCGTGCGCGGCCTCGCCAACAAATTCCCGATGACGCCCGAGGTCGCGATGAAGGTCGGCATGGCGGCAGGGCGCATCTTCACGCGCGGCGAGCATCGCCATCGCGTGGTGATCGGCAAGGACACGCGCCTTTCGGGCTACATGATCGAATCCGCGCTGGTCGCGGGCTTCACCTCGGTCGGCATGGACGTGTTCCAGTTCGGGCCCTTGCCGACGCCGGCGGTGGCGATGCTGACGCGCTCGCTGCGCGCCGACATCGGCGTGATGATCTCCGCCTCGCACAACCAGTTCCACGACAACGGCATCAAGCTCTTCGGCCCCGACGGCGAGAAGCTCTCCGACGCGCATGAGATGGAGATCGAGGCCTTGATGATGAGCGGGCTCGAGGAGGGTCTGGCAAGCTCCGCCACGATCGGCCGCGCCAAGCGCATCGACGATTCCCAGGCGCGCTACATCGAGTTCGCCAAGCGGACCTTCCCGCGCAACCATCGCCTCGACGGCCTTCGCATCGTGCTCGATTGCGCCAACGGCGCCGCCTACAAGGTCGCGCCCGAGGTGCTTTGGGAGCTCGGCGCCGACGTCGTCACCATCGGCGTCGAGCCCAACGGCCTCAACATCAACCACGAATGCGGCTCGACCGCGCCCGAGGCGATGCAGCGCCGCGTGCGCGATGTGCGCGCCGATTTCGGCATCGCGCTCGACGGCGACGCCGACCGCGTGGTGATGGCCGACGAGCAGGGCCGCATCATCGACGGCGACCAGATCCTGGCGCTCATCGCGCGGTCATGGTCGAAGTCGGGACAACTCAAGGGCGGCGGCGTCGTCGGAACCGTCATGTCCAATGCCGGGCTTGACCGCTATCTCCAGAGCCTGGGCCTCAAGCTCGCGCGCGCGCAGGTCGGCGACCGCTACGTCATCGAAGAGATGAAGAAGGGCGGCTTCAACGTCGGCGGCGAGCAGTCGGGCCATATCGTGCTTTCGGATTTCGCCACCACCGGCGACGGGTTGGTCGCGGCGCTCCAAGTGCTGGCCGTGCTCGCGACCGATCACCAGAAGGCGAGCGACGCGGCGCATCTCTACGAGCCCTTGCCGCAGGTGCTGGAGAACGTGCGCTTCAAAAAGGGCATGCCGCTCGACGACGCGCGGGTGAAGAAATGCATCGAGGCCGGCACCGCGCGCCTCAACGGCGCGGGCCGCATCCTGGTGCGCAAGTCGGGCACCGAGCCCGTCATCCGCGTCATGGCCGAGGGCGACGACGAGAAGCTGGTGCGCCAGATCGTGCGCGAGATCGCTGCCAGCATCGAGGAAGCCGCGGCGTGAAGCCGCCGCGCGTTCTGGTCATCGCGGGCTCGGATTCCAGCGCCGGCGCCGGCATCCAGGCCGACATCAAGACGGCGCAGGCCTTCGGCTGCTATGCGCAGACGGCAGTGACGGCGATCACTGCCCAAGACACGCGGCGCGTGCGTGTGATCCATTTTATTCCCGTCGATATCGTGGTGGCACAGATCCAGATGTGCCTCGACGACATCGGCGCCGACGCGATCAAGATCGGCATGCTGGGCTCGGCCGCGCTGATCGATGCGGTGGCGCGCGTATTGCCCAAGCGCATCCCTATCGTCCTCGATCCGGTGGTCGCCTCGACCAGCGGCAAGCGGTTTCTCGGCAAGCAAGCCATCGATGCGTTGAAGAAGCACCTCGTGCCGCGCGCCGCCGTGGTCACGCCCAATCTTCCCGAGGCGCGGATCCTGGGTGATCTCGGCGCGGCGCAAGCGGTGCTGGTGAAAGGTGGACACGCGACCAAGGCCACTGTCGACGACGTGTTGACCTGGAAAGGCGGCATCGAGACCTACGCCTTCCCGCGCATCCGCACACGGCACACGCACGGCACCGGCTGCACGCTGTCTACAGCTATTGCCTGCGGACTGGCGAAAGGGGATTCACTGCCGCTCGCGGTCGGACGCGCGCGAGAATATGTGCAGAATGCGCTCGAGACCGCGCCGGGCCTAGGCAAAGGCCATGGGCCGCTCGGTCACGCGGTCTAGCGATTGTCGATCTGGCAATTTGCCCAGAACCGCGCATAACCCGCCATGTTCGTCATCTTCAGCGTGGTCTTGTCCAGGTCGCCGAGCGGCGCCTGCGGGAATTTGGGAGCCCACTCCAGCGTCCAATAGGTGCCGTGATCCACGATGGGATTCTCAAAATGGCGCGGATCCTCATTGTCGCCCCAGCGCATCCGGGTGAGATCGAGCCGCCAGGTTACGGTCTGACCAGTGTTGTTGTGACAGAGAATATTTTTCATCTCGTCGGTGTTCCCGGCTACGGACTCCGTAGCTGGCAACAGGCTCAAGATCAGGCCCGATACAAGGGCAACGCGAACCAGCATATTTCTCTCCCCGGTTGAAGCCGTACGAGTTGAAGATTAGCAAGCGCCGTCTCGGGCGGCCATACGCGCCGGTCGCGCGATCGGCGTTCCGGGTTCCGCCGTTGTCCATATGACACTGCGGTGCGATGTCCTGCCTCCCTACGGCGCCATGATGTGCCGAAACCGGCTCGCCGTCAGGCAACCACCTTGTCCAGCCGATTGCGGATAATCGCCTCGGCCTCGCTGACGATGCGCTCGATCAGGTCCTTGCAGGTCGGGATGTCGTGGATCAGGCCTTGGGTCTGGCCGGCCGACCAGATGCCGTAATCGGTGTCGCCGCTGTCGTAGACCTGCGCGCCGCGCGTGCCGGCGACGAGATCCTTGATATCCTCGAACTTGGCGCCGCCGCGGCGCTCGATGGCGACGACTTGCTGGCTGATCGCGTTCTTCGCGACGCGCGCGGTGTTGTGCATGGTGCGGAAGATGAGATCGGTGCCGCGCTCGTCGTTGGCGACGATCGCCTGCTTCACGTTCTCATGGATCTCGGCCTCCTCGGTCGCCATGAAGCGCGTGCCCATGTTGACGCCGTCGCAGCCGAGCGCGAGCGCCGCGACCAGCCCGCGCGCATCCGCCATCCCGCCCGAGGCCAGCAGCGGGATGGTGAGCTTGTCGGCGGTCGCGGGAAAGAGGATGAGGCCGCCCACATCGTCCTCGCCGGGGTGGCCCGCGCATTCCAGCCCGTCGATCGAGACGCAGTCGACGCCGATGGACTGCGCCTTCACCGCGTGGCGCACGCTGGTGCATTTGTGGATCACCTTGACGCCCGCCTCTCTGAACGCGGGCAGGTGCGGCGCGGGATTGTTGCCTGCCGTCTCGACGATCTTGACACCCGACTCGATGATCACCTGGCGGTATTCGTCGTAGGGCACGGGATTGATCGTCGGCAGGATGGTGAGATTGACGCCGATCGGCTTGTTCGTCATCTCGCGGCATTTCTTGATCTCGGCGGCGAGCTTCTCGGGCGAGCCGGGCGTGAGCGCGGTGATGAAGCCGAGAGCGCCGGCATTGGCGACGGCGGCGACGAGCTTGGCCTTGCCCACCCGCGTCATGCCGCCCATCGTGATCGGCACCTCGACGCCGAACATCTCGGTGAAGCGTGTTTTGAGCATTGTCTGTCCCTTCGAATAGCGATGGGACCAAGCCTGCCGCCCACGTCTCGCGCGTGCAAGTCTTTCCTAACGTCAACCCAGGAAAGGATCGCGCACCATGATGGTGTCGTCGCGTTCGGGGCTCGTCGACAGGAGCGCGACAGGCGCGCCGATCAGCTCTTCGACGCGGCGGACGTATTTCACCGCCTGCGCGGGAAGGTCGGCCCAGCTGCGCGCGCCGCGCGTCGAGCAGTTCCAGCCTTCCATGATCTCGTAGACCGGCTTGAGCCGCGCCTGCTCGTTGGCGTCGGCGGGGAGATGGTCGAGCGTCCTGCCGTCGAGCTCGTAGCCGGTGCAGACATGGATATTCTCGAACGCGTCCAGGATATCGAGCTTGGTGAGCACGATGCCGTCGATGCCGCCGGTGACGACGGTCTGTTTCACCAGCACCGCGTCGAACCAGCCGCAGCGCCGCTTGCGCCCCGTCACCGTGCCGAACTCGGCGCCGCGCATACCCAGCTTCTCGCCGATCGCGTTCTTCTGCTCGGTGGGGAAGGGGCCTTCGCCGACGCGCGTCGTGTACGCCTTCACGATGCCGAGCACATAGCCGATCTGCTTGGGCCCCACGCCGGAGCCCGCCGCCGCCTGTCCGGCCACCGTGTTCGACGAGGTGACATAGGGATAGGTGCCGTGATCGACGTCGAGCAGCACCGCCTGCGCGCCCTCGAACAGGATACGCCTGCCGTCGCGACGCGCCGCGTCGAGCGTGCGCCACGCCGAGCGCACGAAGGGCATGAGCTTGGGCGCGACCTCGGTCAGCGCCTTCAGGGTTTCCTTCTCGCAGATCTCGTCGGCGCCCATGCCGCGGCGAAGCGCGTTGTGATGGGCGAGGAGGCGGGCGATCTTGCCCGGCAGCGAGGCCGGGTCCTTCAGGTCGATGGCGCGGATGGCGCGGCGGCCGACCTTGTCTTCGTAAGCCGGGCCGATGCCGCGCTTGGTGGTGCCGAGCGCCTGCAGGCTGTTGGAGCTCTCGCGCGTCTCGTCGAGCTCGCGGTGCAGCGGCAGGATGAGGGCCGCGTTCTCCGCGACGACGAGATTGTCCGGCGTCACGCTCACGCCCTGGCCGCGAAGCCGCTCGATCTCGGCGAGCAGCGCCCAGGGATCGACCACGACGCCGTTGCCGATGACCGCGAGCTTTCCGGGCCTGACCACGCCGGACGGCAGAAGGCTGAGCTTGTAGGTGACGCCATCGATGACGAGCGTGTGGCCCGCATTGTGGCCGCCCTGGAAGCGCACGACCACGTCGGCGCGCGCGGACAGCCAGTCCACGATCTTGCCCTTGCCCTCGTCGCCCCACTGGGCGCCGATCACCGCCACATTCGCCATTGTCCGTACCCGGATGAATAGTCTCGCCAGCGAGAGACTCGCGGGCACGGTGACTACTTATAGCAGGCGCGGCCCATGAAAGCAGGATATAATGACGCGGCTTCAGGGGCAGGACGATGAGACTTTTCCCAGCTTTTCTCATGGCGCTGCTGCTGGGCGGCGCCGCGCGCGCCGGCGGCGCTCCCGCGGGATGCGGCATGTCCGACGCGCCGTGCGGTTGGGGGGCTGTCGACGGCGACGACGCCGATGACCTTGCGAAACACGGCATAGAGCTCTTTCGGTTTCGCGTGACGGGGTACGACGATGATTTTTTCTATGAGATCAGGCGTGCATCCGACGGCAGCGTTCTTCTCGATATGCGTTCGATGGACTGGCAGCGTGGCGAAATCATCGCCGCCGCGAACATCGATGTCTGGAACCATGTCATCGCGGATTGGAGGCAATTCGAGCGCGACGAAGCCCGTACGCCGGCCGAAGCGGCAAACTGGTTGTGCGCGGAAGATGAATCCGTCGATTTCGAACTCGTGCGCTACGGCAAAGTCGCCCGCGTCTCAACGGACAGCTGCCATCATCCGGCCACGTTCGACATCCTTGAAGACCTGCCCGGGTATCTCCTGGCGCGAGTGCCTTATTGCGCGCGCATTCCCGAGAAGCGGCGTGGCATGTGCTTCGCTCTTAAGGGCGACCGTTTCGAGGCCGCCGAGGTCGAGGCTTCGTTCGACTCGTTCGAGAACCAAGATTGCAAGGACAGCTATGCTGCAGGCCTCGCAGCTTTTTTTGCGCCGGACGCAACGATGACGCAGGACGGAAAGACCTGGAGTGGCGCTGAACTCGCTTCGCACTTGCGCGAGCTGCCGTGCCTGGGGTTCCCGGTGGATTCGGAACTGACCATCGACGGACGGCCGGACGGATCGGTCGTCATAAGTGGCACGGTCGACAAGACCGAAGAGGTGTCGCACGAAACGATCGTATATGACGCGCCGTCCAACCAGATATGGCGCCGCTTCGGTGCATCCGGCTATCGAATCGCCACCTGGGACATCGGCCCTTTTGTGCGGTGGGTGCCGTAAGCCGGCCCCGCTGTCCGGCCCGCCGGATTTATGCTTAAATCGCCATTGTCCACGCGGAGTGGGGAGGGCGCGCCGTGTCCGAGGTTTCGAAATTCGTCGTCGCCTTTGTGCTGGGGCTGGTCGTATCTGTCGCGGCCTACAAATTCCTCGGCGTCCCGCATTTCCTCGGCGCCCCGGGGGATTGGGGACGCACACCCTATGTCTCGGTGCGTCTCGAAGGTCCGTTCGCGCCGGTCGCCCAGGATGCGTCCTATTACGGCCCGGCGCTGTGCGGCGCGACCGTCAAGATCGAGAACCACCACGGCCATGGGGTGAGCCTGTCTTTCTATGTCCGGCGCAAAGGACAGGCGATTCCCACCACGCCGAGCCAAGACTCGTACGGACCGTCCTCGGGCGGCGGCGACAACGGCTCGTATGACGGCAACGCGGGACCGAACGGTTCCTACGATTCGCAATATGGCGGCGCGCAGCAGAACGACGGCGGCTACGGCCAGGACAACGCCGATCCCAGCGACACGCCTTACGGCTTCGACGTCCGTCCCGACGAGACGGTGCGCCAGACCGTGAAGATCCAGGCGGCGCAGGACAATTACGGTCAGGGCGGCAGCTGCGACGATCTGAACCGCAAGGGCGCGGTGGAGATGCAGCTCGTCGGCTGCAGCGTCGAAGGCGTGACCGACCCGGTGGACGCCGATTGCGGCCGGCGACTGCGCTCCGATTTCTGATTTCCCGATCTTCGAGATTCCCCGAAGGCGCCACGAATCCGACACGATCGGTTCAGACGCTGTTCAGCGCGTTCCGGCCACGCTGGAACGATCACTGGGGACGCAACATTGGGGAACATCATGATCAAATCCGCATTCGCGACGCTGACGGCGGCCGTATGGCTGTCGGCGACCGCCGCTTCGGCCGATCCCGTGCAGATCCGCGATTCCGACGAAGGCTATTCCAGGCTCTCGCGCTGGGAGCAGCATCTCGACGACACGATCGCCGATCGCGTGCGCCAGTACCGCATCGATCCGCGTCGCGCCTGGTCGATCCAGAAGGAGCTCGACCGCATCGAGGCGCGCGTCGAGCAGGCTTATTACGAGAGCGACGAGGGCATCGACTATGCCGCGTTCCGCCACTATGCGGGCGAGCTGCGCGGCATCGGCGAGGAGATCGGCGAGGCCGATTGGGGCTCGCGCAACGTCTATGGCGACGGCTGGCACGACGACCGCGATTCGTCCAACTGGGGCGACCGCCGGTAGCGGGAGCGTCGCGTGCCCGGTCTCGTCACAGCCGCAGCACGAGCCGCGCGATGATGCCGCGCTGGATCTCGTTCGAGCCGCCATAGATCGAGGCGGCGCGATTGTTGAGATAGCGCTGCATCGCGTACAGGCTGTGCCTGGGGCCGATGGGCTCGACGTTCGAGCCCGGCTGGCGCGCCTCCATCTGGTCGGCGAGGGCATAGGTGCCCGCGATCTCGATCGCGAGCTCGTCGAGCATCTGCATCGCCTCGGTGCCTTGCATCTTCAGCATCGAGGAGGCGGGGCCGGGATTGCGCCCCGACGCCAGCGCGCTCATCACGCGGTGCTCGCTCATCTCGATGGCGAGCACCTGCACCTCGGCCGCGGCGAGCTTGGCGCGGAACATATCGTCGTCGATCAGCGCGCGGCCGCTTCCGTCGCTTTCCGCGCGCGCCATCGCGCGCAGGCGTTCGAGCGCGCTCTTCAGCCCGGTGCCCGACGCGCCGCCGCGCTCGAATTCGAGCAGGTATTTGGCGACCGTCCAGCCGTCATTCTCCGCGCCCAGGCGGTTCGCCTTCGGCACGCGCACGTCGTCGAAGAACACCTGGTTGACCTCGTGCTCCCCGGCCAGCGTGATGATCGGCTTCACGCCGATGCCCGGCGATGCCATGTCGAGCAGGAGGAAGGTGATGCCCGCCTGCGGCATGCCGTCGGCGCGCGTGCGCACGAGGCAGAACATCCGGTTCGCCCAATGCGCATGCGTCGTCCAGATCTTCGAGCCGTTCAGCACGTAATCGTCGCCGTCGGACGTCGCGCGCAGTTGCAGCGAGGCGAGGTCGGAGCCCGAGCCCGGCTCCGAATAGCCCTGGCACCAATAATCCTCGCCCGAAAGGATGCGCGGCAGGTGATGCGCCTTCTGCTCATCAGTGCCGTAGCGCATGATGCAGGGCCCGACCATGCGCAGTCCCATCGGCGACAGGCCGGGGGCGCCGGCGCGGGCGCACTCGGCTGCGAAGATATAGCGCTGCATCACGCTCCAGCCCGGACCGCCATATTCCTTCGGCCATGCGGGCGCCGCCCAGCCCTGCGCATGCAGGATCTTCTGCCAGGCGAGGCTGTATTTCTTGTCGGTGAAGACGCTCGTGGGATTGCGTCCGGCTTCGCGCAGATGCTCGGGCAGCGAGGCTTCCAGGAACGCGCGAACCTCGTCGCGAAAGGCGCGGTCTTCGGGCGCAAGCTCGAGGTTCATCGTTTCGACGCCTCGCGCGCCTTCTCCAGCAGCCGCTCGGCGACCTCTTTCTGGAAGGGCGCGAAGTTGGGGCCTTGCGAGATGTTGGCGAAAGCGAGCACCGCGCTGCGCCGGTCGCGGTCGATCACCGCAACCGTCGCCGCGCCCGCGTCGCCACCATTGTGCGAGGCGACGCGGTCGCCGCCCCATTCGCGCAGGCGCCAGATCAGGCCCTGGCGGATCTCGGGATGGTCCTTGGCGGGCAGCACCGCATCGGGCGTGAACATCGTGGCGAGCGTTTCGGGCTTGACGAAGCGATGGCCGCCCACGGTGCCATCCTGCGTATAGATCGCCAGGATCTTCGCGAAGTCATTGGCCGAGGTGCAGAGCAGCCCCGCGGGCCAGTCCGGATAGGTTTCGCGTGGAAGCCGATGGAAGCGCGCGTCCTGGAACACGTAGGGAAGCGCGAGCTGCCCGTCGGTGATGCCGGCATAGCGCCACGCCGTGTTGCGCAGGCCGAGCGGGGCGAAGAGCCGCGTCGCGGTGATCGCGTCCAGCGGCTCGCGCCGACCGATACGCCCCGCCAGGTAACCGAGGAGCGCCACCGCGACGTTGCTGTAGCTCCAGGCCGTTCCGGGTTTCGCGGCGGCATAGCCTTTGTCCGCGTCGTAGAAGCGTCCGCCGGGCGAAAGATAGCTCGCGAGGAACGCGCGCAAGGGCGGCGTCGTCGCATCGGTGAATTCCAGCGTGTCGTAGACCGCGTCCGAGATGCCCGAGGTGTGGGTGAACTGGTGCCGGAACGTGATCGGCACGTCGGGGAATTTGGGATGCGCCACCGCGAAATCGATATGCGGCGCGATTGCATCGTCGAGCCTGAAGCGGCCGTCCTCCCACAGCATCATCATCGCCAGTCCCGTCACGGTCTTGCTGACCGAGGCGATCTGGAACACGGAATCGGCGCTCACGCGCCGCGCCTTCTCGACATCGCCGTAGCCATAGCCGGCGCTGAACACCGTGCGCCCTTGCCGCACGATCGCGACGCTCATGCCGGGCGTGTTCGTGGTCGCGAGGCCCTCGGCGACGAAATCGCCGAAGTCGCGCGACCAGGGCGTCGCCGCGCGTGCCGCCGGCGCGGCCAGCGCGGCGGCGGAGAGAGCGAGGAAGTCGCGGCGGTGAAGGGGGGGCATGGGGGAAATCTTTTTCAATTGCTCTTGGACGAAGGGAATTGAATCCTCGTATGCCTCGTATCCGATCAATAGGTTAGCGGCAAAACTCGATCAGATCGAAGGCTTTTCACCCGTCGGCCGTCAATGGCGCGCAAAACCTCTCGAATGTCGGCAGAGTCCAAGACCCAAATGAACAGCGGCGCTATAATGGCGGCCTCCGCTGCGTCATTTCCGGGTGCGGGATTTTCCGAGTTCCAACATAGATGCATCAACGCGGCGCCTCCGGGGGCTGCCGCAAGGGGGTCTATCATGAAGCTCTTTCACGTCACGGCGACATGTGTCGCTCTTATTGTCTTCGCCGCCCAGCCCGCCCATGCCGACTACGTCGTCTACACGGGTCAGACGCTCGACGGCAACGGCCACACGGCCACGGTCACGGTGAGCTATTCCAGCGAACCTGCCGGCGGCAAGTTTTGCTTCCGCAACTCTTTCGGCACCACCTTCGCGACATGCAAGACAGTCAACACCGCCGTGACGAGCGACAGCATTCCGGTCGATCCCGCGATGCTGCCGGGAGATTTCCGCGTGATCGTCTTCGACGCCAGCAATCTCTACGACGGCGAGAGCGTGGTGTTCCACACTCGCTAGAGCTCGCAGGGGGGCGACGGTGCGCCACCGCTTCGCGAGCGAAGGCTGGTTTGCCGGGGCGAAGCTGCGCGGGCCGAGGCCCGGCTTCGCTCGCTTACGCGAGCTACGCCGCGGCAGGCTCCGCGTCCGCACGCTGTCGCTACGGACCGCGGCGGAGCCTGGAGCGGGCGAAGGGAATCGAACCCTCGTCAGTAGCTTGGGAAGCTACAGCTCTACCATTGAGCTACGCCCGCATGCGCCGGCTTCCTTAGCATGTGAAATCGCTGACAGGAAAGGTGCTCCGCCACCAATTCGCCATGGACGCGCATTTCCCTCATGCCGCGTCGAGGAGGGACAAGCCGTGCCGGCTCCATTCCATTCCTTTGGGGTGTCGCATATCAGCGCCGTCGTGCTGATGTTCGCGGTCTCGGCCGCGCTCATCATGGCCAGCCGCGCGGCGCGCAGTCCCGGCTTCGACAGGGCATTGCGCTGGACGCTCGCGGCGTTTCTGCTCGGCGACTGGGCGCTCTATCTCCTCATGTTCTATCTCAAGGGCTGGCTGGCGCTCGGCAACGTGCTGCCGCTCAATCTCTGCGACTGGGCGACGATCGCCGTGGTGGTGACGCTCTTGAGGCCGAACCAGCGCAGCTACGAGCTCGCCTACTTCTGGGCGCTCGCGGGAACGCTGCTCACCACGATCACGCCCGACCTGCAATACGATTTCCCCGATTGGCGCTTCGTGTTCTTCTTCTTCTATCACGCGACCATCATCACCGGCGTGCTCTATATGACCTTCGCGCTCGGCATGCGGCCCGTTCCCGGGTCGATCCGGCGCGTGATCCTTTGGACGCTCTCATATGTCGCCGCCGCGGGCACGGCGGATGTTCTTCTCGGCACCAATTACGGCTTCCTGCGCGCCAAGCCCGCGACGGCCACGCTGTTCGACGCGATGGCGCCATGGCCGTGGTACATCGCCGAGTGCTTCGCCGTCGCCATCGCGGCGATGCTGATCCTCTACGCGCCGTTCTATCTGGCCGCCCGCGCGCGCAGCCTTGGGGCGCAAGGTGCACGATAAGTTCGTCCCGTTCGGGCCGGACCACGTCGCGGCAATCCTGCTCACCGTCCTCGTACCGGCGGCGCTGGCGCTGGTGGTGCGCAGGCGTCCCACGCTCGATCCGCTCTTCCGCTGGTGCTTCGCGGCGCTGCTCATCGGCACATGGATCGCGTGGTACGCGCTTTTCATCGCACGCGGCTGGCTGGGCCTGGGCAACGCGCTGCCGATGAACCTGTGCGACTGGGCGACGATCGCGCTGCTGGTCACGTTCTTCAAGCCGAACCGCAAGGCCTATGAGCTTGCTTATTTCTGGGCCTTCGCCGGAACGATCCAGGGGCTCGTCACGCCGGACGTGAACTACAAATTCCCCGAGCCGCAATTCGTCGTCTTCATCCTGGGCCATGCCGGGATCATCGCCGCGGTGATCTATCTGACCTTCGGCACGCGTTTGCGCCAGGTCGAAGCCTCGATCCCACGCGTCATCGGCTGGACCTTCGTCTATGCGGGCGCCGCTGCGCTCACCGATTGGGTGCTCGGCACGAATTACGGCTTCTTCCGCGCCAAGCCGACGCATCCGACGTTCTACGACCTGCTCTCGGCGTGGCCCTACTACATCCCCGAGACGGTCGCGATCGGGATGATCGCGGTGGTCGTGCTCTATTCGCCCTGGTTCGTGATCGACCGGATGAGGAAGCCGGGTTAGACTGAGCGTCGGGGGCTTTCGATGGATCCGCATTTCGTCCTGTTCGGCACGGCGCACAAGGTCGCCATCGCACTTGCCTTCGCCGTGCCGCTGGCGCTCGCGCTCCTGGTGCGGATGTCGAAGAGCGCCGCACTCGTGAACGCCGTGCGCTGGCTGTTCGCGGCCGAGCTGATCGCGACCTACGTCCTGTGGTACTGGCTCCTCATCGCGCGCGGCTGGGCGGGCGCGGGCAACATCCTGCCGATGCATCTGTGCGACTGGGCGGCGATCGCCTGCATCGTCTCGCTCATCCGGCCCAACCAGCGGACCTATGAGCTCGCCTATTTTTGGGCGCTGAGCGCGACGCTTCAGGCGACGCTGACGCCGGAGCTGGCGCTCGGCTGGCCGGACCTGCGCTTCGTGGCGTTCTTCGCGTTCCACTGCGGCGTGATCGCGGCGGTGCTCTACATGACGCTGGGCATGAGGATGCGGCCCTACCCAAGATCGATCCCGCGCGTCGTCGTCTGGACGCTCGTCTACGGCCTCGCGGCGGGAGCGGTCGATTGGGTGTTCAAGGTCAATTTCGGCTTCCTGGCCGCGAAGTCGAAGGACCCGTCGGTGCTCGACCTGCTCTCGCCCTGGCCGTGGTACATCGCCGAGCTCGTGCCGATCGCCTTCGTCTTCATCCTGATCCTCTATTCGCCGTTCTTCGTCGCCGATCAGCTCCGCAAGCGCCCGTAGATCAGGCAGTCGCGCCGTTCGCCGTCGCGCACGATGTGGGAGCGAAGGCGTCCCTCATAGGCGAAGCCCAGCCGCTCCAGGAGGCGCCGCGACGCCTCGTTGCCGTCATGGAACCGGGCCCAGAGCCGCTCCAGGCCGAGCGGCCCGAAGGCATGGCCGATCACGGCCTCCATCGCCTCCCGGGCGTAGCCCTGGCCCCAATGGCGGCGGGCGAAGAGGAAGCCGACCTCGGCGCGGCCATGATGGCGGTCGATCTCGGAGAGGTCGCACTCGCCGATTGCCGGCCCGTCCGGGGAGAGGGCGACGGCCCACCACAGCATCGTCTCGTCGGAGGGCTCGGGGATATGAGCGGCCAGGATCTCGCGGACCTGGGCGGCGCTGTCCTGCCCGGGCCAGTCCCAAAAACGCATAAGCGCTGTGTCGCCCCGCGCCTCGAAAAGGGCGTCGGCGTCGCAGACCGCGATGGGCCTGAGGCAAAGACGGCTTGTCCGCAGGATCATGGGAAGGCCTGAAAATTCGTGAGGCGGCCGGCACTTCCGCGCCGTAACCGCCTCACGCTGCCCCCTTCAAGTGGACCCGCCACAGGAACGAACCCCCTAAACCGTCGTCCCTGCAGCGGCGAAAGGAGAGCCTCAGTTATGAGCTGGACGCAATGGTCACGCATATGTGGGACCAATTTTGCAACGGGGCTGAGGATTTTTTGCAACAAAAGGGAACTCTCAGGCGGGCGCCCGGAAGTGCTTGGAGAGCTTCAAACCCTGGCTCTGATAGTTCGACCCCATCCCTTCGCCATAAACCTCCGGGGGCGGATCGGTCAGGCGCTCGAAGACGAGCCGCCCGATGGTCTGGCCGTGCTCCAGGATGAAGGGCACCTCGCGGGAGCGGACCTCGAGCACCGCCCGGGCGCTGGGCGGTTGGCCTGCCGCGAAGCCGAAACCGGGGTCGAAGAAGCCCGCATAGTGGACCCGGAACTCGCCGACCAGCGGATTGAAGGGCACCATCTCGGCGGCGTAGTCGGGCGGGATCGCGACCGCCTCGCGCGAGGCCAGGATGTAGAACTCGTCCGGGTCCAGGATGATGTGCCCGTCCGGATGGGCGTTGACGGGGTCCCAGAAGGCTTCCGGATCCAGAGTGGCGCGGCGGTCGACGTCGATCAGGGCTGTGTGGCGCTTCGCCCGCCAGCCGATCCGCCCCTGTCCGTCGCCTTTCAGGTCGATGGAGAGCCCCAAGCCGTTGTCGATATCGGCCTCGCCGTCGACCAAAGGCGTCTCGGCATGCAGGCGCTTGAGCTGGGTGTCGGTGAATTGCGGGTTGCCATGGCGGACACGCAGCTGGTTCAGGCGCGAGCCCTTGCGCACCAGCACCGGGAAGGTGCGCGGGCTGATCTCGGCGAAGAGCGGGCCGCGATAGCCGGGCTCGATGCGGTCGAAGGCGACGGCGCGGTCGGTGATCAGCCGGGTGAAGACGTCGATGCGCCCCGTCGAGCTCTTCGGGTTGGCGATGCCGGAGACCCGCGCCGAGAACTCGACGCTCTCCAAGAGCGGCACGACATAGACGCAGCCGGTCTCCAGCACCGCGCCGTCCTTGAGGTCGATGGCGTGCATGAAGACGTTGTGGAGCTTCTCCTCCACCGTGGCATTGGCGCCGGGCAGGAAGCTCGCGCGCACCCGCCAGGCGACGGGGCCGAGCCGCAGGTCGATGCTCGCGGGCTGGAGCTGGGCCTCGTCGAATTCCTCGACGGCGACGATCTCGCGCCGGGCGCGGATCAGGCGCTTGAGGACGTGGCTCGGCAGGATCCCGGTCGTATGGCGGCCGAACGTGTCGACCGTCTCCGCCTCGCCGAACAGGGTATCGTCGACCTGAGCCATGTGCGGGTTATAGGGCTGGCCTGCGCAGCCGTCACGCGGCCGAAATAACAAAGCTGTGCAAGGCTCTCGGCCGTCCGGGGAGTGAACCATGATGCGTTTTCGCCTGGTGGAAGCGGTTTCGATCCTGCTCGTCGCGGGAGCGGCCCCGGCCGCGGCATCTTGCGCGGAGCCTGACGTGACGGGACTGTATGAGGGCACGGTCAAGACCGGCGACGGCACGACGTTCGAGGTCACGCTCAACGTGTCGTGCGCGGACGGCAAGCTCGGCGGCCAGCTCTTCACCTCTGTCGGCGATTTCCCCGCGACGAGCGTCACGGCCGAAGCCGGCCGCGTCACCATCGGCTTCAGCGTATTCGGAGCGGCGAGCACGCTCGAGCTGACGCCCGAGAAGGGCGCGGTCGAGGGCGCTTTCACCATCGCGGGCGACAAGGGGACGGCCGCGTTCGCGCGACGGGGCGACGCGCTCGCGCCCGGCGCGTGGGAGCCGCGCCTCGACCTCACGCCCAAGGAATGGCGCGCCGATCTCGCCACTTATGCGATCGAGCTGCCCAAGCATCATGCCAACGCCTTCTTCACGCTGCCGCGCGCGGCGTTCGACGCGCAGATCGACGCGCTTTCGAAGCGCGCCGCGACGGCCAATGGCGACGAGATGTTCGTGGGCCTTCAGGCCATCACCAAGTCCATCGGCGACGGGCACACCGGTCTCGTCGCGCCGAAGGATCGCCGTCCCATGCCGCTGGAGATCGGCAAGTTCGGCGACGATTTCCGCGTCGTGGCGACAGGTCCCGAGGCCGTCAGGGCGATGGGCGCGAAGGTGATCGAGATCGGCGGTGTGCCCATCGCCGAAGCCTGGCGGCGCGCCTTGACGCTCGCACCCGCGGGCGAGCTCGAGCAGCTTCGCCGCGTCAACGCGCTCGCCTATCTCGCGCGCGGCTATGCGCTGCACGGGCTCGACATCACGCCGAGGCGCGAGGACGCGGTCTACACGTTCGAGGGCGACGACGGCGCCGTGTTCGATCTCGATCTCGCGGGCGCGCTGCCGGGCGTCGACGTCTCGCTCCATTCGGCGATGCCGGACCGCTCGCTCAGCAGGCAGAGCAACGGCGCGCCGTTCTGGTGCAAGGACGTCGGCCTCGGCACCGTCTATTGCGACTGGCGGACCTACGAGAATCTGGCCGCCAACGCCAAGACCATGTTCGCGCTTCTCGATAGCGCGCATGCCACCAAGCTCATCATCGACATGCGCGGCAATGGCGGCGGCGACAACACGGTCGGCTATGCGGAGATCCTCAAGCCGCTGAAGGCACGCCCCGATATCAACCGCAAGGGGCATCTTTACGTGCTGATCGGGGCGGAGACGTTCTCCGCCGCGATGAACAACGCCGCCCAGTTCCAGGACGAGACGGGCGCGATCCTCGCGGGCGAGACGATCGGCGAGAAGCCCAACTCCTATCAGGAGCCGCGCCAGTTCCGGCTTCCCAACTCGCATCTCGTCGTGCGCGCCTCGACCTTGTGGTACGCGTTCCGCAAGACCGGCCCCAATGTCGTCGCGCCCGACAAGGAGATCATTCCGAGCTGGGACGACGTCAAGGCCGGGCGCGATCCCGTGCTCGACTGGGTGCTGGCGCAGAAGAGCGATTGAGCGCGCAGCCGCCTGTTCCGCCGCCATCAGCTTCGCGAGCGCGACGATCTCGCGGCCCTCGCGGATATGGGCCCGGATCCGCGCATAGAGCGCGCGCCGCTCGCGCGTGTATTTGCCGTGCGTCAGCCGGTTCGTGTTGCCGCGCGGCGCGCCGCCCTTGGATTTCTGTACAGGCGCGCGTGAAGAAAAATTTTCATGAAAGCTGAATTCAACCTGGGTGGGACCGAGCTCAAGCGATTGGCTTCGCTCGGCATTCGCTCTCGCAGACAGAACGCGTTTGCGCGCCCGGAAGGGTCTTTTCCGGTCGTGAACATTCGTTGCCGCTTTGCCGTTCGCGCACATCATCGCACCCATTTGGTGCGGCGATTGCCAGGATCAAGCTCGCTAAGTTCCAAGCGCGCGATTTATTTTTGGAACTTAGGGTCTTTGCTCAATTTAAATCTCGTTGTCATGGCCCGCGGATGCGGGCCACCCAGCTGGGTTCTGCACGCTGGAAAATGACTCACGCGGAGGCGCGGAGATGCGGAGGTTCTTTTCTTCTCCGTGACTCCGCGTCTCCGCGTGCAATTCTTTTGAATCGTCACCTGGGTGGCCCGCATTCGCGGGCCATGACAATAGTGGATCGACCGCCCCCTAAGGCTTCAACGCCACCTGCTTGACGAGAAACTCGTTGGCGGCCGCTTGCGCCTTCATCCTGGCGTTCATCTCGCCGAGTTGGTCCTTGGAGAACTCTGCGACGCCCGGCACCCCGCCGGGCTGCGCGGGGCGTCGGAACTCGCGCTGGACCACATAGAGCCCGTCGCGGCCCGCGATCGCCTTGATGAAGATGTCGACGTCGGCGTTGGCGCCGGTCTGGCCCGCGCAATAGGCCTGCGCATAGGCGACGCGATAGCCGTTCTCGGTCCCGGCTTTGGGGCCGTTGACGCGCACGCGCGCGCAGGCGCCGCCGATGCGGCGCAGCAGGTCGCTCACGAAATCCGACGGGTCGCGGCCCTTCAGGTTGCGGAAGATCTGCTCGGTGAGGATGTCCTTGATGGCGGCCTCGTTCTGGTCCGCCGGGATCCATTCCTTCAGCGTCTGCACGTCGTTGTGCTTGTCGGTGATGTTCTTCCACGGCACGGAGGCCGGATACGGCGCCATGACGAGATGCTCCTCGGCCTGCGCCGCCGGCGCGAGCAGCAAGACGGCGGCGAAGATCAGCTTTTTCATGGGAATCCCCCGGTTTCGCGGCCAGCCTAGGGCCTGGGGACCCGCCGCCGCTAGGACTGGCGCGCCGTCCTGCCAGGACTGGAGCGACATGTCCGGATTTGCCGGAAGAACGTCCTAAGGGACAAAAGGGGAAGGCGCTATAAGTCGGACATGGCGGACCGGCTCAAGCATATCGGCCTTCTGGGCTTCGACGGCGTGGCGGCGCTCGATCTGACCGGCGTGCTGGAGGCGTTCCATATCGCCGGCGGCGCCGATTGGCGCAAAGCCTCGACGCGCTATGCGACGCATGTGATCGGCGTGAGCGCGAAGCCTTTTGTTGCCGAGTCCGGATTGCGGCTGATGCCTGACGTCACGCTTGGCGACGCGCCGCCGCTCGACACGGTGGTCGTGCCGGGCGGTCCCGGTCTGCGCGAGGACAGGACGAACGCGATCGTCGCCGCATGGCTCGCCGCGCATGGGGCCAAAGTACGCCGCGTCGTTTCGGTGTGCACGGGACTCTATGGGCTTGCCGCGAGCGGCCTCATCGACGGCCGCCGCGCGACGACGCATTGGTTGCACGCCGCCGATGCCGCGCGGCGCTTTCCCAAAGTGAAGATCGAGCCCGACGCGATCTACATCCGCGACGGGAAGTTCTACTCGTCCGCCGGCATGACGGCCGGCATCGACCTCGCGCTGGCGCTGATCGAGGAGGATCACGGGCCCGCGCTCGCGCTTTCGGCCGCGCGGCAGATGGTCGTCTACATGAAGCGCTCGGGCGGGCAGCTGCAATATTCCGAGCCGCTGCGCTTCCAGACGCGCGCGGGTGACCGTTTCTCCGAGCTGGTCGCGCATATCGTGGGCGATCTCTCCGCCGATTGGTCGGTGGAGGCGATGGCGGCGCGCACGGGCTTGAGCGCGCGACAGTTCACGCGGCGATTCAATGTGGCGTTCGATGCATCGCCCGCGGTCTATGTCGAGCGGCTCAGGCTCGACGAGGCGCGCCTGCGCCTGGCGTCGGGCCGCGACAAGCTCGCAGGCATCGCCCACGCGGTGGGCTTCTCCAGCGACGACGCGTTCCGCCGCGCCTTCGAGCGGCGCTTCGGCGTCACGCCCGGCGCCTATCGCAACCGTTTTGCCGCTCCCCTCGCAAAGGACGACGACGATGAGATCGCTCTACATTCTTAACGTGATCGCGGGCGCCGTGGTCGCGCTCGTGCTGCTGGGCGGCGCGGGCGAGCTGGACGTGTCCGCGCCGCAATACGACGCTTCGGGAAAGATGGTCCTGCCCGCGGACTACCGCGAATGGGTGTTCCTGAGCTCGGGTCTGGACATGAGCTACAGCGAAGGATCCGCGGCGCCGGACCATCACATGTTCAACAACGTGTTCGTGCCGCGCGCGGCCTACGAGTCGTTCCTGAAGACCGGCGTGTGGCCCGACAGGACGGTGCTGCTGCTCGAGGGCCGCGTCGGCGCCGGGAACGTGTCGATCGCCAAGCGGGGTCTGGTTCAGACCGGGGAGGTCATGGGCATCGAGGCGCATGTGAAGGACACGGCACGCTTCCAAGGCGGCTGGGCGTTCTTCGGCTTCGACGGCGACAAGCCCGCGGAGATGATCCCAACCACCGCCTCGTGCTATTCCTGCCATCAGCAGCACGCCGCCGCCGACACCACGTTCGTGCAGTTCTATCCGACGCTGCTTCCCGCGGCGACCAAGCTCGGCACGCTCAATCCGAGCTATGTGGCGGAAGAAGCCCGGAGCGTCAGGAAATAGGCATTAGTAAGGTTGCTCTTCTTCCTGGATGTCCTCAAGGTAAATGGTATCGGGCTTCTCGATCCTAAAGATGACGACGAGCGGAGGGATATTGCCTATTCGACGTGTGCGCGCGTATCGGAAGCTGACGTACTGGTTTTCAAAATGATGGAAGCCGTAAGGATTGCGGTTTAGGCCATCCATGATTGTCGCCAGGGCGTCGTCGACGAAACGATAGCCGCCGATTTTCTCGACCGCCTCGTGAAAACTTTCCGTTTCGATGATCTTGTAGCCCCTGAATGGCAAACTATGCCGAGGTCCAGCGCCTCGCTCCTGCTTTTTCCACGAATCGCGCAAGCGCCTCATCTTCGAGCGGCTGATCCGAGAGAAATGCCAGCTCATAGGGCATTTCGTCTCCGGTTTCGCGTGTCCGCCAACCCATGTCGTGCGAATCGTCGCTCGCTTCCACCCCAGTTTTGTCCCAATAGTGGTGGATGGCCGCGTCGAGAAATTCGACGTCGCTAGGGCTAAAAAAACGATTGTGGGGGGGAAGGATTGCGACAACGCGTTGCTCGACTTTGCCTTCACCGACTTCCACGCGGTCGATTTCTATCGTTCCGCTTTGCTCCAATTCGTTCAGCAGTGGTCGCATTTCGACAGGTGCGGGACCGAATTGCAGCCTTTGATAGGAGCGTCCGGTTACGGGCACCCGGCGGGCGGCAAACGCGGCGAAGTCCGCGCGCCAGATTACCTTGTTCAGCTTGATCAATCCGAAGCGTGCCGCGTCTTTATAAGCTTCGGCGACATACAGGATCGCTTCCGTCAGGCGGTCCTTCCCGCCCGGCAGATTGACCTTGTAGGTCAGCCCTTTCGGCTTGTATGGCTTTTGACCCATCATGGGTGCGGATCTTCAGACTGCTTCGCGGGCTCAAAGTAGCATATTTTTGCTTGACAAGACATCGAATCTCACCCGCGCGTTTTGTGCTGTTAGGCAGGGAAACGCTTGGCGTTTTGCGGGGCTCGCGCACGGCGCGCCGAGAATCGCCAAGAATTCCTGTGTCTGATTCTTCTTCGGTTTGCGGGCGAAAAAGTCGGTATGCGTCCCTCCAGAGTAAGAGACCTTACGTCAGGAACGTCCCAATCTCCCCAATCGCCTCCGCCAACCCGCACCGCTTCACCGGCGCGTCAGGCGGGAACGCGGCCAGGAGCCGCGACGGCACGGCGCTTTCCAGGATCACGAAACAGCCCTTGTCGTGCGCCCCGCGGATCAGGCGGCCGAACGCCTGCTTCAGGCGCAGCCGCGCGAGAAGATCGTCGTAGCTTTTGCCGAAGCGCGCGCGGCGCGCCTTGTGCAGGATCGTGGGCTTGGGCCACGGCACCTTGTCGAAGACGACGAGGCGCAGCGAACGCCCGGGCACGTCAACGCCGTCGCGCAACGCATCGGTGCCGAGCAGGCAGGCGTTCTCCTCCGCGCGGAAAAGGTCGACGAGCGCGCCCGCGTCGAGCCGGTCGACATGCTGGGCGTAGAGCGTGACGCCGGCTTCGCTCAAGGGGGCCGCGATACGGCTTTCGACGGCGCGCAACGCGCGCACCGCCGTGAACAGGCCCAGCGCGCCGCCGCCCGAGGCCAGGAACAGCTCGCGATAGGCGCTCGCGAGCTGGTCGGCGTCGCGGCGGTTGACGTCGCGCACGATGAAGACGCGCGACTGATCGCCGTAGCGATAGGGCGAGCCGAAGCTCGCGCGCTTGGGCGGCTCCGGCAGATGCGAGGCGCCGGTGCGCACCTCGGCGCTCTGCCAGTCGTCGCTCTCGCCCGCGTCGCGCAAGGTGGCCGAGGTGATCAGCGCGCCATGCGCGTTCGCCAGCACCTCGCCCGCGAACGGGATCGTCGGGTCGACCCAGTGCCGCTCGAGGCCGACATCGGCGTCGCGGCCGTCTTCGCGCTCGAGCTGGAACCAGTCGACGAACTCGTCGTCGATCTCGCCGGTCTCCAGCCGCTCGAGCATCTGGATCCAGGCGGGCAAGATGAGCTTGGCGCGCCGCTCCAGTCCGCGCGCGGCCGCGTCGATGCGCGCGCGCTGGAAGGTCTCCAGCTCCTTGGTCTTGTCGTCGAGCTGCTTGCGCAGGTGATAGGCCAGCCGCAGCAGCGGCCCGGCGAGCCGCTTGAGCGCGCGGCCGAGCTCGCGCGCCGCCCCGATCGTGTCCGTGCTCACGGGATGGATGTCGGCTTCGAGCGAATAGAACGCGTCGGAATCCTCGGCGCGCGCGCGCACGTGGTTGTAGGCGGCGGCGAGGAACACTTCGCCCGGCCCGCGTGGGCCCCCGCCGTGGAGCCGCGACATCCAGCCTTCGCCCGCGAGCGCGCCCGCCGCTAAGACCGCTTCGTCGAGCGCCGACAGCGCTTCCTCGCTGTCGCCGATCAGATCCTTGAGACGCTCTTCCAATCCGCGCGAACGGCTGCGCGCGCGGCCTTCGGGGCCGCGGATCCAGCGGCGCAGATCGGCCATCTCGGTTCCCGAGACGAGCGCCGCGAAGCCGCTGTCGGCGGCATCGAAGAGATGATGGCCCTCGTCGAAGACGTAGCGCACGCGGCGCTCGGCCGGCGCGTCGTTGGTCTCGTCGGTGCCGAGCCAGTCCTGTGCGGCCTGCGCGATCACCAGCGCATGGTTGGCGACGACGATGGGGGCGTGGCGCGCGCGGCGGATGGCGCGCTCGATGAAGCAGGCGCGATAGTGCGGGCACGCGGCATAGACGCACTCCCCGCGCCGGTCGGTGATCTCGCGCAACGAGATCGAGGCACCCAGGAACGCCGGGAAGCCGTAGCCCGAGATGTCGCCGTCGGGGGTCGCGCCGATCCAGCGCGCGACGAGGCCGAGCGCGACCGCGCGCTGTCCCGGCGCGAGCGCGGTGCGCTTGGCGGCTTCCTCGAAGTTCAGCAGGCAGAGATAGTTCTCGCGGCCCTTGCGCACGACGGCTTTCTCGTTGCGCTCCTGCGGATCGGGATAGAGGCGGGCGATCTCCTGCACGATCTGGCGCTGCAGGTTGCGGGTGTAGGTCGAGATCCAAAGCCCCGGACCGTTCTTCTCCGACCATAGCGATGCGGGCGCGAGGTAGCCGAGCGTCTTGCCGACGCCGGTGCCTGCCTCCACAAGCGCCACGCGCGGCGCGCCCACGCGTTCGCGCTCCAGAAACGCATAGGACGCGGCTTCGGTATAGGCCGCCTGCTCGGGGCGCGTCTCGCCCGCGGGGCTCACGAGCTCGGCCAGCCGCGCGCGCGCCTCCTCGGCCGAGACGGGCAGCGAGCCCGGTTTGTCCGGGTACGGATCGTCGTCCCAGGACGGCAGCCCGCGCCACGCTTCCATCCCCGCGATGGGCGAGAGCTTCTCGTCGCTGGGGCCGATGCGCGAAAGGATGAGCGGCGACCAGCGCCAGCCGAAGCGCCCCATCGTCTCGGCCAGCGCGCGCGTCTCCTGGCCTATCTGGCCCAGCAGCAGCGCAGCCGCGTCGCGCAGCGCCTGTGCCGCGTCCTCGGCCGTCTGCGGCAAGGGAAGTCCGAGCGCGCGCGCCAGCCCGAGCGGGCTCGGCACGCAAGGCGCGCCCGGCCGCGCGAAGGCGAACAGCTCGAGCACGTCGTAGAGCGCCGCCGCGGGCGGGGATTTGAGCCGCCCGCCGACGAACGCCGCATGCGCCACCATGACCTCGCCGGAGCGGAACAACGCGCGGGCCTCGTCGATCCCGACGCGCCGGCAAGTCCCGTCCGCCGCGCACACCACCGCGCCTCCGGGGGCCGGGACGAGGGCGGGGATCGAGAGCGCTAGTTCGTTCGGCATTTGTACTTATATGCTCACGGTTTATGATTGTTGAAAAGTTCCGTATCTCCTATATAATACGGAAGGTACGGAATTGAGAGCATTCGGATGGTCAAAGTTGCTTCGGCCGAATTTCAAAAGAACATCGGCCGCTATCAAGACTTGGCGTTGACCGAACCGGTGATGGTGACCCGAAACGGCCGCGAGCGGACCGTGCTCATTTCCGCTTCGGAATACGATCGTCTGAAGAAGCGCGATCGTCGAGTGATGACGCTTGACGACTTTACCGATGAGGATATCGCGGCGATCGAACGGGCGGTGCCTTTGCCCGAGTCGAAGCAATTCAATCACGAAGTCGAATAGCCGGGGGTGGCGTTTCCTCGACCCGGCCCGGGCTTGGTCATCCGATACTCCTTTCTTTGGCACTCCGAGCAACTGGGAGGTCGCGAAGAAGGCGTCAAGGACCGTCCTTGCGCGATCATTCTTGTCACGAGCGATGCTGGGAGTCGGGAGATCGTGACGGTGCTTCCGATCACGCATTCCGAGCCGATTGACGCTTCGCTCGCGCTTGAGATTCCTGCGTCGACCAAAGCCCGGCTAGGGTTGGATGCGGAACGTTCCTGGGTCGTGTTGAGCGAGGCCAACAGGTTCACTTGGCCCGGACCCGATTTGCGGCCCTTGATTTCGGGAAACTCCGCGAGCGTTGCATATGGCGTGGTGTCTGAGGATTTCTACGAAAAGGTGCGAGCGCGATTTGTGAGTGTACTCAAGGCGCGCCGCGCAAAAATCGTGGTGCGCGACACATAGAAAAAGCGGCCCGCGCGATGGCGAGGGCCGCTGTTTCTTAAGGCTTCAACTGCGCTTAGCGGTAGCGCCAGCCGCCGTGGAAGCGCTCGCGGTGGCCCCAATAGCGGTGGCCGTCCCACCAGCCGCGGCCGCCGTAGAAGACGCCGATCCGCGGGCCGGCATAATAGCCCGCGCGGTATCCGCAGCGGTGCGGGTGGTTGTAGCAATAGTGTCCGCCATAGCCCGGGCCGCCGATACCGATGCCGATGGCGACGCCGGCATCGGCGGGCGTGGTCGCGGCAAGACCCGCCAGCGCGAGACCTCCAACCAGCGCGGCCTTCGCCGCGAATTTCGTGATCGCATTCATGACATGCACTCCCTTTTTTTCATCGGCGTGTTCGAGCGAACATCGCTGCTCATCGATGGCGTGGATCATGGGACGGCGGACCTGAACGCAAACGGAGGCTCGAATTCATCTGGCGTTCATCGGCGAGGCTAGGCCCGGTCGTTTGTCGGCTGGAAACACAAACAAACTTGTCATGGCCCGCGAATGCGGGCCACCCAGGTGACACTTGCTCCTTCGGCCGTCGGAGTGGCGCCGAGCGAACTTAGTCCCAATGTGCAGAACCCAGCTGGGTGGCCCGCATCGCGGGCCATGACACCAAATTTTCAATTGAGCACAGGTCCTACGCCGCGATGTCCGGATAGAGGTTGGTCAGCGAGCGGCGCACGCGTTCGTGCTCCCAGACGATGAGCTGGGCGGTGTTGCGCAGTTCGTGCGCCGAGGCGCCGTCTCGGGCGGCTTGGGCGAAGCCGCGTGCCGCCGCCGTCATCGCGGTCAAGCCCAGACCTCCGGCGCTGCCGGCGATGTCCTGGGCGAGGCGCACGGCCTCCTGCCAATTGGCGTCGTCGCTCGCCTCGCCGAGCGCGCTGCAGAGCTTCTCGGCGGACTCGATGTAGGATTTCAGGATCTCGAGCAACGTGGGCAGGCCCACGGATTTCTCCAGCGCCGCGAAAGCCGACGCGTCGATGGCCGCGGTGCTCTCGGGCGGCGGCGGCTCGGGCGCGGCATCCTTGGCCACGCGCTCGCGCATCGCTCCCAGCGCGCGATAGAGCTCGTAAGCCGAAGGCGGCCAGCGCAGGAGCTCGTTGGCGCAAGCCGGCGCGCGCTCTCCGCCTTTGAGCAGCGCCAGGATCGGCGCCTTGCTGCCGGGTGCCGCCGCCAGCGTGTCGGCATCGCACGCGGCGACGAGGAGCGCGTCGAAACTGCCGCGTCCGGCCTGGACGACCGCGTCGGCGGTCGAAAGCGCGAAGCGGATGTCGTTGCCGAACGGCTCGAGAAGATTGGCGAGCTGGCGGTTGCCCACCTCGTCATGCGCGAAGATGAGCAGCGACAGGCCGGTGGGCGCGGGCAGCGCGTCGGCGGCGGGCTGCGGCGCCTGCGTGCGCGCGGCGTGGGCGGTGCCAGAGACCGGAAGCGTGAACCAGAACACCGCGCCTTCGCCGGGCTCGCTCTCGAAGCCGGTTGTCCCGCCCGCCGCCTCGACGACGCGCTTGACGACGGAAAGGCCCAGCCCCGCGCCCTGCTGCCGGCGTGCATAGGACGAGTCGCCGGGCTGGAACGGCTTGTAGAGATCGCCCGCGATCTCCTTCGGCACGCCGTGGCCGGTGTCGGTGACTGAGAAGCGCACGAAGTTTTCGCCCACGCGCTCGACGCCGATCTCGACGCCGCCGTGATCGGTGAATTTGAGCGCGTTGTCGACGAGCTTGAGCAGCGCCTGGCGGATGCGCCTGGCATCGGCCGCGACGCGCGGCAGGCCTGCGGATGCGGTGACGCTGAGGCGCAGGTGCTTCTCCCAGGCGCGCGGCTGGAGCAGGCGGGCGACGGCGCGCGCGGCCTGGGCCGGATCGCAGTCCTCTTCGCGCGCGCGGTCGTCGTCGGCGCGGGTGAGCGCGATGACGTCGTCGAGCAGGGTCTGCAGCGCGCGGCCGGCCTCCAGCATCACCTTGACATGGTCGCGATGGGGCTTCGCGAGCTCGGCGCGGTCGAGCAGCTGCGCCATGCCGAGCAGCGCGTTCAGGGGCGTGCGCAGCTCGTGGCTGATATTGGCCAGGAACACCGACTTCGCCTGGGCGCTGACCAGCGCCGCGTCGCGCGCGTGCTCGGCGTCCTGCTTCTCGTTGGAGAGGTTGTCGATCAGGTCGCGGTTCTCGTCGCGCAGCCAAAGGCACTCGTCCATCAGGCCCACGATGCCGTTGCAGTAGGTATAGAGCACGCCGGTGAAGAGCACGATGAGCACCGCCGTCATCGTTGCGTAGACGCCGCCTTCGCGCAGCAGCAGGAACACGAGCGGGGTGAGCGCGAAGGTCGCGTGCGCCAGATAGGCCGGGCGGTGCGCCGAGCGCGCGATGAACTCGGTCGCGGTCATGCCGAGAAAGGCGAGCGCCAGATAGGCCTGCGCGGCGTAAGAGCCGGGCACGAACCAGTACCAGGCGCCGACGCCCCAGGTCGCGCCCGCGATCGCGGAGACGAAGGTGTAGCGGTCGGCCCAGAACTGCGGGTTGCTCTTCAGGCCGCGCCTGCGATAGGCGGTGGTGAGCTGCTCGGCGGCGACGACGACGGCGATCTGCAGCGCCATCGGCATGAGCGGAAGCCAGCCCGGATTGCGCGCGCCCAAGAGCGTGACGGGCACGCAAAGCACGGCGAAAGGCAGCGAAAGGTAGTGGCGGCCGAGGGTGTAAAGGATCTCGATGCGCCCCGCGAACACCGCGCGCGCCTGCCCGTTCGGCTTGGCCTGTGCAACCGACATTGACGATATCCCTCGCCAAAGACTAGCTTCGCCGGCCTTTCCAAACGCTTAAGGTTAAGCTTTTCCAATGAGTTCCGGTCCCTCTCCACGCATGCGCGAGCTCTCGAAGGAGGCGCGCGGCTGGCCTTTCGAGGAAGCGCGCAAGGTCGTCGCGCGCCTGGAACGCCGCGCCAAAGAGGGCAAGCCGGTCAAGGAAGTCCTGTTCGAGACCGGTTACGGACCGTCAGGCCTGCCGCATATCGGCACCTTCGGCGAGGTCGCGCGCACGACCTGGGTGCGCCGCGCCTTCGAGACGATGTCGGACGTGCCCACGCGACTGCTGGCGATCTCCGACGACATGGACGGCTTGCGCAAGGTGCCGGACAACGTGCCGAACAAGGAGATGCTCGCAGCCAATCTCGGCAGGCCCTTGACCTCGATCCCCGATCCCTTCGGCACGCATGAGAGCTACGGCCACAACATGAACGCGCGGCTGTGCGCGTTCCTCGACCGCTTCGGCTTCGACTACGAGTTCGGCAGCGCGACCGCCTTCTACAAATCGGGCGTCTATGACGAGGCGCTGCTGCGCGTGCTGGCCGAATACGACCGCGTGATGGCGGTGATGCTGCCGACGCTCGGCGAGGAGCGCCAGCAGACCTATTCGCCGTTCCTTCCCGTCTCTCCGCGTTCGGGCAAGGTGCTGCTGGCGAAAGTGGTCGCGCGCGACGAAGCCAAAGGCACGATCACCTATATCGAGGAAGACGGAAGCGAGGAGACGGTTCCGGTCACCGGCGGGCACTGCAAGCTGCAATGGAAGCCGGATTTCGGCATGCGCTGGGCGGCCTTGGGCGTCGACTACGAGATGTACGGCAAGGACCATCTGCCGAGCCAGGGCCTTTACGACGCGATCTGCCGCATCGCGGGCGCCGAGCCGCCGGAGCATTTCGTCTTCGAGCTGTTCCTCGACGAGAACGGCCAGAAGATCTCCAAGTCGAAGGGCAACGGGCTCACCATCGACGAATGGCTGACCTATGGGCCGCCGGAGAGCCTCGCGCTCTTCATGTTCCGCAATCCCAAAGCCGCCAAGAAGCTCTATTTCGACGTCATCCCGCGCGACGTCGACGACTACATCAAGCTGCTCGGCGAATACCACGCGGCGAACGACGACGCGGTCAGGCTGGAGAGCCCGATCTGGCACATCCATAACGGCAATCCACCGGCGGAGACCTATCCTGTCAGCTTCGCGCTCCTGCTCACCCTGGTGAGCGCGTCGAACGCGCATGACCGCGATCTGCTGTGGGGCTTCATCCGCGCCTATGCGCCGGGCGCGAACCCAAAGGACAATCCGGGTTTGGATCGCCTGGTGGACTATGCGCTGCGCTACTACGAAGACTTCGTGAAGCCCACGAAGAAGTACCGCGCGCCCACCGACAAGGAACGCGCCGCGCTCGAGGACCTGGCGTGCGTGCTCGAGAAATTCGGCGGCGAGCGCGATGCGGAGAAAGTGCAGTTCGAGGTCTACGAGGTCGGCAAGCGCCACCAGTTCGAGCCTTTGCGCGACTGGTTCAAGGCGATCTACGAGGTCCTCTTCGGCCAAACCCAAGGCCCGCGCTTCGGCTCCTTCGCCGCGCTGTTCGGATGCGCTGAGACGGCGAAGATGATCCGCGATGTCCTCTCCCCTTGAGGGAGAGGACGCAAAATCTTGCGCTTAACGGAGCGCAGCGCAGTTAAGCGCTTAGATTTTGCTGGTGAGGGGTAAGTTCTTCGCTCAGCCGAACTCACCCCTCACCTGAAAAATCAAGGGCTTGGTCTTCGCTTACGCTCAGCCCAAACCCATGATTTTTCTTCCTCTCCCTCAAGGGGAGAGGAAAACTAAATCCTCTTGCTGTTCGACGTCGTTCCGTACCACTCGCCGATGCGGGTGGTGAGCGCGCGGGTGAGCTCGCGCTCCGCCTCGCTCAAATACGGGCTCCAGATGTCGAAGATCAGCACCGCGCGCGGCAGGTCGCTGTCGTTCCAGGCTTCGTGGTTGATCGAATCGTCGAACACGAACGCCTTGCCCGGAACCCATTCGCGCATCTGCCCGCCGACGCGGAAGCCGCAGCCGGGCGGCACGATCAGCGGTAGATGCACGACGAGGCGCGTGTTCACCGGACCGGTATGGGCGGGGATGCGTGTCCTGGCGTCGAGGATCGAGAACAGCGCGGTCGGCCCGTTGCCGGGAACGTCCCAGCGCGGCACGTCGGCAAGCGCCTTCACGGTCTTGGGGCAGCGCGCGATGTGCTCAGGGTACGCCTGGCCCTCGCGCCACAGCGAATAGACACCCCAGCGCCGGGAGTTGTTCAGCTCGCGCCACTGCTCCATCGGCATGCCACCGGGAAAGGCGACGTAAGGGTCCAGCGCCGCGTCGCCCTCGGCCAGCACCGCGAGCAGCTCGCTGCGGATGTCAGCGAACGCCGCGTCGACCGCGTCGAGGAACGGAAAGCGCGCGCGCTCGTAGAACTCGATCGCGGGCAGCTCGGGGAAGAACATGAAGGTCGGCTGCTGGCGCCAGACGCGCCGCTTCTGCAGCATCGTGTCGACGCATTGGTCGAAGCGCGACAGCTTCTCGTCCTTGTAGCGGGCGCGCAGATGCGCGAGCCCGTCCGCGACGAAGGCCTCCAGCGCGCGGCCGTTCTCGTCGACCGCCTGCTGCGCGCGCGCCAGAAGCGGCGCCAAGGCCGGCGGCGGCTTCAGTCCCGGGGGCACGATCTGCAGCGCGTTGCGATAGCTCATCGCGGCCGCGCGCGGCTTGCATTGCATCTCCTCCAGCGCGGCCTTCTCGAGCAGGGCCGGCAGGTTGCGCTGGTCGATCACCAACAGGCGCTCCAGCGCGTCCACCGCTTCGTCGATGCGGTCCTGCCGCTTCAGCGCGGCCGCGAGATTGAACAGGATGTCGGTGCTGCCCGGTTCGGCCTCGGCCGCCTGCTCGAGCAGCGCGAGCGCGCCCGCTTCGTTGCCCGCGCCCAGCATCCGCGCCGCGGTCTCGTTGAGGACGAGCGGATGGCGCGGCGCCTCCATCTCGGCCTGGCGCAGCAAAGGCACGGCGTCCTGCGGCCGGCCGCGCTCGCGCGCCTCGCGCGCGGCCCCGATCAGGGCGCGGATGCGCTGGTCTGCCGTCGAACGTTTCTCAACGAGCGCTACGTCCATGATCACCTGGATACGCGATACCGAAGCATGCGCATGATATCGGGCGTAAATTCTCCACGGGCGAAGACAAGCATCACTTCGCTGTGAAAAGTTTCGCAAGCCGTGTCGTTCTTCGTCGCAGCGCGGGCCGGCGCGAGAGACTTCACGCAATCTTGAGAGAGTTTTGAGACATCCGCCGCGAATGCATAGCGCTATTGCGAATTTGAACTACTGGCTCGCCCAGATGATGCGGTGGACGAAGACGATCTCGCTCAAGCCGAAGCCGCGGTCCTCATAGGCCGGGTTCAGCGATTTCAGCTCCACGCGCTGCGCCGTCATGCGCGCGAGCAGCTTGGCCATCACCTCGCCCGTCTGCGTCTTGACCACGACCCGGTCGCCGCGGCGCGGATTGGTCGAGGGCGAGACGACGATGCGGTCGCCGTCGCGATAGACGGGCAGCATCGAGTCGCCGGTGATCTCGAGCGCGTAGGCATGCTCGTCGGCGAGCTCCGGGAACGCGATCTCCTCCCAGCCGGCGCCGGCGGGAAACCCCGAATCGTCGAAATAGCCGCCCGCGCCCGCCTGGGCCATGCCGATCAGGGGCACCATGCGGGTCCGCGTCTTGTGGTTCTCGATCAGCCCCACGAAATCGTCGAGGCTGGCGCCGGTGGCGGCCAGGATCTTCGCCACGCTCTCGGTCGACGGCCAGCGCAGCTTTCCATTGGCGGCGCTGCGCTTGCTTTTGTTAAAAGTCGTGGGATCGAGTCCGGCGTTCTTGGCCAGCCCCGACGGCGACAAGCCGTAGCGTGCGGCCAGCGCGTCGATCGCGGTCCAGATTTGTCTGTGCGTCAGCATGAGAATAAGAAATTGATCCCGCGATGCGGTAATAATTCCTAGAGTATGCTCAAGACCGGATCCTAGGCAAGATGCTTGTCGACATCATGGCGCGAATGTTGAGGCGGCTTCCCGCGGAAGCTGCACACCGCGCGACGATCGGGCTGGCGCGCAGCTTCGCGCCGGTCCTGCCGAAAGCCGCCACCGACGATCCGCTTCTGGCGGTGGAGGCGCTGGGCCTTCGCTTCCCCAATCCGTTCGGCCTGGCGGCGGGGTTCGACAAGGACGCCGAGGTGCCGGACGCGATGCTGAAATTCGGCTTCGGCTTCGTCGAATGCGGCACGATCACGCCCAGGCCCCAGGCCGGCAATCCCAAGCCGCGTCTCTTCCGTCTCGCCGAGGACGGCGCGGTCATCAACCGCATGGGCTTCAACAATGGCGGCATGGAGGAAGCGGCGCGTCGTCTCGAGCGGCGCAAGCGGCGCGGCATCCTCGGCATCAATATCGGCGCCAACAAGGGCAGCGAGGACCGCATCGCCGACTATGCGCTCTGCTTCAAGAGGCTCGCGCCGTTCGCCGACTACATGACCGTCAACGTCTCCTCGCCCAACACGCCGGGGCTGCGCGGGCTCCAGAACCGCGACGAGCTGGAGCGGTTGCTGTCGACGCTGACCGAGTTGCGCGCGCGCGAGGGCCTGCGCACGCCGCTGCTGCTCAAGATCGCCCCCGATCTCGACGGCGCAGCGATGGACGGCATCGCGCAAGTCGTGGGCGCGTCGGGCATCGAAGGGCTGATCGTCTCCAACACCACGATCGCGCGCCCGGCCACGCTGAAAAGCGCGAACGCGAAAGAGCAGGGCGGGCTCTCGGGAGCGCCGCTGCTCGAGCCCTCGACGCTGGTGCTGAAGGAGATGCGCGCGCGTGTGGGCGAACGTCTGGTCATCATCGGCGCCGGCGGCATCGCGAGCGGCGCCGACGCCCATGCCAAGCTCCGCGCCGGAGCCGACCTGGTCCAGCTCTATACCGCGCTCGCCTATCGGGGCCCGGGCCTGGTCAGGCGCATGAAAAGCGAGCTGATCGCCCTCTCGGCACAAGCTCCGATTGCAGCCCGTAACCGAACCTAGAGAAATCGCGATGGTAAACGCGTCGCGCGGGCTTTGAGCATTTCCCAACGGGCGCTTTGTCGCCCTATGATCGTCCCAACAATGATGGTTGGGGGATTTTCATGCAGGACGATTTGGGAAAGCTGGTATTGCGCCTGACGGTAGGGGCGCTGCTCCTGCTGCACGGCGTGCACAAGATGCTGACGGGCATCGCGCCGATCGAGGCGATGGTGGTCGCGCGCCATCTGCCGCAGGCTCTCGCTTACGGCGTCTATGTCGGCGAGATCATCGCGCCGGTGATGGTGATGCTGGGGATCTTCGCGCGCATCGGCGCGGGGCTCATCGTCGTCAACATGGTCATGGCGGTGGTGCTGGCGGGACTGCCCGACATCGCGCATCTGGGTCCGTCCGGCGGTTACGCGCTGGAGCTGGAGGCGTTCTATCTGTTCGGAGCGGTCGCGATCGCGTTGCTGGGCGCCGGCCGCCTCAGCCTCGCCGGCGGACGCTGGAACTGAAGTAAGCGAATGGCGAGTGGCGAATAGCGAATGGATATCTATTCGCCATTCGCTATTCGCTGCTCGCCAACAGGAAGTGCCCGCGGAAGCTCGCCACTGGCCGCGCGGGATCGTCCTGCCACATCTCGGCGCGGGCGCTGATGACGCGCCGTCCCTGGCGCACGATATGGGCGCGCGCATGGGTGGTGAGCGGGCCGGCGCTGCGCAGGTAGTCGATGGTGATGTCGACGCTGCGCGGGATCGTCTTGCCGCCCGTCTCCCACAGGATCTGCGCGATGGCCGCGGTCTCAAGCAGCGAGCCGGTGACGCCGCCATGCAGGGCGGGCAGGATCGGGTTGCCGACGAGCTTGGCGTCGAACGGCAGGTCGAGCACGACCGCGCCGTCCTCGATGCGCGCGCTCACCCCCAGCCAGGCGCAATAGGGCACCGAGCCCAGGATGGCGGCGACGTCGATCATGCCCGCGCCTCGAGCCGCATGAGCATGAAGGCGCCGGTCGCCATCGCGAGGCGGTTGTCCGGACTCGACTGGAAGGCGTGCGCGCGGGCGAAGGCGACCTCGCGTCCGATCTTGATGCATTCGGATTCGACGATGATGTCGATGTCCGGCGCCGACGCCTTCATGTGGTCGACGCGCAGGTCGAGCGTCGCCATGCCCGCCGGCGCGCGCAGCGCCGAGCCGATCGCCATGCCGCAGGCCTGGTCGAGCAGCGCGGTGAGCACGCCGCCATGGACCGCGCCGCTCCTGGGATCGCCGACGAGATGCGGCGCATAGGGCAGGCGGATGCGCCCGCGCCCTTTGGCGAATTCCAGCAGCTCGCCGCCCAGCGCGCGCAGGAACGCGGTCTGCCCCATGCCCTGCCGCATCGCCTCGCGCCAGAAATCGTTCTGCTCGCTCATCCGCCCGTGATAGCCGGATGGGACGCGAAGTCAAACCGCGTTCGGCTTCACGCCGCCGCTCGGTCGAATTCATCTTCCAGCAGGGCGAATAGGGCGACAGCGCCGGCACCGGCGAACATCAGATGATTGCTTCGCAGGATGTTGTCGATCGCCTCTTTCCAGACGATGGACGTGATGAGCAACACCAGCGGGAATATCGCCATGCCGTTGAGGATCGAAAAGCCGTTTGCGCGCAAAATGAAGCGGTGATGGCCGCGCAGACATTTGATGGATGCGAACAGTACGGCGACGAGAAAGGTCGCGATATCGAACCACCCTCCATCTATGAACGACGGCGCCGTCACGTCAGGCGCGCAAAGCCTGCGCGACGGCCGCTGCCACGCCGCCGACAATGGCGCCGACTGCCTGAAGCTCATCCGCCGAAATCGAGCTTCCGACAAGCGGCAGCACGGTCAGGCTGCCGCCGAGCACCGCTCCCATCAGCGCGCAGGACGTCACAATCCTCAACCGGTGGATCGGCGTCGGGTGGAGTTTCGCAAGCTCCTGGAAAGCCTGGCTCATTTCCGTTTCCTGATGAATTGGGCGATCTGCTCTCACTGGTTGAGCGTGTGATATATGCCATTTTTGCGAGGGTACTTCGGAATAAAGGAAAGTCCAGCCCGTCAAAAGTTGACGGTTCGTCATGGATCGGTAGACTCCACGAATGGATACCACCCTCATCGCGCCCAAACCGCGCGCGGCTGCCCTCGGCAAGCGCGAGCAGACCAAGGCGCAGAACCGCCAGATGATCCTGGAGGCCGCGCGCGGCGTTTTCGCGGAGCTCGGCTACGGCGCGACGACTGTGCGCGACATCATCCGCGCCACGACGCTGGCCTCGGGCACGTTCTACAACTACTTCAAGTCGAAGGAGGAGATCTATCAGGCGATCCGCGACGAGGCGGCGCTCGCCATCCGCCCGCAGCTGCGCGCCGAGCGCCAGAAGGCGGCGACGGTGGAGGAGTTCATCCAGGCCACCTTCCGCACCTTCTTCGAGATCGTGACGCGCGACGAGGTGAACTTCCGCACCATCCGCCACAGCGCCGACGCCACCCGCATGCGCATGGACACGCCCGAGGTCATCGCGGGCTTCGAGGAATTGCGCGAGGACATCGAGAGCGGCATCGCGCGCGGCGTCTTCCCGCCCATCGACGCGGACTATCTGATGGCTGCCATCGTCGGCGTCGCCTTCGAGATGACCGAGCGCATCCTGCGCCGCGAGAACCGCGACGCGAAGGCCGCGGCCGATTTCGCGACGGCGCTGTTCATGGGCGGCATCCGCGCCCTGCCGCATGCGGGCGAGACGCCCGGCGGCGCATGAAGAGAGTCGTCTGCCGCGCGCTGAGCGAGGATATCGGCACGCTGACGCTGGAGGACGTGACGCTGCCGCCGCCGGGTCCCGGCGAGGCGCGCGTGCGCATGCATGCCGCGGCGGTGAACTTCCCCGACATCCTCACCGTGCAGGGCAGGTACCAGCACAAGCCCGCGCTGCCCTTCACACCCGGGACGGAGGGTGCGGGCAGCGTGGTCGCGGTAGGCCCAGGTGTGACGAACCTGCGCGCGGGCGAGCGCGTCATCGTGGGCGGGCTCGGCTGCTTTGCGCAGGAGGTGCAGGTCGCGGCCTCGCAGCTGCGCCCGATCCCGGGTGGTGTGGATTATGACGTCGCCGCGGGCTTCACCGCCGCCTATCTCACCGCCTATGTCGGGCTCGTGCGGCGCGCGCGGATCGAGGCGGGCGAGTGGCTGCTCGTGCACGGCGCGGCCGGCGGGGTGGGGCTTGCCGCCGTCGATCTCGGCCATGCACTCGGTGCGCGCGTGATCGCGACCGCGTCGACGCAGGAGAAGCGCGATTTCCTCAAAGCCCACCACGCCGATCACGTGCTGCCATCGCAGGGCTTCCGCGACGCGGTGAAGGAATTGACCGGCGGCGAAGGCGCGGACGTGATCTACGATCCCGTCGGCGGCGACGTGTTCGACGAGTCGACGCGCTGTATCGCCTTCGACGGCCGGCTGCTGGTCGTGGGCTTCACCAGCGGCCGCATCCCGACGGTCTCCGTCAATATTCCGCTGATCAAGGGCTTCTCGGTGATGGGCATGCGCGCCGGCGAATACGGCCGCCGCTTCCCCGAGCGCGGCCGCGAGAACCTCGCCGCCCTCGACGCCATGCTCGCCGCGCGCAAGCTGCATCCGCATGTGGGTGCGCGCTTTCCGCTTGAGCGCACGGTCGACGCGATGCGCATGCTCGAAGAGCGCAAGGCGATGGGAAAGGTGATCATAGAGCTCTGACGGTTTCCTCTCCCCTTGAGGGAGAGGAAGAAAAATCATGGGTTTGGGCTGAGCGAAGCGAAGACCAAGCCCTTGATTTTTCAGGTGAGGGGTGAGTTCCGGTGCCAGACCTGTTCCCCCTCACCAGAAAAATCTAAGCACTTAGCTGCGCTTCGCTCCGCTAAGTGCAAGATTTTGCGTCCTCTCCCACAGAGGGAGAGGAAACTCAGGTCAGGCTGCCTCCAGCGCCTCCAACACCGCGTCCGTCATCGCGCTGGTGCCGACCTTCGTCATCCCGTCCTGCATGATGTCGGCGGTGCGATAGCCGTCCGCGAGCACGCGGTCGACGGCGCGTTCGATCAGTGTGGCATCCTCGGCCCGGCCGAGGGAATAGCGCAGGCACATCGCCAGAGAGAGAATGCAGGCGATGGGGTTGGCGATGCCGCGGCCGGCGATGTCGGGCGCGCTGCCGTGGATCGGCTCGTAGAGCGCGCGCCGGCGTCCGTCCGTGTCCTTCGCGCCCAGGGACGCCGACGGCAGCATGCCGATGGAGCCTGTGAGCTGGGCGGCCTCGTCGGAGAGGATGTCGCCGAAGAGGTTGTCGGTGACGATGACGTCGAACTGCTTGGGGTTGCGCACCAGCTGCATCGCGCAATTGTCGGCGAGGATGTGGGTCAGCGCCACATCCTCGAACTCGGCGTCGTGCAGCATCTGCACCTCCTCGCGCCAGAGCACGCCTGTGTGCATCACGTTCGACTTCTCGGCCGAGGCGACCCTGCGCCCGCGCAGCCGCGCCAGCTCGAAAGCCGTGCGCGCGATGCGCTGGATCTCGCCGCTGGTATAGACCTGCGTGTCGACGCCGCGGCGCGCGCCGCCGCCGAGCGTCTCGATGCCGCGCGGCTCGCCGAAATAGACCCCGCCCGTGAGTTCCCGCACGATGAGGATATCGAGGCCGGCGACGATCTCGGGCTTCAAGGTCGACGCATCCTTGAGCGCGTCGAAGCACAGCGCCGGTCGCAGGTTCGCGAACAGCTCCAGATCCTTCCGTAGACGGAGCAGCCCGCGCTCGGGCTTCTTGTCGAAGGCAAGCTTCTCCCATTTCGGTCCGCCGACCGCACCGAACAGCACCGCATCGGCCGCGAGCGCCTTGGCGATCGTAGCATCCGGCGCGGGATCGCCGAGCCGCTCGTAAGCCGCGCCGCCGATGAGGTCCTCCTCGACACGGAAATCGAGTCCGCGATGCCGCCCGAGCCAGGCGAGCACGCGGCGCGTCTCTTCGATCACCTCGGGCCCGATGCCGTCGCCGGGCAGGAGCAGCAGGCGCGCGCTCACAGCCATGGCGCCTGCGCCTTGCGGCGCGCTTCGAATTTGGCGATGTCGTCCTCGTGGCGCAGCGACAGGGCGATGTCGTCGAAGCCGCCCAGCAGGCGCTCGCGCGCGATTGCGTCGATCTCGAAACGCACGCAGCCGCCGTCGGGGCCGCGGATCTCCTGTTTCTCGAGATCGACCGAGACGATGGCGTTGGCGCCGCGCGCGGCGTCGTCCATCAGCGCGTCGATGTGCGCTTGCGCGAGCTCGATGGGCAGGATGCCGTTCTTCAGGCAGTTGCTCTTGAAGATGTCGGCGAAGGACGGCGCGATCACGCAGCGTATGCCGAAATCGAGCAGCGCCCAGGCGGCGTGCTCGCGGCTCGAGCCGCAGCCGAAATTCGCGCCGGCGACGAGGATCTTGGCGTTCTTGTAAGCGGGACGGTCGAGCACGAAATTCCCGCCCGCGCGCATCTCGTGGAACAGCCCCTTGGCGAGACCGGTGCGCTCGGTGGTCTTGAGGAACTGCTTGGGGATGATCATGTCGGTGTCGACGTTGATCATGTCCAGCGGCGCCGCGACGCCGGAGAGTTGCGTGAATTTTTCCATGCGCTTGGGCCTGTCTCTTCCTTCGTCATGGCCGGGCTTGACCCGGCCATCCAGAGTCATTGCTCGCTGTCGCTCGCGCCGGATGGCCGCCTCAAGGGCGGGCATGACGAGTGGGTAGGCTCAATACAAACTCAACTTTGGAACTATTCCAAGCAAGAAATTTGGCTGATAGTCTCTCACAACGCATTTTCATCGGGAGATTTCATGTCGAGCGAGGTCCTTCACGTTCCGCGCGAGCGCCTGTCGAAGCAGACGCTGCATCTGCACTACGCCATCGCCTCGCTGATGGAGGAGCTCGAGGCCGTCGACTGGTACCGCCAGCGCGCCGACGATACCGACGATCCCGAGCTCAAGGCGATCCTGCTGCACAACGCCAATGAGGAGGTCGAGCACGCCGCGATGGTGCTCGAATGGATCCGCCGCCGCGAGCCGCGCTTCGACAAGGAGCTGAAGGAGTATCTCTTCACCGAAGCGCCGATCACGCTGATCGAGAAGGAAGAGGAGAAGAGGGAAGCGGGGAAGTAACTCCCCTGTCATCCCCGGCGAACATCGCGCGCGCTGCGCGCGATGTGAGGGAAGGGGACCCAGGTGGATAGACCGGGTCTGGTCTTTCCGCCTGGGTCCCCTTCCCCTCGCGACGCTGGCGCGTCGCTCGGCCGGGGATGACAATAGGGGTTACGGCGTCGACGGGCTCACGCTCGCGGGCGGGTACCACAAATATCGATGCAGGATGTACTTCGCGCGGTCGCGCGGCGGCAGGCCGGCATGCGGGAACAGCCAGAGCGGCGGGAACACGACCATGCGGCCCGCGGCGGGCTTCACGATCAGGTCGAGCTGCGGGAACACGGTCTCGCCGCCGCCGGGCTCGTTCAGATAGAGGATCGCGGTGAGGAAGCGGCGGCTCTGCTCCGAATTCATCACGTCGACATGGGTGGGGAACTTGTCCTTGCCGCCGGGGAGATAGCGTTTCAGGCGCACGCGTTCGGCATCGACCTGCTTGGGCCAGGAGCCGCCGATCTGCAGCGCGCTCCAATACCGCTCGATGCAGCCCATCATGACGGCGAAGATCTCGACCTCGACCTCGGGCCAATGACGGCTGACGTTCAGCTCGGCGAAGCTGTAGGAGCGCTCGGCCTCCATGCGTTCGTGCTGTGCCGCCGATGTCTCGAAGCGGTCGATGAGCGAGCGGCAGCGCGCGGGCGCGAGCGTGTCCTCGTAGATTTTGACATAGTCGCTCAAGAGCCTGGCCACGCGCGTGCCCCTCAACCGTTCCCGATCGGCACCGTATCGTGGAAGCGCGTCAGATCGACGACGCGTTGACCCCTGGGCGTCAGCGACAGCACGTCGACGAAGCGATGGTCGCGGACGATGTCGTCGGGGCCGTAGGAATAGCGCGCATAGATCGTCTCGGCCATGGTGGCGTCGGCGCCGGAAAGCAGGGCTATGACCTCCATCTGCTTGTCATACATGTCCTGGCACGTCACGCCGTAGAGCGGGCTCGTCTCGTCGATCGGATGCATGACCGTCCAGGACAGCGCGAACAGCGAAGTGCGCGCGCGCACCAGCTTCAGTTCCTCGAAGCGGCGGAACATCAGGCCCTCGCGCGTCAGGTGCTGGCGCGCCAGCGTGACGGTGACCGAAGCGTCGAGCACCTGGTTGCCGCGCTGGTTGGCGGCGCGGAACATGAGCGTCGGCACGCCGTCGAAGGGCGTGATCACCGCGACCTTGGAGAACACCACGCGCGCGAAGGGCCGCGAGAAGCGCGCGAAGATCAGCCCGGTGAACAGCGCCAGCACCAGATAGCCGCTGAACGCCTCGACGATGACGAGGATGTTGACGTAGTTCGACTTGGGCACCATCACGCTGTAATTGATCGAGCCGATGGTCTGGGCGCTGAAGATGAACGTGTCCCAGAAATTCCCCGGCCGCGCATGATCGATGCCGCCGTGATCGACGACGTAGAGCGTGGCGAAGATCGCGTTGACGCCCACGAACACGGCGGCCAGCCCGATGAAGAACATCCACCACGGCGCGCGCAGGATGGTGTGATAGACGTCGGTGTAGCGCCCGGTGTCCTGTCCCTTCACGATCGCCAGCCGCTCGCGGTCGCGCAGCGCTCCGGGCCGGAAGCCGGGCGCGATGGGCGGTGGAGTCGGCGGATTGGGTTTGTCGTTCATTGCCCCAATATGTCATGGCCCGCGAATGCGGGCCACCCAGGTGATACGGCGGCACTCCTCGAAGTTTTTCACGCGGAGGCGCGGAGTCGCGGAGAAGAAAAGAACCCCCGCGGCTCCGCGCCTCCGCGTGAATCCTTTCGGCCATGTGCAGAACCCAGCTAGGTGGCCCGCAGTCGCGGGCCATGACAATGTGTTGTTTGAACTAGCCCGAGCTGGATCCGCGGTTCGCCGCCTTCAAATACGCCGCCCATTTGGTCTTGTGCTCGCGGCCCAGCTCCAGAAGGTAGTCCCAGCTGAACAGGCCCGTGTCGTGGCCGTCGTCGAAGCGGATGCGGATGGCGTAGTTGCCGACCGGCTCCAGGCCATCGATCTTCACATGCTCCTTGCCGGTGACGATCTGCTTCTGGCTCGGGCCGTGGCCCTGGACCTCGGCGCTGGGGGATTCGACGCGCAGGTATTCGGCCGCCAGCGCGTAGCTCTCCCCGGTGTCGAAGGCGACGCTCAGCGTCGTCTTCGCGGCGTCGAGGCGCAGCTCCAGCGGCCAGGGGCGGGAGGCGGCGCCGCTCACGGCGCGTCGCGCTCGGCGTCGGAGAGCTCGCGCGCCTCGCCCTGCAGCATGATCGGGATGCCGTCGCGGATCGGATAGGCGAGCCCCGCGGCGCGGCTGATCAGCTCCTGCGCCGCGCGGTCGTAGACGAGCGTGCCCTTCGTCACCGGGCAGATGAGCGTCTCGAGCAGCTTGGGATCTGGTTCCATCGCGCGTGGCCCTCTCAATTGATCGAGGCCGGGCCGGCGGTCATCGCGCCGGCCATCTCGAGCAGCGCGGTCAGGATCGCGACCCGCTCGCCCCAGTCCTGCGCCTCGAGCAGCGCCTGCTTCTCGGCCGGCTCGAACGGGCAGAGCATCGAGAGCGCGTTGACGAGCTGCTCGGCCGGCGCGTTCATCACGCTCTGCCAATCGGCCTTGAGATCGCGCCGCGCCAGATAAGTCTTCAGCGCCGCGATCAGCCGTTCGCGCGGGAAGTCGGTCTCCTCTTCCGAAGCCGCAAGGTCGGCCGCGAAGGGCGCAAAGTCGGCGCGCACCTGGCGGAACGGCGTTCCGAGCTCGCGCTCGCCCACGACGCGGAAGCGGCAAAGGCCGCTCAGCGTGATCAGGTAGCGTCCGTCGTCGGCTTCGCGATAGGAGGTCACCCGCCCGGCGCAGCCGACCGGCGACAGCGCGGGCTTGAGCGTCTTCTCTTCCGATTCGCTAGGCTGGATCATGCCGATGATGCGCGCCCCCGACATCACCGCATCGACCATCGCCAGATAGCGCGGCTCGAACACGTTGAGCGGCAATTGCCCGCGCGGCAAAAGCAGCACGCCGGTGAGCGGGAACACCGGGATCGTCTCCGGCAGGTCTTCCATGCGGCGGTAGCGCGCGTTCACGAGAACAGGATCGAGGAGAGCTTGCGCCTGGCCGCGAGCGTGCGCGGATCGGCCGGTCCCATCGCCTCGAAGAGCGTCACCAGGTGCTTGCGCGCCGCCTCGTCGTTCCATTTGCGGTCGCGCCGCACGATCTCGAGCAGCTCGTCGAGCGCGCCTTCGCGCTCGCCCTTGGCGTCGAGCGCGAGCGCGAGGTCGTAGCGCGCCTGGTGATCCTTCGGATCGGCCTCGAGCTTGGCGCGCAACGGCGCTTCGTCGCCGCTCGCCTTGCCCGCGCTTTCGGCGAGAAGCAGCTCAGCTTCCACGGCGCGCATCGCCTCGTCGCCGGCGCCGTCGGGACGCACGAGCTGCAGGGTCGCGCGCGCACGTTCGAGGTCGCCGCTCTTGAGATAGCACCGCGCCAGCCCCGCCACCGCCTTGGGATGCCCCGGCTCGTCCTGCAGCACATGGCCGTAGGCCTGCGCCGCCATCGCGACGTCGCCGGCCGCGAACGCCTCGTCGGCGGCGGCGAGCACTTCGGCCGCATGGTCGGCGCCGCCATGGCCGCCGGCGAGCTGGGCCACGAAGGCGCGCACCTGGCTCTCGGGCAGCGCGCCCTGGAAGCCGTCGACCGGCTGGCCGTCCTTGAAGGCATAGACGGTGGGGATCGACTTGATGCGCAGCTGCTGGGCGATCTCGGGGTTCTCGTCGATGTTGATCTTGACCATGCGCACGGCGCCGGCCGCCGCGTTCACCGCCTTCTCGAGCGCGGGGCCGAGCTGCTTGCACGGCCCGCACCACGGCGCCCAGAAATCGACGATCACCGGAACCTCGCGGCTGGCGTCGATGACGTCCGCAGCGAAAGTCTCGATGGAGCCGTCCTTGACATAGGCGCCGCCCGCCGGGGCCGCCGCGCCGTTGTCCTGTTTTGCCGCGGCGATGGGACGTCCGCTCGGACCGATCAATGCCATGTGTGCCTTGCTTCCTGTTTGCCTGTACCGATCTTAGCACAACGCGGCAGGGCTCAAGCGTATGCGCTGAGCCGCTGTTCCAGCTTCGACCTTATATCCGGCCATTCCGCGGCGAGGATCGAGAAATAGACCGAATCGCGGAAATAGCCCTGGGGCATCCACATGTGCCCGCGCAGGGTTCCTTCCTCCCGGGCGCCGAGCTTGATGAGGGCGGCGCGCGAGCGGGCGTTCTTCGCGTCGGTCTTGAACTCGACGCGGTTGTAGCGCGCGGCAAAGGCGTTCCCGAGCAGCAGGTACTTGGCCTCGGGGTTCACCGCGCTCCCGCGAACCTCGGCCGTGTACCAGGTGAAGCCGATCTCCACCCGCGCGTCGTGGGGCGCGATGTTGAGATAGGAGGACGAGCCTATGATCGCGCCATCGGCCAAGCGGCGCACGACGAAGGTCATCAGCCGTCCGGCTTGGTTCTCGGCCATCATCCAGGGCAGGCGCGTCTCGAAGCTCTCCACCGGGATATAGGTCCAGGTCTGCGGATCGGCGGCGGCCGCGAGCAGCCCCTCGCGGTGGCGCTCGTCCAGCGTCTCCAGCGCGATGAAGCGGCCGGTGAGCGTGCGCGGGCCGAGCGGGGCTACCGGCGTCATGAAGCCTCCGGCAGGGTCTCGATGCGGGGCGCATGTCCGCAATCGGCGATGAAGTTGAGGAGGTCGGCGGCCGTGACCGCGATGGTGCGGTCGTTGCGCAGCGGGTGGAAGTTGATCGGCTCATGCCTGAGCATCGCCTCGTCGAGCACGACGCGGACCTTGTTCCCGGGATCGTTGATCAGCGAGAACGGCGTCACCGATCCCGGCGGCACGCCGAGCACGGCCATCAGAAGCTCACCCGAGCCGAAGGAGAAGCGCGGGGAGGCGAGCTGCCGCGACAGCGCGTTCAGGTCGAGGCGGAAATCGTCGCGCAGCACGACGAGCCACAGCCCGCCCTTCTTGTCCTTGAGGAACAGGTTCTTGGTATGCCCGCCCGGCTGGCTCGCGTTCACGACGGCCGCCTCCTCGACGGTGAAGACGGGCACGTGCTCGTAGCGCGTCCACGTGATGCCGAGCGCGCGCAGCCGCTCGTACAGCGCGGCTTCGCGGGCGTCCGGAGAGGGGAGGTCGGTCATCATGCGTCTCGTTCAACCCTCCCGGCTCCGCCTTCGGCTACGCCGCGGCAAGCGAAGCTCACTTGGCACGCCGAAGCTGGAAGCGGAGGCGGCCCTCAAGGGGAGGGTCGGCTTTACGGCACCAGCCGCGCGATCCATTCCGGCAGGGCGAACGACGCCGCGTGGACGGCGGGGTTGTAGTAGTCGGTTTTCAACTTCGACTTCTTGTATGCCGCGGCGGCGCGCTTGATCCCGGCCGGCGTGCCGAGCCTGGCGCCTTTGCCGGCCCAGGAGAGCGCCATGAAGCCGCCGATATAGGTCGGCACCACGGTCAGATAGAGGCCCGATTGCGGGAAGAAGCGGCCGAGCTCTTCCAGCGCCTCGGTGATCTCCCAGGGCTGATAGAACGGAACGCCGGTCTGGAACGTCGCGAAGCCGCCCTTCTTCAGCGCGCCCTTCACGCGGCCGTAGAACGTGTCGCCGAACAGCGCCTTGCCGGGCCCGACGGGATCGGGGCGGTCGGCAATGATGAGGTCGAAGCGGCCCTTCGACTCCGGCCGGCCGAGATATTCGAAGGCGTCGGCGATCTCGATCTTGAGACGGCGGTCCTTGAACGCCTTGGCGTTCATCTCGGCGAACAGCTCCTTGCAGAGCTCCACCACGCGCCCGTCGATGTCGACGAGGACGACCTCCTTGACGCCTTTGTGCTTGAGCGCCTCGTCGGCGATGGAGAGGTCGCCGCCGCCCACGATCATCACCCGCTCGACGCGTCCGTGCTCCAGCATCGGCAAATGTGTCAGCATTTCGGCATAGGCGCTCTCGTCGCGCGTGGTGATCTGGACGATGTCGTCGAGCGTCATCACCCGCCCGTTGGCCACCGTGTCGAAGATCTTGATGCGCTGATAGCGGCTCTTCTCGTCGGCGAGAAGCGCGCCCGCGACCTCCATGGACTGCGCGTAACCCTTGTGCAAACGCTCTTTGACGCTCGTCATCGCCGCCTCCGTCGAGAAAAATCGCGGCCCCTATAGGGCGTGCGCGCAGCGCTGTCCACCTCGCGCGCCGCGAAGCGGTTTGTGACAGCCGGCGTGGCGTGCATGAGACGCGCTTCAAGAAAATTTCACCCTCGGCCCAAAAAATTCTTGCATGGGGGGGGAACGTCCCTATATTCGGCCCGTTCCTCTGGGGACAAAGCGGCGAGACGGCCTTCCGTCTACGCCGCTTTCTTCTTAAGGCGCGTCCGGAAGTCCGTAAGGCCAAGGCGCAGGTGTCAACTCTTAACTGGGTAGGTGCCCGAAATGGCTAAACTCGCACTTGTTGCGGCGACCAAAGAAGCAAAGACGCCTCGCGTCCGCCCTTCCGCGAAACCCGTCAAATTCGCTCCCACGCCCGCCAATGAGCAGGAGCACAAGGATCACTTCATCACCCGCAACGGTCTGACCTTTGCGGGCTCGCACCTGATCATCGACCTGTGGGAGGCGGAAGGTCTGGACGACCGCGACCGCATCGAGCAGGCGCTGATCGACGCGGTGAAGGCCGCGGGCGCGACGCTGCTGCACATCCATCTGCACACCTTCACCGACGGCGGCGGCGTGTCGGGCGTGGCGGTGCTGGCGGAGAGCCACATCAGCGTCCACACCTGGCCCGAGAAGGGCTATGCGGCGTTCGACGTCTTCATGTGCGGCGACGCGGAGCCCAGGAAGGCGCTCGGCGTCTTCAAGGACGCCTTCAATCCCGGCCGCATCGTCGTCGGCGAACACAAGCGCGGCGTGCTGTAGGAGCTCGTCGACCCTCCCCTTGAGGGAGGGTCGAAAAATTCGAGCACAGCGAAGAATTTTTCGGGGAGGGGTCTGCCGCCGGTGCAGTTCCCCTCCCCGAAAACGCTTCGCGTTTTCGACCCTCCCTCAAGGGGAGGGTGATTTGCCCAGCGTTCGTTATCGCCCGTTAACCTCATCCCAACCCGAGCCCGGTCAAACTGGGACAGGAACGGTAGGTTTGAGCTGTGCGATACGACGCTGCGATCATCGGCGCGGGCGCGAACGGGTTGGCGGCGGCGGCCACGCTGGCCGCGTCCGGCCGCAGCGTCGTCGTGCTCGAGCGGGCGGAGGCCTGCGGCGGTCGCTGCGCGACACGCGTCTTCCATCCGGGCTTCTGCGCTTCGCCGTTCCGCGACGAGGTCGCGCCAATTCCCCCCGACATCTTTCGCGCGCTCGACCTCGCCCGCCACGGCGCGATCTTCATGGCCGCGTCGCGCGAGCATCCGCTGGCAGCGCAGGCACGGGCGCGCGCGTTCGCCGATGCCATGCATGCGCCCGAGCGCGGCTGGTTCTCCGGCCGCGCCGAAGCGGCGCCGTGGCCGGGGCAGGATCTCGCGCAACGCTCGCTGGACGAGGACGCCGCGACGTCCGATGCGCTCTGCGGCCGCGCCGCCGATCCAGGCCAGACAGGTTCCGCGCTCCACCTGCTCGCGCCCGGCATGGGCGGCTCGGGCGTGGTGATGGGCGGGCTTGCGACGCTGGCCAAGGCGCTGGAGGCCGCCGCGCGCAAGTCGGGCGCGGAGATAAAGCTCGGCTTGGAAGCCGCCGACATCCGCCATCACCGAAGCCGCGCGACCGGCGTGCGCCTCGCCGACGGCAGCGAGGTCGAAGCGCGCGCGGTGATCTCCACCCTCGATCTGAGGCGCACCTTCTTCTCGCTCTTCGCCTGGAAGGACCTGCCCAAGAGCGCCATCGAGCGCGTCTCGCGCTACCGCCATGCGGCGGCCGCGGCACGCCTGCTCGTCGCGCTGGACGCGCCGCCCGCGATGGCGCGACGGCTCCATCTCGCAGGCTCCAGCGACGCCTGCGCCGCGTGGCGCTCCGGCTTGGTGCCCGACGCGCCGCCGATGATGCTCGATCTCGTCTCCGCGGCCGATCCGAGCCTCGCGCCCGCGGGCCAAGCCGTGATGACCGCGACGCTCGGCTGCATCCCGCACCATCTTTTCGACGGCGCCTGGACGCATGAGAAACGCGAGGCGCTGCGCATCAGCACGCTCGCGCGCATCGACGCGCTGCTTCCCGGGACGGCGGCGCATGTGCTTGGCTGCACCCTGATCGTGCCGCCCGATATCGAGGAGGCGCTGGGCGTGAGCGAAGGCGATCTCGACGGCGGCGAGATCGCTCCCGATCAGATGTTCGCGCTGCGCGGCTTCGAGGAACATCCGGGCGGACGCACGCCGGTCGCGGGACTCTATCTCGGCGGCCATGCTTCGCCGGCCGGACCGTTCGGCACGTGCACTGCGGGCGTCGCCGCCGCGCGCGCCGTGATGGCGGATCTCGCATGAGCGCGCCCCACGACGCGATCGTGATCGGCGGCGGCATCGGCGGGCTCACTGCGGCGGCGTATCTGCGCCAGACGGGCGCGAGCGTCGTCCTCCTCGAAGCGGACGAGGCGCTGGGCGGCGCCTGCCGCAAGGCCGCGACGCTTTATGCGCTCGACCCGCGCGTCGTGAAGGAACTCGCGCTCACCCGCCGCGGGCTCAAATTCGCGCAGCGCGACATGGCGCTGGTGGCGCTGCGCCAGGACGGGCGCCATCTCGTCCTCGGCCGCGACCCGCACGAGGCCGCGCGCGCCATCGCCGCGCATTCGCCCTCGGATGCCGCGGCCTACAAGCACTATCACTCGGAGGTCTTCGCGCTGGCGCGCGCGCTGCGGCCGTGGTGGTGGGACGACGCGCCCGCGCCGGAGCACGTTCCCACGAAGCTCAAGGCGATGAGCGCGCACGCCTATCTCGCCAGCCATTTCGAGACCGAGGCGCTGAAATCCGCGCTCGCCTTCGACGCGGGTGAGCCGCTCGCGCCGGGCTCGGCGCTCGCGCTCGTCTGGCGCGCGGCGCAGGAGATGTGCGGGCTCCAGGGCGCGGTGGCGATGCCGGAAGGCGGCGGCGCGGCGGTCGCCGAGGCGTTGATCGCCGCGGCGAAGGAGATGGGCGTCGAGTTCCGCACCCGGGCGCGCGTCAAGGCGCTCATCCTCGACGGCAATGCGGCCGCGGGCGTGGCGCTCGATTCCGGCGAGACGGTCTTGGCGCGCGTCGTGCTTTCGAGCCTGTCGCGCCGCGCCACGCTCCTGGATCTGGCGCCGGCCGCGAGCGCGGGGTTTGCTGAGACGCACAGGCTGATGCGCGAGGCGCCGGCGCAGAAAGAGACCTTCGTCTCGCTCACCCTCAATGCCGCCGCGATGCTCGGCGGCGCACAGATCGCCCAAGCCGCGCGGTTCGTGATCGCCGAGGGCGAACCGATGCTGGAAGCGGTGTCTGCCGCCGCCGCCTCGCCGGGGCAATACAATCTGCGGATCCGCGCGAAAGGCGCGCCGACACTCGATGCCGTGATCGCCCAGCTCGAACGCTTCACCCCGCTCCTGCGCAGCCGCATCGTCGGCAGCGAGAGCGTCGCGCGCGACGTGCCGCGCGCCCAGCTTCTCACGCCGGCGCGCGAGCGCATCGCCACGCCGATCGAGGGCCTGTTCCTCTGCGGTGGCGAGGCCGAGCCGGTGGAAGCGATCTGCGGCCGCGCCGGACGCCTCGCGGCCAGCCTCGCCATGGCCCATGCCGCGCGGAGGAAGACGCCATGACCGCCATCCGCGCCACGCCTTTCCACGGCCGCGCCGCCGCGTCGAACACCATGAATCTGTGGCAGCCGCGCGCGGGCTGGACGCTGGCCGAGCGCTACGACGACGCGAACGAGGAAGCGCTCGCCGCGCGGCTCACCTGCGCGATGGCGGACATCACATGGCGTTCGCGCGTCATGATCGAGGGCGCGCGGGCGCAGGAGTTCCTCGCGCGGCTGATGACCCGCGATCCCGCCGCGCTCGAGCCCGGCACGGCGTTCAAGGCGCTGTGGCTGAGCGATCACGGCGGCGTGCGCGGCGCGGGACTGCTTGCGCGGCATGGGCGCGAGACGTTCCAGATAATTTCCGCAGCCTGCGATCTCGACTGGATCGTGCGCGGCGCCGCGCTCTTCGACGTGCGCGTGCGCGAGGTGCTGGACGAAGAAGGGATGCTCGCGGTCGTCGGGCCTTATGCGGCGAAGGTCTTAGAAGCCGCCGGGCTCGATCCCGCGCTGGAGCCGCTCGGATTCCGCAAGCTGTTCTGGCGCGGGCTCGACGTCACGCTGTCGCGCTTGGGCGAGCATGGCGGCTACGAGATCGCGTGCAAGGCCGATGATGCGCCGCTTGTGTGGGACCGCATCGCCAAGGCCGGACTTAGCCACGCGCTCAAGCCCGCGGGTCTCGCCGCGATGGACATCCTCGATCTCGAAGCGGGCGTGCCCAGGCCGGTGCGCGACTACACGCCGGCGCAAGGCGGCTTCGATGCGGCGCCGACGCCGTTCGAGCTCGGCCTGGAATCGCTGATCGACGAGAGCCACCTGCTCTTCAACGGCCGCGCCGCCTGCCTCGCCGCGCCGCGCAGCAGGACGCGCGTCGGGATCGAGCTCGACGGCGACGCGCCGCTGCCGCATGCGCCGCTGACGCGCGCCGGCTTGGAGGTGGGGCGCACGCTGCATTCGCTCTATTCCCCCGCGCTCCGCCGCGCCATCGCGCTCGCGATCGTCGGCAACGGCGCGGCAGCACCGGGCACGCTGCTGACCTGCGGCGGTGTGAGCGCGCGGGTCGTGGAGGTGCCTTTCCTGCCCGCGCCAAGCGCCTGAGCGACGGGAACCGGACACCCGCCCGTTAAATCTCCGACAGGCCCTCCCAAGGCCGATTGCGCGCGCCCGCGCGCCGTGATTGAAGCCCGGCAGATGATCGATCCGGATACCGACCTCGTCCAGCGGGCGGGCCAAGGCGACCGCGCCGCGGCGCAGGCGCTGATGGCGCGCCACCTGCCAAAGATGCTGACGCTCGCGCGCCGCATGATGGGCAGCCAGGCCGAGGCCGAGGACGCGGTCCAGGACGCCTTCCTCAAGCTTTGGACCCATGCCGCGCGCTGGCAGCCCGGCAAGGCCAAGTTCGAGACCTGGCTTTACCGGGTGACGATGAACAAGTGCTACGACCGGCTGCGCAAGCGGGCGCCTGCCAGCCTGGACGAGGCGGTCGAGGTCGCCGACCCCGCCCCCAGGGCCGATTCCGTGCTGGAAAAGGCCGGGCTGGCCGAGGAGATCGAGGCCGCGCTCCAGGCGCTGCCCGAGCGCCAAAGAGCTGCCATTGTCCTCTGCCACCACCAGGAAATGGGCAATATCGAAGCGGCGGAAGTTTTGGGCATCAGCGTTGAAGCCTTGGAGTCCCTGCTGGCCAGGGGACGGCGGACGCTGCGGGCCAGGCTGGGACACCTGAAAGAAGAGTAGGAGCGGGGCGCATGGGGAACACGGACCAGGACAAAATGTGGCTTAAAAGCGCGCTTGAGACTTTGCCGACCGTGCCGGTTCCGGCCGGGCTGGAGCGGCGCATCCTCGCCGATTTCGACGCGCAAGCGGCGCGGCGCCGGGCGAGCCTGCTCGGCCAGCTGCGCGACGCGGTCTGGCCGGGGGCGCCGGCGTGGCGGCCGGCTTTCGTGTTCGGGGCCGCGCTCGCGATCGGGCTGATGGCGGGTGTGCTGATCCCGCTCGAGGACGGCGTGGCCGAAGGTACGGAGCAGACCGCCGCCGTCTCGCTGGACGCGCCGCCGACATTCGAGATCGGGGAGAACTCGTGAGCGATCCGGCGCTACCCGAGCGGCGCAAGCCCAGCATCCTTCTGATCGTCTCACTCTGCCTCAACCTCGCGCTGATCGGGCTGGGCGCGATGATGTTCCTGCGCGGGCCGTTCCCGCGCGAGGCCAAGGCGGGCTTGAGCGCCCAGGCGCTCATGCACATGGTGCCGGCGGAACGGGACAAGATCGCAGCCATCATCGACGCGCACCGCGCGCGGCTGCACGAGCTGCGCCAGCAATCGGTGCAGGCGCGCGCCGAGCTGTTCACCGCCCTCTCGGCCAAGACTTTCGACAAGGACGCGTTCGCCAAAGCGTCCGCCGCCGTGCAGGGCGCGGACGCGACGCTCGAGGACGAGAACCTGAAGACCACCGCCGACGCGATAGCCGTCCTCACGCCGCAAGAGCGCCAAAGCGTGGCCGCGGCGATGCCCAAGCCCAGCCATTCCTGGCTGAGACGTATGTTCCGGAAGCGGTGATCATTGGGCCCATCCGTCATGGCCGCCCTTGAGGCGGCCATCCAGAGCCGTATCGCTCGCTGACGCTCGCTTGCTGGATGGCCGGGGCAAGCCCCGGCCATGACGAAATTTGGTTCGCACAACAATATTACTTTATCGGACACCGCTCCAACCGCGCGCATAATGCTGCGAGCAATGCAGGAGCGCACGCGATGGAAAACGCAAAAAGTGAGGTTCGAATACCGCCCAAGCGCAAGCGCGGCGGGCAGCCGGGGAATACCAACCGGCTGCGGCACGGCCGCTATGCGGCGGACACGCTGACGCGGCGCGGGCAGGTGATGGGGCTGACGCGGCTGGCGCGTCATGTGCTCGTCCGCGTGAAGATGATCCTGCGGGCGCGCAAGGCATTGAAAGCGAAGCGGCGCCGTGCCGAGGCTCACAGCCCCGCGCGGATCTCGGTCCAGGCGCTGATGACTTCGTCCTTGTTCTTCAAGCGTTTCTGGAAGATGCCCGATTTCAGCAGCGCTTCCATGTCGCGGTTGAGGCCCTGGCGCGCGAACACCTCGTCCGGCTCGTGGATCAACGCGCCCTCGTTGGCGGGCTCGTCGCCGATGCTCTCGATGGTGTAGACAGCACCTTCGTCGCCGATCATGGAATCGATCAGCGCGGTGGCCTTTTCGACGCTCGACGGGTTCTTGTGCACGACCAGGCCGCAGACATAGGTGAACATGCCGCCGGGCGGGTTCATGAAGGCGACGGGCTTTCCTTCGCGCCTGAGCGTCGAATAGACGATGCGCCACGACATCGCCGCCACGATCTCGCCCGAGGCCAGCCCCTGCACCAGCGCGCTGTCGTCGCTGGTGATGGTGCGCGTCTGCGGCACGAGCTCGCGCAGCTTGTCCTGCACGCGCTCCCACTGCGTGGGCGTCATGTGATAGGCGTCGATGCCGATCATATGCGCGACGAAGGGCACGGTGTCGTCGACGCCTTCGAGCACGCTGACGCGGCCCTTGTATTTGGGATCGAAGAGGATGTTCCAGCTCGGATGCTTGACGTAGTCCGGCGCCAGGTCGGTGCGGAAGGTGATCGAGGTGTTGCCCCAATAATGCGGCACGAACCACACCTTGTTCGGGCCCGCGCTGATGCCGGGCAGGTTGCGCAAGGTGGGCGAGATCTTGTCCCAGTTCCTGAGCTTGGTGGTGTCGATGGGCTGAAGCATGCCCGCTTCCTGCCAGCGCGGGAACTCGTAGTAGCACGGCCCCATCACGTCGGGCGTGAAGCCCGCGCGCATCTTGGCGAAGGCCTCGTCCTCGTCGGCGAAGATCGTGATCTTGGGGTCTTCGCGATATTTGCGCTCGTATTCGTGCAGGAAGGGAGGGTTCATGTAGTCCTCCCACTGGAACAGCGTGATCTGGCCCGGCCGCGCGGTGTCCGAGGTCGCTCGCGACGAGGGGCGCAGGAAGACGATTGCCGCCGCGAGCGCGATGAACACGCCCGCCACGATCATGATCAGCCGTCTCAAGTCCCGCACCTCCAGTTTGGGAACAATCTAGAGCGATTTCATCGCCTGAATCGACCCTCCCTTGAGGGAGGGTGGGCATATTTGCCAATCCTTACCCCTCCCGTGGTAAGCATCCGAGCCTTCCTTTATGATCGTCCCATCATGAACAAGCCCACGTCCCCGCCCATGCCTGGATTCGCGCGCCCTCAATTCGTGGAGGAGGCGGCCAAGCGCCTGGATGCTCTGCGTAAGGAGCATCCCGGGATCGAGACCGTCGACGCGGTCCTGTCCGACATCTGCGGCACGCTGCGCGGCAAGCGCCTGCCCGCGGGCGGCACGTCGCACATCTTCGAGACGGGCATGCAGATCCCGCAATCCATCTACATGATGGACGCGAGCGGAGAGATGGTGAACCCGTTCGGCCGCGGCATCGGCGACGGCGATCCCGACGGCACCGCGTGGCCGATCCCCGAGACGATCTCGCGCGTGTGGGGCGAGGGGGCGGCGCGCGCGCAGATGCTCATGACCCTGCGCGACGCGGACGGAGCGGTGCATCCGGCCGAGCCGCGCGCGGCGCTGGAGCGGGTGCTGGAGCGCTTCGCCCAGATGAAGCTCACGCCGGTCGCGGCGCTGGAGCTCGAATTCTATCTCATCGACCGCGAACGCGCGCCGGGCGGCGCGCCGCTGCCCCCCGTCGACCCGGCGAGCGGCCAGCGCGAATGCACCAACTCGGTCTACGGCATCGACGATCTCGACCGCTACGGCGCGTTCCTCGCTTCGCTCGGCGAGGCGGCCCAAGTGCAGAACATCCCGATGAGCGCGACCAGCAAGGAATACGCGCCCGGCCAGTTCGAGGCCAACCTCAAGCACCAGAAGGAGACGATCCTCGCCGCCGACCACTGCGTGTTCCTCAAGCAGGTCATCAAGGCGGCGGCGAAGGCGAACGGGTTCGATGCGACCTTCATGGCCAAGCCTTATCCCGACCGCGCGGGCACCGGTCTGCACGTCCATGTCAGCGTGCTCGACGAGCAGGGCCGCAACATCTTCGACGACGGCAGCGAGGCGGGAAGCGACCGGCTGCGCCATGCCATCGGCGGCATGCAGGCGCTGATGCCGGGCTCGATGGCGCTGTTCGCGCCGTCGCTCAATTCCTATCGCCGCTTCCAGCCGGACATGTTCGCGCCGGTGAACCGCCGCTGGGGCCTGAACAACCGCTCGGTGGGCCTGCGCATCCCGATGAGCCCGGGCATCGCGCGCCGCGTCGAGCATCGCGTCGCCGGCGCCGACGCCAATCCGTATCTGACGCTCGCCGCGGTGCTGGCGGGGCTGCATCTGGGTCTGACCAGGAAGATCGATCCCGGCGCGCCCGCGGTGGGAAACGTCTCGCACGAGCCGGACATGGCGCTGCCCTTCTCGCTCGACGCTGCGCTGCAGAAGCTCACCGCGGAATCGGCGATCGGCGATTATCTCGGCCAGGAGACGGTCGCGATCTACGCCGAGACCAAGCGGCTGGAATACGGCCGGTTCCTGAAGATCGTCTCGGCCGCGGAATACGCGTGGTATTTGTAGGTCCGGTGTCATGGCCCGCGAATGCGGGCCACCCAGGTGACACCTGAGTTGCTCCAAAGAGGAATCACGCGAAGCCGCGGAGAAGATAGGGAACCTCCGCGGCTCCGCGCCTCCGCGTGAATCCCTCTTAAATGGTGCAGAACCCAGCTGGGTGGCCCGCATTCGCGGGCCATGACAGTTTTGTTGGTGGCGCGATCAGTTCGCGGCTTTCGGCAGCCTGAGTTCCGTCCGCGTCCCCATCCTCGCGGGCGAGGACAGCGTCAGCGCGCCGCCGGTGCGCCGCGCCAGCGCGACGGCGATCGCCAATCCCAAACCCGTGCCGGTCTGCGCGCCCTTGCGGTCGAAGCGGCGGAAGGCGTTGCCGGCGCTCGAGGCTTCTTCTGGACGGAAGCCGGGGCCGGTGTTGCAGACGGCGAGCAGGATCGCGCCTTCCTCCTCGCGCGTCTCGACCCGGACGCTTCCGCCCTCGAGCGTGTAGGCGAGCGAGTTGGAAAGAAGGCTCGTCAGGATGCGGCGCACCGCGTTCCTGTCGGCGCGCACCATCGAAGGCGCCGACGGCGCGAAGTCGAGCGCGATGCGCCGCGAGAAGGCGCGGCCCATCTGCTCGTCGACGCAGGCCTGCGCAAGCTCCGCCGCGTCGAACTGGGCAAGCGCGATCGGATAGCGTCCGGCTTCCAGGTTCGCGTATTCGAGGATGTCGCCGACCTTGGCATGCAGCCCGCGTCCGGCCGCACCGATGTCGCGCGCGTATTCGACGTATTTGGCGTTGCCGACGGGGCCGAACAGGCCGCGCTCGATGATCTCGGAGAAGCCGATCACCGCGTTCAGCGGCGTGCGCAGTTCATGGCTCATATGCGCGATGAACTCGGCCTTGGAGCGCTGCGCCTCGATCGCGTCGCGCTCGGCCTGGGCCAGCCGCACGAGCAGGCGCTGATCGGCGGACGGCGTCGCGCGCAACGCCGTCACGGCCAGAGAGGCGCGCGCGCGGCGCTCGAACTCGGCGACGAAGAGCGAGGCGAGCCACGCGCCGACGACGGCCGGTCCTAAGATCACGAACAGATAGAGCGGCAGCGAGCCGTACCAGGCGGCGAGCGCGCCGTCGTCGTCCGGCGCGATCACCACCGTCGCGGGCCAGTGTCCGACGCCGGCGCGGATGCTGCCTTCGTTGGGCTGCCCCGTCAGCGTCATGCCGCTCGCCGTGACGATGGCGGCTCGGTCGGCGAGCGCGGGCGGCACCAGCGCCTTCGTGTCGAACGACACCGCGATCACATAGCTGCCGTAGGACGAGATGAGGGTGGCGAGGCTCGCATCGCCGATCAGCTTGGGCGAGATCGCGGCGGCCGCGACCACCTCGCGCGGCAGGCGCACGAAGGCGGTCGTGCCGGTGAGCATCGAGATCGCGGTGCCGTCGGGGGCGTAGACCGCGATGTTGCGCACGGAGCCTTCCGGGACGGCGCTCGACGCGCCGTCGGCGAAGGCGCGGCCGGTCTGCGCCATGCGCTCGAGGCTTGCGTCCGCGACCTGGGCGATCTCCTGCGCGCGGCGGGTCTCGAAATACTGCGCCTCGCCGAGCGCGTGGACGCGCGCGAAACGCATCTGCAGCGCCGCGGCCGCGGCGAAGCTGCCGCAGATCAGCACGAGCGAGATGACGACCGTCGCGCGCACATGCCGCGAGGCGAACCGGGCGGGTCCGCGCACCGCAAGAGACCAGGTGGCTGCCGACGCAAACGCCATCCCGTCAAACGCCCCAACTGATTCGCACAAACGATTATGCGAATCAGCGAGTCGCTGTCATTAACGATTTTGGACCGGCGGCGTTAAGGATTGTCAGGCGACGCCGTTACAGGAGATCGAAACCATCCGCTCGGCCTCCACGTCGTAGAGCATGTTCACCACGCTGCAGCCGCCGTCGAAAATCCCTGGGAATTGATCCTCCGGAACGACGTGAACCGGATTCTTGTCAACGTGATATTCGACCTTGCCATCGACGATCTCCACGTCCGGGAAATCGGTGAATTCGGCACGCACCATGCGCCGACCCCTGATCGTGACCCCTGCGTAGTAACGGCTGTACTTTTCGATGGCGGGCGGCGAGCCGTCCCAAAAACCGGCGTTGCGGAATGCGAAATCGAGTTTGGCGAGCGTCGTCTTGCCGGGTTTCCAATGCGGAGAATCGTCGTCCTGGGCGCGCCCCGCCGAAGAGGCGAACACGGCCAGCACGCAAATCAACGCAATCCTCATCGGTCCCATGAGTCAGTTTAGCATCTGGCCTGCCTGTCGCGGAAGCGTGTTCCATGATAGGTTGACGGCCCAGATGGGAGGGGCTCATGCGCAGATTTCAGATCGTCCGTCACCTGTTCGTCCTGGTTCTCGCCATTTCCCCGGCCGCGGCGGCGGAGGGGCAAGCGCCGGCCTGCGCGGCGGCGCCCGTCGCGGAAGGCTGCGGCACCTATGTCTGGCCCGACGGCAGCAGATATGTCGGCGGCTTCCATGAGGGCTTTTTCGACGGCCAGGGCGTGCTGAGCTATGCGGACGGCAGCGTGCTCGAATCCCACTTCCGGAAAGGCAGCGTCGACGGCGCTGCGGTCTACACCACGCAGGCCGGCGCCAGGATCGCGGGCCAGATCCAGGACGGCACCAGGGATCCAGCGCGCGCCTATCCGCTGCCGGACTTTCCCTTCTGGCGCGGGGTGTTCGGCAACGAGGCCAGCATCCAGGTCAGCGTCACGGTCGCGGAGGACGGCCGCATCCTCAGCGCCAAGATCGACACGCCCTCGAAATACGACAGCTTCAACGCGTCCGCCGTCGATGCGATCAAGCAATGGGTCTATCGCCCCGCCACGATCGACGGCAAGCCGGTGAAGACGATCGGCGTGATCGTCGTGCGTTTCGCGCAGCCGGGCTCGCCGTTCAGCCGAGCATCTTAGTCGCGACCTCGAACAGGTTCGGCGACAGGCCGGGGAGCTTGAGCGTGGCTTCGAGCTCGCCGCGCATCAGCGCCTGGCGGCCCGTGTCGTAGCGGCGCCACGCCTCGAAGGCGGCGGACATGCGCGACGCGACCTGCGGGTTGATGGCGTCCAGCGTGCGGATCGTCTCGCCCACGAGCCGGTAGCCCGAGCCGTCCTTGGCGTGGAAGCGCAGATGGTTGCCGGAGAACGCGCCGACCAGCGAGCGCACGCGGTTGGGGTTCTTCACGTCGTAGGCGGGATGCTTCATCAGGGCGCGCACGCGCTCGACCGCGTCGGGCAGCGGCGAATAGGCCTGCAGGCCCATCCATTTGTCGAGCACCAGCGCGTCGTTCCTGAAGCGGTCGTGGAAATGGGCGAACGCCGCGTCGCGCCTGGGCGAGGCCATGCGCGTGAGCGCGGAGAGGCCCGCGATCATGTCGGTCATGTTCGTGGCCGAGCGGTAATGCGCATCGGACAGCGCGGCCGCGTCCTCGTCGTCCGCGGCGGTCAGATAGCGCAGGAGCATATTACGCAGCGCGCGGCGTCCGGCGGGTTCGGCGTCGGGCGAGAACGGCGCCTCGACGCTCAGCGTCCCGTAAAGCATCTCGATGCGCGCGCGATGCGCCTTGGCGACGGCGCGGATCAGTCCGACCCGCGCGGCGTGGATCGCGTCCGGATCGGGCGGGGACATCGCAAGCGCAAGCTCGCTCTCCGAGGGCGGCATCAGCATCAGCGCCGCGAAGGCGACGTCTTCTTCCGCGCGCGCCAGCACCTCGCCGGCCGCCGCGACATAGATCGGATCGGCGTCCGCGCCGCGCGCCGCCATGTCCTTGAGGACGTCGGTCGCCAGCGCCTGGCCCGCTTCCCAGCGGTTGAACGCGTCGCTGTCGCGCGCCATCAGCTGCGCGTGCGCGCCGCGCGACGTCGGCACCTTGAACACCACGGGCGCCGAGAAGCCGCGCCCGACCGAAAGCAACGGCTCCTCCGCGACGTCGACGAAGACGAAGCGCTCTTGCGCAGCTGTCAGCTCCAGCACGCGCTCGTCGGGGCCCTTGGCGTTCTCGCCTTCGAGCGTCAGCGGCAGCGCGCCGTTTTTTCCGACGAAGCCCAACCGCACGGGGACGTGCATCGGCTTCTTCACCGGCTGGCCGGGCGTGGGGCCGAGCGTCTGGGTGAGCGTCAGCGCATAGGTCTTGCTTGCCGAATCGTATTCGCCCTTGGCCTCGATCTCAGGCGTGCCGGACTGCACGTACCACAGGCGGAACTGCTCGAGGTCGCGCCCGCAGGCATCCTCGAAGCATCTGACCCAGTCCTCGACGGTCGCGGCGTGTCCGTCATGGCGCTTGAAATAGAGATCGGTCGCCTTGCGATAGCCCTCGTCGCCCACCAGCGTCTGGAGCATGCCGATGACCTCGGCGCCCTTCTCGTAGACGGTGGCGGTGTAGAAATTGTCGATGGTGATGTAGCTCTGCGGCTGCACCGGATGGGCGAGCGGGCCCGAATCCTCGACGAACTGGCGCGTGCGCAGTGCCTTGACGTCCTCGATGCGGCACACCCCGCGCGAGCGCATGTCGGCCGAGAAGCTGTGGTCGCGGAAGACGGTGAGGCCTTCCTTCAGCGAAAGCTGAAACCAGTCGCGGCAGGTGACGCGGTCGCCGGTCCAGTTGTGGAAATACTCGTGCGCCACGACGCTCTCGATCGCGGCATAGTCGTCGTCGGTGGCGGTCTCAGGCGAAGCGAGCAGCAGCCGGTCGTTGAAGATGTTGAGGCCCTTGTTCTCCATCGCGCCCATGTTGAACGCGCTGACCGCCACGATCATGAAGATGTCGAGATCGTATTCGCAGCCGTATTTCTCCTCGTCCCAGCGCATGGCGCGCTTCAAGGAGTCCATCGCGTAGGCGACCTTGTCCTCGTTGCCGTGCTCGACATAGATCGCCAGATCCACCGGCCGCCCCGAGGCGCGCACGAAGCTGTCCTTCAAGACGCCCAGATCGCCCGCCACGAGCGCGAAGAGATAGCAGGGCTTGGGGAACGGATCGTGCCACATCGCGAAATGGCGGCCGTCCGGAAGATCGCCGCTGTCGATCCGGTTGCCGTTCGACAGCAGCACCGGATAGTCGCTCTTCGACGCCTCGATGCGCGTGGTGTAGACCGCGAGCACGTCCGGACGGTCGAGGTAATAGGTGATGCGCCTGAAGCCTTCCGCCTCGCACTGCGTGCAGAACATGCCGTTGGAGACGTAGAGGCCCTCGAGCGCGGTGTTGTCGGCGGGCGAGATCTCGGTGACGATCTCGAGCGTGAATTGGGCCGGGGTGCTTGCGATGGTCAGCGTCTCGTCGTCCTTGGCATGCGCGATGTCGGCGCCGTCGAGCTTGAGCGAGACGAGGGTGAGATGCTCGCCGTTGAGCACCAGCGGCGCGTCCGCCACGCGCGTCATCGTCATCACCGAGCGCACGCGCGTCTTTTGCGGATCGAGCGCGAAGGTCAGCGAAACCTCGGAGATCCTGTAGGCGGGCGGCTGATAGTCCTTGAGCGCAATGCTGCGCGGCTCGTCGGTGCGCATGAAGGGTCCTTTTGGGGCGCGGATCGAAGGCTTGTATAGCCTGCCGCGTTCACCGTCGAAAGCGCGGAAATTCGCGGTGTTTCCCGGCGCTTTAACCGCCGGTTCACCATCTTTGCTTGCCAGTAGGGAAATTCTAAAGCCTCAAGCCCATATAGTCGCGCCATGCGCGCTTTCGTGCCCCTCGCTCTTCTCGCGGTCCTCGTCTGCGGCCCGGCTTTTGCCGATGACGGTCTGCGCCAAAGCGAAACCGAGACGGTCGTGGTGAACGGGCCGACCTACAACGACTACAGGCTCGGCCCCGGCGACAAGGTGCGCGTGACGGTCTATGACGAGACCGATCTCTCCGGCGAGTTCCAGGTCGACGACACGGGCTTCGTGCGCCTGCCGCTGATCGGCCAGGTCAAGGCGCTGGGCCGCACCGCGCGCCAGCTCGAAGGCGATGTGAGCACGGCGCTGCTCGACGGCTATCTCAAGACCCCGCGCGTCAACGTCGAGGTCACGACCTATCGCCCGTTCTACATCATCGGCCAGGTCAACCGGCCCGGCCAGTATCCCTACACCAGCAACATGAGCGCGCTCGACGCCATCGGGGTGGCGGGCGGCTTCACCGATCACGCCGTCGAGTCCACGGTCCACATCCGCCACCAGGGCGAGGTGAAGGAATACGAGCTCGCGCTCGACGAGACCGTGCAGATCCGTCCGGGCGACGTGGTGCGCGTCGACCAGACCGTGTTCTGGGACATATCCTCCTGGCTCGCGCCCGCCTCCTCGATCGCGGTCCCGCTGGCCTACGCGCTAAAGCCGTAGCGGCGCTGCCCCTTACATTATTGTCATTCCCGGCGAGCAGCGCGAAGCGCTGCGAGGGAAGGGAACCCAGGGGCCTGGGCTCGCTACCCAGTCCCCTGGGTTCCCTTCCCTCACATCGATGCTATCGCATCGATGTTCGCCGGGAATGACAATGTTTGTGAATCGGCGCCGCCTGTTTTATTGAAGCTCCCATGACCACCGCCCCAAACGCCGTCGTGAAAGTCGGAAATGTCGAGATCGGCAATGCCTTGCCGCTCGCGATCATCGCGGGGCCGTGCCAGATCGAAAGCCGCGCGCATGCGCTCGAGATGGCGCAGGCGCTCAAGGAGATCGCGGCGAAGGCGGGCGTCGGCCTCGTCTACAAGACGAGCTTCGACAAGGCGAACCGCACCAGCAGCGCGGGCCAGCGCGGGCTGGGGCTGCATGCGTCGCTGCCGATCTTCGCGGAGATCCGCGAGAGCCTGGGCCTGCCCGTGCTCACCGACGTGCACGAGCGCGAGCAATGCGCGCTGGTGGCCTCGGCGGTCGACGTGCTGCAGATCCCCGCCTTCCTGTCGCGCCAGACCGATCTGATCGTCGCGGCGGCGAAGACGGGCAAGGTCGTCAACGTCAAGAAGGGCCAGTTCCTCGCGCCCTGGGACATGAAGAATGCGATCGCCAAGGTGACCGAAAGCGGCAACCCGAACGTCATCGTCACCGAGCGCGGCGCGAGCTTCGGCTACAACACGCTGGTCGTCGACATGACCGCGCTGCCGGAGATGGCCAAGTTCGGCGCGCCGGTGGTGATGGACGCGACGCATGCCGTGCAGAAGCCGGGCGGGCAGGGCACCTCGTCCGGCGGAAACCGCGAGATGGCGCCGGTCATCGCGCGCGCCGCCGTCGCCGCCGGGGTCGCGGCCGTCTTCATGGAGACGCATGAGGACCCCGAACGCGCGACCCGAGAAGGCCGCTCCGACGGGCCGAACATGCTCTATCTCAAGACCGTTCCGGAATTGTTGGCGGAACTGGTCGCCATCGACCGCATCGTCAAGAAAAGACCATCATCGCGCGGTTGAGTGCGTGCATGAGGACGTTCTGCGCGGGAATGCTGGCCGCGGTGCTGCTGTCATCGGCGTCGTCGGCGGACGGGGGCGTGACCGTCTCCAGGACGCTGCCCGGCCCCATCGCGCTGGGCCCCCAGACCGCGATGGCCAGCCCCATCTTCCGTCCTGTCCCGGGCGCCGCGCATCTCAAGCATTGCTTCGTCGTCGTCGAGGGGATGACCGCCGCGCGCCCGGTCGGGGCCCAGTACGAGATCTCCGTCGTGTCGACGGGGATGGATGCCCTGCCCAACGATGTCGCCAAGGCGGGGACGCTCAGCTTCTACGAAGACGTCGGCGTCCCCGCGGCCAAGACGGCGCCGGTCAGCTTCGAAATCCCCTCCCGCTATTGCCACCACGACGCCTATCTGACGCTGAGGCCCGTCGGCGGCCTCAATCCCGAAAGCCGTCCGTCCATCGCGGCGATCTCGCTCGTCGCACGCTGAGGACGGTTGCCGTTAAAATCTACCTAATGTAGAATTCCCGCGGAATCGGCTTCGGCTGGAGGGGACCATGACGCATTTCACACGCCGCAAATTCGTCGCCACGACGGCGCTGGCGGGCGCGAGCCTGCCTTTCTCGGGATCGATCTTCGGCGCCGCGCACGCGGCAGGCGGCTATGTCCGTCCGAACGTCTATTCGCCCAGGGGCCAAGACATGCTCAAGCTCTACGAGAAGGCCGTGGGCGTCATGAGGGGGCGGCACGAAGGCGATCCGACTTCGTATGATTTCCAATGGTACACCCATTGGGTACCCGGCAACGCGTCCGACAACGTCACCAAGAACGAGAAGATCGCCAAGCTGCCGCCGTCGCTGCGCCCCGCGGCGCAGGCGATGTGGAACACCTGCCAGGGCCACGGCGCGGAGGCCAAGAAGACCATCTTCTACTTCCTGCCCTGGCACCGCATGGAACTCTATTATTTCGAGGAGATCGTGCGCGCGGCCAGCGGCGAACCGTCCTTCACGATGCCGTATTGGAACTATCTGGAGTCCGAGAAGGAAGGCGTGCTGCCGGACCTGTTCCGCGACCCGAAGAGTCCGCTCTACAATCCCAACCGCCGCCCGCCCGGCCATCCCGGCAAAGGCGTCAACAACGGCGAATGGGTGCCGGATTCGGAAGTCAATTACGAGTGCCTGAAGCTCCCCGACTACTACTCGACGGAGGCGGTGCCGCCGAATTTCTCCAGCTCGATCAACAACAATCCGCACGGCATCATGCACGATCTCATCGGCGACCCGTATGCGTCCAATCCGCTGGACTACGGCATGTCGTTCATCCCGACCGCGGCGGGCGACCCGATCTTCTTCCTGCATCACTGCAACATCGACCGGCTGTGGGCGAGCTGGAACGCGGCCGGCAACAAGAACCCGGACGACGATCCCAAATGGGCGGACAAGAAATTCACCTTCGCCAATGCGCAGGGAAGGACCGCCGAATATCTCGTCGGCAAATACACAAACACCGAAAGCCTCGGCTACAGCTACGAGAAGCTCGAGCCGGTGCCGAAGGGCGGCGGGCAGGTCGCCTCGCTCGCGAAGGCTCCGCCGCCGCGCGCGGCTGCGACCGTCGGCTCTCGCGCCGGCGTCAAGCTGGGAGCGACGGTGATGACCGTGACGCTCGTGCCGCCTCCCGGCCATGCGATGCTGCGCGACGCGGCGCAGGGCGCGCGGACCTATCTGGTGATCGAGGGGCTCAAGGTCGTCAGGCTTCCGGGCGTGCAATACGACATCTATCTCGGCGCGCCGAAGGGTGCGACCGGCGACGCGCTCAAGCCCTATTACGTCGGCACGCCCAGCTTCTTCGAAGCCGCGGGCATGCCGGGCATGGGGCAGGATTTCAGCTTCGACGTCAGCACGCTCGCCGACCAGCTCAAGCAGCAGGGCAACACGGCGCCCCAGGTCACGATCGTCCCCAAGGGCGGCGCGCCGAACAAGGGCTCGAACCCGCAGATCGGCCGCATCTCGCTCGTCAGCCAGTAGGACGTTCGAATGTGGTAGAGTGTCTTCCGCTTTAGCGGAGGGGTTGTCATGGACCGGCGCAACATCGAGCTCGCGCTCACGCGGCGCGGGATGCTTGCGGGCTTGGCGGTTCTCGCCGCCAGGCCGTCTTGGGCGCTGCCCGCCAATCCCGACGTCGTCGTGATCGGCGCGGGCGCCGCGGGCATCGGCGCCGCGCGCAGGCTCGCCGAGCTCAAGCTCTCCTGCGTCGTGGTGGAGGCCGCCGACCGCATCGGCGGGCGCGCCTATACCGACACGACGACCTTCGGCATGCCGTTCGACATCGGCTGCGCCTGGATCCACGCCGCCGACCGCAATCCGTTCTACAAGATGGCCGAGGCCGACGGCTTCAAGCTCAAATACCACGACCTCACCCTCAACGAGCTCTACACCATGCGCGCCCGCGCCGACGCGCCCGCGCTCAAGCGCGAGCATGAGGCGGAAGAGGTCATCCACAAGCGCACGGCCGCGATCGCGCGCCGCCGCGACATTCCGGTAAGCCGCGCGGTGCCGCGATGGACGCAGCCTTTCGAGGCGGCGGCGACCTATCTGGGCCCGATGGACATGGCGGTCGACCTGAACAACCTGTCGACCGCCGACTTCGCGCAATCGGCCGATCTCGATCCGAACTATCTCGTCTATGAGGGCTTCGGCACCGTCGTCGCGCGCGCGGGCGCGGAGCTTCCCGTCAAGCTCTCCACGCCGGTGCGCAAGATCGATTGGAGCCGCAAAGGCAATGTCGCGGTCGAGACCGATGCCGGCACGATCACCGCGCGCGCCGCGATCGTTACGGTGTCGACGGGCGTGCTCGCCGCGGGCTCGATCCGTTTCGACCCCGTGCTGCCGGACTGGAAGCAGACAGCGATCGGCTGCGTGCCGATGGGCCTTCTCGCCAAGATCCCGATGCTGATCCCGGGCGAGCGTTTCGGCATCAAGCCGTACGACAACGTGCTCGTCGAATATCCCGGCCGCCAGGACATCTATTTCCTCGCCTGGCCGTGGGACAGCGATCTGATGGTCGGCTTCGTCGGCGGCGATTTCGGCTGGCAGCTTTCGGCCGCGGGCGAGGAGGCCGCGATCGATTTCGCGAAGGAGAGGCTGGCGCAGACCTTCGGCAGCGACGCGCCGAAGAAGGTGACCAAGGCGCTGTTCACCAAATGGGCGAGCAATCCCTTGACGCGCGGCGCCTATTCGGCCGCTCTGCCGTGCCATTACGTCGAGCGCGAAAGGCTCGGCCGCCCCCTCGGCGACACGGTGTTCTTCGCGGGCGAGGCGCTCGCCGGCCCGCTGATCCAGACGGCCGGCGGCGCGTACCTGTCGGGTGAGGCGACGGCGAAGAGCGTGGCGGCCAAGCTGAAAGTCTAGCGCCGCTCTATCCCCTAGTCGTCATGGCCGCCCTAGAGGCGGCCATCCAGAATCGTTTTAGCTCGCTTGCTGGATGGCCGGGTCAAGCCCGGCCATGACGAATTGGGATTGCGCAACCCTAAACCGCGTTCAGCGCCAGGAAGGCCTGGACGAGGCCGATGATGGTGGTGATCAGAAGGCCCAGAAGCGCGATCCCCGCGATGAGGAAGCCGGTTCCGCGCTTCGACGGATCGGCCATGTAGGCGACCGCGTAGATGATGCGGCCCACGATCCATACCAGGCCGAGCGCGCCGGTGATGAGCGGGTACATCTGGAAATAGGCGTTGGACAGCCAAAGCAGCGGCAGGAACATCACGATATGCTCGAGCGTGTTCATCTGCACGCGATAGGCGCGGTCGAATTCGGGATGGCCGGTGGTGGCCGGCGCCTTGATGTCGTGCTTGCCGCGCATTCCGCCGACGCGGAAGCCGGTCCAGAAATACATCAGGACCGCAAGAACCGTGACGACCGCGGTGAGCCAGCTCGCGAGCGATGCCATCATGAGAAATCTCCCCTTCGAAAAGGCGGCTCCCGCGAATCGCGCGGGAGCCTTCCGGGGAGGACCTTATAGGATTTGGGCCGCTGCCGTTACTGCGGCGTGCCCATCTGGCCGCCGTTTTGCGGATAGCCTTGGCCCTGCTGGCCAGCGTGGCGCGCCTGATGCGCCTCGAGATGGCGCTCGACATGGGCCTTGCGCTCGGGCGAGAGCGCGTTCCACTGGGCGTCGAGATTCTGCAGGTAGGCGCCGCGCTGGTCGCCCGTCATCGCCTTGATCTTCTGCAGTTCGCTCTTGCGGTAGGCGCGCTTCTGGTCTTTCGCCATGCCGCGCGTCGCGTCGTGAAGCTGGACGCGGAACATCATGAACTCGTCGGGCGAATTGAACAGCGCGGCCATCTTGCCGTGATGCATCTTGCCTGCGGCCTGCGGCGGAACGCTGACCTGATCGGCGCTCGGCGCCTGGGCGAGCGCGGCCGTCGACAGGAAGGCCACGGCCGCGGCGGCCATGAGGATGCGGGGGGACTTCATCGTTGGGGACTCCGTTTCATTGTGGATTGAACGCGTGGAGAGGCCCCTCTCCGTCGCGCGCCTTGCGGCGGGCGCGACACCCGCCTAGAAGCAGGAAACTTGGCCGAATTTGTGACGGGGCGACGCTCTCATGACCGCGATCATCGACATCACCGCCCGGGAAATCCTGGATTCCCGGGGCAATCCGACCGTCGAAGTCGACGTCCGGCTCGAGGACGGCTCGTTCGGCCGCGCGGCCGTGCCTTCCGGCGCCTCGACCGGCGCGCACGAGGCGGTCGAGCTGCGCGACGGGGGCAAGCGCTATGGCGGCAAGGGCGTCGAGAAGGCGGTCGCCGCGGTCAACACCGAGATTTTCGACGCGCTCTGCGGCATGGAGGCGCAAGACCAGCCGCGCCTCGACCGCGTGATGTGCGCGCTCGACGGCACCAAGGCCAAGAGCCGGCTCGGCGCCAACGCGATCCTGGGCGTGTCGCTGGCGGTGGCGAAGGCTGCGGCGGCGAGCGCGAACCTGCCTCTCTACCGCTATGTCGGCGGTACGAAAGCCCAGGTGCTGCCCGTGCCGATGATGAACATCATCAATGGCGGCGTGCATGCCGACAATCCGATCGACTTCCAGGAATTCATGATCATGCCGGCGGGCGCGGCCTCGTTCCGCGAAGGCCTGCGCATGGGCGCGGAGGTCTTTCACACTTTGAAGAAGCAGCTGCACGACGCCGGCCATAACACCAATGTCGGCGACGAGGGCGGCTTCGCGCCGAACCTCAAAAGCGCCGACGAGGCGCTGGCCTTCATCATGAAGGCGATCGAGAAGGCGGGTTACAAGCCCGGCGAGGACGTCTATCTGGCGCTCGACCCCGCCTCGACCGAGTTCTTCAAGAGCGGCAAATACGTGCTCGAAGGCGAGGGCCGCACGCTCGATCCCGCGGCGATGGTGAAAGTGTATGAGGACCTCTGCGCGCGCTATCCCATCATCTCCATCGAGGACGGCATGGCGGAGGACGATTGGGACGGCTGGATCGCGCTCACCAAATCCATCGGCAAGAAAGTGCAGCTCGTCGGCGACGACCTTTTCGTCACCAACACCGAGCGGCTGTGCCAAGGCATCGCGCGCGGCGCCGCCAACGCGATCCTGATCAAGGTCAACCAGATCGGCACGCTGAGCGAGACGCTGGACGCGGTCGAGACCGCGCATCGCGCCGCCTACCGCGCCGTGATGTCCCACCGCTCCGGCGAGACCGAGGACACGACCATCGCCGACCTCGCCGTCGCCACCAATTGCGGGATGATCAAGACCGGCTCGCTGGCGCGCTCGGATCGTTTGGCCAAGTACAACCAGATCCTGCGCATCGAGGAGATGCTGGGCGACCAGGCGATCTATGCGGGGCGCGGCGTGCTCAGGGCCTGACACCGGTTTTGCAAAAACTTGTTTTGCCGTCATGGGAAATCGGGCGCACTGTCCGCGCCCCCCCAAGGATGATCGTCATGACGAACAGGCAGCAAAGCGGCTTTGTCGCGACCGAGGATGGCGTCCAGATCTTCTACAAGGACTGGGGCTCGGGTCAGCCCATCGTATTCAGCCATGGCTGGCCGCTGTCGGGGGACGACTGGGACCCGCAGATGATGTTCTTCCTGCGGCACGGCTATCGCGTGATCGCGCATGATCGCCGCGGCCATGGCCGTTCGACGCAGACCGACACCGGCAACGACATGGACCACTATGCCGCCGATCTCGCGGCGCTGACCGCACACCTCGACTTGGCGAACGCGATCCATGTCGGCCACTCCACCGGCGGCGGCGAGGTCGTGCACTACGTCGCGCGCCATCAGGAGCGTGTCGCCAAAGCCGCCATCATCAGCGCCGTGCCGCCGGTGATGGTGAAGTCGGCCTCCAATCCGGAAGGTATTCCGCGCGAAGGCTTCGATCCGTACCGCGAGCAGACCGCTTTCAACCGCCCGCAATTCTATCTCGACGTCCCCTCGGGGCCGTTCTACGGATTCAACCGTCCGGGCGTGAAGACCGTTCCGGGCCTGGTCCAGAACTGGTGGCGCCAGGGCATGATGGGCGGCGTCAAGGCGCAGGTCGATTGCGTCAAGGCGTTCTCGGAGACGGATTTCACCGAAGATCTGAAGAAGATCACGGTGCCGGTGCTGGTGATGCACAGCAAGGACGACCAGGTCGTGCCTTATGCCGATTCCGGCCCGAAATCCGCAGCGCTTCTGAAGAACGGCACGCTGAAGATGTATGAGAACTATCCGCACGGCATGATCACCACGCAGGCCGACGTCATCAACGCCGATCTGCTGGCCTTCATTCAAGGCTAGATTCGAGGGCGTCTGCAGTCGAACATGATCGCGCGTTGCGCGCGAACAGGCGCCGATTCGTTGACGATGTGAAAGTGAGGGCGGCCGCGCTGTTACGCGTGACTGCGTGCCGGCGCCGTGCTATATAAGCGACATGACGAAGCTGGAAATTCAAGCTCTGCTTGAGCGTGTCCTTGGCTGGCCCCCCGCGATGCAGGAAGAAGCCGCGGAAGCGCTGCTCGGAATCGAGGCGATGGGCGCCGCGCCCTATGTGCTTTCGGAAGACGAGCGGCGCGGCGTCGAGCGCGGCCTTGCCGAGGCCGATCGTGGTGAGTTCGTCCCGGAAGAAGAGATGCAGGCATGGCTCGACAAGTATCTTTGGCCGTCGCCTGAAGAGGAGCGGGCAGAGCTTGAGGAGGCCGAGCGCGAAATCGAGCGCGGCGAAGTGGCTTCCGATGAAGAGGTGGCCGAGATATTCCGGCTCGGGCGCGGATGAGGCTTTCGGTCAGTCCTCTTGCCTCGCGCCAGATCCGAAGCATCTACGCTTACGTTGCTCACGACAACCTCCAGGCCGCAACCAAGGTTGTCGCCAGAATCGGTGAGGTTGCCAAATTCGTCGCCGCAAACCCGGGAGCGGGTCGCGCGACTTTGGTTCCGGACGTGCGGGCATTTCCCGCCAACCCCTATCCGTATGTGATCTATTTCAGGAAACTTCGAGACGAAGTCCGCATCGTGCGCGTTCTGCACGCCGCACAAAGGCGGCCCGGATTGCGTGAGGAAGGTCCGGTTTATCTGGCGGAGCTTGCTCAAGCCCGCTGATATAGGTGGAGCTCCATCCGCGCGGCCGCGGCGCACGTCATGTGCGTCTCGCGCGAATGTGTGTTGATTCATCGACAATGTGAAAACGACGGTGGTTGCGTCATTCCGCGTGACGGCGCCGTCCGCAGCGTGTTATATAAGCGACATGTTGACGAAAGAGATTCAGGCGATCGTGGATCGCATCCGGACCTGGCCGGCGGACAAACAGCAACTCGCCTACGACCTTCTGACTTGGATCGAGGCGAAGGGCGAAGGCATGGACGACGCCTCGGATCTCACGGAGGAGGATTGGGCCGACCTCGAGGAAGGCTTGGCCGAGGCCGACCGCGGCGAGTTCGTGTCGGAAGAGGAAATGCAGGCGTTTTTCGACAAATATCGCTGATGCGTGTGATCTTCACACCCGGCGCGCGGACGCAGCTCAAGGCTATCTACGACCATATCGCTCAGGAGAACGAGATCGCGGCCCATGCGGTGATCGCGCGCGTGGAATATCTCGCGGACCTTTTGGGCACGAACCCGCGCATGGGATTCAAGCTGCCGCGCAGCCGTCTGCGGCGATTTCCGGTACGGCCGTATCCCTATCTGCTCTACTTCGAAGTGAGGGAGGGGGCTGTCCGCATCGTCCGCGTTCGCCACGCTTCTCGCTGTCGCCCGGCTTTCCACGATCTCCCGCGGCCGTTCGTTTTCTAGAGATGCCTTTGGAGGTTGATCTTCCATGGCCGTCATGACCGCCGCGGGGCGGCCATGACTCCATGGATAGAGTCCGTTCGCAAACCGCTCCGCGCGGCGCGATCAGGTCTTCGGGAGCGACTCCACGAACTGGACGGCGGGCAATTTGATGCCTTTGCCCTTCGTGGCCTTGCACGTGCCGAGATTGAGGTTGTTCGTCTCGCCGGTCGTGCCGGCATTGGCCTGGCAGACGGGCTTGGCGAGCGTTCCGTCCGTCAGGTCGATGCGCACGGTCAGCTTCGTTCCGGCGTTGAAATTCGCCTGCGAGCCGCCGCCGTCGCCGATGATGTTGAACTCCGAGCCGGTCCAGCCGGCGGCGAGGAACATGACGCTGTCCTGGCCGGTGACGTTGAAGGCGTGGGTGTCGTCCGTGAAGTTGATCGTGTCGATGCCGCCCGCGACCGCGGTCCCCGAAAGGGTGATCTTGGAGAGATCGGTGACCGGCTCCTGCGGCACGCTGACGCCGTTGCTGTTCTTCCAGCAATCGTCGCTGAAGCTGTTCCAGCCGCCCGGGCATTTCACGCCGGTGCCGGAATAGTGGATCAGCCAGTACTGCATGAACGCCTGATGCTCGCTGCTGGAATAGACGAATTGCTCCCAGCCCAGGCACTTCGACGGATCGACGGCGCCCGAGCACGCCTGGTCGTTCGACATGAAGTTCGAGTTGAGCTGGATCGAATAGACGTTGTGCTGGCCGCCGTCGGTCTCGGAGGTCAGGCCCTTGACCGCCGGAAACGATCCGGTCGCGGACGAGGTCAGCGTCGCGGTCACGGCGGCGTAGTCGTTGCCGTCGCCGGTCGTCTGCCCCGAGCCCGCGCCGCTGCGCGGTAGATAGGCGATGTTCGGCGCCGTCACGCAGGCGACCTGCTTCCACACCGTCAGCGGATACTCCGCCGTGAAGCAGCCCTTGTCCGGCACAGGCGTGTGCGCGATGGCCGTCCGCCAGTTCCGGTGAAGACGCTCCGTGTCCGATGTCGCCGCCTGCGCGGAGGCCGCAAGACAGGCGCCGCCCAGGATTGCGGCCGCGATGATTTTCCGTTTCGAATTGGTCGTGCCCACGACGAATGCTCCTCTTTGGTTTGTCCCGAACGGCGCGCGGACCGGGTGGCCGTGCGAAACGCGCGCGGTCCGAGGTCTTCTCTTTTGTCGGCGATCGCCCGCGTCAAACCTGCGACTCATTCGCGATTGAGTCAAGGAAAGGCGCCTCGCTGGTCCAACCCTTAACACCTCCGATTGCGCTCTTAACGATTCTCCGCTTGACGCGGCGAATCAGTCGGTGATTCGTTCCTCTATGCGAATCAGGCGAAGTGTGACCCGCGTGTTCGCCGCCATGGTGCTGCCGGCGGCGTGCGGCGCAGTCACGGCCTATTTCGGCTACTACGCGATCTGGGGCGAGCGCGGCGTGCTCGCGCTCGAGGACGCACAGGCCCAGCTCGGCGTGCGCCAGGAGCAGCTTGCGCAGGTGCGCGACCAGCGCCAGCGTCTCCAGCACCGCATCTCCCTGATGAAGCCCGGCCAGGTCGATCCCGACCTCGTGGAGGAACTCGCGCGCAGCGAGCTGATGGACGGCGCGCCGGGCGAGGTCGCCGTGCCGCGTCCCAAGCCGCAGCCTTAAGGGCCGGCCTTCAACTGTGCTGCGGTTTGCGGATACCACGCGTTTCCGTCCCAATATTTGTAGTACAGCGCGTTGTCGGTGCCGCGCAGAAAGCAATAGATGCGGTCGGATCGCGGGGCGATGCATTTCGGCGGTGAGGCCGGCAAGCCGCCCAGCCCGTCCCACTTCGTCCAGTCGGTGCCGGTCCAGCTCCGTTGATGGATGCCCGGCGCCTTGCCGGCGACGAAGCAGTCGAGCCGGTTTTCCGCGCGGCTGGTGCAGCCGATATCGCCCGCGAGTCCGCCATGGAGGTCGTCCCACCCGGCCCATTTGTTCCAATCCGCGGCGATATGGAACATGCCCGTCGACGGATCGCCCTGCGCGAAGCAGTCGATGCGGCCCATCCCCCAGGACAGGCATTCCGGGCGCGAGATGATCTTGCCGCCGCGGTCGTTCCAGCTGCTCCAGCGCGTCGACTCGTTCCAGCTGACCTGCATCAGCGCGCCGTTGGCGCCGCGCGCGAAACAGTCGAAGGGATTGGCGCCGAGAAAGGTGCAGCTCAGCCCGCTGGTGATGCTGCCGCCGAGATCGTCCCACGTGCCCCACTTGTTCTGACGCCGCGCGATATGCGCGACGGAACCGTCCGGCTGCCGCACGAAGCAGTCGATGTCGTTTCCTCCAACAGTACGCCGGCATTCGGGGGCGCCCACGATCTTGCGCCCCAGCGGCGTCCACACCGCCGGCGCCGAGCCGATCCTGGTGCCGTCGATGAGCATGCCGTTGCTGTCCGCGGCGAGACAGTCGGTTCGATCCTCGCCGATCAGGCAGTCGGGGGCGGAGGTGATGGCCTTCTGGGCCCATCGCGACCAGTAGGTCTTGTCGCCCACGACGGAGACTCTGAACAGCCAATCGGAGTTGGTGACTCCGAAGCATGCGACCTCGCTCTTGCGCCGGTCGCAGCTGATGTCCGAGAAAGCGGCGCTGTCCGCCTTCTTCCAAAGCTCCCGGCTTCGAAAAGCCGCCATCTCGCCTGCGCGCAACCGCCATACCTTGGCGACGTTCTCGGTGTTCTCCGTGCCGGTGGCGATGCCTTCGAATTTCACGTCGGGGTTTGAATAATAGGGAATCTTGCGCTCGCAGGACCACGGAGGCTTGCAGGGATAAGCCATGATGGTGTGCCAACCGAAGCTTTGAAAGCCGTGCCCGAAAGCATAGGGATGATCGTTGGAATCATGTTCGATGTCATGGCGGGCGCCCGCATTGTGGCCGACTTCATGGGCGAAGGCGTGATTGAGCACGGCGCAGAACGGCGAGATGACAGAATAGGCGTCGTCGGCGTCTGCGTGGACATTCCCTATGCCGCACTCGATCCAAGCGTGGGCGATCAGGACCACGACCGAGGCATAAGTGGCGTCGCGGCGACTGGTGACCTCCTTCATGTCGGGAAGATGGTGGATGATATCGTCGAAGCTCTTGCCGGATTCGTCGTAGTCGACGTGCACCTTGCCGGCGAGCTGGAACTCCATATCGAGCCCGCTGTTGCGGAAGGCTTCGTTGCCGTCGGCGATGGTGAGGGCGATCAGGTTGTCGATGCCGAAGCTCCAGGTCTCGGCGGCCGACGTGTAGGCGAAAAGAACGCGGATGACAGGGCGTCCGGCACCCGGCGGCGGCGCTTGCGGCGCGGGTGGTACTTTGCCGCGCCGGGAGGTTTCCTCTACTTCGTCATTGCCGGCGGGGAACTTGCTGCGGTCCACTTCGAGGAGGGCGGTCAGGCCGTCCTGCGCGGGCCGCAACTCGTAGAGCCCGCCGTCCGGCACGTCGATGGTGCCCGTCACCTTGTCGCCTTCGATGACGATCAACGCCTCTCCCGCGATGCCCTTGGCGGCGAGGTCCCCGATCCAGAGCACGCGATGGTCCTCGAGCTGCTGCACCTCGCGGGTGCGGATGGCGAGCGCCTGGGGCGATTTCAGCGCGAAGGTCAGCTCTTCGCCGGCCGCGGCATTCTTCAACGTCTCGACGTCGACGCGTACCAACGAGACGCCGGCGGCTTCCGGCTCGGCCGCGAAGCGTTGCCGCTCCGCTGTCTCGGCTTGTGTCAAGTTCTGCGCCGGCGGATGCAGGACGCTCTCGCCCCAGGCGGGAGTGATCAGCAGGAGCGCCAGCAAACCCGCTGCGCAATGCCTTGTCATCGTTCCCTCCCGCTGCAGTAGGACGAGAAAATATCGATTTTCCCCCCAAGGTCGCAATCGTGGCATGATCGGCGGTTGCGGAGTTCGCGCCTCGCGCGTTTCCTGACAAAAGGTCAAAGCTTGCCAAAAGCAGGCCCGCTTGCCACAACCTCGGCTTGGCCCCGTAAACCATGGCCGAATTCCGGGAAATGGAATGAAAAACCCTGAAAGTTCAAAGGGTAACGGCTCCACCGCCCCGTCCAATTCGGTGGATCTGAAGGCCTTCTATCACGACATGCTGCTGATCCGCCGCTTCGAGGAGAAGGCGGGCCAGCTCTACGGCATGGGGCTGATCGGCGGCTTCTGCCATCTCTATATCGGCCAGGAGGCGGTGGTCGTCGGCATGCAGGCCGCTGCCATGCCCTCCGATCAGGTCATCACCGCCTATCGCGACCACGGCCACATGCTCGCCTGCGGCATGGACCCCAAGGGCGTCATGGCCGAGCTCACCGGCCGCCACACCGGCTATTCCAAGGGCAAGGGCGGCTCGATGCACATGTTCAGCGAGGAGAAGAAGTTCTACGGCGGCCACGGCATCGTCGGCGCGCAGATCCCGCTGGGCACGGGCTTGGCCTTCTCCAACAAGTACCGCGGCAATGACGCGGTGACGCTGACCTATTTCGGCGACGGCGCCGCCAACCAGGGCCAGGTCTATGAAAGCTTCAACATGGCCGAGCTGTGGAAGCTGCCCGTCGTCTACATCATCGAGAACAACCAGTATGCCATGGGCACGAGCGTCGAGCGCTCGTCCGCCCAGGTAGAGTTCTTCAAGCGCGGCTCGTCCTTCAACATCCCCGGCCATCAGGTCGACGGCATGGACGTGGAAGCCGTGCACGCCGCCGGCCGCGAGGCGATCGAATGGTGCCGCTCCGGCAAGGGTCCGATCATCCTGGAGATGAAGACCTATCGCTACCGCGGCCATTCGATGTCCGATCCCGCCAAATACCGCACACGCGAGGAAGTTCAGGGCGTGCGCGAGAAGCGCGACCCGATCGATCATCTGGGCCAGAAGCTGGTCGCGCAGGGGCTCGCGACCGAGGACGACCTCAAGGCCATCGACAAGGACATCCGCGCCGTCGTCAACACCTCCGCCGAGTTCGCGACCGAAAGCCCCGAGCCCGACGCCAGCGAGCTCTACACGGACGTGCTGGCATGAGCACGCACGCTTCTTCTCACAACACCTTCAGTGTCATGGCCCGCGAATGCGGGCCACCCAGTTTGGTTCTGCACAAAGAGAGAGATTTCACGCGGAGGCGCGAAGACGCGGACCCGCATCGATTCTGCGCGGCTCCGCGCGCAACACTACAGAGCGATGGCAGGCGACACCTGGGTGGCCCGCATTCGCGGGCCATGACAAGGGGGGGGATTTCGTGAGCACCCAGATCCTCATGCCCGCGCTGTCGCCCACGATGGAAGAGGGCAAGCTCGCCAAGTGGCTGGTGAAGGAAGGCGACACCGTCAAGTCCGGCGACATCCTGGCCGAGATCGAGACCGACAAGGCGACGATGGAGTTCGAGGCGGTCGATGAAGGCCGCATCGGAAAAATCCTCGTCCCCGAAGGCACCGAAGGCGTGAAGGTGAATGCCCCTATCGCCGAGCTGGTGGGAGAGGGTGAAACGGCCGAGCCTGTGGCGGCGGTGAAATCCGAAACACCCGCACCCGCGACGAAACGCGAAGTGCGGGAGGCGAAGAAGGACGACGCGCCCAAGCCTGTGCCGGAAGCCCAGGCCGCGCTCTCCGATCCGGCAGTCCCTGAGGGCACCGAGATGGTGACGCAGACGGTGCGCGAGGCGCTGCGCGACGCCATGGCCGAAGAGATGCGCCGCGACGACACCGTCTTCCTGATGGGCGAGGAGGTCGCGCAGTACCAGGGCGCCTACAAGGTGAGCCAGGGCCTGCTCGAGGAGTTCGGCACGCGCCGCGTCATCGACACGCCGATCACCGAGCAGGGCTTCGCGGGTCTCGGCGTCGGCGCCGCGTTCGGCGGGCTTCGTCCCATCGTCGAGTTCATGACCTGGAACTTCGCGATGCAGGCCATCGACCAGATCATCAATTCCGCCGCCAAGACGCGCTATATGTCGGGCGGCCAGATGCAGTCGCCGATCGTCTTCCGCGGGCCGAACGGCCCCGCCTCGCGCGTCGGCGCCCAGCACAGCCAGGACTATTCCGCCTGGTATGCGAGCGTGCCGGGGATCAAGGTGATCGCGCCCTATTTCGCCGCCGACGCGAAGGGGCTTCTCAAGGCCGCGATCCGCGATCCCAACCCGGTCGTGTTCCTGGAGAACGAGATCGTCTACGGCCGCTCGTTCCCGGTGCCCAAGCTCGACGATTTCGTGCTGCCCATCGGAAAAGCGCGCGTGGTCAAGCCGGGCCGCGACGTGACGCTCGTCGCCTATTCGATCTGCGTCGGCCAGATTCTGGAAGCCGCGGAAAAGCTCTCCGCCGAAGGCATCGACGCCGAGCTGATCGACCTGCGCTCCTTGCGCCCGCTCGACACCGCGACGGTGGTCCAGTCGGTGCGCAAGACCAACCGTCTCGTCACCGTCGAGCAAGGCTGGCCCGTCTGCTCCATCGGCTCGGAGCTTTGCGCCGTGGTGACGAATGAAGCTTTCGACTGGCTCGACGCGCCGCCGACCAAAGTGACCGGCAAGGACGTGCCGATGCCCTACGCCGCCAACCTCGAAAAGCTCGCGCTGCCGACAGTCGACGACATCGTCGCGGCGGTGAAAGCGGTCTGTTATCGATGAATGGCTCCCTCTCCACCACATTCACCATGGCCGGGCTTGACCCGGCCACCCAGCGAGCGAGCGTCAGCGAGCGAAAAGAGTCATATGCGCCCGCAGACGCGGGCGCGCTGGGTGGCCGCCTCAAGGGCGGCCATGGTGAGGGTGGTAGTTGAGTTGGTAGCGATGACCGACGCCAAACCGAAAAAAAAGGCCTGGAAGAAGGGCGGCTGCCATTGCGGCGCGGTGGCGTTCGAGGTGCGCACGCCGTCCGCGGTCGAGCTCGTCGACTGCAATTGCTCTATGTGCGGCAAGACCGGTTATCTGCACCTGATCGTGGCGAAAAAGGATTTCCGCCTCACGCGCGGCGAGGGCGCGATCACGACCTACACCTTCAACACAGGCGCCGCGAAGCACATGTTCTGCTCGGTGTGCGGGATCAAGTCGTTCTATGTCCCGCGCTCGCATCCCGACGGCTACAGCGTGAATTTCCGCTGTCTCGACGACAAGGGTTTCACCTCCGTCTTCACGACCGAGTTCGACGGCCGCCATTGGGAGCAGCACGCGGGTGAGCTCGCGCGGCTGGAGGAGAACTGATGAGCGAGGCCGAGATCTCCAACCAGCTGCTCGCGCTGTCCGGCCTGGCGCTGTCGGGGCTGTCGGTGTTCTTCACGCTGTTCTCGGCCTACATCGTCGCGCTTTATTTCTTCCTGCATCAGGCGCCGCTCACCTTGCGCGTCACGGTGTTCATGTTCTTGACGCTCGCCTTCGTCTATCTCGGCTCCTATGCTCGCGATATGGCCTTGCACGCGGAAGGGTTGCACACCGCGTTGCAGGAGCTTGCGGCCCGCCAGCCGTTGAGCGCAGGCGGCCGCGCCTTGCTCGCGCACGATCTGAACGAAAGACTGCGCTGGGCGAACATCGGCGGATTGGCATTGATCTATGTGGCGCTGTTCTATGTCACTTTCATCTACCGCTGGAAGGAGCGGCCGCTGTTCGCGATCCATGAGCAGAAGGACGTGACATGAGCACGCAGATCCTGATGCCCGCGCTCTCTCCCACCATGGAAGAGGGCAAGCTCGCCAAGTGGCACGTGAAGGAAGGCGACACGGTCAAATCGGGCGACATCCTGGCCGAGATCGAGACCGACAAGGCGACGATGGAGTTCGAGGCGGTCGACGAGGGCAAGATCGGCAAGATCCTCGTCCCCGAGGGCACCGAGGGCGTGAAGGTCAACGCGCCGATCGCCGTGCTGCTGGAAGATGGCGAGAAGGCCGACGCCGCGCCGGACATCTCCTCCGCGATGGCCTCGATCAAGGATGCCGTGACGGCGGAGGCGAAAACGCCTGCACCGGCGTCCCGCTCCCCCCTTGAGGGGGAGCCGAAATCGCGAAGCGATTTCGGAGGGGGGCAAAAGGTGGATGCCGCAAAACCCCTCCCCGAAGCGCTTCGCGCTTCGAGTTCGGCCCTGTCGGGCCTCAACCCTCAAGGGGAGGGTGATAAGAGCGGGCGCGTCTTCGCCTCGCCGCTGGCGCGGCGGATCGCGCAGCAGAAGGGCATCGATATCGCCAAGCTTGCGGGCTCCGGCCCGCGCGGGCGCGTCGTCAAGGCCGACGTCGAGGCCGCGAAGGCACCTGCCGACGCCGCGGTGAAAGCCGCCGCCGCGAAGGCGCCCGAGGCGCCGCGTGCGGAAACCCCGCCGTCCGTCGCAGGCGTCGCGCCGCTGCCCGACGCGCGCGCCTTCTTCAAGAAGGAAGACTACGACGAGATCCCGCACGATTCGATGCGCAAGGCGATCGCGCGGCGGCTGACCTCGTCGAAGACGCTGATCCCGCATTTCTATCTCACCGTCGATTGCCGCATCGACAACCTGCTCGCCACGCGCGCGCGGCTGAACGAGGCCGGTGCGAAGGGCGGCTTCAGGCTCTCGGTCAACGATTTCGTGGTGAAGGCGTCGGCGCTGGCGCTGATGCGCGTGCCCGAGGTCAACGCGAGCTGGACCGACACCGCGATCCTGCGCCACAGGCATGCCGATGTCGGCGTCGCGGTCGCGCTCGATTTCGGCCTGATCACGCCCATCGTCTTCCGCGCGGAAGAGAAGGGGCTCGCGGTCATCTCAAACGAGATCAAGTCGCTCGCCGAGCGCGCGCGGACCAAGAAGCTCAAGCCGCAGGAGTTCGAGGGCGGCGGCTTCGCGGTCTCCAATCTCGGCATGTTCGGGATCAAGCAGTTCACCGGCGTGATCAACCCGCCGCATGCCGCGATCCTGGCCGTGGGCGCGGGCGAGGCGCGCGCGATCGTGAGGGACGGCAAGGTCGAGGCCGCAACGATGATGACGGTCACCATGTCGTGCGACCACCGCGTCGTCGACGGCGCCACCGGCGCGCGCTTCCTCGAGGCCTTCAAGCAATTCATCGAAGAACCGGCCGCGATGCTGCTATAGTGCGCGGGGGTGCGGCGATGAGCGATCTGGAAGCCATTCTGGAGACCGGCGGCGCGGCGGCGGTGGAGATCGCGGCTTCGGCCATGGCCGAGCGGGGGCATCAGGTCCATTCCTGCCCGAATTGCGCCAAACCCATGATCGGCGACTTTTGCGGTGTGTGCGGGCAGGAGCGCAACACGCACCGCCGTTCGATAATGCATTTGTTCTACGATCTGGTCGACATCGTCATCAATCTGGACAGCCGCGTCATGCGCACGAGCTGGGCGCTTCTGGCGCGGCCGGGAGAGATTGCCAGCGCGTTCCGCGAGGGCCGCACGCGGCGCTATCTGCCGGCGCTTCGGCTCTACTTCTTCGTCTCGCTGATCTTCTTCCTGATCCTGGGCGTCACGAACATCGCGATCATGCAGCTCGTCGTCGTGGCGACGCCGGTCAAGGTCACCTGGATCAACGGCAAGCCTTACGTCCCCAATCCGGCCTACGACCCGGACGATTCCGACACGCATTTCATGCCCAAATACATGCCGATGTCGAAAGATCGAGCCTCGCAGCCCGGCGGGCACTACGAGTTCTCGGCCAAGGGCTATTTCTTCGCGCCGATCGGCGCCTATCACGTGAACCTCACGCCCGAGGCGCGCGCCAAGCTCGGCAGGGCGAATTTCGAGATCACGGACGACGAAACCAAGGGCAAGCCCGTCGATCCGCAGAAGCTCAAGAAGGCGCAGGCCATCAAGAGCTGGGTCGAGAGCCACGTCTTCGGCGGGCTGCAGCGGCTGGCGGCGAACCCGGCCGCGCTCAATGACGGGCTCACGACCTGGATTCCGCGCGTCCTGTTCTTCCTGCTGCCGCTCTACGCGCTGCTGCTCGAGCTCTTCTACATCCGCCAGCGCAAGAAGTTCTTCTACGTCGACCACCTGATCTTCTCGCTCACCATCCACACCTTCGGCTTCGTGCTGCTGATGCTGGCGGCGGCCGCGGCGCAGTTCCTTCCCGGAGGCGTCGTGGCCTGGGGCACGCTCGTCATAGGCGGTGTCTATGCGCTGATCGCGACGCGGAACTTCTATCATCAGAACTGGTTCTGGACGGTGGTGAAGTTCGGCGCCGTGTCGTTCTTCTATGTGTTCTTCTTCGTCTTCCCCGCGCTCGGCGCCGTGATCGCGCTGAGCTTCCTGAACGTCTGAGGTCAAGCGATGGCCGAGAGCTTCGATTTTCTCGTGATCGGCGGCGGTCCGGGCGGCTATGTCTGCGCCATCCGCGCCGCCCAGCTGGGCATGAAGACCGCTGTCGTCGAGCGCGACAGGCTCGGCGGCATCTGCCTGAACTGGGGCTGCATCCCGACCAAGGCGCTGCTGCGCTCGTCGGAGATCTTCCATCTGATGCACCGGTTGGGCGAGTTCGGGTTCTCGGCCGACAATCTGAAATTCGACATCGCCAAGATCGTCGCGCGCTCGCGCAAGGTCTCACAGCAGCTCTCGAACGGCGTCGGCTTCCTGATGAAGAAGCACAAGATCACCGTCATTGCGGGCGAGGCGAAGCTCGCGGGCCCCGGCAAGGTCACGGTCGGCGACAAGGAATACACGGCCGGGAACATCGTGCTCGCGACCGGTGCGCGCGCCCGAACCATGCCGGGGCTGGAGCCCGACGGGAAGCTGATCTGGACCTACCGCGAGGCGATGGTGCCGACCTCGTTCCCCAAGTCATTGCTCGTCGTCGGCTCGGGCGCGATCGGCATCGAGTTCGCGAGCTTCTACCGCACCCTCGGCGCCGAGGTGACGGTGGTGGAGATCCTCGACCGCGTGCTGCCCGTCGAGGATGAGGAGATCTCCGCCTTCGCCGCCAAGGCCTTCGCCAAGCAGGGCATGAAGATCAGGACCGCGACCGGCGTCGAGAAGCTCGTGAAGGGCGCCGACACCGTCACCGCGACGCTCAAGACCAAGGACGGCAAGACCGAGACGCTGAGCGTCGACCGGGTCATCCTGGCAATGGGGATCGTGGGCAATGTCGAAGGCCTCGAGAACACCGGCGTGAAGATCGAGAAGACGCATGTCGTCACTGACGAATGGGGCGCGACCGGCGTGCCGGGGCTGTGGGCCATCGGCGATCTCGTGGGCCCGCCCTGGCTCGCGCACAAGGCGATGCATGAGGGCGTGATCGTCGCCGAGCGCGTCGCGGGCGTGAAAGGCGTGCACCCGCTCGACGCCTCGAAGGTGCCGGGCTGCACCTATTGCTGGCCGCAGGTCGCCTCGGTGGGCATGACGGAAGCCAAGGCGAAGGCGTCGGGGCGCAAGATCAAGGTCGGACGGTTTCCATTTATCGGCAATGGAAAGGCCATCGCGCTTGGCGAGGCGGAAGGTTTGGTTAAGACGGTGTTCGACGCGGAGACCGGCGAGCTTTTGGGCGCGCATATGGTGGGTGCCGAGGTGACGGAGCTGATCCAGGGCTATGCGGTTGCGCGCGCGGGCGAGCTGACCGACGAGGACCTCGCGCACACGATCTTCCCGCATCCCACCCTGTCGGAGATGATGCACGAAGCCGTCCTGGACGCTGACAAGAAGGCTTTGCACATATAGGATACGGTGATCGGCAAAGGGGGGGTGTGTCCATGATCAGGAAACTGGCGGCGCTGACTGCCGCTCTGCTGATTGCCTGCACGCATTCCGCATTCGCCAAGAAGGTATCCATCAGCTTCGACGGCACCTGCGAGACGGCGACGTTCGAGGCCGACAAGGCGTTCGACACGCAAGGCGAGGGCAATGTCTGGTCGTACAACGGCAAGGGCACCGGGCTTTGCGCGAATTTCTTCGGCTTGGGATCCAAGGTTAAGGCGAAGTATTTCGACATCAACGGGAGCTGGCTGCTCTTTTCCGTGCAGAGTACCGATGCCGGGTTGAGCGGCTACCAGTACATGATCGCGATCCAATATCCCATCGCGACAGGCGGCTTGTACATCGAAAACCTAGTCAAGTCGGATTTCTCGACCCAGGTCGTGACGTCCGGCACCTATACGGTCACTTCGGGACCGTGATTGTTCGCGGGGGGCGACAATGATGAGAACTGTGCTCAGCATCCTGATCGTGGTCCTGGCGATCCCGCTTGCGACCTTTGCCGTGCTCTGGCTGCGCGACGGCAAGGTCCTGGTCGTCCACAACACCGGCACCGCTAGCTTCGAGGTCACCGGCCGCACCGAAAACGGCCCCACCGTGGAATACACCGACAAGCGCGTCGTGCCGGCGGGGAAATGGGACTGGATGATCTTCTTCCCGAAGATGCAGGGCGCGATGCATCTGCGCTGCATCGACGGCGGCGGGCTTTCGACCGTCCAGCTCGGCCCCGACGCGCCGACGCGGTTCCTCTATTCGAACGTCACGCTGCAAGGCTGCGGCCACGTCGAGCACAAGAGCGGGTTCACGCTTTAGTTCGACGACAGCAGCCGTTTCACGTCCTCGGTGATGCCGGCGACGTTGCCGGTGTCGGTGGTGACGAGGCGCGCGGTGCCGGCGCGGTCGAAGAAGAAGACCGAGTTCGAATGCATCACCGTATAGGGATGGCCGGGCGTGTCCTTGGTCACCTTGTACATCACGCGGTAGCGCCGCGTCAGCGCCAGCAGCCCGTTGGGCGGGCCGCTCAGCCCCTCCACCTGCTTGGCGAAGCCGCGGACGTATTGCGCGAGCACGGGCTGGGTGTCGCGGTCGGGATCGACGGTCACGAACAGGACCGCGACGTCGTAGGCCTGGGTGTCGAGCTTACCCAGGACGGCCGACAGGTTGGCGAGCGTCGTGGGGCACAAATCCGGACAATGCGTGTAGCCGAAGTACAGGATGACGACGCGGCCGCGATAGTTCTGCTCGCTCACGATCTCGGCGTCGTTGGCGCGCTGCATGCGGAACTGGAGCTTGGGCATGGAGCCGGTGATGTCGGTCGCGTGCCACGGCTTGTCGCCGCCGCCGCACGCGGCCAACCACGCGCAAAGCGCCAGCGCCCCAAGCCTCGCGAGCCCAAATCTCATGACCAACCGCATAGCACAGCCCGGCGCAAAGCGGGAATCTGTGACCAATCGCCTCTGGCTGGCGCAAGCGCGCGGGGCCATTGTCGCGCCCCATGACGGCCGTCTCGCGTCCCTGGCTCGCTTACGCGCTGCTCTTGATGGGCGGCGCCGTGGTCTACGTGCTGTGCCGGTACTATCCCGCAGACCTGCCGTTCTGGATGCCGTGGGAGTTCTCGTGGCCCACTTTCCTTGCGACCTTTCTGGCGCTCGGCTGGTTCGCGCGGGGGCTCTCCAAGGTCGAAGAGCGGCCGGCCGCGTGGCGCATCGCCTGCTTCGTGCTCGGCGTGGCGATGGACTACGCGGTGCTGCAGACCCATATCGACTATTACGCCCAGCACATGTTCTTCGTGCATCGCGCGGCGCATTTCGTCCTCCATCATCTGGGTGCGTTCCTGATCGCGCTCGGCGCCGCCGGGCCTGCGATCCGCGCGGGGATGCCGTCCTTCCTCGCGCCCGTGCTGGACGCGAAGCCGGTGCGCGGCGCGATGAATTTCATGCAGCACCCCGCCGTTGCGCCGGTGCTGTTCGTGGGGCTGCTCTATTTCTGGCTGATCCCTGAGATCCACACCCGCGTGATGCTCGACGCCGGTCTCTACGATCTCATGAACTGGACCATGGCGCTGAACGGCATCGCGTTCTGGTCGCTGGTCCTCGATCCCAGGCCCAAGCCGCCGGCGCGGCTCTCCAGCCTGATGCGCGCGCTGATGATTCTGCTGATCGAATTGCCGCAGATGGTGCTGGGCGCCATTTTGTCGCTGTCGATGACCGACTATTATCCCGTCTACACGATCTGCGGCCGGATCTTCGACATGACCGCGCTCAACGATCAGCACTATGGCGGCCTGATCGTGTGGCTGCCGGGAACGCTGACGAGCTTCGCCGCGATGATCGTGGTGCTGGTCGTCTTGCGCCTCAACGAGGAAAGGGCGGAACTTGCGCGTCAAACTTCTTGAGATCGCAGCAGCGGCATTTCTGTTCCCGGCTTGCGCGTTCGCCGGTCCCGTGCAGGTGAGCGACGCGTGGATGCGCGCGCTGCCGGCGGGTCTGCCGGCGGCAGGCTATTTCACGCTCCACAACGCTTCGCCCAAGGAGGTCGCGCTCACCAGCGCCGCGAGCGCCGCCTGCGGCATGCTGATGCTGCACAAGAGCAGCGAAGAGGGCGGCATGGGCAGCATGCAGGACGTGAGCAGCGTCGCGGTGCCGGCGGCCGGCACGGTCAAGTTCGCGCCGGGCGGCTATCACCTGATGTGCATGAACCCCACAGCCGCGCTCAAGCCCGGCGCCGTCGTCACCGTCACGCTCGCCTTCTCCGACGGCAGCAGAAGCGAGGTGCCCTTCGCGGTGAAGAACGCGCAAGGGAAGTAGCGGGCGCTCTCAATACTCGAACAGCTCGTGCAGCAGCCATTCGCGCTCGTTGAGCGTGGTCTGGAGCTTGCGGCCGAGCCTCGTATCGGTCTGGAACGCGTCGATGCGGTCGGAGGTGTTGAGCTTCGGCGCCTCGCGGATGTGCTTGATCGCGCCGTCGATGTCGCGGATCGCGTGGCGCAGCTTGGTCGTGATCAGCTCCTCGAGATCGTCGGCGAACGTCTCGTGATGGACCGTGAAATCGACGACGTTGGTCTTCTCATAACCCGCGCGCACGTCGTCCTGGGTCTCGCATTCGGCCAGCGTCTCCAGCGGCGTGCGCATCGCCAGCTCGAGATAGCGATAGGTCTGGAAGCCGATCAGCTCGCGTATATGATCGTTCGCGTCGTCGCCGTACTCGTCGTCGAGCATGTGGGAGACGTCGGGCTGGAGCACGAATTTCAGCCAGACGCGGAAGCCTTCCCAGGTCGAATCGTAGAGATCGCCGTGGCCGCGCTTGCGCAGGCGCCGCGCCAGCCCGCCCATGCCCGCGCAGCCGTGCGAATAGAGCGAGATGTACTGGTCGAGCGGATTGCGCACGGTGATGAAATAGAACTTCTTCGGATCGTAGCGGTCCTCGACCCGTGCGTGCTTCTTGTACTTCATCACCTCTTCGGTGCAGAACTCGGTCAGCAGGTGCGACACGAAGGTCGAACCCGTCTTCTGCACGTCGAGGAACACGAACGACTCAAACTCGTGCATGGGAGCTCACAAACCGTAGAGTGATGGCCACTTCGCCGCGTGTCCCCCGAACCGCGCGGCGGCGGCGCGCATCTCGTCCTTGAAGAAATCGGCGATCTCGGCCTTGATGTCGTCGCTCATTTCGAGCTTCTGGGCCTTGGCCTTGCGGTTGCTCGCCGGATTGATCTCGCCGCTCGCCTTGTCGGGATCGCCGCCGAGATATTCCAGGATCGCCTTGCGCGTCTCGTGCGGCTCGGCGCCGATGTCGTCGAAGAAGAAGTGCCGGAAGCTGATCTTGGGCGCGAGCCGGTCCCAGCGCTCGGCGACGCGCGCGGGAAAGCCGACCTTCTGGAACGGCTTGTACTCCTCGAGGAACAAGCGGAACTTCTTGGGCTCCTTGAGCAGATCGCGGTCGAATTTCTCGCGGCGGTTCGCCATCGAGATCTGCGACCACAGCCGCGTCACGGGATCGCGCACGAGATAGAAGACCTTCACGTCGGGGAATTTCCGCGCGACCTCGGCGATCATCTCCTCGCGGATGCCGCTATAGCCCGGCGTCACGTCGCCCGAGAGCCGCTGGCCCTTGAAGCGGAACAGCCTGCCGTAGCGTTCCAGGTCGACCGCGTTGCCGCCCATCGCGACCGCCTCGCTCAGGAATTCGATGTCGCGCTCGTCCCAGGGACGGCGGAAATTCGGCTGGCCGCCGCGGCCCTTCTTTTTCTTCTTCATCCTGTTCGCGCGCTTCAGCTTGTTCCGGGCATTGCCGAATTTCGGCGTCTCGCGGTCGAGATAATGCAGCTCCTTGATGGGAGGCATCCAGAAATCGGGATGGTATTGGAGCTGGTCGTAGGCCCAGCCGGTGCCGGCCTTCTGCATGCCGATGCATATGAAATCGGGCCCGACTGGCAGGGACATGATCGACTTGCTCTCCTAAGCGGCCGCAGCGTTCGGCGGGCTCGATGCCGTACCGATGCGCAGTTGTAAAGTGTGTAATGTCCGGCCAAGGCCTGAGACATGACGGGGTTTGCCCGCACCGCGGACCGGTCGTCCGCCTCCCCGCGGGCGGGGCGACCTTACAAGGGGCAATGGGGGCGGGTCGAGGGGTGCGCGGTTGCTTGACCCCCTTGATTTGCCATGAAATATTCCCGCGCCCTAAAAATTCCGTCACGTCGATTCAGACGCAAACCGGGAGTTCGACCACCATGTCCGCCAGCGGCGCCCCCAGCACCGAGACCGGCCGCGCCGCGAAACGAGCGCGCCGCAAAGCCCAGTTGGTAAACCAGGGCGTCGACGTCGCCGAACTCGAGAAGCGCGTCCATGTCGCCGAGCTGCGGGCCCGCGAGGTGGAGGCCGAGGTGCGCTATCTGCTGGCGTCCCAGCAGCGGCGCGACATGAAATCCGGAAAGCGCGACAAGGGCGGCAAGAACAAGACCAAGAAGAAGAAGGCGGGCGGCGACAGGGAGCAGGACTGATCCTTGTCCCTCGCGCCCGTTGCTCCGTAGCCGGATATCCCTGCGCGGGCCGCGCCCCGCGGTGGCAATCGCATTGTCGATGACCTAGATTGGCGTTCACCTTTTCACCCCATTTCAAGAGCGCGCTGATGACTTCCGCAGACGGCACCACGGGCACAGAGGACGCGGCCGACGACCTGGAGCGTCCGCAGACCGCGGCCGAACGCCGCGAGGCCCGCCAGGCGGCGGCGAAGGCCAGGGCGGCGGTCTCGGGCTTCATCGCGCTCGCCGACCAGCGTCGCGACGCGCGCGATTGGGACGGGGCGCGGGCGGGCTATGAGGAAGTGCTCGCGATCGATCCCAACCTCCAGCACATCTGGATCCAGCTCGGCCATGCGCGCAAGGAGAGCGGCGATCTCGCCGCCGCGGAGCTCGCCTATCGCGAGGCGCTCCGCATCAAGCCCGAGGATGCCGACGGGCATCTCCAGCTCGGCCATCTCTTCAAGGTGCGTGGCCAGCCGACGATGGCGCTGGAGTTCTACAGCCGCGCCGCCGAGCTCGATCCGGAAAACGGCGACGTCCAGGCCGAGTTGACCCGCATGCGCGGCCGGGCCGACATCAAGCCCGGGCCCGCATCCGGGGCATCGTCGCGCGGCGGGCCGGGGATGGCGCGCCGTCAACCGCGCGCCGCCAAGCCGTCGGACGGCAAGACGCTCGAGATCGTCTTCGACGTCAGCGACCTGATGCACTATTTCCGCAACGCGCGGCTGCCCACCGGCATCCAGCGCGTGCAGATGGAAGTGATCCGCACCGCCACCGAAGCGGCCGGCGAGGGCGTGGCGTTCTCGATCGTCTGCTTCACCCGGGAGACCGATTTCTGGGTCGAGATCCCGCCGTCGCTGTTCCGCACGCTGTGCAAGCAGGCGGTGGTGGGCGGCGACCACGAGGCGCCGGAATGGCGCAGCCTGCTCGCCCAGCTCGACGCGGTGCTCTACGGCAAGCAGTATTACGCGTTCGCGCGCGGCGCGGTGCTGCTCAATCTCGGCACGTCGTGGTGGCTGCAGAACTATTTCCTCAACGTGCGCCTGGCCAAGGCGCTCTACGGCATCAAATACGTGCCCTTCGTGCACGATTTCATCCCGGTGATGGCGCCGGAGCATTGCGTGGCCGAGCTCAGGCAGGACTTCATCAGCTGGGCGATCGGCGCCTTCGATCACGCCGATTTCTTCCTGGTGAACTCGAAAGCGACGCTCGCCGACCTCAACACGGTGTGCAAGAAGCTCGGCTACAAGCCGCGCGACGCCGCGGTGGTGACGCTCGACGCCGATTTCCGCAAGACCCTTCCCGCGGACGCCTGGGACGAGGTGGGCGAGCCGACAGACTTCCTGAATTCGCTGGGGCTGGAGAAGGGCAACTACGTGCTCTTCGTCTCCACCATCGAATCGCGCAAGAACCACATCGCGGCGTTCTCGGTGTGGCTCAAGCTCATCAAGAAGCGCGGCATCAGGAACGTCCCCAAGCTCGTCTGCGTCGGCAACAAGGGCTGGCTCAACGACGCGGCCTACGCCAAGCTCAACGCGAGCGATCTTCTGCTTGAGCACGTGCTCATGCTCTCGAAGATCTCCGACGCGGCGCTCGCGGTGCTCTACGAGAACTGCGTCTGCACGCTGTATCCGAGCTCCTATGAAGGCTGGGGCCTGCCGGTCACCGAGGCGCTGTGCTACGGCCGGGTTCCGATCGTCTCCAACGTCTCGTCGCTGCCCGAAGCCGGCGGCCCGTTCGCCGAGTATTTCGACGTCGAATCCGAGAAGGATCTGTTGGATGCGGTCGAGCGCGTCGTCTACGACGAGAAATACCGCACGCGCCGCGAGCAGAAGATCCAGGCCGAGTTCCGTCCGCGGCCCTGGGCATCGATCAGTTCGCAGATCGTGGGGCAATTGCGCGACTGGGCGAAGGCGCACGCGAACGATCCTGTGCCGCAGCAATCCGCCGCCGCGCACGGCATCTGGCCGGTGGAGGCGGGGCTTGGCGTGCTTCATGCGCTCGCCAGCAACACCAGCTCCTCGCTCTGGGCGGGGCTGAAGAGCGGCGAGATCTATCGCAACGGCAACAACTGGTGGTGGCCGGAGCGCTGGGGCAGCTGGGTCAAGGGCATGGGGCCCGCCCAGATCGCGCTCCTGCTCAAGGACGTCGCGGGCAGCAGCATCGAGATCTATGTGGGCCTTAGGGGCATCCAGGGCGCCTCTTGCGTCGCTACCGTCAAGAGCGAGGGCGCGAACAACGCCGTCGTGCCCCTCGCCGCCGAGCAGGACAGGGTAACGACGCTCAGCCTGCCCGCGCAGCAGGGCGGCGACCGGCTCGTCGTCATCTCGGTGGGCAGCGACGCGGCATCCGATTTCCGCACCTCCAGCGGCGGCAGGGATTTCAGGACCTGCGGCGTCGGCGTGCGCTGGGTCTATGCCTGCCGCAGCGACGACGTGCTGGCGCGGCTCAAGATCGTGGAAGCGGTCGCGTTCAACGATTTCGAGCGGCTGAAACGCCAGCCCTCGAACCAGGATTTCTTCCTGCACACGTGAAGGCGCGTCGGCTCGTCCATGCTCGTCATCTGCTACGGAATCGCCAAGTCGGGGAGCACGCTGGCCTTCGAGCTCGTCAAGGGCGTGCTCGAGAGCGCGGGCCACAGCCAGAAGAAGCTCAAAGGCGCGCCCGGCATCAAGCCGCGCGGCCGCGGCAATCATATGGAGAGCGTGGAGAAGGCGGATCTCGCCGCCCTCATCGACGCGGTGGGACCCGACAGGATCGTCGCCGCCAAGACGCACAAGACCTTCGACGACACGCTGTTCGCGTGGATGGAGGAGCAGCAGCGCCTGCGGCGCCTGCAGGTCGTCGCGTCGTATCGCGATCCGCGCGACATATGCCTGTCGCTGATCGATCACGGCGCGAGGTCGCGGGATTCCGGCCGGCGCGGCTTCTCGCGCATCAAGGACCTCGACGACGCCGAGCACGTCGTGTCCCGCGCGATCGGGAAATTCGCCAAATGGGGCGCGCTCGAAGGCACGCTGCGCCTCTATTTCGAGACCGCCGCCTTCGATCCCGATGCGGCCATCGCGGCGATCGAGGGCGTGCTCGGCGTCAAGGGTGACGCCGAATCCGCCAAGAAGCATGCCTTCGAGGACGCCTTCACCCAGCGCAACAAGGCCAAGCGCAGCCGCTATCTCGACGAGATGGACGAAGCCGAGCAGGCGCGCATGCTCAAGACCTTTGGCCCCTTCATCGAGCAGGCCTGCCTGGCCCAGGACGACCAATGGTATCGTGCGGTCCGCGGCAGGCTGCTCGCGGGCATGCCGTCTGAAGAGATCGGGGTGGGCTGAGCGTGGATCTCTATCTGCATATCGGAACCGAGAAGACCGGCACGACCTCGGTCCAGAAATTCTTCAAGGCCAATCGCGCGCTGCTGGCCAAGAACGGCATCGTCTATCCGGTCGCGCCCGGCAAGCAGAACCACATGGGGCTGGCCGCGTCGGCGCAGGACACAGCCAAGCGCGGGCCCTTGCGCAAATCGCTCGGCATCCGCAACGAGGCCGAGGCGCGCAAATTCCGCGCCGCGATGCTCACCGGCCTCGCCGAGGAGCTCGCCGCGCGCCCCTACAAGCTCGCCGTCATGTCGGGCGAGCATTGCTCGTCGCGCCTGATCGAGGACCAGGAGGTCCAGTGGCTCAAGGACCAGCTCGGCCGGTTCTTCGACAAGATCCACATCCTCATCTACATCCGCCGCCAGGACGACTACCTGCTCAGCACCTATTCGACCTCGGTGAAGAGCGGCACGACCGCCCCGCTGCGCATCCCGCCCGAGCGCGCCATCAAGCAGCGCTACGACCATTGGGACGTGCTGTCGCGCTGGGCGCGGGTGTTCGGCCGCGACCGGATCATCTGCCGCAAGTTCGAGCGCACGAATCTCAAATCCGGCGATATCGTAGCCGACATGCTCGATGCGACCGGCATAGACCCCGATCTCGGCTTCGAGCGGCCCGAGGACGTGAACGAGGCTCTCGATGCCGAGACCCTCGAATTCCTGAGGCTTTTCAACAAGTTCGTTCCCCGCTTCGACGGGCGCGAGGTCAATCCGGTGCGCGACAACATCGTGGCGCTGCTGAGCAAGGTCTCGAACGGCCCGCTCATCACCATGGAAGAGGGCGAGCTCGACCGGTTCATGGCGCTGTTCGACGAATCGAATCGCAAGGTGGCCGAGGAGTATTTCGGCGGCGCGATCACCACGTCCGACAATCCGCTGTTCCTGCCGCGCTCGGACAAGCGCGAGCGCACGCGCGGCGCGGTCTTGACGGCGGAGCGCGCGGTGGAGTTGTGTGCCGCGGTGTGGCAGGAGAAGCAGGCGCAGGTCGACCGTATCGCCGAGCGTGCCAAGCGGAACAAGGCTGCCGCCCAGACGGAGCGCCAGCGCCGCCGGGGGGAACTGGACGAATAGCCGACACGCGTGGTCCACGCGGAGGACGAGATGCTGCTGAGCCTGACGAAGAAATTCCTCTTCATTGCGAACCTGAAGACTGCCTCGACCGCGATCGAGCGGGTGCTCCACGGCCATTGCGAGCTGCGCCTCACCCATTCGCCCTTCGGCAAGCACCAGACCTTCGCCGAGTTCGCCGAGCGCTTCCGCTGGATGATGAGCCTCACCAACGTCGAGGAGCTTTTCGTCTTCGGCGTCATCCGCGATCCGGTCGATTTCGTGCTCAGCCTCTACAACTCGCACAAGCGCGAGCAGTTCAAGGACAATCCCCGCCTCTACACCGGCGACATGGATTTCGCGCGCTTCCAGGCGCAATGGGTGCCGCGCAACGCCGACCAGCTCAAGAACCAGTACCTGCGCTTCGTCAGCGCCGAGGGGCGGCTGATCACCAATCTGCTGATCTCCTACGCCAAGCTGGATGAGGGGCTCGCGATGGCGGCCGAGAAGATCGGCGTGCCGGAGCTCACCAAGCTGCCGCGCGCCAACACCAGCCCCGAAGGCGGCGCCAAGCGCGCCGACCTGACGAAAGAGCAGATCGACTGGATCGAGCAGCGCTTCAAGCGCGACCGCGAATTCATCGACCGCCACGCGGACCGGCTGATCAGCGTGTGACGGCGCGATTTACTGCGTAATGGGCGGTCCAGCGCCGTCACGAAACCGATAAAATCTGTTCATCTCCGCCCAACCGGCGCTAGAATAGCTTCGGGACGCGCGGGGATTCGCCTGTCCCATGGGGCGTCAGGGAACGCGAAAGGACGTGAAGACCGTCGCATTCGTTCACCGGCCGGGGGCCGGCGGACAACTCACCGAGGCCATGCTGCTGGCCGCCTTGGGCGACGAGCTGCGCGTTTGCGCTTTCCGCAGCGAGGCCGGGTGTTGCGGTGCGGTGCCCTGCAGGCGCTGGTCCGAATTCGACCGCGCGGGCTACCGTCTCTTTCTTCTCAAGGATGGCGAAGGCACGTCTCTTCCGCCGGCCGGAACGGGCGACGCCAATCTGGTCCAGCTGCGCGAGCCCACCTTGCGCGCGCTTGGCCTCTACGGCCGCGAGCTTGCCGAGCGCAGCAGGCGCAGCTCGATCGAGCTCCTGCAATCCTGGCTTTCGGCCGAGGCGCTCAGGACGGTGGATTTCCACAAGGCGTGGGGAAGCGACGCGCCGCGCCGCCTGGTGCTGCGCTACGAGGCGCTGATCCGGACGCCGCGAGAAGCCTTCGAAGCCGTCCTGACCGACGTCGGCCTGCAGATCGACGATGCGGCGCTCGAGCGCGCGGTGGCCGAGGCCGGCCGCGCGTCCGATCGCGCGGCCGAAATCTCGCTGAGCGCGCTCGAGGCGGACGCGAATTTCGTGCGGCCGCTTTTCGCCGAGTACATGAACCTGCTGAACGAGGAGGCGGGCTATCAGGGCTACGCCCCGTGGACCGACGTCAAGCCGGCCTCGGGCCCCGTGACGACCCTCTACCGCGCCCGCCGCGCCCGCCGCGACGGGAACTTCGAGGAGGTCGTAGCCCAGCTCACCCCCTTCGTCGCCGTCAACGCCGTCGAGCCCGAGATCCGCGTCCTGCTCGCCGAGGCCCTGCTCGAGACCGGCCGCGATCTCGAAGGCCGCCGCGCACTCGAGATCGTCTTCAAGACGGAGCCGGACTGTTTCGAGGGCCACGCCGTGCTCGCGCGCCACGCCTACCGGCAGGGGCTCGCGACCGAGGGCCGCGCCGTCCTGCGCGAGGCGATGGCGCGGCGCGGCGGCGCCGCATGGACGCGGGCGTTCCTGCAGAGCGCCAGGCTCGACGCCGATCTGCTGGGCGAGTTCGCCGGGCACACCGAACCGCCGCTCGGCCGCGATGCGGTCATCGGCGGCTTCTCCTGGATCCTGGGCCGCGAGCCCGAGAGCGAGGCCGTGATCGAGGTCCACCGCCTGCTGCACGACAGCGACGATCTCAGGTCCTCGCTGCTGCGGTCGGAAGAGTTCCGCCGGTTCCATGCGCGTTTCGAGGCGGGTGAGGAGAACCTGCCGGCCGACATGTCGGCGCCGCCGTTGCGCGACGAGGTCCTGACCGCGCTCCATTGGCTCTTGGGGCGGTCGCCGCGCTCGCGCGAGGAGGCCGAGGGCTTCCTCGCCTCGCGGTCGCGCGAGGAGCTGAGGCTGATGCTCGTGGGCTCCGACGAGTTCCGCCGGGCCTACGGCAATTTGGCCGAGGGCGTGTGAGCGGCGCTTCCCAAGCCTTGCGTCGCGACGCTATACATCGGCGCGATGATGGACGCGACCAACCCCAAGATCCTGATCGGCGCCTCGATCCCGCGCTCGGGCCACCATTTCCTGGCCGACATGATGACGAGCTATTTCGGGCACGATCTCTACTATTGCGAGACCTACACGCCCACCAATTGCTGCCGTGAGGCGCCTTGCACGAGGCGCGGCGCGTTCCGCTACATCTACCAGAAGAGCCACGACCGTAACTTCAAGCTGCCGGCCGACATCGCCGACGCGCTCTATCTGGTGCAGTACCGCCATCCCGTCGCCGAGGCGCTGTCCGACCGCGAGCTGGACATGCGCGACACGCCCGGCAGGCCGAGCCTTAACTGGCGGCGCACACGCGAGAGCTTCATGATGTGGCTCGCGGCGAAGGCGGCCTACTATCGCAAGTTCCACGACAAATGGATGGTGCAGCGGCCTGCGAACGCGGTCTATCTGGACTACGTCGATCTCTCCCAGCGCCCCGACGAGATGATGCGCGAGATCGTCACCAGGGCGGGTGCCGCGCTCGACGAAGGGCGGCTCGTCCATGCGGTGGAGGACAGCGGCGGCGTCCTCGGCGGCGCGCGCAAGAAGGGCGTCGCCTATACGCCCAGGGTGAACGCCGACAGCCCTTTTTACGATGCGGAATTGCTGGGCGTGTTCGAGGATTTCATCCTCAAGAGGTGTCCCGCCTACGGCTTCGCGCGCGAGCTCGAGGGCTCCTATGAGGAGAGCGCGCTTTACGGCCTCATCCTGCTCAGGGATCTGGACGAGCCGTTGCCGAAGGGCGAGACCAAGCGCTTCCCGGTGGCGGCGCGTCTGGCGCCGGATCATCCCGAGGTCCTGCGCCGCTTTGCGCTCAGGGCGCTGCGCGAAGGACGCGCCGTGCCGGCAATCAAGCGCATGGAGAAGCTGCTCACGGATCATCCCTATTTCGGGGACGCCTATGCGGTTCTGTTCAAGGCCTGCGCCGAGGCCGGGCGGCCGGTGCCGGAATCGGTCCTGACGGGCAATGCGCTCGTCGCCTGTTCCGAGAGCGCCGAGCTTTCCCTGGCGCTCGGCGCCGCGTTCCAGGCGCATGGGCAGCACGTGAACGCGATGGCGGCCTATGCGATCGCCTGCGCCGTCGAGCCCGGGAACGAGGCGGCGCGCGGACGTCTCGCCGAAGCCGGGAAATAGATGCTCGCGGTCGCGGTCGCGGCGCTGGTGGGGCTGGTGGTCGGAAGCTTCCTCGGCACGCTCGTGCTCAGGCCGCCCAAAGGCCTGCCGGTGGTCGGCGGACGCTCGATGTGCCCTGCCTGCGGGCACCAGCTCAAGGCGGGCGAGCTGATACCCGTCGTCAGCTGGCTCGTTCAGCGCCGCCGCTGCCGGGCCTGCGAGCAGCCGATCCCGGTCTTCTATCCCGCGATGGAGATCGCAGGCGCCCTGGTCGCGGGTTTGTCGCTGGCTGTCGTGCCCTGGCCCTTTTGGCTTGCGGCCTGCGCGGCAGGGTGGCTATTGCTGGTCGCCTGCGGTCGCTTGCTTGTGAAGACAGGGTGAGGCGTTATAAATGTTGCGGCGCTGTAATTTCCGTGAAATGCATCACGCGGGCGTATGAAAGACCGGCATCTGATGGCTGACGAGAGCGACCTCGAAACGCGGTTCCAGCAACTGCTCGCGCGCCGCGGGCAGGATCTCGTGCGCGGACTGATCGACGAGATTTCGGACCTGCACCGCGAGATCGCGGGCCTCAGGCGCGAACTCTCCGCTCTCAGCGACTATCAATCCATGCGCGACCGCTGGCTGTCCCTGGAAGAGGACACGCCGAGGATCGTGCGGTTCCCGCGCCTGGTGGCCATCGAGCCCGGGCAGCCGATGCGCACCGCCGACGGGTTCTACCCGGCCGAGACATCGGGCGGCGGCATCCCGTTCCGCTGGACCGGGCCGTCGGCGCAGTTCTCCTTCAACCTCTTCGTCGACCGCACGCGCGGCGCCGATCTGAGGCTCGAGACGATCAACTGCATGGACGCGGTGGTGCAGAAGAACATGGGCCTGCTCGTCGACGGCGAATCCGTGCCGGTCGAGGTGACGGTCGACGAGATGGCCTTCACGGCCACCGCCGGCCTGCCGGCCCGCGCCGACGGGCGCTCGACCAATCTGGTCTTCATCCTTCCCTGCGTGATCGCACCGCTCGATTCGCACGACAGCCGCCAGCTCGGCGTCGCGTTCCGCCAGCTCGTCGTCGCCGCCCGCAGCGAAACCGGCGCCGTCGCGCCGGAAGTCGCCGTTCCGCCCCGCGATCCCGCGGCGGTCTAGCCGTCACCGTCCGGATGTCCACCGACACATGAACGCTCCACGCATCACGGCCGCGATCTGCACCTACAATCGCTACGACACGCTGGGCTCGGCGATCGAGAGCCTGACGCGGCAAAGCTTGGCCGCGCGCGATTTCGAGATCATCGTGGTCGACAATTCCCCCGACCACGACCAATCCGCCGAGATCGCGAAGGACTATCGCGCCGTCGCCAATCTGCGCTGGCTGATCGAGAAGATTCCCGGCCTGTCGAACGCGCGCAACGTGGCGACGCGCGAGGCCACCGCGCCGCTGATCGCCTTCATGGACGACGACGCGGTCGCCTCGCCCGGATGGCTGCAGACACTGATCGCCGCTTTCGACGCGTTCGGGGCGCCGTGCCAGATCGTCGGCGGCCGCGTCGATCCGATCTGGGGCGCGCCGCAGCCGGCCTGGCTTCCCGACAGCCTCCTGGGCAACGTCTCGGTGGTCGATTGGGGCGGCAAGGACCGCTTCGCGGTGAAGGGCGAATGGGTCGCGGGCACCAACATCGCCTTCCGCGTCGAGGCGTTGAAGGCTGTGGGTGGCTTCGCCGTGAACCTCGGACGCACCCGCGGCGGCCAGGCGCTGCTCTCCAACGACGAGACCGACGTGATCGAGCGCATGACCGCGAGGGGCGCAAAGCTCGTCTATTCGCCGAGCGCTGCGGTCGGCCATCTGGTGCCGGCGGAACGGCTGACGCAGGCCTGGTTCCGCCGCCGCGTCGCCTGGCAGGCGGTGTCCGACTACATGCTGGACTCGCCGGGCCTGTTCGAGAAGGCGCCGGACTATTGGCGCGGCGTGACGGAATTCTTCGCCCGCCTGCCGCCGCAGCATCGCAACCCCCGCGGCCTCTATGTCGAGCAGCAAGACCCGGAGATGTTCCGCATGCAGATGTCCGCGCTCTACAACTTCACCGTCGCGCTGCTCGCCGGCTTCAACGGGCTCGAGGGAAGCTAGAGCGCGATGGCGGCGGCCGACACCATGAAGGCCTGGGCCGGAGCGCGGATCGCGGTGCTGTCGCCGACGCCGACCCATCCGCTCGATTTCGGCAATCGCAAGCGCATCTACCGCATCTGCCGCCGCTACGTCGAGGAGGGCGCGCGGCTCACCTTCATCCACTATCCGGCAGAGCTGGAATGGCGCGAGCAGATCCCGTTCCGCGCCCAGCGCATGATGAGCGCGACCTGGGATGAGAGCTTCACCATCGCGCCGACGCGCCGCGTGCACGAGGATCCGGCCGGCACCTATCACTCCATCGACGAGTGGTGGGACAGCGCGATCGGCGACTTCCTCACCTGGCTGTTCGCGGTGGAATCCTTCGACGTCTTCATCGTCAACTATTCCTGGCTCAGCAAGGCGCTGGAATATGCGCCGCGCTCGACGTTCAAGATCCTCGACACCCACGACAAGTTCTCCGGCCGCAAGGAGATGCTTGAATCGCTGGGGCTGCGTCCGGAGTTCTTCTACACGACCGACGCGCAGGAGCGCATCGCGCTCGGCCGCGCCGATCTGGTCTGGGCGATCAAGCAGCAAGAGGCCGACGAGCTGCAGCTTCTGTCCGACAAGCCCGTGCTGGCTTTGCAGCATCTCGATCCGTTCGAGGCGCTCACCCGGCCCACGCCCGACGCGCAGGGATACCTGAAGGTCGGCGTCATCGGCGCGCGCAACAACGTCAACCGCATGAACATCACCGAGTTCCTGCGCGACGCCGAGCCGATCTTCCGCGGCGCCTTCGCGCCGGTGAAGATCATGATCGCGGGCTCGGTCTGCGATCTGCTGGAGAACGTCGAGAGCCCCTTCGTCGAGCTTCTGGGGCCTGTCGCCAGCGTCGAGGATTTCTACCGCTCGGTGGACTGCGTGGCGGTCCCGATGCGCCGCTCCACGGGCCTCAAGATCAAGACCGGCGAGGCCTTGTCGTTCGGCCTGCCGGTCCTCTCCCTCGCCCACGCCTTCGAAGGCTACGAGCCGGCGCACAAGATGCACGCGCTCGCCGATTTCGAGGCGATGGCCGAGGCGATCGTCGAGCTTTCCTTCGCGCCGCACGCGCAGCTCGATGCCCTGGCGGCCGCGTCGGTACAGGCCCACAAGAAAACCGCCACGACGATCGCGAAAGCGTTCCGCCGCAGCGACGCGCTCGCGCTCGAGAACCGGCGGCTGATCGTGATCGCGGCGGATTCGCGCGCCCTCATCGCCGGCAGCATTTTCGATCAGGTGCTGCGATCGATCCACGGCGCCATGCGCGAGACGGCATCGGTGACGGTCCTGATCGTGCGCGGCCGGGCACGCGACGTGGCCGCCAATGCGGGCGCCGCCGACCAGCTGCGCCGCGTGATCGTGGCCGCCGACCTTCCCGGCGCGCAGGAACTGGGCGGCGAGCTTTCCGCCCTCGGCGTCGAAATGTTCGACGTCGCGCAATATCTCGCGACCGCGCGTCCCACCATCGTCGTGGCGGATGCGCTGCATCCCGGCCTGGTGGCCGGCGATCTTGCCGGCACGACGATCCTGCTGCGTCCCGAAATGATCGCGATGTCCGATCCGGGCGCCACGCTCGACATCGCGCTCGGCGGCTATGGCCGCGCCGTGGTGTCGTCGACGGCGCTGTCGGCGGGGCTCGCGGGCCTGTGCGCCGCGACGGGAAGCGAATACGCGCCCGCGCCGGCGGTGTGGAGCAATGGCGCCTTCAAGATCCGCCGCGCCCCCGATCACACGGGCAGCACGACGATCGCGATGCTGGGCCGCGCCGGAACGCGGGCGATGGCGATGGCGGTCGAGATGGCGCGCGCCTGGGGCCTGGAGCCGTATATCGTTTCGCCGGCAGCCGAGACGACGGCCGAGGTCGGCGCGCCTCGCGTCGCGGCGGCCGATTTCGTCATGTCGATCGTCGCAGGCGAAAGGCCGCCGCCGGATTTCGCGGTCGAGCTGGGGGCCAACGAGCCCGGATTGCCGTTCTGCCGCGAGCTGCTGGACCGCCTTCATGTGCCCGTCATCGCGACGTCGACGGCCGGGCTGCATCGCTCGATCCTGATCGAGAACAGGTCGATGCACGCGGCGACCGAGCACGAGCTGTGGGAAGCGCTGCGCTCCCTGGCGCTCGATCCGCCCGGGCTGCGCGCGACCGCGCTCAAACATGCAGCCCAGGACCTGCAGCGCGAGAGGAGCTGGCACGACCTCTGGCGCCGCTGCACCAATTCGCCGGGGATCGAGGATGTCGAGCTTGCCTAAGGGGTGGAACGGCATGCGGCTTTGCTGGTTTAATGCCGCCCGCAATCACGGATCGCAGCATGCCCGGTAGGACGTTCCTCCTGATTTCGCACGAGCGCTCGGGCAGCCATCTGGCGGGCGATTTCCTGGGTGCGCTTGCGGGCTTCCGCGTCGTCGACGAGGTTTGCAACCCCGATGCGCTCAGGCCGTCCAAGCACGCCGAATCGCTGTACCGCTTCAAATACGATTTCCTCATCCGCGACCCGAGCTTCATGCTCGAGCCCACGCGCAAGGGCCACACCGAATTCGTCGCCTCGTTCTTCGCCCATCTGGCCAAGCTCAAGGCGCCCAACGACATCGTCGTCGACATCAAATACGGCCATGCGCACAATTTCGAATGGTGGTGGTGTCCGCCGCTGGTCAGGCCGTTCCTCTTCGTCTTCTGCCAGGAGCGCGACGTCGGCATCGTCCACCTCTATCGCGAGAACGTCATCGAAGCGACGGTATCGAGCCTGATCGCCGACCGGCGGCGCATCTGGCACTCCTGGCAGGTCAAGCCGGACAGCGACATGAGCACCAAACATCACCTTCCCGCCTATGACGTGGTGCGCAGGGCGAAGATGCTCAAGCGCCAGACCGAGATCTTCAAGGAGTGGACAGCCTCCAACCGCAAGCTCGAGCTCACCTATGAGGAGATCGCGGCGCATCTGGGCAAGGGCACCGAGACCGATGCGATGCTCACCGCCTTCCTCGGCAGCAAGCTCAAGAGCGACTTCCAGCCGCGCCATCAGAAGGTGACGCTTCCCCTGTCCGAGATCGTCGAGAACTACGACGAGCTGAAAGCGGCCTGCGTCAAGGAAGATCTCGGCTGGTGCCTGCCTTGACGGACGGGGCGGACGCCCGCGAGGTCGAGTACCGCTACCCGGATTTCCTCTGCGTCGGTGCGCAGAAGGCCGGCACCACCTGGCTGGACCGCAATCTGCGCCGTCATCCCGCTCTTTGGCTGCCGCCGATGAAGGAGCTGCAGTACTTCAACCACGTCCACATGCCGTCGAACCGCAAATGGACGACGCGGCAGCGGCGCGAGCGCGGCACCCAGATGCTGCGCAACTACGTCGAGAAGCGCTCGCCCGAGGAGTGGGACCTGCGGCGCATCGCCCGGCTCGCCGACATCAGCGCGGGGCCGGTGAGCGACGACTGGTACGGCCGCATCTTCACCCTGGCCGAGCCGGAGCAGCTCTGCGGCGAGGTGACGCCGGATTACGCCACGCTGCCGGACGAGGGCATCCGCCACGTGCTCCGGCTCTCGCCCGAGATGCGCATCATCCTGTCGCTGCGCGATCCCATCGAGCGCAGCTGGTCCCACATCCGCATGATCTCGGAGGCGCGCGGCATAAGCGAGGTCGCCGAGATGGAGACCATGGCCGCCAATGTCGATCAGGTCCGGCGCGCCGACTATCCCGCCATGATCGCCAATTGGCGCAGGTTCATCCCGCAAGACCGGCTCCACATCATCTTCATGGACGACATCGCTTCCGATCCGGCACGTGTGCTCAAGTCGGTCTGCGGCTTCCTGGGCGTGAGATTCCGCGAGAAGAAATTCGCCAAGGCCGACAACGCGATCCATGTCGGCAAGCCTCGGGAGATACCGCCGCGCGTGCTCGCCGTGCTCAAGACCCGCCTTCGCCCGATCTACGACCGGCTGGCCGAAATCTATCCCGAGATCGCCGCGCGCTGGGCGGAGCGTCACTATTGAGCGCGGCCCCGGCTCGGCCTGTACCTGCGGCATCCGACGTGGCAGCCTGCGCGCGGAACGCAAGCAAGTCCCGCATGGACTTCTCGGGGAAGCCTTGGAACGCGCGGGCGGACGAGATCCCGCCCGAGATCTACACGCCCTACGGCATGGTCGGCCCGGAGGAGCGGCGCTGCTTCTATTGGCTCGCGCGCTACGGCCTCACCGGACGGGGCTGCGTCGTCGATGCCGGCTGCTTCCTCGGCGCCTCGACGCTGTGCTTCGCCTCCGGCGCGGCGGCGGCGGGCCACCGCCGCTTCCAAGGCGGCCCGATCATCCATGCCTATGACTATTTCATGGCTTATGACGCCTATATCGCCGAGGCGATCCGCAAGAACGTCGCGCCGATCGGGAAAGGTCAGCCCTATCTCGGCCTTTTCAAGTCCCACACCGAGAAATACGCCTCGATGATCGAGGCGCATGCCGGCAACATCTTCGACCACCGCTGGAGCGGCGCGCCCGTCGAGCTGCTCTTCATCGACGTCGCCAAGCGGACGCGGATCAATTCCCATCTCGCGCGGGAGTTCTTTCCGCATCTGGTGCCGGGCATTTCGCTCCTGATCCATCAGGACTATTTCCACTGCTGGCATCCCTACATCCATGTCGCGATGGAATATGTCAGCGACGCCTTCGAGGTCGTCGACGAGCACGTGCGGCATCAGAGCCGCGTATGGCGGCTGACCACGCCGATCCCGCAAGAGAAGATCGCGCGCCTCGAGGCCTATGATTTTACCAAGGAGGAGCGCCTCGCGCTGCTCGACAGGCTGATCGCGAACGCCTCGGCCCACAGCCGGCCGGTGATGGAGACCGTGCGGCTGTGGCAGCATTGCCTCGACGGGGACTACGACGTCGCGGCGCGTGAAATCGCCGAATTCAAGGAAGCGCATGGGGTGGACGAGCACAGCTTCCAGCTCTGGGCGAGGCAGGCCCGCGAGATCGAAGCGAGGCTCAAGGACATGGCGGGCGGCGATGGTCGAGGCTGACGACGAGCCCCCGGCGGTCGCCGAGTACCGCTATCCCGACTTCCTCTGCATCGGCGCGCAGAAGGCGGGCACGACGTGGCTCGACAAGAACCTGCGCCGTCATCCCGATCTGTGGCTGCCGCCGATCAAGGAGACGCAGTATTTCAATCATCTCTACCTGCCGCAGAGCCGCGCCTGGACGACGCGCGTAAGGCAGGAGCGCGCCGCCAAGACGCTGCGCCGCTATCTCACCAAGATGCCGCAGGCCGAATGGGACTATCGCACCGTGTCGGTGCTCGGCGACATCGCGACGGGCCCGGTCTCCGACAAATGGTACGGCCGCATCTTCAGCCTCGCGCAGCCGGCCAAGGTCTGCGGCGAGGTCACGCCGGACTATGCCGGGCTGCCCGACGAAGGCATCCGCCATGTGCTGAGGCTTTCGCCCGATGTGCGGCTGATCCTGTCGCTGCGCGATCCGATCGAGCGCAGCTGGTCGCATATCCGCATGAACGCGGCGCAGGATGCGGCCCTTGCCGTGCTCGAGCGCGCCACGCAGAACGGCGACGTCTTCGCGCGCACCGACTATCCCGCGATCATCGCGCGCTGGCGCAAATTCGTTCCCGAGGAGCGCTTCCTCGTCATCTTCATGGACGACATCGTCGCCCAGCCGCCTTGCGTCCTCGAAGAGGTCTGCAGGTTCCTGGGCGTGGCCGGCAACGAGCGCATCTTCCGCCGCGCCGCGGAGGCCGTGCATGTCGGCCGCGCGCAGGAGATGCCGCCCTCGGTGTACGGGCGCCTCAAGGAACGCTATCGCCCCGTCTATGAAGGGATTTCGGCGCTTTACCCCGAGATCGGCCGGCGCTGGATGGAACGCCACTACCGCGCTTGACCCCCGCGCGATGGTCAGTATATTGCGCGGCTTCCCGCGAACCGGCCATCCGCAGGGACTCGCACATTGGCCTAATGAATTCAAGGACTTAACGATATGTTCGCGGTCATCCGCACCGGCGGCAAGCAGTATAAGGTCGTCCAGGACGACGTCATCGAGGTCGAGAAGCTGATCGGCGACGCCGGCGGCACGATCACTTTCGGCGAAGTCCTGATGCTGGGCGGCGACAGCCCGAAATCGGGCGCGCCGCTCATCGATGGCGCCTCGGTCGTGGGTGAGATCGTCGAGCAAGGGCGTCATCCCAAGGTCATCGCCTTCAAGAAGAAGCGCCGCAAGAACACGCATCGCAAGCGCGGCCACCGCCAGCACTTCACCAAGGTGAAGATCACCGAAATCCACGCGGGCTGAGAGAGAGCTATGGCACACAAGAAAGCAGGCGGCTCATCGCGCAACGGTCGCGATTCGAACCCCAAGATGCTCGGCGTGAAGATCTTCGGCGGCCAGAAGATTTCCGGCGGCAACGTCATCGTGCGCCAGCGCGGCACCAAGTTCCATCCCGGCGAGAATGTCGGCATCGGCAAGGACCACACGCTCTTCGCGCTCTGCGAGGGCAAGGTCGCGTTCCGCGAAGGCTTCAAGCGCCGCACCTACGTATCGGTGCTCACGGACGCGATGCCGGCGCAAAAGAGCGCGGCGAAATAGGCGGTACCCGAACAGAGGCCGCCACAAGTTTGGCGGCCCATCGGGGCGAGGGAGATGGTCCGCCGTCTCCCTTTTTTGTTCCCTCGCGTCGGAGGGACGTGTCATGCCGAGCTTCATATTGGAAACCGAAAGATTGCTGTTGCGGCCGCCCGAGAGCGGCGACGCGAACGCGCTTGTCCGGCACATGGAATGGGACGTGGCGAAGAACCTATCGCGCCCGCCCTTTCCCTATCTGGAAGAGCACGCGCTCGCCTTCCTCGCCCGGCAGGAAGAGGGCCGCGCCAAAGGCAGCGACTACGCTTTCGCGATCACCGACAAGAGCGGCAGCGCGTTCCTGGGCGTGTGCGGCGTGCATCTGCGCGAGAAGGGGTTCGAGCTCGGCTATTGGCTGGCCCGGCCTCATTGGGGGAAGGGTTACGCGACCGAGGCGGCCGGCGAGGTGCTGGGCTTCGCCTTCCGCAACCTGCGCGCCGAAGAGGTCGAGGCCGGCTGGTACCACGACAATCCGGCTTCGGGACGGGTGCTCCAGAAGCTCGGCTTCCGGCCCAACGGGGCCGACCGGCGCGATTGCGCGGCGCGCGGCCACGCGGTTTTGTGTAATCTCGTGCTCATGAGCCGCGCGGAATACGTCCAGAGGCAAGCCGCATGAGGTTTCTCGATATCGCCAAGGTCTATATCCGCTCGGGTAACGGCGGGAACGGCTGCGTCGCGTTCCGCCGGGAGAAGTTCATCGAGTTGGGGGGCGTGATGAGTTCGACGGGCCTGCTGCACGGGTCATCATCGTCGGTCTCCATTTCGCATTGAGCGAGTGGGAGTTTGGGCAACCTCGGCTGCAGGCTTGATATCGACGGAATAGATTTCGAAAATGTATGGGAGAGCACCATGCTCGTTGCATTCGAGAAGACTGCCGATGTCATATCCTTGGGCTCGCAGCTCGAGCGGATATACAAAGATGCCGACGCTGAACAAAGCAACCTCGACGCCCAGGATGGATGGGGTGATAAGATATTCAACGTTATCTTTGGCAAAATCGAGAGAAGGTGGGTGGACTACACAAATCAGGAACTCTCAAAGCTGCCGGAGCAGATTGTTTTGCGGAGTGATGCCGGGAAGTCGGCAGCTTACTTTGCCTATGAATTGAAAAACGTCCCCGAGCCGACCGGCGCTGTCTTATCCATGTTCGGCAGCATATTCGCACACAATCCGGTGGGCGTCGCCATTGCAATTGGACGCATATTTCTCCACGGCCTTCTGGTCGATGATCCACGCCAAAAGAGCGAATTCAACGCGTCATTGGCGAAAATTTTGACGAGCTACTCGCTAATGGCGGAAGCCAAGACTTTGATGTTAAAACGAGGGCGCTGGTTTCGGGATACGGACAACCACGGAATAGAGTCGAGAAAATGTGGTGCCGGTCTCATGCTCCCAGAAGGATGGACCCCCGCACAATGGGATGACTACGAAACCTAACTTCTTTGGTCCCTCACAGTAGGGACGCCGATTGCGGCCAACGCCACCCCGCCTGAGGGTCGAACGATGCGCTTCCTCGATATCGCCAAGGTCTATATCCGCTCGGGTAACGGCGGGAACGGCTGCGTCGCGTTCCGCCGGGAGAAATTCATCGAGTATGGCGGACCCTGGGGCGGCAATGGCGGCAAAGGCGGCGATCTGTGGGCGGAGGCGGTCGACAATCTCAACACGCTCATCGACTACCGCTATCAGCAGCACGTCATGGCCAAGAACGGCCATCACGGCATGGGCAAGGAGATGACCGGCGCGGGCGGCGACGACGCGGTGATGAAGGTGCCGCCGGGGACGCAGATCTACGAGGAAGACGGCGAGACGCTGATCGCCGATCTGCCGAACGTCGGCGACCGCGTGCTTCTGCTGCGCGGCGGCAAGGGCGGCTTCGGCAACGCGCATTTCAAGAGCGCCACCAACCAGGCGCCGCGCAACGCCAATCCGGGGCTTCCCGGCGAAGAGAAGACGATCATCCTCAAGCTCAAGCTGATCGCCGATGTCGGGCTGATCGGCTTGCCGAACGCGGGCAAGTCGACGTTCCTGTCGCGCGTCTCCGAGGCGCGGCCCAAGATCGCCGATTATCCCTTCACCACGCTGACGCCGCAGCTCGGCGTCGTGCGCATCGACGGCACCGATTTCGTGGTCGCCGACCTTCCCGGCCTGATCGAAGGCGCGCATGAGGGCGTCGGCCTCGGCGACAAGTTCCTGGGCCACGCCGAGCGCTGCGGCGCGATCCTGCACCTCGTCGACGGCACGCAGGGCGAGATCGCGAAGGCCTACAAGACCATCCGCGGCGAGCTCGAGGCATACGGCAACGGCCTGCGCGAGAAGCCGGAAATCCTCGTGCTCAACAAGATCGACGCGATCGAGAAGGCTTCCGTCGCGCGCAAGCGCCAGTCGCTCGAGAAGGCGAGCGGCGAGGGCGTCTTCGCGATCTCCGGCGTCACCGGCGCGGGCGTCGAAGATGTGCTGCGTGCGCTCGCCAAGCTGATCGTCGCGCGCCGTGCCTCCGAGCGCCGCACGACCACGCCCGAGCGGGAATGGTCGCCGTGAAACGGCGGCCCTATCACTGGGTCCGCCCTCCCGGACCCGTGGCGCCGGGGTTGCGCATCGGGCTGCTCGGCGGCTCGTTCAATCCCGCGCATGAGGGCCATCTCTATGTCAGCGAGGTCGCGCTCAGGAGGCTCGGCCTCGACTATGTGTGGTGGCTGGTGACGCCGCAGAACCCGCTCAAGGGCCACGCGGGACTGGTGCCGCTCGAAGACCGCATGCGGCAATCCAAAGCGCTCGTGCACCATCCGCGCATCGTGGTGATGGACATCGAGCGCGCTCTGGGCACGCATTATTCCATCGACACGCTGAGCGCGCTGCAGCGCCGCTTCCCCGAGCTTCGCTTCGTCTGGCTCATGGGCAGCGACAACCTCAAGATCTTCAGGCGCTGGCGGCGCTGGGCCGATTTCGCCGCCCGCGTGCCCATCGCGGTCGTCCAGCGGCCCGGGACGACGCTGGCCACGCTCTTCGCCAAGCCGATGCAGCGTTTCGCGGGCTGCCGCGTGGGGGAATGCCGCGAGATCGGCAGGCCGCCGTCGATCATGATCCTCGACGGGCGGCGCAATCCGCAAAGCTCGACCAAGATCAGGGCCCGGACCCGTATCGACGAGGCCTTGGTGCATGCGATCCCGCCATGGTAAGGTGACCGCGTTGAGTGAAACGCGTGAGGACGTAACCTGACCCGCAAGACGACTGGCGCCAAGCGCGCGCCGAAGAAGGCGAGCCCCAAACCGGCCGCCGCCGACCCGACCCTGATTTCCCGCATCCTGAAATCGCTGGACGACGACAAGGCCGAGGAGATCGCGACGATCGACCTGACCGGCCGCGCCGCGTTCTGCGACGCGATCGTGATCGCCAACGGCCGCTCGTCGCGCCACGTGGCATCCATCGCCGAGCATTTGGCGCGGCGGCTGAAGGAAGCGGGCTACGGCACGCGGCCCGTGGACGGCGCGCGCCAGGGCGACTGGGTGCTGGTCGATGCCGGCGACGTCGTGGTGCACGTCTTCCGACCCGAGGTGCGCGCCTATTACGACCTCGAAGGCATGTGGTCGGTCGACGAGCCGCCCCGCGCCCGTGCCCGCGCCGCGCGCTGACGCTTCGACGGGCTCAGCATGCGGCTCCTGATACTCGCCGTCGGCCAGTCGCGCGGCACGCAGGAAGGCGCGCTGACGGACGAGTTCATCGGTCGCGCCGCGCGCATGAGCCGCAACCTCGGCATCGCGGACGTCGCTGTGGAAGAGGTCGCCGTTTCCAAGGCGCGAGAAACTCCAAGGCGCATGCAGGACGAGGCCGAGCGCCTCGCCGCGCGCGTGCCCGAAGGCGCGCAGGTGATCCTGCTCGACGCCAAGGGCAAGGGCATGACCAGCGAGGATTTCGCGCAAACCATCGGCGCGCTGCGCGACGCGGGCACGCGCCATCTCGTCTTCGTCATCGGTGGGCCCGATGGCCTGGGCAAGCTGCCGAACCTCCGCCCCGGTCGCAGCCTCGCCTTCGGCCCACAGACCTGGCCGCATCTGCTCGTGCGCGCGATGCTCGCCGAACAGATTTACCGCGCGCTCACGATCCTGGCGGGACATCCCTATCACCGCGCGTAACCGTTCCTTAACCACGACGCGCGATAGTGGTGTGTCGCAATGGGACGAAAGTCCATGGAGATCAGGAGCCCCGGAAGGGTCGAAGCCGCCGGCGTCCGCCGCGTCGCGAAGGGCGCGAGCGGAAGCGATTCCACGTTCAGCGTCGCAAGCAGCTCCGAGCCGCGGCCGCAAGCCGTCGCGGCACCCGGCCCGTTGACCGCGCTCGACAACATCCTGGCGCTCCAGGGCATGGACGATTCCATGAACGGCCGGTCGAAGGGCCTGCAGCACGGCGAGCATCTGCTCGACATGCTCGACCAGGTGCGCGACGGGCTGCTCGCGGGCGGCATCCCGCGTTCGACGCTCAATCGTTTGGCGGTCGCCGTCGGCCGCCGCCACGAAACCTTCGCCGACCCCAAGCTGCAGGGCGTCCTCGACGAGATCGAGCTGCGCGCCCATGTCGAATTGGCCAAGCTGGAAATGATGGACAAGCGCGTCGCCTGAGCGCGCATTGACGTTTCCGGCGGAAACCTGTAATCGCGCGCCCGCAATGGCGTGTCATGTTGATCAGATTCATCATCGGCCGGACCGACCCGGATTCGGGTCGGCGGCAAGGGCTGTTCCAGGCCCTGGGAGAGCTGCGCGATTCCGGGCGCGTGCTGGCGCACGACCACGCGCGCTTGTGGTCGATCACTGACTGGTTCGGGGAAAACCTCCGCGTCCCGACGCGTTTTTCGCTTTCCTCCGCGCCGCATCGCAAGGCGCAGGCGATCTGCTGGTTCCGCGACAGCGCGCGACGCCACATCGCCAGGATGTGGGAAGTCGAGACGATCCTGCGCGACTATGGCGTCGACGTCCTGGTGATCCGCACGCGCAAGCCGGGATACGTCGTCTATCAGGACGAGCACCAGGTGGCCGCCTATCCGTTCGCCGACACGCGCGCCTGAGCGCCGGCTCGAAAATCCGGCGGATCGGTATATCCTGGCCGAACCGGGCGGGGCATGAAGGCGATGCGAAAAGCGATTCTGTTGACGCTGTTGCTGGCGGGATTGCCGTCCGCCGCCTCGGCCGATGACGGCGCCGCATCGCTGGCGGCGGGGGGCATCGTCTTCACCAAAGGCGCGCCGGTGCGGATGAAATCCGAGGATTTGTATATCAGCCCGGTCAAGGTCCGAGTCCGGTTCGAGTTCGCCAACGACACCGACAGCGACTTCGAGACCGTGGTCGCTTTCCCGCTGCCCGATATCGATGTCGGGAACTACTGGACGGAGGCGCTCGGCACGATCACGAACGATCCGGTGAACTTCGTCGGGTTCAAGGTGGCGGTCGACGGCAAGCCTGTCGCGTTCCAGGTCGAGCAACGCGCGATTTCGCTCACGACCCATAAGGACGTCACATCGCTTGTGACGGGTGCGGGCCTGCCGGTGAACATGCTCACGCCGTCGAGGGCCGAGGAGTTCTATCGCCTGCTCAAATCATTGCGCCCCCAGCAATTGAAGACGCTGATCGCGGCGGGCGCGCTCGATCCCAACTAGTCGGGCCTGCCGGGCTATCCCTATTGGATCATGCGGACGAAGTTCTACTGGACGCAGCGGTTTCCCGCGCGCAAGACCGTCGTCATCGAGCATTCCTACCAGCCGATCAGCGGAAACTACAATTCGGCGAGCTATTTCGCGGAGCCGGGGCCGGGAGCCGAGTTCTGTGTGGACTGGAAGACCAGGCTCGCCATCGAAGCAATGGGCGTCCGGGACGATTTGACGGGGCGCCGGTCTTCGGCGAACGACACGGACTACATCCTGAAGACCGCCAAGACCTGGAACGGCCCCATCGGCAGGTTCCACTTGATGCTCGACAAGATGAAGCCGGAGAACCTGCTGTCGCTCTGCTGGCCCGGCGATCTGAAGAAAGCCGGTCCGACGACATTCGAATACACGGCCGAGCAATTCACGCCCAACCGCGACATCCACCTGCTGGTGCTCGAATAGTCAGATGTCCAGCAACAGACGCTGCGGGTCTTCCAGGTTCTCCTTGACGCGCACCAGGAAGGTGACCGCCTCGCGGCCGTCGACGAGGCGGTGGTCGTAGGACAGCGCGAGGTACATCATCGGGCGGATGACGACCTTGTCGTCAACGGCGATGGGGCGCGGCTGGATCTTGTGCATGCCCAGGATGCCGGATTGCGGCGAGTTCAGGATCGGCGTCGACATCAGAGAGCCGAACACGCCGCCGTTGGTGATGGAGAATGTGCCGCCCTGCAGCTCCTCCAGCTTCAGCTTGCCGTCGCGCGCGCGCAGGCCGTAATCGTTGATCGCCGCCTCGATGCCCGCGAGAGAAAGCTTGTCGGCATCGCGCACCACCGGCACGACGAGGCCCTTCTCGGTCGAGACCGCGATGCCGATGTCGTAGTAGTTCTTGTAGACGATGTCGTCGCCCTCGATCTCGGCGTTGACGTTGGGCAGCTCCTTGAGCGCGGCGATGCACGCCTTGACGAAGAAGCCCATGAAGCCGAGGCGGACGCCGTGCTTCTTCTCGAAGCTTTCCTTGTATTCGCTGCGCAGGGCCATGACATGGCTCATATCGACCTCGTTGAAGGTCGTGAGCTGGGCCGCGGTGTTCTGCGATTCCTTGAGCCGCAGCGCGATCGTGCGGCGCAGGCGCGACATGGCCACGCGCTCCTCGCGGTTCGCATTGGGGCGCGGGCCGGCGGGGACGACGGGCGCCGGCGCGGGCTTCACCTCGCGGCGCGCTTCGAGCGCGGCCAGCATGTCGCCCTTGGTGACGCGGCCGTCCCTGCCGGTACCGGTGACGTCGGCGGGATCGAGATTGTTCTCCTCGCCGATGCGGCGCGCCGACGGCATCGGCTGCACGTCCGCTTTCGGAGCGGGCGCAGGCGCGGCGGCAGGCTTCGGCGCGGGCTTAGGAGCCGCGGAATCGGGATTGCTCGCGGCGACGGACGACGGCGCACCGGCCTTGCCTTCGGCCAGGCGGCCGAGCACCGCGCCGACCTGCACCGTGTCGCCGGCCTTGACGGCGATGGATTCGATCGCACCCGACGCGGGCGCCGGCACCTCGACGGTCACCTTGTCGGTTTCGAGCTCGAGCAGCGGCTCGTCGCGGACGACGGCGTCGCCTTCCTTCTTGAACCAGCGCGCGACCGTGGCCTCGGTGACGGACTCGCCCATCGCGGGGACTTTGATCTCAATCATGGTCGTTCCCATCTTCCGGCTTCTTGAGACGCTCGATCCGCCAGGCGTTGTTGGTCGTTCCGAGAATAGCTTTGTAGCGTCCACACAATCGCTCGACGCTCGCTTCCGTGATTTGGGATCTGTCCATTTCAAGGCAATCTATGTCATCCCACAGAGAATACAGCGAAGTATAGGTACTCGTGAATTGTACCCACATCGAGCGATAGTCACAGAACGCATCCCAGGCTGCGCAGACTGGGATCGCAGCGCTGCAAAGAAGCGCGACGATAGACATCGCTCGCTCCCAATCAGCCCCTTCATATCCAGAGAGCGGAATTGATTTCAGGCCAAGCGCGAACGTCGTCACCGCCCCCAGGATCACAACAGCGATGCGGCATATGAACGCCTTATTCTTGTTGCTTTCCGCCCATTCTTTGAACCGTCCGCTTTCGGTTATGACGTTTTTTTTAAGGGCTTTCAGCCTTTTGGATGGAATGCCCTCGCTATCGCTCATAACGACAACGCTTCATCTAGAAATGCCTTCAGCTCCGCATTGTGCTGGCTCATCAGGCCCGCGGCGGTGGACGCGTATTCCGGACGTCCGACATAGCGCGGCCTGGCCGTGCCGCCCAGATGGGCGACGGTGGATTCGATGCGCGGCGCCACGAAGGTCCAGGCGCCCTGGTTCATCGGCTCCTCCTGGCACCATACGAGGTCGGCCTTGGGGAAGCGGTTCAGCTCCAGCGCCAGCACCTGGTCGGGGAAGGGATAGAGCTGCTCCAGGCGCAGGATCTGGATGCGGTTCTCACCCCGCTTCTCGCGCTCCTCCATCAGGTCGAAATAGACCTTTCCGGTGCACAGGATGACGCGCCTGATGTCGGCATCGGCGGCGAGCTTGACCGTGGTCGCACCCGGCACGGCCTCGGCCTGGTCGCGGAACACGCGGTGGAACGAGCAGCCGGGCAGCATGTCGGAGAGGAACGAGACGCAACGCTTGTGGCGCAGAAGCGATTTGGGCGTCATCAGCACCAGCGGCTTGCGGAACGGGCGATGGATCTGGCGGCGCAGCACGTGGAAATAATTCGCCGGCGTCGTGGGGCAGGCGACCTGGATGTTGTCCTGCGCGCAGAGTTGCAGATAGCGCTCCAGACGCGCCGATGAATGCTCGGGCCCCTGGCCTTCGTAACCGTGGGGCAGGAGCATCACCAAGCCGCACATGCGCAGCCATTTCATCTCGCCGGACGCGATGAACTGGTCGATGATGACCTGCGCGCCGTTGGCGAAGTCGCCGAACTGCGCCTCCCACAGCACCAGCGCCTTGGGCTCCGCGGTGGAGTAGCCGTATTCGAAACCGAGCACGGCCTCTTCCGAAAGCAGCGTGTCGATGACCTCGAATTCGGCTTGCGGCCCGCCCAGATGGTTGAGGGGGACGTAGCGCTCCTCGGTCTGCTGATCGACGAAGGTCGAGTGGCGCTGCGAGAAGGTGCCGCGCGAGGAATCCTGGCCGGACAGGCGCACGGGCACGCCTTCCTTCAGCAGCGTGCCGAAAGCGAGCGCCTCGCCGGTCGCCCAGTCGAAGCCTTCGCCGGTCTCGAACATGTGGCGCTTGGCCTCGAGCTGGCGCGCGACGGTCCTGTGGATGTTGAAGCCGTCCGGGACCGTGGTCAGCCCGCGGCCGACGCTCTGCAGGACCTCGATCGGCACGGCGGTCTCGCCGCGGCGGTCGCCGGCGGGGGCGACGGAAAGCCCGCTCCAGCGGCCGTCGAGCCAGTCGGCGTGGTTGGGCAGGTGCGCTTTCGACGCGTCGTATTCGGCATCGAGGCGCGTGTTGAAGGCGCCGATCATGTCCTTGATGTCGGCCTGCGCCAGCGTGCCTTCCGCCACCAGCTTCGTCGCATACAGTTCGAGTGTCGTGGGATGGTCCTTGATCGCGCGGTACATCAAGGGCTGGGTGAACGCCGGCTCGTCGTTCTCGTTATGGCCGAAGCGGCGATAACAGAACATGTCGATGACGACGTCCTTATGGAAGAGCTGGCGGAACTCGGTGGCGATGCGCGCGACATGCACGACCGCTTCGGGATCGTCGCCGTTCACATGGAAGATCGGCGCCTGCACCATCAGCGCCACGTCGGAGGGATAAGGCGAGGAGCGCGAATAGATCGGCGCGGTGGTGAAGCCGATCTGGTTGTTGACGATGAAATGGATCGTGCCGCCGGTGCGGAAGCCGCGCGTGCCCGACATCGCGAAGCACTCCGCCACGACGCCCTGGCCCGCGAACGCCGCGTCGCCATGGATCAGCAGCGGCAGCACGCTCGCGCGGTCCTCGCAATCGCCGAGCTGGTTCTGCTTGGCGCGCGCCTTGCCGAGCACGACCGGATCGGCGGCCTCCAGATGCGACGGATTGGGGGTGAGCGAGAGATGCACCTTCACATTGTCGAATTCGCGGTCCGACGAGGCGCCGAGATGGTACTTCACGTCGCCCGAGCCCTGGACCGAGCTCGGCTGGGCGCTGCCGCCCTGGAATTCGTGGAAGAGCTGGCGATAGGGCTTGGACATCACGTTGGCGAGCACGTTCAGGCGCCCGCGATGGCTCATGCCCAGCACGATCTCCTTCACGCCGAGCTGGCCGCCGCGCTTGATGATCTGCTCCAGCGCCGGGATCGTCGCCTCGCCGCCGTCCAGCCCGAAGCGCTTGGTGCCGAGGAAGCGCACGGCGCTGAATTTCTCGAAGCCCTCGGCCTCGATGAGCTTGTTCAGGATCGCGCGCTTGCCTTCGGGCGTGAACGCGATCTCCTTGTCCGGCCCTTCGATGCGGCGCTGCAGCCAGTCCTTCTGCTCGGCATCGTTGATGTGCATGAACTCGTAGCCGATGCGTCCGCAATAGGTGCGCTTGAGGATCTCCACCATGCGGCGCGGCGTGGCGCTTTCCAGGCCGAGCACGCCGCCCACGAAGACCGGCCGGTCGAGGTCCTCGGGATGGAAGCCGTAGAACGCCGGGTCGAGCTGCGGATACGGCGTCTTGGGTGCGAGGCCCAGCGGATCGAGGTTGGATTCGAGATGGCCGATGACGCGGTAGGCGCGCACCATCTGGATGGCGCGGATGGATTCGCGCGCGGCGGCGCGCAGGTCCTTCTCGCTCACGCCCGCCTTCGCCGGCCATTGGCCGGTGAGCGCGCCGACGAGATCGCCGCTTGCCAGCTCCGGCTTGCTGTCGCGCGCCCAGCGGGGGCCGCGGCCGAGCTGGGTCGCGGAAAGCTCCTGCTCCGACAGGCTCGCGAAATAGGCGGCCCAGCTCGGGTCCACCGCGTCGGGGTTCGCCTGGTACTGGGCGTAGAGCGACTCGATGAACGCCGCGTTCGTCCCCTGCAGGAACGAGGTCGCCTCGAAGATGTCGTTGGTGGTGCGGTTGACGCGGGATTGACTAGTCATTTCAAAGCTTTAAGGACGGACTTGTTGGGCCCGTCCGGTCCTGTGAGCGGCACGCGCAAGGGGACGGCGTGGTACTGCCGAACGCGCGCCAATTCAATGCTTTCCGTGGTTAATATGGGATCAATGGGGCGATTTTACGAAGGCGGGAAGCGGCTGCACGCGCTGGATACGCTGCGCGGGATCGCGGCGCTTTCCATCGTCTTCTGGCATTGGCAGCACTTCTTCGCCATCAGCGGGAATTGGCAGGACGGCTGGAGCCGCGCGCAGGAGCCGTTCTATCCCGTCTTCAAGCCGCTCTATGAGCAGGGCTGGGCGGCGGTCGATCTGTTCTTCCCGCTCTCCGGCTTCATCTTCTTCTGGCTCTATGGCGAGGCGATCCGCGAGCGCCGCATCGGGGCTGCGAGCTTCGCGTGGCTGCGCTTCTCGCGGCTCTATCCGCTGCATCTGCTGACGCTTCTGATCGTGGCGGCGCTGCAGTTCTTCTTCTGGCGCGCGACGGAGAATTTCTTCATCTACGACGCCAACGACGTGGCGCATTTCGCGTCGAGCCTGCTGATGGCGCAGCAATGGCTGCCGCCGACGATCGATCAGTCCTTCAACGGCCCGGCGTGGTCGGTCTCCGTCGAGGTGCTGCTCTATATCGGCTTCTTCGCGCTCAGCCGGCTGGGCCTGCGCGGCTTCTGGCCCGCGTTCGCGGTCTCGGTCTTGGGCATCCTTCTCTACAAATGGAACTGGTTCATCTCGCGCGGCGTGATGGGGTTCTTCGCGGGCGGCGCGATCTATGCGCTCGACCGGGCGATCATGGCGCGCGGCGATGCCAAACGCATCGCGCGCTGGATCTGCGCCGCCGCAATCGTGTTGTGGATCGTCACGCTCATCGAAGCCTATTTCGGCCCGCTGCACGACGCCTGCTACTGGCTGTCGGGACACATCTCGCCGGAGATGGGAAAGCTCTATATCGGCTATAGCCGCGACCTGTTCCTGCTGCTCTTCGTCTTCTTCGTCAGCCCGATCACGATCCTGGCGCTGGCGCTCGGCGAGCAGGTGCTGGGCGCGTCGTGGGAGCGGCTGTCGTTCCTGGGCGACATCTCCTATTCGACCTACCTGCTGCATTTCCCGCTGCAGCTCGCGCTGGCCTTGCTCGCAATGCACTTCGCGCTGACGCCCGCTTTCTTCGAGAATTGGGTCGCGCTTGTCGTGTTCTACGCCGTCCTCATCGGGCTCGGCCTACTGTCGTTCCGCTTCTTCGAGCGGCCGCTGCAGAGAATGCTGCGCCGCACGCGCTCTTGAAACATCCGCCTTTCGAACCAACTAAGCTCCAGGAGGAGCCGATGCTGAGAATTCTTTTTGCCGCGACGGTGCTCGCGACCGCCGCGCATGCCGCGGACGCGACGCATGTGCTCGACATCGACAATCGCGTACCGAAATTCCAGACGTTCTACATCGACGCGACGAAAGCGCCGCTCGGCGCCGATGCGCGGTTCGAGTTATGGCAGAAGGAGGATGGTCTCGCCGCCGTCCCGCCCGGCCCCGACGGCGACAGGATGGCCCGGCAATTGCTCGACGCGGCATGGGACCGCTATCCCGCGCTTGTCCCCAGGCTCGCCGCGCTCGAGCAGGCGGCCGAAGACGAGGGCCGCGCGTCGTTCGACAAGATCAACGAATTGCTCGCGACCGGCGACACGCAGGTCCATTCGCGGCTGATCCTCTATGTCGGTCAGTTCGACAACAACGCCTTCACCATGCCGTCCATGGACGGCAAGCCGGTGACGGTCCTGATGCCGGTCGAGAACGCGATCCTGAAGATCGCGCTGGCGCACGAGCTCACCCATTCGGTGCACATCCAGCTCGCCCATGTGCGCAACTCGTTCGGCGCGCCGGTCGGCGAGACGGTGTTCCTCGAAGGGCTCGCGATGCGCACCTCGCAGGCGGCGGTGCCGGGCCTGCCCGAAACCGCCTACACGCAGATCGATCCGAACGACCACTGGCTCGCGAACTGCTACGCCAAACAGGACGCGGTGCTGAAGGACATCGTCCCCGATCTCGACAAGAGCGGGCAGGACGTCGCGATGAAATACACCTTCGGCCAGGGCAACAACGGCATGCAGCGCGAAGCCTATTGCGCCGCGTGGATCGTGATGGGCAGGCTCATCGCCTCGGGCCGCACGTTGCCCGAGCTCGCGCGCATCCCCGAAGACAGGATGGTCGACACGATCAGGGCGGCGCTGAGCGCGAAATAGCGGGCAGCCGCGGCCCGGCTTTCACCGGCTCGGCGTCAGTGCGGGCTCGACGCCGGTGCGTCGGCCTTCGGCGCGTCCGCCGGTGGCGTTGCGGGTGCGGCAGCCGCGGCGGGGGCGTCGACGGGCTTCGGCGCATGGAAGTCGCAATCCGCGATCTCCTGCGCGCCCTGCGTGGGATCAACCAGGCCGGGCGAGATGCGGCCCACGAACAAGCCCATGCGGACCTCCAACTTCACATAGGCCGACTTCCCCGCCTCGAGCGGCACCGTCGCGACCTCTTTCATCTCGGTCGTCGTGCTGATCTCGTAAGTGCCCGCCGGACGGTCAATGTAGAAATAGTCGCCGGGCTTCGCGCGACCGCCGGTGCTTTCGCCGTTGATCATGACGGTGGGCTGGAGCGCCGCGCCGAGCAATCCCCCTTCGCGATAGAAATATATGCGTCCCTCGCCCGGCGCGAGCGCGGGCTCGCTCGCATGCAGCTTCGTGTAGGTCGTGTCGTCTGCGAAAGCCCGCGACGCCGGCAGCGCCGCCAGCAGCAAAGCGGCCAGCGCGAATGTCTTGCAGATCTTGATCATCGTCGATCCCCCCAGATTTCTGCGGACTTTAAGCGGTCAACGCCCTGCAAGCAATTCCACCAGCGTCGTCCCCAGCGCCGCCGGGTTCGGCGAGACGCGGATGCCGGCGGAGCGCATCGCCTCGATCTTGGACTCGGCGCCGCCCTTGCCGCCGGAGATGATCGCGCCGGCATGACCCATGCGCCGGCCCGGCGGCGCGGTGACGCCGGCGATGAAGCCCACCATCGGCTTCTTGACCTTGCTGTGCTTGATGAAGTCGGCCGCGTCTTCCTCGGCGCTGCCGCCGATCTCGCCGATCATGATGATCGACTGGGTCTCGGGATCACCTAAGAACATCTCCAGCACGTCGATATGCTCGGTGCCCTTCACCGGGTCGCCGCCGATGCCGACGCAGGACGTCTGGCCGAGCCCCACCGCCGTCGTCTGCGCCACCGCCTCATAGGTGAGCGTGCCCGAGCGCGAGACGATGCCGACCGTGCCGCGGCGATGGATGTGGCCCGGCATGATGCCGATCTTGCATTCGCCCGGCGTGATGACGCCAGGGCAATTGGGACCGATAAGGCGCGACTTCGAGCCCGACAGCGCGCGCTTCACCTTGACCATGTCGAGCACCGGGATGCCCTCGGTGATGCAGACGATGAGCGCGATCTCGGCGTCGATCGCCTCCAGGATCGCGTCGGCGGCGTAGGGCGGGGGCACGTAGATCGCGCTCGCGCTGGCGCCGGTGGCGTCCTTCGCCTCGCGCACCGTGTCGAAGACGGGAAGGCCCAGATGCGTCTCGCCGCCTTTGCCGGGCGAGGTGCCGCCGACCATCTTTGTGCCGTAGGCGATGGCCTGCTCGGAGTGGAACGTGCCCTGCTTGCCGGTGAAGCCCTGGCAGATCACTTTGGTGTTCTTGTCGACGAGGATGGACATGGCAAACGCTTTCTATTTGAAGACGAGATGGGAAACCGGGGTCTCGAAGCCGTAGACGATCATCGCCAGGCCTGCGAGCGCGAAGGCCGCATGTGCGATCATGGACACGTAGAGCCTGCGGCCTGTCGCGAGGTAGACGCTGCCGAGCACCAGTCCGACGCAAGCGGCGCTCGCCATGCCCAACCAGCCTTGCTGCCAGCGGGCGAGCGCGAACAGCGCGGTGGTGGCGATGAGCGTGGCGAGGGTCGCTGCGATGCTTTCGCCGAACAGCGCGCGCATGCGCTCGAAGAGGAACCCGCGGAAGACGAGCTCGTCGGCAAAACCCGCGCCGTAAACCGCGTAGGCCGCCTGATCGAGCGCCGCGCCGTTGTCATGTGCGACGAATTGATAGCTCAGGTTGATCGGCGGCGCGCCCAGAAGCGGCATCACGATCGCCTTTATCGCGATGCTCAGCGCAACGCCAACGGCCAGGCCGAGCGCGGTCCCGCCGAGCCAGCTTTTGGGACGCACGAGTCCAAGCTCACGCAACGGCGTGCGCGACAGCCACGCCCACGCCAGGATCAATACCGCACCCAAGAGCGGCGTCGGCGTCACCAGCGCACCCGCCGCGACGGCCGCGAAGCCCATCAGCCCCAGCGCGTCGAAGCCGCGCAGATGCGTGGCGAAACGGTCGCGCGCGGACAGGGGCGATGGTGCGGCTTGGGCGGTCATTTGCGCTTCGTCTTGAGCGTCTCTTGCACGAGCGCGCGGATCTGGGCGCCGTTGATTTTCGAAAGCTCGGCATAGGCCGCGTCGGTCGCCTTGCGGTCGCCTTGGCCCTTGCCGGTCAGGTCGTAGCCGTCACCCGTATGCATCATGTCGAATTCGAACGGCGCCGCCTTGCTGCCCTCCTTGGCGACGAAGACGAGGCTCTTGCCGTCGCTGCAGCTCACGACAAGCCACACCGTGCCGCCATAGGTCTTCTCGACCGGCCCGGTCGCGCATTGCGCAGGCGCGCCCGGATCGAGCGCAAGCGCGGGTGTCGCCGGCAAAAGCGCGAGCATGCAAACGAGAAGCGCGCGCCGCATCACTTGCCGCCCTTCACCGCCTTGACGATCTTCTGCGCGGCGTCGGCGAGGTCGGAGCCGGAGACGATGGGAAGGCCGGACTTGGCCAGGATCTCCTTGCCCTTCTCGACATTGGTGCCTTCGAGACGTACGACGAGCGGCACCGAAAGCGAGATCTCCTTCGCCGCGGCGATGATGCCTTCGGCGATGATGTCGCATTTCATGATGCCGCCGAAGATGTTGACGAGAATCCCCTTCACGTTCGGATCGGAGACGATGATCTTGAACGCGGCCGTGACCTTCTCCTTGCTCGCGCCGCCGCCGACGTCGAGGAAGTTCGCCGGCTCCTCGCCATAGAGCTTGATGATGTCCATCGTGGCCATCGCCAGCCCCGCGCCGTTCACCATGCAGCCGATCGAGCCGTCGAGCTTGATGTAGGAGAGTTCGTATTTCGACGCCTCGACCTCCATCGGGTCTTCCTCGTCGAGATCGCGCAGGCCCAGGATGTCCTTGTGGCGATAGAGCGAGTTGTCGTCGAAATTGATCTTGGCATCGAGGCAGACCACCTGGCCCGTCTTGGTGACGACGAGCGGGTTGATCTCGAGCAGGCTCATGTCCTTGGCGAGGAACGCCTCGTACAGCGACTTGACGAGCGTGCCGCACTGCTTGGCCTCATCGCCCTTGAGCTTCAGCGCGGTGGCTATCTCGAGGCCGACATAGGGCGAGTATCCGGCCGCGGGCTCGACCTGGAACGTCTTGATGCGGTCGGGCGTCTTGTGCGCGACCTCCTCGATGTCCATGCCGCCTTCGGTCGAGACGATGAACGCGACGCGGCTCGTCGCGCGGTCGACGAGGGCGGAGAGATAGAGCTCGCGCTCGATCGCCGAGCCGTCCTCGATATAGAGACGGCGCACGACGCGGCCGTGCGGGCCCGTCTGGTGCGTCACCAGCGTCATGCCGAGCATGCGCCTGGCTTCCTTCTCGACGTCCTCGATGGACTTGACGACCTTGACGCCGCCGCCCTTGCCGCGGCCGCCCGCATGGATCTGTGCCTTCACGACCCAGACCGGTCCGCCCAGCTCCTTGGCGGCCGCCACCGCCTCCTCGACGCTGAAGGCGGCTTTGCCGCGCGGCACCGCGATGCCGAAGCCGCGCAGGACCTCTTTGGCCTGGTATTCGTGGATATTCATGGGAAAAACCTTGGGCTGTGCGGCGATTTCGATGCGCCGCACAATACCAGCGCAACCCCCATGCGCAAGCGCGCCAAAACGCCCGGATGTCAGGCCTGAAGGGCGGTCCGGCGGGGCAGTGCAAGGGGCGAGCGCGGCAGCAACATTGCGAACCCGGCAAGCATCACGGGCACGCCCAGCGGCACGTTCGTGCTCTCGGCGAACCCGCGCGCCAGGATCGGCACCGCCCACAGCGCCAGCAGCATCGTGCGCTCGTAAGGCCTGAAGCCTTGGGCCAGCCCTTCCGCCGCGAGCAGCGCGATCGCCGGCGCCAGCATCATCATGTCGTAGTCCAGCGCATAGGGCGTGGCCAGCAGCATGGCGATGCAGAGCGCGGCGCCTTTGCGCGCCATGCTCGCGGGCGAGCGCCAGATCCAGACGAGACCCGCCGCCGCCGCGATGCTCACCAGCGTCTGCGCGAAGTAGGCGACCGGCACCGATGCGCCCCACATGCGCGCCCAGGCGAAGACGGTCTGGATCTTGTAGAAGCCGGTGTTGCCCTGCTCGAGCACGACCTCGCGCGTGAAATGCGTGCCTGCGAGGAAAGCCGGCCACACGGCCGCGCCGAAAAGGGCGGTGACGGCAAGCGCGAGGACGGCAACGGTCGCGGCCGCCGCGGCGAAGCTGCGCCAACGTCCGGTCGCCGCGAGCACGAGCGGGATCATCACGCCGAATTGCGGCTTGTAGGCGAGCAGGCCGAAGCACAGGCCCGCGAGCAGCGGTCTCGAATCGAGAATGTTGAGCGCGCAGGCGACGAGCGCCGCGGTGAGGAAGCCGTTATGGCCGTGGGTCAGGTTGACGAACACGGCCGGGAAGGCGAGGGCGACGAGAATCCAGGTCTTGTCGCGCACGTCGCGCAGCAACGGCATCAGCGCCAGCAGATAGAGCGCCAGCGTCGCGATCTGCCAGACTAGCAGCGCGGGAAGATAGGGCAACCGCGCCAGGGGTGCCGCGATCAGCAGGAAGAACGGCGGATAGTGCCAGCCGTAGAACTGCGTGTCCTTGCCGAAGATCGCCCGCTCGCGCGCGAAGTGATGCGCCGGGTCGAAGGCCTGCGCGGCGTGGCCGTCGTCGGCGAGCGAGCCCGCGGCGTAGACGTCCGAGAAATCGCTGCCCAGCGGGCGGCCCTTGTAGTCGTTGATCCCGTGCGCGGTGACGGCGAGATAGAGCAGCCCCGACGCGAACCCGATCAGGATCGCTGCCGTCCAAAGCCGGATGCGCTCGCGGCCCAGGAACTCGCCGTCGCGCAGGATGCGAAGGATCGCGCTCACGCGGGCGATGATCGGCGGAGCGTGCTTAAGGAAGCGTCAACCCTCCCCTTGAGGGAGGGTCGACTTCAATACGCCCCGCCCACGCCGCCGCCGCTCAGCGCGGCGTTGTCGATCTCGAGCTCGCGCGAGACGGCGCGCGTGGCGCAGACCGTCGAGACGTAGGTGAAGAACATGTCGCCGGTGCCCCATTTGCGCAGGTTGGTGCGCTCGGTGCAGTCGGGGACCGGCATCGCCGGCGCGCATTTGAGCATGCCGCCCTTGAAGTGGCGCACCGCTTCGTGCTCGCCGCATTCCAGGATCACGCCCTTGGCATAGGTGCCGGCCATGCCCTGGTCGGACTGGACGACGTCGCCGATGGTGATCTTGAGACGGCTGCCCGCGATGCAGCGCGCGACCTCGCCCTCGTATCCCGAGTTGATCCAGGTCTCGCCCGTCATGTGCGAGGCGGGGAACTCGCGCCCGTCGGCCGCGATGCATACCGCGTGGATCGATTTGACGACGGTGGCTTCCTGCATCTCGCAATGGGCCGACGCCGCGGCCGCGACACCGCCGCCGCCCTCGTTGCGGACGTTGACGTATTCGTAGCTGCCGCCGCCATAGATGATGACCGACGCGGCCGCTCCCGCGTTCGCCGCCGCAATGGCCTGCGCGAAGGCGGACGCCTCGACGTTCACCTTGTTGATGATGATGTTCTTGTTGATGTTGATGTTCTTGTTGATGTTGACCGGCTTGTTGATGTTGATGTTCTTGTTGATGATGATCGTCGAGCCGCCGCCGCCGCCGCCGTGACAACCGCCGCCGCTGCCGCCGCCTCCGCCATAGCCGCCCGGCGCGCCTGCGCCACCGCTCACCGAGACGTTGCTGCTGATGCTCGGCACGCTGCCGGTATAGAACCCGCCTGCCGCGGCCGGCGAGATTGTGGCCGCGATCAAGGCCGCGCCGGAAACGGCTGCGACTGCGAACCTGAACGAGATCGGCGACATGCTATGGCTCCTTTGCTCCGGCCATCCTACACAGGGCGTCGTGCCTTCCGCCGGGAAGACGGACAAAGCCTTAATGGCCGAGCCACCAGCTTCACGTTCCGTGCCACGCAAGGCCTCGAAATCGCCATGCTTCTTGGCCCGAAATGGCACAGCAACCAGGGTTAACGGCCACGCAGGGGAGCCATGATCCCGATCTCGGACGACAATCCGGTCGAGCGCACGCCGTTCATGACCTGGCTCATCGTGGCCGGCTGCGTGGGCGCGTTCCTGTGGGAATTGTCGCTCGGCGAGCACGGCATGGCGGCGGCCGAGAGCGTGCTCGGCTTCACGCCGGCGGGCTTTTTCGGCCATGAGACCGCGCCGTCGGAAGAGGTCCTGGGGCTGCCCGTCTGGACGACGATCTTCACCTCGATGTTCCTGCACGGCGGCATCCTGCATATCGCCGGCAACATGCTGTTCCTCTGGATATTCGGGAACAACATCGAAGAGGCGATGGGGCACGTGAAGTTCACGCTGTTCTATCTCTTGAGCGGCGTCGCAGCGGCCTTGACCATGGGCTACATCGACCCGCATTCGAACATCCCGATGATCGGTGCGTCGGGCGCGATCTCGGGCGTGCTGGCCGCCTATATGCTTCTTTATCCCCGCGCGCGCGTGCATGTGATCATCCCGCTCGGGATCATCCTCTATCCTGTCTGGATCCGGGCGATGTGGGTGGTGGGCGTTTGGTTCGCGATGCAGCTCGTCAGCGCCGCTTACGCCGATCCGACCAAGCCCGGTACCGCGTTCTGGGCCCATGTCGGCGGCTTCGTCGCGGGCCTGATCCTCACCCCCGTGCTGAAATCGCGCGACGTGCGCTATTTCGGCCCGTATTTCCAAAGAGGTCCTTGGAATTAGAGGCTGGCACGGCTTTCGCTCCCTTCGATCGCGAAAGGCGCGAGGGCGTTCCGATCTGGAGCAACCGCCGGCGCGCCCAACGAGGTTTTGGGGCGCGAGCGGTCATGAAGCACAAGAATTCGCATCTGCTGGTGGGATATTGGAGCCGCCTGCGCAAGGGCCGCGACGTTCCGGACCAGACCGACATCGATCCGCGCGCGATCAAGCGCATGCTCTCCCATGTGTTCATCCTGGACGCGATCAATCCCGCGCGCCCGATCTACCGCCTCGCGGGCACCGGCCTGTGCGAGCGTTTCGGCATGGAGCTCAAGGGCACCGCCTTCCTGGCGAACTGGGAAGGACAGTCGGGCATCGCGCTCGGCTCGCTTCTCAAGCAGGCGCTCAAGGCGCGAAAGCCCGTCTGCCTGTCCTCGATCGGGGCGACGGCCGAATGCGGCATGGTCGAGCTCGAGACGATCCTGGCGCCGATCACCTTCGACGGCGGCGAGCCGGTGCGCTTCATCGGCTTCACCCAGGTCCTCAGCGACGCCGCCCTTCTGGCGGGGCGCCCGATCGCCTTCCAGCGCCTGGTCGCCTCCCAGCTCGTGCGTGAGGACGAGCCGCTCTCCGCAGGCGCTTTGCCGCCGCTTCCCCCGCCGGTCCAGATCCAGCGCAACCACAGCCATCCCAGGGCGCCGCATCTGCGCCTCGTCGTGTCGCAGGACCGGCCCTCCCAGGTGAACATCGACGCCAGCGAAACCCTGCGCCGCATGGCGCAGCTGTTCGGAGGGAACGGGGCGGAGAAGTAGCGCGCCGCTTTATTGCGGCTTGTCGCTTTCGGGAGTGGGATCGTCGCCCTGCTGCGAGTTGGTCTTGGCGACGGGGCTTTCGAGCGGCTCGTCGTGGATGATGGTGCGGTTGAGCTGCTGCTCGTCCTGCTTGTGCTGCAGATAGGGGATTTCGTATTTCTCGATCTTCGCGCGATAGGCCTCGAAGGTCTTCTCGTCGTCGGGCGTGCGCTTGTCGCAGCGGTCGGGCGGAAGCTTGGCCTGCTCCTGGCACCACAGGTCGAAATTGATGGTCTTGACGTCGTAGCGCGTCGATTGCGCCTGGGCAGGCAAGGCCACGAGCGCGGCCAATGCAGCGAATTTTAAGGATCTCATCCCAGCCATAACGCAACCATACGCCCGAAGTTTCCGGCTTGGAAGCGCGGCGGCTGTCACAAAGACGCTCGGCCGTGACTATTCCGCCGCAACCCGCGCGCGATCTTCGGCGACCTTCACGACCTCGGGCGCCGGCGCAGGCCGGCCCAGGATCATGTCCGACGCCTTCTCGGCGATCATGATGGTGGGTGCGTTGGTGTTGCCGCTGACGAGCGCCGGCATCACCGACGCATCGACGATGCGCAATCCTTCCAGACCATGGACCTTCAGTTGCGGATCGACCACGCTTTCGCCATCCACGCCCATCCTGGCGCTGCCCACGGGGTGATAGATGGTCTCGGCGGTCTTGCGCACGAAGGCGTCGATCTGCTCGTCCTTGGTCACGTGCGCGCCGGGCATCAGCTCGGGCCCGCGATAGGGATCGAAGGCGGCCTGCGCGAACACCTCGCGTGCCAGCTTCACGCCCTCGCGCAGCACGCGGCGGTCCTCTTCGGCCTCGAGATAGTTGGGCTGGATGATCGGCGCCACCAGCGGATCGGCCGATTTGAGCGTGATGGTGCCGCGGCTCTGCGGACGCAGCTGGCAGACGTGAGTCATAAAGCCGTGCCGGTCGCCCTTGACGCGGGTGTGGTCGTACATCAGCGCGGTGATGAAGTGGAATTGCAGGTCGGGCGTCTCCAGATCCGGGCGGCTCTTGAGGAACGCACCCGATTCGAGGCCTTGCCCCGTCGCGAGCCCCGTGCCGAACAGCATGTATTGCAGGCCCGTCTTCAGCGCGGCGAGCGGCTTGGACTGGCTGTAGAGCGTGATCGGCTGGCTGCTCTCATACTGGATCGAGCAGTCGAGATGGTCCTGCAGGTTGCGGCCCACGCCTTTCATGTCGGCGACGACGGGGATGCCGAAGCGGGTCAGCGTCTCGCCATCGCCGACGCCCGAGAGCATCAGCACCTGCGGCGTGTTGACCGCGCCGCCGCACAGGATCACCTCGCGCGTCGCGTTCGCTTTTTGAGTCTGCTTCTTCTGGACATATTCGACGCCCACCGCGCGCCTGCCCTCGAAGAGGATGCGCGCGACCTGGGCGTTGGACTCGATGGTCAGGTTCTTGCGGTCCAGGATCGGATGCAGATAGGCCTTCGCAGCACTCCAGCGCTTGCCCTCGTGGATCGTGAGCTGATAGGGGCCGAAGCCTTCCTGCTGGGCGCCGTTGAAATCCGCGGTCTGGAGATGGCCCGCGTCGGCGCCGGCCTGGATGAAGCTCTTGAACAGCGGATTGGTCGAGCGTCCGTTGGAGACGCGTAACGGTCCTTCGCCGCCATGGAAGGCATCGCCGCCGTTCTCGTTCGCCTCGGCGCGCCGGAAATAGGGCAGCACGTCGGCGAACGACCAGCCGTCGCAGCCCATCTGCCGCCAGCCGTCATAGTCACGCGCGTGGCCGCGGATATAGATCATTCCGTTGATCGAGGACGAGCCGCCCCAGCCGCGTCCGCGCGGCCAGTAGAGGCGGCGGTTGTTCAGGTGAAGCTGGCCCTCGGTCTCGTAGTACCAGTTGTAGGGATTGGGCTTGCCGAGCAGGGCGGGGATGCCCGCGGGCATATGGATCATCGCCGATCTGTCGCGCCCGCCGGCCTCGATCAGCAGCACCTCGTTGTTCGGATCGGCGGAGAGGCGGTTGGCGAGCACGCAGCCCGCGCTCCCCGCGCCGATGATGATGTAGTCGAAGGCCTTCATGGCTGTATCGGGACCGCCGGCTTGTCGGTGTTGTCCGGCGCCGGCGGCGTGGGAGCGGACGGTATGGGCACCTTCGCTTCGGCTTCGAGCTTCTGGAGCGCGACCTCCACCGCGCCGTGGCAGCGCTTCGCCGAGCTGAGCATCGCAGGCACGGCGCCGTCCATCAGCCAGCAATCGTACTGCGCCTGCGCACGCGCGGAGTCGGCGGGGAAGCTGTCCTTGCCGCGCTCCAGCGCGCGGATGAGGCGGTCGCGCATCTTGTGGGTCGGTATGTCGATGCCGGGCTCGGGCTCGACGAGCGAGCCGCGCGCGGCGATGAGCGCCTTCTCGGCATAGGAATTGGCGAGCGCGCCGATGGTGCTGTCCATCCTGGTGATCTCGATCGAGCCGCCATTGTCGAAGGCGACGCCGGCGGCGGCTCCCACCTCGCCGAAGGAACGGGCGAGCGCCGAATAGTTCTTGAACAGCGCCTTGTTGAATTTGGAGCCCAGGGGCGTGGTCTCCTTGAGATCGTCCAATGCCGTGTTGTTGACGCAACCCAGAAGAAGAAGCAGCGCCGCGCCGACGCAAGCCGCAACACCAAAACGCGAATTCGCCATGCAAATCTCCGATCGGCCCCAGCGGCCCGGACGATGCTATAGCCTGCCACGGCCCGAAGGTTAAGTCCGGCTTAACAGCATTAAATATGGTCGCGGGTCCGGGGGAATTTAAACCATCTATTGACCCTCCCGGGGCAAACTGCAGGTGGAACAGAAGGGGTCGGCTGGGCTGGGTTCCGGCGCGTCATGAAGGACATCGAACCAGTGATTGCAAAAGCCAAGGCCGAGCGCCGCCGTTTCCGGCGCGTCCGCGTGGACCTGACCGGGCGCCTTTTCGTGCCTGCGGATTCGCGCGAGTGCCACTGCAAGATCGTCGACCTGTCTCCGGGCGGCGCCTCGCTGGAGTGCGACCTGGTTCTGGAGCAGGGCACGCAGATCGTCCTCTACGTCGACGGCTTCGGCCGTCTCGAGGGCTCGGTGATGCGCATCGAGGGCGGCGATTTCGGCGTCCGCTTCAACTGCACCGCCGCCAAGCGCGAGCGCATCGCCGAACAGCTCATCCTCTTCATGAACCGCTCGCTGATCGACGAGAACGAGATGCGCCGCCACGACCGCACGCCGCAGAAAGGCATCGCCCGCTTCACCCGCGCCGACGGACAGTTCGTCGCCTGCGAGGTGCTCGACCTGTCGGTGAGCGGCGTCTCGCTCAAGACCGACGTGCGCCCGCCGATCGGCGAGTTCGTGCTCATCGGCCAGATGGCCGGCCGCGTCGCGCGCCATCACGAGCAGGGCATCGGCATCGAGTTCGTCGGCGGCTCCCCGGTGAGCGCCGACCGCCTGCAGCCCAAGGCGGCGACGGGGCGGTAACGAGCGCACCTGTCATCCCCGGCTTCGCGCTCCGAAGGAGCGCGAAGGGAAGGGGACCCAGGTATTGATGCAGCGCGAACTGCGAAGGGCTTCGCACTCTGCGTTCAAGTTCTTCCCACCCAGGATTTTCGTGCGACCTGGGTCCCCTTCCCCTCGCAGCGCCGACGCGCTGCTCGGCCGGGGATGACAACGGGTGTCAAATCCCCAACTCCGCCCGCTTCTTCTTCGTCAATCCGCCGGCCACGATCGCGTGGGCGCGGGTGAGGTAGGCCTTTAGCTCTTTCGAGCTCAGCGCGTCCAGCTTCTGCAGGTTCACCCACTGCGCGCGGGCGAGATAGGGCGCGGGGATGATGTCCTTCTGCTTCGTCAGGATCGCGAAGCTGTCGGGTGCGGTCTTGAAGGACAGCGTCTGCGGCTTCATCTCGAGCGGGCCCATGACCGCGAACATCTTGCCGCCGACCTTGTAGACGCGATCGGCGCCCCATTGGATCGACAGCGTCGCACCAGGAAGCGACAGGCAGAATTTCTCGATCTCGGCGTGGCGCATCATTCCTCCAGCGGCGGCAGTCCGAGCGCCGCGCGCGCTTTTGCGACATGGCGCGGCTTGATGTGGCGCGACACCAGGCCGATCGCCATCGCCAGCACCGCCGCGTCGTCGGTGAAGCCGAGCCCCGCGATGAAATCCGGGATGACGTCGAACGGCAATACGAAATAGGCGAGCGCTGCCATCAGCACGCCGCGCACGCGCGTCGGCGTCACGGGATCGACGGCGCAGAAATAAGCGGCCGCGGCGTCGTCGGCGAAGGGGATGCGGCCCGCCACCGCGAGCAGCTTCTTCCAGAACCCGCGCTCGACCGTGCGCGCGTTTTGCGCGATGGTCGCGGGCAGGTGGATCGCGGGGTCGCTCAGATTCATGGCTCGCGATTATCCCGCAACCTCCCTTGAGGGAAAAGGGCCGATGAGCACGGATGACGGAGATATCGGCAGGGCGCAGCCGCTCGCCAGGCTGCTCGGCGTGGAGATCGTGGAGGCGAGCAAGGCGCGCGTGGTCGGGCGTCTCCTGGTCAGGCCCGATATCTGCACGACCTGGGACACGCTGCACGGCGGCGCGATCATGGCCTTCGCCGACACGCTCGGCGCGACGGGAGCCTATCTGAACCTGCCGCCAGGCGCGGGCACGACGACGATGGAGAGCAAGACGAACTTCATCGGCTCGGCGAAAGCGGGCTCCGTCGTCACCGCGGAGTCGCTGCCGATCCATATCGGCAGCCGCACCTCGGTCTGGCAGACCCGCATCACGCGCGAGGACGGCAAGCTGGTTGCGGTCGTCACGCAAACCCAGATGGTGCTTACGTAGCGACAGGCTTTGCGCCGGGCCCGCGCCGGTTTAAGAGTCCGCCCGGTTGGAATTCGAAGGAGAAGATCATGGAACTCAATTCGTCCATCTCCGCCGTCGTCACCGGCGGCGCATCGGGCCTCGGCGAGGCGACGGCGCGCGCGCTCGCAAAGCGCGGCGTGAAGGTCGCGCTCCTCGACATGAACAAGACGAAGGGCGAGGCGGTCGCGGCGGAGATCGGCGGCGTGTTCTGCGAGGCCAACGTCACCAAGGAAGACAGCGTCGTCGCCGCGTTCGAGAAGGCGCGCGCGGCCCACGGCCAGGAGCGCATCCTCGTCAACTGCGCCGGCACCGGCAATGCCATCAAGACCGCGTCGCGCGACAAGAAGACGGGCGAGCTGCGCCGCTTCCCGAGCGAGGCGTTCGACTTCATCATCCAGATCAATCTGGTGGGCACCTACCGCTGCATCGCGATCAGCGCGCAGGGCATGCTCTCGCTCGATCCGCTGGCGGGCGGCGAGCGCGGCGCGATCGTCAACACCGCGTCGGTCGCGGCGCAGGACGGGCAGGTCGGCCAGGCCGCCTACAGCGCGTCGAAGGGCGGCGTGAACGCGCTCACCCTCGTCGTCGCGCGCGACCTGGCGCAGGAAGGCATCCGCTGCAACACGATCATGCCGGGCCTGTTCAACACCCCGCTGCTCGCGGCCGCGCCCGAGCAGGTCAAGCAGGCGCTCGGCGCGCAGGTGCCGTTCCCGCCGCGTCTCGGCAACCCGCCGGAATACGCCTCGCTGGCGCTGGAGATGCTGAGCAACCCCTATTTCAACGGCGAATGCGTCCGCCTCGACGGCGCGATTCGCATGGCGCCGCGATAGGCCCAAAGTGTCATGGCCCGCGAATGCGGGCCACCCAGCTGAAGCTGCAACCAGCTTCGCAGAATTATCGCGGCCAAACTTTCGAGGCCGAACAAGCGTTACCTGGGTGGCCCGCATTCGCGGGCCATGACAATATTTGTCTATGACTCAATCGACGATTCTCGCCTGGCACGACTATTTCGTCACCATCGCCGCGGTCAGCGCGACGTTGGCGGGGCTGCTTTTCGTAGGCCTCACGATCAGCCTGTCCCATGTGCTGCAGGGCTATGGCTATCTGAGCCGCGCCTTCATCGCGCTGTTCATGCAGTTCGAGATGCTGCTGCTCGGCATCTTCGGCATCGTGCCGGGACAGCCCGGCTGGGTGCTGGGCGCGGAGTTCATCGTCACCGGCGCCTCGATCCTGATCGGCATCTCGATCTTCGCCTATCATTTCCCGGAGAGCGCGCTGTCGGCGGTGCTGGGCTCGAAGGGCCCGCGCACCGTGCGCGCGATCCTGGGCTATGGCGGCACGCTGCTGCCGGTGCTCGCGGGCATCGGGCTGATCTGGGGCGAGCCGCTCTCGCTCTATCTCCTCATCCCGAGCGAGATCGCGGCACTCTATCTCTCCATCGGCAACGCCTGGGTGTTCGCGGTCGAGATCCCGCGCCGCGCGGAAGAAGCCAAGCAGCGCTGAGCGCGCTCACGTCGCCTGCAGCTTGTCCATCGTCTTGGTGTCGAAGTCCGACGCGTCGTGGCGTTCGAGGAGCTGGCCGCTCGGCTCGCCCCAGGCGCGGTTCACCTTGCGTCCGCGCTGCACGGCGGGACGCGCGGAGAACGCGTCCATCCAGCGGTTGACGTGTTTGTAGCTCGCGCCTTCCAGGAACTCGCCCGCCTCGTAGAGCAGGCCTTTGACGAGGCCGCCGTACCAGGGCGCGATCGCCATGTCGGCGATGGAGTATTCGTCGCCTGCCATCCATTCGCGCTCAGCCAGATTGCGGTCGAGCACGTCGAGCTCGCGCTTCACCTCCATGGCGAAGCGGTCGATGGCGTATTCGATCTTCGTCGGCGCATAGGCGTAGAAATGGCCGAAGCCGCCGCCCAGATAGGGCGCGCTACCCATCTGCCAGAACAGCCAGTTCAGCGCCTCGGTGCGCGCGTGGTGCTCCTTCGGCAGGAACGCCCCGAACTTCTCGGCGAGATAAAGCAGGATCGAGCCGGACTCGAAGACGCGGGTGGGCGTGGGCGTCGAGCGGTCGAGCAGCGCGGGGATCTTGGAGTTCGGATTGATGCCGACGAAGCCGGAGCCGAACTGGTCGCCGCCCTGGATGTTGATGAGCCAGGCGTCGTATTCGGCACCCTTGTGGCCGGCCGCGAGCAGCTCCTCGAGCATCACGGTCACCTTCACGCCGTTGGGCGTGGCCAGCGAATAGAGCTGCAGCGGGTGCCGGCCCACGGCAAGCTCCTTGTCATGCGTCGGTCCGGCGATGGGCCGGTTGATGTTGGCGAAACGCCCGCCGCTCTCCTTGTTCCAGCTCCACACTTTGGGCGGCACGTATTCTTCGGTCGTCATGGTGGATGCTCCGTTGCTTGGTTCAGCGGCGCCGTTTGATGAGCACATGCGTCGCGTTCGTGCCGCAGACGCGCTCGGCGCATTCGTAGTCGCGGCCAAGGTTTTCAAGGCCGCTCAATAGCTGTTCGCCCGCGCCCAGCAGGACCGGCGCGACGGCGAGGTGCATGTCATCGATGAGGCCGGCGCGAAGATATTGCCGGATCGTCTCCGCTCCGCCGCCAACTCTCACGTCTTCAGCACCCGCCGCGTCTTGCGCACGCCTGAGCGCCGCCTCAAAGCCGTCGGTCACGAAGTGGAAGACGGTACCGCCCTTCATCTCCAGGGACGGGCGCGCATGGTGCGTGAGCACGAAGACGGGAACGTGATAAGGCGGCTCGTCGCCCCACCAGCCTTTCCATTCGTGATCGGGCCAAAGTCCACGCACGGGGCCGAACATGTTGCGGCCGAGGATCCAGGCGCCGACATTTTCGAACCCTTGCGCGGCGAAGCGGTCGTCGATGTCGGTCGTGCCGCCGTCCTGTCCCGTCATGCCGCGGAAGGTGCGCGTGGGGAAGAACCATTCGTGCAGCGCGTGGCCGCCCACGCCCATCGGGTTGTCGAGGTCCTGCGACGGCCCGGCGCCATAGCCGTCCAGCGACATCGAAAAGCTCGCTACGCGTAGTTTCGACATCCGAGCCTACCGCGCCGCGAGTTCGCGGATCTGGCTGTTGGCGAGGGTGAGCTTGGCGATGGAAAGCTCTCCCGAGGCTTCGAGCGCGGCAAGGAAGGACTTCGCGCGCGCCAGCGGTTCCTCGTGGCGCTCGACCCACTTCTTCGCCGCCGCCGCGCCGTCCGCGCGCGTGCCTCCGGCCTTGGATTTGGCGAGCAGGGCGAGCGCGTCGCTGGTGAGAATGCGCTGGGCCGCGAACAGGTCGTCGTTGAGGCGCCGGATCGCGAGCCGGTCCCAATGCTCCAGGCCCACGATGCGCCGGCTCAAGCCGCGCAGCTTGTCGATGCCGACTTCCGTACCGATGGCGAAATAGGCGCCGGCGACGAGATCGACGCTCAGGCTCCTTGTGTCGGCGAGCTGGGCGATCTCGGGCGCTGTGCCGAACAGCGGCAGCGCGCCGATCTCGTCGGCGATGGCATGCGGCACGCCGGCCTTCTCGAGCTCGGCGATGCGGTCGAGCGTGCCCTGTTTCTCGTAGGACGAGACGAGGCCCTCGAATGTGCCTTTCAGCGCGTCCATTCCCGAGCGGTAGAGCGCGATGGTGGAAGCGAAGTCCGCATTCGCCGGCACGTTGGCGAGGAACCACAAGCCCAGCCTGCGCAGAAGCTCGGCGACGTCGGCATACATCGAGGTCTGGACGGCGGCGTCGACCTTGCCGTCGAGCGTGTCGATCTCGGATTTGAGCCGCGACAACCCGAACGCGCCTTCGGCCACGACCGAGACGCGCACGACCTCCGCGCCGCTCGCGCCCGTCATCTCCTTCATGCGCGCCACGAACACGGGTCCGGCGAGGTTGACGATGCGGTTCGCCAGCGTGTCGGTGACGATCTCGCGCCGCAGCCGGTGGCTTTCGAGCTCGGCGGGGAATTTCTCGACCGCCTTCGCGGGGAAATAGCCCGCGAGCTCGGACGCGAAATGCGGATCGTCGGGCAGCGCGCTCGCCAAGAGCTCGTCCTTGAGGTCGAGCTTGGCATAGGCCAGCAGCACCGCGAGCTCCGGCCGCGTCAGGCCCTTGTCGCTCTGCGCGCGCAGGCGAAGCTGCGCATCGTCGGGCAGGAACTCGACCGCGCGGTCGAGGCGGCCGCGCGATTCCAGCTCGCGCATGAAGCGGCCATGCGCGTCCAGGTCCTTCGATGCGCGCTGCTCGGCAACCGACAGCGTCAGCGTCTGGTCATAGTTGTCCTGAAGAACATGGGCTGCGACGTCGTCGGTCATCTCGGCGAGGAGCCGGTCGCGCGCGTCGGCGGTGAGATCGCCGCGGCGCAGCGCGCCGCTGAACAGGATCTTGAGGTTCACCTCGTGATCGGAGGTGTCGACGCCCGCGGAATTGTCGATCGCGTCGGTGTTGATGCGTCCGCCCGCGCTCGCATATTCGACGCGGCCGAGCTGCGTGCAGCCGAGATTGGCGCCTTCGCCGACCACCTTGGCGCGGATGTCGGCGCCGTTGACGCGGATCGCGTCGTTGGCGCGGTCGCCGGCCTCGGGATTGCCCTGCGTCGACGCTTTCACATAGGTGCCGATGCCGCCGAACCACAGCAGGTCGATGTCGGCCTTGAGCAGCGCCTTCATCAGCTCCGCCGGCGTCGCGCTGTCGGCGTCGATGCCGGACAGCGCGCGCATCTGGGCCGAGAGCGGGACCTGCTTGAGCTCGCGCGAGAACACGCCGCCGCCCTTGCTGATCAGGCTCTTGTCGTAGTCGGCCCAGCTCGAGCGCGGCAGGTCGAACATGCGCTTGCGCTCGGCCCAGGTCGCGGCCGGGTCGGGATCGGGATCGATGAAGATGTGGCGATGGTCGAAGGCGGCGAGCAGCTTGGTGCATTTCGACAGCAGCATGCCGTTGCCGAACACGTCGCCCGACATGTCGCCGACGCCGACGCAGGTGAAAGGCTCGCTCTGGATGTCGCGGCCCGTCTCGCGGAAATGCCGCTTGACGGCTTCCCAGGCGCCCTTCGCGGTGATGCCCATCTTCTTGTGGTCGTAGCCGTGGCTGCCGCCGGACGCGAACGCGTCGCCCAGCCAGAAGCCGCGCCCCTCCGCGATGCCGTTGGCGATGTCGGAGAACGTCGCCGTGCCCTTGTCGGCGGCGACGACGAGATAGGGATCGTCGCCGTCATGGCGCACGCAATCGGGCGGCGGGACGATCGAGCCGTCGTGATGCAGATTGTCGGTCACGTCGAGCAGCGCGCCGATGAAGAGCTTGTAGGCGGCGGTGCCCGCGGCCATGTACTCGTCGCGCGTGGGAGCGAGCGGCATCTGCTTGGGATAGAACCCGCCCTTGGCGCCGACGGGCACGATCACCGCGTTCTTCACCTGCTGGGCTTTCACCAGGCCGAGCACCTCGGTGCGGAAATCCTCGCGCCGGTCCGACCAGCGGATGCCGCCGCGCGCCACCTTGCCGAAGCGCAGATGCACGCCCTCGACCATCGGCGAATAGACGAAGATCTCGACCAGCGGGCGCGGCGCGGGCAGCTCGTCCAGCTTCTGCGAGTCGAGCTTCATCGCCAGGACCTTCGCGTCCTTCTGATAGAAGTTCGTGCGCAGCACATTGGCGATGACGTTGCGCAGGCGGCGGATGATGCGGTCGTCGTCGAGGCTGGGCACGTCGCCCAGCGCCTTGTCGATGCGGGTCTGGGCGAGACGCGCGCGCGCTTCGCGCCGCTCGGCGTCGCCCGGATCGTTGAGCGCGTGGAACAGCTCGACCAGGAGCTTGGCGATGTCGGGGTTCCGCGCCAGCGCGGTCTCCATATAGTCCTGGCTGAATTGGATCGCGGCCTGGCGGAGATATTTCGCCACCGCCCTCAGGATCACGACGTCGCGCCAGCCCAGGCCCGCGCGGATGACCAGGCGGTTGAAGCCGTCGCTCTCGGCCTCGCCCGAGACGACGGCGCCGAAGGCCTCTTCGAGCGGCGCCTTGATCTCGGCGAGCCCGGCCGCGGCGCCGTCGGCGCGCTCCATCTGGAAATCCAGCAGGACGAAATCGCGCAGCCGGTTGGCGTCGTCCTTGAAGGAGATGGCGAAGGAATCCTCGGCGATCACCTTCATGCCGAGATTCTCGAAGATCGGCAGCGTCGTCGACAGCGGCATCATCCCGCCGAGCAGATAGAGCTTGAGACGCACCGTGTTCGCGGGGTCGGTCTCCTTGCGGTAGGCGCGGGCGCGCAGCGCCAGCCCGCCCGTCTCGGTCGCGAGCGCTTCGAGCTCGGCGAGATCGGTGACCGCCTCGTCGGGCGTGAACATGCCGGTGTAGCCGGGCGAGAACACGGCCTCGCGCGCGTGATAGAGGCGCACGCCTTCGTTCTCACCGTGATGATGGGCGAGCGCGTCGGCGAAACTGTCGTCCCAGGTGCGGATCGCGGCGCGGATGCGATCCTCGAGCGCGCGCACGTCGACCGGCGGGCGAGGCCCTTCCTCGCGGCCGACGATGTAGTAGACGCGCGCCAAGGCCGTGTCGTCCAGCGTCGGCGTCGCGGCGGACGTGCGGCCGTGGAAGGCGTCGGCCAGGATCTTGTGGATCTTCTCGCGCGCCGCGGTGTCGTAGCGGTCGCGCGGCACGAAGACGAGGGCGGAGACGAAGCGGTCGAAGCGGTCGAAGCGCAGGAACGCGCGCACCTTGGGCCGCTCGCCGAGCTTGAGGATCCCGAGCGCGGTGTGGAACAGCTCGTCCTCGGTGACCTGGAACAGCTCGTCGCGCGGGAAGGTGTCGAGGATGTGCGCGAGCGCCTTGCCGTCATGGCTGTTGGGCTTGAGGCCGGCACGCGCCTTGACCTTCTCGATCTTGGAGCGGAGCAGGGGAATGTCGCTGGGCCTGCGGCTATAGGCGCTCGACGTGAACAGGCCCACGAAGCGCCGCTCGCCGGTCAGGTTGCCCTGCGCGTCGAACGTCTTGACGCCGCAATAGTCCATGTGGACGCGGCGGTGCACCAGCGAGCGCTCGTTCGATTTGGTGATGATGAGCGGCTCGGGCTGGGTGAGGAACTCGCGGATCTGCGGCGTCAGTGACGCGCGGTCGGCGCCGCCGCGCAGCACGCGCGCCTCGCTGTCGGTGAGCACGCCGAGGCTGCTGCCGTCGACGGCGAGCAGCCTTCCGTCGCCTTCCGCATGGAAGCGGTAGTCGCGGCAGCCGAGGAAGGTGAAATGGTTGTCGCCCAGCCATTCGAGGAAGGCGATGTGTTCGTCGAGATCGACCTTGGCGACGGCGGGCGGGCGCTTCTTGAGCTCGGCGATCGATTCCGCGAGCCTGTCCATCATCTTCGGCCAGTCGCGCACGGCTTCCCACACCTGCGCGAACACGGCGCGCGCGCCGTCGGCGATGGCGTGCACGCGCGCGGAATCCATCACCGGATCGAGGACCGCGACGATGACGCTCGTCGCCTTGTCCTTCCACGGCACGATCGGATGGAACACCGCGCGCACGCGCGCGCCCTGCGCTTGAAGCTCGGCGGTCAGCGAGTCGAAGAGGAACGGCATGTCGTCGTTGATCGCGACGAGCGCGCATTCGTTCTCGGGGTATGCCTTCGACTCAGCGCTCGGATTGAAGAGGTCGACGAGGCAATTGCCGGGCTTGCGCTTGGCCAGGCGCTGCATCACCAGCGTGGCCAGCGCCGACAGCGCCTCGGGCGTGTAGCGGTTGATGTCCTCGGGCGCGGCGTTGGCATAGAGCGCGTCGTAGAACGCGGTGTCCTTGCCTTGGAGCTTGGCGCCTTTGGCGAGGCGTTCGGCCGCCTCGTCCTCGTCGTGGTTGATGAATGCGTCTGTGCGCGTGGGGGCGAGGTTCATGGCTCTCGGGCGCTATGGGCGGCGGGCGTAACTAGTCCGTCGATCATAGCCCTGCAACCGCCGCGGCGCGAAACTTTTCAGGCGGACGGCAGGCCCGCGAGATCGGGCAGGTTTTCCCGAGCCGTCCAGCGCTGCGCCAGCAGGATGACGCCTGCGATGGCGCCGGACGCCAGGAGAACGAAAGCCGCACCAAGCGCGCCCGCGTCCAGAGGGCGCAGGACACATGCAAATGACGCGAGCGCGGTTGCGGGCGCAAGAAAGAGAAACGCGCTCTCGCGTTCGCGCAAGAGAAGGGCGACAGCCGCGCTCGCGCCCGCGGCGAACAGCACCACGGCGCCGATTCCGGTCGTAGTCGGGAGCGCCAGGAACGCACCCGCGCCCCAGGCAAAGCCCGCGAAGACCAGGACCGCGCTCATATCCTGTGAAAAAGATTTAAGCGCGGCGCGCTCGAAAGGCCGGCCGATCGTGCGGCGATAGCTCACACCGACGGCCAGCGACGCCGCCAGGACCAGCGCCGCCCATGTCGCGCTTTCGGCGATACCGAGGCGGCCGAAGACGAGCGTGGCGCCGGCGAGCACGGGGAGGGCAATGGCGAAGTGCAGCGAACGTCCCAAAAGGTTGGCGAGCCGGGCGGTCTCTTCCGCCTCGCGATGCAGCTCCGCAAGATGGGCGACGGCGCCGAGTGCGTCGCGGGGCGTCTCGATTTCGGGCTGCGGGCGACTGGGGGCAAGCTTGGGCGCGGGCATTTTCCCCTCCACAGGGTAAGGCCGTTAACGATGCATACGCTCGGCCTCGTTCGTTAAGAATGCCTTAATGCCGCCCAGGTTCCCGATTCGGCTCGTCCCATGACGTCTTTTCCACAGATTCGCGCGGTCGTCTTCGACCTTGAGTTCACGGCCTGGGAAGGCTCGGTCGCGCATCGCTGGTCGCGACCGGGCGAGTTCACCGAGCTCGTGCAGATCGGCGCGCTGCTCGTCGACGCGCGAAGCTTCGCGGTCGAGCGCGAGATGGACCTGCTCGTCAAGCCCAGGCTCAATCCGGTGCTGTCGGACTATCTCGTGAAGCTCACCGGCATCACCAACGAAGAGCTCGCCGCGCGCGGCGTCGATTTCGCGGACGCCTATCGTGCCTTCCTCGACTTCGCGGATGGCGCGCGCATCGCGGCCTTCGGGCGCGACGACCTGATCTTCGAGGCCAATCTGGCGCTCTATGGCATGCGCGGCGAGAAGAAGCTGCCGCCTTACGCCAACATCGTGCCTTGGCTGATCGAGAACGGTATCGATCCCAAAGGCAGGAATGCCTGCGACGTCGGCCCGCTCGCGGGCGTTGTGTTCAAAGGCCGGAAGCACAATGCGCTCGCCGACGCCTATTCGGTGCTGGGCGGCATCGAAGCGCTGGTCGCGCGCGGCGCGCGAAATCCGTTGCTCGCATGAGCGACGCGGACCGCCTGATCGCCGAGCTGAAGCTCGCGCCGCATCCCGAAGGCGGCCACTATCGCGAGACCTTCCGGGACGCGCATTCGACCGCGATCTATTTCCTGCTGCGCGCGGGCGAGGTCTCGCGCCTTCATCGCGTAGACGCCGCCGAGATCTGGCACTTCTATCAGGGCGAGCCGCTCGAGCTGACGATCGGGGACGCGCGCCACGTGTTGAGCGCGGACAATCCGCAGATCGTGGTGCCGCCCAATGTTTGGCAGAGCGCGCGTCCGCTGGGCGCCTACACGCTCGTCGGCTGCACGGTGGCTCCGCCGTTCGAATTTTCGAGGTTCGAGTTGAAAGAGTAACCTCCCCACAGGGAGGAGGTAAATCTTAGTTGGGTATCGGCACAGACAGCAGCTGTCCCAGCGCCCTCGCGATGCCGCGGGAGGAGGCGCGGCCGGCATAGCCGCTACGCACGTCGAAGGTGATGTTCAGCGTCTTGCCCGACATGAACATCAACGGCTTGTTGCCGAGTTCCATGCGCACCTGCTCGATCTTCCTGGCGAAGGCGGTGCGGCCCTGCGCGTTGGTGACGAAACGGTCGATGCCGCGCGCCGCGTTCTCCATCGCATCGAAGCACAGCGCGCGCATGCGCGTGTCGCCGGCGAGCGCGTTCCAATCGGCGTTGAAGGTGAGATGGACGCGGCGCGAATAAGCGAGATGCTCGGCCTCGTCCTCGGCCGCGTTCTGCACGTCGAAGAGCGAGATCTGGCCGGGCGAGGGCGGCAGCGAGTCGCCGGTGCGCTCGGCGGGGACGCCGCCGGGCGCGGCATCGGTGTAGAGCGTGATGCCGCCCCAGCCCGCGACGCGGATCACCACCGCACCGGAATCGTATTTCAGCGCCCGCCCGCCCAGCGGCGCATGGTCGGCATAGAGGACGTAAATCTCGGGATCGCCGGGGAAGCGGATGAGATATTTGTCGCCATAGGCGTCGAGCGTGAAGGTCATGTGCCCGGCGCTGTAGGTGCCGGGCTCGATGTCGCCCATCTGCTCCTGATTGAGACGCGAGGACATCTCGCTCTGCGCCCAGGCGGCAGGCGCGGCCAACAGCGCGCACAAAAGAAGAGCGGTCCCCGTCCTGGGCATCGGTCGTTGTCTTCTCAAAGCCCCGCTCGCCCGCGCTCGCGGGCCATCCCGTCGAGCATCCTAGCCGGGGGAATGGGGCGATTTTAAGCCCGGCACCCATCAGTGTCATGGCCCGCGAATGCGGGCCATCCAGGTGAGCTTCGCAAAATTGATTAAGTAAAATCTCAAACCACCCGGCAATCGGTATGCAGAACCCAGCTGGGTGGCCCGTTCGCACGCTGTCGCCACGAACTCGCGGGCCATGACAAGTTGGGATCAGATATTCTCGAAGCTTCCGCCGCGCCCCTTGCCCGCCGCGAAGCGGGACGCGCCGTCGCGCGACTCGCCGCTCGCGAGCGTCGTCCGGCCGAGCTCGGTCTCGTTCGCCATCGCGGCCGCGAAATCGCTTTCGTATTGTTCGTACACGGAACGCCGGTCGCTTCTCAGGCACCTCTGCGGCAGGCGCGCGATCTCGGCGGCGAGCGCTTCTGCCTCCGCGCGGGCCTGGCCTTTGGCGACGACGCGGTTGGCGAGGCCGAATTCCAATGCCTCGCGCGCACCCACCGGGCGTCCGGTCAGGATCATGTCGAGCGCGCGCGACTGGCCGATGAGGCGCGGCAGGCGCACCGTTCCGCCGTCGATCAACGGCACGCCCCAGCGCCGGCAGAAGACGCCGAACACCGCGTCCTCCTCCGCGACGCGCAAATCGCACCAGCACGCGAGCTCCAATCCGCCCGCGACCGCGTATCCCGAAACCGCCGCGATCACCGGCTTCGACAGCCGCATCCGCGTCGGCCCCATCGGGCCGTCCGCCGCGAGCGGGTCGAGAGCGGCTGGATCGATCTTCGTGACGCGGTTGCCGCCGCCGGTCGCGACCGCCTTCAGGTCCGCGCCCGCGCAGAACGTCCCGCCGGCGCCCCACAGCACCGCCACTTTCGCCGCATCGTCTTTCTCGAAATCGAGGAAGGCGTCGCTGAGCGCGTCGGCCGTCTCGCGGTCCACGGCGTTGCGTGCCTGCGGGCGGTTCAGAATCACGGTCGTCACCGCATCTTTACGCTCGACAGTTACGTTCCGGCGGTCGCTCATTTTCCTCTCCAAAACGGCTTGGCATCCGGGCGGATTAGGCATAAACCCCCCTCGTTCTCACCATCCGTGAAGGGCGCTCCCGTGGCAACCAGTCTCGACTCTTTCAAATCCCGCCGGACGATGACGGTGGGCGGAAAAACCTATGTCTATTTCAGCCTGACGGCGGCCGAGAAGAACGGCCTGAAGGGCATCTCGCGATTGCCGTATTCGCTCAAGATCCTGCTCGAGAACCTGCTGCGCTACGAGGACGGCAAGACCGTCACCGCCGACGACATCCGCGCCATCGCGGGCTGGCTGGAGAAGAAAAGCTCCGATCTCGAGATCGCCTTCCGCCCGGCGCGCGTGCTGATGCAGGATCTGACCGGCGTGCCCGCGGTCGTCGACCTCGCCGCGATGCGCGACGCGATGAAGACGCTCGGCGGCGATCCGGAGAAGATCAACCCGCTCGCCGAGGTCGACCTCGTCATCGACCATTCGGTGATGGTCGACAATTTCGGCCACAAGAGTTCGTTCAAGACCAATGTCGGCATCGAGTACGAGCGCAACATGGAGCGCTATCAGTTCCTGCGCTGGGGCCAGCAGGCGTTCGCGAATTTCCGCGTCGTGCCGCCGGGCACGGGCATCTGCCACCAGGTCAATCTCGAATATCTCGCCCAGACGGTGTGGACGCGCAAAGGCAAGGACGGCAAGAAGGCGGTCGAATACGCCTTCCCCGACACGCTCGTCGGCACCGACAGCCACACCACGATGGTCAACGGGCTTTCGGTGCTCGGCTGGGGCGTCGGCGGCATCGAGGCGGAAGCGGCGATGCTCGGCCAGCCGATCTCGATGCTGATCCCCGAAGTGATCGGCTTCCGGTTGACGGGAAAGCTGCGCGAGGGCTGCACCGCGACCGATCTCGTGCTCACCGTCACGCAGATGCTGCGCAAGAAGGGCGTGGTCGGAAAGTTCGTGGAGTTCTACGGCCCCGGCCTGGACGAGATGGCGCTGGAGGACCGCGCCACGATCGCCAACATGGCGCCGGAATATGGTGCGACCTGCGGCTTCTTCCCCATCGACGCCGAGACGATCCGCTATCTGAAGGACACCGCGCGCAAGCCCGCGCGCATAGCCCTGGTCGAGAAATACGCCAAGGCGCAGGGCCTCTATCGCACGCCCAAGAGCGCCGATCCGGTCTTCACCGACACGCTCGAGCTCGACATGACGACGGTCGAGCCCAGCCTCGCGGGCCCGAGCCGCCCGCAGGACCGCGTCTCGCTCGCGGACGCGGCAAGCAAGTTCGCCGAGGCGCTGCTGAACACCTACAAGAAGGGCGACGACGCCAACCGCCGCGTGCGGCTGAAGGGCTCGGAGAAGAGCATCGGCCATGGCGACGTGGTGATCGCGGCGATCACCTCCTGCACCAACACCTCGAACCCCAGCGTGATGATCGGCGCGGGCCTCATCGCGCGCAACGCGGTGGCGCGCGGCTTGAAGGTCAAGCCCTGGGTGAAGACCTCGCTCGCGCCGGGCAGCCAGGTCGTGACCGACTATCTCGCGAAGGCCGGCCTCGACAAGCCGCTGGACAAGCTGGGCTTCCAGCTCGTGGGCTACGGCTGCACGACCTGCATCGGCAATTCCGGGCCGCTGCCCGACGACGTCGCCGACGCCGTGACCGAGGGCGATCTGGTGACCGCCGCGGTGCTCTCGGGCAACCGCAATTTCGAGGGCCGCGTGCATCCGCAGGTGCGCGCGAACTATCTCGCCTCGCCGATGCTGGTGGTGGCCTATGCGCTCGCGGGCTCGATGAATCTCAATCTCACGGAAGAGCCGGTTGGCTATGACAGTGAGAACGAGCCGGTCTTCCTGAAGGACATCTGGCCGAGCCCGAAGGAGATCGCCGCCACCATCCGCAAGGCGGTGAAGGCGTCGAGCTTCAAGGCGCGCTACGGCAACGTCTTCGAGGGCACGTCGAACTGGAAGAAGGTCAAGATCGTCAAGGGCCAGACCTATCAGTGGGACATCGGTTCGACCTATGTCCGCAACCCGCCCTATTTCGAGGGCATGACGGTGCATCCCAAGCCGGTCGAGGAGATCGTGCAGGCGCGTGTGCTGGCGCTGTTCGGCGACTCGATCACGACCGACCACATCTCGCCGGCCGGCTCGATCAAGGCGACGTCGCCCGCCGGCATCTATCTGCAGGAGCGGCAGATCCGCCAGCAGGACTTCAACTCCTACGGCGCGCGGCGCGGCAATCACGAGGTGATGATGCGCGGCACCTTCGCCAATATCCGCATCAAGAACGAGATGATGGGCGGCCAGGAAGGCGGCAACACCGTCTATTATTCGGAAGGCCAGCCCTCGGGCGAGGCGATGTCGATCTTCGACGCGGCGATGCGCTACCAGCAGGACGGTTTCCAGACCGTCGTCATCGGCGGCAAGGAATACGGCACCGGCTCGTCGCGCGACTGGGCGGCCAAGGGGCCGAAGCTGCTCGGCATCCGCGCCGTGATCGCGGAGAGCTTCGAGCGCATCCACCGCTCCAACCTGATCGGCATGGGGGTTGCGCCTTTCGCCTTCGCCGACGGCAAGACGCGGCGCGACTATCGCCTCACCGGCCGCGAGGCGATCGACATCCCCGGCATGTCCGGCAAGATCGCGCCGCGCATGCCGGTCAAGGCCGTGGTGCATTACGCCGACGGCACGACGACCGCGATGCCGCTGGTGCTGATGATCCTCACCGAGGACGAAGTCGCCTACTACACCAACGGCGGCATCCTGCCCTACGTGCTGAGGAACCTGCTGGCGGCGTAGTATTGGCTTCCTGGCCGAGCTGTGCTAAGGTTGGCTTATGAGCGACACTAAGACGGTCGATATTTCGGGAATCCGTTTCTCTTCGACGGCGTTCCCGACCGCGGAAGATCAAGTGCTGTGGGATAGTCTTACGCACGAGCAGCGCTTGGCAATCCTTGTGCGCGATGAAGAAGAAGGTTTCCGCAGCGGCGTGGCGAAAGCGTCTTCCGCGCAAGAGATCCTCGCGGAGGTTCTTGCTGAACGCGGGAAATGACCTTCGAGCTTTCCAAACGGGCGCGGTCGGACATCAAGAATATCACCCGCTACACGCTGGAAAGTTTCGGCCTCGCCAAAGCCGACGAATACCTTGACGGCTCTATAAGCTCTTCGATTTGCTGACCGACAATCCGAAGTTTGGGCGCGAATGGGCTGGCGGCGGTCGCCGATGCGTATATCGCATGCACTATGTTTACTACTGCCTTGTTGGCGCTCATGTTTTTTATCACTCATGTCCGGCACTCCAGCCGAAACCCGCTTGACCGTGCGAACATGACGTTGACTGCGCATTTTCCGAACTGGCGGCGGCGACGAATTGGCACTAATCTTCCAACCTTGGGGGGCCTGCGTCGGGTTGGCGCAGCGGGGAGTGCATGGCTGCCAAGTCGGGCCGTTCAAGTCGAAGTGACTGGAGGGGGGAGGGGTGCCTGCCTATGCTCCGGCCCATGAATCTCCGCCCCATCGCGCGTTCGCTTCTGCTGGCCGCGGGCCTGTGCATGCTCGCCGTCCCGGTGGGCGCGGGCGCGCCTGCGATGAAGCGGCCCGTGGTGGTCGAGCTCTATACGAGCCAGGGCTGCAGCTCGTGCCTGCCCGCGGACGCGCTGCTCGCCAAGCTCACCAAGCGGGGCGACGTGCTGCCGCTGTCGCTCTCGGTCACCTATTGGGACATGCTGGGCTGGAAGGACACGCTCGCCAGCGAGAACAACACGCGCCGCCAGAAGGCCTATGCGGCGGCGATGGGGCATGGCGCGGTCTACACGCCGCAGATGATCGTCGACGGCATCACCGACGTCGTAGGTTCGCGCGAAGGACAGGTGCTCTCCGCGATCGACGCGCGCGCGCGCGACGGCGACGGCGACAACGTACCGATCGCCGTGCACGAGACGAAGGACGAGCTGCATATCGGCATCGGCGCGTCGCAGGACCGCGGCGCCCCGCCCGCCACGGTGTGGCTGTTCCATCTCAAGGCTGCGGCCACGGTTGCGATTGGTGGTGGCGAGAATGACGGCCGCACGATGACCTATCACAACGTCGTCGGCGATCTGCGCGCGGTCGGCCAGTGGAAGGGCGATCCGCTCATCATCGATCTGCCGCGCTCCGCGATGGAAGGCCTGCCGCACGATTCCGTCGCGGTCGTCGTGCAGCGCGGCGGCTACGGCCACGTCGTCGGCGCCGCGATGCTGCCGCATCCCGATTTCGCGCCCGAACGATAGCGCGCATAATCGCAGCCCTGATGGCGCTGTTCTTCGATTCGCAATGGTTCGACGGCAGGCTCGCAGCCCTCGGCCTGACGCGCGAGGCCGTCGGCGCCGCGCTGGGTTTCGGCGCCGACGAGATCGCCGAAATCTGGAAGGACCAGCGCGAGCTTAGCGCCGAACATGTGCGGCTCCTGGCCGCGCTGCTCGCCGTGCCGGCGAAGGAGATCGCCAGCCGCGCCGGCGTCTCGACGCCTCTGCCGCGCGACGATCTCGAGACGCGGCTCGCCCGCGTCGAGGCCGAGCTCGCCGAGGTCAAGGCGCTCGTGGCGGCAAAGCTCAAATGATCGCCTTCGGCCTCATGCTCTTCTTCGCCTGCGTCGCGTCGTGGATCGTTTCGGGCAGCGCCTATCTGCGCTTTGCTTGCGTCCTTTATGCGGCGCTCGCCATTGCGGCGGGGACGAGATTCGCCGACGGCGTAGCCCCGATCGTCTGCGCCATAGCCCCGGTGATGATGGCGCTGACGCTCGTCCGTTCGCGTCTGGCCGCGCCGTTGCTCGCAATGTCGGTGATGGCAGGCCTCGCCGCGGCGGCGACAGGGATCGCGGTCCTGGCATTCGCGCCTTTGCTGGCGGCGGCAATCGCGATCGCCGTGGCCGGGCGGCGGTCGCTTCAGGCTTATGCCGTGGCGCTCGCGCTCGTCGCGAGCGCCGCGTCCTATCTGGCGGGATCGCTGCCGGGACTGATCGCGTTCTCGTCGGTGGCCGTGCTCGGCGCGGCGCTACAGGCGCCGGTCGAGAAAAAGCGTAACCCCGCGCACGGGCTCGCGGTACGCCGCGCGCGGTAGGGATTCGCCGCGCATAGGCAGCGCCTGGCCGATCACTTGTGCGGCATAGGCGGCGCGCAGCACCGGTCCGTCCCATGCGGACACGCCGGCTGTGTCAAAACGATACGCGTTGCGGCGCGTCGGCTTGGCACCGCGGCGCTCTTCGAAGTGCTGCTCCGGATCGCCGGAAGACGCGGTTCGGCGCGGTTTTTCGAGGCGCAGCGCGCGGCCGGGCGCGCTCCACGCTCCCGTCGTCCTCGCATCGCCGTTCGTCGCCTGCACGCTCATAACCTGTTCTTAAGGCAAAGCACGGGCCGCGTTGTTTGGTTCCGTGCTTCGCCTCGACGGTTACGAGTTTTTTAAGGCGCCGGCCCACATCATCCCGTCATAAGGCCGCAAAAAGGCCAGGGATGGTGGATGTGCTTACCAAGTCGCTGCAGAAGCCTGCCGACAGCGTCGCGCAATTGCGCGCCGTCGATGACGCCGAGCGCGTAAGCCTCGCGGTCTCGGCGGCGAGCATCGTCGCCTTCTCCTGGACCGCGAGCGACGATCTGATCACCTGGGACGGCGCGCGCGAGATCCTTCCCGCCCAGATCGGCATGGAGAGCGCGTGCCGGGGCCGCAATTTCCTGGGCTTCATGAGCTCGGAAGGGCGCGCCCGCGTCAGCGCGCTGCTCGAAAGCCGTGCGCCGGGCAACACGGCCATCGACCTCGACATCGAGTTCGCCTCCGCCATGGGCTCGGTCTGGTACGTCATGGTGGGCACGCGCGTCGCGGGCGCGAGCGGCAAGACCGAGCGCCTCACCGGCCTGATCCGCGAGATCACCGAGCGCAGGCGCGAATCGCAGCGCCTCAAATATCTCGCCATGCGCGACGAGCTGACCGGACACCTGAACCGCAACTCGCTGCGCGCCGAGCTCGCCGAGGCCATCGACAAGGCGAAAGCCGAAGAGCGCAACTGCGCCTTCCTCGTCGCCTCGATCGACAGGCTCGCGATGATCAACGACAATTACGGCTTCGACGCCGCGGACGAGGTGATCGTCGCGGTCGGCGAGCGGCTGTCGCGGACGCTGCGCTCGACCGACGTCATCGGACGCACCGCGGGCAACAAGTTCGGCGTCATCCTGCGCAACTGCTCGGAGCGCGAGCTCGGCCTCGTCGCCGACCGCCTGCGCGCGTCGGTGCGCGACCGCGTCATCGACACGCGCTCCGGCATGGTCTCGGCGACGAGCTCGGTCGGCGCGGTGCTGCTGCCGCAGGGCGCGCAGTCGAGCCAGGAGGCGATGCTGCGCGCCGAGGAGACGCTGGAGCGCGCGCGCAGCGCCGGCCGCGACGGCTTCGCGGTCTATGCGAAATCGCCGCAGCTCGAGACGGGGCGGCTGCGCCTGATGGCCATCGCCGACGAGGTCGTCAACGCGCTCAGGGACAATCGCCTGGTCTTCGCCTATCAGCCCATCGTCGACGCGAAGACGCGCGAAACCAAGCATCACGAATGCCTGCTGCGCATGAAGCGCGAGGACGGCTCCATCCTGGCGGCGGGCGCCTTCATCCCCGCGGCGGAGCAGCTCGGCCTCGTGCGCCTCGTCGACCGCCGCGCGCTGGAGATGACGGTCGACATGCTCCATTCCCATCCGCAGCTCACCCTCGGCGTGAACGTGTCGGGGACGACGGCGGGCGATCCGTCCTGGCTCAAATCCTTCATCGACCATGTGCGCGCCAATTCGAGCATCGCGCCCCGCATGATCATCGAGCTCACCGAGACCGCGGCGCTGCATCATTTCGAGGAGAACGCGAATTTCGTCAGCCAGCTTCGTGAGCTCGGCTGCCGCGTCGCGATCGACGATTTCGGCGCCGGCTACACCTCGTTCCGCAATCTCCAGATGCTGCGCGTCGACATGGTCAAGATCGACGGCGCCTATGTGCAGGGCCTGTGCTCCTCGCCCGACAACCAGATCTTCGTGCGCACGCTGGTCGACCTCGCCAAGAACTTCAAGCTCAAGACGGTGGCGGAGTGGGTCGGCACGGAGGAAGAGGCGGCGCTGCTGGAGAGCTTCGGCATCGACTACTTCCAGGGCTTCCTCTTCGGCGTGCCGAAGCTGGAGATCGGGTAATCAACCTCCCCCTTTGTGGGGAGGTCGAAAAATGCGAAGCATTTTTCGGGTGGGGCAAGACGTCCCGCACCGTTCCCCCACCCGAAATCTCTTCGCTGCGCTTCGAGATTTCGACCTCCCCACAAGGGGGAGGTAAGCCGCTATTTCCGCTGGCTGAGTTCGGCGAGCTGTTTGCGCATCTGCTCGATCTCGCTCTTGAGCTCGCTGATGTCTTCCGACGGCTTGGCTTTGGGCTCGGGCGTGGTGCCGTTGGTCTTGGGCTCTTCCTCCGTCCGCGCGGGCTTCACGGCGAAGGGCGAGAACATCTGCATCGCGCGCTCGAACATGGCGAGGTTCTGGCGCGTGATCGTCTCGATGACCTGGCTGCCGCCGCCGAAAGCCTCGGCGATGCGGTTGCGCATCGCTTCCTGGTTCTTGGTGAAGCTGTCCATCGACATGTCGAGATAGCCCGGCACGAAACCCTGCAAGCTGTCGCCGTAGAAGCGGATGAGCTGGCGCAGGAACTTGATCGGCAGCAGTGACTGGCCCTTGGCTTCTTCCTCGAAGATGATCTGGGTGAGCACCGAGCGGGTGATGTCCTCGCCGGTGCGCGCGTCGCGGACCTCGAACTCGGTCCCGGCTTTGACCATGTCGCAGAGGTGGTCGAGCGTCACGTAGCTCGAGGTCTGCGTGTTGTAGAGCCTGCGGTTGGCGTATTTCTTGATGACGACCGGATCGCCCTTGGGCTGTTCTTCCACCACGCATCCAACCCTTCGAACAGGAGCCTTGCGCGCCTCTTCCCGGGCGCCGCAACGGATTACAAAAGCATCACATTTTCCACCATGTCCAGTGTTTTTGCGCATTTGCAGCAAAAGCCTCCGGGTTGTAGGGCGATTAAGCCGTTGAACCGTATGGGCTTATTTGTCCGGTTTACCGGTGCTCGCATTCGCGGCAATTTGATCGCTGGCCAAGCTAGCACTGAGGAAACCCCATGGAAGACGTCGTCATCGTTTCGGCCGCGCGCACCGCCGTCGGCTCCTTCAACGGCGCCTTCGCCAGCGTGCCCGCGCACGAGCTGGGCAGGAACGCGATCAAGGAAGCGCTCGCCCGTGCCCATGTCGAAGGCAAGGACGTCTCCGAGACGATCCTGGGCCAGATCCTCACGGCCGCGCAGGGCCAGAACCCCGCGCGCCAGGCCTCGATGAACGCCGGCATCCCCTTCGAGACGCCGGCCTGGATCGTCAACCAGCTCTGCGGCTCGGGCCTGCGCGCGGTGGCGCTTGGATTTCAGGCGATCCTGAACGGCGACGCGAAGATCGTCGTCGCCGGCGGGCAGGAGAGCATGAGCCAGGCGCCGCACGCGGCCTATCTGCGCGCCGGTCAGAAGATGGGCGATCTCGCCTTCACCGACACGATGCTGAAGGACGGGCTGATCGACGCCTTCCACGGCTATCACATGGGCGTCACCGCCGAGAACGTCGCGCGCGAGTGGCAGATCACGCGCGAGATGCAGGACAAGTTCGCGGTGTCGTCGCAGAACAAGGCCGAAGCCGCGCGCAAATCCGGACGCTTCAAGGACGAGATCGTCCCCGTCACCATCAAAGGCCGCAAGGGCGACACGGTCGTCGACACCGACGAGTTCATCCGCGACGGCGTGACACTCGAAGGCATCCAGGGTTTGAAGCCGGCATTCGACAAGAACGGCACGGTGACGGCGGCGAACGCCTCGGGCATCAATGACGGCGCCGCGGCGCTGGTGCTGATGAGCGCGAGCGACGCGAAAGCGCGCGATCTGAAGCCGCTGGCGCGCATCGCGTCGTGGGCGTCGGTGGGCGTCGATCCCGCGGTGATGGGCTCGGGCCCGATCCCGGCGTCGAAGAAGGCGTTGGAGCGTGCGGGCTGGAAGGCGTCCGATCTCGATCTCGTCGAGGCGAACGAGGCCTTCGCCGCGCAGGCCTGCGCGGTGAACAAGGACATGGGCTGGGACGTCTCGAAGGTGAACGTCAACGGCGGCGCCATCGCCATCGGCCATCCGATCGGAGCGTCCGGCGCGCGCGTGCTCGTCACGCTGCTGCACGAGATGGGCAAGCGCGACGCGCATAAGGGCCTAGCCACGCTCTGCATCGGCGGCGGCATGGGCATCGCCCTCTGCGTCGAGCGCTAGCGAGACGCAGCTTCGAAAAATCGCGTGGAGCGGTAGGCGCCTGGGGACAGTTTGTCTCTCAGTTGATGCCACAAAATTCGATGTCATGGCCCGCATTCTGTTCAGCCCGGACAGATAGCTGACAGGTGTTCGGGGACATGGTTGACACATTTTGGCTTGGAAGAGGCTTTGAAGGAGGCCGTCCATGCCATGGCGAGAGGTGTCGACCGTGGATCAACGTCGCGAGTTCGTGGCTTTAGCGTCTGTGGAGGGATCGAACCGGCGCGAGTTGTGCCGCCGGTTCGGGATCAGTGCGCAGACGGGGTACAAGTGGCTGTCGCGGGCGGCGCAGGGCGAGCGGTCTATGAAGGACCGCTCGCGGCGTCCGCATGCGAGCCCGTTGCGCAGCGTCGATGCGATCGAGGCGTCGGTGCTTGCGATCCGCGATGCGCATCCGGTCTGGGGCGCGCGCAAGATCGAGCGCTTGCTGATCGGTGACGGGATTGCGCCGCCGGCGCTGTCGACGATCCACGCGATCCTCAAGCGTCATGGTCGGGTCGTGCCGCCGGCCGGCAAGCCCGGCCAGCCTTGGCAACGCTTCGAGAAGGAGGCGCCCAACGTGATGTGGCAGATGGACTTCAAGGGCCACATGGCGCTCGGCCGCGGCGGCGATTGCCATCCGCTCACCGTCATCGACGACCACTCGCGCTATGCGGTGTGTCTTCAGGCATGCGCGAACGAGCAAGCAAATACGGTGCAAAACGCCATGACACGAACGTTCGAGCGCTATGGCCTGCCGGAGTTCATCCTCGCCGACAACGGCTCGCCCTGGGGCGACGGTCCCTATCGCGGATGGACCAAGCTCGGCGTGTGGCTGCTCAAGCTCGGCATCGGCCTGCATCACGGCCGTCCCTACCATCCCCAGACCCACGGCAAGAACGAACGCTTCAATCGTACGCTGAAGGCCGAAGTCTTCGCGATGCGTCGCTTCCAAGACCTTTGCGATGTCCAGCGCGCGCTCGAGGCCTGGCGCACCGTCTACAATCTCGAACGCCCCCACGAAGCCCTCGGCCAGGACGTCCCCGCCAGCCGATACATACCGAATCCAAGACCCATGCCGAAGACCCTACCGATCGTGGAGTACGACGACGGCGAGATCGTACGCACCGTCGACACCACGCGCTCCTACATCAGCTTCAAAGGCAAACACTGGCGCATGCCCCAGGCCTTCCGCGGCGAACGGCTCGCAATCCGACCTACAGCCAACGATGGCGTCTTCAATGTCTGCTTCGGCGCCCACAAAATCGCCGAGATAGACCTCAACAGACCTGTCAGCTATGTCTCCGAACAGGCGTCAACCATGTCCCCAGACTGAACAGAATGCGGGCCACCCAGGTGGGTTCTGCACCTTGGAGCCAAATTCGCTCGGAGTTCCTCCTTCGACGAGGAGAGAAAATTTCACCTGGGTGGCCCGCATTCGCAGGCCATGACAGGTTGCCGGCGAGGGTTGTCATGCCGCGTTCCCGACGACGCCGTACCTTGCGGTCCGCCTTTGCTATGTCCATCTAGGAGATAGGAAGGGGCGCCGCGCCTGCCATGATCCCACGGCCCAAAAACTTGATCCGCGACGTCAAACGCCTCCACCGGCGCCCGCCCTCGGTGGCCGCCGGCTTCGCGCGCGGGCTGGTGCAGCTCGCCGCGCGCCGGGGCGCCGATCCCGCCCTGCTTGCGCAGCGCGCGGGGCTCGATCCGGTCCTGCTCGAAGATCAGGACGCGCGCATAGCGCTTGAGACCTATGTCGCCCTCATGCGCGCCGCGCAGTCGTTGACCGGCGATCCCGCCTTCGCGCTGCATTTCGGAGAGGCGTTCGAGATCGACGACCTCTCCATCGTGGGTCTGATCGGCCGCGCTTGCGAGACATGGGAGGACGCCTTCGCCCAGCTCGCGCGCTACAGCCAGCTCATCATCGACGTGCCGGTCGACGACAGCCAAGGTAGGCGTCTCGTCATCGAGCGCGAGGGCGGACGGATGTGGCTCGTCGATACACGCAGCGATCCCAATGCGTTCCCCGAGCTCACGGAATCCTCCTTCGCGCGCAGTGCCGCCGCGGTGCATCGCAGGCGGTCGGGGATCGACGCGGTCGCCGCGATCCACGTCACGCACAAGGCGCCGCCCTATGTGGCGGAATACGCGCGCGTCTTCGAGCTGCCGGTGGTGTTCGAGAGCGGGCGCAACGCGATGCTGATGAGGGGCAATGCGTTCCCGGTGATCACCAACACGAAGCCCTCGCGCTATGTCTTCGGCATCCTGAGCGAGCGCGCCGAAGCCTTGTTGCGCGAGCTCGACGCCGCCGCCACGACGCGCGGCCGCGTCGAGAGCGCGATCATGCCCGTCCTGCACACCGGCGAAGTCAAGATGAGCACCGTCGCCGCGCGGCTCGCGCTTTCCCGCCAGACCCTGGCGCGGAGATTGAAATCCGAAGGCACGACCTTCGAGAAGATCCTGGACGAGCTGCGCCATCGCCTCGCGCTGGCGTATCTCGGCGACAGCAGGGTCCCGGTCCATCAATGTGCCTACCTCACGGGTTTTTCCGATCCGGCCTCTTTCTCGCGCGCCTTCAAGCGTTGGACCGGCTCGGCGCCCCGGACATTCCTGGAAAAGAAAGCGGGGATGAGCCTTGAGGGATAGCGCGGCGCCATACGGCTCGATATTCGCGCAAGGATGGAATTTGTCCCCTCGTTAGCCATCGGCGCACCTGCGCCGTTGCGCGAACTTCCGGCGGCGCTATCCTTGCTTGTGAGGCGTCGCAAGGGGATCGCTGTGTTCAAAGGATGGACGTTCGTTTGCGGACTGGCGCTGGCCGCGTCGGCTTTCGCCAATCCGGCCGAGGCGAAATACAAGGTCATCTACAATTTCTGTTCCCAGGCCAATTGCACGGACGGCAGAGGACCCAATTTCGGCCTGATCGTGGACCAGGCGGGCAATTTCTACGGTACGACGGGTGCCGGCGGCGCCGCTGGCGGCGGTGTGGTGTTCGAGCTCGTGAAGAAGAAGCACGGCTGGGGCGAGAAGGTCCTTTACAGCTTCTGCTCGCAGGCGAATTGCGGCGACGGTCAAAGCCCGAGCGGGCCGCTGGTCATGGACGTCTCCGGCAATCTCTATGGCACCACGATCTCCCGCGGCGCGCACGGTTCCGGCAACGTCTTCGAGCTCAAGAAAGGCAAGGGCGGAAGCTGGTCCTTGAACATCCTGCACAGCTTCTGTTCCGAGAACGACTGCGCCGACGGCGAAGGGTATTCAAGCGGCCTCAGCTATTTCGGCCAGCAGAGCGGCGCGCTCTACGACGGAACTTCGCCGCTCTACGGCACGATCCAGGCCTTCAGCGCAAGCCAGCAAGGCCTCGTCTACCAACTCGTCCGGCAGGGCCGGAAAGGGTGGGTGGAGAACGTCGTCTACAATTTCTGCCCCGGCGGCGGCACCTGTCCTGACGGCGCCAATCCCTTGAGCGCCGTCCTCGTCGACGCCTCCTCGAACATCTACGGCACGACGGGCGGCGGCGGGAGCGCTCAGGCCGGGACCATCTTCAAGCTGTCACCGGACGGCGGCACGTGGACCGAGACCGTGCTCTACAGCTTCTGCTCCCAGGCCGATTGTGCCGATGGCAGCTCTCCCGAGGGCCCTCTGACGGTGGACGGCAACGGCAACTTCTTCGGCATGACGTCCTATGGCGGCAGCACGATCTCGCGTTGCCTGGACAACTACGATTGCGGCGTGATCTACGAGCTCGCGGCCGGAGGAAGCGAATCCACGCTGTACCGGTTCTGCGCCGAGTCCGATTGCGCGGACGGCGCCGGTCCACAAGGCGGCATTACCATCGACGAGACCGGAAAGCTCTACGGCGTCACACTTGGCGACGACAGTCCGAGCACGCTGTTTTCCTTCGACGGCTCGCTGAAGGTCCTGCACTCCTTCTGCAGCAAGGATCAATGCACCGACGGATACTTGCCCTATGACGTGACGCTGATCCGCGACGCGGCGGGCGATCTCTTCGGCACGACGGCCGCCGGCGGCACCGGCAATCTTTATGGCGGCGTCGTGTTCGAGTGGATTCCGTAAGCCGGTCCCGCTGGGCTCCTTCCCCCGGCTGCGCTATGATCTGCTGCGTTGCGCCGCGAGGACGAGATGACCGACGTCTATGTCGAGGATCCGGATGACGAAGGTGCGCATCCGGGCGCGCTGGCGCGGATGCGCGTGGACCTCGCGCGGACGGCGCAGCGGCTGGAGAGCCTCGCCTATCACTACGCCTCCGACGCCGCCGACGAGACGCGCATGCTCGCCCACCGGGCCAGGCGCCGGATCAACCGGAACCTGGGAACCGCGGCGCTCGCGGCGCTGGGCGCGGGGCTCGCGCTCGGCCTGCTCGCCGCCGCGGTCTCGGCCTGGCGCCGCCGCGGCTGAGGTGTCCTGGAAATAGTCCCGGCTTCTGTTCTAGGGTGGCGCGAACATTCGGAGAGCACACACATGGCAGGACGGGTAGCGATCGTGACCGGCGGTACGCGCGGCATCGGCGAGGCGATCTCGGTGGCGCTGAAGGACGCGGGCTATAAGGTCGCCGCGAACTATATGGGCAACGACGAGCGCGCCAAGGCGTTCTCGGAGCGCAGCGGCATCTCCGTCTACAAGTGGAACGTCGCCGATTTCGACGAGTGCCAGAAGGGCGTCGCCAAGGTCGTGGCCGATCTCGGCCCGGTGGACGTCATCGTCAACAACGCGGGCATCACCCGCGACGGCACGATGCGCAAGATGGCGCGGGGCGGTTGGGACGACGTGCTCGACACCAATCTCGGCGGCTGCTTCAACATGTGCAAGGCGGCGTGGGAAGGCATGCTGAGCCGCAATTTCGGGCGCGTCGTGAACATCGGCTCGATCAACGGCCAGGCCGGCCAGTACGGCCAGGTGAACTATGCCGCCGCCAAATCGGGCATCCACGGCTTCACCAAGGCGCTCGCCCAGGAAGGCGCGCCCAAGGGCATTACCGTCAACGCCATCGCGCCGGGCTATATCGACACCGACATGGTCGCCGCGGTTCCCGCCGACGTGCTCGAGAAGATCAAGGCGCGCATCCCCGTCGGACGGCTGGGCAAGGCGGAGGAGATCGCGCGGGGCGTGCTCTTCCTCGTCGCCGACGACGCCGGCTTCGTCACCGGCTCGACCATGTCGATCAACGGCGGGCAGCATATGTATTGAACCTCCCAAACTGTCATGGCCCGCGAATGCGGGCCACCCAGTTGGGTTCCGCACACTGCCGCGTGCTGGCGTTCTGACTTCTCTTGAGAGATTCAGCTATATGTCACCTGGATGGCCCGCATTCGCGGGCCATGACACTGGGGGATTGGGTAGAACTTGCCTTTAGCTGTCCCATACATCGACATTTCCGATCTCACCGGCATCCGCGGCGGACGGGTGTTGTTCCGCGGCTTGAGCTTCCGCGTCGAGACGGGCAGGGCGCTGTCGCTGGAGGGCGCGAACGGGTCGGGGAAGACCTCGCTGCTGCGCATGCTCGCGGGGTTCCTGGCGCCGGCCGAAGGCGCGATCCGCTTCGGCGATGTCGCGGACGGCGAGGAGCGCGGCAAGTTCGTGGGCTGGCTCGGCCATCACGACGCGGTCAAGGCGCAGATGAGCGTGCGCGAGAATCTCGATTTCTTCGCGCAGCTCTATGCAAGTGAAGCCGGCGATACGCTCGACGCGTTGGGGCTGGCGCGATTGGCGGAACTTCCGGGCCAATACCTTTCCGCCGGCCAGAAGAAGCGTGTCGCGCTCGCGCGGCTCAAGCTCACGAAAAGGCCGCTATGGCTGATGGACGAGCCGCTGGCTTCGCTCGACGCGGCGGGCAAGAAGATCGCGGCCGATCTTGTCGCGGCGCATTGCGCGGGCGGCGGCATCGCGGTGGTCGCGACGCATGAGCCGCTCGGCATCGATTGCGACCGGCTGGTGCTCGCATGAGCGCGCTCTTGCTGCGCGACATCCGGCTTGCCGCGCGCGCGGGCGGCAGCGCGATGCTGGCGCTGGCGTTCTTCGCGAGCGTGGCGACTTTGGTGCCGCTGGGCGTCGGGCCGGACCTGGCCCTGCTCGCGCGCATCGCGGGCGGCGTGCTGTGGATCGCGGCCGTGCTCGCGGCGCTGCTCGCGCTCGACCGGCTGTTCCAGGCCGATTTCGAGGACGGCTCGCTGGACATGATCGCGCTGTCGCCCTTGTCGCTGGAGAGCGTCGCCGCCGCCAAGATCGCCGCGCATTGGCTGACCACGGGCTTGCCGCTCGCGCTGCTTTCGCCGCTCTTGGCCGTGCTCTTCGGCGTGAAGACGATCGCGGCGCTGTTCGTCTCGCTGCTGGTGGGCACGCCCGCGGTCAGCGCCATCGGCGCGGTGGGCGCGGGGCTTACGATGTCGATCCGGCGCGGGGGCCTCATCCTGCCCCTGATCGTGTTGCCGCTGCTGGCGCCGGCGGTCATATTCGGCGCGGGTGCCGCCGTGGGGAGCGCGGGCGCGCTGCCGCTGCTCGGCGCCTTCTCCTTCGCCGCCTGCGTGCTTTCGCCGTTTGCCACGGCGGCGGCGGTCAGGCTCAATCTGGGATCGTGATGCTGCGCTACGCCAACCCGACGCGATTCATGCAGTTGAGCACGCCGATCCTGCCCTGGCTCGGCGGCGCCGCGCTCGTGCTGCTGGCCGTGGGTCTCACTCTCGGCCTCAGCGTGCCGCCCGACTACCAGCAGGGCGAGACGGTGCGGGTGATGTTCCTGCACGTTCCCGCAGCCTGGACCGCGATGATGGCCTATGGGCTGATGGCGGTGGCGTCGCTGGTGGGACTGGTGTGGCGCCATCCGCTCGCCGACAGCGCGGCCAAGGCGATCGCGCCGCTGGGCGCGCTGTTCACGGCGCTCGGCCTCGTCACCGGCTCGCTCTGGGGACGGCCGATGTGGGGCGCGTGGTGGGTGTGGGACGGACGGCTGACCTCGTTCCTTCTGCTTCTGTTCCTCTATCTCGGCTATATCGCGCTGTGGAACGCGATCGAGGACGAAACGCGCGCGGCGCGGGCAGCTGGGATCCTGGCGCTGGTCGGCGCGGTGAACCTGCCGGTCATCGAGTTCTCGGTCGATTGGTGGACGACGCTGCACCAGGGCGAGAGCATCCTGCGCAAGGGCGGGCCTCTGATCGCGAGCGTCTATCTCTGGCCGCTGTTCGCGATGGCGCTGGGGTATACGTTCCTGTTCCTCACGCTCTGGACGATGCGCATCCAGACCGAGATCCTGACCCGGCGCGCGCGCAGCCTGATGCTTGCGGGGGAGCTGTGAGCGGACCTTACGCTTTCTATGTCTGGACGGCTTATGGCGCCTCGGCGCTCGGGCTTGGCGCCGCCATCCTGTGGACCCTGCGCGGATGGTTGAGAGCGCGCGCAATTCTCGCTCGGCTGGAGCGCGCGCCGTGAAGTGGCTCTACATCCTTCCCGCCGCGGGCTTCGCGGCGCTCGCGGGCTTCCTCTTCTACGCGATGCATCTCGAGGAAAAGAACCCCGATGCGGCGCTGCCCTCGGCCCTGGTCGGCAAGCCCGCGCCGCGCCTGGAGCTTCCCGCGCTCGACGGCGCCGCGCAGGGCTTCGGTCCGCGCGAGCTGGCCTCTGGCCATGTCAGCGTCGTCAACGTGTTCGCGTCGTGGTGCGTGCCCTGTCACAGCGAGGCGCCGCTGCTCGCCACGCTCGGCGGACGACCCGACTTCGCGCTCTACGGCCTGGTGCAGAAGGACAGCCCGGAGAAGATCCGCGCCTTCCTCGCCGAGAACGGAAATCCGTTCCAGCGCATCGCGCTCGACGCCGACGGACGCGCCAGCATCGAGTGGGGCGTCTATGGCGTGCCGGAAACTTTCGTCGTCGACGGAAACGGCATCGTGCGCGCGCGCATCGTGGGCGAGATCACGCAGGACGTGCTCGACAACCAGCTCATGCCGGCGGTCAGGGCGGCGCGGCGCGGATCGTAACCATTCGGAAACCATGATCTGCGAGCGTGGGCCGCATGCAGCTCAGCGCCGCCAATCTCCTTCTTGCCGCGCAACAGGCGATACGCCCGGCGCCCCAGCCGAAGACGCCTGCTTTCGCGGCCGAGCTTTCCGGCGCGCAGAAGGACGACCTCTTCGCGCCGCTCGACTTCAAGCAGACGGCCGAGCCCGCGCCGCAGCCGCGGCCGGCGCCTGCTCAAGCAGCGCCGTCGCGGCCAGGGTCGGCGCTCGATATCAGGATTTGAAGACAAGGGGTTAGCTCTCGAGCAACCCACAATCGTCATGGCCGCCCTTGAGGCGGCCATCCAGAGTCATCTCGCTCGCTGACGCTCGCTTGCTGGGTGGCCGGGTCAAGCCCGGCCATGACGACCGGTTTAGAAGCGAACTTACCCCCGCTTGCGGCGGCCGGCCTTGGCGCGGGGCTTGGCGCCGCCGTTCATCGCGTGCGCGTCGGCCGCGGACGCGATCTGGGCCAGCGCCTTGACGAAGCGGGCGCGGTCCGACGCCGGCAGCGCATCGAGCAGCGCGCGCTCGGCGCGCTCGGCGGCGAGCCGCGCGGAGCGCAACGCCTTGCGGCCGCTCGCGCTGATCGCCACCGCGTTGGCGCGCTGGTCCTCTTCCGTGCGCTCGCGCGAGAGCAATCCCTTCTCGACCATGCGCCGAGCCATCTCCGCCAGTGTCGAGCGGTCGATGCCCGTCATCTCCACGAGCGCGGTCTGGCTCACGCCCTCATTGTGCTCGAGCGCCGCGAGAACGGTGAATTGCTGCGTGGTGAGATCGCGCGCGCCCGGCTCCTGCGCGTAGAGATCGCCGTAATATTGCTGACAGCGCCGAATGAGATGCGACGGCGCCTGTGCGAGATCGAACCCACCGTTCGGTCTGCGCTGAGCCTTCATGAAAGCACCCCCGGATTTTTCCAACGACTTGGCCGGCGTTCAATTCGCCGGCTCGCTACCACTCGACCCGCGAGACGCCGGGTGTTCCCTGATCGATTACGCTCGCGGGCTGGAGACTAGAACTGTGCGCGCCTCGGAACAACACTTCTCTATCGCGTTCCCGCCCAAGAAGGCAATGCGGGAATTGCATTTCGAACTTTTGTTTCATCCGCGCCTTGGGCACACTTTCCGCGCATGCCCGAAAAACATTCGCCGCTTCCGCCCCCGCCCGGTCCGCGCTTCGAGCGCCGCGTGCCGGAAGGAGACACAATGGAACGGTATGTCTGCGGCGATTGCGGCCATATCTATTACAGCAACCCCAAGATCGTGGTGGGATCGGTCGTCGTTCACGAGGGCAGGATACTTCTCTGCCGCCGCGCCATAGAGCCGCGCAAGGGCTTCTGGACCTTGCCCGCCGGCTTCCTCGAAGAGCACGAGACGCCGCAGGACGGCGCGCGGCGCGAGGCGAAGGAAGAGGCGCAGTGCGACATCGTTCTCGATGCGTTGCTCGCAGTCTATGCCGTCGCGCGGATTTCGCAGGTGCAACTCATGTATCGGGCGCGGCTGGCTGCGCCCGGTTTCGCCGCCGGTCCCGAAAGCCTCGAAGTGCGCCTGTTCGCGTGGGAAGATATTCCGTGGACGGAGTTGGCGTTTCCCAGCGTCCGCTGGGCGCTGGACTACTACTGGACCACGAAGGACCAAGACATCTTCGCGCCGGGAAGCAACCCCGCCGCGTGATCAGGAACTTTCGCCCGTCTTCTTCTCGTGCTCGGTCTGATGGCGCATCAGGAACGGCGCCTGGGTGAGGGAGAACAACAGGATGAGAGGCAGCACGCCCCACACCTTGAAGTCGACCCAGATGTGCTCCGGGAAATTGCGCCACACGATCTCGTTCGCGGTGGCGAGGACGAGAAAGAAAATTCCGTAGCGGAACGTCAGCGCGCGCCAGGCCGTGTCCGGCATCTCGAAGCCGAGCGAGAGAAGATATTTGAGGAACAGGCGGTTGACCGCCATCCCGCCGAGCAGCGTCAGCCCGAAGATCGCGTAGAGCACGGTCGGCTTCATCTTGATGAAGACGGTGTTCTTCGAATAGAGCGTGAGCCCGCCCATGACCAGCACCAGCACCGCCGTCATGATCGGCACCGGCGAGAATTTGCGCTCGATCAGATAGTCGAGCGCGAGCGCCACCAGCACCGCAACCATGAAGACGCCCGTCGCGACATAGATGTCGAAGAAGCGGTAGGCGATGAAGAAGACGAACAGGGGCCCGAGGTCGAGGGCGAGACGGCGCAGTTGTGGATTCATGACGCACCCGTCAAGGCTTTGGCGAAATTTTCGGCCACGAACACCTGCAGGTCGTCCTCGCCTTCGCCGACCCCGATGAAATGGATCGGCAGGCCGAACCTGGCCGCGAGCGCGACCAGGATGCCGCCCTTGGCCGTGCCGTCGAGCTTGGTCATCACCAGCCCGGTCAAGGGTGCTGCGTTCTTGAAGGCTTCCACCTGCTGGATGGCGTTCTGTCCGGTCGTCGCATCGAGCACCAGCAGCACGGCATGCGGCGCGCTCGCGTCGAGCTTGCGAATGACACGCACGATCTTCTCCAGCTCGGCCATCAGCCCGGCCTTGTTCTGCAATCGTCCAGCGGTATCGATCAGGAGCACGTCGGCATTGGCTGTGCGCGCCCGGGCGAGCGCGTCATAGGCGAGCCCGGCAGCATCCGCACCCGCGGCGCCCGCCACGACCTCGGCGCCGACGCGCTCGCCCCAGATCTGCAACTGCTCGATGGCGGCGGCGCGAAACGTGTCGCCGGCGGCGAGCATCACTTCGAGCTTTTGCCGCGCCAGGTGCTTGGCGAGCTTGCCGATGGTCGTGGTCTTGCCCGTGCCGTTGACGCCCGCGACGAGGATCACGAACGGCGCCTTGGCGCGGTCCACCACGAGCGGCTGCTCGACGGGCTTGAGGATCTTGGTGATCTCCGCCGCGAGCAGGCGCTTCAGGTCGTAGTCGGAGATGGTGGCGTCGTAGCGGTCCTGCCCGATCGCCTGGGTGATCGCCTGCGCCTGCGCGGCGCCGAGATCGGCGCGGATCAGCGCCTCTTCCAGCTCGGCCAGCGTCGTCGCGTCGAGCTTGCGGCCCACGAAGATGCCCGTGACCGCATCGCTCAACCCCGCGGTCGAGCGCGACAAGCCTTCCTTGAGCCGCTCGAACAGGGTCAGCGGAGGAGGCGCTTCGCCGAACGTCCTCATGCGACGAGGTGCTCCCGCGTGGCGCCGGTGATGCGGACGGTGTGGAGGCCTTCGCCCGGCACGTCGTGCAACTTCACCGGCGCGAAGCAGGGCGTGCGGCCCTGGCCGGACTTCTCCATCAGCACGGCCTGCGTCGTGCCGACCAAAGCCGCGAGGCGGCGGCCGAGCGCGTCCTCGCCCATCGCGCGCAGGCGGGCCGCGCGTGCCTTGACGAGGGCGCGGTCGAGCTGCGGCATGCGCGCCGCGGGCGTGCGACTGCGTGCGCTGAACGGGAAGACGTGCAGGAACGAAAGCCCCGCGTCGTCGACGAGCTTCACGGAATTCTCGAACATCGCTTCCGTCTCGGTCGGGAAGCCCGCGATCAGATCGGCGCCGAACGCGGCCTCGGGCCGCAACCGACGCACGGCGTCGCAGAACGCAATCGTGTCGGCGCGCGCATGGCGGCGCTTCATGCGCTTCAGGATCATGTCGTCGCCGGACTGCGCCGAGAGATGGAAATGCGGCATCAGCCGTTCCTCCTCGGCGATGGCGCGCATCAGCTCGTCATCGGCCTCGATGGAGTCGATGGAGGAGATGCGCAGACGCTTCACCGCGGGCACGAGCTTGAGGATCTTGCGCACGAGCAGGCCGAGCGTCGGGGTGCCCGGGAGGTCGGCGCCGTAGGAGGTGAGGTCGACGCCGGTGAGCACGATCTCGGCGAAGCCCTTTTCGGTCAGCCTGCGCGCCTCGTCGACGACGGCGCCCATCGCGACGCCGCGCGAATTGCCGCGGCCGTAAGGGATGATGCAGAAGGTGCAGCGGTGATCGCAGCCGTTCTGCACCTGCAGGAAGGCTCGCGCGCGACCGTCGAAACTGTCGACGAACTGCGAAGCGGTTTCCTTCACCGACATGATGTCGTTGACGCGCACGCGCTCGCCGAGATCGAAATAGGAGTGCGCCTCCAGCTTCTCGGCGTTGCCCAGCACCGCGTCGACCTCCGCCATGCCGGCATAGGTCTGCGGCTCGGTCTGCGCCGCGCAGCCGGTGACGATGATGCGCGCGCCCGGGCGCTCGCGGCGGGCCTTGCGGATCGCCTGGCGCGACTGGCGCACCGCCTCCGCCGTCACTGCGCAGGTGTTGAACACGATCGCGTCGTCGAGCCCCGCTTCCGCAGCGCGCGCCTTCACCGCCTCGGATTCATAGGCGTTCAGCCGGCAGCCGAAGGTCACGACATCGATCACGACGCATAGTCCTTGAGGTCGACCTCGCCCTTGAAGGCGAGCGTCGCCGGGCCGGTCATCAGCATCCGTCCGTCGCGCAGCTCGATGGTCAACGTTCCGCCGTCAAGCTCGACCTCGACCTTGTCGTCGACGAGCCCGCGCCTGTATGCCGCCACGGCCACGGCGCAAGCGCCGGTGCCGCAGGCGCTGGTGATGCCGACGCCGCGCTCCCACACCCGCATGACGAGATGGCCGCGGTCGCGCACGGTGACGACCTCGACATTGGTGCGCGCGGGGAACATCGGATGGGCTTCGAGCTTGGGCCCGAGCGCCGCCACGTCGCCGGCGAACAGCACGCAATGCGGATTGCCCACATTCACCGCGGCCGCCTCCAGCCCGTCGATCTCGAAACGGTTGGTGTCGACGTCCTTCGCAAGCGGGATCGACTGCCAGTCGAAACGCGGCGCGCCCATGTCGACCGTGACGTTGCCGCCTCCCGCATTCGTGCAGGCGAGCAGGCCGCCGGGCGTGTCGATGACGACGCGGTCGCGGTCCGTCTCTTCCATCAGAAGGCGCGCGACACAGCGCGTGGCGTTGCCGCAGCTCTCCACCTCGCCGCCGTCCGCGTTGTAGATGCGCATCACGGCGTCGGCACCATTGCGTCCCTCGCGTATCACGATCACTTGATCGCAGCCGATCCCGAAACGCCGGTCGGCCAAGGCCTTCGCGCTCGCCGCGTCGAGCGCGAGCCCGCGCCCGCGCGCGTCGAAGACGACGAAGTCGTTGCCGAGCCCGTGCATTTTCAAGAAGGCCGTCATAGCGTCTATATAGGCGGATGCGTCCTGCCGGACTAGGGGAGTAATCGATGCGCGTTTCTTTGTGGGTTTTGGGCTTCTTAGGTCTCGCCTCCGCGGCGCTGGCGGTGACGGACGACGACCCCAATTACTGGCTTTCCGACATCCACGGCGAGAAGGCGCAGGCCTGGGTCAAGCAGCAGAACGTCAAGAGCGAAGCCGAGCTCAAATCCGGTCCGGAGTACGCAGCCGACCGCGCGGCGATCCTGAAATCCCTCGACACCAAGGACCGCATCGCGCTGGGCAATCTCGACCACGGCAAGCTCTACAATTTCTGGCAGGACGCGGGCCATGTGCGCGGGCTATGGCGGCGCGCGGCGCTCGCCGAGTACCGCAAGGCGGACCCGAAGTGGGAGGTGCTGCTCGACGTCGACAAGCTCGACGCAGACCAGCACAAGGACTGGGTGTTTCAGGGCGCGCAATGCACGCCGTCCGACAAGCGCTGCCTGGTCAGGCTCTCGCCCGGCGGCGGCGACGCGTCCGAGGCGCGCGAGTTCGATCCCAAGACGCACCAACTGCTCGCGGACGGCTTCGAGCTCGCCGCCGCCAAGTCGAGCGCCGCCTATGTCGACGAGGACACGATCCTGTTCGCGACCGATTTCGGCCCCGGCACGATGACGAAGTCCTCCTATCCCAGGATCATGAAGCTGTGGCATCGCGGACAGAAGATCGCCGACGCCAAGAAAGTGTTCGAGGTGGGCGAGGACGACATCTCGGTGCGCGACGTGGTCCTGCACGGTCCCGGCGGCGAGACCAATGCGCGCTCCACCGTCCTTGTCGAGCGCGGCGTGAGCTTCTTCCAGAACGAATACTATTTCATGGCCGCGGACGGCACGACGACCAAGCTGCCATTGCCGCTCGGCGTCATCCTGAACGGCGCGACCAAGGGCAATCTGATCCTGACGCTGCGCGAGGATTGGATGGGCCATGTCAAGGGCTCACTGATCGCGTTCCCGCTGCACGAATTCCTGAAGACCCACAAGATGCCCGCCGTGGCGCCGCTCGCGGCCCCAGACGCGCACGGCACCATCGACAGCGTGCAGCCCGGCCGCGATGCGGTCTATGCCTCGGTGTTCCACGACGTGACGGGCAGCGTGCACGTCTTCAAGCCCGTGAGCGGCAAGTGGAGCGACACGACGCTCGACCTGCCCAAGGGCGGCTCGACGACGGTGGTGACCGCCGACGATTGGGGCACGGGCGCGCTCTTCACCTATGAGAGCTTCCTGGTGCCACCGACGCTCTTTGAGGACGCCGGCGACGGCAAACCGAAAGCGATCAAGTCTCAGGCGCCTTTGTTCGACGCCTCCGGCATGGTCAGCGAACAGTTCTGGGTGACCTCGAACGACGGCACGAAGGTCCCGTACTTCCTGATCCACAAGAAGACCGCGGCCCACGACGTGCCGACGATCCTGTATTCCTATGGCGGCTTCGAGCTGTCGCTGACGCCCTGGTACTGGGACGACGGCCACCGTCCGCTGGATGCGGGGCAGGTTTGGCTGAACAAGGGCGGCGCCATCGCGGTCGCCAACATCCGCGGCGGGGGAGAGTTCGGTCCGGCTTGGCATCAGGCGGCGCTCAAGGCCAACCGCCAGAAGGCGTTCGACGACTTCGCCTCGGTGGGCAAAGACCTGGAGACGCGCGGGTTCACCACGCCTGCGCATCTGGGCATCGTCGGCGCCTCGAACGGCGGCGTGCTGACGACGGTGACGATGACGCAGCATCCGGAACTCCTGAACGCGGTGGTCAGCCAGCGCCCGCTCGTCGACATGCTGCGCTACACGCGCTTCGGCGCGGGCGCGTCGTGGGTCGAGGAATACGGCGATCCGGACAAGCCGGCAGACCGCGCCTATATCGAGAAGTACTCCGCCTATCAGAACGTCAAGCCGGAGGTGAAATATCCAGGCATCCTCTTCATCACCGAGACCAGCGACGACCGCGTGACGCCGATCTGGGCGCGCATGATGGCGGCGAAGATGGAGGCCCAAGGCCACGACGTGCTGTTCAACGAGTCGGCGGAAGGCGGCCATGGCCCGGGCTCGACCAACGCGGCGCAGGCCGACATGTGGGCCTTGTCCTATGTCTATCTCGGGCGGAAGCTCGGGCTCACCGCGCACTAAGGGGGATGACGATGCGGTTCGGAAAACTCGCTTTCGGCGGCCTGCTGCTCGCCGCCATGGCCGGCAACGCGCTTGCGGACGACGATCCCTATCTCTGGCTCGAGGACATCCACGGCGCCAAGCCGATGGAATGGGTCAAGCAGCAGAACGACAAATCGCTCGGCCTGCTCAAATCCGATCCCCGCTATCAAGCGGATTACGACGCCATCCTGAACGTGATGGACGCGACCGACCGCATCCCGTTCGGCGATGTCGACCATGGCTTCGTCTTCAATTTCTGGCAGGACGCGAGCCATCCGAAGGGCATCTGGCGGCGCACGACAATCGCCGACTACGCCAACCCCGCGCCGCAATGGGACGTGCTCCTCGACCTGGACAAGCTCGCCGCCGACGAGCACGAGAACTGGGTGTGGAAGGGCGATGCGTGCGCACCGTCGCTCAAGCGTTGCTTGATCAATCTCTCGCGCGGCGGCGGCGATGCCGTGGTGGTGCGCGAGTTCAACATGGAGACGAGAGGCTTCCAGGCCATCGACAGGGACGGCTTCTATCTCAAAGAGGCCAAGTCCACGGCCGACTATCTCGGCGACGACGACGTGATCTTCGCCACCGATTTCGGTCCAGGGTCGCTCACCAAGTCGGGCTATCCGCGCATCGTCAAGCATTGGTTGCGCGGCATGCCGCTGGACAAGCCGATCCAGATATTCGCAGGCGAGGAGAGCGACGTCGCGGCGGGCCCATTGGTCTTCCGCGGCGCGAAGGGCACGACCGCGTTGATCGTGCGCGGCATCGATTTCTTCCACAACGAATACTACTACGTTCATATCGGCCGCGACGTGGTCAAGCTGCCGCTGCCGCTCGGCGCCGACGTCAAGGGCGCGATCGACAACAACCTCATCCTTACTTTGCGGGAGGATTGGAATTTCGGCGACACGGGTATCGGCAAAGGCTCTCTGCTTTCCTATCGGCTGGAGCCGGGCGTCCAGAAAGATCCGCCATCCGCGGTGGAGTTCCTCGATGCCGCCGGCTCGCACCAGACCATCGACGAGGTGGAGGTGGGACGCGATGCGGTCTATGCCTCGGTCTATACAGACGTCGTCGGCGCGATTCATGTCTATCGCTACGATCCGAACGGCCTCGGCTTCCGGACCTGGAGCAACGTCAAGCTCGATCTTCCCGCGCGCGGCTCGACGCATATCGTCGGTGCGGACACCTGGGGGCCGCAGGCCGAGTTCCGTTTCGATAGCTTCACCCAGCCGACGACGCTCTATGCTTATGACGATAAAACGGACAACGCGAAGCCCGCGCCGATCAAATCGCTGCCCGCCCGCTTCGATTCCTCGAACATGGCGACGGAGCAGTTCTTCGCGACGTCGAAGGACGGCACCAAGATTCCCTATTTCGTGACGCGGCAGAAGAGCATCGCGGGGCCCGCGCCGACGGTGCTCTACGGCTATGGCGGCTTCGAGATCTCCGAGACGCCCACCTACAGCGCCAATTTCGGCATGCTGTGGATGTCGCATGGCGGCGTCTATGTCGTCGCCAACATCCGCGGCGGCGGCGAGTACGGTCCGGCCTGGCATCAGGCCGCGCTGCTGGAGAACCGCCAGAAGGCCTATGACGACTTCCAGGCGGTGGCGCAGGACCTGATCAGGCGCGGTATCACCACGCCCAAACAGCTCGGCATCATGGGCGGGTCGAACGGCGGCCTGCTCGTCAGCGCCAACATGGTCGAGCGGCCCGACCTCTTCGGCGCGGTCGTCTGCCAGGTGCCGCTGGTCGACATGATCCGCTACACCAAGATCGGCGCCGGCGCCTCCTGGGCCGCGGAATACGGCGATCCCGAAGATCCCAAGGCGCGCGCCTGGATCCTGAAATACTCGCCGTACCAGAACGTGAAGGCGGACGCGAAGATGCCGCCGGTGCTCTTCGTCACCGCGACCAGCGACGATCGCGTGACGCCGGTGCACGCGCGCAAGATGGCGGCGAAGATGGAGGCCCAGGGCCACGACGTTCTGTTCTACGAGAACACCGACGGCGGCCACGCCGCCGCGGCCAACCATCGCCAGGCGGCGGAGATGTGGGCGCTCTCCTTCGTCTATCTCGCGCGGGAGTTGGGATTGCGCGCGCCGCCGCCCGGCGATTGATCTTTCGTTGAGAGGTTGCTGCGGCCACCTCTTCAAGATATGGTTTAACCAAGATCATTCTGGAGGGGACGGTGGGTTCATTCCTCGCTTCGAGATTGCCGGGACGCGCGCTGGTCGCGGGCCTTCTGCTGCTTCTCAGCGGCTGCGCCACGCAGTTGGCGCCGTCCTACAGCCAGAGCATCGTCGACGCGCTCAATACCGCGAACGCGCAGACCTTGACCCTGTTCGCGACCGTGTCGACCGGCGTCTCGTCCTCGACTTATGCAGCCCAGCGCGAGGCGACCTATAACGGGCTGATCGGCCAGTTCCAGGCGGTCGAGTCCCAGGTCGCGGCGCGGCCGATGCCGCAATCGCTCATGGGCACCTCGAGCTCGACGACGCTCGCCGACTGGCAGAAGGTGCTGGCGACCGCGCCGACCAAGGGCAGCCTGGACACCATCGTCTCCGTCCTCACCAAGATGCGCGACGAGGATGCGAAGAACGGCTTCAAGCCGGTGATCACGGGCTGCAGCTCGGCGACGCTCGACCCCTCGCTGATCTGCGGCTTCCAGAACGCATACACCCAGAACTTCGACAGCGCGCTCACTTATGAATCGGCGCTGAAACGGTAGGACACGGCCATGGCAACAAGCTCCATCGACGTCGACCAGCTCCTCGCCAATCTGAAGACGGTGGCGACCGGCATCATCCAGCAGGACGTGACCACCATCCAAGGCTATTCCGAGCGCCAGCTCGCCGCGATGGCGCAGCAGGCCAAATGGATCGCCGCGGCGAGCCTGACCGGCGAGCTTTCCTCCGACATGCGCGACTTCTTCCTGAACACGCTGAAGGACAGCGCGGTCAATTTCGCCAACACGCTGAAGGGCCTGGTGGTCATCACGGTCGAGAAGGTCTGGAACGCGCTCGTCGGCGCGTTGTGGACCGCCATCGGCAACGCCATCGGCATCCCGCTCCAACTGCCCGGCGGCGGAACGGCCGGCGGGACGACGGCGTAAGCCATCTACCACAATCACCATGGCCGGGCTTGACCCGGCCACCCAGCGGCCGTGCGTCTGCACGGCCAATGGCTCGGCTTTGTCGCCGAGTGATGTGTTAGAGACATCGCAGCACATTTCGTTTCAAGTCATTCGCGGCGCAGACGCGCCGCGGCTGGGTGGCCGGGTCAAGCCCGGCCATGGTGAAGCTTGTATGAGGGACCGATTTTGAACCAGATGAGTGGGAAAATGAATGAGATTGCGGAGCGATTAGCTAAGCGGCTGTTCGATGGACCCGTCATCGAAAACCAGTATCGAAGCGCATTTGTCGAGGAGATGATAAACCCATCGCTTGAAGCGTTTGGATGGAAATATGCCGGTGGCAGCTGGTGCGGTTGGGATTTTGAGCGCGATGATGGAGCGCGGTTGGAGGTCAAACAATCTGCGGCAATTCAGACTTGGTCTAACGCACGCAAGATCAAAACCAGGGGCGCGTTCGATATTGCCTCCAGGACGGGATATTTCTCGGAAGAAGGCGCCAAATGGAATCCAATCGCGGGCAGACCAGCTGATGTTTATGCATTCGCCTGGAATCCTGGGAATGACCATCGCGATCCCGATCAGTGGGAGTTTTTTTGTGGTCATCACTGGCCAATTGCCGCCAGATCAAAAGACAATTTCGCTATTGAGAATACGAGCGCTCGCCATGGCCGCCGGGCAAACTAAGTCCTTGAAACTTCCGGAGTTGGCGGGTCGCATAACTGAGCTCCTGCGCGAATATCCGCCATCTCGAATTGACAGCCCGGCTCCTCGCGCCTAAAACCCGCCCGCTTCCGGAGAGACTAAGTCCCTCCGGTCCCCGGCCCAGCGCCGCGGATCGCCCCCAGGCAGCGCAGGTGCGCCCCCTGGGGCTTGACTGCTTTGGGTATTGGGAACGCATGTTCGACAGTCTTCAGTCCCGGCTTGGTGCCACCTTCGACAGGCTTCGCGGGCGCGGCGCGCTCAGCGAGGCGGACGTCGAGGAGGGGTTGAAGGACATCCGCGCGGCGCTCATCGAGGCGGACGTCGCGCTCCCCGTCGTCAAGGATTTCATCGACAAGGTCCGGCCGCGCGCCATCGGCGAGGGCGTCATCCGTTCGGTCACGCCGGGCCAGCAGGTCGTCAAGATCGTCCATGACGTGCTCGTTGAGACGCTGGGCACCGAGAACTCGGCGCTCTCCGTCGGCTCGCCACCCGCGCCGGTCCTGATGGTGGGCCTGCAGGGCTCGGGCAAGACGACGACTTCGGCCAAGCTCGGCCTGATGCTCCAGACCCGCGAGAAGAAAAAAGTGCTGATGGCGTCGCTCGACGTCTCGCGCCCCGCGGCGATGGAGCAGCTGCGCGTGCTGGGCGAGCAGGCGGGCGTCCCCACGCTTCCCGTCGTCGCGGGCCAGGGTCCGGTCGAGATCGCGCGGCGCGCGATGGCCGCGGCCAAGGTTGGCGGCTACGACGTCGTCATCCTCGACACCGCCGGGCGCCAGCACATCGACGAGCAGCTCATGACCGAGGTCGCGCAGGTGCGCGATATCGTCAAGCCGCACGAGACGCTGCTCGTCGCCGACAGCTTGACCGGCCAGGACGCGGTCAACATCGCCAAATCCTTCAACGAGCGCGTGCCGCTTTCCGGCATCATCCTGACGCGCGCCGACGGCGACGCGCGCGGAGGTGCTGCGCTCTCGATGCGCGCGGTCACCGGCGCGCCGATCAAGTTCCTGGGCGTCGGCGAGAAGCTCGATGCGCTCGAGGCGTTCCATCCTTCTCGCGTCGCCGCGCGCATCCTCGACATGGGCGACGTGGTCTCGCTCGTCGAGAAGGCGGCGGAAAGCTTCGACAAGGAAAAGGCCGAGAAGATCGCGGCCAAGATGAAGAAGGGATCGTTCGACATGGACGATCTCGCCGAGCAGCTGCGCCAGATGAAGAAGCTCGGCGGCATGCAGGGCGTGCTCTCGATGCTGCCGGGCGTGGGCAAGGTGAAGGGCCAGCTCGACGCCGCGGGCCTCAACGACAATCTGCTCACGCGCCAGGAGGCGATCATCCTGTCGATGACCCGCGAGGAGCGGCGCAATCCCGACGTGATCAACGGCTCGCGCAGGAAGCGCATCGCCGCCGGCTCCGGCGTCGAGGTGAGCGAGGTCAACAAGCTTCTCAAGATGCACCGCCAGATGTCCGACGTGATGAAGAAGGTCGGCAAGGGCGGCCGCGCGATGCAGGGCCTCTCCGCCCTGTTCGGCGGCGGCGGCGGGATGCCGCCCGGAATGATGCCCAAACGCTAGTTGTTTCAAAGGCCAAGGTTTCAAAGGAAGGACAGACACGACATGGCTCTCAAGATCAGGCTCGCGCGCGGCGGCACCAAGAAGCGCCCGCACTATTCCATCGTCATCGCGGATTCGCGCAGCGCCCGCGACGGCCGCTTCATCGAGAAGATCGGCTTCTACAACCCGCTCTTGCCGCGCGACCACGCCGACCGCATCAAGCTCGACCTGGAAAAGGCGAAGGCGTGGATGGCCAAGGGCGCGACCGCCTCGGACCGGGTGCACCGCTTCCTGTCGGATGCCGGCGTCGTCAAGGCGCGCGTCCACAACAACCCGCAGAAGGCCAAGCCCCGCAAGAAGGCGCAGGAACGCGCCGCGGCCGCCGCCAAGGCGGCGGAAGCGCCGGCGGCGTAATCCGCGGTGACGCGCGACGTCCTCATGGCCGCCGTGATCGGCGCGCATGGGCTGAAGGGCGAGGTGAAGGTGAAGGCCTTCACCGACGCCGCCGACAGCCTGAAACGCTATGAGCGGCTGCATGCGCGCGATGGCCGCGTCTTCACGGTCCAACGGCTGACGCCCACAAAGGCGGGAGAGGCAAACGTCGCATTTGCCGAAGTCCTCGACCGCAGCACGGCCGAGGGGCTCAAAGGTCTCGAGCTTTTCGTCGCGCGCGCGGCGCTGCCCGGTACGGCCGAGGACGAGTTCTATCACGCCGATCTCGTCGGCCTCACCGCGATGGACGGGGAGGATCGCGCGATCGGCACGGTCAAGGCGATCCACAATTACGGCGCGGGCGACGTGATCGAGATCGCGCGCGCAGACGGCGACACGGTGCTGCTTCCCTTCGCGCGCGACTTCGTGCCCGTGGTCGACATCGCGAATGCGCGCATCGTGGTGGCGGTGCCCGAAGAGGTCGAAGCAGGCGAGAAAGGAACGGTCGAATGAGCACGCTCACATTCCGCATCGCGACGCAGGATGATCTCCGCGCGGTGGTCTCTCTGCTCGCCGACGACGAGCTCGCCGAGAACCGCGAGAAGCAGGTCGCGGGCGAAAGCGTGGCCGAGGAATATGCGAACGCCTTCGCCGCGATGGAGCGCGAGCACTACAACCACATGCTGCTCGCCGAGAGCGAGGGCAGGATCGTGGGCTGCCTGCAGCTCGTCTTCGTGCCGGGCCTGTCGCGCAAGGGCAGCAAGCGCGCGATCGTCGAATCCGTGCGCGTCGCCGCCGACCAGCGCGGGCAATCCGTCGGCACCGCGCTGATGAAGGAGGCGATCCGGCTGGCGCGCGAAGGCGGCTGCGGGCTGGTGCAGCTCGACTCCGACACGCGCCGCACCCGCGCGCATCTTTTCTATCGCCGCCTCGGCTTCGTGCAGAGCCATTTCGGGTTCAAGAAACAGCTGTGACCTGGTCCGCGACCGTCCTCACGCTCTTCCCGGAGATGTTCCCCGGACCGCTCGACGTGTCGCTGCTCGGCAAGGCGCGGCAGAAAGAGCTCTGGTCGCTCGAGGTGCGCGACATCCGCGAGCATGGCATCGGCAAGCACCGCACCGTCGACGACACGACGGCGGGCGGCGGGCCCGGCATGGTCATGCGCGCCGACGTCGCCTGCGCCGCCATCGACGCGGTGGAGCGCGCGGGCCGTCCGCTGATCTATCTTTCGCCGCGCGGCGCGCCGCTCACCCAGACGCGCGTCGAGGGTTTGAGCCAGGGCGCGGGCGCGATCCTGCTCTGCGGCCGGTTCGAGGGCGTGGACGAGCGTGCGCTCGAGGCCCGGGCGGTCGAGGAAGTCTCGCTCGGCGACTTCGTGCTGGCGGGCGGGGAGATCGCAGCCATGGCGCTGATCGAGGCCTCTGTCCGCCTGATCCCGGGCGTGCTGGGCGCGCAGGCCTCGCCGGCCGAGGAGAGTTTTGCCGCCGGCTTGCTCGAATATCCGCAGTACACAAGGCCCCAAACCTTCGAGGGCCGGGACATCCCCGAGGTGCTTTTGGGCGGAAACCATGCCGAAATCACCCGCTTCCGGCGCGAGGCCGCGGAAAGGCTGACAAAAAGCCGCCGCCCGGACCTCTGGACCCTCTATGAAAAGCGCAAGCGCTAGGCTATACGGCCCGGCTTCATTCCACCCCTTGGCCTGACGGAGACCGCCCCCATGAACCTGCTCAAACAGCTCGAAGCCGAGCAGATGAAGGCTCTGCGCACCTCCGCCCATCCCGAGTTCCGCCCCGGCGACACGCTGAAGGTCAACGTCAAGGTCGTCGAGCAGAGCTACGACGAGAAGGCCAAGCAGATGAAGACGCGCGAGCGCATCCAGGCGTTCGAGGGCGTGTGCATCGGCCGCCAGGGCGAGGGCATCAACGAGGCCTTCACGGTGCGCAAGATCTCCTATGGCGAGGGCGTGGAGCGCGTGTTCCCGGTCTACTCGCCGCTCGTCGACTCCATCGTCGTCGTGCGCAAGGGCAAGGTCCGCCGCGCGAAGCTCTATTATCTGCGCGGCCGCCGCGGCAAGTCCGCCCGCATCGCCGAGCGCACCGACAGCGGCCCGGCCGAAACCGAGGCGTAAGGCCCTTTAGGGATTTGTTCCTGAGTCGTACTTGTGAATAATTGGCTTGGGGAGCGAATCACCATGGCCAAAAACTCCAAGATCGAATGGACGCACCACACATTTAATCCTTGGTGGGGGTGCGTGAAAGTTTCACCCGCTTGTAAGCACTGCTACGCTGAATCATGGGCACGCAGAGTGGGTGAAGACGTTTGGGGTCTAAAAGCCGAACGCCGCTTTTTTGGCGAAGAACATTGGAAAGCACCGCTAAAGTGGGATCGCGAAGCGGGCGAAGAGGGCGCGAGGCGTCGGGTATTCTGCGCATCCATGGCGGATGTTTTTGAAGATCGGCGCGATCTTGACGTTTGGAGGGCCAAGCTCTGGCCTCTTATTGAAAAGACAAAAAATCTAGATTGGCTTCTACTGACAAAACGTCCGCATGCAATCTCGCGTTTGGCCCCTTGGAAAAAGTCATGGCCCGAGAATATCTGGCTGGGGACCACCGCAGAAAACCAGCATTGGGCCAATAAGCGAATTCCTGATCTCGTTTCCAATTCAGCGCGAGTGCTTTTTCTTTCTTGTGAACCGCTACTTGGCCCGCTTGACCTGCAACCGTGGATTGGGAAAGGTATTGGATGGATTATCGCTGGTGGGGAAAGTGGCGGTAAGTCGCGTCCTACAGATCCCTCCTGGGTGCGCGCTTTGAGGGATCAATGTTTGAATTCGGGAGTGCCTTTTCATTTCAAACAATGGGGCAACTGGGCCCCAATCAACGCGAAGGCGGAGGCTGCGCGCATTCGAATGCTGGCTAGTGGAGAGCGATTGGTGCGTGTGAACAAGAAAATCGCGGGCAGACATTTGGATGGTCGAACTTGGGACGGCGCTCCCGCGTTCTAGGATGCCAATACAACAGCTCTTATTCGATCTACCTCCTGTCGCAAACGATAAGCCCATCCGTTTTGCTCCGGTGAGGAATAAGATTTGGACGGAGCAAAAGGCGAAACTGATCTCTCGCTATCTGCATCTGTTTGTTCTGATCACGAAGCATGGCACCTACATAGATGGCTTTGCAGGCCCTCAATACGAAGATAAAAAAGACGCATGGACCGCGAAACAGGTGCTTGAGAGCGAGCCACGATGGCTGAAGTCGTTTTTCCTTTGCGATCTGGAAAAGACTCAGATTGATGAATTGAAAGACCTAGTCGACGAGCAACCGAAGAGGCCGCGTAGACACATCGAGATTCATCAAGGTGACTTTAACAGCGAAGTAAAAAGCATTTTGACGTCGGATAAAATTAACGATCGGATAGCCACTTTCTGCCTTTTGGACCAAAGGACATTCGAATGCGACTGGGCGACCGTCACTGCACTGGCGGCCACAAAGAGTACTGAGAAGATTGAGTTGATGTATTTTGTCCCGACCGGTTGGTTTGGGCGGGCAGTAGCGGGCATTAAGAAGGACAAGGATGCTCGAATGGAGCGTTGGTGGGGACGAAAGGACTGGGAACGTCTTCTAGATATGAATTTGGAAGAGCGTGCCCAGGCATTCTGCGAGAGATTCAAGAGCGACTTGGGATATAAGTATGCCTCGCGCTGGCCGATTTATTCCCGCGAACAGGGGCGTGGCCGGACCATGTATCATCTAATTCATGCGACCGATCATCGCGCGGCGCCTTACCTGATGGGACGGGCTTATCGCACCGCGACCAAAGCTCCGCCGCCGCAAGAGCAGCTTAGGTTGGAATTCCTGGAGCTGGAAAAGGCCCTCGGCGGCTCTGCGGTTGACTAATTTCGCTTATTTCTTCCGCGCCCCGAGCCTCGCCGCCTTGCGCAGCGTTTCGTCGATGCGCGTCTGCCAGCCGGGGCCGGTCTTGCGGAAATAGGCCAGCACGTCCGGCGACAGCCGCAGATGCACCGATTTCTTCGGCGCCGCGGATTTCGGCCGCCCGGGCTTGGTCAGCGTCCCGTTCGCGGGCCGGATGACGACGTCGCCGATGGCGATCTCGGCGCGATCCAACTGAGCGTCGGTCCATTCCGGCATTTCCTCGTAGTCCTCGGCGGTGTTGACGTAAGCGTCGGCCTCAGCCCAGTCGGTGCGCGACTTTCGCTTTTTCTCGCTCATTGCGCTTTCTCATCGAGATGATGTGGCGGACTTCGCGGCACGGCGTCCAGACCAGGAGAACCAAGCGTCCATCCAGCAAGCCGTAGGTATGAAGCCTGGTCTCGCCATGAGCACGACGGTCGTCGACCTGGGTGAAACGCCGTCCTGCGAAAACGTTCTGCGCATCGGCAAAGTCCAACCCGCGCTCCCGCAGGTTCTTTTCGCGCTTTGCCGGATCGAGGCCGATCTCCATCCATTCATGTGGACACAATAATTCGAAAAACGTAAGAATACAAGGCTTTTTCGACACTGTGTGGAAATGTCCGCATATCGCGGCTTATACGAATCCGCGCGGGCCATCCGAGTCGCGCGCTGCAAAAAGCGCGTCGTTTCGGGATTATTCGGCCATGGCGAATAGCAATGCGCTTGAAAAGCAGTAAAATCGGGCTTCTTTCTGATTCTCATAAGAGGAAACAATGGCAACTACCGCAGCTTCCGGCGCCGCCGCGAAACCCAAGACCGTCACGCTCTCCACCAAGCAGCTCGCCAACGAGATGGCGGACAAGCAGGGCCTCACCCACAAGCAGGGTGCGTCGGTCGTGGAGGATCTCGTCGCGCTGATGACCAAGCATCTCAAGAAGGGCACCCGCATCCGCCTCAACGGGCTCGGCATCCTGCAGGTGCGCAAGCGCGCCGCGCGCATGGGCCGCAACCCCGCGACGGGCGAAGCCATCAAGATCAAGGCGAGCAAGAAGGTCTCCTTCCGCCCCGCCAAGGAGCTGAAGGAAGCCGTCTAGGGCCTCCTTCTCCGATCGGTCGAAGCCGGATCCGCGCTCGAGGGCGCCGGTCCGGCTTTGCCTTTTTCGGGGATCGCGGCTAGCCATAGTGCGTTGCCCGGGTTGGAGCCGCTTGTGACGACCGAAGCCACCGAGCCGCGGAGCGGCGGCCTGCTCCATATCCTGGGCGTGGGCTTCGGCATCGCCGTCGGCGTCGGCATGATGATGGGCTCGGGCATCCTGCAGTCGCCGCATCTCATCGCGGCTGCGGTGCCGAATGTCGTCCTGATCATCGCTCTATGGGTTCTGGGCGGCGTGCACGCGGCGCTCGGCGCCAACGTCGTGGCCGAACTGGCGACGACGATGCCGAGGGCGGGCGGGCCCTATGTCTACGCGCATCGCGCGCTGGGCGATGTCGGCGGGCTGATCGTCGGCTGGAGCAATTGGGTGTCCACCCTGGCGGGGATCGCCGCCAACACCGTGACCTTCGCGAAATTCCTGGCCCTGCTCTGGCCAGGCGCCGAAACCAACATGGCGATCGTGGCGGTCGCGCTCCAGGTGGTCATCTACGGCGCCAACATCATGGGTCTGCGCGAGGGCAGGTTCATCCAGCAGGCCACGACCCTGATCAAATGCCTCATGCTGCTCGCCTTCGCCGTCGCCGCGGTCGTGCTTGGCACGCGCGCGACGTTCGGCCAGATCGCGTCGGCGTCGGCGCCCGCCGTCGGCGTCTGGGCGATCATCGCCGCCTACAACAAGATCCGCGGCGCTTATGCCGGATGGGAGGCGCCGGTCTATTTCACCGAGGAGAACGCGCAGCCGTCGCGCAGCATTCCGCGTGCGCTGATGTTGGGACTGGCGCTGACGGTCGTGCTCTATGTCGGCGTCAACGCGGCGCTGTTCTGGGCCATAGGCCTGTCCGGCGTGGCGCGGCAGGTCGAGCCGTTCACGACGGTGCTCGATCTCTTCGGCGGCCCGCTGCCGTCGATCCTTTTCGCCTTCGGCGCGATGATCACGGTCGCGAGCTGCGCCAACGCCAACATCATGAGCGCGCCGCGCATCCTGTTCGCCTTGTCGCGCGACAAGCTGTTGCCGCGCATCCTGCAGACCGTCAATGCGGGCGGCAGCCCGAGCATCGCGTTCCTGACCTCGGCAGTGTTTTCCGTGGCGCTCGCCGCGACGGGCAGCTTCAGCCTGGTCTTCGGATTGATCGGAACGCTGAATTCGCTCGCGGGGCTGCTGGTCGGCGTCTCGCTGTTCGTGCTGCGCTTTCGCGAGCCCGATCTCGAGCGGCCGTTCCGCGCATGGTTCTATCCCGTGCTGCCCGCGCTCGCGGTCGTCATCGACGCGGTGCTGCTCGTGCTCTTCCTGGGCGTGGACGCCAAAGGCGCCTATTTCGCCATAGGCCTTTCGGCGCTGTGTGTTCCCTTCGCCCTGATCGCGCGGCGCACGGTTGCGCGCGGGAATAATTGACAGCGTCAATTGATGGACGCGGCCGCGCCGGCGGCATAGGCTCGTAGGCCAAGGGGCGTATTTCAACAAGGGACGATCCACATGCGTGCTCGTTTCCCGGCGGTATTCGCTGCGGCTTGCTTTCTTTCGACCTTTGCCCACGCGCAATCCGGCGACATGACGATGGGCAACCATCACGTCGTGCGCCTCGACATCGCGATGAGCAACTTCGCCTACACGCCGAACAGGCTCGACCTGGCGGCGGGCTCGCAGTACCTGCTGCACTTCACCAACAACGGCAGCTCGGGCCACGACTTCGCGGCGCCGGAATTCTTCTCGGCCGTCACCATCGCGCCGGAAGACCGCGCCAAGGTCTCCGACGGCTCGGTCGAGGTCGAAGGCGGCGCGACCGTCGACGTGCGCGTCACCGCCAACAAGCCCGGAACCTACAAAATCCACTGCACCCATTTCCTGCACACCACTTTCGGCATGACGGGAACCGCGGTGATCGAGTAGGAAAGGGCACGCGGCGCCGCCACCCTTGCCCCTGTGGTCCGCCCGCGCTAGGAACCGGCCCGGCTTCCCAAACTGAAGGACATCCCATGCCCCGCAGGAAAATCGCGCTCATCGGCGGCGGGCAGATCGGCGGAACGCTCGCCCATCTGGCCGCGCTCAAGGAACTGGGCGACGTCGTGCTGTTCGACATCGTCGAGGGCCTGCCCCAGGGCAAGACGCTCGACATCGCGCAGGCGGGCCCGGTGGAAGGCTATGACGCGAAGTTCCGGGGCACGAACTCCTATGCCGACATCGCCGGCGCCGACGTCGTGATCGTCACCGCCGGCGTCGCGCGCAAGCCGGGCATGAGCCGCGACGACCTGATCGGCATCAACCTCAAAGTCATGTCGGCGGTGGGCGAGGGCATCAAGGCGCATGCGCCGAACGCCTTCGTGATCTGCATCACCAATCCGCTCGACGCCATGGTGTGGGCGCTGCGCCAGTTCTGCGGATTGCCGCACACCCACGTCGTCGGCATGGCCGGCGTGCTCGACAGCGCGCGCTTCCGCCACTTCCTCGCCGAGGAGATGAACGTCTCGGTCGAGGACGTCTCGGCCTTCGTGCTCGGCGGTCATGGCGACACGATGGTGCCGATGCCGCGCTTCTCCACGGTGGCGGGCGTGCCGCTGCCGGAGCTTGTCAAGATGGGCTGGATCAAGCAGGACCGCCTCGACGCCATCACCCAGCGCACGCGCGACGGCGGCGCCGAGATCGTCGGCCTGCTCAAGACGGGCTCGGCGTTCTACGCGCCGGCCGCAAGCGCCATCGAGATGGCGCAGAGCTATCTGAAGGACAAGAAACGCGTGCTGCCCTGCGCCTGCTATGTCGATGGCCCCTATGGCATCAAGGATCTCTATGTCGGCGTGCCCGCGGTCATCGGCGAGAACGGCATCGAGCGCATCGTCGAGCTCGAGCTCACCGCCGAAGAGCGCGCCGCGCTCGTGAAGTCCGCGGATTCGGTGAAGGGGCTGATCGAGGCGTGCAAGAAGCTCGACAACAGGCTCGCGTAGGCGGCGATGCGCGACGCCGCTCCCGTGCTGGGTGTCGCGCTCGGGATCGCAGGCCTTGCCGCCAATGTCTGGTGGCCGTCATGGCCGCTGGCATGGGCGGGTATTGCTTGCGTGGTCGGATCGCTGCTGGCGGGCGCCGCCCTCCACGCGCTTTCCGCGTTCGAGCGTGCGCGGCGGGAACGCTCGCTCGCGTTGAACGCGCGCGCGCAGGCCGAAGCCGGCTATTGGCGCACGATCCGGGACCTGGTTTGGGAATTCGCGCGCCGGTTCCGGGTCGTCTACACGTTGGGCATCACGGTGTCGGTCTTCCTGCTCAACGAGCCGCCGCAATACGCCTGGACAGGCTGGTCGCTCGGGGCATTCTCGCTGCTGCTCGGCATCTTGTTGATCGCGACCCTCAACCATATCTTCGTGGTACGCCGCGCGCGGTTGCTGCGCGCGACGGGCGAAGATGAAATCGATGTCAGGGGATCGTCATGAAACGCGTTGCCCAAGCCTTGTCCGCCGGCGTCATGCTTCTTTCCCAGGCGGCCCTCGCGGCAGATACAGCGACGCTCACCGTCAAGGTCCTGAACGTGTCCGACAAGGGCGGCGATCTGCGCATCGGCGTCTATGACCAGGCGACGTTCGTGATGCGCGGCTCCAAGCCCGTGACGGGCGAGGTCGTGCCGGCGAAGGCGGGGACGATGAGCTTCACGTTCACCGTCAAGCCCGGGGAGTACGGCGTCAAGGTGCTGCAGGACCTGAACCGCAACGGCAAGCTGGACATGTCGATGATGGGCATGATGCCGGCCGAGCCTTTCGGCCTGTCGAACGACGCCAAGCCCACGATGAGCGGGCCGCCCTGGGACGACGCGAAGATCGCGCTCAAGCCGGGTGCGACCACCATCACGATCACGTTGCACTGAGATGCGCTGGGCCGCCGCCGCCATGTTCGCAGGCCTCGCCATGGCGCCGCCCGCGCTCGCCGCCGACGCCACAGCCCCGGTGACCCTGACCGTCACCGTGCTCAATGTCAGCGACGCGGGCGGCCAGATCCAGGTCGGCGTCTATGACGAGGCGGGCTTCAAGGCCAAGCACGGCACGCCGGTCGCGGGCAAGATCACGGCGGCGCGCCCCGGCACGATGACCGTCACCATCGACGGGCTCGCGCCCGGCATCTATGCGGTGAAGATGTTCCAGGACGTTAACCGCAACGGCTATTTCGATTTCGGGTTCAAGTTCACCGAGCCGTATGGTTTCTCCAATGACCCGGCGGCGCCGATCCCGAGCTTCGACGACGCGAAATTCGCGCTCAACGCGGGCTCGAACGCCATCACCGTCACGCTGCACTGAGCATTCATGAGAAAAATCGCGTTGGTCTGTGCGTTGCTTCTCACCCCCGCGCTCGCGCGGGCGCAGGAGAAGGCGGTGCTCGTCGTAACCGTGCAGCACATCTCGTCGAAGGGCGGCGTACTCAGGCTCGCGCTCTACGACCGCAAATCCTTCGCCGACGACGATTCGGCGCCCATCATCGATAAGGTCGTCGCCGCCAAGCCCTGGACCGAAATCGTGACCTTCGATCCCGTGCCGCCCGGGACCTATGCGGTCAAGATGTTCCAGGACGCCAACCGCAACGAGCGGTTCGACTTCGACTGGCTGGGCATCCCCGCCGAGCGCTACGGCTTCTCCAACAATGCGGGGCCGGACTGGATGCATCTGGCGCCGCCGAGCTTCGATGCCGCCAAGATCGCGCTCAAGCCGGGCCAGAACGCGATCTCGATCTGGCTGCACTAAGCGCAATAGGGTCAAGCGTACTTCGCTTGACCCGTAAATTGCGCGCCAATCAAGGAATCTAGCGCGGGAAAAATTCGCTTTCCTGGACGCGTGGCACTGAATATAGACGGGTGATGATCCCCCGTCTTGAGACCGAAAGGCTCGTCCTGCGCGGCCTGACCGCAGGCGATTTCGAGAAGCTGGCCGAGTTCATGGCCGATCCCGACGTGGCGCGCTATCTGAGCGGCGAGCCGCTGACGCGCGCCGACACCTGGCGCAGCCTCGCGGTCGCGCTCGGCCATTGGCAGCTGCGCGGCTACGGCGTTTGGGCGGTGGAGCGCAAATCGGACGGCGCCTTCATCGGCCGCGTCGGCATGATCAATCCCGAAGGCTGGCCCGGGCTCGAGGTCGGCTGGACGCTCGGCCAGCCCTATTGGGGGCAGGGCTATGCCAGCGAAGCGGCGCGCGCCGCGCTGGACTACGCGTTCCTCACCCAGCCCGTGGAGCGCGTCATCTCCTGCATCGATCCCGATAACGCCGCCTCGCAAGCGGTGGCCACGCGCTTGGGTGAGACCAAGGGCGAGCTTCGCATGCTGCACATCGCCGGCAAGGACTTCCCCGCCGACATCTGGAGCATCACGCGGGCGGAGTGGACGGCACGCAGGCGATGAACGATCCCTCAATGTCATGGCCCGCGAATGCGGGCCACCCAGCTGGGTTCTGCACGGCGCCGGCGGAATGATCTTCGAAAGTCCTGGGCGAATTTTTTCTGCGTCACCTGGGCGGCCCGCATTTGCGGGCCGTGACAATTGGGGAAATCGTTGAGCGTAGAAACGTCATCCGCTCCCACCCTCTACCGCCGCCGCGATTTCTTCTCGTTCGTGTCGGGGCGGTTCCTGTCGACCGTGGCGATGCAGGTGCAGTCGATCGCGATCGGCTGGCAGATCTACGACATCGAGCGCACGCCGCTCGCGCTCGGCCTCGTCGGCGCCTGCCAATTCCTGCCGATGTTCCTGCTCACGCTGCCCGCGGGCGAGATTGCCGATCGCCTCGACCAGCGCCGCGTCTATGCCGCGGCACTCGCGCTCCAGGGGCTGTGCTCGGGGCTGTTCCTGCTGCTCAGCCTCGCAGCGCCGCATCGTGCGCTGCCGTTCTATCTGATCCTGATCCTGTTCGGCGCGGCGCGCGGCTTTTCGGCGCCGTCGGGCAGCTCGCTGCTCGCCTTCCTCGTGCCGCAGGAGCGGCTGGCGCGGTCGATCGCGTTCAACTCGTCGATCTTCACCGTTGCCGTCATCGCGGGCCCGGCGCTCGGCGGCGCGCTCTACGCATTCGGGCCGTTTGCGACCTATGGCACCTGCCTTGCCGGTTTTCTGATCGCAGCGGCGCTGATGCTCGGCCTGGGCGGGCGCCGCATCGACCGCAGCGCGCAGCACGAAGCCTCGCGGTTGGCGCGCGTCGTGGAAGGCATCCGCTTCGTGCGCGAGCGCCCCGTCGTGCTGGGCGCGATCTCGCTCGATCTCTTCGCGGTGCTGCTCGGCGGCGCGGTGGCCCTTCTGCCGGTCTATGCGCGCGACATCCTGCATCAGGGGCCATTGTGGCTCGGCATCCTGCGCGCCTCGCCCGCGGTCGGCGCCGCGGTGACGGCGCTGGCGCTCGCCTGGTGGCCGATCAGGCGCCGGGCGGGGCTTTCCATGTTCGCCTGCGTCGCGATCTTCGGCGTGGCGACGATCGTCTTCGGCCTGTCGCGCAACCTGTGGCTTTCGATGGCGGCCCTCGCGGTCACCGGCGCCTCGGACATGGTCAGCGTCTATGTGCGCACGTCGCTGATCAATTTCGCCACGCCCGACCACATGCGCGGGCGCGTCGGCGCGGTGAACATGCTCTTCATCGGCGCGTCGAACGAGCTCGGCGAGTTCGAATCCGGCATCACCGCGGCCCTGTTCGGCACGGTGCGCGCGGTCGTCATCGGCGGGCTCGGCACGCTCGCGGTCGTAGGCGTGTGGATGAAGCTGTTCCCGCCGCTGCGCGACGTCGACAAGCTGACCGACGTCAGCGCCTGACCGTGCCGCTGATCGTGGCGCGGTCGATGGCGAGCTGCGACAGCGCCGCCTGCACGGCACGGGCGCTGAGATTGCCGCCCAGATGCAATCCCGTCCGCGAGATCGCCCACAGCGTGATTTGGTAGTGGTGCGTGCCGTTGCCTTCGGGCGGGCACGGGCCGTCATATCGCGCGTCGCCGAAATTGTTGGCCACGGCAAGCGCACCCGCGGGCAGCGTCGTGGTGCCGCGCGGCAGGCCCGTCGATTCCGGCGGCAGGTCGATCACGATCCAATGTGAAAACAGGTTGGGCGCCACGTCGATGTCGATCATGGTCACATACAGGCTCTTCGCCGTCGCGGGCACGCCTTTCCATGACAGCTCGGGCGAGACGTTCTGGCCGCCGCAGCTCGGATGGTTGTGGATGGTGGGGATCGTGCCGCCGTCCACGAAATCGCTGCTCGTCAGGCTCATGGCCGAGGCCGAGCCCGAGGCCGTGGCGAGCGCGGCGAAGAGGAAGGCGGAAAGGCGCATCTTTTGTTCCCCGTTTGCCAAGGCGCACTATTGTCGAGAGCCGCCGCGCTCGGCAAGACTGCGCCCCTCAAAAGAGGGACATATGAGCTTGAAGGTCATCGGCGCCGGGTTCGGGCGCACCGGCACGCACTCGCTGAAGATCGCGCTGGAAATGCTGGGTTTCGCGCCCTGCTATCACATGGTGGAGGTGTTCACCCATCCCGGCCAGGCGGAGATGTGGGAGGCGGCGGCGCGCGGCGAGACGATCGATTGGGACGCCTTGATCGGCCCCTACGAGGCGGCGGTCGACTGGCCGTCGAGCTATTTCTGGCGGGAGCACGCGGCGATGTATCCCGATGCCAAGATCATCCTCACCGAGCGCGATCCGGAAGAGTGGTACAAGAGCATCTCGCAGACGATCTTCGAGTTCATGGCCCATGAGGTCGACGAGAGCACCCTGCCGCCCATCCTGCGCGCCCAGCGCCGGATGGGGAAGTATATCGTCGGCGAGAAGGTGTTCGGGGGCCGCTTCGACAAGGCGCACGTCCTCGACGTCTATCGCCGCAACGGCGAGGCGGTCAGGCGCGAGATCCCGCGCGCGCGCCTGCTCGAATTCTACGCGGCCGACGGCTGGAAGCCGCTATGCGATTTCCTGGGCGTTCCGGTGCCGGCCCAACCGTTCCCGCTCACCAACACGACGGAAGAGTTCCGCAGCCGGGCGACGCGGCGGTAGGCAGCTTCAAAACGCATACCCGAACTTCACGAAGCCGCCGCCGTTGGAGGCGTAGACGTCGGCGTAGAAGCGGCGGCGGTAGCGCGTGGTGATGAGCTTGCTGTAGGCGAAGCTCATGCCGGCGCTCGCGGCGACGTCCCACCAGTGATGCTGCCCGGAATGCACGCGCTCATAGCCGACATAGCCCGCGGCGAGATAGGCGGGCACGCCGTATTGCCAGCCATAGCGGTCCCACAGGAACTGCGCCGGCGCGAAGGCGAGGGCGGCGGTGTCCGACGGGAAGGAGTGGAAATCGGATCCGTCGGGGCGCTGCTCGCGCACGAACTGCTTCAGCGCGAAGGCGGTGCCGACGGTGAGCCCCGTATCGAGGGTGAGCTGCTCGACGCCCTGCCAGTCCCAGTCGTGCAGCAGCGCCACGCCGCCCGCCGCGACCGGAAGCGCGATGGCGACCGTCTGGCCCGCATCCGTCGAGGTTGCATGTGCCGCGCTCGCGCAGAGCGTGGCGGCGAGCACCACTGTCACAATTCTTTTCACGTGTTTCTTTCCCAATGACCGGCCGACTATAGGTGTTGCACAAGGCCCTGAAAATCGGTCATTTTTCGGATCGATTTGCATTCGCAAACGGGGGGCGGAGATGGCGGCAGGGGCATTGCGTGGCTGGACATCGGCGCAGCGGCACGTCGTCGCCGCGAGCTATCTCGGCTGGACGCTGGATGCGTTCGACTTCTTCCTCATGGTCTTCGTCATCAAGGATGTTGCCCACGAGTTCGGCGTCGAGCGCGAGGCGGTGGCGCTCGCGATCACGCTGACGCTGGCGTTCCGCGCGCTCGGCGCCTTCATCTTCGGCAGGCTGGCCGACCGCTTCGGCAGGCGTCCCATCTTGATGCTCGACGTCGCACTCTATTCCGTGCTCGGCTTCGCGACCGCGTTCGCGCCGAACCTGATCGGCTTTCTCATCATCCGTTCGCTGTTTGGCATCGCGATGGGCGGCGAGTGGGGGATCGGCGCGTCGCTGACGATGGAAAGCGTCAAGCCGCAGGCGCGCGGCTTGGTCTCCGGCCTGCTGCAATCGGGCTATCCCACGGGCTATCTGCTCGCTTCCATCGTATACGGACTGTTCTATGCGCAGATCGGCTGGCGCGGGCTGTTCATGGTCGGATTGATCCCGGCGCTGCTGATCTTCTACATCCGCCGCAACGTGCCGGAATCGCCGGGCTGGGAGACGCAGTCCAAAGCGGGCAGCGGTCTCGGCGGCGCGGAGCTCGGGATCGCGGTCCTGTATCTGGCGAGCATCGCGATCTCGGTCTTCCTCTTGCCCAAGATCGGGCCGGTCGCGTTCGCTAGCGTGGTCCTTCCCGTCGCCGGCGCTCTCGTCTATTTCCGCCGCGACTGGAAGCTCGCGCTCTACGTCGTCCTGCTGATGACCGCGTTCAACTTCTTCAGCCACGGCACGCAGGATCTCTATCCGACCTTCCTGCAGGTGCAGCACAAATTCGATGCCCACACGGTCGGCGCCATCGCGGTCGTCTACAATATCGGCGCGATGCTGGGCGGGTTGACGTTCGGCGCGCTCAGCCAGCGGCTCGGGCGGCGCTTCACCATCGTGCTGGCGTCGCTGCTCACGCTGCCGATGATCTATCTCTGGGCGTATTCCGAGACGGCGGTGATGCTCGCCATCGGCGCGTTCCTGGTGCAGTTCTTCGTCCAGGGCGCCTGGGGCGTGATCCCGGCGCATCTCAACGAGCTGTCGCCGGCCGACATCCGCGGCACGTTCCCGGGCACGGTCTACCAGCTCGGCAATTTCATCGCCTCGTCCAACGCCGTGCTGCAGTCCTATGTCGCCAAGCAGCAGGGCGGGAATTACTCGCTGGCGCTTGCGAGCGTCGCGGCGGCAGGAGCGATCGCGATTGCCACGCTGGCGCTCGCCGGACGCGAGGCGCGGCACGTGGAGATGGGGGTGAAGGCGGCGAGGGAGTGAGTTTGAGCTAAACGACACGTCGTGCTTCGAGGCTCGCCTTCGGCTCGCACCTCAGCATGACGTGCCTACTGCTGCAGTAGCGTCATCCTGAGGTGCGAGCGCAGCGAGCCTCGAAGGATGGCGCGTTTCTCAACCCTACGCCGCGACGAAGATATCCACCCGGTCCAGCGCGCCGTCGCTGGCGCCGCCCATGGCGCGCACGACGATGCGCTCCGACGGGATGCCGTCGTCGATCAGCAATTGGCGGATGATCAGCGCGCGCTTGAGCGAGAGCCTGCGCGCGTCGGAGGATTTGTCGCCCGGCTTGCCGCCAAAGGCTTCGAGCTGGATGTGCGCGGTGCCGCTCCACAACGCCGCCGTCAGGCTCGCGGTCATGCCTTTGACGGCCTCGAGCGCGCTCGGCGGCGGCTCTTCGGCGCCCGGCGTGAACAGGATCGAGCTCCGCTTGGACAGTTCGGTCGCGGGCCCCGGTTCGACGCTGGCCGTGCGCGTCGGCTGGGCCGAAGGCGGTGGCACCGGAGCCGGAGCGGGCGCGGACGGCGGGACGGCTGCGGTCTGGCTGTTCTGATCGCCCGAGAGGACGAAGGCGTCGGTCTCGCTCGGCGCCGGCGGCAGGCCCTGCTGCTTGGGCGGAGCGGGCTTCGCCGACGCGACCTGTTTGGGCGCGGGCTTCGGGGCTGCGGCCTTTTGCTGCTTCGGCGGAGCAGGCGGCGGCTTCGCTATCGCGACCTGTTTCGGCGGCGGTGTGGGCTTCGGTTTGGCCTGAGACGGCTTGGCGGGCTCGGCCATGACGAGCTTTGCCGCGCTCTCGTCGGGCAGGGCGCTCAACGGAACGTTCTCGTCGGGCGGCGGCTGCTTTGCCGGCTTCGCGGGCGGCGGCGCGGCGGCGGCGGTTTCGACCTTGGGCTTCGGCTTGGCCTGTGCGACGCGGTGGACGTGCTTGCGCGGCATGTGCAGCACGATCGGCGCGTTCGGATCGCGCTCGCCGGGCTCGAGCAGCGGGCGCATCACCCGGCCGTATTTCCCGCCCGGATAGAGCAGCACGCGCGTGCCCGAGGCGCTCGGGTTCACGGTCACGTCGGGCCGGATCTGCGCCGACGCGGAAACCGCCGCGGCGAGCAGCAGGCCGACACCCAGCACAAAGCAATTCCGTCTCACAAATCGTCCCATGGCGGCGCGACAATAACCGTCGCGAGGGGCCTCCTCAACATTGCCTAACCCCCTGTCGAATCAGATGATATAGCCTATTGCGCCCGAAGGAATTCGTGAAAGGACCGCCATGAAGACGAAGGCCGCCGTTTCGTACAAGGCGGGAGACCCGCTGGTCGTCGAGACCGTCGACCTGGAGGGCCCCAAACCCGGCGAGGTCCTGGTCGAGATCAAGGCGAGCGGGGTCTGCCACACCGACGAGTTCACGCGCTCGGGCGCCGATCCGGAAGGGCTTTTCCCGGCCATCTTCGGGCATGAGGGCGCAGGCATCGTGGTCGACGTCGGGCCGGGGGTGACGACGCTCAAGAAGGGCGATCACGTCATTCCGCTCTACACGCCGGAGTGCCGGCAGTGCAAAGCCTGCACCTCGCACAAGACCAATCTCTGCACCGCCATCCGCGCCACCCAGGGCAAGGGCGTGATGCCGGACGGCACCTCGCGCTTCTCGGTCGGCGGCGAGATGATCCATCACTATATGGGCTGCTCGACCTTCTCGAACCATACCGTGCTGCCGGAGATCGCGCTGGCGAAGATCCGCGAGGACGCGCCGTTCGACAAGGTCTGCTACATCGGCTGCGGCGTCACCACCGGCATCGGCGCGGTGATCAACACCGCCAAGGTCGAGGCGGGCGCCAACGTCGTCGTCTTCGGGCTGGGCGGCATCGGGCTCAACGTCGTGCAGGGCGCGCGCATGGTCGGCGCGAACATGATCGTCGGCGTGGACCTGAACCCCGCGCGCGAGGCCCTGGCGCGCAAGTTCGGCCTCACCCATTTCGTCAACCCCAAGGACGTGAAGGGCGATCTCGTGCCGCATCTCGTCGAGCTGACGGGCGGCGGCGCGGATTACTCCTTCGAATGCATCGGCAATGTTGACGTGATGCGCCAGGCGCTGGAGTGCTGCCACCGCGGGTGGGGTACGAGCGTGATCATCGGCGTCGCGGGCGCGGGTCAGGAGATCAAGACGCGTCCATTCCAGCTCGTCACAGGACGCGTGTGGAAGGGTACGGCGTTCGGCGGCGCGCGCGGCCGCACGGATGTGCCCAGGATCGTCGACTGGTACATGGACGGCAAGATCAACATCGACGACCTGATCACCCACGTCATGCCGATCGAGAAGATCAACGATGCCTTCGACCTGATGCACAAGGGCGAGAGCATCAGGAGCGTGGTGACGTTTTGATTTCGCGTCCCGCAAACAAACTTGTCATCCCCGGCCAGCATCGGCGCGATAGCGTCGATGCGAGGGAAGGGGACCCAGGTGGGACGACTGGTCTCGTCCTTTCCACCTGGGTCCCCTTCCCCTCGCAGCACTGCCGTGCTGCTCGGCCGGGGATGACAATGATGTTTAAGGTTTGACGCCTTTCAGCATCTTCAGCACCACCGGGTGCAGCGGGTCGTTGGCGGCGAGGATGGAGCCGCCTTCGAGCATGTTGTTGCCGCCGTCGAGGTCGGTGACGACGCCCTGCGCCTCGCGCACCAAAAGGATGCCCGCCGCAACGTCCCAGGGCGCCAGGCCGCGCTCCCAGAACGCGTCGAAGCGGCCCGCGGCGACATAGGCGAGATCCAGCGACGCGGCGCCGTAGCGGCGCACGCCTGCGGTGTGCGGCATCACGGCGCCGAGCTCGGCCTGCATGCGCGCGTGGCGTTCCTCGGCATGGCCGTGGAAGGGAAGACCGGTCGCGAGCAGCGCGGTGTTCAGCGTCTTGCGCGCGGCGACGCGCAGGCGCTTGGAATTCAGGAACGTGCCGTGGCCCTTCTCGGCGACGTACATGTCGTCGGTCGCGGGATTGTAGACCAGCGCAGAGACGATCTGGCCCTCGCGCTCCAGCGCGATGGAGATCGCGAAATGCGGGATGCCGTGCAGGAAGTTCGTCGTGCCGTCGATGGGATCGATGATGAAGCGGTGCGTCCTGTCCTTGCCCTCGATCGTGCCGCCTTCCTCAGCCAGGAAGCCGTAGCCCGGACGCGCGCGCGACAGCTCCTCGATCAGGATCTTCTCGGTGCGCTGGTCGGCGTTGGTGACGAAATCCGCCGGCCCCTTCATCGAGACCTGCAGGTTCTCGAGCTCGCCGAGATCGCGGATGAGCGGCTTGCCCGCCTTGCGCGCGGCGGCCATCATCACGTTGAGCGCGGGGGAGATGTAGGCCATCAGGCGCGGCGCAGGTAGGAGCCGTCTTCCGTCGCGACGACGATCTTCTCGCCGGCCTCGATGAAGGGCGGTACCTGGATCTTCATGCCGTTCTCGAGCACCGCGCCCTTGTAGGACGGCGCCGCGGTGCCGCCGCGCAGCACGGGATCGGCCTCGGCCACCGTCAGCGTCACGTTCTGCGGCAGGGCGATGCCGATGGGCTTGCCGTCATAGAGCTGGACCAGCGTCTTCATCCCGTCCTGAAGGAAGCGCGCCTGGTCCTCGCCGACGAACTCGATGGAGAGCTCGATCTGGTCGTAGGTCTCCTGGTCCATGAAGGTCAGCATGTCGCCGTTGGCGAAGAGGAACTGGAAGTCCTTCTTCTCGAGATAGATCTCCTCCACCGCCTCGTCGGAGCGGAAGCGCTGGTTGAGCTTGGTGCCGTTCAGGATGTTCTTGAGCTCGACCTGGTTGTAGGCGCCGCCCTTGCCGGGCTTCACCTTCTGCGTCTTGACCGCCATCCACAATCCGCCGTCGTACTCGATCGTCTTGCCGGGGCTGATGTCGTTGCCGGAGATCTTGGCCATATATGCGTGCGGCGCCGCTTCGAACGCGGGCGCGGTCCTTCTGGGTCGAGGTCAAAGAGCGCGCGCGTTCTAGCGGGCGGGATGCGCAAAGGCAATCCCGCCCGGGAACCGGGGACGAAGGCCGTAAAAAGGCTGTGCTACGCCGCCGCGGGCGCGCTGTCGCCCGGCAGCAGGAAGCCTGCCGCCAGGATCGCGACCGCCAGCCCCACATGCAGCCACTTGTCGGCGTCGTTGATCGCGACGCCCATCATCATGCCGTCCATGACCATGAAGAAGCCGCAGATCGCGACAAGGCCGTAGACAACGCCGATGATCTTGAGCGCGAGCGACGGGCCCAGCCCCGAGAACGCGCCGGCCAGCAGCACCACGCCGCTGACCAGATGGATGATGTTGTGAAGGGAATTCGTCGCGAAGATCGCGGTGGGCCCGACGATCGGGTTGGGCACATAGCCGAGCGCGCCGACGAGAAGAAAGACGACGCCGAACAGGATGGCTGCATTTCTTGCGGTCATGATCTCCCCCTTGGAGGTTGGTGCGCGCAGTCTGCCCCCGCTTCGCCGATTCGGACAAGCGCCATACGTCGTATATTTTCCAATTGCTGCGGCGCACGCAAAGCCGTGGTACCCTGGAGCATGGTCAAGGACATCGTCTTCCCGCTCGTCGTCGGACTTGGTCTTGTCCTCGCGGCGATTCGCTTATTTTGGGAGATGCGATTCGCGCTTCGCGAAGGCTATTTTCGCTATACCTTCGTGACGGGATGGATGTTCAGAGACACCGACCGCTACGGCTCGCCAATCCTGTTTTTGTGTATCTTCTGCTGGCACGTGCTCATCGGCTTGGTCGTGGTCGCCCTGGCCTGCGTGGCGATCTGGGGATTGGCCGAAACGTTGACCGTGCATGGCTAGCGCCTGTTGCTTTCGTCCGCGTGGCGCGCGTCATCGATGGCCGTGCGCCATTCGCGCAGGAAAATAAAGCAGGTGAACAATGCCGACGGCGCCGGAATCCAGGCGACAAGCGTTTCCAGCAGCGGCGGGAGATATCCGCTCTGATCGGCCCAGCCTGCCATGGCGTAGAACGGAATGCCTGTGATGAAAATCATGGGATATCCGGTGAGCCGGCCCAGTCGCCTGAAACTGGCGAGTTCGGTCTCCAAACGCAGGATGTGGAAATTCCACAGCGTCGTGGCAAGCGAAAACGCAAGAAAGGCGGATGCGAAATAGAGCCATTTCCACATCGGCGTGACACCGACATAGGAGTTCAGAATCAGAAGGAAGAGCGGAAGCGTGAAGGCGATCAGGGAGTCCGCGAAGGCGGGAATTCGGCGCCGCGAAATTCCCAGATGCGCGTAGATGACCCACGCCGACAACGCAGAAAACAGGTTTGCGGTCAGCTCGCCCCAAGTGCGTAGCGTGTCGAGCGTGAGCGGCCACAGTTCCATCCGCGCACGCGCGTCCGCGACGAGATCCGCGAGCGCGAGGCCGATGAGCACGCTGACCAGCGTTATGTAAAGCGCTGGAAACTGCTCCCGGATGCGGTGCTCCAGTTGCTCATGTGTTTCCGGATTTGCCCGCCGTCTTTGTCGCATGAACTTGCCCCCGGCGGATCAGGAATCCGCGAACAGTCTATTGAATTCCCGGACCGCCGTGGCGGCGCCGTCCTTGTGGCCCCACACGCCCGATGAGACCGCAAGGAAATCGGCGCCGGCTTCGACGAGCGCGGGCGCGTTGCGGGCCGTGATGCCGCCGATGGCGACGACGGGAACCGTCATGTATTGCGCCCACCATTCGAGCAGCTCGATATCGGCCGTGTATTGCACCTCCTTCGTCGCGGTCGGGAAGAACGCGCCGAACGCGACATAGTCCGCGCCCGCTTCGCCCGCGTCGAACGCCAGGTCGCGCGAGTTGTGGCAAGTCACGCCGACGATCCTCTCGCGCCCCATCGCCGCGCGCGCTTCGGCATAGCTCGTGTCCTGCTGGCCGATGTGAACGCCGTCGCAGCCGAGCCGGGCCGCGAGATCGGGCCGGTCGTTGAGGATGAACGCGACATCGGCGCGCCGGGCGACGGGCATCAGCGTCTCGACTGCGCGCACGATCTCGTCATCGCCCGCCTCCTTGAGGCGGAGCTGCAGGCACGCCACGTCGCCCGCACCGAGCGCGCGCTTGAGCTCTTCCGCAAACGCGCGCGGCTCGAGCTTCGCAGGCGTGATGAGATAGAGGCGGCAGGTCATTTGGAAGCAACGAGCTTGAAAGATGCGATGGTTTGATCGAACGCCTTGCGGTGTGCGGCAAAGACGGCCGATGCGGCGAAGCACGACACCATATAGGAACGCCCCGGAATGAACACCTGCAGGGTCTCGAAGCGATCCATGGTCTGGCTGAAGAGGTGATCGGTCCGCAGCGTTCCCTCGGTCGTGAACCCAAGGATGCCTTTCGCGAACTGGATTGTCTTGCCGCTCTGGATCGTCAAGCCGCGACGCGCCACGCGCGCGGGCGGGTGCATCAAGTGGCCGCTTCTCATGACCTTGTTCAGGTCGTCCTGGGTCTCGGCGAAAGCGTCATGTGTGGCGGTGACGTCGCAGTGCATGCGCGTCCTGTCGAAGTCGGGGCTCCGCATCTCGACGCCCGAATATTTCGGCTCACGCGAGATCGGCCTCGTCCCCCAAAGCGGCGGGGCATTTATCGAGAACCCGTCCGCTTTGTCGACGAACGTGGCCGGCGCGCCGCCGGCCGCGTTCGATGGTGCGCAAGAGACCATCGCGAGGGCGGCCAGACAGCGCGCGAGCGCGCTCACGCCGCCTGCTTCTCCAACTCCGGCTTCCACTGGCCCATCGCGGCCAGGCCGTTCATGCGGGCGCGGTGGGTGAAGGCGGCTTGGGCGGCGCCGACGTTCTCAGGTCTACCGCACCACGCCTTCTGCGGCGCGTGCTGCAGCGCGCGGCCATAGGAGAAGGTGAGCGCCCAGGGAAGATCGTGGCCCGCGTTCATCGCGTTGAGATGCGCCGTCGCCTCTTCGTCCGACTGGCCGCCCGACAGGAACGCGATGCCGGGAACCGACGTCGGCACGCAGCGTTTGAGGATCTTCACCGTCCGCTCGGCGACTTCCTCGACGCCCGCCTGCCGGGCACATTTCTTTCCGGAGATCACCATGTTGGGCTTGAGGATCGCGCCTTCGAGCTGGACATGGGCATAGAACAGCTCCTGGAAGACGTCCTTCAGCACCCATTCGGTGACGCGCGCGCAGGTCTCGATGTCGTTGTCGAAATCCATCAGCACTTCGGGCTCGACGATGGGCATGATGCCCGCCTCCTGCGCCAGCGCCGCATAGCGCGCCAGCGCATGCGCGTTGGCGTTGACGCAGTTGTAGCTCGTGCGCGTCGGGTCATAGGTCGCGCGCCATTTGGCGAAGCGCGCGCCGAGCTTGTGATATTCGGCGAAGCGCTCGCGCAACCCGTCGAGGCCTTCGGTCACCGTCTCGCCCGGCGAGCCGGCCAGCGGCTTGGCGCCGGTGTCGACCTTGATGCCGGGCACCGCGCCCGACGCCTTGATGACGTCGACGAGCGGGGTTCCGTCCTTCGCCTTCTGGCGGATGGTCTCGTCGTAGAGGATGACGCCGGAGATGTGGTCCTTCATCGCGGGCGTGCGGAACATGAACTCGCGGTAGTCGCGGCGGTTGCTCTCGATGTTCTCGACATTGATCGCGTCGAAGCGTTTCTTGATGGTGCCCGAGCTCTCGTCGGCGGCCAGCAGGCCCTTGCCCTTGGCGACCATCGCGCAGGCGATTTTGTGCAGTTCGTTCGCGTCCATGTTCATCTCCCCTTGCTGGCCGCCAGGGCGGCGACGCCCGGCAGCTCTTGTCCTTCAAGCCATTCCAGAAACGCGCCGCCCGCGGTCGAGACGTAAGAGAAATCGTCCGCGACATGCGCGTGGTTGAGCGCGGCCACCGTGTCGCCGCCGCCCGCGACGCTGAGCAGGTCGCCTGCCTTCGTCGCGTCGCCAACGAGCTTCGCGGCCGCGACCGTTCCGTGGTCGAAGGGCCGTGTCTCGAAGGCGCCGAGCGGGCCGTTCCACACCAGCGTGCGGGTGGCGATGAGGCGGCGGGCGAATTCCTCGATGCTCTTGTGGCCGACGTCGAGGATCATCTCATCCTTGCCCACGCCGTGGACGTCGACGGTGCGATGATGCGCATCCGCCTTGAATTCCTTGGCCACCACGACGTCGACGGGCAGGATGACGGCGCAGCCGCTCTCGGTCGCCATATGGATCACGCGCTGTGCGGTCTCGATATGGTCGCGCTCGACGAGCGATCGGCCCACCTCGATGCCTTCGGCGGCGAGGAAGGTGTTGGCCATCGCGCCGCCGATGACGAGCGTCTCGACCTTCTTCACCAGGTTTTCCAGGAGTGCGATCTTGGTCGAGACCTTGGCGCCGCCGACCACCGCCATCACCGGCCGCTGCGGATCGCCCAGCGCCTTTTCGAGATGGGTGAGCTCCTGCTCCATTGAGCGTCCCGCCGCCGAGGGCAGCAGATGCGCGATGCCTTCGGTCGTCGCATGCGCGCGATGCGCGGCCGAGAACGCGTCGTTGACGAAGATGTCGCCCAGCGCGGCGATCCGTTTGGCGAAAGCGGGATCGTTGGCTTCCTCGCCCGGATGGAAACGCATGTTCTCCATCAGCTGCACCTCGCCGTCCTTGAGCGAGGCCGTGTCGTCGCCGAACGCGACCGGGCGGCCGATCGCCTTGGCGAGCGGGGCTGCGATGGGCTTCAGCGACATCGACGGCACGACCTTGCCCTTGGGCCGGTCGAAATGGGAGAGCACGATCACGCGCGCGCCTTTCTCGGCGAGCTCGCGGATGGTCGGCGCCTGGCGGTCGATGCGCAGCGTGTCGCCGACCACGCCGTCCTTGACGGGCACGTTGAGGTCGGCGCGCACCAGGACGCGCTTTCCCTTCACATCCAAGTCATCGAGCGTCCGGAATGCGGCCACGCTTTGTCCTTCCCGAAGGCGTGAAATAGGGCCGGAGATATACGGACTGACGGTTCTCCCGACAAGCAGGGAACCCGGGCCGGAATGCCGCGTTTGTGCAGGAGCGAGAAGGGGGCCAGCCCATGAGAATCGGACGGATCTTGGCGGCCTTGGCTGCGATCGCCCTGGCGGTTCCGGCGCATGCCGAGGACGGGACCGAGAAGGGGACGCTCTCGATCCTGTTCGAGAACGACATTTTCTACAATTCGGACCACGACTACACGAACGGCGTCTTGATCGGCTACACGACGGCGCCGCAGGACACACCGGACTGGGCGGTACGGACCGCGCGCCTCCTGCCGTTCTTCGCCCAGGACGGCGACGTGCGCACCCGCTACGCGCTGGGCCAGGACATCTTCACGCCCAGCGATCTGAAGGACAAGGATCCGCCCCTGACGCAGCGGCCCTACGCAGGCTTCCTCTATGGCGCCTTCGGGCTCGTCGACGACACCGGCACCAATCTCGACCAGCTCCAGGTGAGCCTGGGCATCATCGGCCCGGCTTCGCTCGCCGAGGAGGCGCAAAAATGGGTGCACTCGATCATCCACGGCGTCGATCCGCAGGGCTGGTCGACGCAGCTGCGCGACGAGCCGGGCCTCGTCATCGAATACGAGCGCAGCATGAAGCTGATCCCGCCGCAATCGGTGCTCGGCCTGGTCTTCGACGTCGAGCCGCATTACGGGATCGCGGTCGGCAACGTCTACGACTACGTCAACGCGGGCGGCATGGCGCGGCTGGGCTTCAACCTGCCGAAGGATTACGGCCCCTTGCGCATCGATCCGAGCCTTCCGGGCTCGGGCTTCTTCGAGCCCACCGGCGACATCGGCGGCTACATCTTCGCGGGCGTCGATGGCCGCGCCATCGGCCGCAACCTCTTCTTGGACGGCAACACGTTCGAGCAAAGCCGCAGCGTCGACAAATTGAACCTGGTCGGCGATCTGGAGATGGGCGCCGCGGTGACGTTCCGCGCCTTCGAGCTCTCCTTCACCCACGTCATCCGCTCGCGCGAATATTCGACGCAGAAAGCCGCCGACCAGTTCGGCGCGGTGAATCTGTCGGTGAGGTTTTAAGATCGACCGCCCGCGGCTAGACTGACCTTCCGCACGCGGAGGGCACATGGAGCGCGACAGGCTTACCGCATTCACCGACGGGGTGATCGCGGTCATCATCACGATCATGGTGCTGGAGCTGAAGGCGCCGCACGGCACGAGCTTGAGCGCGCTGGCAGCGCAGTGGCCGTCGTTCCTCTCCTATCTGCTCAGCTTCGTCTATGTCGCGATCTACTGGAACAACCATCACCATTTCTTCCAGCTCACACCGGTGGTGAACGGCGCGATCCTGTGGGCCAATCTGCATCTGCTGTTCTGGCTGTCGCTGGTGCCGTTCGCGACGAGCTGGGTGGGGGAGAACGGCGTCGCCGCCGGGCCCGCCGCGGTCTATGGCGTAGTGCTGCTGATGTGCGCGATCGCGTTCTACATCATGGAGCGCGTCATCGTCGCCGCCCAGGGTGAAGGCTCGCCGCTCGAGAAGGCAATCGGGCGTGACCTCAAAGGCAAGCTCTCGCCGCTCCTGTACCTGAGCGGCGTCGCGCTGGCGTTCGTGGCGCCCGCGGTTTCGTATGCGCTCTATGCGCTTGTCGCGCTGATGTGGCTGGTGCCGGACCGGCGCGTGGAGAAGGTGATGGCGGGCGGCTAAATCAACTTCCCCATCGCCACCGCGGTGTCGGCCATGCGGTTGGAGAAGCCCCATTCGTTGTCGTACCAGGTCATGACCGACAGGAACGTGCCGTCCATCACCTTGGTCTGGTCGAGCGCGAAGCTGGACGAATGCGGGTCGTGGTTGAAATCGTGGCTGACCAGCGGCGCGTCGACGATGCCGAGGATGCCCTTGAGCGGCCCCGCGGCGGCCGCGGCCTTCATCGCGTCGTTGATCTCGGCCACGGTCGTGGCGCGCTTGCAGACGACCTTCAGGTCCACCAGCGACACGTTCGGCGTCGGCACGCGCACCGAGACGCCGTCGAGCTTGCCTTTCAGGTCCGGCATGACGAGACCCACGGCCTTCGCGGCACCCGTCGACGTCGGGATCATCGACAGGGCCGCGGCGCGGGCGCGGTAGAGGTCCTTGTGCATCTGGTCGAGCGAGGGCTGATCGTTCGTGTACGAATGAATGGTCGTCATGAACCCGTGATTGATGCCGACCGTGTCGTGGATGACCTTCGCCACCGGCACCAGGCAGTTCGTCGTGCACGACGCGTTGGAGACGACGGTGTGCTCCCTGGTCAGCTTGTCGTGATTGACGCCGTAGACGACGGTCAGGTCGACGCCGTCGGCCGGCGCCGAGATCAGCACGCGCTTTGCGCCCGCCGCCAGATGCGCCGACGCCTTGTCCTTCGAGGTGAAGATGCCGGTGCATTCCAGCGCGATGTCGACGTCGAGCTCCTTGTGCGGCAGCTCGGCCGGGTTCCTGATCGCGGTCACCTTCATCTTGTGGCCGGCGGCGATCATGTGCTCGCCGTCGACGGTCACGTTGACGGGGAAGCGCCCATGCACGGAGTCGTAGCGCAAGAGATGCGCGTTGGTCTCCACCGGGCCGAGGTCGTTGACGGCCACGACCTCGATGTCGCGCCGCCCGCTCTCCACGATCGCGCGCAGCACCAACCGCCCGATGCGGCCGAAGCCGTTGATCGCAACACGCAATGCCATCTCTCTACCCCTTCAATGCGGCCTTCGCGGCGTCGGCGACCGCTTCCGGCGTGATCCCGAAATGTCTGTACACGTCCTTGTAGGGCCCGCTGGCGCCGAAGGAGTGCATGCCGACGAACCCGCCCTTGGGCCCGATGTAGCGGTCCCAGCCGAGGCGCACGCCGGCTTCGACGGCGACTTTTACCGTGCCCGGCCCGAGGACGGAGTCACGATATGTTGCCGGTTGTTCCTCGAACAAGCCCCAGCACGGCATGGAGACTATGCGCGCGGCGATGCCCTCTTGGCCCAGTATTTCGCGCGCTTTCATCGCCATCTCGACCTCCGAGCCGGTCGCGAGCAGCGTGACTTTCGCATTGTCCGCTCCCACGAGCTCATAGGCGCCCTTGGCGGAAAGGTTTTCATCCGTATGCGTCGTGCGCACGGTGGAAAGGTTCTGGCGCGACAGCATCAGAAGGCTCGGCCGCTTCTCGCTGGCGAGCGCGAGGGCCCAGGCTTCCGCCGTCTCGACTCCGTCGGCGGGGCGGAAGACGAGCAGGTTCGGGATCGCGCGCAACGCCGCGAAATGCTCGACCGGCTGATGCGTCGGTCCGTCCTCGCCCAGCCCGATGGAATCGTGCGTCATCACATAGATGACTCGGATGCCCATCAGCGCCGCGAGCCGGATCGAGGGGCGGCAGTAGTCCGAGAAGGTCAGGAACGTGCCGCCGTAAGGCACGATGCCGCCATGCAGCGCCATGCCGCTCATGGCGGCGCACATGCCGTGCTCGCGGATGCCGTAATGGATGTAGCGGCCGGAATAGTCCTGCGCCGTGATCGAGACCATGCCCTTGGTCATGGTGTTGTTGGATGGCGTGAGATCCGCCGAGCCGCCGATGGTCGCGGCCCAGGCGCCGTTGATCTTGTCGAGCGCGGCCTCCGATGCTTTCCGGGTGGCGACGGACGGCTTCTCCTCGCTGGTCTTCTTCTTGAGCTCGGTGAGCGCTTTCTCGATGCCGTCCGGAACCTCGCAGGTCATCGCCATGTCGAAGTCCCGGGTCTTGCGCTTCTCCCACGCCGCGCGCGCCTTGCCGCCCTTGGCGCCGATCGCGCGCCAGTCGGACATGATGTCGTCGGGGATCACGAAAGGCGGCGACGGCCAGTCGAGAACCTTGCGCGCGCCCGCGATCTCGTCGGCGCCGGGCGCATCGCTATGCGCCTTCTGCGTGCCCTGGCGGTTGGGCATGCCGAAGCCGATGATCGTCTGGCAGGCGATGAGCACCGGCTTGTCGCTGCCTTGCGCCCAATCGAGCGCGCCCGCGACCTCGGCGACGTCATGGCCGTTGCACGCGATCGTGTTCCATCCGGCCGCCTGGAAGCGCTCGATCGTATCGGTGTTGTCCGAGAGCGACGTCGCGCCGTCGATGGTGATGGAATTGTTGTCGAAGAGCACGATCAGGCGGTTGAGCCTCAGATGCCCCGCCAGCGAGATCGCCTCGTGGCTGATGCCTTCCATCAGGTCGCCGTCGCTGGCGATGACATAGGTGCGGTGATCGACCATGTCGTCGCCGAAGCGCGCGTTCAGATGACGCTCGGCGATCGCCATGCCGACCGCGTTCGCGATGCCCTGGCCGAGCGGGCCGGTCGTCGTCTCGATTCCCGGCGCATGGCCGTATTCGGGATGGCCGGCGCAGGGGCTGCCCACCTGGCGGAAGCGCTTGATGTCGTCCAGCGTCAGGCCGGGATAGCCGGTCAGCCAGAGCAGGGAATAGAGCAGCATCGAGCCGTGGCCGGCCGAGAGTACGAATCGGTCGCGATCGGGCCAATGCGGGTCCGAAGCGTCGAATTTCAGGAATTTGAGGAACAGCACGGTCGCCGCGTCGGCCATGCCGAGCGGCAGGCCCGGATGGCCGGATTTCGCCTGCTCGACCGCGTCCATGGAGAGCGCGCGGAGCGCGTTGGCGAGGCGGCGAATCGCCGTCTGTTCGGGGCTTTGCGGCACGTCTGCGAGGTTCACGCTCATGGTCGGTTCCCGGTTGCCGCTCGGTCCCGCTTAGCGACCGCATGGCTCGTCCGTCAAGGGTTTGTCACAGGCGTCCTGTGGACCGCGGGCCCGCGAAAGTTGACCCGGTTTCCGGCACGAGCCTAAGGTCCTGACCCACGACGCAAATAAGAAGGTCACGCGATGGGCAAGATCGAGCTCGCGGCAGAACGCCTCACCAATGCTGTGAACGCTCTCGAAGGCGTGGTTGTTCCTCTCAAGGCCGCGCGGGACGCGGCGCGCGAGGAGGCGCAAACAGCCTTCGCCGACGCGGACGACGCCCGCGCGCGGCTGGCCGATGCGAACAGCGAGCGCGAGCGCCTGCTCGCGCGCATCGCCGAGCTCGAGGAGGAGCAGCAGGCCTTGAGCGAGATCTCGGAAGAAGTCGAAACCCGCCTCGACGGCGCCATCGCGGAAATCCGCTCGGCGCTGGGAAGGTAGAAATGAAAATCGCGAATGGCGAATGGCGAATGGCGAATAGAGGGGTCCGTACCCTATTCGCTATTCGCTATTCGCTATTCGCCAACGCGGAGCGTTAGATGCCCCTCGTCAACGTCATGGTGAACAGCCGGGCCTATACCATCGCCTGCGACGACGGCGAGGAGCCGCACCTCAAAGAGCTCGCCGCCCATGTCGACGCGAAGGTGAAGGAACTGATCAGCACGGTCGGCCAGGTCGGCGACCAGAAGCTTCTCTTGATGGCCGCGGTCCTGATCACCGACGAGTTCTTCGAGGCGCGCGGCCGTCTCGAAGGCCATGCGAAGAAGGCCGGCGAGCTGTCGAACGCGCAGGCCGAAGCCGACGCGCGCATCGGCCGGTCCGAGCAGCTCGCCGCCGGCGCGCTCGAAGACGCCGCCAAGCGCCTCGAAAGCATCGTGGAGAAGCTGAACGCGGCTTAGGCCTTCTCCGTCGCCTCGCCGGCCGCTGCCCAGTCCTTGAACGCGCCCAGATTGAGCACGCGCTCATAGCCGAGGTCCTTGAGGGCCTTTCCGCTCAGCGCCGAACGGCCGCCCGACGCGCAATAGACGATCACGGTCTTGTCCTTGGCGAAATTGGGATCGTGATAGGGTGATTGCGGATCGGCCCGGAACTCGATCATCCCGCGGGAGACGTTGACGGCGCCGGCGATCTTTCCGCTCGCCGCGACCTCGTTTGGATCGCGCACGTCGACGACGAGCGTGTTGCCCTGGGCGATCAGCGCGCGAGCCTCATCGGGCGTGATCTTGGGAACTTGCGTGTTTGCGGCTTCGATGAGCTGTTTCACACCGGCCATGGCGGCACCTCCGGCGCGAAAGCTAGCATCAAGCCGCGCAGTTGCGCGAGGCGCCCGGGGCGCCTACCTTATGGGCAGGACGGGTACTGCCCCACGCGTCAGGATAGCGATGCCCAGGGGCCTTAATGGTACTCACCGGGAGCTGTCCCTGGCCGGAGCCGTGGTTCCGGGCATATGGCGCCCACCTGCACTTGCAGGCCCGTGAGGATCCAATTCCAACGGTGGATGCGGTCCCGTCCGCCTTATCAGCTTCGGAAAATATTTGTGGGAATTGCCTTATCAAATTGGGCGCCACTGCTGGCTGCTGCTACGGGCTTGGTAGCGGTTATTTTAGCGCCACTGGTTCAATACAGAGTCTTTCATGGACAGCGCGCGCTTGCATTGGCTGAAAGGCGTCAGGCCAGAGCTGACGCTTTGCGAAATGAACTGGCCGAATTTCTGGCAACTGCCAGCACCTTACGAGATTTGCAGTTTCATATGTTTGAGCTGGTTTCGTTGTTCCAGCAAACAAAGGATCGGCCTTCTCAAGACAAGATCGAGTCGCAATTGCCGCCGCTTCGGGATCAAATAGCCGAGCTTCGTACGGTCACTTCTCGGTCGGTACAGCTGCTAAAAATGAGGCTAAACCCTGCAGAAGGACTCCAACGAAACTTGATTGAGGCGATATCAACTTTAGCTATGGTCGCGAAAGGCCCCAAAGACCTTCAGGCTGGAGAGACCCGGGAAGTGCTGGACAAAGCTTTTGTTCAGCAGTTGCGAGTCGTGACCGAAAGGGCGGAGCTGATGCTTCGTGCCGAGGTCGAGGCGCTCGATAGGTTATGAGTCTGAGCAAGCAACGGTCTCGCAACGAAGCGCACAAAACCCGCGCGGCGCTCGCGCGCCGGTGTTCAGATTTCGCGACGCGGGTCGCATCGTATACGGACGATCTTGGCATCGGACCCGGCGCGGTCGTCTCCTTCTATTGGCCGATGGGTGATGAGGCCGATCCGCGCGCTCTGGCGGCACGGCTCGCGCAGCAAGGCCACGCCTTGGCGCTGCCCGTGACCGTCAAGAAGGGCGCGCCGCTCGTCTTCCGGCTCTGGCGCGAGGGCGATGCGCTCGTCGTCCATGCGTTCGGGATGCATGAGCCGGCCGCCAGCGCGCCTGAGATGAGACCGGACGTGCTGCTCGTGCCGCTGCTCGCGTTCGATGCGCGCGGGCACAGGCTCGGCTATGGCGGCGGCTTCTATGACCGCACGCTGGCCGCGCTCGAGACCAAGCTCGCGATCGGCATCGCCTATGCGGGGCAGGAGACCGATACGCTCCCCATTGATGGACGCGACCATCCGCTCGACATGGTGGTGACGGAGCAGGGCGTGCGGGACTTTCGCGGCACGGGAAGATTGCGGCTGCTGAATGCCCGGCAGCGCGAAATCGTGCGCGTCTGTCTTCGCGTCGCCGCCGACGAGCCGGACGTGTTTCCGGAATGGGAGTTCTCGACGTTGTTCGGCTTGACGCGGGCGGAGGTCACGTCCGTCGCGGATGCGTGGCCGGACTGCGGCGAGAACATGAGCCTCGCCATCGGCAACGCGCTGAACAATCTATTGGGCTATCCGCACTACTGGCAGGGCGATTGGGACGCTCATTTCGCGTTCACCAAAGCCGATCTCGCGGCGACTCTCGCGGCGTGGCGCGGGGATCGGCCGGCTCGCTATTTCGACGCGCTCGTTTAGACCGTTCACCACACGCCCGGGATGAGGCGCCAGCGCACGCGCGCCTTGTACGCGGCGTAGCCGGGAAGCTCGCGTTCGAGCAGCCGCTCTTCGGCGACCGCGCGCGGCGCGATGCCGATGACGAACAGGAGCACGAACGGGAGTCCATAGAGCGAGCCGAGAAGCAGCGGCATGCCTATGAGATAGAGCATCGCGAACGCGTACATCGGATGGCGCACGACGGCATAGGGCCCGGTGTCGATCACGCGCTGGTCGCGCTCGCGCTGTACGCGGACCACCGGCGCTGCGAAGCTGTTGGCGCGGAATACGAACGTCGTCGCCCAGAAGCCGAGGATCACCAGCGCGCCGCCGGTTGCGTTCAGCCAGACGGGCAGGTGCGACAGATGCCAGCGCCGCGCGTCCAGCGCCATCAGGGCAAGCCACGCGAACCACACGCCGATGAAGACGAGCAGGAAGACGCGGTCCCAGCCCGCCTGTCCCCGCTGGTTCAGCGTCAGGCGCGATTCCAGCAACGCCGGATCGCGCTTGATGAGCCACAGGCTGAAGCCGATGCTTCCGAGCACGAAGATCGCGAGGAACGCCCAGCCCTGCCACCAGGCGAGATCGCCCGCGGCGGCGAAGAGGTCAGCGCCCATCAGGCCGAGCCATACCCCGGTGCGGACGAAAAGGACGGTACGCAATTTCGCTTCCGTCACGGCGCGGTCTTCGTGTTAAGACACATCCATGCGCATCCTATTCATCGGCGACATCATCGGAAAGCCGGGCCGCGACGTGGTGGCCGAGGAGCTGCCGCGCCTGCGCGACGCGCTCAAGCTCGATTTCGTCATCGCCAATGGAGAGAACGCGGCGGGCGGCTTCGGACTCACGCGCGCGACCGCGAACGAGATCTTCGGCGCGGGCGTCGACTGCATCACGACCGGCAATCACTGGGCGGACCAGAAGGAGATCCTCTCCTTCATCTCCGACGAGGACCGCATCCTGCGCCCGAAGAACTATCCTGCCGGCACGCCGGGCAAGGGCGCCAATCTCTACACCTCGCGCGAAGGCGCGAGCGTGCTGGTCGTCAATGTCATGGGACGCGTGTTCATGGATCCGCTCGACGACCCCTTCGCGGCGGTGGAGGCGGAGCTCGCGGCGTGTCCCCTGGGCGAGGGCGCCGACGCGATCGTCGTCGACATGCATGCGGAGGCGACGAGCGAGAAGATGGCGATGGGCCATTTCTGCGACGGCCGCGCGAGCTTGGTCGTCGGCACCCACAGCCACGTGCCGACCGCCGACGCGCAGGTCTTCCCCGGCGGCACGGCGTACCAGACCGACGCCGGCGCCTGCGCCGACTACGACAGCGTCATCGGCATGGACAAGTTCGAGCCGGTGCAGCGCTTCATCAGGAAGATCTCTGGCAGCCGCTACTCCCCCGCCACCGGCCCCGCCACGCTCTGCGCCGTGTTCGTCGAGACGAACGCGCGCGGCCTCGCCGCCCGCGTCGAGCCGGTGCGCGTCGGCGGGCGGTTGAAGCAGACGCTGCCGGATGTTTGATTGGCGGGGAAGGCTGAAAAGTCTTGCCGGCGTCGAGCCCGTCCGCTCCGGTGACGCCTATCACGTCTTCACCCGCAAATACGATGTGACCGTCGATGCCGGACAGCTCGACGACGTCCTCGGCCCGCTCGGTTCCGAGCAGGCGCACGAACTGGAGGAGGCGTGGAACCTGTTCGAAACGCGCATGACCGCGTGGAAGACGGACGCCTCTTTGCATGCGCTGGAGATGTCCAACGCCCTATGCCGCGCGATGAGCCCACAGGCGCGCGCCGATACGATCGTGGCGCTCCTCGTCGACCAGTCGGGATCGATGCGCGGTCCGAAGATGCTCTTGGCAGCCGCTGCCGTCGATGCGGCGCAAGCCGCGCTTTCGGGCATCGGCATCGCCGTGGAAATGCTTGGGTTCACGACCGTTGATTGGCGCGGCGGCCGCGCGCGCCGATTGTGGTCGCGGCTGGGAAGGCCGAGGAGCCCGGGCCGGCTTTGCGATCTTCTGCACATCGTCTACCGCGACGCATCCGAGCGCGGCTCCGGTACCGGCGGCTATGCCTATCGAGGAATGCTGCGGCCGGACCTGCCCAAGGAAAACGTCGACGGCGAAGCGGTCGAATGGGCCGCCTCGCGCTTGAGGTCCCGCCCGCAACGCGGTCGGGTTCTGCTGGTCGTTTCGGACGGCGCGCCGGTCGACGATTCGACGCTCAAGGAAAACGGCGCGAGCTATTTGAGCGACCACCTGCATGCGGTCATCGCGCGAGAGGCCGCCGGGATTTCGATCTGCGGGCTTGGGCTTCAGCATCACGCCTCGAAGTATTATGCGACCTATGCGGACGTGCTCGTTCTCGATCAATTGGCGCCGGCCTTGTTCGATCTCTTGCAGCGTGGGATTCTCGCGGGCGCGCCGGCTGGGTGACGGGGAGCGCGGTTGCGGGGTTGCCGCGTGCGCTGCAGAATGCGCCTTCCGGCCGGCGAGGGGGACGCTGCATGGAGATGCCCGAAAAGCTGCACGTCTATACCGGCGCGGTCTATGACAGCACGCGCTGGGACCGTTTCGCGTTGCGCGAAGGCGATATCGTCGTCTGCACGCCGCCCAAGACGGGCACGACCTGGACGCAGATGCTCTGCGCGCTCATCGTGCATCAGACGCCCGACCTGCCGTTACCGCTGACGCGCCTGTCGCGCTGGCTCGACCGCACGGCGCAGCCGGTCGAGGAGGTCGCGGCCGAGTTCGAGGCGCAGGATTTCCGCCGCGTGATCAAGACGCACACCCCGCTCGACGGCCTCGCCTACGACGCGCGCGCCTCTTATGTCGTGTGCGGGCGCGATCCGCGCGACGCGTTCCTGTCGATGGTGGACCATCTGGCCAACCTCTCCGACGCGACACGGGCCGAGATCGCGGGCCGCCTCGCCGCGGTGGGCGGGGCGGCGGCGTTCCCGTCCGGCGTCGACGAGATGTTCGAGATGTGGATGACGAAGCCCGAAAAGCCGTGGATGCAGGACGGCTTTCCCTGGGGCTCGGTGTTCTACTACATGTCGAGCTTCTGGAAGTTCCGTACACTGAATAATATCCACTTCCTGCACTATTCCGACCTGCTCGGCGACCTGGACGGCGAGATGCGGCGGCTGAGCGCGTTCCTTAGCGTCCCCGTCGACGAAGCGCGATGGCCCGTTCTCGTCGAGGCGGCGCGCTTCTCCCGGATGCGCGCCAAGGCCGACGCCGCGGCACCTGGCGCGCATCTGGGCGAATGGCGCGACGCGAACGCGTTCTTCAGAAAAGCGCGCCTTGGCGAATGGCGCGAGGTGCTCTCGCCCGGGAGCCGGGCGCTCTACGACAAGCTGTCGCGCGAACGCCTCGAGCCGCAGCTCAGGCTCTGGCTCGAAAGCGGCCGCCGCGCTTGCGACCCCAAGGCGAGGTGAGCGTTCACCGTCTCCCGCCGCCGCCTACCATTCGTCACGCCCAGGTGATAAAGTGGCGTGGGGTTGGTTTCGGGGGAATCTGATGAAAATCGCTCGCGCCGCGGCGGCAGTTTGTGTCGGTTTGCTGACGATGGCGGGGGCGCAGCCTGGCTTCGCCGCCCTGCTGGCGCCGAAATTGTTCCTCTCCGCCGATGGCGTGGCGCTGTCGTCGGTCCCCGGCAAGAAGGTGCTCAAGCGTTCCATCGAGGTGACACGCACGACCGGCAGGATCGCGGCCGCCTGGACCGCTTCCTCCGACCAGAGCTGGCTCACCGTGACGCCGAGCGGGGCAACGGGAGACAAGCTGACCGTCCAGGCCAGCACCAACGGCCTCAGCCCCGACCAGGCCTATACCGCGAACGTCACGGTCTCGACCGATGACGGCTTCACCGACAGCGAGACGCTGCATGTCGGATTGTGGATCGGCTCGAGCGCGCCCGCCACGGTGGAGGTGCAGCAGAACGCGCTGTCCATCGCGACCAATCCCGTGCTGCCCTACGCCTATGTGTCCGACGGCGGCAGCTCCGTCCTCGTCTACAACGTGTACAGCGGAAAGAAGGCCGCGACGTTCAAGAACGTGGCGCCGTCGGTCGGCTATATGGACGTGAGCAGCGACGGCGGCACGCTGTTCGCCGCCGACACGACAAACGCCAAGATCGTCGCTGTCGATGCGGCGGCCGGCACCGTGCTGGGCAGCTACGCCGTCGGCTATCCGATCGACAGCAGTTTCAACATGGTCTACGCCCGCCCCTACGGCCAGCCCGCGCTCTATCTCGCCGCCAACGGCAACGGCGCCGGCGGCGTCATCGCCTATCCCTCCGGCAACGCGCTGATAAGCGGCGGATTCGACGGCGGCGGCAGCTTCATGGCGGTGACGCCCGACGGCCGCAGCATCTACACGCTGATGACGTTCACGTCGCCCGGGTCTCTCTACGGCTACTCCCTCAGCGCGAACAGCAAGGGCTTCAGGCTGAAGCCGACGGGCTCGCAGCGCATCGAGGGCGAGAATTGCGAGGATCTCGCGGTGTCGCGCGACGGCAAGCACGTCTATCCCGCCTGCGGCGCGCCGTACGAGTTCGACGTCTATGACGGCAAGAGCCTGCTCCAGGTGCAGACGCTGCCCGCCAATCCCTATCCGAACAATGCCGAGGTCGACACCTTCGACAACTTCGTGGGCGGGCTGAACGGGCTGGACGCTCCCGACGACATCTTCGTCTACAATCAGAAAGCCAAATCACTCGGCGACGTCGCGACCACGGACTACAGCGAGGAGGAAGGACAGCAGCCGGCATCGGTGAAGGTGTCGGGCGACTCGACCCGCGTGGTCTCGTCCACCAACTACGTCTTCAACCATACGCAGGTGCTGATCTTCCGCAGCCTGCCCTAGGCGGCCGAAAATACCCGCGCCGCGAACGCGGTTGAAACCGGGCCGCGGACGGCCATTCTTTCCGAAACGCCATTTCGGAAAGGACTTCGCCATGGAACATCGCCAGCTCGGACGCTCCGGCTTCTTCGTGCCCGAATTGAGCTTCGGCACCGGCACCTTCGGCGGCAAGGGCGGGCTTGCCGGATGGGGCTCGACGGACGCCGCCGGCGCCACGCGCATCGTAGACATCTGCCTGGAGCACGGCATCACCATGTTCGATTCCGCCGACATCTATTCCGGCGGCGCGTCGGAGGAGGTCCTGGGCGCCGCGATCAAGGGCCGCCGCGACAAGGTGCTGATCTCCACCAAAGCCACGTTCCGCGCCGGCGCCGGCGCCAACGACGTCGGCTCGTCGCGCTTCCACCTGACGCGCGCGGTCGAGGGCGCGCTGAAACGTCTTGGTACGGATCATATCGACCTGTTCCAGCTCCACGGCTACGACGCCAAGACGCCGCCGGAGGAGATGCTCTCCACGCTCGACGCGCTGATCCGCGCGGGCAAGATCGGCTATATCGGCGTCTCGAACTTCTCCGGCTGGCATCTGATGAAGGCGCTGGCCTGCGCCGAGCGCTACGGCCTGCCGCGGTTCGTCGCCAACCAGACCTATTATTCGCTCGTCGGCCGCGACTATGAGTGGGAGCTGATGCCGCTCGGCCTCGACCAGGGCGTGGGCGCGGTGGTGTGGTCGCCCTTGGGCTGGGGCCGGCTCACCGGCAAGATCCGCCGCGGCAAGCCGCTTCCCGAAGTGAGCCGCCTGCACACCACCGCCGATTTCGGCCCTCCGGTCGACGACGAGCATCTCTACCGTGTTGTCGACGCGCTGGATGCGGTCGCTGAGGAGACGGGCAAGAGCGTGCCGCAGGTCGCGCTCAACTGGCTGCTGCAGCGGCCGACGATCGCCACCGTCGTCATCGGCGCGCGTGACGAGAAGCAGCTCAAGGACAATCTCGGCGCCGTGGGCTGGAGCCTGACGGCGGACCAGATCAAGCGCCTCGACAAGGCGAGCGCGGTGACGCTCGCCTATCCCTACTGGCACCAGCGCCAGTTCAAGGAACGCAACCCGTTCCCGACAAGGGTGTGAACTCAAGCGGCGTCGAGGCGGATGGATTCCCGCAGAAGTTTAAGCCGTGGAACATGCGCATGCTTGTCCCCGTGGCGGCGCGCTGCGCATTCCTGTAGTTTCGCCGCGTCGGGGAGACGGGGGAAAGCCATGCTGTCGAGAGTTTCGCGTGTTGCCGCCATCGCGCTTGTCATGACGGGAACGGCCGCGGGCGTGGTTGAGGCGCGCGACATCAAGGTGCTGCACGCGTTTCGCGGCGGCAAAGACGGTGGGGGGCCGTCTTCGGGACTGACGTCCGACACGCAAGGCAATCTTTACGGCACCACGACCACGGGCGGCAAAGGCTCCTGCAACGGCGGCGGCGGCTGCGGCACGGTGTTCGAGATCGCCGCGGGCACCGTAAAGAAAAAAACGCTCTACACCTTCAAGGGCAAGAACGACGGCAGCGCGCCCATGGGAGCGGTGACCGTCGGTTCGGACGGTTCGGTCTATGGCGTCGCCTCGGCCAGCGGCGCTCCCTGCGGCTGCGGAACGGTGTTCAAGATCCGTCCCGACGGCACGGAAAAGACGCTCTATAAATTCCTGGGCGGCACGGACGGCTCGAAGCCGCTTGCCGGCGTGACGCTCGATGCGAGCGGCAACATCTACGGCACGACGCAACAGGGCGGCGGCGGTTGCGGTTGCGGAACGGTATACGAGCTGACGCCGGACGGCACCGAAACCATCCTGCACAGCTTCACGGGCGGCGCGGATGGCGGAGATCCCTGGAGCGGCGTGGCATTCGACAGCGCCGGAAATCTCTATGGAACGACGCAAGACGGCGGCACCGGCTGCTCGTTCGAATGCGGAACGCTCTTCAAGATCGCGACAAACGGCACGAAGAGCGTCGTCCATAATTTCGGCGTCGACGTCGAGGATGGCGGCGCCCCGATGGGTGCGCTGGTCTTCGACAACACGGGAACGCTGTGGGGCACGACCCTGCAGGGCGGCGATTCCGTCCGCGGCACGCTCTACAAGGTCACGCCGGACGGCACGGAAAGCGTGGTGTGGGCGTTTGGCGGATTTCAGGACGGTGCGTTTCCTGAGGACGGCGTCGTCTTCGACGGCACGGGCAATCTCTACGGCACGCTTCCCACCGACGGCAGCGAAGGTCCCGGCATGATCTTCAAATGGTCGATCGCGGGCCAGAGCGAGAGCATCGTCTATGCGTTTCCGGGGCTTCCGGCCGGGCGCGGGCCGTCGGGGCTGCTCGCCTTCGACGCCGGGGGGCACATGTATGGAACGACCTCTTCCGGCGGCGGCAACAACGCGACGGGCTGCGATCCGAACGGGTGCGGCGAGGCGTTCAAGCTGCCTGCGCCGAAATAGCGGTCGGCTCGGCTTACGCCGCGTCCAGCCTGGCAGCCTCGGCGTCGATTTCGGCGCGCAGGCGGGCGGCTTCGTCCGGATCGGAGAGCTTGCCCAGGAGCGACGGCCAAACGGTTTCGCGATAGGTCGCGACCGTCGAGGCCTTCCACGGCCAACTCGCCGCAGCCTGCATTTTGGCGAGCATCTCCCGCAGCCGGTCCCGCACGGCGGCCGTGTCCGCCACGTATCGGGGAAGCTCTTCTTCGGCAAACAGGCTGGGTTGCCTAGCGCGCATTTTTTGCGGCCTTCATTTCTTCGATGATCTTCATCGTTTCCACGCTGACCCTTGTGACGCGCTTCAACAGATCGATGACCTGGTCCTTATAGCCAGCGAAGCGGTAGGTGTTGAATTTCTCGCGGATGGTTGGGTCCTTGGGTGTCTTCTCCTTGTATTGGTCGAGCACCCAATCGAGCGCGGAGCGATTGCCGAGGCGATAGTCCCAGGCTTCCTTCGGCACGCCGGTTAGTTGGGTGTCGCTGTCCAGGCGGATACCGCCTGTGTCTTTGAGCGGCTTTAGGATCGCCTTTGGTGCAATGCCGGATTTCTTCGCGGTTTTATCGACTTCGTCGACGCGCTTGAGCGGCCAGGGCTCTACCGTCTCATACCCGATATGGAATTCCATCAGCCGCTTTCCCCAGTCTGCCCACTTCCAGAAATCAGCGTAGAAGGGAATGCGCGGAAACTCGCGCTTCAGATTCTGAGCGTATTTCTCGCGGTAAGCCGGATCGTGGAGGACGCCGTAAACGTAGTGGAAGATCGCGTCCTTATCGATGGAGCGCTTGGGCGCCTTGCTTTGCTCATAATGCTCGCGGAACTGCTGCTGTGCCCAATCAGTAATGTTATCAAGGCGTTCGCCATCCGCATAACGATAGCGAGCAACCTGCTGATAGGCATCAACCGCAGCCCCAAAATGCAGGTCTGCAAGTCCGCGGGTGGCGAGCAAGCAAACGTCCGTGCGCGATCCCTTGTCGCTAAAGCATATCGCGGTATTCGAGTATCCTGGCGGAAACATCTGGTCAGCTCCGCCAAATTCGTCGACAAAAAGCCCTGACTGATAAAGCCATCGCGGAGCAAAGGGCCGATAGTTGGCGCGTACAATTTTTGCGCTGTCGAACTTCTCGCGCTTCCCTTGGGCTAAACGTCGTTTGAGATTTCGGGACCATTTGATGGTCAGCGGATAGGAATTTGTGCTCTTGGGAATACGATCATACTCCGAAATCAGCAGCTTTGCTTTGGCCTCGAGAATTTCTCTATCAAAGTCGTACAGCCACCCGTCGCGATTCGTCGAAATTCCGAGAGCGTATAGCTTGAAAATTGCGCGATCTTGCGACGAGATTCGAGTGCCCTTGGTAGCCTTGTCCGCAATTGGAATTAGCCTTGAATATCCGGCGTCAGAAATTGGAATCCAGTTTCCCTTCTCATCAAGTTGAAGTTCGGTCAGGGGGTGTTCGCGGAGTAGATCGTGTTGAAGGAACGACACCTTTTCATCGGCTTTTGCGTTGTCCCTGATCGCTTGATACAGGATGCGGCACCCATGCGTACCGTGTTTTTTTGTCAAGAACGTGATTGAGATTCCGACTTTGATTTGGTCGCCGAAGACATTTCCACCCTCGCGCCTCCTTCTGTCGCCGGAAGTGCGCGCATCGCCCTTGAGATCAATTATGACGATCTCATTGAACTCTTTAGATAGAACTCGACGCATTCCGTCGAAACTGGGTTTATGCACAAACGAGGAATTGCTCACAAATGCGACTATGCCATCTCTTTCAATTCTGTCCGAAGCCCAGCGAAAGAAGCGTATATATGGGTCCCGGTATTTCGGCTTACGTGCACTACCTGCTTCAATGTAGGTCTGCTTCACTCGTTTATCAATCGCTGGATATTCCCGATTCTTGTTTTCGTCGTTCTCGCTCGCTTGGTTTGCATTGTAGGGTGGATTCCCTATGACAACGCTTATTTTCCTGGAGTTCTGTCGCTGTATGCGTTGCACGTTTTCTTCGCTAACAGCGCCGAACAGATCGCCGACAGCTCCCCTTGAATCCTTCCCGCGCGACCATCCCAGATTGTCGAGCGTGTCCACGAAGCAAAGGTTCGGATATTCCTCGTACTTGCGTGTGATTGCGGCGTACGTAGCCTCGATGTTCAGGTTGGCGACGTAGTAGGGCAAGATCGCCACTTCGTTGGCGTGCAGTTCTTCGAGGTATTTGTGGCGCAGCTTCTCAGGTTGGCCGCGGAAGTGCTCAATCATCTCCACGATGAAGGTGCCGGTGCCCGTGGCGGGGTCGAGAATTTCCACGTCATTGTCGATCAAGTTTTTCTTGAAATGTTTCTGGCAGAGCCAGTCGGCGCTCTCGATCATGAAGCGCACGATCTCATTGGGGGTATAGACTACGCCGAGCCTATCAGCCGCCTTTTGGTTGTAGACCTTGTAAAAATTCTCGTAGATCACCTTGAGGAATTGCTGCTTCTCGTGGTGGCTGGAGACCAGCGCGGCCGCGCTGCGGATCGCGGCGTAGTAGGATTTCAGCCGCGCCAGCGTGTCCCGCTTGATGCCACCCGTGAAAAAGGTGTTCTCAAGGGCATAGAGTTCACGCGCCACATTGTTGTGGGTGTGGAACTCGCTGTTATCGAAGACGTGAGTAAATATCTCCTCGGTCAGGATATGCTGGATCAGCATCTCGCGCACATCGGCGGCGCCGAGGCTGGGATTGATCGTCTCCTGCGCGTGCTTGAGGAACTTAAGCAGCGCGGCGTGGAATTCGGGCTTTGCCTTTTCCGCCTCGTCCATGGTCTCGCGCAGGCCCTTGAGAACCTGCGGCAGGTCGTCCTTGAACTTCTCGACGGCCTTGCGGAATTCGGCGATCTGAGGCTGTTCGTAGCCGAAAAAGAGCTTAAGCAGGCGCTCTAAGGCGTCTACGTCCTCCGTGTCCGCCTCGATAACCCGCTTGCCGTTCTGGTAGAGGATGGCGCGGCGAGAATCTTCGAAGATGATGTTGTCCTGCGGATAGCCGCGCCGGAACTTGGTCCTGATCTCTTCTTCGAGGTCGTCCTTCTCGTCTTTCGCCTCCCAGAAGCCGAAAGGCACGCGCAGGTCGGCCACCAGGGCGCCATCGACATAGCGGCGTTCGCGTGCGGGCGTTTCGTATTCATATTCGGCGACGAAGATGAGGTCATGGGCCCGGCCCATGTTCCGCAACAAGCTTTTGAAAGCCTCCCGGACGACCGATTCCCTATCGGTGCCGGAAACACGACGCAGGTCGGCGAGTTCGTTGAGATACTGCTGAATAAGAAGTTGGCTCACGCCGCAACCCCGTTTGATTCGCCACCCTAAGCTGCTTCGGCGTCGTGGTGAATCCGCCTTCGAAAACAGAACCCATGTTCCGTTCCCTTTCCGTTCGAGATGTGCTAGGTCTACAACCGGTAATTGGTTAAGCCGAAACGGAAAGCCGGAAAATTGTCTCCCGCCGCCCAACCCAACCTCGACACCCGTGGCCGCCGCTGGCCACGAAGGAGGAAGATTGTGCTTGTTCCTCCGGCGCTTAGGGCTGGGGCGGCGGGGTTGAACCGGAGTTTCCCCGAAAAGAAAAACCGCAAGGGCGGGGCGCCTTTCGGCAATCGCAACCGCTTCGTCCATGGCCGCTACAGCGGCGAGATGCTGGCGCTCAACGCGGCGGTCCGGGCGCATATCCAGGCGGGCAAGGCGCTGATTGCCTTGGCGCAACTCTTCACGCCGCGCGTGCGCCATATCGTGGAAACCCTGACCTGGCATCCCGGCGAAGCCGAGCCCCGGCGCACGGTGCGGGAATTCGTGACCGGCGGCGAGGGGCCACAGGCCACCCTCTGCCGCATTCTCCTTGAAACCCTCGGCTCCGGACGGCTATCAACCCGCCCGCACCCAGAAGAACCCATGCCATGGCCGGTCATTCCCAGTTCAAGAACATCATGCACCGCAAGGGGCGTGTCGACGCCGTGCGCTCCAAGATGTTCTCCAAGCTCAGCCGAGAGATCACGGTCGCGGCCAAGATGGGCATGCCCGACCCCGACCACAATCCGCGCCTGCGCGCCGCGATCATCGCGGCCAGGGCGCAGTCCGTGCCCAAGGACAACATCCAGCGCGCCATCGACAAGGCCACGGGCGCGGACGCCGGCAATATCGAGGAGGTGCGCTACGAGGGCTATGGCCCGGGCGGCGTCGCGCTCATCGTCGAGACGCTCACCGACAACCGCAACCGCACCGGCGGCGACGTGCGCTCGACCTTCTCGAAGTTCGGCGGCGCGCTCGGCGAGCCCAACTCGGTCACCTTCATGTTCGGCCGCATGGGCGTGATGGTCTACCCGAAGGCCAAGGGCAGCGACGACGCGATGCTCGAGGCCGCGATCGAGGCGGGCTTCGACGAATGCATCTCGGACGACGAGGGCCACGAGTTCCTGGTCAGCTTCGACAATTACGGCACGGCGCGCGACGCGCTGGAGAAGGCGCTCGGCCAGCCGCTCTCCGCCAGGATCGAATGGCGGCCCAAGACGATGACGCCGGTCAGCGACGACAACGGCGAGACGCTGATCAAGCTCGTCGACACGCTCGACGATTTCGACGACGTCCAGAACGTGTTCGGGAACTACGAGCTGTCGGATGCGCTGATGGAGAAGATGGGGTGAGCCCACACTGTCATGGCCCGCGAATGCGGGCCACCCAGGTGGGTTCTGCACGATATTGCAATGTGTCACCTGGGCGGCCCGCATTCGCGGGCCGTGACATTTTTGGGTGTAAGGTGGCGGCGCAGTTTTCACTGCAAAGAGTGAAAGCATGGCCCACGACTCGCCGCTGATCGCCATCCTCGTCATCGGACTCGGGCTTGCCTTCGTGTTCGGCACGATCGCGAACCGGCTCAAGCTTTCGCCGCTGGTCGGCTATCTCATCGCCGGCATCGCCATCGGGCCGTTCACGCCGGGCTTCGTCGCCGATCGCAGTCTCACCCTCGAGCTCGCCGATGTCGGCGTGATCCTGTTGATGTTCGGCGTCGGCCTGCACTTCTCGCCGCGCGACCTGATGTCGGTGCGCCGCACCGCGCTGCCCGGCGCGGTGCTGCAGGTCCTGATCGTGGCATCGGCGGGCGCTTATGTCGCCCATGTGCTCGGCTGGCCGCTCGGCGCGGGCATCGTCTTCGGGCTGGCGCTCGCCATCGCCAGCACCGTCGTGATGATGCGCGCGCTGCAAGAGCACGGGCTGGTCGAGGGCGAGAGCGGACGGCTCGCCGCGGGCTGGCTCGTCGTCCAGGATCTGCTCAGCGTGCTCGCGCTCGTGCTTCTGCCGCCGCTCGCGGACGTGCTCAAGGGCGGCGCGCTCGATCCGGGTGCGCTGGCCGTCTCGCTCGCGGAGACGTTCGGCAAGCTCGCGCTGTTCGGCGCGCTGATGTTCGTGGGCGGCGCGCGCGTCGTGCCGTGGGTGCTGAACTACGTCGCGCATACCGGCTCGCGCGAGCTGTTCCGGCTGGCGGTCCTGTCGCTCGCGCTCGGCGTCGCCTTCGCGGCGGCCGAGCTGTTCGGCGTCTCGATCGCGCTCGGTGCGTTCCTCGCCGGCATGATCCTGAGCGAGTCGCCGCTCAGCCAGCGCGCGGCCGAGGAGTCGCTGCCGCTGCGCGATGCCTTCGCGGTCCTGTTCTTCGTCTCGGTCGGCATGCTGTTCGATCCGATGACGCTGCTGCGCGAGCCGCAGGCGCTGGCGCTCTGCCTCGGCGTCGTGCTGGTCCTGAGCGGGACTTGCGTCTTCGTGCTGGTGCGCGTGTTCGGTTATCGCCTCAGCACCGCGCTCCTGCTCGCGGCGGGCCTGGCGCAGATCGGCGAGTTCTCCTTCATCCTTGCCGATCTCGGCATCGGGCTCGGCCTGATGCCCGAACGCGCGCGCGGGCTGGTGCTCGGCACCTCGATCCTGACGATCCTGGTCAACCCGCTGCTTTTCGGAGCCGTGAGCGCGCTCATCAAGCGGCGCGCGGCGGCGGTTCCCCAACCGGTCCTGCAACCCACAAGCCTCACAGGGCACGCGATCCTTGTCGGTTACGGACGCGTAGGCCGGATCGTGGCGCAAGGCCTGGCCGCGAAGGCGTTGCCGTTCCTCGTGATCGAGGAGCGCGCCGACGCCATCGAGGCGCTGCGCCAATCGGGCTTCGCGTTCCTCGAAGGCAACGGCGCGGGCGACGGCATGCTCGCCGCTGCCAACCTCGCGGGCGCGCGCATCCTCTTCGTCGCGATCCCGCAAGCCTTCGAGGCGGGCCAGATCGTCGAGCAGGCGCGTGCCGCGCGGCCCGATCTTCCCATCGTCGCGCGCTCGCATTTCGACGCGGAGACGGAGCATCTCGCAAGGCTCGGCGCCACTTCCGTGATCATGGGCGAGCGCGAGATCGCTGCTTCCATGCTGGCGGCGGCGCCATGATCAGGCCGATTCTTCTTCCTCTTCGGCGAGACCCAGCAGCCTGCGCAGGATCGTGCGCAGGAAGATCGCCGTTGCGAGCAGCGCCACGAAAAGGATCGCGAGCAGGAACACCGCGACCAGCCCTTGGAAGATCGCGAACACATGCAGGTTGGTCATGGCGTTTCGGCTCCTTCCTCGCTCGCCTTGCGGAGGCGCTTGGGCGCGAAATGCTCGCGCGCGACGGCAAGCTCGAAGGTGAGCGAGCAGTAGGCGGAGAAGACGACGAAGGCGAGCGCCGACCATCCGGTCCAGCGGTTGCCCATCCCCGTCGCCGCCGCGCCGTAGAGCATCGAGGCGAGCGCGAAGCACACGATGGTGAGACCCCAGATGATGCGCATCGCGGGCGTCAGGCTCGAGATCGACAGATGCGCGCCCAGCATGCGCGTGAACACGGTGACCGCGACGATCCCCGAATTGCTGATCGTGATGAAGAGCAGGTCGGGCGCCCAGTTGTCGTCCCAGTCCGGCGCCGATTTGGCGGCGAAGTGCAGCAGCAGGTGGCAAAGCAGCGGCATCAGGCCGATCACCAGCCCGGCCGCCCAGTCGCACCACGCGATCTTGATCGCGTGGCTGAGGGATTCGGGCTCGACCCGCGCGGTCTTCTTGGCGTGACGCGCGCGACGCGTGCGCTGTTCGGTGCCGTCGTGGCCGAACTCGACGATCTCGGCATCGTCGGGCAGCGTCGGCGCGAATCGGGAAGGCGAGCTCATCCGGCCGTTCTCCGGCGGCGGCGCGGTCCCGCGCGTGTCGCGTCCTGATCGTCCATAACTCCCCCTTTTCGTGCCTATCTAGCGAAGTATTTCCTGGGAGTCACGAACTTTTGCAATATTTCGTTTAGAATTTGTTGTATTTCGCCAGAGCGAATCCGGATCCGAACCCGCATTGCGCGCCGCGGCCTTAAGCCCGAAACTCGCGCCTGCGATTCTCTTTGGATCAACGGTGGCAGAGCGCATCCTCGGATTGGACCCGGGCCTCGCCCTCATGGGCTGGGGCGTGATCGCCGTCGCCGGCACCAAGCTCACCCATGTCGCGCACGGCGTGATCGCGACGAAGGCGGCAGACGGGCTGGGTGTGCGCCTGATGCGGCTCCACGGCGCGCTGGAAGCGGTCATCGCCGAGCATCGTCCCGGCGCGATCGCGGTCGAGATGGCTTTCGTGCACAAGGATCCGTCCGCTGCGTTGAAGCTCGGCCATGCGCGCGCCGTGGCGCTGCTGGCCGCTGCTCAAGCAGGACTTGAGATCGCCGAATACGCGCCCAACCACATCAAGAAAAGCATCGTGGGCAACGGCCATGCAGGCAAGGAACAGGTGCAGGCGATGGTGCGCAGGCTCCTGCCGCTGTGCCGGGTGGAGCAGGCCGACGCGGCCGACGCGCTCGCCACGGCCATCGCGCATGCGCATCTCTCCGGCACGCGTGCGCGCATACTGGCGTCGCTCGCATGATCGGCAAGCTCACCGGCATCGTCGATCATGTCGCCGAGGACCACGTCATCCTCGACGTCGCGGGCGTGGGCTATCTCGTCCATTGTCCGTCCTCGACGCTCTCAAAGCTTGCCGCCGGCGCGAACGCGTCGCTGATGACCGAGATGCGCCTCACCGACGAGACGATCCGGCTCTACGGCTTCTCCAGCGCCGAGGAGCGCGAATGGTTCCGCCTGCTGCAGACGGTCCAGAACGTCGGCGCGCGCGTCGCGCTGAACGTGCTCTCCGCGCTATCCCCGCGCGATCTCGAGCGCGCCATCGCGCTCTCCGACAAGGCGGCGATCGGCCGCGCGCAGGGCGTGGGGCCAAAACTCGCCCTGCGCATCGTCACCGAGCTCAAGGACAAGGCGCCCTCGATGATGCTGCGCGGCCATGACGGTATGTCCGCGTCCGCGACCGCGCCGCGCGGCCCCGAAGCCGATGCCGTCGCCGCTCTCCTCAAGCTCGGCTATTCTCAAGGCCAGGCGGCGGAAGCCGTCGCCCGCGCCGTCCGCGACCTGGGCGAGCACGCCGCCGTCGATGCGCTCATCCGCGAGGCCTTGAAGGGCATGGGACGATAGATGGCCAAGCCTGCGCAAACCAACGACCGCCTCGTGACGCCCGAGCGCGCGGAAGAGGATTCGCTGGAGGCGAGTCTTCGGCCCAAGCGTCTGAGCGAGTTCGTCGGCCAGCAGCAGGCGCGGGAGAACCTTTCCGTCTTCATCCAGGCGGCGCGGGAGCGGGGCGAGGCGCTGGACCATGTGCTGTTCTCCGGGCCGCCGGGGCTCGGCAAGACGACGCTGGCGCAGATCGTGGCGCGCGAGCTCGGCGTGAACTTCCGCTCGACTTCGGGGCCGGTGCTGGCCAAGGCGGGCGATCTCGCGGCGATCCTCACCAATCTCGAGCCGCGCGACGTGCTCTTCATCGACGAGATCCATCGCCTCAATCCTGCGGTCGAGGAGATCCTCTATCCCGCGATGGAGGATTTCGAGCTCGACCTCGTGATCGGCGAGGGGCCGTCGGCGCGTTCGGTGAAGATCTCGCTCGCGCCCTTCACGCTGGTGGGCGCGACGACCCGCTCGGGCCTGATCACCACGCCGCTGCGCGACCGCTTCGGCATACCCGTCAGGCTCAATTTCTATTCCGCGGAAGAGCTCGTCTCGATCGTCGAACGCGGCGCGCGCGTGCTCTCCTTCGACCTGACCGGGGACGGCGCGCGCGAGATCGCCGGCCGCGCCCGCGGCACGCCGCGCATCGCCGGCCGCCTGCTCAAGCGCGTGCGCGACTTCGCCTCCGTCGCCAAGCATGCGCGCGTCGACGCCAAGACCGCCGACGCGGCGCTGACGCGGCTCGAGGTCGACAAACGCGGCCTCGATGCCTTCGACCGGCGCTATCTGAAGCTCATCGCGGAGGCCTTCGGCGGCGGGCCGGTGGGTGCCGAGACCATCGCCGCGGCGCTCGGCGAGGCGCGCGACGCGATCGAGGAGGTTGTGGAACCCTATCTGATGCAGCAGGGTTTCGTTCAACGCACGCCGCGCGGGCGCCTGCTCACTGGCACGGCCTTTGCTCATCTGGGCCTGCCGGCACCGCAGCGCGATCCGGCACAGTACGGATTGTTCGCGGAAGGCGAAGGCGATGACTGAGATCAAGGGGCTCGGCCATTTCGACGGCAAGGTTCATGTCCTGCCGCTGCGCGTCTACTATGAGGACACCGATCTGTCCGGCGTCGTCTATCACGCCAACTACTTGCGCTATATGGAACGCGGCCGCACCGAGTTCTTCCGCTCCGCCGGAGTCTGGCTGGCGCGGCTCGAAGGCGAGGAGCCGGTGGCGTGGACCCTGCGCAGGGCGGAGCTCGAATACCATCGCCCCGCGCGTCTCGACGATCCGATCGAGGTGCATACCGTCTTCTCCGGCTCCAGCGGCGCGCGCATGACGGCGGACCAGAAGGTCATGAGCGGCGGCGCGCTGCTGGTGCGCGGCAAGGTCGAGGCCTGCATCATCACGCTGAGCGGCAAGCCGCGCCGCATCCCGCACGAGGTACGCGAGAAGCTGGTTCCTTTCCTTTCCGAAACAAATACTTAACAGGTCGGGCCAAAATTCGGCCATGTTTGAGTGTGCTTTTTCGTAGGCACCGGCATAATCGTTTCGGGATGAGGGAAAATCGGTCCATGAAGCTCGCGCGCGCGTTCGCTGCCCTTTTGCCGGCGGTTCTGATCTGTCTGACTTTGAGCGGCGCGGTTCACGCGCAGCCGGCGGCCGCGCCGACCGGCGATCCGGCGCAGAGCGCGCCCTTGGCCGCGCCAACGACGAGCGTCGACGTCTCGCCGAGCGGCGAGAACGCCGCGCCGCCCGTGAACGGCATCTCGGTGCCCTCGCTGTTCATGCGCGCGGACATCCTCGTGAAGATCGTGCTGGTTCTGCTGCTGCTTGCCAGCATCTGGTCTTGGACGATCATCATCTCCAAATGGCTCGCGCTTTCGGCGCTCAAGCGGCGCGCGTCGAAATTCGAGAAGGTGTTCTGGTCGGGGCGCTCGCTCGACGATCTCTATCAGCAATTCGCGCCCAAGCCGGACCATCCGATGGCGGCGGTCTTCATCTCGGCCCTGCGCGAATGGCGTAGAGCCTTCGAAGGCGGCGCGCCGCGCGAGAGCATGCTCTCCGGCGTCAAGGAGCGTATCGACAAGGCGATGAGCGTCACCATCATACGCGAGACCGACGGCATCGAGAACCAGCTTGGCTTCCTGGCGACGGTGGGCGCGACGGCGCCGTTCGTCGGCCTGTTCGGCACGGTGTGGGGCATCATGAACTCGTTCTCCGCCATCGCCGCGCGCCATGACACGACGCTGGCCGTGGTCGCGCCCGGCATCGCGGAAGCCCTGTTCGCGACCGCGATGGGTCTGCTCGCCGCGATCCCGGCGGTGATCTTCTACAACCGCTTCGTCAACGAGATCGGCCGCTACACCAACCGCCTCGACGCCTTCGCCGACGAGTTCAGCGCCATCCTGTCGCGCCAGCTCGACGAAAAGGCGCAGTGATGGCGGCCTCCATCCAGGCGCGCGAGAACGGGCGCCGGCGCCGGCGCACACGCCCGATGTCGGAGATCAACGTCACGCCCTTCGTCGACGTGATGCTCGTGCTCCTGATCGTCTTCATGGTGACGGCGCCGCTGCTCACCGTGGGCGTGCCCGTCAACCTACCCAAGACCAAGGCCCAGGCGCTGAGCCAGGAGCGCGAGCCGCTCTCCGTCACCATCCGCCGCGACGGCCGCATCTATCTGCAGAACGTGCCCATCGCCGAGGGCGACCTGGTGCCCAGGCTGCAGGCGATCGCCCAGAACGGCTATGACGAGCGCATCTTCGTGCGCGGCGACAAGTCGGTCGATTACGGACGGGTGATGGAGGTGATGGGCCTCCTGAACGGGGCGGGCTTCACCCATATCGGGCTGGTCACCGACGTCGCCAAGATCAAGCGCGACCAGGATGAGAAGTAGCGCAGCCAGACTCGAACAGACCGGCTCGCCGCTGGGCGTCGCCGTCGCCGTTTTGTTGCATGCCGTCGTCATCGTCGCGACCCTGTTCAGCCTGCAGCAGCACACGCTCGACATCGCGGACGAGATGCCCATGGTCCCCGTCGACCTCGTGACCATCGCCCCCAAGACCAACGTCATGGCGATGGCGAAGCAGCAGCCTGTGTCGCCGCCCAAGGAGGAACCCGTCCAGGCGCCCACGCCGGAGCCCGCGCCGCCCACGCCCTCCGCGGCGCAGGAGGAAAGCGCGCCGCCTGATGCAAGCGCGGGACCCGCGCCGCAGAAAGCCGTTCCCCAGATCGTGCCCAAGACCAAGCCCGTGCAGGACCAGAAGAAGGACAAGTTCGACGTCAACAACATCCTGGCGCTGCTCGACAAGCGCGCGCCCTCGGCCAGCTCGGCGCCGAACGCGCGCGCGGCCAACCGCAACGTCAAGGGCTTCGGCGAGCAGACCGCGATGACGGCCGATCTCAGCACCGCGCTGTCGAGCCAGGTCCAGCAATGCTGGAGCCCGCCGGTAGGCGCGCCCGATCCGCGCAAGCTCGTCGTAGATTTCGATTTGTTCCTGAAACAGGACGGCTCCATCGCACAACCGCCACAATTGGTTGGCAACTCGGCCGCTGCTGCCGCGAGCGATCCCTATGTGCGCGCGGCGGCGGACGCGGCGCGACGCGCGATCTATACTTGCGCGCCGTATAAGCTGCCGGCGGACCGTTACAGCCAGTGGAGCGAGATCAACCCGTTCCACTTCGATCCGCGGCAGATGATGGGACAATAGTTTGGAGAGCCCGATGAAGACCGTCGCCTTCGCATTCGCGCTTCTGATCGGATTTGCAGGCCAAGCGTTCGCGGCGCTGCAGGTCGACGTGAACCAGGGCAACGTGCAGCCGCTCCCCATCGCCATTCCCGATTTCGGCGGCGATGCTGCCTCGGGCGCAAACATCGCGCGCATCGTGCGCGCCGATCTGGAGCGCTCGGGGCTGTTCAAGCCGCTCGATCCGAAATCCTTCATCGAGCAGATCAAGAACGTCAATGCGGCGCCGACCTTCGCCAATTGGCGCGTCATCAACGCGCAGGGCCTCGTCACCGGCCAGACGACGATGCAGCCGGACGGCCGCCTGCGCGTCGATTTCCGCCTGTGGGACGTCTATGGCGAAAGCCAGATGCTGGGTCTGCAATACTTCACCGAGCCGGAAAACTGGCGGCGCATCGCCCATCTCGTCTCGGACGCGATCTATGAGCGCATCACCGGCGAGAAGGGCTATTTCGACACCCGCATCGTCTTCATCTCCGAGGGCGGCCCCGCCAAGAACCGCCGCAAGAAGCTCGCGGTGATGGACGAGGACGGCGCCAACCCGATCTTCCTGACCAAGGGCGACTATCTGGTGCTCACGCCGCGCTTCAACCCGACGGCGCAGATGATCGCCTACATGTCCTACATCGCCGGCAAGCCGCGCGTGTACCTCTTCGACCTCGAGAGCGGGCGTCAGGAGATGCTGGGCAATTTCCCCAACATGACGTTCTCGCCGCGCTTCTCGCCCGACGGGAACAAGGTCGCGATGACGCTGGAGAACGGCGGCAATTCCGACATCTACGTGATGGACCTGCGCACCCGCGCCTATACGCGGCTCACCACCGATCCCGCGATCGACACCTCGCCGTCCTTCTCGCCGGACGGCCGCCAGATCACGTTCGAATCCGACCGCGGCGGCAGCCAGCAGGTCTATGTGATGAACGCCGACGGCTCGAACCAGCACCGCATCAGCTTCGGCGGCGGCAGGAACGGCACGCCGGTGTGGTCGCCGCGCGGCGACATGATCGCGTTCACCAAGCAGGACCGGGGCATCTTCCACATCGGCGTCATGCGGCCCGACGGCGGCGGCGAGCGCATCATCTCCAACGGCTGGGAGGACGAGGGCCCGACCTGGGCGCCCAACGGCCGGGTGCTGATGTACAGCCGCACGCTGCAGGGCGGCCGGGGCTCGCAGATCTGGTCCGTCGACGTCACCGGCCGCAACGAGCGGCGCGTCCTGACCCCCGGCGACGCCTCAGATCCGGCATGGTCGCCCTTGATCCAATAGGCGAGGGGGACATAATGGACCGCCTTGGTCCGGCACAATTTCGCCACCTCGGCGTTACAATTTGGGTGCGTGATTGCCTTCTGCCCGCGGTTCCGCCGCACCCGGAACTGGCGTGCGTCCCACGGGAGTTCTGATAGCCATGATGAAATTTTCCTCAGGATTGAAGTACGTCGCGCTCGCGGCCGCGCTCGCGCTCGCCGCCTGCTCGTCCGAGCCGAAGCCCGCGCCCGCCAGCGAGCCGCCCGCGGAGCCGCAGCAGCAGGCAGCTCCCGTGCAGTCGTCGAGCATCGTGCCCGGCAGCGCGGAGGATCTCCGCGTCAACGTCGGCGATACGGTCCATTTCGACTACAACAAATACGACATCATGGACGCCGACCACGCCGTGCTGCAGCGCCAGGCATCATGGCTCGCCAAATACCCGTCTGTGCGCGTCACCGTCGAAGGCCATTGCGACGAGCGGGGCACGCGCGAATACAACCTCGCGCTCGGTGCGCGCCGCGCCAACGCGGTGAAGGAATATCTCGTCAGCCTCGGCGTCTCGGCCGGCCGTCTGGAGACGATCTCCTACGGCAAGGAACGTCCGATGTGCACGGAGTCGAGCGAGTCCTGCTATGCGCAGAACCGCCGCGGCGTGACGACGATCACCGGCGGCGCAAGCTCGTAACGCGCAGGGGCTTGCAACGAATCGGGGCGCCCGCGAAGGGCGCCCTTTTTCGTTGGCCCCAATTTCGGCTAAGTATGCGGACATATTCGCGAAAAGCGGTGACGAGATGAGAACGCGATATCTTATCCTTGGCAGCCTGATGGCATTCGTGATGCTGGCAGCGCCGGCGCAGGCCGGGCTCTTCGGCGAGAGCGACGAGGAGAAGGCCGCGCGCGTCCACGAGCAGAACCAGGACGCGGCCATCGCCGATCTGAAGCAGCGGGTGAACGACCTCGAGGAATCGTTGCGCCAATCCACCGGCCAGAACGAGGCGCTTTCCCATCAGGTCCAGCAGCTCAACGACAAGATCGAGCGGCAGAAGAAGGATTTCGAATACCGCCTCTGCGCGATCTCGGCCCAGCAGCTCGGCGCGGGCCAAGGGCAGGCCGACGGCAGCGACGCAAGCGCCATTCCCTGCCCGGGCGGCGCGCCGGTCACGCAAAGCTACAACGCTCCGCCGCCCGCCGCCGCACAGAACGCCGCGGCGGCGCCGCGCCTTGCCCCGCCGCCCGGCGTGCTCGGCACGCTGTCGGCGGGAAAGACGGCGAGCAACGCGCCGCCGTCCGCCAACCCGCAGTCGCACGGCCAGTTCGACAGCGCGCTCAACCTGCTCGCCAAGGCGCAATATGACGAGGCGCGGGCCCAGTTCCGCGCCTTCGCGGATGCCAATCCGGATGACGAGCTCGCCCCGCAGGCGATCTACTGGGTCGGCGACATCGATTTCGTGCAGAAGGACTACGCCGGAGCGGCGCATGCCTTCGCCGAGCAGATAAAGAAATATCCGGCGAGCACGCGCTCGCCGGACAGCATGCTCAAGCTCGGCCGCTCGCTGATCGCGATGGGCCAGACAAAAGAAGGCTGCATGACGCTTGGTGCGCTCAACGCGAAATACCCGACCGCCTCGAAAACGATCGCCGCGCAGGCCGCGAGCGAGCGCAAAACCTCCTGCCGCTGACGCACAGTTCGCGCAGGCCATGGCGGCGCTCGGCGCGCCGTGGCCGGGCGCCGTGGCGGTCTCGGGCGGCGGCGACTCGCTGGCGCTGATGCATCTGCTGCGCGACTGGGCAAAGCGCGCGCGCCTGTCGCCGCCTGTCGTCCTCACGGTGGATCACGGCCTTCAGGAGAGATCCGCCGCGCACGCACGCTCCGTCGTTCGCTGGGCGCGCAAGCTCGGCCTGAAGGCGCATCTGCTGCGGTGGACCGGCGAAAAGCCCGGGCGCGACGTCGAGGCCGCCGCGCGCGACGCGCGCTATCGTCTGATGGGCGCGTGGTGCCGCAAGCACGGCATCGTCACGCTCTATGTCGGCCACACGCGCGACGACCAGGCCGAGACCTTCCTGCTCAGGCTGGCGCGCGGCAGCGGGCTGGACGGACTGGCCGCGATGCGGCCACGCTCGCCCTATCCCGTTTCCGGTTTCGCGGAACTTAGTCTCGTGCGTCCGCTGATGGCTTTCGAACGCGACGCGCTCAGGACCCATCTGACCGGCCGCGGCCAGGAATGGATCGAGGACCCGATGAACGGCGACCCGCGCTTCGGACGGGTCCGTATCCGCGAGGCGCTTCGGGTCCTGGGTATTCCGGCCGAACGCCTCGCGGGCGCCGCTGCCCATCTCGGCCGTGCGCGGGAGGCGCTGGATGCCGTGACCGCCGCAGTGCTCCGCCGCGCCTGTCGCCCGGACGGCGCCGGCATCCTGGTCGAGGCGACAGCCTTGACGTCGGCGCCGCGGGAGGTGGGCCTGCGCGCGCTGGCGCGGCTGCTGATGACGGTCTCCGGCCAGGCCTACCGGCCGCGTTTCGAGCGCCTGGAGCGGCTGTTCGACAGGCTCGCCCAGGACCGGCTGGGCGCAGGTTGTACACTTCACGGCTGCAAAATCGCCCCGGCGCCCGCCTCGCGGGCCTATTTCGGCAGCGACACGCTGCTGATTTCGCCCGAGAGGGGGCGCATGGCGCGCGATACAACCTCTTAATCGCGTTTTGCGGTATCGATTGCAGGCGCTCGCGCTTTTTTTTAACGTTTCCAAGGATGGCAAGAGAGTACAAAGAGCCTATCTATACGTTTGCGGTAAACGCCGCGGACCCAGGCCCCCGAGGAAAGGACGGCCCTTGAACAACCTTCGCAATCTGGTTTTGTGGATCGTCATCGCGCTCCTGCTCGTGTTCCTGTTCAACCTGTTCCAGGGATCGGCGCAGCATGCGAACGTGAAAGTCCTGAGCTACACGCAGCTGATGCAGGACGTCTCCCAGGGCGAGGTGAAGGGGATCACCGTCCAGGGCGATCAGGTCAAAGGCGATCTGACGAACGGCCAGTCCTTCACGACCACGATCCTGTCCAACGACCCGTCCTTCGCCACCACGCTCAAAGACCACAATGTCGACGTCAAGGTGCTGCCGCCGGATGACGGCATGCCGACGCTGGTGAGCGTGCTGATCAACTGGTTCCCGATGATCCTGTTGATCGCGGCGTGGTTCTGGATCATGCGCCAGATGCAGGCGGGCGGCGGCAAGGCGATGGGCTTCGGCAAGTCGCGCGCCAAGCTGCTCACCGAGCGTCAGGGCCGCGTGACATTCGAGGACGTCGCCGGCGTCGACGAGGCCAAGGACGACTTGAAAGAGATCGTCGACTTCCTGCGCGACCCGCAGAAATTCCAGCGCCTCGGCGGGCGCATCCCCAAAGGCGTGCTGCTCGTCGGTCCTCCCGGCACCGGCAAGACGCTGCTCGCGCGCGCCATCGCGGGCGAGGCGAACGTTCCCTTCTTCACCATCTCGGGCTCCGACTTCGTCGAGATGTTCGTCGGCGTCGGCGCCAGCCGCGTGCGCGACATGTTCGAGCAGGCCAAGAAGAACGCGCCCTGCATCGTCTTCGTCGACGAGATCGACGCGGTCGGCCGCCATCGCGGCGCCGGCCTCGGCGGTGGCAATGACGAGCGCGAGCAGACGCTGAACCAGCTCCTCGTCGAGATGGACGGCTTCGAGGCGAATGAGGGCGTCATCCTCATCGCCGCGACCAACCGCCCTGACGTGCTCGATCCCGCGCTGCTGCGTCCGGGCCGCTTCGACCGCGAGATCGTGGTGCCCAATCCCGACCTCAGCGGCCGCGAGAAGATTCTGCGCGTGCACATGCGCAAGGTGCCGCTCGGCACCGATGTCGACGCGCGCACCATCGCGCGCGGCACGCCGGGCTTCTCGGGCGCCGATCTCGCGAACCTCGTCAACGAGGCGGCCTTGCTTGCGGCCCGCCGCGGCAAGCGCGTGGTGACGATGAGCGAGCTCGAGGACGCCAAGGACAAGGTGATGATGGGCGCCGAGCGCCGCTCGCTCGCGATGAGCGAGGACGAGCGCCGCAATACGGCGTGGCACGAGGCGGGTCACGCCATCGTGGCGATCAACGTCGTGGGCTCCGATCCGATCCATAAGGCCACGATCATCCCGCGCGGTCGCGCGCTCGGCATGGTCATGCGCCTTCCGGAACGCGATCAGGTCTCGGTGACGCGCCAGAAGATGCTCTCCGACATCTGCGTGGCGTTCGGCGGACGCCTGGCCGAGGAGCTCGTCTTCGGTCACGACCAGGTGACGACCGGCGCGGTCTCCGACATCCGCCAGGCGACGCGCATGGCGCGCGCGATGGTGATGCGCTACGGCCTGTCGGACGCGCTTGGGCCCATCGAGTACGGCGAGAACCAGGAAGAGGTCTTCCTCGGCCACTCCGTCGCGCGCCAGCAGAACATCTCCGAGGCGACCGCGCAGAAGGTCGACAACGAGATCCACCGCATCATCGACGAGTGCTACGACCGGGCGAAGACGATCCTGACCGAGAAGCGCTCCGACCTGGACGTGCTCGCGCGCGGCCTGCTCGAATACGAGACGCTGACGGGCGACGAGATCACGGCGCTGCTCAAGGGCATCGCGCCGGTGCGCACGCCCTATGAGGAGCCCGAGCCGCAGCGCGGCCCCGGTCCCAGCGTGCCCCAGGCCGGCCGCCCGCGCGGTCCCGGCCCGCTCGTCCCCGAGCCCCAGCCGGGCCGGTAGCTCAATTCCCATGGCGGCAAGCGCGCTTGTTCCCGGGCGCGCTTGCCGCTATGTGTTTGCCCCGCCTTTCGGAATTTTCCCATGCCCTGGCTCCGCTTCATCCCCGAGACGACCAATATCGACTTCGTCGGCTGGCGCTACTACGCCTTCGCCCTCGACGGGCTCCTGGTGCTGATCTCGATCGTCTCCATCGTGCTGCAGGGCTTCAATCTCGGCATCGACTTCACCGGCGGCGCGCTGATCGAGGCGAAATACACGCAAAGCGTCGACATCGCGGCGTTGCGCACGAAGATCGGGTCGCTGAATTTCGGCGAGACCCAGATCAACTATGTCGGCAGCGGCGAGTGCGACAAGCCCGTGAATTCCTGCGTCGAGATCCGCATCCAGCCCAAGAACCAGCCCGGCAACGTCGTCGTGCAGAAGGTCAAGGAGCAGCTCGCCGGCTACCAGATCCGCGACACCAACGTGATCGGCCCCAAGGTCAGCGAGGAGCTGTTCAGCGCCGGCGTGTGGGCAACGGTCGCCGCGATCCTGCTGATCTCCGTCTATGTCGCGTTCCGGTTCGAATGGCAGTACGGCATCGGCGCGCTCGTCGCGACCGGCCATGACGTCTTCGTCACCGCGGGACTGTTCAGCGTGTTGAAGATGGACTTCACCTTGAACACCGTCGCGGCGCTGCTGCTGCTCGCGGGCTACTCGATCAACGACACCGTCATCGTCTTCGACCGCATCCGCGAGAACCGGCGCAAATACAAGCGCATGCCGCTATCGCAGCTCATCAATCTCTCGACCAACCAGATCGCGACGCGAACGACGCTGGTGTCGGCGGCGACCGCGATGTCGATGCTGCCGCTCCTCTTCTTCGGTGGCCCGGTGCTGTTCAATTTCAGCGCCGCGATCCTGTTCGGCATCCTGGTGGGAACGTTCTCGTCCACCTATGTCGCGGCCGCGCTGCTGCTCTACCTGCCCGCTCCGGCCGGCGCTGTCGACGAGCCGGCCGAAAGCGGCGCGAAGGCGTAGCCCCAGCCTCGTCATGGCCGGGCTTGACCCGGCCCGGCCATCCAGAGTCCCCTGCGCTCGCTGCCGCTCGCTTGCTGGATGGCCGCCTCAAGGGCGGCCATGACGGTTAGAGCGGGAACCAGTCGCGCTCCTGCGTGAACACGAGGTAGTGCGCGTTCACGCCTGCGCGCAGGCCGAGCCCGGTGCGCATCGGCGCGATCGTCACGCCGCCGCTGCGCAGATAGTTCACGCCGATGCCGGCGACGAAATAGTAGCTGCCCTCGGCGCCGGGGAAGCGCTGATAGAGGCGCCGCTCGTCCTTCAGATTGTAGACGAGGGCGAAGAATTTCGAGGCATTGCCGCCGACGTCGAAGCCGACTGAAGGCCCCTTCCAATAGACCCTGACCGGATCGAAATGCTTGCGCACCAGCCAGCCTTCGCCGTAGCGCACGCCAATCACGAACGCCCCCGATCCTTCCTCGCCCTTGATGTAGGCGTCGGGTTGCCCCTGGTCGCGGAAGACGCGCTGGACGGCTTTCGCCGCCGCCTCGGTCGTGACGCCGAAGAAGTCGGACGCGGCGTTGGTGATCTCGTTGTCGGTGAAGGTGTCGTGATTGCCGTCGCGCGGCGGAGGCGGCGCTTCGTCGCCGGGCGGCGGCGGAGGCGGCGCGCCGTTGGGCGGGGTGTAGTCGCGTGGCGTGTAGTCCTTGTCGCCGGGCGGCGGCGCGCTGTTGTCCTGCGCCAGCGTCGCGGTCGAAATCGCCAGCGCGGCAACAGCAACCGTCAAGGTCCTCGCAAATGACATCCTTCGAACTCCCAGAATCAGACGCCCCCGAGCGGCGCATCATCGCCCGAAACCGCGTGCTGCGACAACCGCGCGCGCCGGTCTTGTTTCCGCCACGATTGGGAAAGCCTATATCTACGGCATGAACGACAACGATCCCCGCGCCGGCCGGCTGACGCCCGCAGGCTGGCTTGCCATCGTCGTGCTGCTCGGTTTCCTGGTGTGGTCGCTGTGGTACGCGGTGCGCTTCTGGAGCGCGCTTTCCGGAGTCGACATCAGCGTCACGGGCTGGGTCTTCATCGTGTTCGGCGTGCTTGTGACGCTCGGTCTCGGCGGCGGGCTGATGGCGCTCGTCTTCTATTCGAGCCGCAAGGATTACGACCGCTAGAGCAGAGAGATCTCTACCTCTTTGGCGGGTTGAAACGCGAGACGAAGCGTTTAGGGGCCCTTCGGAGAGGCAGAATTTTTCTGCGTCTGAGAAGAAATGGGTGCAGGCGCTGGAACTAGAATTATCTGCGCCGGTTGCTGTTTCGTCGCCGTGATAGCTGAGGAAAGGAGTTGGTTAGTACGCGCGAAATCGGCTGGCAGCGTATCGATCCGAGAAAGCGTATATGCGCCTAGGCCGATCATAAGGGTAATGATCAAAGTAAAACCAAGAGCAACGATACCAATGATGATATCGTGACTACGCCGCAGTGCTTCTACTGCAGCTTCCAACCTGGCAAGACGTTCACCAAGTGGTGGATTCACGCCACCGCCCTCGCCGTCCGAATATCTTTGTTGTTTATCTTCGCGCGGCGTCGGAGATATCCAGTTAGGCTGCGTCGGCCGAATAATGTTATCATCCGGTGGCATGGCTTATTTCTTAGCCTTCCGGTTTTTTGTTACCCAGCGCTCCACCGTCGTAGCCAGAAACATATCAATGTGGCCGCACACAGTGCATACGATGCCATAACAAAGAAAATTTCCTGATACCTGCGTTGGCTGCAAAACAAATACAGCTGCGTCGTCGTCCTCACCAGTCCCCAGGACACTTGCGTCATCGCTACCACAATGGTGGCAGCCAGACTTACTGGTTTCGGCAACAAAGTCCGTAAATTCGCTTGCTGTAATGGTCATAGGGATTTGTATACACCCTTTTGATTAAGGCCTCATCTTCGAAAACATGCGAAATTCTTGCCACGTGTGCTTGAAGTATCACGATTTCCCGCGCGCTGTAGAAAGCTTTTGTCCGAAACTTCTGCCTTTCTTATCGACGGGCGGGGTTTAGACCGCCCCGCGCGCCACGAAGAACGGGTTGTCGAAGCCGCGTTCCGCCTTGCCGTAGAGGAACGGCTTGCCGTCGAGCTGCGTGACGCTTCCGCCCGCCGCGGCCAGCACCGCGTGGCCCGCGGCCGTGTCCCATTCCATCGTGCGGCCGGTGCGCGGATAGATGTCGGCTTCGCCGGCCGCGACCAGGCAGAATTTGAGCGACGAACCGGCGCTGACGAACTCCTTCACCTGGAAGTCGGCGAGGAACTTGTCGGTGTTGGCGTCGCGATGCGAGCGGCTGGCGACAGCGGTCATGCCGGCTTTCGGCACGGCGCGCGCCTGGATGCGCTTGGCCTCGCCGAAATCGGGCGCCCCGCCCGGCGGCGCGAAGGCCTCATAGGCGCCGCTCAGCATCTCGCCGAAGAACAGCCGCTCCTTGGCGGGCGCGTGCACGACGCCGCGCACGGGCTTGCCTTCCACGATCTCGGCGATGTTGACCGTGAACTCGCCGTTGCGGCTGATGAACTCCTTCGTCCCGTCCAGCGGATCGACGAGGAAGAAGCGATGGCCGACCTTCGGCACGCGGCCGCTCGACACGGACTCCTCGGCGAGGACCGGCACGTCGGGCGCCAGATGCGCGAGACGCTTGAGGATGAAACGCTCGGCCTCCTCGTCGGCCGCGGTGACGGGGGACTCGTCGTCCTTGCGCCGCGCCACGATCTCGTCGGCATAATGCTTGAGGATGATGGCGCCGGCGTCATAGGCGATCGCGGCAAGCGCCCGCAGCATCGGCGAGGCGGCATGGGAATGGATGTGATCGGTCATGACCAGGCTGCCCGCATCGACAAAATGTTCACCATTCCTTAAGACCCCCGGCGAGAAGTTACCATCCGCTAACCACGATCCAAGATGGGCACGCCTATGAACGACCTCGATTTTTCGGCATTTCTGGTCAGCAGGGTATGCCATGACCTTGTGAGCCCTTTGGGTGCGGTGGTCAACGGGTTGGAAGTGCTCGAGGACGAGCGCGACGCCGCCATGCGGGCCGACGCCCTGAAGATCGTGGCCTCCAGCGCCGCGCAGGCGCTCGCCCGCATCCAGTTCATGCGCATCGCATTCGGAGCCGCGGGTTCGGCCGGCGCGGAGCTCGACCTCAACGAGGTCGGGCGGCTGGTCGCCGGGCTGTTCGCGGGCAGCAAGATCACGCTCGAATGGGACGTCGCCCATGTGCACTGGCCCAAGGATTGGGCGAAGCTTCTGATGAACGCGTCGGTGCTCGCGGCCGATTGCCTGCCGCGCGGCGGCACGGTCAAGGCGGTGTCGAGCCTCGACGGCGCGAGCCCGTCCTTCACCGTGCGTGCCACCGGCCTCAACGCCCGCCTGCTCGAAGAGGTCGAGAAGGCCGCCCGCGGCGAGGCCAATTCCGGCGCCACCGACGCCAGGGGCGTCCAGCCCTACCTGACGCACAAGCTCGCCCGGGCGCTGAATGCCGGGCTGACGCTGACGGTCGGCGAGGGCTATGTGGAGATCGTCGCGGGGTAGGCTTTCAGGTTGCGTTTACCCTCCGGGGCTTAGGATTTCGGCGCAGAGGAGCATCCAAGCGCATGAGATCCTGTCTGGTCGTCGACGATAGCCGCGTCATCCGCAAAGTCGCCTGTCGAATCTTAAGCGATCTCGGCTTCGAGACAGCCGAAGCCGAGGACGGCGTGACCGCGCTCGAATCCTGCCGCGCGCACATGCCCGAGATGATCCTGCTCGACTGGAGCATGCCGAACATGAGCGGAGTCGAGTTCCTGCGCGCGCTGCGGCGCGAACGCGCGGGCGACAAGCCCGTCGTCGTCTTCTGCACGACCGAGAACGACGTCAATTCCATCACCGAGGCGCTCGGCGCGGGCGCGAACGAGTACATCATGAAGCCATTCGACCGCGACATCATCCAGGCCAAGCTCGCCGAAGTGGGCCTGGCCTAGAGGCGTTCGCGATGAAGCCGGACGACGTCGCATACCTGACTCACATGTTGAGGCGCCGGTCCGGGATGATGCTCGGCCGCGCCAAGCCCGAATTCATCGAAGGACGCCTGGCGCCGGTGATGCGCCGCTTCGGATTCAAGGACGTGAGCGGGCTCGTCGCCGAGCTGCGCCACGGGCGCGACGCGCTGGCGCGCGCCGTGACCGAGGCGATGACGACGAACGAGTCTTCGTTCTTCCGCGACCGGCCGTCCTTCGACGTCTTCGAGCAACTGGTGCTGCCCGCGCTTCTGACGCGGCGTGGGTCCGCCAAGCGGCTGCGCATCTGGAGCGCCGCCTGCGCCGCGGGGCAGGAGGCCTATTCGATCGCGATGCTGCTCGACGACCACAAGCTCGCCGCCAAGGGCTGGACCATCGATGTCATCGCCACCGACATCAGCGCCGAGATGGTCGCGCGCGGTGAGCAGGGTCTCTACGGCCATTTCGAAGTGCAGCGGGGCCTTCCCGTGCGCCGCCTCGTCGATCACTTCTCGCAGGAAGGCTCGAGCTGGCGCGTCGGCGAGAATCTCCGCCGCATGGTGACGTTTCGCCCGTTCAACCTGCTGGACTCCTTCGGCTGGCTCGAGGACATCGACGTCGTCTTCTGCCGCAACGTGCTGATGTATCTCGACCACAAGGCCAAGGTCGGCGTTCTCGACCAGATCTCGGAAGTTCTCCTTCCCGACGGCTATCTCATGCTGGGCTCGGTCGAGACGCCGCAGGGCCTGTCGAACGCGTTCGATCCCGTCCCGGGCAGCCCAGGCCTCTACGTCCCCGCCCGCGCCGCGCTGCCGCGCCAGGCTGTGGGGTGATCACCACGTATCGACGAAGTTCCGCCGCGAGCCACCGGTGCGCGGCGGCAGCGATTTCAGTCCGCGCATCAGCCAGCGCCTTGTGTCCGCCGGATCGATGACGTCGTCGATCTCGAGATAAGCTGCCATGTTGATCGCCTTGCCGCGCGCGTAGGACTGCGCGACCTTCTCCTTGAACAGCGCCTCGCGCGCCTTCGCCGTCGGCTCGGCTTCGAGCTCCTTGCGGAAGCCCAGCCTGACCGCGCCCTCCAACCCCATGCCGCCGAACTCGCCCGTCGGCCACGAGACGATGAAGAACGGTGCGTGGAAGCTGCCGCCCGCCATCGCCTGCGCGCCGAGCCCGTAGCCTTTGCGCAGCACGACCGTGAACATCGCGCTCTGCATCGTGCCGCCGACGACGAACATGCGCGAGGTGCGCCGGACCAGCGACGCCTTCTCGGCCTCGGGCCCCACCATGAAGCCCGGCGTGTCGCAGAGCGAGACGACGTTGAGTCCGAACGCGTCGCAGAGCTGCAGGAACCGCGCCGCCTTGTCGGCGCAGGGCGCGTCGATGGCGCCGGCGAGGAACATCGGGTTGTTCGCGATCAGCCCGAACGGATGGCCTTCGATGCGGATCAGCGCGGTAATCATGCCCAGCGCGAATTCGGGCCTGAGCTCTAGCACGCTTCCCGTATCGGCGAGCCCCGCGATCACTTTGCGGATGTCATAGACGCGCAGCCGGTTCTCGGGGATCAGGTGCCGCAGCGTCTTCTGGTCCGCGGCACTCCATTGCGCGACGCTGCCTTGGAAATAGGAAAGGTATTTCTTCGCCGACGCCACGGCTTCGGCTTCGTCCGCGACCGCGATGTCGACGACGCCGTTGGGCACCTGGACCGACATGGGGCCCACCTCGTCGGGCGTGTAGACGCCCAGCCCGCCGCCTTCGATCATCGCCGGGCCGCCCATGCCGATGTTCGAGTTCGCGGTCGCGATCACGACGTCGCTGCAGCCGAGCAGCGCTGCGTTGCCTGCGAAACAGCGCCCCGAATTTATGCCGACGCGCGGCACGGCACCGCTGAGCTTGGCGTATTGGCGGAACGTCGGCGTGTCGAGGCCCGCGACACCGGGGAAATCCGTGTCGCCCGGCCTGCCGCCGCCGCCCTCGGTGAAGACGATGACGGGAAGCTTCGCGTCCTCGGCGACCTTGAGCAGACGGTCCTTCTTGCGATGGTTCATCGCGCCCTGCGTGCCGGCGAGCACGGTGTAGTCGTAGGCCATCACGGCGGCGCGGGCGCGTTCCTCGCCGAACAGGGCTGCGTTCACCGTGCCGATGCCGGTGATGATGCCGTCGCCGGGCGTGTTGCGGATCAGGTCGTCGAGCGTGCGGCGCTTCTTTTGCGCGGCGAAGGCGAGCGCGCCGTATTCGATGAAGCTTCCCGGGTCGACGAGGTCGGCGACGTTCTCGCGCGCCGTGCGCTGGTTCGTCTTGCGGCGCCGGGCCGTGGCTTCGGGTCTGTTCTCGTCGAAGCCGAACGCGTGCCGCGCGTTGGATTCGGCGAGATCGGAACGGATCGCGTCGGGATCGGCCGCGGCCTCGATCGCGGCGCCCGTCGCTTCGACCTCTTCCGGGCTGATATAGACGAGCGCATCGCCTTCGAAGAGCACGTCGCCGGGCCTGGCCGCGACCGACTGCACGCGGCCCGACGCGCCCGCTGCGACCAGATGCTCCATCTTCATCGCTTCGAGCACCGCGACCGGCGCGCCTTTGGGCACCGCGTCGCCGGGCGCTACGGAGATCGCGACGACCTTGCCCTGCATCGGCGCGGGCACGGCGATCGTTCCCGCAGGCGCGGCGTTCGTCGCGCGCGGCGCGGCAACGGGCGCAACCGCCGGCGCAGCGGTTTCGTGCGGCTTCCAATTCGCGCTCGCGGCGACGAGGGCGGCGATGTTGTTCTCGACGAGACGCGTGTTGGTGCGGCGTCCGGCGACCTCGGGATTGTCGAGAAGCGCGTCGAGGAACGCGATGTTGGTGTCGACGCCCGCGATCACGAACTCGCGCAAGGCACGCTTCGCGCGGCCGAGCGCCAGCGTGAAATCCGGCGCCTGCACGATCACCTTGGCAAGCAGCGGATCGAAGGCGGGATTGGTCGTGTAGCCCTCATAGCCATAGGTATCGACGCGCACGCCGGGCCCCGAGGGCGGCACGAAGCGCGAGAGCGTCCCGCCGGTGGGCTTCATACTGCCGTCGGCGGCAATCTTCTCCATGTTGACGCGAAGCTGCATCGCCACGCCGCGGGGCTTGGGGATGTTCTCCTGCTTGAGGCCGATGTCGCGCAGCGAGTTGCCGCGCGCCAATTCGATCTGCACCGCGACGAGGTCGATGCCGGTAATCTCTTCCGTGACCGTGTGCTCGACCTGCAGGCGCGGGTTGCATTCGATGAAGGCGAAAGCCGGCGCATGCCGCGCGGGCTTTGGATCGACGAGGAACTCGACGGTCGCCAGCCCCACGAGCTTGACGTCATCGGCGAGCCACACTGCCGCGTCGCAGAGCTGCTGGCGCAGGTCGGGATCGAGCGCGGGGGCGGGCGCGATCTCGACGATCTTCTGGTGGCGGCGCTGCAGCGAGCAGTCGCGCTCCCAGATATGGCTCGCCGTCTTGCCGTCGCCCGCGACCTGCACCTCGATGTGCCGGGCGTTGGGCATATAGGCTTCGACATAGACCGCGTCGTTGCCGAAGCTCGCCTTCGCCTCCGAGCGGCAGCGCGCATAGGCCTCGTCGAGCGCGGCCGGATCGCTCACGATGCGCATGCCCCGCCCGCCGCCGCCCGCGAGCGCCTTGACGATGATCGCGCCGCCCTTGCGCCTGGCCATGAAGGCGCGGGCGTCTTCCAGGCTCGTGGATCCCGACGTGCCTTCCAGGATCGGCACGCCGAAGCGGTCGGCGAGCGCGCGCGCGCGCGCCTTGTCGCCGAATACCGAAAGCACCTCGGGGCTCGGCCCGATGAACACGATGCCCGCCGCGGCGCAGGCGCGGGCGAAATCGGCGTTCTCACTCAGGAAGCCGTAGCCCGGATGGATGGCCTCGCATTTCGCGGCCCGGGCCGCCGCGATCACGCGCGCGATATCGAGATAGGCGGCCGGGCCCGTGGCGCCCAGCGCGCGGTTCTCGTCCGCGATCTGTACATGCAGCGAGCCCGAATCGTCGTCGGAATGGACCGCGACTGTGCGGATGCCGAGATCGGCCGCGGCGCGCGCGATGCGGATCGCGATCTCGCCGCGATTGGCGATCAGGATGCTCTTGAAAGACATGCGGGCCACAGTCCGTGGGATGGCGTTCCACGGACTGTGCCACGCCGGAGGCGGTCCTAGAAGGCCGTGCGCACCCCGCCATAGATGGCCCGCCCCATCCGCCCATAGCCCGCGATCGGCTCTTCGTCCTGATCCATCAGGTTCTCGACCCGGGCATAGACCTCCGTCTTGTCGAAGATGACGTAGGAGCCGAACAGGTTCACCGTCGTGTTGGCCGGGTCCCGGACGAAATTGCCGCCGTCGTCGAAGCGGGCGCCCGTGAAGACGACGCTGCCGCCGAGCGTGAGCTTGTCGAGCGGCTTCCAGGTGACGGTGCCGCTCGCCGAATTGTCTGGCCGGCGGGCCAAGTCGAGGCCCGTGTTCAGGTTCTTGGCCGACATGTTGGTCCAATCGGCGCTCACGCTCAGCGTGTCGGTGAGGCGTGCCTCCAATTCGGCCTCGATGCCCCTGGCGCGGCTGCGCTCGACGTTCTCGTAGTAGCCGAAGGGCGGCGTCGCGGTGTCGACGAACTCGATCAGGTCGCCCGTGTGCCGCTCGAACCAGGTGAGCGAGGCGCGCAGGCGGCCGTCGAGGAAATTGTGATCGATGCCGACCTCGTAGCCTTGTGCGGTCTCGGGCTTGAGCGCGTGGAACGGGTTCTTGTACTGCGAGAACAATTCATAAAGCGTCGGCGCCTTGAAGCCGTCGCCGTAATTGGCGCGCAGCGTCGTGTCCCAGCCCGGGATCTGCCAGGCGCCCGCGAGCTTGACCGAAGTATGCGTGCCGAACTCGCTGTCGTCGTCGAGACGCACGCCGCCGGTCAGAGTGAGCTGGTCGAACAGCGTGCTCTGCCATTGCGCGTAATAGCCGTTGATGCGTTTGCTGCCATGCGTCGGGCCGGGATCGAATTCCAGGCTCTCAGTCGAGATCGAGACGCGCTGTGTCTCGGCGCCGAAGACGAGCTGGTTCGCCTTGTCGACGTCGAACGTGCCCTGGTATTCGAAGCGCTGGGCGTCGCCCCTGGCGAAGAAGTTCTCGGTGGGCGAAAACGCATTGGTGATGAAGTCGAACTCGCCGAAATCCTTGCGGTTGCTTTCCGAGCCGATGAAGGCGAGACGGTTCTGGAAGCGCCCGTCGAGCAGCGACAGGTTCACGCCGGCATAGCCCGCGATCAGGCTCGCCGTGCCGAATTCCGGATCGTCCTGGAACGTGAAGTTCGGCGGCGGGAAGCCGTCGAAATCGACGTGCGAGTCCGTGTAGTAGCCGCGCACATCGACGCTCAGGATGTCGCTCAGATGCACGCGGGTGTTCATCGTGGCGCCGAGATTGCGGTAGGGATCGGTCTCGGTGTTGCCGTTGCGCGCATCGGCCGCCGAGATGCCGTCGGTGTCGAAATAGTTCACCGCCGCGCCGTATTCGACGCTACCGGTGGTGCCGTTCGCCGCCGCGTTGAGATGCCAGGTGTCGAACGAGCCGCCTTCGGCGCTCGCATTCACCGCGAAGGGCGCTGCACCGCCACGCCTGGTGAGGATGTCGACGACGCCGCCGATCGCGTCGCTGCCGTAGAGCGTCGATTGCGGACCGCGCAGCACCTCGATGCGGTCGGTGTTGTTGACCAGAACGTCGCCGAGCACCGCCTGATCGTCGACCGAGCTCGGGTCGTTGATCCGCGCGCCGTCGATCAGCACCAGCGTCTGGCCGGTCTCCGCACCGCGGATGCTGACGCTGGTCGTCTGCCCGATGCCGCCGTTGCGGTTGACGACGACGCCCGGAATCTCGGCCAGCGCGTCGGTGACGACGTCGATCTGCTGGGTCTGAAGGTCGTCGCCTGTGATCACCGACACGGACTCGCCGGTCACGTCGATCGGCTGCGGCGTCCGCGTCGCCGTCACGACGACGGTCTCGGGATCGGCGCTCGTGTCGGCGAGGGCGGGAATAGGCAGCAGTGATAACAGTAGTAGCAGCGCGGGCGTTAGTCCCCTTCCGTCATGGCCGGGCTTGACCCGGCCATCCAGCCGGCACACCTCGATGGAGAGGGAACTGGTTGGCCGGGTCGCGCGAAGCTGCGCGTCGCTGCCCGGCCATGACGATGTTCTAGGGTGCATGACGTTCTCCTGGTTGGGTTCCAGAAGCCGTCGGACGGTGGACTTAGGTTTCAGCAATGGACTGCCCCGCGCGACGACCTCGACTTGTCGTCACGCGGATTCCCGCGCGCCTCCGGCACACCCCGACCGGCTGCACAACGACGGCGCGAGGCAGGTCTCCTGGCTCCCGGGTCCTCACTTTCGTCCGCCTTCCCAGGGCTGTAAGGCCCAAGTGGCACATGGACGATCGCTCGCCGGTCACAGTTGCGGGGGCAGCCGCGGCACCGACCGCGTTCCCAAGACCTCGCACGTGAACGGACGCTAAGCGCGCTCGCGGCCCGTCGTCAATGCGTCAGCGCCCCTTGACAGGACCCGCGAATATTTTTTTGGGGCGGCTTTCGCGCCGGCTTCGCATCCGCGAAGCCTCGCTTAAGCCTTTGCCTGTGAAACATTTTCAGGCGCCGCTGCGGGTGCCTTTTGCCGTTCTCGCTTTTGTGGGGATTTAGCGTAAGTGGTGTTTCGAGCGTGACGGTTCAAGGGGGGGTGGCGAAATTTTTTTCCGCGCGTCATTCGACATAGGTTCCGGGCGCGCCTTCGTGCAACAGAGAAAACCCAAACCGTAGATGACCAGAATCGGACCGCGTCGTTATCGACAGCACTGCGCCGGTGACAGGTCCTGACCAGGACAGCGATGTGTTCATCTCCGTATGTCCCTGAATATCGTTGCTCCAATCGGCTTTAAGGGGATGCGATCCTAGTTCGCCGAAGAACTTGGCCTTTATCCGGTCGATGCAACTACTCGCGTCTGACCCTTTGTAGTCCCCGGCTATTTCGGTCAGTGAATCGTCCGGATCATTGAAGAAATCCATAGTCAGCTCGAATTCGCATCCGCTGATTTCATAGCGTCTGATCTTCAGCTGCCGGAAGTTTGGCTTTTCGCTGAATCCGCGCTTGGTCCACATGTCTTGAACGTCAGGAAAGGCAAGCTTGATTTGCTCACGTCGCATATCCCAATGGAGCTTTGGAATGAGAGGCAACCCGTCGCCGTCGCGCTGCGCGGCGATGCCCGGATTGTGGGCGGCGGTGCCGTCGTCGAGATCGTCCGCCACAGCGGACCCGGCAAGCAGGCAGCTCATGATAGCGACCTTCAGGCACGTGCCGCGGAACATGCTTTCCCCAGGTCAAGCCGCAGGGTGAAACTCTAGCCACTTTGCATCCGCCGCTCCAAATGACATTCTGTCGGGATCGCTATTGCACTGAGAGAACACCATGAATCAGCCCGCCAAGCCCTGGCCCGCCATGTCCATCGCCCAGGCGCACGCATTGCTCACCCAGCCCGGCTCGCCTTTCGAGATGGATGAAGTGATGATCCGCGGCGTCAAGACGCGCGTCTGGAAGAACGCGCCGCCGACCATGCGCGACCTGTTCGCGCTCGGCCGCGCGCATGGCGGCAAGACGTTCATCGTCTACGAGGACGACCGCGCGACGTTCGAGACGTTCACGCGCGCGGCATTGGCGGTCGCGGCCGAGCTGACGAAGCAGGGCGTGAAGAAGGGCGACCGCGTGGCGCTCATCATGCGCAACCTGCCGGAATGGCCCGCGATCTTCTTCGGGGCTACGATCATCGGCGCCATCGTCACGCCGCTGAACGCGTGGTGGACGGGGCCGGAGCTGGAATACGGCCTCGTCGATTCCGGCAGCAAAGTCGCGTTCGTCGACGCCGAGCGGCTGGAGCGCATCGCCGAGCATCTCGTCAACTGCCCCGATCTCAAGACGATCTATGTCAGCCGCTATCAGGACGAGCTGCCGCATCCGATCGTGCGCCGCCTCGAGGACACGCTCGGCAAGGTCGACGACTGGGACAAGCTGCCCGCCGGCGAGTTGCCCGCCGTGCCGCTCGATTCCGACGACGATGCGACGATCCTCTACACCTCCGGAACCACGGGGAAGCCCAAAGGCGCGCTCGGCACCCATCGCAACATGCTGACGAACATCTTCTCGTCGGCGTCCTCGGCGGCGCGCAATTTCCTGCGCCGCGGCGAGCCGGTGCCCGCGCCCGATCCCAATGCGCCGCAGCGCTCGACCTTGCTCTCGGTGCCGTTCTTCCACGCGACGGGATGCTTCGCGGTGATGGGGCCGTCGCTGTTCGCCGGCGCCAAGCTCGTGCTGATGCGCAAATGGGACCCCGAGCTCGCCATGCAGCTCATCGAGCGCGAGAAGGTCAACGGCGCGGGCGGGGTGCCGACCATCGCCTGGCAGCTCATCGAGCATCCGGCGCGGTCGAAATACGATCTGTCGTCGCTGGAGTCGGTCGCCTATGGCGGCGCACCGTCGGCGCCGGAGCTGGTGCGCAAGATCGTCGAGACGTTCCCGAAATCGCTGCCCGGCAACGGTTGGGGCATGACCGAGACCTCGGCCACCTGCACGACCCATTCAGCGGAGGATTACGAGCATCGCCCCGATTCCTGCGGCCCCGCGGTCCCGGTCTGCGACCTGAAAGTGATGACGCCGGAGGGCACGCGCCAGCTCGGTCCCAATGAAGTGGGCGAGCTGTGGGCGTGCGGTCCCAACATCGTCAAAGGCTATTGGAACAAGCCGGACGCGACGGCGCAAACTTTCGTCGACGGCTGGGTGCGCACGGGCGATCTGGCGCGTGTCGACGAGGAGGGCTTCTGCTTCATCATCGACCGCGCCAAGGACATGCTGATCCGGGGCGGCGAGAACATCTACTGCATCGAGGTCGAGAACGTCCTCTACGAGCACCCCGCCGTGATGGACGCGGCCCTCGTCGCCGTGCCGCACAAGACGCTGGGCGAGGAGCCGGGCGCGGTGGTGCATCTGAGGCCCGGCCAGCACACGACCGAGGACGAGCTTCGCGCCTTCGTCGCGGGCAAGCTCGCCGCGTTCAAGGTTCCGGTGAGGGTCGTCTTCTGGCCCGAAACCCTGCCCCGCAACGCCAACGGCAAGATTTTGAAGACCGAGCTCAAGAAGATTTTCGCGAGCTAAGCCGGTTCCTGCGGTGCGCCCTGGCCGACTTCGGCGGCCAGTGTGCGCAGCGTCTCCTGGTGGCTTTCGCGCGTGATCGGGAAGAACCACATGATCATCATGCCGATGATGAACAGGACGATGACCAGCGGCACATAGACGAGCACGAAGTGGTTGACGATCGCGGGGTCGACGTGACCTGGCACGGCGTTGTCCGGAAAGCCCACGAACCACAGGACCCCGCCGGACGCGAACAGGCCGAAACCGGAAACGACCTTCTGAAGGAGGCTGCTGCCGGCAAAGAACAAGCCTTCCGATCTGCGTCCGGTCGACAATTCGCTCGCCTCGACGACGTCGGCCAGCATCGACACGATCAGGATCGACGCGCCGATCGTCAGCGTCTGGGAGAACGCCGAGAAGGCGAACAGGATGGGGACCAGGCTCGGCGCGCCGTTCGGCGGAAAGGCTCCCGCCAGCCTGAGGAAGATCGGCACCATCGAAATGAGAAGGCCGACGTTGAACATGATGATGGAGGCGACTTTTTTGCCCAGCAGTCTCGATATCGGCGGCGAGATCAGGAAGGCGAGCAGAACGGCGATGAAGATGGCGAGCGCGAGGAACGACAGTTGCGAGGCCGTCAGCAGCCAGAAATATGTCTGCACATAGAAGTTGAGCGCGAACACCAGGCCGACCGCCATATAGAAGAACACTCCCGACGTCATCAGGATCAGGAAGGCGCGATTGGAGAAGGTCGAGATCATCTCGGCCGCATATTGCATCAGCGACTTGCGCTGCGCTTGGGCCACGCGGAACTGTGGAATGAAGCGGTGCGTGCCCCACGCCGAAATCAATATTGCGGCGAACATCACGATCGCGGCGGTGACGCCGTAATGGCTGTAGCCGGTTTCGTTCAACTGGCCGATCTTGTGCGTTGCATCCGGCTGGAGGAAAACCGAATAAGCCAGCACCAGCATCGTCATCCCGCCGTACCAGGCGAAGAAGATGCGATAGGCGATGAACGAGGTGCGCTGGTCGTAGTCTTCGGTCAGCTCCGGCACCAGCGCGGAACTCGGAACCTCGTAGAAGGTGATGAAGGTGCGCGTGATGATCGCGACGACGAGCAGATAGGCGAAGAGCGCGCCCTGTCCCCAATGCGGCGGGTTCCACAGCAGAAGGTAGCTGACGGCAACGGGCAGGGCGGAGAGGTACATCAGCGGGTGCCGCCGGCCCCAGCGCGTGCGCAGATTGTCCGAGATCTGCCCCACGATCGGATCGAACACCGCGTCGAACATCAGCGCGATGGCGATCGCGGCGCCGACCAGTTGCGGCGGCAGATGCATGACCTGGTTGTAGAAAGGCAGCAGGATCGTCTGGAAGCCGTTGTCCTTGACACCGAAGGCGACCGAGCCGAGGCCGTAGAAGATCTTGGTCCGCACGCTCGTGATCGCGCTGGGCGCGGCCGCCTGATCCATGCACTCCTCCCGGCCGCGCCTCTTTGGGCGTGGTTTCAACCCTTTGAAATGAGACTGCTTTACGGGCTGACGAAATGTCAACTCGCCGGAGGAGCGGCCGGCGCCCATTTCCCGCTTGCGCGCTTGAAAGCAGGGCGCGCGGCCATGCGGGCGCGATAGTCCGCGATCTCGGGTCCGAGCTTGTCGCCCAAGCCGAGCCGCTCCGCCATGCCGAGCGCGTAGACGACGGAGATGTCGGCCGCGCTGAAACGGTCGCCCGCCATCATCGGCGCGTGGCCGAGCTGGCGCGCGACGAGCGCAAGGCGGCTGTCGAATATCCGCGCGGCGATGCGCGCGCCGAAATTGTCCTTCTCGGCTTCCGGCGCCATGAACCTGCTGCCGACGATGACGTTGAGAAACGCCGCGAGCCCGGATTCTCCCAGATGGAGGAACTGCTGGTAGTCGGGGAAGCTCGGATCGCTCGCGGCCGGCGCAAGAAGGCCGCCGCCATCGTAGCGCGCGATCAGATATTCGAGCATGGCGATGGAATCGACCATCGTGACGTCGCCGTCCCGCATCGCCGGAAGGAAGCCGGACGGGTTGAGCGCGAGGAACTCCGCATCCGCCATCCGGTTGCGCAGATCGACGGGGCGAAGCTGATAGTCCTTGCCCAGTTCCTCCAGCGCCCAGATCACGCGAAAGGATCGCGTGGGAAATGCACCGTAAACCGTGATCATCGTGTTCTCCCGCGCCGGACGGCGAAGCCTGGGCGGGCGGCCCGGGAAATGTCAATCACGGGAATATGCCCCCTGCGCGCAGCCGCCATACGCGTCCGAAAATGGCCAGACGCCGGCCGCTTGGTGCATCATAGTCGCGGCCATGACCTTACCCCCGAACGACATCTGCTACCGCGCGCTCAAGACGCGCGATCCCGCCCTCGACGGGCGCATCTTCGTCGCCGTGACGAGCACGGGAATCTATTGCCGCCCCATCTGCCCAGCCCGTACGCCCAAGCAAGCCAATGTGCGCTTCTACCCGAGCGCCGCGGCGGCGCAGGAGGCGGGCTTCCGGCCCTGTCTCAGGTGCCGCCCGGAGATCTCGCCGGACGCGGCCGCCTGGCGCGGGACCTCGAACACGGTTTCGCGCGCGCTGGCCTTGATCAGCGAAGGGTTGCTCGACGGCGAGTCCGGCGTCGAGGCATTGGCGGAACGGCTCGGCGTCGGCGAGCGCCAGCTTCGCCGCCTGTTCGACCAGCATCTGGGCGCGCCGCCGATCGCGGTGGCGCAGACGCGGCGCATCCTCTTCGCCAAACAGCTCATCCAGGATACGCAGCTGTCGATGACCGACATCGCGGCCGCGTCGGGCTTCGGCAGCGTGCGGCGGTTCAACGACGCGTTCCGCAAGCTCTACCGTCGCGCGCCGAGCGAGCTTCGCAGGCGCCGCAGCGCGCCGCTGTCGACCACGACGCTCAAGCTCGGCTATAGCGCGCCTTACGACTGGGATGCGATCGTGTCGTTCCTCGGCACTCGCGCGATCGAGGGCGTCGAGCTCGTCGAGAACGGCCGCTATATGCGCACCATCGAGATCGACGGCGCGTACGGCAGCGTCGAGGTTGCGCCCGGACGCAACCATCTGGTCGCGACGATCCGCTTTCCCAAAGTGCGCGCGCTGCTCTCCATCGTCGCGCGGCTCAGGCGCCTGTTCGATCTCGATGCGGACGTCGCCTCGATCGGCGCGCATCTCTCTAGCGACGCGGGCCTTGCGCCACTCGTCTCCAAGCGGCCCGGATTGCGCACGCCAGGCGCATGGGACGGGTTCGAGCTCGCCTGCCGGGCGATCTTCGGCCAGCAGGTGACCGTCACGGCGGCGCGCAAGCTCGCGGGCCATCTCGTCGTGCGCGCTGGCGTCGCGGTGAGCGCCGATGTGACAGGCGACGCGCGGCTGTCGAAGGTCTTTCCCAATGCCGCGCACGTCGTGGCGACCGATCTGTCCACCATGCCGATGCCGAAGGCGCGTATCGCAGCCCTCATCGCGCTCGCGCAAGCCGCGAAGGACGATCCCAGGCTGCTCGATCCCGTCGGCACGTTCGACGAGGCGCTGGAACGGCTTCTGGCGCTGCCGGGCTTCGGTCCCTGGACGGCGCAGTATTGGGCGTTGCGCGCGCTTCGCGACAGCGACGCGTTCCCGGCGGCCGACGTCGCCCTGCTGCGCCATCCCGTCGTGGCGGAGAAAGGCGGGCGGCCAACGCCCAAGGCGTTGCTCGCGCGCGCCGAGGCGTGGCGGCCGTGGCGGGCCTATGCGGCACAGCATCTGTGGACGTCGGACGCGGAGGCCGCCGGTGGCTGACGCGCTCGCCCTGCAGGTCGACCGCTTCCCCACGCCGCTCGGCGAGGGCGTGATCGTCAGCGACGACGAGGGCGCAATGCGGCTGTTCTATTGGGACGATCCCGCACATCGCTGGGAAGCGGCGCTCAAGCAGCGTTATAAGCATTTCACGTTGCGCGAGAAGCGCAACGCCTTCGACCATGTCAAGGCGTTCAAGGACTATTTCGACGGAGACGTCTTCGGCATCGACACGCTGAATGTCGCGTTCGGCGGCACGCCGTTCCAGAACAAGGTGTGGAAGGCATTGCGCAGGATCCCGGCGGGCACGACGACGTCCTATGGCGCGCTGGCGAAGAAGATCGGCCTGCCCGCGGCCGTGCGTGCCGTCGGCCTCGCCAACGGCCAGAACCCGGTGAGTCTGGTCGTGCCGTGCCATCGCGTCGTCGGCCACGACGGCTCGCTGACCGGCTATGGTGGCGGCCTGCCGCGCAAGCGCTGGCTGCTCGAGCACGAGGCGCGTCACGCGGGCCACGACCTCTTCCAACGGAAAGCACGACGATGAATCCTTTTGCGACACTCCATCAAGGCCCCGATCTGCTGATCCTGCCCAATGCCTGGGACGCGGGCAGCGCGCGCGTGATCGAGCTCGCGGGCGCCAAAGCCATCGCGACGTCGAGCGCCGCGGTCGCATGGGCGCACGGCTACCCGGACGGCGAGGCGCTGCCCTTCGACATCCTCATGAACACGGTGCGCGAGATCCGGCGCGTGGTGTCGGTCCCGATCACCGCCGACATCGAGGCCGGATATGCGGGCGAAGACACAGTAGCCGACAATGTCGAATATCTGATCGATGCCGGTGCCGCGGGGATCAACATCGAGGACGGCACTGGCGCGCCCGACCTGCTGCGCGACAAGATCAAGGCGATCAAGGCGCAGCACGGCGACGAGATCTGGATCAACGCGCGCACCGACGTCTATCTTCACAACCTCGCGAGCGGCGAGGCGGCGTATGAGGAGACGGTGCGCCGCGCGCGGCTCTATAGCGACGCCGGCGCGGATTCGATCTTCGTGCCGTTCGCGGGCGAGGATGCGCTGCTGGTCCGTCTCGTCAAAGCGATAGATGCGCCGCTCAATGTGATCGCGATGCCGGGGCTTCCGTCCGCCGCGCGGCTGAAGGAGATCGGCGTGCGCCGGCTGAGCGCGGGTACCGGCGTCGCAAAAGTGTCACTCAACCGGACCTACGAGCTGGCGCAGGCGTTCCTCGCCGATGGCGGTTCGGAGCCGCTCGCCGTGCCCTCGCTGATCCCGAACGGGCTGAATGCCGCCATGCGCCGTGACTAGCGTGTGCTAGTCTTCGCCGAATCGGGCGGGAGCGCATGACGGGTTTGACGAGCATTCGCAGCATCGCGTGGTCGCTGGCCGCAGGCATGCTGGCGGCGCTTCTGCTCATGGGCGCGTTGGGCGCCGACAGGACCTGGTGGGCGCTGGCGGGCGTGGCCGCGCTCGCCGTCGTCGTGAGCATCGCCTCGCTCGGCATGCGCCCGGCGCGCAGTGCCGACCGCGCGGCGGATTCCTCCGCGGTCCCCGGCCTGCCGCCGATGGCGCGCGACGTGTTCGAGCGTCTGCCCGATCCCTTGATGCTGATCGACGCGACCGGGCGGGTGATGTTCGCCAACCGCGCGATGCACGGCGTGATCGGCATCGACGCGGAGCGCAAGCACGTCTCGGCGCTCTTGCGCACGCCCTCGGTGCTGGAGGCCGTGCGCCGCACCATGGCGACGGGCGAGACGACGTCGGTGGAATTCACGCTGCCGGTTCCGGTGCAGCGCAACTATCAGGCCCATGTCGCGCGCGCCGGACGCGAGCCCGCGCTCACGATCCTTCTGCTGCACGACCTGACCGCGATGAAGCGCGCCGAGCAGATGCGCGCCGACTTCGTGGCCAATGCCAGCCACGAGCTGCGCACGCCGCTCGCAGCGCTTTCGGGCTTCATCGACACGCTGCGCGGCCATGCCCGGGACGACATGGCGGCGCGCGAGCAGTTCTTGGGGATCATGACCGTCGAGGCGGAGCGCATGCGCCGGCTGATCGACGATCTGCTCTCGCTCACGCGCATCGAGCAGAACGAGCACGTGCCGCCGTCGGGCGAGACCTCGCTCGAGGCGTTGCTGCGCGAAGCGGTCGCGGCGCTCGCCCCGCTTGCCGCCGCCGACGACATCACGCTCGAGATCTCGGCGCCGAAGGGCCTGCCCCCGGCCGTCGGCGAGCGCGACGAGCTGATCCAGGTCTTCCAGAACCTGATCCACAACGCGATCAAATACGGCCGCCAGGGTGGGCATGTCTGGGTGAGCCTCGAGCTGGGCGCCGCGGGCACCGGGCGCGGCGCCGAGCAGATGCTGATCGCCGGCGTCCGCGACGACGGCGAGGGCATCCCCCAGGCCGCCGTGCCGCGGCTGACTGAGCGCTTCTATCGCGTCGACGTGAAGCGCAGCCGCGAGAAGGGCGGCACCGGGCTTGGCCTCGCCATCGTCAAGCACATCGTCAACCGCCACCAGGGCCGCCTTCTGATCGAGAGCCGGCCGGGCGAGGGCAGCACGTTCAGGGTATTTCTGCCGGCCGTGCGGGATGCGGCTGTCACGGAAATGTCATAGAACTGTCGCACAAGCTTGGCGCATCCAACCTACTCAAGGACGTACCGCATGGCGCGGACACGAGCGAACGACATGACCGATCACACCGTCAAGGCCTTCACCGAAAAGCTCGAATCGCTCGCCGCCAGCGTGGCGCAGATGGGCGGCATGGCGGAGGCCCAGCTTGCCGACGCGATCGAGGCCATCGCCAAGCGCGACACCGCGCTGGCCGAAGGCGCGGTCGGCGGCGACCGCCAGATCGACCAGCTCCAGCAATCCATCGAGGACCAGGCGCTGAAGCTTTTGGCGCTGCGCCAGCCCATGGCGGTCGACCTGCGCGAGACGCTGGCGGCGATCAAGATCGCCAACGAGCTCGAGCGCATCGGCGACCTCGCCAAGAACATCGCCAAGCGCGCCATCGTGCTCAACCGCGAGCCGCCGATCCGCCTCACCCAAAGCCTCGCGCGCATGGGCCGCCAGGCCTTGGCGCAGCTCAAGCACGTGCTCGACGCCTATTCCGACCGCGACTCGAGCGGCGCGGAGACCGTGTGGCGCCACGACGGCGAGATCGACGAGACCTACAACAGCCTGTTCCGCGAGCTCCTCACCTACATGATGGAGGATCCGCGCACGATCGGGCTGTGCACGCATCTTCTCTTCGTCGCCAAGAACATCGAGCGCACCGGCGACCACGCCACGAACATCGCCGAGGTCGTCTATCACATGGTGAGCGGTGGTCATCTCGCGACCGAACGGCCCAAGGCCGACACGACGAGCGAGACCCGCGTGCCCTTCGAGCGAGAGTAGCGAGCGCCATGAAACCGAACGTGCTGGTTGCCGAGGACGAGGGCGCGCTGGTCACCCTGCTGCGCTACAATCTGGAACGCGAGGGCTATCGCGTCGTGGAAGCCCGCGACGGCGAGGAAGCGCTGCTGGTCGCCGCCGAGGAGAAGCCCGATCTGGTCCTCCTCGACTGGATGCTGCCGCAGCTTTCCGGCATCGAGGTCTGCCGCCGGCTGCGCTCGCGCCAGGAGACGCGCAACGTCCCCATCATCATGCTCACCGCGCGCGGCGAGGAGACCGACCGCATCCGCGGCCTCGACACCGGCGCCGACGACTACCTGACCAAGCCGTTCTCGATGACCGAGCTGCTCGCGCGGCTGCGCGCCGTGATGCGCCGCATCCGCCCGAGCCTGGCCGAGGACGTCATCGCCATCGGCGACATCGAGATGGACCGCGCCGCCCACCGCGTGCGCCGCGCCGGCAAGGAAGTCCATCTCGGCCCGACCGAGTACAAGCTGCTCGACCACCTGATCCAGCATCCCGGCCGCGTCTTCTCGCGCGAGCAATTGCTCGACGCGGTGTGGGGCAGCGACGTCTATGTCGAGGCGCGCACCGTCGACGTCCATGTCGGCCGCCTGCGCAAGGCGCTGAACGTCGAAGGCGTCAAGGACCCGATCCGCACGGTGCGCTCCGCCGGCTATTCGCTGGACGACACGCTGGGGGCGTAGGGCTTCAATCGGAGGGGTCATGCTTCGAGGCACCGCTTCGCGGTGCACCTCAGCATGACGCGTTTGTTTGTTCCATCAGTAGGCACGTCATGTTGAGGTGCGAGCGCAGCGAGCCTCGAAACACGACGTGCCGTTTGGATCCCGCCCCAAACAGCAACAAGGCGGACGCCGATCCCGCGCCCGCCTCATCCTCGAAGCTACGGCAGGCGGGCGAAGGCGAGCATTCAACTCCCTTCGCGCTTATCCGCACCTAGGCTTCTCCCACGGGCCTTGACGAGCGCATGCGCGCCACGGATGCGCGTCAGGCCGCATCCTTGCCCTGTATGTCCCGACGTCGTTCGCGGATCGCGCGCGACGATCCCGCATGGCTTGGTCCGGTCTCCTTGTGATACCGACACGGATATGGGGTTGCGAAATATCTCTGCAACCCCCGCGAGCATGATTTAATGCCCAGGAAATGGGTCAAACGTTCTGTCGCCCTTGACGCTTGCGAGCTGTCGCCCTTGACGCTTGCGAGCATGAAACGAAGGATCGCGCGCATGAGCGAATTCCTCTCCCTCGTCCCCGTCATCCGCATCTTCGACGTCGCCAAAGCCAAGGAGTTCTATGTCGGCTATCTCGGCTTCGCGTGGGATTGGGAGCATCGCTTCGACGAGCGCGCGCCGCTCTATGCCCAGGTTTCGCGCGGGCCGCTGCAGTTTCATCTCAGCGAGCATCACGGCGACGGCAGCCCCGGCGCAGTGATCCAGGTGATCATGACCGGCATCGAGGACTATCACCGCGAGCTGGCTGCGAAGAATTATGGCCACATGCGCCCCGGCCTTAGCGACGAATTCTTCGGCCGCCTGATCCAGGTGTGGGATCCGTTCGGCAACCGCATTCGCTTCATCGAGCGCAAGACGGGGTAGGGGCTACAGCAGCTTCGCGATCGGCTCTTCGAGCGCTTGCGGCTTCTTCACCGGCGCATAGCGCGCGACGACCTGGCCCGCGCGGTCGACGAGGAATTTGGTGAAGTTCCAGTTGATGCGGCCGCCGAGGAGACCCTTCTTCTCGTGCTTGAGAAATTTGTAGAGCGGGTGCGCGTCCGCTCCGTTGACGTCGATCTTGGCGAACATCGGGAAGCTGACGCCGTAATTGACCTGGCAGAATTGGCCGATCTCGTCCGCGCCACCCGGCTCCTGCGCGCCGAACTGGTTGCAGGGGAAGCCGAGCACGCTCAGCCCCTTGGGGTGAAGCGCCTCATAGAGCTTCTCCAGCCCCTCATATTGCGGCGTGAACCCGCATTTGCTCGCCGTGTTGACGATGAGCAGAACCTGTCCCTTGTAGTCGCCAAGGGACGCGTTCTTGCCTGCCAGCGTCTTGGCGGTGAAGTCGTAGATGGAGGTCATTTCATGTCCTTCGGCCGCTTCACGATCAGTTTCAAATCGCGCGCGCCGTGCAACACGCGCCAGACCACGATGCCAGCCCTCTCCGTCTTCGGCACGTAAAATATCGAGTAGGGCGGACCGGAAAACTGCGCGGTTCGCCGGGAAGGTCCTTGCGCGCTCGGCCGATGCGCGGCGCTGCCGCCAACACATCGGGCACGCCGTAGATGCGACCGATGACGAGATCCGCGACGAGTTCGGAATTCTCACGCTTTATGTATCGCCATATGCCGCGCAAATCTCGTTTCGCAAGCGGCATGAGGATGATCCGCCGATCGCTCAAGTCGATCGGCCGTCAGCCGCGCCGCCGCGTGCCGGCGAGGAATTTCTCGAGAGGCTCGAGCGGGGCGCCTTTGCCTTCTTCCATCTCGAGCATCGCGGCGCGAAGCTTCCTAGCGACCGCGGCATGGTTTTCCCGAAAGTAGCGTTCCATATCCTCTTCGCTGACGTCGCTTTCGACGATCAGCGGGAAACCGCGCTTAGGCTTGCCCACGTGCTTGTTCATGCGGGCAAGCCTACCACGAGAGGCGGTCGAGCGTCACCCGACCATCCGACCCTTGTCGTTGCGGCGCTGTTGCTGCGGCTGGTAGGCCTTGCGCGCGTGGGCTTCGCAATAGGGCGAGCCGGTCTTGGGCTTGCGGCCGCAGAAGTGGAACTCGTTCTCGGCCGGGTCGCCGATCGGCCAGCGGCACATGCGGTCGTTGATGGTGAGCACGGTCGCGTGGCTGCCGTCCTCGAGCACCAGCGGATCCTCCTCCACGATCGGCGCGGGCGGGATGTGGGAGCGCATCGAGACCTTGGGCACGACCGGCAGCCTGGGCCGCTCGCTGCGCGAGGGGCTGGCGCGGCCGGCGAGGCCCAGGCGATGCACCTTGCCGATCACGGCGTTGCGCGTGACGCCGCCCAGCGCGCGGGCGATCTGGCTGGCCGAAAGGCCCTCGGTCCAGAGGTTCTTGAGCTGCTCGACCCGGTCGTCGGTCCAGTTGATTTGCGTCATCTTGGGGCCCTCCAGCCTCGAAACCACAAGATATCGTAGCAACCGAATCACGGCGCACAAGCCGTACCGGGGTACTACGACATATTGTCCACAACAAACGGCCAGCGGGAGGCTTTTCGAAAATTGCGTGCGAATTTGTACATTCCGCCGCGAAACCTAAGCAGCACCAGAACGTTACGTCCGGCGAGAGGATGCGTCATGTCCAGTATCGACCGGGCCCAGGATTACCGTCAGACCGCGGCGGAGCTGCTGGATGCCGCGATTTCGGCCCATGACGATTCGGTGCGCGGCGAGCTGCTCAAGCTCGCGGAGAATTATGGCCGTCTCGCCAACGCGCTCGAGACGGGGCGGATGGCGGTCGGGCCGCGCTCTCACTGAGAGCGGCGGCCCCGGGCGCATCGCACCCGGGGCCATCACCCTTAATTCCCGACGATCGTCTTGATCGTCTTGTTGCCGTTCGGCGAGCCCAGCCCGCCCACGAGGTCATAGCCCTTCACGGCCGGATACTTGCCGCTCTTGTTGCCGATGATGTCGTGCAGCATCTTCTTGTTGCCGCTGTAGAGCGTGTAGGCCGTCGGATTCAGGAAGCCGACCGTCGGCTTGCCGTTCTTCAGCGCGTACTGGTTCATCAGCGCGTTGAAGCCGGCCCAGATCGGCGAGGAGAAGCTGGTGCCCCCCCAGCCGCCCGCGCACTTGCCCTTGTCGCAAAGCATCATGTCGAAATCGGCGTTGGCCGAGATGTCCGACACGTTGCGATAGACCGTCGAGCCGAGGTTGTTCTTGTTGATATAGGGCAGCTGGTACGCCTCGATGAGGATGGTGTGATCGAGCGAGGGACCTGAGGCGGAATCCTCCCAGCCGGGCTCCGACTGCCAACTGCCGCCCGGACCGGTCGTCACCAGATCGGTGCCGCCGACCGCGATGATGTTGGCGTCCTCCTCGGGCCACGGGCCGCTCGCCTGCAGCGTGGAATCGTCGCCGCTGGCGGTGAAGTAGGACTGACCCTGCGCCGCCATCTCCTGATAGATCGCATCCTCGTCGGCGAAGTCCTCGTCATAGCCCCACGACGTCGAGAGCTGCTTGCTTACGTTGTCCGAGGCCATCTGGTTCTCGATTGCGACCGGATCGTCGCTGACATAGACCTGGACCTGATCCAGGCCGGGCGCCATGCCGATGGGATAGACGATGTCGAGCTCCTGCTCGCCGTCCTCGCAGCTCGTGCATGTCGCCTGCGCGCCGCCGACGCCGATGCCGTTCACGGGAACGGAGTTCGTCGGCCCGAAGCTGGTGAAATAGAGCGCGACGTCGGCGGGATTGAACGGCGCGAGCTCCATCAGGGCGACCGACTGCCCCTTGCCGTTCAGCTTGGCCTTGCTGCCGGTGCCGTAATAGACGGCGCGGAAGTCGCTGGCGATGTAGTTCCCGCCCGGACCGGATCCGGTCGTGCCTGCGCCGCCGCGGGAATCCGCGTGGACGAGCTTGGGATGCGGCAGCACGTAATTGTCGAGATGGGTGATGTGCTGCACCGGCACCTGCAGATCGAGCGTCGGCTCGCGGTCCGGCGCCATGAAGGTGCGGTTCTCGGTCGGATGCTTGTAGTTGTTCAGCGTGACGTGCAGCACGCGCTCGACGTCGGAGGCGCGCCCTTCGACCTGGAACATGTAGCGGTTCGCCGCCGTATTGGTGACGCTGAGGCCCTGGCCGCGGAAATAGGCGATCGCCGCGTTGTAGTCCTTCTGCGTGGGCCCGAAGCGCTTGGTGAACTCGGCGACGCTCAGCCAGTGGCGATAGAGCGGGCTCGACGGATTGTAGAGCACGCTCAAGAGATCCTTGAGACCGGCCTTGTCGCGCATCGGCAGCACGACCTGCATGCGCATGGGCGTGGACGGATCGACGGAACCGGCGAGCGCGGCCTGGTGGCGCGCGACGGCGGCAGGCACATGGCTCGTCAACAGCGCGGCCGCCGAGGCCGAGCCGCAAAGGCTCGCGCTCAACGTCGCCACGCACGCGAACACGCTCAAGGACTTTAGGGACATACGCTCCTCCGGATGGGTCTGCATTGGATTGGGGGCGAAGGTTGCGCCGGGGAAAGTTGCGAATCAAGTGCAACTGGAGCGGGCCGCCTATTCGAACCGCAGATTTCGAGGGGACACCCCCTCGCGGCTGCGTTTACATCGTCGATCTATCGCTGGTAGGCCTTCCTTTCCGTCGCGCAGCATCGTGATCGTTGATTTGCGATTCGCGATGGAGATGGTTCTTCTTGCGACACCCCTCCTCGGAAAAATTGAATTCAACCTCCCTGCCGCGCTTGAACGTTTGTTGAGCAAGCGAGTCGATTTGCCTCGCGAACATCGGGATGTGGGAGCGCGGCGACGTTCTTCAAGACGAAGAAAATGCATAGCGCGCTTCAAGCGTGAATGATGCTCCGCCCCAATTGTCATGGCCCGCGAATGCGGGCCACCCAGCCAAGTTCTGCATGCTCTTGAAGGGATTCACGCGGAGACGCGGAGTACGCGGAGGTTCTTCTCTGCGAACTCCGCGTCTCCGCGTGCAAAAAATTCAAAGAGCGTAGCTGGTTCACCTGGGTGGCCCGCAGTCGCGGGCCATGACAATTTTTTTGGGCGACGAGCCCTTGACTTCATTTCGTCATTTAGCTAAATGACTAAGCATGAGCCTGGTCTTCAAGGCATTGGCGGATCCGACGCGGCGCAGGGTGCTGGAGCTCCTCAGGCGCGGGCCGATGACGGCGGGGGAGCTTGCGGAGCATTTCGACTCCTCCAAGCCCACCATGTCGGCGCATTTCGCGGTGCTGAAGGAGGCGGACCTGGTCGAGGCCGCGCGCGACGGCAAGACCATCGTCTATCAGCTCAAGCTCTCGGTGCTCGAGGACGCGCTGCTCGGCTTCGCGAGCACGTTCGGGATGGTCGCCGGCGCAGCAAAGCGCGGCGCGCGCAAACGCAAGGAGATCACGTCATGATGAAGGGATTGCTGGGCGGAGTGGCTCTGGCGGCCGCGATGCTCGCCGTCGCGTGGCTTTCGAGATACGCGCAAGCGGCCCATCTCCTCGCGCCCGATGTGGCGGCGCGTGGCGGGCAGGTCGTGATCGGGCTGATGCTTGCGATCTACGCCAATTTCATGCCCAAGCGCGTCGGTCCGCCGGTCATGCAGGCCGTCTTGCGCGTGGGCGGATGGGTATATGCACTCGCGGGCCTGGTCTACGCGCTGGCTTGGGCGGTTTTGCCTCTCTCGCTCGCATGGCAGGTCGGGGTGGCCGCGGTCGGCACCGCGATGGCGGTTTCCATGGGCTATGTCGTGTGGGCATGCGCTCGCCGCGCACGCGCTTGACCCGTCAGGCCTCGCGTCCCATAAACCGCGCCTCTTTTGGTCCAGGAGAGGCGCGATGATCACGCCCGTATTGCCCACCTATGCGCGCACGGACATCGCCTTCGTGCGCGGCGAGGGCGCGAGCCTCTACGCCGAGGACGACACGCGCTATCTCGATTTCGGCGGCGGCATCGCGGTCAACGCGCTCGGCCACGCGCATCCGCATCTCGTCAAGACGCTGACCGAGCAGGCGGGCAAGCTCTGGCACACCTCCAACCTCTACCGCATCCCCGATCAGGAGCGTCTCGCCAAACGTCTCGTCGACGCGACCTTCGCCGACACCGTGTTCTTCGGCAATTCGGGCGTCGAGGCGATCGAGGCCTCGATCAAGATGGCGCGGCGCTATCAATATAAGAACGGTCACCCCGAGCGCTTCCGCACCATCACCTTCGAAGGCGCGTTCCACGGCCGCACGCTCGCGGCGATCGCCGCCGGCGGCCAGGCGAAATATCTCGAGGGCTTCGGCCCCAAGACCGACGGCTTCGACCAGGTCCCGTTCGGCGACATCAAGGCGGTGGAAGCGGCGATCGTGCCCGAGACCGCCGCGATCCTGATCGAGCCGGTGCAGGGCGAGGGCGGCCTGCGCCCCGCGCCGCCCGAATTCCTGCGCGCGCTGTGCAGGCTCTGCGACGAGCACGGCCTGATGCTGATTTTCGACGAGGTGCAGACCGGCGTCGGCCGCACCGGCAAGCTCTTTGCCTATGAATGGAGCGGTGTCGCGCCCGACATCATGGCGATCGCCAAGGGCATCGGTGGCGGGTTTCCGCTCGGCGCGTGTCTCGCAACCGAGCGCGCCGCGTCGGGCATGACGGCGGGCAGCCACGCCTCGACCTTCGGCGGCAATCCGCTGGCGATGGCGGTGGGCAACGCGGTGCTCGACATCGTGCTGGCGCCGGATTTCCTTCTGCACGTTCAGAAGGTCGCCAATTTCGCGCGCCAGCAGCTCGCGGGCCTCGTCGCGGCGCATCCGAAAGTGTTCGAGGATGTGCGCGGCGAGGGGCTGATGCTGGGCTTGAAGATGCGCGTGCCCAACACCGAGTTCGTCAGCCGCCTCTTCGCGCATAAGATGCTTGCGGTGGGCGCGGGCGACAATGTCGTGCGCCTCCTGCCGCCGCTCGTCATCGGCGAGGACGAGGTGCGCGAGGCGCTGACGCTTCTCTCCGAAACAGCAGCCACGTTCGAGACGCCATGACCCGCCACTTCATCGACATCGCCGATTTCGATACGGCCACCTTGCGCGCGATGCTCGACGACGCGCGCGCGCGCAAGGACGCGCGGGCAGGCATGCCGCGCGGCATGGCCGACGCCGACCGCCCGCTCGAGGGCCGCGTGCTGGCGCTGATCTTCGACCGCCATTCCACCCGCACGCGAATCTCCTTCGACGTCGCGATGACGCAGCTGGGCGGCAGCAACATCATGATGAGCGGCCGCGACATGCAGCTCGCGCGCGAGGAGACCATCGCCGACACCGCGCGCGTGCTGTCGCGCTACGTCGACGCGATCATGATCCGCCTGCTCGACCACGACATGGTGCGCGAGCTTGCCGCCAATTCGACCGTGCCCGTGATCAACGGCCTGACCCGCGTCTCGCATCCCTGCCAGGTGATGGCCGACGTGATGACCTATGAAGAGAAGAAGGGCGCGATCGCCGGCGCGACCGTCGCCTGGAGCGGCGACAGCAACAACGTGCTCACGTCATGGGCCCACGCCGCCGCCAAGCTCGACTTCAAGCTCCGCGTCGCGAGCCCGAAGGAACTCGGCGCCAAGGAAGCCTTGCGCGAATGGACCCGCGCCCAGAAAGCCGACATCGAATTCCTCGACGACCCGCACAAGGCCGTGGACGGCGCCGACTGCGTGGTGAGCGACGCCTGGGTCTCGATGGGCGACGAGGACTCGACCAAGCGGCACAATCTGTTGGCGGCCTATCAGGTGAACGCGCGCCTGATGTCCCGCGCGAAGAAAGACGCCATCTTCATGCACTGCCTGCCGGCGCACCGCGGCGAAGAGGTGACCGACGAGGTCATCGACGGCCCGCAGAGCGTCGTCTTCGACGAAGCGGAGAACCGCCTGCACGCGCAGAAGGCGATCCTCAGATGGTGCTTGAGGTAGAGGCGGCCGCGATGAGGGCGCTTGGTCATCTGACATTGTTCCTGTTCGCCGGAGTGGCGCCGGCGCTGGCGGACGCGCCGGCTATGGCGCTCCTCATGGAGCCGGCCCAAGACCGGAAGTATGAGCACTTCGCGTTTGCTCCTCCGCATGCCGTGCGCTGCGGGGAAAGCGGAACGGTCGTCCTCGACGTCAGGATCGATCCGGACGGCGTCGTAGCGGCGGCGTCGATCGTCGAGAAGTCGGCCTTTGCCGACCTCGACGTCACCGCCCGGCAGGCGGTGCTGGGTTGGAGATATCATCCGTCGAAGACGGCGCTGCGCCGAACGGAGAAGGTCGTTTTCCAAGCGGACACCCGCAGCGTGCGGACCGGGGAATGCTCGACGGAGGCGACGCGGGCCTATGCGGCGGCCTTGGCGGAGGCGCCGGTGGTGATCGCGCCGAGCATGCCCAAGGGCATGTCGCCTCCCGCGCTGCTCGGTCCCAAGGACGCGCTCGTCGATCTCGATCCTAGCGACGGCAAAGCGTGCAGCGAGGACGCGACGACCCTCACGATGTACGCCGTCGTCGCGGCGGACGGGACGGTGCGAAAGGTCGAGCCGTGGGAGCCGGCAGGGACGTCCGCGATCCCCCGCAGCGCCTATGCTCTCGCCCAAACGCTCCGATTCACGCCCGCGAAACGCAACGGCGAGCCCGTCCCCGTCACGCTCAGCATCTTCGTGACGCCGCGCCCCGCAGGCTCGCGGTGCCGGCTTCTCGTCGAATAGAAGTTCTATGTATTTCTTTCTGCCACCATCCGCACCGCCTCCGGATAGAGCTTGTGCTCTACTTCGAGCACCCGCGCGGCCAGCGTTTCCGGCGTGTCTCCCGGCAGCACCGGCACCCGGGCCTGGGCGATGATGGGGCCGCTGTCGAGGTCGGCGGTGAGGTAGTGGACCGTTGCGCCGCTTTCCGTCTCGCCCGCGGCCAGCACCTGTTCGTGGACGCGGATGCCGGGGAATTTCGGTAAAAGAGACGGGTGGATGTTGAGGATGCGGCCCGCCCAGCGTTCCGCGAACCAGGCGCTGTGGATGCGCATGAAGCCGGCTTCGCAGACCAGCGCGACGTCCGCCTCGCGCAGGGCGCGGTCGATCTCGGCGTCGAAGGCTTCGCGGGTGGGATAAGGCTTGTGCGGGATCACGCGCGTGGGGATGCCGGCGTCGCGCGCGAATTGGAGGCCGCCGGCGATTTCGACGTTGGAGATCACCAGCACGATCTCAGCCGGATAGTCTGACGCGGCGCAGGCGTCGATCAGGCTCTTCAAATTGCTGCCGCGGCCGGAGATCAGGACGGCGGTGCGGACGCGCGCGCCGCTCACAGCTTCAGCACGCCCGTATAGACCACCTTCGCCTCGCCGCCGCCGCGCACGAGGTGGCCGATGCGCATCGCCTTGTCGCCGCTTTCCTGGAACGCATCGATGACGTGGCCGGACGACATGAGGTCGGTGATCGCGATCAGGCCGACGCCGCAGTTGAACGTGCGCAGCATCTCGGCCGTCTCGATGCCGGCGCTGCGGGCAAGCCAGCCGAAGACGGCGGGCGGCGTCCAGCAATCGAGATTGATCTCGGCGTCGAGGCCGTCGGGCAGGCAGCGCGGCAGGTTCTCGGTGATGCCGCCGCCGGTGATGTGCGCGAGGCCTTTCACATGGCCGCTGCGGATCGCGGCGAGCGCGCTCTTCACATACAGCTTCGTCGGCGCGAGCAGCGCTTCGCCGAGCGACTTGTCCGCCGCGAACGGCGCCGGCGCGTCGAAGGCGAGGCCGGATTGCTCCACCACGCGGCGCACCAGCGAATAGCCGTTGGAGTGCACGCCCGACGACGCTACCCCGATCACCACGTCGCCTTCGCGCATCTCGCCCGTCTTGGGCAGGATGTGGCCGCGCTCGGCCGCGCCGACCGTAAATCCCGCGAGATCGAAATCGCCCGCGGCGTAGAGGCCCGGCATCTCCGCGGTCTCGCCGCCGATGAGCGCGCAGCCGCTCTCCTTGCACGCGCGCGCGATGCCTTCGATGACGACCGCGGCGGCGTCGACGTCGAGCTTGCCGCTCGCATAATAGTCGAGGAAGAACAGCGGCTCCGCGCCCTGCACCACGATGTCGTTCACGCACATCGCGACGAGATCCTGGCCGATGCCTTCGAAACGCCGCGTTTCTATGGCGATCTTGAGCTTGGTGCCGACGCCGTCGGTCGAGGCGACGAGGACGGGATCCTTGAACCCGGCCGCTTTCAGGTCGAAGAGCCCGCCGAAGCCGCCCAGCGCGGCGTCGCTGCCCGGGCGCCGCGTGGCCTTGGCCGCGGGCGCGATGCGCGCGACCAATTCCTCGCCCGCGTCGATGTCGACGCCGGCGTCTTTATAGGTCAGGGAATTGCGGCTCTTGTCGGTCATGGCGGCACGCGACGGATGATCGTTCTCCCTTCGTTTAAGCAGACGCCGGGTAAGGCGCAACCGTAGAATTGCGAGGAAAAATGTCGCTCGAAGGCGCCATCGCCGTTCACCGCTTCGGACTGGGCGCCCGCCCGGGCGAGATCGCGCGCGCCAGCGGCAATCCCAAGGCCTGGCTGATCGGCCAGCTTTCCGGCGGCGCCCCGATGCCGGCCGCGCCTCAGGGCGGCTGGGCCGGCGCGGGCAAGCTCGTCTCCGAGGAAGAGGATTACAAAGCCGAGAAGGTCCGCACCAAGGGCGACAAGATCGCCCGCAAGGACGCCAAGTCCAAGGGCGAGCCGCTGCCCGGCGGCAAAGACGCCGGCAATCTGCGCAAGCAGACCTTCAATGACGAGATGGGGGCGCGGCTCGCGCTCGGCATCACCACCGACAGGCCTTTCGCCGAGCGGCTGGTGCGGTTCTGGAGCAATCACTTCACGGTGTCGGGCGCGAAGAAGAAGACGCTGCTCTTCGTCGGCGATTACGAGCGCGAGGCGATCCGCCCGCACATCACCGGCACCTTCGAGGACATGCTGTTCGCGGTGTGCATGCATCCGGCGATGCAGATCTATCTCGACAACTGGCATTCGACGGGCCCGAACTCGGCCGCCGGCCAGAAGAACAGCAAGAAGGGCCTGAACGAGAATCTCGGCCGCGAGCTGATGGAGCTCTACACGCTGGGCGTCGACGCGGGCTACACCCAGGCCGACGTCATCGCGATGGCCAAGCTGCTCACCGGCTGGGGCCTCTATGACGGCCACGCCAACGGCTTCGGCTTCTACGAGGACCGCCACGAGCCGGGCCCGGTCACCCTGCGCGGCAAGACCTATCAACCCGGCTGGGACGGCGCGGTCGCGGCGATCAAGGACCTCGCCCACGATCCGGCGACGGCGCGTCACATCGCGCGCAAGTTTGCGACCCATTTCATCTCGGACGATCCGCCCGCGGAATCGGTCAAGCGGTTGGAGGCGGTGTTCAACGACACCGGCGGCAACCTGCGCGCGCTCTCCGAAGCCGTGGTGAAGGACCAGGCCGCGTGGGGCGCGGACCTGAAGAAGTTCCGCACGCCGGTCGAATACGTCACCGCCGCGATGCGGCTCACCGGCTGGAACGGGCAGGGCGAGCACAGCGACAAGCAGATGAAGCGCCTGATGGGCGCGGTGCGCCTGATGGGCGAGGTGCCGTTCGAGGCGCCGTCGCCGAAAGGCTGGCCCGACACCGCCGACGCCTGGAACGGCTCCGACGGATTGCTCGGCCGCATCCAGTGGGCGAAGGAGTTCGGCGACGCCCTGCCGCAGACCTTCAACGTCGGCGACATGGCCAATGACGGCTTGGGCCCGCTGCTGCGCGCCAACACCAAGACGGTGATGGCCAAGGCGAACTCGAAAGGCGAAGCGGTAGCCCTGCTGCTCGCGAGCCCGGAGTTCCAGAGGCGATGATTACCAATCAACTTAACTGTCATCCCCGGCCGAGCGCCGCAACGCGGCGCGAGGGGAAGGGGACCCAGGTGGAGAGATTGAGACCGGTCTATCCACCTGGGTCCCCTTGACCTCACATCGACGCTGCCGCGTCGATGCTCGCCGGGGATGACAGTTGTGTTTGTGTTTTTGCAAGGACGCGTACCATGACCACACGCCGCACGATCCTGAAGACGATGGCATCCGCAGCCGCCTTGTCGGTGTGGGATGCGCCGTTCCGGTTCTCCTTCGCCAGCGTGCCGACCGAGCGCAGGCTCGTCGTCGTCGTCATCCGCGGCGCGCTGGACGGGCTCGCGGCGGTGCCGCCGCATGGCGATCCGGACTATGCCAGCGTCCGCGCCCAGCTCGCGCTCGACAAGAACGGCTCGGCTGCGAACGTCCACGACCTCGACGGCTTCTTCGGGCTCAACCCGTCCTTCACCAACCTGAAGGCGATGTACGACGCGAAGGAGGCGGTGCTGTTCCACAACATCTGCTCGCCCTATCGCGACCGCTCGCATTTCGAGGGACAGAACTGCCTGGAGACCGGCGGCAACTCCCCGCATGCGCTGAACGACGGCTGGCTGAACCGCGCGCTCGCGCCGATGGGGCTTGCCAACGGGACGTCGGCGGTGGCGATCGAGCAGACGCCGCCGCTGCTTCTTTCCGGCTCGGCACGGGCGACAAGCTGGATGCCCGCGGTGATGCCCGAGCCCGACAACGCGTTCCTGACCAAGGTGCGCGCTCTCTATGCGGGCGATCCCGAGCTTTCCTCCTCGCTCGACGGCGCGCTCAACATGCAGGCGCAGGCCGCGAGCATGAACGACGACCCCAATGCCAAGAGCGGCAAGTTCAAGGCGTCCTACGGCAATCTGACGCCGCTGTTCGAGGGCGCGGGCAAGCTCTTGGCCCATGCCGGCGGGCCGCGCGTCGCGGTGCTGGATGCCAGCGGCTGGGACACGCACGTCGCGGAAGGCGCGGGCGACGGCCAGCTCGCGCGGCGGCTGCAATCGCTCGACCAGGGGCTGGAGACGCTCAAGACGGCGCTGGGTCCGGCCTGGAAGAACACCGCGATCGTGATGGCGACCGAGTTCGGCCGCACTGTCCGCCCCAACGGCAGCGGCGGCACCGACCACGGCACGGGGGCGGCGGCGTTCCTGCTCGGCGGCGCGGTCGCGGGCGGCAAGGTCCAGGCGGAATGGGTGGGGCTGAAGCCCTCGGCCCTCAAGGACGGCCGCGACCAACCGGCGCGGACCGACCTGCGCGCACTGTTCAAGGGCGTCTTGGCCGACCATATGGGCGTCAGCCAGACCGCGCTCAACACGACGGTTTTCCCGGAAAGCGGCAACGTGGCGCCGATGAAGGGGCTGATCCGGGCCTGATTTATCCTCCCCGTAAGTATCTGGGGGTGGGAGTGTGTGTCGCTTTGTCTTCGCGGACTCGCGCCTTATAGTCGCGGGATGCGAAGGGTCATGTTTTTCCTGGCGTTCGCCTTGGCGTGCGCCGCATTTCCGGCTTCCGCGGACGATGTCCTGACGGTCGGCGGCATCCATGTCGACGCGAGCGCGCAATCGGCGTCCGCCGCCCAGCTCACGGCGGTGGCGCAGGGCCGGCCCAAGGCGTGGTCGGTGCTCTACCGGCGCCTGGCCAAGCAGCAGGACTGGGCCAAGGAGCCCAGGCTCGACGACGCAGCGCTCCAGCGCATCATCCGCACCTTCACGGCGAAGAACGAGAAGCGCTCGACCACGCGCTACGTCGCCGACGTCTCCTATACGTTCAGCCCCGAAGGCGTGAGCAAGGTGCTCGCGGGCGTCGGCGTCAACTTCGCGCAGACCCAGCCCAAGCGCATCCTGCTCGTGCCCTTCGCGCCGAACTATTCGCACAGCTCGATGTGGACGGCGGCGTTCTCCGGCACGCGCTACGCGACGAGCGCGGTGCCGTTCTCGCTTCCGGGCGCGGACAGTTTCGACGTGCCGTTCGATTCGGTGAACTGGATCGACGTCGAGCCCTTCGCCGCGCGCATCCGCGCCGGCGAGGCCGTGCTCGTCCAGGCCTCGCCGAACGGCAAGACGATGACGATCACGCTGAAGCGCGTGGGCCAGGGCGAGCTTCCGTTCAAGACGAGTTTCGACGTGCCGATGCTTCCCGGGGGAGCGGCGGCGACCTATTCCAGCGCCGCCGACGCGACGGTGAAAGCCATCGAGGACATGTGGAAGAACCACACGGCCGCCGATTTCACCTCGCAGGGACGCCTCACCGCCGACGTGCGCATCGCCTCGCTCGCGCAATGGGCGAGCCTGCAGGCGCAGATGCAGGCCGTGCCCAACGTCGCGGGCGTCAGCGTCCAGGCGATGGACATCGGCGAGGCGCGCATCACCATCGCCTATCTGGGCTCGCCCGATCAGCTCAAGGACGCGATGGCGCAGCAGGGCCTGACCCTGGTCAGGAACGGCGGCGAATGGTCGCTGTCCGGCGCGGGGACACCGTGAGCCCGCTGATCAAGCAGGTGCCCAATTGCCTTACCGCGCTCAGGCTCTGCGCGGCGCCGTTCACCGCGCTCTTCATCCTGCATGGGCAGGATTGGGCCGCGCTCGTCGTGTTCGCGTTCGCAGGCTTAAGCGATGCATTGGACGGCTATCTCGCGCGCAAGCTCGGTTCCGCGTCGCGCTTCGGCGTCTATCTCGATCCCGCGGCCGACAAGCTCCTGATGCTCGCGAGCTTCGTGACCTTGACGATGATGGGCGCGGTGCCGCTGTGGCTGACCGCGGTGGTCATCCTGCGCGACGTGGCGATCGTGCTCGGCGTGGGCGCGACGTGGCTGTTCGCCATCCCCGTGCGCATCGAGCCGCTGCAGATCGGCAAGATCAGCACGGTGGTGCAGGTCTGCTTCGTGGGCGTCGCGCTTTTGCTGCGCGCGCTCGACATCGACCAGCCGAGCGTGATCCTGGCCGGCGCGATCGCCACCGGCGCCGTGACCGTCGCGTCGTGGCTGGCTTACGGGCAGCTCTGGTTCCGCGCGGTGATGCTCGGACGCCGCACGGCCTGACGTGGCGCAGCTCGTCCTGCCATTGGGGAACCGTCCCGCGCTCGGGCGCGAGGATTTCATCGTGGGCGAGGGCAATCGCGAGGCCGTCGCCTTCATCGACGCGTGGCCCGATTGGCCCGCGCCCGTGGCCGCGCTGCATGGACCGGCCGGATCCGGCAAGTCGCACCTCGCCGCGATCTGGGCCAAACGCGCCGATGCGCGGATCGTCGAAGCCTCCAAACTCGACGGCGAGGTTGCGGCGCCTCTCGTGATCGAGAACGTCGACGCGGCGACAAGCGGGGCTGCGATCTTCGCGCTGATCGAGAGCGGCAGGCCGTTGCTGCTCACGGGCCGCACGCCGCCGGGCGAGTGGCCCGTGGCGCTGCCCGATCTCGCGTCACGCTTTGGCGCGATGCTGTCCTTCGCGCTGTGGACGTCCGACGACGCGCTGCTCGGCGCGCTGGCGCGCAAGCTCTTCGCCGATCGCCAGCTCCAGGTGCCCGACGCCGTGATCGCGCAGATGATCCACGCGCTCGAGCGCTCGCCCGGCGCGATCCGCGATTTCGTCGCGCGCGCCGACGAGGCCGCGCTGTCGCGCAAGCGCGCCATCACGCCCGCGCTGATCCGCGAGATTCTGGGCGGCGAAGATCGATCGTCTTAGGGCTCGTCCTCGATCGGCCGCTCCTTTTTGGCGGCAACCGAAGCGCGAGAGTCCTTGATCTTCGAAAGGCGCAGGTATCGACTGTGCCGCCTCGAGCCAAGGATGCGCCAAATGCGGAAGCTCTCGCGGATTCTCATAGGTTGCGCCGCCATGGCCGCGTCGGCCGTCCCGGCGAATGCCGCGCTCGTCATCTCGAGCGATCCCACCAGCAACGTGACCTGCGGCGCGGGCGTATGCGCCGCGACGGCGGCCGATGCGGTCCTCAATACCGGCGACCTCGCGAGCGCGCTGGCGCATGGCAGCGTGAACGTCGAGAGCGGCAGCGACGCGATGGACATCGACGTCACGACATCCTTGTCGTGGACCACGCACCATACGCTGACGCTCACTGCCGACCGCTCCATCGCCGTGAGCGCCGCGATGGTCGCGGAGGGGACGGGCGCGCGCGTCGTGCTCGTCACCGGCAGCGGCGGCGATCTGACGTTCACATCGAGCGGCCATCTGGATTTCTGGAGCACGCACAGCCATCTGACGATCAACGGGGTCGCCTACACACTCGTCGCCGACCTTTCCAGCCTCGCCGCCGCCGTCGCGCGGCATCCGGCGAGAGCCTACGCGCTGGCGCAGTCATACGACGCGGGCCCCGACGGGACTTATGCGCACGCGCCGGTGCCGACTATCTTCACGGGCAAGTTCGAGGGCCTGGGCCACGCGATCGACGATCTCACGATCTCGTCGGGCGACGTCAGTGTCGGGCTATTCGCGGTCGTGCAGAGCGGAGCGAATCTGCGCGACCTGTCGCTCACCAACGCATCCATCACGGCGGCGGCGATCTCCGGAGAAAATGTTGGCACCCTGCTGGGCGTTGGTGACGGAGTCCTCATCGTCCATGTCGCGGCCAGCGGCACGGTCTCCGGATATGACGCCGGAGGCCTTGTGGGCCAACTCGCGGGCACTATGAACGACGCAAGCGCCAACGTCGCAGTCACGGCCGCCGGCTACGGTGGCGGTCTTGTTGGCGCCATGACTTACGCGGGCGTCTCGAACGGCCGGGCCGCCGGCACCGTCTCCGCGGCGGCGGCAGGCGGGCTTGCCGGCTTTGCGCAGGGCTACGTCACCGACTCCTTCGCGACCGGCAATGTCACGTATACGGAATGGGGCGGCGGGCTCGTTGCCTACTATGATGTGGGAGCGGTCCAGACCTCCTATGCGACCGGAAACGTGTCCAGCACCTCGGTAGGCAAGAATGACGCGGGCGGCGGCTTGCTGGGCGTTGCGGAGGAGGTAACGATCACGAACGTTTACGCCCTCGGCAACGTCTCGACGGGCCACGGAGGTTTCGCCGCCGGCCTGATCGGCGATGAGATCGAATGGGCGAACATCGAGCAGAGCTATGCGGCCGGCACCGTCAACGGCGGACATGTGCACCAGTTCGGTGGCTTCGGCGGCGCCTTTGAGTACGCTTTGCTGGCCGGCAATTTCTGGGACGTGACGACCGGGGGCGCGGCCCCCAAACACGGCATCGGAAAATGCGCGGGCTCCGGCTGCACGACGACCGTCGGCCTCACCACGACACAGCTCCAGTCGGGTCTGCCGTCCGGATTCGCCACCTACGTCTGGGGATCCAATCCCAGCATCAACGGCGGTCTGCCCTATCTGCTGGCCCTGCCGCCCAGCTGACCGCCGCGTCATGACAGATTCATGGAATTGTTCTACCCTCGCGGTGCGGTACCGCGGCAAGTAGTTGATGACAAAAGCAAAACAGAGGATTCCGGCCGTGGATGAGTCGGCCCGGCCCGGCGATCTGCCGCCGGCGGCGGATATCGCGCCGGTGGAGATCTTCAGCACGCTGGAGGACGCCCGCCCGCCTGCGATCGATCCGGCGTCGCCCGAGCGCTTCATCAATCGCGAGCAGTCCTGGCTCGCCTTCAATCGCCGCGTGCTCGAGGAGGCGCAGAACCGGCGCCATCCGGTGCTCGAGCGGCTGCGCTTCCTGTCGATCTCGGCGTCGAACCTCGACGAGTTCTACATGGTGCGCGTCGCCGGCCTCAAAGGCATGGTCAATGCCGGCGTGCTGACCAAGAGCGACGACGGGCTGACCCCGGCCGAGCAGATCGTGCGCGTCGACGCGGCGGCGGGCGCGCTCATCGCCGACCAGCAGACGGTGTGGGACGCGCTCAACGAGGAGATGCGCGAGGCGGGCATCGCCGTCATCGAGCCGGAGGAGCTCAACGAGGGCGACCGCGAATGGCTCGACAAGCAGTTCCGCGAGCAGATCTTTCCGGTGCTCACGCCGCTCGCCATCGATCCGGCGCATCCGTTCCCGTTCATCCCCAATCTCGGCTTCACGATCGCGCTGAAGCTGCTGCGCGCGCGCGACGGCAAGCATGTGATGGCGCTGCTGCCCGTGCCACCGCAGCTGCAGCGCTTCTGGCGCCTGCCCGGGGCCGAGAAGCGCGCGCGCTTCCTGCCGCTCGAGGACGCGATCGGCCTCTATCTCGACAAGCTCTTCCCCGGCCACACCGTCACCGGCAGCGGCATGTTCCGCATCCTGCGCGACAGCGAGGTCGAAGTGGAGGAGGAGGCCGAGGACCTCGTCCGCCTCTTCGAGTCGCTGCTCAAGCGCCGCCGCCGCGGCGACGTCATCCACATGAAATGCAGCAAGTCGATGCCCGACGACCTGCGCGCGTTCATCGTCGACCACCTCAAGCTCGAGCCCGAGGAGGTCGTCCTCATCGAGCACATGATGGGGCTTTCCGACCTGCGCAAGCTGATCCTGGACGAGCGCCCCGACCTGCAGTTCAAGCCCTACAACGCGCGTTTCCCCGAGCGCATCCGCGATCATGGCGGCGACTGCTTCGCGGCGATCCGCGCCAAGGACATCATCGTCCACCATCCCTTCGAGAGCTTCGACGTGGTGGTGCAGTTCCTGCGCCAGGCCGCGGCCGATCCCGACGTCGTAGCGATCAAGCAGACGCTCTACCGCACCAGCCACGACAGCCCGATCGTCAGTGCCTTGATCGAGGCGGCGGACGCCGGCAAGTCGGTGACCGCGCTCGTCGAGCTGAAAGCCCGCTTCGACGAGGCGGCGAACATCAAGTGGGCGCGCGATCTCGAGCGCGCGGGCGTGCAGGTCGTCTACGGCTTCATCGAGCTCAAGACCCACGCCAAGGTGAGCCTGGTCGTGCGCCGCGAGAGCGGAGCGCTGCACACCTATGTGCATTTCGGCACCGGCAACTATCATCCCAACACTGCGAAAGTGTACACCGACCTGTCGCTGTTCAGCGCCGATCCCGCGCTCGGGCGCGACGCGGCGCAGCTTTTCAACTACATCACCGGCTATGCCGAGCCCGCCTCGCTCGAGAAGATCGCGATCTCTCCCTTGAGCCTGCGCGGCAAGCTCATCGACGGCATCCAGCAGGAGATGATCCATGCCCGCTCCGGCAAGCCCGCCGCGATCTGGGTCAAGCTCAACTCGCTCGTCGATCCGGGCCTGATCGACGCGCTCTACAGCGCGAGCCAGGCCGGCGTGCAGATCGACCTGGTGGTGCGCGGCATCTGCTGCCTGCGCGCGGGCGTGCCGGGACTGTCCGACAACATCCGCGTCAAGAGCATCGTCGGCCGCTTCCTGGAGCACGGCCGCATCGTCTGCTTCGGCAACGGCCACGGCCTGCCGTCGGCCAAGTCCAAGGTCTACATTTCCTCCGCCGACTGGATGCCACGCAATCTCGACCGGCGCGTTGAAGCCCTTGTGCCGATCGAGAACCCGACCGTCCACCAGCAGGTGCAGGACCAGATCCTGGTGGCGCTGCTCAAGGACCAGGCGCAGAGCTGGACGATGAACCCGCAAGGCGAGTACAAGCGCGATCCTGAATCGGCCTCGCCCAACGCGTTCTCGGCGCATACCTATTTCATGACCAATCCGTCCCTTTCCGGCCGCGGCCGGGCGCTCAAGATCGACCAGCCGCGCCCCGTCGCAATCGTCACGCGGCGCGACTGACATGCCGCAGAGAAAGGTCGCGGTCGTCGATATCGGGTCGAACTCCGTGCGTCTGGTGGTCTATGAGGACCTGACGCGCGCGCCCTCGACGGTGCACAACGAGAAGGCCATCTGCAGCATCGGCCGCGATATGGTCACGACCCGCCGCCTCCACGCCCAAGGCATGGAGATGGCGCTCGAGGTGCTGGCGCGGTTCAAGGTGCTGGCCGACGGGCTGCAGGTCCAGGTCCGCGAGGCGGTCGCGACCGCGGCCGCGCGCGACGCCGACAACGGCCAGGACTTCATCCGCCGCGCCGAAGCCGCCTGGGGCTCGCCGATCCGCATCCTCGCGGGCGAGGAGGAGGCCAAGCTCGCCGCCGAGGGCGTGCTCGCGGGCATCCCCGACGCGGACGGGCTCGCGGCCGATCTCGGCGGCGGCAGCCTCGACATGGTCACAGTCAAGGGCGGCAGGATGGGCGACGCCTTCACGCTGCCCTTCGGCCCTTTGCGCCTTCTGGACCTCGCCAAGGGCAGCGCCAACAAGGCGCGCGACCTGGTCGATGAAGGGCTTGCCGGCATCGCCAACCTGCGCGCGCTCGAGAAGCGCTCGCTCTACGCCGTCGGCGGCATCTGGCGAAGCGTGGCGCGCGTCGACATGGAGCAGCACGCCTATCCGCTGCACGTCCTGCAGCACTACGAGATCCCGCGCTCGCGCGCGCTGCGGCTGTGCGACCTGCTGTCGCTGCAGTCGCGCAAGTCGCTCGACATGATGAAGTCCGTCTCCAAGCGCCGCGCCGAGCTCCTGCCGTTCGGCGCCGTGGTGCTGGAGCGCCTGCTGCTCGCGACCAAGGTCGAGCGCATCGTGGTGTCGGCCTATGGCCTGCGCGAGGGGCTGCTGCACGCCCGCCTCGACGCGGGCGAGCGCGACAAGGACCCGCTGGTCGATTTCGCCGCGGGCGCCAACCAGCGCATGAGCCGTTCGCCCGGGCATGCGCAGGAGATGATCCAGTGGACCGCGCCGGTCTTCGCCGACGAAGGCGCGGAGCTGCGCCGCGTGCGCGTCGCGGCCAGCCTGTTCTCGGATATCGGCTGGCGGCTGCATCCCGACGACCGCGCCATCGGCACCTACAACCAGGTCCTGCACGCGCCCTTCGCCGGCGCCGATCACCGCACCCGCGCGCTGATCGCGACCGCCGTGTTCCACCGCTATTCCGGCGACGAGGAGGTGCCGCGCGAGCTGGTGATCGAGGACCTGCTCGACAGGGCGGACGAGGCCTTGGCGCTGCGCATCGGCCTGGCCTGCCGGCTCGCCTTCGCGGTCTCGGCCTCGGCGGTGGGCGAGCTCGGCCACACCAAGCTTCGTCTGACCCCCAGCAAGCTCGTGCTGGACGTCCCCAAGCGCCGCGAGATGATCGCGGGCGAACCCATCGCCAAACGCCTGGGCGCGCTCGCCGCCAGCATGGACCGCAAGGGCGAGATCTTGATCGGGTAGTCCCAACCCTCCCCTTGCCGCCTCTGCTTTCGCTACGGCGTGCCAGGAGAAACTTCTGCCGCGGCGTAGCCGAAGGCGGAGCCGGGAGGGAGGGTCGAAAATGCGAAGCATTTTTCGGGGAGGGGTTCGGGCGCCTGCGACATTTCCCCTCCCCGAAATTTGCTTCGCTGCGCTCAGCAAATTGTCGACCCTCCCTCAAGGGGAGGGTCATCTAAGCTTGCTTCATTAACCGTTTCGGGTCTTTAAGAGGCCGCAAAGACCGCCCATATTGCGGGCGAAGGAGACTCCATGGGTAGCTTCAGCATCTGGCACCTCTTGATCCTCGGAGCGGTCGCGCTGCTGCTTTTCGGCGGCCGGTTCAAGATCTCCGAGCTGATGGGCGATCTCGGCAAGGGCATATCCAGCTTCCGCAAGGGCCTGAACGAACCCGACCCGCCGTCGCCGCCGCGCTCGCTGCCGCCGGAGACCCAGCCCGACGGGACGAAGAAGGATACGGCCGCGCAATAGCGGAGCGCTTGCGCGATGTTCGACCTGAGCTGGAGCCATATCCTCATCGTCCTGGTCGTGGCGCTCGTCGTCATCGGGCCCAAGGACCTGCCGCGCGCCGCGCGCGTCGCGGGCCGCTGGGTCGGCAAGGCGCGCGCGATGGCGGGCGAGTTCCGCAAGAGCTTCGACGAGATGGCGCGGCAGAGCGAGCTCGACGAGCTGCGCACCGAGCTTGTGGCCTTGCGCGAGCAGCGCCCGTTCGGGGCCACGGCCGAGACGGTGCACGAGCCCATCGTCCCCGAAGACATGATGTCGTCCGAGCCGCCCGCGCACGAGCCTGAGCCCGAGCCTGAGCCCGAGCCCGAGGCGCCCGTCTCCGGTCCGGCGCAGCCCGCGTCATGACCGCGCGCGCGCAAGAGGACGAAGAGGCGATCGAGGCGACCAAGGCGCCGCTGCTCGATCATCTGCTCGAGCTGCGCAAGCGGCTGATCTGGTCGATCCTGGCGTTTCTCGTCTGCTTCCTGGTCTGCTTCTTCTTCGCCAAGTACATCTACGCGTTCCTGACGATGCCGTTGGCGCACGCGCTCGCCGGCCACGCCAACGACCATTTGATCTACACCGCGCTCTACGAGACGTTCTTCACCTATGTGAAGGTCGGCATGTTCGCAGGCCTGTGCCTGGCGTTCCCCGTCATCGCCTCGCAGGTGTGGATGTTCGTCGCACCCGGCCTCTACAAGAACGAGCGGCGCGCCTTCCTGCCGTTCCTGTTCGCGACGCCGGTGCTGTTCGTCGCCGGCGCCGCGTTCGTGCTCTATGTGATGCTGCCGCAGGCGATCCAGTTCTTCCTGGGCTACCAGACGCAGAGTGGCCCCAACACGCTGGGCATCCAGCTCCAGGCGAAGGTGAGCGAGTATCTCGACTTCGTCATGACCTTGATCTTCGCGTTCGGGCTGACGTTCCAGATGCCGGTGCTGCTCACGCTTCTGGGGCGCGTGGGGCTCGTCACCTCCAAGCAGCTGCGCCAGGTGCGCCGCTACGCCGTCGTCGGCATTGCCGCGCTCGCCGCGGTCATCACCCCGCCCGACGCATTCAGCATGATCAGCCTCGCGGTGCCGCTGGTGCTTCTCTACGAGGTCTCGATCGGCTGCGTGTGGCTGATCGAGCGCAGTCGCGCCAGGAAAGAGAAGAAGGCGGCCTCTTAACCTCCCCACAAGGGGGAGGTTTAGCGCTCCCCCGTCGCCAGCCACTTGGCGCAGTCGGGGCCGAGCTCCTTCAGCGCGCGATCCTCATACGCCTTCACGTCCTCGACGCTCAGCAGGTCGCGCCAGCGGCCGTTGACGCCTTTGTTGATGAACGTCTCCGCGCCGCCGTCCCAGAAGATGCCGCCGAGCGGTGCGCTCTGCGCCGCATGCGCCTTCATGTAGTCGAAGGTGCAGTGGCTCACGATCGCGTCCCAGCGTCTCTCGTCGATGGGGATGTCGAGGAAGCCCGCGATGCGGCGCATGCTGCCCGGAAGATCGGCTTTCAGCTCGGCGTAGTGCAGCAGCATCACGTTGGGCAGGCCGCGGATGTCCCACCAGCTCCTGATCACGTCCCAGAACGGCCAGAACGGATGGCCGTCGCGCGCGAGCCAGCGCCGGAAATAGGCGGCCGGCTCCTCCACGCCGGGGCGCTCGATCTTCTCGCCGACGAGGCCCGGCGTGTCGTTGAGCGCCGCGTACCATGTGTCGTTGGCGTTGGCGTGGTGATGATAGAAGCTCCACGCCACGTCGCGGCCGTCGCGGGCGACGAAGATGTATTTGGCCTTGGGCGAGAAGACGAGCGCGTCGACCGGCAGGTGCGTCTTGAGGAAGCGGCGATGGGTCTGCGCCTCCACCGCCGGAAGCTTCACCGCCTTGGGCGGGATGCGCAGGTCGAGCCAGGGCGAGACCTCGGCGACCGCGATGCCCTCCGCGCCGCCGAACAGGAGCTGGCCGAGGATCTGCTGCGTCCAGGTCGTGCCGGATTTCCCGTAAGTTGCGACGATGACGTCGTCGTCGCGGAACCGGAAATCGTTCCAGATCGTGGAATCGAAATGGTGGTTGTGGATTTCGCGCGTCTTGCGCGGCGGCGTGGTCATGGCTGGACTCCCCTCGAGCGGAGAGCCTTTAGCACATTCTCACGCCCGCGCGCGGGGGTTCGGGCCGCGCAGCCGGAACATGCTCTTGAGCGTGTCCCAGGCGAGAGCTATGGCGAGCAAGCCGCCCAATCCGATCAGCGCTTCGAGGTCGAACAGGATTCTTCCGGTCATGGTCGTATGCGTGTTGTCTTCCAGGACGAGAACGAAAAGGCAGCGCGGCCGGTTCCCGTCTCGTGCGATGCATCGTGAAATTTTTGAAGATCAGGCCTTGGCGTCGAGCGCCGCGTCGCGCCGGTCGCGCTTAAGCTGGCGGTGCCAGCGGTGCCACTGCACGCCGCCGCAGATGCGTCCGCCCGCGAGCGCGAAGGCGCCCAGGGCGTAGAGGATTTCCGGTGCCACGGTCATGAGCAATAAACGAACCGGAACGCGGGAAAGTTCCCTTGTCCGGCCTGCGGCGGCGTGTCATTACCCCAGGCAAATCCGGGGTTTTGCCATGCACGACATCAAGGCGATCAGGGACGATCACGCCGCTTTCGTCGCGGGGTTGCACAAGCGCAACATCGCGGACGCTTCCACCGTGGCCCAAGACATCCTGGACCGCGACCACGGCCTGCGCGCTCTGCAGACGCGCCTCCAGCAGGCCCAGGCGCGGCGCAACGACGCCTCCAAGCAGATCGGCCAGGCCAAAGCCAAGAAGGACGAGGCGCAGGCGAGCGCGCTGATGGCCGAGGTGGCGGAGCTCAAGGACCAGCTCCAGAAGGACGAGGCGGAAGAGCGCACGCTGAAGGCCGATCTCGATTCCATCCTCGCTTCCTATCCCAACATCCCCGCGAGCGACGTGCCCGACGGCAAGGACGAGAACGACAACGTCGAGGTGGCCTCGCGCGCCTGGGGCTCGCGGCCGACGATGAACGCGGCGAAAGAGCATTTCGACATCGGCGAGGCGCTCGGCCTGATGGATTTCGAGCGCGCCGCGAAGGTTTCCGGCGCCCGCTTCGTCTATCTCAAGGGCGCGCTGGCGCGATTGGAACGCGCGCTCGGCACCTTCATGCTCGATCTGCATACGGACGAATTCGGCTACACCGAGATGGCGCCGCCGATCCTTGCCCGCAACCATGCGTTCTTCGGCACGACGCAGCTGCCGAAATTCGAGAACGATCAGTTCTGGGCCGTCAGCGGCGAGTTGCTGGCCGAGGCCCGGGCGGAAATGGCCGATACGATACGCGAGCACCGCTATGGCTTGATCCCCACCGCCGAGGTGACGCTGACGAATTACGTTCGCGAAGAGATCGTCGACGAGGAAAAGCTGCCGTTCCGCTTCACGGCTTGGACACCCTGCTTTCGCGCCGAGGCCGGCGCTGCGGGCAAGGATACGCGCGGCATGATCCGCCAGCACCAATTCTCCAAGGTGGAGCTCGTCTCGATCACGACGCCGGAGCAGTCGCAGGCCGAGCACGAGCGCATGACCGATTGCGCGCAGGAAGTTCTCAAGCGCCTTGGTCTGCACCATCGCGTGATGACGTTGTGCTCGGGCGACATGGGGTTTGCCGCCAGGAAGACCTACGACATCGAGGTGTGGCTGCCGGGGCAGGGGCGCTTCCGCGAGATCTCGTCGTGCTCGAACTGCGGCGACTTCCAGGCGCGGCGCATGAACGCGCGCTATCGCGCGAAGGACGCCAAGCAGACGCGTTTCATGCACACGCTGAACGGCTCCGCCCTCGCGGTGGGGCGCACGCTGATCGCGGTGCTCGAGAACTACCAGCAGGCGGATGGCTCGGTCGCGATCCCGGATGTGCTTCGTCCGTATATGGGCGGGCTGGAGAAGATCGCAAAGCCGTGACCATCACCCTGCGCCGTCTCACGATGGACGACGTGCCGGCGATGCATGCGCTGTTCGCCGATCCCGAGGTGATGGCGTACTGGTCGCGCCTGCCGCATACCGATATCGCGGAGACGCAGGCTTGGGTCGCAAAGACCATCGCGCGGGTGGAAGCCGGCGAGGCGGACGATTTCGCGGTGATCCGTGACGGCGTCCTCATCGGCCGCATCGGGATATGGCAGGACAACGAGCTCGGCCTTCTCTTCGCGCGCGCCGCCTGGGGCACGGGCGCGGCGCGCGAGGCGGCGCAGGCGCTGATCGCGCGGGCCAGGGCGCGGGGCGTGCGCTCGGTCATGGCCGATATCGATCCGCGCAACGTCCGTGTCGCGAGATTCCTGGAGAAGCTCGGCTTCAAGAAGACCGGCTACGCAAAGAACACCTACAAACTCGGAGACATTTGGACCGACAGCGAGTATCTAACCCTCGACCTTTCGGGAGAGTGATGTTTGCGCATCCTCATCACCAATGACGACGGCATCCACGCGCCCGGCCTCGGCGCCGCCGAGCGGATCGCGCATGCGCTGACCGACGACGTCTGGATTGTGGCGCCCGAAACCGAGCAGTCCGGCGCCTCGCATTCGCTCACCCTCGCGCTCCCCTTGCGCCTGCGCGAGATCGACCCGCGCCGCTTCGCCGTCACCGGCACGCCGACAGACTGCGTGATGATGGCCTGCGCGCACATCATGAAGGACGCGCAGCCGACGCTCATCCTCTCCGGCGTCAATCGCGGCTCCAACCTCGCCGACGACGTGACCTATTCCGGCACCATCGCGGGCGCGATGGAAGGCTGCGCGCTCGGCATCCCCTCGATCGCGATGTCGCAGTCCTACGGCTTCGAGCCCAACAGCGACATCCGCTGGAATTGCGGCGAGACGCACGGGCCCGGACTGATCCGCCGCCTGGTCGAGATCGGCTGGCCGTCCGACGTGCTGATGAACGTGAACTTCCCCGATTGCGTGCCCGAGGACGTGAAGGGCACCGAGATCACGCTGCAGGGCAAGCGCGACCTGCAGACCGCGGCGCTGGACCGGCGCATCGACGCGCGCGGCTTTCCCTATTTCTGGATCGGCTTCAAGCGCGTGCGCAGCAACCCGCAGGAAGGGACCGACCTGCGCGCGATCTATGAAAAGCGCATCTCGGTCACGCCGCTGCATCTGAACTTGACCGAGCGCGGCGAGGTCGAGCGCATGCGCCGGGCCTTCGTGCCGTGAGCGACGACCCGCGCGTCATCCGCCTGATCATGGATTTGCGCAAATACGGCATCCCCGAGCCCATCCTGTCGGTGATCGAGCGCATCCCGCGCGCCCTCTTCGTCGACGAGCCCTTCGCGCATGCGGCGTGGGACAATTCCGCGCTGCCCATCGCCTGCGGCCAGACGATCAGCCAGCCCCTGATCGTGGCTTACGCCGCCTGGAAGCTGGAGCTCGCGCCGGGCATGCGCGTGCTGGAGATCGGCACGGGCTCGGGCTATCAGGCGGCTGTGCTGTCGCCCCTGTGCCGCAGGGTCTACACGATCGAGCGCCACAGGCCGCTGCTCAGCCTGGCGCAGGCGCGCTTCAAGGCGCTCAAGCTCGACAACATCGTCAGCCGCCACGCCGACGGGCTCGAGGGCTGGCCCGGGCAGGCGCCGTTCGACCGCATCCTGCTCTCCGCCGCGGTGGGCGAGGTGCCCGTGAACCTTATCGAACAGTTAAAGCCGGGCGGAAGGCTGATCGCGCCGGTGGGTCCTGTGCCGAAATCGGACGTTTTCGCGCCGAAGATAAGTTTTTCTCAACATTTGACGCAGATCATCAGGCGCGAGAACGGGATCGAGCGCACCACGCTCATCCCCGTGATGTTCGTACCGATGGTTGCGGGATTGCCCGATGCGAGATCGAGCGATGATGTCGAGAGGAAACGTTGAGCGCGCCGCGCTGGCCCTTTGCGCCGCGCTGACGCTCGCCGCCTGCTCGACCTCGCCGCGCACCGAGCTTTCCTGGGACGTGCGCGAGCACAAGAGCGCGAACAACACCTTCTACGGCCCGCGCACGGTGACCTTGCCGCCGGTGCAGCAGAAATCGTCGGCGCCGACGCAGGCCGTCACGACGCAGCGCCTGGCCGCGATCCCAACGCCCAAGCCGCGAAAGACGCCGGGCTGGTACACGGCGCCGCAGCCCGCTCCGTATACGGATAATGCCGCAGCGCCGCCGCAGCAATACGCGCAAGCCGCGAGCGTGCGCTTTCGCTGGCCGCTCGCGGGCCGCATCGTGCTCGACTTCGGCAGCTACTCGACCGGCGAGCGCAACGACGGCATCAACATTGCGGCCGCGCCCGGCGCCGAGATCCACGCCGCGGCCGCGGGCACCGTCAGCTATTGCGGCAACGAGCTGCGCGGCTACGGCAATCTCGTGCTCATCCAGCACGACGACGGATATCTCACCGCTTACGCCCATGTCGGATCGATCAGCGTCAGCCGCGGCGACCGTGTCGCCGGCGGGCAGGTGATCGCGACCGTGGGCGCCACCGGCGACGTCTCCTCGCCGCAGCTCCATTTCGAGATCCGCCGCGACAAGCACCCCGTCGATCCCAAGGCGCTGCTGCCAAAGGGCATCGTGGTGGCGTCGAACTAGGCGCCCTAACTGTCATGGCCCGCGAATGCGGGCCACCCAGGTGCCGTCTTCTCTGTTCTTTCAAAAAAGTCATCATGGCCCGGCTTGTCCGGGCCACCCACGGACGTTTTCTCGCAAGACTGCCGTAGGTCGCCCGCATAAAGCGGGCGATGACGATGTGGTTGGTGAAAGTGTGCAGAACTCACCTGGGTGGCCCGCATTCGCGGGCCATGACAATGGAGCTATTCGAGTTTCTTCCCCATCTCCCCCGCCGCGTCCTGGATGAACTGCCAGGCGACGCGGCCGGAGCGGGCGCCGCGGGTTGCCGACCAGGCGAGCGCCCTGGCGTAAAGATCGTCCGTCCCCAGACGAAAATGCGCGGCATAGGCGTCGACCATCGCGAGATAGTCGTCCTGGCTGCAGTTGTGGAAGCCGAGCCACAGCCCGAAGCGGTCGGAGAGCGAGACCTTCTCCTCCACGGCCTCGGACGGGTTGATCGCGGTGGAGCGCTCGTTCTCCATCATCTCGCGCGGCATCAGGTGGCGCCGGTTCGAGGTCGCGTAGAACAGCACGTTCTGCGGCCGTCCCTCGATGCCGCCCTCCAGCGCGGCTTTCAGCGATTTGTAGCTGGTGTCGTCCTTGTCGAAGGAAAGATCGTCACAATATAGCAGGAAGCGCCGCCGGTCGGCGCGCAGGATGCGCAGGAGAGAGGGCAGGCTCGCGATGTCCTCGCGATGGATCTCGACCAGGACGAGGCGCGCGGCCGGCTTGGCCGCGCGGTTGATCCCGGCATGAACCGCCTTGACCAGCGAGCTCTTGCCCATGCCGCGCGCGCCCCACAGAAGCGCGTTGTTGGCGGGCAGGCCGCGTGCGAAGCGGCGCGTGTTCTCGAACAGCGCGTCGCGCGCAACGTCGATGCCCTTGAGCAGCGACAGCGGCAGGCTCGCCACATGCGCGACCCCGACCAGCCCCCCATGCAGGGGCTCCCAGACGAAGGCTTCGCCCTCGGCGGGGGCCTGCCGGCCCAGCGCCGCGGGCGCAAGCCGTTCCAGAGCATCGGCGATGCGCTTCAAGAGCCCATTTTCCTTGGGCGCCATGGGGCAAACCCCTCGGTTGCAAAGCGGGGCCGCGAAGCTATAGTCCGCGCCCGGCCCGGCGCGGCAATACAATTACGGTCTCCCTGATGCAAGATATCATCTCCAGCCCCTTCGTTCCCATCGTCCTGATGATCGCGGTGATGTACTTCCTGCTGATCCGTCCGCAGCAGGCGCGCGCGAAGGATCTGCGCAACTCGATCTCCAACGTGCGGCGCGGCGACACGGTCGTCACCGCCGGCGGCCTCATCGCCAAGGTGGTGAAGGCGCCGCAGCCCGAGGACACCGAGATCACGCTCGAGATCGCCGACAACGTCCAGGTCAAGGTGCTCAAATCGACGCTCAGCGACGTGCGCGCCAAGGCGCAGCCCGTCGACACCGCGAAGTCGGGCTGAGGAAGACGTCTCATGCTGCAAGTCTCCCTTTGGGTGCGCGTCGTCGTCGCCGCGATCCTGCTCGGCGCGGTGCTCGTCGTGATGCCCATGCTGCTGCCCGACGGCGTGCGCTCGCGCCTGCCGGCGGGCTGGGCCAATCTCAGCGTCACGCTCGGCCTCGACCTCCAGGGCGGCTCGGACATGCTGCTCGAGGTCCAGCTCGACGAGGTCCAGAAGGACAAGATCGAGTCGATGCTGATCGACCTGCGCCACGGCTTGCGCAAGGCGGGCATCGCCTTCGACAAGACCGCGATCACCTCCGACACAGTCTCGGTCCACATCACCAGCCATGACGGCCTCGATCAGGCGCGCGGCATCGTCGATTCCCTCAATCCGTCGGCGGGCGGCGGCGTGCTCTCGGGCGTGGCGCGGCAATACGACGTGTCCGTGTCGGCGGACGACCGCATCACCATGCACATGACCGACGCCTACAAGAAACAGGCGCAGAACGACATCGTCTCGCAGTCCATGGAAGTCGTGCGCAAGCGCATCGACGAGCTCGGCACGCGCGAGCCGTCGATCGAGCGCCAGGGCGACGACCGCATCGTCGTGCAGGTCCCGGGCCTGAAGGACCCGACGCGCCTGCTCAAGATCCTGCAGACCACCGCGAAGATGACGTTCCAGCTCGTCGACGAATCCGCCGACCTGGCGGCGGCGGAGAAGGGCGTGGTGCCGATCGGCTCGGAGCTGCTCGAGCAGCAGGGCCAGCGCAACGGCGCCAAGCAGCCGCCGATCGTGGTGCAGAAGCGCGTGCTGGTCGCGGGCGACCGGCTGACCGACGCGCAGGCGGGCTTCGACCAGCAGACCGGCCGGCCCGACGTCAATTTCAAGTTCGACTCCGTCGGCGCGCGCGAGTTCGGCGACGTCACCAAGGACAATGTCGGCCACCTCTTCGCCATCGTGCTCGACAAGAAGGTCATCACCGCGCCGAGAATCGAGGGCGTGATCCTCGGCGGCTCGGGGCAGATCACGGGCAATTTCACGCCGCAGGAGGCCAACGACCTCGCGGTGCTGCTGCGCGCGGGCGCGCTGCCGGCCCCCTTGAAGCCGATCAACCAGCGCACCGTCAGCGCCACGCTGGGCTCGGACTCGATCGTCGCCGGGCGCTATTCGACGCTCGCGGGCCTTGTCCTCGTCATGCTGTTCATGATCGGACGCTACGGGCTGTTCGGGGTCTTCGCCGACATCGCGCTGACCTTCAACCTCATCCTGCTGGTCGCGATCCTCACCCTGCTCGGCGCCACGCTGACCTTGCCCGGTATTGCCGGCATCGTGCTGACCATGGGCATGGCGGTCGACGCCAACGTGCTGATCTACGAGCGAATACGCGAGGAGCAGCGCAACGGCCGCGGCATGATCGCCTCGATCGACGCCGGCTTCCGCCGCGCCATGGCGACCATCGTCGACGCCAACGCCACCCACCTGATCGCCTCGCTGATCCTGTTCGAGCTGGGCTCGGGCCCGGTGCGCGGCTTCGCGGTGACGCTGGGCCTGGGCATCATCACCTCGTTCTTCACCGCCGTCATGGTGACGCGCCTGATCGTGGTGATGTGGCTGGTGATGCGCCGCCCGAAGGTGCTGGCGATTTAATCGCCCTAGCCGTAGTGGCCGGGACAAGCCCGGCCATGACGGTGGTAAGAAAAGGCTGAAAAGCAGCAAAAAAGGGGTAAACTGCCGCCAGACTCACCTGGGAGGGTTTCATGGCCGCGTTTTTCTCCAACCTGCGCAACACGGTGCTCGCGGGCTTCGTGCTCGCCGCGTTGCTCGTCGTGCTCGCGCTCAAGCTGCAGGGCTACGACCAGACGACGTTCTGGATGTTCATCGTGCGCTGGTGCCATGTCGGCAGCGGCGTGATGTGGATCGGCCTGCTGTGGTACTTCAACTTCGTCTCGACACCGACCATGCCCAAGATACCGGCCGAGCTGAAGCCTGCGCTGGGGCGCTACATCACGCCGGCGGCGCTGTTCTGGTTCCGCTGGGCCGCGATGGCGACGATCGTCTTCGGCGTCATCCTGGCGTGGCAGAACAACTACCTGCTGCAGGCCTATAGCCTCGACTTCAGCGACGGCGCCGCGGGCTGGCCGCTCAATCCCAAGGCGCTCGCCATCGGCATCGGCATGTGGCTGGGCACGATCATGTGGTTCAACGTCTGGTTCGTGATCTGGCCGAACCAGCAGAAGGCGCTGAACATCGCAGACAAATATCCCAGCCTGCCGCAAGCCGAGAAGGACGCCGCCGCCAAGGCCGCCGGCATGTTCTCGCGCATCAACACGATGCTCTCGATCCCGATGCTGTTCGCGATGGTGTCGGCGGGACATCTGTATTGACCCTGGCCGTGCGTGAATTCGGGGGAGCCGCCCGGCGACGGGCGGCTCTTTCGTTGTGAGCGGCGTCTTCGAGGAGTGCGCGCGGCTGGTGCGCGAGCGCGATCCGGACCGCTATTTCTCGGGACTTTTCGCGCCGGCGATGCTCCGCCCGCATCTCTTCGCGCTCTATGCCTTCAATCACGAGATCGCGCGCATCGGCGAGACGGTGCGCGAGCCGATGCTGGGCGAGATCCGCCTGGCCTGGTGGCGCGAGAGCCTGGAAGGCGCACGCAGCGGCGCGCCGCGCCCGCATCACGTGGCGCAGGCGCTCGCTCAGACCTTCGCCGCCATCGACCTTCCTGGGGCCCTGTTCGATGCGATGATCGATGCACGGCAGTTCGACCTGCTCGAAGGAACCTTCGAGGACACTGCCAGGCGCGACGCCTATGTCGACGCGACGTCGGGGAATGTGATGCGGCTGGCGTCGCGCATCCTGGGCGGCGAAGACCGCTTCGACGATCTCGCGCGCGAGGCGGGCGCGGCCTACGGGCTTTGCGGTCTGCTGCTGAACCGCGCCATCGGCCGCGGCAGGCCTTTCATCCCGGACGACGACGATACGGCCGCGGCCGCGCGGACGCATCTCGGCCTGGCGCGCCGCATGAAGCGGCCGAGGCGCGCGCTGCCCGCGTTCCTGCCCGCGACGCTGGTGCCAATCTATCTGCGCTATCCGCGCAAGGAGGTCTCAATCCACCGCCGCCAGATCGCGCTCCTCGGCGCGTCGCTGCGCGGACGGATATAGAATCGTTGACGGACATCCCCCAACCCCTTGTCATGGCCCGCTAATGCGGGCCACCCAGATGACATCTGTCGAGCTCTTTCCAAAATAGATCACGCGGAGACGCGGAGGTCGTGGAGAAGAGCTTAACTCCGCGGCCTCCGCGTGAGTCTTTTCGACATCGTGCAGAACCTAACTGGGTGTCCCGCATTCGCGGGCCATGACATCAGTGGGAGGCAGATTCAGGCGCTGATCGCGTGCGAAGGCGCGGCTTGCTCTAGCCACACCGCCAAATCCACCAGCGCGCGCTCGGACATCGCGCGCTTGCGGTCCTTGCCCTTCGCGGTCCTGAACTCGGGGAAGAGCCCGAAATTGACGTTCATCGGCTGGAAGGTCTTGGCGTCCGCGCCGCCGGTGATGTGGGCGAGGAGAGCGCCGAACGCGGTGGTCGGCGGCGGCGGCGTCTCGAGCCCGGCCGCGAACCGCCCGGCGATCAGTCCGATGGCCGCGCTCTCGACATAACCCTCGACGCCCGTGACCTGGCCCGCAAAGCGCAGGTCGGGCCGCGCCTTCAGCCTGAGCTGCGCGTCCAACAGGCGCGGCGCGTTGATGAAGGTGTTGCGGTGCAGGCCGCCGAGCCTGGCGAAGCTCGCGTTCTGAAGCCCCGGGATCGTGCGGAAGATGCGCGTCTGCTCGCCGTGCTTGAGCTTGGTCTGGAAGCCCACCATGTTCCACAGCGTGCCGAGCGCGTTGTCCTGGCGAAGCTGCACGACGGCCCAAGGCCGCTTGCCGGTGCGCGCGTCGCAAAGGCCCACTGGCTTCATCGGCCCGAAGCGCAGCGTCTCGGGCCCGCGCGCCGCCATCACCTCGATCGGCAGGCAGCCCTCGAAATAGGGCGTGGACTTCTCCCACTCCTTGAAATCGGTCTTCTCGCCCTCGATCAGCGCGGCGATGAAGGCCTTGTACTGCGTCTCGTCCATCGGGCAGTTGACGTAATCGGCGCCATCGCCGCCAGGACCGGATTTGTCGTAGCGCGACTGCATCCAGCAGACGTCGAAGTCGATGGACTCCTTGTGCACGATGGGCGCGATGGCGTCGAAGAAGGCGAGGCCCTCGTCGTTCGTCAGTGCACGGACCGCCTCCGCCAGCGCGGGAGAGGTCAGAGGCCCGGTGGCGACGATCGTCGAGCCCCATTCGGCCGGCGGCAGTCCCGCCACCTCCTCGCGCCGGATCTCGATCCGCGGATGCTCGCCAAGCGCCCGCGTCACGCTTTGCGAGAAGCCGTGCCGGTCGACGGCGAGCGCGCCGCCCGCGGGCAGGCGATGGGCGTCCGCCGCGCGCAGGATCAGCGAGCCGGCGCGGCGCATCTCCTCGTGCAGCAGGCCGACCGCGTTGTTCGCCCAATCGTCGGAGCGCAGCGAGTTCGAGCAGACGAGCTCCGCCAAACCATCCGTCTGATGCGCGTCGGTACCGCGCACGGGGCGCATCTCGTGCAGGACGACGCGCGCGCCGGCCTCGGCAGCCGCCCAAGCCGCCTCGCTGCCGGCAAGCCCGCCGCCGATGATGTGGATGGTCTTCATTCCTGCATCAGATAGGCCTAACCGCCCGGTCGCTCAACATCCGTGTTAGCCTTGCGACGGAACGGCCGATTTGGCCGTTTATGAGTGGGGAAGGGGAACGGCTTTGCGAACAAAGGTTCTGGATATCGGTTTTCTGGCGGCCGCCGGCGTGATCGCCGCGCTGGAGTTCGGCGTCTTTCCGCTGCTGTTTCCGGGCTGGAGCGCGGGGGCCGTGATCCTTGCCGCCACGGTAATCTTCTCCGCGCCGCTGCATTACGGCCTGATGCACGAGACCATGCACGGCAACATGTTCCGCGCGTCCGAATGGAACCGGCGCGTCGGACGCGTGCTCGGCGTCACGCTGGGCCTGCCGTGGGAGACGATGCGCTTCGGCCACCTCGCGCACCACGCCTTCAACCGCCACGAGTTCGACCGCCCGGAGCACCTTCCGGCCGGGAAGAGCTATGCCGGCGCGGCGCCCGCCTATTTCGCCAAGCTCGTGCTCGGCAACGCGCTGATCTATGCGCTCGCGCCCTATCTGGCCGTGCTTCCGGTCCCGACGATGGAACGCGTCGTGGCGCGCATGGCGCCGGGCGACGACGCGGCGGTCCTGCGCCAAGCCACGTCGCGCACATTCTCCAACCCGGCGCGTCGCGCGATGGTCAGGACCGACCTTGTTTCATTCGTGCTGCTGACGATCCTTGCCGCCGCGGCCTGGCGCGCGCAGTGGTGGGTGTTCGCGCTCTGCATCCTGGGACGCTGGTCGGTCCTGTCGGTGCTCGACAACGCGGCGCATTACGGCATGCCGCTCGACTCGCGCCAGGAGGCCAGGAACACGAGGTTCCCGTCCCGGCTATCCTTTCTGGTGCTGAACCAGAACTTCCACGGCGTGCATCACCAAAATCCCGACCTGCATTGGAGCGCGTTGCCGCAGGCGTTCGGGACGGCGGACGACGACGGCCCGTGGCTCGGCGCGGTCGCGCGCCAGTTCCACGGGCCGGTGAGGCTCAGCTAGGGCTCGTTATCCCCACACCTGCGCATGCCGTCCGCTCCACGGACGCGCTTCTTCGAGCTGGGCGGCGAGGCGGTAGAGCGTGGCTTCGTCGCCGTAGCGGCCGGTGAACATCATGCCGATGGGAAGACCGTCGCTCGACTGGCCCATGGGCAGCGACAGCGAAGGCTGGCCGGTGATGTTGTAGGGCGGGGTGTAGCCGAACACCTGGGACTGGCGCTGGTTGAACTCGCGTGGCGGCACGTTCACCGGATCGAGGAAGCCGATGCGCGGCGCGGGCGTGATCGTCACCGGCGAGAGCAGCACGTCGAACTCGCGCCATAGCCTGAGGATGTCGCGCGAGACCAGGCGCAGGTTCTGCAGGCCGGTGCCGATCATCGACGGCGTGAGCTTGAGCGAGCCCTTGTAGCTCGCCCAGGCGAGCGGCTCGAGCTCGTCCGCTTCCGGCTCGCGGCCGATGACCTCTTTCCAGCGGTCGATATTGGCGACGAACATCGCGCCCGACACCGCGGCCTGCGCGCGATAGAGCTTGCGCCAGTCGATGGGCAGGTCCTTCTTCACGATCAGCGTGTGGCCGAGCTCTTCCAGCGTCTTTGCGGTGGCGTCGAACACGGCCTGGACGTCGGGATGCGGCGCAATGCCCTTGGGAACCTCCGTATACAGACCGATCTTCAGGCGGCCCGGCGCGGTCCTGATCTCGTCCATGTATGGCCGCGCCTTGCCGGGCGCGGCGTAGGGTGCGTCGTCCTCCGGCCAGCCGGTCCAATCGAGCATCGCGGCCGAATCGCGCACGCTGCGCGTCAGCACGTGATCGACGACGAGGCCGTGCGCGCGGCTGCTGTCATCGGGTCCGCCGGGGTTCCTCCACTGCGTCGGTTTCATGCCGACGAGGCCGCACTGCGCCGCGGGAATCCGGATCGAGCCCAGCCCGTCGCTGCCATGCGCCATCGCCACCATGCCGCTCGCCACCGCCGCCGCGGCACCACCGGACGACCCGCCCGTGGAATGATCCGGGTTCCAGGGATTGCGGCAGACGCCCAGATGCCGGCCTTCCGTCGTGCCGGGGATGCCGAACTCCGGCGTATTGGTCTTGCCGACCAGCACCACGCCCGCATCGCGGTAGCGCCTGGTCAGCACGGAGTCTTCCGGCGAGACGTAGTCGCGCAGGAACGCCGAGCCGTCGGTCATCGGCCAGCCCGCGACCGGCAGGCCGATGTCCTTGATCAGGAACGGCACGCCCTTGAACGGCCCGTCGGCGAGCTTGCCCTTCGCGGCCGCGCGCGCCTCGTCATAGGCCTTGTAGACGACGGCGTTGAGCGTGGGATTGTGGCGCTCGATGCGCGCGATCGCTTCGTCGACGAGTTCGACGGCCGAGACCTCCTTGCGGCGCACGAGATGAGCGAGACCCAAACCGTCGTAACGGTCGTATTCGGCGAAACCCATGGTCACACCTTTATCTTCGCGTATTGGTCCTTCCACGGTGCCGCGCTTTCGAGCTGGCCCGCGAGGCGCAACAGGCCGAGCTCGTCGCCGAAGCGCCCGACGAACTGCACGCCGACGGGCAGGCCCTGCTTGTTCCAATGGAGCGGCAGGTTGATCGCGGGCTGGCCGGTGACGTTCTGCATCGCGGTGAACGGCACATAGTCGATGATGGGCGCGAAGGATTTCTGCGGATCGCGCTCGTCCATGTCGAAGGTGCCCAGCTTGACCGGCGGCTCGCCCAGCGTGGCGCTGATCCAGAAATCGTACGTCTCGTGGAAGCGCGCCATCTCGCGCGAGGCCGCGTTCATGCCTTGCTTGGCCATCAGATATTGCGTGGCGGAGACCTTCTTGCCTTCCTCATAGAGTCCCCAGGTCAGGCCTTCGAAGAGATCGGGCGAGGGCGTCTGTCCGGTGAGCATCGCCACCGTGTCGATGCCGGCGGCGAGGTTGGCGCCCCACAGCGCCATGAACATCGGGATCAGCATCGCCTGGTCGAGCGTGGGCGCGGTCTCCTCGACCTCGTGGCCGAGATCGGCGCAGAGCTTGGCGGCGCGCTTCACAGCCGCGGCGCAATCGGCATGCAGCGCGCCGCCGTCGAGCTTCTTCGTCGAGAAGGCGATGCGCAGCTTCTTCGGCTTTCGCTTCATCGCCGCGAGATAGGAATCCGGCGCGGGCGTCGCGCTGTAAGGATCGCCGGGCTCGTAGCCTGAGATGGCATCGAGCGCGGCCGCGGTGTCGCGCACGCTGCGCGAGACGACCAGGTCGACGCCCAGGCCGTCGATCACCTCGCCGAACTCGGGACCGTTGGAGCTGCGCCCGCGTGTCGGCTTGAGGCCGACGAGACCGCAGCACGAGGCGGGGATGCGGATGGAGCCGCCGCCGTCGTTCGCGTGGGCGAGCGGCACGATGCCGGCGGCGACCGCTGCGCCCGACCCGCCCGACGAGCCGCCGGTCGAATGGGCGAGGTTCCAGGGATTGTGCGCCGCGCCGTAGAGCTTGGACTCCGTCGTCGGCACGAGCCCGAACTCCGGCACGTTGGTCTTGCCGAACGGGACGAGGCCCGCTTGCTTGAACCGCCGCACCAGCGTGGAATCGTGCGGCCAGGGAACCGGCGGCATGAAGCGCGACGCCTGGCGGGTGGGAACGCCTTGCGCCATCGCCAGGATGTCCTTGAGCAGGAACGGCACGCCGGTGAAGACGCCTTTCGGCAGCTTGGCCTTCGCGGCTTCGCGCGCGCGATCGTAGTCCTTGTAGATGATGGCATTGAGCTTGGGATTGAGCGCCTCGGCGCGCGCGATCGCCTCGTCGAGCAGCTCGATGGCCTTGACCTTCTTCTTCGCCACCAGCTCGGCCAGGCCGACGCCGTCATATTGCGCGTAGTCGCGTATCGCCATGTCCAACCCCTCATCCGGCGCGCGACCCTAGCCGACCCGGCCCGAGCCTGTCACGGCAGGTTCATTTTGTGGGTTTCGCCAGCCCAATCGTCATGGCCGCCTCAAGGGCGCCCATGACGATTGGGGCAAATTGTTGTAATATCCCCCAAGGGCAGTCGGGGAGGCGTAGATGGTGCATATTCCGCTCGAGCGGACGATCAACGAGACCTATCGTTTCGCGTTCCGCAACATTCTCTCGATCTTCGGGATCGCGTGGTTTCCCGCATTGCTGGCGTTCGCGGCGACCGCGGCCGTGCTCTGGTTTCTCTGGCCCGACATCGCGAACCTGTTCTTCTCGCTCCCCGACGACAAGGACGCCGCCGCGCAGGCGATGCTGCGCTTCGTCGCGAAGGCCTTCACCGTCGCCGGACCGCTCTACCTCGTGCTCTGGGTGCTGCAGACGATGACGATCGTGGGCGTGCAGCAGAAGGCGCTGGGCCTGATCGAAGGTCCGGTCTTCATTTACTTCTCGCTCGGCAGCGCGGTATGGCGCCTGATCCTCGCCCATATCGTCGCTTTCATCGCCCTCTATGTCGGCATAGCGCTGGTGGCCCTCGGTGTGTTGCTGGTGTTCTGGGCGGGAGAGCAATTCCATCTGCCCGCGATCTATGGGCTCGTCGAAGCGGCGGCGATCGCGGCCGCGGTCTGCGCCTGCGCCTATGCCTTCGTGCGGCTCATCTTCTTCCTGCCGCCGGTGGTGGTGGCCGAGGGCGGCATCGGGATCGGGCGCGCGTGGCAGCTCGGGGCCGGGAATTTCTGGCGCATCGTGGCGCTCGTGATCGTCTGCGTGCTGGCGCCGGCGATGGGTCTTGGGATGATCAGCAACATCGTCACCATGCCGTTGATGATGAACGCGATGCTGCCGCTGCGGCATGCGGCGGAGGCGCAGGGGGTGCACTCGGCGGCGCAGTTCTGGGCCGCCGCGTGGCCGTCGTTGAAGTTCATGGTGCTGTTCATGATCGGCTATCAGATCGTGACCTGGCCGATCCTGCTCGGCCTGACGAACGCGATGAGCGCGCGCGCCTATCGCAACGTGATCCCGCCCGATCCGCTGGAGGCCTTGTAAAGCGGCCCGGCCGGTCCATCTAAGACGGTGACGGGAGGCGCCATGGCTGCGATTGCGCTCGAGAGGACGATCGCGTCCGCCTACCGCTTCGCGTTCACGCGGATCCTTTCGGTCCTGGGCGTCATCTGGCTGCCGGGCCTGATCCTGGGCGCCGTCATCGCCGCCGTCGCCTGGCGCGTCTGGCCCGATATTCACGGGCTCCAGTCGCTGCATCTGTCCGGCGATGGAAGCGCGGGCCTGCACATCTCCGGTGACGACCGCGATCGCGTGCTGCAGACCGCGTTCCATCTCGCGCCGTTCGCGGGACTGGTCTGGCTCGCGGGCGTCGCCGCGCAGGCGATGATCTCCGTGGGCCTGCTCGAGGTGGCGCTGGGCCGGCGCCAAGGCCCGGTATTCGTCTATTTCTCGCTGGGCGCGCCGGTGTGGCGCATGATCGGCGCGCTTCTGCTCGCCGCGGCCATGGTCATCGCGGTCGCGCTCGCGACCTGCGCGCTGGTGGTGGCTGTCGTGTGGGCCGTCACGCATTACGCGGCGGGGATCGTGGGCCTTGCGAAGTTCCTGAGTGTCGCCGCCGCAATCGTGTGGATTGTCTACGTGGCGCTGCGCCTGGTGTTCCTGCTTCCCGCCGTCGTGGTGGCGGAAGAGCGCATCGATCCGGCGCGCTCCTGGGCGCTGGCCAAGGGGAATGTGTGGCGGATCGTGGGGCTGATCCTCGCGGTGCTGTTGCCGGTCGAGATCGCCGCAGGCATGCTGTCGCGGATCCTGTTCGGCGGCGTGCGGATGATGGAGACGGAGTTGACGACGATCGTCCTGCATGCGGCCTCGCCGGCGGACGCGGTCATGGCGGCGGCGAGCGCCACACATGGGCTGTTGCCGCTGCTGTTCCTGTTCAACCTCCTCACCCTGACGCTGACGACCGGCCTTCGCACCGGCGCCATGGCGGGCGCCTACAGGGCGGCGGCGGGGACGGGGATGTGAAAAAGCTCTCCGTCGGCCCCGCGATCCGTTTCGCCTTTCAGTTCGCGTTCGGCCAGCTCGGCACGATCATCGGGCTCATCTGGGCGCCGATGGTGGCGGTCGCGGTCGTGACGTTCCTGCCGCACGCGCTGGGCGACAGCGAGGCGCTGCAGGGACAGAACCCGGCCGCCGCCGCGCCCGTGATCCTCAGGGGGCTCGTCTTCTGGCTGGCGAACGCGGTGCTCTCGGCCTGCGTCACCGTGGCGGTCATGCGCCAGGCGCTCGGCCTGCGCACGGGACCTGCGATCTTCCATTTCTCGATCGGCATGGCGGAGCTGCGCATGACGGGCGCAGTGATGCTGTTCAAGCTGATCGCCTTCGTGCTCATGATCGGCCTGGTGCTGGCGCTCTTGGCGGCGGGAACGCTCGCGGGCAGCAGCGAGATCGCCGCAGCGGCCGTGACGGCGGTGGTGGGCATCGGCGGCGCGTGCGCGCTGCTCTACGCGCTCACGCAATTGGGCTTTCTTCTGGCGCCGGTCACCGTCGCGGAGAACAGGATCACCCTCGAGCGCGGCTGGACGCTGGCCAGGGGCAATTTCTGGCGCATCACCAGCGTGCTGTTCACGGTCACGCTGCCGCCGCTGCTGATCCTTCTGGGCGCGGTGTTCTGGCTGACGGGACGCGAGCTCCTGGCGCTGACGCCGGTGCTCGACAAGCTCACGCCAGAGGTCTTGAGCGACCGCATCCAAACCATCCTCGACGCCCATATCGCCACGATCATCGGCATCCAGTTCATCATGGCGCCGTTCACGCTGGGCCTGTTCCTGGGGGCCGCGGCCTATGCCTATAAAGAGCTTGCGGCAGGCGCGCCCGCGCCGGCGCGCGCGCCTTGACGGCGGCGACGCCGCGGCGGGCGAGCGTCGGCTTCGTCATCGCCGTGGTCTATATCGACATGCTGGGGCTCGGCCTCGCTTTTCCCATCCTGCCCAAGCTGGTCGAGCAGCTCTATCACGGCGACATCTCGCGCGCGGCCTATGTGGTGGGGCTGCTGTCGAGCGGCTATGCGCTGATGCAGTTCATCCTGTCGCCGGCGCTCGGCGCCCTGTCGGACCGCTTCGGACGCCGCCCGGTGATCCTGCTCGGGCTTCTCGGCATGGGCGTCAATTATTTCCTGCTGGCGGCGGCGCCGACGCTTGCCTGGCTCATCGTGGCGCGCCTGATCTCGGGCGCGACGGGGGCGACCTATACGACCGCGGCCGCCTATCTCGCCGACATCACCCCGCCCGAGAAGCGCGCGGCGAATTTCGGGCTGATCGGAGCGGCGTTCGGCGTCGGCTTCATCACCGGGCCGGTCATCGGCGGCATGCTGGGCGCGGTCGACCTGCATCTGCCGTTCCTGGCCGCCGGCCTGCTCAGCCTCGCCAATGTCGCGCTCGGCTGGTTCATCCTGCCGGAGTCGCTCGATCCGGCGCAACGCAAGCCGTTCTCGCTCGCCCGCGCCAATCCCATCGGCGCGCTGAAGGAGCTGCGGCGCTATCGCTCCGTGCTCGGACTGATCGTGATCTTCCTGCTCGCGGTGTTCGCCAACCGCGTCGCCGAGATGACCTGGGTGCTGTTCGCGTCCTACCGCTTCCATTGGGGGCCGCGCGAGATCGGCTTCTCGCTGGCGATGGTGGGCGTGATGTTCGTGCTGGGCCAGGGCGTGATGCCGCGCTTTTTGATCCCGCGCCTGGGCGAGCGCCGCGCGGTGATCGTGGGCCTCGCCGTGAGCGTGGTGATCCTGGTGCTCTACGGCGTCGTGCCCCAGGGCTGGATGATCTATCCGGTGATGGCGCTGGGCGTCTTCGGCTGGGTGATGGCCGCGCCCGCGACGATGAGCCTGATGTCGCGCGCGGTGCCCGCGAACGAGCAAGGTCTCCTGCAAGGCGCGCTCGCCAGCGTGCAGGGCCTGACCTCCATCATCGGCCCGCCGATCTGGACGGGCCTGTTCGGCTATTTCATCTCGAAGGACGCGCCGGTGATCATCCCCGGCGCGGCGTTCTTCGTCGCGGCCGCGGTGTTCGCCGTGGCGCTGGTACTGGCGGTGCGGTGGATAACGGCATTGCAATCCGCCCTTCATCATTCGAGTCTTGACGAGATCGACAACCTTTGATTGCCTCGCGGATATTGTGCTTTGGGGGGTGATTTGAGCGGCGACGACAGCCGGTTCCTGGAGGAAGCACGCGCGAGAATCTCGTCCGGAAGCACGATATTCAGCCTGTTTCTGCTCGCCAGCCTGGTCTGGTGGGTCGCGAATTTTTTTCCCTTCGATCTTTCCGAGCGGCCGAGCAGGGCGTTGTCCGCGCGTCTGGAAGAGCGCGCCGAAAAGGCGGCCGAGACGGCCGAGGCTTGCTACAAGGAGATCGAGAACTACTGCGACACGCGCTCCGGCTTCTCCAGGACGCCCCGCCGTATCGCGCGCAAGCCCGAAGACAAGCAGGCGGTCGGCAGCGTATTGACCTGTCTGGGCTTCGACCAAGGCCACCGCGCAAATATCGTCGAGAAGAACGATACAGAGAAGGACCAAGAGTCAAAAAAAACCTGCACGGAGATTCGTCGAAGGCGGTCGAATTCCGAAGCGTCACGCTTTGTCGAGCAGGAGCTCGACCGGGTCGTGCAAGGCGGAAAATGTGACAAATCGACGTTCTCCGTTTTCTCAACATGGCGCGATACCGTCGTTTCGTCCTGTCAACGTAAGCGGCAGGACCTTCACGCGTTCGTCGATGATTGGACGAAGGAAGGCAGCATCGAAGTCATCGGGCTGAAGATCAGCAACATCGACGTGAAATGGTATCCGCTGGCGCTGGCCGTCATATTCGCGGCCGGCGGTGTTTGGCTTGGTTTTCTGCGAAGACGCGTGATTTCGCTGCTCGACGCGCAGTTCCAATTGGCGGAGCAGACCGGCACGAGAAGCGGAGAAGGCCTGGAGCTCAAGCCGGCGCTTTTGAGCGCGCCGTGGTGGCTTTGGCCGCTGCCCGATTGGCGATATGCCTCAGGCCGGTCTTTCCGGGATTCGACGATTTCGCCGCCCGGATATCGCCGGATGTCGGCGGCGGCGGCGGCGGTGCTGGCCGTGGTCGCCGTCATGCTCGCCGGGGCGCTCTTTGCCCAGAACACGCTGTCCATGGCGCACGGTTCGATGACGCCGGAGCTATTGGGTTTTGCGGACCTGGCCGGTCCGACCGGGCTCACCGGCAACGCGTTCCTCGATATGCTGATCGTCGCGATCCTGCCGATCTCCGTCGTGGGCCTGTTGGGATGGCTGCTGCCCCTTCGGCAGAGACGCGCGATCGAGAGCGGTCCCGCGCAGTCCCGCCGCGATACCTTGAAATGGCTCCTGGGATCGGTCGGCATCGTGCTTGGGTCCGCGGCGGCGCCCGCGCTTATCAATCCAAGCTCGATTCTTCCGCTCTTCAAGTTGCGTCTCGTAAACAATCCCTATTTTCACAAGCGCAAAAAGACGCCGCACACATACCTCATTGCGCCCGGCTGGTATTGGCGAAAGGGTAGGAAGGGAAACACGATCGGCCACTTTGCGAAGCCCGTCCATGCCCGCCGCGATCTCGGGATCGTTCCAGGCGCCGTCGTGATGGAAGGGGGCAGTGTCATCAACGGTACCTTCATAAGCACGCGAAACCTGTCGCCGATGCGGGAACCGCCGCCGGCACTCCCGCCCAGCACCCAACCCAGTGCGGTCGTCGTATCGGGGCAATCCAACCCGCCACCGCAAAAGCAGAGGCTGAAAAGGCTCGATCTCGCCCACTACTCCGAAGGCATCGAGACACAGGCGTTGATGCACTGGCGCCATGGCAGGAGAGATGCGGCCCTCGACGTCCTGGAGCTCGGCCTCAGCTATGTGGCGAACGGGTCGTCCGCCCAATGCAACCTGCGTCTCTGCGATCTGCTTGCGGGTCTGTTGGTCCGTTCGGGCAAGGACGCCGCACGGGCCGCGCTATGGGCGCAGCTGATAACCCTTGTCGAAAGGGAAATCGGCGCCACGGTCCGAAATCTCCACTATCTGGGGTCCGACCTGAACGATCTTCGCAATCCGCCTATCCGGCACGGTGCCGTCGATGCCGTGTCGACGGTCGAGGCCGACGCGCGGGACGGTTCGCTCTCGCCGCGCACGCCCAAGGAAAAGCAGGAGCGTGCGCAACAGAAACGCCAGCGCAAGGACGCGAGGCTCGCCCGTCAAATCAAGTACGAGTTCGCGAAGATCGAGATGCTGAGGCAGCGTCTGACGAATTGGTCCGAGAGCGACGGCAAGTGGCGAAAGAAATGGCGCGCGCCCTCTTTGAGATGGAACGGCCTTGACATCTGACGAAGTCCACGCGTTGATATGGGGCGCGTGAATACTGTTGTAATGTTAACATACCGCAAGGAGATGCCGGTTCGATTCCGACCTATTCACGCACACTCTCTTATTCCGCTGCTCGCATCTTTCTCACGGGCGCCGACCTTTCCGCCGCGCGCCCCTTGAGCATTGGCTTGAGATACTGCCCCGTATAGCTCCTTGCCGCCTTCGCGACGTCCTCCGGCGTGCCTTGGGCGACGATCTCGCCGCCGCCGTCGCCGCCTTCGGGGCCGAGGTCGACGATCCAGTCGGCGGTCTTGATGACCTCGAGATTGTGCTCGATCACCACCACCGTGTTGCCGTTGTCGACGAGCTCGTGCAGCACCTCGAGCAGCTTCTTCACGTCGTGGAAGTGAAGGCCGGTGGTCGGCTCGTCCAAGATGTATAAAGTGCGGCCGGTGGCTCTACGCGACAGCTCCTTCGACAGCTTCACGCGCTGCGCCTCGCCGCCGCTGAGCGTCGTCGCCTGCTGGCCGATGGAGATGTAGCCCAGCCCCACGCGCTTCAAGGTGTCGAGCTTCTCGGCGATCGAGGGCACGGCCTTGAAGAGGTCGGCGCCGGCCTCGACCGTCATGTCGAGCACGTCGGCGATGGAGTGGCCGCGGAATTTCACCTCGAGCGTCTCGCGGTTGTAGCGCTTGCCCTTGCAGACGTCGCACTGGACATAGACGTCGGGCAGGAAGTGCATCTCGATCTGGATCACGCCGTCGCCCTGGCACGCCTCGCAGCGCCCGCCCTTGACGTTGAACGAGAAGCGCCCCGGCGCATAGCCACGCGCCTTCGCCTCGGGAAGCTCGGTGAACCAGTCGCGGATCGGCGTGAAGGCGCCCGTATACGTCGCCGGGTTCGAGCGCGGCGTGCGCCCGATCGGCGACTGGTCGATGTCGATCACCTTGTCGAGGAATTCCAGGCCTTCGATCTTGTCGAACGGCGCGGGGTGCTCGCGCGCGCCGCTAAGCTTGCGCGCCGCAGCCTTGTAGAGCGTCTCGATGACCAGCGTCGACTTGCCGCCGCCAGAGACGCCGGTGATGCAGGTGAAGGTGCCGAGCGGGATCTGCGCCGTCACGTTCTTCAGGTTGTTGCCGCGCGCGCCGACGAGCTTGAGCCAGCGGTTGTGTGCGGCGGGCCGGCGCTTGGCGGGGATCGCGATCTGCTCCAGCCCGACGAGATATTTGCCCGTGAGGCTCTTGGGGCTGCGCATGATGTCTTCGGGCGTGCCCTCGGCGATGATGTGGCCGCCATGGATGCCGGCGCCGGGGCCCATGTCGATGACGTGATCGGCCTGGCGGATCGCGTCCTCGTCATGCTCGACGACGAGCACGGTGTTGCCCATGTCGCGCAGGCCCTTGAGCGACTCCAGAAGCTTGCCGTTGTCGCGCTGGTGCAGGCCGATCGACGGCTCGTCGAGGACGTAGAGCACGCCCGTGAGCCCCGAGCCGATCTGCGAGGCCAGCCGGATGCGCTGGCTCTCGCCGCCGGAGAGCGTGCCGGAATTGCGGCTGAGCGTGAGATAGTCGAGGCCGACATTGACCAGGAATTTCAGCCGCGCGCGGATCTCTTTCAGGATTCGCGCCGCGATCTCGTTCTGCTGCTTGTTCAGCTTCTTGTCGATGTCGCGGAACCAGGTGTCGGCCAGCCGGATCGACAGCTCGCAGACCTGGCCGATATGGACGCCGCCGATCTTCACCGCCAGCGCCTCGGGCTTCAGGCGATAACCCTTGCACGCCTCGCAGGGGGACGTGTCCTGGAAGCGCTCCATCTCCTCGCGCACCCAGGAGCTGTCGGTCTCCTTGAAGCGACGCTGCATGTTGGGGATGACGCCCTCGAACGGCTTCTTGGTCTCGTAGCGGCGCAATCCGTCGTCATAGACGAACTTGATCTCCTCCTCGCCAGAGCCGTGGAGGATGATCTCGCGTGCCTTCTTGGGCAGGTCTTCCCACGCCTCGTTGAGCGAGAATTTGTAATGCTTGGCGAGCGCTTCGAGCGTCTGCAGGTAATAGGGCGACGAGCTCTTCGACCACGGCGCGATGGCGCCGTTCTTCAGCGTCAGCGCCTCGTCGGGGACGATCAGCGCGGGATCGAAATAGAGCTGGGTGCCGAGCCCGTCGCAGACCGGGCAGGCGCCATGCGGATTGTTGAACGAGAACAGCCGCGGCTCGATCTCGGTGATCGTGAAGCCCGAAACCGGGCAGGCGAATTTCGACGACAGCATCATCTGCTTGGGCTTGCCGTCCTTGTCCTTCTCGTCGGCGAACTCGACGAACAGCAACCCGTCCGCCAGGCCGAGCGCGGTCTCGATGGAATCGGGCAGGCGGTTGCCGATGTCGGGCTTGACCACGATGCGGTCGACGACGATCTCGATGTCGTGCTTGAGCTTCTTGTCGAGCGCGGGCGTCTCGCCGATGTCGTAGAACTTGCCGTCGACCTTGGCGCGCTGGAAGCCTTTCTTCTGAAGCTCGGCCAGCTCCTTGCGGTACTCGCCCTTGCGCCCGCGCACGATGGGGGCGAGCAGGAAGAGCCGCGTGCCTTCGGGGAGCGCCAGGATGCGGTCGGCCATCTGGCTGACCGTCTGGCTCTCGATGGGAAGCCCGGTCGCCGGCGAATAGGGCACGCCGACGCGCGCAAAGAGCAGGCGCAGATAGTCGTAGATCTCGGTGACCGTGCCGACGGTCGAGCGCGGGTTGCGCGAGGTCGTCTTCTGCTCGATGGAGATCGCGGGCGACAGGCCTTCGATGTGGTCGACATCGGGCTTCTGCATCAGCTCGAGGAACTGGCGCGCATAGGCCGACAGCGACTCGACGTAGCGGCGCTGGCCTTCGGCATAGATCGTGTCGAAGGCGAGGCTCGACTTGCCCGAGCCCGAAAGCCCCGTGAGCACGGTCAGCGTGTCGCGCGGGATCTCCACGTCGACGTTCTTCAGATTGTGCTCGCGCGCGCCGCGGATCGAGATGTTCTTCAGCATGGCTTTCCGTCAGTCCAAACGCGCACTTTGGCGGTCCGGTTTGGCCCGGGCAACCGCGCGCGCGTCACAATTGGGGTTGGCCGCCGGACGAAGCCGCGGCGGCACTCCCGATATGGGGACCCTGACCATAAACCGCAAGCTGGCAGGGGTTGGCAGCAGCGCGACACGACGTCCTCAAGAAGCTGGGGATTGACTCGGATTCGCCTGGAACATAAAGAGAACAAATGGAGTCGGCAATAGCGGCCGGCGTGCTTGGGGCTTAAGAGTCCGGCTCAAGGACAAGCTACGGAAGGCGAAGACATGGCGGGCAGCGTCAACAAGGTCATCCTGGTGGGCAATCTGGGCAAGGATCCGGAAGTCCGCCGCATGCAGAGCGGCGACCCCGTCGTGAACCTCTCCCTCGCCACCTCCGAGACTTGGCGCGACAAGGCCAGCGGCGAGCGCAAGGAGAAGACCGAGTGGCATCGCGTGGTCATCTTCAACAAGAACCTCGCCGAGATCGCCGAGAAATACCTGCGCAAGGGCGCCAAGGTCTATGTCGAGGGCAGCCTGCAGACCCGCAAATGGACCGACAAGGACGGCCAGGACAAGTACTCGACCGAGATCGTGCTGCAGAATTTCCGCGGCGAGCTGACCATGCTCGATTCCAAGGGCGAGGGCGGCGGCGGTGGCCGTGGCGCCTATAGCGGCGGCGGCGCGGCCGAGTCCCCCGCGAGCTTCGACCGCGGCAGCGACATGGACGACGAGATACCGTTCTAGGGTAGGACGGCTTGGTGCGGCGACCCTGAACCTTTAGAATGTCCTGGTTGAGGCAAACGGAGCAGTCCCAGTGACCCGCACTACTGCCAGCCGGTTCGAGCGCAATATTGGCGAGTACAAGGATCGCGCCAAGCACGAGCCGGTCGAGATCACGCAGAACGGAAAGCGCGAGTGGGTGCTTTTGTCGGCCGATCAATATGATTGGCTGGTCGCGGCCCATCGACGGGCATATCGCGTCGTTGACCTGCCCAAATCCGTGGTCGATGCGATCGCCAAATCCAAAATGGACCCGCGATACGATTACCTCAACGCGTTGCTGGACGAATAGGCTCCCTTGGCGGCGCTGCCGGAGCCAGAGCCGGGACTGGTCATCCGCTACGACTATCTGTGGTCGGATGAGAGCGCGGCGGGGCGGGATTACGGCAAGGTTCGGCCCGTCTGCATTGTGGCTTCGGTCAAGCCGCTGGCGGAATCACGGTTCGTTGTGGTGCTTCCGATCACCCACCTCCACCCCGCACGGGTGTTGAAGCCGTCGAATTGCCTGCGGCCGTGAAGTCCAATTTGGGCTTGGACGAGGCACCCAGCTGGGTTGTCCTGTCGGAGTGCAATGTCGACCATTGGCCGCCGGCGGGCATCGAGACGGTGCTGAACCGGGCCAAGACATTCGCTTACGGGCATCTGCCGCCGCGGCTTTTCACGCACATAAAGACGAAGCTCCGGGCGGTCGTTTCCGCCGGCAAGCTGCGGCAGGTTCACCGCTGAAAGACTGGCGTAGCCGCCTTCCGAAATGCTACCAATCGGGCATGATTTTCGGACCGAATCCTCGCCGCCTTAGGACCCCCGTTTGAGCGACGAGAACACCCCCGCCCCGCCTTCCGGCGGCAGCATCAGCGGCATCGCGATCGAGGACGAGCTGAAGCGCTCCTATCTCGACTACGCGATGAGCGTCATCGTCTCCCGCGCGCTGCCCGACGCGCGCGACGGGCTCAAGCCCGTGCATCGCCGCATCCTCTTCTCGATGCACGAGAACGGGCGCGACTGGAACAAGCCCTACCGCAAATCGGCGCTCATCGTCGGCGACGTGATGGGCAAGTACCATCCGCACGGCGACCAATCGATCTACGACGCGCTGGTGCGCATGGCGCAGGATTTCTCCATGCGCGTGCCTTTGATCGACGGGCAGGGCAATTTCGGCTCGGTCGACGGCGACGACCCGGCGGCGATGCGCTACACCGAGGTGCGCCGCGCCAAGATCGCGCATGAGCTGACCGAGGACATCGACAAGAACACGGTCGAGTACCAGGACAATTACGACGGCTCGGAGAAGGAGCCCATCGTCCTTCCGGCGCGCTATCCCAACCTGCTCGTCAACGGCGCCAGCGGCATCGCGGTCGGCATGGCGACGAACGTGCCGCCGCACAATCTGGGCGAGGTGATCGACGCCTGCCTCGCTTACATCGACGATCCCTCGATCAGCATGGAGCAGCTCACCGACATCGTGCCGGGGCCGGACTTCCCGACGGGGGCGATGATCATCGGCAAGCTGGCGGCGCGCGGCGCCCTGGCGCGCGGGCGCGGCTCGATCCTGATGCGCGCGCGCTGCCATGTGGAGGAGGTCCGCAAGGATCGCGAGGCGATCATCGTCACCGAACTGCCCTATCAGGTGAACAAGGCGCGGCTGCAGGAGCGCATCGGCGAGATGGTGCGCGACAAGCGCATCGAAGGCATCTCCGACATCCACGACGAGAGCAACCGCGACGGCATGCGCGTGGTGATCGAGCTCAAGCGCGACGCCTCGTCCGAAGTCGTGCTCAACCAGCTCTACCGTTTCTCCGAATTGCAGACGAGCTTCGGCGTCAACATGCTGGCGCTGAACAACGGCCGCCCGCTGCTGATGAATCTGAAGGACCTGATCGCGTCCTTCGTCCATTTCCGCGAAGAGGTCATCACGCGGCGCACGCGCTTCGACCTCGCCAAGGCGCGCGATCGCGGCCATATCCTGGTCGGCCTCGCCGTCGCCGTCGCCAATATCGACGAGGTGATCCGCCTCATCCGCGCCGCCCCCGACGCCACGACCGCGCGCGAGCAGCTGATGGCGCGCGACTGGCCGGCGAAGGACGTGGGCCCGCTGATCGCGCTGATCGCCGATCCGCGCCACAAATTGAGCGCCGAGAGCACGATCCGCATGTCGGAAGAGCAGGCCAAGGCGATCCTCGACCTGCGCCTGCAAAGACTCACCGCGCTCGGCCGCGACGAGATCGCCGACGAGGCGACGAAGCTCGGCACCGCCATCCAGGACTATCTCGACATCCTGCGCTCGCGCGGCCGCGTGCTGCAGATCATCCGCGACGAGCTCGGCAAGATCCGCGAGGAGTTCGCCACCCCGCGCCTGACCGAGCTCGTCGACGCCGATGTCGAGATCGAGGATGAGGCGCTGATCGAGCGCGAGGACGTCGCCGTCACCGTGACGCATGCCGGCTACATCAAGCGCACGCCGGTCGCCGAATACCGCGTGCAGGGCCGCGGCGGCAAGGGTCGCGCCGGCATGGCGACGCGCGAGGAGGACTACGTCACCAACCTGTTCGTGGCCTCGACGCATGCGCCGCTGGTGTTCTTCTCCTCCAACGGCATGTCCTACAAGCTGAAGGTGTGGCGCCTGCCCGAGGCGCGCATCCAGGGCAAGGGCAAGGCGATGGTGAACCTCTTGCCGCTGCAGGAGGGCGAGCGCATCGCCACCATCCTGCCGCTGCCGGAAGACGAAGGCGCCTGGGAGAAGCTGGGCGTCGTCTTCGCGACCAAGTCCGGCGACGTGCGCCGCAACGAGCTGTCCGATTTCGCCAGCATCAACCGCAACGGCAAGATCGCGATGAAGCTCGAGCCCGGCGACGCCATCGTCGGCGTGCAGACCTGCACCGACCAGGACGACGTGCTGCTGACCACCAAGCTCGGCAAATGCATCCGCTTCGCGCTCACCGACGTGCGCGTGTTCAAGGGGCGCGACTCCACCGGCGTGCGCGGCATCAAGCTCGCCAATTTTGGGGAAGAGGGGGGCGACGAGGTGGTGAGCCTGACCCTGCTGCATCATTCCGACGCCGAGACGGCCGAGGCGCGCGCCTATCTCAAGCAGTCCAACGCCGCGCGCCGCGCCGCGACCGGCGAGGAGGAGATCGAAGAGGTTGCCGAGGACGAGGAGACGGGCGAGGAGGCGACGCTGACGCCGGCGCGCTACGCCGAGCTCGGTGCCCGCGAGCAGTTCGTGCTCACGATCTCCGAAAGCGGCTTCGGCAAGCGCACCAGTTCCTATGAGTATCGCGTCACGGGTCGGGGCGGCTCCGGCATCGTCGCCATGGGCATGGGCAAGAAGAACCACGCGATCATCGCGGCCTTCCCGGTCGACGAATCCGACGACCTCATGCTCATCAGCGACAAGGGCCAGACGATCCGCGTGCCGGTGGGCGGCATCTCCGTCCAGGGCCGCGCCGCGCAGGGCGTGACCGTGTTCCGCGTCGACGAAGGCGAACGCGTCGTCTCGGTCGAGCGCATCGAGGATGACTCGGAGGGGGCGGAGTGAGCAGGTCTTTTTTACCTCCCCCTTGTGGGGAGGTCGAAAAATCCGAAGGATTTTTCGGGTGGGGGATGGCGCCGGTGGAGGGACTTCCCCCCACCCGAAGCGCGTGCCGCGCTTCGACCTCCCCACAAGGGGGAGGTTAAGGACGGCGCATGCCCAAGAAACGCATCGGCCTCTATCCCGGGACCTTCGATCCCGTCACGCTCGGCCATCTCGACATCATCAAGCGCGCGGTGAAGATCGTCGACCATCTCGTCATCGGCATCGTGTCGTCGAACTCGGCCAAGGCGCAGGTGTTCTCGATCGAGGAGCGCGTCGAGATGATGCGCCACGAGGCGCAGCCGCTCGCCGAGGCGCGCGCGACGATCGAGGTCAAGACCTTCGACATGCTGCAGGTGAAGTTCGCCCATTCCGTCGGCGCGTCGGTGGTGATCCGCGGCCTGCGCGCGGTGTCGGATTTCGAGTACGAGTTCCAGATGGCGGCGATGAACCAGCGCATGGACAAGGAGATCGAGACGGTCTTCCTCATGGCCGATCCGCGCAACCAGGCGATCGCGTCGCGGCTTGTGAAGGAGATCGCGATGTTCGGCGGCGACGTGACGCATTTCACCACGCCCTATGTCGCCGAACGTCTCGTCAAGCGGTGCCGGGAGCTGGGCGCCAAGATGTGAAGCCTTGAATTCGCGGCCGCGGCCCCAATGTCTGATGACAGTCGTCCTCGCGGTAGGGGGAGCTGCCATGCGGCGGAACGTTTGGGGCGTCGGCGCCTATCTGATACTGGCGTTCGGCCTTGCGTGGCCGATCTGGGAGGCGGCGCTCGCCTTGGGCGTTCCCCGGCACGGCGCGTTGTTCCGGCTATTCATTCTCGCCGGCGCTTTCGCTCCGGCCGTCGCGGCGCTCGTCGTGCGCGGCCTAGTCACGCGCGAGGGCTTCGTCGATGCCGGCCTCGGCCTCAAGCCGCGCAAATGGCTCTACTATGTCCTGGCGCTCGCCGTTCCGCTCGCCGCAGCGCTGGTCGTGATGGCGGCGGTGCCCGCGCTCGGCATCGCGCAACCCGATTTCACGCTCTTGGATGCGCAGGGCTCCAAGGCCGCGGCGCTCGCCGCCACGATCCTGCGCCTGTCGGTGCTCTCGCTGGTTTCCATGCCGCTGCTCTGGGGCGAGGAATTCGGCTGGCGGAGCTATCTGCAGCTTCGCCTGTTTCCGAGCCGGCCGCTTTTCGCCGCGATCGCGACCGGGATCGTGTGGGGCGTGTGGCACACTCCGCTGCTGATGCTCGGCACCGAGCTCCCCGGCCATCCGCGGCTCATCCTGCTGCTGTTCCCAATCGGCACGGTCTTCTATTCCATCATCCTGGGCTGGCTGAGGCTGAAGAGCGGCAGCATCTGGCCGTCGAGCCTCGCCCATTCGGCGATCAACAACCTGCGCAGCCCGCTGATGGCGTTCCTGTTCTTCGCCGTGCCCGACAAGCTCGGCATCGCGGTCCTCGGGATTGCGGTCTTCGGCCTCATCGCCCTCTTGATCGTGGCCTTGGGCGGGCTTAAGCCGGACCCGGACCCCGTGTGAAAGGAACGAAACTTGGCCAGCAAGCTCAACATGGATTTGAAATCCGGCCGCGTCGTCATCAGGCTGCGCCCCGATCTCGCGCCCAATCACGTCGCGCGCATCACCGAACTCGCCAATAGCGGCTTCTACGACGGCGTCGTGTTCCACCGCGTGATCCCGGGCTTCATGGCGCAGACCGGCGATCCCACCGGCACGGGCTCGGGCGGCTCGGATCTTCCCGATCTGAAATCGGAGTTCTCGAACGAGAAGCACAAACGCGGCACGGTCTCGGCGGCGCGCACCTCCGACCCGCACAGCGCCAACAGCCAGTTCTTCATCTGCTTCGACGACGCGCCGTATCTCGACCGGCAGTATTCGGTGTGGGGCGAGGTCGTCGAGGGCATGGAGCACGTCGACGCCATCAAGAAGGGCGGCGATCACAACAACGGCGCCATCTCCGGCGCCCCGGACAAGATCCTCAAGATGCGCGTCGAGGCGGACGGGGCGTGAGCCGGCGCCTATAGCGCGTGCTTGGCGTCCCAGTCCATGCAGCCGGCATAGGTGCGGTCGTAGACCGAGCGCTGGGTGCCTTCGTCCTCGCCCTGATAGGCGGCGTCGCCGGCGCGCTGCTTGGCGAGCTTGGCGCAGCGCTCGCCCGACGGGCGCGGCGCGGTGTTCGCGGGCGCCGCGCTCATCGGCGCGGGCGCCGCTTCCTGGGCCTGCGCGGTCACGACGGGGGCCGGCGCGGCCGGCGCCTCGGCCATGGGCGCCGGCGTCGCTTCATGCGCCGCGTCGCTGTCGCCGAAGAAGCTGCCGTCCCAGTCCGAGCAGGCTGAAAGCCCCAAGGTCAGGGTCAAGGTCAGCGCAGTCACGAGGAAGGCCCGCATCTCAACTCTCCGTCTGTGAACCGCCATATTGGAGTGCCGTGCAGGGTTTGTCACGTTACGGTGCTGGCGGAGTGAGAGGCGGAGATGGGCTTGCCGAGCCGGTCGATAGCGACAGCGTATCGACCGCGGCAACCGGTCCGCCTTCGCCCTCCCGCTCTTGTCGCACAAGCGTCGAGACCACTAGGCTTCCCAGGTCGGCGCACATCGGCGACCGCACTATTTTTCTCGCGCAGAAGGGCATATCCTGAGCGCGTTGGAGGGTGGGGGCGGTGCGTCGGTCGAAGGCTGGAGCTCACGAAGAGGGATTTGCTCTCCTTCTTGTCCTGATAGGACTGGCGGTCATTGCTCTGGTCGTGGCGGCGGTGGTCGATGGCGCACGGCGCTACGCCAATGAAGCCGAGACGGATGTCGCTCTCGTTCAGTTGCGGGCAGCCGTGGACGGCGCCGACGCGACCGCCGAGCGGGATATCGCGGAATCCGGAATCGTGATGGCGCCGGTATTGAACCACGCCGAGATATTCATGATAGGCGGTATTCCGGTCACCGTGTCCGCGCGGCCGGAATCGTCGAAGATCGACATCAATGCGGCTGACGTCCCCCGCTTGAGATCGCTGCTGCTCATTTCGGGATTTTCTGCGGATCGCGCGGCACGCTTGGCCGATCAGATCGCGGACTGGCGTGACGCCGACAGCGAAAAGCGGCCCTTGGGCGCGGAAACGGCGGATTATCTCATGGCGGGACGGGCCTATGGCACGGCCAATCGGCCCTTCGCCTCGGTGTCCGAGCTTTCCCTGTTGCTGGACGGGACGCCCGATCTTGTCACCTGCCTTGCGCCGGACGTCACCGTTTACACGCGCCGAGCCGATGTGGATCTGACCCACGCATCGGATCGAGTCCGTGCTGTGGTCGCGCCGTCCGCTTCGCCGGACGCGGGCACCGGCGCGCCGCTGCAGTCCGTTGTTGCCGGACGCGCGGTTGCTGCCGGTGGGATCTATGAGTTCGACGCGAAGGCAAAAGGCGGGATGGCGGCAGGTACGATATATTCCCTGCGCAGTATCGTGCGCGTTACGGGCGACTCGCAAAGACCGGTCTGGCTGCTGTCACGGCAATCTCCAATCCCTTCGCGGGAAGACAGCGATAGAGCATGCACCCGAGCCGCCCAAGCACCTTTGTCGAGCTCGTAAGGCCGCGGCGGATGGCAGTCATGGCAAATTCGACGGGCCTGGAAACTCTGGAGCAGCGTCTGCTCGACACGCTCGTCTCCAGCGGCGCGCTGACTGCCGAGAGCGCTGATCGCGCGAGCCGTGCGTATGCCCGCACCGGCGGCAGCCTTGTGGACATTCTCATCCGCCTCGGCCTGTGCGAGGAAAAGATACTGGCGCTCACGATCGCGGGCACGGCCGAGCTGAGGCATCTCAGCGCGGATGAAATCCTGCAGTCCGCGGTCCTCGATCCGCGTCTGAGCGTGCCGTTCCTTCGCGAAGCGCGCGCGTTCCCCTTTGCCGACGATCCCGAGCGGATCATGGTGGCGGCGGCCGATCCGACCAACCCGCATACCGCGCAGGCATTCGAGCTTCTGTTCTCCAAGCCTGTCCGTTTCGCGGTCGGCGCCGCGAGCGCGATCGACGATGCGATCCTGAAGCATTACGCGGAGCAGGGCGCGCCCGATCGCGATCCCGAGCTTGCCGCTGCGGTCGACGTCACGGATTTGGATATCGCGCGGCTTCGCGAAAGCGCGGGCGAAGCGCCGATCATCCGTTTCGTGGAGCGGCTTATCGCGCGCGCGGTCGATGCGGGAGCATCGGACATCCACATCGAGCCGTGGGAACGGCAGCTGCGGGTGCGCAGTCGCGTGGACGGAATGCTGAGCGAGGAAGATCCCGCGCCGCTTTCGTCGGCAGCGGCCATCGTCTCGCGCATCAAGATCCTCGCGCGGCTGGACATCGCGGAGCGGCGGCTGCCGCAGGACGGTTCCATAAAGATGAACGTTCGCGGCCGTGAGATCGATCTGCGCGTGGCGACGGCTCCGACCATCTTCGGCGAGTCGGTGACGATCCGAATCCTCGATCAGGGAGCGGTGCGGCTGAATCTCGGCGAGCTCGGATTCTCCGGTCTCATTCATTCGCGGCTTTCAAAGCTTCTGGAGCGGCCGAACGGCTTGATCCTGGTCACGGGGCCGACCGGCTCCGGCAAGTCGACGACGCTCTATGCGGCCCTCGACAGGCTCAACGACGCCAAGCGCAAGATCATCACGGTCGAGGATCCGGTGGAGTTCAAGATCGAAGGTCTGAACCAGATCCAGGTCAAGCCCGAGATCGGCCTCGATTTCGCGCGTGCTCTGCGCTCCATGCTCAGGCATGACCCGGACGTCATCATGGTCGGCGAAATCCGCGACGCGGAGACTGCGCGCATCGCGACGCAGGCCGCGCTCACGGGCCATCTCGTCCTGTCCACCCTGCACACCAACGACGCGGCCTCCGCGGTGGCGCGGTTGCTGGACATGGGCGTGGAAGACTATCTGATCGCCTCGACGCTGACGGGCGTCGTGGCGCAGCGGCTGGTGCGCATGCTCTGCAAATCCTGCCGCAAGCCGGTCGAGGTTCCGGAAGCGCTGCAGGTGCGCTACGCGGGAGCAAGCCAGGCCTACGAGGCCGGTGGGTGCCCGGGATGCAGAGGCACCGGCTACCGTGGGCGCAGCGTCATCGCCGAGATGCTCGCGATTGAGGGGCCGGTGCGCCGATCCATCTTCGGGCGGCCCGACGCGGCCGTCATCAAGACCGAGGCCATCGCATCCGGCATGCAGCCGCTGTATGAGAACGGTATCGAAAACGTTCTCAGCGGCGTGACGAGCTTCGAGGAAGTGCTCAGAGTGGCCCACGATCTGACCGGTTGACGATCGGGAGCAAGGAAAGCGCAATGCCCCGCTATTCGTTTGAGGCTATCGGCCCGTCGGGAGCGACGCTGCGCGGCTCGTTGGAGGCGACCAGCCAAGGCGCGGCGCTGGAGCAGCTCGTCGCGGGCGGACAGACGCCGGTTTCTCTGCGCCTGATGAGCGACAAGCGTGGCGTGCTCGAAGGGGTCGCCTCTGCTTTGGGCCTCGCCTCCTTCGACTATCTGTCGGTACTGCACGAGTTGGGCGTTCTGCTGCGCGCTGGAATGTCGGTCGAGCGGGCGCTGGCGACGCTGCGCAACGTCGCGCCCAACGACCGTCAGGGCATGAGGCTCGGGCAGATCCTGGACCGGGTGCGCGGCGGCGAGCCTCTCTCGCAGGCTTTCGGGTCGCTCGTGCGCGAAGCGCCTCCGCACGTCGCGCGATTGATGGCCGCGGGCGAGGCGAGCGGGCGGCTTGCCGATATCGTCACGCAGCTCGCGGCCAACCTTTCCCGCGCGAAAGCGTTGCGCGACAGGGTGATCTCCAGCCTTACCTATCCGGCGGTACTGGTCGTGGCGATGAGTGTCGTGCTCTGGATCGTCTTTACATCAGTGCTGCCGACCCTGACGCCGATGTTCGAGGAAGCGGGGGCGTCGCTTCCGCTCGCCGCGCGGTTGCTGCTGACGATCGAAAGGTTCATCGACACGTTCGGCTGGCTGCTCCTGCTGATGGGATTGGCGGCAGCCGTGGCCGTCGTCTCGGCGTTCCGACGCCAGGATACGCGTCTGGCGATCGACCGCTTCGCCCTGCGCTCCCGATTGACGATCGGCCTGCCGGGAAAATACGAAGCGGCGCGATTTACGCGCAATCTGCAGACCTTGCTCGACGGCGGGTTGTCGCTGGAGCGCGCCCTGGCGGCCGCGCGCGACGGATCGGCCAATAGCTGGTTCCGGACGCGCATCGCGCAGGTTCAAGCGCGAGTATCCGAGGGCGAGAGGCTGAGGAATGCCCTGGCCGACGCCGATGTCCTGCCGCCTCTGGTGATCGAGTTCGCGGCCGTCGGCGAGGAAACCGGCCGTCTCGGCGCGATGATGGGCGAGGTCGCCGCCATCATGGACCATGAAGTGGAAACGCGGCTCGAACGGTTGACGTCCCTGATTGCTCCATTTGCCACGCTTCTGCTCGGTGGTCTTGTCGCCGCGATCATGGCCGGCGTGGTGAGCGGCATTCTTGCCGTGAACGAGCTCGCGCGATGAGGAAGGGAGCACTCGAAACCGGCTTCACGCTCCTCGAGCTGCTGGTGGTCCTGGCGATCATGGGCATCGTGGGCGTTCTCGCGGTTCCATTGAGCGTGAGAGCGGTCGAAGCCGCGCGGCTGCGCGCCGACGCCCGCGCCCTGGCGCTATCTCTGCGCGGCTTCCAGCAAGAGGCGCGCTCGCGCCAGTCGACGATCGTGCTCGACGACGCATCCCTGCGTCTCAAGCTTCCGCGCGATGCCGCCGTGATCCTCAAGGACGGCGCGCCGCTGATCTACTTTGCCGACGGCACGAGCGGCGGCGGCTCTCTTCGCCTGAGCGAGCACGGCCGGAGCCTGGATCTCGAAATCGCCTGGATGACGGGCGAGGTGCGTTTCGGAGACGTGCCGTGAACCGTTCCGAAGAGGGTTACACCTTGCTCGAGACCCTAATCGCATTCGCCATCCTGGCCACCGTGCTCGCCGCGCTCTATGTCGCGGCCGGGACCGCGGCGCGTCTGATCGAGAGCGGCACGCACAGGAGGGTGGCGGCACTGCTCGCGCAGTCCCGGCTCGATCAGATCGCGGCGTCGCGCGATCCCCTGCCGAAATCGCAGAACGGCATCTTCTCCGGAAGCGACGTGTCGTGGCGCATCGAAACCCGGGACTTGCCGGCCTCGGCGGCCGGCGCCTCCGCGTTGCGCCTTCAGGACGTAAAACTCACCTTGAGCTGGCCGCAAGGCACCGGCGTCAGTTCGCTCGTCGTCGCCACGCGGCATCTGGGCACGGTGCCGCGATGAGCGAGACGTCGAACGCGGTCGAGGAAGGCGGTTATACGCTGGTCGAGCTTCTCGTCGTACTGTCGCTGGCCGGCCTTATCGCCGCGGCCGTGACGGGCGGCCTGCAATACGCGTCGCTGATCTGGAACGGATCCGAACGGCAGATGAGCGCGGTTCGCGATGCGAGCGTTGCCCAGCAGATTCTGCGCGCCACATTGGCCGCCGCCATCCCGCGGCAAAAGGACGGATTCGTCGAATTCGACGGCGCTCCGGACAGGGTGATGTTTTATGGCGAAGCGCCGCCGGCATTTTATCCTTCGGGCGTTGCGCGCGTGGAGCTCGCGCTCACGAAAGGGGGCGACGGCACCGAACTGATCTTGAGCGAGGCGTCGTCGATCGATCCCCGCAAGTCGGCACGCGTCGTTCTCGCGCGCGATCTGGGCGAGGTGCGCTTCGACTATCTCGACGCGTCGGAGAAACTGCCGGTATGGCTGGCGGTCTGGCGCGACCGGGACCGGCTTCCGGACGCCGTCCGCCTCGAGCGCAAGCGAGAGGGCGATTGGCGCGGCTGGCCGTCGTTTGTGGCCCATCTCCCGATCGCGCAAGATGCCGCCTGCAGCTTCGATCCCATTTCGATGACCTGCAGAAGGTCCTGAGCCATGAAGGTCGATCTCAATGCTTCCATCGGTCTGAAAGAGGTACGCGAGCTCGCCGTCGATTTCTTGAGCTGGTGGCGGAAGGAGCTGGGCTCGCTCGTTCCCGAACGCTTTCGCCGCATCGCCGATTCCTCTTTCGCACGCCGGACGATCCGTCTTGAGGGGGATGTCTGGCAGGTTTCGAAATCCGGCTCGGAACAGGAAATCCTGACGCTCGACATGTCCGAGCCCAGCGATGTGCTCCATCAACGCATCCGCAGGGTCGACGCCGCGTGCCTCGCCAATCGGCTCGATGCCGAGCTGCCCGCATCTTGCGGCCTGCTGCGCCGGACCCGGCTTCCCGCGGCGGCGGAGCGCAAGCTCCTTGCCGTGGTCGGGTTGTCGCTCGGCCGTCTCTCTCCGTTCCGCGCCGGCGACGTCTCCTACGATGCCAGGATCGTCGGGCCGGCCGAGGGCGGGCAGATCGATGTCGAGGTCGGAATCGTTCCGAAAGAAACGCTCGAGCGCTTCGAGACCAGGCTGGCCGCCCTCGGCATCCATGTCAGGGCGTTTCGGATAGCGGGCTGCCCGTTGCAATTCCGGCCGGCGACGCGAATACGCACGGCGAACGAGCGCATTCAGCTGTTGCTCGGCGGCGTCGCGGTACTTGCGTGGTTGATTGCCATCTTCGCGATTCCGATGTCGCGGCAGGCCGAGCTCGCCTCGCTGTCGGCGGATCTCGCGTCGCTCAGGGGACCGGCGGGGCATGCAAAGGCTTTGGGCTCGGAGCTGTTGCGGCTTCAGCGCCCATTCAACGCGGCGTCCGCACGTCTCGCAGGACCCGACGCCCTGGACGCCTTGCGGGTGTTGAGCATCGTACTGCCGTCCGACGTGCAGATTTCGTCGTTCGACCTCGATGAAGGAAAGCTTCGCGTGACCGGGACCGGCGCCGAGCCGGCGCAAATCCGGGACCTACTGGGCAAGACGGCCTATTTTCATGAGGTCACTGTGACGCAGCCGGGCGGCGACGAGACGTTCAGAGCCGAAATGCTTCTGACGAGGCGCCGATGATCGTTGATCTGTCTCTTTCTCCGGTGCAGAGCCGCGCCGCGGCGGTCGCCCTCGCGCTTGTGCCGGTGGCGCTTCTGGCATTTGCCGGCGTGGCCCTTGTCCGCGACCGCTCGCTCCATCACGCAGCGGTCGAGAGGCTGTTGACGGAACGCGAGACGGACAGGCAGGCGATCGGCGACGAACCTTTGCTTGCCGGGAAGATCGCTGAAATGCGCTCCACCGTCGGCGGTGCGCCATTGTTCTACATTCACTCTCAATCTTCCGATGCCGCGGTTCGCATGGAGAGCGCCATAACCGCAATCGCAAGCAGGAACAAAGCCGCGCAGTTTCATTGCAACGTCGAGTTCCGCGACCTGGGTGAAAGTCAGCCTCAAGAACTACGCGCGACCGTCACGTTGCACGCGGACATTACTGCGTTGACGCACATCTTGTACGACCTTCGCCAGGCAAAGCCGCTGCTTTTCGTGGACTCGCTCTCGGTGAAGAGCGACGCGCCGCCAGGAGCCGCGCTCACCGCGCCGAACGAGCTGCAGGTCGAAATGACCATCCTCGGATATCTCCAGGAAGAATGATGGGCTTCGCCGATCAACCACCTCTGACTTGGGCTCTCGGCGGCATCGCGGCCGCGGGCGTCGCGGTGCTTGCGACGGCGATCGTGCCTTCCGTCCTTTTCCTTCCACACGCCGACGCGCCGGACCTGCCGAAATTTTCCGCCCGTCTCGCGCCTGCGGGCGCCAGTGTCGGGATGTACAGGGTCGTCTTCGAAAAGCCGCTGTTCAACCCGCTCAGGGCCAAGGATCCGGTGTCGCCGGTGCAAACCGGGAGCACGCCGGCCGTGCCCGCGCTGTCGGAGTTCCGCCTGGTGGGTGTCGTGACGTCGAAAGACACGGGGTTCGCCCTTGTTGAGCAACGCTCCACCAAACAGGTAGTAACGCTCCATCCCGGCGACACCTTCGCGGGGCGGCAGGTCAAGGCCATCGTGGAGTCCGGCGTTGATTTGGCAGGACCGTCGGGCGCGGAACGGTTGACGGTTCCAAAGGCCGAGTCCGGACGGCCGCCGCCGCAAAGGACCATGCCCAAGCTGACGCACCCATGAGGCCTTGAGGCCCTTGGGGTTTCATGCTTCGGTTCTCGCAGGGCTAGAACAAAACGTGGGGGCTGAGTTGCATCGGGCGTCGTCCGACCAGGTTGCTGGGCGCGTGCGGCGGAGCGCAATCAGTCTCGCTTTGCTCTTAGCTCTGTCGGTGTGCGGCGCGGGTTGGCCCGGCGGCGCCGATGCAACCGGCGAGACCGATCTCCTGCGCGCGATGGGCAGCCCGGCGCCGATCGGAAATGCTCAATCGCAGCCCTCGGATCCCGCCCAGGCGCCTTCGAACACGCAGATCTTCGAGGGGTCGGGACAGTTCGTCGGCGAGCCCGCCTCGCGGCAGAAGGCGCATGACAGCGCCGGCGACATCACGCTCGATTTCGCCGATGCCGACGTGCGTGACGTCGTAAGGTCCGTGCTGGGCGAGATCCTCAAGGTTCCCTATGTGGTCGATCCGCAAGTCAACGGCCGGATCACCCTCAAGACCGGCGCGCCCATCCGCCGTGATGCGATCATCCCGGCGCTGGAGACGGCGCTCAAGACGGTCGAGGCGGCGATCGTCGTCTCCGATGGGATATACGACGTGGTGCCGTTCTCGGCGGCTCAGAAGCAGAGCGCCCAGATCGCGGCCTCCACGGGCCAATCGAACGCGCCGGGCTACGGCATCGAGGTGGTGCCGCTCAGATACATATCCGCGGCCGAGATGCAGAAGGTGCTGGAGCCGCTGGTGGCGCCGGGCTCGATCCTGCGCGTGGATACCCAGCGCAACCTCATATTCCTCGCGGGCACGGAACCCGAGCGCGCCTCGACGCGCGACACGATCAGGCTCTTCGACGTGGACTATCTGAAGGGGATGTCGTTCGCGCTGATACAGCCGCAGCACGTCGACGCCGGATCGCTCGCGACGGAGCTGGAGAAGATTTTCGACGAAACATCGAGCCCGATCGCCGGCCTGGTGCGCATGATCCCGATCAGCCGCATCAATACGCTCCTGGTCGTGACGTCCCGCGCGTCCTATCTGCATCAGGTGAACCAGTGGGTGTCGCGTCTCGATGTCGTCCCGGTGACGCCGGGACGGCAGCTGCACTACTACAAGCTGGAGAATGCGCGCGCCTCCGACATCGCCCAGACGCTCGGCGAGGTCTTCGGCACCGGCACCGGCTCCGGTTCCGGCGCGCAGCAGCGCCTGCTTCCGGCGTCCGCGCCGCCCCCGCAAGGCGGCATGGGCGGTGCCCCGCCGTCCGGAATGGGCGCGGCCGCGCCGCAGGGTCAGGCGCCGTCCGGCGGCGCGCAGGAGCAGGGGCCGGCACGCAATTCCTCGTCGTCGTCCGGCGCTTTTTCCTCCGACGCGCCGCAGATCGTCACGGACCAGGTCAACAACGCGCTGATCATCCGCGCCGACGCGGCGGAGTACGATTCGATCATGAAGGTCGTCCGCCAGATGGACATCACGCCCAACCAGGTGATGATCGAGGTGAATGTCGTTGAAGTGACGCTCAACGACACGCTGCAATACGGCGTCGAATGGTATTTCAAGAGCGGCAATCAGACCTTCGCCCAGGGCCAGACGGGTACGCCGACGGCTTCGTTTCCGGGCTTCGGCTTCACCTACAATGTGCCCAACGTCAGCGTCGCGATGAGCGCGCTGGGATCGCTCAGCAAGATCAACGTGGTGTCCTCGCCCAAGCTGCTGACGCTCGACAACATGCCCGCGAGCATCGAGGTCGGCGACCAGATTCCGGTCGTCACCCAGACCACGCAGAATACGACGTCCGGCGATACGCCGTTGATATCCACCGTGCAGCAACTGTCCACGGGCGTGATATTGAGCGTGACGCCGCGCATCGGAAGCAGCGGAATGGTGTATCTGACGATCTCTCAGGAGGTCAGCGAGGCCGTGCCGACGACGTCATCCTCGATCATCTCTCCGACGGTCGAGCAGCGCAAGCTGCAGACCACCGTTGCGATCAGCGACGGACGCACGGTCGCTTTGGGGGGAATGATCCGGCGCAGTGACAGCGAGGGCAACAGCGGCGTTCCCTATCTCAAGGATATTCCGGTGGTGGGCAGCCTTTTCGGCCCGCAGAGCGACAATCGCCAACGCACCGAACTCCTGATCTTCCTCACGCCGCGTGTGATCAAGAGCCCGTCGGCCGCAAGCGAAGTCACGGAGGACCTGCGCAGGGCGCTCGACGGCGTACGCGAGGCGATGGACGAATTCGACAAGCGCAAGAAGGACATTCCGCGCCTGCCGTGGCGCTGAGAGCGCCTGAAGGCGAGGGAGGGGAAACCGTCACATGTGGCCGTTCGAGCGAATGGTCCGGGCATTCGCCCGTCGCGTGGCGGTGGCGGCAAGCAGCCCGGCGGTGCGTTCCACGGCCGCGCGCGGCCGCGAGATTTTCGCTGCCTGCCGGCGAGGCTGGAGCGCATTCCTGCAGACCGGCTTCATGGTTTGGAGCGTCGGCCGCTGGCGGCTTGTGGAGGCGCAGGGCCAACGCCTGGTGGAGCAGCTTTCGGACGTGGTGCTGGCCGGGCGCGAATCTTCCTGGCCGGGATGGACCGGGTCGATCGCGCTTCACCTTCTGATGCTGGTGAGCCTGGTCATTCTATCTTTTCTGCGGCCCACGGTTCCGCAGCGATCCACCGCCTTTGTCCCGGTGGATCTCGTGCAGGTGACGGATCAAACCAATGTCGCGCCCATGGCCAGGCCCGCGCCGCGCTTCGAGCCCTTCTCCCAGACGTCGCCCATCGTGCTGAAAACACTGAACGTGCAGATGCTGCCGCTTCCGCAGATCAACAGCTTCGAGGAATCCGCGCCCTCCGAGGCCGCCGAAAGCGACAAGCAGGACGGGATGTCCGAAAGGCCGACGGAAAAAGTGCTGCAGGAAGACAAGCCGCAGCGCGAAGACGCAAGCTCGCAGATCGTTCCCGACAGCGTGACGCATGTGCTGCCGACGCCGACCGCGCCGCCCACTGCGCGCCCTTCGGAGCGCTTGGTGCAGGCGGAAGGGCCGAGCACCGGGGCGACCGCGAGCCTCATGGCCATCCTGCACAGCCAGATCGTGGCGTGCTGGAGCCCGCCGCCGGCCGCGCCGCGCCCGGAGCAATACGCCGTCGATTTCGTGCTCAGGCTGAACCCGAACGGTACCATCGCCCAGCCGCCGCAATTCGTCGATGCCGTCTTGCGGGCCGCGCCGCACGATCCGGCGGTGCGCGCGGCGGCCGATGCCGCGCGGCGTGCCCTGTATGCCTGCGCGCCGTACAAATTGCCCGGCGATCTCTATGGCGAGTGGCGCGAGATCAATCCGTTCCACTTCGACCCCGGCGCATTCATCACGTCTACGGCGGGGCCGGCGCGCTGAGCAGCGGTCAGTTGGTGTTGTAGAAGACGTTGATGCTCAAGTTCACGGTGGCGGTCGAGAAGCTGCCATAGGCATCCTCTATCGTATAGGTGAAGGTGCTCGTGCCGATGGCGTGCGGGTTTTGGGCGTTGACCTGCTGGGGCCAGACATAGATGAGCGATGATCCCGCCGGGTTGCCGGGGATCACGGTTGCGTTCGTGGGCTGGGTGAACGACACGATGGTCACCGGCGCTTGGCAAGTGATTGTGTCGTTGCCGCGCGGGTCGAAAGGAACTTGCGGCTGCCACGGTGTGCTCACTTGCGTGTTGTAGTTGACCGTGTCGTTGACGGCCGTCAGGCTGTGACCGATGCAGACGCTGTCAAGCGCGGTCGCCGTCAAGCCGTGACCGTCGGATATCGTGTAGCTGAAGGTGTCGAGGCCGGAATATCCGGTCGCCGGCGTATAGGTCAGGCTGCCGTTCGAATTGATGACCACGCTGCCGTGCAGCGGCGTCGTCGTGCTCGTCACGGTGAACTGGTTCCCCACCGGGTCGTTGTCGTTGGTGCGCGCGTCGTAGGTCACGGCGGTATTGAGGGTCGTCACGTTGAAGTCCGCCACGGCCACGGGCGGGGTTCCGACACTGACCGTGATCGTGGCCGTGGCCGACTGACCGTGGCCGTCATTGATCGTATAGGTGAACGTGTCCGTTCCGGCGAAGCCCTGATTGGGTGTGTAGGTGATCTTTGTGTTGTTCTGTCCGGTGCCGATGCTGGCGCTGCCGTGAGCCGGTGTCGACACCGATTGCAGCGCCAAGGTGTAGCCCAGCGGATCGCTGTCCTGGCTGAGCGGGGTGATCACGACGGCTACGTTCTCTCCGGTCGACGTCGTGACGTTGGTGGCGACGGGCGGATTTGCAGGGGAGTCGGTGACGAAGACCGTTCCCTGGGCGGTCTGCCCGGCGGGGTCGCTGACCGTGTAGGTGAAGCTGTCGGAGCCCGTGTAGTTGGGGGCGGCCGTATAGCCCACCGACGAAGTCGTGTGCGACGTCGTCCCGTGCCCCGCGCTTCCGACTGCGGTGATGGTGAGCGTGGGCGCGGGCGGGGGAGGAGGCTGATTGGGATCGCTGACGGTCGAGCGCGGATCGCTCGACACAGGCGTGTTTCCGTAGGCCTTGATCCAGAGATTGCCGGCCTGCATGGGAAGACCGGTTCCGGTCTGGGTTACTACCTGAGTGCGATTGCCGGCTGAATCGTAATGATACGTGATCTGCATCCCGTTGTCGTAGGTGACGACCCACAGGCGCCCAAGACTGTCATATGCATAAGTCGTCGCGCCGTAGCAGTTGCAAGCCGATGCAGCGATCAGCAACGCCGCCGTTGCAAGCAATTTCGCTCGCATGGTCCCCCATCCCGCGCCGACGCGCGCTCAGCCCCTCTCGCCGACACTAAGATAATATCGCGCGGCGAACAACGTGAAGTTATTCGATATCTATTTGCGTCGGATAGTTGACGCACTGTGGTGTCCGTTTTAGCGTTCGCGTGGGCATTGGGGGCGATGCGCAGAGCGCATTGGGCGAATGTGGGCTTCGTGAAGCTGACAACGAGTGCATGCCTGTTTTGCGGATGCTTCCTGCTCGCAAGCTTTTCCGCTTCCGCCCAGACATCGACGATCTACTGGATCTCGATGCGTTCCTATGCGAACGGCACGCCTCTGACCTTTGTGCCGGCGGCCACGGCCTCGAGCGACCAGCAGCCGGCCGCGATCGCCGCATGTGACGGAAACACGTACTATCTCTCACAGACAGATTACACGACGGTACAGGCCGCGCTCGCAGGCCAATCGACCGTGCAACTCAATTCGGGACCTGACGGATCGACGTCGGACACGTCGGCGATCGTCTGCCTGATACAGGCGGCGCCGTGAAGAAGATTTGAGCGCATCACGCTCGACGGGGGGGCAAATGGATTTCGCGAAAGTCGGACGTGCGCTGAAGGTCGGACTTTCGCTGCTTCTTTTTGCCGCCGCTCCGCAAGCCTTGCGCGCGCAGACCATTCCGCCGCCGCCGGTCACGCCGACGCTGCCGATGTCGAAGATCGGCACGGCGGCCCTGATCAGCCACACCACCGCCGGCCATTTCTACGGTTCCTTGACGACGTCGACCGACGGTCTGGCATCCTATTCCGGCAACCCGTCTCCGACGCCCGTTGCGCCGGAAATCGTCGAACAGACGCGCGCACTGAAGGGCAATATCGACCTGATCTATCAATACGTCCGCAACAACATCCGCGTCAGCTGGATGTACGGGATGCAGAAGGGCGGGCTTGGCGCGCTGATCGACAAGGCGGGCACGCCGTTCGATCAGGTCGACCTCATGGTCAAGCTCCTGCGACAGGCGAACGTCCAGGCCGGAGCGAATTACTACACCGTCACCTACGAAGCCGGCACCGTGACCTTGAACGGCAGCACGTTCACGGCCTGGACCGGGATCTCCGATTCGAACGCGGCTTGCCAGATGCTCGCCAATGGCGGCTTTCCCGCGAGCGTGAACGGCGCGACCAATGTCGCCTGCAGCACGGGATCCGGATCGGCCATCAATACCGTGATCATGGACCACGTCTGGGTGAAGGTGGCGATCACGGCCGCCTGCGGCTGCGGCACGCCGGGCACCTATTATTTCGATCCTGCCTATAAGCCTTACGCGAAGATCACGGGAATCGCCAATCTCGCGAGCGCTGCCGGCATGACGACCGGCATTCCTTATCACGATGCGACGACGGGCATGGGAACCGCGACGGTCGGCTCCGGCATTCCGGCCGTGAACGGGCTGAAATCGTTGACGTTGAACGGCGACCTGCAAAGCTATGCGCAGAACCTGCTCAACTACATGTACAACCCCCAACACAACCTCCAGAACGCGCAGATGGAGGATATCGTCGGCGGTGGCGTCATCACGCCGGACCAGCCTCCCGCGGGCGGATGGCGGCAATCGGGGCTTCCCGGCTTTTCCGTCTATCAGGGCACGCCGTCCAGCGTCGTGGATTGGGCCTGCAACAGCGACTCCACGCAATACTGCGGCGTTCCCGACCAATACCGCACCTCGCTGGGCCTGGTGGGCTATGTCCTGAACTACAACACCAACGGTGTTCCCCCGCCGTACTACCCGTTCTGGGCGACGATGTTCAATTTCAACACGGCGCCCGCGCACGCGAACTCGACGAACCCCATGTTCCTGTTCGTCGATCAGATCTACGGCCGCCGGCTCACGCTTGAGACCGACTACAACGCGGGCATGGGGCAGAACGGCCACAGCCAGTACGCCGAAATCATCAGCTTGGATCTCGATGGCGTGCCGCTGGCGAGCTACACCAATCCGGCAATCTATTGGGGCGACCGCAACCTCTACGGCTACGAGGAGCAGGAGACGTCGCGCGGCGCGCCCGTCTACGTCACGATCGCCGCCAACCATCCCTATGCAGTGTCCGGTGACGGTTCGACCAATTCGGGCGGCGACTACATGGACACGACCGTCACCAAAGAAGTGAATCTGATCACTTCGCTCACGATTGTGGACGGGTTCGGCGATGCCGGCCCCGGGCTGTTCCAGAAATGGGCCGACGAGCGCAACGGCGACACGACGAATCCGCTCGACATGTTCAGCTGCACGAGAGGCGGCAACGATGGGCTGTGCGGAACCTACTATCCCGGCGGCACGGGCGATTTCGAGCGCAGCAAGATGGCGGCCAACTGGCTGAGCCAGAACACGCGCGCGGCCCAACTCCACGCCGCGATCGGCGGCGGCGTCGTGCAGCTTCATCACGCGATCGGCTTCTCCTATGGGGATACCTACACCGCGCCGACGGCTCCGACGCAGAGGAACCAGGACGAAGAGAACCTGGACTATCCCACGCCGGAGAACATGAACCGGCTCGACGTCGATTCGGCGTTCAGTGTCGAAAGCAGAACCGCAGACGTCACCGGGCGCCGCGCCATGATCCATTCCATCGCCGCGACCTCGGCCGCGCTGGAGGGCAGCGTCTCCGAACAGATGGACGGACTGCCCGATTCCTCGTCGACGGCGACGCGCTTCGAATGGGGCAATGCGCCGCCGGGCACGCCGGGCAATTGGGACGCGACGGCCTGTACCGGCCCAAACGGCCACAACGCCTATGAGGATCCGGCCTGCGTGAGCGGCAGCGGAAGCCTGCGCAACTTCCTCCAATACGATTCGACGAACTATGGACAGGCCGCCAATGTCGGCTTCGTCGAGAACCACCTGCCGAGCTACTACAATATCGGGAGCGGGCAGGTCGGCAACGCCAGCCAGGTGCCGCAGGGCTACTATGCGAGCCAGTTTCAGGGGGCCTACGCAACGGAGATCGCCGTCTACGCCAATTGCGCGGCGACTTCGTCCTGCGGGACGCCCGGCAACGTGCCGTTCCAGGTGACCACCTCGCAGGAGACGGAGCTCGGCCCCGGCCAGCGCGGCGGCGCGGTCGATTTTGTGAAAGGCACTATCAACTGCATCGGCGACGACTGTGACGCCGGCACGGTGTATGCGGGCTATTACCCGGCGACGCCGCAACAGCGCGGTGCGGCATTCGTGGCAACGGCGTACGTTTCCGGCGATCCCGTGGCGATCGCGCACGATCTGGTATCGCTCGGCGCCAGCTCCGGACCGTTCCTCGGCGGCGGCATCTCGGTGACCAAAGGCGGCGGCGGCGGCACGCAGAAGGACCAGCAGGTCCGCTACAGCCCCGCCGACGCGGGCGACATCCTCAAGTCCCGCTTCGTCGACAAATCCAACGAGATGGGGGTCAATCTCTCCAACGGCACGATCGGCTATTCCGTGCCGGCGAAGCTCGACGTCGGCAATGGCGGCTTCCCCTACGAGCTGTCGGCGGAGGTCCAATGGCATCAGGCGCCGATCCCTCCCGGACCGCCGACGTCCCCGATCGCGCCGCAGCCGGGCTGGACGACGAACTGGAACAACAGCCTGGCGCAGTCCGGCAGCGGCATGGAGGCAATGGGCAAGACCGACGCGCGCGCGGCGGTGGGCACCATTGCCGCCTTCCTCGCCGAGCAGGACATCTACCGCCAGGCCCCGGGCACGGCCCGCGACGTGGCGGCGCTGCTCACCCAGGCCTGGTGGGATCACCAGCTGAGCGGCAACGTGGTGACGGTGACGCTGGGGACGTCGTCGCGCCAGTTCCTGGGGCTGCCGCCTTCGGTGTCGCTGCCGACGCCGGCGCATGAGACGTGGATCAGCACGGGCGGGGCCTATGCGACGCTGAGCCAGACCAATTCCCGCCTCGCCTATGAGCAGATCTGCACGACGACGCATCCCGTCGAGCCCTACGCGGTGTCGCGGGGCTGGGACTACACGGATACGGCCGATGGCGGCACCAATCCCGTGGAGTTCAAGGTGACCAATGCGGGCGGGGACGTTCAGACCTTCGACACATGGTCGAACCACTACGCGACGAACGACTTCGACAATTGCGGCTATGCGCAGGGCTTTCGGCTGACGAAGTGGACGTTCCCGCAAGGGGTGACCATCAACGTGCTCTACGGCGCGCCGTGGGGCTTCAACGGCATGCCGGGCACCGGCTTCGAGCAGCTGACCCAGGTCACCACCACCTTCGGCACCAGCGCCACGCCGGCGCGGGTTCTGAACTTCACGCCGATCGGGTCTGCGGGGTTCTCGTCGATCGACGACGGCAACGGGCGGCAGGTCCTGTGGAACTTCGGGCTGGACATCTTCGCCGACAGCTTCACCGATCCGAAGGGCAACACGACGACCTACAGCTTCCTGCCCGGGGCGTCGACGAGCACGACGACGCGTCCCGTCCCGTGGGAGCAGCTGTTCCAGATCTACACGCCGGACGCGCCTGCGCTGCCGAACACGGAGTACGACTACGACACGCTGGGAAGGATCGCGCAGATCAAGGATGCAGAGAATCTGCAGGTCGGCGACCGCGCGCCGTATCAGTTCCTGATCGGCGACGGAACGCGCGGCGAGCGCGACGATCCGTTGGGCGAGGCGTGGGCGGTGGACTACGACACCTACGGCCACCCGATGAAGTACACCGACGAGCTCGGCAACGTGACGCTGGCCAGCTTCGACGGCCGCGGGCAGGTGGTGAGCCACACCTTCCCGGAAGGCGACGGCGAGCTGCTGCAATACGACGACCACGGCAACGCGACGAGCATCGTCAAGACGCCGAAGCCGTCGATGTGCAATCCGACCTGTCCCGCCAACATCACGATCCAGGCGACCTGGGACCAGACCTGGAACAAGCTGCTGACGCTGATCGACGCCAACAACAACGAGACCGACTTCCAGTACTTCGGAGCCGGTGTGAACGGCGCTTCCGAGATGCAATGGGCAAAGCGTCCGGCGGTGAACGGCGTGCGCCCGGAATACGACTTCACCTACGACACGGCGGGCAAGACGCTCACCGCGACCGATCCCATCGACGCGACGCATAACATTCTGACGCAGAACACCTACGACAGCGCCACCATGGAGAACTTGATCCAGGTGGCCGTCGATCCAACGGGCAAGAACCTGATCACGACCAACGCCTATGACGCGTTCGGCAACCTGTCGTACACAACCGACCCCAACCAGAACAGCGCGGCCCACAACGGCGGCACGACGCTGTTCCAATACGACGCCAATAGAAGAAAATTGGAGAACGACCACCATATCGGGACTTCAACGGGAACGCTCAATAGTGCGTCCAAGAATGTCTACGATGCTTTGGGGCGGGTGACGGAACAGGACATGGCGTCGTGCTTCGGCACGGTGTCGCCTTGTGGGTTGACGGGTAGCACGGTGGCTTCGTGGACGGTGATGAAGACCGTAACCTATACCCCGACCTCGAAGGTGCAGACCGTTACCGATGCCGATGGCTCGGTTATGTCGACGATCTACGACGCGGCGGATCGAAAGTTCGTAGTAACCGATCCCGTCCAGCGCCAGACCGAGCTGGTCTACGACGCAGCCGGCAACGTTCTGCAAGAAGTTCGCGGATTGGGCTCGCCGATACAGACGACCTTTGCAACTTGGACTTACGGTCCCGACGGCGAGAAGACTTCCGTCCAGGATGCCGATGGTGCCACGCATATCACGCAGTACGCCTATGACGGCTTTAATCGTCCGTACCAGACGACGTTCCCGGATGGGACAACGGAGACGATTCCGATCTCGGGTGGCTATGACGCCAACAGTAACGTGCTGCAGCGTATCAGCCGGGCAGGCAAGACTTTCAACATGACCTACGATGTGCTCAATCGGTTAAGCACCAAAACGGTTCCGTCTTACACGCCGCCCGGGAATGCTCCGGTACCGGCGAACACGATCACCAACCAATACGACTTGGGCGGACGCCTGCTGTCGACGAGTGATACCGTCGGCAACATCGTAACTCAAGGCTACGATACGGCGGGCCGCGCTGCTTCTACAATAACAACCATCGTGGGGCTCTCGGGTGCCAAGACTACCCAGTACCAGCTCGATCCGAACGGCAACAGAACACAGCTGCAGTGGCCCGACGGCTACCAAGTCAACTACGCTCACGACACACTGAATCGCATGACGACAGTGACGGATTCCGCGTCAACCACGCTGGCAAGTTACGGTTATGATGCTTTGTCTCGGCGGACGAACCTCGCCTACGGCAACGGCGCGGCGCTGTCCTATATCTACTCCGCGGGAAGCGACTTGCTGTCGCTAACGAACAGCTTCATTACCACGAACAAAAACATCGCGTTCACGATGACCTACACACCAGCCCATCAGCTTGCGAGCGAGACGATCTCGAAGAGCGCGTATCGCTACACACCGAGCGCCGGCACCGACGGCTACGGCACGATCAACACCCTGAACCAGTACGCCAGCGTGACCCCGGCGGGCGGTAGTGCGCAGACGTTGAGCTACGACCCGAACGGCAACTTGACCGGCGACGGGGCGATGAATTTGGCTTACGACCCGGAAAACCACTTGGTCTTGGTGAGTGGTTCTGCGTCGGCCAACTATGCTTTTGATCCTCTAGGGCGTAGGCAGACGAAGACCGCAAGTACTACCGTCACCAATTTCCTTAACGACGGCGAAGATGAGATTGCAGAGTACGATGGCAGTGGTAACGTTCTCAGGCGTTTTGTCCCTGGCCCTGGAATCAACCAGCCGATTGCTTATGAGAACTGTCTGGCACCACCTCCGAACTGCACCGGCAGCAATCTCGTCACCGAGTACTATCATACCGACCACCATGGCAGCGTCATCGCTATGTCTGGCTCGACCGGTAACCCGGTCACGGCCGAAAGTCAGTACACGTACGACGCCTACGGCAAGAACTCGGCTCTGCCTCTGACCGGCCAGCCGTTCCGCTATGTCGGCATGTATCTCGACTTCGAAACCGGCATCTATCACGACCGCGCGCGATGCTACATCCCGATGTTAGGGAGATTCTGCCAGACCGATCCCGTCGGGTACAAGGATGACGTTAATCTTTACGCATATGTGAAAAACGAACCGGTCAACGGCACCGACCCTTCGGGACTGACATGCTCTACCGACGCAAATGGTGCCGTCACAGCCTGCCAATTTGATGGCGTTCATGGCTCCGGAAAGGATGGCCAGACAGCACAAGCAAACGGCTATTTGTCCTCTTGGAAAACTGCGGTATCGGCTCTCCAGAAACTCGACCCCAATACGGCGTTGCACGTTACGGTGAACGGCAAGACTATGACAATCACGGCAGGTCAAGCTGCTCAAAACATGATCCAGAGGAAACTTGTTATGGATTATAACCCGAAGCCGGTCCTTGGCCCGTCGGGACAGATGTTAAATGCAGGTGCTGAAACGGCGAAAATTGATGGCGTCGTGACGACGACCATTACACCGGCTGCCATAGCTGGCGCGCCAGTGCGTGGCGTGGCTCCCGTAGTTAGCGCCGGTGGCATTCCTGACATGGACAAAACAATCCAGCGGTTCCAAATGGTGCAGGCCGTTCACGACGGCGCTTTCCACGGAAGTGACGAAGAAACGGCTACTTTTGGTAATTCTGAACAACGGTTTTCAAATGACCCTAAATGGAATTCAGACCACCAGGATGGATACAACAGAGGGGCCGCGGAAGGGCTAGGAATACCATATAGTTCGCCTAACTGAACGAGGCACGCGCCATGACCAACGCTAGGACTCTTTTTGCTTTTTTGTTGCTTACAGCATCGACTATCATGTGTGCAGCATCAGCTGGCGCATCTGAAAACCCGGATCAGAATGCGTATGTCGGTTTGGGGGCGGTTTACGTCAAGGCGGACAGGCTGGAGCAGTATCGTTTTCTGAAGCGCGAAGCTGTATATGGTTATATTCGTCCGCTAAAACCTGTTCTCGGCCAGGCATTCGAGCCGGAGTCTTATGATACTCCCCCTAATGCCGGCGTGCGTGATTGCTCGGACGCTAACTTTCGCTGCCTGGCACTAGATGACCAAGCTTTTGCGGTTCCGCGAAAGCGATTGGTTCAGAATGATAGATATGTGGCTAACGGGAATAGTTTTGCAGTAGTCAAATGCATACGTGGATATAAGGATATCTGCCAAGTCGCTCTGATAAGGGCGGAGTGTTACTACAACCGAATTAAAAAGGGATGCGCTCCTACACAAGCTGAACGCACCGGAAACGATGCGTCGTGGCTATTGTATTTCATATATAACGAGGATTTCGGCGTCACTGCATATGGCATCGCTCCTCTAACCGGTCAGACTGCATCGCCGGAAGAAATGCTGGCGATCGCAAAGAGCTTTATTCTTGTGGGCGACAACGGCATACTAAAGCCATGATGACAGTCGCGTCCTTACGGACGACGAATTCATCTAGATGGACTGATTTTCGAGCGCATCCGCGAGCCCCTACCTCTGACCGTTCCTTTTCCCGCCGCCGCAGGCGCGCCACGCCGGCGCGGGTTCTGAACTTCACGCCGATCGGGTCCGCGGGGTTCTCGTCGATCGACGACGGCAACGGGCGGCAGCTCCTGTGGAACTTCGGGCTGGACATCTTCGCCGACAGCTTCACCGATCCGAAGGGCAACACGACGACCTACAGCTTCCTGCCCGGGGCGTCGACGAGCGCCACGACGCGTCCCTTGCCCTGGTACCAGCTGTTCCAGATCTACACGCCGGACCAGCCTGCGCTGCCGAACACGGAGTACGACTACGACACGCTGGGGCGGATCGCGCAGATCAAGGACGCGGAGGCCCTGCAGGTTGGCGACCGCGCGCCGTATCAGTTCCTGATCGGCGATGGCACGCGCGGCGAGCGCGACGACCCCCTGGGTAACGCCTGGACCGTGGACTACGACACCTACGGCCACCCGATGAAGTATACGGATGAATTGGGCAACGTGACGCTGGCCTCGTTCGACGGCCGGGGACAGGTGGTGAGCCACACCTTCCCGGAAGGCGACGGCGAGCTGCTGCAATACGACGACCACGGCAACGCGACGAGCATCACCAAGACGCCCAAGCCGTCGATGTGCAATCCGACATGCCCCGCCAACATCACGATCAGCGCGACCTGGGACCAGACCTGGAACAAGCTGCTGACGCTGATCGACGCCAACAACAACGAGACCGACTTCCAGTACTTCGGAGCTGGCGTCAACGGCGCGTCCGAGATGCAATGGGCCAAGCGCCCGGCGGTGAACGGGGTGCGTCCGGAATACGACTTCACCTACGACGCGGCGGGGAAGATGTTGACCTCGACCGACCCCATCGATGCGACGCATTCCATCACGACGCAGAACACCTACGACAGCTCCACCATGGAGAACCTGATCCAGGTGGCCGTCGATCCAACGGCCAAGAATCTGGTCACGACCAACGCCTACGACGCGATCGGCAATCTTTGGTACACGACCGACCCCAACCAGAACAGCGCGGCCCACAATGGCGGCACGACGCTGTTCAAATACGATGCCAACCGCCGGAAGATCGAGACCGACCACCACATCGGCGCCTATACCGGCACGCTGAACGCGGCATCGCAGACGCTCTACGACGCGCTGGGACGCGACTACGAGGACGATGTGGCCAAGTGCTTCAACGGCTCTGGCTGTCCGAACTCCGGCTCGAGCGTGGCGACGTGGATCGCCTCGAAAGCCACGACCTTCACGCCGACGTCCAAAGAACAGACCGTCACCGACGCCGACGGCAACGTCACGTCGTTCAGCTACGACGCCGCCGACCGCAAGTTCGTGACGACCGACCCAGTGCAGCGCCAGACCGAGCTCGTCTACGACGCGGCCGGCAACGTGCTGCAAGAGATTAGGGGCCTGGGCTCGCCGGCGCAGATCACCTACGCGACCTACACCTATGGTGCGGACGGCGAGAAGACCTCGGTCCAAGACGCCGACGGCGCCACCCACATCACCCAATACGCCTATGACGGCTTCAACCGTCTCTACCAGACGACGTTCCCGGACACGACCACCGAGACCATCCCGCTGACCGGCGGCTACGACGCCAACGGCAACATCCTGCAGCGCATCCCCCGGCTGGGTTCGGCCTATACCTTCAACATGACCTATGACGTGCTCAACCGGCTGAGCACCAAGGTCGTGCCGGCCTACACCCCGCCCGGCGGCTCGCAGGTGGCGGCCAACACGATCACCAACCAGTACGACCTGGGCGGACGGCTGCTGTCGACCAGCGACACCGTCGGAACCCACAACAGCGTGACGCGCCAGTACGACACGGCCGGGCGGCCGAGCCAGACGGCAACGACGATCGTGGGGCTGTCGGGAACCAAGACCACGCTCTACCAGCTCGATCCGAACGGCAACCGCACCCAGCTGCAATGGCCCGATGGATACCAGGTCAACTATGCTTACGACACGCTCAACCGCATGCTCACGGCGACGGACTCCGCGTCGACGGTGCTGGCGACCTACACTTACGACGCCATGTCCAGAAGGACCAATCTCGCCTACGGCAACACCGCATCGCTGGCCTACGCCTACACCGACGCGGGCGATCTGACCTCGCTGACCAACGACTTCGTCACCAACAGCAAGAACGTCGTCTATACGCTCGGCTATACCGACGCCCATCAGCTCGCCAGCGAGACGATCTCCAAGGCCGCCTATCGCTACGGACCAGCGGCAGGGACAGACAACTACGGCACCATCAACACGCTGAACCAATACGCCAGCATGACCCCGGCGGGCGGCACGGCGCAGGCGCTGAGCTACGATCCGAACGGCAACCTGATCGGCGACGGCGCGATGAACCTGGCCTACGATCCGGAGAACCACTTGGTGCTGGTGAGCGGCTCGGCGTCGGCCACCTACGCCTTCGATCCGCTCGGCCGCCGCCAGACCAAGAGTACCGGCGGCAATGTTACGAACTTCCTGGGCGACGGCGACGACGAGATCGCGGAGTATGACGGCTCAGGCAACTTGGAACGGCGCTTCGTACCGGGTCCCGCGATCAACTCGCCCATCGCGTATGAGAACTGCACGGTGCCATCGAATTGCCTGGGCACCAACATGACGGCCGAGTACTACCACACCGACCATCACGGCAGCGTCATCGCGATGTCGGGCTCGACCGGAAACCCGGTCACCGCCGAAAGTCAGTACACCTACGATGCCTATGGCAACAATCCGAGCATGTCCCTAACCGGACAGCCGTTCCGCTATGTGGGAATGTATCTCGACGCCGAGACCGGGCTCTATCATGACCGCGCGCGGAGTTATGCTCCCGTCCTAGGTAGGTTCCTCCAGACCGATCCAGTCGGGTACAAAGATGACGTCGATCTATATACCTATACCCACGATGACCCAATTGACGGTGTAGACCCTTCGGGTCTCGACACCTATGGTCTCGGAGTCGGGGTAGCAATTGACACGCCGCTTTTTACTATCGAAGTTAGTGGTGGAGCGGTTGTTGATAGTCATGGAGAATCGGCTACTTATGGCAGTTTTGGCGGTGGAACGGTTCTCTCAAAAGCTTCGCTGAATGCGGCGGTGGAGTTGTATAAAAGCCCTTCTCTAAGAAAGGCCGCAAAGCTCTTTCTCGGCGTAATGAAAGACATGAAGGGAAATTTGAAGCAAGCTGTGAAGGATTCAGGATCGGCTACGGTTCAGGGTTCTTACTCCAACGCAGATACCGTCGATGGCATAAAAGGGGCGTTTTTCAATCAAAATGTCTCAGTGGGGGCAAAAGGTCGCGGAATTACCCTCACGAAGTCCGTTGGTATGGATCCAGACAACAAGCATGTAAAAATGGAAACGGTCGGTGTCGGCTTAGTGGGGGGCGTTTCGCTTAGCCATACCGTCACAACTACCGCTGTCCAAAAGCCATTTATGCCGATGCCATTGGAGTGAGGCAAAGGTGCGGATGCTCGAGAGGTTCAGAAATTGGGGTATAACGCTAGTGCTGATCTTGGCTCTCGGCGGGATACCTACAAATATCTACATGATAGAGCGGATTCCCCGTACTCCTCTTAAACCGGATCCGGTGGCTGGCTTTGTCTACCCTTTGGACAATCATGGCGTCGTTCACTACGTGACGTGGTTCGACAATTTGGTCGAGCTTTATATCCATATTGGCATAATCGTGTTTGTTCCAACTCTCATCCTGCTTGTGGTGTGGGCCAAATTTCAGAAGTAGTCGAATCCCATTTCGATTATATAAAACGCCTCAGCTAGGAGCTGATGCGAAAGGCAGGGGAACGAGTTGGACTACATTGTGAAGCTTCTCTTTGCCTTTCTCGTCCTGTTTCTGTGGGATCACTTCGTATATGGAACAGCCTTGTTGCCTGCAGCTGCGGTCTCATTGTTGATTGCTTTTCTGGTGGTCATAGCCATCGAAGTATTCGATAGACTGAAGCGAAAAGGTTGACCGCCAATGGGAGATCAAATTCCTACAACCCATCAATCGGTGCCCGGTTGCATAAGCGACTTTCTGTGACTTGTTCTCGCCAGCATCGTTTATTTGAGACGTCGCGGCGAGCCCCTACCTCTGACCGTTCCTTTTCCCGTTACCGCAGGCGCGCCACGCCGGCGCGGGTTCTGAACTTCACGCCGATCGGGTCTGCGGGGTTCTCGTCGATCGACGACGGCAACGGGCGGCAGGTCCTGTGGAACTTCGGGCTGGACATCTTCGCCGACAGCTTCACCGATCCGAAGGGCAACACGACGACCTACAGCTTCCTGCC